>Ga0137374_10000001_pt1 | contig 798096 bp, 662 predicted proteins | sample SagtaG_20_FD_104811 | JGI IMG/M metagenome (GOLD analysis project Ga0137374, IMG submission 104811) | Vadose zone soil microbial communities from Sagehorn Ranch, Mendocino, California, USA - Sage1_R_100_16 metaG | ecosystem: Environmental > Terrestrial > Soil > Vadose zone | place: USA... | reverse complement strand
TCTGTACGCTTGCTACCGCGGGGCTGCTGCTGTCGGCTGGCCCGCTATCCTCGCAGGGTGCGAGGCTACGCTGACATCGAATGTGAGCAACTCACTGCCAAAGAACGTGAGCACGGACAGCTAGGCCGACCGGTCCCGCGCTCCTCAACAACTACCACCCCCCACCGTAATCACCTACCAAGAGGACATCTCAGCCTGCCAGTCCTGAATCATCCAGTGCGTCTCGTAGAACCAGATGTCGAGCATGCCCACGAGGAGGACATAGTCCCGTTCGAGGTCAGACAGTGTCATGGCGTCCTGAAGAGGCGGCATTATTGCCTCCGTAATGCCGCACGGACAGAGCGTAAGAACCCGATGACACCGATGAGAACAAACAAAGCGAGCACCAGTTCAACGTTCCTCTTCAGCTCGAGCGGCAAGAAAAGGCTCCCCGCCATTCGGTCGCTATCAGAAAATCTGTAATGCAAATATACAACGGCCTGGATGGTCAACGCGAGCCCACACCAGTCTGTTTGGCCATGCGCTGCTCACCGAGTGGACGACGGTACTCGCGGGGCGCGACGAGCTTCGCCGTATCGCGGCGCTTTAGTCGACCCTGGTGGCCGTCCTCGTCTCCCCGCCGAGCCGGAAGCTCAGCCCCGCGACCCGGCCGTCCGCGCGGAGGTCGAAGTCGACGTCGCCGGCCGTCCAGCGGAGAGAGAACTCGCGCTCCGAGTGGGGAACCAGCTCGAGGGCGAGCGGGTTGTATTGGAAGTCGCAACGGAGCTGCCGGTCGCGGCGGGAGACGGTGTAGGTGGTGGCCGCTTCTCCCACGACGCGGTATTTCCCCACGTATCGATCCAGGGACGCGGCGGGCAGGTTCACCACCGGACGGGGATCGGGCTTCGCGGGACCGGGCGCCGTCTCTTCCGGAAGCTCCCGCAGCCACAGATTGCGATACCGGACCGGGTTCCCGTGGTCCTGGAAGGCCAGGGGCAGCTTATCGGGATGAGCGGTGTAGGGCAGGTGCTGCAGCCAGGCGGTCGGTCCCCAGGGCTCGACGCCGTCCTGGACGAGGATGCCGTTGTGGAGCACGGTCACCCGCGCGGGCTGGACCAGGGACCCGTCCGGACGAAAGCGCGGCCGCCGGAACACGATGTCGTAGGTCTGCCATTCGCCGGGCGGCCGGCAGGCGTTGACCAGCGGCGGATACTGTCCGTAGATCGCGGCCGCCTGTCCGTCGGGGTAGGTGTCGTTCTGATACGAGTCGAGCACCTGCACCTCGTAGAGCCCCATCAAGAAGACTCCGCTGTTCCCCCGGCCCTGGCCTTCGCCGCGCGGGGGCACGGGCGCCGCCCATTCGACGTGGAGCTGCACGTCGCCGAAGGCCCGGGCCGAGTACAGGTAGCCGCTGCCCGGGACCGACTCGATCGCGCCCTCCTTGATGACCCACTTGGCGGGGCCGCCCTCGGCGCTGCGCCATTCGGCGAGGCTCGTGCCGTCGAAGAGGACCAGGGCGTCCGGCGGAGCCGGCACCGGGAGCGCCTGCCTGGCGGGCGTAACCACCGGCGGCCGGGGCCGGGCCATGTCGTGCGCCTTCCAGCGGGCCGGCGACTGGGCGCGGGAAGGAGCGGCCGTGAGGAGGAGGAACACGCAGGAGAGAAGGAAGGGTGATTTCATGGCCCCTGCGTAACCCAATCGGCCCCGCGTTGCAAGTCGCGGCGTTGACAGGGCTCGCGGCGCTTCTGTAGCATCATCGCCTTCCCGCCCGGAGGCGCCCATGAGCACGACCCTGGTCCGCAACGGCACCGTGGTCACCGCCGCGGACCGCTACCAGGCCGACGTCTACATCGATCGGGGCGTGATCACCCTCATCGGCCAGGGCTTGAACCTGCCGGCGGACACCGTGATCGACGCCTCTGGCCAGCTCGTCCTGCCCGGGGGGATCGACGTGCACACCCACCTCGACATGCCGTTCGGGGGGACCACCTCCGCGGACGATTTCGAATCGGGGACGATCGCGGCCGCCCACGGCGGCACCACCACCCTCATCGACTTCGCCATCCAGGGCTTCGGGGAGGGGCTCTACCCGGCCTTCGAGGGCTGGATGAAGCGGGCGGAGGGACGGGCCGTCGTCGATTACGCCTTCCACATGATCGTGCGGGAGCTGACCGACCAGGTCGGGGGCGAGATGGACAAGATGGTCCGGCACGAGGGCATCACGTCTTTCAAGCTCTTCATGGCCTACCCCGGCGTCTTCATGGTGGACGACGCCACGATCTTCAAGGCCCTGCTCAGGACGCGGGAGAACGGCGGCCTCATCTGCATGCACGCGGAGAACGGCGGGGTCATCGACACCCTCGTGAAGGAGGCCCTGCGCAAGGGCCAGACCGCGCCCAAGTACCACGCCCTCACCCGGCCCACGCGGGCGGAAGGCGAGGCCACCGGCCGCGCCATCGCCCTGGCCGAGATGGCGGGGGTGCCCATCTACATCGTGCACCTCTCGTGCTCGGACGCGCTGGAGAAGGTGAAGCAGGCGCGCGACATGGGCCTGCCGGCCTACGCGGAGACCTGCCCCCAGTACCTGTTCCTCTCGTACGACGACTACGAAAGGCCCGGGTTCGAAGGGGCCAAGTACGTGATGTCGCCGCCCCTGCGCGAGAAATGGAACCAGGAGGCGCTCTGGAAGGGCCTGGTCAAGAACGACCTCCAGGTCGTGTCCACCGACCACTGCCCGTTCTGCATGAACGAGCCTCCCCAGAAGCAGGCCGGCAAGGACGACTTCTCGAAGATCCCGAACGGCGCCCCGGGGATCGAGACCCGCCTCATGCTGGTGTGGGACGGGGGCGTGCGCACCGGCAAGATCGACATGCACCGCTTCGTGGAGATCGTGTCCACGAGCCCCGCCAAGATGTTCGGGCTGTGGCCGAAGAAGGGCACGATCGCCGTCGGCTCCGACGGCGACATGGTGCTCTTCGACCCCGAAAAGGAGACGACCCTGTCGGCCAAGACCCACCACATGAAGGTGGACTACAACCCCTACGAGGGGCGGGTGGTGAAGGGCGGCCCCGCCGTGGTCCTCTCCCGCGGCGAGGTCGTCGTCGACCACGGTGAGTTCAAGGGCAAGAAGGGGCGTGGGCAGTTCGTCAAGCGCCAGCCGGGGAAGCCGCTGGTCCCGTGAGCGCCGCATCGCCGCCGATGACGGGAAACGAGAAAAGGCACCCCGACGGGCGCGTGGAGCTCGTCGACACCCGTCGGATCGCGGCCAGCCCCCTGTACAACCACGACCTGGCCCCCGTGCCGGTGGAGAGGCGCAACTGGACGACCTACAACTACGCGGCTCTCTGGGTCAGCATGGCCCACTGCATCCCCACCTACATGCTGGCCGCGGGGCTCATGTCCACCGGGATGAACTGGTGGCAGGCCCTCATCACGATCCTCCTCGGCAACACCATCGTCCTGGCGCCGATCCTGCTGAACTCGCACCCCGGCACCAAGTACGGGATCCCGTTCCCCGTGTTCGCGCGAGCCTCCTACGGCACGATCGGCTCCAACCTGCCGGCCCTGATGCGGGCCCTCGTGGCCTGCGGCTGGTTCGGCATCCAGTCCTGGATCGGCGGGGAGGCCCTGCACACCCTCTTCGCGAGCGTGATCCCCCGCTGGGCGAGTCTCCTCGGCCCGGGCTTCTCCGGCCACACCGGCACCGAGTGGCTCTCCTTCCTGCTCTTCTGGGGGCTCAACGTCCTCATCATCTACGAGGGCATGGACGTGCTCCGGGTGGTGGAGAACTGGGCGGCTCCCTTCGTGCTCGTCATGGCGGGGGCCCTCCTCGTCTGGGCGGTCCGGGAGGCCAAGGGGCTGGGCCCCCTGCTCGCCCAGCCGGGGAGGTTCCACACCCCGGGCGAGTTCCTCCCCGCGTTCATCCCGTCCCTGACCGCGATGATCGGCTACTGGGCCACCCTCTCCCTGAACATGCCCGACTTCACGCGCTTCGGCCGGAGCCAGCGCGAGCAGATGGTGGGCCAGGTGGTCGCGCTGCCCACCACCATGTCCGTCTTCGCCGCCATGGGCGTCCTCATCACCAGCGCCACCGTCATCATCTACGGGGAGTCGATCTGGGACCCCGTGAAGCTCGTGGGCCGGTTCACTTCGCCGGTGGTAGTGGCCTTCGCCATGTTCACCGCAGTGGTCGCCACCCTGTCGGTGAACATCGCCGCCAACGTGGTTTCCCCGGCCAACGACTTCGCGAACGCGTTTCCCCGCCTCATCAGCTTCAAGACGGGAGGGCTCATCACCGGGCTGGTGGGGATCCTCATGCAGCCATGGCGGCTCCTGGCCGACGCCTCGGGATACATCTACAACTGGCTGCTCGGCTACTCCGGAGGTCTGGGCTCCATCGCGGGCGTCCTCATCGCGGACTACTGGCTGGTGCGGCGGCGGAGCCTCCGCCTGGAGGACCTTTATCTGACCCAGGGCGCTTACACCTATCGCGGGGGCTGGAACCTGCCGGCGGTGGCGGCCACCGGGCTGGGCTGCGCGATGGCGTGGGGGGGCCTGCTCCTGGCCCCTCTCCGGCCCCTCTACGACTACGCCTGGTTCGTGGGTTTCGCCGTGGCTTTCGTCGTCTACGCCGCGCTCATGCGCGGCGCGTCGGCCGTGGACTCGAGGGGCGTGCCGAAGGAGGCGTCATGACGGAGAAGGGCCGCAGGAAGAACGCACCGGGCGAGGCGCCCCCCGCGTCCCCGACCTACGAGGAGATCGCGCAGCGGGCCTACGAGATCTACCTCGCGCGGGGCGGGGGGCCGGGTCGGGAGGACGAGGATTGGCAGCAAGCGGAGCGCGAGCTGCGCGAGGCGCGGGAGAAGGCGGCGAGATCCCGGCCCTGACGCCGGCGCCTACGAGGGCGGCCGGCTCAGTCGCAGCGAAGGGCCGACATCGGGTCGAGACGCGAGGCGCGGAGGGATGGCAGCCACGCGGCCAGCAAAGCACTGATCACGAGCACGACCACGGCCACCGCCAGCGTCGCCGAATCCTGTCCGGCGATCCCGAACAGCATGCTCTGCACGAGACGCGCACCCACCAGGGCGCCCCCGAGGCCGAGCGCCACCCCGATGGCGACCGGCCCGAGTGAGTCGCGCAGCATCATCAGCACCACGTCCGACCGCTCGGCCCCGAGCGCCAGGCGCAGGCCGATCTCGGGGGTCCTCCGGGCAACCGAGTAGGCCAGCGTGCCGTAGGTCCCCAGGCAGGCAAGGACGAGGGCGAGGAGGGCAAAGCCCGACAGGAGATGGGCGAAGAGCCGCTCCTGGCGCACGGCCAGGTCGATCTGCTCCACCTGGGTCCGCACGTCGAACAGAGGGACGTTCGGATCGAGCGCTGCGAGAGTCCGTCGGATCGAGCCGAGGAGCGCGGTTGGATCGCTCGTGGCCCGCACCGCGAACGTCATCAGGTGCTGCGGGTACTGACGGTATGGAAGGTAGAGGGTCGGCGGCGTGGCCTCGCGGAGGCTGGCGAACTTCGCGTCGGCGGCCAAGCCGACGATCTCGATCTGGTCGGCCGCGCCTCCCTCGGGGCCCATCCTTTGACCGACCGGGGCCGCGCCCCCGAAGTATGGGCTTGCCAGGGCCTGGTTCACGATGGCGACGCGCGGCGCGCCCTCGCGGTCTCGCCACGTGATGTCCCGTCCCTGCAGCAGAGGAATGCCCATGGTCTGGAAGTAGCCGGGCGCGACGTAGTGGACGTGAACGTTGAGGTGGCCCTTTCCCTGATCCGTATACCCGGGAACGCTGATGCTGTCGGTCGTCCGGTGACCACTGAGGATGCCCCAGCGCGAGAGCGTCGCCGAGCGCACGCCGGCGAGCGTGGCCAAGCGGTTCAGGGCCTGCTCATAGAAGTCGTTCAGTCGCGCTTCCCGGTACCCGTTGAGGGTCGGGTCCAACTGGAACAGGAGAAGGCTCTCCGGGCGGAATCCGAGCGCCTCGGACCTCAGGTTGACGAGCGTGCGGATGAACAGGCCCGCTCCGCCCAGGAGCACCAGGGACACCGCCACCTGGGCGGTCACGAGCGCCTTGCCCGTCCAGGGCCGGGCCGGGCCTTCCGGCGGGTTCGACACCGTGCGCCCGAGCATGGCCGCCAGGTCGAGGCGTGTCGCATGGACGGCCGGGAGGATCCCGCAAGCGACGCCCGCCAGGAGACACACGCCGCTCGAGAAGGCCAGCATCCAGGGATCGGGTTCCAGGGCGAGCTGGAGGGTCTCCGGACCCGGACTCAGGACGCGTGGCAGGAGATTCCGGAGCGCGTGCGCCAGCGCGATCCCCAGGCTTCCCCCGATGACGGCGAGGAGAACGCTCTCGGTGAGGAGCTGCCGCGCCAGCCGCCCCCGGCCGGCGCCGAGGGCGAGCCGGGTGCCGATCTCGCGCCGGCGAGCGCTGGCCCGCGCGCGGAGGAGCCCGGCGATGTTGGCGCAGGCGATGAGCAGGACGGCGCCCACCACGACCATGAGCACGAAGAGGGGTCTCGCGAATGCCTGGCGCAGATGGTCGAGGCCTTGGCCACCGGCGTTGAGGGCGACGCGCGGCAGGTCGTATTCCTCGCCCGTGGGTGGGTCCGCCAGGATGGCCCGCCGCACCAGGGCCTCGGTTTGCGCCTGGGCCTGCTCTTCGCTGATTCCCGTCTTCAAACGTCCCATGACCCGGAACCCCCAGTGACGGGAGCTCCGGAGCATGTCCGGGATCGCATAGACCGCGGGCTGCATCGCCATCGAGAGCATCAGGTCCGGGGCACGGCCCGGCCTGACCCCGTAGAACGCGGGGGGTGCGACGCCGATGATGACGACGGGGCTCCCGTTCACGACGAGGGTCTGGCCCGGCGTGCCCGTCTCTCCGGCAAGCATGCGCTGCCAGAAGCGGTAGCTCGCGACCGCGACCGCCGGTGCCCCGGGCCGGTCATCGTCGGGGGTGATCGTGCGGCCGACCACCGCTTCCACCCCCAGGCCACGGAAGAAGCCGCCGGAGACGAGCTGCCCACGCGCCAGCTCCGCCCGCCCACCAAGGCCCACGTTGATCTGCTCGATATCGCCAAAGCAGAAGAGGTCGACAAGCGCGGTCGTCTGGTCGCGAACGTAGGCGAACACCGGGTAGGCGAAGGAGGTGGCCACGAGTTCGCCCGCAGGGTTGGACCGGGAGGAGCCGTTGTACCAGTGTGAGAACCGGGGCCGGCGGGCGGTCCATTCGAGCTCGCGCAGCTCGTGCGGACGCGCCACGGGGAGCGTCTTCAGCAGCACGGCGTCGAGCAGGCTGAAGATCGCGGTGTTGGCTCCGATGGCCACCGCCAGGGTGGCGGTGGCGACGATCGTGAACACCGGGGCACGGCGGAGCTGGCGCATGGCGAAGCGCAGGTCCGCCCGCAGCTCGTCGAGGAGCCTCAGTCCGCGCGCTTCGCGACACTGCTCCTTGTAACCCTCGAGGCCCCCGAACTCGAGCCGCGCCCGTCGGGCCGCCTCCTCGGGCGAGAGTCCCTGCCGCTTCCAATGTTCGGCCCGGACCTCAAGATGGAACTTCAGCTCGTCGGCCATCTCATGCTCGACCCGTCCGCGTCGGACGAGGCCACCAAGCCAGGACCTGAGCCGGGCCCACATCGCCTACACCTGGCCCGCGCGCGCCCGGAGCGCGGCCGCCATGGCCGTGGCCAGCCGGTTCCAGCCCTCGGCCTCGGTCTTGAGCCGGCGGCGCCCCGCCGCCGTGAGCCGGTAGTACTTCGCCCGGCGGTTGTTGTCGGACACGCCCCATTCGCCCTCGAGCAGCCCCCGGTGCTCGAGCCGGAAGAGCGCCGGGTAGAGGGCGCCCTGCTCGACGAGCAACGCCCCGCCGGTGATCTGCTCGATGCGGAGGAGCACGCCGTAGCCGTGTAGCGGCCCCAGGGAGACGGCCTTGAGGACCAGCAGGTCGAGGGTTCCGGGGATGAGATCGGCATGGGGGGGCAAGGGCCTTCTCCTAAGCGCGCTAGGAGAAGTCTAGCCCCGGCTCTCCTAAGCGGTCAAGGGGAAAGGGGCCGCCTCAGCCCTGCAGCAGGTCCGCGGAGGTCAGCTCCGGGGCGGCGGGCAGGTCCTCGTAGGCCAGCAGGCCGAGGTCCTCGTAGTGCGGGCGCAGGCGCTCCGGGATGAGACGGATGCGCTTCAGGTTCGGGACGATGCGGGTGAACATGGTCTGCCGGAACTGCCGCATCACCGGCGAGGCGAGCAGGTGCCCGTCCCAGGCGGCGCGGCTCATGGCGTGGGCGTAGTACTCCTCGTAGAACTCGTGGATGAGGAAACGGTTCCGGAGGAGGAGGGCCATCTCGAAGGCCCAGTCCTGGCGGTCGCGGAGCTCGGCCTCGCGGAGATCGTCGGTGTAGCACTCCTCGAGAGCGAGCACGCCAAAGTGCACGTGGCGGGCCTCGTCGGTGATCACGTAGCGCAGCAGCTCCTGGAGGAGGGGCTCCCGGGTCTGGCGCCGGATCATGGAGAAGGCGCCCAGGGCCAGCCCCTCGATCATGATCTGCATGCCGAGGAACTTGACGTCCCAGCGGGAGTCGCTCATGAGGGCGTCGATGATCACGTAGAGGTTGTCGTCGATGTCGTAGCGCTTCTCGAGCTTGGTGGTGAGGTAGCGATGGAACACCTCGACGTGCCGGCCCTCGTCCATGACCTGGGTGCTGCCGTAGAGCTTGCCGTCCAGCCACCGGACCGCGGTCGTGAGCTGGGCCGCCGCGAAGAGCGCGCCCTGCTCGCCGTGCAGGAACTGGGAGAGCAGCCAGGCGAGGTAGGCCCGTTTCTGCTCGACCTTTTGGGCGGGGCTCGCCTTGCGGTAGCCGGGCAGGTCGGCGAAGGGCAGGTAGGCCTCGGGTAGGAGGTCCCGCTCGGGATGGGCGGGGTCGACGGTCAAGGACCAGTCGAGGGCGGTGTCGGCGTCCCACTGCGAGCGCTTGGCCGCGGAGTGGAGGCGCGCGAGGTCGGGCCGGCTCCTCTCGTAGGTCCAGTCGAAGTGGACGGCGTGGGTGCTGTCGATCTCGGTCGCGGACCGGCCCTTGGCCGCCTGGCGCAGGAAGCCCCGCACCGCCGGCCCGAGGAGGGACAGGAGCACGCGCGGGTTTCTGACGCGGACCGCGTCCCGGAACGTGTCCCGATTGTCGCGGAGGTTCCGCAGGACCGCGCCGAGGTTCATGGGCGCCTTCCGGCTAACGCACCTTGTCGATCTCGGCCAGCAGCTCCTGGTTGGTGCGGCTCATACCCAGCTCGGGCTCCACGTGCTTCCAGCGCACCTTTCCCTGCTTGTCCACCAGGAAGTAGGCGCGCTTGGTGAAGAACTTCTCCTCGTCGAGCACACCATAGGCGCGGCCCGCCTCCCGCTTGAAGTCCGAGAGGATGTTGTGGGTCATCTTGTGCTTCGACCGGAACTCGTTCTGGGATGGGGTGGCGTCCACGCTGATCGGCAAGACCACCGTGTCCTTCCCCTCGAACTTCGCGTAGTCCTCGGTGAACGCGCAGTTCTCCTTGGTGCAGACCCCCGTGAAGGCGAGGGGGAAGAAGGCGAGGAGGACGTTCTTTTGCCCCTTGAACTGGGAGAGGCTGACGGTCTCCCCCGAGGTGGACTTGAGCGAGAAGTCCGGGGCTTTGTCTCCGACGCGGGGCTCAGGCATGGCCGCAGGTTACGCCACGTCGGCCTCCGTAGTAAAGTGGAGGGAGAAGGAGGCACCTTTGGACCCGTCGACCGCCGAGCGCCCCGGCCGCAACGACCCCTGCCATTGCGGCTCCGGACGCAAGTACAAGCAGTGCTGCCTGGACAAGGACGAGGCGGCGGTGCGCGCCGCGCGGGCGAAGACGGCCGAAACGGCGGGAGCCCCCGAGGCCGACGCACCGGCCGCGGCCTCCCCCCCGCCGACCCCCCGCCACGCGACCCAGCAGCCCTGGAAGAAAGGGGCCACGAACACGCGGGGCTTTCAGCGCATGAGCACGCCCCGCAAGGTGGGAGGCGGCTAGTCGCTGACCAGGATCTCAGGACTCACGAAGGGTGGCCCGAATCTGGCCGGCCAGGGACATGGGATCGAACGGCTTGGTGAGCACACCCGCCGCCCCGAGGTCGCGCAGCCGCTCCAGCTCGGAGAGCAGGGCCTTGGCGGTCAGGAAGATCACGGGAATGTCGGCCGTCTGCGGGTCGCTCCGCAAAGCGGCCAGGGTCGAGGGCCCGTCGAGCCCGGGCATCATGACGTCGAGCAGGATCGCGTCGGGGTGCGCGTCCTGGGCCGTCTTGATCCCGTCCATTCCGTTCGGGGCCTCGAGCACGTCCATCGCGCCGACGCGGCCGAGGGCCAGGTGGGCGATCCGGCGAATGTCCGCTTCGTCGTCGATGATCAGGATCCTCATCGGACGTGCCGCTTACGAGGCCAGGTCCCAGTTCGCCCAGGTCTGCGTCCGCGGCGTGGCGCGACGGACCCAGGGGCCGGAGGTGTAGACGGCCTGCAACCGATCGAACTCGGCGCGAAGCAGTGCGAGCACGCTTCGGCAGGCGGCCAGCTCCCCGGGCGGGAGGATCTGCCCACCCTGCAGGAGCGGCGCACATATCCGCTCTCCCTTTCGGCCGAGCGTGCTCACCACGGGGAAGCCGTAGGTGTACCCGCCGCCGGCGAGGCCCAGGAAGCGGCGGTGCAGGTGCTCCAGAGCGGTGACGTCGGGATTCGCCTCGAGTCGGTGAATCAAGCGGTCGATGTGGCCAAGGTTCTCGTTCGCCTCACCGACGTATTCGGTTCGCAGGTCCTGCAAGGTCTCGTGCACAGTAGCCATGCCCCTCGTATGAGCAAGGGCGGGGCCAGGGGGCCTTAGGACAGAAAGTGCTGTATTCCAGTTACTTACGGAGATGGCCCGTCCTCCGTTCTCGGGAAGTCGTCCCGAGCCGTGGAGATTTTCCCGGCTCCCCCCGAGGGGGTCGGCCCGCTTCGCCGGAGTTCATTACGAATCCAAGACCTCGCGGACCTTGCGGGCCAGGGCGTCGGGGCTGAACGGCTTCTCGATGAACGGCACGCCGGCGTCGAGCACGCCGTGATGGGCGATCGCGTCGTCGGTGTATCCCGACATGTAGAGGACCCTGGTCTCGGGGTGGGTCTCGGCCAGGCGGCCCGCCAGCTCGCGTCCGGAGAGACGCGGCATCACCACGTCGGTCAGGACGAGGTGGATGGGGCCCGGATGCCGCTGGGCCGCCTCCAGCGCCTGCGGACCCGCGCCGGGCGCAAGCACCGTGTAGCCGCGCTCCTCGAGGATCTCCTTGATCATCTCCGCCAGGCTCTCCTCGTCCTCGGCCAGGAGGACGGTCTCTCCGCCGCGCGTCGGCGCCGACTCCGGCCTCGGGGGGACGGGCTCCACCGCCTCGTCGACCCGGGGCAGGTAGATCTTGACCGTGGTCCCCACCCCCGGCTCGCTGTAGACCCACACGTGCCCGTCGCTCTGCTTCACGATGCCGTAGACCATGGCCAGGCCCAGGCCCGTCCCCTTGCCGAGCTCCTTCGTGGTGAAGAAGGGCTCGAAGACGTGCTTCAGGGTCTCGGCGTCCATCCCGATCCCGGTGTCGCTGAGGGCGAGGAGGACGTAGCGTCCCGCCCGCCCCCCGGCGTGGGTCCGAGCCCAGCCCTCGTCCAGGTCGGCGTTCCGCAGCTCGATCTGCAGCTTCCCGCCGCGGGGCATGGCGTCGCGGCCGTTCACGGCCAGGTTCATGATCACCTGCTCGATCTGCCCGGGATCCGCCTTCACGTGGCCGAGGTCGGTAGCGCTCGTCGTGAGGAGCTCGATGTCCTCGCCGATCAGCCGCCGGAGCATCGGGGTGAGCTCCCGCACCGCCTCGCCCAACTCGAGGACGCGCGGCTGGAGCACCTGCCGGCGGCTGAAGGCGAGGAGCTGCCGAACGAGGGAGGCGGCGCGGTCGGCGGACCGGCGGATCTGCTCCACCCGCCTCGTCCGCGGATCCTGCGGGGAGATCTCCCGCTGGAGCATGTCGCCGTAGCCGGTGATGACCGCGAGGATGTTGTTGAAGTCGTGGGCGATCCCGCCCGCGAGCCGGCCGACCGCCTCCATCTTCTGCGCCTGGCGGAGCTGCCCCTCGAGCTGGCGGTGCTCGGTCAGGTCGCGCAGGACGCTGAAGTGACGGCCGGGCACGACGTTGCCGGTCGTGCTCGCCTCCACCTGCCGCGTGGTCCCGTCCGGGCGTAACACGGGATGGCTCGCGCGGAAGCGGCCGGTGGCCTGCACGGCCGCCAGCACCTGGTCGAAGTGGAAGCCGGGCTCGGCGAACTCGACCACCTTCCGCTTCAGAAGATCCGCGCGGGGTAGCCCGTACAACTGACAGGCCGCGGGGTTCGCCTCCAGGAAGCCTCCCTGGTCGTCGGTGACGATCATCGCGTCCAGAGCGCCGTCGAAGACCGCCCGGAACTGCTCCTCGCTCTCGCGGAGCGCGTCCTCGGCGCGCTTCTGCTCGGAGACGTCGCGGCCGTTGATCACGATCCCCCGGACGGCCGCGGTCACCAGATGATTGGTGGCCAGGGCCGCAACCACCCGCCAGCCGCCTTCGGCGTGGCGCAGCCGTCCCTCCCAGGACACCGCCTGGCCGGGTCGGGCGAGCATCTGCCGGAAGGTCTCGAGCGCCGCCGGCAGGTCATCCGGGGCCACGAACTGGCGGAAGTCGGCGCCGACCACATCCGGGAGGGCGTGGCCGAGGACCCGCACCACCGAGGGGCTCGCGTACGTGATGCGGCCTTCGGCGTCCGTCATCCACACGAGGTCGGAGCCGTTCTCCACCAGGGCCCGGAACAGGCTATCGCCCGCGCGCAGCGCGTCCTGCGCCCCCCCGCCCCCGGTCACGTCGAGCTGCCCACGGCAGTCTGGTCCCTCATCCGCGGCGCCGCTTCAGCCCCGGGGCTTCTCGAGGACCAGGACCCGCAGGGGATCGGCCACCGGGGTCAGGCTCCGAGGGCGTGACTCACCGCCCGCACCAGCTCCTCGAGCTCGAAGGGCTTGGCCAGGACGGGGGCGCCGATGCTACGGATGAAGGCGGCGGTGCTGGGGGAGAGGGTGTCGCCGGTCACGAACACGAAGCGCCGGGCCAGCTCGGGGTGCAGACGCTGCACTTCCTGATGGAACCGGGGGCCGTCCATGTCGGGCATGCGCAGGTCGGACAGCACGAGATCGTAGCGCCGCTCGCGCAGGCGCTCGAAGGCGGCGGCGGCGGTGACGGCGGTGTCCGCGGTGTGCCCCGCCAGGGCCAGGGCGTCGCGCATGACCCCGGCGAGATCCGCCTCGTCGTCCACCACCAGGATGGTGAGGGGCCCGGGGGAGGGCCCGGCTCCCGGCGCGGACGGCGTGGCCTCCATCGGGGCGGGTGCGAAGGGCAGCTCCACCACGAAGCGGGCGCCTTCTCCGGGAGCGCCCTCGACGCGCAGCTCCCCTCCGTGGTCCTGCACGATCGTCCGGCAGAGGGGCAGGCCGAGGCCGGTTCCTTCTCCCGCCGGCTTGGTGCTGAAGAAGGGCTCGAAGATCCGCTCCCGGAGGTCGGCCGGGATGCCCGGCCCGTTGTCCTCCACCACCAGCCGGATGACCGGCGCTTGCGGGTCCACCTGGGCGCGCACCGAGAGCCGCCTTTTCCCCGTCGTCTGGCGAAGTGCGTGGTGGGCGTTGATGACCAGGTTCACGAGGACCTGGCGCAGCCGATCGGGGTCGGCGGCGGGGAGCTGCGGCAGATCCTCCGCCAGGTCGACCTCCACCTCGACGCCGTCCACCCGGAAGCCGTAGGCCAGGATCTCCAGGGTCTCCCGCACCAGGCGCCGCAGGTCCACCGGCTCCCGCTCGGGCGGACGGCGGCGCGCGAGAGCGAGGAAGTTCCGCATGATGCGCGAACAACGGTCGGCGGCCTGCATGAGCTTCTCCGCCCGGTCGGCGAAGGGGCCCTCGCCGGCCTTGCGCTTCAGCAGGGTGGCGTGGCCCATCAGAAGGGCGAGCGGGTTGTTGAGCTCGTGGGCCACCCCCGCCACCACGCTGGCCACCACCTCGAGGTGCTCGTTGCGGAGCAGCATCTCGCGCTGGAGGTGCATCGCTTCCTCGGCCCGCCGCCGCGCCGTGTGCTCCTCGGCCTCGTGGAGGGCGCGCTCCACGGCCGGAGCGAGGCGGGAGAGGCGGTCCTTGAGGACAAAGTCCGTAGCACCCCGCCGGAGCATGTCGATCGCGAGATCCTCCCCGATCACTCCCGACACCACGATGAAGGGCGTCTCGGGATGGAGCGAGTGGGCCAGGGCGAGGGCGGCGCTTCCGTCGAAGCCCGGGAGCCCGTAGTCCGAGAGGATGAGGTCGAACGGGCCTTCGGAGAGGGCGGCCGTATATCCCTCCCGAGAATCGACGCGCCGGATCTCGCAGGAGAGGCCCCCTCCCGCGAGGAGCCGCGCGACCAGTTCGGCGTCCTCGGGATTGTCCTCCAGAAGGAGTATGCGCGCCTTACGGCTCATCGCGCGCTGGGCGCCGATCCGGGGTTCCGATGGCAGGTCCCTCCCCTAGGAGATGAGCGAAGCCGTCAGCCCGCGATTTCCGAACGGCGGCTCTTCGATCCACGCCACTATAGCACGCCGCTTGGAAGAGCCGCCACGGATTGCGACGCGGCTTGGGCCGTTTCAGGCAGAAGTTCTCTCGCGCGTGCAATAGCCTGTACGCAAAACGTATCTCAGGGGTCCTCGCCGAGCGCATTGAACAGGAACCGATAGACGTCGGCCTGCTCCTCGATCTGCTTGGAGACAGGCTTGCCGGCGCCGTGCCCGGCTCTCGTCTCCACGCGGATCAGCACGGGCCGGTGGCCGTCGGTGGCCGCCTGCAGCCGGGCCGCGAACTTCTTGGCCATCCCCGGCGCCACCCGGTCGTCGGTATCGGCGGTGGTGACCAGGGTCGGCGGATAGGCGACGCCATCCTTGACGTTGTGGAGCGGGGAGTAGCGGTACAGGACGGGGAACATCTTCGGGTCGTCGGCGGAGCCGTACTCGGGGATCCAGAAGCGGCCGACCGTGAACCGGTGGTAGCGCAGCATGTCGGCCACCGGCACCTGGCAGACCACCGCCCCGAACAGCTCCGGGCGCTGCGTCATCACCGCGCCCACGAGCAGGCCGCCGTTGCTGCCGCCCTTGATGGCCAGCTTCTCCCGCCTCGTCCATCCGGTCGTCACCAGCCACTCCGCGGCGGCGATGAAGTCGTCGAAGACGTTCTGTTTCTTCTCCAGCATCCCCGCCCGGTGCCAGTCCTCGCCGTACTCGCCGCCCCCGCGCAGGTTGGCGCCGGCGAGGAGCCCGCCCCGGTCGAGCCATGCGAAGGCCGCGGGGCTGAAGGCCGGAGTCTGATTGATGTTGAACCCGCCGTAGCCGTAGAGCAGGGTGGGCCGCTTGCCGTCTTTTGGGAGCCCCTTCCGGCGGACGAGGAACATCGGCACCTTCGTGCCGTCCTTCGAGGGGTAGAAGACCTGCTCCACCTCGTAGGCCGCGCTATCCACCGTGCTCGGTGTCTTCTCGAAGGGGGCGAGGACGCCGGTCCTGAAGTCGTAACGAAACGGGGTGGCGGGGTAGGTGAAGGACGTGAAGCCCAGGAACATCTCGTCCTGGTCGGGCTCGCCGGTGAGCCCCGCTACCGTCCCGAGGGTCGGCAGCTCGACCGCCCCCAGCGGCCGCCCGTCGAGGGCGAAGAGCTCCACCCGGCTGTTCGCGTTCCGGAGGCGAATGGCCACGAGCTTGCCGTCGACGATCGCGGCGGCCTCCAGCTTGTCCTTGCCCTGGGGGAGCACCTGGACCAGCCGGATCTGACCCCGGCCGAAGTCGACCGCCACCACCCGGCCGAGCGGCGCGTCCTGGTCGGTCCGGAAATAGAAGCGGCCGTCCACCTCGTCCACGAAGCTCCAGAAGTCCGCGAAGCCCGTGAAGACCGGCCTCATGGGCGCTCCCGGCGTCTTCAGGTCCCGTACGAGGACCTCGCTCTTGTCGCTCGAGCCCCGGAACGCGGTCACGACCAGGAACCGGCCGTCCCGGGTGACGCTGCTCGCGAAGAACAGCTCCTTCTCCTCCGGGCGCTCGTAGGCCAGCGCGTCCTCGTCCTGGGGCTCGCCCAGGCGGTGGTAGTAGACCTTGCAGTAGTAGTGCTCGTCCCCGGGGGGGACGGTCCCCGGCCGGGGGAAACGGCTGTAGAAGAAGCCCTTCTTGTTCGGAGTCCAGGCCAGGCTCGTGAACTTCGCCCACGACAGATGGTCGGGCCGGTCCGCGCCGGTGGCCACGTCGCGCACGAAGATCTCCTGCCGGTCGCTGCCGCTCTTCGAGAGCGTGTAGGCCATGAGGGCCCCGTCCCGGGTCACCGAGGTGGCGGTGAGGGCGACCGTACCGTCGGGGGAGAGCGTGTTGGGGTCGAGGAGCACCCGCTCGAGCCCGGTCAGACCCTCCCGCACGAACAGGACGGACTGGTCCTGGAGCCCGGTGTTGCGGAGGTAGAAGTAGCGGCCCGCGTGCCGCTCCGGGACGGAGACCCGAGGGTAGTCGAACAGCTCCTGCAGGCGCTTCTTGAGGGCCTCGTGCAGGGGGCCGCCGAGGAAGGAGGCGGTGAGCTTGTTCTCCGCCTCGACCCAGGCCGCCGTCTCGGGGTCATCGGCGTTCTCCAGCCACCGGTACGGATCGGTCACCTTCGTCCCTTGATAGTCATCCACCACGTCGGCTTTCCGCGCCGGCGGGTACTTCAGGGGCTCCGCCCGCGTGGCGCCGTCCGGCAGGAACGCGACGAGCCCCAGCGCCACCGCCACGTCTCCGAAAGTCGACCAGGCCATCTTCAATCTCCTCTTCACGCCCGCCCCGGCACCCGGGCGCGGCTGATCCGGGCCTCGCCCTCGATCCGGTAGGAGCCGACGGCCGCGGGGACGAACACCGACCGGCCCCGGCCGAGTGGCCAGGAACCGCCCTCCGACGTGATCGTGGCGGAGCCGTCCAGGCCCAGCATCAGCTCCGGTCCGTGGCCGACCCCCGCGGCGAACGAGGCGTCCGGCGTGACCTCCAGGAAGGCCAGCTCGAACTCCGGCGCCGGCGTGCGGTAGACGCGCTCCCCCGGCGACCCGGGAACGGGCCGCAGCACCACGGGCGGCGAGGGGCGGAAGGCGCCCACCGCGAGCAGCTCGGGGACGTCGACGTGCTTCGGGGTGAGGCCGCCCCGCAGGACGTTGTCCGAGCTGGCCATCACCTCTATGGCCGTCCCTTCGAGGTACGCGTGCAGCTCGCCCGCGGACAGGAAGAGCCCGTCCTCGGGGGCGAGCTCAAAGAGGTTCAGCAGGAGCGGCGCGAACACGCCGATGTCCCCCGGGTATTTCGCGTGGAGGCGCTCCATCCAGGAGAAGGCGGCGTCGTCGCCGCGCCGGCGCGCGGCCCCGGCCACCGCGCGATCCACCAGCGGCACCCGCTCCCCGGTCGGGCGCGACCAGAGCCAGGCGAACAGCCGCTTCAGACCGTCGGATTCGATCAGGGACGCGGCCGCGGCCCGCAACTCGGGGACTTCGAGCGACCCCAGCCCGCGCGCGATCTCCTCGACCGGACGAAAGCCCTTGAGACCCACGAACCGGGTCAAGGCCACGACCAGCTCCGGCTTGTGGTTCGGGTCGCGGTAGTTGCGCTGCGGGGCGTCCCGGGGCAGGCCCTCCGCATCCTCCCGCGCGAATCCCGCGAGGGCTTGCTCCCGATTCGGATGGCACTGGATGGAAAGGGGTTCCGCCGCCGCGATCATCTTCATTAATAGGGGCAGCTCGCCGGCCCACCGGCGGACCGCCTCCGGCCCCAGCATGGCCTCGGGGGCGCTTCGGATCAGCGCGTCGAGCGTGCGCGGTCCCCCGGGGACCCCATCGCGCCCAAGGGGCCCGGGGACGGCAGCCAACCGCGACGGCGCCTGGGGGTGGGCGCCGATCCATAGCTCGGCCTCGGGCCTCCCCCCCGGGGACGGACGCCCCAACAGGTCCGCGATCGCGGTCCGGGAGCCCCACGCGTAGTTCTGCACGGGGTTGTCCAGAGGGACGATCGCGGGATCCATCCTGGCCGAACTATAACCCGCCCCGCGGCCGAGCCGCGTTGACCCGCGTGGTAGATTCGAGGCGCTTTCCGGACCGGAGGCCTCGATGTCCACCCATCCCCGCGCCGGCCGGCCCGCCCAGCCCTCGGACCTCGTCGACATCGGCCGGCTCGTCACCGCCTACTACACCGATCGGCCCGACCCGTCCGAAAGGAGCCAGCGCGTCGCCTTCGGCACCTCCGGCCACCGCGGCTCGTCGCTCCGGCGCAGCTTCAACGAGGCGCACGTCCTGGCGGTCGCGCAGGCGGTCTGCGAGTACCGCAAGGCGCAGGGGACCAGGGGCCCGCTCTTCCTCGGCCTCGACACCCACGCGTTGTCGCTTCCCGCCGGGCGATCGTGCCTCGAGGTGCTGGCCGCGAACGGGGTCGAGACGCGCGTCGACGCCGCGGACGGCTACACGCCCACCCCGGTCGTCTCCCACTCGATCCTCACCTGCAACCACGGCCGCGGGGACGGCCTGGCCGACGGCATCGTGGTCTCGCCCTCCCACAATCCGCCCGACGACGGCGGGATCAAGTACAACCCGCCTCACGGGGGGCCCGCCGACCAAGGCGCCACGGGCTGGATCCAGGACCGGGCCAACGCGCTCCTGGCCGCCGATCTGCAGGGCGTCGCGCGCGTTCCCTACGAGCGGGCGTGCCGGGCCTCGACCACGCGCGGCCACGACTTCCTCGGCTCGTACGTGGACGACCTGCCCGCGGTCGTGGACCTCGAGGCGGTCCGGGAAGCGCGGGTGCGCATCGGGGTGGACCCCCTGGGCGGGGCCAGCGTCGCCTACTGGGGACGGATCGCGGAGCGCCATAGGCTGGACTTGACGGTGGTCAACCAGAGGGTGGACGGCGCGTTCTCCTTCATGACCCTCGACTGGGACGGGAAGATCCGCATGGACTGCTCGTCCCCCCACGCGATGGCGAGCCTCATCGGGCTCAAGGACCGGTTCCAGGTGGCGATCGGCAACGACGCCGACACGGACCGGCACGGGATCGTGACGCCGGGCGCCGGGCTCCTGAACCCCAATCACTACCTGGCCGCGGCCATCTTCTATCTCTACCGGAACCGCTCCGGTTGGCGTCCCGACGCTGCGGTGGGCAAGACGCTCGTGAGCAGCAGCCTGATCGACCGGGTGGCCGCGGCCCTCGGGCGCCGGCTGCTCGAGGTGCCCGTGGGATTCAAATGGTTCGTGCCCGGGCTGCTCTCGGGCGAGCTCGGCTTCGGAGGAGAGGAGAGCGCCGGGGCTTCGTTCCTCCGCCGCGACGGCTCCTGCTGGACGACCGACAAGGATGGCCTGATCCTGGGCCTCCTGGCCGCCGAGATCACGGCGCGCCTCGGCAAGGACCCCGGCGAGCTGTACCGCGACCTGGTCCGCGAGCACGGCGAGCCGGTCTACGAACGCACCGACGCGCCCGCCACCCCGGACGAGAAGGCCCTGCTCGGCAAGCTTCGGCCCGAGCAGGTCCGGGCCACGGAGCTGGCCGGCTCCCGGATCACCGCCATCCTCACCACCGCTCCCGGCAACGGGGCGCCCATCGGCGGGCTCAAGGTCGTGACCGAGGACGGCTGGTTCGCGGCCCGTCCCTCGGGCACCGAGGACGTCTACAAGATCTACGCGGAGAGCTTCCGTGGCCGCGACCACCTCCGGCGGCTGCAGGAGGAAGCGCGGGCCCTGGTCGGCGAGGCGCTCCGGGGGCGCTAGCGCTTGGACAAGTGCTTCGCCTGCCGGCACGGCGTTCCGAAGAAGGGGCGGCGCCGCTGTCCCGAGTGCGGCTACATGTTCCGGGGATCCGGGTGGGACGGGATCGACACGCACTGGAAGGCCAAGCATGAGAGCGTCCTGCCCTACGAGGAGTTCTGGGCGACCCTGTGCCGCAGCCACCGGGCCCCGAAGCCGCTCAAATGCCCCTCCTGCCGGAAGGGCATCCCGAAGGCCTGGCCCCGCCAGTGTCCCGAGTGCGCCCAGGTGTTCCGGGGTCGCGGCTGGGAGGGAATCGACGCCCACTGGAAGTCGAACCACGGCGACGTGATGAGCGCCGAGGACTTCCTGGCCTCGCTGTGCCCGGCCCATCGCGCAGCGGGGGATCCTCGGACCGGCTTCCTTCCCCTGGGAGAGGATTAGCCCTCGTGATCGGCCTCGCCGAGGCAACCTGATGAGGCGACGGCTGCTGCTGCTCGCGATGCTTGCGAGCGCGCTTCCGGCCCAGGCTCCTGCCCTCGGCTGCATTTGCCCGGCCGGGGTGAAGAGCCCAAAGAAGGCGGCCCGGGCGGCCGACGCCGTCTTCCTGGGGGTGGCGGAACGGATCGTCTTGCTCCAGGACGGCCACCCGGCGGGCCCCGAGGTCGATCGTTTGAGCGAGTCCGTCCGCATGATCGTGATCTTCCGGGTGACGAAGGCCTGGAAGGGGGTCCGTGAGGCGCGCATCGCCGTCACCACCGGGCCCGACCCCGACGTCGAGTGCGGCTTCCCGTTCGAGAAGGACGGCCAGTACCTGGTCTACGCCGACCAGGTGAAGTACGCCCGCGAGGGACGAGAGGGGTGGGAGCTCTCTACCAGCCGTTGCCATCGAACCCGGGGTGGACCCGTGGCGCTCTCGGAAGCCCGCGCTCTCGGGAAGCCGGAGTGGGCTCCTGCTCCCTACGCGACCAGGTAACCCTTCGCCAGCTCGCGGAACGCGGCGACCTGGGCCGCCTGCCAGCCCGAGTCACGGCCCAGCTCGCGGGCCAGCAGCTCGGCCGCCTTCGGGGCCATCTCCATCGCGGCGCGGGCGTTCAGGAACAGGGCGCGGGTGCGCCGGGCCAGGACGTCCTCCACCGTGCGCGCCATCTCGAAGCGCGCGGCCCACACCACCTCGGCCCCGCAGTGCGGCAGGGCCGGATGCAGCGGCGCCTCGAGGCCGGGGTCGGAGCGCATGAGGTCCTGGATGAGGAGGGCGTCGGCCCCGTACACGGAGAGGGGGCCGAACTTGGCGGCCTGGCGGTGGAAGCCGTGGATGTTGAGGTTGCGGGTGGGGCAGGGCATCTCCGGCAGCCGGGCCAGGGTCGCGGCCTGGTTGACGCAGTCTTCGGCCATGTTCCGGTAGGTGGTCCACTTCCCGCCGGTGATGGTGAGCAACCCGGAGGCGTCGATGTGGATCGTGTGGTCGCGGGAGAGGGCGGAGCTATTCCTTGTGTCGCCCGAGCGGACGAGCGGCCGCACGCCCACGAAGACGCTCAACACGTCGGCGCGCGTGATCGGCTTGCGCAGGTAGCGCCCCGCGGTCTCCAGCACGAACTCGATCTCCTCCTCGAAGGGCACCGGCTCCAGCGAAGGCTCCTTGATCGGGGTGTCCGTGGTCCCCACCACGGTGTGCCCGTGCCAGGGGATCGCGAACATGACCCGGCCGTCGCCGGTGTGGGGGACCATGATGGCGGCCCCCGCGGGGAGGAACGAGCCGTCGAACACCAGGTGGATCCCCTGGCTGGGGGCGATCAGGGGCGTGGCGTCGGGCTGGGCCAGGCGCCGCACCGCGTCGCAGAAGGGGCCGGCCGCGTTGATCACCACCTTGGCCCCCGCGCGGAGCTCCCGGCCGCTCTCCAGGTCACGGGCCACCACCCCGTCCACGAACCCCTCGGCGTCGCGGGTGAAGGCGGTGACGGGCGCGTAGTTGAGGAGAGCCGCCCCCTGTTCCGCCGCGGTGGCCACCATGTTGATGAGCAGGCGCGCGTCGTCAAACTGCCCGTCGTAGTAGACGACCCCGCCGCGCAGGCCCTCGGTCTTGATCGTGGGCAGGCGCTCCAGGGTCTCCTCCCGGGAGAGGATCTCGGAGCCGCCGAAGCCGTAGCGCCCGGCCAGCAGGTTGTAGACCTTGAGGCCGACCCCGTAGAACGGCGCCTCCCACCACTCGTAGTTCGGCACCACGAACGCGAGGTCGCTCACCAGGTGAGGCGCGTTCTGCCGCAGCAGGCCGCGCTCCTTGAGCGCTTCCATGACCAGCGAGATGTTGCCCTGCTCGAGGTAGCGCACCCCGCCGTGCACGAGCTTGGTGGAGCGGCTGGAGGTGCCCTTGCCGAAATCCGCCTGCTCGAGCAGCAGCACGTCGTACCCGCGGGCGGCCGCGTCCAGCGCCACCCCCACCCCGGTGGCTCCGCCCCCAACGATCACCATGTCCCAGGGCTCGCGCTCGGAGAGCACGCGGCTCAGCATCTCGCCCCGGTTCACGGCTTCAGCTCCGTGGCTCCCACCCCTTCGCCCGCTCGAGAGCCAGCTTCCAGCGCTCGCGCAGCTCCTGGGCTCGCGCCGCGGGCATCTTCGGCTCGAAGCGCCGCTCCACGCGCCATTGGCTCGCGATCTCCCCGACGTTCTTCCAGAAGCCGACCGCCAGGCCCGCCAGGTAGGCGGCGCCGAGCGCGGTGGTCTCCGTCACCGCCGGCCGGGCCACCGGCACTCCGAGCAGGTCGGCCTGGAACTGCATCAGGAGGTCGTTCTTCGAGGCGCCGCCGTCCACCCTCAGCTCGCCCAGCCGCACCCCCGCGTCCGCCTGCATGGCGTCGAGGAGATCGGCCACTTGATAGGCGATCGAGTCGAGGGCCGCCCGGGCGATGTGGGCCGCCGTCGTTCCCCGGGTCAGGCCCACGACGGTTCCGCGCGCGTAGGCATCCCAATGAGGGGCCCCGAGGCCGGCAAAGGCGGGAACGAGGTAGACCCCGCCGGTGTCGGCTACCGAGCCCGCCAGGGCCTCCACCTCGGAGGACGACCGGATGAGGCCGAGACCGTCGCGCAGCCACTGCACGACGGCACCCCCGATGAAGACGCTGCCCTCGAGGGCATACTCGGTCACCCCGTTCCTCTTCCAGGCCACGGTCGTGAGGAGCCGGTTGCGGGACGCGGGCGCCCTGGTTCCCGTGTTCTGCAGCATGAAGCAGCCGGTGCCGTAGGTGTTCTTGGTGAGCCCCGGCTTCACGCACATCTGGCCGAAGAGGGCGGCCTGCTGGTCGCCCGCGATCCCGCCGAGGGGAGCCGAGGCCAGGCCGAGGGTGGTGGTGACCTCGCCGTAGACCTCGCTGGAGCTGCGCACCTCGGGCAGCACGCTCCGCGGCACCCGAAGGAGTCGGAGCAGCTCGTCGTCCCAGTCCCCGGTGTGGATGTTGAAGAGCAGGGTCCGCGAGGCGTTGCTGGGGTCGGTGACGTGGAGGCGGCCGCTGGTGAGGTTCCAGAGGAGCCAGGTGTCGACCGTCCCGAACGCGAGCTTGCCCGCTTCCGCGCGGGCCCGCGCTCCCTTTACGTTGTCCAGGATCCAGGCCACCTTGGTCCCCGAGAAGTAGGCGTCGAGCAGGAGGCCGCTGCGTTGCTGCACCGTGGGCTCCGCGCCCCCGGCGCGCAGGCGATCGCACGTCTCGGCCGTGCGGCGGTCCTGCCACACGATCGCGTTCATCACCGGCTGGCCCGTCTCGCGGTCCCACACGACCGTGGTCTCGCGCTGGTTCGTGATCCCCACCGCGGCCAGGTCGCGCGGGCGCAGGGAAGCGGCGGCCAGGGCCTCCACCGCCACCCCGATCTGCGACGTCCAGATCTCCTGGGGATCGTGCTCCACCCAGCCCGCCTGGGGGAAGATCTGGCGGAACTCGCGCTGCGCGACCGCCTTGATCGCCCCCCCCTGGTCGAAGAGGATCGCGCGCGAGCTCGTGGTTCCCTGGTCCAGGGCGAGGATGTAGGGCACTTGGAACCTCCGCCGGGTTTCTACAGAATGTCGCCGGTGGAAGCAAGCCCGAGGGGAGGGCGGAATGGGTAGAGGCACGGCGCGCGAGGCGGCCGCGGAGTTCCTAGGGACCTTCGTGCTGATCGTGTTCGGGTCCGCGGTGGTGGCGCAGGTGGTGCTCTCCGGCGGGTCGCACGGGGGCTACCTCTCGATCAACCTGGCCTGGGGCCTCGCGGTGACCATGGCGGTGTACGTGGCGGGCGGGGTGTCGGGCGCGCACCTCAACCCCGCCGTGACCCTCGCCCTGGCCGTGCACCGCGGCTTCCCGTGGTCCAAGGTGCTGCCCTTCTGGGGCGCGCAGGTCGCGGGAGCCTTCGCGGGGGCGTCCGTGACCTTCGTCGCTTACCGCGAGGCCTTCGACCACTTCGACCACGGGCGGCGCCAGGTCACCGGAGCCCAGGCGACCGCCGGAATCTTCGCGACCTACCCGCAGCCATTCCTCAGCAACGTGCCGGGCGGCCTGGTGGACCAGGTGGTGGGCACCGCCCTGCTGCTCCTCGTGATCTTCGCCCTGGGCGACGCGAAGAACCAGGCCCCCGAGCCGAAGATAGCGCCGCTCTTCGTGGGGGGCCTGGTCATCCTCATCGGAATGACGTTCGGCTACAACGCGGGCTACGCCATCAACCCCGCGCGCGACCTCGGTCCCCGGCTCTTCACGGCGCTCGCGGGCTGGGGCAGCGAGGTCTTCCGGGCCGGGAACGCCTGGTGGTGGGTGCCGATCATGGGCCCCCTCGTGGGAGGCGTGCTGGGCGGCTTCGTCTACGACCTGTTCATCACGCGCTTGCATCCCCGGGCGGCGTGAAGCGCGGAGCGCATGAAAGCAGCCCGGGTGTCCGCGTCGGTGTGCAGCGCTGTGTTTGGGGTCTCGACCGCCTTTCCCATCGCCGCCAGCGTCTGGCCGGCGGATGCACTGCCCACCTGGGTAGGGATTCTCGACGGTGTCCTGGCCTTCGCGGCGGTGGGTCTGGCCATCAGGGTCGTCACCCTGGCGGAGAAGCGCGTGGGCGACCGCGCAATCCTGGCCAGCTATCGGATCTACCGGGGGCTGGCCAGCGTCCCCCTCGCGTTGCTCGTGCCGTTCTTCGTGGTCGGCGACCACATCCGGTGGCACGTCCTGGAGCCGGGCCTGGCCTGGAGGGCGTGGCTCCTGATGTATACCCTGCCCGCTGCGATTGCGGCCTATCAGTCGGATCAGGGGCCCGACCGAGATGCCTCTTCCGTCGGATAGGCTCGCCGAGCTTCGCGGCTTGCTCGGGGAGCCCGAGGCCGCTCGCTTCCTTGTCCACGACGCGATCAACGCGGGCTCGGCAGTCCTGGCCTGTCTTCGGGAACTGGAGTCCCTCGGGGGGCGACCGGCTGCGGTGGCCAGCCTGGTCGTTCGGCAGTCGGAAGCGGCGTTGCGGCAACGCGTCGGCGTGCCGTTCGAGGCGATCGTCGCCGTTCCGTGGAACACCTGGGCCGCGTCCGAGTGTCCCCTGTGCCGGGCGGGCGTGAGCTGAGCCTCCTTCGTTAGGAACCGCACCGCCGAGCCGCGGTGTTACCGATCGTACTCGTTCTGGAAATAGTACGAAAGGTAACAACCGCCGCGTTTACTCTCGCGATGCCTGAGACTCCGGGTCAGTCCGCCGGAGTCACCACGACGTTGCGGAAGCGGACCTTGCCGTGGTCGCCCTGGAGCATCAGGGGGCCGGGCTCTCCCTCGAACGGGTTGATCTCTCCGCCCGTGATCCCGTCCACGTAGCCGCCGTCGATGATCGTCTTGCCGTTCAGGACCACCGTGAGGCGTCGGCCGACGAGCGTGATGTCGAAGGTCTGCCACTCCCCGGCGGGCTTGGTGGCGTCGAGCTTCGGGGCGATGCGGCTGTAAAGAGCGCCGCACCCGTGCTCCTCGGTCACCTTCGACGGGTCGTCGAGGATCTGGATCTCGTACCGGCCCCGGAGGTAGACCCCGCTGTTGCTGTGGGGCTCCACGTTGAACTCCAGGTGGAGCTTCAGGTCCTGGAACGTCTTCTCGCTCACGAGGTCGGCGTTGCCCTTGGGGTCGACGACCGCCAGCTCCCCGTTGACCACCGCCCAGCCCATCTTTGCCTTGGGGTCGCGGAGCTTCCAGCCCTGGAGGGTCGTGCCGTCGAAGAGGGTCACGGGGGGGCCCCACTTGGGCGCGGCGGCGGTCGCCAGCTCCGGCGCACGCTTGCCGTCGAAGTGGTTGACCTTGCCGTCGGGGTAGCGCACCTGGCCCTTGAGCACAGCCCCCTCGAGGCGGGCCTCGAACACGTCGGCCTGGCCTGGCCGCTCCTCGCGGACGACGTGGAGCGTTCCTCCCTCGACCGAGACCTTGGTGGCGGGGCCGGCGCTGCCCCAGCGCCAGACGAGCGATCCCGCGAGGCCGGCGTCCTTCTTCTCGACCTTGAACCAGCCGCCGACGAAGGTGTCTTCCGCGTCGGTGATGCGGACGTTCCAGCGTCCGACGTAGTCGTCGGCGGTGGCGCCCTTGGGGGGGGCGTCGGCGGATACCGATGCGGCGAGGATCAAGCTGAGAGCAAGCATTCTGCGCTCCTGTGGTGAGCCGCGGCGTGCGCGGCGACGGGAGGACGCTAGCGCCCGGGGCCCGGCGTGTCAATCGACTGGGGGTCTGGCGCTGATCCGTTAGAATCCGAAGCGGCATGAGCACGCGGGGCCTGACATGCATCGGCGTTCCCCTCCCCCAACGTGGGGCGATACATCGGAATGAAGTAATGTCGGTCGAGCCAATGCCAACTCCGACGCATTCCGATGTATCGGGAGGGATAGGGTAGGGGGTCGATGAATGAAAATCCTTCTCGCCCCCGACTCGTTCAAGGAGAGCCTGAGCGCCCGCGCGGCGGCCCTGGCCATGGAGCGGGGGGTGAAGCGCGCCATCCCCGATGCGGAGACAGTGGTCCTGCCCATCGCCGACGGGGGCGAGGGGACCCTGGATACGCTGGTCTACGCGACCGGCGGGACACTGCACTGGACGAGCGTGACGGGGCCGCTCGGGAGCCCGGTGGCCGCTCGTTACGGGACGCTGGGGGACGGGGTCACCGGGGTGGTGGAGACGGCCGAAGCCAGCGGCCTCCATCTCGTGCCGCCCGAGGAGCGCAACCCCCTGAGGACGACCACGCGGGGGACCGGCGAGCTGATCCGCCACGCCCTGGACCGCGGGGTCACCCGCCTCGTGGTGGCCATCGGGGGGAGCGCCACCAACGACGCCGGGGCGGGCGCGCTCCAGGCCCTCGGCATGCGGCTCGTCGACCAGACGGGAGCGCTCATCGGTCCCGGGGGCGGCAGCCTGAGCCGCCTGGCCGGCATCGACGCCGCCACCCTCGACCCCCGGCTCCGGGCGGCCGACCTGCGCGTGGCCTGCGACGTGACGAATCACCTGTGCGGCCCGAATGGGGCGAGCGCGGTCTTCGGCCCGCAGAAGGGAGCGACCCCGGAGATGGTGGCCGTCCTCGACTCGAACCTGCGCCGCTTCGCGGAGGTCCTGCGCCGCGACGTGGGGGTGGACGTGCTCGAGGTGCCGGGGTCGGGAGCCGCCGGCGGGCTCGGGGCGGCCCTCCTCGCCTGCGGCGGCCGGCTCCTGCCGGGCATCCAGCTCGTGCTCGACGCGGTCGATTTCGACGCGAAGGTGCAGGGCGCGACCGCGGTCCTGACCGGCGAGGGGCGCATCGATGCCCAGACGGCGGCGGGGAAGGTCATCGCCGGCCTGGCCGAGCGGGCGGCCCGGGCCGGAGTGCCGGTGATCGCGTTCGCGGGCTGCGTGGAGCCGGGCTTCGAGGCGCTCTACGAGCGCGGCCTGCTGTCGGCACATGCCATCCTGTCCCGGCCCGCGTCGTTTGCCGAGGCGCTCGCGGGGGCCGAGCTCAACCTCGAAGCGGCGGTCTTCGCGGTGGCGCGTCTTCTGGCGCGGGAGCCGCCGCCGCCGCCACCACCACCACCGGCGAAGGTGAAGCCGGTCAAGACGCCGCCTTCGCGACGGGGCGGGCGCTCCCGCTAGGGATACAATCGGCGCGTCGCAGAATCCCGACGAGGCCCCGATGTCCCGCTCCCTGCTCCTGATCAGCACCTCGGCCGTGCACGGCACGCCGTACCTGGAGCACGCCTTCGGTCCCCTCAAGGACTTCCTGGGTCCGGCGCGGCGCGTGCTCTTCATCCCGTTCGCCCTCCAGGACCACTCGGGCTACGCGGCGAAGGCGCGGGCCGCCTTCGCGTCGATCGGCTACGGCCTCGACTCGCTCCACGAGGCCTCCTCGCCGAGGGATGCCGTGGAGGGTGCCGAGGCGGTGTTCACGGGAGGCGGCAACACCTTCCGACTGCTCGCGGCCCTCTATCGGGCCGACCTCATGGCCGTGCTCCGGCGTCGGGTGGGGGAGGGGATGCGTTACGCGGGGGCGAGCGCGGGTTCGAACCTGGCCTGCCCGACCATCAAGACCACCAACGACATGCCGATCGTGGAGCCGCCCTCGTTCGAGGCCCTGGGGCTCGTCCCGTTCCAGATCAACCCGCACTACCTCGACCCCGACCCCCGCTCCACCCACATGGGCGAGACCCGCGAGACCCGGATCCGCGAGTTCCACGAGGAGAACGAGACGCCGGTGGTGGGCCTCCGGGAAGGCGCGATGCTCCGGGTGGAGGGAGAGCGGGTCACCCTCAAGGGGCTCGCCGGGGCGCGGATCTTCCGGCGCGGGCAGGACCCGGTGGAGGTCTCGCCCGTCGCTTCCCTCGAGCCACTCCTGGGTTCCTGACGCGCATGGCTGCGTCACCGGTCGGCATCGATTTCGCCCCCCGAACCGAGGGCTTGCGCGAGGGGCTCGAAGCCATCCTCGACCCGCAGCGCATCCTCGACCGGCCCCTGGAGCTCGTGGCCCACGCGCACGACGCCAGCTTCTACCGCCTCATCCCGAAGGCCGTGGTCTACCCGAGGGACGTGGACGAGGTGCGGCGGCTCTTCCGCTTCAGCCACGAGCGGCGCATCCCCATCACGTTCCGGACCGCGGGGACCAGCCTCTCGGGCCAGAGCGTCACCGACGGCCTGCTCGTGGAGGTGGCGCGCCACTTCCGCGCGGTGAAGGTCGAGGAGGGCGGCCGGAAGGTCCGGGTCCAGCCCGGGGTGATCGGGGCCCACGTCAACCTCGTCCTGCGCCCCTACGGCGCGAAGATGGGCCCGGACCCCGCCAGCATCAACGCCTGCATGCTGGGCGGGATCCTCTCCAACAACTCGAGCGGGATGTGCTGCGGGGTGGTCCAGAACGCCTACCACACCCTCGACTCCCTCACGTTCCTGCTTCCGAGCGGCACCCTCGTCGAGACCGCGGCGGCCGACGCGGACGAGCGGCTGAGGGCGAAGGAGCCCGCCCTCCATGCGGGCCTTCTCGACCTGAAGCGCGAGATCGAGAAGAACCCGGCGCTCCTCTCGCGCATCCGGACCAAGTACCGGATGAAGAACACCACCGGGTACGGCCTCAACGCTTTCCTCGACTTCGAGCGGCCGGTGGACATCCTGGCCCACCTGATGATCGGCGCGGAGGGGACCCTCGGCTTCATCGCCGAGGCGGTGCTGAACACGGTCCCCGACTATCCGGTGAAGTACACCGCCCTCCTGTCCTTCCCCGACCTGCACGCCGCGTGCGCGGCCATCGTGCCCCTGCGCGACGCGGGGGCCAAGGCGCTGGAGCTGATGGACCGGGCCAGCCTGCGCGCGGTCGAGGACCAGCCGGGCATGCCGGCGGAGCTGAAGGGCCTCCCGAACGAGGCGGCCAGCCTGCTCGCCGAGTTCCAGGGCGCGAGCGAAGCCGAGAAGCCCGAGATGGAGCGCGCCGCCGCGGGGGCCCTCGCGGGCCTGAGACTCCTGCTCCCCGCGGCCTTCACCTTCGACGTGTTCCAGCAGAACCTCTACTGGCACATCCGCAAGGGCGCCTTCCCCTCGATCGGGGCCGTGCGCAAGAGCGGGACCGCGGTGATCATCGAGGACGTGGCCTTCCCGGTGGAGCGCCTGGCCGACGCGGCCGTGGACCTGACGCGGCTCTTCGCCAAGCACGGCTACCCCGAGGCGGTGATCTTCGGCCACGCCAAGGACGGGAACCTCCACTTCGTGATCACCCAGTCGTTCCAGACCGCCGCGGCCGTCCTGCAGTACGAGAAGTTCATGGACGACGTGGTGCAGCTGGTGGTGGGGAAGTACGACGGGGCGCTCAAGGCCGAGCACGGCACCGGCCGCAACGTCGCCCCCTTCGTGGAGACCGAGTGGGGCCCCGACGCCTACCGGATCATGAAGCGGCTCAAGGCGCTCGTCGACCCCTGGAACCTCCTGAACCCGGGCGTCATCCTCAACCCGGACCCCAAGGCGCACGTCCGCGACCTGAAGCCGATGCCCACGGTCGAGGAGGAAGTGGACAAGTGCACCGAGTGCGGCTTCTGCGAGTCGATGTGTCCGAGCCGTGATCTGACGCTCACTCCCCGCCAGCGTATCGTGGTGAACCGGGAGATGAAGCGCCTGCGGGCCTCGGGGGCGGGAGACGGGACGCTACGCGCGATCGAGACCGACTACCCCTACCAGGCGCTCAAGACCTGCGCCACCGACGGCCTGTGCGCCACCGCGTGTCCCGTGGGCATCGACACCGGGAAGCTGGTCAAGCGCTTCCGCCGGGAGGGCCACCGGGGAGCGTCGCCGGCCATCGCCACGTTCGTGGCGCGACGCTTTCGAGCGGCCGAGTCGGGGGTCCGCCTGCTCCTGAGGCTCGGACACCTCGGGCAGGCCGCGTTCGGCAGCCGGTTCATGGTCGCGCTGACGAAGCTCTCCCGAGCGGTGGGAGGCGACGAGCTGCCCCTGTGGCTCCCGGAGATGCCGCGGGCCGCGCGGCCGCTTCCGCGCACCCCGCGGGAGCAGGCCGGGGCCGTCTACTTCGCGGCCTGCATGAACCGGGTCATGGGCCGGTTGCCCGACGAGCCGGGCGAGCTGAGCCTGCCCGAGGCCCTGGTACGGGTGGCGGAGCGGGCGGGCTTGCCGCTCTGGATACCCGAAGACCTGCCCGGCACCTGCTGCGGCGTCCCCTTTGCCTCGAAGGGGTATGACGAGGCGCACCACCACGCCCTGAACGCGGCCGTCGAGCGCCTCTGGGCCTGGACCGACGAGGGCCGGCTGCCCGTGGTGGTCGACATGAGCCCCTGCACCTACGGCCTCGTCACCACCCGGCCGTCGCTCACCCCGGAGAACCAGGTCCGCTTCGACCGCCTGCGCATCCTCGACGCGGTGACCTTCGCCGCCGACCAGCTCCTGCCCCGGCTGCGCGTCGGCCGGAAGCTGGGCGCCGTCGCCCTCCACCCCGTCTGCTCGCTGGTCAGGCTGGGGCTCGCGCCCAAGCTGGAGGCGGTGGCGAAGGCGGCCGCGGAGACCGCGTTCACGCCGCGCGAGGCCGGCTGCTGCGGCTTTGCGGGGGACCGCGGCCTGACCACCCCGGAGCTCAGCGCGTCCGCCACCCGCGAGGAGATGCGGGTCTTGGCCTCGCGGACCTTCGACGGCTGCTTCTCCAGCAGCCGCACCTGCGAGATCGGCCTCGCCCACAGCTCCGGCCGGCCCTGGCGCAGCGTCATCCACCTGCTCGAGGAAAGCACGCGTGGGGAGGGATAGGGTGGGGGGTCGATGAATGATCAGCGCCTGCTCAGGCGGCGCCGACGAGGCCGCGCACCACGCGGTCCGCGCAGTGCGTGGCCGCCCAGGCTTCCGGCTTGATCGCGGCCTTGAAGCCCTGGCCAACCACCAGGCCCACGAGCTCCTGCACGTGGGCGCTGCTCTTATGGGTCACCACCGGGTTGGCGTCGATGTGGACCGTGAGGTCGCCGGGGACGACCGCTTCCAGCTCGATGCCCAGGGACACGCTCCGCCAGACCTCCCGGAGCAGGCGCTCGCGAAGAGAGGCGATGCGCCGCGCCGACTCGCGCACGTAGGCCACGCGGCCGCCCCGGCGGGGGGTGAGGATCACCACCACGGTGACGAACCGGGTCAGGCGGCCCGCCTGCTGGGAGTCGGTGCCGATGTGCACGGCCTGGCCGTCCCGCGCGGCGTCGCGCACGAAGTCGCGGATGCTGGCGATGGGCTCTTCCCGGAACGTCTTCCACATGACCAGAAAAAACTACGCCCGCGGTCGGCGCTTGTCAAACCGGGGGGTCAGCCCTTCACGCATACGACCTGCCGCAGGGTGTGCACCACCTCCACCAGGTCCTCCTGCGCCGCCATCACCGCGTCGATGGGCTTGTAGGCGCCCGGGGTCTCGTCGATCACGTCCTTGTCCTTCCGGCACTCGACCCCCTTCGTGGCCTCGGCGTGGTCCTGGAGGGTGAAGCGGCGCCGGGCCTCCGACCGCGACATGGCCCGGCCCGCGCCGTGGCTGCAGCTCATGAAGCTCTCCGGGTTGCCCCGGCCGCGCACGATGTACGAGCGGGCCCCCATGCTGCCGGGGATGATCCCGAGGTCGCCCTTGCCCGCGCGCACCGCCCCCTTGCGGGTGACGAGCACCTCCTCCCCGAAGTGGCGCTCCCGGGCCACGTAGTTGTGGTGGCAGTTCACCGCCTCGAGGGTGGGGGCAAAGGGCGGGATCCCCTTCGCCCCCCGCGCGGCCTCGATCACCGCCTCCATCATCACCTCGCGGTTGCGGCGGGCGTAGGCCTGGGCCCAGCCGACCGCCTCCACGTAGTCGTCGAAGCTCCTCGTCCCCTCGCGGAGGTACGCGAGGTCCCGGTCGGGCAGGTGCACGTCGAGCTTGCGCATCTCCTCGCGCGCCTTCTCGATGAAGTAGGTGCCGATGCGGTTGCCCACCCCCCGGGACCCGCTGTGGAGCAGGAACCAGACGTGGCCGGCCTCGTCCAGGCACACCTCGATGAAGTGATTGCCGGTGCCCAGGGTTCCCATCTGGCGCTCGGGTGGATTGTTGCGGCCGAGCTTCGGGTGCTCGTCGACGATGCGCTCGTAGCCCCGGGCGAGGTCCTTCCAGGCCACCAGGCTGCGCGGGGGCGGGGCGTTCCAGGAGCCGCGGTCGTTGCGGCCTCCGCGGTCCGTGCGGCCGTGGGGCACCGCCTGCTCGATGGCCGAGCGCACGTCCCTCAGGTCGTCCGGAAGGTCCTCCGCCCGGAGGCTCGTCCGCACCGCGGCCATCCCGCAGCCGATGTCCACCCCCACGGCGGCAGGCACGATGGCCCCCCGGGTCGGCATCACGCTCCCGACCGTGGCTCCCAGCCCCCAATGGACGTCGGGCATGGCGGCCACCCACTTGAAGATGAAGGGAAGCCTGGCCGCGTTGCGGAGCTGCCGCGCCGCCTCCTCCTCGAAGGGGACTCCCCGGATCCAGGCCTTGATGGGCGCCCGTTCCGTCTCGATCAGGACGTACGGCGGGTCGGCCATGTCGCTAGAATGACACGGGGAGGTGCGGTGTTCGAGGCGGCGGAGCTGGGCCGGAAGGTCTCCAAGAGCGAGTACGCGACGCAGCTCCCCGACCTGCGGTCGGGGCTGCTCGCGGCCCAGGTTGCGCTGCGGCCGGCCGGCGTCCCGGTGATCCTCGTCTTCTCGGGGGCCGACGGGGCAGGGAAGAGCGAGACCGTGCAGCGGCTGCACGAGTGGCTCGACCCGCGGGGGCTCGAGACCAACGCCTTCGGCCCTCCCTCCGACGAGGAGCGCGAGCGCCCCACCGGCTGGCGCTTCTGGCGCACCCTCCCCGCCCGGGGCCGGATCGGCATCTACCTGAGCTCCTGGTACACGGACCCCCTGGTGAAGCGCGCTTACGGCACGCTGCGCGGGGCCGAGCTGGACGGCGAGCTCAACCGGATCGCCTTCTTCGAGCAGATGCTCGTGGACGACGGGGCGCTCCTGCTCAAGTTCTGGCTCCACCTGCCGAAGAAGGCCCAGAAGAAGCGCCTCCAATCCCTCGCGGGGGACAAGGAGACGCGCTGGCGGGTCTCCCCCCTGGAGTGGAAGCACTACAAGCTCTACGACCGCTTCATCAAGGCCTCGGAGCGGATCGTGCGGCGCACCGACTCCGCCCGCGCCCCCTGGTTCCTGATCGAGGCGGAGGACGCCCAGTACCGCGAGCTGATGGTCGGGCGCATCCTGCTGGAAGCGATGCGCCGGCGGCTCTCCGGGAACGGCGACGGGGCGGCGGCCGCGCCCCGGCTGCCCAGCCACACTCCCGCCCCGCCCCCCGTGCCCAAGGCGTCGGTGACGGTGCTGGACCACGTCGACCTGACCCGGCGGCTCCGGGACGGCGAGTACGGGAAGCGGCTCCTCCGGCTGCAGGGCCGGCTCAACCGGCTGGTACGGGCGGCCGCGGACAAGAAGGTTTCGAGCGTGGCCGTCTTCGAGGGCTGGGACGCCGCGGGCAAGGGGGGAAGCATCCGCCGTCTCACCGAGGCCATGGACCCGCGGCTCTACCGCGTGATCCCGGTGGCGGCCCCCACCGACGAGGAAAAGGCCCACCACTACCTCTGGCGCTTCTGGCGCCACCTCCCCCGGGCGGGCCGGGTCACGATCTACGACCGCTCCTGGTACGGCCGCCTGCTGGTGGAGCGCGTGGAGGGCTTCGCCCAGGAAGACGAGTGGATGCGCGCCTATCCCGAGATCAACGACTTCGAGGAGCAGCTCGCCGAGGCCGGGATCGTGCTCACCAAGTTCTGGATCCACATCAGCCCCGAGGAGCAGCTCCGGCGCTTCGAGGACCGGCGGGAGACGCCGTACAAGCGGCACAAGATGACGGACGAGGACTGGCGCAACCGCGACCGCTGGACCGCCTACCACACCGCGGTCAACGACATGGTCGTTCGCACCAGCACGCGCCACGCTCCCTGGACGCTGGTGGCCGGGAACGACAAGAAGTTCGCGCGCGTCCAGATCCTGGAGACGTTCTGCCGGCGCCTCGAGCGGGCGCTCTGAGGGACTAGCGCCGCTTCTCCTCCCGTGCCTGGCTCCGTAGGCGGGGGTCCTTGAGCCAGGCCTCGAGCCGATCGCGGACGCGGTAGGCGGCTGCCCCCGCGAGCGCCGCGCGGCGGGCCTCCGGATGCACAAGGACCAGCATGGCCACGTCCATGAGGTCATGGTGCCCCTGCGCCTTCAGCTTGAGGCGGATCAGGCTGTCGAGGTCGACGACGGAGAGCACCGCGCCGGGACCGCGGAAGAGGGGGAGGGCGGCTTCCCAGGCGACCGGCACCAGCTCGGGAAGGATGTCGAAGGGGATCCCCGCCAGCACGCCCTTGACGCACGCGAAGTCTCCCTCCAGGGGGTCGCCGCGCTTCAAGGACGCGCGGACGCGCTTCCGGACCAGCCGTTCCCTCACCTCCCGCAAGGGGAGCCGCGTCACGAGGTCGACGTCCTGGGTGGCCCTCACGTAGCCGTGGGCGATCACCGCCAGCCCCCCGGCCAGCAGGCATTCCCCCGCACCGACGATCTCGGCCAGGCGCAGGGCGACCACCTCGAATCGGTTTGCCCGACGAGGGGCCACGAGGTCAGCCCCGGTTGCCTCGCCCCCGCAGCTCGAGGGCGAAGACGCTCAGCTCGGCTCCCCGGTGCAAGCGCTGGCGCATGCGGCGGATCTCGCCCGGGCTGGCGCCAGGCGCGCCCGGGACCGCGCACGCCAGAAGGGTTCGGCGATGGATCTCCGCCGTCGCCGATCCCTGCGCGGTCAGCTCGTAGTAGCTCCGGGAGCGGCCACCCCGCCGACGGCCCGGCACCACCTCCCAGCGAGTCAGGAGCCGCTCACCCACGAGGGCCTTCAGGGCGGGATAGACGGCCCCCTGACGCAGCTCGACCCGGCCCGAGGTCATCCGCCCGACCCGCCCGATCAGTTCCAGGCCGTAGCCGGGCCCGGAGCGGAGGGCCAGCAGGAGGGCGGCGCGGGTGGTGAGGGGGTTCTCCACCTGGCCATTATCCTCGATATTCGAGTGATATGCTACTCCGAGAGGGGACGGTCCCCGCGGTGCGGCCGCCGGGACTCCGCGGTATGCTCTTCGGCCGGGCACGAAAGGAAACCCATGGACTCCGCCTCGCGATCCCGGGCGCTCGCGTTGCCGGCGGTGCTGGCGCTCGCCACCGCGGCCGGCCTGGCGCCGGCCCTGGCTCAGCCCCGCCGCGCCGCTCCGGTCCCAGACACTTCCTGGCGCTTCCACGGCGGCGACGCGGGGCACACCCAGTACTCGCCCCTCGCCCAGATCAACACCGCCAACGTGAGCCGGCTGCAGGTGGCGTGGACCTATAGGACGGGAGACGCGCGCCCGGACAACCGCTCGCAGATCCAGTGCAACCCGATCGTGGTGGGGGGCGTGCTCTACGCGAGCTCGCCCCAGATCAAGGCCTTCGCCCTCGACGCGGCGAGCGGCCAGCCGCTCTGGACCTTCGACCCCTTCGCGGGCTCATCCGACAAGCTCGCCGCGCTGGGGGTGAACCGCGGGGTGGTGTACTGGGCGCAGGGAGCCGACCGGCGCGTCCTGTTCACGGCCGGCCAGCGCCTCTACGCCCTCGACGCCCGGACCGGCCGGCCCATCTCCTCCTTCGGCGCGAAAGGCAGCGTGGACCTGACCCAGGGGCTGGGCCGGGACATGAAGGGGCTCTACGTGATGTCGAACACCCCCGGGGCCCTCTACCGCGACCTGCTCATCCTCGGCACGCGGGTCTCCGAGGGACCGGGGCCGGCCGCCCCCGGACACATCCGGGCCTACGACGTGCGCACGGGGGCCATCCGCTGGATCTTCCACACGATCCCGCATCCGGGGGAGCTGGGCTACGACACGTGGCCGGAGGATGCCTGGACGCGCGTGGGGGGAGCCAACGCCTGGACGGGGATCAGCGTCGACGAGCGGCGCGGCTGGGTCTTCCTCCCCACCGGCTCCGCCGCCTTCGATTTCTGGGGCGGCGACCGCAAGGGGGCGAACCTGTTCGCCAACTGCGAGCTGGTGCTGAAGGCGGCCACCGGCGAGCGGGTCTGGCACTATCAGGTGGTCCGCCACGACCTCTGGGACCGTGACCTGCCCGCCGCCCCCGTCCTCGTCACCGTGACCCACGAGGGGCGCAAGCTCGACGCGGTCGCCCAGATCACGAAGTCGGGACACGTCTTCCTCTTCGACCGGGAGACCGGGAAGCCGCTGTTCCCGATCGAGGAGGTGCCGGTCCCGCCCTCGGACCTCGAGCGCGAGGAGGCGTCGGCCACGGAGCCCCTGCCCACGAAGCCCCCGGCCTTCGCGCGCCAGCTCTTCACCGAGGCGGAGGCCACCGATCTGACGCCGGAGGCGCGACAGGCGGTGCTCGCCCGGCTGAGGCAGGCGCGCACGGGCCGCCGGTTCATCCCCCCGAGCACGCAGGGGACCGTGATCTTCCCCGGCTTCGACGGCGGCGGCGAGTGGGGGGGCGCGGCCTTCGACCCCGGGACCGGCCGCCTCTACGTGAACTCCAACGAGATGCCGTGGATCCTGACCATGGTGGAGGTGGCCGCGCGCGGCGAATCGCGGGGGGCGGCGGTCTACCGGCAGCACTGCACCGCCTGCCACGGAGTCGACCGCGAGGGCGCTCCCCAGCAGGCCTCGCCTCCCCTCACGGACCTTGCCCCGCGCTTCAAGAAGCCCGACCTCGTGGACCTGCTCAGCAAGGGCAGGGGCGTGATGCCGTCCTTCGGGTTCCTCTCCGCCGACGACAAGGGCGCGGTCGCGTCCTTCCTGCTCGGGGAGGAAGCGCCGGCGCAGGCGGCGGAGGCCGAGGAGGACGCTCCGGCCCCCGGTACGCCCTACACCCACACCGGCTACAACCGCTTTCTCGACCCGCAGGGCTATCCGGCGGTGAAGCCGCCCTGGGGAACCCTGAACGCGATCGACCTCAACCGGGGCACCATCGACTGGACGGTCCCCCTCGGCGAATTGCCCGAGCTGACGAAGCGTGGGGTTCTCCCCACCGGCACCGAGAACTACGGCGGCCCCATCGTCACCGCGGGCGGCCTGCTCTTCATCGGGGCCACCAAGGACGAGAAGTTCCGTGCCTTCGACAAGGCGACCGGGAAGGTGCTCTGGGAGACGGGCCTCCCCGCCGGCGGCTACGCCACCCCCGCGACCTACGCGGTGGGCGGCAAGCAGTACGTGGTGATCGCGGCGGGCGGGGGAAAGATGGGGACCAAGTCGGGCGACGCCTACGTGGCCTTCGCGCTGCCCGATTGAGGCGTTCCCGGGATCAGAGCACCTGGATCCGGGCTCGGTGGCCCGTGGCTCTGGAGAGGCGTGCGTCCGCCGTGACCAGAGGCCGGCCGAGGCCCTCCGCCAGGGCGAGATAGAGGGCGTCGTAGGCGTTGAGGTTCGCCCTCAGCTCCCAGGCGCGATCGACGAGGTCGCCGTGCGGGTATCGCCGAATCGCGAGCCCCTGGTATGCGTCCAGCCACCGGCGGGCGGTCTCGGCGGGGAGGCCGGCGGTCAGGGTCCAACGCCGCAACGTCTGGAGGACCTCCGCGTCGATGAGGTGGGGCGCTCCGAGGTCGTAGGCCGGCGCTCCCAGGAGGTCGAGCAGCCGCCGGCCCGGGATCGATCCCTTCAGCAGCTCGAGGATCGCCGACGCGTCAACGACGACCACGGCGGGCGGTCCGCGGAGCGGCCAACTGGTCGTCGCGCCCCGCACGGACCGCGTCCAGGGCCTCGGCGGCGCTCTCCGGGACCTTCACCCGCGGGAGGCGCCTCAGGCGATCGATGATCTCGGCCCGGGTCGGCAGCGCAGCCGAACGGCGGATCTCGGCCAGAAGATAATCAGAAAGGCTCTGGCCGGCGAGGGCCGCCCGCGCCTTCAACCGGCGGTGAAGCTCGTCCGGGACGTTCCGGATCTGGATCATGCCCGCCATGCAAAGAGGCTAGTCGCATGTGCTCCACATGTCAAATGGGGCCGACCGAGCTGTGGGCGACACGCGTGGGGTATGATGGCGGGCCGAACCAGAGCGGCCATGGCCACCACCACCGCGGCGTTCGAGGGCGACGAGAGGGCCGGAGGGCTGGACCGCCTGCTGCGCCCCTTCGGCGACGTGCGGGCGGGCGAGGGGGCGACCGTCCTCCTGCTCCTCGCGAACGTCTTCCTGCTCATGGCCGGCTACTACATCTGCAAGACCGTGCGGGAGCCCCTGATCCTGGCGGGGGGCGGAGCGGAGCTCCGGTCCTACGCGGCGGCGGGACAGGCCATCGTCCTGATGGGCTTCATCCCCCTGTACTCATGGTTCGCCTCGCGAGTGGACCGGATGCGCCTGATCGGCGGCGTGCTTCTCTTCTTCGTCGTCAACCTGGAGCTGTTCTGGCTGGGTGGGCAGGCCAGGATCCCCTACCTGGGGGTGGCGTTCTTCATCTGGGTGGGGATCTTCAACAACGCGGCCGTCGCCCAGTTCTGGTCCTACGGCAACGACCTCTACCGCCTGGAGACGGGCCAGCGCCTCTTCCCGGTCATAGGCATCGGGGCCACGGTCGGAAGCGCCCTGGGCCCCTGGATCGCGGAGAAGCTCTTCGCGGCCGGAGTGGCCGCTTACTCGATGCTCCACATCACGGCGCTCGTTCTTATCGCCTGCCTGGGTCTCTTCTGGCTCGTGGAGACACGCGAGGGAGCGAGGCGGCAGCGGAGCGCGAGGGCCCGGCTCGAGGCCGGGACGGGGGGCTTCACCCTGATCGCCCGCAGCCCCTACCTGCGCCTGATCGCGCTCCTGATCGCGCTCCTGAACCTGGTGAACACCACCGGCGAATACCTCATGGCACGGGCCGTGGTGGCGGAAGCTTCGGCGCGCACGGCCGTGGACCCGGCCTTCCCCAAGGAGGCCTTCATAGGCTCCTTTTCCGGGAGCTACCTGTTCTGGGTCAACGTCAGCGCCCTCCTCATCCAGGCCCTGCTCGTCTCCCGGATCGTGAAGTACCTCGGGGTCGCGGGCGTGGTCCTGGCCCTTCCCCTCGTGGCCCTGGGGGCCTACGGCGCGCTCGCGACGGGGGCGACCTTCGCCGCCATCCGCTTGGCCAAGACCGCGGAGAACTCGACCGACTACTCGGTGATGAACACGGCCCGTCAGGTGCTGTGGCTGCCGACCTCCCGGGACGAGAAGTACAAGGCCAAGCAGGCGGTAGACACGTTCGTGGTGCGCACGGGGGACGTCCTGTCGGCGGGCCTCGTTTACCTCGGGACCACGGTCCTCGCCCTGAACATGCAGGGCTTCGCCCGGGCGAACCTCGTGCTCGTGGCCCTGTGGATCGCGGTCGCGTTCCTTCTGATCCGCGAGTACAAGGCCCTCGGGGACCGCAAAGCCGCCGAGGCCTAGGGCGCCGGCTTCGCGGGGGCCTTCTTCGGGGCCGCCTTGGGCGCAGGCTGGGGGGCGGCCCTGGCCTTGACGGCCGCCTTCAGGAATTCCGCGACCTCGGGATGTCTCCAGTCGGCGGCGACCGCCGCGGCGGTCTGACCGTCCTTGTTCTTCGCCGCCAGGTCGGCCCTCGCGCCGACCAGCTCCTTGACCACGTCCAGGTGGCCGCCTTCCGCCGCCACCATGAGCGGGGTGGCGGAGGCCCGCTGCTCGCGGGCGTTCAGGTCCGCCTTGGCCGCGAGCAGCAGCCGGACCACGTCGAGCTGGCCGTCCTTGGCCGCGACGTGCAGCGCGGTCCGGCCCTCGCCGTCGGAGCTGGCCGCGTTCATCCCCTTCGCCAGCAGCTCCTGCACGACGGCGGCGCTTCCGCCGCGCGCCGCGTAGAGCAGGACGTTGCGGTCGCGGCGGTCCACGGGGTCGAGGTCGGCCTTGGCCTCGAGCAGCGCCTTCACCACCGGCGCGTGCCCGTTCAGGGCCGCCTCCATAACGGGAGTGACGCCGTAGGAGTCGGCCTTGTTCACGTCGCCCCCCGCGGCCAGGAGCGCTTCGACCACCTCCAGGTGGCCGCCGCTCGCGGCCAGGGCAACCGCGGTGTTGCCGTCATCGTCCATCGCGGCGATGTCGGCCTTGCCCTTGAGGGCCTGGGCCACCGCGGCCGCGTTGCCCTCCTTGGCCGCCTTCAGGAGGGCCGCGTTCGCCTTCTTGTCCGGCTTCTTCTCGGCTCGCGCCGGCAGCGCGGCTCCCAGCGCCAGGGTCAGCCCCGCCGCGAGCAGGACACGCCCGCCGCCCGATTTGGCTCTCATGGCCGCTCCTTGGAATGCCCTCATTCTACTCTCAATCGGAGTACCATGCCTTCGAGGGCCCCCCGCGTGGCGATCAGCGTCCTCGACCTGTTCAAGATCGGCATCGGCCCGTCCAGCTCCCACACCGTAGGTCCGATGCGCGCAGCGCGCCTCTTCGCCCTCGACCTCGAAGCGGCCGGCCTGCTCGGGAAAACGGAGGCGGTCCGGGTCGAGCTCTTCGGCAGCCTGGCGGCCACCGGCCGCGGCCACGGCAGCGACAAGGCGGTGATCCTGGGCCTCCTCGGGGAGACCCCGGAGGGCGTGGACGTGGAGGGGATACCGGACCGGGTCCTGAAGGTGCGGCGGGACGGGCGGCTCGCCCTTCTCGGCCGGCACGAGGTCGCCTTCCGCGAGGCGGAGCACCTCGTGATGCAGCGCACGTCGCTGCCCTTCCACCCGAACGGCCTCCGCTTCACGGCCCTCCGCGGCGCGGGGGAGCCGCTGCGCAGCCGCGTCTATTACTCGGTGGGCGGGGGCTTCGTGGTGGACGAGGCGGCGGCCGTCGGTGCGAGCCCCATCAAGGAAGATGCACGGCCGCTCGCCTACCCCTTCGCGAGCGCCGCCGAGCTGCTCGAGCACTGCCGGATGACCGGCCTGCCCATGAGCGGGATCATGCTCGAGAACGAGAAGGCCTGGCGCCCCGAGGGGGAGACCCGGTCCGCCCTGCTCCGCATCTGGGGCGTGATGCAGGATTGCGTGCGGCGCGGCTGGGCCACGGACGGCGTGCTGCCGGGTGGCCTCAAGGTGCGCCGTCGGGCGGCCGACCTGCACCGGCGCCTCCTCGCCAACCCCGAGGCCGGGCTGCGCGACCCCCTCACCGCGCTGGACTGGGTCAACCTCTACGCGCTGGCGGTGAACGAGGAAAACGCGGCGGGGGGGCGGGTGGTCACCGCCCCCACGAACGGCGCGGCCGGGATCATCCCCGCCGTCCTGCACTACTACCACCGCTTCGTGCCGGGGGCGGATGAGGACGGGGTGGTGCGGTTCCTGCTGACCGCGGGGGCGATCGGCGTCCTCTACAAGGAGAACGCGTCGATCAGCGGGGCCGAGGTGGGCTGCCAGGGCGAAGTGGGCTCCGCCTGCTCGATGGCGGCGGGGGCCCTGGCCGAGGTGCTGGGAGCGAGCCCGGCCCAGGCGGAGAACGCGGCCGAGATCGCGATGGAGCACAACCTCGGCCTCACCTGCGACCCCATCGGCGGCCTGGTCCAGGTCCCCTGCATCGAGCGCAACGCCATGGCGTCGATCAAGGCCATCAACGCCGCCCGCATGGCCCTGCGCGGCGACGGAGAGCACTTCGTCTCCCTCGACAAGGTCATCAAGACCATGCGGGACACCGGGGCCGACATGAAGGACAAGTACAAGGAGACGGCCCGGGGAGGGCTCGCGGTCAACGTGCTGGAAGCCCCCCCCGACCTCCCGGTGAACCTGCCGGAGTGCTGAAGCCCCGGGGCGGCGAGACGATCAGAAGCCGCTGCCCAGGTCCCAGGTCCACCGTCCCGGCCCTCCATCGAAGGGTCGGAAGCGGCCGAACATGAGCTTGACCTTGAAGACGACGATTTCCACCTCCACTCCGACGTAGCTCGTTCCCGCCGCCCGCATGTAGGCTGCCTTGATCCCGGCTCCCACGGCGGGGCCGAAGCCCCAGATGATCGAGTTCTTGTTCTTGCCGACGGAATTGCGGAACGGGTTGTACTCGACTCCGGCGGCATAGCCGAACCCGAGGATGACGTTCGCGCCCGACCACTTGACCTGCAGAAGCGGCCCTTGGGGTGCGCGCCGCTCGTGCTCACCAAAGATGATGCCTCCAGTGAGGGCGGGGCCGACCCCGGCATCGGAACCGAATGGTCGCCCCGCGGAGGCACCCGCGAGCAGGGTGATGCGCTGAACCTGCAGCGGTTGCGGCGAAAACGTCTGTCCCTTCTTCGCCTCTGCCGTCGCCTTTTGCCGGTGATCCGCTTCCTTCTTGTCCTCCTCCCGTTCCTCCGCGGTGGGCTGCTGCGCCCCGCCGCCCAGCACGGGGTGATGGAGGGGCTGGAACTTGAGCACTTCGGCGGGGTCGCCGCGGCCCCAGGGGCCTTCCGGGCAGAGGGCATCCCAGTCCTCGGGTCCGCGTTGATCGTAGATGCTCTGGCACACGTCTTCGGGCTTCGGGAGCTCATTCCGGGCCAGCAGCTTGTCGACCGCGAGAATGCCCGCGCCCAGGCGCCCCGTCCTGAACGCATCTTCCTTGGCGAGCAGGTCGTCGCACACCGATTCGGCGTTCAGCCAGGGTTTGTCCTCGGCGTGGGCTTCGGCGAGCCGGAGGATGTCCTCGTCAGCCCACTCCTGCGCCTTGAGTATGTTCTGCGCCACGTCGCCGTTCGCCATGCCCTTGGCCAGCTGACACATCTCGTGCGGGGTGCGGTAGCCGAAGTGCGTGAGCGCGTAGCGAAATGCCCCGGGGACCGCGGCCCGGCCGTAGGTCTTGTCGAGATTCTCCCGGCCGTAACGCTGGATCCAGAGCGCGGCCGCGGCCGTAACCAACGGGGCGGAGAAAGACGTCCCGCTTCCCCGTCCCACGGTCGGGCACTCCTCGCCGTCCACGGGCGTCCAGTCTGCCCTCCATACCTTGAGGGAAGGCGCGGAGATGGCGGTCGCCGGGCCTTTGCCGGCACCCCCGGTGCCGGGAGAAAAGCCGATGCTCAAGATGTCGGCCGTGCCTCCCCAGGGTGCCCCATCCACCTTGGTGCCGGACACGGCGATGACGGAAGGGTACTGTGCCGGAAACCGCACCGGTCCGCCGTTGCCGGGGGGCGGCATCTCTCCCGTGGCGGCCACCACGATCACGCCCCGGCGCTCGGCCAGGCGGACCGCCCGTTCCAGGACGTCGTCCGGAGATCGCCGGCCAAAGCTGATGTTCATGACGTCCACCCGGGGTTGGTCGAGGAGCGCCGCCGACACGATGCCATTGGCCATCTGCACGGTGCGGGATTCCTCGAGGATGCTTCCGTTGGTGACCCGATACGGCACCAGCCGGGCACCCGGCGCCAGCCCTTTCAACAACCTTTCCTTGTGCTCGGGCTCCGGTCCGGGGGCGATCATCAGGCTGGCCGTCCCCGTCGCGTGCCCCGGCTGGCGCAGGGGAGCCTTGTTCAGGAGCGGGGCCAGGATCGGAGTGGTGAACCTTGGCAGGGGGTCTCCCAGAGCCTTCTGGGTGTCGTCCCGCACCGTGCTGCGCTTGGCGCGCTCGATGCGAGGAGCGCAGCCGAACTTGAGATCCGGCGGGCAGCCCTCGACGTAGTTGAGGGGAAGGCGACGCCCGAACTCCGGCGCGTCCGGATCCGCGTAAGGATCGTGGAGGAGGATGGCGCCCGCATCGTCCATCGCCCCAAGCTCCGGATGCGCGCGATAACCCGTGTCCATCAGGGCGATGATCGATCCCGTGCCGGGCCTTCCCGGGCGCAGCTTCCCCGCGCTCGCCAGCGCCTCGAGGATCCCCTCCGCGGCGGGGACGCCCAGGTGCTCGCGCACCCATTCCGTATTGCAGGTGGGATCCTCACGGAGGGCCTTCGAATTCGGCCGGAGCGCTCCCTCCGCGTCGATGACCAGACACGCCAGATCGGCCCCCGTGAGGACGGGACACGTGCCACGGCCTTCCGCGGCGCCGGCGACGGTTGCGGACAACACGACCATGAGGAGCGGTTCGCCACGCATCTTCAACCCTCCAGCCTTTCAAGCCCGCTTGCTGCCCTCCAGGATGGCCCGCGCCGCCGCCAGCTCCTTGCGCTTTGCCTTGTCCACCTTGGGGAAGCGGAGGTCCAGATCCTCGAGGGTGTCGATGACCGCCGCCGCCACCGTCAGGCGGGTGAACCACTTGTTGTCGGCGGGGACGACGTACCAGGGGGCGTGGGCGGTGGCCGTGCTCCGGATCATGTCCTCGTAGGCGTCCATGTAGGCGTCCCAGTGCTCGCGCTCCCGGGCGTCCTGGGCCGAGAACTTCCAGTTTTTCTCCGGCTCCTCGAGGCGGCTCAGGAAGCGCTTCTTCTGCTCCTGGCTCGACACGTGGAGGAAGAACTTCCGGACCACGATCCCGTTGTGGTCGAGGTACTCCTCGAAATGGTTGATGTCCTGGAAACGGTCCTGCCAGATGCCCTTGGTGAGGCGGGCCGGCGGCAGCTTCTGGCCGGCCAGGAACTCCGGGTGGACGCGGACCACCAGCACTTCCTCGTAGTAGGAGCGGTTGAAGATGCCGATCCGCCCCCGCTCGGGGAGACCCTTGAAGCACCGCCACATGTAGTCGTGGTCCAGCTCTTCCGCCGAAGGGGCCTTGAACGAGTAGACCTGGGTCCCCTGCGGGTTCACCCCGGACATCACGTGCTTGATCGCCCCGTCCTTGCCGGCCGCGTCCATGGCCTGGAAGATCAGGAGCACTCCCCAGCTGTCCTGCGCGTAGAGCTTCTCCTGCAGCTCGGCCAGGCGCCGCACTCCCTGCCGGAGCCACTCCCGGGCCTCGTCCTTGGCGTGGAGGCCGCCCGTGTCCCCGGGATCAACGTCCTTGAGCCTGAACTTCCGGCCGTCGTCGACGCGGAAGGGCTTCGCGAAATCAATGGCTCTGGCGACCATGGTGCCTCCCGTGGGCGAGCAGTATAGACTTCAGGTCTCGGAGGGAACACTCATGGTGGCGCGCAAGTGGGGGGCTCGTTTCGTCGTACTGACCGGATGGGCGGCGACGGCGGCGGCGGGCAGGGCGGGAGCGGACACCCGGCAGGTCGTGATCGCGCCCGCGTACAAGAAGGGCGGGATCGAGCGCTGCCTGTGGGGGGCGGACTACCGGGCCCTCTGGACGGCGCCGATCACCGTGGAGGTCCTGGACCTCAAGACCTTCGCGGGCGGCCTCAAGCCCCTCTTCCGGGTCGGCGGCCAGGAGACCAAGGGCCTCGCCATGAAGGGCGCGGACGGCCGCGACTACACGTTCCGGGGGATCGACAAGGACCCGACCACGATCCTGCCCGAGGACCTGCGTGACACCTGGGCCCGGAGCGTCGTCCAGGACCAGATCGCCGCCCAGCACCCGGCATCACCGTTCATCGCGGACGAGCTGATGGCGGCGGCGGGGATCCTGCGCACGGCGCAGAGGCTGATGGTCATGCCCGACGATCCCGCGCTCGGGGAGTTCCGCAAGGACTTCGCGGGTCTGGTCGGGCAGGTCTACGAGTTCCCGGGGGCGAAGTCCGACAAGAACCCCGGCTTCCAGGGGACCGCCGAGCTGCTGAAGCACGACGCCTTCTACAAGCGCATGGAGGCTGATCCCAAGGACCGGCCCGACACCCGCGCCTTCCTGAAGGCCCGCCTCTTCGACATCCTGATCGGGGACTGGGACCGCCACCGGGACCAGTTCCGCTGGGCGAAGTTCCCCGGTCAGCCCCTCTGGGAGCCGATCCCCGACGACCGGGACCAGGCCTTCTCCCGCTACGAAGGCTTCGTCCTGACCCTGGCCCGCTCCCGGGTCCCCATCCTCGAGAACTACCAGGCCACGTACCCCGGTATGACGGGCCTCACGTGGAACGGGTGGGAGCAGGACCGCGAGCTGCTGGCCGGGCTGGAGCGCCCCGTCTTCAAGGAAGTCGCCTCCGAGCTCCAGGCCGCGATCACGGACGCGGTGATCGAGCGGGCCGCCCGCCGCATGCCACCCGAGTACTTCAAGGTGGACGGCGAGCGCCTGATCCACGACCTGAAGGGCCGGCGCGACCGCCTGGGCGAGGCGTCCCAGGCGTTCTACGGGCACATCGCGGACAAGGTCAAGGTCTACCTGACCGACGCCTCGGAGTACGTCGAAGTCAAGCATCTCTCGGGCGGTGACACTCTGGTTCAGGTCTGGCGCCTCGGCGAGGACGGAAAGCCGGCCGGGGAGCCCTTCTACCGCCGGACCCTGCACCAGGGCGAGACCCAGGAGGTTCAGGTGTACCTGCGCGGGGGGAACGACCGCGTCGTGACCCTGGGGGAGCCCAGGGGGATCCGCCTGCGCGTGATCGGCGGACCCGGGCGCGACGTGGTGGACGACTCGAAGGGCGGGGGAACGCGGTTCTACGAAGAGGACGGCGGGCAGCTCGTCGCGGGCAACGGGTCGCACCTCGACCACGGGCACTACACCCCGCCCCCCCCGCCCAAGAACGCCCCCTGGATCCCTCCCCGCGACTGGGGCCACAACACGTTCTGGATTCCGTGGGTCGGCTACGGCGCCGACCTGGGCGTCTTCGTGGGGCTCGGCATCGACACCCAGGCCTACGGCTTCCGCAAGGACCCCTACGCGAGCCGCCACATCGTCCGCGGGGGCTGGTCGTTCGGGGACCGCACGTTCCGCGCCGACTACAAGGCCGAGTTCCGCTCCGAGAACAGCGGATGGACGACCGGCTGGTATGCCTACGCTTCCGGCGTCGAGTCCTCTCGCTTCTTCGGCTTCGGGAACGAGACCGATGACGGCGGCAACCAGAACTCCAGCTTCTTCAAGGTCAAGCAGCAGCAGTACGCGTTCACGCCCATCCTGGGGATCCCGTTGGCCCGGAAGCTCACCTTCTCCGTGGGCCCCACCCTCAAGTACGCCTCCAACAAGCACCGGGACGAGAACACCCTGATCAACCTGCAGCGGCCCTACGGCTACGGCGACTTCGGCGAGCTGGGCGCGACCGGGGTCCTCGAGCTGGACAGCCGCGAGGCGGCTTCCCGGAACCCCGGGGGGGTGGCGCTCCGCAGCATCGGCTACACCCGCAGCGGAACCCTGCTCCAGGTGAGAGGCCAGGTGTGGCCGAAGGCGTGGGACGTGAAGGAAACCTTCGGCTCCGTGGACGGGAGCGTGGCCGTCTTCCTCACCCCGGGCAGCACCAAGGCCCCCACCCTCGCCCTGCGGGCCGGCGGCAAGAAGGTCTTCGGAAGCCATCCCTTCTTCGAGGCCGCCTACCTGGGCGGCGGGCTCGGCGGGATCGACACCGCGGCCGGAGTGGGCGCCGCAGGGGACGAGCCCATCCGCGGCCTGCAGCGCCACCGCTACGCGGGCGACGCGGCTCTCTACGGCAACGCCGACCTCCGTCTGTACGTCTCGCGCTTCCGGATCCTCCTGCCCGGCGAGTGGGGCGTGTTCGGCTTCGGGGACGGCGGCCGCGTCTACCTCGAGAGCAGTTCCGTTGCCGCGCCGGCTCAGGAGGTTCTGCCGGGAGCGAGCTCGGACAAGTGGCACTACGGTTACGGCGGCGGGCTGTGGTTCGCCTGGCTGGACCGGGCCAACACCCTGAGCCTCGCCTACGCGCGCAGCGAGCGTCGGAACGCGTTCTACTTCAAGGCGGGCTTCGCCTTCTAGAGACTCGGTCCCGGGAACGGGCCCAGGCTCCTTTCCACGTGCGCCGCCGCCGCGAGGGACACGTCCTCGCGCCACGGGTGGGCCACGATCTGCACGCCGATGGGCAGACCGTGCGGCGACGTCCCCGCCCGGACCACGGTGCTCGGCCACCCGGTCAGGTTGAAGACCTGGGTATACACCGCGGTCGCGCGGTCGAAGGTCCCGTGCGGGGGGGCGGGAGCCACGTTGACCGGGCACACGATCGCGTCGTGGTCGGCGAAGAGCGCGAGCATACGGCTCCGCCACCGGTCGAGCCATTCGTGGAGCGCGGTGAGCTCGGCGCTCGGCAGGGCCGTCATCGAGCGGAGCCGCTCGCGGAGGGGCGACTCCGTGCTGCCCCATCGCTCGAGGATCCGCGCGACGCCCGCCCCTCCGTCGCCGTAGAGAAGGGACATGTAGCCGTCGTAGATCCGTTCCGCGTCCGGGATCGCCCCCAGGGGCCGCGTCCGGCCGCCCCTGCGCTCCAGGGCGCCCACCGCGCGCTCGACCGCGGACGCCGTCTCCCGGGTGGGCTCCAGGGGCGGCAGCTTCGTGAAGTGGGCGACGCGCATCCCGGCCAGCGCGACCGCGGCCGGATCAGGGAGCGGCAGGGGCGTGACGTGGGGGTCGACACCGTCGGGTCCCGCGATCAGACGGAGCGCGAGGACGAGGTCCTCGACGCGCCGCGCGAGGGGCCCGACGTGGGTGAGGAATTGCGAGGCTCCCGCGTAGTCGATGATGTGCCCGGTGCGGGGCACGCGGCCCGCGGTGGGCTTGAGCCCGGCGATTCCGCAGAAGTGAGCGGGCAGGCGGATGCTGCCCCCGGTGTCGGTTCCGACGTCGAGGGGCGAGCCGCCCGCGGCGACGATCGCGGCGGCGCCCCCGCTGGATCCTCCCGAGGTGCGCTCGGGGTCGAAGGGGTTGTTCGTCCGCCCGTAGACGAGGTTCGTGGTCTCGTAGCCGAGGGTGAGGTCGGGCGTGTTCGTCTTCCCCATGACGATCGCGCCCGCGCCGCGCAGGCGGCGTACCACCGTCGCGTCCTCGCTGGGGACGAACCCCGTCCGCCCCTTCGTGCCGCCGGTGGTGACGATGCCCGAGGTGTCGAGCGAATCCTTGATCGTCACCGGCACCCCGTGAAGGGCCGCCCGCTCCTCCGGAGACACGAGGTCGGCCGCGCGCGCTTCCCTTAGCGCCGCCTCGCGGCGGAGCAGCACCACCGCGTTCAGCCTCGCGTTGACCGCCTCGATCCGGTCGAGATACGCGCGGGTCACCGCTTCACTCGAGAGCTGCCCGGACCGGAGGCCGGCGGCCAGCCGGGCCAGGGGGAGGGCGCGGAGCTCTTCCGGGGTCATGAGGCGAGATTGTATCCAGAGCGGGCTTCGGCGCGCAGGAGGGGGCGAAAGGCGACCCGAGTCATCCCGATCCTGATCGGGTTGCCCCTTTAAGCCTCCTTCCCTGGGGCGTAGGGGGCCCGGGCCCGCCCCTAGGCCGCGACCGAGATCGACCGTCCCGTCGAGCTCGTCCTGGAACTAGTTGGCGATCGCGGGGGGCCGAGTGGCCGAAGGCGGCCGGAAGGCCGTAGGGAACCGCTTCCTCGCGCACGAGCCCCTCCCCGCCGTGGCCGCCATTCCGCCCGAAGCACACCCGTGACTCGTAGTCGTTGTGGGCTCGACACCGCAATTGGATGTTCCCGACCGTGGCCTCGCCGCCCAGAGCGTACGGGTGGAGGTGGTGGAACTCCAGGAAGCCGCGCTCGGTGCAGCGGCGGCCGTTCGTCCCCACGAACGCGCAGCGCCCCAGATCGCGCAGCCACACCGCGCGCTTCACCTCGGCCGGGAGGTGGCGGGATCCGGGCCGGGTCCCGTCCGAGGGGCGCGGCCTCTCGGCCGCCGCGAACTTCTGCTGCGCGAGGTCGGCGAGCAGGGCGGTGAGGGCGCGGTCCAGGATGGCGGCTTCGTCTCCCGAAGGCACGGCGTGCCGGAGGAGGTCCTTCGCGAGGCGCAGCTTCTCCAGGGTGTCGCCGCCGATGGTGACCTGGACCCGGTAGCGATCCGGTGAGAGTGGTGTCACCTCACCCGAAGGCCGGGCCGGAGGCGAAGGGAGGACCCGGAGCGCGGACGCCGCCCCGGGGCGTGCGTCGATCGCCGTCGGCGGAAGAGACGGCGGCGGCGCCGCGGGCAAGCGAGCGACAGGCCTCGGCGCAGGGAGCTTCCGAATGGCAGAAGGCACATCGGGCCGCGGCCAGAGCCGGGCGGCAATCTCCTCGACCTGCAGCTTGCTCTTCCCCCGAGCCGACTCGAGCACCTCCCGATGGTTGTCGGGAGTCAGGTACGGGGCGAGCAGCTTCACGGTGGTGAGGTTGAGAGCACCGCCTTCGAGCATCTCCAGGACCACGGGAAAGCGCCGCGCCGCCCGGGCGACCGCGATGCGGTTGTAGGCCTCCTGCTCGGAGAGGGCGAGGACGTCCCGGCAGTAGGCGAAGAGAGAGCCATGGCCGGCGCGCAAGTGCACGTCGCGGGTATCCAGCTCCGCGAGGTGGGCGACGAGGAGGACGGTGGCGTCACGCTCGCGAGCCGCGAGGTCCTTGACGCGCGCGACGAGCTCGGCGTCGGAGAGCCGACGGAGGGACGCGAGAAGGTCGGTCCGCATGCCTGCTTGTACCACCGGGTCGGGTAGGGTCGGGTCCGGAACGGGGCCCGAAAACTCGCGCGTGGATCGAGGGCCAACCTCGAGAAGGCGCTACTTCAGGTACTTCGCGTACCAGGCCAGGTAGCGCTGCAGCCGGTCCTTGCGGTAGCTGGGAACCCGCAGCGCGTGGTGCTGGCCGGGGTAGATCACGAGCTGGGTGTCGACCCCGAGGCTCTTGAGCGCCTGGTACATCTGCTCGCCGCCGAGGAGGGGCACGTTGAAGTCCTTCTCGCCCCCGAGGAACAGGGTCGGGGTGGTGATCCGGTCGGCCCGGAAGAACGGGTACGACACCTTGGTCCACAGGGCCGGGTTCTTCCAGGGCGGGCCCAGCTCGGTCTCGTACTGGACGATGTACTGGTCGGTCCCGTACATCGAGATCTGGTTCGAGCTGCCCGCGCCGCTGGTCGCGGCCTTGAAGCGGCGGTCGGTGGCGATCAGGTAGTTCGTGAGGATGCCGCCGTAGCTCCAGCCCCCGACCCCGAGGCGCTTGGGGTCGGCGAGGCCCGCCGCCACCACGTGGTCCACCGCGCCCAGGAGGTCCACCACCTCCTTGCCCCCCCAGTCCGCGAAGATCGCCCGCTGGAAGGCCTGGCCGCGGCCGTTGCTCCCGCGGTAGTTCGCGGCCACCACCAGGTAGCCCTGGGCGGCCAGCAGCTCGTCCTCGAAGCTGAAGGCGTGATCGTCCTGTCCGTTCGGCCCTCCGTGGATGCGCAGCACCGTGGGGTACGGACGCCCGGGGACGAAGCCCGCGGGCTTGAGCAGGAGGCCGTTGACGAGCGTGCCGTCCTTGCTCTTCGAAGTGAACTCCTCCGTCGTCCCGAGCTGCACCTCGGCCAGCCAGTCGTCGTTGTGGTGGGTGAGGCGACGGAGCTGTCCGTCCTCGAGGGCGTGGACCTCCGGCGGCTCGTTGTCGCGGGCGGCGAGGACGGCCAGCCGCCCCTGGGGGCCCATGGAAAACGCGGAGACCACGCGCGGGCCGGTCACGAGCCGCTCCACCGGGCCGCCCGTCACCCTCACCCGCGCCAGGTGCTCGCTGCGGTCGTCCACCACGCGGAAGACGACGGCCGAGCCGTCTCTGGTGAAGACGGGTAGAGCGACCGGGCGGTCGAGATCCGCGGCCAGGGGCCGGGGCGCGCCCCCCGCCGCCGGGACCACCATCAGCCGGTCCTGGCCGTAGGCGTAGTCCTTCGGCTCGGGACCTTGCAGATAGGCCACCAGGGTTCCGTCGGGGCTCCAGGCGAGCGGGCTCGTGGACTCGTTGTCGTCGCCCAGGTAGGTGGTGAGCGCGCGGGCCGACGCCCCCGCCTTGGCCTCGATCACGAACACGTCCGTGTTGTTCGAGCGGTCGGGGTCGGCTCCCACACGCTTGCTCACGAAGGCGATCCACTTCCCGTCCGGCGACCAGGCGGGGAGCGACTCGTCGAACGGTCCCGGGGTCAGGGCCTCCGCCTTCCGGCCCGCGAGGTCGAACAGGTAGAGGTGGGAGCGGCGGGGGCCGAGGTAGCCGTCGGAGTCCTCCTTGAAGTGGTAGCGGTCGATCACGATCGGCAGCGGCTTGGGCTTCTTCTCCCCCTTGGCCTCCGCCGCCCGCTTGATCTCGGGATCGGGGTCGGTCACCACCAGGACCAGCCGTTTCCCGTCGGGACCCCATGCGTAGTCGTCGATCCCGCCCTCGACCTCGGTCACCCGCTCGGCTTCCCCGCCCGCACGGTCGAGCAGCCACAGCTGGGCCACCTCGTCGTCGGCCTTGCTGCCCCGCGAGGAGAGGAACGAGAGATAGCGGCCGTCCGGGCTCCAGCGAGGCTTCTTCTCGCCGTCCGGGCTCGAGGTGAGGCGCACGCTGCGCGCGCCATCCCAGCTCACCATCCAGACGTCGGCGTCGTCCTTGTCCGCGGCCACGTCCACCCGGGTCACGGTGTAGGCGACCCACTGGCCGTCCGGCGAGACCTGCGGGTCGGCGACCTGGCGCACGCGGTCGAGGTCGTCGAGCTTCAGCGGGCGCCGAGCCGGGGCCTGAGCCAACGCGGCCGAGACGGCGGCGAGCACGATGATGAGGGCGGCGGCGGGCCGCCGGAGTCGGAGGGTCATGAAGCCTCCCGTTCGATGCCGACGATCTTGAGCTCACCGGTCGTGCGCAAGAACACGTCGACCCGTTTCTTCCAGGCCTCGACCCCGGCCGCGATCGAGCGGATGCGGACCATCAGGTACTCCGGGCGGGGGGCGGGCAGCGGAATCGCGCGCCGCGCGGCCCGGGCCGTGGGCCCCAGCGGCTCGGTGGCGCCGCTCGCGTTCTCGAAGCGGAACCACTCGTACTCGTAGGCCTCGACCGAACCGAGGCCCGCGTCCTCCCCGTAGTTCGTGAAGGCGATCTCGGGTCCGGCGGCTCCCGATACCAGCCGGAAATCCGCCAGGGGGTTGAGGATCCGGAGATATCGGGCCACCACCTTGTCCCGGCGCTCGATGATCATGCGCGCCAGGTGGCTCGCCGCCTCGGGGGCGTGGAAGTCACCCTGCTCGACGATGGCCCGGATGGCCTCGTCGCTGAACTTCGAGACGATGCGGGCCGCCCAGAACGCGTCCACGGGGAGCATGCTCTGGAAGGCCGCGTTCGGGAACTCGGGCCTCCAGGCGTCGGGATCGAAGGAGGTGGCTTCGATGCCACCCACCTGCGGGTAGACCTCGTACTTGATCCCGTACCAGGGCCGCTCCCAGATGCCGAAGCTGAGGGCGGTGCGGGCGATCGGACCGAGCTCGATGATGTACTCGTTCCCCGCCCGGGGGTTCTGGGGGGCGACGGCCCGGCGCCAGTCGGAGCCGCTGCCCAGGATCGACGAGAAGTCCTGCAGGTAGTGCTTCACGTAGCTCCGGCCGCCCTCGGCCACGAAGCTGTCGAGGGAGTTGAGGCTCCTCGAGTCGTCGTGGTTGAGCCAGGCGCAGAAGACCCGGTATCCGCGCAGCTCGCGGCGGTCTTCGTGGGGGATGACGTCGTTGGGGTCGTCGGGCCGCGTCCCGAAGTACTTGTGGGGACCGATGACCTTTCCGGGAACCGCCTTGCTGGCCACGAAGCGCAGTCGTCCGTCCGGGAGGCCGGCCGCGCCTTTGAGGATCCGCTCGAGGTCGGAGGGGACCATCGCGCGGGGCTTCCTCCCCAGGACGCGGATGGTGGCCTCGTGGCCGACCAGGATCCGCTCCTTCCGGACGTACACGATCCAGCTCTCGGGCACGAAGTAGCCGAAGGCGTGGAAGAATCTGGTCCCGATCTGCTCGGCCCCGGTGGAGAGGCCGAAGTACTTAGCGGGGTCGAGCTTGATGAAGTAGACGTCCCCGCGGGAGTCGCGGATCGTGAAGCCGGGAGTGATGCCCCCCGCCTTGCCGCGGATGACGGTCCAGGTCCCGGCGACGTCGGGTCCGTCGCTCTGGTTCGGTCCCCGGACCAGCTCATCAATGGACATCGGCCGGGCGCCGATCCGGTTGGTCCACCAGCTCGAGTCGGGCACCTCCCCCACGGTATTCACGTTGCTCGCGGGCTTGATGGTCCCCTTGGCGGGCCCCTTGCGGAAGAAGGTGTTCTCGATCACGTCGTAGCCGCTCGAGAGCTCGATCGCGCGCGGCATGGGGGCGTGAAGGTCGTCGTGATCACGCAGGAGGGGATCGTCGGGGAGGAACTTCTGGGCTACGGCGGGGGAGGCGACGGAGAAGGAGAAGGCCGACGCGAGGGTGACGGTGGCCAGGCACCGCGTGGGGAGGCTTCCCATCCTCAGAAGCTCGGGTTGAACCGGAAGGCGAGCCGGGTGCCCTCGCCGCCCCAGGCGACGTCGAAGCGCAGGATCGTCCGCTCGTGGGTCTTGAACCGCAGGCCGACCCCGCCATCGGTCCTGAACTGGTCGAGGGGGTCGTCCGTGGTCGCGGCCACCGCTCCCCGGTCGAGGAAGAGGGCCAGCTCCATCCAGGGCGAAGCCTCCCAGCGATACTCGGCCTGCAGCAGCGCGAGCTTCTCGCCGCGGAACCGCTGGCTGTCGAACGCCCGCAGGGTATGGCTGCCGCCGAGGTAAGCCATGAGGTAGAAGGGCACCCGGGCCCCGGGCGCGGGGTCGTCCTTCGAGAGATACGCGCGGAGGGCGAGGACCCGCTGCGGGCGGCCGAGGGTCACGTAGGCACGGCCGTCCACCGCGTAGCGGCTGAAGGTGCCGGCGCCGCCGTCGCGCTGGGCGTAGCGGAGCCACTCGGCCGCGAGCAGCCCGCCCCGGTGCGGGTTCCGGGCCACGTCGCGCGCGTCGAAGATGGCCGCCCCTCCGAACCGGAAGAAGCTCGGCTGGCCCTGAAGCCCGGGGACCGTGGCCGCGTCGAAGACCTCTTCGATCTGCGGCAGGACCTTGTCCTCGCCCGGCCCGAGAGCGACGTCGTAGAAGCCGAGGCGGCCGCTCAGGGTCAGCCCGCGCAGGACCCGGTATCCGGCCACCGCCTCGAACACGTTGTCCCTCTGGCGGAAGCTCGCCCGGTCCGCTGCCCGCGAGCCCGGGCCGATCCCGAAGAAGTCGAACCTGGGCGCCCAGCGGTGGGAGAACGAGCCGTAGAGCATGTACGGCGTGTCGTCGCCTTGCCGCACGTTGGCCAGCTCGAACACCTCGTCGCCCTTGAACGGGAAGAGGGGGAAGTCCTTGCCCTGGTGGGGCACCACCCCGGCCTGGGCGCCGTAGTACCTGAAGCCCTGCAGCGACCAGAACGCGTCCGCGGCGAGGTCGAAGCGCGAGCCCTCGAGGTCGGGCCGCCAGAAGCGGAAGCCGCCGGCCAGCTGCGACCGGTGGTCGATGGTCTGGACGCGCGGGTAGACGCCGAGGAAGTTGACCTCGGCGATCGAGGGCCGCTCCGCCTTCTCGAAGGCGAGGATCTGCCGCTCGAGCAGGTTGGGCTTGTAGGGCGTGAGGTGAGCGCACTTCGCCTTGCGCTGCTCCATCCAGGAGGCGAGGCGCGGGCCCGCCTCGATCCCCTCCGACGAGCCGCAGGGAATGGCGTCCGGCTTGTCGGCCTCGCCCCCACGGGCGAGGACCGCGGGGAGCACCAGCACGGCGACGATCGACGGGAGGGACCGGGACCTCATTGAACCCACCTCCGAGCCGGGGCGGACCCGGCCACGAGCCATCACGAGCCATGAAGATCGCCGCTCCCGCCCTCGCGGTCAAGGAGTCCGCCCCCGGACGCATCGGAAGCCGAGGTTCGAGGTCCCGGTGTCGGGCTCCCCCTTGCCCCGTGAGCCGAGCACGTAGCGCGAGCAGTACTGGTCGCTGCAGAGAAACGAGCCCCCCCGGTTCACGCGCTTCTTCACTCCGGGCTCTTGGGGGTCGAAGCTGTCCGGCGGACCCGCTGGGTTGCGCGCGACTCCGCCCACCGCGGCCAGCGTCCGGTAGTAATCCGGACGGTACCAGTCCGAGCACCACTCCCAGACGTTGCCCGCCATGTCGTAGAGACCGTAGCCCTCGGCGGGGAAGGAGGCCACCGGCGCCGTCCCGCGGTAGCCGTCCTCGGCGCGGTTCTCGTCGGGGAAGCGCCCCTGCCAGATGTTCGCCATCCAGCGGCCGCCCGGCTTCATCTCGTCGCCCCAGCCGTACTTCTTGCGGTCCTGGCCCCCGCGGGCCGCGAGTTCCCACTCGGCCTCGGTGGGCAGGCGCTTGCCCGCCCACTCGGCGTAGGCGATGGCATCCGGCCACGCGACCTCGACCGCCGGGTGCCTGTCGCGCCCCCGGAGGTCGCTGCCCGGCCCCTCGGGATGACGCCAGCTCGCGCCCTTCACGTAGCTCCACCACTGGAAATGGTCGTCCAGCCGCACGGGGTGCCCGGGCGGCGTGAATACCACCGCGCCCGGCACGAGGCTCTCGGGCGGCGCCCCGGGGAACTCCTTCGAGTCGGGCCTGCGCTCCGCGATCGTCAGGTAGCCGGTCGCCTTGACGAAGCGCCCGAAGTCCTCGTTCGTGACCTCGGTCCGATCCATCCAGAAGCCGTCGACGTAGGCGAGGTGCCACGGTCGGGCGTCGCTCATCTCGTCGTGGTCGCAGCCCATCCAGAACGTACCGCCCGGGACCCAGACCATCCCGTCGGGCGCCCGCCCCGGGGGATCGGGGGGATTGAGCTGGGGCGCGGCTGACGCGAGGGTGGCGGGCGTGGCCAGAGGGGGAGCGGGCGAGGGCGGGGTGGCGGGCGACCCGCACCCGGCGAGAAAGAGGGCCGCGAGGCCGGCGGCCCTGCGGGACATGCGGTGCTCCGGCGCGAAGCCGGCCGCGATGGCTTTCGTGCGGTCGGTGGAGCTGTCAGAGGCGACGATCACCTCGAGCCGGTCCCCAGGTAGAGGACGACCGCGGCGGCGAGCCAGAACGCGACCTCCACCGCGGTACCTTAACCCAGGCGCGCGGCGCTCCGCCAGGGTTTGACCCCGGTCCCCGTGGTCGCTACCCTTTCGAGAGACCCTTGACCTGCACCGCTGCGGGGGAATGAGCGAGGCCGCGTGGCGGCACCGATCGAGCGGGGGCGTGTGGTGGCCCGCATCCTCGCGGGGGCCTGGCGGACCTCGCCGCCGCATCTCGACCTCTCCCGCGCAGCCCTGGTCGCGGCCGCGCCCCTCCTGCTCGCGTCGGGGGCCGCGGGCCTCGCGTGGTGGCGCCTCCGTGGATCGCCTCTCGCGGAGGCGGCCGAGGAGGCGGGGCTCCGCCAGGCCTACCGGCTGCACACCCTCGAGGCCGCGGTGCATCGCCGCCGCATCCTCGAGGCGTTCCGGGCCTTCCAGGCGGCGGGATTGGATCCCGTCCTCGTCAAGGGGTGGGCCATCGCTCGTCTCTACCCCGAGGAGGGGCTGCGGCCCTACACGGACCTCGATCTCCACGTCCGCGGGGAGGACGCCGCGGCCGCGACGGCGATCGCCCTGGACCTCGCCGGACGAGGCTTTCGCGTCGATCTCCACCGGGGGTGGGGGCGTCTCGACGACCGCGCTGCGGGGGTGCTCCTCGGCGGCTCGGCGCGCGTCGCCCTCGAGGACGGGGCGATCCGGGTCCTGGGGTTCGAGGACCACGTGCGCCTGCTCTGCCTGCACATGCTCGGGCACGGGGCCTGGCGCCCTCTCTGGCTCTCCGACCTCGCCGTCGCCCTCGAGTCGCCTCCTTCGGGATTCGACTGGGACCGCCTCCTGGGGGGCGAGCAGTGCCGGAACGAATGGGTGGCCTGCGCCCTCGCCCTGGCCCACGCGCTCCTGGGCGCGTCGCTCGAGGGAGCGCCCGCCCGAGTGAGGGAGCGGCGCCTGCCCCGGTGGCTCGTGCCCACCGTGCTGAAGGCCTGGGGCTCGTTGTCGCCGGACACCCCGCAGGGGTCGCGGCAGCCCATGTCCGATTACCTGTGGCGCCCCGCGGGATGGCTGCGCGCCCTTCGGATCCGCTGGCCGAACCCGATCGAGGCCACGATCGGCGTGGGCGGGCCTTTCAACGAGATCCCGCGGCTCCCCTTCCAGATCCGCGAATGCCTCTCGCGGGCCGCGCGCTTCGCGGGGGAGATGAGGGCGCGGCGGCGCGCCCGCTCCCGATGAGGCCACTCCCTCGGCTGACCCGACCCTCGACCTGACTGGAGGCGATCGACCGCCTCGGGTGGGCGGCAGGGGCGAGCTTCGAGAGCTACGGCCTCCGGATCGGCCTGCGGGTCAGCGATCCGGCGGTGCTGGGCCGCGCCCTCGAGTGTCTGCCCCCAAGGTGGAAGCGGCGCCGCTCGCCGGTCGTGGACCAGCTCTACTCGCTGGTCGTGGGGGGCGACGACGGGGCGTCGCGCCCGCGGCGGTTCCACCTCGTCTACGCGGGGGCCTCCCGGGTCGCGCGCACGCTGGACCTGGAGGAGGCTCTCGCCGTCCTCGAGTCCGACCTGAAGATCCACGTCGCGGAGAAGGCCCGCGGCCGCGTCTTCGTCCACGCGGGGGTCGTCGCCCACCAGGGGCGCGCGATCCTGCTGCCGGGGCGCAGCCACTCCGGAAAGAGCCGGCTCGTGGACGCCCTCGTGAGAGCCGGGTGCACGTACTACTCCGACGAGTTCGCCGTCCTCGACGCCCGCGGCCGCGTTCACGCCTACCCGGCGCCCCTCACCCTCCGGGGCGAGGACGGCGCGCCGCCCCGCCGGTTGCGGCCTCCCGGGACGGGCGGCCGCGGGGAGCGCGGCGCGCTGCCCGTGGGCCTCGTGGTGGTGAGCCGGTACCGGCGGGAAGCGCGCTGGCGGCCGCGCCGGATCTCCCCGGGCCGCGGTCTGCTTGCGTTGCTCGACAACACCGTCCCGGCGCGCCGGAGGCCCCGGGCCGTCCTGGTCGTGCTTTCTCGGGTCGTCGCCGCGACCCCGGTGTTCAGCGGTCTTCGCGGTGAGGCCGATGCCGCCGTGCCCCGGATCCTCGCCCTGCTCGAGCCGCGGTAGGCTTGCTGCGGATCACTGGCAGACGTACGTGAAGCCCTGGCCCCCGCCGCATAGGTTGCCCGTCTGCCGGCAGCCCGCGCAGCACCGCTGCGCTCCGTTGAAGCAATTCTTGTCCACACAGGATCCCGCGGGCAGGCACGAGATGGCGAGGGCGGCGGTCGGCGCAGAGAGGGAAAGCACCGACAGCCCGCCGATCGCCGCCGCCTTGCGCAGCAGCTCGCGGCGGGAGCTCTGGGGGAGTCTCGGCCGGGCGGCCATCTCCCCTTCCAAAAGGCGCGCCTTCGCCAGGCGCTCGATCGTGAGCCCCACGACGTCGGCCCCGAGGCGAGCGGCACCGGCCGCCGCCACTCGGCGCGCGATCTCGTCCGGGGTGGTCCGGCCGTCGCAGGCGCGCCAGATCGCCGCCGCCAGGGGGCTCAGGCAATGGGCCTTGTGGCGCGCGAGGTCGTAGACCAGGACCTCCTCCGGCAGCTCCTGGACGACGAGGCCTTCCTCGCGCAACCGAGGCGTCGCCGCGTGCCGCTGTCCCATCGGTTCCCCCACGGTGTCTTCTATCGAGGGGACCACGGAGGCAAGGGGTTGTCAAGCCCGCGGTGGACGGCGCGTGTCGGAGATCACCACTTGGCGCGGACCCCACCGCTCCTGGACGACGACGGCCTCGAATACGTCCTCAGCTCTTGATGGCCGCGTCCAGGGTGACCGGACTCCGTTGGAAGTAGGACTCGTTCGCCATGTGGCAGGCCAGGGCGGCGTGGTGGCCGAAGAGCGCATCCTGCGCCACCGGCTGGCGCGTGCGGACCGCCTGGAAGAACTTCCAGAGGTGGGGCCGCACCTCGTCGTAGGAGGGCCCGCGATAGCTCTCGCCCTCCAGCAGCGGCTCCTGGCCCGGCGGGGGATCGTTCTCCCGGTGCCACTTCTCGGCGTACTCCTCCCGCAAGGCCCGGGGGAAGCTCGCCGTGTAATAGCTCGGACGGGTGTCGACCCCCGCCTGGGGCGTGAAGGACAGGCTGGTGGGGCTGAGCTCCAGCAGGCCCTTGGAACCAAGAAAGCGCAGGACTTCGGGGCTTTCCGTCCCCAGGGTCAGGCGGATGTACACCGGCACCTCTCCGTATTCGAACAGGCAGGCGTGGACGTCGGGCACGTTGCGTCCGTCCTTCCACCTCCGGATGCCCCCCGTGGCGGTGGCGCGCCGCGGCGCCTCGTTGATCCCCCAGGCGTAGAGCATCCCGCTGATGAGGTGCACCATGAGGTCGCCGGCCACGCCCGTCCCGTATTCCTTCCAACAACGCCAGCGCGCGAAGATGTTGGGGTCGAAGGGCCGCTTGGGCACGCTGCCCTGCCAGGTCTCCCAGTCCAGGTTGGCGGGGGAGAGGTCGGGCGGGGGCGGATACTGCCAGGCGCCGTTGGGGCTGTTGCGGCCCAGCGAGCCTTCCACCATGCCCAGATCGCCGAGCACGCCCCGGGCGACCAGCTCCCGGGCCTTGGCACAGACCACCGAGCTGGTGCGCTGGGAGCCGATCTGCACGAGGCGTCCGGCCTTCTCGGCCGCGGCCACCATCTCGAGCCCGTCGGGGGCCGAATGGGACATCGGCTTCTCGCAGTAGACGTCCTTCCCCGCGTTCACCGCGTCCACCACGATCTGCTTGTGCCAATGGTCGGGGACGGCGGCCACGATGCAGTCGATCGCCTTGTCCTGGAGCAGCTCCTGGTAGCGGCGGGTGGTCTTGAGGCTCGGGCCCACCATCTCCCGGGCCAGGGCGTGGCGGCCGTCGTAGAGGTCGCAGGCGGCCGCGCACTCCACCCCGGGCAGGGTGATCGCGGTGGACAGCAGTCCCGACCCCTGCATACCGACCCCGATGATCCCGAAGCGGACGCGGTCGCTCGCGGGCACGGGGGACGCCTCGACCGGCGAGGGATCGAGCAGGATCCTGGGGCCGGCGAAGGCGGCGCCGACGGCCCCGGCGCTCGTCTGGAGGAATTGACGGCGGGAAGAGCGGAAGGTCATGGGCGCGCTCCTGGCCCGCGGCCCGGGTGGGGCGCGGTGGCTACTTCTTCAAGGGCCGGATCGCGACTTCCTTGAAGAAGACGACATCGTGTTCGCCGTGGTTCTGGAGCCCGAAGTACCCCTCGCGGGGACGTGGGCCGCGCTGGGGCTCGAAGTCGAACTTACGCGCCGGCACCGGCTGGCCTTCCGTGTAGTCGGTCACCTTCACCCCGTTGACCAGGACCACCGTTCGCGGTCCGTCGAGGGTGATCTCCATCGCGTTCCACTCCGGGCCGGGCTTGCCGGGACGGGCGAGGGCCGCGGTCAGGGAATAGAGCACGCCGGTGGCGTGGTGCTCGTCTTCCTTGGACTTCTCGGGCTCGTTGTCGATCTGGACCTCGTAGCCGTAGTGCACCGGCATCCACTCCTCGCGCGGCTCGATCGGGATGCGGATGAACACCCCCGAGTTGTCGTTGTGGTCGCGCATCCGGAACACCACCCGGATGACGCAGTCGCTCAGTTTGCCGGCGGTCCAGTAGAGCAGCCCCATCCCGCCGTAGGTGCGGAGGAGGCCGTCCTCCACCGTCATCTCGCCGGGCCCCACGTGCCTCCAGCCGGTCAGGTCCTTGCCGTTGAAGAGCGGCTTCCAGGAGCCCTCCTGGGCCTGGAGGGCCGGGGCGTGGAGAGCGGCCAGGAGAAGACCAAGGGCGAATCGCTTGCGCACGGCTTCACCTCGGGCTGGAAGAAGAGCTCACAAAAACCGAAGGGACGCTAGCACGGATCGGCCGCGGCGTTCTACCGCCGGCGCGGCGACCGTGGGGCCGGGCGCTGCGGAGGCGGAGCGGTGGAGGGGGGGGTCGGCTGGCCGTCGACGGTGTCGGGCTCCATCAGCTCGACCCGGGTGCCGTCCGGATCGAAGAGGTTGAGCTGGCGCTTGCGGTTCCTCCCCACGCGCAGCTCGAGGGTTCGCGGATAGGAGGAGCGATAGGGGCGCTCCTCGAGGCGGGCCCGCGCCTGCTCGATGTCGGACACCTCCAGACAGAGGTGATGCAGGGTGCCGCGGGCGTTCGGCGCGGGCAGCTCCCCGTACAGCATGAACTCCACGTAGTCCGTCCCCTCCGGCACCTTCATGTTCGTCCACGACAGCACGGTCCCCGAGCTGCTGCCGCGCCAGGTCTCCGTGAAGCCCAGGAGGTCTCCGTAGAACCTGGTGGCCTCGCTCAGGTCGCCGACCAGGATCCCCGCGTGGAGGATGCGGCGGGAGACGGGGTTGGTGCCTGGGGGTGACTTCCGGGCCCGGCGCGGCCACCCGTCCCGGGCGTGCTGCACGAGCTCGACCGCGTGGCCCTCCGGATCCCGGACCGTGAACGCGAGGTTCCCGGCCGCATCCTTCGCGATGCGAGCCGGGACGTCCATCGCGCGAGCCGCCAGGTACCGCCGCATCGCCTCGACGTCGTCCGTCTGTAGGGCGACGTGGTCGAGCCGGTCTTCTTCCGGGGGGAGGCCGGGGCGCAGCTCGACGTACTGGCGGTCGTTCACGGGAACGAGCACGGGCCCTCCCGGCCCGTCCTTCCCCGCGGCCGCGGAGGCGGCCCGGTAGCCGAGGAAGTCCTCGTAGAAGGCCCGCGCCGCGGCGAGGTTGCTCACGCGAAAGGCCACGTGAGAGATGCCGAGGACGCGGGGCCGCACGGGCGCCTTTACGGAGGCCAAGGAGGCGGACGCGACCACGACGGCCAGGCTCGCTACGAGCGGCAACGCAGCCCTCCCGCGAAAGCGCGATTCTCCCACGGAAGCCCGCCTCCTATAATCGCGCGTGGCCTTCGTGTACATCCTGCGCTGCGGCGACGGCTCTCTCTACACCGGGGTCGCCAAGGACCTCGGGGCGCGACTGCGCGAGCACCGGGCGGGCCGCGCCTCCCGCTACACCCGCGCGCATCTCCCGGTGACCCTCCTGTGGTCGCGCGAGGTCGCCACCTGGGGAGAGGCCCTGCGGGAGGAGCGGCGGATCAAGAACCTTCCGCGGGTCGCCAAGGAGGCCCTCCTGGCCGAGGGCGGGGACGGGCCGTAGTAGCATCGGCGCCCCTCATGCCCGAGCTGTTGCTTTCCTGCCAGGACCTGACGAAGGCGTTCGGCGCCGCGCCGCTCTTCGAAGGGCTCTCCTTCGGCGTCGTCGAGGGCGACCACGTCGGCGTCGTGGGTCCGAACGGCTCCGGCAAGTCCACCCTCTTGAAGATCCTGGCGGGGCTGGAGCCCCCCTCCGGGGGCACCCGCGCCGTAAGGAAGCGCCTGCGCCTGGGCTACGTGCCGCAGGACCCGGGCATAGCACCCGGCACGACCGTGGCCTCGGTGCTGCGCGAGGCGGTTCGCGACCTCGGGCTGGACGACCACGAGGTCGAAGGCCGCATCGCGGTGGCGATGGGGAAGGCCGGCCTCGGGGACCTCGCCCAAGGCACCGCCACCCTCTCCGGGGGCTGGAAGAAGCGCCTGGTGATCGCCCGCGAGCTGGCGCGCGAGCCCGACCTGCTGCTGCTCGACGAGCCCACCAACCACCTCGACCTCGACGGCATCCTGTGGCTCGAGGAGCTGCTCCCGCGCGAGCCCGAGGCCTTCCTGGCCGTGAGCCACGACCGCTACTTCCTCGAGGCGGTGGCCGGGCGCGTCATCGAGCTGAACCGGGCCTTCGCCGAGGGCCTGCTCGACGTGCGCGGGCGGTACCGCCAGTACCTGGAGAGGAAGGACGAGCTGCTGGCCGGCCAGGCCACCTACCAGGAGTCGCTGCGCAACCGCGTGCGCGGCGAGCTGGAATGGCTCTCGGGCAAGGCGAGGGCCCGCACCCGCAAGGCCCAGGCGCGCATCGACGCGGCCCACCGGCTGCAGAACGAGCTCCTGGACAAGGACGCCCGCGCACGCTCGGCCGCGGTGGCCATCGACTTCTCGGGCACCGAGCGAAGGACGAAGCGCCTGCTGGTGGCCAAGGGCCTGACCAGGAGCTTCGGGCCGCGAGAGATCGTGCGCGATCTCGACCTCGTGCTGTCGCCCGGCCTGCGCCTCGGCCTGCTGGGCGCGAACGGCAGCGGCAAGACCACGCTCCTGCGCCTGCTCGCGGGCCTCGACGCGCCCGACGCCGGAGAGATGGAGCGGGCGCCCGACCTCCGGATCGTGACCTTCGACCAGCACCGCTCGCGCCTCGACCCGGGCCTCTCGCTCCAGCGCATCCTTGCGCCCCACGGCGACACGGTCGTCTACCAGGGTCGGGCCATCCACGTCGCCGGCTGGGCCAAGCGCTTCTTGTTCCGCTCCGAGCAGCTCGAGATGCCGGCGGGCCGGCTTTCGGGCGGCGAGCAGGCCCGCGCCCTGATCGCCCGCCTGATCCTGGAGCCGGCCGACCTGCTTCTGCTCGACGAGCCCACCAACGACCTCGACATCCCCACCCTCGAGGTGCTCGAGGAGAGCCTGCTCGAGTTCCCGGGCGCGCTGGTGCTGGTCACCCACGACCGCTACCTGCTGGACCGCGTCTCGACCCAGCTCCTGGCCCTCGACGGCCGGGGGGGCGCGACCTTCTACGCCGACTACGCGCAGTGGGAGCTGGGGCAGAGCGCGCCGACCACTCCCCCGAGAGTCGCGGGGAAGCCGTCGGCTTCGAGCAGGAAGCCGAAGCGGCTGGGCTACCACGACCAGCGCGAGTGGGAGCAGATGGAGGCGCGGATTCTCGAGGGGGAGCGGCGGCTCGAAGACTGCCGGCAGGCGGCCGCCGACCCCGCCGTGGCCTCCGACCACAAAGCGCTGCACGAGAGGGTCGAGGCCCTCGCCGCCGCCCAGGCCACCGTGGAGCAGCTCTACGCCCGTTGGGCCGAGCTGGAGGCCAAGGTCAAGGAGTGATCAGCCGGCCGGTGTAGCCCGCTTCGATCAGCCCCTCGTAGGCCCGCAGGACGTGGGCGGGCACGTCCTGCGGGACCTGCCAGCCCTTCTCCGCGTAGAGCAGGATGCGCTGCAGGTCCCCGACCATGATGTGGATCACGTCGTCCCGCGTGATGGCGCCCTGCGGGTAGGCATCGAAGTCGAGCTGCGGCGAGGTGACCAGGACCTCGACCTCCGGCCAGCGCTTGCGGAACGTCGCCCAGGTCCGGCGCTCCATGTAGGGCTTCTGCACCGCGATGACCCGCCGCGGGTGGATCCCCTTCTGCTCCAGCAGGGCCCGGGACAGGTCCACGTTCTCCCCGGTGTTTGTGGACCGGCTCTCGATGAGGATGCTCTCTCGCGGCACCCCCTTGCCCAGCGCGACGTCCGCGAAGATCTCGGCCTCCGGCCGCTGCCACATCCCGCTCGTCAGCGCGCCCAGGTTGCCGGAGAAGACGATGAGGGGGGCCCAGCCGCCGAGGAAGACCTCGGCTCCCCGCTCGGCCACCCGCGTGTCGTGGCTCCCCAGGACGATGATGCACTCGGCCGGCTGGAGCGGGTGGTCCAGCCGATGGTAGTCCCACACCGTCCGTGCGAAGGCGTCCACGCTCACCGGGCCCGCTTCCATCCGCTCATGCCCAATCCTCGATCTTGAGGCCGGAGACGCGGCCGAACTCCGAGACGTTGTGGGTGACGACGGTGAGCCCCTGGGCGACTCCGATCGAGGCGATCAGCAAGTCGCGTTCGCCAATCGGACGCCCGAGGTGCTCCAGCTCGAAACGGAGCCGGCCGTAGGCCTCGGCCGCCGCGTGGTCGAAGGGGAGCACGTCGAACGGTTTGAGGAAGGCATCGACCTCGCGACGAGTCGACTCCGGCCTCGCGCTCTTGCGTGCTCCGAACCACAGCTCGGCGACCGTGATGATCGTGACGCCCAGGTCCTCGGGCGAGTGCTGCCGCAGCCGATCGACGGTGCCACCCTGCCGCTTGAGAGCGTAGATACAGGTGTTCGTGTCGAGGAGATACTTCACCGATCGTCCAGATCGATCGGGCCTCCGCCCGGCGGGAGAGGCTCGGGCACTTGCAGGTCGCGCGACGCCTTGCCCCAGCTCTGCCAGTAGCCCCTGGGCCAGGTTCGGCGCCTGACCGGCTCGAGAACGACGCGCCGGCCCTCGCGGTGGATCGAAACCTCGTCGCCTTCGAATCGAAACTCCTTGGGGAGCCGCACGGCCTGGCTTCGGCCGTTGCGGAACAGCTTTGCGGTGGCCACCCGTTACCCTCCTGGTCTAGACCAGTATATATCAACCGCTAGGCCGCCGCGTGGGAAGGGGCCGCCGGCCGAAGGGGCGGGGCCTGCGAACTTGACACTCGTCGCCAATCGAGAGTATCCAGACGGGAAGAACGATCAGATCCACGAAGGAGTTTCGAAGTGGCCATACCGCGTCTTCAGGCTCCGCGGCTTCTCGCCTTCGCCGTGATCCCGCTCCTGGTTCCGCCGGGGCGCCCCGCCCTGGCGGCCGAGATCACGGGCTCCATCGCCGGCGTGGTGAGGGACGAGAGCGGCGCCGCGCTGCCCGGAGCCACCGTGACCGCGCGCGGCGGCAGCCTTCCCGCCGACGGCCGCACCGCCACCGCGAGCGGAACCGGCGCCTACCGGCTGCCCCTGCTGCCGCCCGGCCGCTACGACCTCGAGGTCCGCCTCCAGGCCTTCGGGACCCAGGTGCGCAAGGCGGTGGAGGTCGCGCTCGACGCGGAGACGCGCCTCGACTTCGTCCTGAGGCCGGCGGGCCTGCAGGAGTCAGTGGAGGTGGTGGCGGAGGCCCCCGTTGTCGACACGCGCCGGTCGGAGGTCTCGACCCGCATCACGGAGCGGGCCATCGACGGCCTGCCCCTCAACGGGCGCGAGTTCGTCGACCTGGTGAAGCTGGTGCCGGGAACGACGCCCGTGACGGGCGGGACCCCGGGGGGCAACCTCGACCAGATCTCGATCTTCGGCGAGCGATCCGCCGCCCTATCCTTCCTCGTGGACGGGGCGGACAACAACGATCCCCTGAACGGAGGGCCTTTCATCCGCTACACCCAGGACTCGATCAAGGAGTTCGAGGTCATCACCACGGGGTACGAGGCGCAGTACGGGCGGGCCCAGGGCGGAGTGACCAACATCGTGACCCGCTCGGGCACCAATGACTTCCGGGCCTCGGCCTTCCTCTTCGGCCGCAACGACTCCCTGGACTCCTCCAACGTGGAGAACCAGGACGCTCCCAAGCTCGAGCGGTATCAGTGGGGAGGGAGCCTGGGAGGGCCGATCCGGCGCGACACGGCCTTCTTCTTCGGCGCCTTCGAGGTGCTGGATGAGCAGCGCGGCGTGAACCTGGACCGCTCGAAGATCCCGGACTTCGTGGCGCGGGGGCTGGCCACGCCCGGCGGCCGGGAGGACTTCGGCATCGCTCCCAAGACCGACCGCTTCAACGGGATGCTGAAGCTCGACGTGAACCTCGGCGCCCGACAGCGGCTGCTCGTGCAGGCCAACCGCAGCGACCAGGACGTGACGGGAGAGATCAGCTCCCCGGTCCTCGGCACCACGGCCCTGCCCAGCGCGGCCGCGAGCGTCACCCGTACCGCAAACGCGGGAGTGGTGCGCCACACCGCGCTCCTGAACGCCAATACCTTCCTGGAGAGCTCCGCCTCCCTGCTCAAGGGGCGGCTCGGGAACAACCTGGACCGGGAGGGGCGCTTCGAGCCGATCCTGATCCTGCTCAGGAGCGGCTTCCAGCAGACCGGGGCCCCCTTCAACGGCAAGCAGGACCGCACCACCCGGCGCTTCCAGCTCGCCCAGAGCCTCACCTGGAACCGCGCGGGCGGGGCGGGCGAGCACGAGCTCAAGGTCGGCTGGGACTTCAACGACCTGGGGGTCAAGGGCTTCAACGACGTGGTGAACGACGTCGAATACTCGGCGGCCTTCCTCGCCCCGAATGCGCAGGCGATCAACGAGCAGCTCTTCACCCGCTTCGGGTTCGCCCAGGCGGCGGCCCGCTTCTTCCTGGCCTTGCCCGAACCCGGGCAGACCCTCGACCTCGACATCAGCGACAAGAACTACAGCGGCTTCGTGCAGGACACCTGGAAGGCGGGTGGCGGCCTGACCTTCAACCTCGGCCTCCGCTACGACAAGTCGAGCCTGTTCGGGGGCGACGGTGACAACGTCGCCCCGCGGGTGGGCGCGACCTGGGACGTGGGCAAGAAGGGCCGCACCCTGCTGCGGGGAAACTGGGGCCGCTTCTACGATCGCAACCTCCTCACCGCCGCCGCCACCGTCCCCGAGAAGGGAGGCATCTTCACCCGCACCGCCTTCGACGTGGCGCTGCCCCGCCTGGGGGCGGACTACACGGATTCCCTGATCGACCTCGTCATCACCTCCGGCTTTCCCACCGGACCGCTCACCCGCGGCCCCGCGGAGAACCCCGCCTACCAGGGGTTCGCGAACGACCTGCGCAGGGACCCCCTCGCGCTCTACCGCCTCCTCGGCATCAGCGTGACCAACCCCGCGCTCCCCCCGGTGGTGACCGCCGACAACATCCAGCAGTTGAGCGGGCTCTCGCCGCAGCAGGCCGTCGCCCTGCTGGAGCGTACCTACCCCGGCACCGACTGGGAGTTCTTCGACGTCCCCGGGGGCTCCACCGTGGGCAACCGCGTCCTCTCGTTCTTCCCGCGGGGACCGCTCGCGGTGACGCGGGAAGTCTCGCGCTACTCGGGGGACAACACGCCGGTGACGAACGCGTTCAGCCTGGGCCTCGACCAGGAGCTGTTCCGTGATTTCGGCGCCTCCGTGACCTACGTGCATCGGCGCAGTCACGACCTCCTGACCCGGCGCATCGTGAACCTCCATCCGGCGAAGCCGGGGGACCCGAACTTCGGGAAGACCACGGACGGCGGCCCGCGCATCAACCAGGTCACCTACGAGGGGCGGATCGAGTACGACGGGGTCGCGGTGGCTCTCAGCAAGCGGTACAGCCACGGCTACGCCTTCCTGCTCTCCTACACCTACTCCAGCAACAAGGACAACCTACTCACCGACGGCGTGGGCTCGACCTTCAGCGACAACAACGATCCCGAGAAGGACTTCGGCCCCTCGAACCAGTCGGTGCCCCACACCCTGACGGCCAGCGGTCTCGTCGACCTGCCCCTGGGCTTCAAGCTGGCGGCCCTGTTGGCCTGGCGCAGCGGCCTCGCCTTCAACCCGCGGGGGATCCAGGACCTCGACGGGGACGGGCTGGTGGACCAGCGCGACACGGCCGTTCCCCGCAACCGGTTCCGGACGAAGGCCTACGGCACGCTGGACGCGCGGCTCGAGAAAGCGTTCAAGGTGGGGGGCAAGAACGCGCTCTCCCTTCTGGTCGAGGGGTTCAACCTGTTCAATCGCAAGAACGTCAAGAACGTCTCGAACGTCTCGGGCGCGGAGTTCGGCGCCCCGACGGAATACTTTCCCGGGCGCGAGATCCAGCTCGGGGCGCGCTGGAACTTCGGGAAGTGAGGGGGACGTCCCCGGGTACCGCCCTTCCATGAACCCCGACGTCGCCGCCGCCGTCGAGCGCCTCGGCCGTGAGGGCACCCTGACGCCGGGACAAGCGGGGCTCTTCGGCCGGGTGGCTCGCGACGAGCTGGTCTCCCTACGCGCCGAGCTGCGCCTGCTGCTGTACGGCGGTGTCCTGGCGGTGATGGGCGGCGCCTCGGTGCTCGTCCAGCAGAACCTCGACCGCCTGGGGCCGGTGGCCATCGCGGCCGGACTGTGGATCGCCGCGGCCGCCGCTGTCCTGTGGGCCCTGCGGCACGCGCCGCCGTTCTCCTGGGGGCCGGCCCCTTCGACGCATCTGGCCTTCGACTACATCCTGCTCCTGGGCGTCCTGCTCACGGGCGCCGCCCTCGCTTACGTGGAGGTAAAGTTCACGCCCCTGGGGCCGGCCTGGAGCTACCACCTGCTGGTCATGAGCCTCGTCGCCGCGTCGCTGGCGGTGCGCGGAGACTCGCGAGTGGTGGCAGGGGTCGCGCTCAGCACCTTCGCGGCCTGGCGGGGCGTGTCGGCTTCGCCTCTCCAGCGCGCCTTCTGGTTCCGGGGCGACGCGGCCGGGGCCGTGCGGACCGATGCCCTGATCACCGGACTCCTGTTCGTGGGCCTCGGGTACGGGCTCGTCCGCAGCGGACGCAAGGCCCACTTCGAGCCGGTGGCGGCCCACCTGGGCTGGCTGTTGATCCTGGGAGCGATACTCGCCGGCGTCGGCGACGAGGGGGCGGCCCGCCTGGGCCTCTTCGTGGTGGGCGCGGGGCTCGCCGCGATGGCGTTCCGGAGCGGCCGCTTCCCGCTCTTCGGCATGGGCCTCATCGCCGCCTACATCGGCTTGAGCGCCCTCGTCGTGGCGGGCGTGCGCGACGCGATGTTCGGGTTCCTGTGGTTCTCGGCGACCGGGATCGCCGTGCTCGTCGGGTTGCTGATGGCCCAGCGCGCGATGCGGGACCGGGCGTGAGGGCGGAGGCGGCGGAAGCCCAACGCCGGTTCGAGGTGCGCGAGGCCGCGCGGGGATGGCATCGTGCGGGCGCCATCGGCGAAGCCACCCGGGCGGCGATCGAGACCGCCTACCCCGACGACCGCGCGCGCTTGGGCCCGGTCTTCCGCGTCCTGGTCTTCGGCTTCGCGGTCGTAGCCGTGAACGCCATCTTCGGGCTCTTCGGCCTGTTCATGGCCAAGGCCTTCGCGAGGTCGGGGGGGGCCCTGCTCGTGCTCTTCGGGCTCGTCCTCGTGGGAGCGACCGAGCTGCAGCTGGGCTCGCTGCGACGCACCCAGGGGGGCACCGAAGCCGCCACCGCCTTCCTCGGTCTGTGCTACCTCCTGGGCGGCCTGCTCTGGCTCGTGGAGAGCGCGCGGCTCGGCGAGGCGGCCTGGATCAACCTGGCCCTGGTGCTGGTCGTTGCCCTGTGCGCGGCCGCCGCCTACCGATGGGGCTACACGCTGTTCGCCGCGGCCGCGGCCTTCGGCCTGTTCCCTCTCCTGGCCCGGGGCGCGTGGGGACGGCTGACGTGGGTGGTCGTCCCCGCCGTCTTCGCGCCCGTTCTCCTGCGTGCGGGCGACTCGGTTCGGCTCCCGCCGTCCCACCGCCGCTCGTGCCAGGCGGTGGCCGTGGTGTCGCTGGTCTTCCTCTATCTCGCGGTGCACGTCGGATCGTGGGACCTGGGCCTGGTCGAGGATCTGGCGGGCCACGGGCACGCTTGGCGGGAAACCACGTCGGGCCGGCCGCTCTTTGCCGTGGCTACCGCGCTCGTTCCCGTGCTGACCCTCGTCTGGGGTATCGGCGCCCACCGGCGCCTCCTCATCAACCTGGGCCTCGTCGGCCTGCTGGCCTCGATCGTCACCCTCCGTGTCTACGTGCACGTGGCTCCGCTGTGGGCTGCCCTGCTCCTCGGGGGAGCCAGCGCCCTCGGTCTGGCCCTCGCCCTCCGCCGCTATCTCGACGCGGGCCCCGAGCACGAGCGCCACGGGTTCACCGCCGAGCCGCTCTTCGCGGATCCCGAGCGCCGCGGGGCCCTCGAGGTGGCGGCCAGCGTCGCCAGCCTCAGCCCGGCCGCGCGGCCCATCGAGCGCCCGGGCTTCGAGGGCGGGGGCGGCCGCTCGGGCGGCGGGGGAGCCACCGGTACGTTCTGAGGGTGACCGCGATAGAATCGGAAATTGAGACGCGGCGCCCGACGTTCAGCGGCCTTCCCTCCCCCCTACGTGGGGGAGGATAGGAGGGGGGGTCGATGAACAATCGGGTGGGGGGTCGACAAACGACGGGGGCAGGGGAGAGGCACTCGTGATCAAGCTGACCGTGAACCAGAAGCCGGTGGAAGTGGAGGCGGAGCCGGATACTCCGCTCTTGTGGGTGCTCCGGGAGACCCTCGGCCTCACGGGGACGAAGTACGGGTGCGGCATGGCTCTCTGCGGGGCGTGCACGGTGCACGTCGAGGGGCGGGCCACCCGGTCCTGCCAGATGCCGGTGGCGGCGGTGGCGGGCAAGAGCGTGACGACGATTGAAGGCTTGTCGACGGACCTCGGCCATCCCCTCCAGCAGGCCTGGATCGCGGAGGACGTGCCGCAGTGCGGCTACTGCCAGTCGGGGCAGCTCATGGCCGCCGCCGAGCTCCTCAAGAACAAGCCGAAGCCCACCGACCAGGACATCGACGACGCCCTCACCGGCATCCTCTGCCGCTGCGGCACCTACTGCCGCATCCGCAAGGCCGTCCATCGGGCGGCGGATGCGGTGGCGGGAGGGGCGCGATGAGCGGCCTCCCCCGGCGTGACTTCCTGAAGGTCGGGGCGGCGGCGGGCGGCGGCCTCGTCCTGGGGTTCCATCTGCCGTTCGGCGGCGAAGCCGTGGCCCGGGCGGCGGGGAAGCCCTTCGCGCCGAACGCCTTCATCCGCATCGGGGCGGACGACCTCGTCACGGTCGTGGTCGGAAAGGCCGAGATGGGGCAGGGGGTCTTCACCGCGCTGCCCATGCTGATCGCCGAGGACCTGGAGGCGGACTGGACGAAGGTCCGCGTCGAGTCGGCCCCCGTGGACCCGGCCTACAACCATCCCGCGTTCGGGATGCAGATGACCGGCGGCAGCACGAGCGTCTGGTCATCGTGGGAGCAGATGCGGAAGGCGGGCGCCACCGCGAAGGCGATGCTCATCGCGGCCGCGGCCGCGACCTGGAAGGTGGATCCGTCGAGCCTGCGGGCCGAGAAGGGCTTCGTCATCCACGACGCCAGCAGCCGCCGGCTCTCCTTTGGTGCCCTCGCGGAAACGGCGGCCACCATGACGCCGCCCAAGGACGTCGTCCTCAAGGACGCGAAGGACTTCAAGATCGTCGGCAAGCCCACGCGCCGGCTCGACACCCCGGAAAAGGTCAACGGCAAGGCGCAGTTCGGCCTCGACGTGACGGTTCCCGGCATGCTCGTTGCCCTCATCCAACGTCCGCCGGTCTTCGGAGGGAAGGCCCTCAAGGTCGACGACACGAAGACGAAGGCCGTTCCGGGCGTGATCGCGATAGGCCAGCCGTCCTTCGGGGTCGTGGTCGTCGCCAAGGGGTTCTGGGCCGCGAAGAAGGGTCGCGACGCGCTCCAGGTGCAGTGGGACGACGGTCCGAACGCCGCCCTCTCGACCGACGCCCTGCGCGAGGAGTTCCGCGCGCTGGCGAAGACCCCGGGCGTGGTCGCGAAGAAGGAGGGGGACGCGGCCGCGGTCCTGGCGGGCGCGGCCACGAAGCTGGAGGCCGAGTACGAAGTGCCGTACCTGGCGCACGCGATGATGGAGCCGCTCAACTGCGTGGTGGAGCTCCGGCCCGACTCCTGCGAGATCTGGACGGGGACCCAGTTCCAGACCATGGACCGGGCGGCCGCGGCCGAGGTGGCGGGGCTCAAGCCGGAGCAGGTCCAGATCCACACCACTTTCCTCGGCGGCGGCTTCGGCCGCAGGGCCACCCCCCGATCGGACTTCATCCGGGAGGCGGTCGAGATCGCCAAGGTCGTCAAGGCCCCGGTCAAGGTCATGTCGACGCGCGAGGACGACATCAAGGGCGGCTTCTACCGGCCGATGTGGCACGACCGGATCGCGGCCGGACTGGACGCGGGCGGCAACCCCGTGGCCTGGCGGCACACGATCGTCGGGCAGTCGATCCTGGCCGGCACACCTTTCGAGGGCATGGTGAAGGACGGGATCGACGGCGCTTCGGTCGAGGGCGCGGCCGACCTCGTCTATCCGGTCCCGAACCTCTACGTCGACCTCCACAGCCCCCGGCCCGGGATTCCGGTTCTCTGGTGGCGCTCGGTCGGCCACTCGCACACCGCTTTCGTGGTCGAGAGCTTCATCGACGAGCTGGCCCACGCCGCGGGCAAGAACCCGTTCGAGTACCGCCGCGCGTTGCTCGGGAGCCAGCCGCGGCACCGGGGTGTCCTGGAGCTGGCCGCGGCCAAGGCGGGCTGGGGCAAGCCCCTGCCCGCGGGGCGCGCCCGTGGCATCGCCGTCCACGCGTCCTTCGGCAGCTTCGTGGCCCAGGTGGCCGAGGTCTCGATGAGCCCGCGCGGCCAGGTGAAGGTGCACCGGGTGGTGGCGGCCGTCGACTGCGGCCAGTACGTCAACCCGGACACGATCGCGGCCCAGATCGAGGGCGGGGTCGCCTTCGGCCTCTCCGCCGCCCTTCACGGCCAGATCACGCTCAAGGGCGGGCGGGTGGTGCAGAGCAACTTCCACGACTACGAAGTGCTCCGCCTCAACGAGATGCCGGAGGTCGAGGTCCACATCCTGCCGAGCGGGGAGAAGCCCGGCGGGGTGGGCGAGCCGGGGGTGCCTCCGGTCGCGCCGGCGGTGGCGAACGCGATCTTCGCGCTCACGGGCTCGCGGGTCCGCCGGCTGCCCATCCGGCCGGAGGATGTGAAGAAGGTCTGAGGGCTCCGCAGCCTCGGCCGACCGGCTCAGCCCACCGCGGGCTGGGCCGACACCACCGCGTAGTTCGAGTCCTTGCGCAGCCTCCAGATGAACGCGTCCACGACGAAGTGGTGGACGTTGATGACCGCGATCACGAGCAGCACGCTCTCCGCGAAGCCGAAGCCCAGCAGCACGTAGGCATGCGGCCACACCTGGAACAGCACGTATCCGAGGGCGAGGCAGGCGAGATAGAAGGCCAGGGCATGGGTCCACCAGGGGCGGGCCCCTCCCGACGCGCGGACCCGCTCCTTGACGTGGAAGATCGACAGGATCGCCAGGTACTGCAGGCCGTGGAAGATCGTGATGACGGCGATCGTGAGGGAGGTCGTGTAGCGAAGGGCGACGAGCCACAAACTGTTGCTGAGGACGATCAGAAGGCTGATCAAGGGAAGGCGCGACTGCCCCTCCCGCTGGTGGTGGAGGAAGATCGCGGCCGGCATGAGGAAGCTGAGCACGCGGAGCACGTCCGCGGCCCCGGAGCGGGCCGCTTCCGCCGCGGGCTGCCGCAGCACGGCGGCCGGCACCAGCCATTCGATCCCCGCCCCGCCGACCGCGAGGAAGGCGTGCAGGAAAGGGACGAAGCAGGCGAGTCGGAGCCATCGCTTGTCGGCCTCGGTCCACGTCGAGCCCGATCGGTAGCAGTACATCACCGCGAGGCCGTAGGCCTGCGCGGCGTAATGATAGGGCGACCAGGTGACGTACAGGGACTGCAGGTGCCGCCCGAGCCCTCCCGGCCAGGCGATGGCCAGGGTCAGCACCCCCAGGGACGCCAGGGGCAGCCCCATGGTCAGGAAGGGCAGGTCGCGGAAGGAGCCCGGCTTCGTGTAGAGGCGGACCGTGGAGCCGGCGAAGTGCGCGCTGTTGCTGAGCAGGACCAGGGTCCAGAGGTGCGTCTGCAGCCAGAGCCTGAGCGAGGGCGATCGGTCGAAGACGAGCCAGCCCATGACGAGCAGGCTCAGGCCCCCGCCGATGAGGAGGTAGTCGAACGCGGGATGGACGAAGGGGCGGCCGGGATCGACGCGTACGGGTGCGTGAGAGGACATGACGCTCAGCGACCGCGCCCTCGGCCGGCCGCCTCGAGCGCCGCCTGGGCGCGGCTCAAGTTGGCGGAGAACTCGGGTCCGGGGCTGAGCCGCGCCGCGATGGAGAAGTGCTCGACGGCCCTATCCGGTTGCCCCGTCAAGGCGTAGGTGATCCCAAGGTTGTTGTGCACCGTCGGGTCGGTGGGGTCGATCGCGACGGCCTTGAGGAGCGCCGCCTGGGCCTCCGCGTACCGGTCCTGCTCGAGCCGGACCTCGCCCACCCCCGCGTAGGCACGAGCGCTCGAAGGGTCGCGCCGGAGCGCCTGGTCGAACTGGGCCAGCGCTTCGTCAAAGCGTCGGCGCCAGAACAGCGCCCAGCCCACGCTCGTCTGCAGCTCGGTGCTCCGCGGGCGAAGGACCTGAGCCTTGGCAAAGGTCTCCATGGCTCCCGGCATGTCTCCCGCGCGCGCGAGCCCTTCCCCCACGCCCAGGAGCAACGGGAAGTCGCCGGCGTTGACCGCGGCGGCCTGGCGATACTCGCGGATCGCCTTCTGGGCGTCGCCCTTCGCCAAGGCGCTCTCCGCCTCCACCAGGGCGGACTGGGTCAGCCCGGGCAGCCTTCCTCGGGTCGCGAGGAACGCCGCCGCCGCTCCGGTCCAGGAGGCGACGGCGAGGACGACTCCGAGGCGGAACGCCCAGGGATACAGCGCGGCCGGGAGGCGCCCACCCACCGGGTGATCTTAGCACTCCCCCCGCGCGCCTGATGGGCCCGAACGGCGATCCGCGAGTTGGTCGGGGGTTTCGACTGAAGGTAAGATCCTGTCCCACCGAACGCGCGAGATCGGAGCCACCGGATGATGGGACGGCAGCACCGCTCGGCCGCCCTTGCCTTCGTGACCGCCTTCGTCACCCTGTTCGCCCAGATCCTCGTCCACCGGATCGTATCGGCGAAGCTCCTGAACAACTACGCCTTCCTCGTCATCTCCCTGACCATGCTCGGCTTCGCGTTCTCGGGGGTGATCCTCTCTGAAGTCGGGGTTGACGGGCATCACCTCTCCAGGCCACGAACTCCTCGACCATCTGCCAAACCTGTTCGAGCCGCTGCGCCGGAGCGATGCCCCGCCAGAAGTCGCGGTCGAAAGCCCCGTCGTCTTCGTGCAGCCGGATCAGACGCACCTGACCCCGGGCCCGCTCCTCGTTGGGAGAGGTCACAACGGACATTCTAGCCCGCCGTTTGCGCGATCGCGAGGTAGGGCTCCATTCGTGACCGCGGACGAGCGAGGGGCGGGTTCCGTCAGGCCGGCTTCTGGCCGGCCAGGAACCGGTCGAGCCGCCCGACCACGTCCTTCAGGTAGGCGACGTCGCCGCCCGAGATCTCGGTGGTCATCCAGCCGTCGTATCCCACGTCGGAGAATGCCTTCCTGACCTCCACCCAGTCGATGTCGCCTTCCCCCAGGTTCTTCCAGTTGAAGCGGCCGTTCGCGCGCTCGAGCTGGAAGTCCTTGAGGTGGACCTTGGCGATGCGGGGCCCCAGGGTGCGGATCCAGTCCTGGGGATAGCCGTAGAAGACCACGTTGCCCACGTCGAAGTAGGCCCTGAGCCAGGGGGAGGCGAAGTCGTCCACGTAACGCGCGAATTCGAGAGGGCTCAGGAGGAACTTGTTCCACACCTCCTCGACCGCGACCACGACCTTCAGCTCCTGGGCCAGGGGCAGCAAGCGCTCCCGGATGACCTTCTGCGATCGCGTCCAGGCCTCCTGGTACGAGGTCTGGGGATTCACGACCGCGGGCACCAGGAGCACCGCGTCCGCCCCCCACAGCTTCGCGTTGCGCAGCGAGGTCTCCATCCCGGCCACGCTCTTGCCAACGACCTCGGGGTCGGGGCTCGTGAGCGGGTAGTTCCAGTGGTCCATGTTCATGACCGAGTGGATGCGCAGGCCGGTCTTCCCCGCGGCCTCCTTGATGGCGTCGGCCGCGCGGGCGTCGGCCACCGTCTGCATCTCGATGCCCGCGAAGCCGGTGTCCACCGCGGTCTGGAAGCGGTCGCGGAAGCTCAGCTCCTTGGGCAGCATGGAGATGAGCACGGCTTTCTTCGGCGCGCCCGCCGCGGACGCGGCCCGCGGCCGCAGCGCCGCCAGGGCAGAGAGGGCTGCCGCCGTCTCCAGGAACCGTCGTCGATCCAGGGTGCTCATGACTCAGCCCAGCCTGCTCAGGTCAACCGCTTGCTTCCAGCGGGCGTTGCTGCTCGCCACCTTCTCCCAGGTCCGCTCCTGGCGATCGTAGGCGGCGGTGCGTCCCAGGATCGCGGTGAGGGTGCTCTCCACTCCGCCCGCGATCTCGTTCTGCAGGCCGCCCGTGAGGATGCCCTGCAGGAAGGCGGTCACCTTGCGGGGCACCGCCGGCCCGAAGCCCTCCTCGACCCCCGCGTCCCAGGGCTCCTCTCCCACGATGTGCACGCCACCCTTGCCGAAGGTGGCCTCGGCATAGCCCCTCGTGCCCATGAAGCGCTGGGCCCGGGCGTCGTAGCTGTTCTTGAACTGGGTGGACGTGAAGGCCACGTGCACGCCGCCCGGGTAGGTGTAGGTCACCGAGTAGTGGTCCCAGCAATCCACGTCCATCCGCGCCTTCTTGCCCCCCGTGGCCAGGGCGCTCACGGGGTGGGCCCGCGTGACCCAGTTCACGATGTCCAGCACGTGGATGTTCTGCTCGACCAGGATGTCCCCGGAGAGGACCTTGTCGAAGACCCAGTTGCGGAGGCGCGCCTCCAGGGGCGGGCTGCCCGGCTTGGCCTTCCGGCTGATGTCACCCGTGTAGTAGTAGGTCTGGCCGCAGACCAGGTCGCCGATGGCCCCGGCGTGGATGCGCCGCACCATCTCCTGGTAGGCCTCGGCGTAGCGGGACTGGAAGCCCACCGCCATGCTGATCTTGCCCGCTCCCTTGCGCCCCGCCGCCTCGATCCGCCGGGTGCCGTGGACGTCCGTGGCCACCGGCTTCTCCAGCCAGCAGTGCTTGCTCGCGTCCACGACCGCCTCGAAATGCTCGGGGTGGAAGTAGGGCGGGCTGGTGAGCACGACCGCGTCCACTCCCGAGGCCAGCAGCTTGCGATACGCCTGCGGGCCCTTGAAGAGCATCCCATCCGCGATCCTGGGCAGGCCCTTCTCCTCGGCCAGCTTGTCGAAGCGCTCGCGGGTCTCGGCCAGGCGGTCGTCGAACAGGTCGTGCAGGGCGACCAACCGCACGCCCCCCGCGTTCAGCATCTCGCGGCCGATGTAGTTGCCCCGGCCACCGGAGCCGATGATGCCGATCGCGATCGCGTCGTTGGCGGGGGTCCCGTAGACGGACCCCGGCTTGACGAAGACGAGTCCGGCGGCCGCGGTGGCCGACGCCTTGAGGAACTCGCGCCGCTTCTTCATGGCACCTCCCACACCACCTTGCCGCCAACGATCGTCGCCACCACGCGGATCTCCCGGATGCGCTCCTCGGGACAGGCCAGGAAGTCCTCGGAGAGCACGGCCAGGTCACCCAGCTTCCCGACCTCGATCGAGCCCTTCCGCTTCTCGTCGAAGCTCAGATATGCCGCGTCGGCGGTCATCATGCGCAGCGCCTCCGGGCGCGAGACCGCCTGCTCGGGGCCGTGGACGTGCCCACCCTCGGTCTTGCGCGTCACCGCAACATACATGGTCAGGAACGGGTTGAACGGGTTGAGGGCCGTGTTCGGGTCCAGGCCGAACATGTGGTCGGTGTTGATGGCCACCCTCACTCCCCCCTTGATCCAGTCCGCGAGCCCGATGAAGGGCCGCAGGCGCTCCTCGCCCAGGGCCTCCGCGAGCACGTCGGCATCCTTGTAATACCAGGCGGGCTGAGTGTCCACGCACACCCCGAGCCGGGCGGCGCGCCTTGCGGTGGCGGCATCCACGAAGTAGGCATGGATCAGGGTGTACCGCCGCTCCCGGATGGGGCTGTCCGCGTCGGCCGCCTCGACCGCGTCGAGCACCGCGTCCACCCCCGCGTCGCCCGTGACGTGCGAGCACATCTGCCAGCCCAGGCGGTGGCCCGTGCGGATGACGCTCCGGATCTGCTCGGGGGTCAGGGTGAGGGATCCCCGGTAGACAGGGTCGTCGAACCCGTAGAGCGCCCCCGCCTTCCGGCCGTAGGGGCTGCGCAGGTAGGCGTTGCCGATGAGGATCCCTCCGTCCACTACGATCTTGAGGGGCCCGACCTTGACGCGCTCGTCGCCTTCGCCGAACCGGACGGGCAGCGCGCGGATCGCCCGCTCGGCTCCTTCCATCGTTCCATCCGATGCGAGGCGCAGGGTGACGGTGGCCCGGACGTGAAGCCGGCGCTCGGCTTCGAGCTTTTGGTACGTGCGATAGCCCTCGAGGCTGGCCCCCCGCTCGATCACGCTCGTGATCCCGACGCGGTTGTAGCGGCGGTGGACCTCCTCGAGGACGTCCAGGGGGACGTCCGCCCCGCGCTCGTCGTGCGCTCCCGGCTGGAAGCGCGCGAGCATCGGTCCAACGTTGCGCAGGAGGCCGGTGGGCTGGCCGGCCGCATCCTTCACGATGATCCCGCCCTGGGGCGCGCGAGTGTCGCCGGTGATGCCCGCGGCCTCGAGGGCGCGCGTGTTCAGCATCAATGCGTAGGCTCCGTCCACCACCACCGGGTGAGCGGCGTCGCCCGCATCCAGCTCGGCCCGGGTGGGGAAGCGAAGCTCCCGGAGCCGCGGCGGGTAGGTGCGGGGGGTCCATATCCACTGCCCGTCGGGGGTCCGCTTCGCCTTCTCGCGGACCCACTCCTGGATCTCGGACACCGAGCGCAGCTCGCGGAACGGGTCGACCGCTTCCCCCGCCGCCACTCCGAGGGCGTGGACGTGGCTGTCGATCAGGCCGGGGACCACGCTCTTGCCGCGGGCGTCGATCACGCGGGTGGCGCTCCCCACGAGAGCCCGCACGTCCGCGTTCGCCCCCACGCGGACGAACACGCCGTCCCGGACCGCCACCGCCTCCGCGGTGCGGAACGACGCGTCCGCCGTGAGCACCTTGCCGTTGAGAACGACGAGGTCGGCGGGCGGCTCTGCGGCGGGGGCGGGCTTCGCCCCCGCCAGCAGCACGGAGGCGAGCAGCGTTGTCAGCCGGTGGCGAGCTCTCGATCCCCTGGGGTGCACGCCGTTCCTCCCGCGGTTCGGCGCCGAAGGCTACGTCCGGGAAAGCGTCCGAGTCAACGGCCGATCCGGCAAGACCGCATAATGATATATTCTTTCTGCAATGGCCCCGGATCCCCGTCCCCTCTACGCCCGGGTCGAGCAGGCCCTGCTCGAGCGGATCCACCGGCGCTACCGTCCGGGTGATCTCCTTCCCACCCAGCGGGAGCTGGCCCGCGAGTTCGGGACCAGCCTCATCACCGTGAAGCGCGCCCTCGACGAGATCGCTCGTCGTGGCCTCCTCCGTTCTACCCGCGGGCGGGGCACGGTGGTCCTGAGGCCGGTGGTCGAGGACGACCGCCGCGGCCTGACGAGCTGGACCGACACCATGACCGGGCTGGGCCGCAGCCCCCGCACGCTCCGGTGCCACCTGCGTGTGCGGGTGCCGCCCCCCGCGGTGGCCCGCGCGCTGGGGCTCAAGGCCCGGGAGCGGACGGTGGTGGTGGAGCGGCTTCGCGCCCTGGACGGCGAGCCCTTCTGCCTCATGCACAACGAGCTTCCGTTCTCCCTCGTCCCCGACCTGGCGGAGGAGGGGCTGCACGAGGAGTCGCTCTATCGCCGGCTCAAAGTCCGCTACGGCCTGGTCCCGCAGCGCGCGGACGAGGAGGTGGAGGCGCGGCCGGCCACCCCCGTGGAGAGGCGGGCCCTCGGCCCCAGCGCGTCGACCGTGCTGGTGGTGCGCCGCCACACCTGGCTCGCCGACGGCCGGCCCCTGGAGGTCGCGGACATGATCGCCTCCGCGCGCCGTTACCGTTACCGGGTGGGAATCGTGAGGGACAGGGCGGGGGGCCGATGAAGGGCGGCGCCGGACGTGGAACAGCCTTCCCTCCCCCCTACGTGGGGGAGGATAGGAGGGGGGGTCGATGAACGATAGGGTGGGGGGTCGATGAACAATCGGGAAATCCGCATCGCGATGCTCGGCTCGGGTTTCGTCGCGGAGTTCTACCTCCAGGGCCTCGCGAACGTGAACGGCCAGAGGGTGGTCGTCAACTATTCGCGGTCGGGCCGGCGGGCGCGGGACTTCGCCCGCCGCTGGGGCATTCCCGGGAGCGCGACCAATCTCCGGAAAGTGGTCGCCCGCGACGACGTCGACCTCTTCGTGATCGCCCTGCCCAACGAGGAGCACCTGAAGGCGAGCCTCCTGCTCTCGAAGGCCGGGCGGAACCAGGTCTGCACCAAGCCCCTGGCGCGGAACGCCCGCGAGGCGCGCGCCATGTACGAGGCCGCCCGGCGCTCCCGTGCCCTCCACGCCTACGCGGAGACCGAGGTCTTCGCTCCCGCCGTGGTCAAAGCGCGCAGCATCGTCGAGTCGGGCGCGATCGGCCGCGTGATCTGGGTACGCTCGCGGGAGTCCCACAGCGGGCCGCACCGGCCGCACTTCTGGGACGTGCGCAAGACGGGGGGCGGGGCCCTGAACGACCTCGGCTGCCACACGATCGCGCTGGCCCGCTACGCCTTCGGCAAGAAGGACAGGATCGTCGAGGTCCTGGCCTGGGGGGCGCGCCTCGTCCACCACGCGAAGACGAAAGGCGAGGACAACGCCCTGCTCGTCCTCAAGCTCGCTTCGGGGGGGATCGCCCATTGCGAGCTGTCCTGGACGACGAAGGGCGGCCTCGATCTCCGGAACGAGATCCACGGGAGCGAGGGCTCGATCTTCACCGACGTCACGCGGTCCACCCCGATCGCGTCGTTCACCGGCCAGCCCGCCGGCTACGTGGTGGAGAAGGCCGACCTCGACTTCGGGTGGACGCGCCCTCTTCCCGAGGAGGCGTTCGCCTACGGCTACCAGGCCGAGATGCGGCACTTCGTGGAGTGCGTGCGCGAGGGGCAGACGCCGCGGGAGACCTACGAAGACGGCTGGATCGTCAACACGATCCTGGATGCCGGCTACCGCTCGATGCGCTCGGGTCGGTGGGTCCGGGTCCGCTACTGACCGCCATGGGCGACCCCCTGCGGGACAAGGTCCTCCTGATCACGGGCTCCACCGGCATCGCGGCCGCGACCGCGGAGGCGGCCGCCGAGGCGGGCGCGCACGTCGTGGTGGTGAGCCGGACCGAGGAGCACCTGCGCGAGCTGGCCTCCCGGGTCCCCGGCCTGGAGACGGTCGCGGGCGACCTGGTGCGGGCCGAGACCGCCGAGGGGGCCGTCCGGCGGTGCGTGGAGCGCCACGGCCGCCTCGACGCCGTCTTCAACGTGGCCGGCATCAGCGGCCGCCGCCGTGGCGACGGCCCCCTGCACGAGTGCAGCGAGGAGGGCTGGGACGCGACCGTCGACACGAACGTCAAGTCCATGTTCCTCGTCTGCCGCGCCGCCCTCCGGCAGATGATCGTCCAGCCGGTGGCGCCGAACGGCCTGCGGGGCACGATCCTCAACATGTCGAGCGTGCTGGGCTTCTCCCCCCAGGCCGGGCACTTCGCCACCCACGCCTACGCCGCGAGCAAGGGCGCGATCCTGGGCATGAGCCGGGCCCTCGCCGCCTACTACGCGCCCCAGCGCATCCGCGTCAACGTCATCGCTCCTGCCCTGGTGCGGACGCCCATGAGCGCCCGCGCCCAGGCCGACCCCGAGGTCCTCGAGCTGATGAAGGCCAAGCAGCCCCTGGTCGAGGACCTGATCGATGCCAAGGACGTGGCCCGCGCCGCCCTCTTCCTCCTGGGCGACGACGCGAAGGCGATCACCGGCGACACCCTGGTGGTGGACGCTGGCTGGTGCGTCAGCGGCTAGGGGGTAGACTCCTCGCGACCATTCCCTCGGCATCGTGATCTCACAAAGGGCGGAGCAGGTCCACTCCCCGGTCCCGTACATGACTGAGCAACGCATTCAGGTACGTGCTAGGGGTGCACGGCGCCTCGGGATTCGCACTGCGGTACGCGGGCCCGGATGGGGCTGAAGCGATCAGGTTTCGGGGCAGCAAGCGGATCACGGAGTGCCCTGGCAGGCAACGCTGGCCCTGGCCGTGGTGTCGGACTAGTTGCGTACCGTCGTATTCAGGCGGCGTGGCGCTCCGGTTCCAGAGAGCACGTCCGGACCTTGAGCTGTTGAGACCTCCAGGCCCAAACGGGGCGCGAGTGGCCATTCGGGCAGCCTAGTTGCCGACTAGGTATTTTGATTCGACGATTGTCAAATCCCGCTCGACGAGATTGAGCTGCCGAGGAGAAAGGGAGAGAGGATCCACGTTCTTCGGGAACGCGATGAGACGAATGGCTCGTGGGCCCGTCGGGGGCGAGATCTGAAGCGCCGCTTCGCCTAAAGGTGGGACGGAGTACTCAACGCCTGCCTTAGCACGAGGAAATGGAGCGGACACGCTGGGAAAGAGCTGAATGACCACTCCTTCCGCCTGCTCTAGAACTAGTACGTTGCTCTCGTGTGCGATCTTGAAGCCAAGCCGCAGGCCTTCCCCAACGCGGTAGCTATGGGAGGCGCCACCTCTGTCCAGATGGAGATCGACTCCAAATGCCTGACGGGTGGGCAATGCGAAGAGCCGGCTCAGGATCTCCGCCCTGCCCGCCGCAACACTCGGTCGAGTGATCGGAGTGATTCCGGGGAGCGTCGAAGGTAGGGGCGTGGTGAGCATCCCGGGGCCCGGCGTGTGACCAGGTACTGGCGGCTGGTTGCCGAGACGGAGCCAAAGGACGCCTGCAACGAGAGCAGCAGTTGCAGCGGTCCCGGCAAGCCAAGGCCACGGCCTTGCCAACCAGGCCGCAAGCCGGTCCTTGAGGCTCGGTATTTCGAGGGCCTCCAAGAGCTCGCGGCGGAACGCCGGCTGACCCAGGAGTTCCCGTAGCGGCTGCTCGTCGGCCAGGGCGTCGAACACTTCCTGGTCGTCGAGCGCAGCCTCGAAGAGGCGGCGCTGCTCATCCTCGTTCAACGTGCCCGCCGAGTAGCCCCCCAGCAGCGCCTCGATCTCCGGCTTCACGAGGCCACCTCGCGCACCCAACTGCCGCCCAGCAGCTGCCGAAGACGCTCGCGGCAGCGGAACTCCCACGAGTAGACGGTGTTGACCGAGCCCGCGCCGAGCAAGTCCCTGATTTCGGCGAAGCCCCGGCCTTCGAGCTTCAGACGGAAGAGCTCCCTGCACCGTGCGCCGAGCTGCCGCAGCGCCGCCTTGAGCCTCTCCACTTCCTCATGCCTCTCGGCTAGGGTGTCGGGACTCGCGCTCTCGTCGCGCAGGTCGATGTCCTCGACGGCAACACTCGCATCCTCGCCTCGGCGATGCACCTTGCGGCGGTGGCTGAGGATCTTGAACCGCATGATCTTGAGGGACAACGGAAGGAGGGCGTTTAGGCCGGTCACCTCCGCGTACTTCGTGGTCAGGAGCAGCAGCGTCTCTTGAGCGAGATCTTCGGCCACGTCCCTCTGCACTCTCGAGGCGCCGAAGGAAACGAGCCGACGCCGCAGCCGGTCGAGGATCTCTGCACCGAGACGGTCTTCGCCCCCGGATCCCGGCTCCTGTCCCACCACGAGCAATGAATATACCGCCACGGGCCATCCCCGGAGCTCGGAGCGATCCGAGCCCTCCTGGATGGACATGCTGTCAGCCTGGGAGCTCTTGCGCCACCCGTTTCCAGGCCCCTCAAGCCCTATCTTTCCCGTGGGCATGGCGCACCCGGGCAGACAGTGAAAGGCAGCGCCGCATCGCGGCATCTCCCTGACAGAGGGCAAGGAGGAGGGTGGTGAAGAGAGTGCTTCGACGGGCATGGAAACGCTGTGAGGGTCACGGGGGCCTTTGCCATCGACTGGCACTTCACCGTTACCACGGCGGGGCAGTCTGTTGGGACCCTGGACACACCCTGTGCTTCCGATGTTATCGCGCTCTGCGCAACAGCCTGCGAGACGGGCTTGGCGGCCCAGCGGAGTCGATCGATGCGAGAAGGTGCGGCTAAGATGCTGACAAAGAGTAAGATAGCCGGCGGTCGCACTGCGCGGAGGAGATGACCCATGCCCTCGATTTTCTCGTTGCATCCTCGACGCCTGACCACTCGCATCCACCTTCTGCTGGGCGTGTCGATGGCTGTGGCGCTTGGCGCGCTGAGTGCAACTGCCGTAGGACAAGTCGTGCCGGGTGGCGAACTCAAGAGCTCTTTCGCCACTGAGAGCCGCATCGTCGTGACCCTCGAGGGGATCGACCAGGTCCTCTTCCCCCGCCCTGACGCCGAGTGGAAGCCGCGCGTTGCCCGCTTCCGAGGAGGCAGCGATCTCTATGGAAAGGTCGCGCCGGCTGTAGTCGTCGTGCGGACATCGGGGGGGCACGGCTCAGGCTTTCTGATCAGCCCTGACGGCTGGATCGTCACCAACCACCACGTCGTGAACTCCGGCCTCACCCACGATCCCGCCCGCCAGGCCTCCTACGCCATGGTCCATCTAGGGCGGCTCGGCGCGGATGGGACGATGACCCTTACGGCCGCGCCCTCCCGCGCTTACGTCTACAAGATGGACCCGTTGCGCGACCTCGCCCTTCTGAAGCTCGATCCCGCCCCGGCAGGGCTGCCCTTCCTTACGCTCTCGGCCATTTCGCCCCGACCAGGCATGAACGCGAGCATGGTCGGCCACCCCGCGTCTGGAATGCTGTGGACGTTCCGAGCAGGGCAGATCTCGGCCTCGGGCCGTTCGCCGGCCGACCTGGTCGATCTCGTGATGGCACGGCTGACCGGAACCTCCACCCAGCGGAACGACGTTGCGGAAGCGATCCGACAGCTGCCCTCGCGGCGCATCGTTCTCTCGTCCTGCGAGGCCAACCCCGGCGACTCAGGCGGGCCCTTGGTGGACGACAGCGGCCAGGTGGTTGCGGTGACCTTTGCCATCCCCGGCGATCCGACCCAGGCGAAGTTCACCTATCATGTGCACCTCGACGAAGCCAAGGCGTTCCTGGAGGCCCGGCCGAACCGCCCGATCCTAGTGGTGCCCGACCCCTGGGACGCGGGTCCGCGTGCGCAGTACAAGGACGTTGATGGCGACGGTCGAGCCGACATCCTGATCCTCGGCCGCCAAGAGCCCGAGATGATGCTCTTCGACCTCAGCGGTCGGACGTCCTTGGCCGGCATAACGAACGAAGACGAGGCCTACAACAGGCTTGTCGCTGAGAAGGGCTGGCGCTTCGATTTCGCTCTTCGGGTGGCTGGAGGTGAGAGTGTCGCCTATTACGACTCGGATCGTGATGGGATCATCGACCTGATCCTCATCGGCGCCGACCCTAAGAAGGCCGACACACGGATGAGCCGCAGTCCTGCGGGCGTGTGGACAGTTGCCGTCGCGGCGGGCCCAGTCTTTTCCTACGAGCATCTGGGTGACGCCCCTCGCCAGAAGCGCCTTAACGCGCTTCTGCAGAAGATCGAGCAAGGGGCGAAGACGCAGAAGTAACAATGCCACGGAGGAAGACCACGAAAGGCGTTATTTCGATCGTCCTCGGCTCGGCCCTCGGGTTCGGGGTTGCAGCTCTCGTGGCCCAAAGGGGAGCTCATCACCGCAAGGGCCCAGAAGACCCGGGGGGGCAGGTGCCGACGCCAATATTAAGAAGGACAACGCCGTCAACGACGAGGCAAGACTGCCCCGTGCCTCTGGGCAATGGTGGTGAGAAGAGCCGCGGAGTTCTGTCCGGAGTCGTCCTTGACAGGTGAACGCCCTGGTATGTGAAGTTCCTATGACGACGGCCTCTACTGGGGTGCAGCCGGGCCCTGGGGCGAGGTCAGCGGTCTGGCTTTTGCCGGCGGCACCCGGGTCTAGGCACGCGCGGACTTCGTCGACGGGTCGTTCCTCTACTGGGGCCCCCAGACCTTCAACTGTCGGCGAGACGAGATCTACCGCTGGAAGGTCCGCCAGTAGAAAAAGGCGGTCATGCTGGCACGCCGGCCCGTGGTGCAACAAGTTCTCCGTCTCGGGTTTCGTCACGAGCTGGCTACTGGTCACTGCCCTCGCCAACTCGGGAGAAGCGGCCACTCGCCGGGCACTTCTCGTAGGGATCGACAAGTACCGCCCGGCTATGGGTCAGACCAGGGAGCCGGCGTCGACGCCCGGCCGGCAAGAGCAGGTGGTCAGTGCGAAGCCGGCGCAACGCGCGCCGGCGTTCGGCCGTGGGACATGGACCGACCTCGACGGCGCCGTCAACGACGCCATCGCCTTCAAAGAGCTGCTCGTCGCCCGATTCGGTTTCAGGGCGACCGACATCATCCTCCTTACGAACGCGGAAGCCACGCGGGAAGGGATCCTTGGAGCCTTCCGGAAACACCTCGTGGAGCAAGCCCAGCGCGACGACGTTGCCCTCTTCTTTTACGCGGGGCACGGCTCTCGCGTGCGCAACTCCCGCACCGACGAACCGGACGGCATGGACGAGGCCCTCGTCCCAGAGGACTCGTACAAAGGGATGCCGGACATCCGTGACAAGGAGCTCAGTCGGCTCTTCAATGTGGCCCTCGATAAGGGCGTTAGCCTCACCGTGATCGCGGACAGCTGCCATAGCGGCTCGATCGCCCGCGGTCTCCCGCGGCCCGGGAAGTACCGCTACCTCCCGCCGGACTATCGGGACGTGGCCGATCCCCCTGACGGGGCCCCCCACCCCGAGGAGCGCGGCGCCCTTGTTTTCTCGGCCGCGCAGGACGATCAACTGGCGGGCGAGATGTCGGACGACAGCGGCAACTCCCACGGTGCCTTCAGCCTTGCCCTGTTCAAGACGCTGCAGACGGCTTCCCCCACCATGGCTGCCCAGGATGTGTTCCTCAAGGTGAAGGCGCTGATGCAGTCGGAGGGCCGGATGCAGGAGCCAGTGATCGCGGGCATACGCGAGAGGCGGCAAATGCCTCTCTTCGAGGGCGGCGGCGCGACACGGTACTACACTCGCGTGGCCGTGCTCCGTAAGGCGCCAGGTAACCGCATCACGCTGCAGGGCGGTCTGGCCGTCGGCCTGCGCGAAGGCTGTCAGCTGCGAGGAGTTCCTGCACCCGGAGAAACCCTTCGTGCCCGCCTCAGGATCTCCCGAGTGACCAGCCTCTCTTTCGCAGAGGCTGAGGTCATCGAGGGCAGCGCCGAGGGCGTGTCCGTGGGCGACATCTTCGAGGTCGACCGCTGGGTTGCTGGGGACTCGCCGCTACGCGTTTGGTGGCCTTCGCTTCTCCCGACCCGAAAGCAACTCAAAGTGGCAGTGGAGCGGCTCTCCCCGCTCGAGCGGTCATCGGAAGTCGACTGGGTCGACGACCCGACCGCCACGACTCCGACGCACGTCGTGGTCTGGAACGGCTCGGGATGGCAACTCAACACATCGGCCGGATTGCAGTCACTCGGGGTGACGCCCTCGAGCAGCGAGGTCCTCAAGTGCCTCAAGTCCGCTCCGAATCGGTCGCGGCTCTTCGTACAGATCCCCCCCGATCGCGAGTTCGCCGCACGCCTGAGGTTAGGAGAGGGGAGCACCAACGACGCAGTTCTGGTTGCGCACAAACCCTCTGATGCGCTCTATCTCTTGGTGGGCCGCGTGCGTGCAGGCGAGCCGGAGTACGCCTGGCTCATCCCCAACCTCACGCAGGAGGACACCGCCGGCGCACCCTTCGCCCTTCCGGTCCGCACGGATTGGCTTAAGGAGAGTGCCGACCTTGAGGAACAGGCTCTGCGGCTGCGCGGGCTGCGCGCGTGGCTGCAACTTGAGTCTCCCGCGGACCCAGGGATGTTTCCGTATCACCTCACACTGCGAAATGATAAGACGGGCCTTGCCCAGACTGATGGCATCGTCAGAGGGGGCGAGGGCTTCGGGGTAGTGCTGCGGGCGCGAGAAGAAGATGTCGCCCGAGGCATCGAGCGCCGCTACGTGTACGTCTTCGTTATCGACAGCTTCGGCAACAGCACTCTGCTCTTTCCGAGTGTCAGCCGCGGGAACGCCGAAAACCGGGTCCCGTACGAATCGACCAGCGATGCAGGCTTCCCGACCGAGATTAGCCTGGGCAAGTCTCACCTCTTCAAAGTAGGCCCGCCCTTCGGCGTGGACACTTACTTCTTGCTGTCGACCGTTCAGCCCATTCCAGACCCGACAGTCCTGCAATTCTCGGGTGTTCGAAAGCGCGCTGGCGCCGCAGACAGCCCCCTTGCCCGCCTCCTTGCCCGTGTCGGGTCCGCCAGGCGAGGCCTCCCCGCTCAAGCTCCCGCCGACTGGTCGGTCGATCGTCTCAGCCTGCGGAGCGCGCCCGTTCACCAGTGACTCTATGAATCGCCGGGTCTTCCTCGTCGCTGCGTCAATTGTGGTCAATGGTCGCACGCAGGCCACCAGCGGGGGGGCACTCCAGCCCGGAGTTGTTGTCCAGCTGGTGGCACCCGGCTCCGCCGCAGACCACGCTGACCTGGCCCTCGGTGTGTCCGCCGCGGGCGTTGAGGGTAATGCCGTGTCAGGGGGAGTCGTCGTGAGGCAAGTAGGGGCCCACGGCGCGGCCGAGCGCGCCGGCATTCGTCCCGGCGACATCCTGCTCGCTTGGTTGCGAGAGGCGAATCCACCGGGGAACCCTGCACCGGCCAAGGGTGCAATCCGGTCGGATTTCGAGTTGACCGAGGCTGAGATCGAGCAGGCGCCCCGTGGGCAGGTCACGCTTGAGGGATTGCGGGCTGACCACGAAAAGACGTGGCGTATGCCACCGGGAAAGTGGGAGCTCCAGGTGCATCCCCGCCTTTCGAACGACGCTGCAGTTGAGCTGGATCGCGCTGTTGCCCTTTTGCAGGCAGGGCACCCCCAGGAAGCAGCGGCCGCCTTCAAGGGCCTGAGCGGGCTCAATGGTGGCGGGGTGGCTCCTTCGGTAAAAGCGTGGCTAGAGCTCATGGCGTTTCTAAGCGCACTTCACGCTGGCGGCGGCGAGCTCTCGGACGTGGCGCACCTAGTGACGCTCCTGGAGAACGCCGGAAACACTGATCTGGCGCTGAAGACGGGAGTAGATCTCGGCGTTCTACTCGAGAACGCTGGGCGTCAGGCCGATGCGAGGACGCTCGTACAGCAGTTGATCGAGAAGCCGAGAGCATCTCCGTCGCTATTGCTTTCTTCGGTGCTGACCTGGTTCTCTTTGACGGCGGAACGGGCTGGCAACCACGAAGTTGCAGAGAGTCTGGCGAATGGCGCCCTAGCGATGCGTGAGAGCCTCGCGCCTTCGAGCCTGCCCCTTGCGGAAAGCCTAAGCCAGGCTGGTCGCCTTGCGAGGGCAAAGGGGGACTCGAAAACTGCCGAGGATCACTTCCGCCGGGCAGTGACGATCCAGTTGGAACTTGCCCCCGACAGCCTCGAGGTCGCGGCTATCCAGAACGCTATCGGTTCAATTGTCGCCTCTCGTGGCGACCTCGTGGAGGCAGAGAGGTTCCATCGGCAGGCTCTCAACATCCTCGAGAGAGTGGCTCCCGGGAGCTTGGAGCTGGCGGAGACCCTCTGTGGCCTAGCAGACGTCGCCTTCCAGCGAGGAGGCGATGACACGCCTGAGCCAATGTACCGCCGATGCCTAGCGATTCGCGAGAAGCTTGTCCCCGAGAGCTCGGAAACCGCTGCGACTCTTTATATCCTGGGCGTCTTGGCGGAAAAGGCGGGCGAGCTTCCCAAGGCGGAGGACCTGTACCGCCGTTCGCTCGAGATCCGCGAGAAGCTAGCACCCGACAGTGTGAACGTGGCTTGGAGCCTCAGCCGCCTTGGGGATGTGGCTCGCGGGAAAGGCGATTCAAGGGCCGCGGAACAGTGGTACCAGCGCGCTCTTGTGGTAGCCAAGAAGGCCCAGCCTGATGGACCGCTTGCTGCGACCGTACTCACGCAGCAGGCGTTCCTAGCGGACGCGCGAGGCGACACGGCGAGCGCGGAGGAGCTGCACCACCGTGCCCTGGCTATTCTGGAGAAGTTGGATCCCGAGAGCCTTGTGGTGGCCGGCACTCTCAATAGTCTCGGCCTCATCGCTGAGGGACGCGGCGATCTGGTCGGCGCCGAGAGGCTTTACAGGCGGTCATTATCACTGCGAGAGAAGCTCACACCTGACGGCGAGGAGGTGGCGTGGAGCTTGAGAAACCTCGGGGAGGTCGCTCGCAAGAAAGGCGATTCCACGGCGGCCGAGGAGTGGTATCGGCGCGCTCTGATGGTCGCCAATAAGGCCCAGCCTGATGGACCGCTTGCTGCGACCGTACTCACGCAGCAGGCGTTGCTGGCGGACGCGCGAGGCGACACGGCGACCGCGGAGGCGCTGCACCAGCGTGCCCTGGCTATTCTGGAGAAGTTGGATCCGGAGAGCCTTGTGGTGGCCAGCACTCTCAATAGTCTCGGCCTCATCGCTGAGGGACGCGGCGATCTGGTCGCCGCAGAGAGGCTTTACAGGCGGTCATTATCACTGCGAGAGAAGCTCACACCTAACAGTGACGACGTGGCGTGGAGCCTCAGTAACATTGGAGACGTTGCGTTAGCGCGGGGAGAAATCGCGCTTGCCGAGGACATGTACGGGCGGTGCCTGGCCATCCGGGAGAAGCTGGCGCCGGAGAGCCTGGACCTCGCAACCACGCTGAACGACCTGGCGCTCGTTGCGGAGCGAGGCGGTCAGGTGGCGGAAGCGGAGGCGTTTGTTCGCCGGTCTCTGGCCATCCGGGAGAGGGTCGCGCCCGGAAGTCTGGACGTGGCCGCCAGCCTCAGCAATTTGGCCATGGTACTCGAGCCGCAGGGGAAGCTGGCCGAGGCCCGTAGCGAGATGGAGCGCGCGTGGGAGCTGCAGCGCACCCACGAGGCTGACGGGGAGGACGCCGCGACGATGCTCAACAACTTGGGCATGATGGCGGTGTCGGCGCAGGACTTTGGCTCCGCTGCGCAGTACCTCCAACAAGCCCTCACCATCAGGCAGCGCCTCAAGCCCGAGAGTGCTGAAGTTGCCCAGACCCTCTCGAACCTGGCGATGCTGGCCCTAAAACGAGGCGACTTCGCTGCCGGCAGGCAGTTGCAGGTGCGCGCCATGTCGATTCAGAGCGCGGCGAGGCCCAACGATCCTCAGCTTGCTGCGATGCTGGGCAATCTCGCCCTCTTCGACATGCTTCAAGGGAATCTGGCCTTGGCAGAAGAGGATGAACGCAAGGCCCGCCGGCTGCGGCTGGAGCTGGGAGTCGGCGGAGGTGAGGCGGCGAGGGCCCTTTACAGGCTCGCGCTCCTCGCGGCCCAGAGGGGCGACGTGGCGAGAGCCCGCGAGTATCTCGAGGAGGCCCTGCGCATCGGCGAAGAGTCGGCACCCGACGGGAGCTTGACCCTGCTTATCCGCGCCGCACTTGGGATTGCGGCCTACGAGGCCGGCGAGAAGGATGAAGGCCGCCGCATCGTGTCCGAGGCTCTCGCGAAGGCGCGGGGCGAAGACGCCATGTCCCTGTTGTCTTTTCGGGCGTGGATCGCCAGGCGGGATGAAGACTGGTCGACCGCGGAGTCGCTGCTGCGCCGGGCCTTCGACCAGCAGCAACAAGCGGGCGTCGGGGGGGTGTCCGAAGCGAACGTGGTGGCACAGATCGGCACAGCGCTCGGGCATCAGGGGAAGCTGAGGGAGGCCGAAGTCAAACTGCGCCAGGGCTTGGCCGTCATCTCGTCGGTCCTGCCTGGTTCTCATGATGAGGCCTTCGCTCTCCACGATCTCGGGGCGGTGATCCGGAAGAGCGGGAGGCTCCCGGAGGCCGCGGAGCTCCTTTGCAGGGCGGCGGCAAACGTCGAGGCGCAACGCGCGAGGCTGGGAGGCTCGGACGACGCAAAGGCTCTTTTCACCGCTTCCGTGGCGGAGTACTACCGTGATTGCGAAGACGTTCTGTTGGAGCTTGGCCAGGGCGAGCGCGCGTTCCACGTGTTAGAGAGGTCACGTGCTAGGTCGCTGCTCGAGATGCTGGCCGAGCGGGACCTGCTTTTTGCGGTGGATGTACCGGAGGAGTTGAGTCGCGAGCGGCGAGTGACGGATGCGGAGTACGACCGCAGGCTCAATGCCCTTGGGGCCCTCAGCTCCGGCAAGGACGAGGTGAGGTTGAAGGAGCATCAAGCTAGCCTCCGGGAGCTTGCGCAGAAGCGAGAGGAGATTAAGGACCGTATCAAGGGCGCTTCTCCTCGGTTCGCGGCGTTGCAGTACCCAGAGGCGCTTGACCTACCCAGGGTCAGAGAGATTCTGGACCCGGGAACTATCTACTTGTCGTTCTCTATCGGGAAGGAGAAGAGCTCCCTCTATGTTGTCGAACCCCGAGGTAGTGGGCCTGCGGCTGGCATGGGATTGACCGTGATCCCACTGGCGATTGGGGAGAAGGCGCTTCGCGAGAAAGTGGACGGTCTCCGCTCGCTCATCTCGCGGGGAGCAGTTCTCGGCCGTGGTGTGCAGCTGGCAGGTGCAACGCAGGGGCCGGAGACTGGCTCTGGAGACCAAGGGAGCAAAGCGAAGGAGCTCTACGAGCTTCTGGTCAAACCGGCCGAAAAGCAGATCAGCGCCGCAGACCGGGTGCTGGTGTCGGCGGATGGCCCGTTGCACGTTCTACCTTTCGCAGCCCTGGTCCGGACCAAGGAGGACGGCGGAGAGGAATACCTGATCGAGTGGCGGCCGGTGCACATGGTCGTGTCGGGGACAGTGTACGCCGAGGTCAAGAAGGACCGGGAGAAGAAGCGACCGACCGTCGCCCGGGGCCCGGAGGTCGTGGCGTTTGGGGACCCGACCTACCCGCCTTTGAGGCAGGAGGAATCGGGGAGGTTCGCCGACGTCGAGGTTCGCCACGCAGTGCGGAGCGGAGTGAGTCTGTCGCCACTGCCGTTCACGCGGCTTGAGGTGGAGGAGATCGTCGGCCTGTACGGGGCGGGAGGGCGGAAGTGCCTGGGGAGTGAAGCCACGGAGGGCAGAGCCAAGGCCGTAGGGTCCGAGGGAGCTCGGTATGTGCACTTCGCCTGCCATGGCCTGCTGGATGAACGCTTTCCCCTGAACTCGGCACTGGCGCTGACGATCCCGGAGACGCCCAAGGAGGGAGAGGACAACGGCCTTCTGCAGGCGTGGGAGATTTTCGAGGGAGTGAGGATCGACGCGGATCTCGTCACGCTTTCTGCATGCGAGACCGCGTTGGGGAAGGAGATGGGGGGCGAGGGGCTGGTGGGGCTGACACGGGCGTTTCAATACGCTGGGGCGCGGTCAGTGCTGGCATCCGTGTGGAGCGTGGCGGACGAATCAACGGCCGTCCTGATGAAGGCATTCTACGGGGCGCTGAAGGCAGGCAAGGCGAAGGACGAGGCGTTGCGGGAGGCGCAGCTTGCTCTTCTGAAGAACCCGCGTACCGCACATCCCTTCCATTGGGCGGCCTTCCAGATCATCGGAGACTGGAAGTGAGAAGCCCGACGCGTCGTGTGGAACAAGGTGCGCGGGGTCGGCGCCAGGCGATCGTCGTCCAAGGGTCTATTCAGACCATTCTTACTCTGCTGCACTGCCTCACAGCTCCATTAAAAGCCGTTTGGGAGCATCTGGTTGACGCAACGCGACCGCTGTCCCCTGAAACAGCGCCAGCCCGCAGAATATGGGTCCCGGTGTGAAACTCGGTTTCACCACGGGCTGTTGGGGCGAGACGCCTGCGAGCAGAGACCGGCCATGACCTTCGTCCGCGCCGTGCTCGGCGACATCCCTCCGGGTTCCCTCGGGCGCTGCTATGCCCACGAGCACCTCGTCATCGAGCGCAGCTACGTGACCCAGGTCCTTCCCGAGATCCACCTGCCCTCCGCCGAGAACGCCGCTCGGGAGCTCATGGACGTCCGGAAGGCCGGGGGAGGAGCCGTGGTCGAGACCATGCCCTGCGACGCGGGCCGCAACGTCCTGAAGCTCGCCGAGATCTCGCGCCGGTCGAACGTTCACGTCATCGCCCCCACCGGCCTCCACGTCCCGCGCTTCTATCCGGAGGGCCACTGGCGGTTCCGGCTCGGGGTGGAGCAGCTGACGGACCTGTTCGTGGGCGAGATCGAGGAGGGGATCGACGCGAACGACTGCGCGGGGCCCACGGTTCGCCGCACCACCCACCAGGCGGGCGTGATCAAGCTCGCGAGCGCGACCTCCGGCCTCGACGACGCCGAGCGGATAGCCTTCGCGGCAGGGGCCGAGGCCCACCGCCGCACCGGCTGCCCCGTGATCACCCACGTGGAGCCGGGCCTGGGCCTGGACCAGGTGGAGCGGCTCACCTCGAATGGCGTTGCGCCTCGCCACCTGACCCTCTCGCACACCGACCGCACCCTCGACCGCGACTACCATCGGGCCCTGCTCCGCACCGGCGTCTTCCTGGAGTACGACCGGATGCTCCGCGGTCCCCTCGACGCCAGCAACCCCACCCTGCGCCTCGCCGCGGAGCTGGTCCCCGAATTCCCGGGACAGATCATGCTCGGGACCGACGGGGCGCGTCCCACCTTATGGCGCAGCTACGGAGGCAGCCCCGGGTTCGACTGGCTGCTCACGGGCTTCTGCGACCTCCTGCGCGCGGCCGGCCTCACCGAGGCCCACCTCGCGTCGGTCTTCGTCGACAACCCCGCACGGGCGTTCGCCTTCCGGCGCTGAGCAGATCGGGGCGGCTTGGGCGCTGCTCTCCCGAACCAATTAACTGTCTCCAGGGCACGGACCTGGTTTGACCCTTTCGAGAGACAGACTTACGCTGTGTCCAGAGGTCAGCAATGTCGCAGCCGGCTGCGCCCAGGGGAAGCGCCACCATCGAAGATCTTTACCGCGTGCCCGACAACGGCAAGGCGGAGATCGTCGAGGGGGAGCTCGTCCTGATGTCTCCCACCGGCTTCCTGCCCGGGCGCGCGAGCTGGGCCATCTGCGCCAGCTTGCGGAAATACGAGGAAGAGACCGGCCGAGGCTACTCCATCCCTGACAACGTGGGCTTCATCGTCGACCTTCCGAATCGGCGGTCCTTCAGCCCCCACGCCGCTTTCTACGTCGGCGAGCCGACGGGGGGAAGTTCCTGCAGGGCGCTCCGATCTTCGCGGCCGAGGTGCGAAGCGAGGAAGATTACGGCACCGCCGCGGAGAAGAAGATGGCGGCCAAGAGAGCCGACTACTTCGCGGCGGGCACACGCATCGTGTGGGACGTGGACGTCCTTCGCAAGAGGCGGGTGCGGGTGTACGCCGCGGAGAAGCCGGCCGAGCCACGCGTCTACGGTCTCGGCGAGCGCGCGGAGGCCGAGCCCGTCCTTCCCGGTTGGTCTATGCCGGTCGACGACCTCCTGAAGGGAAACCCGAAGCGCTAAGCTCCCCCGCGGCGCCGTCCCGTTGACACCCCTGCGCGTCGGCCCATAGGCTCCCGCCAGGGGGGTGCCCATGACGAAGCGAGTCGTGGTGTGCGCGCTGCTCGGGGGCCTGGCGATGTTCCTCTGGTCGTCCTTGATCCACATGGCGTCGCCCCTGGGCGAGGCGGGGGTGCGGGAGATCCCCCGGGACAGGGAGGAAGCGGTCCTGCACGCGATGCGCGATGGCATCGCCGAGGAGGGGCTCTACCTGTTCCCGGGCTTCGGCTTGCCGTCCGGAGCGCCCCGCGACGAGGCGGCGCAGCAACGCTGGCAGGACCGCTATCCGACCGTTCCCCACGGCCTGCTGATCTACCATCCTCCGGGCGGCCCCCTGGACTTCCCGAGGCTGCTGGGAGTCGAGTTCCTGAGCGACGTGCTGCTGGCCGCGGTGGCGGCGATCCTGCTCGGCCGGGCAAGGCTCCGGGACTACGCCCAGCGCGTGCTGTTCGTCTCGCTGATGGGGCTCATGCCGTTCCTCGCCATCGACGTGTCGCTCTGGAACTGGTACGGCTTCCCGCTCGCCTATGCCCTGGCCAGCCTGGTCGACCAGCTCGGGTCGTTCATCCTGGCCGGCTTCGTGCTCGCCTGGCAGATGAAGCCGTGACCCGGGGCTAGAGACCCAGCTCCGCGCGGACGCGGGCCACGCCCTCGACCAGGTTCCGGAGCTTGGCCCGGGCCGCCCAGCGCGCGGTCTGGCTGAGGCCGCAGTCGGGCGCGAAGGCGAGGCGCTCGGGCGGGGCGTGGCGCAGGCAGGCCCGCACGCGGTCCGCAACCTCCTCGGGGGGCTCGATCCAATAGCTCTTCACGTCCACGATCCCCACCGCGACGTCCTTGCCGGCGGCCGCCACTTCGGAGATCCGAGGGAGCTCGGCCAGCTCGCGGCTCGCCATCTCCAGGTGGATCTCGTCCACCCGCGCGGAGAGGAAGGCGGGGAAGAGCGGGGCGTACCGCCGGGGGGCCACCGCGCGTCCCTTGTAGTTGCCGAAGCAGAGGTGGGTGTCGAGCCGGCAGCGGCCCACGACGGGCGCGATGGTCCGGTTGAGGACGTCGACCAGGCGGTCGGGGTCCTCGCGGTGCGCATAGCAGCTCATGGAGGGCTCGTCCACGCAGATCTCCCGGCAGCCCGCGGCGACCAGGGCAAGGAGCTCGGTTTGCACGACGGGGAGGAGAGCCTCCGCGAGGGCCCACCGGTCGGGGTAGAGCTCGCCGGGAAGGAGGCGGCCCGCGAGGGTGTAGGGCCCGGGAACGCTGGCCTTGAGCGAGGGCCCGGGGGGGGCCACGCTTCTCAGTCGCTCGAACTCCTTCACCACTCCGAGCCCCGCCCGCGCACGGATCTCGCCCGTCACCCGGTGGCGGCCCCGCTGATCGTGCCCCGGAGGGCCGAACCGGCGCGGGGCGGCCGCCTCCCGCTCGATCCCCTCGAGGTGGCCGTAGAAGGAGAGGTTGAAGTCCAGGCGCGTGGGCTCGCCGTCCGTGATCACGTCCAGGCCCGCCGCGACCTGGTCGTGGACGGCCGCGATCACCGCGTCCGTCTGCAGCTCCTCGAGGTCGGCGGGGCCGAAGGCGTCGAGGTTGCGGCTGGCCAGCTCGAGCCAGCCCGGCAGCGGATAGCTCCCCACCACGGTGGTGCGCAGCGGGCGCTCCTTCATGGCTCCTTCTCCGCGCCCAGGTTCGCGTAGAGCCGGGCCAGGCGGCGCGCGTGCTCGTCGTACGCCGCCTCGAACAGGCGGGACGACTCCTCGGCCCCCACCAGGGCGGCCGCGGTCAGGACGGGCGGCGGGTGGCCGGCGCGGGTGAGGCGCGCCGCCACCTCGGCCTTGATCGCGTTCACGAGCAGGCAGCCGCCCACGGTGGAGCCCGGTGACACCGGAGTGGGCAGGCCGGGGACGGCCACCATGGCGTCGCCGGGAGGCGCTCCCGTGTCGAGGACGAGGTCGGCCGCGTCCGGGAGCTTGAGCCCCTGCGGGTGGCGGCTCGGCGTCGCCTCCGAGTGATCCCGGCTGAGGATGGCCACCACCCGGATCCCTCGTCGGCGGAAGCCCTCCGCCATCTCCACCGAGACCACGTTGCCCCCGCTGCTCGAGACCACGAGGGCGGAGTCGCGCGGCGACAGGTCGAAGTTCCGCAGGATGCGCTCGGCCAGGCCCGGGACGTTCTCCAGGAACATCGCCTGGCGCTGGCCGTTCGCCCCCACCACGAGGTTGTGGAAGGTGAGGGAGAGCTCCACGATCGGGTTGAAGCCGGGGAAGGAGCCGTAGCGCGGCCACATCTCCTCGACCAGGATGCGGCTGTGGCCGGAGCCGAAGACGTGCACCATTCTCCCGGCTCCGATCGTCTCCGCGAACCAGTCGGCGGCGCGGCCGATCGCCGCCTGCTGCGCGGCCACCGTCTCCAGGAGACGGCCGCCCTCCGCGAGGTAGCGGCCGGCGGGGGAGGCCGAGCGGGCCTGGAGCATCGCGTGGCGGGCGGCGCCGAGGGCGCCCGCGCGGTCGCCGAGCGCGGCGGGGACGACCCGCACCCGCTGGCCCCCCGGGCGCCACTCGACCTCGTCCAGGAAGCGGGCGAGCGGCTCGAAGAGCGCATCCCCGGCGAGGGCGATCCCCCCGCCCAGCACCACGACCTCGGGGTCGACCGCGTTGACGATGGAGGCGACCCCGCAGGCGAGGCGCCGGACCGACTGCAGCCAGACCGCAGTGGCCCGGGCGTCGCCGCGTCGGTGGGCCTCCACCAGCTCCCGCGTTTCGCGGAAACGCCCGCCCGAGCGCTCGGCCACCGTGCAGTTGCCGATCGCCCCCTCGAGGCTGCCCGGCATGCCGGTGACGTCCGGGTGGCCGTCGGGGTCCAGGCAGAGGTGGCCCAGGTGGCCGCCCCGGCCGAGGTGGCCGGTGAGGAGGCGGCCTCCGATCAGCACCGCTCCGCCGACGCCCGTGCCGAGGGTCAGGAGAGCGACGTCACGACCGCCGGCGGCGGCGCCCTTCCAGGCCTCGCCCAGCAGGGCCGCGTGGGCGTCGTTGAGGACGGCCACGGGCGCTCCCAGCGCCCGGGCCCAGTCGAAGCCTTCGAGGCCCCGCAGCCGGCCGGGCATGGACGCGATCGACCGGCCATCCGGAGCGGCCAAGCCAGGAGCCGCCAGGCCGATCCAGTCCGGAGGGCCGCCGCCGGACCGCTCGAGCTCGCGCACGATCTCCCGCGCGGCTTCCGCCCACCGGCCCTCGTCGTCACGGGTCTCGCGGGATGCGGCCGCGAGGATCTCCCCGTCCTCGGATGCCGACACCGCCTTGATGTGGGTGCCGCCCAGGTCGATGCCGAAAGCGTGGGTCAAGCCACCGGTCTCCCCATGAAACAGCACAAATCATATACTTTTTCTGCGGGGGAGGCCGGACGGCCCGTCGACTCTGTTCAGCGTTTCAGGCTCAACCCTCCCGATCCCACCTCGGCCATGAGCAGGGCCGCGCCCAGCATGGAGAGGTTCTTCATGAACATGACCTGCTGCATCATCGCGGCCTGCGAGTCGGTGAGGCCCCAGAAGCGATGCAGCAGCACGGTGACGGGCACGAGGAACAGGACGATCAACCAGGCTCCCCACCGGGCCTTGTAGCCGAGCGCGATGCTGAGCCCTCCCAGGATGGCGATCACGCCCGAGAGCGGGACCGCGAGAGCGGCCAGGGGGACGCCCTGCGCGGCGGAGTAGGCGATGGTCTCGGCCTTGAAGTGTCCGGGGCCGGCCATGACGAAGATCGCGCTGTAGAGGACCCGTCCCAGAAGCCCGAGGTATCTCATTGGGCGTCTCCCTGGCACACTTTCCCGTTCATGGTGCCGACGGTAGCGGGACAGGAAGTGTGGCCTCGAGGACCTACTGCACCAACCGCCTCTCGGCGGGCCCATCCGCTCTCGTTCGCACCGCCCGTTTGAGGCCGTGCAGGCCGTCCTGGAGCTTTCGCAGACTCCGGCAGAGAGCCTCGACGGCCTGGGTGCGATCCTCGCTCGAAGGGCCGGGCATCTCCGCCCGAAGCGTCTCCGAGAGGCCACGGATGGAGGTGACTCGGTGCGTCAGGACCTCGCGGCACTCGTCCAGGGTCGTCCCGTTGCGCTGCATCGGCCAGCCCCCCCTCTAGCGACGCTCATGCGCCGCGCTCCCTCCATGTGCAACGAACGTACCGGGGTGGGCGCTACTTGACGCTCACGACCGAGACTACGGGGTTCATCATGTACTTCCCGTCGCCGGTCTGCTTGATGGACCGGTCGCCGTCGAAGTCGAGGGTGATGGTGGTCTGTGCTGTCGTCAGATCGAACTCCCGGTTGAGCCTCAGGTCGCCCGAGGGAACGTCTACCGGCGCGTTACGGCCAGCGGGCGCTGCCATCGTGGCCGCGCATGGCGTACCGCTCGAGGCGTTGTCGAAGTAGATGACGGCACCGGAGACGACGAGCCGGATCTGCGTGTAGTGGCCGGGAGCCAGCGGACCGGTGCCCAGCACGTCCTGGGCGCCCACCAGCTTCTTGAGGTCGCACGTGCGGCTGCTCCCGCCTGAGGCAAAGGGAAGGGTAACGAAGTCCCCGCCGCTCATGTGGACGCTCACGTCGGAGAACGTGACGAGCACCGCCTTCGCGTCGCTGAACGGACTGTCTTGCAGCATGATCGTGGCCCGGGCGCCCGAGGGCGCAGTGGGGGTACTGCTGCAACCCGAATGGGCGAGACCGAGAACGGCAATCACTGCCGGGAGAAGAACGTACCTACGCTTCATGAGTACCTCCGATTGGTATAAGCCAAAGAACTGTCATCCACGACCGGATTTACGTCCCGGGGAGCCCCTTATTTCGCCCTTGGGTCGTCTCCATGCTCCCGTGTGATCAGGATCACCTCCCTGCCTCCTCGGCGAGCCTGCGCCGGTATGATGCTCGGGGCGCCCCATGCAGGCCGTCGGAAGCCAAGTTCCTGGTGAGCGCCGGCATCAGCTACGTGTTCAAGCTGGCGGGACGCCACCCCTGACCCGTCGACAGGTCTTTCGCGGCGCCTCCGTCGGACAACGGGCTATCGGCCACGTTATAAGCTTTGAAGCATGACGAATCCCCCCGCCGCCGACGCGGAGGACGGGGAGGCGATCCGCGCCGTCCTTTCCGGAGACCAGGAGGCCTTTCGCCGACTCGTCGAGAAGTACGCAGGCTCCATCTTCAATCTCGCGTACCGGATGACGGGCAACCCCGCGGACGCGGAGGACTTGGCCCAGGAGGCCTTCATTCAGGCCTACGCGCGGCTCCAGGCCTTTCGGATCGGCTCGCGGTTCCATCCCTGGATCTACACGATCGCGCTGAACCTCTGCCGCAGCCATCTTCGGCGAAGGTCGCTTCCGCGGTGGCTGCCCTCCCCTCGGCGACGCGGAGAGGACCGTCCTCCGGCGGCCGAGATTTCCGACCGATCGCCCGACCCGGAGCAGGCGGTGCTCGCGCTGGAGGCGGAGGACCGCCTCCAGAAGGCCATCGACGCCCTGCCGTCCAAGTACAGGGAAGTCTTCGTGCTGCGCCAGTCGCGAGAGCTGTCCTACGAGGAGATCGCCGGCCTGTCGGGGCTTCCGTTGGGAACGGTGGAGGTCCGCCTCTTCCGGGCCCGGCGCCTCCTGCTCAAGGCCCTTGAAGCCAGCGGGTTGAGAGCGACGAAAACCAGGGTGAAATAAAGTTTCGGAGCCTCCGTATATGGTTGCGAGGGAGACGAGGAAGTAATGTCGAGCGACCCCTGCGGACACGACATCGAGCGGTGGCTTCACGAGAAAGCGGACGGTCGCCTCTCCCCGGAAGAGGCCGTCGCCCTCGCGCGCCAGGTGGGGGCCTGCAGCGCATGCCGGGAGCGCGCGGCCTTGCTCGAGTGGGCGGACCGCGCTCTGCGGCAGGGCCGGAGAGCCGTCCCGGCAGGCTTCTCGGACCAGGTACTGCGGCGCGTGGGCGCGTTGCGTTTCCCGCCCCGAGTCCGCGCACGCGCTGGGCGCGGCCTGCTCTGGCTTTCCGCGGCCACCACCGCCCTGGCGGCGGGCCTGGTCGCCCTCACGGTGCTCCGTGACCCGAGGCACGCCTTGCCCGAGCCCCCTCGCGTCCCCGTCGAGTTGAAGCTGGCCGGCGCGAGTGCGCGCAGCGTGGCCGTCGTCGGGGACTTCAACGGTTGGGACGCCGCCACCATGAACAAGGGCGACGACGGCGTGTGGAGGATCTCGCTCTCGCTTCCGCCCGGGCGCTACCAGTACGCGTTCGTGGTCGACAAGGAGAAGTGGGTGCCCGATCCGCAGGCGGCCACGCTGATCGACAGCGGCTACGGCGGGGCTGACTCGGTACTCGACATCTCCCTCTGAGCAGAGACCGCAATGGGCGCAACTGCGAAAGCGACACGGTCGGACCGGCACCGGGGGGCGCCGCGGGCCGGGCTCGCCCTGCTCGTCCTGGCCGCCGCGGGCCCGGTCTGGGGCGATGCCGCCTTCGATGCCGGGGCCCTTCGCGCCCTTCTCGAGGCGAGGGGCTTTTCCGCGACGCAGACGCAGGGGGCGTTGGCCATGCTCGAACGCGCGAACGCGCGCGGCCTTCCCGCCTCGGCCCTCGCCAACCGCATGCGCGAGGGGATGGCCCGACGCGCCGAGCCCTCGGCCATCCTGGCCGTCCTCTCCGACCGCCTTTCGAAGCTGCAGAGGGCGGACGACGTGGTGCGCGGATGCGCCAAGGAGGGGATCGCCGTCCGTGATCGCGAGCGCTCGCTGTTGCGGCTCGCCGATTCGTTCTCGATGGGGGTGACGCCCGGAGACGTCATGAGCGTGCTTCCCGCCGCGGCGAGGGCGAACCGGGACCTCGAGAGCGTCTCCCAGGCCGCCGAAGTCATGGGCCGGCTCGGTCGCAAGGGCTTCCCGCCCGAGGACACGCGGGAGGTCTTGGCCGCGGCCACCGCGGCGGGCTGGACGCGAGACCAGACGGACGGGCTGGTGGACGTCTTCCTCGAAGCGCGACGGCTCGGCGTCACGCGGGAGAAGACGCGTCAGATCCTCGCCGAGGGGATTCTGGAGAAGAAGGAACCGGCCGGTTTGGTCGAAGTCATGAAGCGCAGCTCCTCTACCCCGCCGCCCTCCGGTTCGTCCCGTTCCGGTGCCGCAAAGGGAGGGAAGGGAGCCTGCACCTCCCACGGCTCCGGTTCGGGCGCGAAGAGTGCGGCTCCCCGCATAACCCGGCCCCCGACGCATCCCCACCCATGACGGGTTCAGCTTCGTCCCGGCCATGATCCACCAGCCCTCCTCCAAGCTGTGGCGGGTGCCGTTCGTTCGGCGCTGGCGAGTGGAATGGAGGGGCAGCACGCGGGATGCCGTCTGCTGCAACATCAGCGCCGACGGCGTGTACATCGTCATCCACCCCATCCCGCCGGTCGGGGAGAGAGTGCGGCTGCGCTTCGAGCTTCCCGGAAACGAGACTCCGATCGTCGTGGAAGCCGATGTCTCCTGGGAGAACTCGACGCAGCTCCACAAGGTGCACAGCCTCCCCCCGGGGTGCGGGCTGCGGTTCCTTGCCCTCCCCGGGTCCGACCGCGAGAGGATCGCGGACCTCGTGAAGGAGTATCGCGAGCCGGGGCCTGGGCGCCTCGGACGGGGCTGAGCCGACCGAAATCCGTCTCCTTCCGCGCCACGAGTTCGTACCATCCCTATTGTCGCGGCGTCACCGCCAAGGGACGCGTCCACTTGACTTTCAAGTGCAATTCCGCGACCCTCCACGTTGGGAGACTACTTGAATGACCAGTAGAGCGACGGAACGGGTGGAGCTTCTACAGGGAACCCTCGACCTGATCGTGCTGCGGGCCCTGGATACGATGGGGCCGCAGCATGCCTACGGCCTCGCGGCCCGCCTCGAACAGGTCGCTCAACCGTCGCTCACCCTCAATCAAGGTACGCTGTACCCCGCTCTCGTCCGGCTGGAGCAGCGGGGCTGGATCAAGGGAGCCTGGCAGAGAACCGAGACCAATCGCGAAGCCAAGTACTACAGCATCACCAGGGCCGGCGGGCGCGCCCTGCACAAGCAAGCCGAGCGTTGGCGCCGCCTGGCCGGTCTGGTCGAGAAGCTCCTCCTCAACGAATCCTGAGTCGAGGGAGAGAACGATGTCCGCCCTCAGACGGTTCTTTGTCAGGCTCCACAACTTCCTGCGCCCGGCCCGAACCGAGCCGGACCTCGCGCGCGAGGTGGGGTCCCACCTCACCCTTCTGGAGGACGACTTCATCCGCCGGGGCCTGACTCCGGAAGAGGCCCGGCTCGCGGCAAAGCGCGCTTTCGGTGGCGTGGAGCAGGCGAAAGAGCTCCATCGTGACGCCCGGTCTTTCGTCTGGCTGGACGATGCGCGGCGCGACCTGCGGCATGCGGTGCGGGCCCTCCGCCGAGCGCCTGGATTCACGGCCGCCATCGTCCTGACCCTGGCCCTCGGCATCGGCGCCAACACCGCCATGTTCAGCGTGATCAGCGGCGTGGTGTTGAAGCCGCTCGGCTATCCCGACGCTGATCGCATCGTGGTGGTGCTGAACCGCTGGAGGGATACCGGCCAGACCCAACCCAACCTGGCGGGCGGCGACGAGATCGACATCAGCGCCCGGCGCGAAACGTTCGACGCATTCGCGTACTACCGCGGCGGCGAGGCGGGGGTGCGGGTGGCCGATCGCGCCGAGTTCGTCGCGACGGGCTTCGTTCATCCGGACTTCTTCCGCGTGTTCGGCATACCGGCGGCGTGGGGGCGACTGTTCAACCGCGAGGACGCGCAGCAGTCGGCGATCGTGAGCCTGGGATTCGCGCAGCGCAACTTCGGAAGCGCGGCGGGGGCATTGGAGCAGTCCCTATCCATCGGGACCCGGCCGTACCAGATCGTGGGCGTGATGCCCGCGGCCATGCGGTTTCCGGGCAGGACCGAGGTGTGGGCGGCCGCTCCCGTCGAACCGGAGAATCGCAACCGCGGGGGCCACAACTACCTCGCCGTGGCCAGGCTCGCGCCGGGCGTGTCCGTCGAGGCCGCGAACGCGCAACTCTCGGCTCTGGCCACCCAGCTCGGCCAGGCCTTCCCGGACACCAACCGGCGAAAGACGTTCGTGGCCGTCCCGCTGCGCGACAACCTGGTCAGCCGCGTCCGCGCGACCCTCTTCGTCATGATGGGCGCGGTCGCCCTCGTCCTCCTGATCGCGTGCGCCAACGCCGCCAACCTGATCCTGGCCCGCGCCTCGGGACGGTCACGCGAGCTGGCGGTGCGGGCGGCGCTCGGCGCCGGCCGGCGCCGTGTCGTGAGTCAGTTGCTCGCGGAGAGCCTGGTCCTCGCCGTGGTCGCGGGAGCCGTCGGCCTGCTGTTCGCTCGCGTCGGCACGGAGGCGCTGTTGCGCGTCGGCTCTCGGTACGTGCCATTGCCGCGCCTGGACGATGTCCAGACGGACGGGCGCGTGTTGCTGTTCACGGCCGTGGTCTCGGTGATCACGGCCATCGCGTTCGGCCTGATGCCCGCCCTGCAGGCCTCCCGCGGGGGCGTGAGCGCGGCCCTCAACCAGAGCGGCGCGCGGGGGACGCTGGGCGCCGGCTCTTCACGCACACGCAACGGGCTCGTGGTCGCTCAAGTCGCGCTGTCGTTCATGCTGGCCATCGACGCGGGCCTGCTCTTCCGGTCGTTCGCCGCGCTCACGGACGCGCCGCTCGGCTTCCGGACGGAAGGCATCCTCGTTGCGTACGCGAACGCGCCCGCGCGCGGCTCGATCTTCGACAAGAGCGGCCTCGACGACTACCTCCGCGTGGGCCAGCTCTTCGAGGATGTCTTCGCGCGGTTGCGGGAGATCCCGGGCGTGATCGCGGCCGGAGGAGCGATGGGACTGCCGACGGGTGCCTACGACTCGAACGGCTCGTACGCGGTCGAGGGCAAGCAGACCTTCGAGGGCGACTTCCGCAGGCTGCCCTCGGCCGGCTTTCGCCTGGCGAGTCCCGGATACTTCCGGACGATGGGGATTCCCCTCTTGCGGGGGCGGGAGTTCGACGACGGCGATCTGTATGAGCGGCCGTTCGTGGCCATCATCAGCGAATCGCTGGCGCGGCAGAGCTTCAGGGCCGACGATCCGATCGGGCATCGGATCCGCTGCGGCTTCGATTCCGACCAGTGGATGACCATCGTGGGCGTGGTCGGTGACGTCCGGCAGGCCTCGCCGGCGTCGCCGCCCGCTCCGCAGCTCTACATGCCCTTGCGGCAGCATCCCTATGCAGCGACCAGCGTGCAGATGGTGATTCGCACCAGCGTCGACCCCGAGTCGCTGATCGGAGCCGTGCGTCAGGCCGTGCGCTCCATGAGGCCCGAGGTCGCGATGAAGTTCACGACCATGGAAGCGTCGGTCAATGACTCGATCGCCGCTCCGCGCTTTCGAATGGCCCTGGTGTCGACCTTCGCCACCCTCGCCTTGATGCTGGCGGTCGCCGGAATGTACGCGGTGATGAGTTACGTCACGACCCAGCGAACCGCCGAATTCGGCCTGCGAGTGGCGCTGGGCGCGAAGGCCGCGGACGTGGTCCGGCTGGTGCTGGGTGGCGCCGGGCGGCTGGTGGCCGTCGGCGTCGCCCTGGGGCTGGCCCTGGCGCTGGCCACCAGCCGCATCATCACGAACATGCTCTTCGGGATCACCCCCATGGACACCCAGGCGTACGCGGGCGCCCTCCTGGTGGCCATGCCGCTCGTCATTCTTGCCGCGATCATTCCGGCGATCAAAGCCGCCCGCGTCGATCCCACGATCGCATTGCGAGAGCCGTGAGCTAGGCCTCGCGCAACGCCGACGTGATGGGCAGGCGGGCCGCGCGGAATGCGGGGAACAGGCCGCCGATCACGCCCATGACGGTGGCGAAGACGAGCCCCCGGCCCAGGATCGCGGGCGTGACCTGGAAGGCGAAGGCGACCTCGCTGAAGCTCGCGGTCTGGCCGGAAGCGGTGGTCAAGCCGTTCACCGGCAGGGCCAGAAGGCAGCCTAGAGCGCCCCCCGCCAGGGCCAGGATCACCGACTCGGTCACGAAAGAGAAAAGGACGCTGCGGCGGGAGAAGCCCAGGGCCCGGAGGGTCCCGATCTCCCGGGTGCGGGCGGCCACGATCGCGTACAGGGTGTTCATGGCCCCGAAGACGGCCCCGATGGCCATCGTGAACGACACGAAGCTGACCAGGAACAGGAGGGTGTTCGAGAGCCCGCCCGCCTGGTCCTCGTAGTACTTGCGCTCTTCGACGGCCTGGAGCTGCATCTCCGGGTCGTCGCGGATCCATTGATCGAAGGCCTCCAGGGCGGCGGGATCCTTGAGGCGCACCGCCAGCGCGTTGGACCCCCCGGTGCGGCGCAGCGGCTCGGCCATGGTGTCGAGGTCGCCCCAGATCTCGCTCTCGAAGGCGCCGCCCCGGGAGGCGAAGGTCCCCACGATCCTCCAGTCGTGGCGCTGGATCGGGATGGTAGCCCCCACGTCGAGGCCGCGGATGCGCTGGGCGATCCGCTCGCCCACCAGCACCTCGTAGAGGCCGGGCGTGAAGCGGCGCCCCGTAGTTATCTCGATGCCGCCTCGCACCTCGAACGCCTTCGGCGTCACCCCGCGGATGGTCACGTTGGTGGGCGTTCCGTCCGAGCGGCGCGGCATGTTGCCCACCACCACGATCTCGGGGGAGGCCAGAGGACGGCCGTCGGCGCCCGTGGCCACCCTTGTGTCGACCACGATCTTGTTCCGGTGATCGAGGGGGACCCAGGAGGTGAGCTCGGAGGCCGACCCGCGCTGGACGACCATCGCGTTCTCGGGAAGCCCGGTCGAGCGCAGGGCCCACTGGAAGCCCGTCCGCATCGCCATGAGAGCGACGAAGACCGTGACCACGAGGCCGATCCCGATCACCGCCAGCAGGCTCACCTGCCAGCGCGCCCGGACGTTGCGCACGTTGTAGCTCAAGGGGAGGGCCATGGCCCTAGACCTGCCTCAGCATGTCGACGATCCGCGACCGGTAGGCGGCCAGCGCGGGGAGGAAGCCCGCGGCCAGGCCGAGGACGAGGGCGATGCCGAGACCCTGGCTGGTCACCGACCAATGCAGCCCGAAGCTCGGGAAGCCGCGAATGAAGGCGCCGATGCTCGGCACGTTGGGGAGGGCGCGGATGATCAGGGCGCTCAGGCCGAGGCCGATCCCGCCCCCCAGCCCGGCGATCAAAAGCGCCTCGCCCAGGATGAGGCCCATGACGGTGGCGCTGGAGAAGCCCAGCGTCTTGAGCACGGCGATCTCGGTCCGGCGCTCGCGCACGGCCATGCTCATGGTGTTGGCGGTCACCAGCAGGATCGTGAAGATCACGGCCAGGCCGATGCTGTTGAAGAGCAGGGCCAGGTTCCCGATCATGGCCATGAAGTCGGCGCGGAATGCGGCTTCCGTCTCGGTCTTGGTCCCGGCCTCGCTGTTCTCGAACCTTGTGTCGATGGCCCGGGCAACCGCCGCCGCCTGGGTGGGGTCCTGCAGCTCCACCACGTAGAGGCCGGCTCCCACCCGGCCTCCCGTGCCCTCGTAGAGGTACTTGTAGTGGAAGTACATCACCCGGTTGTCCGCGGCGGGCTCCCTCACCAGGTCCGCGTCGTAGATGCCGCGCACCACGAACTCGAAAGGGCCCTCCCGCCGGCGGTAGGGCGGGATGAAGCTCTCCAGGAAGAAGGCATCCCCCGGCTTCCAGCCGAACTGCTGAGCGAGCCCGCGGCCGATGATGCAGCCGCGCAGGTCCTCGCGGAACGCCTGCATCTCCTCGGGGGGGATCTTGAACTCGGGGTGCATCGCGAAGTAGGGCTCGTCTTCGACCCCCAGGTTGGTGAAAAACTTGCTGAAGTCCGGCGCCCCCCCGGCCTTCGCGTCCTTGCTCTCCCGCTTGACGGGCAGCGATCCTCCGAACCAGCTCGAGATGGCCACCCGCTTGACCCCGGGCACCTGGGCGATCGGGCCCTCGTAGGACAGGGGCAGGTTGTAGACGAGGCTGACGGCGTGGCGGGTCACGAGCCGGGTGACGTTGCCGTATTCGCGGGCGTCGTCCATCGCCTTGAGCACCGTGCGGAGGGTGCAGAAGAGGAAGATGCACACGGCCATGGCCATCACCGTGCTCGTGGTCCGGAGCCAGTTCCGTCGGAGGTGCTTCAGGAGGTAGGGAGCGAACTTCATCAGGCCAGGCGCAGGGGCAGCTTGCGCAACCGCTGGCCGGTGGCCGCGAAGACCGCGTTGGCCACCGCCGGGCCGATCACCGCCGTCCCCGGCTCGCCGATGCCGGACGGCTTCTCGCTGCTCTCCACGAGATGGATGTCGATCCGCGGAGACTCCGGCATGCGGACCACCTGGTAGTCGTGGAAGTTGCTCTGCTGCACCCGGCCGTCCTTGAGCGTGATCTCGCCGTACAGCACCGCCGACAGGCCGTAGATGATGCTGCTCTCGAGCTGCTGCCGGACGATGTTGGGATTCACCATCTTTCCGAGATCCGCCGCCACCACGACCCGGTGCACGCGGATCGTCTTGCCGCGGACCGACACCTCGGCCACCTGGGCCATGGAGGTGCCGTAGCCTTCCATGAGCCCGACCCCGCGGAACCTGCCCGCGGGCTGCGGCGTGCCCCAGCCGGCCTTCTCGGCGGCCAGCTCCAGGACGTGCTTCAGGCGAGGCTGCTTGCCGAGCAGGCCGCGGCGGAACTCGTAGGGGTCCTTGCCCGCGGCCGCCGCCATCTCGTCCATGAACGACTCGTTAGCGAACGAGTTGAGCGCGTGCGACACCGAGCGCCAGTAGCCGACTCGCAGCCCCGTGTCGTGGATCACCACCTCCGCGAGTTGGTTCGGGATGTCGTAAGGCAAGGCGGCGGCTTCGGTCATGAAGGGGTCGATGCCCTCCTTGACCACGGCCGGGAATAGCCGTGAGGTGACCGAGGGAGAGGTCAAGTGGAATTTCATCGCCAGCGGCCGCCCCTGGGCGTCGAGCGCGCCCGAGAGCTGGTGATAGCTGGTGGGCCGGTAGAAGTCGTGCGTCATGTCGTCTTCGCGCGTCCACACGAGCTTGACCGGAGCGCCCACCGCCTTCGAGATCTCCAGGGCCTGGGCGATGAAGTCCACGTCGATGCGCCGCCCGAAGCCACCGCCCAGGTGCGTGGTGCGCACGGTGATCTGCTCGGCCTTGAGCCCCGTGATCTGCGCCGCCACCCCCGCCGCCATCTGCTGGAACTGGGTCGGGCCGTAGACGAGGCACGAGTCCTTGCGCACGTCGGCCGTGAAGTTCATCGGCTCCATGGTGGCGTGGGCGAGGAACGGCAGCTCGTAGGCGGCCTCCACGGTCTTGGCGGCGCCCTTCATGCCTTCGGCCACGTCGCCCTGCTTCTTGATCACCGCCCCGGGCTTGGCCGCCGCCCCCTTGAGCGCGCTCTGGATGCCGGCGGAGTTGAGCGACTTCCCGGCGCCCTCGTCCCACGTGATGGCGAGCGCGTCGCGCGCGGTCTTGGCCCGCCACCAGGTGTCGGCCACCACGGCCACGCCGTCCGTGACCTGCACCACGTGCTTCACGCCAGGCATGGCCTTCGCCTTGCTGGCGTCGACGCTCACCACCTTGCCGCCGATCACCGGACACTGGGCCAGCGACGCGTAGAGCATGCCGGGCAGCTTCACGTCGATTCCGAACTCGGCCGTCCCGTTGATCTTGCCGGGAGTGTCGAGGCGGTTCACCGGCTTGCCGACGTACCGGGAGTCCTTGTGCTCCTTCAGCTTCACGTCCTTGGGCACCGGCAGCTTCGACGCGGCCTCGGCCAGATCGCCATAGGTGGCTTTCTGGCCGCTCGGACCCGAGACCGCGCCGTTCTGCGCGCGGCAGGCCGCGGGATCCACGCCCCACTTCTGCGCCGCGGCCTGGACGAGCATCGTGCGGGCCTGGGCGCCCGCCATGCGCAGCTTGTCGTAGCCTTCGGCCACCGAGGTGGAGCCGCCGGTGATCTGCCCGCCCAGCATCGTATTGAGGTAGGGCTCGCCGGCGGGAGCGATCTCGACCTTGATCTTGCCCAGGTCGACCTCGAGCTCCTCGGCCACCAGGGTCGGCATGGTGGTGAAGGTCCCCTGGCCCATCTCGGAGCGCGCGGAGAGGATCGTGATGCTGTTGTCGCTGCCGATCTTCACGAAGGCGTTCGGCATCGAGGTGGTGGGGGCGGCTTCCGCGGGGCGGGCGAGGGCGTCGGGCAGGACGACCCCGAGCACGAGGCCTCCGCTCACGGCGGCGCCCCTCTTCAGGAACTCGCGGCGAGACGGACCGGTGAGTGGTTCCATGATCACTCTCCCTTGTGGCCGGCGGCCTGGTGGATGGCGGCCCGGATGCGGGGATACGTCCCGCAGCGGCAGATGTTGCCCGCCATCGCGCTGTCGATGTCCGCGTCGGTGGGATCGGGCTTGCCGGCGAGCAGGGCCGCCGCGCTCATGATCTGGCCCGACTGGCAGTAGCCGCACTGGGGCACGTCGAGCGCGGCCCAGGCGGCCTGGACCTTCTTTCCGACGGGCGTCGCGCCCACCGCCTCGATGGTCACGATCCTCTTGCCCACCGCGGCCGAGACCGGAGTGCTGCAGGAGCGTATCGGCTGGCCGTCGAGGTGCACCGTGCAGGCACCGCACAAGGCCATGCCGCAGCCGAACTTGGTGCCGGTCATGCCGAGCGTGTCGCGCAGCACCCAGAGCAGCGGCGTGCCCGGCTCGGCGTCGACACTACGGGTCTCGCCGTTGACGTTGAGGCTGAGCATGGTCTCCTCCCTGCGGTCGAGCGGGGGCATTATGGTTTCCCCGGGGCGACCGGGTCAACCCCTGCGCGCGAGCTTCACGAGGCGCCAGAACTGCGCCTCGTTGAGCAGGGTGATCCGTTGCCCCTTCTCGCGCAGGCGCTTGATCTCCATCAGCTTCCGGCCGCCTTCCCGGCCGGCGGCCTGAAGCGGATTGGGCCGCCCGCGGACGACCACGGTCGTCCGCGCCGAGGGCCCGCCGTGGACGATGGCCCCGGCCCGCCGGGCGGCCCGCACGGCATCGCGGCGGCGCCTGCTCAGGATGCCCGTGAAGGCGAGGTGCACGCCCTTCAGCGAACGGCGCACCCCCACGCTCAGGCGAGCGGGCGGGTTGCGGAGGGCCTCGATCAGCTCGTCGGCGCTCTCGTACCGCTTCCGCCGCTCGCCGATGCAGCGGTAGACGATCTCCTTCAGGTGATCGCTGCACGGGAGAAGGCGGATCTCGGGGGTGCGGATCCGTGCCTGCGCGTCGCCCTTCACGAGCATTCCCAGCAGCTGTCCCACCTGGTAGACGTCGTCGCGCGCCTGCCACTTCGGGACCGCGCCCGCGAGGATCTCGCTGGGGGCGGTCAACGCGTTCATGGTGTGCGCGCTGATCCCTCGCCGGTCGCTCTGCTGGCGGACGATCCCGAAGTCCCCGAGCTTCAGGCATCGGCCGTCGCAGACGAACACGTTCAGGGGAGTGAGGTCGCGGTGGAGCATCTGGCCGCGGTGCAGCTTTCCGAGCACCTGGAGGATGCCCGCGATCTCGCGCCGCGCGGTGGCCTCCGGCCATCCCTTGCCGGTGCGGCGCAGGAACGCCCGGAGGTCGCCTTGACGGGCGTACTCGAGCGCGAGGCAGTAGAAGACTCGGCCGTCAGGGCGCAGCAGGGGGAACGCGTCGAAGACGCGGATGGCCCGCGGGTGCCCGTCCAGGAGCTGGCCGAAGTAGGCCTCCCGCAGCCATCCATCGATGCGCTCGCTGATCTTGATGCAGACGATGCCGGGGACGACCATCGAGCGCCCGAGCCGCCGGGCGAGATAGACCTGGCCGAACCCGCCCTCCCCGAGCAGCCGCTCGATGCGGTACTGGAGCCGGGTCTCCGGGCTGGCGATGACCTGGGTGGGTCCGAGCAGTTGCCGGGCCTGCCCGAGGAGGGTGGGGACGGGCCTCGTGCGGGTCGGGGCTTCGGATGCGTGGCTCAGCAGGCCAGGGTGATCCGGCATGGCTGCGGGTGACGTGGCCAGCATAGCCGAATCGTCGGTGGCGGGACTACTGGAGTTCCATGCCCAGGACGGGCTTGCCGCCGAACAGATCCGGGCGGATCATCAACTCGTGGGCGTCGCGCGCGTAGTTCTACCAGGCGTTCTCGGGCTCGCTGCCTCCCTTGGGTCGTGGGTCGTAGCGGGTGACCAACGACTGCCGGGACCTGCCTCGACCCGAGGCCGGATCTTGTGGCAGTACGAGACCGGCGGCTGAGTCTTCTCTTCCCCCGCGGTCGCGGGAGACCTCGTAATCATCGGTTCCTGTAACGGTGTCGTCCACGCCATCGACCGGCGGACGGGCCAAGCACGGTGGAAGTACAACGCTCTCCAGGACGGTGGGAAGCGAGCCGAGTTTCACGGGAACCCCGTTATCACCGCTGACCTGGTGGTCCTCGGGAGTGATGACCGTAGCCCCAACGGCGTGGGATACGTCTACGCGTTCGAGCAGAAGACGGGAAACGTCCGATGGAAGTATCGAGCCGGCGCCGGCGCCATGGCCGACCTCGTCCGTGACGAGGAACGCGTATTGGCGGTGACCCTGGGAGATGAGTTGGTGTGCCTGGATCTGTCAACGGGACGACCACGGTGGCGATTCTCCAGTGGTTGGGTCAATGAAAAGATCACGAATGTCGCGGCGGCCCCGGCGGTGAATGAAGGACGGGTGTTGTTTGGCGGGCAGAACGGCGTGGTCCATGCCCTCGATGCGACGTACGGGCAGTTGATCTGGAAGCGAGACGTCGGTGCCGCGGTCATCACGCCCCTGGTGGTTGCGTCCGGTGCGGTCTACTTCGGAACCTCCGACCAGCGCATCCATCGGCTACCCCTGGACCCTGCCGCCGCCCACGCCGAGCTCGAGCTCGGCGGTAACCCATTCGGACCGCCCCTGCGGCTCGGAGATTCCCTTCTGCTCCTCGTCTACGACGGCCCTGACGCGGCAAGCCTCAGGTCCGTGGATCTCACCTTGAACGGGGTTCGCTGGAGGCGGGAGGCCCCCGGCGGCTGGAGCTCAGCGCGAGCCTATCTCTGGCGTGGCAACGCTCTTGTCGGAAGCGAACAGGGCAGACTCGCGGCTTTTTCCCAGGACGGCTCCGAGGAATGGGCGGACGCGTTTGCCGGGGTCATTCGGGGAATCGGCGTCGCGGATGATGGGCTCTATGTCGGCACCCTGAGAGGCACGGTGTATGCCTATGAGCCAGCTCCGCCCTTGGACGGAAAGGCGCTGAATCCTCATGTCCCCTGAGCAGGAGACGTGCGCAACCGGCCGCCGTCATCGTCGTGCGGAATCGCGGTTCCCCAGAAACAATGCGTCCACGACTTCGGGAACTCGGCGAGGTACGCCGTGTCCATGTGCTCGATCCGGAAGCCGCCACCCTCGAGGAGAGCGGGAATCTCCCGCGTGACGTGACAACCTTCGAACAGCCAGTGGGGGATCGGCTCCGACCACTCCTGCCAGCGGCGTACGCGAGGATCGGGCGACCGCCCGTGCTCGAGGAAGATGAGCTTGCCGCCTGGCCTCAGGACGCGGGCGATGCCTCGGATCGCCTCCACCACGCCCGGAATCGTGCACAAGGTGAAGGTGCTGACGACGGTATCGACCGAACGGTCGTCCAGGGGAATGCGCTCCCCCGGGAGGCCCAGGAACTCGACATCCAGCTTCGTCCGGCGTCGTTGCCGCTCCGCGAGCCGAATCATCCCGGGGTTGGGTTCGAGCGCGTAGATCTTGCTCACCCTCCGCGGATCGTAGTGGACGAAGTTGACGCCCGGGCCCACGCCGATCTCCAGGACCCTCCCCCGAGCCAAGGGGACGATTCGCGCCCGAACCTCACGGATGGGCTTCGGATCGCCCAGGACTCTCACGAGATGCGGGTAGACATGATCTCGGTAGAAAGGCATGGGTGACTCTCTAAATCAGGAGGCTGAAGCCCTGCGCTTCGCGAGCGGCCACACGACCTGACCGATGAGCGTTTCGGGCATCTCGCCCATGCCCGGATAGCCGAGCCGTTCGGGGCTGCGCTCACGCGGCCAGTACGCGGTGCCGAACAGGAAGTCCCAGACGCTCAGAACGATCCCGAAGTTCTTGGCCGTCCCGCCCTCGGTCGAGAGGTCGTGGTGCCAGAGGTGCATCCGCGGCGAGTTGAGGAGCCGACCGAGGGGGCCCAGGCTGATCTTGAGGTTGCTGTGGTTGAAGTCGCCCCACACGGTGCTCGCGATGGCCACCGCGAAGACGGCCTGGCTGGAGGCTCCGAGCCAGGCGAGGGGGAGCCACTGAAGCGTCTTGTAGACGATGATCTCCATCCAGTGGAAGCGGAAGTTCCCCAGCCAGTCCATGGTGGTCACGGAGTGGTGAACCTTGTGGAAGGCCCAGAGAAAGGGCACCCGGTGCAACAGGTTGTGAACGCCCCACTGCAGGAAGTCCGCCACCACCAGGAATACGGCGAATTGCGCGGGGAACGGCCAATCCGCCACCGGGGATCTCCCCGGTGCGAGTCCCCAGCCACGAAGGAACTCCGTCGCCGCCGCGGAGGTCCACGCCATGAGACCCGCGGTCCAGAGCCCGAAGAGATGGCCGTTGATGGCGAGCCAGCCCAGATCGCTGACCAGACCCTTCCGGAGGAGCGGCTGCATCTGCCTCCAGGGGAGCAGCCTTTCGAGGAGCGTAAAGGCCAGCGAGATCGCAACCAGCCAGTGAACGTAGCTCATGCTCAATTTAGCTTCTTGGTCCACACGGCCAACAAGGCGCCGAGCGGAGAAGGGTTCCTCGGTCCGAACGTCTTGAAGACGGGTCCAAAGCCTCCGCGGCGCAGAGTGCGATAAGTGGAGCGTCTGAACGCAGCGGTCTCATAGTGGCAGCGAGCGTCTAGCCCATAGTACGCCGGGGGGATTACTCTTCGCTCGGCTCTCGTCCACGGCGCAGGGCTCGACGGAGACCCCGGTGCTTCTCTTCCTGCTTCCTCACCGCAAGAGCCATTCGGGGCGCATGGCCTGGTAGGTGGCCAGGCCAACGAAAGACCCCCGCCGCGGGGGGCGGCTCGTGGTCGGGCCCGCTCTGGCTGAGGGGCCTCCTTCGGCGCTCACTGTACCGCGACCTTGCCGAGAGCGGCCTTCAATCCCTCGGCGATGCGTGCCGGGTCATCGACACCCCAGAAGTGCATGAAGAAGAGCCGCGGCGTCTCCCGCAGCATGTGGGAGTGCAGGGCGGTCACCCGGATACCATGGGCTTCGAGCTCGCGGATCACCGGGTTCACCTCGTCCGCGACCAGCACGAAGTCGCCGGTTGTGGCCACGCGGCTTTCGACGACCTGGAAGTTCAGCGCGGTGGCCATGCCCGCGCTCGCCGGGACCTCCCTCCCGTCTTCTTCGATCTTTCCCGCACGCGGTACGGCGATCTGGAGGACGCGACCGGCCAGGGAACCCTTCCGGCCGAGCACGGCCTGGACCTTGTCGAAGGCGGCCGTCTCCGCTGGACTGGGGGAGGGTGGCGCCGCGGTCGACGTCGCAAGGGGCGTCTTCGTCGTGTCGAGCGCGCTTCGGAGGGCGGTCGCGACCTGCGGAGCCTCGCCGTGACCGCCGACCTCGTCGGCCAGCAGCACGAGGTCGCCCATGGCCATGAGGTGTCCTTCAGGGCTGGCTTTCATGAGGGCTGCCCATGAGCCCAGGGCGAGGGTGGGCGCGACCTGGACGCCCCCGGCGCTGACCCGGAGGTCGGCTCGGGGCCACCCGTACTTGTGGACGTCCCCGGGGAAGACGCGGCCGGTTCGGCCGAGGGTCTTGTCGATGGATTCCCAGGTCGCCGAATCGACAGGGCCGGCGGCTGCCACCGCCGGCAGGGCGGACAACGCCAAGACGAACGAAACACGACGCCAGGATGACCGTCTCATGCAGGACCTCTCTTTCGTGATGATTCGCGGACGCATCTGTTCGTGGCCATTCCGTCCCGGGCGGCTAGTAAAGCTTCTCCGTTACGGTCCGCCATTCCGCTCCCTTGTGAAGCGACACCTAGGGAGCTGCTCGAGCTCGAGATGCACGGGCCCTACCAGACGCTGGAGCCGGGGCAGGCGATGTCCTTCGAGGAGATCTGGGAGGTGCTTCCTGGACGCGCTCCCAGGGTAGGCTCACGTCCTTTTCTCCAGCACCTGGCGAAGACGCCGGGCGACGATCTTGTCCTCGCCGGGTTGCATCATCCAGACGCCGATCACGAGCGTGTTCCCTTCCGAACGAATCCCGATCGAGGGCTCGCCGTCCCGCATGGCCTTGACCGCTGCTGCCGCCGCCGCTTCGTCCGCGCCCTCCCACGCGATGCGCACGTGGGGAACGTGGTTCGCGATCTCGGGTACGAAGACCTCGGCCTTCACCCCGGAAACCGCCGCCGCAGCGCTCCGGATCGCCTCCGCCCGCCTTTCGAACTCACGAGCCTCGCGCGCCTGGTCCTTCTCCAGGAACAGCTCCAGCGCCACCAGCATGCCCAGCATCTCTTCCTTGTTCACTTTCATGCCCCGGCCGACCGTGTTGCCGTTCGGGGGAGCGTGGAGCCGCGCCGCCTCGATGAGGCCCTTGCGGCCCAGGAGCAGTCCGGCGCTCTGGGGTCCGCGAATGCCCTTGCCCCCGGAGAACGCCACCAGGTCGAAGCCCATGCGGGTGTACTTCCAGAAGTTGTCCACGGGCGGCACGTCGGCGGCGGCGTCGTTGAAGGTGGGGACGGCGTGTTTCCTTCCGAGCTGGGCGAACTCCTCGTCCGGGATCCTCCCTTCGCGGTTCATGGCGTTGTAGAAGAGCATCAGGGCGGTCCTCTCGTTGATCGCCCGTTCCAGCTCTTCGCGCGTCTCCACCTCCACCAGCCGCACTCCGCAGTTGCGAACGGCGTGCTCGTAACCGAAGCGGTGGGACTTCTGAATGATGACTTCGCTCTTCATGCCGGCCAGGTCGGGAAGATCGACGATCTTCTGCCGGTCCGTGCCCGTGAGAACCGCCGCGGTTCCCAGGGTCAGGGCGGAGGCGGCTCCCGCCGTGACCATGGCGGCCTCGGAGCGGAGCAGGGTGGCGATCCGCTGGCCCACCCGGTCGTGGAGCTCGTCGAGCATCACGTATTGCTTGGAGGCGTAGTTGATCGCCGCCATCACTTCCGGAGGCATGAGGGAGGCGGTCATGGCCGTGTACGTCCCCGCCGCGTTGATGAAGGGACGTACCCCTAGCTCCCGGAAGTAGTCACGTCCGGCCCTTCGGGCCGGGGCCGCGGCGGCGGGCCCGGGGCTCGCCGCGGTGAAGCCTCCCACCAGCGGCCCCGCCGAAATGATCTCGAGGAAACGTCTTCGGCTCCACATCGTGCTGCTCCTCCTTTGGATCTGCCTTCATGATCGCCGACGGGGCGGAAGGGTACAATGCCACCCGTTCCGGAACCGCGACGGAGGCACCATGCGGAAACGGCAGTTCCTGGGCTCGCTCCTGAGCGCGGGCGGCGCGCTGCTCGTCGACGGCCGCGGCCGCGAGACCGTCGCCGCGCCTCGGGCATCTCGGCTGAAGATCACGCGTATCCGCCTCTATGAGGCGCCCCAGCCGCGCGCCACCTTCAACCAGAGCAACGCCGTGGTGACGGTGGAGACCGACCAGGGCCTCACGGGAATCGGCGAGGGCGGCGCCCGCGACACCGTCGAGCAGCTCGCGGGCCTGCTGATCGGCGAAGACGCGTCGCGCATAGAGCACCTCTGGCAGCTCATGTACCGTGGCTACTTCTACCCTCCCGGTCGCGAGAAGCTGCACGCGCAGGGGGCGCTCGACCTCGCCCTCTGGGACATCCGGGGCAAGGCCCTGGGCGTCCCGGTGCACCAGCTCCTCGGTGGGCTCACCCGCGAGCACGTCCCCTGCTACGCGACCGCGTTCCCGGATCGCGGCTCCCCGCGCGAGACGGCGCGCGCCTGCATCGAGGCCGGCTTCAAGGCGTACCGGACGCACGGCGCCGATCCCGGCGGCGACAGCTTCGACTCGCGTGCCATGGTGCGGCGCACCCATGAGCTGTGCAAGGAGGTGCGCGAGGGCGTCTCCCCCGACGGCGACTGGGCCATCGACTTCCACACGCGCTTCGACCTGCCCGACGCCATTCGATTGAGCCACCTGATCGAGGATCTCGAGCCCTTCTTCGTGGAGGATCTGGTGCGCTCCGAGGAGCCGGCCGTCTACCGGAGCCTGCGCCCCCAGGTGAAGGTGCCCATCGCCGTAGGCGAGCACTTCGGCGCTCGCTGGGACATGAACGAGCTGGTCGAGCAGCACCTGATCGACTACTCGCGGGTGACCCTTCCCAACGCGGGAGGCATCACGGAGCTGCGCAAGCAGGCCGCGCTGTGCGAGACCCACTACGTGGGGCTCGTGCCCCACTTCACGGGACCGGTGGCCACGGCCGCCCTCGTCCACGTCCTGGCCTCCTTCCCGGGGCCGGTCTGCATGGAGGTCCTGGGCGCGGCGCCTGCGGCCGAGCCCCACTTGCCGCAGCATTGCGACTTTCGGAACGGCAAGCTGTGGCCGAACGAGCGGCCGGGGCTCGGCGTGGAGTTCGACCCGCGCCGGGCGAACCTCCTGTCCGAGGTCACGGAACACCGCCAGCCCACGCGGCTGTTCCGAAGGCCGGACGGCTCGATCACGAACTGGTAGGTCGGGCCGGAGGAGGAAAGGCCATGAGGCGACGACAGTTCGTGGTGAAGACTTCGGCGGCCGTGGCCGGCACGGCCCTTTCGGCGCGGCGTGTGCTCGGGGCCAATGAACGGGTGAACGTGGCCCTCATCGGCTGCGGTGCGCGGGGCCGACTTCTGGCCAACCTCGTCAAGCAGACGCCCGGCGCCGCGGTCACGGCGCTGTGCGACGTCTACGACCAGCAAGTCGCGCAGGCGCGAGAGTCGGCCAGCGAAGGAGCGCGCGGGTTCAAGGACTTCCGTGAGGTTCTCGATCAGAAGGACATCGACGCGATCGTGGTGGCGACGCCCGACCACTGGCACGGCATCCTCGCCGTCTTGGCGTGCCAGGCGGGCAAGGACGCCTACGTCGAGAAGCCGCTCGCCCACAACGTCAAGGAGAGTCGGGCCATCGTGGAGGCGGCGAAGCGGTCGAAGCGCATCGTGCAACACGGGACCCAGCACCGCGCCGCGCCTCATTACCGCGAGGTGCAAGAGACCATCCAGAGCGGCAAGCTCGGCGAGGTCCGCTACGTTCGCATCTGGAATTTCCAGAACCTCTACCCGAACGGGATTGGCCGGGAGGCGGACACCCGTCCGCCGGCGGGTCTCGATTGGGACCTCTACCTCGGGCCGGCGCCCCTCGTTCCCTTCAACCGAGCGCGCTTCCTCGGCACCTACCGGTGGTTCTGGGACTACGCGGGGGGGTGGGTCACGGATTTCGGGACCCACCGGTTCGATTCGTTCCATCAGGTGATGGGAGTCGACGCGCCCCGGACGGTGGTGGCGACGGGCGGGCGGTTCGGTCTGAAGGATTCAGGGGAGACTCCAGACCTGCTCCAGGCGACCTACGAGTACCCTGGATTCATCATGAGCTACGAGGTATGCGCCTTGAACGCCCACGGCGCGGGAGGTCGCACGCCAGAGATGGCCTATTACCAGATGCGCGGCGAGTTCGATCGGCCGCATGGCGAGGCGTTCTACGGGACAAACGGGACCCTGATCTCGGACCGCATCGGATATGAGATCTACCCCGAGATGGAACCTCCCCAACGGCGCGCGGAGCGCGAGGATTCGGGAGCCAAGCCGGCCTTTCGCGCGGAGCGCAAAGTGGTGAAGGGCCGCGACACGACGGACCTGCTGGTGAAGAACTTCGTCGAATGCGTCAAGAGCCGACAGAGGCCGATCGCGTCCGCCGAGATCGGCCACCGCTCGACGATCGTGCCCCTGATCGGCAACATCGCGTACCGGACGGGCCGGAAGCTCCGTTGGAACGCCGAGCAGGAAGCGTTCGAGGGGAACGAGCCGGAGGCAACGGCGCTCCTCGGCCGGCAGCATCGCAAACCGTGGAGGTTGGTCTAGCCCCCGAGGCCCCTCGAGGAAGGAGCCTCCCTCTGTTTCCGCGGGCCCCTTCAGGCGCTTCGGCCGAAGCGCTTGACGTATCGGGCTCGGGCAAGGGCCGAGACCTCCTCGCGGTTTCGCGGAGCCGCCGTCGTCACCAGGTCGTCCACCAGGCGCCGGGCGACCGCCGCGACCTCTTCCACCGCGCGCTCGAAAGCGGCCTCGTTGGCGCGGGACGGGGCGTTGAAGCCGCTCACCTTGCGGACGAATTGAAGCGAAGCCGCGCGGACCTCCTCGTCGGTCGCGGGAGGCTCGAAATTGAACAGGGTGCGGATGTTTCGACACATGGCCGCTCTCTCGCTCTTCCGGTATAACCGTGATTTTGAAAGAGTCGGCGGTTGGCACGGATCTCACTCCTGCCGCAGCGCGATCGTCGGATCGATTCGAGAGGCCTTCCGTGCAGGCGCGTAAGCGGCGGCGAGCGCGGTGCCCAGCAGGGTCGTCACCGCCAGCCCAAGCGTCAGGGGATCGTTGGCTTTCATTCCGTACAAGAACGATGCGACGAATCTCGAGGTGCCCAGCGCCGTGGCCATGCCGATCGCCAGCCCCCCTGCCACCCGCACCGACACCTCACGCAAGACCATCCGTACGACCGCGCCCCGCGGCGCCCCCAACGCCATCCGGATGCCGATCTCGCCGGTGCGGCGGGCGACGTTGTACGAGACGGTGCCGTAGAGACCGACGCAGGCGATGGCCAGGGCCAGGATCGCGAAGCCACTGCACAATTCGGCGAAGGTGATCTCCTGGTTGATCGCCTGGTCGATGTCCGCCGCCTGGGTCCTTACGTCGGACACGGGCACGCGCGCGTCCGCTTGACGCACCATCTCGCGTACGGAGTCGACATACCGGAGCGGATCGCCCGACGTGCGCAGCGCGTAGACCATCTGATTCGGCTGGGGGTAGCCTTGGTCATACGGCATGTACACCACCGGCGGGATGGCCCTCGTCAGGCCGCCATAGCGCGCGTTCCTGGATACCCCGACGATCTCCATGTCGCGCGCGACACGGTCTCCTCCTCCCGCTTCCCGCAGGGTCAGGTGCTGGCCCAGCGGATTCCGATCGCCGAAATTGGCCTTGGCAAACACCTGGTTGATCACCGCGACGGCCGGGGAGCCGGGCCCGTCGTGTTCCTCGAAATCACGGCCGGCCAGGATCGGAATCTGCATCGTTGCGAAGAACGCGGGTCCGACGGTCAAGAACCGGTTGGCCGGATCGGGTGGCGAGCCGGATACGCCGATCGGCAGTCCATGCTCTCCTTGGATGAGGGAATCCCGTTCGAGACTCGCGCTGCGCACGCCCGGGATCGCGCTGAACCGTTTGCGTAGATCGGCGTAGAAGGCGGCGATCTCCGGATCCTTGTGTCCGGCCTTCCGGGCGTCCACCTGGAACAACAGCACGTTCCGGCGATTGAAGCCGAGATCGATGGATTGCAGATTCGAGAGCGTCCGCACGAAGAGCCCCGCGGCAACCAGCAAGAGGAGCGAGATGGCGATCTGCCCCGCCACCAGCACGTGGCCGAGGCGGACGCGCCGAAAGGAATGGCGCGCGGCCGGTTGGGCCGCGCGTGTTTGCTTCAGGGCCGGCATGACGTCCGGGCCCGTGGACTGCAGCGCCGGAGCAAGGCCGAACAATAGGCCGGTCAGAAGGGAAAGCGCGGCCGCCACTCCGAGCACGTGCCAGTTCAGGTCCGCGTGCAGGGTGAAGCTCGCTCGGCCGTTGGCCAGAAGCAGCGTAAGGAAACGAATCCCCCAGACGGCGAACAATACCCCCAGAGCCCCCCCCAGGGACGCCAGGACAACGCTTTCGGTCAGCAGTTGCCGCACGATGCGAAGCCGGCCCGCGCCTACGCTCAGCCGCAGCGCCATCTCCCGCCTTCTCGCCGCGGCGCGCGCCAGGAGGAGATTGGCGACGTTCGCGCACGTCAGGGCCAGGATCAATCCCACCAGCGTCATCAGCACATAGACCGGCTGCGAATACTGACGGCGCAGGCTGTCGAGCCCACCCGCGCCTTCCTTGACCACCAGCGTGGGCAGGTTCGCCCTCTGCCGATCGTTGGCGGCGGTGCCGGCTACCCATTGCTGAAACGCCGGCGCCAGCGCGGCCTGGGCCTGAGCGAGGCCGACCCCGGGCCGCAGTCGGCCCATGACCTGGACCCAATAGTAGTTCCGAGCGAGGTAATCCTCGGGTCGAAAGCCGAACAGTTTGCCCGCTCCCAGCAATTCGTTCGTGTGTATCGGAAGATAGACGTCCGGGGCGGCTGCGGGGTCGACGCCGAAGAATTCAGGCGGCGTAACCCCCACTACGGTAAAAGGCAGGTTGTCGACCAGAATCGACCGCCCGACCGCGTTGTCGGCTCCCCCGAAACGCGCTTGACTGAACCCATGGCTGACCACGGCCACTGCCGGAGCTCCCGCCTGGTCGTCGCCGGGAACGATCAGCCGCCCGGCAGCCGGGGGAACGCCGAGTCCACGGAAATAGTCGCCCGACACGTTCCAGCCGGTGGCAATCCCGGCTTGCCCATTGACGGTCAGGTTCACCCGCCTCACTTGCCACGATTGGCAATGGGCGAACACGGCCGAAAAGACGGAGTCGTATTCCCTGAACAGTTCGAACGCCGGGAACGGAAAAATGCCGGCCGTGACTCCCGACCTGGGATCCTCATAGGTGGTGCCGCTCATCCCGTGCATGACAGAGTCGCGCCGGGTGTCCCCGGCGTGCCAGGTCAGGACGACCAGCGACTCGGGGTCGGGCACCGGCAGCGAGCGAAACAGGATCGAATCCATGAAGCTGTAGATTGCGGTGTTGGCTCCGATCCCGAGGGCGAGAGACAGAATTGCGAGAGCGCCAAAGGTCTTGTTGGCGGCCAGCGCGCGCAAGGCGTAGCGAACGTCGGCTCCGAGGGTGTCGAGCCAGGCGATGATCCAGACTTCCCTCGCGTATTCGCGGGCGAGCGTCGGGTTGCCGAGTTGCCGCCGCGCGCCCGCGGCGGCGGCTTCGCGGGCAAGGCCCTCCCGGGTCTTCTCGAGCTCGAGCATTTCGCGGTGGAAGTCGATCTCTTCGCTCAGCTCTCGGTCGAAGCGGTCGCGCCGGAAGAGAAAGCGCAGCTTGTTGCGGAGACGTGCCCACATGGTCAGACCCCCTCCATGACGGCTGCGATCGCGCCCGTCATGCGCTCGAAGCCCTGGGCCTCCCGGGCGAGGCGCTTTCGGCCGGCGGGGGTGATCCGGTAGATTCGCGCGCGCCGCTTGAGCTCCGACTCGCCCCACTCGGCCTGAACCCAGTCGTTGACGAGCAGCCGCTGCAACGCCGGATAGAGCGAGCTCTCGCCGACCCGCAGCACGTCACCGGAGACGCGCTCCAGATGCCGCGCTATGGCGTAGCCGTGGGCCGGGCCGCGGGTCAAGGTCTTGAGGATGAGCATCTCGAGCGTGCCGGGCAGCAGCTCGGAGCTCAGGGAAGTCCGATGTCGCATCGTTGATCTATGCCTCGTTTATCGATGCCTTATCATAACCCAGGTCTCGAGGCTGTCAAGATGCGGCCCCGCCGTCAGGGCCCGGCGTCCAAGCTCAGGGATTGGGGAAGAACAGACAAGAAACAGACAGGCCCGCTGCTCCGCGGACCTGGCCGTCTCGCTGACTCACTGCCGGAGTTGGTGGAGCTGACGGGGATCGAACCCGTGACCTCGTGAATGCCATTCACTTTCCTCGACCTTTTCCAGGGTGTTCCAGGAGGTTGCAGGACGTTTCAGACAGTGCGTTTCGGCCGCTACTGGAGCGGTCAGAACGCATGTTTGACCCCTCCACGGAGTTCCATGACAGGCCGCCGAGTTTCAGCCTCGATAGACAAGAAATAGACAAATCTCCGGACCCGTCCAGGCTGGGATGCCGCGTATAAGAAGGCGTGAGGCAGCGGAAGGGAACCAACGAAGTCGTCCTCAACGTCAGGAAGCTCGAGTGTCTGCACCCGGCAGCGGGACGGGAACGCACCGAGTACTGGGACGTCGGCCTCAGAGGCTTCGGTGTCCGCGTGGCCGCCTCCGGCCGGAGGACCTTCACCGTCCGCTACGTGTTTCAGGGCGATCAACTCCGGAGGGATATCGGCGTCTAATCAGGTGACGACCGGCTATGCCTCGGCGCGGGCCGAGGCAGAGCGGATCATCTCCGAAGCTCGCAACGGGCGCGATCCCTTCATCAGCACCGCCCTCCTCAAGAAGGCCGACATCTCGACCTTCGAGGGCCTCTGCACTCGGTACCTGGACGATCCTGCGCCTGGGCGCAGGGGGCGCGTCTTGAGCGAGGCCACTCGCGACGGGATGACGCGCATCGTCAACCGGGAGCTGATCCCGGTCTGGGGCGCGAGGGATCCCAACAGCATCCAGTCCGAGGAGGTCGAGGCCTGGGTCCGCGGGATCGCGAGCGGCCACGGTCGCAAGAAGGCCGCTCCCTACCTCGCCAACCGTTCCTTCGATTACATGGCGATGCTCTACTCGTGGGCGATTCGGCGCCGGCTGATGAGGTACACCCCGTTCGTGGGCCTCGATAAGCCCTTTGCCGAGCAGAAGCGAACAAGGACCTTCGGCAACGATGAACTGCGGCGCCTCTTCGACGCACTGAAGCAGGCCCCCAAGCAGATTGCTGGCCTCTGGCTGATGCTCTTCTACACCGGCAACCGGCTCCGCGAGACCCTCAAGATGGAGTGGTCCTGGATCGACCGTGAAAAGAAATACGTGGTGCTTCCTGGTGCGGTGACGAAGAACAAGCGAGAGCACCTGGTGCCCCTCGTGCCCAAGGCCATGAAGCTTCTGGAAGTGCTGAAGGATCTCTCGGGCGACTCGCCGCACGTCTTCCCCGGGCCGACTGGCGACCCCATGAACTGGGTCCAGAAGGCGTGCGCCCGGATCATGACGAAGGCGGGGATCGAGGACGGCCGCCACCACGACACTCGGCGTGTCTTGCAGACGAACATGGCCGAGATGGGCGTGCCCCCGCACGTGGCCGACATGATCCTCAACCATGCGGTCAAGGACGCTCCCAAGTCGCGCCAGCACTACGACACCCACCACTACATCCCGGAGAAGCGCGAGGCGCTGATGCAGTGGGTCAGCCGGCTAACGAAGGTCCTCGGCTACGACCCGAACGCTGTGATGAAAGCGGAGCGCAGCGGCTTCCAGGGCAAAGGTCCGGCACGCCGGCTCGGGAGGGCCGAGCCCTACCGCGAAAGGAAGGCAAGGCTGGCTGCCGAGGGTCGAGATCTCGGCGCCGAGCGGAGCGAGCTACGGCAGCGACGGCAGAAAGGCGCGCGGATCCGGCTCGCCGCCGCGTCCTGATTGCCCTCCGCAAGTTCCATGTCAGGCACCTTCGTCGTCTTCGACCTGTTGATTCCCCGGACGGACGATCGGACAGGTCTCGTGCATCCCCCCGCCCTCTTCGATGACTGGACCATCGAAACGGCCGAACGCTTCGGGGGCCTGACTCGCCTGGGCGCGGACATCCTCGGATTCTGGTTCGACAGTAGAGACCTCATCGAGGACCATTCACACTGGTATCGGGTGGCCGTGAGCGAAGGCGACGTACTTGCGCTGCGAGAGCACGTGAAGGCGACCGCTCGCCGCTTCGGCCAGCGCTGCCTGTACTTCCAGAGAAGCGGTGAGGCGGAGCTGGTCTGGGCCGACCCGGAGTGACGTGTATCAACCCGATGATTGACATTTGTCAACCATCGGGCTACCCTGGACTCCAGGGAGTGAGGCCATGAAACGTCACAAGCTGCTTTCCGGTGAGTCGATCGGGCTCGACGACGTCGAGGCCAGTGACGTCGCATTCCTCAAGAACCTTCAGCGGATGGCGACGAGCGGGATCAGCTTCTTCGAGCTCGAGCGCGTGGCCATCGGCCCTGGGTCTCCGGCCCTCCAGGGCTGGAGCCGGGTCACGCGGGAGATCGTGAGTTCGCCCCTCTACCGTGTGGCGGCCGACATCGCGACGCGTGCTGGCATCGCGGAAGGGCTCATCCTGGCCGCCGAGCACGAGGACAAGAGAAGCCAGATCCCCGCGGATAGCTCGCTGATGAGCGTAACGCAGGCGGCAAACACTCTCGGAATCTCCCGCGCCGCTGTCCACAAGGCGATCCAGCAGAAACGCCTCGCGGCTCAGCGGTACGGGAACGTTCTCCTCGTCGACCGAGAGGCGGTCCTGCGCTACAAGCGCGAGCGCCGCCAGGGCGGGAGCCAGGCATCGAACTCTCGAGCGCAAGCCGTAGGTGGAGCGTCGACAAGCGCCGCCTTGGTTGGCAGGGGGCGCTGACGTTGCAAGAGCCAGCCCAACATCCTACTCCTTCGTAATCAGCAGGTCGTCGGTTCAAACCCGACCACCGGCTCCACAACAAACACAAAAGGAAGTTAGAAGAAATGGTGCCCGATTTGTGCCGACGTCTGGGCTACAGGCTGGGCTGCCGGTGAGGAATTGAGGGTGGTTCGCAGCCGAATCCGTAACGTCGGCACCCGGCTGCTGCGCCGGCTCCTCCGCGGATTCTGGCCCGCTTCTGACGGGGACATCTCGGGGACAGTGGCCGTAAGCCGCTGAGCCACCCGGGGCCGTGCTAGCCGTGGTGGGGTGGCAACCTACCGCGCAGCCCTTAACACCGGTCCTGACCGTTCTCCTTTACGGCGCTTCCAGGTAGTCGGCCAACGCCTTGCCCTGGGTGGCGGGGCCGCGTGCTGCCCGCAACGTCTTGCTGCGGTGCGCCAGGCCAAACGTTACCGACCAGATGGTGACACGCTCTGGGACCTCCCCCCCTGCATCCGCAGACTGCACCTGATGGCTACCATAGACGACGCCGATTACCTCATGGGTGCCGGGAAGCAGAAGGGGCGCTCCACTGAGGCCGCCTGGCGTGGGCATGTCAAGCTCATACGAGCTTACGACGCCGAAACGCTGATGCGTGAAGTCGAACGTCCGAGTAGCATATCCGCGAAGAACTCTGCCGTGGAGCGTGAAATGGAGCAAGCCATCATGATCCCGCCGCGACTCGGTGAGGGGATACCCGTACGTCCAGACATCGTGGCCAATCAGGCGGCCTTCGGCCGACAGCCGGAAGGGAAGTGCCGGCTCCGCATCCACTCTCGCGAGGGCTAGATCGCTCCCGTTGGCATCCTGCGCAAGGTCTGCGAGCCGCCACGATTTGAACTTTCCAGCAACACGCGGAGCTCCGATGAACCGCTGGCCAGCCTTGATCTGCCGCTCAACACAATGCCACGCCGTTACGAACACCTGTTTCGGGAATAGAAACCCGGTACCGCAGAACTCGACCGGGTCCTCGCCATCCATCAGCAAGATTGGGACGATGGTGCTCTCGAGAACGTCATGGTCAGCCGGGCACATCTTGGCCCTTCCTAAAGACCGAGCTTGGACAGATCTTCCTTTTCCAGGACCCATTTCTGGCCGGTGGTCCGAAGAGCGGCCTCCAGAGCCTCCAGAAGGCGGCACGCATTATCGAGATTTGTTAGCTCGAGCCAAGCCGGCGTCGGATCGCGCGGGTGAATGGCTGGCTTCGTACTCACGGGGTACTTGCCTGCCTGAACGGTCCACGAGAGATTGTTGAGTACGTCCTTGTCCTCCGCAGACAGGGCGACACCTGCCTTCACGAAAAGGGCCTCAAGGTTGTGGCCCTTGATATCTTCACTCAGCTTGAGGGAGCCATTCTTGATATCAAGTTCCACTGGCGGGGTCCCCTTCGCCACGAGGATGGCTTTGGCCAGGTTCTCAGCGGCAAGCCCGTAGAGCAAAAGAATGGGCATCCTGGAGGCATAGAAGGAGACCTTCTCCTTTGCGGCCTCGTGACCTTCACGGAGACGGTTCGCCGCCACAATGAGCTGCCGTGCGGTGATCTGCCAGATGATGGGGATCCTGGCAGTCTTGTCGAAATCTGCCTCCTCAGCGGTGACCATTCTCTCGAACCCCTCAAGTTCAAGCGATCGACGTGCGCTCCCTCAGACTGCGTCAGAGCTCTTCGCGCTGGGAACGAGACACAAACGCCGGCCGGCCAAGTGCTTGGCGCATCCGGTTGACGGCCATGATCGTCGCCGCATAATGGTCCTGAAAAGCAGCAGCCGCGGCGTCTTGAAGATCCTGAACGGCAGTCCAGTACTTGTCGTCTTGCCGGGGATGCCAGATGTAGTTGATTTCGTGGTCCACCTTCGCGCGATTCGCACACTCCGCAGCGGGCAGTGGAATTCGGTCGTAGTACCTGCGCGGTACTGGTCCAAGGTGGTCGCGATACCAGTGCTCTTTATACAGCGGTATGACCGACGGATGCAGCAAGATTCGCAGTCCCTTGATGCCACTATCGGCAGCGTGAGCTCGTGATACACCGGAACCGAGAAATTGGACGACGTGGTCCTGATTTACCATGCCGAAGTCGGCTTTGATGCGGACGACGAGGAACTCGCCACACCCTATGCCTATGCGCACGGGAATCCTTGCCTCGAGCGAACAGTGCATTACGTAAACGGCGTAATCGACAACGGAATGTAGTCTGTCTGCAGCGTAGAACGCGCAGTCCGAGAATGTAATCGACGATCCGTCGGCGCGCTGCCGCGCGTCTCGGACGGCGTCCTCAATGATGAGATGAAACCGGATGAAGTGTTCGGAGAGAGCGTTGGAGCCTTCGAGCGAGGCCGTCAGAAACTCAATCGCTCCGGGCCGTTGTAGCTCCTCAAGAACCTCCGGTTGAACACGGTGGTCCTCCGTTAACACGGAGAATCCCAACATGTCGACGAAGGCCACGACCTTGTCGTACTTGTGTTGCCCGAACGTCTCAAACAGCTCCCGGGCGTGTTCAAGGTCCGGGTCAGATGTACCGTTCGGGGGGTCGACCAGCTCGTCGTCCGGCACCGTCGGCAGTCTACCACCGCCCGGTAACGGCCACTCTCGGTGATGGTCGATGTTCGACACCCTTCTGACGGTGGGACCGCTGCACGCCCTCTCGGGATCAACGAGAGCGCGGGGCGCCGGGCGAACTAGTCGTCAAGGGGTCGTGTTCAGCCTCCGTACCGCGGCACGTGTTCGAGCCTGCAGAATGCCACGATGGCGTTGTCGAGCACTTTGGTCCTGCTGCTTCTCCACCCGGCTCCAACGAAGCTCTGAGGATCCACGGCACGTGCGACCGAAGCAATCTGTCCGAAAGCGGTAACGAAGCAGCTCTCTTGCTGGTTCTGGAACCGCGTGGCCCACCAGCCGAAGAAGCGCCGAGTGTATTCGCGGTCGATGGGAACCACCAGATCGGGCAGCAGATGATGCAGGGCCTTCGATCCCGCCACGAGCGGCGCCTTATTGTCCACAATCTGCAGGTTCAGTATGAGCTCCCAGACGACGCGAGTGGTCCCGCCAACGTCCAGACTCGCGTCGTCGATCATCCGGCCGTCCAGTCGTTCGAGGGCCGCTCGCTGCCGGCGGAGAGCAGCCTTGAAGTTCGTAGGGTCGGCAAGGTGGGAGCCGCGGACGCCGATACCCCAACCCCCCAGCGTATGCCGCAATAGATCGAGGAAGGAGTCGTCGTCAATGGCCGCGCCGGCGCTACCGAGGATACGCCTTCGCCGGATGGTTTCCAGGTGAAGGCGAAGCTGGTCGCGTCGTTTGAACGCCGGATTGGAGTCGAACTTCCCAACGTAGTGTGGGAAATTAGTGATCAGTCGGTCGAGCCGTTTCTTCGCGCCTTCCACGGTCGGCGCGGCTCGCCGAGGAGGTGTGGTGACGACCCGCAGCGGGCTAGGAGAAGAGCCGGCGGCCTCTACACTTAGCCGATAGAGTCCACGGCCAACCCTCTTCAGGTCTCTGTACTTGACCCCATGATGCCTCGGAGCATTCACGCACATCAGGGACGTGATGTGCGTGCGGATGGTTGACTCCGCATACCGCGATCCAGAGCCTCTCAGCTCGATGATGATCTGCTGGATCGTGAACTCGGGGCAGCCAGGCCGATCGGTGATTTGACGGGCTGCGAACAGAATCTCCGCTCGGCAGGTCATTGCGAACCCCAGGGCATTCTACCCGCCGGAGCTGAAGGTGTGGTCCGGGGCGTGGACCGGCGCGGTTCTGGCGCCCGGGGCGCGCGAGGGGTCGCGCAGCTCCAACGCCCCGCGCGCCGTCCGGCCGATCGTTGGCCATCAGCGACCGACCTTCGAACTCGGGGGCTCGCTGTCCCCGTTCTGTCCCTCTTCTTGCTCCGAGCGATCCGCTCCGGGGCTCTTCCCAGTCATGTGATAGTCTAACTGTTTACGACACGGTGCTATGGTCGACTTTGGGGAGCTCGTCGGGCGAAAAGACGCCCCGGTCATAACGGACCCGGTACAGCTGTTCGACTCGCTGGACCGGAAGACCTCGCACGTCAGCCTGCGCGGGGCTCAAAGAGAAGCGCTCGGGCAGCTGCACGCGCGCCGGTCAGAGCGCGACCTCATCCTCAAGATGCCCACGGGCACCGGCAAGTCCACGGTCGGGCTTCTCTACTTGATGTCGCACATGGTCGAGAGTAGACAGCCTGGCGTTTACCTTTGCCCCAACAAGCAGCTCGTGGGACAGGTGCTCGAAGAGGCCGCGCGCCTCGGGGTAAGGGCGCACGCTTACCCGACGGGGCAGCCTCACCCTCACGTCGACTGCATGAACGCCGAGGCCGTCATCGTCTGCACTTACGACAAGCTCTTCAACGCCAAGAGCACGTTCCAGCGGGACGACGTCAATATCACGCCGGCTGCCATAGTCCTGGACGATGCGCACGCCGGCATCGAGGAGATCAGGGCGCAGTTCACCGCGAAGTGCACCCACGAGAAGATCAAGCAGGAGCTGTTGAAGGTCCTTGAGGGTGCCTGCGCGGCGTATGAGCCCGCACACTGGGAGGATATCAAGCGCGAACGGCGCGGGGTCGCCACCCTCATCCCGCAGTGGCTTTGGGCCGCGCTCGTGGCGCCCGTACGCATCGTGCTGTCGGCCCACGAGGACGACAGGGACGACGACCTGATGTTTAAGTGGCCTTGGCTGAGCCAGGTACTCAGGTGGTGCCGGTGCGTCGTGGCTGCGGACGGCGTCGAGATCGTACCGGACATTCTGCCCGTGCGGTTGGTCAGGCCCTACGAGGCGGCGGGCCACCGCGTGTTCATGTCGGCGACCCTCGCGGACGACGCAGTGCTGGTCCGGGAGCTGGACTGCTCGAGGGAGGCGGCGCTGACGCCTGTGGTCCCTGTTGCCGACGCCGGCATGGGCGAGAGGATGGTGCTCGTACCGTCGCTTATCAACAAGGATCTCGATCGCGAATGGCTCATGTCCTGGGTGGAGAAGAGGAAGAAGCGGCACCAAGCGCAGGTCGTGGTTCTCTCCGCCAGCGGGAAGAACGCCAAGGAGTGGGCGAAGCACGGCGCTCTCGTCGTGCTGAAGGACGACGTGTCCGAGGCCGTTGCGAAGCTGCGGAAGGAAGAGGTCAGCCTCGTGGCCTTCGCCCAGCGGTACGACGGCATCGACCTGCCCGACGACGCGTGCCGCATTCTCGTCATCGACGGGATGCCGACGGGGCAGGGCATCATTGACAGGTACGACAGCTCGCGCCCAGGTGTCCACGCGGGCGTGAGGAACAGGACCGTCTACCGCATTGAGCAGGGCATGGGACGGGCCGTGCGGTCGAACGCGGACTACGCGGTGGTGATCCTGGCCGGCCCGGAGCTGGCGACCTTCACCGCGAAGCTAGAGGTCCGCGAGCTGATGAGCGCCGAAGTCCGAGCCCAGATCGAACTCGGCCGGGAGCTAGCGCGGCTCGCCAGCGAGGAGCCCCCGGAAACGGCATTTGACAACCTCGTCAGCTCCTGCCTCAAGCGCGACCCCGACTGGCGGCGGTACTACGATAAGCAGGTACGAGCCCGGGTCGGGCCCACCCGGGCGACCGAAGAGGTGCGGGTGCGCATCGCCGACGCAGAGCGGCGGGCGGGCACGGCAGCGCACGATGGAGATCCGCAGAAGGCGACACAGATCCTGCGGGACCTCTTGAACGAGGCCAAGCCCCCGCTGGACTCGGCAGTCCAGGGGAGGATCCTCCAGAGCGTCGCCGGCTACCTCCACGAGGTGGACCCCGGCGAGGCCCTGCAGGTCCAGAAGGCCGCATTCGAAGCCAACCACGACATGCTGCGGCCGCCCGCCGGCGTCGTGATTCGCCCGCCAGACGCCAGCCAGGCCGACACCGCCTCCATCATCATCGAATGGGTCAAAGGCTTTGCGGATCCGAACGGTGCCATCGCGGAGTTCCAGACGATCGCGACCGGCCTTTCATTCTCGGCACCGCATCGGACCTTCGAGGAGGCGCTGAAGCAGCTGGCGAAGATCATCGGGGCGAAGGGCGAGCGCCCGGAGAGCGACCGGGCCCCCGACAATATGATCCTGTGGCCGGATGTATCGTTGGTGATCGAGGCGAAGAACGAGGCGACGTACGACGTCATCTCCAAGCGTGATGCGGGGCAGCTTCATCACAGCGTAGCGTGGTTCGCGGAGAACTACGGCCGCGGGGGCGTGCCGGTGATGGTGGTCCCTGCGACGGGGCCGGACCAGGACGTCGTGCTGCCTGCGGGCACTCGCCTCATCTTGCCCGACGACCTGGCGAGGCTCGTTTCTGCCGTGGAGGCGTTCGTCGCGGCCCTTGTTGCCAAGGTCACGGCGGGAAGCCTCGGCGTCAAGGACGTGAGGGGCCTGCTTACGAGCCACAGCCTCGACCCGAGGGGACTGATCCAGCGGTTCACTTCGGCGCCCAAAGCGTTCAAGGCCCGGGTCAAGTAGTCCCACGATCCCCGGGCCTACCTTGAAGTCCTCCGCTGGCTACCCGGTCTGCCCTCGCTGCGGCGCGGGTGACACTTTCAGGCCGCGCCGCGATTACAAGCCCGCGCCATTGTTCGAGCGAGCGGAACGACGACAGAGCCAAAGCGCCAAAGGACGAGGACCGGGGCACGGTAGCACATGGGCCCGTAGGCGGGCCTCCGGGGAGTCACACTTTCGGGAGTGTTCTCCTGCCTTTTTCCTTGACGAAGACGAGGACGGGAGTAGTCTCGAGTCGGCATCCCTCCCTGAATCGGAGTCGTTCATGCGAGTGAGAGTGCTCGTCTTGATGCTGTTGCTTGTCGTTGCCTTGGTGAAACCGGCCGCAGGCCAGGACGGAGCGCCGTTCGTCCCGGGATGTTCGACGCTGCCTTTCACGGGTCACCAGCAGCCGATCGACGATGACTGCGGGATCGATGGGAAGAGCACGGCCGCAGCCAGCAAGCTGGAGAGTCAGGCCAAGAACGATCTGTGCGCCGCCGGGCCGGCCGTCTTCACGACGTTTTGGACCTTCGAAAAGCTGAAGCGGGCCAACGAGGCTCTGGGCTTCACCCTCGGGGCGGACCGCAGCGGTGCTCGTAAACTCGTCGTAACCAACCCGGCCGGCGTGACTGTGGGCGAGGGGAAGCGCGTCATGCTCGCCGGGTGGGTTCTGCGCGCCCACGTCTCCGACGGCGGCGAGAACGTCAACTGTACGCGGTCCGGAAAACAAAACGACATCCACGTCCACATCGCTCCGGCCAAGGACAAGACGGTAGCCAATTTCTGCAAGGCTGTAGTCGCCGAGGCAATCCCACACCTGCGCCCCGACGCCATGAACGAAGGAGACATCGCCTTCACGAATGACGATGCCGCGGACATCAAGCACCCCGTCCGCGTGACGGGACATCTCTTCTACGATGGCCACCACCCCGTCAAGTGCGACACCGCCATCAAGGCCAACTCGCGTGTCAGCAAGTGGGAGATCCACCCCGTCTACGCAATCGATGTCTGTAAGAACCAGAGCCTGGCGAGCTGTGACCCGCGCGACAACTCCAAGTGGATGAGCCTGGCCGCGTGGATCGCAACACAGCACGAAGAGGACCCCGACCAGTAGGGCGCGGACAGCACATCTAGAGTCTCCGTTTTCTGGAGGGTGAGCCGATGCAGGGCCGGACTGTCTTGTCCGGCCCTGCCGCCGGAAGTTCGGGAACTATTCCGTCCCCGTGACCGGGCAGTTGGCGGCGCCCTGCGCACCCCAGCGGTCCTTGTAAGTGAACGTGACCGTGCCGTGCCCGGCCCCGACGTGGATCCCCACCTCCCAGATGTTCTGGGTGCCGCCTGGACGGAACCCGGCGCCATACACGGTGCCCCTGTCGTAGCTGGCAGAACCGGTGCCGGTGGACGCGGGGTCATCTGAATCGTTGACGGCATAGAGGATGGCGTGGTCGCTCCCGGCAGGGAAGAAGTAATTCCCGAGGCAGATAACCACCGGGACGGCGTTGATTCCTCTCGCGCTCGCCGACGCCTGGGCGGTGCCGCCTGGGCCGACCGCAGTGGCCGTGGCGGTGATGGTCTGGAGCGAGACTATCGGACAGGTCGCCTGGTTGCCGGTCCCGGAGGCGCACCCCGACCAACTCACGGACGTGGCGTTGGTCGTCGTAGCGGTGAACGTCACGGTGCATGTGGGATGGCAGTCACCCGACGAGGTCAAGGTGACCGTGGGCAAGCAAGGCGCGGTGGTGAACGAGTGATCCGCTCCTGCCGTCTGGCCACCCGCGTTCGTTCCCACCACCCGGTGGTGGTAGGCGGCCCCGCAGCTGAGCTCGGACACGCTCTGGTTCACAGCGACCGCACTCGACGCCGAGGGCACGTTCTGCTCGCCGGTGGAAGAGCCGTACGCCGGTGTGCGGCCGTAGTCGAAGTGGTAAGTCGCTGGAGCTCCGCGGCCGTCCACCGTCCCGTTTAGCGTCACGCCGGTCGCGGTGATGTTTGTTGCGGGTTGTGTCGTGACCGCGGGTGGCGTGAGCGTGGGAGACGGAGCCGGAGTCGGTGGCGGTAAAGGTGGGGGAGTTGGGGACACCACATCGGCTCCCGTGAGGGTGACTGAGGCGCTGGCGGTGGCCGAGAGCTTGGCGGCGCCGGTGGCGACAATGGTGATCGTGTCGCTGGCCCGCGCCTTTCCGTCGTTGGTGTAGGCGCCCACGCATGGGCCACCTGCCGGATCGGGGATCGAGATCTGCCCGGCCTCGGCGGAGAAGCTGCAGACCACGGTGGCACCGCCCGGGTCGAAGGCGTCCACCCTGACCTGCGCCGTCCCCCCGCGCGCGATGGCGGACGGAACCACGACGACCGACCGGATTCGCGGCGGTGACGCAGGCACAGGTGTGGCATCCGGTGCCACCGGGTTCTCACCCTCTCGACTACACGAGGCGCCAACCAAGAGCAGCAGGCACAAGACCGCCTTCATGTGCGTTCCCATATCCTTACCTCCCTCGTCTGGAGAACGTCCCCAGTCGCCGGCTGACGGGAGCAATGCGCGGGCCAGGTCTTCGCCGGCCCGGGGAGGACGCAAGGCCTTGATCGCAGCCCGGTAGCGTGGCAGACACGTTCTTCCGATTGAGAGCACACGAGGGCGGGTCAGGAGGCGCGTTGGTCCCAGGGGCGGACTACCGCCGGGGTCTACTTACGCCGAGCGCGACGAAGGCAGGCCAGCTTGAGGCGCAAGCGCTATTTGCGGGCTGTGACGACGCATCGAGCTTTGGGGTCACCTTGCGCGGGCATCGCGGGCACCGTTCCTCTCAGATTTGAGGACGGCGCGGTTCGATTCTCAGAACTGAGAAGACGCAGACACTGCGGTGGGTCGGGCCAGCCCGACGCGTCCGCAGCAGTTCTGGCGCAGGGTTCGCCGACACGCGTCCCGATTTGTCACGGGAACCGCTTGGCGTCCATCCAGTATCGGTAGAACGTCGGTCCCGAGATCTTCAGGCTCGCGGCCGCCTCGAATGCGCTGCCGTGCTGGCGCAGCCGGTCGAGGATCACCTTCTTGCGAAACGCGCGCAGGGCCTCCCCGTAGGACGCGTCCCCGCTCTCCAGGTAGGCTTCCGGATGCGGGTTCCTCGGACCCGAGAGCACGTCGGGTCGAAGGCGGCGGATGTCCGCCACGTCGATCAAGGCGCCTGGCGGGGTGTGGGTCACGAGGGAGCTGCACACGTTGCTGACCTGACGGACGTTCCCCGGCCAGGAGAACTGAAGCAGCGCCCGGAGGGCGTCGCGGGTCAGCCCCATCGTCTTCTTCTTCAGCGCGCGCTCGTGCCGAGCGAGAAAGTGAGCCAGCAGCGCCCGGATGTCCGCGATGCGCCGCGGATCGCGCAGCGGCACCAGCTCGACCTGGAGGCCGCTCACCCGGTAATAGAGGTCCTCGCGGAACCTCTTGGCGGCCACCTCCTCTTCGACGCTCCGGTTCGTGGCGAGGATGATCTGGACGTCCACCGGGAAGGACTTCGTGTCACCCACTGGCTGGACCGTCCTGGTCTCGAGGACACGCAACAGGATGGCCTGGCCCTCGGGCGGCAGCTCGCCGACCTCGTCAAGGAGGAGGACCCCGTTGTTGGCCGCCCGGAAGAGGCCCGGCGCATCCGCGATGGCGCCGGTGAACGCGCCCTTCACGTGGCCGAACAGCTTGGACTCCGCCAACTCTCCCCGCAGGCCCGCGCAGTTGAAGGCCTGGAACGGGCCGCGGGAGCGCTTCGGCGAGTAATGCTGGAGGTAGCGCGCCACCAGCTCCTTCCCGGTACCCGACCCGCCGGTGACGAGGATCGCCGGCGCGTCCGTACGCGTCGTGCTCGGGAGCAGGGCGTTCAGCGTCTCGAGGAGCTGCCGTGTAGCCTCGCTGTCCCCGACGATCTCGGGACCGTCGCTGTCCTGGAGCCGCCTCCATCCAGCCTCGGATTCCTGGATTCGCTGCTGACCCGAGACGTGCAAGGTCAAGGCTTGGCCCAGGGCCGTCGCGTAGGCGGTCAGCCACTCGAGGTCCTCGGCTCTGAAGGACCGCCCCGCCTCGTTCTGGAAACAGAGGGCGGCGACGACACCCCCCGTGAGCGAGTCCGCGACCGGGGCACACAGCACGCTGCGCGGTTGTCCTCCCTGGGGCGGAGTAGCCGCGGCTCCCGGCTCGCTGGAGGTCTCGATCAGCCGCGCCTCGCCGTCCTCGATGACCTGCCGCATGATGGTTTGGCTCACGCCCGGCGACGATCGCAGCACGCGGAACGCCACTTCGTCCTCGGAGTCGAGACCCGTGGCGAACAGGATCTCGACATCCAGGGGGTCCTGCTGCCGGACCCGCATGAGCACGCCCTTCTCAGCGCCGAGCCCCGCCGCCGCGCCAAGGAAGCTCTCCTGCAGGGCGGGCTCCCGAGCGCCCGTCCCGACGTGCCTGGCGAGGGCCTTCGTCAGCGCGTTCAGCAGGGCAGTCTCGTTGCGGCCATCCTGCGACGTCTCGAAGACGAGGGGGTGCTGATCGGAGGAGGCGCGGTCGCGCGGTCCGACGGAAGGCGCGGACACTCGATCCCTTGGAGCCATAGGGGTGGCTCAGTGCGCCGGCGACGTCTTCGCGACCCGAGGGAGAAGCACGAAACGTTCCAAGCCACCCTTAACCAGACGGCGCAAGCGAACAGCGCGAAGCCGACTCGCAACCTGACACCTCAGGCCGGCGGCCAACCCGCGGATATCCGGCGGCCAGGGTTCCGAAAATGGACCGGGTCGCCTCCTCATGCGAACCGCTTTCGGATCGGTGACAGCCAAGCCGACCTCGCGTCCCGCCCGTCAGGGGCTCCGATCACCTCTCAGATTTGAGGACAGCGCTGTTCGATTCTCAGGACTGAGAAAGGAACCTCGCTGCCTGATCCTTTAGACGCAGGCACTTGCCCGAAAGGGTCCATCCTCCAGGCCTGGGCCGCGGCTTGCAGCCCGCGTCCCCCGAGACGGATCGAAAGGAAGGATCCCCATGCCGAAGCGGAGGACATTCGTCCTGGCCGGCGTCCTGCTCGGAGCCGTGGTTCTGGCGACCCCCGCCGTCGCCCAGGACCCGTTCGCCGGCCTGACTCATACCTTGAACACCAATGCCCGCACCTGGGCGTCGGCGCTCATGCTGATCGGTGCCCTGATCGCGGGTGGGGCGATCATGATGGGCTCGCACGAGTCCGGACGCCATACCCGGAACTTCCTGTTCGGAGCCATCTTCCTGGTTCTGGCGGGTGCGGGCTTGGCGATCTACGACCGGATCGCCGGCCTTCTGCGCTGACGGCCTCTTCGGTCGCGGCCATGAAGCGCCGGCAGAGCGAGTGTTTCCGCAACCTGGACGATCCGCTGAAGATCTTCTCCCTCCTCACGTTCAAGTCCTGTGGGCTCGTCCTGCTCTTCTACGCGGGGGCGGTGGCGACAGAGCTGCTCTTCGGCCTCTGGTCCTTGGTGTTCCGGGAATGGAGCTTCCTGGCCCAGCTCGTGGCCGCAGGTTTCCTTGGCGCACTGCTCGCGTATACCGAGCGCCACGACGACGAGCACCTCGTTCCGTCGGCCATCCGGTACTACGCCTCCCGGCGCTGGCGGGTGCTCTATGGTGGCGCACGGGCCGATCAATACGTTGGGCATCCGCTCGAAGGGCTCGTGGAGGGTGGGCCGTGGCGGCGGTGACCGAGAGGAGCCTCGCTCCCGAGATCAACGTGGTGGACATCCACGACGACGTCGTCTGGAGCCGCACCGGCCATCTGACGCTGGTTTACCGAGTCGAGGCGTTCCACGAGCCCGGCCTCGACGGAGCGGATTTCGACGCGGCGGCCCTCCTGGCCGAGAACTCCTGGGCCGGCTTGCCCGAGGGCACCTGCTACCAGTTCTACGTCTTCGTCGATCAGCGCCGCGGCGTGCGGCGCCTCGAAGAGGCGCTGCCACCGATCGGCGGAGACGGCCCGAAGGAGCGGCTCCTCGAGGAGTTCCGCCGGGCACGGCTTCACGAGCTGACGCGGATCGAGGAGAACGGCGCTGCCTCCAACCTGGTCCAGGAGCGGCGCCATTACCTCTGCGCGACCTTCAGGCCCGTCGTTCCAAAGGCCTCGGCCCTGCACGGCCCGCTCCAGGGAATTACCGCTCTCCTCAAGGCGTGGGCCCGCGGCGAGCCCGTACCCCGCATGACCGGTCGCTGGGAGACGACATACGAGGCCCTGGTCGAGGAGGCGGCCCGCTTCGCCCGCCGGGTCGAGGTTGGTCTCTCGCAGATGGGCCTCGGTTTCGAGAGGTGCCGGACGTCCGAGATCGTCGGCGTCGTCTACGAGCTCCTGAACCCGACGGCGAGCGGGGTCATTGAGGTCGACCGCCTGTCGGAGCGGGCGCGGAACGAGCGCGACCGCCTGCCCCGATCCATCGTCGAGGAGATCCCCTACGCGGGCGACACCTCCCCCATCTGGAGCCTCCTCGACGACGACCTCCTGATCCGCCGCGACCACCTCCGCCTGGGCGACCGCTTCGTGGGCGTCATCTCGCTCAAGGAGCTGCCCGATCGGACGGAACCGGGGATCCTCGTGCCGCTCCTGGCCCTGAACCGCGAGCGTTACGTCCTCTACTACCGGGTGGACATCCCTAGGGCGGGCTCCGAGCTGGCCGCCCTCCGGGCCAAGGCCACCCTCGCCGCCGGCCTCAAGCTCGAGAACTTCCTCGTCAAGTCGGACCGGACCGACGCCCGGGCCAATGCAGTCGAGAAGCAGTCCGACGCCGCCATGGAGCGCATCATCTCAAGTACGCAGCGCATCTTCGGAACGACGCTGCAGCTCGTCCTCTACGAGGGCAGCGCGAGCGCGCTGGAGGAGGCCGTCCAGGAGACCCTCGGCGTCCTCTCTCGGGCCCATGGTCTCCGCGGCTATCGCGAGACCTACCTGCTGCGTGAAGCGTACCTCGCGCTGCTCCCCGGGGCGTCACCCCTGGTCGAGCGGCGGCGCAAGACGCTGACCCCGGTCATGGTGGACATGCTCCCGGTGTGGGGATTCCAGTCGGGCCAGGGAAAGGTCCCGTTCCTGACGCCCCACAACGGACTCGTCCTCTATGACCCGTTCGACACGGGCTCCCAGCCCAACGCCAACATCCTGGTCACGGGGACATCCGGGGCTGGCAAGTCCTTCGCCGTTTCGTACCTGCTCTCCGCCTACGAGGTGGCCTGCGCGGGGCGGGGCGACCGGGCCCCCTTCACGTTCATCCTGGACAACGGGGCCTCGTACCGCCGGTACATCGAGCTTCGGCCGGACGGACGCTACGTGCCGTACAGCTTCGACCACCCTCCGGGGGTACAGCCGTTCCTGTGGAACGAGGACGACGAGGCCTTCGACGAGCACGTCAGTCGCCTGGAGTGGCTGCTGCTCGACCTGCTCCACGTCTCGGACGCCGAGCCTGAACGGTTCGAACGCAAAAAGGCGGCTATCGAGGCCGCCCTCTATAAGGTCTACCGCGACAACCTCGACCGGGACTTCAAGGCGTTCGCCCAGGCGCTCGACACGATTCCCGAAGGCAGGGAGCTGGTCGCGGCATTGTTTCCCTTCACGGAGGGGAAGTTCGCGAAGCTTTTCCAGGCACGTCCCGACACGAACCCGACGGAGGACGTCTACGCGGTGTGCTACGACTTCCTCCACCTCACGGAACACCGCGACTTCGCCTCCCTGGCGCTGCGTCTGTGCGTCTACGAGATCCGCCGCTTTGCCGCCCGGATGAGCCGGCGGCGCCATCGAACCTTCCTCGTGATCGACGAGAGCTGGGCGCTCCTCGAAGCCGGCACAGGGGGTGGAGTCGCGTCCATGGCGGGACCGTTCCTTTCCAGCTCGGTCCGCATGGGGCGCAAGGAAGGCATGAGCGTGATCGGCCTTTCCCAGGTGATCGAGGACTTCGTCCGGTCTCCCTACGGCGCAGCCATCGTCGGCAACAGCAGCACCAAGCTGGTAGGGCAGCCCGGGGGGGAGTCGGTGGAAGGACTCCGGGTCAACCTCCGGCTGACGGATCGGCAGGTCGAACAGGTCCGGCGCCTCTCCCGGACGCCGCGTTACCACGAGTTCCTCCTGATCCAGGGGGACCGCAGCAACGTCGTGCGCGTGCCCGCCGACCCCTTCAGCAAGTGGGTCTTCACGACCAGCCCGAAGGACCGGGAGCGGTTCATCCAGCTGGACGAAGAGCGGTCCGACCTGTCGCTGCTGGAGCAGGTTCGTTTGCTTGCGTCCGAGGGCTAGTTTCCGGCAGGCCCTTTCGCTGGCGGCCCGGGCCGCCAGGGCGGGCGGGGCATGTCTCGGCCTTGCCCTGCTCGTCCTCTCCGGCGACCCGGCCGCCATCCTTGGCCTTCTCGCCGTCGTCGCCCTCGCCATCGGCGGCGTGGTCTGGACCGCGGGAGCGGTCCAGCCGGCCTGGGTTCGCGTCCTTCTGCTCGTCGCTGTCCTTGCCGCCGCCCGGATCGCCGCCGGGACTGCGGCCGCGGCCCTCGGGGCTGCGCTCCTGGCGCTGGGAGTGCTGTTCCGAATTCGGACCGAAGAGGTCGTCGTCGGCCTTGCGGTCTTTGGCGGCATCGTCGCCACCACCGTCGGGGGTGCGAGCCCCAAGCTTCTCCTCGTTTCTTGGGGACTGGGCGTCGTCCTCGTGGCATTGCGGGCGGCCGCGGGAGCGGCGTGGCGGGCGCCGCGCAAGGCGCCGCTTCTCAAATCTGAGAAGGCACCAACGGTCCTTCTCGATCCTGAGAAGTGACCGTCGGCGCGGGCTCTCTGGTGAAAGCACTTGCGACCGGGAGGCCCTGGCCAGGGCCTTGCAAATCTGAGAACCGGAGGTGCGCCATGAGAAGGCGCTGGCTTGCCGGACTCCTCGTAGCGGTCTTGCTCGTGGGATCGTCGGGGGCATCCGCCGACCCCACCAACTGGGGTCAGCTCACCCAGATCATCCTGTGGCTGCAACGGATCGACCAGACCCTCAAGGACATCAACGGCGTCGTCGAGGACGTCAAGACGAAGCTGCTCGTGGTCTACCCGGACAGTGCGTTGCGCAGGATCGAGACCGTCTTCGAGCCGGTCGACTCGATCAAGCGCGAGGTCGAGAAGCTTGCCTGCACGTGGCGGTTCACTCCACGGGTCAGCAAGCTCCGGCTGGCGCTCTTTGGTGGTGGATCCTTCTGCCGGTCGGATTGGAACCTGGTCTTCGGCGCGCCCACGCTGACCGCCGACTGGGACCTCGAGAGCTACTACGACTGGTCCGCGGTGCGCCGCCTGAACCTCATCAAGACCCGCAACGAGAAGAGTCCGCTCCGCGCGGACGAGGCGCACTGGCTCGCCACCGAGGCGATCAAGGGGCGGGACTGGCTGGACCCGGGGCAGCCCTATTCCCCAGGCTATGCGCAGCGACTCTCAGCCTTGGGTGCCGCCGAACTCGGGAACGTGATGGTGGAGATGGGAGACACCGAGACGGCGATGCTGGACCTCGACCAGGAGGCCCTGAACGACAAGCGCCGTCGCCGGCTTCTCGATCATGAGGCGGCCTTCCTGGTATACGCCGGCCTGACGACACTCCAGGGAACAATCCCCGACCCCGGGCCGCTGCCGTTGGGAGACCAGCCATGAACGCCTTAGCCCGCCGAGTAGGTGCAGTTGGGTTGGTCGTCCTGCTCATGGCACGCCCCGTTCAGGCATTCATCATCCCAGACCCGGTTGAGGCCGGCCTGCTAGCGAAGATTTCGGCGGCGCTCCAGGCCATAGAACAGTTCCGGATGCGGGTGTTGGGGCAGATCCAGGCGCAGATCAGCACCCGCATCAACGCGTACGCGTTTCCCAACCGGCTGTTCGATCCCATCCGGGCCACGGCCACGGGAGTCCTCGACATACGGCGCGAGCTGCAACAAATGGCCTGCGCATGGCCCATGTCGGCGCGGACGCGGAGCCTCAGTGATCTCTTTTGGGAGCGGACCCGGTTCTGCCGCGGGGAATTTCAGTGGGTCTGGGGCTCGCACGAGAAGTTCTGGGACGGACCCATCCAGGAGACGAACGACTACATCGCCGCCATGACGGCCAACATGATCTCCGAGCGCGCCGAACGGACGAACACGAGCTGGGTGAGTGCGCACAAGGACCTGTTCGACAAGGACACCATCCTGCGGAGCTCGCCCGGTGAGGCGAACCGCGCCGAAGCCGCCGCCCTTGCGTGGGCGAACGAGGTCGCGATCGGCAACAGCCAGATCGTGACTCAGCACCTCCTGGTCCGTCAGATGGAGCGAACGCTCGAGCGCTTCGATCAGAAGAAGTCCGCCGACCTCACTTACTACCTCTACCGTGGCTTGGGCACCCTTGCGGGCGGGGACTGGATGGGCGTCCCGCCGGACCCGGGTGAGGAGCTGGTGCGATGAGGAAGAGACTCGGCGTGGTTCTCGTGCTCGCGCTTCTGTCGGCGGGCTGCACGGCCGACATCCTCGGCCGAATGAAAGGCTTCGACGTTACCCAGATTATCCTGAGCGTGCCAGTGGCGGAAGCCGTCCAGAAGGCCAAGAATATCGGTCGCACCCTGGCTGGCATCGAGGCGCTGATCCTGGCCTTCGTCTGCTGGTACCGGATCCACGCCGGTGGCCACTGGCTTTCGATTTCCAAGGACTGGTTCCTCGGGATCCTCGTGTGCGCCTTCATCCTGACGAGCGCCGGCACCAACGCAGGGCTCGAGCAGTGGATCTGGAAGGTCGGCAGCTATCTGGGTCAGCAGTTCAATCCCACGACCGGGTTTCTGATGGAGAACTTCAACAAGGCAGTAGGGCAACACTCGGAGGTGATCCTCGCGCTGCAGAGGCTGGCACCCAACGCCGCTCCCAACTCTCAGCGAATGGTGGAAGCAATCGCCTGGCAGTTCTCGAGTCCGTTCACGGCGGGGTTGGTTGGCCTCAATGCGATCGCGATCTACCTCATGAAGATGATGATGCAGGTCAGCTACGCCTGGCTGATCTGTTTCTACTGGATGCTGACGCCCCTGGTGGCGCCGATGGTGATCCTTCCGCAGACGCGCGGCGTCTTCCTCGGCTGGCTCAAGACGTACGTCAGCGTAGCGCTCTGGCCCATGTTCTTCGCCTTCGCCGAGCGCCTGGCCCTCGCCATCCCATGGAGCGCGTGGCTCGGGCAGTTCGACGGCGCCACGAGCACCTGGGACATGGCGACAAGGTGGTTCCAAGGCGAGATCATGCTGCTGATCTTCAACGGCACGTTCTTCTTTGTGTACCTCTCGATCCCGGTCGCGAGCTACCTGATCGTGTCCGGCGCTTCAAGGCCGTTCCGAGCCCTGTAGGCCACCTGCCCGACTGCGGGCCTCAGCGAGGCGGATTGAAGTAGCCGAGGAGGTACGCGATCGCGCCCGCTCCGAGCAGCACGAGGAGAAAGAAGACAGGGATCCAGAAAGCAGCCGACACAGCCTGATTCATCGTTCTGAGAAACAGTCCCTCGCGGGGAAGTGGCGTCCGCAAGGGACGCGCGCACGAGGGACAGGTCTCTGCCTGGCGTGACAGCAGGTGGCCGCAGTCGGGACAGGGGACCAGGGTGTTCGACGACATGTCGTTACCACGGATTCAAGGCTTCCGACCACGCCTCTGTCCCGGCCGGGACCGGCCCCACTCAACTGCAAGCAAGGATACTGCCGCTACCCCATGGCGTAATAGGTCCGGTCGTCTGCGCCGGGCCGGGCACGTTGGGCTCAGCCGGTGCTCGTTCTCACCGCGGAGAACCCGGCCCCCGGCCTTCTCAATTTTGAGAGACCCGCCTGCGCCTCTTCCAAGCATAGGCAAGAACTTACCGGCTCTCTGGCTCTCCGGGACGGTGGCTGGCCCTTTGCACCCAACCCGTGCGGCATGGAGGTTCACGTGCACGAAAGACCGGACGTCTCGCCGGGCAGGAGCGGTTTCACTGCCCGCTGCTTCGGCTGCAGGAACCGCTACGGCCTGGTCAATCTCATCGTGCTGGACTCGGGTCTCCTGTGCTGCCGGCGGTGCTGGCAGAGTCGGGACATCCTGGAGGTCCACAACGGCAAGGAAACCGTGGAGATTGTGGGATGAGTGCCTCGGAGAGCCGCTTCGTCGCGATCTGGGCATCCCACGAAGCCCGTGCCAGGTTGTGGCTTCGCCTGTTGGTCCTAACCGCCGCGGGCCTGGTCTTGAGCCTCGTCACGACCATCCGCGTCTGGAACCGGCCCCGGGAAGTCATCCGGATCGGCTGTGACGGCATCCCGCAGGTGGTTACCCTCGACAGCGCCGCCTACTCGGAACCGAACGAACAGGAGGTCCGGGCCTTTGCCACGGAGTTCGCGGTCTTCTACGCCCGGAGCGACTCGTACTCCATCCTGAACGACCTGGTCTGGTGCGCCAACCGGATGGCGCCGGAGCTGCGCGAGCGCTTCAAGCGCTCCGTCCGGGGGACGACCACGACGCCGGGCATCATCACGGTCATCGAGAAGCTGAAGCGGCGGACCCAGATCGATCCCGCCACCCTGGAGATCCAGGCCGACAAGAGGCCCTACCCCTGGAAGGTCAAGGTCAAGGGCGTCCGCCAGGTCGTCGGGGACGCGGGGCCAGGCGAGACCTTCGAGCTCGACCTTGAGCTCGTCCGTGCCTCTCGCGAAGAGCACCTCGAAGGCCTACTCGTCTGGGCCATCCGAGCGAAGGGTGACCCCATCGACACCGTGCTCGCTGCCGTAAACGCCGAAGGAGGGCGCATGCCATGACCTCGACACTGCCGTCCCGCTGGCAGGAGATCCTGCGCCGCGAGGCCGCCGCTAACGTTGGTACAGTGCTGGCCCAGGCGAGGGACCAGCCCGATCCGCGGCGCGTTCCCCGGTGGACCGTCCCGAGCCTCGTCGTCGGCCTGGCCTCCGCTTCGCTCCTCGGCGTTATGGGGCGGACGGAACCCTCGGGACGGGGAAGCGTGCCCTTCGACCGCTCCACGGTCATCTCGACGCGCAGCGCCGGCTTCGGGGCCAGCGCCGAGGATCTCGCCCCTCGTCCGATGCCCGCCGCTATTCCCATGCCGTCTCCCGACGCTTCGGCCCCCGCCCCACCGCAACGCCAGCCACGGCCGGAGCCACGTCGGGCCGAGCGGGGCGCCGATAGACTCCCGGCCGCCTGTCCCGACTGCGACAAGCGACGCGCGGCTCACCAGTTCAATGTGTCCACCCTTCCCGAGTCCGAGCTCGCTCCCGAGCCGCCGCCGTCCGTCCCGCCCTCGCCGCCCGAGAAGCCGCTTCCGCTCGTCATCAACATCGGGACCCGCATCGAGGCGGTGCTCTCCAATCCAGTGATCACGGGTGCTGCGCTCGCACCGGCCACAGCCAGGCTCGCGAACGACGTCTACGTCGGGGATCGGCTCGCCATGCCCGCCGGCACGGTGCTCGTAGGCGAGGGCTTCGCCACGCAGCAGGACGACCGGGCCCAGGTGGTATTCACGGCGATGGTCAAAGACGGAAAGACGATCCAGCTGGAGGGCTGGGCGCTACAGGAGGGCGAAACGGGCATCCATGCCAAGCTCGTCCGGAAGGGCTCCAAGGCCAAGAAGGGCGCGGGAACGGTCCTCGGAGCTGCGGCATCCGCTCTCAGCTTCGGCCTTGGCGGAGCGGTGTCCGGCCCCGAGGGCGCTGCACTCGCCAGCCTCGGCAACACGGCGGCCAACGACCTGGTCGGCCTGGGCCGCGACTGGCGCCGGACCGACAAGGTCCTGCGGGTCGAGGCCGGTGTTCCGATAACGGTCTACATCCGCCGTGACGTCACCGTCGAATGAACCTGCTGCTGGGCCTGCCCTTCGTGGTTGTCGTGTGGGGCCTGCTGCTGCCCTGGCTCCTGCTCGACGGCGCCGCGGACTACCTCGGCTTCCTGTGGGAAAACCCCCGCCTGGTCGCGGCGCTCGTCCTGAACCTGGGCGTCCTCTCCTACTGGCTCGCCCGCAGGCTCTCCCAGGCGCTCCTCCTCCGGTCGACCGGCGCGAAGCTGCGAGCGACCCATGAGCCGCCGTGAGTGGGTGGCCTGCGTCGGCGCCAGCCTCGGACTGCTGGCCGCCCACCGGGCCCCCGCCTGGCTCATCGCATCGAACGGCTGGTGGGACCTGTTGCTCCACGAGCCGGCGACAGCGCGTTATGTCTACGGGCTTCTCGTTATCCCGCTGCCCTTTGTCGCGGCCATCCTGGCCTGTGCTCTCGTGAACTTCGCGGAGGTTCACGGCGTGGCCAGCCCCCAACGACGCCCCCGCCGGCCGCTCCCACCCTACCCGTTCGACCCTCGGAAGACCCAGCTCGTCATCGGCGAGACCCACCAGCAGGATGGCTCCCGCTCGGAGCAACCAGGCTGGCTCGTCCTGCCCGAGAAGGGCATGTACACGGGGATCCTCATCACGGGAGCCACGGGATCCGCCAAGACGTCGGCGGCGCAGTACCCCTTCACCGCCCAGCTCATCCACCTCCACACCGGGGACGCCACGCGGAAGATGGGCGGGCTCATCATCGACGCCAAGGGGAACTATGCCGACTTCGTGCGGGACCAGTGCGCCCATGCCGGCCGGCTGCCCGACTACTACGAGGTAAGCCTCACGAGCGGGGTCCGCTGGAACATCGTCGGCCGTCCGGACCTCAACGCCGCGGCCCTCGGCGGCCACATCGCCGACATGATCGAGAACGTCCAGGGGACCTCCCTGGCCGACCCCTTCTGGCACCAGGAAGCGAAGGACCTCGCCTCCCAGGTCATCCGTGTCCTGCGCCTGGCCCAGGGCCGGGAGCCCACGATGGCGAGCCTCTACCGGGCCGCGACCTCCTACGAGGCCTTCGAGGAATACGTGAAGCTGGCTGAGAAGCGGGAGAACACGCCCGAGCAGCACGAGGAGCTGGCCTCGATCAAGTTCTGGCTCGAGGCGAAGGCGGCCAAGCTGGACGCGAAGCTCCGCGCCTCCATCGCCGCCGGTCTCAACGGGGTGTGCTCGCTCTTCGACGACCCGAAGATCCGCGAGGTCTTCGCCCCCGACCCTCAGCGGGAGAACTTCAAGGGCTTCGACCGCCTCATCGAGGAGGGGCAGATCGTCGCCCTCCGGGTGCCCAAGTCCCAGCTCAAGACCGTGTCGATGATCGTCGGGACCATGACCAAGCTCAACTTCTTCGACGCCGTCCTCAACCGCCTGGCGCGGGCCGAGCACGGCGCGGGGGACGTGGGCCGCGGCGTGTTCTTCGTGGCCGACGAGTACGACGGCTACACCACCCAGCCGGGGGACGGGGATTTCTTCTCGAAATGCCGGGAGGCGAAGTGCTCCGCCGTCATCGCCACCCAGACCTACGAGAGCTTCGTGGCGAAGCTCAGGAACGAGCACGTGGCCGCCCAGCTCCTCGCGAACCTGCGGACAAAGATCTGGCTCTGCGCCGAGGACAACTTCACGGCCCGCCAGGCCGCGGACCTCTGCGGCGAGATCGAGCGGAAGAAAGTCAGCCGCTCCCGGAACGAGAACTCGCGGCGCAGCGCGTTTTCCTTCCTGGACGGCGACGTGATCGCGGCGGACCCCGGCTCGGTGGGGGAGGGGATCACGGTGAGCCTGCGCCGGGAGCACCTCTTCATGCCGCGGGCCTTCACGAGCCTCAAGGTCAACCAGGCGATCGTGAAGGCGTTTGACGGCGTCCGCGTCCTCGAGCCTTGGGTGGTGTACCTCAAGCCCATGCACGAGAACCCGGAGCTGTCGTGGTTCGAGACGACTGGTCGAATTGCAGGCGATGTCGGGAGCGGCCCGCCGGTCCGCTCGTACGTGCGCCCAACCATCTCGCGCATTCTCGAGAGGGCTGTCTCGTATCTTCGCCCACGGGGGCGGCGCCGTCCGGCCGCCGCCTCGCCGGGCCAGCCATCGTCCGAGCAAACGAAGCACAGCGACCAACGTAGTCCCCAGGGCTAACCGTGAACGCCACTCGCGTCTCGAGCCAATTCAAGCTCCGGCCGTCGTACGCGCGACCGTCCCCTCCGACGGCTCCGCGAGCCCTCAATAGCCGGCTGCGGAGTGACCCCCTGAGTCCGCGCCTGCATCCACGCCTCCACGGCCTCCAGGACGTAGCCCAGAGTCCGTTCCGTGATCCGCACGGGCCGCGGGAAGCTGCCCTCGCGGACCATGCGCCACAGCGTCGTCCGCGACACCCCGATCATTTCGACCACCTCCCGAGGTCTGATGAACCGCACCGCCCACCTCCCCTTCGTGACTGCGCCACCCGCCACGTGCTCGTGCAAGCCCGAGGCCAGCGCGTTCTACGGCGCCCTTCCACGCAAGTGCTGGAGGATCAGCGGCGGGCTCTCGATGAGGTTTCTCATGAGTGAGAGAGGAGTCCCCGTCGTCTTCAGCCCTGAGAATCCACGGCGCGAGGTCGCGCTCAGCGGAGCGCCCTTGACCGTCTATGTTCCAGGAAATAGCCTGTTCCACAGGATGCGGAACAGAGCCGTATCCGGAGCAAGCAGCCTCAGGGGAGCCATCGAACAGCTCCGGCTGCGCCTCCCGCAGGCCTGGAGGGTGGCTGAGGCTACGCACGCGGCCGAGGGAACCATCGTCATCCGCGCACCCGACTCCAGGGTGGCTCACCTCGCGGTCGTATCGAGGCGAAGGATTGAGCCGAAGGACATCGGCGGCATCGTCCCCATCGCACGCCCCACGCGCTCGCGCGCGAGCGTGCTGCTCGTGACTGCTCCCTTCCTGAGCCCGCGAACGCGAGAGCTCCTCGCCGCCGCCGGCGCCAGCTATATCGACTCGACGGGGAACCTCAGGCTCGCGATCGAGCGGCCCGCGATCTTTCTCCAGGCCGAGGGCGCAGAGAAGGATCCCGCGCGCGAGCCACGACCACTCGTCTCGCTCAAGGGGCCGGCGGCCGGCCGCGTGGTACGTGCCCTGTGTGACTTCCGGCCTCCCTACGGCGTTCGTGAGCTCGCCAAGCGCTGTGCGACCGCCGTCGCGTCCGTATCGCGGGTTCTAACCCTCCTCGAGAGCGACGCCATCGTGGTCCGCGGCGGTAGGGACGAGGTCACGGAGGTCGACTGGCCGGCCCTTCTCCGACGCTGGATAAAGGACTCCGACTTCGCATCGTCGAACGCAACGATGACCTTCCTCGAGCCACGGGGCCGGCAGGCTTTCGTCGACAAGCTGCGGCACTACGGCCGCCCCTATGCGGTTTCGGGCTGCATGGCGGGGAACCTGAAGGCACCCGTGGAACCGACGCGGCTGGCGCTCGCCTACGTGGAGGATCCTCGTGCGGCAGCAGAAGCCCTTGACCTGAAGGCCGCCGACCGGGGCAACGTCCTATTGGCCGCTCCCTTCGATCCGGTCGTCTTCGACCGAACGTGGTCCGACCGCGGAGTCGTCTACGCCGCCCTCTCCCAAGTCGCGGCGGACATGCTCGCCTTTCCCGAGCATGACCCGGCCGACGCAGCGGTGCTCATCGCCTGGATGCGGAAGAATGAGCGCCTCTGGAGGGCCTGAGAATCTGAGGGCCTCCGGCGCGGCGTCGACCAAGCTACCGTTACCCGCGCGGCCGTCGAGACTCGCAGTCACCTGGATCCGGTGTCAGCTTCAACGCCCCGTTGGGCACTCGCTTATCACCTGAACCGCCGCGCGTAAACACGGAGGGTGGTCAGGTAGCTGTCCTGAACGCCGTTGACGAAATGCGGACGTGTATCTCCGTCGAGCGTCGGTAGAACCCGCCGCACCATGTAGTCGCTAAGGCGGAACCGGACGGGTGACGCACCGGCGGCATAGCCATTGCCACTGTAGACGCCCGGGTCGGCCAACGAGCCAACCTTGCGTATGTCCATGACCTTGGGAGCGCCGGTGAGGGCACGCATATCGGCGATCTGCTTGAGGAGTCTCGTCTTTTCTCGCTCGTCCAGCTCCTCAAGCGCTCCCCGCTTCGCTTGAACCAGGATCGCCTTTCTAACGCCCACCCTGGAGTCGGCTACCTCCGCCGTGATGGCCAAGTCAGCCCCCGACCACCATTCGGTGGATCGACTCCTGTCGGCCACGACGGTGGCCTTGAACTCAACCTGCGCATCCACGTCCTGGTAGGCGACACCTTCCAGTTGACTGGCCAAGGCGGCGCAGTAAGCGGGTTCCTGGCTGAAGCGGTCGATTGGCACCGCCAGAACGGCCCGGTCAACGTGTTGCTTGACAGCATCGCGAACGTGCTGCGGGAACGCGAAAGCGTGTCGCGGCATCTCACCTAGTATCGGCCCCAACACCGGGGATCAGCGGCAAGGACCGCGTTCCCGTTGCCGACGCGGACCTCGTCAGTGCATTGTTCGGCGACCCGTCACTCCTTTGTATCTCGCTCCGAGACCTCCTCGATGATTATCTCGCGAGGGGTGCTTCGGCTCAGGTCGCGGATCTGCAACGCCGACGGAACACCTTCCTCCTTCAGCCGGCGACAGTGCTCCTCATACGTCGGTGTCGGTGCGGGCGAGCGGCCGCCGAGGCTGATCCGGGGCGTTTCAGGCTCCACTCGCTTGATGAAAGCGATCGCCTCCGCCTCGGAGGCGAACTCATCGACTCGGAAGGGTGGAAAGCCCTCGCAGTTCCGACGTGTCGTTACGGCCCACACAGGAGTGTGTTCCTTCTTGGCCGGGCTAAGGTCCAGGATGAAGACACGGTCATCGTTGTACACGCGGTCTTCGAAAATGTGCATCGTCTGCTCCAGCTGCTACCCACTGCGCCCGTTTCCGGTGTTGGACGGCCTCTTAGTGGTGCTTCGCGTACCAAGCGTAAGCCTTCCGCGTTTCGCCAACCCAGTGGGCTAGGAACTCAGCATCACCCCTGCCTCGCAGAAGGCCGAGGTCTCTCATCAGCTCTCGGTATCCCTCGGAAGGCTGCCTCGTCTCGCTCGCCACGACCAAGGCGCTGCCCATGAACTGTCCCGCGAGATAGGTGTCTAGACACAAGCGGCCGAGGAAGTCTCCCACGATCGCGCGGTGAAGGTCCGTCCACTCGGGAACGCCAAGGCGCAGCGGCCCGCCGCCTTGAACGGAAGGTAGTCGGAAGTCGATTCCCCCGACCGCCTGAGAATAGGTGAGCAAACCTTCGCTTGCGCCGACGCCGGCTACGCGCTGCGCGACTGTCTCCAGCGCGACAGGGTCTTGGCTTGCGTAGGGCCACGGGTACTCGGCGAGCTGTCTAGCCACGCGATCCATCGTAACGTTCCTCAGGCCCGTCCAACGGTGGGTTAACGGCGAGGCTCAATGCGAGACCCGGCCGCGTGCGGTTCACCCGATTCTTGGGCGGCCCGCTGGGCCACGAGTTCATGGGTAGTACCAGAGGACGCGCTTGTTCCAGGAATCGTAGACCCATACCTGCTTCCAGACACCTGACGCCACCATCTGACCTGCCAGGCCACCCACCTCACGCGGAATCAAACCCGGGTCGATGCCGTCCGCTGGGTATTGCTTGTCGTAGTACGCGAGTAGGAAGAGCGGCGCACCACTGGTCTCGTAGGCTTTCTGGCTCTTGCCCCGGAACGCATCAACTAGAGGGGCTACCTGCGCGAAGGCGCCAGCGGTCATGGAGCCCGTCTTTACAGCGATCGAATGGCGCCTCGCGAGGTCCTCATCCGTGATTTCGACTAGCTCCGCAAAATGCCGCTCCCCGCCCAGCATGAACTCGATGTCGGGCGCGGGTGGGTCTCGACTGACGATAGATCCGAGGTCGATTGGAAGACCAGACAAGCCCGCGAACTGGGTGAACATCCTCCGCTCCCACTCCGCCTTCGCTATCAGCATTCCCTCAGGTCCCGCCCAAGGAGCCACATCCTCGCATCGCTTGCCGTCATTCTAGCCCCCGCGCCCGCCCGCCGCGCGGCCCCCTGAGGGGGCCTTCCCCCACGGCCGCGTCACGCGTCGTCATCTGAGCCGTGGTGCCCTCGCGGCTCCTGGGGTTCAGCCGTCGGTTGCCTCGCCGCGAGCGCACGTCGTGGCGTCACGCAGCCGTTTCCGCCGCCCTGGCCTCGGCCTGACCGTCCTCCTTCGAAGCCGCCCGCGTGCTCCTCGGGGGGCCCAGTCGCTGCGCGGGCGCGCCAGCCCCTTTGGGGTTCCCTCCGCTGCGCTCCGGCTGGCACGCCTGCTCGTCGCCTCGGCCCCGTCGTCGCGACGGACGTGAGGTGGGCCTTCGGCCGTCGTCCCTGAGTCCCTTCTCCTCCCCCCGGGGGTCTCTGCGAGCCGGGGGGAGGTCGAAGGAAGTCGTTTTCGGGGGACTCCCGGGACCGAGGCCGAAGGCGCCCCGGCCATTCCAAGAGGGCGCGGAGGAAGAAGCGATGGCAAGGAGCAAGACGATGCAAGTGCAATTCGTGGCGCGCGAGAACGGCCCGGAACGGCTGGTGACCGAGGCCGAGATCATCTTCGACGACGGTCCGCTGGCGGGGGCCAAGCTGGTGGGCTTCAGCCTGTGGCGGAGTCCCGAGGGCGAGGTCTACGTCACGTTCCCATCCCGGGCGTTCGGGGCGGGGAACGAGCGGCGGTACTTCGACTACCTCCGGGCGGTCGACGCTTCCGGCGAGACGGTCAAGCGCGTGAAGGCGTGGATCCTCGAGGAGTACCGCAAGGTTGAGGCCGCGGCCTGAAGGGCGGGCGGGGGCGGAGGGAGAGCCGCCCCCGCCCGCTCTTCGTGGAGCCCGCCATGCCGAGCCCCAACCCAACCCGGCCATACACCATCCCCGGCTTCCGGATCGCCCTGGTCCGCGAGCCCGGCGTGAAGCTCGCCGAGAGGCCGCAGATCCGCGTCGCCGCCGAGGCCGCGCCCCTACTGGCGCAGTACATCGGCGAGACCGACCGCGAAGTGTTCGCCGTCGCGCTGCTCACCATCCGTCGCCGCGTCCTCGGATTGCACACCGTCTCCGTGGGCTGCCTCACCAGTTCGCTTGTCCATCCACGCGAAGTTTTCAAGCCCGCGATCCTGGCCGGCAGCGCCGCCCTCCTGCTGGCCCACAACCATCCGAGCGGCGACCCCGAGCCGTCGGCCGACGATATCGCCCTCACGCGCCGGCTCATCGCGGCCGGCCAGCTCCTCGGCATCGAGGTTCTCGACCATCTCATCCTCGGCGAGGCCGGCCGCTTCGTCAGCCTCCGCGAGCGGGGCGTGGCGTGATCGTCGGGACGATTCACGGCACCGATCCCGAGTACGGCGTCCCCGTCTTCCGGGGCAAGCGGGCCCGCCGCGCCCTGGTCGCGCTCTTTGGCCTGCCGAACGCCGCCCCGACGACCGACGAGTGGACGCGGCTCGGCCCCGTTGCGCTCATCGCCACGCGCCGGCTCGTGTTCGTCGACGACTGGAACAACGGGCAGCCGCGAGCGGTGTGGTTGCCCGACGCGCTGAGTGCTCCCGAGCGCGAAGTCCGGTAGGGGGGGCGCCATGGTGCAAGGACTCCGCGTCGTCTTCAGCCCGAACCCGGCCTCCCGGGCCCTGTACTCCTACCGCGTCCCTGGCCCCGGAGCCCGCGGGACCGTGACGGCGGCGTGGACGGCGGGGGGCCTGCGGACCTACCTGGTCGGGCCTGGTGGTGGCTTCGTGTATGTGCGCTGGGACGGAGACGGCCAGGTCTGCGGCGTCGCCATGAGGGACCTCAAGCTCGAGCCGGCGGAGGACCAGCCGCGCTGCTGACGCACCGGCCGTCTCAAATTTGAGAAGGCCACCCGGTGGACTCTCAGTTCTGAGAGACCCGTCGCCATCTTCCGGCCGACTCCAAGCCCGTAATCCCTTGCAAGGACTGATGCCGGCGGGCAGGTGCCAGCGCCGGGCCCAGGCACACCCCTTGCCCCTCCCCAGGCAACCGTCGAAGCAGCAGGCTTCGGGGAAGGAGGCCCGTGAACCGACGTCGCATCCAGCCCAAGGTCGCGGTCGAGCTCGAGACCGTAAGCCTCCGGCTTCCCGCGCAGCTCGTCCGGGCAGTGGAGCAGTACGCGAAGTACCTCGGCGGCAGCACGGACCGCACCTACGTGGTCACCCAGGCGATCGAGATCGCCCTACAACAGGACGCCGAGTTCCAGAAGACCCTCAGTGACGGCCCGGCTTCGCCCACAGCCCGTCGGGTCCCCGCCACCGCGTAGCCGCCGTGCTAACCCACCTACCAAACACTGTCGCTGCCGGCGGGGCGCAACCCGCCCCGCCGGCGTCTTGCCGTAATACAGCTGTACTCACGCCCACCCTCTCCGCCGACCTCGCCCGACCCTCTCCCATAACCCTTCGATAGGAGCCCGAAAGATGCACCCCGACCCCGAAACGGCCCCAAAGACACGCGACTGCAAGGTAAAGCGGGTATACCCCCGCCTTCCGCTCCATGTCCATTCCGCGGGCCAGGAACGACTTGCGGGAACAGGCCCGGGTAACCCGTCCTCACTGCAAGGAGCACCCGGAGCGACGACGCGAGCCTCCGAATGGAGCCCGGACCGCCTCCGGATCCGGCTCGAGAACGAGCTGAGTTCCGATGCCTGGAGACGCCTGGAATCGGCCGCCCGCAGGCGCGGAACGAGCGTTGAGGACTTCCTCTTCGGCACCCCCGCGGAGGCCTCGTGACGCACGCCAAGCCGTCCCTGCGCGCTCGGTCGAGCGATGTGAAGCCGCGCCCGAACGGTAGCGGCAGCACGCCCGCGGTCGCCTCCTCGACCACGCGCCTTCTGCCGGTCTCCGCCAAGATCGACCTGGCCCTGAGCCGCGAGATCGACGACTACGCGAAGGCGCACGGCATCACGCGATCCCGCGCCGCGGGTCAGTTCCTCGAGATCGCCCGCGAGGCCCTGCGCGCCCGAGAGGGCGTCGCGCCAGCCAAGGCCGAAGAGATCCTGGAAGCCCTTGAGGGTGTCCGCACCGTCGTCGAGTTGCTGGGGCCACCGTCCTTCGGGCTGATGCGCCTTCTCTCCCATTGGGCGACCCAGAGCGGAGGCCTGAAGGTCTCCGAAGACGAGTTGCTCGCCGAGCTGCGCACGGTCGCCGGAGACGAGTGGGAACAGGCCCTCTCCGAGGCGGAACGGGACCTGCATCTGGCCCTGAAGAGGGCCAGGACCGAAGGGAGGGCGTGAGTGTTCTTCGTCGAGGCGCACTACCACCGGAACCCGGACAAGGTGCCCCAGCAGATCCGCTACATCTCGCACCGGGAGGAGCGGCTGCCGAGCGGAGAGCGGCGGGAGCTCTTCGGAATCGGCGACCGCTACAGGGCCCTGCGGGGTGACGAGATGGCGATCGAGAAGGCATTCGCCCAGGACTCCAAAGGGCTGCGCCGGCCGGCCTACTTCCGCTTCATCCTGACCGTCGATAACCCCACCGCGGAGCGCTTCGCGCGGCTGGACGGCATCGCCACCGAGAGGGCCGTCCGCGACGCGATCCAGAAGACGTTCCGCGGCGCAGCGCGAGACGTGCAGGGGGTCTTCGCGATCCACCAGCACGGTGGTCACGACCGGCCCTCGCACCCGCACGTCCACGCGCTCCTGAGCCCGCGGCTGCAGAACGGCGCGCCGATCCACTTCTCGCCGCGGGCCATCGAGAGCGTCAGGCAGCGCTGGGAGGTCGAGGTCCTGCGCGCCCTGCAGAGCCAGGAACGGCGCTTCGTCCGCCGCCAGCCGGAACGCGAGCTGGCGCCGCTGACCCCCCTGCGGCTGCGCGACACGAGGTCGAGGCAGCCCCTGCTGCCCTTCGACCGCGGGCGCCGGCTGCGCCGGCTCGGCCTGAACACCCTCGTCTTTCTGCGGGCCAGGCCGTCCCGCAAGCTCGGGAAGCTGGCGGGGCGAACGGTCGACGCGGCCCTCCGGTTCCTTGACCGAACGATGGAGATGAACCGGGATCCCGAACGCGCCGCACGCCGCTTCTCGCTGCGGCTGTTGTCACGAGCGATGCCGAGTCCGATGCGGAACGCGCTCTGGCTCGTCCGCGGTGTCGCCGGCATCGGCATGCGCCAGCGTTAGCACGAGGAGGAGTCATGGAATCGAAGGACGAAGAAGTCGGCATCCGGCTCGACGCGTCGCTCCAGGAGCGGATCGGGGCCTATGCCGCCCGGGAGAGCATGACGCCCGGCGAGGCTCTCTCGGCGCTGCTGTACCTGGGTCTGGAGTTCGCCGAGCGGCAGCGGACGGGCCTCCGAGAGGACATCGAGGATCTCCAGCGGGAGGTCCGTGACCTCAGGCAAATGATCGACGTCCTCGGCCCCGGGGCGCTCGGAACGCAGCGCATCCTATGCCATTGGGCGGCCCAAACAGGCGGCTTGCGCGTCACCGAGGACGAGCTGCTCGCCGAGGGCCGGCTGGTCGCCGAGGAGGAGTGGCAGGGGCAGCTCGCCGAGCGCGGGGTGTTCTCGCCCGGGACGCTCGTGGGGAAGCCGGAGGCGTAAGTGGACCGGGTCTCGGTCCGGAGCTTCCGCGCTTCCGACCTCGCGGAGCGGGCGATCAAGGACCTCGCCCGCAGCCGCCTCGACACGGGCCGCGAGGTCGTGTTCCAGCCGCTCGGCGGGCGCTTCCTCGAAGTGCGCGAAGACGCCGCCCGGATCGTCGCGCTCCTTCGTGAAGACGCGTTCCATGCCGAGAACGGCCACTTCACGCGGATGACGCTGCGCGTCGACTCGCAGCTGGCCGACCGGCTCGCCGGCCTGGAGCCGCGTGCCGTGGAGCGGAGGCTGGAAGAAGCGACACGCGATGCAATCCTGCGGGAGCTTCCGCGGGCCCAGGGGGTCTACCTGGCCCGTTTCGAGCCTTCCGCCCGCGGTGGCCTCGAGCCAGTCGCGCATGTCCACCTGAGCTGTCGCATGTCGGACGGCGGGCCTGTGCCGGCGCTGACGCGCGAGGAAACGCGGCGCTTTGAGGCTACCTGGAGCCGGGACGTGGCGAAGGCCTTCGGCATCGCCCGCGGCTTGGATCGCGATCCCGATCGGCCCTCGGCACTCGACCCCGAGGCGGAGCGGCTCCGGCAGGAGTGGGCCCGCGCATCGACGCGCCTCTTCGCGGCTTACACGGACCGTCTCCACGGGAAGGGGACACACCAGGACCTGGCCGACGCGCTCGCGAACGCGCGCTCGGCGCGAGCCGCCTGGAGCCGTGCCGCCGGCCCGCCGCTCGACTTGCGGGATGTCGAACACCGCCAGGTCTTCGACGTCGTGCGCGTTAGGATCGAGGGCGGCGAGCGCTACTTCCGGGGGCCCCTCGAAGCACATCGGCGCACCCTTCTGGAGACGGCTGCCTCGCGGGCGGCGGACCTCCCGGACGAAAGGGACCGGAGGCTCGCGGTCGTGGCCTGGCCGGCCGGTCGCGACGTCCAGGCCGCCGTCTACTTCAACCAACGGGGCCGGCCCGAGCGAGCCCCAGGAAGCCTCGACTCGGAGCGGATGAGCGCGGCGCTCGAGGCTCGCCTGAGCGATGAGATCCGCCGCCTCGCCCCGAGCCTGGATCCCACGGCCGAGGCCCGCGTACACGAGCTGGGGCGCGTGGAGGCGTGGCTCCCCGAGCGAGCCTCGGAAAGGGAGCGGGCCGCAGCGGTCCTCGAACAAAGGCGAGAGCCAGCCCTGCAGCAAGGGGTGCCGGCGATCGTCGTCGGGTTGGACCGCCAGCTTGCCCGCGACGCAGAGGCAGCCGCTCTTTCGGCCAGGATCGACGAGAAGGAGGCTCTCGATCGACTCCGGCCACCCGACCGCGACTGGAGTCAGGAGCGTGTCTTCGCCGTCCGCCTTCGCGTTCCGACCGGAGCCGAGCAGCTCGAGGCGCTCGGCCTGAGCGCGGAGGAGACTGCGCGAGTCGTTCAGCGCGCGGTCGATCGCGCCTATCCCTTCCTGGAGCGAGAAGGTGTCCGCGACAGTTTCCTCTACTCGGCCGACGGGCGCGCCCTGGACGTCCAGGTGATCGTTCCCGAGAAGCTCGGCTGGACGGCACAGCAGCTTCGCTCTCCGCAGTTCCAGCAACGCTTCATGACGGGCTTCCACCAGGCCATCGCCCAGGTCGGTCCGTCGAGGATCGGACCGGACCGACAGCAGATGCTCCCCGGCTTTGTCCGCGGGGTCGCGGCCATCCGCCAGGCGCCCCAGATGCTGCGCCGCGCGGAGCAGGACCCGGAGCGAGCAGCGAAGGACTTGGCGCGGGCCGTCTTCAGGAAGCTCTCGGAGGCGCTTCCGAAGCCGTTCCGTCTGATGCGTGATCTCGGCCGCACCCTGAGCCGTTACGTTCCCCGAGGGTAGCGAGGAGGAGACCCATGACCGCCCTGTTCGAGCGTCTGCACCTGAGCCAAGACGAGGCCGAGGCCCGCCTCAAGCGAACCCTCACGGGCGACCCGACCCGCGGCGAGATCGCCCTCCTCGCGGCCCTGAACGCGAACAAGTTCGACGACGTCCAGCGCCAGCTCGAGCACGACGCGAGTCTCGGCCCAGACCTCCGCGAACTGGTGACCGAGCACATGAAGAAGGCCCGGGCCCGGTGGGAGACGCGCAAGGCCTGGTCCGTGACGGTGCCTCTTCCGGTCTGGGAGGAGTACGCTCGCGAGGCCAAGCTCACGGGCCGCTCGATCACCGAGTGCCTCGCGGCGTCAATCAGTCGGGACTACCAGCGGAGGAGAGGCACCGTCGAGCCCCTGGAGACGCTCGACCAGGACGTGAGAGCGTTCCACGCGGCCGCCGCGCAGCTCCTCCAGGAGGCCCGCCAGGTCCTCGAACGTGTGGGCCCGCTGAACGACATCGGGATGCGACTCGCGCGGATTGAGAGCGTGATCGGAGCGAGAGCGCCGCGCTGAGACTTGAGGTCGGGATTAGAGGACACCCTATCTCTCGAGGCCTTCTCCACCCGGACCACCGCTTGGACTCGGCGCCTCCAGGCTGCCCGGGCATACACCCCAGGGGACTTCTCATGGCCGCAAACGGTAGATAATTCAGTCGTCTTCCTAGCCGACTGGGGTCGAGCAGGCCGGTGTGGCTCCGAGGGCGGGCGCGCGCGTGCCAATTCGGGAGGTCACCCGTTCTACAGCCCTAGAGTGCAGCCTGGAACAGCGGGTGGTGTTTTCTTGGAAGCCATGACTGTCAACTACAACGCCAGCTGCGACGCACACTCTCCGGAGAGCCGCAGCCGCGGCTAAGAATGAACCTCCGCCCCGGCAAGGTCGCGCGCGTCCGAACGCGCCAGTACCTCATCGACGAAGTCATTCCGCCTCCGAACAGAGGCGACCAGACGCTCGTCCGTCTGTCGTGCCTCGACGATGACGCCCAGGGCCAGGCGCTCGAGGTGCTCTGGGAGAAGGAAGTCGACGCCGAAGTTCTCGGAGAGACCTCTTGGGAGCGGGTCGCGGCCAAGGGATTCGACGAGCCCCGTGTCTTCTCGTCCTACCTGAACACCCTGCGCTGGAACTGCGTCACCTCCACGGATCCGCGACTGTTCCAGTCCCCTTATCGCGCAGGGATCCAAGTGATGGCGTACCAGCTCGAGCCACTCCGTAAGGCGCTCAGGCTGCCACGTGTGAACCTGTTCATCGCCGACGACGTTGGCCTGGGCAAGACGATCGAGGCCGGACTCATCGTGCGAGAACTCCTGATGCGCCAGAAGGTGCGGCGGATCGTTGTGGCCGCACCGCCTTCCGTCGTCCTTCAATGGCGCGATGAGCTGGAGAACCGGTTCGGGCTCCAGTTCGTCGTCTTTGACCGGGACTACGTCCTCGACAAGCGGGAGGAGCGCGGCTACGGCGTCAATCCGTGGAACACCCACTCGCGCTTCATCATCTCGCATGCGCTGCTGCGCGACGAGGCCTATGCCGCGCCCCTGCGTGACTGGCTGGATCAGGATAGTCGCGGGACCCTGCTCATTCTCGACGAGGCCCACAACGCGGCTCCGGCAAGCGGTGCCCGGTACGCGATCGACTCAATTCTGACCAAGGTCGTTCGCGACCTGGCCCCGCGGTTCGAGCACCGGCTGTTCCTTAGCGCTACCCCCCATAACGGCCACTCCAATAGTTTCGCCGCTCTCCTGGAGCTGCTTGACCCGCAGCGTTTCTGCCGGGGCGTTCCCGTGAAGGGAGAGAAGCAGCTCGAGCCGATCATGGTGCGCCGTCTCAAGGAGGACCTTCGGAAAGTCGCTGGAGGGTTCCCGAAGCGCGAGATCGTACAGATTGATATCGGTGGGTTGCCTGCCGATTGCGCCGATCTCGTGCTTCCTCAGCTCCTCGCGGAGTACGAGAAGGTCCGAACCGAGGGGCTAGCGGGCGAGCGGAAGTCCGTGCAGAACGCCGCCGCCCTTGTGACGATCAGCTTGCAGAAGCGTCTTCTCTCCTCCGTCGAGGCATTCGCGCGGACGCTGGCGGTCCACCGCAAGTCGGTCGACGCACATGACGCAGCAACGGTCGAGCCCCCGTCTCCAGAGAATCTCTCACTTCTCAAGTCCTCACCGGATCGGGACGACGAACGGGCCAACCTGAGCGAAGACGAGGTCGCAGCCGAGGACGACGCGCAGATGGAGCTAGCGAGCCGGGTGACCACGGCCGCGTTGAAAGCACGCGAGCGTGAGTTGCTCGACGAGATGACCCGCGTCGCCGGCGAGGCTCGGGGTGCGACCGACCCCAAGACGAAGACCCTGATCGAATGGACTCGCAAGAACCTCTGCCCTGATGGCCGTTGGAACAACCGGCGGGTGCTCATCTTTACCGAGTACACCGACACCAAGCGTCACCTCGAACTGCAGCTCCGGGCCGCCTTCGACGGCACCGACCGAGCCGAAGAGCGCATCGCCACCTTCACCGGCGGCATGGGCGAGGACACCCGAGAGGACATAAAGCGCGCCTTCAACACCGACCCGACCCGCCATCCGCTTCGCATCCTGATCGCGACCGACGCAGCGAGGGAGGGTGTCAACCTCCAGAACCACTGTGCCGACTTGTTCCACTACGACGTGCCCTGGAATCCCAGCCGGATGGAGCAACGCAATGGTCGCATCGACCGTAAGCTCCAGCGGGCTCCCGAGGTTCGTTGCCATTACTTTTTCTTCCAGCAGCGACCGGAGGACGAGGTTCTGGCTGCGCTCGTTCGGAAGACCGACACAATCCACCGCGAGCTGGGCAGCCTTGCGCCCGTTGTCGAGCGGCGTCTCGAGAAGCTGTTCGAGGGAGGGATAGGTCGCGCCTCCACGAGGACGCTGGCTCGGGAGATCGAATCCGACGAGCGGGCCGAGGATCGAGAGCAGATCGAACAGGAACTGGAAGAGACCCGCGACCGAGAGGCGGCACTCCAGTCTCAGCTTGACCAGCTTCGGTCGATGCTGGAGGACTCGAAACAGGCCCTTGGTCTGGACGAACAGAAGTTCCGGTCGACCCTTTCTTGCAGCCTGGAGTTGCTCGGAGCCGATCCGCTCAAGCGGCTCGACAGCGACCAGGAAGAGGGGACTGAGAGCTGGACCTTCCCACCGCTCGACAAGGACGCCAGCTCTTGGGCCGACACTCTCGATACCTTGCGGACGCCGCGCCGGAAGGACCAAAAACCTTGGGACTGGCGCCGCGACTCAAAGCCGCGGCCGGTGGTCTTCAGCGACCCCGGAAGCCTTGACGATCAGGTCGTCCACCTGCATCTCGAGCACCGAGTCGTGCAGAGACTCTTCGGTCGGTTCCTGGCCCAGGGATTCGTTTACGACGATCTGTCCCGAGCATGCGTGGGGCAGACGGACGACGCCATCCCGCGCGTGATCCTTCTGGGACGACTGTCCCTCTACGGGGAGCACGCCGCGAGACTCCACGACGAGATCGTGGCGGTGACGGCTCGCTGGTCGGATCTGTCCGCACGCAAGGGCTCGCTGAAACCCTACGCCGCAGAGGCCGAATCGCACACGCTGGCCCTTTTCGACAAGGCGCTAGCCAGCCCGCGCAAGGCAATCGCGAAGACGGTTCAGGAGACGCTCCTGAGAACCCTGCCGCAGGATGTCTCGGATCTGATCCCGCACCTGACTGAGCGAGGGAAGGAGTTGGCCAAGCGGGCGATCGCGCTACTGGCCGAGCGTGGCACTCGGGAGGCCAAGGACATGGCCGACCTCCTCGAAACTCAACGCCGGCGCATCGACAAGGCCCTGAAAGAGGATCCTCAGCGTGTCCTGGAGTTTGACGACCTGGAAAAGCGCCAACTCGAAGCCGAACGCAAGCACATGCGGACCCGCGCCGGGGCCATCGCTGACGAGCTGGCCCGCGAACCCGAGCGCATCCGAGAAGCATATTTGGTGAAGGCTGAGCGCCTGGATCCCGTTGGCGTCGTCTACCTCTGGCCGGTGTCGGGATAGTGCCCTCCGATCCCGAGTTCCGCGCGCACCAACAGTGGCTCGGCTATGCCCAGCCGGTGGGACTTGTCGTGTCGGCTCCGGCCCTGGTCCAGGCGGGCGCGTTCGTCAACAAGAACATCGTCCGCGAGCAGCAGAGGCTGATCGGCCTGGCGCAAGGCCAAGAGAGGTCTGAGATTGCGGACCTCCCGCGCTTCTGCCGCGAGTTCCTCGGCTGGGAGGCGCGAGACCTCGCCGGGGCTCCAGGTGGTCCGGAGCTGCCGAAGGCCCTGGATGTGGCCATTTCGGAGTATGGGGAAGTTCTGAGCCCCACCTACGCCGTTCCAGACGGGGACAAGCAGGGCTCTTGGCTGATGCTCCTCCAGACCGTGCCGACGGGTCTCGATTTCGACACCGTCGAGGAGCGCCGCCGCGACGATCACCACTGGCACGCCAGCCCTCAGGCGCGCTTCGATCGCCTCTTGCGCGAGACCGAGCTTTCGGTCGGCCTCCTATCTAACGGAACCCAGCTCCGACTCGTCTTCGCCCCGCGCCACGAATCGACCGGTCACGTCACCTTCCCCGTGGCAGCCATGTGCGAGGTGGCCGGCCGGCCGATGGTCGCTGCGCTGCACATGTTGCTCTCAGCGGAGCGGCTCTTCACGCTTCCGGCTCGCCAGCGGCTGGTCGCTATCCTCAAGGACAGTCGCAAGTACCAGAACAACGTCTCGACGCGCCTCGCGGAGCAAGTCCTCGCCGCGCTCTGGGAGCTGCTTCGCGGTCTCCAGTCCGCCAACGAGGCTACCAAAGGCGAGCTTCTCAAGGACGTCTTACAAGAGGCGCCACAGGACGTGTACGGCGGGCTCCTCGGCACGCTGATGCGACTGGTATTCGTCCTCTACGCGGAGGACCGCGACCTCCTCTCGAATGACCCGGTCTACGTCCAGCACTACTCGGTCGCGGCGCTTTTCGGGCGTCTGCGGGATGACGCCGCCGTGCATCCCGACACGATGGACCAACGCTTCGGCGCATGGGCGCAGCTCTTGACCCTGTTCCGTCTGATCCATGACGGTGCCGCTCACGGGAGCCTGCGTCTGCCAGCGCGCCACGGCCGACTTTTCGATCCAGACACTTGGGACTTTCTGGAGGGCCGCCCCTACCACGACGACCTCGACCGCAGTCAGCGGATCACGCCCCCTCGGATATCAGATGGTGTCGTCTACCGCGTCCTCGAGAACCTCTTGCTCCTCGACGGCGAGCGCATCAGCTATCGCGCCCTCGACGTGGAACAGATCGGATCCGTCTACGAGGCGATGATGGGCTTCGAACTCCGCGAAGCCGCGGGACCGTCCATCGGCGTGAAGCCAGACCATGTCGTGCTGGATTTGGGCGAGTTGCTGGACCAGAAGCCCGCCGAACGGCTCAAGGCGCTGCGGGACGGGGCCCGTTGTGAGCTGACCGGCAAGGGAGCCGACGCGGTGAAGTCGGCCAAGACACCGGCGGATGTCGTCGCCGCGCTGGGCAAGAAGGTCACGCCGCAGACGCCGGACCCGATTCCGAAGGGTGGCCTCTTCCTGCAACCCACTGAAGAGCGCCGACGCTCCGGATCGCACTACACACCACGTTCCCTCACCGAACCCATTGTTCAGACCACCCTCGACCCGATCCTCAAGCAACTCGGCGAGAAGCCACGGCCGGAGCAGATCCTCGATCTCAAGGTCTGTGATCCCGCAATGGGTTCCGGGGCGTTCCTGGTGGAGGCGTGCCGCTTCCTCGGCGGGTCGCTCGTGAAGGCCTGGGAGACCCATGGCCAGACGCCGCGCCTCCCACCGGACGAGGACCTGTTCACCCACGCGAAGCGCCTGGTGGCCTCACGCTGCCTCTACGGCGTCGACAAGAACCCGTTCGCCGTGGACCTCGCCAAGCTCTCGCTCTGGCTCGCCACTCTGGCGAAGGACCATCCCTTTACCTTTCTTGACCACGCCCTGCGCCACGGCGACTCCTTGGTCGGTCTGACGCGGGAACAAATCGAGTTCTTGTCCTGGGAACCCAAGCAACGACACCTCATCAGCGACACTCTGCGCAAAAACCTCAAGCTCGCCGAGGAGAGCAGGCGTCGGTTGCAGGAGTTGGGAGACTCGGAGGACATCGGCGAGAAACAGCGCCTCTACGAGGAAAGCCGGGAGGCCACGCGCCTGGTTCGCGACGCCGGCGACCTGGTGATCGCGGCCTTCTTCGGAGCCGAGAAGGACAAGGAGCGCGAGGCGCTACGCAAGCGCTACGCCGAGATCCTGTTGGCGGTTCTCGAGGGCCAAGAGGATCCGAGGCACATCGATGCTGCGACCCGGTCCCTCGTCACGGGCCCTAAGCCAGTTGTCCCGTTCCACTGGCACATCGAGTTTCCCGAGGTGTTTTCGCGCGAGAAGCCAGGGTTTGATGCCTTTGTGGGCAATCCCCCCTTTGCTGGGAAGAACACGTTGATCGCCAGTACCCGCGACGCGTACCCCGATTGGCTCAAGGCCCTCCATGCCGAGAGCCACGGCAACGCGGACCTGATTGCTCACTTCTTCCGACGAGCGTTTGGCTTGGTCCGCAAAGGCGGAACGCTCGGTCTTATCGCGACGAATACCATCGCCCAGGGGGACACGCGGGCGAGCGGCCTCCGGTGGATCTGCAAGAATGGAGGCACGATTTACGCCGCCCGGAAGCGAGTGAGGTGGCCGGCACCTGGGGCGGCCGTCGTCGTCAGCATGATTCACGTGGCGAATGGCGAAGCCGCCACTCGACCGACCCTCGATGGGCGTGACGTAGATCGGATCACGGCATTCCTCTTCCATGGCGGGGGGCATGATGACCCCGCGGTCCTCCCAGAGAACGCTGGCAAGAGTTTCATCGGGAGCTACGTATTGGGAATGGGATTTACCTTCGACGACGACAACCCAGACGCCACCTCGCTATCCGAGATGGAGCGGCTCATCGCCAATAGCCCGCACAACCGGGAGCGGATCTTCCCCTACATCGGTGGGGAAGAGATCAACGATAGCCCAACACACGCACATCGTCGCTACGTCATCAACTTCGGCGAGATGAGCGAGTTGGAGGCTCGGCACTGGCCGGACCTCATGACGATCGTCGAAGCGAAGGTGAAACCCGAGCGGCAGAAGCTAGGGGAGAATGGAGATGCGAAGCGACGAAAGCGGCTGTGGTGGTTGTGGGGCCGCTATACGCCCGGGTTGTTCGAGGCGATCCGGGGGCTCGCCCGGGTGTTGGTCATCTCGCGGGTCACCGAGCATCCTGGCTTCGTGTTCTTACCTTCAGGGGTGGTGTACTCCGAGCGGCTGGTCGTCTTCGCCGATCAGCGCCTGGCCCTCTTCTGCCTTCTGCAGGGTCGACTACACGAGGTCTGGGCGCGCTTCTTCAGCTCAACTCTTGAAGACAGGCTCATGTATGCGCCATCGGACTGCTTCGAGACATTCCCTTTCCCGGAATGCTGGGAGCAGGCGACAGGTCTCGAAGGTGCCGGACGCGGCTACTACGACTTCCGCGCTGCTCTGATGGTTAAGAACAACGAGGGCTTAACCAACACCTACAACCGCTTCCACGACCCCGCCGAGCGCGACCCCGACATCCTCAAGCTCCGCGGCCTCCACGATGCCATGGACCGCGCCGTCCTCGACGCCTACGGCTGGACCGACCTCCACCCCACATGCGACTTTTTCCTTGACTACCAGGATGACGAACCCGAGGACGCAGACGGCAAATCCTCGAAGAGGAAGAAACCCTGGCGCTACCGCTGGCCCGACGACATCCGTGACGACGTCCTCGCCCGCCTGCTGGCTCTGAACCGAATACGCGCGGACAAGGCGTCCGCCGCAGCTCATCGGCGATGACCGAGCCACCACTCACTCCCGGAGAGCGTCCCTGCTTGGACGCAGGAACTCGAGTGCGGTTACTGAATGATCCGGGTCGCACGGGCGTGTCGAAGGGAGAGTGCCGGGAGCGCGGGAGTCGGCTCTACCTGCTGGTAGCGTTTCCTGAACGAGCAGAGTGGATTCCCCTGGATCAGATCGAGGCGGTCGCCCAAGACGAGCCCCCTATCGATCTCCTGCGCCGAGGCCGCTTCGCGCGACCCCTCGACCTGTATCGCACTCTGACTCACATCCGCCTGTCGGGCCGCCTCGTCAACTTCATTTACAGCCTTGAAACGACGGGAACGGACTTCTATGCCTACCAGTTCAAGCCAGTCCTCAAACTGCTGCAGTCTGTCAGCACTGGCATCCTGATCGCCGACGAGGTCGGTCTTGGCAAGACGATTGAGGCAGGGCTGATCTGGACGGAGCTGCGTAGTCGCTTCGACATGCAGCGCCTCTTGGTTCTATGCCCGGCAATGCTGCGAGAGAAGTGGGCCGGAGAGTTGCGGCGTCGGTTTGGCGTCCGGGCCGAGATCCAAGACGCCAAGGAACTGCTAGGCACCCTACGGGCGGTCTCGAGTGGGGAGGCTTCGGAGTTCGCGATCGTCGCCAGCTTGCAGGGCGTCCGGCCGCCGGACGAGTGGGATGCCCCCGAGTCGCGCTCTTCGCGCGCGGAGCTGGCTCAACTGTTGAGTCGACACGCCCAGGAGGATCCGCTTATCGATCTCCTGGTTATCGACGAAGCTCATGCGCTCCGCAACCCCGAAACTCGGACGGCGGAACTAGGGCGACTCGTCCGGCAGACGTCCCAATACGCGGTTCTCCTCTCAGCGACGCCGGTCCACCTCCGAAGCGAGGATCTCTTCCACCTCCTGACGGTCGTCGACGACGGCGTCTTCAACCAGAAGAGCGTCTTCGACTACATCCAGCAAGCAAACGCTCACCTAGTCGCGACTCGGGATGCGGTGCTGGCGAACCAAGTGACTTCGATGGAGCTGGCGGAACGCTTGAGACAGGCGTTGAGACACCCCCTGCTGACAGGGAACCGGCAGATGAGTGCACTTCTGGAGGAAGCTGAGGCTGGCGCCGACCTGGGCAGCCCCAAAGCGCGCGTCGAGATCGCCAGCCGGATCGAGGCCGCCAACCTCCTGGGCTACTCGGTGACCCGGACCCGGCGGAGGGACGTCAAGGAGCTACGCGCTGTGCGACGGGCGGAGACCCTGTCCGTGCAGATGAGTCCCCGTGAGGAGGCGTTTTATCGTGTCGTTACGGACACGGTCAGGCGCTGGTGCGCCGACTCGGGTCAAAACGAAGGTTTCGTACTCTGCATGCCCCAGCGCCAGATGGCCTCTTCGATGGCCGGCGCCCTCTGGTCGTGGTCGCAGGATGACCCGGATCTCCGCCAAGAGCTTTACGAGGATCTGGGTATCGACCTTCCAGAGCCCGAGAAGAAGATTTTGGGTCCCCTCACGACCGAGCTCGGCCAGCGTGTACGAGAGCTGGGAGACCTCGCAGGCTTGGCGCGTGACGACACGAAGTATGCCCGGTTCAGGGATAGGCTCCGTGCTTTCTTTGCCGAGAAGCCTTCCGACAAGGTTGTGGTCTTCTCCTCCTTTCGCCATACGCTCCGATACCTCAGCGAACGCCTTCAGAAGGACGGGCAGTCCACGACCTTGCTGATGGGCGGCGATTCAGGCCGACAGGACGTGCTGGACGAGTTCGCCAGGCCGGACGGTCCCCGGATCCTCTTGTCGTCCGAAGTCGGTGCCGAAGGCATCGACCTCCAGTTCGCGTGGGTCATCGTCAACTACGACCTCCCCTGGAACCCCATGCGGGTCGAGCAGCGGATCGGACGCCTGGATCGACTCGGCCAAACCTCGCCGGTGATCGCGGTCTGGAACCTGATTCATGGCGACACCATCGACGAGCGCATCTACCACCGACTCCTTGTGCGTCTCGGCATTTTCGAGGCGAGCCTTGGAGGCCTCGAGAGCATCCTTGGGGAGAGAATCAGCGAGCTGACCCGCGACTTGCTCACCAAGAACCTCTCGCCAGAAGAAGAGAGTGCGCGCATCGATCAGACCTTCGTCGCGCTTGAGAACGTCCGGAAGACCGAACAGGCACTGGAGGAGGAGGCGCCGAGCCTCGTCGCATACGGGGACTTCATCCTCCAGCAGGTGCAGGCGGCGCAGGATCTCGCGCGCCGCATCGACGCCGCCGACCTCCAGCGATACGTGATTGACTTCCTGGGCCAGCGATATCCGGGATGCGGGTTTCGGCAGGACGAGGAAGACAAAGCCCTTGTCGAGGTCGATCTTTCGCCCGAGTGCAAGAATGATCTGTCAGCTTTTCTTCGCGACCGCCGCGCGATGGCCGGGAGCCGCCTGACGGGCGCTTCGCCAGTGCGCTGCCGATTCGACAACCGCATGCATGCAACGAAGGTAGCGGCCGAAGAGACGGTGGGCCAACTCCATCCGCTCGTGCGGTTTGCGGCGAGCGTTGCGGACCATGAGCGGCTCGTGACCTACCCCGCAGTTGCTGCTCGGATCAGAGCTTCCGAGCTTCCATTCGCGATCGAGCCCGGAATCTACGCCTTCGCGGCCGCACGATGGACGTTCGCAGCTCTGCGCACGTCCGAACAGCTCTGGTTCGGTGCGGAGGAGGTGACCGGCGGCGGCGTGCTGGCCGAATCGGATGCGGAGCGACTCGTTGTGGCGATAGGCGAAAAGGCGGAGGACTGGCCGGCAGCTGCGGCGGAGGTCGATGCGCGCCGCGTGGCTGATCAGATAGAACAAGGGCTGCTGGTGCGCGCGATGGAGCGATTCGAGCAGGAGGCTGCCCGCATCCGCGACCAGAACGAGGACCGGGCCGACGCGCAGACACGAAGCCTTGAAGCGCACGTGGCTCAGCAGCGTGCGAAGTACGAGGACCTGAAGCGCCGCCACGAGCGTAGCGGAAACCGCGGGCTTGCTAAAGCCCAGGAAACCAATCTCGCTCGGCTCGAGACACGCTTCGAGCGGCAGCGGAAGCTGATCGAGAGCAAGCGGTCCGTCCGTCAGTCCTCCGATGAGGTCGGCGTTGGAGTTGTGTGGGTCGAGCCGTGAACGTGTCGCGCAAGCGTAGGCTGCCATGAAGGTCTTCGAGTGGATCAAGCGCCTCTTCCGAGGGCCCGCAGCTCCGCCGGAGAAGCCAGGTCAGCGAGAGGGCCGGCCAGTCTCTGCTGTGGTTCGACGTCCTGCGCGGCTCAGCGATCTGCTTCAGTTCGAAGAGAAGCCGTCAGGGCTCGAGGTCGACGTCGTCATCGGCCTTGACTTCGGCACATCCTCGGCCAAGGTCGCCCTCCAGACGCCTTACAAGCTCGGAGGCCAGGTGACTTTCGTCGATTTTGGGCCTCTCGCTCATCCGTCGGCCCGACATCTGCTGCCAGTGGCCCTCCATGTCTCTGTGGACGGCAGCTTGAGTCTGGAGAGACCGGCGGACCATCTCGAGACCCGAGGTCATCTGAAGCTGGAGCTGCTCGCGCGCGACGGACAGAGGAGCCCTCGCCGCGAGCAGGAGGGCAGCGCCTGGGCCGCAGCCTTTCTAGCGCTGACCCTCCGGGCAGCGCGTCGTCACCTTATCGAGACTCAATGGGAAGCCTACGGCCACGACAAGCTTCGTTGGTCGTTCAATCTCGGCATTCCGTCGGCAGGGTATGACGACGACGCGATCCGCGAACGCTTCCTGCTGGTCGCGCGTGCCGGGTGGTCGCTCTCGCTCCGTGGGACCGCGCCGACACTGGCGACCGCGACGGCCGCAGTCGAGCACGCTGCAAGCGGCCTCGGCGGCGGCGAGGATATCGACGTCATCCCCGAAGTGGCCGCTGAGGTGGTCGGCTACGCGCGGTCGCGGCGTCGCCGGGACGGCCTGCACGTAGTTCTCGACATTGGGGCGTCCACGCTCGATGTGTGCTCGTTCTCGCTCCATTCTAAACATGGGGACGACGTCTACTCGCTCCTCACTGCGGATGTCCAACTGCTGGGGCTGCTCGAACTCCATTCGAGGCGGATGGAGGCCGCTGGCGGGATTCCCCCGTTCGACGGCGTTCCCCGCGACCTCGTCCAACCGCTACCAGGGCCCGAGTCCATCGCGGAGGCCTCCATTCGGCGCGCAATCGCCCGCTGCGATGAGGCGTTTGCGGAGTCAGCACGGCAGGTTCTGGCCCGGACCCTACTGGACCTCAAGAGCCACCGCGACCCGCACGCCCCCGCCTGGCGCGAGGGGCTGCCTCTCTTCGTGTCCGGGGGCGGAGCCAGCTCAGAGGTCGTGGGCTCTCTAATCCGGGGGTCGGATGATATCGGGCGAAAGATCTGGGTCGACTATGCAGGCCTGCGCCGCCAGGCTTTTCCGTTCCCCGCCGAGGTCTCGCCGGGCGAAGGGTTGACCGATGGCGAGTTCGCACGTCTGTGCGTGGCCTTCGGCTTGAGCTTTCCGAGCATCAAGATTGGGACCATCGAAGCCCCGCAGCTTGTACCTGACGTCGAGATATCGCGGGGTGCGCGCGATTGGCAGCGGGCGTACGTTGACAAGGATCAGGTATGAATGGCCCCGAGAATCGCAGTAGGCGACGAGAAGACGCTCGTGATGCGAGAGACACGTCTGGGGGCGGCTCTCTGATGCGTCCGGTAGTAGGTGAGAACCGAGGCGCTATGCAAGACCTCCAGGATCTCCGCCTCATCGAGTCGATCGCGCCGCATCGGGCTGCCGAAATCCTTGGAAGGGACGAAGACGGCGAGTCGCGAGCGGACCTGCCGGGTCACGAGATACAACTGTTGAGGAGGGCCGAATGACGCCATCACTGGCTGCCGGGGTTCGGAGCGACCTGCTGGGATCCTTGCGCCTCGACGTCATCGGTCCCGAGACGGGCGGCCCATACGAGAAAGAGGGACTGCAGCAACCCCCGTCACGCTGGTATCTGACGGGTTTCCTCGTACCTTACGAGGCTCCGGAGGAGCAGCGGGAGGACGAGCAGGGGCAGGAGCAACTTGATCTCGGCGGTGGTGCTGGTGGGGTGGATGACGACGACGCGCCCGAATCAGCATCAGCCAGGAAGGCCTTCTTTCCGTCTTCGGTCGGTCTGAGCGTCCTGACTCCGAAGGGGGTGAAGCACCTCACGGCGCTCGTCGAGTGGGGCGACTACCGCCTCACGGAAGTGCGCAAGGAAGGGACACCGGACAAGCCTGCGGAGGTGCGCCAGCTCTGGGTACGCGAGCAGAAGCGCGTCGAAGTGAATCTGCCGCTGGGTGAGCTGGTCAAGGCAGTCCAGACCCCCGTGGCGGGGAGCGACGGCCTTCGGTTGTACACATCCTCGCGGAAGGTAACAGCAGCCATTGGTGGCCACGATGGCCTGCCCGCCGGCACGCGCGCGGTGTCGGTGTTCCTGGTCAACCACCGCAAACCTCAGGATGGAGAGGGCAAGGACGAGGCCTTCATCTTCCAGGCGCGACTGGCGCTCGAGCTAGCCAATGGCTTCGTCCCCAGGCCGAACCTCCGCGGTCTTCTCTCCGACGAGTGGGATGAACAGGTGGCGGATCTCCAGTATCGCGACGCGTTCGAGTTCGCCGTCGGTCATGGCGTGGCTGCCGAGGCGGTAATTGATCCTTCCGGCAACTGCACCGAGGTCGCGACAACCTGGCTCCCGACGGCCGAGGTGGAGAGGATCGAGCCGAGCGACATCCCCGGCTTGGAGCTGGGGATGGAAGCCCTTGCTGCGCTTCCATCCGCGCAGGCTGTGCAGGAAGCCGCTGGCGCAATCGTGAATCGATACGAGACATGGGTTACCGACCAGAGGGGGAAGGCGCCCCAGGATGGCCGGCGGGCCGAGGTGGCGACGCAACTCCTCAACTTGGCCGGATCGGTGGCTCGCAGAATTCAGACGGGTCTCGACACGCTGGACCAAGCGGACGTTCTCGAAGCGTTCCGGCTCGCGAACCGTTCGCTCGCGATGGCGCAGCGAAGGCGTGTGGCGCACATCACCGGGAGGGAGCCCGCATCGGTGGCTGCACCCAGGTGGCGGCCGTTTCAGCTTGCGTTCCTCCTGATGAACCTACCGGGCATCTCCAACCCCGCTGATCCCGACCGCGAGAAGGTTGATCTGCTGTTCTTCCCGACAGGCGGCGGCAAGACCGAGGCGTACCTCGGGCTGGCGGCATTCACACTCGTTCTGCGCCGTCTACGCAACCCAGGCTTACGGTCGGCAGGCGTGTCGGTCTTGATGCGCTACACGCTGCGCCTTCTGACCCTCGACCAGCTCTCGCGCGCTGCGACGCTGATTTGTGCGCTTGAGCTGGAGCGCCGAAAGGACGAACGACTCGGGCTGTGGCCGTTCGAGATTGGCCTCTGGGTAGGGCGTGGCGCAACGCCGAACCGGATGGGTAAGCAGGGCGAAGCGGACCAGGAGTCGGCTCGGAGGCGGACGATCGCATTCCAGAACGACGACCGGAAGCCCTCGCCGATCCCCCTCGAGAACTGCCCGTGGTGCGGGACGAAGTTCAAGGCTGTGTCCTTCAGTCTCATCCCCAATTCTGCGGAGCCGCGAGACCTTAGAGTCTCCTGCGTCAATCGACGCTGCGACTTCCGAGGCGACAGCTATCTCCCGGTCGTCGCCGTCGACGAGCCCATCTACCGTCGTTTGCCTTGCTTCCTGATCGCAACTGTCGACAAGTTCGCGAGTCTTCCCTGGGTCGGTCGGGTGGGCGCGCTCTTCGGCTGCGTGGATCGTTACGACAACGAAGGCTTCTACGGGCCTTGCGACCCCGGTTTCGGGAACCGGCTCGAGGCCAAGCCGCTGCCCCCTGACCTCATCATCCAGGACGAGTTGCATCTGATCTCGGGGCCGCTCGGAACCATGGTCGGCCTGTACGAGACGGCGATAGACGCTCTCTGCACCCGGGAGGCCGATGGCGATCGCGTTCGGCCTAAGGTGGTCGCCTCGACGGCGACGGTACGTCGGGCCGACACTCAGATCCGGGCGCTATTCGGTCGGCCGCAAGTCGAAGTATTTCCACCACCCGGCCCCGATCGGCGCGATTCCTTCTTCGCGCGAACGGTGTCCAGCAGCGAGAAGAGCGCCCGTCTCTACGTCGGTGTGGCGGCGCAGGGCCGCAGCCCGAAGGTGATGCTGCTACGCACCTATCTACCCCTGCTGTCGGCGGCCCAGCGTCTCTACGAGGAGGCTGGTGGTTCGAAGGACCCCTCCAATCCCGCTGACCCCTACATGACTCTGGTCGGCTACTTCAATAGCCTCCGCGAGCTGGGCGGCAGCCGTCGGATCGTCGAGGACGAGATTGGCGCACGCCTCGCGGGCTACGGGCGGCGGCTCCGAGAGGGAGAGGATCGTGGGCCCTTTGCGGATCGCCGGATCGACTATGACGTCGTCGAGCTGACCTCGCGGGAGCACACCAGCCGCGTCGCTGACGCCAAACGCCGTCTCGCCCTGCCATTCCCTGACAAGGAACGAGTGGACGTCGCCCTGGCAACCAACATGATCTCGGTGGGTCTGGACATCACGCGCCTTGGCTTGATGGTGGTCAACGGCCAGCCCAAGACGACCGCCGAATACATCCAGGCGACCAGCCGTGTCGGCCGCGATGATCAGAAGCCAGGGCTCGTAGTCACGCTCCTCAACATTCACCGCCCGCGCGATCGGTCGCACTACGAGCGGTTCGCGGCCTACCACGCATCGTTCTATCGCGCGGTCGAGGCCACCAGCGTTACACCGTTTGCGCCGAGGGCGGTTGATCGCGGCTTGGCTGCGGTCACCGTAGGTCTGGCTCGCCACGGCGAGCCCGCGCTGACCCCTCCCCTGGCTGCGGGTGCGATTGAGCTGCACCGGGCGCGGCTTGCCTTCGTAGCCGAGACGATTGCCCGCCGCGTCGAGGAGCACGCGCAGCTCGACCGCGCCGAGGCCGAGGAGCTGCGACAGAAGCTGCGCCAACGAACGATAGACCTTCTGGATCAGTGGACCAGGACCGCTGCTCTGCAGATGCAAGTGGCTGCCCAGCTCCAGTATGGCCACGAGGAGACCGCCCCTGCGTTGCTCAAGGACCCGCTCGAGCCTGGGTTCGCGTCCTTGCCACCTGAAGAGAAGAAGTTCCAGGCCCGGCGATCCCTGCGCGACGTCGAGGCGTCCGTGCCGCTGTGGGTGAAGCGGCTCGACATGACCGACGTGCCCGCGGAGGAGGAGGCATGAGCTCGCGGGCGAACGGGACGATCCGGCAGAGCCAGATCGTGACGACCTTTGGGCCAGGCGCGACCGTCGATCTGCCGGACCACGGCGTGATCGTCGGTGGACTCGAGTTCTGGGAAGGCGAGAAGACGCAGATATTCGAGGAACGCCTCGTCGGCAAGCTCGAACAGTTGCTCCAGACACAAGGTCTCAAGCTCTTCGCACCGCCGGTCGAGGTCGACGACCCTCGGGCACCGCGGCAAGGGATTACGGCATTTGTCTTTCCGGAGTGGTTCGTAGCCCAGTACGAGGACCGATCGCGAGGTTGGCGTGCCAGGCCGTTGGTGCACCGCCGTGGCCTGGAGAAGGGTAAGTTCCGTACGCCTGAGCGCAAGAATGTCCAGGTCGTCCCGATCCGCTTTGTCCAAGCCTGCAAGAACGGCCACATCTCAGACATCAACTGGCCACGGTTCGTACACCCACCGCAACAACAGTGCACGCGCCAGTTGTGGCTGGAAGAGCGTGGAACCAGCGGTGACCTCGCCGACGTGTTCGTACGGTGCGAGTGCGGTGCCGAACGCTCGATGATGCATGGCCGCCGGCCAGGGCCAGATACCCTCGGCTACTGCAACGGTGCGCGGCCTTGGCTGGGCCCGCAAGCTGCGGAGCCCTGCAAGGGTGAGAGCGGCAATCCGCAGCTCAACCACCTGCTCCTGCGGTCAGCCAGCAACGCGTACTTTCCACAGATCCTCCGAGTGATCTCGATACCCGATCAGGATCAGGCGCTCCGCGAGGCCGTCGCGAAGGTCTGGGACGCCTTTGGGCCGTTGATTCAGGGCATGGAACAGCTACCGCTGTTCCGCCAGAGTCCGGCCTTCGGACCGCTCATCCGAGAGTTCACCGACGAACAGGTCTGGCGTGAGCTTCAGCGCCGCCGGGGCGGTGCTACGGGCCCGTCGAAGACCATCAAACAGGTCGAAATCGAGACGCTGTTGTCATCCCGCGCCGAGGTCGGAGAGGACGCGCCAGTGGGTGCGGACTTCTACGCCCGCCGCTTCGCGTTACCTGCAGCGCCGTCGGGGCCAATGAGCCTCGTTGATCGCGTTGTTCTGTTGCATCGCGTGCGGGACGTAATGGCGCTGGTCGGGTTCACTCGCTTTGAGCCCGAGGTCCCAGACATCGACGGTGAGCTTTCCATGGGAGTGCGCCGAGCCGAGCTCGCCCGGGATCTCAGCTGGCTTCCGGCGGTCGAGCAACGCGGCGAGGGCTTCCTGCTTTCTTTCCGGAAGGACGCCGTCGACGCATGGGTTCGGAAGCCGACCGTCCAGGCACGCGAGAGGCAGCTCAAGCAGGGCTTCGATGCGTGGCTCCGGCAGCGGGGCGGAGGTGACCAACGGTTTCCAGGCCTGCCCTATGTTCTCCTGCACTCGCTGTCTCACCTTCTCATCACGGCTGTGGCCTTGGAGTGCGGGTACTCCGCCAGTTCGATCCGTGAGCGCATCTACGCAGGTCCATCGGGCTACGGGACCCTTCTGTCAACTGGCACACCCGACTCTGAAGGAACCCTCGGCGGGCTCGTCGCGGTCGGGCGGAGTGTCGTGCGCCACCTGGAGGGAGCACTTGAGCTGGGCAAGCTTTGCTCCAACGATCCTGTCTGCGCCCAGCACCGCCCAGACCAACTGCAGGAGGAACGGTTCCTTCAAGGTGCCGCGTGCCATGGCTGCCTCCTCATCGCCGAGACCTCATGCGAGCGCCGCAACGAGTTCCTCGATCGTGCCCTGGTCGTTCCCACCGTCGATTCGCTTGGAGCGGAGTTTTTCCCGGAGGAAGAGTGACCCGGGCGTTGTCCACCCTCACGGCCGCCGATCTCCGCGCGATCACGGACGCCGCTAGGTCGGGTGCTCTGACGCGGCCGTATTCAAGCGTCGCAATCGGTCGGCTCCTTGGTTCACATCGAGCTCAAGACGCCGCCCTGGAGCTTGAGGCCTTGGGTCTGGACCCGCCACAACTCGGCATAGCTCTCGGCCTGTTGGCGCGTGAACGGTCGGCGCTGGTGTCGCACGCCGACCGGGTCGAGCTCGTCTGGACTGGTCCCGAAGTCCAGGGATCGGGGAGCCGAGATACGGGTGTCGTTCTTCGGGAGCTGTTTTCCTCGGCCGAATCGAGCGTCCTGGTCTCAGGGTTTGTGGTTTACCAGGGACGAAGCATCTTCGAAGCCCTTGCGCGCCGAATGACGGAGCGCTCCGAGCTGCGGGTGCAGCTCTTCTTGAATATCCCCCGCGAATTCGGCGACGCCCGCCCTGAAGCCATCCTGGTCAAGGAGTTCAAGGACTCGTTCGCTTCCTCCCAGTGGCCCGGGTCGCGTCTTCCGGAGCTGTTCTACGACCCGCGGGCGCTCTCCCAGGTGCGGGAAGGTCGTACGTCTCTTCACGCGAAGTGCGTCGTCATCGACGACCGCCGCGCCTTCGTGACGTCGGCCAACCTCACCGAGGCCGGCCAGGAGCGCAACATCGAGGCTGGCGTGCTCCTGGATGATGTGACCTTCGCGCGTAGCCTTCGGTCGCAGTTCGACACGCTCGTGGACGTGGGCGACTTGCGACCAGCGGAGTGATGTCCTCAAGTGGGTTCTCGAACTGTGCCCGCTGTCGGCTAGGAGAACTCCAGGTCCATGGCCCTGCGCATTGACTACGAGGCCGATGGGTTTCCGGCCGGGGGGCCGATAGCGAACGGATCAGGAACGCTCCACACGTCTTGGGACGAAGTGCTTTGGGCTGCTGTCACGGTTGGCCGTCCGAACCGCCAGTACGTGTTTAGTCACGGGCTGGCCTCGACATTCGAAGCGTTGTTTAGATGGTCACTTGTTCGCATGGCCCTTGAGCAGAGTGGACCGACGGCAACGCGTCTGCGGCGGACAAGCGCCGCCCGCACGCTCGATCCAACAGAGAAAGGCGCAACCAGCTACTTCTTGGGCCTCGCGATCTGTAAGCTGTTCGCCGCGAAACTGTTGGACGCGCCATGGCTTCTGCATCTTGACGTGTTTCGCCCGCTGCTGAACCCGGTTCTGACTGGGCGGTCCAGGCCGGACTTGGTTGGCCAAACGGCGAATGGGAGTTGGGTGGCTCTAGAATGCAAGGGACGCGTGAGCCCTCCAGACGAGCCAGCAAAGGAAAAGGCCAAGGAACAAGCCCAACGCCTGATTGGCGTGAATGGCGCGGTACCGGCGTTTCAGATCGGCGCGATCGCCTATCTAAGGAATGAGATCCTTCATTTCTTTTGGCGGGATCCGGCCGCCGATCCACTGAGGGTCAAGAGACCCATCAAGGTCAACGTGGAGGCGGACGCATGGCGCCTATACTATGCGCCCCTCATTGATCTCATCCGCTCTGGTGACGGCTACTTCGAGCGGATGCAGCGTGAGCCTGTACTGATGCCGGTAGAGAGCGCGGACATCGAGCTCGGAATCCATCCCGCAGTCCTCCGTTTGATCGTCGCTTCGAATTGGGCGGAGATCCGCGGTCGCGGATGGTTCTCCACTGGCCAGATCGCCCCCGGGGGGCCGTTTCAGGCGGATGGGGTTGCCGTAGTGGCGGGCCAGAGTTGGCAGCAGCCGTTTAAGGAACCGCGCCAATGACCAGCGGAATGTGGTTTGAGTCGCGTAAAGGTCACTGGCACGCGCGACCTTGTTGCTTCCTGTCTCGCAGCGCCAGACGGGGTGCTGGTTGCCCAGCGGACGTCATGCGGACCTCAGTCATCGGCGTGACGACTAACGCGTTACCAGTTTCCCGGACGCGATACCACCACAGCATCCACGACGCCCCGCAGCTTCCGTAAGCCGTCGGCCAGTGTCGCATGATGCTGAACGGAAGCAGTCGAGTCCCAGACGAACGCGAGAATGTGGTCAAAGCCGTTGTCCTCGCTAAGGTACAGGCTCGCGTCCTGCGCGACGCCTCCAATGGTGTCAGCGAGGTCTGCCTGGGCCGCTCCGTAGAGGAACTTCACCTCAATGATCAGGCGCAGACTGGGGATCGCCAAGTCGACACGCGGGTGCTTGTAGCCGATGGAACGCAAATACTCTTCGTCCTTCAGGTCGGAGAACACTGGTCGCAGGAGCGCCCACAGCAGGGCTTGGACATGGTATTCCGTCGGCAAGTCCCACTTCTGGGGGACCAGGCCCTCGCGCTTCGTCCTCGGCGTCTTCTCCCTCGGCCAGCGCTTCAAAGCGGCAGGTACAGCCTCCAGCAAACGGGCAACGTCTCCGACGGTGGGCCGAGGGAGTTCGATGGTCGCCTCGAACGCGAGGAGTCGGGCGAGCGCCGCGAGCCTGACGACGGCTCGCTCATCCGGCTCGACGCCGAGGTCAAGGACCTGAGAGAGTGCCACGCTGCGGGTCTGCTCGGAGGACTGCGCATACCCCTTGCCATCCAGAGCGACCACCAGGTCGGCAGACACATCGGCCCACCCACCGGCTGGGTCGACAAGATTGGCCGCGGCCGTCAGCATCGATAGTCGCCAAGCGTCGGTCTCCAGGGAGGCAGCCTGGCGGGCGAGATCTCGGACCCAGGCTGTGGCCTGGGAATCGGTGGGGCGTGCAGCCCTGACTGCAATCGCTACCGTCAGGATGGCCAAGGGATCTCCTTCGAACCCTGGCGTACGGTTCGGCAGGAAGAACTTCCTGGCCATCAGCCAGACGAGACCCTTCTCAAACCGTTCATCGTCCTCGCCCAACGCCGCCGCCAACCCGGCGAGGGCGACGTCCTGATACCGCCAGACGCCTGGGTTTGGGCTGACGCAAATCTCCTGTTCGGGACCGGGCGCGCCGAGCCAGCGCCGCAGCAACCCAACTAGCGGCTGAGACGACGCGATCGCTGCCCGCTCCTGGAGCGTTTCGAGCGCCAGCGACAGGAGCGGGCGGCTCAAAGGAACCATCGCGTTCGGCCGATCGGGCCAAGGATGTTGTCGGCCGACCAACCGCTTACATCCTGCAGAAGCCGCAGCTTCTCCGCCATGAGTTGCGAGTAGAGGATGGTGATGGGCATCGGAGCTGGGAAGAAGCTGCGCCAGGAGTGGCATGAAAACGCGAAAGCCTGCCGCGCGATGTAGGTGAGATCACGGAACGATGAGTCTCGGTGCAGGTTAAGCAGTACAGGCCGCGGCAGCCCATCGGACGCTTGCTTGACCTCGACAGCGCCCTTGAAGGCGAGCAACACCTCATGACCTGACAGCTTGAGGCTTAGACCTCGCGGTGGTGCCATCACTCCTTTCTTGGTTCCGCGGGGCGCCGGAGCGCCCGGCTGCGCCTCGTCAAACGCGAGGAACGGGTGGTTGTCGGCGAGATGGACGAACGCGAAGTCCGCGTGGGGGAAGCCGATATCCCGCATCAGCGCCTTGACCGCATCGACCTCGGCATCCTTCAATGGCTTGAAGGCGTGAAAAACCAAGCGTATCGGCTCGGCATGCTGCCAGTTTTGCTCCTGCTTGACCTCGTCCACAGCTCTACGGATGGCTCGCAACATCTCATCGGCGTATTCCGAGAAGGGCACTGCCCGCGTGCGGCTCTCGAGCAGGTATCGACCGTCTCCCGTAAACACAGTGGTGATCCCGACCAGCCGCTCGCGTCCCCCGAAACGTGATGCGCTCGTCTCATAGCTGCCCAACCCGATCACCAGTTCGTGCGCGACCATCTGGTCGGCGGGAAGCAGCCACGGTACACCGCCCAGCTTGGCGTACGTTGCTAGGCCGATGTTGTTCAGCGTGTAAACCAGTTGGTCCGGCGGTTGCTCGATGGTCTCCAGCTCGACATCTTGCACGCCGACGTTCCGGCCAAGGAAGAACGCCTTTGTCACGAGGTAGGGGTTCTGATCTCCCGCCAAGGCGTGCATGGCCTCCTCGATCTGCACGAGGGCAAGGTTCCAGCGCTTCCCCTGGTCTGTGACGTGCTCGAGCGCCTCGACGCACGCGGCGCGGTAGTCTTGGGCCGTCGGTGACTTGGACTGAAAATAGCGCACGTAGGGGCGTTCCAGAGCAAACCGCCGCAAGAACCCGACCTTGTCGGGCATGCCATTCAGCAGCCGTTCGACAAACTTCTCCACGCGGCCCTTGGCCCTCGCCTGGCAGATCACGGCGATGTTGAGGTTTTTCGGCGTGAACTGGTACCGATCGCACGGGCCAAACTTGTCGAGGCCACCCTGGTTCCATCGCTGGGTCTTTCGGCCGCCGACGTCGAAGATCAACTCGGGCTTTTCGATAACTTCAAACGGGGGGAACCTCGGACGCTTCGACGCCATCAGGCTGCCGAACTGCGCGTGCAACCCGGGTGCCAAGACAGCCGTCTGGGCCCTGAGGTGCTCGAACATCCGCTGGATGCGCCGCAGGCGGTCAGGACCGGACGCTAGCTCAGCCCTTCGAGTGTCGAGCCTACGAAGAGTCTCGTCGGCGAAGGTGGAGGCAAGCGCCCGGACGGCACGCTCAAGGTTCTCGAATCGCGGCTCAAGGAAAGCCTCGTTGGCGGGAATTACGTTGAGTCCTTCGACGTGGTCGTCCAGTAGCAGCTCGCCGTTCGATGCTTCCTTTACGCGCCCCACAAGACTGCGACGGGGAAGCAGACGCTCGTCGTCCTGGACATCCGTCCGGCGCACATACAGGCCAGTCGCGTCGAAGCCACTGGTCAAGAGTTCGGCGACGGACCCGTCCAGGATCACCCGGGTATGGACCTCGCAGACGAGGGCAACGTCGCGGCCCCCGTCCCCTCGCTGGAAGAGGCGATCGTCGAAGTCGAACACCACGCGGAGGCCTAGCCAATCCGGCAACGTCGCGCCCGACGGAAGACTGGCGTGCAGCAGATCGTCTTCTGGCCGGATCGAGAGCAGGACGATCATGTGCCTGCGCCGAGCAACGGGACGGCCTACGCCAAGCAGGTACTCGAGAAGCCATTCGCGCACAAGGGCGGCAACGAGATGCGGCGCGTCTCCAGCCTTCACATCGGCGCGGTCCCCTGGCGGGTCAGCGTCAGTCCGTGCGACCACGTCCAAGGAATCGCCACCTGCCCGTCGGACGAGGTGCACGCCTCGGTGTTCACGCCGGAGGCGGTTGAGGTCCTCTGGGGTCGTGAACGGCAACCGGCCAACGCGTAGAGCCACATCCCGATCGAAGCCGACGGGTATCGCATTGAGCGTGAGGGCCGCAGCCATCAGTTGACGCTCCGCTCCCGCCACCCCGGCCAACAGCCTCTAGCCGTTCTGGAGGAGGCGCCGGCTTCGTGCCCGCTGCACCTTCTTGTAGACCGGCTCACCGAACAATGCCTCCTCGAGTGTCCTCCATTTGACCTTTCCGAGCGAACCCGCTGGGGCGTATCCGAGGAACTCAGCTCTTTTGGCCAACGCTGTGTAGCTCATCGTGGTGCGAGTGTGATGCCGCAACCGAATAAGCGCTTCAGGCGTGCACTCGCCCACCCCGATATGGAGTTCGGCCATGGCTTCCGCGAATTCGGGCTCGGGGAAAATGAGCTCGGCGGCGAAGACCTCTGCCCCGATCTCGATGGGCTCGTTCTCTGAGGATCGTTCCTCTCGGCCGAGCGCTCGTGTATCGCAGGGGGAAAGGGCCAGACCCCGATCGACAAGATGGTGCTTCAGTTCGTGCGCCATGGTGAAAATCATGGGCTCCGGGGGCGGCCCTTTGACCAGCATCACAGTTGGGCCGAGATCGTCGTTGAAGTAGGCACCTCGCAAGTGGCGAAACTTGTGGTCCCAGAGGTCAATCCTGATGCCCTCCTTCCGATAGATCCGGCGCAAGTCCGATTTCAAGACCCGAGGTGTGTCGAGACCGTTCGCGGCTCGCACTTGACGAGCGAGGCGTTTGAGCCGCTCATAGTAGGCCGTCCGCGTCATTAAGCTCTTCTCTTACGCCCTGGTCGCGGCTTCTCACCGCCAGAGTAGAGACTACGTGCTCGCCGGAACTCGGCGTAACGCCGGAGTTCCTCCAGGTCTGGCTTGGACAGCTGCTGCGCGGCCCGCAGGAGCGCTGACACCTCGTCGTTCTTCGGCGAGTCGTCGGGCGGGAAGAAAGCGAGAATCGAGACACCGAAGAACCGCGCGAGTTTGTCTAGGTCAGCGAGGTCGGGCCGGTTGGTCGCCGTTTCCCATCGCGAAATGGTGTTGGACGCGACGCCCAGCGCGGTGGCGAGAGCCTCTTGGGAGATCTCGCCGTCCCCGTAAGACATCCGAAGCTCACGGATGCGCTGGCCGACTTGTTCGAACAGGTCCATCAGGGGCTCCTCCTGTCATCCCAAAAAAGGATGGCATTATCCGCGGCATGTTGACACTGCCCATTTCCGGAGTGTATCCTGAACATGGACGGCATTTCAACGCCGCACGGATAGTCCGACCCCGTCCCACGGAGAAGCACATGTCCAAGAAGGATCAACACGTTGTTCGCCGGGATGACGGCTGCGTGGGGAAGGGAACTCGCGCGACACGTCCCACCACACCACGCAGCAGCAGGCCTATGACGCGGCCCGAAAGATTGCCCAACACCAAGGCTACGAAGTCGTCGTGCACGGGCGGGATGTTCGGATTCGAGATTCGGACAGCTTCGGCTTCGATCCGAATCCGCCCAAGGACGAGAAGCACTGAGCAGCAAGATCCGAAAGGTGGTGATGGAATGCCCGAGTATCCGATCAGGCCGATGCCGCCTGAGGTCCCTCAGCGGCCGCCCTTCGACGTACCCCGGCCTCAGCCGCCGGAGCGGCCGCGGCCTCCGTTTCAGCCCCCAGTGAAGAAATAGCACTGCGATCCCAGGCTGGGTGTCCTGGGGATGCACCTACCAGCTCCCTTGCCGAACGATGAGCGTCCTATTTTCACCGTTGGACCAACAGCTGGTTATCCGCCACCATTCCTCCTCACATGACGAATGTGCCAGCCTAGAGGGGTGTTGGCGGCGGCGAGAAACCGCGGAAATCTAACGGGCGCCGACGATCACTGGGTGCGGGAGGGGGTGGCCGCGGCCAGGAGGCGTTCCTTTTGGGTGACCAAGGACCGCAGCTTTCCGGCGAGGTGGTGGACGTAGTCTGAATCGGGCGAGGTGTCGAGGACCTCGTCGATGGCGGGGACAAAGTAGTAGAGGGTGCGAATGACGTCGAGCCTGCGCTGCTGAGGACTGCGGATAGCCCATCGCGCGGCGGCGATGACGAAGGCGGCCCACACGACCCGCAAAGGGACGCGGCGATCGTAGAGGGCGGCAGCGAGCTTCCGGTCGCGCCGGCTGGCCCGGAGCGGGGTGCCCGGCAGGCGGACGTAGTTTTGGACGACGGCGTTGACGTAGGCCTGCCGGGCCGTGGTCACGACTTCTTTTTTCTGCGCGCCGCGGCCTCCTTCTGGCTTTCGTGGACGCGATAGCTCTCTCCCTCGATGAGGGTGACGTCGGCGTGGTGGGTGAGCTTGTCGAGGAGGGTGGCGATGGAGGTGGCGTTGGGAAAGACGGTGTTCCAGTCGCGGAAGGCGAGGTTGGTGGTGATGAGAATGGAGCGGCTGGGCAGATCCTTTGCGCCGGGTCGTTCGTACCGTCGGTCGACGACCTTGTAGAGGAGGTCGGCGGCGTGAGAGTCGTAGGACAGATATCCGACCTCATCGATGGCGAGCAGATGCGGCCTGGTGTAACGGGCGAGGCGGCGGCGTAGGGTCTCGGGCGAGCACGCGCGCAGATCCTCGATCAGCTCGGCGGCGGTCGTGGACAGGACCGAGAAGCCGGCGAGGACGGCCTGGTGGGCGATGTTTCTGGCGATCATGGTCTTGCCCAGGCCGTTGGTGCCGATGAGCGCGAGATTGCGGCCCTCGCGGATGAATTCGAGGGTGAGCGCGCGCTCGATGAGGTCGCGCTCGACTTTCTTGGGCCAGTTCCAGTCGAAATCGGCGATCGGCTTGAAACGCCCGATGCGGGCCCTCTGTCGCCGGCTCTCCTGGCTGCGCCGGCTCTTGTCGATCTCTTCCAGTCGTGCGATCTCCTCCAGGATCTGTACGGGCGAGAGACGGTTCTTGGTGGCGCGGGCCAGGAAGTCGTCGAGGGAACGGCCGATGGCCTGCAGGCCGACCTTGAGCAGGCGCCCGGCGAGGTCAGCCGCGTTCGTCATCGTCATCGTCGTGGCGAGAGAGCTCATCGTAGGTCTCCGAGGAATGAGGTTTGACGTAGAGGTCCTTGAGATCGGGCCGGCGAGAGAGGTCAACGGGCAGACTCAGCTTTCGCTGCGACGCCCGGCGGCGTTTGGCGAGGATGAACGCGATGGAGCTGACGCGCGGGGTTTGCCTGGCCAGGGCCTCCTCCACGGCCGCGCGGAGCTCTTCGGCTCCGTAGTCGTCGAGAAGCAGCAGGAGCTTCTGAGTAATGCTGGAGACCGACTCGCCCCGCCTGAAGCCCGCCTCGATAAAGGCCTCCGCGGCAGGGACGGCGCCAATGAGCCGGGCATTAGGGGTGGACCCATGCGCCTTTTGCTTCTCGGCCAGCAGGGCCTCGACATGGGCAGGGTCGTCGATCCTGCGGTGGCGATCGTAGGACCGGCAGTGGCGAGCCACCTCGAGGGCGCCATCGAGGATGCGCACCGTGGTCTCGGACGCGACCAGGCTCAGGGGGCGTCCGACGGTGCTGGGCAGGATCGAGTAGTCGTTGAGATCGAAGCGGACGTAGATCGTCTTGTAGGAGCGGACGGGGATGACGAGGTCGGCCTCGAAGGCATGAGCAGGCAGCGTGAGCAGGTGCGCGGCCTCCTCACGGAAGGCCTCGACTACCGCCTTGCGGTCGTCTCCGGGCCAGCGGCGACTGCTGGCCACTTCGTCCCGCCACACGAGCGCCTGGCGGTTCAGGTCATCGAGGGTCGTGAACGAGCGTGCCGCGAAGAACGAGTCGCGTATGTACCGCACGCTCCGCTCGACCGCACCCTTCTCGTTGCCTCGCGCCGGCCGGCACGCCCGAGGCGAGAAGTGGTAGTGAGACGCCAGCTCGAGCAGACGGAGATTGAAGCGCACGGCATCCCCGTGCCGTTCGCTGACCGCCGAGCGCAAGTTGTCGTAGAGCAGATGACGAGGGACCCCCTGAAGGTCCGCGAATGCGTACACGTGCCCACGCAGGAAGTTCTCCATCGACTGATCCAGGAAGAACCGCAGGAAGATCCATCTCGAATACGTGAGCGTCAGGATGAAGGCGGAGAGGGCCCGGCGAGCGGCGCCGATCGCGACGTGGCCGAAGCTGGCCCAATCCACCTGGGCCTCCTCCGCCGGAAACGTCCGACGGCGCAGGAAGGCCTCGCACGGGGTGGGACGCAGCTCCGCCACCTTGTCCCGCACCTGGCGCACAGACAGCGTGCAGCCCCGCTCGCGAAGCATGTGCCAGAGCCTCGTCGCCCGGAGCCGCGGATATTTCTCCAGCATCTCGCGGACGAAGCCCACGTACGGGTCGAATCGGCTCGGCCGGAGAGCCGGCTGCGCGCGCGATTCCTCCCGGAGCGCTCGTTCCACCGTCTCGTGGTGCAGCCCCAGCTCCGTCGCGATCGTGCCCACCGGCCACTGCTCGGCGTGGTGCAGATGCCGGATCCGGGCTACCGTCTCGAGATCGATCACGCCTTCCTCCTCTCGGAAAGTCGATGAAGGGACCCGATCGTCCGCAGACCATGCAGACGACGACCCCAGCCACGACCAGCGCTGCGCTCGCCACCTCCGGCGAGCGCAGCTCCGCGAGAGTAAGAAACGCGATCCGACCGTGTGAAGACTGGTCCGTCACGCCGACGAGCTGGCAGCCAAGGCGCTGGCGGTATTCCCTCTGGAGATCAGCGTGGTCCTGGCGGCCCAGCTCGCTCTGCTGGTGACGGCGGTTCGATGCACGACGGCTCTCCATCCGTGCCCCACGACGACACCGCGGCCCGCAGTATCGGTGTCCGCGGTAGCACGACGCGCAGATCGCGAAAGGCGCCCAGCACCGCCCGCACGTCAGCAGATACAGGACGACGCTGGCCAGCAGCCGCTTGCCCACACATTCTCCAGACGAATGGACAAGCTCACCCAACGGTGGGATGCTCTCCGCGTCACACCCGCTTGTCACACCCAGCCCCGGTCGGGCCGACACCCGCCGGGGCTTTCATTCGTCGGGCGTGACGATACTCAATTTCTCCGCTGGTGCGGGAGACGCGGCTTCGCCGCGGATGATGATTGGGATCAGTTCAGGGGGGAGACGTCAGAATTCCGCGGCTCTCGGCCGCCGTTCACAAGGGGTCATTGTCGTGCGTCGAAAAGTTGGTTACAGGAAATAAATCGAGTCCCAGACGACAAATGAGTCGGCCTGGTATTTCAGGAGATCGAATGGCTATCCTCGCGCCGCAGTTTGCAGACGCCCTCAGACGAGTCGAGCCCCAAGCCCGCGACAAGAAAAACGCGGCAACCGCCCACAGCGAGGTCCGCGAGGCCCTGGAAGGGGATCCTGAGCTGGTGGAGATGGGGATCGATACGATCCTGATCGGCTCGTACGCCCGGCATGTCTCAATCCGGCGCATGCGAGACGTGGATGTCTTCTCTAAGTTGCCGAGTGCTCCGGACGACCTAAAGCCGAGGCCGCTCCTGAAGACATTCGAGAGGGTCCTAATCGATGCCTTCGGCAAGGAGCGCGTCGAGCCCCAAGATCGATCAATAACGGTCGGTTTTCCCGACTACGACTTGGGCGTGGATTCGGTGCCGGCGCGAAGCAAGAGCGATCACTGGGAGATTCCCGATCGCACCGAGCGTGGAGGCGGGTGGGAGGAAACGAACCCAGAGCGACTTGGCACGCTAGCCACGGCCAAGAATGACAAGCACGACAGCCTCTACGTACCTGTGGTGAAGCTGATCCGACAGACGCGCCGCGCCAACCTCGGTGAACGGCCGGGCGGGCTCTACTTTGAGATCCTCACTTATCACGCCTTTGACCGCCGAGGGGCGACCGGCCCGAGTGTCGCCGAGTACTATTGTTCAGCGTTGCGCGGGGTGGTGACCGAGTTGGAGGTCGCAGTCGCGCAGGGACTAGACGACCCAACGTTGCCGAGTGCGAAAATCAAGACACGAGCGACCCGTTCCGAGTTGACTACCGCTCTCGAGACGTTCCGGAAGCTGTCGGTCTCCGCGGACGCCGCGCTCGCTGACGATGACCGCTGTCGCTCCGCCAAGGCATTCCAGGTCATCTTCGGCAAGAACGACGACGGGGACCTTGTCTTTCCGATGCCCGATGACTGCGAAGACGATGGAACGAAGCGTGGCCCCGCCGTAATCATACCTGGGGATCGACACGTGCCGGCGGGTGATGGCCGCTTCGCGTGAAGGAATGGCGGCTGGCGCTCGTCCGCGCCAGGGAGGAGTTCATCGAGGGTATGACGCGCCGCGGGTTCCGCCTCGATGCCACCGCTGGGGTCCTGCGGGGCTCGGTCGAAGTCCCCGGACACGGTTCGCGCTCGCTTGAGATCTCAATCCCAGACGGCTTTCCATTTCAGCGTCCAAGAGTCCGATGGGCCGAACCGCAGCCTACGATCTCATGGCATCGGGAGCGCGATGGAGCCCTCTGCCTGTGGCCGGCTGACGCTCGGCACCCGTGGCTGGACGCCGACGCACTACTGCGGCGGGTCGTCGAGTGGTTCGTACGAGACGCAACAGGCTGGAGTGGCGACGAACCAGATCTCGACCTAGAACGGTACTTCGATCGTGGAGATGGACTCGTAGTCTACAAGAACATCGAGCGACTTGTTGGTCACCGTATCCGGATACAGCCGCGCGGACCGGTCATTCAGGTTCTGGGAATCGCCCCCGAAGGGAAGAAGAATTGGCATGGGGTGAGCGGCTTCGATGGAGGCTGGGCTGCGAGTTTAGGCGAGCTCGAGACACCAGTACACGACTGGAAGACCGTCGCACACGCCTTCGGCGGCAATGCGGACCGCGTCGCTGAGGAAATCCACAAGGGAAAGGGGCATCTGCTCCTTCTGCGCTATACGCGGCGGAACCACACAGGCGCGATTGCGCTCCATGCGACCAGGGGCGGGCCAGTGAAACTGCGAGCATACGAAGCCGCAGACGCGAGTGCGCGCACCCTTGAGCTACGTGCCGGCCAAGCGGCGCCACTGCTCGCGACCCGTTCAGTCGCAGTCGTCGGAATCGGCGCAGTTGGTTCCTTTCTGGCCGACTTGCTCGCGCGAAGCGGTGTGGCCCGGCTTCATCTCCAAGATGGACAGGTGCTGCGCCCCGGCAACTGTGTTCGCCACCTAGCAAGCTTGAATCTGGTGGGGTGGAACAAGGCCCAGGCAGTGAAAGAGATGCTCATCTCGACCCGCGGTCTGGAATCGCGCCGTGTGACGATCGCCTCTGCCTCGCTGACAACCCCAGATGATGCGCACGAACTACTCCGCCGGCACGACCTGGTTATCGATGCGACGGCGTCTGGACTGGCAAGTTCTATGTTGGGGTTTCTCAGTGAGGCGACTGGACGCCAGCTGCTCAGCGTGTGCGTCCAGCGCGACGGTGGCATCGTACGCTGCGATCGCTGGCCCTTGTGCGAGGGCGAGAGTCATCTCCCACCGGTGCCTCCGGTCACGCCGGGTTCAACGCTGCGGGAGGCGGGGTGCGGCGACGCCGTCTCGTCGACGCCTCCCGCGGCGGTAATCGCTGCTGCGGAGCTTGCCTGCCGAATGACGTCGGACATACTCTCGGGGACAGGAAGGCTGCCGGCGAGCATGGTCCATGTACTCACTCCGCAACCCGACCCCCCGTACGAACGTGTCGGCATTCTGGCGTAGGTTTCTGCGGTCCTTGCAGGGTGATAAGAGGGAGTGCTGCATCCCAGTCGGCGTGCTGGCCGGAGGTAACGCCGCGGCCGAAGCGGCTTTGCCGCTGGAAACGGGCGGAATTCTGCTCGGCTGTCGAGTGGGTGGTTCGGTGAGCGTCGCGCGATTCCTCGAAGTCCGAGATCCATGGGCATCCCCATCGTCCTACCGGAGGGACCACGCCAGCGCTGAGGGCATTCTGGCAACGGAGTTGGGAAGGCTAGGCAGCGAGCCGTCTCTCGGCTACGTCGGCGAATGGCATTCACATCCGCTCCCTTGTGCAGCTAGCCGCCAAGACCAGCGCGAGATCGCGCGCATCTCCGAGGGCACGTCGAGTCCGATCGTCTTGATCGTACTAACCCCCCACGCGACAAAGGACGGATGGGTAGCGGAGGCTTGGATCGCAATGGGCGGAACGTCATCGCCCGCCCTGATCATTGGCGGAGAAGCGATCCGCGATAGCTCGTAAGACCGCCGGTACGGCTGAGGAGGGTCACGGGGCCGCCTGCCATGGTACGAGCACTGGCGCGTTCTCGCCGATCACGTAGTCCATGGCGGCCTGAGGCAGGGTCCAGTCATACCCCCTGACCGCCTCTACGAGTGCCGCTGGGAGGAACCCAGGGCGGGGCGGATACCGGAGCAGCCGACCGCCAAGCACTATAAACAGCTCGCTCATGTCCGTTCCCGTAGAGGCGAGCTTGTCGTAGCGGGCGTCGAGATGGCCACGGAGCGGAGCAACCTCTACGATGACCCTCTCACCCAGCAGAAGATCGATGTGCTCGACTGTCGAGATGGTGGCGGCCCGGCAGAGCTGCAGGTACCAGATGAGGTAGCGTCGGAACCTACGCTCCGCCAGATTCTCGATACGATCTCCCTGTTCGGAGCGGTCGAAGGCTTGGATGCATCGGATCGCCGATGTGATGTGCGCAACCAGATCGCCGCGAGGGTTCCCCGACATCCGCGCCGCCACGCGCGCCAAGGTGCCGATTGCCACCGCGTCAGCGCGGTAGTCGACCTCTTCAATGGCCAGGCCGGCGCGTCCGACCTCCCGGTAGTTCGTGGACCGGATGTTCTGGTCGAAGTGCCATACCTCATGGAACAGGAGTTCAGCACCCATCCGTCGGAGATCGGCTGGATCAATCCCGCGTAGCGCTTCCAGCAAACCACGACCAATACTGAGGCGCCCTTGCAGAATATTCAGGTCGAAAGCGGTACCTTGGGCTTCGTCCGAGAGGTCGATTCCACGGAGATGCTTCAGAAACGCACTTGCCTCAGCCCGGGCAACGAAGGTAGGGACGTCTCTCTCCTCGACGGCATCCATGGCGCCCCTTATGCCATCGCGCAACAAGGCCAGGACCGCGTTGCGGTCCTTCTCGTCTTCCGGTTCCAAGCTCAGCGCTCGAGGAGTCGCTCCGCGCCACGGCAGGCGTAGGGCATCCTCGTACTCGCCAGTTCGGAAGTTTGGAATGAGCACATCGCGAAGCATGTTCGCGTTGATCGCACGCCCAGCGAGAAAGGCGAGGTGTGCCGGCCCGGCAACGAATAGGGCTATGCCTTCCGCGTGAGGGTAGGCGCCAGGCAGCTGCGAGACGACCTGCGCAAGCTCTTCAGCTGCGCGCCCGGCATTCTCGCCAGTCAGGTACTCTGGGCCGCCAGTCCGCAACTCGACAATGCCAGCCAGATCGTCGCCACGGGCGACTACGAAACTCCTGAGGGCATCGCGTTGAGGGGGCGTCCCCAGAGTCGAAACGAACACTGCAACCCGGCCGGTACTCTCGGCGGGGGACGATGCGAGATCTGTCCGGACGTCGAAGAAGACAGCGGGATCGTTAGCCGTTGCCCCCGTGGTCACGATGTCCCAGACACCATCCTTTCGGCGGTTCAGAAGGACGGGCGGTGTCGCCCAGGCCGAAAGCTCCGAGCCCAAATGCGCGAACACCGGAAGTGGGGCTCGGCCGGCGATCCAGAACTCCGGTTGCTCACCCTCGGGACGCATCGCCCGCGCTGCTGTTACCAGACGTACCACGGCTTGGGCGATCCCGTCCCAGTGGACCTGCCCGCGCTCGTTCCCCGGCCGCGTGATCCGCTGGGCGCCGAAGGTAGTCAGCGTGAGAGGCGGGAGCTGAGCTCTACCCGCCGGCAGGCGACCGGCGATGTCCTCGATTGCCATCGCATCATCGAGGTCGATAAGAAGAACCTGGATCGGTGGCGGCATCTCGCTCGCTTACATGATAGGCCGCACCGGATGGAGGAAGGGCCACTGGAGATCCCGACGGCCGTCGGCCAAGCTCCCATTCCCCAGCGCGGTTCTCCGAGGCGCTACCCCTTCGCCAGGCTTCGCGCGAACGCGATAGCAGGCCTCACCCCCTTGGCCGCTCGCAGTGCCTTCACGCGTGCCTTCTGCCTTGGCTTGAGGCTCCGCAGGTGGCCCATGTACTGGCCCTGGAGCTTGAGGGCGGCGCGTCGCTCGGCGGAGAGTCTGAGGAGACGTCCGCGGCGGGACGGGTTCTCGGGCCCGGCTGTTGCCGCTTGGAGTAGCGGTGCGAGCCGCTGGACGGCGCGAGCAATGGAAGCAAGCCCCGTGCAAATCGCACGGATGTCTCGGCCGATCGATTTGCCGCGAGGCTTCCTCACGAGGCTACCTCCACGCTGTTGGCGGCGGATGGTAGCACGTGGCAATCGTCCTCCTGGCCTCGCCAACAGGCCCCGTCGGGGCGCCAATCAGCGAGTCTTCGGTTCCACAAGGTTCCGCAGGGTTTCATGGCGTTCCCCGCCGAAAATAGACAAGAAATAGACAAATCCGCTGTTCAGCGGATTCGGCGTCCTGCTAAGTTGTTGCTGGAGTTGGTGGAGCTGGCCGGGATCGAACCGGCGACCTCGTGAATGCCATTCACGCGCGCTCCCAGCTGCGCCACAGCCCCACCGAGGAGACTCTAACCTACCAGCTTCGCCGGAAGGGGTCAATGGCGGCTGCGGTCTTCGACGCGTCCGCGGCCGCCAGACCCGGGCCGAGGCGGGCCACCGTGGTCCGGAACGCCGAGCGGAAGGCCTCCACGTCCTCCTCCTTGTCGCTCACCAGGGCCACCGTCATTTCCGCCGAGCGCAGGAAGCGTACGTGGTTGCCGCGGGAGCGCGCGGTCCAGCCCTCCGAGAAGCGGAGCGGGCCCGACAGGACGAACACGGACAGGCGCCGCTCCTCGCCCGCGTAGTAGAGGTGGGCGGCGACGCGGTCGAGGAGCGGGCAGTAGCGCGCGCCCACCAGGCCCAGCTCGGCGACCCCGGAGGGGACGGGCGGGATCCGCGTCCCCTGCGCCTCGAACCAGGCCGCGATCTCGAGGGGGTCGTTGCTCCAGACCTTGGCCGGCAGCCGGTCCTTGGCGAAGCAGTGGGCGTGGTCGCGGGAGAGCTCCCAGGCCACGAACGGCGCGGCCCCGCGCGCCCAGAGGACGAAGAGGGTCAGGACGGCCGCGACGGGGAGGAGCCAGGCGTGACGTCGTCCCCGCTCCGCGGCCAGGCTCCGGAGCATCCGGACCTCGAAACCGGGACGGAGCTCGGGAGCGGGAAGGGCGCGCAGCCCGGCCCTCAGCTTGCGCTCGAAGGCCACCTGCTCGCGGCAGCCCGTGCAGGAGGCGAGGTGCGCTTCCACTTCGGCCCGGAGGGCCGGGTCCAGGACGTCGTCGACGTAACCCGTCACCTGCTCGGGCACGCAGCTCACGGCTTCCTTCCCGCGAGGGCGGCGCGCAGGAGCGCCCGCCCGCGGTGGATCCGCGACATCACCGTCCCCAGGGGCACCTGCAACACCTCGGCGATCTCACCGTAGCTCAGCTCCTCGACGTCGCGAAGCACCACCGCCACCCGGAAGCCCTCGGGCAGGGCCGCGATCGCCCGCGCGAGGTCCTCGCCCCCGCTGGCCAGCGCCTCTTGCGGCGGCGGCACCGCCGGCCCTTCCCCGGCGAGCTCCTCGGTCCGCGGCGCTCTCATCGCCCGGCGCAGGCCGTCGGTCCGCACGTGGTGCAGGATCGTGAAGAGCCAGGCCTTGAGGTTGGTCCCGGGGGTGAAGCGGTGGAAGCTCCGGAACGCCCGGAGCAGGGTCTCCTGGACCAGGTCTTCCGCGTCCGCCGCGTTGCCGGTCATCCGATAGGCGGTGCCGTAGAGCCGTTTCAGGTACGGAAGCGCCTCCGTGTCGAATCGGTCTCGGTCCACACCCCGCAGGGCGGTCCCTCAGCCGGGACAACGCCGCGCCCGCCTCCCTTATTCCCGACCGGTCGCGGCCGGCTCGCCCCGGGTCGTGAAAACCCTGGATTGTCCCACGGCGGGGCCGGCCGGGGGTGAGCGCGCTTCGTTGACGGGCCCGAGGGCCTGCGCGAGAATGCGCCCCGGACGCGGACCCGCGCGATGAAATACCTGACGACCCTCGAGGTCGCCCACGAGCTGAAGATCAGCAAGCAGACGCTCCTCAACTGGCTGTACTCCGGCAAGGTGCCGGAGCCCCCGCGCAATCGCAAGGGCTATCGGCTGTGGAGCCCCTCCCGGGTGACCCTGGTCCGGGAGCTGATCGGCGACGGGCGGGTCCACCGCCGGACGGTCGTGCACAAGGAGGCCTCGAACCGGCCCGAGGTCGTCACCGAGCTCTGCCGGGAGGTGAGCCAGTTCCTGCGCGACGGGCAGATCGGGCTGCGCACTTTCGTGAAGGAGCTGACCCGGCTGCACTCCGGCTCCCGGAAACGTTCCCGCCGCCGGGGCTGACCGCCGACGCCGTCACTCCCAGGGGATGTCGGGCATGAAGAGCCGCTCGATCGGCTTCCCCCCTGCGAGGTGCGACGTGCAGATCTCCTCGAGGTCGCCCTCCCTGACCCCCCCGTACCACACGTTCTCCGGGTAGACCGCCATCGTGATCCCGCGGCTGCAGTGCTTGAGGCAACTCGTGCGGTTTACGATCACGCGGCCGGCCAGGCCCCGATCCTTGACCATGGCCTTGAGACGGTCGTAGAGGGCTTCGGAGCCCTTCTCCGCGCAGCAACCCTTCGGGTTCCCGGGGGGACGGAGGTTGAGGCAGACGAGGACGTGACGCTCGGGCTTGGGCACGGGGTGGAGCCTCCCGGCGCCGGGTGTGATCCGCCGCACGGGAGCGGGTCCGGCGCGCGCGTGTATAGCCATCATGGTACGCTCTTTCCGAGCCGCCATACTCTAAGGAGGAGTAATCCAAAATGCGTGCTTTCGAGCGTTCGCTCGCTATGACCGCTAGCGCCCTCGTCCTGGCGGCCCTCCCCGCTCTGGCCGAGGACCTGACCATCGTCTTCAAGGACAACACGGGATCCACCCAGACCCACTACTTCACGGCCACCAAGATGCGCACCTCCGGAGGCGACCACGAGACGATCATGGATTTCTCGACCGGCACCATCACCGTGATCGACAAGAAGAAGAAGGAGTACTCCCAGGTCACCCTGGACCAAATGGAGGCCGCGATGAAGCAGGCCCAGGCCCAGATGGAGCAGGCCCAGGCCCAGACGGAGCAGGCCATGGCCAAGGTCCCCCCGGAGATGCGCGAGAAGATGCAGCAGATGATGGGCGGAATGGGGGCAGGGTTCGCGGGGGCGATCACCGTCACCAAGGGCGGAACCAGGAAGGTGGCGGGGTACGACACCCAGCAGTACACCATCACCATGGGCGACATGATGAAGCACGACGTGTGGAACACCACGTCGCTGCAGCTCCCCTTCGACCCCGCCCAGTTCCGCCGGATGTCGGGCTTCTCCGGGCCCTTCGCCAGCGGGCCGATGATGAAGGGCATGACGAAGATGGCCGAGAAGATGAAGGAAGTCCAGGGCTTCACCCTGGCGGAGACCACGAGCATTAAGATGATGGGTCGCGGGAACGACACCTCCAAGGAAGCGGTGGAGGTCAAGAAAGGGCCCATCCCGGCGGATGCCTTCGCGGTCCCCGCCGGCTACAAGAAGGTCGACTCGCCCATGCTCAAGATGGGCCAGGCGGGCAAGCGCTAGTTCCTTCGCAGCATCGCCGCGTGGACGCCCTCGTCGACACCGCCTGGCTCGCCGGGCGCATCTCCGCGGCCGGCCTGCGCATCGTCGACGTGCGGTGGTATCTCGACCCCGCCCGGAAGGGCCGCGAGGCCTACCGGGCGGGGCATCTCCCGGGTGCTATCTTCCTCGACGTGGACCGGGACCTCTCGGCCCCGGGGGGCGGGCGCGGGCTGCCCGCGGGTCGCCACCCGTGGCCGTCCGAGGCGCAGGTCGGCCGCGTGATGGGCGCGGCCGGGATCGGCCCCGGCGTCACGGTCGTGGCCTACGACGACCAGTCGGGTGCGGTGGCGGCGCGCCTCTGGTACCTGCTCCGCGCCCACGGTCACGACGACGTGGCGGTGCTGGACGGCGGCATCGCCAAATGGCAAGCGGAAGGCCGGCCGCTCGAAACCACGGAGCCCAAGGTGGAGCCGCGCGTCTTCACGCCGCGCCCGCGGCCGGGATACGTGCTGTCGAAGGAGGAGATGGTCGGCTCGCACCGGGGACGGCTGGTCCTGGACGCGCGCGCGCCCGAGCGCTACCGCGGGGACGCGGAGCCCATCGATCCCCGGCCCGGCCACGTGCCCGGGGCGAAGAGCGCGCCCTTCACGGGGAACCTGTCGAAAGACCCCGTCCCCGTCTTCCTTCCCCGTGAGGCCCTGCGCGCCCGCTACGCCGGGCTCGGGGCGGAGCGGGAGGAGCCGGTCGTATACTGCGGCTCCGGCGTGACCGCCTGCCACGACCTGCTGGCCCTGCACCTCGCCGGCCTCCGCGGCCGGCTCTACGCGGGCTCGTGGAGCGAGTGGAGCAGCGACCCCTCGCTTCCCGTCGAGACCGGAGGCGGCTGACGGTCAGTTGCGGGGCCCCCCTGCTCCCAGGGGGTCCGGGGGACGCCGGGCCGACCCGAAGTGGTAGGAGAAGGAGAGCCAGGGAATGGGAAGGCCCTTCTTGAGAACCTCGCCCACGAAGATGACGCCGACGTCCGCGGAGATCCGGTCGCCGAAGAAGCGCACGGCCAGGCCGAAGGGCTGCCGGGAGAGCTCGAAATCCCGGCCGAGCAGCAGCCAGTTCTCCGAGACGAGGGCCAGGCTGTTCGAGAGCTGGACGTTGCCCCCGACCATGAGGATCGGAGCGTCCCGCCACCGGAAGCGGCGCCGGTAGTCGGGGTAGCCACCCTCCGTCTTCATCCCGCCGAAGCCCAGCCCTACGGTGAGACTGCGCTCGGGTCGTCCGAACGTGCCCACACCGAACACGAGGGCCGCGTGCTCGCCGGCCCCCGCCGCATAGAGCGCTCCCGCCGACAGCGCGAGGTGTTCCGAGGGCTGGTGGGCGAGCCGGGCGGACGCGAAGAGGAGCTGGTCGGACAGGCCCACCGCGGGCACCACGGAGGCTCCGGCCGAGACGCTGAGCCCGTCCGTGACCCCATACGTGACGCCCGGGAACAGGACGTCGTGGTCCGAGAAGTATCCGTCCCCCTTGCGCAGGGGGCGGCCCGTGGGCGCGAACAGGAGCCGGGAGTCGTGAGGGTCCCTTCGGAGGAACCGGCGCGCGGGGACGAGGACCGGAGTGATCGAGGCGATGGACGATCTCGGGATGCGCACCTCGATCCCCGCCCGGGTCCACAACGTGACGTGGGAGACTTCCTCCTGGACGATGGTCCCGACGAACTTCCTCCCGTCCTGGAGCGAAACGGATACGGTCGTCGGCGCGGGAAGCGCCTCCTCCGCCGGCGCCCCGTGGGCCATGCCCAGCAGGAGGGCGGTGGTCATCAGGACTCCCAAAGACCTCGCTGGCCGATCGGCGTTCGCCATGGGCGACCTCCTCGCTCATCAAGGAAGGTCGGAGGGAGCGGCCCGGAAGTCACGGGGAGGGCCCCAAAAGGTTTCCAAGGAATTTCCAAGCGCGCGGCCACGGGCCGCTGAAAAGCCGGCCAGACCGGCTTATCCGTCCCGGGACGGATAAAATCCGCAGACCCACCGTGCTCCCGTCGATCTAAAAGCGGTAGCGCAGGCCGATCCGCACGATGCGCGGCCGGACGATCTCACGCGTGCGGTTGAAGGCGGCCAGCTCGATGTCGCGCGCGACCTGGAGGGCGGTCGAGCGGTTCAGCAGGTTGAAGGCGTCGAGGTCAGCCGTGAGTTTGCCCCGGCCCAGGGGGATGGCGCGGGAGAGCCGCAGGTCGAGGAGCCAGAGCAAGGGCAGCCGATAGCTGTCGAGCGTGCGGGCGATGAGCACGTTCTTGGCCGCGCCGGTGGGATCGCCGCTGTCACCCACCTGGAAATAGGGGATCGGGAAGCCATCGCGCGCGTGGAGGTGGGCCGCGGCCTCGAAGGCCCACGGCAGGCGGGCCCGCACGAGGGCTCCCGCCATCCACCGCGCGTTCACGAACAGGTCGCCGCGGCCGAGGCCGCCGGGGCGCACCGCGATCACGCCGTTCCCGCGTAGGGGCTCGCTGTCGGTCGGAGTCGGGTCCTGGATCGCGAGCGCCCGGTCGGTGAAGCGCTCCCGCCAGTCCATGGCGGAGCCCCAGGCCTGCCAATCGACGCGCGCGCCCGCCCGGCCCCGCAGCGTAACGTCCAGATTGAGGGCGTCCTGGGCATAGCCCTCGCGGTTGGTCAGGATGCGGCCGTTGCCGGGCACGATCCGGGACGTGGAGGCGGGAGCGAAGTAGCCGACGTTGTAGGGCGTTCCGAAGAGCTCCCCGCTCACGCCGCCCCGCACCACGTAGTCGGAACCCGAGAGGCCGATCAGCGGCCGCCAGAGGGCCCGCACCTGCCGACGGTAGGAGGCCTGCACCTCGAGCTGCAGCCAGCGCCCGCCTGACCACTCGAAGGCGCCCGCGATCTCGTGGGTCCGCGGGGACTCGAGGTGGGAGTCGATGCGGTTCGGGCTCGTGGCCGAGCCCGGGTCGCCGGGGTCGATCCCCGACATTCCCAGCCGTCCGCGCACGCCGTCCAGCTCGCCGCGCTCGACCGTGTGGTTCCCGTTCCGGTCCAGCCAGTAGTAGATGACCGACCCGAAGTCCCGGCCGATCGGGTTGTCGAAGGTCACCTCGCCCGCGCCCAGCGGCGCCCCGTAGGCCGCGTAGTGCGCCCGGAGAAGGAGGGTCTCGTGGCGGTCGACCCGCCAGGTCACGCCCGCGCGCGGCAGCAGGTCGAGCCACGTGAAGCGAGAGGGGTCGCCGGCATAGGCGGCACCCGGCAGCAGCTCGGGGAACTCGGGGTTGGCCGCCACCGCGGATGCCCGGTTGTGCCCGGCCAAGCGGTCGAGCCGCAGCCCCATGGTCACGGCCCATCGTCCCCACCGCGCGGTGTCCTGCGCATAGGCCTCGAGCTGGTCGTTGACCGAGCGCGCGGCCAGGTCGCGGTAGGCGACGGCGAAGCCGGTGAGGCGGAAGGCGCGGAAGAAGACCCCGCCGCGCTCGAGCCCCTCCGTGCCGTTGCCCGGCCAGGACTCGTCGGTCTCCACCGGTGAGCGCCGGTAGCCGAGGCCGAGCAGGAGGTCGTGGGCGCCGCCGAGGAAGGACCTTCGGGCGGCCGCTTCCACCCCGACGGAGAGCCGCGGGCGGTGGGTGCGGAACGAGAAGAACGAGCGCTGGGCCGCGCCGCGGATGTCCTCGAACGCGCTCGGGTCTGTGCCCCCGTGCGGGTCGAGCCGGAAGCCCGCATCCATGTAGGCGAGCCGCGACACCAGGGAGAGCCGGCCCAGGGTGCGGGTGTCCTCGAGGCCCAGCAGGGTCGTGGGACCGGACTGCCTCCAGCGCGCCTCCGGGGCCGCGCTGGTCGTGGGGTCGCGGTCTTCGTCCACCTTGTCGCTGCGCAGGAGGAGCAAGGAAAGGGCGCCCGTGCCCAGGCGCAGGCGTCCCTTGCCGGAGAGCGTGGTCGTGCGCAGGGAATCCGCATGGCCGGTGAAGGCGTCCTGGCGGAGCGCGTTGCGGGCCACGGCGCCCCAGAGCCACAGCCGGCCGTCCTTCAAGGGACCCCCGGCCTCCCCGCCCAGCTCGAGCAGCCGATCGGTCTCGTTGCGCGGGAAGACGCGGGCGGCGAGGTCGGCCGGGAGGTTGTCGGACTGGAGGGGGGCGCCCGCGTAGCGCACGTGGGCGGCGCCCGAGAATCGGCCCGCCGGGGCGCGGAGGCGCAGGCCGACCTGCACGCCGGGCGTGCGCGCGCGCACGTCGAAGCCGGTCGTGCGGGCCTCCACCCCTTCGAGCGCGTCCATGTCCGGGAAGACCGTGGTCGACCCGAGCGCGGCCGGGTCGGTCACGTCGAAGCCGTCGAGGGTCCACACGGCGCCCGCTCCGCCGTCGCCGTGGGAGACGAGCAGCGACTGCTGGGCGGTGTCGGAGCCCCCCACGCTCACGCGGTCCACGACCACGCCCGGGACGTCCCGCAGGACGGACCAGGGGTCGGTCGGGCGCGGGACGGACCGGAGCTCCTCCGCGGAGAAGGCGGAGGACGGCTGTACCGTGCGATCGCGGGGGCCGGGCGGCGCCTCCGGCGAGCCCGGGCCGCACCGAAGCGCGATCGCGAGCGCGCTCGCGGTCTCGACCGACACGTCCACGCCGCAGGCGTTCCCCGCGTCGGGCCGCGGGAGCAGGTCGGCCCGGTAGGCGCCGGGCGGCAGGGCGAAGAAGACGGCCTGCCCGCGCGCGTCGGTGGTGGCCTCGAGCGCGAGGCCGGGAGCCTGCAAGCGGACCTTGCCTCCGACGATCGGCCCGGCGTCGTCCTGGAACGCGACCTCCAGCGTGGCCAGGCCGGTCTGGGCGGACACGGGGCCGGCCAGGAGGGCGAGGACGAAGGCCAACCGAAGCGGAGACAAGGCGGGGCGTGGACCCGTCAGGCCTTGCGCAGGACGTAGAGCGGGCGGCGTCGGCCGCCCTCCTCGGTGGGCGCGAAGTCCGCGGCGACGTAGCCGCGGGACAGATAGGCCTGGAAGGCGGCCCGGACCTTGCCGTGCCACGCCTCGGCCACGCGGGGCGCGGCCTGGCAGAGCACGTCCCAGTCGGGCGGGATCTCGAGGAGAAGCTCGGGCGCGGTGAGATCCGTGCGCGGGTCCGAGGACACGGGCCAGCCCGCCTGCCACTTCACGTCGTTGATGCGGGGAAAGGTCGGCCCCGGCGCCTTCCGGGGCGGCTCCCCCTGGGCGGCGCGCTCGCGCACGCGGGGCACGTTCAGCTCCCAGCGGACGAGCAGCCGGTCGGTAGGGAGGCCGTGGTGGAGCGCCGAGCTGGTGATGCCGTAGAAGTCGGGATGGAACTCGTCGGCGACCGCTCCCAGGCGGTGCAGGTTGAGGGTCGCGTTCCGGGCCTGGAGAGGGTCGTAGGTCCAGGTGACGAGCGTGATCCCGCGCGCGAGCGCCTCCTCGCGCTGCGCCCACTTGAGCTGCACCCCGATTCCGTGCTTCTGGTCCTCCGGCAGCACGGCCACCATGTCGGAGTGCAGGTGGGGGACGCCGCCGCGCAGGGCGGGCAGGGCGTGGGCGAAGCCCACGATCCGCCCCGCGCGCTCCGCGAGCTGCACCAGCCCCCCCGCGTGGGTGGTGGCGATCATCTGGAGGGCGGAGGTGATCTCGAGGTCGGAGAGGCGCCAGACCGCCCGCTGCACCTCCACGCAGGCGTCGAAGTCGGCCCGGCTCTTCGCCAGGCGGATGCGCACGTCGTCGCCCATTCGGTCGGCGAGTCTATCACGCCGACTTCCTGGGCGGCCCGGCGCGCTAGAATCGCGCGACCGTCGCAGACCACAGACGCGGAGCAGCACGTGCAGGAGCGTTCCCCTCTCCATACGGGGGCGATACATCGGAATGAAGCAATGCCAGTCGAGCCAAAGCCAACCCCGACGCATTCCGATGTATCGGAGGGTTGGGTTGGGGGGTCGATGAAAGATTCTGGGCTCGTTCGGGGCCTGGGACCCTGGGACGCCGCTCTCGTCACCATCGGCTCGGTCCTCGGCACGGGCATCTTCATCACCACCGGCGACATGGCCCGCTCCCTCCCGCACCCCGGCCTGATCCTGCTCGCCTGGCTCATGGGAGGCGTCCTGACCCTTGCCGGGGCCCTCACCTACGCGGAGCTGGGCGCGCTCTTCCCCCGCGCGGGGGGGCAGTACGTGTTCCTCAAGGAGGCCTACGGGCCCCTGTGGGGCTTCCTGTTCGGCTGGGCGGCCTTCACGGTGATCCAGGGCGGAGGCATCGCGACCCTCGCGGTGGGCTTCGGAGAGTACCTGGGCGCGTTCCTTCCCTTCTTCTCGACCCGGCACCTGCTCCTGACGGCCGGGAGCTGGAGCGTGAACGGGGGCCAGCTCGCGGGGGCGCTCGCCATCGTCTTCCTGACCGCGATCAACTACCTGGGAGTCCGGAAGGGCGCGGGGCTGCAGAACCTGGTCACCATCGTCAAGATCGGCTCCTTGGTGGGGCTGTCCGTCTTCGGCCTCGCGGCTCCCCCCCAGGAGCAGCCTCGGCTCTTCGCCCCCCTGGCCAGCGACATCACCTGGGCCGCTTTCGGAGTGGCGATGATCGCCGTCCTCTGGAGCTACGACGGCTGGTACGCGCCCACGAACCTGGCGGGGGAGATGCGGCGCCCGGAGCGCGACCTGCCGATCGGCCTCATCACCGGCACCCTCGCGGTGACCCTGCTCTACGTGCTCATGAACCTGGTCTACGTGAGGGCCCTGACCGTGGAGCAGATGGCCGCGAGCCCGCGGATCGGCGAGGCGTCGGCGGCCGTCCTCTTCGGGCCCGCGGGTGCGCGCCTCATCACCGCCGCCGTCCTCGTCTCCACCTTCGGGTGCATCTCCTCGACCATCCTCTTCGCCGCCCGCATCTACCTCCCGATGGCGCAGGACGGGGTCTTCTTTCCCGCCCTCGCGACGGTCCATCCCCGCTACCGTACGCCTTCCGCGTGCATCCTCGCCCAGGGGTCGTGGGCGTCGCTCCTCACGTTCTCCGGGACGTACGAGCAGCTCTATACCTACGTGACCTTCGTGATCGTGCTCTTCCACGCGGCGACGGGAGCCGCCGTCTTCGTCCTGCGCCGGACCCGGCCCGACGCTCCGCGGCCCTACCGCGTCTGGGGCTACCCGCTCGTGCCCGCGGCCTTCATCCTCCCGTCCCTCGCTCTCGTGGCCAACACCCTGGTCGAGAAGCCGAGGGAATCGCTCTTCGGGGTCGTGATCCTCGCCCTGGGCCTTCCCGCCTACGCGTGGTGGCGGCGGGGCAGCATGGAGGCGGGCCCTGGCGCGGCGTAGGGCGGTTCCCGGCTTCGCCACCCGCCTCTGGCGCGCGGCGGGGATGCTGGTATCGCGGGAGATCGCGGTCCTCACCAACGCCATCGCGTTCAACTTCCTGCTGTGCCTGTTCCCGGTCCTTCTGGTGGTGGCTTCATTCTCGGAGCAGCTCCCCTGGGGGCGGCGCGCGGGGGGCGCCCTCCTCCTCGTCCTGCAGGAGCTGATCCCGTTCGGGCGGGACACCATGGCGGAGTCCGTGCGCAGCCTTACCCGCCTGGCCCGCGGGCTGGAGCTGGTCTCGTTCCTCCTGATCATCTGGGGCTCGTCCGGCATCTTCGTCCCCATGGAGATGGCCCTCAACAAGGCCTGGGGCGGCCGGACCCACCGCGAGTTCTGGAAGACCCGTCTGATCGCCTTCGTCATGACGATCGCGTGCGCGTTTCTCGCCCTCCTGTCGGTTGTCCTGACCGTGGTGGCGCGGACCTACGCGAAGGAGTGGCCGACCCTGGCCAACCTGGGGGTGAAGCTGAGCGCGCTGGCCCTCACCTGGTTCCTCTTCTTCCTGATCTACCGGGTCATCCCGGGGGTGCCGGTGGGCTCGCGGGTGGCCGCGCAAGCGGCCCTCTGGGCGGGCGGGGCGTGGGAGGCGGCCAAGTACGCGTTCGTCTTCAACCTCGGACGCACGAACCTGCAGGCCTTCTACGGGCCCCTCGCCTTCGCGGTGTCCCTCGTGCTGTGGGCCTACATATCGAGCCTGGTGCTGGTTTTCGGGGCCCTCATGGCGCCGGTGGACGCGGCGCGTCGAGAAGTCTAGAGTACGTGACTTCCCGTACCCTCCGGGGTGGCCTGGGGCACTCATGGGAAGAAACCGGTGCAGGGAGGCGCAATGAAGAAGATCGAGAGCATCATCCGCCCGCATCTCCTGGAGGACGTGAAGACCGCGCTGCAGGAGGTCGGGGTGGTGGGCATGACGGTAAACGAGGTCAGGGGCTTCGGCAGACAGAAAGGGCACACCGAGACCTACCGGGGCAGCGAGTACCGGGTGGACCTGCTGCCCAAGATCAGGATCGAGACCGCCCTGCCCGACGAGCTGGTCGAGCCGGCGGTGAACGCGATCATGAAGGTGGCGAGGACCGGGAAGTTCGGCGATGGGAAGATCTTCGTGACGTCGCTGGACGAGGTCATCCGCATCCGCACCGGGGAGCGCGGCGAACAGGCGCTCTGACGGACCCGCGCCGATCCTTCGAGAGACAAGGGCAGAGTGGAGAGGGGGCAACCATGAGCACGAGATATCGCCTGGCTTTGAGCTTTGGAATCGTCCTCGCCCTGGGCCTGGGGGTGTTGGGCGGGATCGCCAAGGCCCAGGAGCCCGCGGGGCAGGCGATGGGGACGTCGGGGCCGGTGGTGCCGGTGGTCCCGGCGCCCGCACTGAACACGGGCGACACCGCCTGGGTCCTCGCGGCGACCGCGCTCGTCCTGCTCATGACCGCGCCGGGACTGGCCCTGTTCTACGGAGGGCTGGTCGGCCAACGCAACGTCCTCTCGACCCTCATGCACAGCTTCTTCCTCGCGTGCCTGATCAGCGTGCAATGGGTCCTCTTCGGCTACAGCCTGGCTTTCGGCTCCGGCCGACTCGTGGGCGGTCTCGACTTCCTCCTCTTCCGGGCCGTGGGCCAAGAGCCGCTCTCGGGCCAGACGATCCCGCACCTCGCCTTCGCGATCTTCCAGGGCATGTTCGCGGTGATCACTCCCGCGCTCATCAGCGGCGCCATCGCGGAGCGCATGAGGTTCTCGGCCTACGTCCTGTTCACCCTTCTGTGGGCCACCCTCGTGTACGACCCCCTGGCCCACTGGGTCTGGGCCAATGACGGCTGGCTCTTCAAGCTGCCGGCCCTGGACTTCGCCGGGGGCACGGTCGTCCACATCAGCTCCGGGGTCTCGGCCCTGGTCGCGTGCATCGTGCTCGGCAAGCGCCTCGGCTTTCCCAAGAGGGCCTTCCTACCCCACAACATCCCCACGACCGTCCTCGGCGGCGGCCTGCTGTGGTTCGGCTGGTTTGGATTCAACGCGGGGAGCGCCCTCTCGGCGGGCGGCCTCGCCGTGCAGGCGTTCGTGAACACCAACACCGCCGCGGCTACGACGGGGCTCGTCTGGGCTCTCATCGAGTGGGGGCACCGGGGCCGGCCCACGGCGCTCGGCACGGTCACGGGCGCCGTGGCCGGGCTGGTGGCGATCACTCCCGCGGCGGGCTTCGTGGATGTGCCGTCGGCCTTGCTCATCGGCGTCGCGTGCGCCCTCGTGTGCTACTGGGGCGTCAACTACCTGAAGCCGAGGCTCGGTTACGACGACTCCCTGGACGTGTTCGGGGTCCACGGTCTCGGCGGCACCTGGGGCGCCCTCGCCACCGGAATCTTCGCGACCAAGGCCGTCAATGCGGCGGGGGCCGACGGCCTGCTGGCCGGCAACCCCCGCCAGCTCCTCAACCAGGTCATCGGGGTCGGAGTCGCCTGGGTGATCGCTATCGTGGGAACCCTCGTGGTGCTGGCCCTCGTTCGCATGGTCACGGCCCTCCGCGTGTCCGACGAGCAGGAGATGAGCGGCCTCGACCTGGCGCTGCACGGGGAGACGGCGTACAGCATGCTGGCCTCGGGCGGATCGCAGGTCTCCGGGCCCTCGGAATGATCTGTGGCGGCGGCCGCCGCAGGACTCACGCGAGCAGCCGTTCGATGATGATCTCGTCCACGTAGCGGCCCCGGACCTTCGCCTGCTTCTGTGCGGTCCCAACGATCCGGAAGCCCTGGCCGAGGTAAGTGGCCAGCGCGGCCGGGTTGTCGGCCCGGACGTAGGTCAGGATCTTCTCGTAGCCCTTGCCCCGGGCGGCCTCGAACGTGGACGCGAACAAGTGGCGGGCCACCCCCTGCCGCCGGCAGGACTGGGCCACGTACGTGCCCAACACCCCCACGTGGTCGAAGGCGTGGGTGTAGGTCGCGAAGGGCTCCATGCTCTGGAAGCCGACCGTCTCTCCCTGGGGCCGCCGCACCGCGACATGGAACAGGGCGCGCGTGGGCAACTGCTGGATGTACTGCCGCTCGGCCTCGGCGGTGAAGGGCGTGTCGAAAGCCGAGTGGACGCCCGCCTCGATGATCGGGTTGAGGATGGCGACGATGGCTTCGGCATCCTCTGGACGTGCTTCTCGAACGAGGAGGTCCATTCGCCCCTCCCACTCATTCCGTCGCGCGCTCGGAGAGCGCCTTGCTGAGCTCGAGGGCCAGGAACGGGTTCCGGAGCAGCATCGTGCGCAGGACGCCGCCGTCGAGGGTGAGCAGCTCCGCGTCCTCCACCACCCGGGCGGTGAACCGCCGGGGCCCGCCCGTGACCGCCCCGCCCTCGCCGAGCCAGGCGGGCGGGCGCAGGAGCACCGAGTCCCCGCCGCGCTCCAGCGCGACCGCGCCCTTGCGCAACACGTAGAGCCGGCCCCCGGGGGCCCCGGCCGTGTAGAGCACCTCGCCGCGCTTCCGGGACTCGAAGCGAGCGCCGGCGGCGAGGCCGACCAGGTCTTCGCGCGCCGCCCCCGACAGGAAGCCCACCCCCTGCAGGAGGGAAAGCGCCTCCTGCTCGGCGGGGCCGAGCTCCGCCTCCCCGACCGCGGTGAGGCTCTTCAGGAGCTGGGGCAGGTCCGGCCGGTGGGCGGCCAGGATCACGCTGATGCCCCCGCGGATCGGGGTGCCTCCCTCGGGCGTCTCCACCTCCCCCATCTCGGACTCCACGCCGATGAAGACGCAGCGCCGCGGGAAGTCCTCGCGCCTCACGATCTCGGCCACGGTCTGGCCGGTGACCGGAGAGCCGACCGGGATGCGCACCTCGAACACCACGAGGTCGCCCTTGCCCACGCTCATGAGCGAGCTGATCTCCGGATACTCGAGGGACATGAGGAACGAGTTGACCAGGATGTCCGCCTCGCTGTGGACCTTGGTGGCCCCGACCAGCCGATAGGGGATCGCGTACTGCGGGTTCAGCATGCGGGCCAGGACCCGCGGCACCCCGTAGTAGCGGGCGAGGAGGCAGAAAGACAGGTTGTCGGAATCGCGGCCGGTCATGGCAATGGCCGCATCGGCCCGGCGGACTCCCGCCTGGTCGAGGATGCCCACGTCGGTGGCGCTGCCCGTCACCGCCACCACGCCCTGCTCGGCAAAGATCCGCTGGGTGACCTCGGGGTTCACGTCGATCGCCACCGTGTCGTGCCCCTCCGCCACCAGGCGCGAAATGAGGTGGGTCCCCATGTGCCCTCCCCCCGCCACCACCACGTACATCGCCTAGCCTCCCTTCCCGTCCGTGAGGTCCGAGAGCGCGCGGTCGATCTCGCCCACGAGCTCGGCCGAGACCTCCTCCCCGAGCATGCCCGAGTTGACCGCCCGCCGGAGCGCCTCCTTCTCGATCGCGAGGAGCTGGCGCCGGACTGCCTGGGTCTGCCGAACCTCCTCGTCCGCGTTGACCGCCACCAGGTCGCGAAGCTGCTTCTCGGAGCGCGCGATCACCCCCTGGTAGGACGCCCGGAGGCGCTGGAACACCCCGAGGGGGACGAGGCCGAGGTGCTGCAGGCGGTCCAGCTCGGTCTGTCCGGCGCGGGCGGCCAGGAGTCGTGCCTGCTGCCGGTGCCAGCGCCGCTCCACCTCGCCCGCCCGGCCGAGGCCCAGGGCGCGGGCCAGGGGTGCCAAGGAGAGCCCCTGCACGGTGAGGGTCACGAGCGCGCAGCCGAACACGACGGTCGTGATCAGGTCGCGCCGCGGCAGGCCCCCGGGCAGGCTGAGCGCGAGGGCCATGGACAGGCTGCCCTTCAGGTTGCCCCAGACCAGCACGTGCTGCCAGGCCAGCGGCACCCGCTGGATACCGGCGCTCAGGGGGGCGAGCAGGAGGTAGACCGACGCGGCGCGTCCGAGGGTGAGGGCGAGCAGGCCCCAGCCGACGGCGGGGGCGGCGGTGACCAGGGCCGGGAAGTCCACCTCCAGGCCGATCAGCAGGAAGACCAGGCTGTTGACGCCGAACGCCGCCACCTCCCAGGCCGAGCGGATGGCGACGCGTCCGGTAGGGGTCAGGCCCGGCCAGCCCGCGGTTCCGAACGTGATGCCGGCCGCCACCACCGCCAGCACGGGCGAGGCCCCGATCCGGCCCGCGAGGAGCCAGGAGCCGTAGGTCACGATCACCGTGACCATGATCTCGAACAGGTGGTCTTCGGTCCGGCGGGCGAGCTGCGAAGCCAGGAAGCCCAGGGCCACCCCCACCAGGAGACCCGCGCCCACCACCCAGACCAGCTCGACCCCGACCTTCGCCGGATCGACGCGGCCCGGCCCCATGAAGGCGAGGATGGTCGAGAAGGCCACGAGCGCGGTGCCGTCGTTGAACAGGCTGTCGTTCTCCAGGATCGTGGTCAGGCGGGCGGGAGCCCGCACCTTGCGGACGGTCGCGATCACCGCGATGGTGTCGGTGGCGGCGAGGATGGAGCCGAGGAGGAGGGCCAGGGGCCAGGCCAGGCCCAGCCCCTCGCGCACCACCAGGCCGATCACGGCCACGGCCAGCAGGATCCCGGGCACGGCCAGCAGGAGGACGGGCGTGAGGTTCTCCCGCAGGCGCCTCAGGTCCGTGGAGATCGCGGCCTCGAAGAGCAGGATGGGCAGGAAGACGTGGATGACGATCTCGGGGTCGAGCTGCGCCGGGGGAAGCCAGTGCAGCGAGCCCACCACCACCCCGGCCAGGACGAGGGCGATGTTGTAGTGGACCTGGAGGCGCTCGGCGACGAGACCCACGGCGCCGGCCACGAGCAGGAGCTGGAGGACGACGGTGAGCGGACCCTGCACGGGGAGGCCTCGGCGTCCTCAGTCCGTGGTGGCCACGAAGGCGGCCCAGGTGGCGATGGTCTCGGTCCAGGGCGAGCGCAGGGCGGCCCGGCGGTCGCCCGGGATCATGAGCAACGTGGCCCGCGGCTGGGCGCGGAGGGCGGCCATCATCTCCCGGCCCCCGAAGTCACCCCCATCCCGGGGATCGACGGCCAGGAAGGGGATGCGGAGCGTGGTGAGGCGGCCGGGCAGGTCGAGGGATTCCAGGAACGGAGGGGCGGGCTTGGCGGCGCCGGGGCCCAGGAACACGACGCCCCTCACGTCGGTCTCGGCGGCCACCGCCAGGCAGAGCGCCGCTCCCACGCCGTGGCCGGCCAGGACCACCGGCCGGCCGTCGGGCCAGCGGCGGGGCGCCGCCGCCACCAGCGCGCGCAGGTCGTCGAGCGACTCGGGGCCGAAGCGCCCGGCGCTGCCCCCTTGTCCCCGCGGCTCGACCGCCACCACCTCCACCCGCGCCCCCAGCGTCTCCAGGAACGGCCCGAGGTCGGGGTCGTCCAGGGTCTGATCGCGGTCGGGATGGAAGAGGATGCGGACCGGAGGCGCTTCGTAGGGGGCGAGGCGGCGCGCCCGGAGCCGCGGCTCGGCGCCCACCCACACGTCCTGGACGAGGCTCGCCATTTACAAGCCGATCTCTTCCGCGATGGGCTTCAAGGCCTCGATCAGGAAGCCCGCGTGCTCCGCGAGGGGACGGCCCACCGCCTCGGCCCCGCCGTACACGTAGGACCGGTCCACGGAGCGCGCGAAGGCCTTGTCCTTGAGCTTCTTCACCACCGACTCCACGGGGAGGTCGGCGATCTTCTTCGAGGGCCGCACCTTCACGCAGGCCCCGATGAAGCCCGTGAGCTCGTCGCAGGCGTAGATCGCCTTCCTGAGCGGAGTGTCCCGGGGTATCTTCATGTAGTCGGCGTGGGAGAGGATGGCCTCCACGATCTCCTCCGGCCATCCGCGCTCGCGCAGGATGCGCCCGCCCACGTGCAGGTGCGTGTCCTCGGTGGGGTTCTGCTCGTAATCGAAGTCGTGGAGCAGGCCGACCATCCCCCACTTCTCGACCTCCGCGGGGTCCGTGATCCCGTACCAGCCCGCGTAGGCGCGCATGACCTCCTCGACCGCGCGGGCGTGCTTCCGGAGCGCGTCGGACTTCGTGAACTCGAAGAGCAGGGCTTCCGCCTCGGCGCGGGTGGGGCTCATCGCCGCTGAGGATAGCCTAGAATGGCGGCTCACCGTGTCCTACCGGGAGACCCTGATGGCCAAGGACTATCCGAAGATCACCACCCCGCCCCCGGGGCCCCGCGCGCGGGCGATCATCGAGCGCGACGCCCGCGTGATGTCGCAGAACTACCGCAAGGACTACCCGCTGGTCATGGAGCGCGGGCGGGGCCCCGTGGTCGAGGACGCGGACGGCAACCGCTACCTGGATTTCGCGGCGGGGATCGCGGTGGTGGCCACCGGCCACTGCCATCCCGCGGTGGTGGGCGCGATCAAGGCCCAGGCCGAGCGCTTCCTCCACATGTGCGCCACCGATTTCTATTACGAGAGCGTGGTGGCCCTGGCCGAGGGGCTGGCCCGGCGCGCCCCCGGACCGGGGCCCTGGCGCGTCTTCTTCGCGAACTCGGGGACCGAGGTGGTGGAGGGGGCGGTCAAGCTGGCCCGCCTGCGCACCGGCCGGCAGAAGGTCGTGGCGTTCTACGGGGCCTTCCACGGCCGCACCTACGGGGCGATGAGCCTGACCGCGAGCAAGCCGGTCCAGCGTCGGGGCTACGGGCCCTTCCTCCCCGAGGTCCTGCACTCGCACTACGCGTACTGCTATCGCTGCCCCGTCAATCGCGAGCCGGGCTCCTGCCACGTGGAGTGCCTGGACCTCCTGACCGAGACCATGTTCGGCACCACCGTGGACCCCCAGGAGATCGCGGCCGTGATCGTGGAGCCGGTGCAGGGGGAAGGCGGCTACGTGGTGCCGCACCCCGGCTTCCTGAAGCGCCTCCGCGAGGTCACCCGCGAGCACGGGATCCTGCTCATCGCCGACGAGGTGCAGTGCGGGATGGGCCGTACCGGCCGGTTCTTCGCGAGCGAGCACTTCGGCCTCGAGCCCGACATCGTGGCCGTGGCCAAGGGGATCGCCTCCGGGATGCCGCTGGGCGCCCTCATCGCCCGGGACGAGGTCATGCGGTGGCCGAGCGGCGCCCACGGCTCGACCTTCGGCGGCAACCCGGTCTCGGTGGCGGCCGCCCTGGCCACCCTCGAGCTGCTCGAGGGCGGCCTCGTGGCCAACGCGGAGGCGGTGGGTGGCCACCTGATCGGCCTCCTGCGGACCCGGCTCTCGGTCCGGCGGGTGGTGGGAGACGTGCGGGGCCTGGGCCTCATGATCGGGGTCGAGATCGTCAAGGACCGGGAGAGCCGCGCCCCCGCCCCCGAGCTGCGCGAGGCCATCCTCGAGGAGGCATTCCGCCGCGGCCTGCTGCTCCTGGGCTGCGGCAAGAGCACGATCCGACTGGCCCCGCCCCTCGTGATCGACCGGGAGGACGCGGAGATCGCGGCCCGGATCCTCGACGAGTCGATCGGGGCGGTCTCGGGGGGTTAGGCCGCGCGAGGGGCCTTCGCGCGCTCTCTCCGCAGCAGCAGGAGGGCGCCCAGATAGACAGCGAGGGTGAAGAAGGTCAGCGCACGGAAGCCCACCGCCATCGAAAGAATGCTGGCCACGCCTCCCAGAAGGGATCCCAGCAGGTTGCTGCCCAGGGCGAGATCCTTCCGCCCGGTGCCGGCCCAGGCGGTGACGAAGATCAGCCCCGAGAAGAAGACCGGGAGGGCCAGGAACCCGCCACCCACGACCACGCGAAGGGTGTGGGGCAGGGCGGCCAGGCCCGCGGTGGGTATCAAGGCGAGGGCGAGCACGCCGAGCACCAGCCCCGCCGCGGGCCAGCCCGTGACCGGGATGGCGGCGCGGCTGGCCAGGAGGTTCGCGAGGAGGATCATGGCGAAAATCGCGCCCAGGACGTAGGCGTTGACGGTCCACGTGGTGCCGAACAGCAAGGCGGCGCGGCTCACCCCCGTCACCTCGAGCAGCATGAACCCCATGCCCAGCAGGAGCATGGCGGCATTCACGGGCTCACCCGCCTTGAACAGCGCGCGTCGCAGCCGCAGCCCCAGCGCCAGGCAGGCGATCCCCACCAGGAGGTGATAGCTCGGAAGGCCAGGCGATGGCAGGTAGAGGTAGGGCCAGTCGTCGGTCGTCAACGAAGTGGCCCGGGGCAGCCGCGTGAGGTCGAGCAGCCGCGGACTCAGGTCGGGGTCCGCCGCGGCCCGCTGGCGGATCGCGCCGAGAGCCTCCGGGGGGCCGCCGACGAGCAGGAGGCCGCCCCAGCCCAGGCACGGCGTGGTCGATCGCACGCTCAGGGCCAGCGGCAACGAGCCGAAGGTCTCGCCGAGCAGCCGGATCAGGCGGTCCGAGATCCAGGAGGTCTGAGGCTCGAAGAACAGCACCACCACCCCCGACGGGGCGAGGAGGCGCTTCATGTCGGCGAAGCTCTCCCGGGTATAGACGAAGTGGTCGAGGCGCACGTTGGCGTAGGCCGAGGGCGTCGTGTGGGAGTCGAGCAAGCCGAACCAGATGAGGTCGTACGAGCCGCCGTCCTTGCGGAAGAAGGCGCGCGCATCATCGATGCTCACCCTCACCTTGTCCGAGGAGTAGGGCCGGTTGGGGTGCCGCGCGCGGCCGAGGGCCACGATGGCGGGGTCGATCTCCACCGCCTGGACGGAGCGCGCACCGGCCCGGAGGGCCGCGGCCACGTCGTTGCCCGCGCCCGCCCCCACGACCAACACTTTCTCCCGGGCCCCCACGAGCTCGTGGGGAAGGACGTAGTGCGAGGTGCGGATCTCGTTCGGCGGGTAGAAATGCGGCGCTTCGGCCATCCGCGCCGGGTCGAGGTTCAGCATGGTCTGGTAGCTCACGTTGTTGACGCTGATGACCTCGCCGCAGGTGCCAGGGCCGGCGTCGGGGCCGTGGGCTGGACCCAGCGGTTGCAGGCTCAACTTCTGGTAGGGAGACCACAGCGTCGGTTCCCGCTCGCTCCACGCGAACAGCGGCAGCCCGAGGGCCAACCCCACCGCCGCCGCCCGGGAGACGCGGCCGTCGCGGGCCCACACCGCGCTCAGGGCGATGCCGAGGCCGGTCGCGAGCAGCCAGGCCGAGGGCCGGCTGAAGGTGACGGTGGCCCCGACGAACAGGGCGATGCCGAGGAGGCTGCCGAGTATGTTGGCGGTGTAGGCTCCGATCGGCCGGGGACAGGCGTCCATCCAGGCTCCCAGCCACTGGCCCAGGGGGCGGAAGGTGTACGCGATCGCCGCGAGCAGCGCCAGGCTCAGCATGAGCGAGAACATCACCAGGGCGGTGCGCACGTACTGAGGCCAGGCCTCTCCTGTCACCTGGTACCAGACCACCGAATCCTGGAAGGCCACGAGGCCCTGCGTGATCCCCTCACCCAGGCCCCAGTTCCAGGGGTCACGGACGACCAGGGCGACCAGGGTGAGGGCCAACATCGCCGGGAGCAGGCGCGCCGGCTCCCGGGCGTTGCGGCAGCCCAGCCCGAGTCCGAGGAAGGCGGCCACCAGCACCCCGTTCTGCAGGTAGGCAAAGACCCGCAGCTCCGTACCGACCCAGCGGACCAGGAGCATCTCCAGGAACAGGATGAGGGCCGACAGGAAGGCGATGCGCGTGAGGGGCGCCGACCAGCGAGTGTACAGGGGGGACGTCCCGCGTTACCGAGGCGGACGAGGGTAGTGCGACTCCACCCAGGCGCGGACCTCGGCCTCGACCTGATCGTCGCTGGGGCCGGCGATCCGGTGTACGGTGCCGCGGTCCACCCCCGCCGACATGAGGTAGATGGCGGCCCGCACTTCGTCGCCCTCCTGGTAGAAGTAGGCGTGGATGTCCCCGCCCGGGCGATGGAACTTCAGGAGGCGGCCGGTCTTCGTGACGACCTACTGGAACTCGCGGGGGGAGGCGAAGAACGCCGGAAGGCCGCGGCGTGAGGTGGAAGCGCCCAGGGGCTGGGTGATGGCCCGGAGCCAGACCTGGGCGATGAGGGCGTACCCGGTCTCGTTGGGGTGCTTGTCGTCGAAGAACAGGCTGGGCAGGTCTCCCTTCTTCATGAAGGCGTCATAAATGTCGGCCACGGGGACCTGCTGTTGCTTCGCCATGGCGCGGATCTCGTCGTTCATCCGCCTGACCCAGTCGTTGCGCTCGGTCTGGGGCTTATCCACATAGGCCGGGTTCACGGGCGGGATCGTTCCCAGGACCGGGAAGCTCCCGCCGTCGCGGCACTGCTGGACCATCGATCGCAGAGAGACGATCGTGTAGCAGGGCACGTCCGGCACCTGACTTCGGCACTCGTTCCAGTCATTGGTCCCGTAGAGGATAAGCGTGTAGGCAGGGCGCACACGTGCCAAGGTGGGGGTCATGCGCGACTCACCTTCGTTGCTCTTCGTTGCGGGGACGCCTTCGTTGGGCACGTCGTGGCTGCTTCCCCAGTAGCTTGCGAGGCTGGCCCTCAGGTAGTCGCGGTAGCCGCTGCCGTCGTTCGATCCGTCGCCGTACGTGATGCTGTCGCCGAAGGCCATGTACACCCGAGGGCGGTTCCGGCTCCCTATGGCGAGGGTGGCGGGGACCGCGATCTCCGTCCCCGCCGCCTGGGGGACGGTGACCGGCACCGAAGCTCCCGCCGTGAAGTAGACGGGCAGGGTGTCGGGGCGGAGGCTCGCGGCCTGGGCGCCCGGCAGCACGCTGCTCACGGTGACCCGGCCCCCGGCGGTCGTCTGGGCGGAGGCGCTCCCGATGGCGACCGTCACCCCCGGCAGCCGCATGGTCTCGTTCGGATCGGCGATCCCGTTCGCGTTCTCGTCGTAGAACACGAACCCGCTGACCGGGGTGCCGGGTGGGGGCGTCGGGCTGGAAGGACCGCCGGGAGTTCCGTTGCCGCCGCACGCGGCAGCCAGGGACAGGAGGACGAAGGAGGTTGCTCTGGCGGCCCGCACGCGGAGGGATTGTATCACCCGGGAGGGTGGGCCGGGCCATTGCCGTCCCGGGGCCTTCGGACTATACTTTCGCGTCCTCCCCGGAACCATGACCAACGTGGCGGCCCCGAGCCGGAGCAACCGCCGGATCACGTCGCGCCGGGCGTGCCTCCTCGTCGTGCGCTACCGCGCCGGGAGCGACTGGCGCCCCGCCACTGCCATGGACCTCTCGCCTTACGGCTGCCGCCTCCGGGTGGGGGAGGACCTGTCGAAGGTCAAGACCGTCACCGTGCTCTTCGAGGCCCCCCTGCGCGATGGCGCGCAGGCCACCGCGGTAGAGGTACCGGGGACCCTGATGTGGTGCCGCCTCGAGGGGCTGTCCTTCCAGGCGGGTTTGCACTTCACCAACGCCCCCGACAGCCTGCTCGAGATCCTGGGCGCGCTGGCCTGAGCGGGCCCGGGGCGGGCCAGGGCGACTTCACTTCCAGTCGAGCGACAGGTTCCCGCCCAGGCGGCTGATCCCGATCTCCAACTGCTTCGTGGCGCCGGCGCGGAAGGTGCCCGCGATGCGCTTCACCTCCGTGTTGTCGTCCCATTTCACCTGGACCCGCAGCTCGTGGCGTCCGGGTGTGACCTTGAGCCGCTCCTCGACCACGCCCTTCCGGACGGGGAAGAACAGGATCTTGCCCGTGACCCGGGCATCGAGGGTCTCCTCGACCACGAGACGGTCGTCCAGCCACACCCGGACGGTCCCCCTCTTGAGGTGGTGCTCCATGTGGACGGCGAGGCTGGCCGGCTGCGGCGTCGGGGTGGGCTTCGGCGACGGCCTGGGCGTCGGTCCGGGCGCCGGCTGGGTACCCGCGGTCCGCGGTGGCGGGGTGACCGGCCTCGGGGTCGCGGTCGGCCTGGGAGTGGGCCTCGTGGTGGGTGCGGGAGTGGTGGTCGCGGTCGGCGGGGGGGTTGGCAGGTCGGCGGTCGGGGGCGACTCCGGGGGCGGGCTCTCCGCGGCAAGGCGGTCGGGGGGGGGCGTCGTCGCCGGGGCCAGTGTGGTGGGCGACACGAGTGGCGCCGGGGGCGCGACCGGAAAGAGCATGGCCTCGAGCGCGTCCACGAGCCGGTCCGGCCACGCGGACCGGAAGTAGTAGAGCGCGGACCCGGCCAGCAGGAGGGCGAGGAAAAGCGTGCGCAGCGGGTGGCGCCGGCGCGACGGCGCGGGTGGGGGCGGAGCCGCCGCCGGTTCGCGGGTCGAGACCATCGTTCCTTCGGCCGGGGTGGGCCGGGTCCAGCCCGCGAGGTGGCGCGGCGGGCGGCCGGCGAGCACGTCTTCGAGGTCCGCCGCGAGCTCTTCGCCGTTCGGGTACCGCTGCTCCCGGTCCTTGGCCATGGCCCGGGCGAGGACGTCGTCGAGGACGGGTGGGAGGTCGGGGACCAGCTCGGTGGCCGGCCGCGGCTCCTGATGGGCGACGCGGCTCATGATCCGGTGGACGCTGTCGGCCGCGAACGCCCGGGTGCCGGTCAGCAGGGTGTAGAGCATGGCCCCGAGCGAGAAGAGGTCGGTCCGGCCGTCGACCTTCTGGCCCAGCACCTGCTCGGGGGCCATGAAGAGCGGCGTCCCCATGAACTGTCCGGCCACCGTGAGCTCGTGCCCCGCCTCGTGCTTGGCCAGGCCGAAGTCCATGATCTTCGGCTCGCCGGTCGCGAGCACCATCACGTTCGCGGGCTTGATGTCCCGGTGGACGACGCCCTGGGCGTGCGCGTAGGCGAGGGCCCGGGCCACCTGGACCGTGATCTTGAGGGCCTGCCGCCACGGGAGTCGGGCTCCGTCCGCGGTCATCTCGGCCAGGGTCCGTCCCCGCAGGCGCTCCAGGGCGATGTAGAGGATCCCGGTCTCGGGGTCGCGGCCGATGTCGTGGACCACCACGATCCCGGGGTGGGAGAGACGGGCCGCGATGCGCGCTTCGGACAGGAAGCGGCGCTCGAAGCTGTCCTTCTCGGCGTCGGTGATCGCGAACAGGAGGCGGACGACCTTGAGGGCGACCCGGCGGTTGAGCGAGGGGTCGTGGGCCTCGTAGACCACGCCCATCATTCCCCGGCCGAGCTCTCCCTGGATCCGGTAGCGGCCGATCGTCTCCGGGACGCGTTCCTCAGACACGGTACGGGTCGGCCTCCTTCGGGGCGTGCGCGAAGCGTGTGGGCAGGGATTCTATCGCAGGGGCCCCCGCCGCGTACGGGCGGGGCCGCGAGCCGAGGCGTCCGGCGGTCTCTAGATCTCCGCCCGGACCGCGGGGTCGCCGCCGTCCTCGATCGCGAGGCGCGGGGGAGTCCCAGACTCGAGGCGGAGGCGCACGCCCAGGACTTCCGAGGGCACCCAGCCCTCGCGGTCGGCCGCCACGGCGAGGTACTGCTGGCCGGCCAGCCGGTAGACCTCGGGCTTCTTCTCGTCGCGGGGGACGACCACGACCTCGCGCACCTCGAGGGCGGCGAAGAACGGGAACTTGTCGTAGGTCTCGTCGAGGGGGGAGCGGATCTCCAGGACGGCATCCGGACCGCCACCCCGTACGCCGTCTTCGCCCAGGAGGGCGCGCCGAGCAGGCGCGACGAACGTGAGGTCGGGGATGCGGTAGTTCTCCCTGGGGGACGACGAATCGAAGACGTTGATGCCGGAGCGCAGGATCGCTCGCCCGGTCCGCTTGAGGAGGGGGCCCAGGAACATGATCAACTCGTCGAGGATGCGCTGATGCTCGCTCGTTGGCGCGGGCGACATGTGCAGCACTCCCTCCCACATCTCGTCCCCGCGGTCGATCCCGGTCCGCTTGCGGTGGGCCAGCTCCCCCGGGCTCACGTCCAGCACGACGGCTTTCATGGAGGCTATCTTACACCCCGCCCCGGCGAGGTCCGGACCGCGTTGGCGGCCCGGGCCGCGCGGCGCGGCCGAGCCGGCGCAGCGCGCCGAGCGCTTCGCGAAAGTCGGCGGGCCGCGGGCTCTCCACCCGCACGGCCTCGCCCGTGATCGGATGAACGAAGCCCAGGGCGCCCGCGTGCAGCATCTGCCGCTTCACGCGGACCGGCGGGCGATGCGAGGGGGGCGGTCCGTAAACGGGGTCGCCGAGGACGGGCAGGCGCGCGTGGGCCAGGTGAACGCGGATCTGGTGCTGCCGGCCGGTGACGATCTCGACCTCCAGGAGGGCCGCTCCCGGCAAGCGCTCGACCACGCGCCAGCGGGTGAAGGCCGCGCGGCTGGGCTCGCCGGGCCGGGCCACCGCCCGCCGTCCGGAGACGTAGGCGTCGCGCAAGGGGCGGTCCACGACGCCCTCTTCGGCGGGAGGGACCCCGTCCACGAGCGCGTGATAACGGCGCTCGATGCGATGCTCGCGGAAGAGCTGGATCAGGCCGGAGCGCGCGGCCGGCGAGAGGGCGAAGACCAGGGTGCCCGAGGTGTCGCGGTCGAGGCGATGGACGCGGCCCACGTAGGGCCGTCGGGGCCGCAGGTGGCGCACGTACTCACGCACGCGGGCGAGGGCCGTGTCCTGGTCCGGGGAATCCTCCTGGGTGGGGACGCTCAGGAGGCCCGCGGGCTTGTCCACCACCACGAGGTGCTCGTCCTCGAAGAGGACGGCCAGGGACAGGCGAGCCCGGGGGAGGGCCTTGCGATTCGGGTCCCAGCCGAGGGCGACGCCCTCCGCGACCGGCCGGCCCGGCTCCCGCACGGTGCGGCCCTCCACCGAGACCTGGCCCTTTTCGATCACGTCCCGGGCCTTGCGGCGCGAGAGGTCCGGGTAAAGGCGGAGGAGGGCCAGGTCGAGCCGCATCCTCCCGGTCACCCTCCGCCGGAACGGTCGAGCTGCGCGCGCACGACCTCCAGCAGGAGGCCCGGGTCGCAGGGCTTCTGGAGAAAGCCGGCGAGGTTGAGCTCCTCGAAGCCGCGGGTGGCCTCCTCGCGGGAATAGCCCGAGCACAGGACGATCCGCACACCCGGGTCGATGGCCCGGAGCCTTCGCAAGGTCTCCTCGCCGCCCATTCCCGGCATCGTCAGGTCCAGGAGGACCAGCCCGAACTCGTCCGGCCGCGCGCGGTAGAGGTCCACGGCCTCCGCGCCGCTCGCCGCCACGACCACGGCCAGCTCCGCCTCCGCCAGGAAGTCGGCCAGCAGACCGCGGACGAGCTCGTCGTCGTCCACCACGAGCACGGTCGCCCCGGGCGGGCGCGGCCTGGGCGGGGTGGGCACGGCCGGCGCGCGGGCCGCCAGCGGGAGCGCGAGGATGATCGCGGCGCCCTCGCCCGGAGCGGTCTCCATCGCCAACCCGCCGTGGTGCCCGCGCATGATGCCGAGGACCGTGGGCAGGCCCAGCCCGCGGCCGGTGAACTTCGTGGTGAAGAACGGGTCGAAGGCGCGCGAGCGGGTCTCCTCGTCCATGCCGGGGCCGTCGTCCCGCACCTCGCACAGCACATAGGGGCCGGGCGGGAGCGGGCCCGCGGGAAGATAGCGCCGTCCGTGGTCCTCGGGTCCGCCCGTCAGCTCCCCGAGCCGGGTGGTGAGGCGCACGCTGCCGGGGAGATCCCCGATGGCCTCCGCCGCGTTGAGGATGAGGTGCCGCAGGGCCTGGCGGATCGCGCCCGGGTCGGCCATGACCGGGGGGAGCGACGCCCCGAGCTCCCACGCCACGCGGAGGTTGGCGGGGACCCCCGCCTCGCAGAGCGGCCGGTCTTCCGAAAGGACGGCCGAGAGGTCCAGGCGCCGCAGGTCGAAGGGACGCTTGCCGGAGTAGGTGAGCATCTTCCCCGCCAGCTCGGCGGCCCGGCGCGCCGCCACCACCGCCTGATCCAGGCTCGCGCGGGCGGGGCTGTCGGCCGGAAGGCGGCGCAGCGCCAGATCGACCCGGCCCAGGATGACCTCCAGCAGGTTGTTGAAGTCGTGGGCCATCCCGGCGGCCAGGACCCCCAGGCTCTCGGCCTTGAGCCGCTCCGCGCGGAGCTGCTCGTCCCGCTTCATCTCGCGAGCGTCGCGGCACGCGACGAGAACCACGACCTCGCCCGCCTCCGAGAGCATGCGGGTGGCCACCGTGTGGACCCACAACCAGCCGCTCCCAGCTTCTCCATCAAGAGGATCAAGCCTGCGCGTCGGAGGTCGGGCCCGGGCGGGGGGCGATGCGGACCACACCGAGGCGGATCCGGTCCCCCTCCGCCGCCTGCTTCACGTCCCGGGGCCGGCCGTGCTGCATGATGCCTCCGGCGGCGTGGACCGGATCAGTCTAGCACCCTCTGCGCCCCGCAGGAGGCGGCCCCCCCTAGGGCACGAGCCCCCGCTCGTCGTCCCAGGCCGCCGGGTCCTGGCCGAAGTAGGCGGACAGGATCGCGTAGACCTCGCGATGGCGCTGCCGCATCTCCTGGGGGATCTCGAAGAAGGCCTCGACCGCCACCGCCAGGAACTCCACGGGACTCTCCGCCCCGTAGGAGTCGAGGACCGACTTGCCCTTCCGCAGCCGCTCCATCTCCTTCTCCATGAGCGCCACCCACTCGCGGCTATGGGCCGCGTTGAGGCCCACCGGGATGCCGTCGAAATGGGTCTGGTCCACGTCCAGCAGGTGCGCGAACTCGTGAAGACCGACGTGGTAACCGTCGTCGGGGTCGTCGAAGCTCTCTTCGAGGGCAGGGACGGAGAGGATCACCGTCCCCCAGGGATGGGTCTGCCCGACGTACTCGTGGCCTCCGAAGCGGAAATCGCGGTCGAAGTCGTCCGGGTAGAGGAGGACCTCCGTGAGCTGGTCCCACTCGTAGTCCGGCCAGCCCAGGCTCAGGGTGACCGCGGAGGCGGCCACCAGCAGGCGCAACTCGTCCGTGACCGGGACCTGCACCCCCGTGATGCGCTTCTCCGCGATCAGGATCCGCACGTCGTCCTCGAAGCGGGCGCGCAGCCCTTGCGGGAGGCGGTCATAGTGGTCATAGCTCGATTCGAGGAACCTCCTCCAGGCCTCGGGGAAGGGCCGGGCGAGGGTGGCCCACCGGCGCGTGCTCCGCCGCCCCTGAAACCAGGCGAACCCGACGGCGAGCCCCAGCCCGACGACCACCCCCGCGAAAGCGCCCCCGGTGCCCGCAAAGAGGACGCCCAGGCCCACGCTCACGAGGACGGCGAGCACCCCTGCCGCCTGGGCGTAGATGCGGTCCTGGGGAAAGTCGACCCTCACGCCCCACCGGTCTTCACGCGTAGCGCGCGAGCAGGCGGGCCAGCACGCGCGCGTCGATGTTGCCGCCCGTGATCACCACCGCGATCGGCCGTCCGTCGCGGGGCGCGATCCGCCCCGAGCGGAGCGCCGCCACGCCCACCGCCCCGGAAGCCTCGCTCACCACCTGGTCTTCCGCGACGAGGGCGGCGACGGCGTCCACGGTCTCCTCTTCCGACACCGTGACCACCTCGTCGATCAGATGGCGGTGGGCGAAGACGATCTCCCCGATCCCGCCCGCGAGGCCGTCGGCCAGGGTCGGTCCCGCCGGGTAGGTGAGCAGGGGCCGGCCCTGCCGGAGCGACTCGCGGAGCGCGGGCGAGGCGTCGGGCTGGACCGCGACCACGCGCAGGCCGGGGACGAGCGCCTTCAGGGCCGCGGCCGTGCCCGCGATCAGGCCGCCCCCGCCCACGGGGACCACCACCGTGTCGACCTCCGGCAGATCGAGGGCGATCTCGAGCCCCACCGTCCCCTGTCCCGCGGCGGTGCGCGGGTCGTCGAAGGGATGGACGTACGTCGCTCCCGTCCGCTCGCGGAACGCGACGGCCTCCAGCGCGGCGTCGTCGTAGGTCGCGCCCTTCTCGTGGACGGTCACCGGGAAGCGCCACAGCTTGTCGAGCTTGGCGCGGGGGGCGGTGGTGGGGACGAAGAGGTCGACCTTGACCGACCCCCCCAGGGCCTGGGCCGCGAAGGCCACGCCGAGGGCGTGGTTCCCGGCGGAGGCCGCGACCACGCCCCGCGCTCTCTCTTCCGGAGTGAGGGAAGCCAGGAGGTGGGTGGCGCCACGGACCTTGAACGAGCCGGTGGGCTGCCAGCACTCGAGCTTCAGGTACACGGGCGCGTCCGGGAAGACCGCGGAACGGCGCAGCGGGGTTTGGCGGAGGTGGGGGCGCAGCACCTCCGCCGCCCTCCGCACGTCGGCCAGCTCGATCATCCAGACGGCGCCGGCCGCTCCGGACCGGCGGCCACCAGGTCGAGCCGCGGCTCGCCGCAGTGGGCGGCGATCGCCTCGGCCACGCGGTCGCGGAGACCGACGATCGCGCTCCAGTCCGTCCCCTCCGGCGGCACGGGCGGGCCGACCCAGAGCCGGATCCGGCCGGGGCGCGGCAGGAACGAGTCGCCCCGCAGGATCCGCCGCGTCCCGCGGAGAGCCATCGGCACCACGGGCACGCCGGCCTCGGCCGCGGTCTTGAAGGCCCCCAGACGGAACGGCCGGAGGCCGGTGGCGGCGGTGAACGTCGCCTCCGGGAAGAAGAGCACCGCTTCCCCGACGGCCAGGGCGCGGGCGCTCTGCTCCGCGTCGGCGAGGCTGTGCTGGGCGTCCAGACGGTCGACGGTCAGGTGCCCCGCGCGACGCACGTAGGTGCCCACCACGGGGTACGAGAGGACCTCCCGCTTGGCCACGAACACGAAGTCCAGGGGCAGCAGGGCCATGAGGGCCGGTACGTCCGCGTAGGAGGCGTGGTTGGCGGCGAGGACGAAGGGGCCACGGCGGGGGAGGTGCTCGAGGCCCTCGACGGAGAGGCGCGAGCCCGAAAGGATCCAGGCCAGGCGCACGGTGAGCCGGCCCAGGGTGAAGGCGATCCTGCGGTTCGGGAGGCACCACACCAGGAGCCAGAGCGGGAGGACGAAGACGGGGAGGACCACGGCGAGGTAGGCCACGTAGAGGACGTTCACCGCGCGCACGAGGCGGGGCCGCACCAGGCCCCAGGCGGCCAAGAGACCCAACCGCAGGCGCTGGCCCCGCGAGATCCCCGCGGGCCGCCCCAACCCGCCCTCGAGGTAGAGGTCCCGGGTGGCCGCGCGCCGGATCTTGCCGCTCGAGGTCTTGGGCACCGCGCCGGGAGGGACGAGGCACACGTCGTCCGGCGGTACCTCCACCGCGCTCGCCACGCGCTCGGTCACCGCGGCGGCCAGCCGCTCGCGCGCCGCGCGGTCGGTCGCGCGGGTCTCGGCCACGATCACCAGGCTCTCGGTGCCGAGGGTGGGGTGATCGACCCCGATCGCCACCACGCAGCCCTTGCGTATCCCCTCCACGGTCGCGACCGCGTCCTCGATCTCCTGGGGGACCAGGTTGCGGCCGGCCTTGATGATCAGGTCCTTCTTGCGTCCCGCGATGTAGATCTCGCCGTCGGCGCGATAGGCGAGGTCGCCGCTGTCGAGCCAGCCGCCGCCTGTGGTCATGGCGGCCGTGGCCTCGGGCTGGCGGTAGTAACCGCTCGTCATCGAGGGACCCCGGAAGACCAGGCGGCCTACCGTGCGATCCGGGACCTCGGCCCCTCCCTCGTCCAGGAGACGCACCTCGTGCCCGGGGAGCGCCGTGCCCACCGACACGAAGCGCAGCGGCTGGCCGTCGGCGTCGGGCGCGGGCTCGGCACGGCCCTCGCTCCGGAACGGCTCCCGGGCCACCCGGTCGACCTTCGGGCCGCGCCCGACCGGCGGGAAGCAGAGGGCCACCGAGTTCTCGGCGAGTCCGTACACCGGGAGCAGGGCCTCGCGCCGCAAGCCGCAGGGGGCGAACCGGCGTGCGAAGCGCTCGAGGGTGTCGGGGTTCACCGGCTCCGCCCCGTTCAGCGCGCAGCGCCACGAAGAGAGGTCCAGCCCCTCGAGGGCCGCATCGGGGACCTTGCGCACGCAGAGCTCGTAGGCGAAGTTGGGGGCCCCGGAGAGGGTGCCCCGCCGCTGGTGGAGGGTCCACAGCCAGCGCTCGGGGCGCGCGAGGAAGGCGATCGGGGAGAGGATCGCGATGGGCAGGCCCTGGTGCAGGCAGAAGAGCCAGGAGCCGATCAGTCCCATGTCGTGGTAGAGGGGCAGCCAGCTCACCCCGACGTCGGTGGGCTTCACCTCGAGGCCGGCGCCGATCGCGCGGATGTTCGCGAGCAGGTTGTCGTGGGTCAGCAGCACCCCCTTGGGGTGGCCGGTGCTGCCGGAGGTGTACTGGATGAAGGCCGCATCGCCGCCTCGGCCCTCGGGCGCACCGAAGGTCGCTCCCGGCTCCACGAGCTCCTCCGCGGTCGTCACCGCGGTCAGGGACGGCACGTTCGGCTTCAGCAGGGCCGCGATGGGGCGGGCCCGGGGGACCGTGATCAGCAGGCGAACCCCGGCGTCGGCCAGGATGGCCGACTGCCGCTGCGCGTATTCCCCCAGGCGGTCGAGGCGTACCGGCGGGTAGATGGGCACCGGGACCCCGCCCGCGATCAGGATCCCCTGGAAGGTCCGCAGGAAGTCCATGCCGGTGGGCAGCATGAGGGCCACGGCGTCGCCCCGCTTCACGCCGCGTTCGCGCAGGCCGCCCGCCACCGCGGCCGACTCGCGCCAGAGCCGACCGTAGGTAATCGTGTCCTCGCGGCCGTCGTCCTCCCGCATGTACACGGTCGGCCGGTCGGGATCGGCCTGGGCGTGGCGGTAGAGCGACTCGGCGACGGTCTCCGCCTCGACCTCCAGGGAGGCGGCCGCCTCCAGGGCCGCCCCGCGCTCGGGGAGGCGCAGCGGCTCCGCGGAGCCCGCGCTCTCGAGCAGTGCTCTCGCGAGGCCGGCCGCGGTGTCGATCTGCAGGTAGCGGTCGTCGAGGGGCCGGCCGAACGCCCGCTCCAGTCGAAGCAGCAGCTCGACTCTCTCGAGGCTGCCGAGGCCGACCTCCCGATCGAGGGAGGCGTCGGCCGCGGCCGCGCGCCGCGCGCGATCGCCGCCCGTCTCCCGGGCCAGGTCGCGGACCACCTCGAGGACGCGCTCGAGGACGTCCTCGAGAGCAGGCTCCGCCTGCGGAGGGGCGGCGATCTCGGCCATGGGCCACTCTAACCAGCGGGCCCCAGGGGCGCAATCGCCCCGCCGTCCAGGCCACTTGACGGCCGGCGCGACGCGGCTTCGCTCCCCGTCCGTTGCCTTGGCCTATCGGGAAGGATAGGGTGGGGGGTCGATGAAGGCGCGGGGCCGGACGTGGAGCAGCGTTCCCCTCCCCTTACGGGGGGAGGGATAGGGTGGGGGGTCGATGAATGAAGTGACGATCCGCGAGATCGAGGCCGTCTTCGCGGTTACCGACCGCATGGGCCTCTCACGCGAGGCGCTCGTGATCCCGCTCCTGCCCCGGCACCCCGGGCGCGTCCGCCGGATGCCGGGGGGCAAGATCGAGATCGTGGTGGACTCGGACCAGGACTTCGGCGAGTTCGTGGCTGGCTTGGAGGCGGAGATCCGAAGAGTGCTCTAGCTTAGCTTAGCTAAAGTCGCTCCAGCGCGGCGCGATAAACCGCGAGGTCCGAATCGGTGAAAAGCACGAAGCGAACTTGCTCGAGGGGCGAGCCCGCTTGCAGCACGTCGCGGACGGTGCCCAGGGCGACCGCGGCCGCCTCCGCCACCGGGTACCCGTAGGCGCCGGTCGAGATACTCGGGAAGGCCAGCGACTTCAGGCCCTGCTCCGCGGCCAGGGCCAGGCAGTTGCGGTAGCAGCGGGCGAGGGTCTCCGGCTCGCCGCTCCGGCCGTCCTGCCAGACCGGTCCCACCGTGTGGATGACGTATCGGCAGGGGAGGCGTCCCGCGCCGGTGATCACCGCCTCGCCCGCGGGCAGCGGACCCCGCGCGTCGCGGATCTTCCGGCACTCCTCGAGGATCGTGGGTCCGCCCGCGCGATGAATGGCGCCGTCCACGCCGCCGCCCCCGAGCAGGCTCGAGTTGGCCGCGTTCACGATCGTGTCGACGGTTTCCCGCGTGATGTCTCCCCGCGCGAGCTCGACGCTCGTGTTGCCGAAGCGGCGCATCGGTACGGGTTGCAGCGGGCCGGAGGGCGGCCCGGCTGCCGAGGCGGAGGCGCGAGGTCAGAGCCTCGCGCCCCCTCAGTCGAACGACTACTTCGCGCCCAGGACGGCGTCCTTCGCCGCCTTGGCCACCACGAACTTGAGGCGCTTGCGGGCCGGGATCTTGATCGCCTCCCCGGTCTGGGGGTTCCGCCCCATCCGCGCCTTGTAACTGCGGACGACGAGCTTCCCGACCCCCGGGATCGTGAAGCCGTTCTTGGCCTCCTTGTGGGCCAGGGCCGCTAGAGCCTCGAGGTAGGCCGCCGAGGTCTTCTTGTTGAGCGCGCACTCCTCGGCCAGGGCCGCCACGATCTTCGTCTTTGTCAAAGGCTTTGCTGCCATCGAGTTTCACTCCTCCATGAGAGTCGGGATGTCGTGCTCTGGTCGCTTCCAGAGGCGCCTCGAAAAAGGCTCGTCATTCTACACGGCTTTCGCGCGCCCCTGTCAAGCACGAAACGCACCTAGAACCCCTTTCGACCGCGCAGAACGGCCTCGAAACCGAGGTCGTCGCGCGTGGTCACCCGTTCAGCGCGAGGAAGGCTCTTCTTCGCGGATCGAGAATACCGTCTCGCCCGGCCGGGCGAGGCCCAGTTCCTCGCGGGCGAGGCGCTCGATCGCGCGGGGGTCCGACTTGAGGGCCGCGATCTCGACCGCCAGGCGGGAGTTCTCGGTCCGGAGCAGCTCGATCTCCCGCCGGAGCGACTCGGCGCGCTCGCGTTGCGCGACCATGCGCAGGAAGCCGCGGTCTCCGAAGAAAGAGCCGACCACCAGGGCGATGAGGGCGATCAGGGAGCCCAGGGTGGCCGCCTTCTTCCGAAGGCCGACTTCGTTCCGCGCGCGATCCTCGAAGAGGGACAAGAGTTGATCTTTTTCTTTAACAACGAGCTTTAATGGCCCATTATAGCTCATTTTTTCATCTTCCGGCGTGAGGAGAGATCCCCACCCGATGGCCCCCCTGCCGGGCCAGGACTTCCTGGTAGCGCCGGAGCAGGGTCACGAGCTGCTCGCCGACCCGCTTGAGCCGGCGCATCTCCGCCCTGAACGCACGGTGACGCTTGACCAACTCCCGCGCTTCCGCCGCCTGGCTCCCCTCCAGGTACGCGAAGCCGCCCTTGCCGCCGCTGCGGGTGGACAGGACGTAGTACGGCCCGTGCCTCCTGCCCTCCCGGCAGGCGCAGCCCTCCTTGCCGCATACCGCCCAGCGCTCGAACAGCGAGCCCTGGAGCTGCGCCCGCCGCTCGCGGAGGAGATCCTCCACCAGCTCCCTCTGCTCGCGGAGCTTCTCCCGCACCCGCCGGCGTATCTGGTCCGTGCTCATCTGGTCTTACAGTAAATATTTGAAAAACACTGTAAGATTAGCACGGGGCCCCTCGGTGTCAATCGTTTTCCGGGCCGGGGGCCGCGCGGCCGGCCGTGCAGGGAACCGCCCAGGCCGCGGTGTAAGATCCGGGCGGGGAGGAGCGTCATGTGGCTGCTGAAGACGGAGCCCTCGGTGTACAGCTACGCCGACCTCGAGCGCGAGGGGAAGACGGCGTGGGACGGGGTCACGAACCCCGTCGCCCTCAAGAACCTGAGGGCGATGCAGGCGGGGGACCGCGTGTTCGTCTACCACACGGGGGACGAGAAGGCGGCGGTGGGGATAGCCGAGGTGGTGCGGGCGGCCTACCCGGATCCGAAGAGGAGCGACGCGAGGCTGGTGGTCGTCGACCTCCGGCCCGTGGAGCGCCTCGGCCGGCCGGTCTCCCTGGCCGAGATCAAGGCTCTCGCCGCCTTCGCGCAGAGCCCGCTCGTGAGGCAGGGGCGGCTTTCCGTGGTGCCGCTCACCGCGGCTCAGGGGAAGGCGATCGAGACTCGGGGGCGCCAATGAAAACGGGTGGGGGTCGGCGAAGGCGCGGAGCCGCACGTGGTGCGGCGTTCCCCTCCCCTTGCGGGGGGCGATACATCGGAATGCGTCGGAGTTGGCGCCGGCTCGACCAGCGGCACTGCATTCCGATGTATCGGAGGGATAGGGTGGGGGGTCGATGAGCGAAAGGATCGTCGCCCTCTCTACCGTGGCCACGTCCGAGGACGCCGAGCGGATCGCGACCGCCCTCGTGGAGCGGGGCCTTGCCGCATGCGTCAACGTGGTGCCCGGCGTGGTCTCGGTCTATCGCTGGAAGGGGGCCGTCCAGCGGGAGGAGGAGCGGCTGCTCGTGATCAAGACCCGGACGGAGCGCTTCGAGGCCCTGCGCGAGGCCCTGGTCTCGCTCCACCCCTACGAGGTGCCGGAGCTGGTGGCGCTGGCCATCGAGAGCGGCCACGCCCCCTACCTCACCTGGCTGGACGAGAGCGTGCGCTAGACGGCTTCCAGCGCGCGCCGCAGGTCCGCGAGGAGGTCCTCCGCGTCCTCGCAGCCCACGCTGATCCGCACCAGGCCCTGGCCGATGCCGAGAGCGTCGCGCTCGGCCTGGGTGTAGCCGGCGTGGGTCATGGTCGCGGGGTGGGAGATGAGGGTCTCCACCCCGCCCAGGCTCTCCGCGAGCGAGCAGAGCCGCACCGTCTCGAGCAGGCGCTGCGCGGCCTCCAGGCTCCCCAGGTCGAAGGCGATCATCGAGCCGAAGCCCGTGGCCTGGCGCCGGTGGACCGCGTGGCCAGGGTGGTCCGGGAAGCCGGGCCAGTAGACCTTGCGGACCTTCGGGTGCTCGCGCAGGAAGCGGGCGACCACGCGGCCGTTCTCCTCGTGGCGCGGCATGCGCAGGGCCAGGGTCTTGGTTCCGCGCAGGACGAGCCAGGAGTCGAAGGGGGAGAGGATGGCCCCCGCCGCGTTCTGGACGTAGCGGAGCCACTCGGCGAGCTTGGGGTCCTTGACCACCGCCACTCCCCCCACGCTGTCGGAGTGGCCGTTCAGGAACTTGGTGGTGGAGTGCACCACCACGTCGGCGCCCAGGGCGAGGGGGCGCTGGAAGAACGGGCTCAGGAACGTGTTGTCCACCACGAGGAGGGCGTCCCGCCGGTGCGCGACCTCGGCCAGGGCCGCGATGTCGCAGACCTTCATGAGCGGGTTGGTGGGGGTCTCGATCCAGAGCATCCGGAACTCGCCGGCCGCGCGGTCGAAGGCGGCGGGGTCGCTCGCCTCCAGGAACGCGAACTGCACCCCGTAGCGGGCCAGCACCTTGGTGAAGAATCGGTGGGTGCCGCCGTAGACGTTGTCCGAGACCACGACCCGCTCGCCCGCCTTCACCAGGGTCAGCACCGCCTGGGTCGCGGCCATCCCGGAGGCGTAGCAATAGGCGTCGGCGCCCCCCTCGAGGGCCGCGAGGTTGCGCTCCAGGGAGCGGCGGGTCAGGTTGTGGGTGCGCGCGTACTCGTAGCCCTTGTGCTGGCCGATCCCTTCCTGCACGTAGGTCGAGGTCTGGTAGATCGGCACGCTCACGGCGCCGGTGGTGGGATCCGGCTCCTGCCCGGCGTGGATGCAGTCGGTGGCGAAGCCCATGCAGCTCTCCTCGCCGGGGAGTATACGCTCGGCCGTCTTGCCTCCCTCAATCCCCGAGGCAGAGGCCCACGCGATGGCCGCGCCCGACGCCCTCTGCCCGGAAACCCCCGGCGGTCCGGAAGATGCGGCTGGGGGGGCTGGGCAATGCGTCCCACCCGAGGACGGCCGCCAGCCGCCGGTGGGCCTCGTCGTAGCGCAGGGCGCGGTCCCCGCGAGCGGTGCCCACGCGCAGGCTCCAGACGCCGTCGACGGTGGTCAGCTCGAGGCGCGCGACCGGCGCCTCGAAGGCGCGGGCGAGGTCGGGATCGCTCCACAGCCGCGACCACGGCTTCGAGTCGGCGGGACCGTGGCGGTCGCACCGAGACACGCGGCGGTCCCCGTTGCCCCACACGAAATGCGCCGAGAGCGGGTCACCGCCGCAGTGCGCGGTGAAGAATCGCGGGCCGTCCCGCTTTTCTTCGGCCCGAATCCTCGCCCAGGTGGCACCTTCGAGGACCAGGTCTTCCTCCTCGCCGCCCAGCCCGCGGGCGAGCAGGACCGGCGTGCGCGGGCCGGGCCAGAGGACGCGGGGCCCGCGGCCCACGAACCAGGCGCAGTGTGTCTGATCGCAGACGTCGTAGGTGCCGTGGCGGGGGCCGTCGACCAGGAAGCGCAGGATGGCCGCGCCCAGGGCCACGCGCCTTTCCCGGTCGCCCTCCGGCAGCTCGGCCGCGAGCACGCCGGCCACGTATTCCTCCGGCCGCAGCTCCGCGCGCAGGCGAAGGGTGCCCGCGGGGCCCGCTTCGACCGCGAGGGTCCCGGCCACCCGCCGCAGGAAGCGGCGGCCGGGAAGGGCCAGCTCCCAACGCGACTCTTCGAGGCGGTCGCCCGCGCGGAGGAGGAGGCTGGCCTGCGGGCCCACGAAGCCGCGGGACGAGCCGGCCGGCGCGGCCGCGAGGTTCCGCGCGATGACCGTCCGCGGACCGAGCGCGTCGAGCAGCCCGATTCGAACCCGCGCGTCCGCCGGGTCGCGCGGCTCGACCGCGAGCGCAAGCGCAGGAGCCGGCCCCGACCGGGCGGCGGCAGGCGCGGGTCCGGGGCGCAGTCGCGCGAGCGGGCCCGCCAGGGCCGCGGCGGCCGCGCGGCCCGTGCCGTTGCGGAGCAGGGCGAGGACCGCCCAGCCGGAGTCGTCCACCGCCACCGCCCAGCCCGAAGTCGCCAGCGGACGTCCGTCGAGGGCGGGGACCGTCCCGGTCTTGGCCCAGAAGCCGCGCCGGCCGAGGCCGCTCGCGGTGCCGCGCGCGGCGCCGTCGCGCAGGCCGGCGAGAACGGCCCGTCGCACGTCTTCGCCCTCGGGCCACGGAGTGGTCACCAGGCGCGCGTAGGCGCGCAGGAGCGCTTCCGGCCTCGCGGCCACGGCGCCGTCCTCCGAACCGAGGCCGATGGCCGCTTCCCGCGTGAGGGAGCTCGGCACGGAGAAGCCCTCGGCCCGGAGGGTCGACTCCAGGACCGCGGTCGGGGTCTCGCCCGCCATCTTCTTGAAGTACGCGTTGCAGGAGACGGCGAGGGCGCGGGTCAGGCCGGCGCTTCCGTGGCCGGCAGGCCTCCAGCAGCCGGAAGCGCGCTCGCAGCGCTCGACCGGAGGTTGGACCCCGGGGTGGGCGCGAGCCCACGCCTTCGCCACGAAGGGCTTGAGCAGCGAGCCCACGGCCAGGGGTCCGGGCTCGGCACCGGGCCGCGCCCGCACGGCGCCGTTCTCGAGCGTCCAGAGGACGGGCTCCTCCGCGGGGAGGCCCCGCGCCAGGGCGAGCACGGCCAGCAGTGGGAGTATCGGGCGCATCGGGGGATCGGCTCCTCCGAGGCCTACTCGATCCCGAACACGAGGCGCTCGGACCAGCCGGCCGCGGTCGGCCTGCGCTCCAGGGCGAGCGCGTTCGTGGCGGGCATCCATCCGAGCAGGCCCAGGACGCGATCGGAGAACGGCCGCACGCGCTCCGGCGCCGCCGGCCCTTCCGCGCGCACCCAGCGATCGCCTTCCTTGCGCACGGCCCGCAGGTCGAGGCGCGCCCAGCGCACGATCTCGGCCGAAGGGCGCGGGGCCGCGGCGTCGGCCAGAGCGCGGGCCGAGGAGCCAATCCACACGAATTCGCCGGTGCGCCGCAGGGCCAGGACGGGCAGGCCAGGGCCCGCGCGGAGCTCCCGCGCGTCGCCTGCCGACACGATGCTCACGGGCCCGCTCCGGCGCTCCACCGTCGCGCGGCAGGCGGTCTCGAGCTCCGCCGTGGCCGACGCGGGCCAGGCGAAAACGAGCGCTCGCTCGCCGTCCTTCCCGAGCCGGTAGCCCCAGCCCTCGGCCGGACGCTTCGCGAGGAGCGCCCGCCAGGTGGCGAGGTCGCCCTCCTCCCATGGCACGTCGGGGCCCGCCGGCGGCTTGTCGAGGTGGACGAGGTAGCGGTCCTCCGCGGTGTCGCGGGCGGCGCTCGGCAGCGGGCGGAGGAGGGGAACGGGCCGCTCGAGGGGCGAGGGGATCGGCTCCAGCAAGCCCGAGCGCAGGGCCGGCCAGAGGAGCGCGCCGTCCCACTCCCAGGCCGCGGCGAGAGCGCCTTCGGCGTCGAACGCGAAGGCCGGAGGGCCCGCCTCGCCGGTCCCTTCGCGCAGCTCCACGAGCCGACCACCCTCGACGCGCAGGGCCGCCCGCACCCGGCCGTCCCCGGGGCCGGGTGGCCAGGGAAACTCGCGGCGGAAGTAGCGGTCCTGGCGCAGGGCGGCCAGGTCCAGATCGAGGCTCGCGAGCCCCGGCAGGATCTCCGTGATGCCGCGCGCGGCCAGGGCCTCGTCGAGGGCGAGGTGCAGGGCGCGTTCGCTGGTGGCGAGGAAGAGCTTGCCGCCGTGGCGCGCCCAGGCGAGGCCGGGGCGGCGGTCCCCCGACTCGCCGTCCCCCGCGCCGCGGGCCACGAGCGCGTAGGCCACGCCCCCGTGCGCTTTCGGCGTCCCCTTCGGGAGCGAGGCCGGGAGAAGAGCGAGCGGAGTGTCGATCACCATCACCGCCTCCAGCGAGCCCGCGGAGAGGAGCGCCAGGCCGAGCCGGCGCGGCTTCAGGGCCAGGACCTGCTCCCAGGTCCAGGGCAGGTCACGCGAGAGTTGGCCCCACTGCGCTTCGAGCTTGCTGCCTACGGGGGACTGGCGCCATGCGGCCACGAGCGGATCGCCCGCCTCGGGCTGGCCGAGGAGGGCGCGGCGGTAGGCACCCGTGAGGGCCGTGTCGAAAGCGGCCACATCCGGGACCACGACCCGCACCGGGGCGGGCGGCAGCGGCAGCCCCGTGTCGGCGGCGTGGGCCCCGAGCGAGACGAACAACGAGCTGGTGATCACGGCCGCGATTCTCTTCACTGCGCACCCCTTGCCGCGAGCGCGGCCGCGACCACGGACCAGTCGAGATCCCGGGGTCGGTACGGAGCGGGCCGGCCGGCCTCGAGGCGATAGGGCGCGGGTGGACCTGCGGGCTTCTCGAGCTCACGCAGCTCGGCCCGGAGCCTTGCCGCGTCCTCGCGCCTCAGGTCCTCCAGGGCGGCCACCGCGGCCTCGGCGCGCTGGCCGGTGCGGACGGCCAGGCGGGCCAGGTCCGCGAGCACGCCCTGGATCTCGGCCGAGGGGATGCGGCGCCGGCGCAGGTCGCGCGCCAGGCTTCCCGCGTCGGCCGGGCCGAGGGCGGTCGACGCGGCCCGAGCGGAAGACGCCAGCCGGCCACGCGCGCTCCGGAGACGCAGGAGCGCCTGGTCGCTCTCGGTCTCCCCGAGCGATTCCATCGCCGGCTGCTGGAGCACCCGGGCAGCCAGGCTCAGGGCTTCCGAGTCCCCGGGGCCGGCGGTGCGCAGAGCGGCGCGCGCGGCCAGCAGGTCGAAGGGGTGCGCGCGGAGGTGGACGGCCAGATCGGTTCCCACCTCGCCGGCCTTCTTCGTCCAGAACGCGCGGGCGGCCACCCAGGACGCGGGTGCGCTCGGGGCCCCCGGCGTCGTACCGAGGGCCGGAGCGCCTTCGACGGGCGCGACACCCCGCCACAGGTCGAACGCCTTGACCTCCTCGGCCGACTTCCAGAGGCCACGGCTGCGTCCAGCGGCCAGGGCGCGCGCCGCCCCCGCGTTGTCCTTGAGCCGCGCCAGCACCCTCGCACGGCGGGCCACGGCGTCGAACGACCAGGGCGTGGCCCATCGCACGATCCAGGGGGGGACCTCGGTCGGGGCGGACCGGGCGAGAGCCTCCACGAGAGGACCGAGGCTCTCCGGCGACCATTCGCCCCGCCGCCAGGCCTGCTCCAGTTCGGCCGCCAGCCCGGCGCGTGCCTCGGGGCCCTCGGCCAGCTCGAAGGCCAGTCCCCAGGCGGCCGCGGAGAGCGGGCCGGCCTCGCGCTTCCTGGCGAGCGCGTCGCGGAGGCGACCCTCGGCGATCTCCGCCCGCTTCGCTTCGCGGAACGGCGCGAGCCAGGCCCCGAGGGTCGAGGCGAGCGCGTCCTTCTCCACCGGCTCCGCTTCCGTCGCCTCGGCGAGGCCCTCCTCGTCGGTCGTCCGAGCCGCGGCGGGGACGGGCTCGTAGACGATGGCCCCGCGAGCGACCAGCTCCGCCAGCCGCTGGTCGAGCAGCCGAACCGCCGCGTCGGCCTCGCCGCGCATCAGGTGCACGCGCACGCGCAGGAGCCGGACGGTGTCGCTCGTGGGCTCGGGGTCGCGGGCGAGGAGGGCGTCCAGCTTCGCGGCGTCCGGCAGGGCGGTGAGCGCGTCGAGGCCCGACCTGCGGTCGCGGGGACGGAGGCGGGCCAGCCAGGCTCCGGCGTGGGGCCAGATCCCACCGAGCTTCCGGAGGCCGCGCTCCGGCAGCGCGGCCGCCTGGCTCGCCCAGAGCTCGACGAGCCAGAAGCGCACCTCCTCGGCCGCGAGCGCGCTCTCGCGCTCCCGCCACCGCGCGCCGAGAGCGGAGCGGAAGTCCACGGCGTCGCGCGCGTGGAAGCGCCGCCCCACGGCCCAGCCTTCGCGGTCGTACAGGTAGGCCAGGAGGCCGCCGGCGAGGGCGCGGTCGGGGTCCATCACCTCCGCGGGCGAGGGCAGGCCGTCGTCCTCGGCGATCCGGCGGAGCGCGCGATAGCCGGCCTCGTTGAGCTGCTCCTGCTGCCGCCGGACCTCGTCGCGGAAGAGGGATGCCGCCTGCTCCTTGCGGGGAGTGCGCCCGAGGAGGGCAAGACGCTGCGCGAGGCCGGGAGCGTCGGTGAGGCCTTCGGCCAGCTCGAGGGCGAGGGCTTCCCGGCCGGTGGCCTCGGCCAACCGCACCCCCAGCCGCGTGCGCTCACCCTCGCGCCCCCGGTCGGGGGCTTCCAGGGGCACGAGCGCGGACTCCGCGTCGCCGTCGCGCAGGCGGGCCAGGGTCTCCAGGACGTACCAGGCCGGCCCCGGCCGCTCGCCCCAGAGGGCGCCGGGCACGCGCAGCGCGTCGGCGCGCTGGCCGACGAAGGCGTCGTCCCCGGTCTCGGCGCTCGCTCCGGCCGCGCTGCGCCTGGGCGTGAACTCCTGCCAGGTCCAGGTCTCGTCCGAGCCGAGGACCTCGCCCACGGTGCGCGGCCCCCGCAGCTTCAGGATCGTGGGATCGGCCGCGGCTCCGGGGGCGCCCGCGACCAGGCGGCCGACCGCGAGGGAGGCGCGCTCGACGGCCTGGCCCCGCGCCCGCCTCACGGGGTCGGCGTCGAGGGGCGAGGGCTGCTGCCACTGCCGGAACCACACCACGCGCGCCTCCTCTGGCAGGAGGGCGACCAGCGGCCCGACCTCCCAGTTGCGGGCGGCCAACGCCCACAGTCGGTCCCAGCGCCGCCGGTCGCCGAAGGCCGGAGCGACCAGGGCCGCGTGCGCGGGCGAGAGGGCGGCTCCGCGGGCCCAGAGGGCGAGGGCGGCCGGGTCGTCGAGCCACGCGGCCCAGCCCAGGCGCTGGGGATCGCGGCCGAGGGGCGTGTCGGTACGCACCTGGCCCAGCAGGCCCCGCCATCGCGCCTCGAGGAACGACCAGAGAGAGGCGTCGTCGTCCCGGCGCACGAGGTCGCGGACCCAGAGCGCTTCGAGCGGGGGCGGGCGCAGCACGACCGCCGGCCCGGCCCCGGGGTCGCCCGGGCCCACGACCGCTTCGCCCACCGCTTCCACGAACGGGGCCGGCGGCTCGGGCAGCCAGGGACCGGGGCTCGCGGCCAGCCGGCGGCGAGCGATCGCGACGCGCAGGGGCGCCTCCATCCCCGCCTCCTGCGCGAAGGGCCACCACTGGGCGAGGGCGGTAGTGCCGCCCGCGAGGCCCGAGCCCGCCGGCGGAAATACCTGGCCGAGGATGAACGCCTGGGCTTCTTCGCGCTCTTCGAGCCGGCCGCGCTCGGCGAGGACGCGGGCCGCGGCCGTCCGGAACTCCTCGTCGGCCGCACGGTGGCGCAACAGGCGCACGAAGGAGCCGCTGGCCAGGGCCAGCTCCGCCTCGCCCCCCGCCCCGAGGCCGCTCTCCGCGACCCGCGCGAGGCTTCCCGCGGGCGCCACGAGCGACCAGGCCTGCTGCGCGTAGCCATACTCGAGCAGCCGCCGCGCGGCCCGGCCGCGGCGGCCCTTGAGCTCGGCTTCCCGGGCTTCGTCCAGCGGGGCCTCCTTCGCGTAGGCCTCGAGGGCCCCCCGCTCGACCGCGAGGGCCTTGTCGCCCTCGCCGATGCGGGCCAGGAGCTCGCTGCGCCGCCGGGCCGCCTCCTCGTCGGCGGGCCGCGGCTTCGCCCAGCCTTCCAGCAGCACGGCCGCGTCCCGCGGGCGGTCGGCGCGGACCAGCAGGTCCGCGGCCTCGCGCCACAGCGACTCGCGCTCGGGCCGGACCGCGACCGCGGCCCGGGCCGCTTCGACGGCGCCCGGCAGGTCGCCGAACTGCAGGCGCACCTCGCGCACCGCCACCGCCCATCGCACGTCGCGCGGGCTCCGCGCCTGCTGCTTCTCGAAGAAGCCCCGGAAGGAGTCGGCCTGTCCGGCGCGCCGGGCGGTTTGGCAGGCGTCGCGCAGCCACGCGCGCTCCAGGCGACGGTTGAGGGCCTCGATCCAGAGCGTGACCCCGGTCTTCCCGGCCTGCTCGGCGTCGGCCGCACGGGCGAGCTGCAGGTAGAGGTCGGCCTGGCGCTCGCGGTCCGCGAGCTTCGCGGCGTGGGCGGCCGCGAGGGGGAGGGGATCGAACGAGGGGTCCTGGCGGATGGACAGACGGGCGAGCAGGTGCAGGGCCCCCAGCCGCTGGCCGTCGTCGAGCCGGGGCTCCTCGAGCAGGCGCTCCACCGCTCGACGCGCCATCGGGAGGTCCTGGGCGGCGAGCGCCTCCCGGGTCAGCCGCTCGAGGAGCGGCTCGCGGTGGCCGGGGGCGGCGCGCGGGATCACGCCTTCGAGGAGGGCTCGGCCGTCCGCCCCCCGCCCGTGCCGCTCCAGGAAGGCCAGGCGGTCTTCGAGCAGGCCCAGGCTCCAGGGGTAGCGCTCGCCCAGCCGCGCCCACTCCCGGGCCGCCGCCTCCACGCCGCGGCTGCGCTCGAGGTAGGCCGCGCGCTCCGCTTCCCCGCGCATGCGCGGCGCGCCCTCGGGCAGCGCCTCGATCCGCCCGGCCAGGCCGGCCCACACCGCGTCGGCCTCGCCCGTCCGGCCGTTCTCGAAAAGGTAGCGGGCCCGGGCCACCTCCCGCGCGATCCGCGCTTCCTCGTTCGGAGCCAGCTCGGCCCGCCGGGCCAGGAGGGCGCTCCGGAGCGGGACCTCCTGGGCGGGCTCGCGCTGGAGGAGGGCTCGGCTCCACTGGTCCATGGCGTCGAGGAAGGCCGCTTCCGTGGCCTTGGGGAGCAGGACCAGGGTCCGGGCCAGGAGGGCCCGGCCCACGCGCTCGATGCCGATGCGCGCCTCGGGCCGCCAGCGCTCACGGTCGGCCGCCCGCCCGGCCCGGCCGGCCGGGTCCCCGGGATGGTCGAGGGCGTCGATCCAGTCGTCGGCCGTGAAGTCGAACGTGGCGGCCGGCATTTCGATCGTCGCGAGGGGGAAGAGCGCGATCAGAGCCTGCTCGTCGGAGCGCGCTCCCGGAGCGAGGGACGCGATCCGCTCCTCGACCTGCGTGCGCACCCGGTCCCGGGCCAGGAGCTGGGCGAGCCGGCGCAGCGCGCGCTGGTCGCGCTCGAAAGCCGAGCAGAAGCAGTCCTCGCCGTCGGCCGCGCCCTGGCCCAGGTACTCGCGGACGGCCCCCTCGAGGTCGCGCTGCTCTTCGCGGAGCACGCCCGCCTCGAAGGCCAGGAGGTGCGGGCGGGCGAGGCGCTTCCGCGCGTCCTCGATCACGAGGAGCGCTTCCTTCATGTACCCGTAGTCCCAGAGCACGGTGGCGAGGTCGGAGACACGCTCGGCGTTCCGCGGGTCGCGCTCGGGGATGCGGGCCCAGGCCGCTTTCGCGGCCTCCGGCCGGCCGCGCTCCTGCTCCAGCTCGCCCAGCTCGGTCCAGAAAGGCCCGGGATCGGAAAGGGCCGGAGCGGTGCGCGCCACGAGGGCGGCCGCGGGGGCGGCCTGCCCGGGATCGAGGCCGGCCAGTGAGCGGTACAAGGAGAGCACGCGTCGCGCGATCGCGCCCTCGCCTGGATAGACGGCGGCGAGGCGCCCCGCCGGGGCCGCCGCGCGCTCGAACCGGCTGAGGCGGCTCCAGCCCTCGAACAGGAGCTGCTCCTCGACCGGGGTGCGCTCGGCCATGGCCTCCCAGCCGGCGAGGCGGCCCTCGAGCGAGCCGTCGCGCATCGCGGCGGCGAAGAACGCCTCGCGCTGCTCGCGGTCGGCGAAGAGCAGCGCCCAGGCGCGCTCGTCGAGGAGCGCGCCGTCGACCACCAGGCGCTGGACGGGCCCGCGGTCCAGGCCCGCGGCGTCCTTCTCCCAGTCGCTCCGGCGCAGGAGGCGGCCGCGGGCCTGGCGGAAGACCTCCGGGCTGTGGGGGAAGCGCTCCAGGGCCTTGAGGCGCACCCAGTCCGCCCAGGTCACGAGGCGCACCCGGGTGCCCGCCCGGGGCTGGTCGGGGATGGCGAGGTGAACCGCTTCGTCGGGCTGGCTGCGCTCGAAGATGCCCGAGCTGCGGAAGCGGGCGACCAGCTCGGTGGCCAGTCGCTCGAGATCGCGAGCGCGGGTCCGCGCCGCGTACCAGCGGGCGGCCCTGGCCCACCAGCTCGGCCCGCCGAAACGCTCCAGGGCCCGCTCGTAGCGGGGGCCCATCTCGTCGTCGAGGTTCCAGACGTCGAGCCGGTTGGCCAGGTGCTCCCAGAGCCCGTCCGCCTGGGGCAGGCGGTCCATCTCGCCCAGGAGGAGCTCGAGGGGGGCGCGGTGGCTGCGGTCCCGCTGGTCGAGGTGCGCGATGGCCTCGTCGAGAACGTCGGGGTAGCGCTCGCCGCGGGGCGGGTCGGGGGTGCGCCTCCAGGCCCGGCCGGTGTCCGGGAGGTCCTCGATGTAGCTGGGCGCGGGCGCGGTCATCTCCGGCCGGGAGCCGTCGGGCGCCAGCACGGCGAGGCGCGCGCGGTAGAGGCGCGCTTCCTCGGCGACGGGGGCCTCCACCTGCCGCAGCGCGAGGAGGGCGATGCGCCGGCCCTCGTTCGCGGCCTCGGGCGGGCCGCCTTCGACGAGGGGGAGCAGGGCCAGGGCCTCCTTGCCCTCCCCGCGCTCGACGTGGCGAGCCATCACGGCGGCCCGGAGCGCGGGCAGCTCGGGATACGAGGGAGCCCGGCGCGCGAGCTCGCCGGTGAGCGCGCGCGCGGCGGCGAAGGTCCGCTCGGGGAGCGACTCCGACTCGAGCCGGGCCAGGGCCTCCTTCCAGTCCTGGCCGGTGAGCAGGAACGAGGCCCCGCCCGTCCAGAAGCCCGGGGTTTGGTCGAGGCGCGCCACCCAGCGGTAGGGCTCGTCGTTGTAGGTCCCCCACGCGAGGGCCCGGCCCCCCGCGCGCAGGGCGAGGCGCGCGAGGCCGGCGAGGTCGCCCGTCTGCTCGTCCGTCGTTCCCTTGTGGGCCGCGGCGAGGAGCGCGCGGAAGGCCTCGGGCACCGCGTCGATCTCGGCGTGGAGGCGCGAGACGAGGAGCCAGCCCTTGCGGTCGAGGGTCGGCTCGTAGCGGCGCTCGACCTGGCGCAGCAGGTCCGCCGCGGCTTCCCCGCGCCCCTGCCCCTGGAAGCAGGTGGCGAGCCGGACGAGGGCCCGCGCATCGAAAGCCCGCTCGAGGGCGGTGCGCCAGGCCTCGGGCGCGCCCGGGGCGCCTTTGCGCGCGCGCTCGGCCCAGGCCTGCTTCAGGTCCGCGGTCCACGGCTCGCGGCCTTCCAGGGCGTCGGCCAGCACCTCGTACGCTCGGCGGTCGTTGCCGTGGTCCGCCAGGAGGTCCGACCGGAGGAGCAGGCGCCGAGCGGACGGCAGGCCCTCGGCTCTCGCCAACGCCTCATCCGCTTCCCCCAGGCGGCTCGCCTTCTCGAGGGCCCGGATCCAGCTCTCCACCGCGCGGCCGTCCTCGGGGAAGAGCCGGGCGCGGTCCTGGCGAACCGTCACGGGGTCGGCCGCCTCGGGATGCGCGTCGGCCCAGCGTACCTCCTCGTCGGCCAGCGCTCGCCTCGCGTCGACCGCGAGACCGGGAAGCGCCCGCGCCGCGGCCTGGAAGGCGAACTCCATCCGGCCCTGGGCCGCGGCCCACCGGGCCGCCTCCGCCCACGCGGCGGGGCCCTCGGCCTCGGCCCACCTCCCCATCGCGACCAGCGCGCCCTGGACGTCGCCCAGCTCGCGGCGCGCCTCCGCCAGGTGCCGCAGCGCCGCCGCGTCCACGCGCTGCGCGAGCGCGGTCGCCAGCTCGCCGGTCGGGGTCGGGTAGTGGACGCGGTGGCCGTCCACGATGGCGAAGCGCGTGGCGAGGTCGTAGAGCGCGTCCGTTCCCGTCAGGTCCTCCCAGGGAACGTAGGGCGCGGCCCCCACTCCGAGCACGGCCAGGGGCAGGACGATCGGCAGCCCGCGCCGGCTGACCGCGCCTCGGACGGGGCTCATGGGCGCACCTCCAGGCGCGCGCGGGCGAAGCCGCGGTTCTTGGCCGCGTCCACCGCCTCGAAGAACACCTCCTGGGCTCCCGTCATCGACGGAGGGACGACGAGCACCCCGACCGAGCGCCCGCGGCGGTCGTCCCAGCGCAGGGGCACCGGCGCGCCGTCCGCCAGGCGGGCCGAGAGCAGGACCACGTCCTCGTCCGCGCGCGCGGCCACCCGCACGGAGTCGCCCGCCCGAGCCGCGCCCGGCAGCTCGGGAGTGATCGCGGGGGCGCGTCCGTCGAGAACGAACGACTTCGGCTCGGAAACGGTGGCGCCACCGGCATCGCGCAGGAGGATGCGGAGGGTGTACCGCCCGTCGGGAAGGCCCTCGGGGACGAGGAATCGGCCCTCCCACAGGTTCGTCCTCGGCCGGCGCACGAGGGGCAGGCGCAGCCCGAAGGGGAAGAGGGCCGCCGCCCTCGTCGTCCCCGGATCGCACTCGACGCGCAGGACGGGGTCGCCGGGCTGGATGCGCCGCGGCCGCAGCAGCGAGCGGGGCGCGGCCAGGAACGCCGTGTAGGGCGTGACGAACTTGTAGCGCTTGGAGAGGGCGATCACCTCGTCCACCCAGTCGCGCCGCTCGCCCTCGGCCTCGATGCGCCGCAGGAGGTGGTCGACGCGTGCCCGCGCCCACCGGCGCGGCAGGTCGCGCGCCTCGAGCGCCTTCTCGGGGAGGTCCGCCTCGAGAGAGGCCAGGCCGTCCTTGAAGAGCGGCGAGCTCATCTCGAAGCGCAGCTTCGCCTGGGGCGTGGCATAACGGCCCACCCATCCCGACAGGCTCCCCGGCGCGACGGGCTGCGCCATGACCGGATAGACGTCGCGGAGCCGAGGCTCACCGCCCGAGACCCGGAACGGCATTGCCTCGGTGGCTCGTCGCTCCGGGGCCTTGTCGAGGGGGCCGACCACTCGCGTCCAGAACAGGTCCTCCTCGATCTCGGCCGAGCCGGGTGGCAGGAGCTGGGTCGATGCGGTGCCGTACGCCTCGGGCGTCTCCTCGCCGCTCAGGGCCGTGAAGAGGGGCAGCGGGCCGCGCGCCTCGAGGAGCGCCTGCGAAGCGACCCCCGGGCCATCCGTGAGGAGCAGCAGCCGCCCCCCGCTCCCCGCCAGGCCCCGGCCCTCGCGGAGCGCCGCCACCACGTCCGAGCCGGGGGCGAGCGGCCGGGCGCGCAGCGCGACCAGGGCCGCCTCGACGGTGTCGCGGGTGGCCGGCTTCAGGACGGCGCCGGCGGCGGGGCGGCGGTCGAAGGGGACGAGGGCGAAGCGGTCCTGGGGGCCGAGCGACCGGAGCACGCGCACGAGGAGGGCGTAGGCGGATTCGAGCCCCGACCAGCGGTGCGAGAGGGAAGTGTCGAACAGGATCGCGAGGGAGACGGCCGGCCGCGCTCCCGCGGACTCGCCGCGAGCGGCGCTCGTCGGGGCGGCGGGGGGCATGGCCTCGAGCAGGAAGAAGCCGTCCTTCTCGGGCGGGATCTCGGAGGGCCGCTCCCAGGGGGCGAGCGCGAGCCCGTCGGGCAGCATCCCCTCCGGGTTGCGGAAGGCGGCGAGCAGGAGGGGCGCGCCCTCCCGGGCTCTCAACCGGACCACGACGTCCCGGTCCATGCGCACGTTCTCGCCCGTGTACGCGATCTGGCGCCCCGCCTCGGTGTTGGAAGGCCAGCCGCCGGAGGCGGGGACGAGCGTGTCGTCGAGCAGGTTCACGTGGACGGTCAGGGCGCCCGCCACCGGAGGCTCGCCGTCGGGAGGAGCGAGACCGAGGCGGAACTCCCCCTGCCCCTGCACGAAGGGCACCTCCTGTTGGAACTGCAGCTCGACCCGCTTGGTCGCCCAGGCCGGGATCGGCGCCACCCGGACCGAGAACGCCGCGCCCCCGGAGGGCCGGCCGGAGGCGCCCGCCTCTTCCTCGCCCTGCTGCAGGAGGCCCGGGTCGATGCGCTGGCTGGTGAGCTCGCGGTAGATGGCCCGCGCGCGCTGCTTCTCGAGGATCACGCCCGGAATGCGCTGGAGGTCGTCCCAGACCGCGAAGTCGCCCACCACCCCCGAGGGCGGCAGGCGGAACCGGTACGTCCCTTCCTGGGGGGTGCCGGTCTTGTTCTCGAAGATCTGGCGGACGTTCACCCTGGCGTAGCCGCGGGCGATCCCGACGTCGATCACCATGTCGCGCAGGGCCAGTACGGATGCGTCGGGGCGGCCACGACTGGTGGGCACGAGCAGTCCGGCCTGACCTCGCGCTTCGGAGGCCACGAAGAGAGCCGCCAGGGCAAAGGAAGACAGGACGAGAGGGCCGCGGTCCTTCACGGGTCCTCGTCGTTCAGGGGCAGGCGGGCCAGCCCTTCGTCCGTGCCGATCCAGAGCGCGCCCTCGCCCGGCGCGAGGGCCGTCACTCGCGGCGAGGGCAGGGGCAGGCGCAAGGGCTCGAAGCGCGCGCCGTCCGCGGACAGACGCCAGAGGCCGCGCCCGTCGGTCCCCGCGTAGAGGCGACGGCCGGCTTCCACGAGGCAGCCGGGGTTGATCTTCAGATCCGCCGTCTCGGGGAACGGCTGGTAGCGCGCGGCGTCGACGGGAGGGTGGCCGGGAGCCTCGGCCCCCGCGCGGCGGGCAACCCCGCCGCCGTAGGTGCCGACATACAGCCCGTCCGGGCCCGCGTAGAGCGCCGTCACCCAGGGATGGGGCAGCTTGCCCTCGCCCGAGGTCACGCGCCAGCGGACGCGCCGGCCGTCCAGCGCTCCGAGGCCCGAAGGGGTGCCCACGAACAGGCTCTGGCCGGCCAAGAGGGCCAGCGCCTGGTTGCCGGGCAGGCCGTGGTAGGCCGAGAGCAGCCTCGAGCCCGGCACGAGCACGCCCTGGCCGTAGCCGATCGCCACCCCGTCCCGCGTGGCGGCCAGCGCGAACGCCGCCCCCGGCCCCTGGACCGGTACGAGGCGCTGACCGTCGAAGCGCGCGGCCCCCCGCAGGCTCGCGACGTAGAGCGCACCCCCCGCCCTGAGGAGCGCGTTCACGCCCCAGGCCTCGGAGCCGGGCACCGCGCGCCAGATCAGGGCGGGGGCGGCCCGTCCGGGCGCGAGCTCGGCCGTGGCCAGGCCGCCGTCGAAGAAGCCGGCCACGAGCCGGCCCCCCAGGAAGTCCAGCGCGCCCACGTGGAATGCTCCGGGGGGCAGGGCCTCGGCGCGGGGAGCGAAGCGCCGCCAGCCGGACGCTCCGCGCAGGAAGAGCCCGTCGTCCGTGTCCGCGAGCAGCTGGCCGCCCGCGACCATCAGGTGGCGCGCGAGCGCGGGGAGCCGCTCCTCGCCGAGCCGGCCCTCCGGATCGTAGCGCAGCACCGCGTCCACGGGCGGCCCCGTCACCCCGAAGAAGCGGCCCTCGTGGACCACGCCGGACGCCACGTCGTCGCCGCCGGGCACGGGCGCGAAGCGGCCGCCCGGCCGGCCGCGCACGAGCCCCGCGGCGGTGACGACGAGCGTCTCTCCGTCGAGCATCCCGATCGTCTCGATCCACGGGTCCGGCGTTTGGAGGCGCGTGACCCGGCTGGGCTCGACGCGGAAAAGGCCCTCCTCGCCGCCGGCCAGGAGGAAGCCCGCGCCTTCGGCGAGGCCGCGCACCGGGTGGGCATCGAGGCGCTCGAGACGAAGGGCGCCCCATTCTGCGCGGAAGAGGCCCTCGCGGGCGCCGACGAGCAGCTCGCCGGCCGCGGTCTCGGCGAGGGCGCGCACGTGGAGCGCTCCCCAGCCCGAGCGCATCTCCTCCCAGTGGCCGGCGTGGCGGCGGTAGAGTCCGCCCGCTTCCAGGGCAACGACCGCGTCGCGGCGCCAGGCCACGGCGGCCGCCGCCCGGAGAGTGGGCAAGCCGGCCGAGAGGTCTCGCCCGTCCACCTCGCGGACACCGCTTCCGCCCGCGGTCACGAGGTGCGAGGACAGGAGCGCGGCCGCGCGCACCGTGCCGTCGCCCCAGGCCGGAACGCGGCCGTCCTCGACCACCGGCACGAACTGCAGCGGCCGGCCGGTGGCCAGCCGCGCGTCCAGGGCCTCGCGGACGGACGTGCGCAGGTGGGCGAGGGCGGCGATGCCACCGGCGAGGAGGGCGACGACGAGGGCGGCCAGCAGTTTCAACCGGGGGTTCAGGCTCATCGTGACGCTCACCGGTCTCCCTGCGTAGCCGTACCCTGCAGATCGCGTGCCGTACCGCGGACGGGCGCGGTCGCATCGATTCCGGGCCGTCCGCCTGACCCCGTGTCGCGCGACCCACGGCGCCGTTCCCGGCCGCCCACGTCGGTTGTCGGTCGGGCGGGATTCTACCGCGTCCCGAAGACGCGGTGCCCGACTCGCAGCCGCGTTCCCTTTCCCCTGCGTGGGAAGGAGGCCTGACTTGGTTAGAATCGGCGGCACGACGAGGTGAACTCATGAGAGACCCACTCCAGCGGACCCGTCTGCCCGTCCCGGGTGCGATGGCGTTCGCCCTCGGCCTGACCGCCGGTGTCGCTTCCGCGCAGGCTCCGCAGCACCAGCACTACGAGAGGGCGCCCCAGGCGGAGCAGCCTTCCGCCACCGGCCAGATGGCCCCGCGGCTGCAGAACCTGGGCGCGCACACCTTCCCGGTTTCCACGAAGTCCCGGCAGGCCCAGCTCTTCATCAATCAGGGGGTCAACCTGGCCTACGGCTTCAACCACGCCGAAGCCGGCCGCGCCTTCCGCGAGGCCGCCCGCCTGGACCCGGACTGCGCGATGGCGTACTGGGGCCAGGCCCTCGTCCTGGGCCCGAACATCAACGTTCCCATGTCGCCCGACGACGAGCCGAAGGCCAGGGAGCTCGCCCAGAAGGCCGTGACCCTGAAGCCGAAAGCCTCGCCGCGGGAGCGCGCGTACATCGACGCCGTGGCCCGGCGCTACTCCGGCAGGGCGGAGGACCGGAAGGCGCGCGACCAGGACTACGCCGACGCCATGCGCGATCTCCACCGCCGGTATCCCGACGACCTCGACGCGGCCACGATGTACGCGGAAGCCCTCATGGACCTGCGCCCCTGGGGCTACTGGATGCCCGACGGGCGGCCCCATCCGGGGACGCCCGAGGCGGTGGCGACCCTGGAGGCCGTGCTGCAGCGCAACCCCCGGCATCCTGGCGCCAACCACTACTACATCCACCTCCTGGAGCCCACGAAGAACCCGGAGCGGGCGGAGGCCGCCGCCGATCGGCTGCTGAAGCTGATGCCGGGGGCGGGCCACATGGTCCACATGCCTTCGCACATCTACCAGCGCGTCGGGCGCTACGCGGACGCCGCCGCGTCGAACGAGCAGGCCGTCCTCGCCGACGAGGACTATGTCGCGCAGTGCCGCGCCCAGGGCATCTACCCGCTGGGGTACTACCCCCACAACATCCATTTCCTCTGGTGGGCCTCGGCCATGGAAGGCCGTAGCAAGGCGGCGGTCGAGGCGGCCCGCAAGGTCGCCTCCAAGGTGAGCGACGAGATGATGGAGCAGCTCCCGTTCCTGGCCGGCTTCCGCGTGGTGCCGTACTACGCGCTCACGCGGTTCGGGCTCTGGGACGAGATGCTGGCCGAGCCCGCTCCCGCGGACCGCTTCTCGTACCTGAAGGGGACCTGGCGCTACGCGCGGGGGCTCGCTCTCTCCGCCAAGGGGCGCACCGCCGACGCGGAGGTCGAGCTCGCCGAGCTGCGCCGCACCGCCGCCGACCACGCGCTCGACTACTCGCTCTTCTCGCCCAACACCGCGGCCGCGATCCTGGCCATCGCGCCCGAGGTGCTGGCGGGCGACCTCGCGGCCCGGCGCAAGGACTACGACGCGGCCATCGCCCACCTCGAGCGCGGCGTGCGGCTGGAAGACGGGCTGACCTACACCGAACCCGCGGAGTGGAATTACCCGGTGCGCCAGCTCCTGGGGGCCGTGCTCCTGGAGGCGGGGCGGGCGAAGGAGGCGGAGACCGTCTACTGGGAAGACCTGAAGCGCAACCCGGAGAACGGATGGTCGCTCTTCGGCCTAGCCCAGGCCCTGAAGTCCCAGGGGCGCGGCGCGGCGCCGATCGAGGAGCGCTTCCGCAAGGCCTGGGGGAGGGGGGATGTGACCCTCACCGCCTCTCGGTTCTGAGCGGGCGGGCGAGCGCCCCACTCACGACGACACCCTCGGCCTGGGCGGGCGGATCGATCCCGAGGAGGGCCGAGAGGGTGGGCGCGACGTCGATGGCTCGGACGAGTCCGAGGTCCGCGCCCGCGGACACGCCCGGGCCCGCCACCACGAACAGCCCCTGCATCTCGCGGCGCTCGGGGTCCAGCATGTGCTCGCCGATCGGGGGGATGTGGGTGACGAGCTCGCCCCTGGTCTCCGCCGAGGGCAGGTAGCCGGGGGCGAGGCCGAGGTACAGGTCTCCCCCCGCCGGACCACCGAGGCCCAGGGTGCGGCCCTCGGTCCGCGGATCGATCACCCTGGTGACGACGAGCCCCCCCGTCTCGGGATCGCGGAGCCCGCGCAAACGGGCCTCGAGAGCAGCCCGCACGCCGTCCTCCTCCCCGGGCGTGACGATCCCCCCGGGCCGCGCGACCCGATTGATGAGGAAATACCCCGCGGACGCCCAGACCACGCGGGTTTGCGCGAGGTCGATCGTGCCGTCGTCGTGGGTGGCCAGGAGGCCCGCCTTCGCGAGGGCCACGTTCAGACGGACCGACCGGTCGACCGCGACCATGCCGTGGTCGGAGACCACGGCCAGGACCGTGTCGTCGCCGGCCCGGGCGGCAAGCGCGCCCACGAAGCCGTCGACGATGCGCAGCAAGCGGTCGAGGTACGGGCGGAGGCGCGCGGCGAGAGCCGGGTCGTACCCGTGCCGGGCGGGATCCAGCAAACCGAGCCACTCGTGGAGCGCCTCGTCGGGCTGGGGCAGGTAGGCCACGAGGACGTCCCACCGTGTGCGCTCGGCGGCGAATCCGAAGAGGCGACCGAACTGACGCACGACCAGGGCGGCGGTCTCGAGGTAGCGCTCCTCGGCGGTGCCGTCGCCCCCGCCGGCCAGGGTCGGCCCCAAGGCGCCGGTCCGATAGGCGTGGTGGGCGCCGTTCCCCACGAAGCCACCGGCTGTGGCCTGGGCCGCCGCCCCCACGCGCTCGCGGCTGGCCGCGATGGGCGCCGTGCGCGACAGGTAGAGCCGCAGCTCGGAGCCGTCGTTCGCCAGGCTGAAGAGCCGCGCGTACACGGGCAGGAGGCCGCTCGGCGTCGGCAGGGAGAGGGCCGCGAATGCCTCGGCCGTGTCGCTGGCCGGCCTCGGCTTGAGCCGCACGGCCCGCGTCGCGTCCTTGTCCAGGGCCAGGAGCAGGGTGTCGAAGCCCTGGGCGGGATCGTCCGGATCGTCGACGAGCAGACCCGGGACGGCCACGCCGGCCACGTGCAGCTGCAGCTCCCGCGGCGACGAGCCGGCGGCCGTGGGCAACGCCCCCTTCCAGCCGGAGGCGGGGCGGAGGACGAGATCGCGCGCGGTGAAAACCGCTTCGTCCGCCCCGGAGCCGTGGTAGCCGTCGATGAGGATCAAGTGGCGGCCGAAGTTCGCGCTGAAGCGGCGCTCCTCCAGATACGGTGCGAAGGGCCAGGTCTGGGTGACGGCGACGGTGGTCGCATCCAGCCCCTGGCGCGCGGCGGTGACCCAGAAGGGCTCGGCCTGGAGGCCGTCGGACCGGTAACCGTCGGTCGTCTCGAGGACGGAGCCGGCGCTCCTGGGCAGCTTGCTTCCCGTGATGCCGTGGCGGTCGGGCCAGGCCCCGGTGAAGAGCGTGGCGTGGGCGACGGGCGTCTTGGCGGGCAGGGTGGTCACGACCCCGCGCGCGGCCGCCCCCCGTCCGCCCAGGCGGGCCAGGTTGGGCATGAGGCCGCGGGCGACGGCGTCTTCGATCAAGGCGGCGCCGGCGCCGTCCAGGCTGGCCAGGATCAGCCGGCTCTGGCGCCGGACGTAGGGGAAGCGGAACGACGTGTCGAGGACCGGACGGCCGGCATCCTCCCAGGCCGAGTACCAGAGCGAGCCCACCGCGTGGGCGGCGGACGAGAGGCGGGCCACGAAGCGGTCCCGCTCGCGCTCGAAGAAGCGCGAGTAGTAGGCGTCGTCATAGCGGTCGTCCGCGAGGGTCTCCGCGAAGTCGACCGTCCCCGCCACCTCCCGGTCCGCGGCCAGGGTCTCCTGGGCCCGCGCGTACGACTCCCGAAGGACCGCGAACGTGAAGGCCACCGGGTCCTCGATGCGCTCGGCGGCCGCGGGGAGGACCGCGGGCTCGATCTGGCGCTCGTAGCGCGCGAACAGCTCGGTCTCCCACCTCCCGTGCACGCCCTTCTGGCCGGTGAGCTGGCCGTCGTAGTTGACGACCGCGTGGAGGGGCACGTGGGAGTCGGCCACGTAGTGGCCGAGCACCGCGGCGCGCTCGAGGATGCGCGCGGGATCGCCGCTCTTGAACGCGGCCACCAGCTCTCGGTACACCTCGCCCACGCGCCAGGGGACCCGTCCCTGCCCGGCGGCCTCCTTTCCGTGACGCGCCAGGTGCTCCGCCTCCGAGAGCGGGATCTCGTCGAACGGGTAGGCGCCGAAGGCGTCCATGTCCAGGTAGTGGTTCGGCCCCTCCCCGGGCACTCCCGCGATGGCCCAGTTGTCCGGGTCGAGCCCGTGCTCGCGCAGGTACGCCCGATTTCCTGCGAAGAGGTCGCGCAGGGGAGCCGGGAGCGTCCCGATGGCCTTGTCGTGGGCGAGACGGTGGGCGTCGAAGCCCCAGGCCCTGGCAAGGGGGGGAAGGGCCAGGCCGAGGGCCAGGACCAGCCCGGCCAGCGGCGCGGCGCGTCTCATTCGGCCGTGCGCACTCAGCGCAGGGTGAGGCTCAGGGAGACCGGCTGGCCGTTGCGCAGGACCACCGCCCGCAGCTCGCTCGCGTTCTGCAACCGTGGCCAGAGGCCGATGAGGGTGGCCATCCCGTCGATGCGCGTGTCGTTGACCTCGGTCAGCACGTCGCCCGGCCGCAGGCCGGCCTCGACGAGGAGGGTCCCCTCGGGGATGCGGGTCAGGGCGAGGCCCGTCACCTGCCCGTCCTGCATCACCGGGACGACCGTGGTCTCGGCGAGGATGCGCGGGATCTCACCTCCGAGACGGCGTTCCACCTCGCGCTTCTCCAGGGCGCGGGCCGGAGTGGCCGGGTCGGCCGGGACGCCACTCGGGCGCGGCCGCGGGGGCACGGTCGGTGGGGGAGCACTCGCCAGGGCCACGAGCCGCACTCGCACCGTCTCCCCCCCGAAGTCCAGGGTGGCCCCGTCCGCGGCCACCGCCACCAGCCGGCCCCCGAACGCGCTGTCGCCGATCCCCGCCACTCGCGTGCGCCCCCCGGAGCGCAGGATCGCCACCGAGTGCTCGGGTGAGTGGGCCATGATCACCCCCACGACCTGCACGTCGGGGGCGGCGGAGGGGACGGCGAGACCGAGGGTGAGGAGCCAGGCGAGCATCGCGGACGAGTCCAAGCTAGCCCACCGGCTGCGGCAGGTCAACGCGCCGCCCATCGTCGGGGTGACAATGGAGCGGATGATGGAGCGGATCAGGGTGGGGGGTCGACGAAGGCGCGGAGCCGTACGTAGAACAGCGTTTCCCTCCCCCTACGTGGGGAGGGACAGGGTGGGGGGTCGACGAAGGCGCGGAGCCGTACGTGGAACAGCGTTTCCCTCCCCCTACGTGGGGAGGGACAGGGTGGGGGGTCGACAATGAAGGCCCTCGTGAAGTATCGCTCCGGGCCCGGGCACGTCGCTCTCCGCGACGTCGAGGAGCCCCGGTGTGGGAGGGACCAGGTCAAGATCGAGGTCGCGCACTGCGGTGTCTGCGGGACCGACCTCCACGTCCTTCACGACACCTTCCGGAACTACCCGCCGGTCATCCTCGGCCACGAGTTCTCCGGGACGGTCGTGGAGGTGGGCGAGGGGGTGTCTCACGTTGCGGCCGGGCACCCCGTCACCGCGCTGCCGGCCTCCGCCGTCATCTGTGGCTCTTGCCTCTACTGCCGTACGGGCGACTTCATGTTCTGCTCCGAGCGGCGCGGGATGGGCCACGGCGTCAACGGCGCCTTCGCGCGCTACGCGGTCGTCCGCAAGGACCAGGTCTACCGGCTTCCCCCGGGGCTTTCCCTGGCCGAGGCCGCGCTTTGCGAGCCCTTCGCCTGCGTGGTCCAGGCGACCCTTGAACTGACCGAGGTCCGGCTGGGCGACGTGGTCCTGGTCTCCGGGTGCGGACCCGTGGGGCTGATGTGCCTCAAGCTTCTCGCCGCGGAGGGCATCCAGACGATCGTGGCCGGCCTGGCCGAGGACCGGACCCGGCTCGAGGCGGCGCGGCGCATGGGGGCGCCTCTCGCGATCGACGTGAGCGAGCAGGACCTACAGGCGGTGGTCCGGGACGCCACCCAGGGCCGGGGGGCCGACGTCGCCTTCGAGTGCTCCGGCGCCCCCGCCTCGATCGGAAGCTGCCTCCAGGCGCTGCGGCCCCTGGGCGCCTACACCCAGGTCGGGATCTGCGGCCGCGAGGTCACGGTCAACGTCGACACGATCCTCTTCAAGCAGCTCCGGGTCCGGGGCTCGGTCGCCTACTCCGTCAGGACATGGGACCGCCTGTTGAAGATCCTTCGACAGGGGGCGATCCGCCTGGCCGACCTCGTCACCCACACCCTCCCCCTCGAACGCTGGGAGGAGGCCTTCGAGCTCTGCGAGAAGAAGCGGGGCCTCAAGGTCCTGATCTCTCCGAGCCCGCCTTCGCCATGACCGATCGTCATGCCCAAGACGGGGTGAGGGGAGTGGGCCCGGATCGGGAAGAGCGGCTTCGGGCGCTGGAGCAGCGGATCGGGCACCGGTTCCGGGACCTGGGTCTCCTCGACCGGGCGCTGACCCACACCAGCCGGGCCAACGAGGACCTCACGGGAACCGTGCGCCACAACGAGGCCCTCGAGTTCCTGGGCGACGCCGTGCTCGGCCTCGTGGTCACCGACCTGCTGCACCGGCGCGATCCCGAAGGCCCGGAGGGGGAGAAGAGCCGGACCCGCGCGCATCTCGTGGCCGCGCCCACCCTGGCCACCCGCGCGCAGGAGATCGGCCTTCCCGAGCTGCTCCTCCTCGGGCGGGGCGAGGAAAAGACGGGCGGGCGCAAGAAAGCCGCCCTCTGGGCCGACGCCTACGAGGCGCTCCTCGCCGCCCTCTACCTCGACGGCGGGTTCGAGGCCGCCCACCGCTTCGTGCGCGACGAGTTCGCCCGCGACCTCGAGGACGCGGCGCCCCGCGTGCACGACCACAAGAGCGAGCTCCAGGAGCTGCTGCAGGGGCGGGGCCAGCCGGTGCCCGACTACCCGGTGTCGGCCGAGGAAGGCCCCAGCCACCGCCGACGGTTCCGCGTCCAGTGCGTGATCGGGGGACGCGTGGTCTCGGAGGGCGAGGGGTACTCGAAAAAGGAGGCGCAACAGGAGGCCGCACGCAAGGCCCTGGAGCGGCTCACGGGACGGGAGCCCTGAGGTTCGCGTAGAGCACGGCGAGCCCGAGACGGGCCAGGAGGGGCGGGGAGAACGTGGATCCCCACGGGATGCCCGTGCCTGTACCAGCCGGGCGGCCACTCCGGGGCGATCCACCGGCCCACGGGCTCCCGGGACATGCCGACCGCGATCTCCGCGTAGAGCCTCGAATCGGCGTCCTGGGCACGTTAGCCGCGCCAGGCCAGGACCCCCGCTCCGGCGCCGAGGGCGAGGATCCAGGCGACGGCCTCGAGCCGCGGGCGCCCCAAGTGGATTTACCGCGGGTCCGCGATCCAACCCCCGCCCAGGCAGACCTCGCCGTCGTAGAAGACCGCGGCCTGGCCGGGGGTGACCGCGCGCTGCGGGGTCTCGAAGCGGACCTCCGCGCAGCCCTCCGCGAGCGGCTGGACCGTGGCCAGAGCTTCCTCGTGGCGGTAACGGATCTTGACCCGGGCGCGGATCGGGGCCGTGGGCGGCGGGATGGAGAGCCAGCTCACGTCGCGGGCGGCGAGGTGGTCGGTCAGGAGCTCCTCCTCGCTGCCCACGACCACCGTGCGCGATGCGGGGAGGACGGCCAGCACGTAGCGCGGCCGCGCGGCGGTGACGCCGAGGCCCTTGCGCTGGCCGACCGTGTAGCGGTGGATCCCCTCGTGCCGGCCGAGGTTCCGCCCCTCGCGGTCCACGATCGGTCCCGAACGGTCCTCGGGCGGGGCGTGGACCTCGACGAAGGCCGCGTAGTCGTCGTCGGGGACGAAGCAGATCTCCTGGCTCTCCGCCTTGTCGGCGTTGGGCAGGCCCCGGGCCGCGGCCATCCGCCGCACCTCGTCCTTCTCCAGGTGCCCGACGGGAAACAGGGCGACCGCGAGCTGCTCCTGGGAGAGGCCGAACAGGAAGTAGGACTGGTCCTTGCGGGCATCCTTGCCCTTGAGCAGCCGGAAGCGGCCGGTCCCCGGATCCTGGTCCTTGCGCGCGTAGTGGCCGGTGGCCACGTGCTCGATGCCGAGGGCGCGCGTCTTCGCGACCAGGCTCTCGAACTTGACCTCGGTGTTGCAGCGAGCGCACGGGATGGGGGTCCGGCCCTCCAGGTAGTCGCGGATGAACGGTGAGATCACTCCCTCCTGGAACGAGCGCTCCAGGCCCAGGACATAGTGGGGGATCCCGAGCCGGGCGGCCACCGCCTTCGCGTCGTGGAGGTCGTCGAGGGCACAGCAGCGGCCGAACGACGGACCCCTCCCCTCGGTCTGGTCGTGGAGCTGCATGGAGATCCCCACCACGTCGTGGCCCTGCTCCCGCAGCAGGGCCGCGGCCACCGAGGAGTCGACCCCTCCCGACATCGCGGCCACCACCCGCATGACCTGAGTATAACGGGCGCACCTGCCATTCGGCAGGTGACAGACCGGGCCGTCCCGCCTAGCCTCCAACAAAGGTTCCACATCCCAGTCGGGGTGGCCGGGCGGCTACCGGCCGGCGTGCGCTTGTCAAGGAGGAGACGATGACGGTAGTCACTGGACGACGGTGGCCACGAGCGCTCTGCGCGCTGGCCATTTCCCTCCTGGCCGCGCCGGCGGTCCGGGCGCAGTCCACGAGCGGGACCCTGCTGGGCACGGTCTCGGATGCCGGAGGAGGCGTCCTGGCCGGCGCCATGGTCACCGCCATCGAGCGCGCGACCGGCTTCACCCGCGCCGGCAGGACGGACGCGGCCGGCGCCTACCGGTTCGCCAACATGCCGCTGGGCCGCTACGAGATCAGGGTGGAGCAGGAGGGGTTCAAGTCCAAGGTGGTGGGCCCCCTGACCCTGGTAGTGGACCAGAAGCTGCGTACGGACGTGGTCCTCGAGCTGGGCCGGGTGCAGGAGAGGGTGGAGGTCTCGGGATCGGCCACCCTGCTCCAGACCGACCAGCCCGACGTCAACCAGATCGTCCAGGAGAAGGAGATCAAGGCGCTGCCCCTGAACGGCCGAGACTTCTTCTCCCTGCTCCTGCTCAGCAACGGCGTCCAGGACACCTCGAACGACCAGGGCGGCGCCACCACCAACGTCACCTTCTCGGTGAACGGCATGCGGCCCGAGGCCAACTCGGTGATGCTGGACGGCGTTCAGATGTCCTCCGTGCGCGAGTCGGACGTGGACCTGCGGCCGAACGTGGACGCGATCAGCGAGTTCAAGGTCCTGACCTCCGCCTTCTCCGCCGAGTACGGCCACACCGCGGGTGGGGTCATCTCCATCCAGACCAAGGGCGGCACCAATGCCCTGCACGGGAGCGCGTTCGAGTTCCACCGCAACGACGCCCTCAACGCCGCCAACTATTTCAAGAACCCGGTCGACCCGAAGAAGGCTCCCTTGAAGCAGAACCAGTTCGGCTTCACGCTGGGCGGCCCGCTGCGCACCGACCGGACGTTCTTCTTCGTCGACTACCAGGGCCAGACCGTGCGCAAGGTGACCGAGGCGTTCGCGAACGTGCCGGAGGAGCCGTTCCGGCGCGGCGATTTCTCGTCCCTGCTGCCCGGCACCGTCATCTACGACCCGGCTACCGGCGGCAACGAGCCGTTCCCGAACAACATCATCCCTCCCGACCGCTGGGACCGCTTCGGCTGGACGCTGCTGAACATGGTCGACCTGCCGAACCTCCCGGAGGGCTACCCGCTCGGGAACTACTTCGTGCGCCAGAACCACCGGATCGAAGGGCACGAGGGAGGGTTCCGCTTCGACCACATGCTCTCCGCGGCCGACCACGTCTTCCTCCGCTTCCGGATGAACCACAGCCGCCTGTTCACGAGCGACGCGATGTCGCGCCCCGACGGCCCGCTGCCGGGCCTGGCCCGCGGCGTCAACGACGACAGCCGCGGCATCATCCAGGGCGGGACCCACGTCGACCGCAACTACAACGCGGTGCTCTCGCACGTGCACCTGTTCGGGTCGCGGCTGGTCAACGAGGCCCGCGTCGGGTTCCATCGCTACGAGCTGGACGTGGAGTCGAACGCGCACGGCCGGAACCTGGCCGAGGCCAACGGCCTGCGCGGCGTGAACCGCGACATCCTCTCTTCCGGCCTGCCCATCATGTACCTCGACGCGTACACCGGGATGGGGGGCGACGACTGGAAGCCGCTCTACTTCCGCGACACGTTCTGGCAGTTCAACGACACGCTTACCTACAACGCCGGCCGCCACACCCTGAAGTTCGGGGCGGAGTACCGGCGCCGGCGGGAGGACAACTACTTTACGATCTTCCCGGCCGGGGCGTTCTACGTGGGGAACTACGGAACCTCGTATCAATTCTCCTGGTGGCAGGGCCACGAGCTGGCCTCCTTGCTGCTGGGCTACCCCAGCTTCGGCTACGAGGGTCGCCGCTTCGGCAGCCCCGTGCTGGAGGACCGGCAATACGCCGGCTTCGTGCAGGACGATTGGAAGGTGACCGACAAGCTCACCCTGAACCTGGGCGTGCGCTACGACTACGGCACCCCCTTCTTCAGCCCCACCAACGAGCTGTCCATGTTCGACCTGGACCAGCGTCAGACCGTGATCGCGGGCCAGGAGGGCGTCTCGCGCTACATCGTGAACCCCGACAAGAACGACTTCGCCCCCCGGGTGGGGGTGGCCTACCAGCTCAACCCGAAGACGACGCTCCGCGGCGGCTTCGGCGTCTTCTACACGCCGGAGACGGCCAAGCGCGACGAGGTCCGGCACAATCCGCCGTTCGAGCGCCTGGCGTCGTTCTACGACCAGTGGCGGTTCTCGGACCCGGCCCCCCCGCCTCTGCTCGAGCCGGGGCCGTATCCCACCGGCTACGACACGCTCACCGTGGACAAGGACCTCAAGACCGGCTACTCATTGCAGTACTCGCTGGCCGTGCAACGCGAGCTGCCCGGCGGCGTGCTCTTCGAGGCGGCCTACGTGGGGACCAAAGGGCGCCGGCTGCCCTTCGTGGTCAACCTCAACCAGGCGCGGCCCGACGGCACGCCCGCCCCCTTCGACGGCCTGGGGCGCGTGCAGGTGATCCGGGCCATCGGCGACTCCGACTACAACTCGGGGCAGTTCAAGCTCGAGAAGCGCTTCAGCGAGGGTCTCTTCGTCCTCGCCTCCTACACCTGGTCCCGGTCCCTGGATACGGTCAGCTCGGCCCTCTACGACCGGGACGTGACGGGCGGCGTGCAGAACGTGTTCGACGTGCGCCAGAACCGCGGCCCCTCGGACTGGGACGTGCCGCACCGCTTCTCGCTGAGCTTCGTCTACGACCTGCCGTACGGGAAGCACGGCTCCGGGGGGGGCGCCCTCAAGGCCCTGTTGGGCGACTGGCAGGTCAGCGGTCTCTTCGTGGCGCGCTCGGGGATGCCCGGTACGGTCACGGTGGGCAACCCGATCCCGGGCGGCGACGCGCGCCCGAACCTGCTCCACGACCCGAACCTGCCCGCGTCGGGGCGGACGGTCGACCACTGGTTCGACACCACCGCTTTCGTCGCCAACCACGCCCCCGACGGGAAGACCCTCCTGGCGGGCGACGCCGGCCGCAACATCATCCGCGGTCCCGCGTACTACAACCTGGACATGGGGCTCATCAAGTTCATCCCGGTGAAGAAGGACGTACGGCTGCAGCTTCGGGTGGAAGCGTTCAACCTGACCAACACCCCGCACTTCGCGATGCCCGTGCTCCGCATGAGCGATCCCGCGTTCGGCAAGATCACCCACACCCGCAACTCCACGAACTTCGGCTCCACCGCCACCTCCTTCGCGAACCGGATGATCCAGCTGGCGGTGAAGCTCGAGTTCTGAGGTGGGGAGGGCCGGTGGCGGGGCGCGGGATCAGGCGAGGGGGACGTCCAGCACCACGTCGGTGCCGGCGCCGGGGCGGCTGCTGATGGTCACCTGCCCCCCGATCTGCTCCGCCCGCTCTCGCATGCTGGTGAGGCCGAAGCCGCCTTTGGCGCGGTCGGCCAGGGCGCCCGCATCGAAGCCCCGGCCATGGTCCCGCACCCGCAGCTCCACTCGATCCGGCTCGAAGGAGAGCACCATCTCGACCTGGCAGCTCTGCGCGTGCTTGAGGGCGTTGGTCAAGGCCTCCTGGCCGATGCGGAAGATGTTCCGCTCGGTCTGCCGTCCCAGCCGCCGGGGGCTACCGTGCACCTCGAGCGCCGCCTTGACCGCGGTGTCGCCGGTTACCTCCTGAACCATGGATTGGAGCGCCGCCGCCAGGTCGTGGTCCCGCAGCGACTCCGGGTGCAGGTCCCACACCGACCCTCGCGCCTCGGCCAGGCTGCTGGTCACCAGGCGGGCGATGGTGTCGAGGTGCCGGCCGGCCGCCTCCGAGAGCCCTGGCTCCCCCTCCCGGAGGGCACCCGTGTGCAGCGCGATGCCGGCCAGCCCCTGGGCCAGGCTGTCGTGAAGCTCGCGCGCCATGCGGTTCCGCTCGAGGAGGACGGCGGCGAACCCGGCTTCCACCCGGGCCACCCGCAGCCGATGCACGCTCCACCCGGCCAACAACAGCAGGGCCGCCGCGACGGCCTGGAAGGAGCGGGTCTGGTAGAAGCGAGGCCGGAGCTCGAAATCGAAGGAGGCGCCCTCCTCGTTCCAGACCCCGTCGTTGTTGGCGGCGACGACCCGGAAGCGATACCCGCCCGGCGGGAGGTTGGTGTAGTACGCATCGCGGCGGCCGTGAGCGGTGGTCCAGCCCTGGTCGAACCCTTCCAACCTGTACCGGAAGCGCACCTTCTCGGGGGAAACGAAGCTCAGGGCCGTGAAGTGGAACTCGAACTTCTCCTTGCCCGGCGGGAGGCGGACGCCCGGGGCCAGGGGCAGGGGATCGTCGTCGGCCAGCACGCCCTCGATCACCACGGGCGGAGGCAGCCGGTTGACCTCCCCCCGAAGGGGATCGATGACGGCGACCCCCTTGGTGGTGGCGAACCAGAGGCGGCCGTCGGCGGTCTTGCAGGCGGCCGGCTGCACATAGGAGGGGTTGTAGTCCGCGCTCTCCATCCCGTCTCCGGGCCCATAGACGGTGAACGGCACCGAGGCGGCGCTTCCCTGGGCGTAGGCTTCCAGATCCTGCTTGCGGGCGCGGACGATCCCGCGCCGCCCGTTCATCCAGAGAGAGCCCGCATCGTCTTCGATCACCTGGGAGACCACCCCGCCGCCCAGCGCGTCCCGTCCCCCGAAGCTCCCGAAACGCCCGTCCCGGAACCGGCAGAGGCCGGCGATGGTGGCGATCCAGAGGGTGCCTTCGGCGTCCTCGTAGACGGAGTGCACGGTGTCGTCGGGCAGGCCGTCCTTCTCGGTGTACAGGGTGTAGACCCCGTCCTTGAACCGGCCGAGTCCTTCCACCGTCCCGAACCACAGGGCGCCCGCGCGGTCGCGCATCACCGAGAACCGGTAATGGCCGCGGTCGGTGACGGGGTCGTAGGGCACGAGGCGGCCGGGATCGAAGAGCTGCAGGTCCCGGTCGCCGCTGCCCACCAGCAGCCGGCCCTGCTCGTCCTCGCCGAGCACCGACACGAAGCCCCTGCCCTCGGGGTCGGTACGATAGGTCGTCACCTGGCCCGCGCGGATGCGGCTGACGTACCCGTCGCCGCCCACCCAGAGGCTGCCGTCCCTGGCCTCGAAGAGGGGACCCACGTAGTCGCTGCCCAGTCCTTGCCGTGCCGTGAAGACGCGGACCCGGCCGTGGGTGATCTGGTTCAGGCCACCGCCGTCGGTGCCGACCCAGACGCTGTCGTCGCGGGTCCGCAGGACCGAGTTGACCTGGTCGTGCGACAGGCCGTCGCGGGTCGTGTAGCTCGTGAAGGGAACGTCCTTGAGCCGGTTGAGGCCCCTCTGCGTTCCGACCCAGAGGCTGCCCTCCTGGTCTTCATAGAGACAGTTCACGTGATCGTTGGACAGGCCGTCCCGGCCGGTGAAGGGAACGAACGCGTCACCGCTCCTTCGGAGCAGCCCCTGGCCGAGGGTGCCCACCCACAGGTTTCCGTGGCGGTCCTCCCGGATGGCCCGGGCCGCGTCCGCGGGGAAGCCGGTCCGGCGGCTGAACGTGGCCAGCCCACCATCCTTGAACCGCGTGAGGCCGCCTCGCGTGCCCACCCAGACTGCCCCCGTGTGGTCCTCGAAGATGGAGTAGACGTAGGGATGCGGGAGACCCTCGCGGACGGTGTATCGGACCAGCCGCGCGTCCTGCCAGGTCGCCAGGCCCTCGGTGGTCCCGAACCAGAAGGTCCCACGACGGTCCTGGAGGATGGCGGTGATGGTGTGCCCGGGCGAGGTGGGCTCTTCCGCGCGGACCCGTCGGCCGTCCCGGAAGCAGCGGACGCCCCCCCCGCTCGTTCCGACCCAGAGCCGCCCGTCCGTGGCCTCGTAGAGCGAGCGGACGTACTTGAGGGACCGATCGGCAGCCTCGGCCTCGGACCCGAGGACCTGGATGGCGCCCCGGTCGAGGCGCGAGACCCCTCCCGCGCCGGTCCCGATCCACAAGCCGCCCGCGCGGCCGGCCGAGAGGGCCGTGATCCTCGCATCCTTCAAGCCTGCGTTGCCGGTGTCGAAGGCGGTGAAGCGGACGCCGTCGAAACGGACCAGCCCGCCCAAGGTCCCGATCCACAAGTAGCCGTCGCTCGTCTGGGTGACGGCCTGGACGAACTCCTGGGGCAGGCCGTCCCGGGTCAGCCAGACGTCGTGTCCATAGCGGTTCGGGGGCCGCCGCGGGTCTAGGGCAAGCAGCGGCGATGCCCCGAGCAGCGCCAGCACGAGGCCGGCAGCCCCGACCCGGCGGGGAGAGGCTTGCCTTCCCACCGCCCGCGATGATAACCCTTCGGCCGCGGGATAGAATCCCGCTCTCGCCGTGGCTCAAGGGGTCTCAATCCGGGTCCTGGTCGCGGACGACCATCCCCTGGTGCGGCAGGGGGTGGCGGCCGTAGTGGCCGCACAGAGCGACATGTCCATCGTCGGCGAAGCCGGGGATGGACAGCAGGCGGTGGAGCTCTTCCGGAAGCTTCGTCCCGACGTCGCCCTCATCGACCTGGGCCTTCCGGTGCTGGACGGGATCGAGGCCATGAAGGCCATCCGTTCGGAATTCCCGGGGAGCCGGCTCATCGCCCTGACCGTCTACCACGGCGACGAGGACATCCACCAGGCGCTTCGGGCCGGGGCCCAGGCTTACCTGCTCAAGAGCGCGCTGCCCCTTCAGCTCGTGGCGGCCATCCGGGCGGTGCACGCGGGCTTGCGGAGGATCCCGCCGGAGGTGGCGAGCCAGCTCTCGGATCGGGGCCCGGGAACCGGCCTGACCCCCCGCGAGATCGACGTGCTGAAGCTCATGGCCAAGGGGCGCACGAATGTCGAGATCGCGCAGGCGCTGCACATCACGAGGGGGACGGCCAAGTGGTTCGTCAGCAGCATTCTGGGCAAGCTCGGGGTGGACGACCGGACGGAGGCGGTGACGACGGCCCTCGAGCGGGGCATCCTGCATCACTGAGGGCCCGCCGGTCGAAGGCCTGGTGGCCGGCCCTAGCCTCGCGGCGGCGGCGGCGCGAAGGAGATCGAAGGCCCGACGAACGTGCCGCTCCTCGGTGCGGATGTTGCCGATGGCCAGGCGCAGGGTGGTGCGGCCGCGGAGCCGGGTGGGCGAGAGGAACGCCTCCCCGGTTGCGTTCACCGCTTCCACGAGATCATCGTTGAGGCGGTCCTCCTCCTCGGGGAGGGGCCAGGGAAGCGGGCGCGGAAGCAGACGAGGGAGAAGGGCGAGGGGGCTAGAAGCTCGAAGCCCGGGTCGGCCTCGATCCAGGAGCGGAGCGCCGCCGCCAGGCGCACGTGCTCGCGGATCCGCTCCGCGATCCCCTCGGTCCCGAAGGCCCGCAGCACCATCCAGAGCTTCAAGGTGCGGAAGCGCCGGCCCAGGCTCACCCCGTAGTCCATGAGGTTGGGGGCCACCGCGTCCTCGGGTGTACGCAGGTAGTCCGGGACGAGGCTGAAGGCGGCGCGGACGGTCTCGGGACGGCGGGTGTAGAGGACCGAGAGGTCGATGGGTACGAACAGCCATACGATCGCCGCCTTCTCGACCGACGAGTGGGTCTGCTCCGAGGCGGACATCCGCAGGCGGGCCTGGCCGACGAGTCCCCGCCGGCGCGCCTCGTCGCGGACGTGCGGGTCGGCGAAGGCCTCCTCGTAGTTGAGGGTCGCGCCGTAGGGGACGCCGGCTTCATCCAGCAGCCGCAGCCTGGCGGCCTGGATCAGCCAGAACAGCCAGGCTCGCAGCACCGACGCGGCGGCGACACGCGGACCCGTTCTGACCTGCGCCCGGCAAAGACTTTGCTTCGCCCGCCACAAACGGGCCTCGAGGGGCAGGCGCCCCTTCTGCTTTTGCCGGGCGCTCTCCCACCGGCTGGTCGGCTGGTGTGGAGATCACCTGTCGGGTTTACAGGCCGAGGCGGGCGCGGGAGTCGACGCTTTTCCGACTGGTCGAGCAGCACCTCGAGGACTTCCTCGGCGTCTACCCGGAGGGGTTCGCCATGACGCACGGCCCCCTGCGGCCGGTGGTCGACCGTGTCCTGCGCGGGTTCATGCGCTGCGAGCTCGTCGAGCACGGCTTCGCGAGGCTTTGGTGCCCGACGTGCCGGATCAGCGTGTTGTGCCCCTTCTCCTGCCGGGGCAGGAACTTCTGTCCCTCATGCGAAAAGAAGAAGCAGCTCCTCTGGGCCGAGTGGCTGCAGAAAGAAGTGCATGCGCCGGTACCGCATCGTCACGTTGTCTTCACAATGCCACGGCTGCTGCGTCCGCTGTTTCGGAGGCGTCGCGAGCTCCTGCTCGACCTTGGGCAATGCGCCGCGGAGGCAATCGCCGAGTACACGAGGAGAGGGGTGGTCATAGAGCAGGCGCGGCCCGGGATCGTGGCCTCGATCGCTACCTCGGCCACTTGATGCAGTGGCATCCACACGGCCACCTACTGGTCACAGACGGAGCTTTCTCGGATAGCGGCGCGTTTCACCCGATCGCTTCATGGGATGCCGAGGCGGTGATGACGCTGTTCCGCGAGCGCCTCCTGGCTCGCCTCCTCGAGCGCCACGCCATCTCGGAGGATCTGGCTCGCCGCCTCCTTTCGTGGCGCCATCCCGGCTTTTCAGCGCACGTGGGCAACGCGATCCCGTTCGAGGACAAGAAGGCGATCGAGGACGTCGCGTGCTATCTGGTGAGGGCTCCCTTGTCGCTCAAGAAGCTCGTGTACCTCGACGACCAGAAGGCCGTCTTGTACCGCTCGAAGAGGAATCCGTTCCTCGGCCGAAACTTCGAGGCCATGGATCCGCGGGAATGGCGGGCGCGGCTGGCCGAGCACATCCCGGACGCGGGCAAGCACCGAACGCACTTCTATGCCTACTACGCCAACCGGGTGCGCGGCCAGAGGTCGCCGGAGGCGACGACTCCGATGCAGCTTGTTTCTCATGCCAAGACCTTCAAGCACCCAGGAGGAAGACTTCCAGCTCGCTCAACCTTCCTTCAGGCGCTTCCACGCGGGCACGCTTGTTGCCTACGACCGCGACCAAGTGACGGGCAGGCGCCCATGACCCCGGTCACTGAAGGCGCGAGCGAAGGAGATCAGATGCGGGAACCCATCGCGACGGCCGATGTCCGCCGTCAAGCGGTCCGCCCGACGTGCCATGGGCTCGTCCTCAGAGGCGTGGCGGCGTTGGCCATGTGCCTTGGGCCCGCCAGCCTCCCTGCTGAGGCTGCTACGGAGGCTGCCTGGAGCCCCAAGGTCAACGGCCAGGTCTCGCTACCCATGTATTTCGAGGCCAACCAGGGCCAAACGGATGCCCGCGTGAGGTTCCTGGCGCGCGGACCTGGCTACGGACTGCTCCTGACCCAGACGGAGGCCACGCTGGTGCTCGGCTCGCAAAGGGCGCACCGGCAAGGGACTCCCGGTTCGGGCGCGGAGGCTCGGCCGAGCGAGGTAGTGCGGATGCGCTTCGAACGCGCTAACACGGCTCCCGAGGTGGTGGGGCGGGACCGGCTTCCCGGCCACGCCAACTACTATTCGGGCAATGACCGGTCGGCCTGGCGAACCGGGATCCCGACCTACGCCCGGGTGGAGTATCACGCGGTCTATCCCGGCATCGACCTCGTCTATAGGGGCACCGAGGGGCACCTGGAGTACGACTTCGTCATCGCGGCGGGCGCCGACCCCGGGGCCATCGCGATGGCCTTCGAGGGCCTGGACGGGCTGCGCCTCGAGTCCGGCGGGGCTCTCACGCTGCGGACCGCGGGCGGCGAGCTGAGCCTCGAGCCCCCCCACGTCTATCAGGAGAGGGACGGAGTCCGACGAAGCGTTCCCAGCCGTTATGTGCTGAGGCCCGGACGTGGAGAGGGGCGTACGGGAGCCTCCGAGGCGGTCGGCGTCCAGGTCGAGGCCTATGACCGGACACGCCCGCTTGTGATCGACCCCGTGCTCGTCTATTCCAGCTACCTCGGGGGGAGTGACCGCGAAGACGCGAAGGGCGTCGCCGTCGACTCGACCGGTCACGTCTACGTGGCCGGCTCAATCCGCTCCCTCGACTTCCCGACCCCCGGACTCTTCGTGGCGAAGCTCACCCCCGATGGCTCCGCGCTCGTCTACACGACTTTTCTGGGCCCCGCGGAGCCAGGGCGCACCGACAGCATCGCCGTGGACTGCCAGGGCTACGCCTACGTGGCGGGTGACACGGATTCGCGGAACTTCCCGACCCTGAACGCCATCCAACCGGCCCTCGCCGGCGGGTTTGACGCCGTCGTGGCGAAGCTCGACCCGACGGGCGCGCTCGTCTACTCCACCTACCTCGGCGGTCGCAACAACGACGGTGACGCCAACGTCGAGGCAGGCTGCGACGGATCTACCTATGTGGCGGGACAGACGTCCTCTCCCGACTTTCCGACCGCGAATCCCATCCAGCAGCGCTTGGCGGGCGGGTTCGACGCCTTCGTGGCCAAGATCACCCCCGACGGCTCCGCGCTCGTCTACTCGACGTTCCTGGGCGGCAGCCAAAGTGACGCCATGCTTGGCTTCGCCGTGGACTCGGCCGGCAGCGCATACGTGACGGGGTCCACGATTTCAATCGACTTTCCGACGGTCAACGCGTTGCAGTCCCGTTCCGCCGGCCTCGACGACATCTTCGTGGCCCAGCTCACCCCCGATGGGTCGGCGCTCGTGTACTCCACCTACCTCGGGGGAAGAGGCGACGACGAGGGCTGGGGCCTCACCGTGGACTTGGCCGGCAACGCGTACGTGACGGGCCGGACGGAATCTTTCGACTTTCCCACCGTGAACGCCTTCCAGCCTACGTTCGGGGGCGGCTTCGACGACGCGTTCGTGGCAAAGATCGGCGCCGGCGGGTCCCCCCTCGTCTACTCGAGTTTCTTGGGCGGATCCGACGAGGAACGGGGGTGGGACATTTCCGTAGGGTCGGCGGGGAACGCCTATGTCACCGGGTTCACCCAGTCGCCCGACTTCCCGACGGTGAACGCCATCGACGGGAGCCTGGGCAACACCATCCAGAAGGCGTTCGTGACGAAGGTCGCTGCTGACGGCACCGCGCTGATCTACTCGACCTATTTCCGGGCCTACCAGGCCTGGGCGATCGCGGTGGACTCGCTCGGGACGGCGTGGATCGTGGGCGAGACGTTCGGTGACCTGCCCCTCCGGCGCCCATTGCAGGCCGTCTACGGCGGAGGGGGACAGGACGCCTTCGTAGCGCGAATCAACGCCGAGTCCCTGTGTGGAGGCCGGGAAGCGACCATCCTGGGCACCTCGGGCAGCGACCAAGTGTTCGGCAGCCCGGGCCGGGATGTGATCGTGGGCCTCGAGGGGGACGACGTCATTTTCGGTCTGGGCGGGAATGATCTGATCTGTGCCGGACCAGGCAATGACGTGGTCTTCGGCGGCGGCGGTGACGACGTGCTTCTCGGGGAGGGTGGCAACGACACCCTGGTGGGCGGTCCCGGCGTCGACTACTGCTACGGGGGCGCGAACACCGACGCAGCGTTCGGGTGCGAGGCAACGGGGGGCATCCCATAACGACGTAGCTCGACTCAGAGGGCCTGCACTTGGGCACCGGGGGGCGGACGCTCATTCCCCGCGTCTTGACTCCACCGGTCCGGCCGTTAGCATGGCCGTAGATGGCCCTCAGCGACGCTTCCGTGCGGCCGGCCTCGAGCGCGCCGTCCTCGCGCGAAGGCCACGAGCGCGCGCCCAGGCCAAGGCGCTACGTCTGCCCTTCGACCCGCTCGACGAAGCACCCGAGGATCCGGGCCTCTGGTCCGAGGTCCCCCTGGAGCTGCTGGTCCGCTTCGCCTGCGTGCCGGTGGGGCGGGACGGCCGGCGGCTCGTGCTCGCCTTCGGCGGCCTGGACGACCTCCTGAAGGTCGACGAGCTGGAGTTCCTGCTCGAGCGGCCGATCGACGCGGTGGTGGCCCCCGCCGACCGCGTGGCGGCCCTGCTCCGGCGCCGCCGCGGCGGCGAGGTGCTGCTCGAGCAGGCGAGCGAAGGGCTGCGCCTGCAGCTCCTGGCCGAGGACGAGACCGAGGCGGTGGACCTCGCGAGCCTGCCCGGGGAGAGCCCGATCGTCCGGTTCGAGGACTCGCTCATCCTGGGCGCCATCGACCGCCGCGCCTCGGACATCCACGTCGAGACCAAGGACCGGGAGGTGCTCGTCAAGTACCGGATCGACGGTGTCCTCTATCCCGCCCTCGATCCCCTCGACAAGCGCCACCACGACACCATCATCAGCCGCCTCAAGGTCATGTCGGAGCTGGACATCGCGGAGAAGCGCGTCCCCCAGGACGGGCGCTTCCGCCTCCGGGTGAAGGGACGCACCATCGACTTCCGGGTCTCGGTCATGCCCTCGATCCACGGGATTGCCTACGCCTGGCTTGCCGAGCCCTGTCCATATCGTGGAGGCATTCGACAACGAGAACCCGCTTTCGAAAGAAGCGGGAATGAAGGTTGTAGACGATGCTGAAGCCGTCGAGGTGGTGGACCGTGAGGGACGGAGACGAACTATCGACAACATTCACCAGAGCTCCGACGACGTAGTCGACGAGCCCTTCATTAATCCCGGATGCCCTGAATGTGTCCATATGCACTGGCGCTGGGCAGAGTACCTGCGAGCCGGTACTACCCTGGGGAACCTGGTGGTCAGCCCCCGGTTTAACAACAACCTTGGCAAGCCGCTGATTCCGTTTGGATCGGACCAGGACATCGAGATTGCCGTGGTGAGGTCCAACGCTGGCGAAGAAGATACGGCAGACTTCAGACAGCTAATCAGCTCTCCTGCCGAGTCTCTGCTTCCGGAGTCGAACGCGAACCCGGTGTTCTGGTACGCGGGCACGGGTAAGCGGGCATTCGATCAATTCCTGACGCACGGTGGTTTCTTTTCCGGCCAGGGTTCGTTGCCGGCGATCTCCCGCCTGAAAGCCTCGCTGAATCCTGCTCGCGCCGGAGTGGACAACCCTGAGATCACGTTCTCGGTCAGCAATGTGCTTGCCCATCCCGTGAACTGGACGGCCACCCTGATAACGGTGGCGGTGGCAGTCTGAGCACGGCGAGCGGAACTGTCACCGGCGACGCCGGAACGGTTTCCGATGTCTCGACCCAATTCGTGACGAAGGACCCAACGGACGCGACGATCAAGATCACGGCTACGGATGCAGTCACCGGATGGACGACTGAGCAATCGCTACAGGTGATCGTGAGGTGATGCTGTGAGTGCTTGGCAGGCGAAGGTAGCCGCTGTAGTAACTCCGATTTCGATCCTGGGCGGTCTGCTTGGAAGCGGGCTGGCGATCTATCAGGGCCGGCGAGGATACCTGATCCTCGTGACTGCCCTGGTCCTTTCGCCTGTGGCAGGTCTCATGCTTGCGCGACTGCTCGTGCCGGAGGCGAGGACCTGCTCGATGGTACCGGTCGCAGCCTCAACATGGGCAGGATTTCTCCTCTCTTGGGGGCTGAGCCTCTTCCTGGGCCGAGTACTTTACGTGCAGAGGTTGCTGAAGAGCGACGCAGCCGAGGGGATCCTTACTCTGGCGCTCTGGTCTGTTTGTGTGTTTGTTGGAGCCCTTTTGGGCACCTATTGGAGTCGTCCGAACAAGGCTCCGGCATAGTCCCGGGCGCGGTCTTCGACCCGAGCGAGGCGCGGTGCGAGCTCCGGGATCTTTCGGCCGGGTAGGGCGGCAACGGGAGTTGGGGGTGGCTCGGGCCGCGAATTGAGACTGGTTCCGGGCGTGTTTTCAGGGGCGGGCTTTGGTTTTCAGGGACGCCAGGCGGTGGCATCGGCAGCGACGCGGTAGGCCCGCGATGGGAGTTTGAAAGCGAGAAGAGGCGATTGTCTGGACCGGATCGAGGCGGAGTGCTGGGGGAGTTTGAAGTAGAGGCCGCCGGCCACGTCGGTGAGAGAGGCGAATGGGCAGATGTCTGCCTGCGCTCAGGGCGCGCCGTTGGGTAGCCGGCTACGCCGCGGCCCTCAGGATCGGGAAGCGTCTTGAGTCGTCGAGATGGTCGATGGCGAACGGCACGACGGCCCCTTGCTCGCCGGGGTTCCCTCGCGGCGGCTCTACGGCCGCCGTGTGCGTGCCCTCGAGGCCGAGGAATGCTTCAGCGGGGACGACGCCTCCGAGCCCTTCGTGGGGTCGGCAGAGGATGTAGTAGCCGAGAGCGGTTTCGAGCCGGCGTTCGAGATCCTCGCGCGTGAGAGGCAGGGCCAGCAGGTGCAGGCCGGCGCACTGCTTGATCTCGAAGGTGTACCAGGCATCGAGGCGTACTGAGTCACCGAGTCACCGGAGTCACCGAGATCGCTTTGACACGCCCGCTCGAGCGGGCGTAGCCTGCCTCCGCCATCAAGCCCCCCAGACGGCAGACCCGGTTCACCACCTGCCTGGCTCGCATGGACAGGGTGGGAGGGAGGGTGCAGGCAGAGCCGAGGCCCCGTGTCGCCGCGCCAACCCGGTGAAGCCACTGACCGGTTGGACGGCTGCGCAAGGAAGGGCCTATGGGTAAACGCAGCCGCGAGGACTCCCGCCCCGCCCGCGGCGATTCGGCCGTTGACAGGGCGACGCCTCGGTGCTAGAGAAAAGTTCTCGACCCATTCGGCTCCTTCGACGCCGACCGGCGAAGGACGCCCTAATTAAGGAGTAAACGCCATGCGAGGTCATACCCTGGCCTTCGTGGGTCCTTCCATGCTGAGCGTCACCCTGTGTGCACCCGCGGGCGCGGCGGAGTTCACGGTCAATCAGCTCGCCGATGAAACGGATTCCCAGCCCGGCGACGGAGCCTGTGCCTCGAGCAGCGGCCTGTGCAGCTTGAGGGCGGCGATTCAGGAGGCCAATGCGCTACCAGGGGCGGACCGGATCGTGGTACCAGGCGGCATCTATCGTCTCACCATCGGCGGCACCGGCGAGGAGCTCTCCGCCACGGGTGACCTGAACGTCACGGACGGAGTGACCATCGTCGGGGCGGGTGCCGGCGAAACGATCATCGACGGGGGCGCCATGGATCGAGTGATCGCGTTCTCGCTCGGCGGGCCAGACGCGTCGGCGGAGATCAGTGGTGTCACGATTCGGAACGGTCTTTCCCGCGGGGGCGGAGCCGGCATCGTAAGCTCCGGCCTCAACGACATTCTTTCCCCCGCGCCTCGCGTGACGTTGCGCAACGTCGTGTTGACCGGCAACGCCACTCTTGCCGCCGGCGGCGCCATCGCCAACGTGAGCCTGAGCGACATGATCCTGGTCGGCGTGACCATCGCCGACAACTGGGCGCGCGAGGGCGGCGGCGGCATCTCCAACGAAGCCGCGACCATGACCATCGTCGCCAGCCTCGTCACGCGAAACTCCACCGCCGGTGTGGGAGGGGGCATCGCGACGTTCGCGGACCGCCTCACCACGGGACGAGTCGATGTCGTCTACAGCACGATCAGCGACAACGAAGCCGCCTCCGACGGCGGCGGTATCTCCAGCGGCGGCGATCTGCGGCTCTTAAATACGACGGTGAGCGGCAACTCCACGGAGGAGCGCGGAGGCGGCATTCACGCGGTGCCCCTCTCGACGGTGCTGATCCTGAACAGCACGATCACCGACAACTCGGCACAAGCGACCGGAGGCGGTATTCACAACTTCGAGAGCACCTCCGACAAGTTCAAGGTCGGCAACTCGATCGTCGGGTCGAACCGGTTCGGCGGTGACTGCGGCGAGAGCACCGTCGTCTCCCTCGGGCACAACCTCGACGGCGATGGTAGTTGCGGCCTCGGCAAGCCCACCGACCTGTCGCGGGTCAACCCGATGCTCGGGCTTCTCGGATACCATGGCGGTCCGACGCCCACGCACCTGCTTCTCCCGTTCAGTCCCGGCGTGGACAGGATCCCACCGGAGTCTTGCATCCAGACCGATCAGCGTGGAAAGCCGCGGTCGGTCGACGGCAACGGCGACGGCGCGGTGCGCTGCGACATCGGGGCCGTCGAGTATCAGGCAAGAGAGCCGGACTCCTGCAACCTGAACGGAAACGGCATAGTCGATCGCGACGATCATGTGCAATGGTTCCTCGGATGCCGGGCGGGCACCTCGCGATGGCTGTGTGACGTGGACGGAAACGGATTCTTCGAGCTCGCCGACCTGGTCGCCCATATCATGATTTGCGCCCGACTCCCGCAAAGCGACTCGCAGAGGATGGCCGAGGAAATCGAGAACGGGAACTGATACGAGATCCAGATCGGCGCGTCGAGCCGCGACATCCGGCTCGCGGGCCGCGTGCGCGTGCGGTAGGGCCGGAGGAAGTCGGGGCCCGCTCGCGTCGCTACGACGAAGCCTTGAGCGCCGGGTACAGCGCCTGGAAGCGGCGGTAGGGCTCGTCGTAGGCGCGATGGGCCTCGGGCCGCGGGCGCTCCGGCGGCAGCCGCTTCAGCGTGGCTCGGCAGGCGGTCGCCACGTCGGCAAAGGCTCCGACGCCCACCGCGGCCAGCAGCGCCGCTCCGTAGGCCGGGCCTTCTTCGCGGTTCACGCGGACGACCGGCAGCCCGTACACCTCGGCCTGGATGTGCCGGAGGATCGGGCCGCAGGGGACGCCGGCTTCCTCCAGCAGACTCAGCCTAGCCTGGCCTGGGTCGGCGAGAACAGCCAGGCTCGCAGCACCGAGGCGGCGGCGACACGCGGACCCGTCCTGACCTGCGCCCGGCAAAGACTTCGCTTCGCCCGCCGCAAACGGGCTTCGAGTGGGGGGCCTACCACGCCGCGGTCAACGATATGGTCGTGCGCACCAGCACCCGCCACGCCCCCTGCGGACCGCTGTGACATAGGACGCCCTCAGGCCGACAGGATCGTCTCACGGTCGTGACGGCGGCGCTGCCGATATCGATCGAACACGGCCGAGCGGGGCATCCTGCATCACTGAGGGCCCGCCGGCCGAAGGGTGGGCCGCCTCTAACCCCGTCTCGCGGCGGCCGCGTCCCGGAGCAGATCGAAGGCCCGGCGGACGTGCCGCTCCTCGGTGCGGATGTTGCCGATGGCCAGGCGCAGGATGGTGCGGGCGCGGAGCCTGGCGGGCGAGAGGAATGCCTCCCCGGTTGCGTTGACCGCTTCCACGACCTCCTCGTTGAGGCGGTCCTCCTCCTCGGGCGAGCGGCCGGGGAAGCGGGCGCGGAAGCAGACTAGGGAGAAGGGCGAGGGGGCCGCGAGTTCGAAGCCGGGGTCGGCCTCGATCCAGGAGCGGAGCGCCGCCGCCAGGCGCACGTGCTCGCGGATCCGCTCTGCGATCCCCTCCGTCCCGAAGGCCCTCAGCACCATCCAGAGCTTCAAGGCGCGGAAGCGCCGGCCCAGGCTCACCCCGTAGTCCATGAGGTTGGGGGCGACCGCATCCTCGGGAGTACGCAGGTAGTCGGGGACGAGGCTGAAGGCCGCGCGGACGGTCTCGGGATGACGCGTGTACAGCACCGAGAGGTCGATGGGTACGAACAGCCATTTGTGAGGGTTGATCACCAGCGAGTCGGCCCGCTCGCATCCCTCGACTACCCAGCGCATCTCGGGAACCACGGCCGCCGAGCCGCCGTAGGCGGCGTCCACGTGGAGCCACAACCGCTCGCGCGCGCAGACGTCGGCCACCGCCGGCACGGGATCGATCGCGGTGGTGGCGGTGGTGCCGACGGTGGCCACCACCGCGAAGGGCGTCCACCCACTCGCCCGATCCTCGGCGATCGCGCGGGCCAGGGCCGCGGGGTCCATGCGGTACGCGTCGTCGACGGGGATCTTCCGGAACCCTTCCTGGCCGATCCCGAGGACGATCGCCGCCTTCTCGACCGACGAGTGGGTCTGCTCCGAGGCGTACATCCGCAGGCGGGCCTGGCCGACGAGTCCCCGTCGGCGCGCCTCGAGCCCGGGCACGGCTTCCCGGGCCGCGGCCAGGGCGACGAGGACGGACGACGAGGCCGTGTCGTGGATGACCCCGAAGAGGCCCGCGGGCAGGCCGAGCATCTGCCGCAGCCAGTCGAGGACGACCAGCTCCAGCTCGGTGGCGGCGGGCGAGCTGCGCCAGAGCATGCCGTTCACGTTGAAGGCCGCGGAGAGCATCTCGCCCAGGATGCCGGGGGTGGAGGAGGAGATCGCGAAGTAGGCGAAGAAGCCGGGGTGGTTCCAGTGGGTGAGGCCGGGCACGATGAGACGCTCCACGTCGGCCAGCACGTCGGCCAGCGGCTCGGGCCGGGTCGGAGGAGAGGGGGGAAGCGCCGCCTTGATCTCGCCCGGCCGCACCCGGGACAGCACGGGATGGCGCTCGGGCCCGGCCAGGTAGCGGGCGACCCAGTCCAAGAAGCGGCGACCCTCCTCCTGGAGGACCTCGGGCGGCAGGTCGCCGGTCAGGGCCCGCTACTCCACCTCGGTCACGATGAACATCAGCACGTGGCTCCCGATCCGGAACTCCATCTGGTTCGTGAGCTGGTGCTGTTCGATGCGGTCGATGTCGATGAAGGTCCCGTTCGTGGAGCCCAGGTCGCGCACGACCGCGGTCTCGCCCAGGATCTCGAGGGCGGCGTGCTGCCGCGAGGCCTCGGGGTCGTCGAGGTTGACGTCGGACCCCGAGCGGCCGATGGTGGTGCGGGTCTTAGTGATCTGGAAGATCTGGCCGGTGGCCGCTCCCTGGATCACGGCCAGGGAGAAGCGCTTGTCCTTGGGCAGCTCGATCACGCCCATCTTGTGCAGGTCCCGTCCGGTGACGGTCGCGCCGCCCGCTTCCTCCTCCCTGCCGCCGCTCGAGGGACCGCGGACGGTCGGCACGTTGGGCTTGGTCTGGAGCTCCGAGGGGACGGTCGGGGGCTCCGCGGCCGGGCTCATGTTCCCCGGGGGGAGCGTGAACGCGCCAAGCATCGGGTTCTGGATCTCGATCGTGCCCCCGCACTTCGCGCAGCGCGTCTTCACCTTCGGCCGATCGCCGAGCCGGCCCTCGTCGAACTTGTACCTGGACTGGCAGCTCGGGCAGGTGATGATCATCGATGGCTCCTCTCCTCGTGGAGCGTTCCGGATGAGGATAATACGAATCGGGGCGGGTGGGGCTGCTAGAATGGACCGGTCCGGCGGCGGAGCCCGGGAGGCCGTCGGCACGAGCGGGATACCGGGGGCTTCAGGGAGGAGGCGAGGTGAACCGAGACGGCATCCTCTGGCTCGGCGAGGACGACGATGAGGACTACGAGGACGACGACGAGGACGAGGCCCTCGACGACGAGGACGACGCCGAAGACGAAGACGATGACGAGGACGACGAGGAGGATGACGACGAGGAGGATGACGACGAGGAGGATGAGGAGGACTTCGAGGACGAGGACGACGACGATGACGACGACGAGGAGGACGAGGAAAAGGACAAGGATGAGGACGATGACGACGGCTGGGACGACGACGAGGAGGAGGACGACGAGGAATGAGCCCTGACCCTCGCCCCTCCCCACGGAGCTGACGGTGGCGGTTCACGTCCCTCTGCTCCCTCGGCCGGCCTGGATCAAGGCCCGCGCCCCCATCGGCGAGAACTACGAGCGCCTCCGGGGCCTGATGCGGGAGCTCGACCTCCACACGGTCTGCGAAGAGGCTCACTGTCCCAACGTGGGCGAGTGTTGGAACCGTGGGACGGCGACTTTCATGATCCTGGGCGACGTCTGCACCCGGGCTTGCGGGTTCTGCGCCGTGAAGACGGGGCTCCCCGGGCTAACCCCCGACCCCGAGGAACCCCGCCGCGTGGCCAACGCGGTGGCGCGCATGGGGCTGCGCCACGCCGTGATCACCTCCGTGAACCGCGACGACCAGCGGGACGGGGGCGCCGCCGTCTTCGCGGCCGTGATTCGCGAAATCCGGACCTGCGTTCCGGGCTGCGCGGTGGAAGTCCTGATCCCGGATTTCAAGGGTGACTGGGCGGCCTTGCAGACCGTCCTCACGGCCCGGCCCGACATCCTCAACCACAATACCGAGACGGTGCCCCGCCTCTACCGCACCGTCCGTCCGGGGGCCAGCTTCCCGCGCTCCCTCGAGCTGCTTCGCCGCTCGAAGGAGGCGGGCCTCCTGACCAAGAGCGGGATCATGGTCGGCCTGGGCGAGGAGCGGGACGAGGTCTTCGAGACCATCCGCGCGATCCGGGATGCGGGGACCGACGTCCTGACCGTGGGGCAATACCTCCGCCCCTCGCCCGACCACTTGCCGCTCGTGCGCTACTACTCCCCCGAGGAGTTCGACCAGATCCGCGATTTTGGCAAGGGCCTCGGCTACGCCCACGTCGAGTCGGGGCCGCTCGTCCGATCGTCGTACCACGCCGAGGAGCACGTACCCGCTCGCTCGCCGAGGTGACGCACGAGCGTCGGCGAGTTCGAGAGCCCGGACTTCGCTCGCGAAGTCCGGTGGGCAACTCGGCTTCGCTCGCAGCCCGTTACCGTGATCTTTGCGCGGAGCTGGTCGCGCGCTGCCGCTCGACCGCCGCGCGCACCCCCTCCCCCGCCCGCGCGAGCTGGGCCTCGGTGGTGGCCCGCCCGAGGGAGAAGCGCAGCGAGGCCTGGACACGCTCGGCCGGCAGGCCCATCGCGCGCAGGACGTGGGACGGCTCGATGCCCCCGGCCGCGCAGGCGGCGCCGGTCGAGACCGCCACTCCCATGAGGTCGAGGGCCATGAGCAGGCCTTCCGCCTCGGTAGCCGCGAACGAGACGTTCGTGGTGTTGGGGACGCGCGGCTCGGCCCCGTTGCGGGCCGCGCCGGCGATCGCGAGCAGCTCGGCCTCGAAACGGTCGCGCAGCCCGCGCAGGCGCGCCCCGTCGGCCTCGAGGTGCTCGCGGGCGAGCAGGGCGGCCGCGCCGAGGCCCACGATCCCCGCCACGTTCTCCGTCCCCGCCCGGCGGTTGCGCTCCTGGGCGCCGCCCCGCACGAGCGCCTTCATCGGGGTCCCCCGCCGCACGTAGAGCAGGCCCACCCCCTTCGGCCCGTAGATCTTGTGGGCCGACAGCGTCAGGAGGTCCACGTCCAGCGTCCGTACGTCCACCGGCACCTTGCCCGCCGCTTGCACCGCGTCGCAGTGGACGAACGCACCGCGCTCGCGGGCCAGCCGCGCCGCCTCCGCGACCGGCTGGAGCACCCCGGTCTCGTTGTTGGCGAGCATGATCGAGACCAGGGCGGTGCGGTCGTCGACCTTCGCCCGCAGGTCGTCGAGGTCGACCCGGCCTTGCGCGTCCACCAGCACCGTATCCACGGGGAAGCCGTCTTCGGCCAGGGCGCGCGCCGTGTTCAGCACGGCGTGGTGCTCGACCGCGGTGACCACCAGCTTGCGCCGCGGCTCGCGGGCCCGGGTGGCCACGCCGCGCAGAGCCAGGTTGTCAGCCTCGGTCCCGCTCGCGGTGAAGACGACCTCGGCAGGGGTGGCGCCGATCAGGGAGGCCGCCTGGACCCGCGCCTCCTCCACCGCGGCCCGCGCCCGCTGGCCGAACCAGTGCAGGCTCGACGGGTTTCCGAAGGCCTCGCTGAGGATCGGCAGCATGGCCTCCAGGACCCGGGGGTCCAGGGGGGTGCTGGCGTTGTGGTCGAGGTAGACACGCTCCACGGCTTCGATTATTCCACGCCGGGCCAGGAATCCATGGGCTCGGTCGAGGACACGAGGTGCATCCCCGCCGCGGCAAAGCGTTCGAGGGCGGCCTCGGCCTGGGGTGTGAAGTCGAACAGGAACTCGCCCGGCCGCGCCGGGTCGGGGACCACGACCGAGGACATACCGTCGCGCAGGATGTAGACCCGGCGGGCCAGTGAAGCGTCGCGGGCCCGGATCTCCTCCAGCAGGTCCTCGATCGTGCTCTTGACGCAGTGGCTCGCCGCCTGTCCGGCGATCACCAGGACGTCGGCGTCCAGCAGGGTCTCGAGGAGAGCCCGGTTGCGCTCCGCCAGCACGCCGCCGTCGTGGCGGCGGAGCACTTCGGGGGAGAGCACCGAGTAGTTCTCGCTCAAGGGGTGCGAGCCCTTGAGCTCCACGCGGGCCCGGCTCCCGCGCGCGAAGGCGTGGAAGAGGCGCGCCTCCTGCACGACTCCCGCGAGGAGGTGACCCTCCCCGCCGAGGAGGCAGTGGGGCGGCCAGAGGTAGAGGGTGTACTTGCCCGCCCGCTCCAGCTCGGCGCAATAGAACTCCACCTGCCGCCTCAGCCACTCGTAGTCGCCCCCGGCCACCCACGCGGCCACCGCCGGGTTCGGCTTGACCCGGCCGGAGCGGACCGCCTCGGTGGTGATCTCGCGGTGCGGGGTCAGCGCAGCGCCGTCCCCGTCGAGCCAGAACGAGGGGAAGAAGATCTGGAACGGGTAGTGCGTGTCCAGGGTGCAGGTCACGTCGGTGAGGCGGACCAGGTTGCGGTAGGCGAACCGCGCGATGCGGTCGTTGTCGTCCATGGCCCCCGTGCCGCTGCGGCCGCCGACGTAGAGCGTCCCTTCCGGGAAGCAGAAGTCCTTCTGGGCGTCAACGAGCAACAGGTGGACCTTGCGACGGTCGCCGCCGGACGGGGGGATCGCGTATCGTGAGCGCCATCGCTCCGCCTCTTCGAAGAGAGCCTGGGGATCCGGCCGGTAGCTCCATCGCCGGGCGTTCTCCGGATCGTAGAACGCGGGGGCGGGGAGCCCGTCTGGATCGGACATGGTGTGCTCCCTACCACTTATACCAGCAACCGGCGGGGCTAGAATCGGGAGGTGGTCCGCATCGTGGCCCTGCTGAGCGACTTTGGCGCCGTGGACCCGTACGTGGGAGCCATGAAGGGCGCGATCCTGTCGGTCTGCCCGGAGGCCACCCTGGTCGACCTCGCCCACGAGGTGCCGGCGCACGACGTGCTCGCAGGTGCCCTGACCCTCGACGCCGCCTACCCCACGTTCCCCGCGGGAACGGTCTTCGTAGCGGTGGTGGACCCCGGGGTCGGCTCGTCTCGCCGCGGCCTCGCCCTTCAGGCCGGGCAATACCTCTTCGTCGGCCCGGACAACGGGCTCTTCAGCTTCGTCCTGCGCGAGCATTCGGAGGCGCGCGTCCACGGGATCGAGAACGCGCGACTGTTCCGGTCGCCCATCTCGCCGGTCTTCCATGGCCGCGACGTGTTTGGCCCCGTCGCCGGGCACCTGGCGCAGGCCGTTCCCCTCGAGGAGGTCGGGCCGAAGATCGAAGACCCGGTCCTCCTGGAGGCGCCGGAGCCGCGGAGGCTCGCGACCGGCGAGTGGGAAGCCGCGGTCCTGCACGTCGACCGCTTCGGCAACCTCACCACGAGCCTTTCGGGGCGCGCGGTCGAAGGGGCACGGGCCGTCGAGGTCGCGGTGGGCGGCGCGACCATTCCCTGGGTGAGCACCTACTCAGACGTCCGCGCGGGCAGCCCCTGCGCCCTCGTGGGAAGCAGCGGCCGGCTCGAGGTCGCGGTGCGCGAGGGAAGCGCTTCCGCTCGGCTCGGGGTCGGCAAGGGGAGCCCGGTTCGCGTGAGGGTCGTGTGGTAGACTCGCCCACGATAAGCCCCGACAAGTCCGAGGGTTGTCGACATTGTGAAGGTAGAGATGCGTGACGTCGTGGTCGCGGGGGCGGTGCGGACGCCGATCGGCAAGTTCGGCGGCGCCCTCGCGGGCCTCACCGCGGCCGAGCTCGGCTCGGCCGCCGCGGCCGAGGCGCTCCGGAGGGCGGGCATCCAGCCCTCGCAGGTGGACGAGGCCGTGTTCGGCTGTGCCCGGCAGGCGGGTGTGGGGCCGAACGTGGCCCGGCAGATCGCCTTCCGCGCGGCGGTTCCCCAGGAGGTCCCGGCCTACACGGTGAACATGGCCTGCGCCAGCGGGCTCAAGTCCCTGGGTCTCGCCTACCAGTCGGTGCGGGACGGCGAGGCCGAGGTGGTCCTCGCGGGCGGCGTCGAGTCCATGAGCCGCGTCCCCTACCTGCTGCCCGGCGCCCGCTGGGGCTACCGCATGGGCCACCAGCAGCTCGTGGACGGCATGTACCGGGACGGCTTCGTCTGCCCGCTGGCCGAGCAGGTCATGGGCGAGACCGCGGAGACCCTGGCCCGCCAGTACGAGATCTCCCGGGACGAGCAGGACGCGTTCGCCCTGCGCAGCCAGGACCGCGCCGCCCGGGCGCTGGCCGAAGGCCGCTTCGAGGCCGAGACGTTCCCGGTCAACGATCTCACCCGGGACGAGCACCCGCGCGAGACGACCCTGGCCGCCCTCGCCAACCTGCCTCCCGTCTTTCAGCCCGATGGCGGGACGGTGACCGCGGGCAACTCCTCGGGGCTCACGGACGGGGCCGCGGCCCTGGTCGTGCTTTCGCAGGAGCGGGCCCGGGCCCTCGGGGTCAAGCCGATGGCCCGCATCCTCGGAGCGGCGGCCGCCGGCGTCGATCCCCGGGTGATGGGCCTGGGCGTCGTCCCCGCGGTGCGCAAGCTCCAGGAGAGACTCTCGCTGTTTCTCGACCAGTTCGACCTCGTCGAGGTCAATGAGGCGTTCGCGGCCCAGGTGCTGGCCTGCGACCGCGAGCTGCACATCGACCCCGCGCGGCTCAACGTGAACGGAGGCGCCATCGCCCTCGGCCACCCGATCGGGGCCACCGGGGCGCGCATCGCAGTGACGCTCCTCCACGAAATGGCCCGCCGCCGGGTGCGCCTGGGCCTCGCCGCGCTGTGCGTGAGCGGTGGACTGGGTTTCGCGGCCGCGTTCGAGGCCTTCTGACGGGCGGAAAGGGGCTCTTTATGGCGGAAGACCTGGATCCCCACGACGTCGACATGTTCGCTCCCCCCAAGGACACGAGCTTCAAGCACCTCCAGCTCGAGTCCGCCCAGGGCATCGCGCGGATCACCCTCAACCGGCCGCCCGCGAACGTCCTCTCGATCGACGCCATGCAGGACGTGAGCGGGGCCCTCGAGTCCCTCGAGTACCGGCGCGACGTGAAGCTCGTGGTGATCGCCGGGGCGGGGAAGTATTTCTCCGCCGGCTTCGACCTGAACGACCACTTCGGCGACCGGGCCTACGTGATGCTGGAGAGCTACCGCCGGATCTTCGAGAACCTGGCCAAGCTCGACAAGCCCACCCTCTCGGTGGTGGCGGGGCCGGCTCTCGGCGCGGGGAGCCTCCTCGCGGCCGGCTGCGACATCTGCCTGGCCGCGGAGAAGGCCGCCAAGTTCGGGCATCCGGAGATCAAGGGCGCCGTCTTCAACACCGTGGCCGCCGCCCTGCTCCCCCGGATCGTGGGGCGCAAGAAGGCGTTCGAGATCATCCTGGGGGGAGGGAGCCTGTCCGCGGCCGAGGCCGAGCGGATCGGCCTGATCACCCGCGCTTGCCCGGACGACAAGCTGGACGCCGAGGTGGCCGCCCTCGTCCAGCGCTTCCAGGAATCGAGCGCCCCCGTGATGCAGTATACGCGCCGGGCGGTCACGGGGGGCCTGGACATGCCCTTCGCGGACGCGGTGCGCCACGCCGAGGACGTCTACCTGAACCAGCTCATGGCGACCCAGGACGCCGAGGAGGGGCTGCGGGCCATCATCGAGAAGCGAAAGCCGGCGTGGAAGGACCGGTGAGCGCGCCCCCATCCTACGGCGACTGGGACACCGCGGCCGAGGCGAGCCAGGTGTTCGAGGCGGAGCTGATGGCCCTGCGCCTCCGGGAGGCGGGCATCGAGGCCCGGGTGATCGACCAGAGCTACCGGCAGGAGCCGGTGCCCAGCGTGCGTGCGCTCTCCCTGGTCCGCGTGCTGGTGCCGGCCGGGCGGGCCGAGGAGGCGCGCCGCCTTCTCGCGGAGCGGGCCGACCTGCCCGAGGACGGCGAGCTCGCCCCCGAGCCAAGCGAGGACTCATGATCGATTTCGAGCTGACCGAAGAGCAAAGGGCGGCCGAGACGATGGTGCGGGACTGGGCGGGCAGGGAAGTCGCCCCGAAGATCCACGACCTCGACCGGGAGCACCGCTTCGAGCGCTCCTTCCTGAAGGGCATGGCCGACCTGCAGCTCCTCGGGATCTGCCTCCCCGAGGAGCAGGGCGGCGCGGGGCTCGACTACATCAGCCTGGGCCTCGCCTGCGAGGAGCTCGAGTACGTGGACACCCACCTGCGCGTGATCATGTCCGTCCACGTGGGTCTCAACTCGATGAGCCTCTGGTGCTGGGGAACCGAGGAGCAGAAGCGGAAGTACCTGGTGCCCCAGGCCAAGGGGGAGAAGATCGCGAGCTACGGCCTGACCGAGCCCAACGCGGGCAGCGACGCGGTGGGGATCCAGACCACCGCGGTCCGGAAGGGCGACCGCTACGTCCTGAACGGGGAGAAGTACTGGATCAGCCTCGCCGACGTGGCCGATCACTTCCTGGTCATCGCCTGGACGGACCAGGAAAAGAAGAAGCGGCGGGACCACAGCGGGCTCAGCGCCTTCATCGTCGAGCGCTCCTTCAAGGGCTTCAGCTCCTACCCCATGAAGGAGAAGTGGGGGATCCTGGCCGGCAACACCGGCGGCTTCCACCTCTCGGACGTCGAGGTGCCGGCGGAGAACCTCCTGGGCAAGGAGGGCGAGGGCTTCCGCGTTGCCATGTTCGCCCTCGAGAACGGCCGCTACACGGTGGCCGCGGGGGCGACCGGGCTCATCCGGGCCTGCCTCGACGCCTCCGTCAAGTACGCCCGGGACCGCAAGACGTTCGGGGTGCCGATCGGCGAGCACCAGCTCGTGAAGGAGATGATCGCGGAGATGGTGTCGGATTACGACGCCGCGCGCCTGCTCTGGCTCCGGGCGGGCTGGCTGAAGAACCAGGGGAGGCGCAACACCCGCGAGACCTCCCTCGCCAAGTGGTTCGCCACCGTGAAGAGCGAGCGGGCCGCCTCCGACTGCGTGCAGATCCACGGTGGGAACGGCTTCTCCGACGAGTACCCCGCGGGCCGCTTCTTCCGCAACTCGAAGGCCGCGGTCATCTACGAAGGGACCCGCGAGATCCACAAGATCATGCAGGCCGACTATGCCCTCGGCTACCGCCAGGACAAGCCGCGACGGGTGGATCTGCCGGCCTGGACCGCCCGATGAACGGAGCCGGACCTGCAGCAGCGTCCCCCGGCTCACCGGAAGTGGGATAGGGTGGGGGGTCGACGAAGGCGCGGGGCTGGACGTGGAACAGCGTTCCCCTCCCCTTACGGGGGGAGGGATAGGGTGGGGGGTCGATGAATGATTCCGGACGATCTGCCTCTCGAGTTCGTGAGGGTGGTTGAGAGGGCGGCCATCGCCGCGGCCCGCACCATGGGCCAGGGCGATCGCAAGTTTGCCGACCAGGTGGCGGTCGAGGCCATGCGCAAGGAGATGGAGACGGTCGACATCGACGGGACCATCGTCATCGGCGAGGGGGAGCGCGACGAAGCCCCCATGCTCTTCATCGGCGAGAAGGTGGGCAGCGGGGGGGCCGGCACCCCAGTCGACATCGCGGTCGACCCCCTGGAGGGGACGAACCTTTGCGCCACCGGGGCCGCCAACGCGATCACAGTCCTCGCGGCTTCCGAGAAGGGCGGGCTCCTGAACGCCCCCGACATCTACATGGAGAAGCTCGTGGTGGGCACGCCGGCCAAGGGCAAGGTCGACATCAACGCCCCTGTCGAGGACAACCTGAAGGCGATCGCGCAGGCGCTCGACCGTGAGGTGCACGACCTCGTGGTGATCGTCCTCGACCGGCCCCGGCACGAGAAGCTCATCTCGGAGATCCGCAAGGCGGGGGCCCGGATCCGCCTGATCGGTGATGGGGACCTCTCCGCCGGCATCACCGCCGCCGTCTCCGGGACGGGCGTCCACGCCGTGATGGGCACGGGGGGGGCGCCGGAGGGCGTGCTGACCGCCGCCGCCATGCGCTGCCTGAACGGGGAGATCCAGGGCAAGCTCGTCCTCACCAAGCCCTCCGACGCCGAGCGGCTCAGGAAGATGGGGATCCCGAGCCTGGAGAAGGTCTACTTCACGGACGACCTGGCCCCCGGCAAGAACGTGATCTTCGCGGCGGCAGGCGTCACCGACGGGAGCCTGCTCAAGGGAGTGCGCTTCTTCGGTGATGGCACCCGGACCCACTGCCTCGTGATGATGACGATCCCGCACCTGGTCCGCTTCATCGACACCATCCACGCCAAGAACGACCCGGACGTCCGCATCCGGTTCTAATCGTTCATCGACCCCCCAGCCTAGCCCTCCCCTACGTAGGGGGAGGGAACGCGTGATTCGGCTCACTTTTTTGGAAACTCATGAGGGCACAATACCTTCCCTCTGAGGAGGGGGCCCGAGCCACAAGGAGGCCCACGGAGGTGGTGCCGGAGGCTTTTCGGCCGCGGCCTTGAGCGGACTGTCTGTAGCCTCCATGAGTTACTCGCCAAACCCTCAATTTTCGCTTGACATGGGGGGGACGCTCTGCTAGCTTCAGGAAGCACTTTAACTATTTTTCATAAGTGTAGACCCGTCTTCGGTTCTAAAGAGAAACCCCGCGCGGAGCGTGGGGCGGCGGCGTGACGGTCAGTGTCGAGAGCTTGGTTGTTCAGCGGAGGGAGAGACGCCCGTGGCTCTGTTCGGGAGCAAGAAGAAGAGCGTAGTCGGCGTCGACATCGGCTCCTCGGCCGTGAAAGCGGTCGAGGTCAGGTCGGGTGGCAAGGGTGGTGACGAGTTCCAGTTGTTGAACATCGGCCTGGAGCCGCTTCCTCCCGAGGCGATCGTGGACGGCGCGATCATGGACTCCGGCGCGGTCATCGACGCCATCCAGCGGCTCTTCCAGGCCAACAAGATCAAGACCCAGGACGTCGCCACGAGCGTCTCCGGCAACGCGGTCATCGTCAAGAAGATCAGCCTGCCCCAGATGAGCACGGACGAGCTCGCGGAGTCGATCCACTGGGAGGCCGAGCAATACATCCCCTTCGACATCCAGGACGTGGCCCTCGACTACGAGGTCATCGACGGAGGCGGCTCGGGCGGCAACATGGACGTGCTCCTGGTGGCGGTCAAGAAGGACAAGATCAGCGACTACACCTCCGCCATCACCCAGGCCGGCAAGACCTGCCAGGTCGTGGACGTGGACGTGTTCGCCCTCCAGAACTGCTACGAGATCAACTACGGGATCGATCCCGGAAAGGTGGTGGCCCTCCTGAACATCGGGGCCTCCATCATGAACATCAACATCATCAAGGGCGGCACCTCGATCTTCAACCGCGACATCGCGGTGGGGGGGAACCAGTACACGGACGCGATCCAGAAGGACCTGAACCTCTCCTTCGATCAGGCGGAAGCCCTGAAGCGGGGCGAGCGGGTGGACGGGGCGGCCCCCGAGAACCTGCACCCGATCATTCACGCCGTCTCGGAGAACATCGCCCTCGAGATCCAGAAGACCTTCGACTTCTTCCGGGCGACTTCCGCGGAAGACCGTATCGACCGGATCTTCCTGTCGGGAGGGACGGCCAAGATCCAGGGCCTGCGGGACCTCCTGGCCGAGAAGTTCGAGGCCGGGGTGGAGCTGCTGAACCCCTTCAACAACGTGACTTACAACCCGAAGGACTTCGACCCCGACTTCATCAACGACGTCGGGCCATCGGCCGTGATCGCCGTGGGCCTGGCGGCGCGCAGGGTGGGTGACCGATGATCCGCATCAACCTCGTAGCCCCCGAGCGTGCCACCGAGAAGAAGAAGAAGACCGTTTCCATGCCTTCCGCTCCGGGGGCGTTCCAGGCCTACCTGTTGCTCACGCTCTTCGCGGGGGGCGCGGCCTTCCTGTGCGCCGCCCTCTGGTGGCTCCAGACCGCCAAGCTCAGGGACCTCGATTCCCGGATCGCCGCCGACGAGAAGCGCCAGCGGGACCTCCAAGCCATCAAGGTCCAGGTGGACGCCTTCCAGAAGAAGAAGACGCTCCTCGAGCGCAAGGTGGAGTTGATAGAGAGGCTCAAGGCGCAGCAGAAGGGCCCCGTGCACATGCTGGACGAGATCTCCAAGGCCCTTCCGGACTACGTCTGGATGACCTCCCTGGACGAGGCTGCGGGAAGGGTGACCTTCGCCGGGGAGAGCAACAGCCTCACCGCGGTGGCCGACTTCATCAGCGCCTTGCAGCGGAGTGGCTGGTTCAGCCAGGTGGACCTGCTTTCGAGCACCGAGAACAACAACATCGTGGCCTTCACCCTCGGGGGCACTTTCACGAACCCCGAGGAAGAGGCCGCGAAGGCCAGAGCGGCGGCGGCCCAGGCCGCGGCCCCCCCCGTGGCCCCGAAGTCCTAGGGAGGAGTGAGGCGTCATGGCTGAGAACCCGCTCACCAAGCTGCCGCTCGCCGGCCAGCTCGGGGTCTCCCTCCTGGCCGCGGCCCTGATCGGAGGGGCCTTCTACTACCTCTGGTACTCGGAAGCGCTCGAGCAGGAGCAGACGAAGACGACCCGGCTCCAGCAGCTCGAGACGGAGATCAAGGCCCTGGAAGTGACCGCCAGCAAGCTCCAGGAGTTCCAGCGCGAGGTTCAGCTCCTGGAGGCCAAGCTGGAGACCCTGAAGCGGATCCTCCCGCCGGAGAAGGAGACCCCCGACCTGATGCGGCGCGTGCAGTACCTGGCGACGCAGTCCAGCCTGTCGATCAAGGTCTTCACCCCGGCGGCGGTGGCCAACAAGGAGTTCTACCAGGAGGTGCCGATCAACGTGAGCGTCGAAGGCACCTACCACAACCTCGGGGCGTTCTGCGATCGCGTGAGCCGCCTTTCGCGCCTCGTGAACCTGGGCCAGATCAAGATCAAAGCGATGACCAATCCGACCATCTCGAGGACGATCACCGCCCAGACGGTGGCGACGACCTACGTGTACATCGAAACGCCTCCCGGCGGCCAGCCGGGAGCCTCTCCCGCCCCCGGCCGATGAGGACCGCCTCCATGAAGCGCCCTTTGCTCGTGGCTCTGGCGCTCGCGGCCCTGAGCGTCCCCCTCCTCGCCCAGGCGCCCAAGGGCTTTGAATCCAAGGGCGCGCCTTCTCCCTCCCCGGCGCCTGCGGCCGAACCCGGCAAGCTCAGCCTCGAAGAGTTCGTCGAGACCCCTGGGGGGTACACCTACAACCCGCAGGGGCGGCGCGACCCCTTCGTCAGCCTCCTGCGGCCGGTCCAGGCCGGCGGCCCGAAGACCCGCAAGCCCGGGATGGAAGGCTTCCTCATCCAGGAGGTCGCACTCAAAGGCATCGTGCGTACGCCCGGGGGTGGCATGGGTGTGGCGGCGAAGCCCGGCTTCATCGCGCTCTTCGCGGGCCCCGACCCCACCAAGTCGTACTTCGCGACGACCGGACAGCGAATGTTCGACGGGGTCATCACCGCCGTGGACTCCAACTCCGTGACCTTCCTGCAGGAAGTCACGGACCCGCTGTCCCCGGTCAAGACGCGCGAAGTCAAGAAGAACCTGTATGCGTCCGAGGAGGCGAGGCAATGAGGATGAAGCTCGCTGGGGTCTGCCTGATCGCAGCCACCCTCGCAGCGGCCACGTCCGCGAGGGCCGATGAGAGGACCCCGACGGCGATCTCCGACATCCGGCAGGAGACCACCGACCGTTCGACGCGCATCATCGTCGAATCCTCGGGCCCCCTGGCCTATACCTACTACAGTCCGGACCCGCTCACCCTGGTGGTGGACATCCCCGAGGTCGAGGCCTCGAAGGTCCCCGCCCGGATCAACGTGGGCACCCGGGAGGTCGAATCGATACGGGTCACGAACCTGGCCCGCGCGGACGGCCGCAACATCGCCCGCCTCGAGGTGCGCCTCGCGAGCCTGGTTCCCTACCAGATCTACTCCAAGGGCAAGTCCTTGAACCTGGTGTTCGACCGCCCGGCCACGGCCTCGGCAGCCCCGGTGCCCCTGGTCACCGCGGCCCCGGCCGCCGCCGAGCCGGCCCCGACAGCGCAGGCCCCCCCGGCGTCGGCTCCTCCCTCGCAGCCGGCGGCCTCCGCCCCGGTCACGGCCGCCGCGGACGTCGTCACCTACGAGCCCGCGGCCCCTGCGCCCAGCGCCCCCTCGAGTCCCGCTCCCGTGAGTGGCCCCAAGGCGACCCGGATCCTTTCCGTGGCCGAGGCCCAGGAGGTGGGGCAGCTCACCGTCACCGTGAAAGCCGACGGCCACCTTCCCTACCAGGACTTCTTCCTGGGCAACCCGGACCGCCTGGTGGTGGACTTCAAGGACGTGGTCGCCCGCGCCTCCCCGCGCCAGATCGAGGTCAACCAGGCCCCGGTGCGCAAGATCCGGCTCGGCCAGTTCAGCGCCACCTCGCCCAAAGTGGCGCGGCTCGTCCTCGACTTGTCGGCCCGGGCGCCTTACCGGATCGCCGAAGCGGCCGACGGGATCAAGATCCTGTTCGGGGAGGGACAGGAGCCGGCCCCCGCGCCCCTGGCCTCCCTCCGCCCCCCCGATCCGGAACCGGCCCCGGTCGACGCTCCGGCGGCCGTCCCCAACTCGGGCTTGCAGGTCTTCACCCCGAGCCCGGGAGCCGGCCCAGCCCCCCTGGCCCTGCCGCCCCTGCCGGACCCGCAGCTCGCCACCCAGAAGCTGGAAGAAGGATCCATCGGGGCCACCAAGCAGTATACCGGGGCGCCGATCACCATGGACTTCAAGGACGGCGACCTCCAGGACATCTTCCGCCTCTTCGCCGACATCAGCGGCCTGAACGTCGTGGTGAACCCCGGCGTGGGCGGGAAGGTCACCCTGAAGCTGACCGAGGTCCCCTGGGACCAGGCTCTCGACCTGATCCTCAAGACCAACGGCCTGGGCTACAGCCTCGAGGACAACGTCATCCGGATCGCCCGCCTGAGCGACCTCCAGAAGGAGGAACAGGACCGACGGAAGCTCGCGGAGGAAAAGGCGCTCGCGGGCGACCTCATCGACTACACGCGGCGCATCTCCTACGCCAAGGCGTCCACCATCTCCGACGTCATCAAGAAGGCGGGGGCCCTCTCGGCCCGCGGCCAGATCAACGTGGACGATCGCACCAACACCATGATCATGCGTGACCTCCCGACCTACGTCCAGAAGGCCAAGGAACTGATCGCCGAGCTGGACCGCGCCACCCCCCAGGTGGAGATCGAGGCCCGGATCGTGGTGACGAGCCGCAACTTCACCCGCGACCTCGGCATCCAGTGGGGCTTCAACCACGAGCAGTCGCCCCGCTTCGCCAACACCACGAGCCAGAGCTTCCCGAACGCGATCATCATCAACGGCAGCGGGGTGCCGGCCACGCAGGGCATTCGCGCGGACCAGAATGGGGAGGCCTCGAACGCGGGCATCGGCGCTGCGGGCCGCGGCTACGCGGTGAACCTCCCGGCCACCGGCTTCAACACGGGACTCGGCATCTCCATGGGCAACATCCTGGGCAACTTCAACCTCGACCTGGCGCTGACCGCCCTGGAGCGGCAGGGCCGCGGCCGGTTGCTCTCCACCCCGAAGGTCACCACCCAGAACAACAAGGAAGCGGAGATCAAACAGGGCGTCCAGATCCCGATCCAGACGGTGGCCAACAATACGGTCACCGTCACGTTCAAGGACGCGGTGCTGACCCTGAAGGTGACCCCGCAGATCACGGACGCGGGGACCGTCATCCTCGACCTCTCGGTGGAGAACAACTCCGCGGACTTCGCGAACCTCGTCAACGGGGTCCCGCCGATCAACACGCAGTCCGCGAAGACCATCGTGCTGGTGAAGGACGGCGCTACCGCGGTGGTGGGCGGGATCTACCAGAGCAACGAGCAGACCTCGCAACAGTCGACCCCCTTCCTGGGCAAGATTCCCATCCTGGGCTACCTGTTCCGCAACCGCTTCTTGACCAGTACGAACAACGAGCTGTTGCTTTTCATAACGCCGCGCATCGTCAAGGGGTAGAGCCATGTGGTCTCCCGATCCGAGGCGTCGAGCCACGATCGTGCCGTGGAGGAGAGCTATGAAGGTCATTCCCGTCCTGGTCCTGGGCGGCCTGGTGGTGGCCGGGTGCACGCCCAGCTATTTCAATCAGGGTGAGTCCACCCGGGCCCTGCTCATCACCGGGGTCAACGGCGGGAACGTGCTCGAATCAGACGTCCGGACCGGGAGCAACATCTGCCCCGACGTCGTAACCGTGCGGGTGGAGAACCACGCGAAGAACCCCACGGCGCCGGAGGCCGGGTTCCGCGACGACATCGTGATCGAGCGCTACGAGGTCCGCTACTTCCGCTCCGACGGCCGGGGTGTGGAAGGCGTGGACGTCCCCTACTCGATCAGCGGCAACCTCGCCTTCGAGGTCCAGGGGGAGTCCGACGGCAACGTGCCCATCGAAGTGGTGCGGCGGCAGGCGAAGCTGGAGCCGCCCCTGAGCCAGCTCGTGAACAACGGAGGAGCCTTCATCGTGACCATGTTCGCGAATATCACGCTCCACGCCCGGACCACGACGGGCGTGGCCACGAACTCAGCCACGGGGCGGCTGCAGATGGACTTCGCGGACTTCGCGGGGGCCGCTACCGCCTGCCCCGCGAGTTCGAGTTAAGGGGAGAGGCCCTCATGCGACTTGCCAAGCTCCGGAACACGGCGCGACACGCGCCAGTCGTGGGAGTGCTCGCCCTCGGCGCGGCCATGGGCGCGTGCGGTGTCGGCGGCCTCGACGAGGTGAACGTCCCGAGCCTGATCGGCCCATCCGAGACGGGACTGTCCTTGGACATGAAGGCCTCCCCCGACACCATCAGCGCCGATGGCGTGAGCCAGTCGGTGGTGCGGATCCAGGCGCGCGACCAGAACGGACGTCCTGCGCCGGGGCGGCAGCTCGAGGTGCGGTTGTTCCAGGGAGACGGCGTCCTGGTGGCGGGCAGCATCGTCGTGGGGCCCCTCCAGACCGGGGTGTCCCTGCTCACCGACAGCGGCGGCGTGGCCCAGGTGGTCTACACCGCGGGGTTCCGTGCACCCATGCTGGTCGTGATCGTCGTGAAGCCCTACAGCTTCGACGCAACCTACGATCCCGAGCAGCAGCAGAGGGACGTCCTCATCTACCAGCAGTAGGGCGGGCCCGGCCCGCGTCGCATGACGGGCACGCTTTGCGGCGATGGGGCATCGTGGTAGCGTGGCGGCCGGTGTCGTCCTGAAGACCCGTGGCTGAGAACCCTCGTATCGAAGAACTCCGCCGACGCCTCGACAAGGAGCCGGGCTCGCGCATGTTCGCCCAGCTCGCGGAGGAGCTGCGCAAGGAAGGCGAGCTCGCGGAAGCCATCCGGGTCAGTCGGACGGGCTTGTCCGTTCACCCGAACTACCCTTCGGCCCGCATGACGCTGGGCCGGGCCCTCTTCGACTCCGGCGACCTTCCCGCCGCCCGGGCCGAGTTCGAGGCCGTCCAGCGGGGCGCCCCCGACAACATCCTGGCGAGCCGCTTCCTCGCCGAGTGCCTCGAAGCCATGGGGGACCTGGGATCGGCGCTGCTCCAGTATCGGGCCCTCCAGCGGCTGGCTGCGGGGGACCGGCAGATCGAAGCGCAGATCCGTGGGCTGGAGGAGAAGCTGACTCCGCCGCGGCGGCCAGCCGGGGGATCGCCCGCGGCACCCCCGCGTCCCGCGGCGCCTCCGGGAGCGAGGGCGCCCCGCCCGCCGAGCCGCGGCCCTCATGCCCCGCCCGCGCCTCCTCCGGCCGTCGTACCTGCCGCGGGCCCTCCCCCCGTCGCCGCCATAAGGTCGCTCCCCGTCGCTCCCGGGCCGCCGCCCGTGAATACCGACCGCACAGCTCTGCCATTGGAGGAGAGCTTCGAGCTCGAGGCGCCTTTCGAGGCCAGCCCGCGTCTTTCCGCCACGGACCCGTCCCTCCTGCGCCCGCTCCCGCTCGACGTCACGCTGGACGAGACGATCGACGAGACCTCGCTAACCCTGCCGGGCGGGTCCGCCCCGCGGGTCGATGCCCCCCCGCCCGTCAGCAGCCGGCAGGAGGCAGCGGGCGTCGAGCGCGGGGTCCCCGCGCTCCCTGTAGCACCTCGGCCCGCGCCGGCCGTCGCCCCGCCGTCCGTGCCCCGGAGCGCGCCGTCGGTGGCGCCCGACCCTCCGCGCGCAACCCAGGCCCCCGCGCCGCCTGCCCCCACGCCCGAGACCCCCGCTCTGTCCTCCTCCACCCTGGCCGAGCTGTACTTCCGTCAGGGGTTCCTGGACAAGGCGATCGAGGTCTACCAGCAGCTGTTGCAGCGCGAGCCGAACAACGAGCGGGGCCGGGCTCGACTCGGGGAGCTGAGGGCGCTGCCGGCGCCGTCCGTCCCTCCAACGATCCCTCCGGCCGCCGCGGCCGCGGCCGCCCCCGAGGACGAGCGCACGACGCGCCGCCGCGTCATCGAGCGCGCGATCGCCCGCCTCGAGGACCTCCTGCTGACCATCCGCCGGAACGCCCCCGCCGCAGGACCACGGTGACGGTCGTACCCGCATTTGGGGAGGCGCTCCGGACCATCTCGCAGAAGGTGCCGGAGACGCGGGTACTCATGATCATGGGCACGGATGGGATTCCGATCGAGAAGCTGGTGGTCCGTGCCGACCCGAACGTGGAGGCAGTGGCCGCCGAGTACACGACCCTGCTGCGGGCGAGTGTGTCCGCCGCGGCCGACACCGGCCTCGGAGACCTCACGGAGCTGTGGGTGGTCACGGAGAGGCTGGTGGCGATCCTGGTAGCGATCACCGGGGAGTACTTCCTCTTTGCCGCCCTCGCCCCGGGGGCCTTGGCCGGACGAGCCCGCTTTGCGTTGCGGATGGCGGGCCTCCGCCTCCGGGGGGAGTTCCAGTAGCCGTTTCCTTGACAGCCCCGTAGCCGGCGGGAATAATACGGCCTTTCTGCGAAGACCAACGGGGAGCGGAGGGAAACGCTTGGACGTCAAGGAGATCAAGGAGATCCTCCGGATCCTCGAGGAGCAGGACATCACGGAGTTCGAGCTCGAGCAGGACGGGGTGAAGCTGCGCGTCGCCCGTTCGGGCCGGCCCACGCCTACCCCCCAGGCGCCCCTCGTTGCCTCGAGCAATCTTGGGGCGCCCGCCTCCCCAGGGCCGGCCGCGCATCCCCCGGCCGCGGCCAGCCCGGGAGCACCCGCGGCCGCCGCGGAGGCCAACGAAGGCAACGAAGGGGTGGTGAAGAGCCCCATCGTGGGGACCTTCTACCGCTCCCCCGACGCCAACTCGGCTCCATTCGTCAACGTGGGCGACCGCGTCCGCGTGGGCCAGGTCCTCTGCATCATCGAGGCCATGAAGCTCATGAACGAGATCGAGTCCGAGGTGGCGGGGGAGGTCGTGAAGATCCACCCGGAGAACGGTCAACCCGTGCAATACGGGGACCCCCTCTTCACGATCCGTCCTGCGTAAGGAGGCCGCGGCCGCGCGGTCCCGGGAGCCATGTTCAAGAAGGTCCTGATCGCCAACCGCGGCGAGATCGCGCTCCGGGTCATGTGGGCCTGCAAGGAGCTCGGGGTCAAGACGGTGGCGGTGTACTCCGAGGCCGACGCCCACAGCCTGCACGTCCGCTTCGCTGACGAGGCGGTGTGCATCGGCCCCCCGCGCAACATCGAGTCGTACCTGAACATCCCCGCCATCATCAGCGCGGCGGAGATCACGGGGGCGGAGGCCATCCACCCCGGTTACGGCTTTCTCTCCGAGTCGAGCTACCTGGCCGAGATCTGCGAGGCCTGCAACATCAAGTTCATCGGCCCCGGTCCCCAGGCCATCCGCCTGATGGGGGACAAGAGCCGGGCCCGCAAGGCGATGATGAAGGCGGGGGTGCCAGTGGTGCCCGGCTCGCCGGGCGTGCTCGAAGACGAGGAGAAGGCGGTGCGGGCGGCCAGGGACGTCGGCTTCCCGGTGATCCTCAAGGCCTCGGCGGGAGGGGGGGGACGCGGGATGCGGATCGTGCGTGCCCCCGCCGACCTCGCCCAGGCGTTCCGGGCCGCCCAGGCGGAGGCGGCGGCCGCCTTCGGGGTCCCCGACGTCTACGTCGAGAAATACGTCGATGGGCCGCGCCACGTCGAGATCCAGGTCATGGCGGACAGCAAGGGCAGCGTGGTGCACCTCGGAGAGCGGGAGTGCTCGATCCAGCGGCGCCACCAGAAGATCATCGAGGAAGCTCCCTCTCCAGTGGTGAACGAGAAGCTCCGCCGGCGCATGGGGCGGACCGCCGTGGAGGCGGCGGCCGCGGTCCAGTACGTCAACGCGGGCACGGTGGAGTTCCTGGTGGACAAGGACGGGAGCTTCTACTTCATGGAGATGAACACCCGCATCCAGGTGGAGCACGGAGTGACCGAGCTCGTCACCGGTCGCGACCTGGTGAAGGAGCAGATCCTGGTGGCAGCGGGGGAGCCCCTCTCCTTCGCCCAGAAGGACGTGACCTTCACCGGCCACGCCCTCGAATGCCGCATCAACGCCGAGGACCCCGTGACCTTCGTCCCCTCGCCGGGGACCATCCGTCACTTCAACGTCCCCGGGGGGCCCGGGGTGCGGATCGACACCTTCGCCCACGAAGGGTGCGAGATCTCGCCCTATTACGACAGCATGATCGGCAAGCTCATGACCCACGGCCGCGATCGGAAGGAGGCGATCGCGCGCATGCGGCGCAGCCTGGAGGTGATGGTGGTGGAGGGGATCAAGACCAACATCCCGCTCCACCTTCGCATCATGGACGACCCCGATTTCCAGGCCGGCCGTCTCGACACGCGATTCATGGACCGGTTCATGCTCCCGAAGAAGGCGGCGCCCGCCGCCTCCTGACGTGGCGTTCTCCCTCTCCGCGCCGGTCGCGCCCGGAAGCGCCCCTTCCCGCGGGGAGCGCGCCCTCCCCTGGCTCGCGGCCCTGGCCGCGCTGCTCCCCGATCTGGGCGCCGCCTGGCCGGCCCGCAGCTACTACTTCCGCGACTTCAGCGTGACCTTCTATCCGCTGCGGCTCTTTGCCGCCCAGGAGCTGCGGGCGGGGCGCTTCGCGGCCTGGAACCCCTACATCTACGAAGGCTCGTTCGCCCTTCCCGCGCTCTACCCGCTCGACCTCCTGCACGCGGCCTGGTCCTCCCCGGCGGCGGTGTCGTGGCTCCTGACTCTCCACCTGCCGTTAGCGGCGCTCGCCGCCTACTGGTTGGCCCGCGAGCTCGGCACGGACCGCGCCGGGGCCTTCGTGGCGGCCACGGTCTACGCGCTGGGAGGGCTGGCGCTCTCGTCCTTGAACCTCTACGTTTTCCTGCAGGCGCTTGCGGTGGCCCCCCTCGTGGTGGGGACGTTGCGCCGGGCGGCGGGGCGCGGAGGGCGCGCGGTGCCGCTGGCGGCGCTCGCCATGGCCCTCGCGCTGTCCACCCTCGCGGTGGAGTTCGTGACCCAAGCCGTCCTGCTCGGGCTCGCGCTCGGGCTCGCGGCCAGGCCCCGCGTCGACGGGGTCCTGCGCCTCGCCCTGGCGGGGGCGCTCGGGATCGGGCTGGCCGGCCTCCCGGTCGTGCTCACCCTCGGGATCGTGCGTGACTCCGTTCGGGGCGCGGGCTTCGCCGCCGAGGTCGCGCAGGGCAACGCGGTCCACCCGCTCGTCCTCCTCCAGACCCTGGTCCCCGACCTCTTCGGCGCGCTGTCTGCTCCGGTGGAAGCCTGGTGGGGGGGGCGCTTCTTCACCAAGGGGCTGCCCTACTTCCTGAGCCTCTACGTCGGCCCACTGGCGCTCATCCTCGCCTGGGTCGGGGTGGCGGGCAGCGAGGCCCCACTGCACCCGGGGGGTCCGGGGGCCCGCGAACGGCGGGTCGTCCTCGGAGGGGGCCTGCTGGGCCTGTGGTACGCGCTGGGGCCCTGGGGTGGCCTGGCCCCCGCGCTGGCGCGGCTGCCCTTCCTCGACTGGGTGCGCTTCCCGAGCAAGGCGCTGCTCCTTTCGCACCTCGCGGTCGCGCTCATCGCGGGCCGGGGCGCCCACCGTTTGCTCCGCCGCGAGGGATGGGACCGTGCGGTGCGCGCGGCGGCCGTGCTCGGGGTACTCGGCTTCGGCCTCGCGCTCGCGGTGCGCCTGAGCGGACCGGGCCTCGCGGCCTGGGCGGCCATCGACCCCGCTCGCTTCGACGCGGTCCGCGGCTTCGTGGCCCGTGGCTTCCTGCAGGCGGGCCTCCTCGCCCTCGCCGCCCTTCTCCTGGCCCTCGCGGTGAGCCGTGGTCGCCTGGGGGCGGGCCTGGGAACGGCGACTATCGCCGCCGCCCTGGTCGCAGATCTCGCACGGGCCGGGTCGGGAATGAACCCGCAGGTGTCGCTGTCCTTCTTCGAGCCCCTGCCGGAAATGGCCGCCCTCCGCCTGAGCGATCCCGAGGGCGGGCGTGTGTTCTCCTACGGCCTCGACCACAGCCCGGCGTTCCGGGAGTTCCTCGCCCGGGGCACGCCCGGACGCGCCCTCGCCTCGTTCTTCGTCAACCGGCAGATCCTCGCCCCCTACAACAACGTGGTCGATCACGTGGAGGCTCCCGAGGCCACCGACCTCACGTCCTTCGTCCCCCGGCCGCGCGAGCTGGGTCCGGAGGACTACGAGCCGCAGCGGGCGGGCGCGCTCCTGTCCTGGCTGCGCAACGCGGCCGTGACCCGGGTGCTGAGCCTCGATGCTCTCGACCACCCGGACCTCGTCCTCCTGGCCACGGTTCCCCTCGGGCCTCCCCACCTCACCGCTCACGTCTACCGCGTGGCAGGGTCCTGGCCCCGCGCCTTCCTCGCGTGCCGGACGGCCGAGGCGACGGACCGCGCCGCCCTGGGACGGCCGTATTCACCCGGCCTCGACCCCGGCCGCGACGTCAGCCTCGAGGCGGGCGACCGCACCCCGGTGGGCGGACCCGCGTGTCGCGAGGGAGCCGTGACGCGCCTCCCCTCCCGGCCGGACGAGGAGCGGTTCCGCGTCGAGAGCGACGGGGCCGGGTACCTGGTGACCCGGGCCAGCTTCGCACGCGGCTGGACCGCGAAGGTGGACGGGGTTTCCGCTCCGGTGCTCCGGGCGAACGGCAAACACCGGGCGATCCCCGTGGCGGCCGGCCGCCACGACGTGGTTCTCCACTACCGGGCGCCGGGGCTCGGCGCAGGGCTCGGGCTGAGCGCCCTGGCGGCTCTTGCCGCGGCGGGGACGTGGATCCGGGCCTATCGGGGACCCGGCCCTTGACCGGCATTGGCGGCTCGAGGCCGTCTCTGGCCTGCCCCGGCTGCGGCCGGCCGCTTCGGATGGCACCTCCCGGGGCGCGCTGCGACGGATGCGGCGCCGATTATCCCGAGCGCGGGGGCATCCTCGACCTGACGAGGGGCCGTGCGGGCCGGGCGGGCTACGACCCGCACTATTTCGGCACCCTCCCGCTCATCGAGGACTCGCACTTCTGGTTCGTAACCCGGCGCGAGGTCGTCCTCGAGGGGCTTCGCGCCTGCGTGGACGATCTCGGGCAGCGCGCGCTCTTCGATGTGGGCTGCGGAAGCGGCGGGCTCCTGGCGTTCCTCGAGGCATCCGGCCTGGCGGTGGCGGGGGCCTGTGACGCCTACCCGCAGGGGCTCGCCCTCGCACGCGGACGCGTCCGGGCGCCGCTCGTCCTGGTCGACGAGGGGGCGCACCCACCGCTCGCTCCCGGGCAGCGCCTGATCGGCCTGTTCGACGTCCTGGAGCACCTGGACGACGACGAAGGAACGCTGCGCTTCCTCTGGTCCGTCCTGGAGCCGGGGGGCGTGCTCGTGCTCACCGTGCCCGCCCATCCCTTCCTGTTCGACGAGATGGACGAGCTCGCGCACCATCGGCGGCGCTACACGCGCCACGAGCTCGGCGACAAGCTGCGGGCGGCGGGATTCGAGGTTCGCCTTCTCAGCCACTTCATGGCCCTCCTCGTCCTTCCGCTGATCGTCTTGCGCGCGGTGGGACGGCGGCTGCCGGGGCGCCTCGCCCGCGCCAAGGAGCGGCGCGACTCGGAGCTCCGGGTCGTACCGGTAGTGAACGGATTGTTTCGTAGCCTGCTGCGCCTCGAGCGGCTCTGGCTCCGCGTGTCCAGCCTCCCCTTCGGCTCCTCGATCGTGGCCCTCGCCCAGCGGCCACCCACGACGTCATGACCCGAGGCGTGCGCCCCGCCGGCATCGCGGTCGTGGGGATCCTGGCGATCTTCTGGGTCCAGTACCTCGTGGTCCGCCCCACCAACTTCGGCGGCTGGGACGAGTGGCTGGTGATCGACCTGACCTGGCGCGGCATCGTGGGTCTGCCCTACCAGAACCGTCCGTTCTCCCTGGTCTTCACCCAGCCAGGGGCGCTCCTGCTGCCGGGGAGCCTGCGCGGCTACTGGCTCGTCAATGGCCTCTACCTTTGCCTCACGGGGGCCCTTCTCTACCGCCTGGTCCACCGTCTGGCCCCGGGCCGGCCCTGGCTGGCTTTCCTGGCGGGCGCCTTCTGCGTGAGCTGGGCGCCCCTCGACGAGACCCGGCTCGACACCGTGCTGGTGGCGGGTTATTCGGGCTTCACCTTCGCCACCCTGTTCGCCCTGGTGCTCTATTCGGAGTCGGCGCACCACCGAAGCCGGCTCGGGCTCGGGCTGGCCTCGGCGATCGCGTGCCTGATGATCCGTGGTCTCGAGGCCACGGCAGGGCTCGTTCTGGGGGCCGTCGTCCTCCCCTGGCTGGTCCCGGGCGTCGACCGACGGACGCGAGTCGCGTGGTCAGCGGTGTGGGGCATCGCGACCCTGGCCGCTGCCCTCCTCGCGACGGCCCCCCTCCTCCCCGGCCGCCCGGGCTCCTACCAGGTCGGAGCCCTCGGCTTCGACCCGCATCCCTTGCGAGTCGCGTCCCGGCTCGCCCGGCAGTTCGGCTTCCAGCTCGGGTCCCTGGCCTGGCCGTCGCCTGCGGAGCTGCTGGTCCCCGTGGTGCCGGCGGCGGCGGCGGCGTTCCTCGTCGCCTGGTTGCTTCTTCAGTGGGCCACGGTCGGAGAACAGGCGGCTCCCGCGGTCGGCCTCCGGATGACGGGAATCGGGCTCGTCATGGCCACCCTCGCGTACGGCGTCCTGGTCCTGAGCCCTCGGATCGTCACCCCGGCGCGCATGCAGATCCTGTCGGCGCCGGGGATCGGCCTGCTGCTGGCCGCCGTCGCGGTCGGACTCGCGGACCGCCTCCCGCGGCGACGGGGCGCCTGGGCGCTGGCCCTCCTCGGAGGCTTCCTGGTGGCGATGGGAGCCGCGCGTACGGCGGCCCTGCAGCGCGCGTGGGACGCGAAGAGCTACTGGGCCGCGCAGGACGGCAGCCTCCTCGGGCTCACCCGGGAGGCGCCACAGCTCGAGCCCCACACGCTGATCGTCCTCCTCGACGAGGCGGGAGCCTGGCCGGCTGCGTTCACGTTCCAGCACGCGGTCGACTACCTCTACGGGGGGCGCGCGCGGGGGACGGTGTGGGGCGCGGTACCGTTCCTCTACCCGATCCAGGTGGAACTCGACGGGATCCGGTGGGTCCCCTACGAGTCGATCCGGGGGCCCTGGCGGGAGCCGGTCGCGCTCTACCGCTGGGACGAGGTCGTGGCCGTGCGCCTGACGGACTCGGGAGCGGTGACGGTGGAGGACGAGTGGCCGGACGCGCTGCCCCCCCTGCCTCCCTCCGCGCGCTACGTCCCACGCGCCCGCATCCGGCGCGGCGAGCCGCCGCCCCGGGAGCACCGTCTCCTGGTCGGACCCGCGGGGGGAGCCGCCCTGAGGTAACATCCCGGCGACATGACCGCGACACCCCTCGAGGGGACGGCCATCGCGCGCGCGATCAAGGACGAGCTGCGCGGGGAAATCGCACGGCTCGCGGAGCGCGGCCGCCGCCCGGGCCTCGGGGTCGTCCTCGCGGGGCAGGACCCCGCGTCGGCGGTCTACGTGCGGAGCAAGACGCGCTCCTGCGAAGACCTCGGGATCCACCACGAGACGCGCCACCTGCCCGCCTCCGTCACCACCGAAGAGGTGCTGGGGGTGGTGGAGGACTACAACGGACGACGGGACATCCACGGGATCCTCGTCCAGCTCCCGCTTCCCCCGCAGGTCGACGCGGTTCGGGTGCTCGACCGGGTGGACCCCGCGAAGGACGTGGACGGCTTCCACCCCGAGAACGTGGGCCGCCTCGTGCAAAAACGCCCGCGCTTCGTCCCCTGTACCCCGGCCGGGATCATGGAGCTGCTGGCCCGCCACCACATCGAGGTGGCGGGCCGGCGGGTGGTCGTGCTAGGACGCAGCGACATCGTGGGCAAGCCCCTGGCCCTGCTCTTCCTCCACGCCGACGCCACCGTCACCGTCTGCCATTCGCGCACCCGCGACCTGTCGGCCGTGGCCCGGGAGGCGGACATCCTGGTGGCGGCGATCGGCCGCGCCGGCCTCGTGGGCGCGGAGCACGTGAAGCCGGGCGCGGTGGTGGTGGACGTCGGGATGAACCGGGTCGAGGACGCGGGGCGGTTGCGGGGGCTGCTCGAACCTTCCCGCTGGCCCGAGTTCGAGAAGAAAGGCTACGCGCTCCTGGGCGACGTGAACGGCCCGGCGGTGGCACCGGTCGCTTCCGCGCTCACGCCCGTCCCCGGCGGGGTGGGGCCGCTCACGATCGCCATGCTGATGAAGAACACGGTGCGGGCCGCCGCGGGCGGCTAGCCCCGGCGCGGGGACCCGGGGAATGCTCAAGGTCGGCCTGACCGGCGGAATCGCCTGTGGCAAGTCCCACGTCCTGCGGCGCCTCGCCGAGCGAGGCGTCCCCACCCTCGATCTCGACTCCGTGGCCCACGAGTTGATGGAGCCGGGCGGCGCGGCCTACGGCGAAATCGTGGCGGCGTTCGGCCGCCCCATCCTGGGCCCGGACCAGCGCATCGACCGCAAGGCGCTCGGCGCGCGGGTGTTCTCCGACCCCGCGGTCCGCGAGCAGTTGAACGCGATCGTCCACCCGAAGGTGCGGGCGGAGGAAGGCCGGCGGGCCGCCCTCCACGCGGGCCGGGGCGCTCCGGTCTTCGTCACCGACGCGGCCCTCCTGGTGGAGACCGGCCTGCACCTTCGCTTCGACCGGCTGGTGGTCGTCCACTGCGCCCCCGACGAGCAGCTCCGCCGGCTCCGCGCCCGCGACGGGCTCACCGAGGAGGCGGCCACGACGCGTCTTGTGGCCCAGATGCCGATCGAGGAGAAGCGGGGCTTCGGCCACTGGCGCGTGGACACGACGGGCACGGTCGCGGAGACGAGCGCAAAGTCCGACGCCCTGGCTCGCGAGCTGACCGACCTCGCGGGGTCGCGCCCGCCACCCGTGGAGCTGCTGCCCGAGCGCGCCCTGGGCCTGCTGGTGCACGGTCCGGAGCGGGGACCGCGGGGCCTCGATCCCGTGGGTCTGCTCGCCGAGATCGCCGCCGCCGGCGGCCTCGAGATGGAGCGGATCGCCGCGAAGCTGGCGCCGCCGGGTGCTGGACCCTGGTACCGGCGCGCCCAGGACGGACACGCGCACGATCCCGGCCCCGAGACCCTCGCCGGCCCGCTGGTCCTCTGGGCGCTCGCGCGCGGCGGTGCCGACCCGCCGTTCCTGCTCGCGGCCGCGGCCTCTCTCTCGCGCCTCACCCACCGCGACCCCGCATCGATCGCGGCCGCCGGCCTTCTCGCGCTGGCCCTGCTGGACGTGGCCGGGAGGGGAGCGTCGCCGAGCGATCCCGAGGGCCGGCTCGCGATCTGGCGGGCCGAAGCCGAGACTTGGGCCGAAGCGCCGCCGCCGCGTGAGGTCGAGGGGGCGTTGCGGGCGGCGTTCGATCACGCGCGGGATCCCGTGGCGGCCCGCCACGCCGCGCGCGCGGCCGGCCTCGACCCGGGGCTCGCCGGGGCCCTGGTCGGGATGGCGGTGGGTGTCGCGCCGGAGGCGGCGCCGGCCACCACCCGCGAGGCGCTTCGCGCCCTGGAACGGCTGCGCTAACGCCCGGCGGCGGGTCCCAGCCGCTCTTCCACGAAGGTGCCCCATTCGTGGCAGTGCGGGCAGCGCCAGAGCATGTCGTCCGCGCGGTAGCGACAGGCTGTGCAGATGTGGGGGTCCACGTAGAAGGCCGACTCCTCGGCCGCCGCCACGTAACGGGCCTCGGCTTCGCCGACCACGCCCAGGGCCCGGAGGGTCCGCCACGCTTCGAGATGGACGAGCAGCACCTGCGGGTTCGCCTCCACCGCGCGCAGGAGCAGCCCCAGGGACTCGTCGGGCTTGCCCTCGGCGCGGAGCTGGCGGGCCAGGGCCACTCGCGCGCGCCAGTCGCGTGGGTCCTGGCGGATCAGCCGCTCGCACGCAGCCGCGAAGCGCGAGGGCTCGCGGCAGGCGGAGTAGGCCCGGGCCAGGGGCTCGAAGGCGAGATAGGCACGGTCGGGAGCGGCCGTGATCGCGTCTTCCAGGATCGCGGCCGCCCGGCGCGGATCGTTCTCCGCGAACAGGTCGGCGAGGCCGAGGTGGGCGGGGAAGACCCGGCGGTCGAGGGAGAGCGCGGCCTTGAAGGCGGCCTCGGCGGCCTCCCGGCGTCCCTCCCGGGCCGCCTCCCGGCCCATCTCCGCCTGGAGGTGGGCGAGCACCAGGCCGTCGTCGGTCTTGCGGAGGCGCGAGAGGCGGGTCTGCACCTCGTAGGCCTCGCGCCATTGCCCCTGCTCCTCGTGCAGCTTCTGCTGTCCGACGAGGGCCTGGAGGTTGCGCGGGTCGACCTCGAGGGCCTCGGCGTAGGCGCGGGTCGCGCGGTCCAGGAAGCCGGCCTTGCGGAAGTCGGTGCCGAGGGCGGCCAGGACGTAGGCCCGCTCCGCCCGGGTCAGGTCGCCCCGGGCCAGCAGCCCCTGATGGAGCTGGATGGCCTTCTCCACCTGCCCCGCTTCCCTCAGCAGGTGGCTCAGCACCTGCACCACGTCCACCGCTCCCGGCTCTTCGCGCGTGACCTTGGTCAGCTCGCTGATCGCCAGCTCCAGCTGGCCCGCGGTGAGGTAGTGCAGGCCCTGGGTGTAATGGGGTGAGGTGCGGAAGCGGTCCCCGCGCTCGCCCCGGCGCCGGCTCCTCGTCCAGGCTCCCGCTGCCAGGCCTCCCGCGATCGCCGCCAGGGCGGCGGCCAGGAGGGCGGTGTCGGTCATCCTCAGGAAGGGAGGCTCCCGCCGACCGCGGCCGCGGCCCGCTCCCAGTCCCCCCGGGCCCGCAGGATCGCCTCCACGAACTCGCGCAGGCACCCCCGGCCGCCCCGCTCGTCCATCACCATGAAGGCCTGGGAGCGCACCTCGAACGGCGCATCGGCGGGGGCGGCCGACAGGGCCACCGCGTGCATGACCTCTAGGTCGTTGACGTCGTCGCCGATGTAGGCGACCTCCTGGGCCCCGAGCCCCTGCTCGGCGAGGATCTCGCGGAGGGCCGCTCCCTTGTCGCGCACGCCCTGGCGCACCACCGCCATGCCCAGCTCGGCGGCGCGGCGCGCCACCGCGTCCGAGGCGCGTCCCGACACGAGGCCCGTGCGGAGACCCGCGTGGTGGGCGAGGACCACGGCCAGGCCGTCGCGGATGTGGAACGCCTTGGCCTCGCCCCCGTCCGGGAGCAGGAGGACGGTGCCGTCGGTCATGACGCCGTCCACGTCGGTGAGGATGAGCTTGAGGCCACGGCAGCGCTCGGCCAGGGCTTCGTCCTTGGTCATATCATCTCGGTCTCCCAGAGGTCGTGGAGATGCACGACCCCCTCGATGCGGCCTTCGGCATCGGTCACGAGGAGGGCGGTGATCTTCCGGCCCTCCATCACGTCGAGGGCGCGGGTGGCCAGCTCGCGCCGTCCGATGAGGACCGGGGTTCGGGTCATGCACTCGGCCGCGGTGCGGTCGAGCAGGGTGTAGCCGTGGCGCTCCATCTGCCGGCGGAGGTCCCCGTCCGAGATCATGCCCCGGAGGCGCCCGTCGGGATCGGTCACGGTGGTGAGGCCCAGGCGCTTCCGGGTCATCTCGAACAGGACCTCCTTCATGGCCGTCTCCGGGGAAACCCGGGGGATCTGCTCGCCCGTGTGCATGACGTCCTCGACCCGGAGGAGCTTCTTGCCCAGGCGGCCCCCGGGGTGGAGCACCGCGAAGTCGTCCACCGTGAAGCCGCGCCGCTCGATGAGGGCCATGGACAGGGCGTCGCCCATGGCGAGGGCCGCGGTAGTGGAGGCGGTGGGGGCGAGACCGAGGGGGCAGGCCTCCTGGCGGATCGACACGTCGAGGTTCACGTCGGCCGCCTGGGCGACGGAGGAGCGCGGGTTGCCGGTCATGGCCACGAGGGGCGAGCCCAGACGCTTCACCTGCGGCACCAGGGCGAGGATCTCCTCGGTGTCGCCGCTCGCGGAGATCGCGAGCAGGACGTCGCCCTTCACGATCCGCCCCAGGTCGCCGTGCACGGCCTCGACCGGGTGGAGGTAGAGCGACGGCGTCCCCGTGGAGGCGAGAGTGGCCGAGATCTTCTGGGCGATGAGCCCGCTCTTGCCCATGCCCGTGACCACCACCCGGCCGGGGCAGGCGTAGAGCAGCTCCACCGCCCGGTCGAAGCTCTCGTCGAGGCGGGGGACGAGCTCCAGGATGGCCTGGGCTTCGATCTCGAGGACGCGGCGCGCCGTGTCTCTGGGCATCCGCCCATCCTAGGAGGGGCCGAACCGCGAAATCAAGGGGACGAAACGGGGCGGGGGGTCGATGAACCCTTGGCACAGGCGGAGCGGTCCGCCCGCGCGTAGAGGCTGATCCGGCGCGGCTCGCCGCCTACCACCGCGATCCGGCGAAACGGGGTCCCCGCGCCGAGCCAGGCCTCAGGGGCGTCGCCGGCGTCACCCGGCAGCGCCAGGTGGGTGATGCAGAGGTGCTCGAGGAACGCCGCCCGCTCGGCGGGGGGGCTGGCCTCGAAGAACCGTCGGGCGGCCTGGTCGCGCTCGGCGTGAAAAGGGGCCACCGCGTGCGAGACGTACGGCCGGCAGGCGGTGAGGCCGAGGACGTAGAGGCCGATGTCGGGCGGGGTCAACGCGAGGTCGCCCTGGTGGCAGCTGATCCGGAGAGCCGCGGCCACCTCGAGCCTCTCCGGCGTCACGTACCAATCGCCATCGTCCGCGAACACGAGCTGGAGGGCGACGAGGGAGCTGGTGGAGAGCAGGAGGGCGGGGAGGAGCGTGGCGGGAGGGGGGAAGCGGGCCAGCCCGACGGCCCCCAGCGCGAGAAGGGGCACGCCGAGCCCGGCCACGAACTGGAGGCGGAAGCCCACCGGCCGCAGGAGGAGGACGAAGAGTACGACCGCTATCCAGGATGCAAGGTGCAGACGGGCGGTCCGAGTCCGCGGATCGGTAGGCTTGCCCGGCAGGGCCGCGAGCATGGATGCCGGCGCGAGGGCCACCAGGAACGAGCTGAGCGGAGGGACCGCGTAGGTCACGCCGAACGAGCCGAACCACGGAACAGCGTAGAAGACCCAGCTCAGGTAGCCCATGGCCGGCACCAGCCCGAGCAGGGGCGCGAGGCGGCGCAGCCAGTTGCGTGGCGCCTCGCCGAGCAGCACGGCCAGGCCACGGGTGCCGCCAAGCAGGAATAGATCGTAGGGGCGCACGAGGCCGAGCGCGGTGCCCAAGAGCGTGGCCCCTGCGTGGTCACGGGGGGTGGCCGCCCGGTGGAGAGCCCACAGCGACCAGACGAGGAGCGCCGTGCCGGCCACGAAGTGTGGATTGGCCAACACCTCCAGGAACGGGAAAAGGCCGGTCCGGATGTCGATCGCGTCCATGACCGGCAGCAGGCCCGCCCGCCAGGCGAGCCCGCCCAGGCCCCCGCCGAGGCCCACCAGCAGGAGCGCCGGGAGGCGATGCGACTCGGGAAGCCCCGCGGCGCGCAACCACCGGTCGACGCCCAGGACGAGCGCGAAGGCGGCGGCCAGCCAGAACAGCCGGTAGGCCAGGAACGGCCGCCCTCCGAGCAGAGCGGACAGACGACCGACGACCCACCATTCGAGGTTCACGATCAGACGCGGGTGAGGCTCGAGCACCAGCTTGTTGGCGAACAGGAAGGCGCCCCGCTCGGCCTGCTCGACGTAGGAGAGGTAGTTGTATTGATCGTCGTCGAAGTAGAAGACACCCTGGAAGGTCTTCCCCGCGGGAGGCGCGAGCCAGGCCTGCAGGTAGGGGGCACCGGTGAGCGCGCTCAGGAGCACCCAGGCGAAGAGGACCGGACGCCAGGAGACGGGGCCGGGCGCCGCGCTCGACGGTGGGGTGGCCTCAACCTGGGCCTCAGTGGGCATTCGCCCATCCTAGGAGGGGCCGAATCGCGAAATCAAGGGGAGGAGGCCGGGCTCGACGAGCTCTCGGCGCAGGCGGAGCGGTCCGTCCGAGCGTAGAGGCCGATCCGGCGCGGATCGCCGCCCACCAGCGCGATCCGCCGAAACGGGGTCCGCGCGCCCAGCCAGGCTTCGGGAGCCTCCCCGGCGTCGCCGGGCAGGGTGACGTGGGTGACGCAGGCGCGGTCGAGGAGCGCGTCCCGCTCGGCCGGGGTCCTGTCTTCGTAGAAGCGACGCACCGCCTCCGCACGGGCGTCGTGGTCCGGGGCGGCGGCGTGCGAGGCGTACGGCTTACAAGCGGTGAGGCCGGCGACGTAGAGGCCGATGTCGGGCGGCGTGAGGGCCCGATCGCCGGGGCGGCAGCTCGCGCGGAGGGCTGCGGCCACCTGGAGCCGCTCCGGGGGGACGTACCAGCGCGGGTTGTCGCTGCCGACGAGGCCCAGGGCGACGAGCGCGGTCGAGGACAGCGCTCCCGCGGCGAGCAGGGTGGCGGAGGGCCGGAAGCGCGCGAGCCCGATCGCGCCCAGGGTCAGGAGCGGGGCGCCGAGGCCCACCAGGAACTGCAGAGGAAAGCCGACCGGCCGGACCAGCAGGACCAGCGCCACCACCAGGATCCAGGCCGCGAGGTGGATCCGGGCGGCGCGAGCCTCGCCGTGGGCGGGCTCTCGCGTAACGAGGAGCGCGAGCGCTGCCGAGGGGGCGAGGGCGATCACGAACGCGTGGAGCGGCGGAAACACGTAGGGCAGGCCGAAGGAGTCGAACCAGCGCAGGCCATAGAACACCCAGGCCAGGTAAGCAACGGTCGGGGCCAGGCCGAGCAGGGGGACCAAGCGCCCGACCCACCGCCCCGGGGGCTCCGCGCCGAAGATGGCCAGGCCCCGCGCCGCCCCGAGCAGCACGAGGTCGTACGGGCGCACCAGGCCGAGGGCGGTGCCCAGGGCCGCGGCCAGGGCGTGATCGCGCCCGGTCGTGGCGCGCGAGAACGCCCAGAGCGACCACACGAGGAGCGCGGTCCCCATGACGAAGTGGGGGTTGGCCAGGAGCTCGAGGAACGGGAAGAGGCCGGTCGTGAGGTCGATCGCGTCGGGCAGGGGCAGGATCCCCGCGCGCCAAGCGAGGCCGCCCAGACCGCCCCCCAGGCCGACCAGCATCAGCGCGGGGAGTCGATGGGTCTCCGGGAGGCCGGCGGACCGGAGCCAGCGGTCGAGCCCGGCGAGGAGCAGGAGCGCCCCGGCCAGGGCGACCAGCCGCCAGGCGAGGAAGGGCCGCCCGCCGAGGGCCGCGGAGAGGCGGCCCACGAGCCACCATTCCAGGTTGACGAGCCGCCGCGGGTGGGGCTCGAGGACCAGCACGTTCTCGAACAAGAAAGCGCCCCGCTCCGACTGCTGGATGTACGAGAAGTAGTTGTACTGGTCGTCCACGAAGTAGAAGAAGCCGAGGAAGGCCGTGCCCGGCGGGGGGGCGAGCCACCCGCGCACATAGGGCGCGGTGGTGAGGGCGGACAGGAGCGCCCACGCCAGAAGGACGGGGCGCACGGCGGGCGCCGCGGGATCAGCCGTGGGCCGCCTGCTGCACCTTGAGCAGGCGCGTGAGGAGCCCCTCCAGCCGGCCGAGCCGGTACGCGTTGGGCCCGTCGGAGAGCGCCCGCGCCGGGTTCTCGTGGACCTCCATGAAGAGGCCGTCCACCCCCGCCGCCACCCCGGCCGGGCCGAGGGTGTCGATGAAATGGGCTTCGCCCCCGGAGCGGTCGCCCATGCCGCCGGGCCGCTGCACGCTGTGGGTCACGTCGAAGACGACGGGAAAGCCGAACGAGCGCAGGGTGGGGAACGAGCGCATGTCCACCACCAGGTTGTTGTAGCCGAAGGTGAAGCCGCGCTCGGTGACCATGATCCGCCGGTTGCCCGTGGAGGCGGCCTTGTCGAGCACGCCCTTCATGTCCCAGGGGGCCATGAACTGGCCCTTCTTGACGTTGACGATCTTGCCGGTGGCGGCCGCCGCCAGCACGAGGTCGGTCTGGCGGCAGAGGAAGGCCGGGATCTGCAGGACGTCGGCCACCCGCGCCGCCGCCTCCACCTGCGCCACCTCGTGGACGTCGGTGAGGATCGGCACCCGGTGGCGCTCGCGCACCCCGGCCAGGATCTCGAGCCCCCCCTCCAGGCCCGGACCGCGGTAGGAGCCGAGGCTCGATCGGTTGGCTTTGTCGTAGCTGGCCTTGAAGACGTAGGGGATGCCGAGCCGCGAGGTGATCTCCTTCACCCGCGCCGCCACCTGGTGGGGGTGGCGCGGGCTCTCGATCACGCAGGGGCCGGCGATGAGGAAGAGACCGTCTCCCCTGGTGAGGGCCTGCCAGAGGCCCTTGGTCGAGAGGAGGCCTCTCACGGCACGCCGACCGAGACACGGGCGGGGGCCGCCTCGCCGTGCCGAGCCCGGCGGTCCTCCAGGCTGGCCCGGACGAAATCGGCGAAGAGCGGGTGGGGGGCGAGGGGCTTCGACTGGAACTCCGGGTGGTACTGCACGGCGACGTACCACGGGTGGTCGGGCAGCTCGGCCACCTCCACGAACTTTCCGTCCGGCGTCTTGCCCGCGATCACGAGCCCCTTCTCGCTGAGGCAGCCCTCGTAGGCCTTGTTGAACTCGTAGCGGTGGCGGTGGCGCTCGCGGACCTCGGTGGCGCCGTAGATGCGGGCCGCCCGGGAGCCGGGCAGGAGCTGGCAGGTGTAGGAGCCGAGGCGCATGGTGCCTCCCATCTCCTCCACCCCCAGCAGGTCCTGCAGCTTGTAGATGATCTTGTGCTCCGCGTTCTCGTCCACCTCCGTGGAGTTGGCGCCCGGGAGGCCGCATGCGTTCCGGGCGAACTCGGTGACCGCCCACTGGAAGCCGTAGCAGATCCCGAAGTAGGGGGTCCCGGTGCGCCGGGCGTACTCCGCGGCCGCCACCATGCCGCCCGTCCCGCGGGTGCCGAAGCCGCCGGGGACGAGGATGCCGTCCAAGCCGGAGAGCTTGGCAAGGGCGTTGCCGGATTCGAGGTCCTCGGCCTCCACCCAGCGCCGCACCACCTTCACCTGGTTCGCGAAGCCGCCGTGGGTGAGGGCCTCGTTGAGGCTCTTGTAGGAGTCCTCGAAGGACACGTACTTGCCCACGATCCCGATCACCACCTCGCCCCTTGGGTTCTTGATGTTCTCCACCAGGGCCTCCCAGGCCGCCATGTCGCGGCCCTGGCTCCGGAGCCCCAGCTCCTTGAGGACGATCGCGTCCAGGCCCTCCCCCGAGAGGACGAGCGGCACCTCGTAGATCGACTCCACGTCCTTGGCGGTGATGACCGCCTCCTCGGGGACGTCGCAGTAGAGGGCGAGCTTGGCCTTGATGTCGGGGGAGAGGAAGCGGTCGGTGCGGCAGAGCAGGACGCTCGGGGAGATCCCGATGGCCCGCAGCTCGCGCACGCTGTGCTGCATGGGCTTGGTCTTGAGCTCGTGGGCGGTGGCGATGTAGGGGACGAGGGCGAGGTGGACGAAGATCGCGTTGTCGCGCCCCACGTCCTGGCGGAACTGGCGCACCGCCTCCAGGAAGGGCAGGCCCTCGATGTCGCCCACCGTGCCCCCGATCTCCACGATCACCACGTCGGCGTCTTCCCCTCGGCGCCGGAGTGAATCCGTCGCCGCGCTCGTCGAGCCGGGGGACGCCTCCGCGCCAACGGAGCGCCCCCCCGAGCCCCCGCTGGCCACGGCCCGGATCGCCGCCTTGATCTCGTCCGTGATGTGGGGGATCACCTGGACGGTGCGGCCGAGGTAGTCGCCCCGGCGCTCCTTGGCGATCACCGAGCCGTAGATCTTGCCGGTCGTGATGTTCGAGGCCTTGGAGGTGACGCAGTGAGTGAACCGCTCGTAGTGCCCCAGGTCGAGGTCGGTTTCCGCCCCGTCCTCGGTGACGTAGACCTCGCCGTGCTGATAGGGGCTCATGGTGCCCGGATCCACGTTGATGTAGGGGTCGCACTTCAGCATGGCGACCTTGAAGCCGTGGCCCTCCAGGAGGCAGCCGATGGAGGCCGAGGCCAGGCCCTTGCCGAGGGACGAGACGACGCCTCCCGTCACGAAGATGTACTTGGTCAACCTTTCCTTCCTCTCTCGGGGGCCAGGAGGGCGCGCACGCGCTCCAGGTCCTGGGGGGTGTCCACGGCCTGGCCCCCCTCGCCTTCCATCGGGACCACCCGGATCCGGATCCCGTGGTGGAGGGCGCGGAGCTGCTCCAGCCCCTCCGCTTCCTCGAGGGCGCTCGCCGGCAGGGAGGCGAAGCGAGCGAGGGCGGCCCGGCGATAGGCATAGAGCCCGACATGCTTGCGGGCGAGGCCGCAGGCCACGGCCGCGGCGGCCGCCGCCGCGAGGTCTCCCGATGACCCGCGGCGCACGAACGGGATCGGGCTCCGCGAGAAGTAGAGCGCGTTTCCGCCGGCGTCCGTCACCACCTTGACCACCGACGGGCTCAGCATCTCCTCCGCGTCCCGGAGCGGCAGCGACACGCTGGTCACCTCCAGCTCCGGATCGTCCTTCAGGGCCCGCACCGCGGCGTCGATCCCCGCCGGGTCGAGCATCGGCTCGTCGCCCTGCACGTTCACCACGATCTCCGCCTCCACCGAGCGCGCCGCCTCCGCGAGGCGGTCGGTCCCGGTCGGGTGGTCGGGGGAGGTCAGCCGCACCTCGCCCCCGAAGCCCCGCACGGCGGCCGCGATGCGCTCGTCGTCGGTCGCCACCAGGATGCGGTCCAGGGTCGTAGCCCCGCGCACCCGCTCGTGGACCCGCTCGATCAGGGTCTTCCCGTGGATGTCCGAGAGAGGCTTCCCCGGCAGGCGTGTGGAACCGTAGCGCACGGGGATGATCGCGACGATGGCCAAGTCGCTCGGGGCCCTCGTGTAGCCATCATCATAGCCGAGGGGGGAAGGAGCGGTCAAACGAAGGGGGCTCGGCTGCCGCCGCGCGCTCAAAGGCCCAGGTTCACGCGGAGGAAGTAGTACTCATTGAGGGGACGATCGTCTGTCAACCCTGCCACCCCCGGAGGCACCATGTCGGCCAGGGGAAGTTCCTGAGAGAGCACGGCCGCGAACTGGTCGACCGCAGTGGGGTAGGGACCCCATTCCATCAGATCGCGCGCCGCGCGCTCGGGCAGGTGCGCGGCCAGGGCCTCGGCGGGAGTGGGAGGGATCGGCGCTGCGCTGGCCAGGAGATGGTAGCCCCATCCCTCCACCGACCGAAACCCCCTCACGTGGGGGAATATGTCCATCACGGCCTTGATCAACGAGGCCACGACGATGGGCTCGCCGCCCGGGATCCACTGCTGGACGATGCCATTGGAGTCGAGCCGTCGGCGCACCATCTCATAGAACTCGCGTGAATAAAGCAGGCTGGAGCCCGCCGCCTGAACGGGCGGAGGGGGATCCACGATCACGATGTCGTAGACCTCAGACCAGCGCTCGAGGAACCGTCGCCCGTCGTCCACCACGATCCGGCCAAGCGGCGAGGCGAGGAGGCTCTCCGCATCCTCATGGAAGAAACCGAAGAGGGGGGGCACGCTCGGGACGAGCTCGACGGCGGTGGTGCGGACGCCCCAGGAGAGGGAGGAGCGATAGCTGGTGCCCATGCCGAAGCAGATGATCAGCGCGCTCTTGGCTGGCTCGGCTCGGAAAGCCAGCGGGAGGTGCGCCATCATCTTGGTGATCGGCGTCAGATGCGTCATGCCGATGCCGTTCACCAGTATTCCCCGGCTCATTCCTTCGCCGTAGGCGGCCACGGTGGCGGTGGCGTCGCGCCGGACGACTGCGCGAGGTGCGAGGCTCTCGAAACTTCGGGCGGTGGAGAGAGTCACGGCGACCAGCCCGCCCGCGCCCAGAAGCCAGAGGGCGCCGGTTCGCCGAGCCTCTGGCTCGCCGGCCCCGGAGGCCCCCACGGCACCGACGCCCACGAGGAGGACCGCCAGCCCGGCGAGCGCGCCGCCTTCTCCGAGCCGGGGAAGCAGACCGAAACCTGCCAACAGCGGTCCGACGATGCAGCCCAGCACGTTCAACGCGTAGGCGGAACCCACGCGCTGCGGGTCACCTCCCGACCAGCGATCGGTGAGAAAGGGCGTGACGAATCCGAGGGCGGCACAGAACGGCCAGGTGCCGAAAATGGCCCGGACGGCCCCTGTTTCGAAGGTGCGGGGGAGCGGGATGCGAGGGTCCGCCGCGACGAGCGGGAGCATGGCGGTCGTCGCCAAGAGCGCCCACATCCGGGGGGAGAGGGCGCGCAGGGCTTCGCCTGCGCCCATCCGGGACCAGCGACGGTAGAGCGCGGAGCCGAGGAAGGTCGCGGCCAGATAGCCCCCGAGGATTGCTGCGAACGTGTAGACCACGCTGCCCATGTAGGGGGTGAACTGCCGGATCCAGACCAACTCCATACCCATGCTGGTCAGTCCGGTGAGAAACAGGGCGAAGAGGGCTGCGGCCTCGGCCCTCCGCGCCGATCCCGCACCCGCTTCGTCGGCGATGGACGTCCTCGACCCGGAGAGCGGCGCCGCCAGGCTGAGACCAAGGGCCAACGCGCCCAGCGAGCCGTTGAGAAAGGCGACCAGGGACAGGGTGCCTCGGAATCCCAGCCGCTCGATGAGCACGAATGCCGAGAGAAGGGTCCCCGCGGTCGCCCCTACCACGTTGGCCAGGTAGAGGTAGCTGAAGGAGCGAGCACGATCCCCCGGACCGCGGCCGAGGACCGAGATGGCCAGCGGGAACGTCGCTCCCATGCAGGCGCAAAAGGGAAGGAACGCGATGGTGACGAAAAACCCCGCCCCGGCGTGGTACGCGGCAGAGTCCCACCCGGTCTGGGCCGTAGCGCTCAGGAGCACCGAGCGGCCCCCGTCTAAGAGCCACGGAACAGCCGTGGCCCCGAAGGCGATGGCAACCTCCGCTGCGCCATAGAGGCGAAGGGCCAGCGCGGGCGGGCTTCTCGACAACGCCCGCGACACGCGCCCGCCGCCCCAGCTTCCCACCGCGAGCCCACCCATGAAAGCGGACAATACGATCGAGGTGAGGGCGGTCGTGACCCCAAACCGGGCCATCGCCAAGCGCAGCCACACTACTTCCAGGACGAGGCTGCAGAAGCCCGAGACGAGGAAGAACGCAAAGAGCCATCGAGGGTTCATCGGGTGCCCCATTGTCCCCGAATGCCCTGGGTTGCGACAACGCCGGGCGGGCCTCGAGGCCTGTCCGGATCAGGTGGAAGAAACAGTCGCGGACGGGATGATCCGGTCGCGAAGGCGGAGGAGCGGCATCTCTATCGCGAGGGCCGCCACGATCCCCACGATGAGGCTTCCCGCGAGATAGGCGACGACGTCGGCCGGCCAGCCGAAGCGACGCACATCCAGGAGATGAACCGCGAGCGCCACCGGCATGTGCCAGAGGTAGATCGAATAGGAGAAAAAGCCGATCGGTGCCAGGGGCGCGAGCGCCCGCTCCAGTCGGGCCGCCCCGCGTGCGGTCGCCGCGACGGTGAGGATCACCAGGCCACCGAACCCCAGGTAGTTGGCGGTCAGCCCGATCGTGTTGACCGTGAGGTTGTCTTCGAGGGGGAGCAGGAAGCAGGGCAGAAGTAACAGGACCGACGCGCAACCGATCGCCCAGCGAAAGCGGTACACCAGCGCGGCGAGGCGTTCGCGGTGGAAGATCCAGCCGTACGAGAGGAGGGTGCCGAACAGGAGCGCGTCGGCCCGGAAATGAGTCGGGAGCAGGAGATAACCTCGAGGGAACGGGGCGAAGGCGCGGACCCGCAACGCGAGCACGAGAGCGAAGAGGATTGCGCAGAGCCCGGGCAACCCGCGGAACGCCTGCGGCCCCTCTCGGCCTCGGGCGCTGCTCCAAAGGAGCAGGGTCAGCGCCAGATAGAAGTGCTCCTCGATGGCCAGCGACCACGTGTGGTTCCACACGGCGGGAAAGTAGTTCTGAACAAAGAACGCTTCGGCCAGGAAGCGGCTGTCCGCCACTCGACCATGGGCCCAGAGCCACGTCACACCCAGCAGGAAATAGAAGCCCGGGTAGATCTTGAAGCCACGCCGGGCGAGAAAGCGAAGCGGACGGATCCGTCCGTGCCGCGCGTGTTCGTCGAACAGCAAGCCGGCGACCAGGAAGCCGCTCAGGACGAAGAAGAGGTCGACCCCCATCCACCCGAGCCTCTGCCAGTGGCGTAAGAGGGCGGCCAGGGCGGGCGGTAGGTCACCGTCGACGGGGGGAAGGTGGCGTCCGAGCACCAACAGGACCGCCACCGCCCGGAGCGCATCCAGCGCTACCCCCCTGCGGGTCTTCGCTCCGGCGAGCGTCGGAGGCGGCACGGGGGTCAACCGGCTCGTCGTGGCATCCTGCCCATCCCCATCGCAGCCCTGACTCGTAGCCTTCGAGGCCGAGGCGGTGCTCCATTGCCGAGCGCGCAGGCCACGAGCAAGCCGAGGCCAGGCGTTCCTGATCCACGAGACGCTTCCCCTGTTTCCCGCGGAGGCTCCGGCGGGGCGCGCGAGGGCCAGCAGGCCCAAGCCGAGCGCCGCGGCCGAGATCCCGAGCCCCAGGCGCACGGAGGGGGGCCGGTAAATCATCTCGACATCGTGCTCTCCCGCCGGCAAGCTTACGGCGCGGAACGCCTCGTTCGCCCGGAGCACCGGCGCGTCCGCGCCGTCGATCCGGGCGCGCCAGCCGGGGTCGTAGGTGTCGACGAGCACGACGTAGCCGGGCGCGCCCAGGCTGGCGTGCAGCCGGACCCGATCGGCCCGCAGGTCCGTCACCCGGCTGGTCCCCGGGAGGGAAGCAGGCGAGGAGCTGCCGGAGGTGAGCACCACCTCGCGCCGGAGATCGAGGCCGGGATCGACGAGCAGGCGCCGCGCGGCCTCGCCGGAGGCCACTCGCGCCCCGCCCACCACGTACGTGCGGGGCAAGGCATGGTGCACGCGGTAGAGACGCAGCGGGAGGACGAGGGGGGTTGGCAGGTCGCGGACGAAAGTGAGGTCCGAGAGGCCGCGGTCGTCGAGGGTGGCGACGTAGCGCACCGCCCCCAGCTCGAGCCAGCGCCGCGCGCCGGGCGTCTCTTCCGCCTCGTGGACCGCGGCCACGAGCGTGGCCAGGTGCTCGGGGTAGAGGCCGAGGAGGTCGCGTTCCCAGCTCGCGAAGAGCCCCCAAGCGGCGCCCACGGGCGGCATGAGCGCAAGGCGGGCGCCGAGGGCGCGCCCGGCCTCGTAGCCGATCGCTTCCGGGTACGAGGCGATCTTGTACGGGTTTTCCACCCCGAGCAGCGGCTGCGATTCCGGGTAGCTCCGGACGAGGAGGCGCGACAAGTCGCCCTGGTCTACTGCGTCGAGGAGCGACGGGCGGTACCGGTAGAACTCGCGCGAAGTGGTGCGGTTTACCCGGCCCCCTGCGAGGGCGAGGTCCGCGATCACGAGGACCGCGAGCGCCCAGGCGGTCGCCTCTGGGCGCCGGTGAACGAGGCCCGCGGCGAGGGCGGCGGCTCCGAAAAGCGTGGCCGCGCCGAGCGGAAGCACCGAGCCGGCCAGCGCCTCCGTCCAGGGTCGCCCGAGCGTCGTCTCGGGGAGGAGCAGCGTACCGAGAAGGGCGGCGGGGTTCCGGGCGGCCTGCCACGCCCCCGCGAGCAGCAGGGTCGCCGCGGCCAGGGGCAAGCTCACGCCGAGGAGCCAGGATCCGCCGGGGCCTGGGTCGCGCTTTCGCCATCGCTCGAAGCCGAGGCCAACCAGGACCGCCCAGGCGAAGGCCGCGAGGACCATCGCCTTCGACGGGTAGCGAAGCATCCGCAGAGCCGGGAAGACGGTCACGAAGGCGAGGTAGACCCAGGTGTTGTGGCCCAGGGCGAAGAAGGTCGCGCCTGCCCCGAGGCCCGCGAAGAACCCGCGGTTGCACGCTGAGCCCGGCGACCTTGCTCCGAGGGCCGCCAGGACCAAGGCCAGGGCGGGGACGCCGAGATAGAGCGAGCGCAGAAAGGGCATCCCTTCGTCGAGGAGGGCGTGGCCCTTGACCGGGTCGAGCGGGAGATCGCCGAGCGGGATGGGGGAGACGAGCTTCGCGAACGCACCCAGCGGGTGCAACGCGCCGATTTTGCCCCGCAGGGCCGGGTCGATGTTCCAGCGCATGCTGCGGCCCGTGGCCTCGAGGGTCGGGAGGAGCTGGGCGGCGGAGAGGCCGAGGGCGAACAGCAAGGCCAGGATGGCCGCGGCGAGGCGCGGCCGGTTCGTCGCCCCCAGCGGTCGGCGCCACTCGAGGCGGGCCAGCGTGAAGGCGACGACCGCCGCCCCCGTGAACGCGCTCATGTCGGGTGACCCGGCGAGAAGCTGCATTCCCAGGGCGCCTCCCCAGAGGACCGCGCCCCGGAGGGAAGGGGAGGCGAGCGCGTTCTCGGCCGCGAGGAACACCCAGGGGATCCAGGACGCGCCGGCCAGGTGGTGCCACACGTTGACGAGGGACAGCAGCGGCCCCGAGGCCATCCAGGCTGCGCCCGCGACTGCGCTCGCGGCCTCGGACATCTCGAGCCTCCGGGCGAAGCGGAAAAGACCGAGCCCCGCCCAGGCCAGGTGGGCGAGGGTGAGGACGACGTAGGCGCTCTCCGGAGCCAGCACGAGGTTGATCCAGGTCGGCGGGTACAGCACCTGCGTGTTCGGGTTGGCCAGCATCGGATGGCCGAAGGACACATAGGGATCCCACAGCGGCCAGGAGCCGCCCCGCACCGCCCGCACGAAGGACTCGACCTGCGAGTACCAGACGAGGTGCACGTCGCGCTCGTAGAACACCTGACCCCTGAGGACGACCCCGGGAAAGAGCAAGAGCACGAGGGCGGGGAGGCCGGCCAGGGCCAACCACCGCGGACGACGGGCCGTGAGCGACGGGGGCATGGCTACGGACCGTCGGAAGGGACCGGCTCCATCCGGTCCCACGGCTCGAAGTTGGAGAACGTCCGGACCCGGCGCCACCCGCGGTCGAGCCAACCCGCGCCTGGCGCGGGCAGCAGCACGAACCGCGCGCGCACGGCCTCGAGGTAACCGCGTCGCCAGAGCGGGGAGGTCTCGCGCGTGGTCGATGAGGGCCCCATGGTGGCCCTCTCCGCGAGACCGCGCCCCGCCTCCGTGGACATCCTAACGCTCGAGCACGCGCCGCTCGGGCGGCGGCGTTCTCCCGAGCTCGATCCGCCGGCGCGGCTCATAGTGGGCGCCGGCGGGCAAGGGGGGCAGGCCCGTCGCGTCCCAGCCCTCGAGCAGGACCAGCCGGCCGGACGCGTCCCGTCGGAACGCGACGACCTCGTCGTAGCGATGCAGGGCGGGGGCGGCCCTCCAGGCGTTCTCGATGACCGGCCAGGGGACGCTCCAGATCCCCTCCGGAGTCGCCGCGAGGGAATAGAGGAGAGGGTTCGCTCCCAGCGCGTGGCCCACGGCTTTGCCCTGGTACAGATAGGAGACCGCGTGGCGGAACGAGAGGCTGTACGGCCAGGCCCGGGTCTCGTCCGTCAGCAAGACCAGCGTATTCGGCATCAGGTCGGGGGCGGCGCCGGTCAACTGTCGGAGGGTCGAGACCTGGGCATCGTAGTAGCTGATCCGGTCCCATTCGCGTTGCATGGCGACGGTGTGGCCGGTGCCGACCGCGACCACCCACGCTCCCCCCACGAGGAGCCCCGCCCCTTGAATTCGCGGAGGCAAGGCGGAGGCGGTGAGGACGAGGCTGGCCGCGAGGAACAGCGCCACCCCCGGGGCCGCGAGGAACTGCGTGCGGGTCGCTCCCTGCACCTGGGGGCTGGCTACGAGCACGGCGTATCCGAGGCCGGCGAGCCCGAGACCGAGGGCGGCCAGGGCGGCGAGCCGCGAAGGGGGCTCGCGTGGCTCGTCCACCGGGCGCACGAGGCCCAGTATCCACCAGGACGCGGCGAACAGCGCCGCCGCGGCCGCCACCCCCGGGTGAAGGAGCTCGCGGGGGTCGGCCGGCAGGAGCGGGCCCAGGTGGAGCGCGTATTGGCGAAGGAACCGGGCCAGGTAGCGCGCGGGCGCGAGGTCGAGGCCGAGCACCTCGGTCTGATAGGCGCTCTCCGCCTGCTTCGCCAGGAGGGGGAGGGTGGCCAGGGCGAGGGCGAGGACGGCGTTCGCTTCCCAGGCGGCGAGCCACGCGGCCCGGGCCCCTCTTCCCGGCAGCCCGCTTCGCACGAACAGGAGGAGCACGGGGGCGCCGAGGAGCAATGCCAGCACGGCCTCATAGCTGCGCGCCGCCACCAACCCCAGCAGACAGCCCGCGGCCAGCGCGGGGACGCGCGCCCGCTCCCAGGAGACGACCAGCAGGAGAAGCGCGAGCAGGGTCCCGAGCAGGACTCCGCTGTTCATCGAGTGGACGATCGCGAGCCGGGCCATGTCGAGGGGGGCCCACGCCGCCGCGAACACGCCGGCGAGGAGGGCGAGCCTCCGGTTCGGGGTGAGGCGGCGGCAGATCAGGAAGACGAGCCCTGCTCCGAGGGCGAGGTAGGCCGCGTGCAGGAGAAAGTATCCGTGGAAGCTGTAGGGGGCCAGCCAGACGCCCGGCTGCGACCACATCAGGGCCAGCGGGCGGTTCGAGTGGGGGAAGGCGACGATGCCTTGCGAGTTCAGGGACAGGTAGAGCCACTCGTCGACGCCGCCGAAGTTCGTCGAGCGGACCCAGTAGAACTCCGAGGCCAGCACGGCGCCGACCGCGAGCAGGTACGGAAGGGGCCCGAGCAGGGCGCTCGCCCTCTCTCCCAATCTCACCGCCTCATCCCCGGACGTCCGAGCCACAGCACGATCAGCCCCGAGAGGGCGCTTAGGCCCAGCCCGGCGACCCAAGAGGGAGGCCGGTAGCGGAGACGGACCCGGTGCTCGCCCGGACCCACCTCGATCCCGAGGTATCGCCCCTCGGCCCGCACGATAGCCGTCGCCCCCCCGTCCAGGGTCGCCCGCCAGCCGGGGGCGAAAGCCTCGCGCAGGGTGAGGAGCGATGGGCGAACCGGGCGGACGAGGAGCTCGAAGCGGCCGGGCGCCTGGGCGATGACCTCCAGCCGTGCGGCCTCCGCCGCCCGGGCCGGATCATCGCTCGCCAGAGAGGCGAGCGGCCGGCCGCCCCGCAGACGATAGACATGCGCCGCCAGCGGCGCCATGCGCTCCGGAGTCAGGACCGCGCGCAGCTCGAGATCGGGGTGCTCGAGGGGATCGAGGGACACGACGTGGGCCACCCCCGCTTCGCGCAGGCGACCGACGAGCGCGGGGAACGACCGGACGCCGGCCTCGGCCGGGTCCAGCACGCGCTCGACCGGGACGAGCATCGTGCGGTCCAGGCTGTACGCGGTGGGGATCCGCACCGGCACGTTGAAGTCGGGGGTGAACGTCTCCTGCAGGATCGCGAACGTCCAGGCCTCGTGACGCTCGCGACCGGCCGCGCGACCGCGGAAATAGGCCGCGCTGTAAGTGGGGTCGAAGGTGAAGACCCGTCCCCCCTCGCGACGCATGTCTTCCGCGAGCCGTGCCGCCTCTTCGGAAAGCCGGTAGAAGGCCGGGGAGACCATCGGGTTGAGGCCCGCCCCGGCGCGAAGCAGGTCGACCGCGGCCAGGACGGCGAGGGCCAGGGCCGCCCCCTGGGGCCGCAGCCGTCCGGCCAGCGTCACCAGGGCGACGACGCCCGCCACCGTCGCCAGCCCCCCGGCCACGGCGGCGTCCGCGGCGATGAAACGCGCGCGCTCGAAGCGAAGCGGCCAGGGATAGTCCGGCGGGAAGAATCCCCCGAGCAGGTAACCCGCGAGCGGCGGCCAGAGGAGCGCCGAGGCCGGCAGGGCCGCCACCAGGGTCCCTGTCCCCAGAGCCAGGGCGGCGCAGGCCTTCCAGGCGCGCCCCTCCCGGACGCGAGCCAGCTCCGAAAGGCCGAGGGCGGCCAGGAGCGCGACCGCGAAGTGGATCGTGAAGAAGGCCTTGGACGGGAAGCGCAGCTTGCGGACGAGCGGCACCGCCTCGACCAATGGCTCCAGCCCCGCCCACCGACCAAGGCAGACGAAGGCGGCCAGGACGGCCAGGAGAGCCAGCCGGCGGCTCCGGGGGGCGCGGGCGATCAGCCCGACCGCGGCCAGGCTCAGGGCGGCGGGACCGAGGTAGAGGCTCAGGAAATAGGGGAAGCCCCGCGGAAAGAAGTTCATCCCCCACCAGCGCTCGGCCAGGTCGTAGGGGTCCCCGAAGAGCCCAGCGATCACCACCTGCAGGAACGCGATCGGGTGAACCGAGTGGCCGAGCACGACTTCCGTGGGGAACCCCGTGGCACGGGCGCTGTCTGCCACCAGCCCGCTCACGGGCAGGACCACCGCTGCCGCGAGGGAGCCCCCGAGCAGGATCGCGCCGGCAAAACGGCCGAAGGCGCGCCGGCTCGGGAACCCGACCGCGAGCACGAAGGCAATCACCAGGGTCTGGCCGACGATCTCGACGGCGGTGGTCGACAGCATCACCGCGACCAGGACCGCAGCTCCCGCCACCTCCCGCCGGCCGCCCTCGACGGCGCTCCGCAGCCCGCGCACCACGAGGGGCGCCCACGCCACCGCTTGAACGTACACGTAGAGGTTCAGGGTGGACAGGCAGAACCCGCCCAGGGCGTAGACGACCCCCCCCACGGCGGCGGCGACCCGGGAGAGCCCCAGGCTGCGGCCGAGGGCGAAGAAGGCGAGGGCCGACAGGGGGACGTGCAGGGCGAGGAGGAGTGAGAAGCCCGCCTCGTGGGGGACCAGGGCCTGGAGCAGGTCGAACGGGTAGGCAATGGGAGGGAGCGCCAGGGGGACGCCTTCGTGGACGTACGGGTTCCAGAAGCGCAGCTCGCCGGCCCGCAGGCCCTCGACCACGAAGCGCCGCAGGGGGAAGAACTGCAGCGAGAGGTCGCGGAAGTAGAAGCAATGGCCGGCCCCGAGGCCCCGCAGGAAAGGCAGCAGGGTCGTGGCCAGGAGGAGGAGGCCCGCGCCGACGGTCCGGGCGCGGTCGCGCGCGGTCTCCTCCGGGGGCGGCCCTCCGCTCATCCCAGGGAGCGGACCTTGCGCGCCGGCACCCCGGCAACGAGCGCGCGATCGGGCACGTCCTCCGTCACCACGCTGCCCGCGGCCACGAACGACCCCGCCCCGATCCGGACCCCGGGGAGGAGGGTGGCGTTCGCGCCCACGAAGGAGCCGCGGCCGATGCGCACCGCGGCGGTCATGGCGGGGAACTGGGCTTGCAGCGGGTGGTCGTGGTACCCGACGTTGAGGTGGGTGAGGATCACCACCCTCTCGGCCAGGGTCACCTGGGCCTCCAGGTGGATCTCGTCTGCGAGGTCCAGCAGACACTCGTCCCCGAGGAAGCACTCGTCGCCCACCGCGAGCCCGCCCGGACCGCGCCGGTAGAGATTGAAGAAGCGCACGTCGTGGAGCACGACCCGCGCCCCGACTCGCGCCCCGAAAAGGCGAAGCCAGGCCACGCGCAGGGAGGGGAACAGGGCGAGGCGGTAGGGGAGGAGGGCCAGGGTGTAGAAGCCGAAGCGGGCGGCCTTCTTCCAGCCGATCTCGTCCAGGGCCTTCAGGGGCGCTCCCGCTCCAGCTCCCTCCGGAAGCTGAGCAGCTTGAGGAAGTACTCCGCGGAGTCGCGGAGGCCGCGGACGGTCGAGGCCTTGTCGTAGCGGCGCAGGTAGGCCCCCGGGATCTCCACGATGCGGAGGCCCCGGCGGAGCGCCCGCACCATGAACTCCGTGTCCCAGAACCACCCGGGGTCCCGGATCTGGTCCAGGACCGGCAGCAGCTTCTCCCGGCGGAAGAACTTGAAGCCGGTCTCCGTGTCCTGCAGGTCCACCCCGAGGAGGCGGCGCACCAGGAACGAATACCCGCGGCTCATCAGGTACCGGTCGAGCCGGAGGATCTGGAAGGCGTAGATGCGGCGCACGGTGGCCACGTCGGCCCCCTGATCGAGGGCCCTCACCAGGGAGGGGACGTACCGGCAGTGCACCTCGAGGTCCACGTCGAGGTAACCCGTGATCTCGCCCCGGGCGGCGCGGAACCCGTCGGTGACGGTCGCCCCCCGCCCCTGGTTCCGCTCGTGGAGGATCACGTTCAGGTCGAGGTCGGAGTGGGCGGCCACCAGCGCCCGGAGGATCTCTCGCGTCCGGTCGCGGCTCGCGTCGTCCACGAAGATTACCTCGAAGGGCCGGCCCAGCTCCCGGAGAATCTCCCGGATCTCGGCGAAACTCGTCTCCAGGATCTGCTCCTCGTTGTAGCAGGCGAGGACCAGGCTGACCTTCGGGGCCGCGCCCACCCCTCAGATCCTCGTGCGGTGGACGGCCTCGATCACGCGTGCCACGTCGCTCTCGGAGAGCCCTGGGTGGAGGGGCAGGCGGAGGAGCGTTCGCGCGACGCGGTCGGTGACGGGCAGATCCCGCGGCCCCGCGCCCAGGGCGCGGCCGTGCGGGGCCGAGTGGAGAGGGACGTAGTGGAAAGTGGCCATCACCCCTTGCTTCCTCAGGTCCTCCAGGCACCGGTCTCGGGCCGCTTCGTCGGGGAGCAGCAGGTAGAAGATGTGGTGGTTGGGCTCGCGGTCCGGCAGCTCGGGGGGCAGGCGCACCCCGCGTTGCTGCGCCCAGGCGGCGAGTCCCTCCCGGTAGCGGCGCACCACCGCCCCGCGCCGCCGCTGGATCTCCGGCATCTTGTCGAGCTGCGCATCGAGCACCGCGGCGAGGAGGTCGGACAGCACGTAACTGCTCCCCTCGGCCACCCAGGTGTACTTGTCGACCTCGCCGCGCAGGAACGCGCTCCGGTTCGTCCCCTTCTCCCGGATGACCTCCGCCCGCGCAGCCAATTGGCGGTTCCGTAGCACGAGGGCTCCCCCTTCGCCGCAGGTGACGTTCTTGGTCTCGTGGAAGCTCAGGCAGCCCGCGTCCCCGAGCGTGCCCAGGGGCCGGCCCCGGAAGGCGGCCCCCAGGCCCTGCGCGGCGTCCTCCACGACCTTGAGTCCGCGCGCGCCCGCCACGGCGAGGAGGCGGTCCATGTCGGGCGCGACCCCCGCGTAGTGCACGGGCAGGAGCGCGGCGGAGCGCGGGCCGAGACACCGCTCGACGTCTGCCGGATCGAGCCCGAGAGTGTCCTCGGCGATGTCGGCGAAGACCGGCCTGCCCCCCACGCGGAGAATCGCGTTGGCCGTGGAGACGAAGGTGAAGGAAGGACACACGACTTCGTCGTCCCGGCCGACGCCGAGGGCGAGGAGGGCGAGCTCCAGGGCGTGCGTGCAGGAGGTGGTGAGGAGCACCCGGTGGGCGCCCAGATTCTCCGCCAGCCGCTCTTCCACGCGCCGGCCGAACGGACCGTCTCCGCCGACCCGTCCCGCCAGCGCCTCCGTGATCCGCCGCGTCTCCGCCTCGTCGAACCAGGGCGCGGAGAAGGCGACAGGGGCGGGCCGATCTTCGGGGCGGGACGCTGACGCCATGGTCGCGATATCTTCTACCTAATCTCCGGGGGAGTCCATTGACCACGAGCCGCGGGCCCACGACCTCACCCGGACCGATCGACGGGCGCGTGACCGCCTGGATCGCAGCCTCGTACCTCCTGCCGATCCTGTGGCTCTTCGGGGGCGCCCTCTTCGGAGGGCGCCTGCCCTACTTCCGCGACCTGTCGAGCCAGTACGCTCCTGACTATGCGTTCCTGCACCGCTCCCTCGGGGACGGGGTGTGGCCCCTCTGGTACCCGTTTGCCGACGGGGGCGGGCCGTGCGTCTTCGGCTATCCGGTCGAGCTGCTCTTGGTGGGGCTCTGCGGGAGTCGATGGGCGCTCGCGGTGGGACCGCCGCTGCATCTCTTCCTCGCGATGCTCGGCTGCGCCCAGCTTGCCCGGGCCCTCGGGGCCCGCGCCTTGGGCGCGTGGCTGGCGGGAGCGGTCTACGGGCTGGCCGGCTTCCCTCTCTCGTGCGTGAACCTTCTCCAGCTCCTGCACGGTCTGGCCTGGGCGCCCTGGGTCCTCCTGGCCTTTCGTCGACTGGTCGAGACCCCCTCGCCGGGCAGGTCGGCCGCGCTCGCCCTCGTGGGCGCGCTCCAGATCAGCACCCTCTCGGGGGAGATCGCGCTGCAGACCGCGGTGGCCGGGCTGTTTCTCATTCCCCGGACGGCCTGGTCGGAAGTGGGGCGCCGGCTCGGCCACGTCGCGGGGGCCGGCCTCCTCGCGCTCCTGGCCGCTGCTCCTGTCCTCTGCGGCCTGCTCACCCTCCTCACGGGGAGCGCAAGGGCTGCGGGGTTCCCGGCGGAGCGTGCCCTCGCGTATTCGGCCAGCCCCGTCGTGCTCGCCGAATCCGTCCTGCCCCGGCTCTTCGGCGACGTTCACGCCTTTTCCGACCGGGGTTTCTGGGGGCAGCCCTTCTACGCTCAGGGCTATCCCTACCTCCTGAGCCTCTACCTGGGGCCGGTCGTGCTGTTGATCGCTCTGCGCGCCGGGCGGAGCCGTCTCTGGGTGCTGGCCGTCCTCGGCCTGCTCCTCTCGTTGGGGGCCTACGGCCCCTTCGGGCGCCTGCTTCCCGTGCTCCTCGCTCCCTTCCGCTTCCCGGTCAAGTTCTTCTTCCTGACCTCGCTCGCGGTGGCGCTTCTGGCGGGCCGTGGCCTCGATCGTGCCGCGGCCGGGCCGGTCGCCCGCCGACATGCCCCCTGGTTGCTCGCCCCCGGCCTCGGTCTCCTCGTGCTCACGGGCGTGGCCGCCTTCGATGCGGGGGCGGTGGGGCGTGCGCTCGCCGGCCGCATGCCGGAGGACGCAGTCGCCCGGGCCGTGGACGTGGCGCGAACGACATGGCCACCGGCCTGGCTGGCCACGGGCTCGCTCGGCCTGGCGGTCGGAGTGCTCCTGCTCCGCGGCGGCCGAGCCGCGGGACCCGCCGGGCTGCTCGCCGTCCTCGACCTTCTCACGGTGAACGTCGGCCTGAACCCCCTGACGGAGCCGAGCTTCTACGCGCTGCGGCCGGAAGTGAAGGCGCTCCTCGACGCGGCGTCCCGAGAGGGCACCTACCGGTGGTTCTCCTACGGGGTGGCGGACTCGCCCGGTCTCGAGTGGCGTCCGGAGGTGGCGCGGCGCGGGTCCGACGTCTGGCTCTACTCCCTGGATCGCCAGGCTCTCTTGCCACGCATCCATGTGCTCGAGGGGCTGGAGGGAATCTTCGACGCGGATCGGACGGGCTGGGCGCCCGAGGGCTCGACCCTCCCCGAGTCCGAACGGCGGCCTGCCCTCTTCGCCCGCCATCGACGCCGGCTCAGGCAGGCCAACGTGCGCTGGGTCCTGTCCTTCCAGGAGCTTGCTCCGGAGCTGGCGAAGCTGCGGAGCGCGGCCGCCCTCCCTGAGGTCCGGGAGCCCTTGCACCTCTACGAGCTCGCGGACGCGCTGCCGCGCGCGTTCTGGGTGCCGGCGGCGAGGGTGCTGAGCGGCCGGGAGGCGATCCGGTCGGAGCTGGAACGGCCCGACCTGGACCTGCGGTCCCTCGTCCTGCTCGAAAGGGCGGTGGGGAGCGCCTGCTCCCCGGGTGGCGCGGCGCCCGGCCCGACCGTCTCCTACGTTTCGGCCGATGCCCACACGGTTCGCCTGCGCCTGAGCCGACCATCGCCGGCCTGTGGCTATCTCGTGGTGATGAATCTCCATCACCCCTTCTGGACGGCCAGCGGGCCCGAGGGGCCGCTCGAGGTCGTCCGCGCCGACGGCCGGAGCTGGGCGATCCCGCTCACGGGCCCCTTGTCGGAGGTGACCGTCGTCTACTGCCCCCCCTGGCGCGCCCCCGCCCTCGCGATAAGCCTGGTCGGGATTGTGATCGCGGTCACCCTGGTCCTTCGGACGTCCGGCTCGAAGCTTGACAGGATTCGGACCAACGCGTTAGCATCTGTCGACTAAGTACCAGAGAGTCTTAGGTTTTCAAGGAGCGAATGCCCGTCAAGCTTGGCGAACTGCTGCTGAAGGAGAACATGGTCACTCCCCAGCAGCTCCAGGAAGCGCTCAGCCACCAGAAGATGAACGGGGGCAAGCTCGGCAAGGCCTTCGTGTCCCTGGGGTATGTCCGGGACGAGGAGATCACGAGCCTCCTGTCCCGGCAGTACGGGGTTCCCTCCATCAACCTCGACCACTTCGAGGTCGATCCCACCATCATCAAGATCATCCCCGCCGAGACCGCGCGGAAGTACCAGATCCTGCCCCTCTCGCGCTCGGGGGCGACCCTCACCATCGCCATGGCGGACCCCACCAACGTCTTCGCCATGGACGACATCAAGTTCATGACCGGCTACAACGTGGAGCCGGTGGTGGCCTCCGAGACCTCGCTCGAGGAGGCGATCGAGAAGTACTACGGCTCCACCCGATCCCTGGAGCTGCGGCGTGAAGGGGGGAGCATGGGGGGCGGGGGCGGGGAGCGCGGGAGCATGGGCGGCTACCCGCAGATGGGCGGTGGCACCCCCAGCCTGAAGGAAGTGATGGAGGGGCAGAGCCTCAGCATCGACGACATGGCCTCGGTGGGCCTTTCCGAGGTCGACCTCGACGCCATGAGCGACGCCGAGGCCGACGTGGAAACGGTCAACACCCAGGACGAGGAGATCGACCTCGGCAAGATCACCAAGGACGTCGACGCGGCCCCCGTGGTCAAGCTCACGAACGTGCTCCTCATCGATTCCCTCAAGCGCGGCGCCTCCGACATCCACATCGAGCCCTACGAGAAGGAGTTCCGGGTCCGGTTCCGCATCGACGGCATCCTCTACAACGTCATGGCCCTGCCCATGAAGCTGAAGGATCCCCTCACCTCGCGCATCAAGATCATGGCCAAGATGGACATCGCGGAGAAGCGTCTCCCCCAGGACGGCCGCATCAAGATCAAGATGAAGGTCGAGGACCGGAGCCGCGACCTCGACTTCCGGGTCTCCTGCCTGCCGACCCTCTGGGGCGAGAAGATCGTCCTCCGGCTCCTCGACCGGTCGAAGCTCATGCTGGACATGACCAAGCTGGGCTTCGAGCCCTTCTCCCTGGAGCGCTTCAAGAAGGCGATCGCCAAGCCCTACGGCATCGTCCTGGTCACGGGGCCCACGGGATCGGGGAAGACCAACACCCTCTACTCGGCCATCGCCTCCCTCAACAAGCCCGACACCAACATCATGACCGCCGAGGACCCGGTGGAGTTCCAGCTTCCCGGCATCAACCAGGTCCAGATCAAGGACCAGATCGGCCTGAACTTCGCGGCCGTGCTGCGGTCCTTCCTGCGCCAGGACCCGAACATCATCCTGGTGGGAGAGATCCGCGACTACGAGACGGCGGAGATCGCGGTCAAGGCCGCGCTCACCGGCCACCTCGTGCTCTCCACCCTGCACACGAACGACGCCCCCTCCACGATCTCACGCCTGGTGAACATGGGCATCGAGCCCTTCCTGGTGGGCACCGCGGTGAACCTCATCCAGGCCCAGCGCCTCATCCGGCGTGTCTGCAACAACTGCAAGCACGAGGTCACCGACATGCCGAGCAAGACCCTGATCGAGATCGGGGTAGCCCCCGAGGAGATCGGAGGCTTCAAGCTCTACAAGGGCAAGGGGTGCGGCACCTGCAACGGCACCGGCTACAAGGGCCGGGTGGGCCTCTACGAAGTCATGGAGATCTCCGAGGGGATCCGCGACCTCGTCATGGTGGGCGCGACCTCCGTGGAGCTGAAGCGGAAGGCCCTCGAGGAGGGCATGCTGACCCTGCGCCTCAGCGGCATCGAGAAGATCAAGGCGGGGATCACGACCATCGAGGAAGTGCTGCGGGAGACCGTGCTCTGAGGCGGGCTCGGAGGGTCGTCCCGGGCGGCACCATGCGGCGCTCCGGCGCCGGAACGACGGGGGGGTCATAGTGGCGGTCAGCCTTCACCAGCTTCTCAAGAGCATGACGGAGATGTCGGGAACCGACCTTCACGTCACCACCAACTCCCCGCCCCAGATCCGCGTGGACGGCAAGCTGCGGCCCCTCGACCTGCCGCCCCTGACGGCGGTCGAGACCAAGCAGCTGGCCTACAGCGTGCTCACCGACGCCCAGAAGCATCGCTTCGAGGAAACCCTGGAGCTCGACTTCAGCTTCGGGATCAAGGGCCTCGCCCGCTTCCGGGCCAACGTCTTCATGCAGCGGGGGGCGGTGGGCGCGGTCTACCGGACCATCCCCTACGAGATCCGCGGGTTCAAGGACCTCGGACTGCCCCCGGTGATCGCCCAGATCTGCGACAAGCCGCGCGGGCTCGTGCTGGTGACCGGCCCCACCGGCTCCGGCAAGTCCACCACCCTCGCGGCCATGCTCGACAAGATCAACAGCGAGCGCCACGAGCACATGCTCACGGTCGAGGACCCGATCGAGTACCTGCACCAGCACAAGAAGTGCGTGGTGAATCAGCGCGAGGTCCACGCCGACACCCACTCCTTCTCGAGCGCGCTCCGGGCCGCCCTGCGCGAGGACCCCGACGTGGTCCTGATCGGCGAGATGCGCGACCTGGAGACCATCGAGTCCGCCCTGCGCATCGCGGAGACCGGGCACCTCACCTTCGCCACCCTGCATACGAACTCGGCCGCCCAGACCATCAACCGCATCGTGGACGTCTTCCCCGCCCACCAGCAGTCGCAGGTGCGGGCCCAGCTCTCGTTGGTCCTGGAGGGGATCATGTGCCAGGCCCTGCTCCCCAAGGCCAGCGGGACGGGGCGCTGCCTGGCCATGGAGATCATGTGCCCGAACCCTGCCATCCGGAACCTGATCCGGGAGGACAAGATCCACCAGATCTACTCCTCCATGCAGACCGGCCAGGAGAAGTACGGCATGCAGACCTTCAACCAATGCCTGGCCAGCCTCTACTTCGCGAAGCAGATCACCCTGCAGACCGCGCTCGGGGTCACCTCGAACCCGGAGGAGCTGCAGGACATGATCAACCGCGGCGCCGGCCTGGCCACGCCCCAGGGCGGGGGCCGCCCACCCATGCGTCCGGGGGCCCGCTGACCCCGCTGGTGAGCTAGGAGGAAGCAAGTGCCTGCTTACGTCTGGAAGGGCAAGACCCGGGACGGCAAGGTGGTCTCGGGGGAGCGCGTGGCCGACAACAAGGAAGCGGTGATGGCCCTGCTCCGCAGGGACCAGATCCTCGTCTCCTCGGTCAAGGAGAAGGGGAAGGAGATCGCCCTGCCCAAGCTGGGGGGCGGCGTTCCCTCCAAGGACCTGGCCATCTTCGTGCGCCAGTTCTCGGTCATGATCGACGCGGGGCTCCCCCTCGTCCAGTGTCTGGAGATCCTCGGAACCCAGCAGGAGAACAAGAACTTCGCCAAGATCCTCCAGCAGACCCGCATGGACGTGGAGGGGGGGGCCAGCCTCGCCGACGCCATGCGCAAGCACCCCAAGGCCTTCGACGATCTCTTCACGAACATGATCGCGGCCGGGGAGGCGGGCGGCATCCTCGACACGATCCTGAAGCGCCTCGCCACCTACATCGAGAAGGCGGTCAAGCTGAAGGCTCAGGTCAAGGGGGCGATGGTGTACCCGGTGGCGGTCCTCGGGATCGCCGGCATCGTGATCGCGGTCATCCTCTGGAAGGTCATCCCGACCTTCGCCTCGATGTTCACCGGCCTGGGGGCGGAGCTGCCCCTCCCCACGCGCTTCGTGATCGCGCTCTCCCAGTGGTTCGTGCGCCTGCTGCCGTTCCTCATCGTCTTCGGCGTGGTGGGGGTGGTCCTGTTCCGGAGGTACTACGCGACCTACGGGGGCCGGCGGCAGATCGACGGGATCGTCCTCAAGCTGCCCATCCTGGGCGACATCATGCGCAAGATCGCGGTGGCGCGGTTCTGCCGCACCCTCTCCACTCTCATGTCCTCGGGCGTCCCCATCCTGGACGGCCTGGAGATCACCGCGCGCACCTCGGGCAACGCGATCATCGAAGACGCGATCCTGATGGTGCGCAAGGGCGTGGAGAGCGGGCTCACGGTGGCCCAGCCCCTCAAGGAGAGCCAGGTCTTCCCCCCCATGGTGGTGCAGATGATCGGGGTGGGCGAGCAGACGGGCGCCCTCGACGCGATGCTTTCCAAGATCGCGGACTTCTACGAGGAGGAAGTAGACCAGGCGGTGGCCAACCTGCTGACCCTGATGGAGCCGGTGATGATCCTGTTCCTCGGCGTCACCGTCGGCGGGATCGTCATCAGCATGTACCTGCCGCTCTTCGACCTCATCAGCAAGCTGAGCTGATCCCGGGCCGGGGGGTGCGAAGCAGCGGGCCCCGGGAACGGACGGCGAACGGAGGCGGAGTCATTCCGCTGGAACGAGGAGAGGGTCTGGGGTGCGGAACCGCACCCTGGCCGATAGGCGACGGGCGGCGCGCGCAGCACCCTCTACAGGCCGCGGGCGGCGAGCGAAGCGGGATTGACCCCCATTCGGGGGCAGGCTCCCGCGTAGCGAGCGGGGGGTTTGGGGGGTGCGGCGCAGCCCTCCTGTCACAGGCCACGGGCGACGAGCGTAGCGCGATTCACTCGCGCGGAGCGAGTGGGGGGTCTGGGGGGGTGCGACGCAGCACCCCCCCAGCCAAGTGATGGACCAGACCCTCGAGCTTCGCCTCAAGAAGCTGATGCTCTTCCGGCTGGTCATGGTCACCACCCTGCTCCTCATCGCCGCCTACGTGGGGGCGGTATCGGAGACCCTGCTCGCGGTCAACCCGCTCTACTTCCTCATCGGGGCGACCTATTTCCTCACCGTCTTCCACGCCCTCGCCCTGCGCTTCCTCCCCGCCCTGATCCCGCAGGTCTACACCCAGGTGGTCGGGGACCTGCTGGTGATCACCGGGCTCGTCTACGTGGCGGGCGGGGTCCGGGGAGCCGGGTTCATGCTGCTCTACCCGATCTCGGTTCTTTCGGGGAGCGTGCTCCTGCGCCGGCGGGACAGCCTGGTACTGGCTGGGGTGGCCACCCTGCTCTACGCGGGGACGCTCTGGGCGGTGCAGGCCCGGCTCGTGCCCGCCCAGGGCCTGGCCGACGTGCCCTTCCTGCCCGCCCAGGCGATCCTCTACTCGATCTTCGTGACCGGGGTGGCCTGCGCCACCGTGGCCATGATCGGCGGCTTCCTTTCCGAGGGCCTGCGCCACGTCGGAGAGAGGCTGGAAGAAGCGGTGGAGCAGGTGGCCGACCTCCGGGAGCTGAACGAGGTCATCGTCAACAGCATCCAGAGCGGCCTCCTCACCACCGATACCGCGGGCCACATCCTCTACGTCAACCGCTTCGGGGAGTCGATCCTCGAGCGCCCCGCGTCGGCCGTGCGGGGACGCAGCATCCGGGACGTCTTCGGATCGTCCCTCGAGCCGGTGGCGCTGCGGGCGCGGGCGGGGAGCCGGTCCCTGGCCCGGTTGGAGGTCGAGTACTCCCGCCCGGGAGGCGCCCCCCTGGACCTCGGGGTCTCGGTCACGCCGCTGGCGACCGGCGACCGCCCGGGGAGCGGCTACCTCGTGGTCTTCCAGGACCTCACCGAGGTCAAGAGGGTCGAGGAAGAGGTCCGCACCCGGGAAAAGCTGGCCGCGGTCGGAGAGATGGCGGCCCAACTGGCCCACGAGATCCGCAACCCCCTGGGCTCGATCAGCGGCTCGGCCCAGGTCCTCGTGGGCGAAGCCAACGTCTCCGAGGAGCACGAGCGCCTGCTGCGCATCATCACCCGGGAGTCGAAGCGGCTCAGCGACGCCTTGAACCGGTTCCTCTTCCAGGCGCGGCCCACGGGACGGCCGAGAGGGCCCGTCGACATCGGCCCTCTCCTGGGGGAGGCGGTCACTCTCCTCCAGAACGGGCCCGAGGTCGGGCCGCAGCACCAGGTGTCGTTCGAGGCCGACGCCGGGCCCCACCTCTGCCTGGCCGACCCCGACCAGATCACCCAGGTGTTCTGGAACCTGGTGCGCAACGGGCTGGAGGCGATGCCCGGCGGGGGGCGGCTGCAGGTGAGGCTCCGCCGCGCCGGAGAGGACGTGATCCTCTCCGTTCATGATCAGGGACGGGGGATGGGGCGCGAGGAGCAGCGCCGGATGTTCGAGCCCTTCCACTCCTCGACTCCCATGGGCACCGGGCTCGGCCTCGCCATCGTCTACCGGATCGTGCGAGAGCATGGCGGGGACATCACGGTCAAGAGCGCGCTCGGCGCGGGGACCCAGGTGGAGGTGCGCCTGCCCCTGGTGCCCGTCCCCGTCGAGGCTTGAGCCATGCGCAGGGTCCTGGTCGTCGATGACGAGCCGTCGATGCGGGAGCTGCTCGCCATCATGCTCCGCAAGGAGGGCTTCGAGGTGGTGGCGGCGGAGAGCCGGGCGGTGGCGGCGGCCGTCCTCGCCCAGGGGCCGGTGGACCTGGTGATCACCGACGTCAAGCTCCCGGACGGCGACGGCATCGAGATCCTCCGGCACGTCAAGGCGGCGTCCCCGGAGACGGTGGTGATCGTGATGACCGCCTACGGCACCACCGAGACCGCGGTGGCGGCCCTGAAGCTGGGGGCCCACGACTACATTCTCAAGCCCTTCGACGTGGACGAGCTCCGGATCGTGGTCCGGAACTCCCTGGAGCGGCAGGACCTCCGGGAGGAGAACCTCCGGCTCAAGCGCGAGTTCGGACGCCCCCACGGCTTGGACCAGCTCGTGGGGGTCTCGCCCGCCATGGCCGCCCTCTTCGAGATGATCCGCTCCATCGCCCCCACCAGCTCCACCGTCCTCGTCACCGGGGAGAGCGGGACGGGCAAGGAGCTGGTGGCGCGGGCCATCCACTCGCTCTCCCCGCGAAGCGACGGTCCGTTCGTCTCCGTCAACTGCGGCGCCCTGCCCGACACCCTCCTTGAGAGCGAGCTCTTCGGCCACATGAAGGGGGCCTTCACCGACGCCCACCAGAACAAGAAGGGGCTCTTCGAGGCCGCGCACCGCGGGACCCTGTTCCTCGACGAAGTGGGGGAGACCTCGCCGCCCATGCAGGTGAAGCTCCTCCGAGCGCTCCAGGAGAAGAAGATCCGGCGGGTGGGCGGCACCGAGGAGCTCGAGGTGGACGTGCGGGTGATCTCCGCCACCAACGTCCCCCTGGAGTCCCTGGTCAAGGAGCGGCGCTTCCGGGAGGACCTCTTCTACCGCCTCCAGGTGATCCCCATCCACACTCCTCCGTTGCGAGAGCGGCGGGCGGACATCCCCCTCCTCGCGGAGCACTTCCTGCGGCGCTTCGCCCGGGAGATGGGGAAGAACGTGGTCAAGGTCTCCGAGGAAGCCATGGCCGGCCTGCGACGGTACTCGTGGCCGGGCAACGTGCGTGAGCTCGAGAACGTGATCGAGCGGGCGGTCGCCCTCGAGACCACGCAGGCCGTATTGCCCGAGCGTCTGCCCGATTCGGTACGAGCACGGGGGTTGTCGAAGCCGCCCCCGTCGGTCGAGATCGGGGAAGGCTTCAACCTGGACGAGCACCTCCGGAGCATCGAGAGCCATCTGCTCATGGAGGCGCTCCAGCAGGCCCAGGGCGACCGGGCCTCGGCGGCGCGGCTCCTCGGAGTGTCTCCGCGCTCCCTGCGGTACCTCATTCAAAAGCATGCCGTCCCCGCCGACAAGAATTGACGGCGGGGACAACTTTTGTCGCGTGTCGTGGACGGGATTACAACTATAACTGGTTCTAAATCAATAGCTTGAGATTCGAGCCGCGTGGCACTCCCCTTGCTTTAGCGGAGCTCGGCCATTGCAATGGCGAAAGGAAGGTTGGACTCAATGAAGAACCAGAAGGGTTTCACCCTGATCGAGCTGCTGATCGTGGTCGCGATCATCGGCATCATCGCCGCGATCGCGATCCCGAGCCTGCTTCGGGCCCGGGTTTCCGCGAACGAGGCGGCGACGATCGGCGACATCCGTACCCTGATTTCCGCCGAGGCGGCGTACCAGTCTGCCAACGGAGGCTTCTACACCAGCAAGTGGAGCTGCCTCGTCGCCCCGTCTACGGGCTGCATCCCGAACTACCCCGCCAACGGCCCGACCTTCGTGGACAGCCAGCTAGCGTCGCTCCAGGCCAAATCGGGTTACCAGCGTTCGAGCGGGACCTTCGGCCCCGCGCCGGCCCCGATCCCTGCCATCTCCGACGCCAACAGCGTCTCCGCTTACGTTTACGCCGCCTCCCCGGTCAACATCGGGCAGACGGGGGTGCGCGGCTTCGCGGGCGACTCGAGCGGCGTGATCTGCTTCTCGTCGACCGGCGTGGCCCCGCCCAACAGCTCGGGTGCGATCGTCATCACGACCACAACCTGCAACGTCCTTCAGTAGACAGTGCTTCAGAGGGGGGGGCTCAGGCTCCCCCCGGGTCTCCGCCGAGGGGGGGACAATGGGCGGGAAGTCCGCGCGCGCCGAGCCGGCCGGCTTCACCCTCATCGAGCTCCTGATCGTGGTGGCCATCATCGGAATCATCGCGGCCATCGCGATCCCCAGTCTTCTCCGGGCGCGCGTCTCCGCCAACGAGTCGGCGGCGATCGGCGACATCCGCACCGTGATCTCGTCCCAGGCCGCCTACCACTCGGCGAGCGGCGGCCGATACGGCCGGGCCGTCTGCCTCCTCGACCCAACCGCGGCTGGATGCATCCCGAACTACCCGACGAACGGGCCCACGTTCCTCGACTCCGCGATGTCCGCCCTCGTCGGCAAGAGCGGCTACGCCCGCTCCATGGACGAGACCGCGGTGATGCCGGGTGGGTTGAGTTGCTATGTCTACCACGCGACGCCCCTCAACGTTGGCCAGACGGGGGTCCGCGGCTTTGCCGGAGACTGCAGCGGCGTGATCTGCTTCACGCCCAACGGGACGAACGTGGCGACGAGCAGCGGCGCGATGGTCCCCGGTTGCCAGCCCATCCAGTAGGCTGCTAGACTTCGGCGGCGATGGAGACGCCGCTCGTCCTCAAGACAATCGGCCTTTCCAAGTCCTATAAAGTCGGTCACATACGCCGCCGGCTCCGTCCCGCCCTCCAGGGACTCGACCTTGAAGTCCGTCGGGGCGAAGTCTTTGGCTACCTCGGGCCAAACGGCTCGGGCAAGACCACCACCCTGAAGCTGCTGATGGGCCTGCTTCGCCCCGACTCGGGCGAGGTCGAGGTGCTGGGGTGCCCGTGGGACGATCCCGCCTGGCGCTACCGCGTCGGCTACCTGCCCGAGCACCCGTACCTGTACGACTACCTGACGCCGCAGGAGTACCTCGACTACGTGGGCCGACTCTTCGGCCTGCCCGCCCCGGCGCGGGCCGCTCGGGGGCGCGAGCTGCTCGCACGCGTCGGCCTCGCCCACGTGGCCACGGTTCCCATGCGTCGCTTCTCGAAGGGCATGCTGCAACGGGCCGGGATCGCCCAAGCCCTGGTCAACGATCCCGAGCTGTTGATCCTCGACGAGCCCATGTCGGGGCTGGACCCGCTGGGCCGCCGACTGGCGCGGAACCTGATCCTCGACCAGAAGGCGGCGGGGAAGACCGTGCTCTTCTCGACCCACATCCTCCCCGACGCGGAAACCCTCTGCGACCGGGTGGCGGTGCTGCGAGGGGGCCGGCTCCTGGACGTGGGGCCGCTGTCCCAAATCCTGAAGCTCGATGTCTCCCACATGGAGGTGCTGGTCGCGGGCCTGGACGCGACCCGCCTTCAGGAGGGGGGCGTGCGCCTCCGGCAGCCGCTCGGCGAGCGGTGGCGGCTCGAGGTGGAGGAGCGCTCGCTCGGCGGGGTCGTGCGCGCGGTGGAGACGGCCGGGGGGCGCATCCTCTTCGTTCAACCCATCCGCCAGTCCCTGGAGGACTACTTCTTCGAGGAGCTGGGCGGCGAGTCGGCGGGCCCATGGGGCGGGGAAGACTGAACCGGCTCCTCGCGGTCGCCGCCAACACCTTCCGCGAGACGGTCCGCGAGCGGGTCCTCTACAACCTCGTCTTCTTCGCGATCCTCATGACCCTGTCGGGCCTGCTCCTGGGGCAGCTCTCCGTCCGGCAGGACGAGAAGATCATCAAGGACGTCGGCCTCGCCGCGATGGAGCTCTTCGGCACCTTGATCGCGATCTTCATCGGGGTGGGGCTGGTCAGCAAGGAGATCGAGCGCCGCTCGCTCTATCCCCTGCTCGCGAAGCCGCTCGGACGCGGGGAGTTCTTCCTGGGGAAGTTCCTGGGGCTCTCCTTCACCCTGCTCGTCAACGTGGCCCTCATGACGGTGGGCCTGTACTTCACCCTCCTGGCCACGGGCCGGTGGGCGGACCCGCATCTCCTGAATGCGGTCTATCCGATCTACCTGGGCCTCCTGCTCGTGGTCGCCCTCGCCATGTTGTTCTCGAGCATTACGTCTTCCGCGCTCGCCTCGGTGTTCACGGTCGGAGTGGTGATCGCCGGCCGCTACTCCGACGTGATCAGGAACATGCGCGAGGTGGCTCCCGGAACCCCCGGGTGGCTGACCCAGCTCCTCTACTTTGCGCTGCCGAACTTCCGGAACTTCGACTTCAAGGACCGGGTGGCCTACGGGGACCCTGTCTCGGCCGCCGCCCTCGGCTGGGTCACCCTCTACGGCCTCGCTTATTTGGTATTCGCCCTCGTGATCGGCCTCCTGTCCTTCCGCTCACGGGACCTCCAATGAGGGGAGCCGGGATGCCGACGGCGGCCGTACTCCTGCTCGTCCTGGCGCCGGCCATCCCCTGGCTCCAGACGCGGATCGATTCCACGCTGGGCGAGTTCCGTCCGCAGGAAGAAGCCCTCTACCTGCAGTCGGGCAAGCACGTGAAGATGATCGCCCCCGGCTTCGAGGGGATCGCGGCCGACGTCTACTGGGTGCGCACCGTGCAGTACTTCGGCGGGCGGCGGAGCTTCTCCGCCGACAAGAACTTTGCCCTGCTCTACCCGCTCATCGACATCACGACCACCCTCGACCCGCGTCTCGAGATCGCCTACCGCTACGGGGCCATCTTCCTCTCCGAGCCGCCTCCGGTGGGCGCGGGCCGGCCTCGCGAGGGGATCGCCATCCTCGAGCGGGGGGCCCGGGCGCTCCCCGATTCCTGGTGGCTTCGCCAGGACATGGGCTTCTTTTATTACCTCTTTCTGAAGGACGCGGAGAAGGCGTCGGAGGTCCTGACCGAGGCCTCCAAGATCCCGGGCGCGGCCTTCTGGCTGAAGGCGATGGCGGCTGACCTCCTGGCCAAGGGGGGCGACCGGGAGAAGTCGCGGCGCATGTGGCGGCAGATGTACGAGCAGGCCGAAGAAGGCATCCTGAAGGCGAACGCTCACGACCGGCTACAGGTCCTTGATGCTCGCGACGAGGCGGACCGCCTCACCGCGGCGGCGGCCGAGTTCGAGCGGCGCCAGGGGCGCCGGCCGGCGAGCCTCGCGGAACTTCAGGCCTCGGGGCTGGCCCACGATCCGATCGTGGACTCGACCGGCGTTCCTTTCGAGATGGACCCGTCGAGCGGACGCGTCACCATCTCGACACGCTCGGGCCTTTGGCGGCCGGATTGATCTTGGGAGGCGCGGGGTGGGTGTCGATGGGGGAGGTCTGATGACACGCAGAGCCGTGCGAATCGCCGTCGGTCTGGGCCTGCTGCTGGGCGTGGTGGCGGCGGCGCCCGCCCAGGCGCCGGCCCCGGATCCCGCCCAGGCCCCCTCGGTGGGCGACTCGATCCCGGAGTTCGAGGCGAGCGCTGCGATCGACGGCCAGACGCGGCGGATCGCCTTCCCCAAGGGATCCTCGACCGTCCTGCTGTTCTTCCTGAGCGGCTGCCCGACCTGCCACAAGATGCTCCCGGAGTGGAACCGCGCCTACGAGCGGCGGCCCGCCGGACTCCGCGTCGTCGGGGTGCTCATGGACCAGGAGCCTCCCGGCTTCTTCGCCAGCACCCCGATCGCCTTCCCGGTGGTCCGCGCTCCGGGGCGCCAGTGGCTCCAGTCCCTCAAGGTCAACCGCGCGCCCCTCACCGTGCGCGTCGCACCCGGCGGGAAGATCGCGGACCTCCAGCTCGGGCTGGTCGACCCCATCCGGCTGGGCGAGCTCTTCCGCCCCTGAGCCAGGGGGGTGCTCCGTCGCACCCCCTCCGAGGCGACGAGGCTGTACGGCCTCCCGCCTACGCGTGCAACTCGTTTGGGAGAACGCCCCATGCTGAAGCCGCGCTCGAGCCCTTGGATCGTGGCGTATGCCGCGGCGCCCCTGGTCAGCTTCCTGCCGTTCGTCCACGGAGTGGTGGCGGGGGGATGCTTCTATTTTCGGGACATCTCCGCCCAATTTTTTCCGCTTCGGCGCTTCGTGGTCGAAGGCCTGCGCGCAGGCGAGATCCGACCCTGGAATCCCTACCTGAACGAAGGGGTACCCGTGCTGCCGATCTCCTATCCTTTCGACCTGCTCCAAGCCCTGGTACCGAACGAGTGGGGTTTCTCCCTTCTCCTCGCTCTCCACGTTCCCCTCGCCGCACTGACCTTCGTAGGCCTGGCGCGCCGCCTCGGATGTGGCCCCGTGCCAGCCGTCCTCGGCGCGCTCGTGTATGCGCTCAGCGGCTTTTCGCTGTCGTCCGTCAACCTCTACATACATATCGAGGCTCTGGCGTGGGCTCCGGTGGTGATCGGAACGTTGATCGGCGCGAGCACGGGTGGAGGACGGGAGATCGCGGCGGCCGCGGTTGCCATCGCCGTCTGTCTGTCGACGATGGGGGTTGAAATCGGGGCGCAAGCGGTTGTCTGCGGCTGCGTCCTGGCGGTGTCGCGCCGAATCGGCGGCTCCTTGCGGCTCGCCGGCAGCTTTCTGCTGGGCCTGGGCCTTGCCGCCTTCCCACTGCTGGCCCTGGCTACCGTGGTCTCGGGCAGTCCCCGCGAAGGAGGCTTGTCCATCGGCGAGGCCCTCGATTACTCCGTTCACCCGGCCAGTCTGCTACAGACGGTGATCGCAGGCCTGCATGGCGATCCCATGAGCCTCGGCTTCGGATACTGGGGCCAGCGCTTCTGGAACGGCGGCTTCCCCTACTTCATCAGCCTGTACATGGGCGGCGCCGTCCTGTGCCTCGTCGCCATGGGCGCCACGGGACGCCACCATTACCGAAGTCGGTTGTTGCTGCTTCTCCTGGCGGGAACCGTGATCTGTCTGGGCCGTTGGTCACGGCTGGACGTGGTGCTCGAGCTGATCCCCCTGCTGCGCATGTTCCGCTTTCCCGTGAAGGCGTTTTTCACCGTCCTCGTCGCTTCGTCCCTCTTGGCGTCGGCCGCGGCGCAGGGACTGTTGACGTCGCACCGGGCCTGGCGTGCGCTGGCCGTGGGAGCGACGCTGCTGGGCTTCAGCTTCCTTGCGCTTCCATTGCTCCTCCCACTGCTGCCGGCGCACTTCTTCGAGTGGCTGCAGGAGAGCTTCTTCCTGCGCGGCTACCCTCAGGAACTGCGAGCCCCCGCGCTGAGATCAATTGGCTTCGACGCGGCCGCGGGCGCTTTGCCGCTCCTGGCCATTGCCGGCTTGGCCGTGCTGAGGCTCTGCGAACGGATCGCGGGCGCGTGGGCCATGGCCGCGGTGACGGCCATCATAGCCGCCGATCTCGTTCGTGCCGGAGCAGGACTCAATCCCACCGCCGACCGCGCCTTCTACACTTTCTCGCCCGAAATGGTCCGCGCGAGCGCACGGATGCGGGAATCGGGGGGCAGAGTCTTCACCTGCGCCGTGCAGGCGATGCCCGCGTTTCGAGAGGCCCGCCGCCAGCGCGCGGGTCGGACCGGCGTCTGGACGTATGGCGTCCTGCGAGAGGCCCTCACGCCGTACGGGAACATGGACATCGGGATACCAACCGTGGGCCCCGACGCCACGGGTCTCGTCCCCACGGAGCGCGCCTTGTCGGCGGAAGAAGCCATGTGCCGGGCCCCCAGTGCTCCCGCGAAGCTTCGGGCGATGGGCGTCCGCTACGTCCTCAACGTGCAACCGCTCGATAGCAACGAGCTCCGGTTGATCGATGCGATATCCCCGGCGCGAACCACTCCCCTGTCGATCTACATCCACGAGCTCGAGAACAGCTTGCCTGACCCGACAGTCTCGCTGTCCCCTGATGACGTCGATGCGCGAGGGACTTCCCGCCCACTGCAGGGTGCCTGGGCCCGATATCTCGACACGCGACCGGGGCGGTTGCGTCTCTCGGCCGACACGCCACGCGACGCCTATCTCATCGTTCGCCGAACGAACGCGGCGGGGTGGAGCGCGACCGTAAACGGAAAGTCCGCGGCTCTGGTGCCTGCTAACGGCCGTCATCAAGCGGTCCAGGTCCCGGCCGGGATTAGTGACGTCGAGATGCGCTATCGCGCGCCCAACGGGAAGCTCGGCCTTGGCATCAGCCTGCTGAGCGCGGTCGCTCTATCGGCCCTACGAGTTGGCTCCAGGCCCCGCGCGAACCCCGAGGCGCCCGCCCCGGCCCTTACGGCTTGATGAGCCGGGAAAGGCGCCTCCGGTACCCTCTGACCGAAGCCAACTCCCCAGAGCCTCGACCCGAGCGGCGTCACATCCCCTTTTCCCACACGGCCAGGGCGCGCAGGCCGAGCCAGGGGGCCGCCCTCGCCAGCCAGGCGTCCACGGCCAGGAGTAGTGGAGCCGCCGGGGCCGGCAGGAGCGACGCCTCCCGGAAGCCGAGGCTCAACAGGTAAGCGAACCCGTTGAGGACCCGGATCCGGGGCGGCCGGAAGCCGAGGGTCCCCCAGGCCTCGGCCGGCGTCTCGCGGACCAGGCGCCAGACGACCGCGGCGTCGCCGTCGAACGCCTCCTTCGGAGCCCCCGGGGCGAGGGCGAAGGGGTTCCAGGGATCGAGCCCGAGCGTGCAGCCCTCCTGGTGGAAGAAGCGGTAGATGGGGTAGGAGAGGGGCGTCACCCATGGCTCGACGAATACGGCGCGTCCTCCGGGGCGCAAGACCCTGCCCGCCTCCTCGAAGAAGGCGCGCGGGTGGGCCAGGTGGTGGATGAGGTCGAAGCCAGCCACCGCCTCGAAGATCTCCGCCGCGAAGGGCAGCCGGAGCCCATCCGCCACGAGGTCGTTCCAGGGCGTCTCCAGGAGATCGGTGGCCAGCCAGCGCGCGTCGGGGCGTGCGTGCCGCGCGTGGCCGGACAGGAAGCCGGGGCCCGCCCCCACTTCGAGCACGCGGGCCCCTGGAGTGACTTCGGCGAGCAGCGCGTCGAACCACGGCCGGTAGACCCGCACGAGGACCGGCTTGCCCTCCCAGATCCGGCGGTGATCGTGGAGGCGGCCCTGGCTCAAGGCGGGAGGCCCCGTCGTCACGCCGCCGAACGAGCGAACGAGGACACGCTCTTCACAGGAACTTGAGCTTGCGGGCCGCGAAGAGGCTCATGCGCAGCAGCAGCCAGCCCTGGCGAAAGCGGGAGATGTTCGTCTCCCCGTAGCGGCGCTCGTGGTAGCGCACGGCCAGGTCCACGATGCGCATGTTGAGACGGGCGGCCCCGAAGAGCAAGTCGAAGTCCCCGAAGGGGTCGAAGGCGCCGAAGAACGATCGGTTGGCGGCGATGGTCTCGTAGTCCTCGCGGTAGAGGGCCTTGGTCCCGCACAGGGTGTCTCGTACCTGCTGGCCCAGCAGCCAGGAAAAAAGCCAGGCGAACGATTTGTTGGCGAGCAGGTTCAGGAAGCGCATGGCCCGGCCCTCCATCGGGTAGACCAGGCGCGACCCGTTCACCAGCTCGCCCTTACCCCGCTCGAGGGCCTGCACGAACTTAGGCACGTCTTCCGGGGCCACTCCCATGTCGGAGTCCAGGATCAGCAGGATGTCGCCCTTCGCCTCCGCGAAGCCCAGGCGCACTGCGTCTCCCTTGCCCTTCCCGGTCTGCTTCAGCAGCCGAAGGGGACGGTCCGGGTTCTCCGCGATGACCTGACGGATCACCGCCTCCGTGTCGTCGGTGGAGCCCCCCTCCACGAACAGGAACTCGCTTCCCGGCCCCAGCTCCGGGAGGCGCTCCACCAGGGGCCGGATGTGCCCCGCCTCGTTGCGGCAGGGGATGATCACGGAGAGGCGAGAGCGCGCGCCCGCGACCGGGCGGCGGCGCGCGGCGGCCGGCCGGGCGATGATGCCGAACATCAGAGAGAGCTGGTCCAGGGCCGGCAGATGGCCCAGGTAGCGGTTCAGCGCCTCCGACAGCAGGGGGACGTGGGCCGGGAAGACCACCTGGCGGTCGTCGCGCACCACCTCGAAGTCGGCCAGCGTGATCATGTTCCGGATCTCCTCGGGGGGGAGCCAGGCTTCGGGCGGCTGGCGGTACTTGAGCCCGAGCGCCTCCGCCAGGCGCAGCAGAGGCTGCCACAGCCGGCTGTAGCTGTAGATGAGCAGACGCGTCCTCGAATGGCACACGGGGTGGAGCGCCTCGAGGCTGCGCTGCACGTCGGTCAGATGGGTCACGACGTTGACGAGCAGGATCGCGTCGAAGGGGCCACCGGCCTCGGCCAGCCGCTCGGGGTCGGCCGCGTCCCCCACCAGGAAGCGGAGCCCGTGGGGCCCGTAGGTGCGCGTGGCCTCCTCCACCGCCGGACGGGACACGTCGATGCCCACCCCGAGGCGCGGCTTCAGCGCGGCCAGCAGGTGGCCTGCACCACAGCCGAGGTCGAGCACCCGCTGGCCTTCCGGCACCCGGACGCGCAGGACTCGGCCAAGGCAGTCGTAGAAATAACGGTGCCGATGCCGGGAGGCCTGGATCCCGTCGTGGTTCTCCTCGTAGAAGCGCCGGACCTCGTCGAGGAGCGGGTCGCCGGGAAAGGGGAGGCTCAACGGGCGCGATGATATCCCAAAGCGGCGGACGCGGGCTCGAACCCTTCCGGGCGTGGTACGCCTGGAGGAGAGCGTGGGCGGGGTCACCCTCCGCGTCGGCAACGGGCCCTTCGTGACCATGAGCGAGCCCGCCGAGGTGGTGGAGCGGATGATCGGCGAGTCGCTGAGCCTCTGCGTGGACGAGCCCTCGCAGGTGGTCGGGGTCACCAACCCCGACGGCAACGTGGTCACCTTCTGGGACCTCACCCGCCAGCGCTTCGTGAAGCGCCTGGAGCTGCCCGCGCCACGCGGGCTCACGAAGACCTTGGACGAGGAATACCTGGTCCTGAGCTACGGCGCGGGGACGTTGACCCTCGTCGAGCCGTCGACCCTGGAGCCTGTCTCCCATCGGCATGTCGACAAGTCGACGCTCTCCGGCTCCCACATCTTCAGCTGGGACCCGGAAAGGGCTTAGCCCCGACCGTCTTCGTGCGCCCGCGGGGTGGCACTGACGGAGTCCAGGCCGTGGGTTACTGGAAGAACCAGTACTGGAAGGAGGCGTAGCGGCCCTTCAGGTGGACCTCGGTCTCTCCTTCGCGCAGCAACGCGCCCGGTATCCGGAAGACCACCTCGTTCCAGCCGGGGTGCGGGCGGAAGGTCAGGGGTGGGAGTGACCGGTCCTCGCCCACCTGGACCTGCAGGCCCGCCTCGGGGAACTCGAGGGGGAGAAGGCCGGTCAGGGACGCTTGCCGGGTGGCCACCTCGAGGGCGCGGGACGTGCGCAGGACGACGACCAGGTCCCGGCCGCGCTCGGCTCGCACCCGGAAGGTCTCGCTCCCCAGGATCGCGCGCCCCGCATCCGCCACCACCTCGCTCCCGCCGGGGAGCGCGTAGGCCTCGATCCGGACCGCGCCGAAGAGCCGCACGTCTCCGAGTTGCGACGAGAAGCGGTAGCGGTGGCGGCGCTCGTCCTCGGAGTCGCAGACGTTGAGGCGGTCGACCTCGCGCAGGCCGCGCACCGCCGCCACCGTCTCCGGCGCGAACAGGCGCAGGTTCTTGCCCACGAGGTCGTAGCGCAGGCGGAAGACCTGCAGCTCGTCCGAGAAGCTCACGGTCTGGAAGAGGGGAGGCCCGGCGACCAGCTCCTTCAGGAGGGCCGAGCCCTCCTGGAGCGAGGCGGAGCTGATGAGGTAGAGGGGCCGATCCGCCTCGGGCAGGCGCCCGAGCGCCTCGAACATGCCCGCCTCCCGCTCGGCCGTTCGGTTCCCGAAGAAGGCGGGGCTGGTCACGCCGTGCAGGTTGAGGTTCCGGTGGCCCGTGAGGTATTCGACGCTCGTGGCCAGGTTGGCCATGGCGACGCCCGGGGGGAGCTTCTGGCGGATCCACTCCGCGAGGGCCAGGTCGCGCCGCGCCACGCTCCCCGCCATCTCGCCGTAGAGCGCGGCGAAGCGCGCGGTCGAGAGCAGCCCGAGGGCGAGGAAGAGCCCGGCCCCGGCCCGGAAGAGCGCGCGCTCGAACGCGGCGTCGCGGTCGGCGAGGCCGGCCGCGAAGCGCAGGCCGACCGCGGCGAGGACGAGCAGACTCGGGAAGGCCCACATCAGGTAGCGGTTGAAGTGGACCCCCATGAACACGTTGGCCGAGACAAGCACGCACACGAGCCCCACCGTGACGAGCCACCACCGGAGGGGGGCGCGGAGCGGCTCCGGGGCGCGGAGGACCGCGAGCAGGATGAAGAGCAGCGAGAGGGGCGGGAAGTAGAAAGGTGCCCACCCGCGGGAGAAGCCCAGCGGCGCCTGTGACGGGTAGAAGCCGAGGAGAAGGCCGCGCAGGACGTCGACCGCGTACTCGGAGACGAGCGCGACCGTGTCCCGGAGGCCGTAGTTCGCGAGGAGGGACTTGTCCGCCACGGACGTGCCCAGCCAGTCGCCGGTGACCGCCCGGTTCAGGGCCAGGACGAGCAAGCCGGTCACGGCCGGCAGGGCGGGCAACCAGGCGTCGGCCCGACGCACACCCGGCCGGCGCATCGAGGCCCCGCCCAGCAGCGCGCCGATCCAAAGCCCCTCGGGCCGGGCCAGCGCGAGCAGGCTCCCCGCGACCGCGAACCCGCGTGCCGACCCGCCGGCCCCGAAGGCGAGCCACCGATCGAGGAGCAGGAGGGCCAGGAACATGTAGAGGGCGATGTCGGAGCCGTAGAGAAAGCTCCAGGCGATCGGGCCCCCGAGGGCCAGGAGGGCGCCCGCGAGTCCACCCGCGCTTTCTCCGCCGAGGGCGGTGCCGATCCGCCGGGCCAGGAAGACCGAGGCCGCGAAAAGGAGGGCGCCCGTCGCGATCGCGAAGGCCACGAGGGCCTCGCCGCGAATCCCCACCGCTTGCGCGCCCCCCAGCCAGGCCGTGTAGAGCAGGCTCGTCGAGCCGGTGGAGGGGCTCTCCCCAGGGTTGTAGCGGAATGGATGGCCTTCCGCCATCGCGCGCGCGTACTGGCAGACCACGTAGAGGTCCACCACTTGGGGGACGAAGCGGCCCCCGGTGGAGGCGAGCATGGCGAAGAGAAAGGCCACGACGACGGCGAGGACGAGCAGCGGGAGGGCAAGGCGGGCCCAGGGGGGACGCATCGCGCGGGATGATAACGCTGCTGGAGGTCGGGCGCCGCATCTGCCTTGACTGCCCCCGAGCGACGCGGGAAGATCCGCCCCGGTGGCGCCGATCTCCGGATTCGCCGAGGTCTGGACGTCTTCTCCGTTCGTCGAGGCGGCCGCCCTCCTCTTCGGCCTCGTGGTCGGCAGCTTCGCGAACGTCTGCATCCACCGCGTCCCCCTCGAGCAGTCCGTGGTCCATCCGCCGTCGCGGTGCCCTTCCTGCGGCGCCCTCATCCGGCCCGTGGACAACGTGCCGGTGCTGAGCTTCCTGCGGCTGCGCGGCCGCTGCCGCTCGTGTCAGGTGCCGATCTCGCCCCGCTATCCGATCGTGGAGGCGACGAACGGCCTGCTCTGGCTGGCTCTCGTGGCCTGGCGCGGGCTCAGCGTGCAGACCCTGGTCGGGCTCGTCCTCGTGACCGCCCTCCTCGTCCTGAGCCTCATCGACCTCGACCACCACCTGCTCCCGAACGTCATCACGCTCCCCGGCATCGCGGGAGGCCTCGCGGCCAGCTTGCTTCCCGGCTCGCCGGTCACGCCGTTCCAGTCGGCCGCCGCGGCCCTGGGCGGCTACCTGGCCTTCCTGCTGCTGGCCAAGAGCTACCAGAGGGTCCGAGGGGTCGAAGGCCTCGGGCAGGGCGATTGGAAGATGGCGGCCATGCTGGGGGCGTTCCTCGGCTGGCAGAAGATGCTGCTCACGGTGTTCCTGGCCTCGCTGGTGGGGACCCTGGTCGGGCTCGGGCTCATCCTCTTCCGCGGCAAGGGCGCCCGCTACCCGCTTCCCCTCGGGACGTTCCTGGGCGCCGCCGGCATGCTGGTGGTGTTCGTGGGCGAGCCGATCGTCGACTGGTACCGCGGGCTCTTCGAGTGACGCCCCGCCGTCCGTTCCGGGCCGCGGTGGCGCTGATCGCGGGGCTCCTGAGCCTGCTCGAGGCCGGCGCCCTCGTGCAGACCGTGCGCTCCCAGGGCCTCCTGCGCGAGGCGCTCCTGCGGCGGGTCCGGAGCGCGGTGGAGGCCGCGCGCCCGCGGCTCGCATTGCTGCTCCGTCCCGGCGGGGCGGCGGCCTGGGAGGAAGCCGCCCGGGAGGTCCTCGCCTACTCCCTGGCCGCGGAGGTCGAGGTGTTCGATCTCCAGGGCCGGCGCCTGGCCGCGTACCCGGGCCCCTCGGCGATCGACCACTGGATCGGCGCCGAGCAGGCGGGGGCGCTCGGCCCCCGCTCGGTCGTCTCCTTCGGACCCTTCCTGGGTCGCTCCTCCCGCATCCTGACCTACGCGGCCTTCGCGTCAGGCGGCGGCACGGTGGTCCTGCGGCTCTCCGCCCCCGCGACCGAGCTCGTGGAGGATCTGCGCGAGCGGCGGCAGGTGGTGCTCGGACACGGTCTCGCCATGGCCCTCCTCGCGCTGCTCGCGGGCCTGGCCCTCCTTCCCGGCCGCGAGACCGCCCCCGCCCCGCCCGCGCTCGTCCTCGGCGCCTACGAGGAGGCGATGGGCCGCCTGCGCGATCACGGGGAGGCGATGAGCCGCGAGCACGCCTCCGAGCGCCGGCGCATGGAAGAGCGGATCCACGACACGGAGGCGATGGCGCGGGCCGGGGAGCTGACCGCGGGGATCGTGCACGAGGTGCGGAACGGGCTCGGCACCATCCTCGGCTACGCGCGGCTCCTCGAGCGGGACCCCGCTTCGCCCGAGGCGGCGGAGGCGGGCCCGCGCATCCGCGAGGAGTGCGAAACGCTGGAGACCGTGGTCCGGCGCTTCATGGACTTCGTGAAGAGCGAGACCGTGAACCGGGCGCCCTTCGACGTGGGGCGCATGCTGTCGCGCGTGGTGGCGCGGGAGGTCCGCGGCCGCCCGGGGGTGCGCACCTCCCTCGTGGGGGTGAGCGACGGGGTCGCGGTGGTGGGGGACGAGGAGCTTCTCGAGCGCGCGTTCGAGAACATCGTCCGCAACGCGGCGGACGCCGCGGGTCCGGGCGGGCAGGTCTCGGTCGAGGTCGGGCGGGAGCAGGGGGCGGTCGCCGTGGCCATCACGGACGATGGGCCCGGGATGCCGCGGGAGCGCCGCCGGGACGTCCGGCCGTTCTTCTCCAGCAAGCCGGGTGGCCTCGGGTTGGGACTGCCCATCGCCATCAAGATCGTGAGGCTGCACGGCGGCGAGCTGGCGCTCGGCGACCGCGATCCCCACGGTCTCCGGGTCACGGTGATGCTCCCATCGGAAGGGCCGCCGGCTTGAACTTGCTGTTACCGATCGTAGCGCCAAGCGTGCGTCGTGGCTACCGTTTCAGCCACGCAGTCTTGGCATAAAGCTCTTTTCTACATATACTTAGCTCGATAGTGCGGGGCAGGGTACGGACCTTGCTCAATGGAGTGTGTCATGAGGAACGGGCCGATGTCCGCCGACCGCCGAGATGCTGGGTTTTCGCTGGTCGAGCTGCTGGTCGTGGTCGCGATCATCGTGATCATGGCCGCGATCGCGCTTCCCAACATCGGGCAGTACATCCGCAACTACCGCATCAGAGGAGCCTCTCAGCAGGTCGCGGGCGAGATGCAGACCGCCCGGATGAAAGCCATCTCGAAAAACGTGAACCTCGGGGTCGTGTTCGCGATCGTCGGCACCACCCCGCCCTATAACCAGTACGGCTATGCCATCGAAGACGACATGAACCCGCAAGGGGGCGCCCCCCACCCCTGGGGCGTCGTCGCCCAGGAAGGCGGCCCGGGGGGATGGCCGACCCTGGTGACTGATCCTGCGCAGAGCGGCCCCCTGCGGACCCTGCCCGTCGGCGTCGTGTTCGATAGTCCGGTCAACTGCCTGTGGCCGAATGCGGGGCCAGCCGCAACCACCTGGGGAGTGCGCTTTCGCCGGCTGGGTGACGCGTGCCAGTTCGCGATCGGGACCTGCGGACCGATCCCGCCGACCCCGCCCGCCTACACCAATTACGTGGGCTTCGCCGCCGACGGTTCGGCCCGCGTCTGTTTGCGGGAGACGTCGACCAACCTGCGCAGAGCCGTGACCATCGCCTCGGGCGGCCGCGTCCAGGCCCAGCCATGAGCGAGCGAGGGACGACCATGACTACAAGCGATGGGCCCGTGGGCCCTCGAACGCCCGAGGCCGGGTTCACCCTGGTCGAGGTCTTGATTGCCATCGTGATCCTCGTCTTCGGCCTCATCGCCGTGACCAACCTGCTGCTGGTCGCGGCCAGCTCGAACACGGTGGCCAACCAGAGCACCGCGGCTGCCACCTCCGCCTCGAGGATCCTGGACCGTCTGAAGGACACGAGCTTCCAGAACCTGGCCGCGGGGGGGAACGTCGCCGCCGACACCGGCACTGCCGGGCCGTGCGGCGGCGCGACGCCGGCGCTGGTCAACAGTCCCGGCACACTCAACAACTGCGACGACGACATCCCGGGAGTGGGGAGGATCCACACCCGGTGGTCGGTCAGCGTCATCCCTGGCACCGCGAGGGCCTTGTTCATCCAGGTGCGGTCCGAAGGCACCGGGGCGTTGGCCGGCGCGCGGAGCCGGGCCCAGTTCACGACCGTCCGGAGCTGCACCGATTCCGTCAGCGGGTGCCCGGCGCCACCCTGAAGGCCGGCGGGGGAGAGGGCAACCGCGAAACTTGGCGGCCATGACGAGGGAGTCACTGATGAGGATGCGAGCGGAGACGGGACAGGCCGGGTTCAGCTTGATCGAGCTGATGGTGGCCATGCTGATCACGCTCTTCGTGAGCGGGGCCATCTTCGGCGTGTTGACGGCCGGCCAGAACGCCTTTCGGCGCGAGCCCGAGCTGGCGGATCGCCAGCAGAACACCCGCCTGGCCATGGAGCTGATCTCGCGCGATGTCGTGAGCGCGGGCGGCGGGATGCAGGCGTTCGCTCAGGCTTTCACGGACAACCTGAACGGAGCGGGGCCGGCGGGTCCGGGAGGGGTCAACAGCGACTACCTGGAGATCCTCATGAACGACGGTTCCTGCCCCACCCTGGATGTGGCGGGGTCGCCCGGCACGGCCCTCCATACCGCCGTGCCCCTGCCCGCCTGTCTTGCGGATGCCGCTTCGAGCGGTTTCATGGCCTACGTCTGGGGCAGCCAAGGCTCGGCGAACAGCAATCTGTCGACGGGCGTGCTCTGGATCCACACACCGGGGGGCGGTGGCGCGGGTGGCCCCTGTGGTGGGGGGACGCTGAACACGCCTGCGGGTGGAGCAGGAACACAAGTGAATCCCGGCGGCGGCGCTGCCTGCAACGGCGGAGCGGCCTGCACCGTCGGAAGCCCAGCGGTGTGCCAGTACGTTTCCATGATCCAGGTCGTGCGCTACGAGATCGCGCCGGACCCGAACGATCCCACGACGCCTGCCCTCTGGCGCAGTCCCACGGGGACTGCGCTCGACGGCACCCTCAGCAACAACCAGCCTCCCAACGCTCCATGGCAGCTCGTGGCCCGGGGGATTGAAGACCTGCAGGTCAGGTATTTGACCGGGACCGGCTGGGCAGACAACCCGGGCGCCGTCACGTCCTCCAACTACAACACGATCGTTCGCGAGGTCCAGATCACGCTGTCGGGCCGGTCGACGGCTCAGAACATTCAGGGCGCGACCACGAGCGCCCTGACCGGAGCCGCAAAAGATGCCATCCGGGGCCAGCTCGTATCCACCGTCTCCCCGCGGGGGGCGCTGCTCGCGGCTCAGCAGGGGAACCTGTGGAGATAGCGATGCCCATCCCAAACCCGGTGCCCTCGAAAGCAGAGATGAGGAGGCGCGGTCTGGCCATGCTTGGACAAACGATTGCCCGGTGCCGTCGGTCGGAGGCTGGCTTCGCCCTGGTCCTGGCCATCCTGGCCCTCATGCTCCTGACGTTCCTGGGGCTGACCCTGGCCGTGAGCACCTCGACCGAGCTGCAGATCGCCACCAATTACCGGTGGAGCCGGCAGGCCTTCTACAACGCGGAGGCCGGGCTCGAGGCCGGCAAGCTCATCCTGGCGAATTCGCCCTTGTGGGTGAGCCTCGTTCCCAACAACCGCGCTCCGGCATGGGCTCCCGGCAGCCCACCGCCTCTGTCCTGGAGCGGCAGCGCCGTGCGCGATTTCGAGAGCCAATCCTGCGACACCACCGGCGGGGAGGGCTATGGGGTCGTCCTCAACGCATCCGCCCCCGGCGCCGGCGCCCAAGCCTGGGAGAACGTCTCCACCTTCATGGGACAGCCCCTGAACGGGGCCTTCACCCTCTGGGTACGGCGTGAGATCCAGGCCGCGCCGGGCGGATTGGGATTGGTGATCGACGATGCAACGAATCCACCGAACACGCTCGTGCTGACGGCCGAGGGCGTGGCGCCCTACGTGGGGGCGGGAACCGCGTTCACCAAGGCGAACCAGGCCCGGCAGCTCCTCGAGATGAGCGTGACCCTGGCCGTGGGAGCCACCTGCCGTCAGTACGGGCCTCAGAAGGGCGGGGCCCCGACAGGTGAAAACTTCGACCCTTGCAGCACCCTGTCCGCGGGCGCCACCGGGAGCCTGGCCGGCGCGTTCGGGGCGGGGGCCGGCCGCGTCGGGGGTGCCGGCGGCCTCACCAGCACCGGCGCGCAGTGATCGGAGCGAAAGCCATGGATGACCAGGTGGGTTCGGCCCCGGTTTCTAGGTCTCGAGAGGGAAGGGAAGCCATGAAGCGACGGTTCTCTGGGCGACGAGCGGTGGGCCTGGTCCTGGCGGGGGGACTGGTCCTCGTCCTGGCGGGCGACCGCGGCCGCGCCTCCGTGACCGCCACTCCGGGGATCGACCCCCTGGAGGTCCTGGGCCTGCAGATCAAGCCCAACGTCATCCTCGTCCTGGACACCTCGGGATCCATGAACGACTCGGTGGGCAACAACACCCTCGGCGGCGACCACCCCGACTCGAAGATCGGCGCGGCCAAGCGCGTCCTTCTCCAGGCCATCCAGAACAACGAGTCCAAGGTCAACTTCATGTTCGGCACCTACACCCAGAGCACGAGCGCTACCCCCGTCCAGACACCCAGCACCCTGGGGAACACGGGCCTGGGGCAGGACCGCTTCAGCTACTGGGCCAAGAGCAGCGACTTCCCTTCCATGCTCACCAGCGAGCTGTTCCTGAGCCAGGTCTACGCCTTCCAGACGATCTCCAGCGCGGGGTCAGTGATCAACAACATCCTGTACTTCGATGAGGGTGGAGCGACCATCGCCTGCGCGATCACCCCGGGCTTCTACGTCTCGGGAGCGGCCCTGGGGACGCAGATAGCGGCCAACATGAACGCCTGCTCTCCCGGCAACGGCTACGCCGTGACCTACGCAGCGGGGAAATTCACCTTCAGCCAGACGGGACTGAAGAAGTTCCGGCTGCGATGGAGCCAGGCCACCAACTCCATCGGCGCGGTCCTGAGCGCGGGCGCCACCGACACCGCCCTCGACCTGGGGCCCTTCGCGACCTCCGGAGACGCCCGCATCAAGGCCCTTCGGAAGATCTTGGGCGACCGCAAGTTCACCGAGTCGGGCACGACGTTCTACGAGATGGTCGCGGGAAGGTTCTGGAACGGTCAAACCCTCTACGTCCTGAACTCCACCGGGACGGTCTGCGGCCAGGCCGCGACCGTGACTCCCACGAATCCCCCCACCGTGAGCCTGCAGCAGGTCAGCGACTGCACGAACCCGACCACCACCACGGTGGGCGTCCCCGTGGCCTTCACGTCTGCGGGGGGCAAGGCCAGGCTGCTGGGCGGCGGTGGCTTTGGTACCAACGCGGTTTCCTGCGACGGGTTCCTGCCGCGGGTCCAGCTCGTGGCCTGCGACATCAAGATCCCGCCGAACCCCCAGCAGTCCGACAACATCGGCACGCCTTTCCTGGAGCCGACCCTCCGCATCGAAACCACGCCCGGGCCCACGTTCGGCCAGCCCATCGGCTACACGGAGACCACGGATGGCACCGGCTGCGCTGAGACGTCCTGCGCCAACGGGGTAACGATCCCGACTGTGAGCGCCTACGGCCTGCCCGCCGACGGGTCCACGCCGATCGCCAACACGCTGCGCGACGTCAAGACCGTGTTCAACGTCCTCTGGTCGGGCGGGGTCTCGCCGCCGGCGCCGCTGACCGTGACGGTTCCGCCCTCCGGCGCGATCTCTGCACACACGAATCCCAAGGAGAAGACGGTCGTCGTCTTCGTGACCGACGGTGACGACACCTGCTCGGGCTCCGGCGACGCGGCCGCCCGCGCCGCCGCGGCCCGCGCGCAGGCCCTGTATCAGCCCATCGTGGGCGGCGTTCAGAGCGACGGCTATCTGACGCCCGCGAGCGACCCCGGGTCGTCGGTTATCAGCTACATCGTCGGCTATGGTACCGGCGCCCAGGTGAACCGGCTGAACTGGATCGCCTGGGGCGGGAGCGGCATGCAGCAGGGGGCCGGCGGCGCGACCCCCTGGCCGGCGGCGCCCACCGCCGCCGACCGAGCCAACTGCGTGTCTTGCCAGGACGCGTACCTCGCCCCTACCCCCGCCGCGCTGGCCGCCACCCTCAACGCGATCTTCAACCAGGGGGCCCAGGCGGGCGAGTTCACGGCCCAGCAGTCTCTCACGGACGCGATCTTCGAGTACGTGGACCAGGTCCCGACTCCGGCGGCTGTGCCGCCCTCACCACCGCCCGCGCCTTTTAGCGCCTTCGCCCCCTACAACCGCTACGATGCCCTCACGCCCATCAAGTTCGTGTCCAGCTTCACGCTGCCGGGGTTCAATGGGCAGCTCAAGGCCTACCAGAACGTCGGGGGCGTTCCCACCCTCCGCTGGAGCGCGGGGGACAAGCTCCTCATCAACGTGACGACCGGGATGAGCGCCTGCCCCCTCGCCCCCAATCCGGGCGCGGTGCTAGGCGAGTGCAGCTTCGTCCAACTTCACGGAGGGGCCACGGATTCCACGATTGCGACCTCGAGCGCCGCCATCAAGCGACGGATCTACACCACGACCCAGAACGGCTACTTTGGCGTGACCATCGGCAACTTGACCGGCAACGTGGCGCCGTTCCGCGTCCCCTTGTGGCCGCCCACCAGCTTCAGCGTGGCGCCCGCCGACTATACGACCCAGGGGCTCCTCGATGCCGCCCTCGGACTGCCCCTCGACACGTCCGCAACCCCCGCGGCCGACTTCGCCGCCCTGCAGACCAACTACCGCGCTTGCCTGGGCAGCAACCTGCCCGGGGGGGCGGCGGGCCCATGCACCAGCCTCGTCCCCCTGGTCCAAATGAAGGCAGCCCGGCGCGAGGCCCGGGACCTGATCCTGGCCTTCATGGCGGGGGCGTTGCCGAGCCTGGACAGCGGCGCGAACCCCAAGCGAGCTTCGGGGGGGAGCGGCGCGATCCTGTACAAGGCCAAGTCGTGGATCCTCGGCGAGTCCACTTTGGCCACCCCGGCCGTCGTGGGGCCGCCCCTCGACAGCACACCGGACGCGACGCCCTGGGTCCCCGAGTACACGTTCTACCTGCAAGGGCCGCGCACCGGCACCGGCCAGAATGCCGAAGGAGGCGCGACCACGCCCGGAATACCACCCCCGGGTGGCGCGATTCCCGTCCAGACCGGCCAGGGCTTCGGCCTGAATAGGCCGGACAAGGACAACCCGGCGGCCCCCGGCAACGACTCCCGGCCGATCAAGCCGGTGATGACCGTCGTCTACGCCGGGACCAACGAGATGCTCCACGCCTTCCGGGCGGGGCCGAACCTCCTCAGCGCCTCTTGCACGTACACCGGCGTCACCCCGAACAACGTCCCGCCCGCGTCGCCCACGGAGTGCGGAGGGGACGAGCTGTGGGGCTTCGTCCCGTTCGACTCGCTGGGGGTGCTCTCGAGCCGGTACATCAACCAGCCCCCCAAGCGGCTGCCCCACGACTACATGATCGCGGCCAGCATCCGCTTCAACGACATCTTCGTGCCGAGCTCGACCCCCTTCAACGTGACCATCGGCGGGATCACCACCAGCCTCAACGGCGTCTGGCGCAAGGTCATCTACTTCGGGCGGGGCGTCAGCGGCAAGTACTTCACCGCCCTCGACGTCACGGCGCCCGGCACCTCCTCGAGAGAGGCGTTGAAGACGAACGGCCCCATACCTCTCTGGAACCGCGGAAACCCGGACACGACCAACGGGATCCCGAGCGGACCGCAGGTCAACGGCCCGAGCGATTTCAGCGCCTACGCGACGATGGGGCAGACGTGGTCGACGCCGATCGTCGTGTTCGTGGACAAGACCGCCAACACGACGACCCGGAAGCCCGGAGGCGTGGACTTCGTCATGTACGTGGGCTCCGGCTACGGCGCTGCCGGTGAGGGCACGACCTTCTACGCTCTCGACGCGCTCAACGGCGACGTCATCAAGTCGGCGGACGTGGAGGCGGCGGCGGCGTCCTTTGGCCTGACCCGCTCGCCTCAACCCGTGGACCAGGCCGGCAATCCCTATTCCAACGCGATCGCGGCCGATCCGGCGGGCTTCAATCCCCTCCGCTTCAAGCCGCTCACCTCGCCCCACCCGTCGGCGGCCAAGACGACCCGCGTCTACGTGGGCGACGTCTATGGCCGCCTCTGGAAGTTCCTGACCGCGGTTCCGGGTCCCCTGGTCGCCATTCCCGCGGCCGACCTCGGAGTGACGCAGCCCGTCGGAACGGCCGCGTCACTCATCGGATTGAATCCCCCGCCGGGGCAGCCCCCCGGGCCGAACCCGCACATCTACCTGGGGTCGGGGAACGAGAATCGCGCCAGCGGCCCGTTCGCGATCTTCGGGTTCCGCGACGATGGCGACGACACGACCACGGCCACGGCAGGGACGGCGGTGTTCCCAGCCCCGGCGTCGCCCCCTGGACCGTCCGTCACGACGTTCCTTCCCGTGGTCACCCTGTTCACCCGGACCTTCGACGCCGGGCCCGTTGTGAACCTTTCGGCTCCCACGCCGTTCCCTGTCTTCCGGGGTACCGTGCAGCCCACCACGGCTTTCACCAGCGATACTCCGGCACGGAGCGTCGCGTTCTTTGCCGGGACACGCTTCAACCCGCCCCTCAGCGCCTTCGCGCCGGTGCCGCCGCCGTACCCCTGCCGCTCCAGCTTTGACAGCATCCTGTACTCCTTGGGTGCACGCTACGGGCAGGCCGCCTACGACCTGAACTCGGCGGGCGACGACGCCTACAGCATCTACCGCGACAGCCGGGTCGTGGCCCTGACGACGCAGGCGGACCCCAACCAGGGCACCGGCAGCAGCCTCAACAAGGACGAGGGCCTGATGGCGGCGGGAACGCCTCCGGCCCCGCCCCCCAAGCCCGGCAAGCCGGCGGGGGCGGGATCGAACGTGAGTCCCGCGACGAAGGGCGGTGTCGCGATCGTGAGGTTCGGCTCGACGGCCTGCCGGTAATCGGCTCCGGCCCTCCCCTCCCCGCAGCCGGAGGGGAGGGCCGCGGCCCCTGGACGCGGTCCCTTCACCCGGCTTAAGGTCTTCCCTTGGAACGGGTTTGGGTGTAGCTTAGAGCCATGGCGGTTCGGCCGGAGGACGCGCTGATCTGCCCTGCGTGCCAGACGCGAAACAGGGCCCGGTGGGAATTCTGTGTTCGGTGCGGGGAGTCGCTGCAGGACGTCACGTTGAGCCCGGCTCCCTCGCGTGAAGCGGTGGAGCCTCCGGACCCGGAAGGCGTCGAGGAAGACGCTGCCGAGCTGCAGGACACCGGGGAAGCCGGCATGGTGTTGCTCGTGGGTGTCCTCGCCTTGATCGTCCTGAACGCGGTCGCGTGTTTGTACGTGCGTGACAAGCCCCCGCCGGCTCGGCCAAGCCCCGATCTCTTCACTTTGGGCACGCAGCCGGCGAGCCTGCCCCCCGCAAAGGCCGTTCCCGACAGGCCCGGAGGCAGGGACTTCGAAGAGGGGCGCCGTCTCCTGGTCGGAGGCGATGCTGCGAGAGCGATCACCCTCCTGCAGAGAGCGGTTGACGCTGCCCCCGAGAACGCTGCGTCCCATGACCTGCTGGGTCAGGCGCTGGCGGCCACGGGTGCCCTGGACCAGGCATTCGCGCAGTTTGGTGAGGCGGCGCGACTCGATCGCGCTCAGTTCGGGATGAAGCTGGGGGAGCGCCTGGCCGATGCGGGCCGGAACGAGGAAGCGGCGCGCGCCTACGCGCAGCTCCTTGCCGCTACTCCCAACGATCCGTTTGCCCAGGAGGGGCTGGGCCGGATGCAGTACCGGCTGGGCAACTACGCAGCGGCGGCGCCCCTGTTGCAGCGGGCGGTTGGGGCCCGGTCCGACGACCCCGTGCTCCAGCAAGAGTTGGCGTACGCTCTCCAGGCCACCGGCGACGCCAACGGCGCCATCGAGGTCTACAACAGGGTCCTCGCCCTGGCCCCTGCGGCCGACGTCGCGCGGGGGCTCCTGGCCGATCTTCTTTACGCGCAGGGCAAGCCGGAGAACGCCATTGCCCTCGTGCAAGACGGCATCCAGCGCGATCCTCAGGCGCCTTCCCTGAGGCGCCGGCTGGGCAGCCTGCTGGAACAGTCCGGCCGGCCGCAGGAGGCAGCCCGCGAGTACCGCGAATACTCCCGCCTGGCCCCGAACGCGCCCGACGCCAAGGACCTGGCCGAGCGTGCCGCCCGCCTCGAGGGGTCGTCCGGCGGCTAGACCCATGCGGCGCATCCTGGTCGCCCTCGTCCTCGTGCTGTTTCCCGTCGCGACCTTGGCCCAGAGCCTGGGGCAGGCCGCGGCCCAGGAGCGCGAGCGGCGGGAGAAGAAGGCCCGCGAAGGCAAGCAGGCCCCGGCCCCCCGGACCTTCACGGACGAGGACCTGAAGCCGCCGGAGGAGACGGCGTCGAAGCGGACCGCGTCGAAGGATGGCGAGAAGGCTCCGTCGCCTCAGGGGACGCCCGCCCGCAACGACAATCCCGACACGGCCCCGAGCGGCACTCGGGAGGGCGGCTCGATCCGGTACGAGCCGGAGCGTCCCCGAGAAGCGCATGGCGAGGCGGCGGCCCCCGTGGGTCCCCGGTTGGAGGAGAACCCGGACGCCATTGCCTGGCGGGAGCGCGCCCGTCCGGCCCGCGCTGCCGTGGACGCGGCAAAAGCGCGGGAGGCCTCCATCGAGGGCCGGATCGCCCAGCTCCGCCAGGAGCTCAACCCGATGAGCGCCAATTACCGGCTCGACCCGAACCGGTTCCTGCAGGTCCAGGACGAGATCCGGACCGCCGAGGCGGACCTGGCGGCGGCCCGGCAAGAGACCCGCACCGCTCAGGAGGCCTGGGAGCAGGTCCTCGAAGAGGCGCGCCGCGCCGGCGTACGCCCCGAGCTTTGAGCGGGGCGACCCGAGCCGACCGAGCTTCCGAGGCCGCTCCCCACGCCGCCTTGGCCGACATCCTGATCGTCGAAGACAAGGAGTCGCTCCGCACGGTGCTGCGGAAGACCCTGGAGGCGCGGGGCTACTCCGTCGACGAGGCGGGCGACGCCTACGAGGCCCGCCGGCGGATCCAGGGCTCGCGGTACCTCGTCGTGCTCACCGACCTCCGCCTTCCCGCGGGAACGGGCTTCGACGTCCTGCAGGCGGCCACGGAGGCCGATCCCGAGACCCCGGTCCTGGTCATGACCGCCTTCGGCACCGTGGAGGAAGCGGTCAAGGCCATGAAGGAAGGGGCGGCGGACTTCCTCACCAAGCCCGTGGACACCGAGCACCTGCTCCTCCTCCTGGACCGCGCGATCGACCGCCGTCGCATGCTCACCGAGCTGGTCCTGCTCAAGGAGGACTACCAGCGGCGCTACGGCCTGCCCAAGGTGCTGGGGGACGACCCCGCCTTCAAGGAAGCCATGCTCGCCATCCAGCGGGCGGCCGCCACCGACGCCACCGTCCTCATCCTGGGGGAGAGCGGGACGGGCAAGGAGCTGATGAGCCGGGCCCTCCACCAGCTCTCGCCCCGGGCCAAGGGGCCGTTCGTGGCCATCAACTGTGCCGCCATCCCCGAAGCCCTGCTGGAGAACGAGCTGTTCGGCCACGAGCGGGGCGCCTTCACGGGGGCCAACGCCCGCAAGGTGGGCAAGGCGGAGATGGCCCACCACGGCACGCTCTTCCTGGACGAGATCGGCGATCTGCCCCTGCCCCTGCAGGCCAAGATCCTCCGCCTCGTCCAGGAGAGGCAGTTCGAGCGGGTGGGAGGCGTGCAGACCATCACCGTGGACGTGCGCGTGGTGGCGGCCACCAACCAGGACCTGCGGCAGGCGGTGGCGACGAAGGCCTTCCGGGAGGACCTGTTCTTCCGGCTCTCCGTCTTCCCGGTCGAGATCCCGCCCCTGCGCCGCCGGCGCAGCGACATCCTCGCCCTGGCGGAGGCCTTCCTCGCCCGGCACGGCCGGGAGATGGGGCGCAAGGGCTTGAAGCTCTCCGAGGCCTCGCGCCGGGCGCTCCTCGACCACTCGTGGCCCGGCAACATCCGCGAGCTGCAGAACTGCCTGGAGCGGGGCGCGATCCTGTGCAGCGGCACCCAGATCGAGCCGGAGCACCTGCTGCTGACCGCGGGGCCGTCGAGCGGGCCTTCGCTCGGCGACGTGCTCGACCTCTCGGGAACGCTCACGGAGGTGGTGAAGCGGGCCAGCGGCCTCGCCGAGGACGAGGCCATCGCCCTCGCCCTGCGCGAGACGGACGGGGACCGCGCGGCCGCCGCGGCCCGCCTGGGCATCAGCCTCTCGACCCTGAACCGCAAGCTGAAACCCGCGGGCCCCGAGCCGGCCGGCTCCTAGTTCTCGGTCCTCCGCTTCGGTCGCTGGTTCGCGGCCAGGACGCGCTTGCGCAGGCGGATGGCGGTGGGGGTGACCTCCACCAGCTCGTCGTCGTTGATGAACTCGAGGGCCTGCTCGAGGTTGAGCTGGCGATGGGGGGTGAGGTGGATGGCGTCGTCCGCGGTGGAGGCCCGCATGTTGGTGAGCTTCTTCTGCTTGATGATGTTGACGTCCATGTCCGCGGGGCGCGCGTTCTCCCCCACCACCATCCCCTCGTAGACCGCGGTGCCCGGAGCCACGAACAGCTCGCCCCGCTCTTCCATGTGGGAAAGCGCGTAGGCGGTGGTCTCGCCCGGCCGGTCGGCCACCAGCACGCCGGTGGCCCGCCGCGCGATCTCGCCCTGCCACTCCACCCAGCCCTCCAGAAGGCCGTTCATGACCGCGGTGCCCCGGGTGTCCGTCAGCAGCTCGGTGCGCACCCCGATCAAGCCGCGGGTGGGGACGTGGAAATCGAGGCGCACCCGGCCGGACCCGTGGTTGACCATCTTCACCATCTTGCCCTTGCGCATGGCCATCTTCTCGAGGACGACGCCCATGTAGGTCTCGGGAACGTCCAGGACGAACAGCTCCAGCGGCTCCTTGCGCTTCCCGTCCTCGGCCTTCGTGATCACCTCGGGGTTCGAGATCCCGAGCTCGTAGCCTTCGCGGCGCATGGTCTCGATCAGGATCGCGAGCTGCAGCTCGCCCCGTCCCAGGACCTTGAAGGAGTCGGCGGAGCCCGTGGGCTCCACGCGGATCGACACGTTGGTCAGTAGCTCCTTCTCGAGCCGCTCCTTGATGTTCCGCGAGGTGACCCACTTGCCGTCGCGGCCCGAGAAGGGCGAGGTGTTGACGGAGAAGACCATCGAGATCGTGGGCTCGTCGATCCGCAGGGGCGGGAGGGGAGCGGGGCTCTCCGCGGAGGTCACGGTCTCCCCGATCGCGATGCCCTCGAAGCCCGCCAGGGCCACCACCTCGCCGCAAGGGGCGTCCTCGGCCTCCACGCGCTTCAGGCCGTCGAAGACGTAGAGCTTGGTGACCCGGGTGGTGAGGAGGCTCCCGTCGCGCTTGGCCACCGCCACCGTGTCGCCGGTCCGGACGTGGCCGTTGAAGATCCGCCCGATTCCCAGCCGGCCCAGGTAGTCGCTGTAGTCGAGGTTGGCGATCAGGAGCTGGAGGACGCCGTCCGGGGAGCCCCCGGGGGGCGGGATGTGGGCGAGGAGAGCCTCGAAGAGCGGCTGGAGGCTATCCCCCGGGCCGTCGGCCTCGGTGCGGGCGATCCCCGCCTTGGCGTTCGTGTAGAGGACGGGGAACTCGAGCTGCGCCTCGGCGGCGTCGAGGTCGATGAAGAGATCGTAGATCTCGTTCAGCACCTCCTTCGGACGGGCGTCGCTGCGGTCGATCTTGTTGATGACCACCACCGCGGGGAGCCGCGCCTCCAGGGCCTTGCGCAGGACGTAGCGGGTCTGGGGCAGGGGGCCCTCGGAGGCGTCGACCAGCAGCATGACCCCATCCACCATCTTGAGCGCCCGCTCCACCTCGCCCCCGAAGTCGCTGTGGCCGGGGGTGTCGACGAGGTTGATCTTGGTGTCCCGGTAGTGGACGGCGGTGTTCTTGGCCAGGATCGTGATCCCGCGCTCGCGCTCCAGCTCGTTGGAGTCCATGACGCGCTCGCGGACCTCCTGGTTCGCGCGGAAGGCGCCGCTCTGCCGGAGGAGGGCGTCCACCAGGGTGGTCTTGCCGTGGTCGACGTGAGCGATGATCGCGACGTTCCGGAGCTTCATGTTCTCCACGGGCGCGGACGATCGGCCTGGGCGGAAAAGACCAAGGATACCACGGGCTCCGGGAGCCTAGAGGTCGACCACCACGGGCGGGTTCAGGGGCCGGTAGGCCTCGTCGCAATTGCTGGCGTTGACGAAGATCGTTCCCTCCACCTCCTCGCGGCCGTAGCCTTCGTGGATGTGGCCGAAGACGTGCAGGCGCGGGCGGACTCGGCGCACGGCTTCCCGCAGCTCCTCGCAGCCCACCCTCGGGCCATGGCCCATGGCCAGGCCGAGACTCCGCGCCATGACCCCCTTGACGCGGTCGCGGATCCCGTGCGGTGGGCCGTGGGTCACGAGGATGTCGATGCCCGGGGGGATTCGGTCCCACTTGGCCCGCAGGGGCGCCCCGCGGTGGAGGTTGAAAGCCCAGCTCAGGAACCACGGCTGCCAGGGGCTGCCCCAGATGCGCAGGCCCTCCACGAGGACCTCCGCGTCCTGCAGGTAGACGGCGCTCCGGATCCGGCGTCGCGCCTCCTCGGGCCGCTCCTCGAAGAGCCGGTCGTGGTTCCCCGCGATCACGACCTTGAAGCGGTGGGGCAGGTCGCCGAGCCACTCGTCGAAGCGCTCGATCTCCTCCGGCGCGCCTTGCATGGTCGCGTCACCCGCGTGGATGAGCAGGTCGCCATCCGGCACCGCGAGCGCGGCGTGACGGCCGTGGGTGTCGGAGACGCAGACGATGCGCATCCGCTCGGCCTAGACGGAGCCGCCCACGAGGCGGCGGTAGTCCTCGGGGGTGTCGATCCCCGCGAGGCAGCCGGGATCGCCCGCAACGTGGACGATCCAGGCCGCGTGGTCGAGGAGGACGCCTCGCGCCCCGCGCTCCGGGGAGGCGGCGCGCAGGGCGGGCCAGGCGCTCCGCGCGAAGCCGGACGGATGACCGCGCCGTCCCGCGTGGGAGGGGACCGCGATGGCGGCCCCCGCCAGGAGGGCGTCGACCACGTGGTCGACCGTCTCCGCCGCCACCAGGGGGTGATCCACCAGGTGCAGGAGCACGGCCTCGGCGCCGTCTGTTTCGGCCGCGCAGAGGCCCCGCCAGACCGAGCTGAGCATGCCGTCGCGATACCTCTCGTTCACGACGGTCCTCACGCCGGCGGGAAGCGGGCATTCCGACGCCACCCGCTCGGCCTCGTGGCCCAGCACCACCACCACCGAATGCACGCCCGGCCGGGCGAGGAGGGCCGCGCCCCAGGCCAGGAAGCGGGTGCCCCGGATCGGGAGCAATGCCTTTGGCGAGCCCATCCGGCGCCCCTCGCCGGCGGCGAGCAGGATGGCCACGATTCGCATACGGAGCATTGAACCACGGTCATTGACCCTCGCGGAGGCGGCCCGTATGATGAGCCTCCTCCGAGCTCGCGGGGGCCAGGCCGTCCCCGGGGGAACCTCTGAACCGATGCACCAGAAGCACCTGATCTCGCTGAAGGACTACTCGCGCGAGGAGATCGAGGAGATCTTCGACCTCGCGGCCGCGGTGAAGGCCGACCCGCCGGCCTACGGGGGCGTGCTCCAGGGCAAGTCGCTGGCCATGATCTTCCAGAAGCCGTCGACGAGAACGCGGGTGTCCTTCGAGGTCGGGATGTTCCAGCTCGGGGGGACCGCCCTCCACCTCGGGGCCGACGACATACAGCTCGAGCGTGGGGAGAGCATCGCCGACACCGCACGCGTGCTCTCGCGGTTCGTGGACGGAATCATGGCCCGCGTCTTCGCTCACCAGGACGTCCTGGACCTGGCGCGCTACGGCTCGGTGCCGGTGATCAACGGCCTCTCCGACCTCCTTCATCCCTGCCAGGCCCTGGCCGACTACTTCACGCTCCGCGAGCGGCGAGGGAGCCTCGAGGGGCTCAAGATCGCCTACGTCGGCGACGGCAACAACGTCTGCCACGAGCTGATGTTCGGGGCGGTGAAGCTCGGGATGGCCATGAGCGTGGGCTGCCCCGACGGCTACGCGCCGAACCAGCTCATCGTCAAGAGCGCGAGCCGGGAGGCCCAGAAGCTCGGGGCCCCGCCCCCCGAGGTCCAGCCGGATCCGATGGTGGCGGTCGAGGGGGCCGACGTCGTGTACACGGACGTCTGGACTTCGATGGGCCAGGAGGCCGAGGCGGAGGCACGCCAGGCGGCCTTCCAGGGCTACATGGTCACGGCGGAGATGATGGCGGCGGCCTCGCCCGAGGCGGTCTTCATGCACTGCCTGCCCGCCCACCGGGGCGAGGAGGTGGAAGCCGAGGTCATCGACGGGCCGCAGTCCGTGGTCTTCGACGAGGCCGAGAACCGCCTCCACGTGCAGAAGGCGCTTCTCATGCTTCTGATGGCCGACCAGGAGGGCTAGTCGGCGTGAACCGCCCCATCAACCCACGCTCACCTCCCACCTGAGACCCGATGGTCGAAATGGTCCCCGGTCAGCAGACGGCGATCGCAGAGGCCCGCTCCGGGTGGATGTGGCTCTGGGGTGCGCGGCTCCGGATCGCCGCCGCGGTCGTGGCCGCCCTGTGTCTCCTGCGACCTCTCGCTTACGGGGCCTCCCCCAGGGACGCCGTGTTCTTCTGGGGGTTCGTCGTCTTCTACGTGGTCGTCCCGGGCGTGCTCACGTGCCGGGCCCTCGGGCTCTACGGGCACGACTGGCCCCTGTTGCTCGGCATGGGGTCCGTAGTGGGCCTGGCCCTCGAGACCTTCGTGTACGTCGGGACCAAGGTCCTGGGCATTCCCTGGCTGTTCGCCCTGTATCCGCTGGCGCCCCTGGCGATCGGCCTTTGGCTTTGGCGGCGGGAGGCGGTCGCGCCCGGCCCACCTCCGGTGCCTCCCGGGCCGCTGCTGGGCGCGCTCCTGGTGTGCGCCCTGGCCGTGCAGATCCAGCCGCTGTTCTCGGATCGCCTGCTCGAACAGCCGCTGCCGGACGATCTCTTGTTTCACGCCGGCAACGCGGCCGAGCTCCGTCATCATTGGCCTCCGCGTGATCCTCGCATCGGCGGACGGCCTCTCAACTACCATTTCTTCGCGTACGCGCTCGCGGCCGGCGCAAGCGAGCGCACGGGCAGACCCGTGTGCGAGGTCTTGTCGGCCCTGGCCCCGCTGCTCATGGTGTTCCTGCTCGTCCTGCAACTGTACAACGCGGGGCGGGTCGTGACCGGTGACGGCCTCGCCGGCGTGCTGGCCGCAGCCCTGGTCGTGTTCCATACCGATCCCGCGGTGGAGCTGGGAGCGCCCGCGGCGGGGTTCCTGAGCTACCTGGGTTCGGCGGTCTACGGAAGCCCGAGCACGGTGGCCGGGTTCATCTACCTCGTCTCGTTGATGATCGCGCTCCACCAGTGGTGGGCTCCCGACGGCGCGCAACCAGGAGCCAGGGCAGGCGTTCTGGGCGCTCTGGCCCTGGCCGCGTCCGGTGCCAAGGGTTCGGTCATGCCCGTGGTGCTGTTGGCCCTGGCGGCCGTCGCCGGATATCGGCTCCTTGTGCAGAGGCAAGTGGACACGCGGGGTGTGCGGGCGCTCCTGATCGTGGGGGTCTGCTCGATGCCCATGACCGTTCTCCTGTCCGCCGGTGAGGAGAGCTTCCGCGACATGTTCCGTCTGCTGCCCGGCTGGACCGTGCGCGGTTCCGGCTCCTTCCAGGCCACATGCGCCGCATTGGCTTCCCACGGTGTGATCCCGGCCGAAAGCGGATGTGGCGACCCGCCGGTCTGGTTCGCGTTGGCGGGGACCCTCGCATGGTTGGTTGGATACCTGGGCCTGGGGGGGCTTGCGGGCCTGGTTTGGCTCGCTCGCCGGTCGCGCCCCCTCGGTGACACCGAGCTCTGGGCCATTGCCCTGCTGATCGTCGGCCTGGTGCCCGCCTACCTTCTCTTCTCCCCCACGCTGTCCCAGTTGTTTTTCGTCTACAACGGGCAGGTGGTGCTGGCCGTCTTCGGCGGGGCTGCGCTCGCCTCCGTGCACCGAATCTCTTCCCGACGGCGCAACGCCGTCCTGCTCGTCTTGCTCCCCTGGGCCGCCCTGCCGGCCTGGCGCGCCCTACGGGGCGTCGTCGAGGGCCTCCGGGCCGATTGGTCCGCCGCTCACCGCTCGGCCGCAGCCCCGGCCGCTCAGTACCGTGAAGGCCTGGACTGGCTGAGGCTGAACGCGGCCACAAACGCCGTCGTGATCGCGGACCATGGCGCGATGCTGGTGTCGAGCTTCGCCGAGCGGCGCGGGTTCTACGAGACCGGGTCCTTCACGGCACGTGCCTACCGTCTGGGCTGGAGCGGCATCTCCGAGGCCTACCCGGAGCGGCTGGAGGCCCGGGGCCGCTTCTTCCGCACCCCCGAGGCCCTGGCTGGAGAAGGCGCCACGGGACCGGAGGGGGAGGCGGAGTGTTACTTGCTGGTGGACAACATCAGGATCGAGACGACGCCGGGGTGGACTCACGTCTCCATCGATGCGCTTGGCCCGCGCGGCCGGGTGTATCCCGAGCCGTTGGCCACCCTCGATTACGCCAATGAAGCGCTGCGCGTCTACCGCGTTCACCTTGAGGAGGTGAAGGCGGGAACAGAGCGAGCACCCCCAACTCAATAATGCAACGCTTCCCGCGCCGCCATCACCTTGAGGGCATTCTTGATCTCGGCCCGGTCCACGTCACCCTTGACGACCACGCGGCCCACCGCGGTCGGAAGGACGAAGACCACCCGGCCGTCCCGGGCCTTCTTGTCGCGGGTCAGCGCGTCGAGGATGGGTGCTTGGGCCAGGTCCGAGACGCGTGGCCTTGGGCCGAGGTGGTCCACGGCGGAGGCGATCGCGTCGAAGGCCGGCTCGACGAGCAGGCCCCGGCGCCGGGCGATCCAGGCCGCTGCGATCATCCCCCAGCCCACGGCCTCGCCGTGGGTGAACCGCCGGTAGCGCGTGACCGACTCGAGGGCGTGGCCGAGGGTGTGGCCGAGGTTGAGCACCCGCCGCAGGCCGCCCTCGCGCTCGTCCCTTTCCACCACTTCGGCCTTCACCCGGCAAGCGTCGGCCAACGCTCGTTCGACGTCCACCCGGCTCCAGCCTCGCAGGCCGGGGGGCGCGCGCCGGAGGCTCGCGAAGAGCGCGCGATCGGCCAGGATTCCGCATTTCAGGATCTCGTAGGCCCCGCTCCGGACCTCGCGCAGGGGGAGGCTGTCCAGGAAGAGCGGGTCGATGACCACCGCCCTCGGCTGGTGGAAGGCGCCGATCAGGTTCTTCGCTCCGGGGTGGTTGATGCCGACCTTGCCGCCGATCGAGCTGTCCACCATGGACAGCAGGGTCGTGGGCACGGTGACCCAGTCGATCCCCCGCATGTAGGTCGCGGCCGCGAAGCCGGCCACGTCGCCCACGACCCCGCCCCCCAGGGCGACCACGAGACCGTCGCGCCCGAGCCGGGCCTGCACGAAGGCCTCGTAGAGCGCGTCCAGGGTCGTCCCGTTCTTGAAGCGCTCCCCGTCGGGCATGAGGGCGTGCCCGACCGGGCCGAGCGCGGCCAGGGCGCGCGCGACCCTCGAGCCGTAGAGCGCGAACACGCGCCGGCTCGAGACCAGCACCACCCGCCGGCCGCGCAGGAACCCGAGGACATCGGGCAGGAGGCGGGCGAGGCCATGACCGATGGCGATCGCGTAACGCCGCTCGCCCAGCTCGACCGGGATCTCGATCATTCGGGCCAGAGGTTAGCACGCCCCTAGCGCAGCCATCCCGGCAGCGCGCCCGCCCGACGGGCCCGCTCCCGGAGATCGTCCTCCAGGGCCCGCCGGCGAGACTCGATCGCCGCGAGCCGGGCCTGCCAGGACCTCGTGTCCGGGACCGCCCGGCGGCGTCGCGAGGACCAGGGCTCGGCGCGTACCTCCGCGATCCGCCGGCGCAGCTCGGCCGCTTGCAGGTCGAGGGCGCGCACCCGCTCGCGGACGCGTGCGGCCTCGCCGCGCCACCAGGCCTCGCCGCGCAGATCGGGGCCGGAGGCTCGGGGACCGGCGCGATGGGAAAGGGAGGCCGAGGAGCGGGAGGGGCCAGGGGTGGCGTCGGGCCATGAGGCCGGAACGGAGGCCACGCCCGTTTCGTCGCGGAACGGCCGGACCCGCTCGAGGTCTTCGTTGGTATACACGGGAACGGGCCGCTTCTTCTCCGCTTCGTCCGCCAGCGCGGAGGCCCCCACAACGGCCAGGCACACGAACGTCCGCCACTTCGTCACGATCGTCCTTCTTTCAGGGAGAGAAGCGGGACGGCGGTCCGCGAGGCCGGAACGGAGGCTACCAGAGAGCGCGCGTTTTCGTCAAGTGCTAGAATCCGAGGCTTTGGGCATCGCGCCCCGGGAGCCTATGTCCTCCGACGCTCTCCATACGGATTTCCTCGTGCTCGGCTCCGGCATCGCCGGGCTGCGGGCGGCCCTCGGCCTCGCCCGTTCGGGCAAGGTCCTCGTGGTGACGAAGGATCAGCCGACGGAGAGCAACACGGGCTACGCTCAGGGCGGAGTGGCGGTGGCCCTGGGCGAGGACGACACCCCGGACCTGCACCTCGTGGACACCCTGAAGGCGGGAGCGGGGATCGTCTCTCAAGCGGCCGCCCGCGCCCTCGTCGAGGAAGGGCCGGAGCGGATCCGCGAGCTCGCGTCCTGGGGGGCCCGCTTCGACCGCGAGGAAGGCCGTTTCCACCTGACCCGGGAGGGCGCGCACTCCCAGAACCGGGTGCTGCACGCCCTGGGCGACGCGACGGGCTGGGAGATGGTTCGGACGCTCCTCGAGAAGACCCACCGCACCGAGGGTATCCAGATCCGCGCCTTCGCCTGCTCGACCGACCTGGTGCTGCGCGGCGGACGGGTGGCCGGCTGCCGGTTCCTGGGGGAGGACGGCCGCGCGACCGTCGTCCTGGCCCGGGCGACCCTGCTCGCGACCGGTGGCGCGGGCCAGGTCTTTGCCGAAACCACGAACCCGCCCGTGGCCACCGGCGACGGCATGGCGATGGCGCTCCGGGCGGGAGCGGCCCTCCTGGACATGGAGTTCGTGCAGTTCCACCCCACCGCCCTCTGCCTGCCCGGCGCGCCGCGCTTCCTCGTCTCGGAAGCGGTGCGCGGCGAGGGGGCGCGTCTGATCAACGGGGGCGACGAGCGGTTCACCGACGAGCTGGCTCCGCGTGACCAGGTGGCGCGAGCCATCCTCCGCGAGGCGCGCGCCGGCCGCGGCCCGGTACGCCTGGACCTGCGTCACCTCGACCCCGAGCGGGTGCGGCGCCGCTTCCCGCGCATCCATTCGACCTGCCTGCGCTATGGCCTCGACATCACCCGCGACCCCATCCCGGTCACCCCCGCCGCCCACTACGTGATGGGCGGGGTGGCGACCGACCTCCTCGGGCGCTCCACCCTGCCGGGGCTCTACGCGTCCGGCGAGTGTGCGGGCACCGGCGTCCACGGGGCGAATCGGCTGGCCAGCAACTCGCTGCTCGAAGGCCTCGTCTTCGGTGCGCGCGCCGCCGCCGCCATGGCCGGGGACGAGAGCACGGGCTCGGGCGCGCCAGGCCCGGAGCCCGGCGCGGCCGCGGCTCCGGCGATCCCGCCGGAGGAGCTTCGCCCGCGGGCCTGGGAGGCTCTCGGCCTGGAACGCGACGGGGCCGGCCTGCGGGCGCTCCTCGCAGATCTGGCCCGGGCGGGCCCCCCGCGGGCTGCGGTGCGCAGCCGGGCCGAAGCCGAGGCCCGCAACCTGGCGGACGTGGCCCGGGCCATGGCTTCCTCCGCCCTCTTCCGGGAGGAGAGCCGCGGCGGGCACTTCCGCCGCGATTTTCCGGAGAGGGACGAGGCGCGCTTCCTCGGGCACACCCTGCTCGACGCGGGCGGCCCGCGACTCGTGGACGTCGAGTCGCCGGTCGGGGACGTGACGCCCTCGGTCCGTCCAGGAGCGGCCCCCGGACCCCCCGAGGGCGATGGGGCCCCATGCTGAGGGCGCTGCGCGCGGCCTGGGCGGCGGCGGCCGCCCGTGCGGCGGAGGCCGCGGCCTCAGGAGGGGCGGCGGGCTCGGCCACCGCGCTCTGGACCTTCCCGTCGGTCCTCTTTTCGGCCTTCGTGATCGCCTGGGGCGCCGAGGCCGCCCAGTTCTTCATGAGCCAGGGCTTCGCCCTGGCCCTGCTGGCCTGGCTCCAGACCCTGCCCGAGTTCGCGGTGGAGGCCGACATCGCCTGGCGGCAGGACGTGCCGAACATGCTCGCCAACTTCACGGGCAGCTTGCGCCTGCTGGTGGGCCTCGGCTGGCCCATGATCTTCTTCGTGGCCTCCTTCGCCCACAAGCGGAAGACCGGGTCCTGGCTCGAGGAGATCCGGCTGGATCCGGAGCACGCGATCCAGGTGGTGGGTCTCCTCGTCCCGATCCTCTACTTCTTCTTCGTCTGGGGGAAGGCCAGCCTCAACGTCTGGGACGGCATCTTCCTCGCCTTCGTCTACCTGGCCTACCTCTGGGTCCTGAACCGGATGCCGCCCCGGGGCGAGGAAGAGGCCTCGGAGCTGGACTGGGTGCCCCGGAAGGTGATGGGCCTCCGGCCAGGCCTTCGCGGCGGCGCCATCTCTGGGCTCTTCCTCGGCGGGGGGCTCATCCTCTACTACGTCACCCACCCCTTCGTGGACAGCCTCAAGGCGATCGCCCTCGCGGCCGGCATCAGCGAGTTCGTGTTCATCCAGTGGGTGGCCCCCTTCCTCTCGGAGTTCCCGGAGAAGGTGTCGGCCTTCAAGTGGGCCTCCACCGTGCGCCAGGCCCCGATGGCCCTCATGAACATGGTCTCCTCCAACATCAACCAGTGGACGGTGCTGGCGGCCATGATCCCGATCGTCTACAGCCTCAGCGCCGGCCAGATGATGGCGGTGCCCCTCGACGGCATGCACCGGCACGAGGTCCTGCTCACGATCCTGCAGTCCCTGCTGGGCATGATCCTGCTGCTGAACATGCGCTACTCGATGGGCGAGGCGGCCATGATCTTCGCGATGTGGTTCGTCCAGTTCGTGGTCCCCTCGCTACGCGTGGAGATCATGTTCGTCTACGGATTCCTGATCCTGGGCGGCCTGGTGCAGCTCTTCCGCGGCCGGCGGGGTATTTCGGCCTTCCGCATCTTCGCCCGCCAATGGCGGCGCAACGTGGCGCGGCCGGTGGCCGCCCGGGGATAGGGAGCGATGGAGAAAGAGCGCGTGTCGAAGGAGATCACCCCCAGGGGCGAAGACTGGTCCCAGTGGTACCTGGACGTGGTGCTCAAGGCGGACCTGGCCGACTACGGCCCCGTCAAGGGCTGCATGATCATCAAGCCCTACGGCTACGCGGTCTGGGAGAACATGCAGCGGGACATGGACCGGCGCATCAAGGAGACCGGCCACGTCAACGCCTACTTCCCGCTCTTCATCCCCAAGAGCTTCCTCGAGAAGGAGAAGGAGCACGTGGAGGGCTTCTCCCCCGAGTGCGCCTGGGTCACGGTGGGCGGGGGGGAGGAGCTCTTGGAGCCCCTCGCCATCCGGCCCACCTCCGAGGCCATGATCTGCTCGATGTACGCGAAGTGGGTCCGCTCCTGGCGCGACCTGCCCGTGCTCATCAACCAGTGGGCGAACGTGGTGCGCTGGGAGAAGGTCACCCGGCCGTTCCTCCGCACCACCGAATTCCTCTGGCAGGAGGGGCACACCCTGCACGCGACCGAGGCCGAGGCGGAGGAGGAGACCCTCAGGATGCTCGAGGTCTACCGGAGCTTCTCCGAGGAGATGCTGGCCATGCCGGTGGTCACGGGCCGCAAGTCGGAGAGCGAGAAGTTCGCGGGGGCCCTCCGCACCTACGCCATCGAGGCCCTGATGGGCGACGGCCGGGCGCTGCAGGCGGGGACCAGCCACAACCTGGGCCAGCACTTCGCCACCGCCTACGGGATCGAGTTCCTGGACAAGGACCAGCGGCGGGCCAAGCCCTGGTCCACCTCCTGGGGCACCTCGACCCGCATGATCGGCGGGCTCATCATGACCCACGGCGACGACGCGGGCCTGATCCTGCCCCCGAGGGTCGCTCCCCACCAGGTGGTGATCGTGCCCATCCCGCCCCGCAAGGGCGACTGGAACGAGGCCGTGCTGCCGAAGGCCCGGGAGGTCCAGGCGCGCCTGCGGGACGCCTCGGTCCGTGTCCACCTCGACGACCGCGACCAGTACCAGCCCGGCTACAAGTACGCCGACTGGGAGATGCGCGGGGCACCGCTGCGCCTGGAGCTGGGGCCCAAGGACATCGAGAAGGACCAGTGCGTGCTCGTGCGGCGGGACAGCCGGGAGAAGAGCTTCGTCCCCCTCGCGGGCCTTGGCGAGCGCGTGCCCGGGACGCTCGAGGGCCTGCAGAAGGACCTCCTGGAGAGAGCGCGCCGGTTCGTGGCCGAGAACACCACCCGGGTCAAGACCTGGGGCGAGTTCAAGGAGGCGATGGCCACGAAGCGCGGCTTCATCCTGGCGGGGTGGAACGGGGACCCGCAGGTCGAGGCCCGGATCAAGGAAGAGACCAAGGCCACCATCAGGGTCATTCCCATGGGCGAGGAGCGCGAGGCCGCCTGCGTGCTGACAGGAGAGAAGGGCCGCGAGGTCTATTTCGCCCAGGCCTATTGAGCGCGGAGCTACAATCGGCCATCAGGGCATGAATGCCTCCACCTGGCTGCTGGCGGTGACCGCCTTCTCCTGTGCTCCCGGGGCGCAGCGTGCCGAGGGGCCCGACGACGTGCGGGCCCGCATGGCCATGGTGGACGAGCAGGTGGCGTCGAGGGGGGTTCGCGACCCGAGGACCCTGGCCGCCTTGCGGAAGGTCCCGCGCCATCTCTTCGTTCCCCCGGCCTCCCAGCGCGAGGCCTACGACGATCACCCGCTGCCCATCGGCCACGGCCAGACCATCTCCCAGCCCTACATCGTCGGCTTCATGACGGAGGCCCTCGGGCTCAAGGGGGGCGAGACCGTGCTCGAGGTGGGCACGGGCTCGGGCTACCAGGCGGCGGTCCTGTCGGAGACCGCGGGGAAGGTCTACACCATCGAGATCGTCCCCGCCCTCGCGGAGGAGGCCCGCGGCCGCCTGCTCCGGCTGGGCTACGCGAACGTCGAGGTCCGCGCGGGGGACGGCTATCTCGGGTGGCCGGAAGCCGCGCCCTTCGACGCGATCACGGTGACCGCCGCGGCCCCGCGCGTGCCCCAGCCGCTCAAGGACCAGCTCCGGGACGGGGGGCGCCTGATCCTGCCCGTGGGGGACGAGTACCAGGAGCTGATCGTGGTCACGCGACGGGGCGCGTCCTTCGAGGAGCGCCGGGTGCTGCCGGTGCGCTTCGTCCCCATGACCGGCAAGGTCCGCCAGTAGCCTACGGGGGGCGGCGGATCACCCGCGCCGTGAGCAGCAGCAGGGCGACCACGGCCACGAGCAGGGTCCCCCACAGCAGCAGGGTGGGCGGAGCGTCGCTCCAATAGTCGCCCACGAAGCGCCGGAAGGCCGGGTTCGCCTCGGCCGGGGACGCCGAAGCCGCGAGCGCGGAGTAGGCCAGGACCTCCTGACGGAGGCTCGCGAGGTCGTAGCGGGGCGCCGTCGCTTCACGGTTGCCCAGGAGGAGTTGGTACGCCCCGGAGCCGGACTTGAAGGTGATCCGCGGCACCCGGACCACCGCGCGCGCCGCGGTGAGGGTCAGAGGCGCGTTGTCGCCCTCATCCACCTGGAGCGTCAGCTCGGGGTGCCGGGAGCCTTCGAGCGGGATGACCAGGGGCGGCGGCGCGCCCTGCGCCCGTGGTTCCACGTTTCGGGCGAGCCGTCCCACGAAGAGCACCTGCTGGCCACGGCCGCCGGGCGCCTCGGTGAGCAGGCGAGCGGGCCGGTCGAAGAAACGCTCCGCCACCTCCAGCTCCAGGGCCGCCAGCGGCAGGGTCAAGCGGCCGACCGAGGGCGCTTCACCCAATTGCAGCCGGTAACGGCTCTCGGTCCGGCGGTCCCTCGGTCTCGGGTCGGACAACCGTTCGACAGTGAGGGGGACCGTGGCCGGGGCGACCCCGGTCTCGAGGATGTAGGGCACCTGTCGGCCCTGCTCGTCCACGAGGCGGACGTCGCCCAGGTCAGCCCGCAGGGGGGCGAGATCCTCGGGGGCGAGGGTCAGGGCGTGGAGGTCCTCGCCCCCGCCGATGGCCACCTTCCGCCGCGCCTTCCACCGGTGCACTTCGACCGCCGCGCCGCGGAGCGCGGCGAAGGGAAGCGGGGCCGCCCTCTGGTAGCGCGCGTTCTCGACCTCGGGACCGAGGGTCGCCGCGCCGGGCGCGCTCAAGGCCAGGCGCTCGCGCACGGGGCCGAGGTCGTAGAGGGGCGCCCGCGTGACCTCGTTGCCGTAGTAGACGGTCAAGGGCCCCGGACCGGCCGCGAAGAGCAGCCGCACCGCCGCCCCCGAGACCGTGGCCCGCGGCCGCTCGAGGGGCGGGCTGTCGCCGTCGGCAACCTCGAGCACGAGTTCCCCGCCCTGCCCCGCGCCCGCGACCGACAGCGACAAGCACTCGCCGGAGAGCGCCGCATCGGCGAGCTTCACGCGGTAGAGCAGCCCCTGCGCGAGGACGCGCTCCGCCTTGCGGCCGCTCACCTCGCGCACCTCCAGCAGCCGGACACCCCGGGCGAAGGCCGCGTCGTCGACCTCGAGGGTCAAGGACTCGAACGGAAGCGTGGCGGGGACGTCGAGCCGATAGTGGCTGCCCGCCTTCCCCTCGATTCGCGAGAGAGCCGCCGGGCGCCTCCACTCCTCCCCCTCCGCCCGGCGAGTGGCCGACACGCTGACGCCCGCGACGCTCACCGGCGGCGAGCGCCGGTCGTCCCTCGTGGTCAGTCGCAGGTAGCGCGCTCGGTCCGTCCCGGGGAGGGACACGGTCGTGTGGCGGACCCGCGGCGTCCACGCGGCTTCGAACACGCCCGCGTCCTCCCGCAGGGTCCGCCAGGTCGCGGCGTCCGCGGAGACCTCCAGGCGCATGCGTTTTGCGAAATCCGAGGCGCCGATTTCGAGGGCCACGGTGTCGAACGTCCGCTCCTCGCCCAGGTCCACGACCCAGACGCTCCGGCCCCTTCCCTCCTCGGCGGGACCCCCGGGCCCCCTGGGCGCGATGGGGCCGAGAGGCTCCCGGCGCGTGTCGACGAGTCGTCCCGCCCAACGCCGCGTGGCCTCCCGGTCCACGACGCGGTCCACCACATAGGGGACCTCGGCTCCCTCCGGACCCACGAGGCGCACGTCGCGGAGGTCGCCCTGGCTGTGCGCCGCGACTTCGGGCGGGAGCTCGATGGACGCGAACCCCTCCTTCGCGGGGAGCGCCGCGCTGCGACGGTACCGCCAGGCCGACCGTTGCTCGTCCAGGTCGGCCGTCTGGCCCGCGATGGCCACCGCCAGCAGCGTGGCCCCCGCCGTCCTCACTGAGCCTTCTCCTTCGCCACCACGAAGCGCTGGTAGAGGAGCGACACGAGGATCAGCGACACCCCGAGGCCCAGGAACGAGAGGATCCGGTGGAGGCCGGTGAGGTTCGCGAGGTCGTGGAGGAAGACCTTGGCCACGGTCAGCAGCAGGAAGCCCAGGGAGATCATGCGCAGCCCCCGCATCCGGCGGACCAGGCCGATGACCAGGAGGGCGATCGCGTAGAGGCCCCAGGCGACCGACATGGTGAGGTCCCGGCCCAGGCGGCGCTCCATCGAGAACTCCACGTACGGTCCCGTGGAGTAGAAGTCCACGATCTCGAGGTTGATGAGCCAGAAGACGAGGAGCAGTCCCAGGAACGCGGCCGCGGGGCCCGCCCGGGTCCGATCGTGGGCTTGTCTCAGGAACGCCGCGCCCACGAAGCAGGCGAGGGCCGGGACGCCGTAGGTGTAGAGGAGCCAGTTGACGATGGGCAGCCCGCGCTCCTGATAGCGCAGGACCTCGAGATTGAGCAGCAGCCGCGCCCCCACGAAGGCGAAGAGCGCGGCGCCGAAGACCCTGAGCCCCGGGTGCGGCAGCCGGGTGAAGAGCCACCAGACGGCCGCCGCCTCGAGGGCCCAACCGATCGTGATCCACTGCCGGTCGAGCTGCAGGGGGATGGCCAGCGCCACGAAGCCCAGTCCGATCGCTGCGAAGAGAGCGAGGTACCTCAGCCGGAGAGGCGGGTGCTCGGGGTCGGCGGGCTCCGGCCTGAACCGCCTCGCAACCCCCGCCAGGGCCGTCACCGTGCCCGCCGCCATGAGCACCGGGAGGAGGCCGATCCAGGCCTTGCCCCATCCCGCGACCACTGCGCGGTACAGGGGCAGGAAGAAGGCGGGCCCGGCCAGCGCGGACGTGAACCACGGCAGAGGTCGCTGGCGCCACGAATCCCGGACCGACGCCGGGACCACGAAGGGCAAGGCCAGGAAGGCCACGAAGAACGCCGCGTACGCCGGCAGCACGACCGCTAGGTCGGTCGGATGGAAGTAGGCCTCCTGCCACAGGACGGCGTAGAGAGCCGAGCCGGCGAGAGCGACGGGCAGGAGCGGCGTCCAGTCCCTGCGCAGGGCGGAGAGGACGAACAGGACCGTCGCCACCGCCAGGGCGGCGAAGAGCGGCCGCGGGTCGCCGCCCCGATCCGGGGAGCCCAGGCATCCGAAGAGCCCGGCCAGGAAGACGAGGTTGGCGCCCACGACCGCGGCCTCGTCTTCGTCGGCGTTGACGGGAGCGCGGGAACGGACCGCCGCCAGCAGCGAGAGAGCGATGGTGAGCAGCAATCCCACTCCCAGGTTGCGCAGCAGCATCTCTCCGGCAGGGTGGCGGAAGAACCAGACCTGGACCAGGGCCGCGAGGGCGATGCCGCCCGCCGCCGTCACTCCCGGGACCCGCTCGCCGTGGGTGCGCTCGACGAGGAGGCCGAGGAGGGCGCCCGCGAGCGTCAGGAACGCCCAGGGCGGCTCCCCGAAGCCGCGGGCCACCAGGACGAGGGTGTAGAGGCCGAGGCCGGTCATGGCCACGAGCCCCGCCGCCTCGACCAGGCCCGAGGAGGATTCGAGGGCTTCCGGCGCGACCCGGGCCGCGAGCCGGCGGGGAGCGTTGAGAAGGGCCCCCAGCGCGATGGCGCCGAGAACCGGGCCCCAGAGCGCCTCGGGGGAGAGCCCCTGGGCGGCCCAGAGCGGGAGGGTCACGGCGGTCGCGACCGCGCCCGCGACCAGAAGGGGGAAGCGCCCACGCAGCAGGGCCACGGCGATGAGCGCCGCGTCGAGAAGGGCCACGTAGCCGAAGAGGAGCGGCCACTCGGCCGAATACTGGCGGTTGCCCGCGAGGAGCACCGCGAAGAGGAACGGTACCGTCCCCCCCAGCGCACCGGCCTGGAGCAGCTGCGGCGAGTCCGCGCCGCGACGGGAGAGGACCGGGAGGAGCAGATACAGGAGCCCGAAGAGCAGGAAGGCGATCAGGCCGATCAGCATCTTCTCGGGAGCCATGAACCGCCCGAACCAGCCCACCTCGATGAGGAACGTGCCCGCCAGCGCCAGCAGGACCAGTCCGTGCCAGCCTTTCCGGAGGGCCACCGCCAGCAGGCCCACGTTCAGCAGCAGGATGTACGAGAAGAGACCCAGGGGGCGGTCTACGCCCGTCGACAGGGCGAGCGGCGTCGCGAAGCCGCCGAGCAGGCCGAGGACCGCGGTGAAGTACGCGTCGTAACGGACCGCGAGCACCCCCGCCAGGGCCGTCACCAGGCTCATGAGCGCGAAGGTGAGGGACAGCGGGAAGAGGTGGTAGAGGCTGTGGCCGGCGAAGAAGGCCACGTAGAGGATCGCGATTCCGGCCCCCGAGACGGCGTTGGCCGTCGTCGTGAAGCCGCGGCGCAGCGAGAGCTCGGCCCAGGTCAGGGCACCCACGCCGGCGGCCAGCAGCGCCGCGATCCGGAGCTCCGGCGTGATGAGGTCCTGGTCGATCGCCCATTTGGCGAAGAAGAGGCTCGCGATGACGATCGTGATCCCGCCGAGCCAGGCCGCACCCTTCAGGCCCAACAGGCTCTCCCAGTCGAAGGATGGAGGCGTGGGCTCGGGGGGCGGGGGGACCCCAACGCTGACGGGGGGCCCGGGAGGCGGGGGGGGTTGGCGGACCGGCTCGGGCTCCGGTGAGGGTGACGGGGCCGCCCAGGGTTCAGGCGTGGGTGTCGGCGGCGGTGTCGGTGCGGGGACCGGCTCCGGGACCGCCCGCACCACCCGTTTGGCCAGGGCCTCGAGGCGCACCTCCAGGTCCCGGATCGCCGCCTGGGCCGTGCGGAGGTCCGCCCTGAGGCGCGTGACGCGCGCGAGGACGATGATGGCGATCACGGGAGCCGCGAGAACCAGGAGCACCAACCCGAGGCCGATCAGACCCAGAAGCCCCTCCACAGGAACCCTCCCGTCAGCGTGGACCGATCTGAGATTGTATCCGTGCGCCGACCCTGGTTGGGTTCCTGGATGCGCCGCGGCCTGGATGGTACGATCGGCACGAGATGCGCTCTTCCCTGTTCCGCCCTTGCCGCCCGGCGGCCCTGGCCCTGCTCGCGCTCGCCGCTCCTCTCCTGGGCGCCGGCCCCCAGGAGATCCCCGTGACCCTCCCTTCGGGGAAGGTGCTCCAGGTGGAGGTGATGGTCAAGGACGAGGACCGTGCCATGGGCCTCATGTTCCGGCCCTCCCTCGCCCCGGACCGCGGGATGCTCTTCCTCTTCGAGCAGCCGGAGTTCCACGGGATCTGGATGAAGAACTGCAGGTTCCCGATCGACATCCTCTGGCTCGACGAGGCGCGGACGGTCGTCCACCTCACGGAGCACGTTCCTCCGTGCAAGGCCGACCCCTGCCCGGTCTACCAGCCCCTGCGCAAGGCTGCCTACGTCCTGGAGCTGAACGCGGGGCAGGCCCGGCGCGAGGGCGCGGTGGTGGGCTCGAGCGTTCGCTTCACGCTCCCTCGCTGAGCCGCGCGCGGTCGATCAGGGGGCGGAGGACGAGCCCTCGGCCTCCCGGAGGAGGCTGTCCTCCGAGGGCCGCCGCTTGCGGCCGAAGAGCCAGGCCACCCCCACCCCGAAGAAGTAGAGCCCGATGATGGGCAGGGCGAGCGCGGTCTGGACCACCATGTCCGTGGTCGGGGTGATGACGGCCGAGACCACGAAGGCGCCCACCACCACCCACTTCCAGGCCTTGAGCAGGAGGCGCGGGGTGACGAGGCCGATCCGGGCCAGCACGAAGATGATGACCGGCACCTGGAAGACGAGGCCCAGGCCGAGCAGGAACCAGGAGTAGAAGGAATAGTACTCGTCGATCTTGGGGAGGAACTTCATGTCCGCCCCTCCGAACTCGGACAGGAACCGGAAGGTGAGGGGGAAGAGGTAGTAGTGGCCGAACACCGCCCCCAGGCAGAAGAAGAGCGAGCCCATGCCGATGAACGGGGCGGCGTAGGCCTTCTCGTGCTTGTAGAGGCCGGGGGAGATGAAGCCCCAGATCTCCCACAGGATGTAGGGCGAGGCCACGAAGATGCCCACGAAGAAGGCCATCTTCATGTAGAGCATCAGGGCCTCGGAAGGGCCCGTATAGATGAACGAGTCCTTGAACCCCGCCTCCCGCATGGGCTGGGTCATGATGTGGAAGATCTGCTCGCGGAAGTTCCAGCAGAGCCCGAACCCGACCACGAGGGAAAGGGCGCTCCGCACGAGCCGTTGCCGCAGCTCCTCGAGGTGCTCGAGGAACGTCATCTTGTCGGGATGGGGGCGCGGCATGCTCGCGAAGGCCCGCGCCCCCTACTTCGGCTCGATGGGTGTGGCCGTGACCTCCCGGCTCACCGGAGCCCCTGCGGGCGCGGGGGGCACGGGGGCGGAAGTTGCGGGCTCCCCCGCGGGCATCGCGGGGTGCGCCTCCGGGATGGGCGCGGTCGAGGCCGGGCTCGGCGGCGCCGGCGGGGTGGCCTCAGGCCCGGAGTCGAACCGCGGGAGGTCGATGCGCGTGGCCTCGCGGATCTTCTCCGCCTCGACCTCGCTCTCGATCGTCTGGCGGAACTCGTTCGAGGCCTTCCGGAACTCCGCCATCATCTTGCCCATGCTCTTGCCGATCTCGGGGAGCTTGCGGGGGCCGAAGACGATGAGCGCGATCAGCAGGATCAGGAACAGCTCGGGGCCGCCCAGGGTACCGAACATAATCTCCTTCCGACTCAAGAAAACGGAGCGCAGATCGCTCCAACCCCGGATCTTACCACCACATCGGCGGGCCCCGTGCCCCCTGTTTCCTTCCCATGGCCGGAATGCGTTGACGGGACCTCATTGATGCGCCTACAGTTAGGCATGACGGTCTCCCTGCGGGCGGCGCTCTGCGCGACCGCGCTCGCGACCGCCGTCCCTCTTCACGCCGAAATCCCCGTCGTCGACCTCGATGGGGTGGTCCACGCGGTCACCGCCGCCCACGTCGTCCAGGCCATCGACAAGGCCGACGCGGCGGGGGCGCCCCTCCTGATCCTCCGCCTGGACACCCCGGGCGGCCTCGACACATCGATGCGCCAGATCGTGGACAAGATGCTCAACTGCCGGACGCCGGTGGCGGTGTTCGTCGGTCCCTCCGGGGCGCGGGCCGCTTCCGCCGGGTTCATCATCACGGTGGCGGCGGACGTCGCGGCCATGGCCCCCGGCACGAACATCGGGGCCGCCCATCCCGTCTCCGGCCTCGGCCAGATGGACGAGGTCATGTCGAAGAAGGTGACCTCGGACGCCGCCGCCTACATCCGGAGCAAGGCCGAGCGCCGGGGGCGCAACGTCGAGATGGCGGAGAAGGCGGTGGTGGAGAGCAGGTCCTTCACGGAGAAGGAAGCCCTCGAGCTGAAGCTCATCGACCTCGTGGCCAACGACGTCGCGGACCTTCTCGGCAAGCTCGAGGGGCGCGAGGTGAAGCGCTTCGACGGCTCCACCGCGCGCCTGAGCCTCAAGGGCCACAAGACGGTGACGGTCCGCATGGACTGGCGCCAGCTCGTGCTCTCCACGATCGCGCGGCCCGAGATCCTCTTCCTGCTCCTGCTGGGCGCCCTGGCCGGCCTCGGCACCGAGATCAGCCACCCCGGGCTGCTCTTTCCGGGCATCATGGGGGTTCTCTGCCTGATCCTGTTCCTGTTCGCGAGCCAGATCATCCCGATCAACTGGGCGGGGGTGCTGCTCGTCCTGCTCGCGATCGGCCTCTTCGTGGCGGAGGTGAAGGTCGCGTCCTACGGGCTCTTGACCGTGGGGGGGATGGTGGCCATGATCCTCGGGGCGATGATGCTCGTCGACTCGCCCCTGCCCGAGCTGCGGGTGAGCCCCTGGAAGCTGCTCCCGCCGGTGCTGGTCATGGCGGCGGGGACCACCCTGCTGGTGCGGATGGTCCTCCAGGCCCAGAAGCGGCGCGCGGCGACCGGCGCCGAGGGGATGGTGGGGCTGCACGGCATCGCCGATTCCGACCTCGATCCCGAGGGCTGGGTGGTCGTGCAGGGCGAGCGGTGGAAGGCGCGGGCCGAGGAGAGGGTCCCAGCGGGGGAGCCGGTCCAGGTGGTTTCGGTGGAAGGACTCCGGGTGAGGGTCCGGAAGGGGGCGTAATGGAGCCGCTCTTCGTCGCGATGGGGGTCGTCGTCTTCTGGCTGCTCCTCTCCGTCAAGGTCCTGAACGAGTACGAGCGCGCCGTGATCTTTCGGCTGGGCAAGCTGCTGCCCCTGCCCAAGGGCCCGGGCCTGATCCTCGTGGCCTGGCCCATCGACCGCATGGTGCGGGTGAGCCTGCGCACCGTGGTCCTGGACGTGCCGCCCCAGGACGTCATCACCCGGGACAACGTCACCGTGAAGGTGAACGCGGTCGTCTACTTCCGGGTGGTGGATCCCCTGAAGTCGGTCGTCCAGGTCGAGAACTACCTCTACGCGACCAGCCAGGAGGCGCAGACCACCCTGCGCAGCATCCTCGGCCAGGCCCACCTGGACGAGCTGCTCTCCGAGCGCGAGCGGCTGGCCAGCATCCTGCAGGAGGTCATCGACCAGCACACCGACCCCTGGGGGGTGAAGGTCACCCAGGTGGCAGTGAAGGCGGTGGACCTGCCCCAGGAGATGCAGCGGGCCATGGCCAAGCAGGCCGAGTCCGAGCGGGAGAAGCGGGCCAAGATCATCCACGCCTCGGGCGAGCTGGAGGCCAGCAAGCAGCTCACCGAGGCCGCCAAGACCCTGCAGGCGGAGCCGGTGGCCATCCACCTCCGCTACCTGCAGACCCTCACCGAGATCGCGGCCGAGAAGAACTCCACCATCATCTTCCCCATCCCCATCGACTTCATGAAGGCCCTCCTCAGGGAGAAATAGGCCGCGCATGACCATGTCCGGGCGGGACCCCGAGGATCGCGCCCTCACCCTCCGCGGAACCATAGAAGAGACGAGCGTTCCGGAGCTGATGCACTCCGTTCTGGGGAGCGGGGAGACCGGCGTGCTCAGTTTCCACCGCCGAGGGGTCACTAAGAGCGTCTACCTCCACATGGGGCGCGTCGTCTACGCCCGGAGCAGCGACCCCGACGAGCGCCTGGGGGAGGATCTGCTCCTGCAGGGCAAGATCACCGTCCGCCAGTACCTGGAGGCGAGCAAGCTCATCCGGCCCGGCCGGCGCCTGGGCACGATCCTGGTGGAGCTGAACGCGATCAACTCCGAGGACCTGCTGTCCTCGCTGGAGCACCACGTCAAGGAGATGCTGCTCGACGTCTTCACCTGGACGACGGGGGAGTACGAGCTCGCGATGAGCGAGCCCGGGATCGGGGACGTGATCACCCTGAACTTCTCCATGGAGAACCTGATCCTGGAAGGGGTGAGGCGCATCCGCGCGTGGAGCCGGATCTACCGGGGGATCGGCGGCGACATCGAAGCGGTGCCCGTCCCCACGGGGAACACGGAGGTCCTCCTGAAGCTGGAGCTGACCGACGAGGAGCAGGAGGTCCTCTCCCACGCGAGCGGCCGCGCCACCTACGAGCAGATCTGCCAGGTCTCCTACCTCTCGAACGTCGAGACCTGCCGCATCCTCTGGGCCCTGCAGGTGCTGGGGGTGCTCCGCCGCGAGCAGCCCGGGGAGGCGGCCCGCACCGGAGAGGGCGTGGCAGAGCGCGAGCGCGAGATGGACCTCGAGCACGTGGTCGAGAACCTCAACCAGATGCTCAGCCGGATCTACTCGTTCCTGCGCGGGCGGAGCGGGGACGACGTGGACGGCTTCATGGGGGAGGCGCTCTCCCGGGTGACCTCGCGCTACGCGACCCTCTTCTACGGGATCGACCTCAAGCAGTACGGGCGCGCCGACTACGAGCAGATGCTGGCCAACGTGGCCGACCTGCCCCCCAAGCAGCGGAAGGCCCTCATGATCGCCGGCCTCAACGAGCTCATCGGCTCCGTCCAGGCAGGGGTGCGCGAGCGCCTCGGGGCGGAGGAAGAAACCGTGGTCTCGGGCATAATCAAGGACGGGTTCCGCCGGCTGAGCCCCGGTGGCTAGCCGGAGAGACGCCTTTGGAGAGCGTGTAGGCAGCGAGCGCCGGAATCACTCAGCGGAGAGCGAATGGCCCAGGACGACTACTATTACGAGATCCAGCTCACCAACAAGCAGCTCGTCTTCTACTTCATGGCGGGAGCGACGGGGCTCATCCTGAGCTTCCTGGCCGGGGTGATGGTGGGACGCGGGGTGGACACCGCGCAAGGCGAGGTCCAGGCCCGGAGCGTGGGCGAGGAGCGCGTCGTCGCTGAGGAGCCGGGAGTCAAGGCCACGGCTTCGCCCGAGCTGAGCTACGCGCACCGGCTGGAGTCCGAGCGGGTCGACACGAGCCTCGAGAAGGCGTCTCCCCCGCCCACCCGGACCGCCTCCGCGGGCGCCCCGCCCGTCACGGTGCCCGCACCGAAGCGCGCAACGCCCGAGAAGACCCCGCCGGAGCGGGCCCCGGAAACGGCGTCGAGCACCAAGCCGGCGCCGGCGGTCAAGATCCCGGCGAAGACGGTTCCGGCCAGGACCGAGGCCCCGCCGCCGGCCGCCGAGCCTTCGTTCACCATCCAGGTCGGCGCGTTCAAGGACAAGGCCACGGCCGACTCCGTGGTCACCCGGCTCAAGGGCAAGGGCTTCGCGGCCTACATCGTCTCGCCGGAAGGCGCCGACCCCGGGCTGTTCGTGGTGCGCGTGGGCCACTATTCCGCCCGAGGCGACGCCGAGCGCGCCGAGACCCGGCTGCGCGACCAGGAGAAGTTCAAGCCGTATATAGTCAAGCAGTGACCACCGTCGCTCCTGCGCGCCTGCCGGAGTGGGCGCGCAAGGCGGGTCCGCTGGTCCCCGGGGCCCGGGCCATGCGGGTGCTGCTCCGGGACCACAAGCTCAACACGGTGTGCGAGGAGGCGCGCTGCCCGAACCTCGGGGAGTGCTTCTCCCGCGGCACCGCCACTTTCATGCTGCTCGGCGATCGCTGCACCCGCCGGTGCGGCTACTGCTCGGTGTCCACGGCGAAGCCGTTGCCTCCCGATCCCGAGGAGCCTCTCCGGGTGGCGGAGGCGGCGGCTCGCCTCCGCCTCCGCTACGTCGTGCTCACCTCGGTCGCCCGCGACGACCTGCGCGACGGCGGCGCGGGGGCGTTCGCGGCCAGCGTCGGGGCGGTGCGGAGGGCCTTGCCCGGGGTGCGGATCGAGGTGCTCACCCCGGACTTCAAGGGCGATCCCGCGGCCCTGGCGGTGGTGCTCGGCGCCGCGCCCGACGTCTTCAACCACAACATCGAGACCGTCCCCCGGATCTTTCCGCGCGTACGGGCCCAGGGCGACTACGCGCGAAGCCTGCGCCTGCTTGCCGAGGTCAAGCGACAGGCCCCCGGCCAGGTCACGAAGAGCGGACTCATGGTCGGCCTCGGCGAGGACGACCATGAGATCGCGGCCGTCCTGCGCGACTTGCGGGCGGTCGGAGTCGACATCGTGACCGTCGGCCAGTACCTGCGGCCCACCCGTGAGCACTTCCCGGTGGACCGCTACGTGCCACCCGAGGGCTTCCGCCACTACGAACAGAGCGCCCGGGCCCTCGGCTTCTCCGCGGTCTACTCCGGAGTGTTCGTGCGGTCCTCCTTCAACGCGGAGGAGGTGGCGCTCGGCGCCGCGTCTCCTTGACCGCTCGTTTCCAGCGAGAGGGGCTCGCGCTCCTCTCCGGCCTCCTGCTCTTCCTCTCGTTCCCCAAGTTCGGCCACGGGGCGGTGGCCTGGGTGGCCCTCGGCCCGCTGCTGGTGGCCCTGCCGGGGGCGGGCGGGGGGCGCGCCTTCGGTCTCGGCTACCTCACGGGCGCCGCCTCGGCGCTGGGCCTGCTCTACTGGACCGCGCTGGTGGTGATCCAGTACGGCGGCTTGACCCTGCCCGTGGGGATCACCGTGATGGTGCTGCTGTGCCTGGCGGTGGCCCTTTTTCCCTCGCTCTTCGCCTGGCTGGTGGCGCGCGCGACGGCCGCCTTCGGCGCCCCGGGACTGCTCGTCGCACCTTTCGCGTGGGTCGCCACCGAGCTCCTGCGGAACCGCACGTTCTTCAATTTCCCCTGGTGCCTGCTCGGCTACAGCCAGCCCGCGAACCTGCCTTTCGTGCAGATCGCGCGCGTGACCGCGGTGTACGGGGTCTCCTTCCTGGTGGCGCTCGTGTCCGCGCTCCTGGCCTACGTCGCGGTCGAGCCGCGCGCCGTCCTCCGCCGGCGGGCGCTCGTCGGCCTCGGGCTGGTCCTGGGCGGGAGCTGGGCCTGGGGATCGTGGGTGCTTTCCCGGCCCTTGCCGGAGGCGGGCACCATCCGGGTCGGCCTGGTGCAGGGGGGGATACCGCAGGAGGAGAAGTGGGCTCCCGAAAGCGCGTGGGCCAACGTGCAGCGTCACCTCGAGCTGACCGAACAGGCGGCCGCGCGCGGAGCCCGGCTGGTGGTCTGGCCCGAGTCCGCCGTGCCCTTCCTGTTCGACGAGAACCCCGTCCTCGCCGACGCCCTCCGGGCCGTCGTGCGGCGGCAGGGCATCTACCTGCTGTTCGGCAACGACGATCTGGAGGGGGCCCGGGGCGGCCGCGACTCCCGCGTCTTCGTGGGGGCGAAGATGCTCACCCCGTCCGGTGACCTGCCCTACCGCTATCACAAGATCCGGCTCGTCCCCTTCGGCGAATACGTGCCCATGCAGCCGCTGCTCACCCTGGGCGGGCGGGTCACGGCCAAGCTCGTCCAGCAGGTGGCGGATTTCACCCCCGGCTCCGAGCCCACCCTGGCCCGGGTCGACGGCCACGCGGCGGGGGCCTTCATTTGCTACGAGGCGATCTTCCCGGAGCTGGTGCGCGAGTTCACGGCGCAGGGGGCGGACCTGCTGGTGAACATCACGAACGACGCCTGGTACGGCCGCACCTCGGCCCCCTTCCAGCACCTGGCCATGGCGACGTTCCGCGCGGTCGAGAACGGCAAATACCTCGTGCGCGCCGCCAACACCGGGATCACGGCGGTGGTGGACCCGCGGGGCCGCATCCTGGAGCCGACCCTGCTCTTCGACCGGACCGTGCTCGTGCGCGACGTCCCGTTCGTCCCCGGCCAGACCTTCTACTCACGGTACGGGGACGTGTTCGCGTGGGGATGCGTCGCGGTGACCCTGGCCGCGCTCGCGGCCACGTTTTTTCATCGACCCCCCACCCTATCCCTCCCGATGTATCGCCCCACGTAGGGGGAGGGTTAAGATTGACGTCTTGGAGGCTTTGATTGACCGACGATCTGTCACCGCGCTTCGAAGCGCTGGTCGCGAGGGCCGCGGACGTCCGCGGCTATCTTTGAGGCCGACAAGCTGCAGGCCGAGCTCTCCCGCCTGGAGGAGAGGATGGCGGACTCCGACTTCTGGAAGGACCAGCGCGCCGCCCAGAAGCTCATGCAGCGCCGCAAGCGGATCGAGGCCGAGCTCGGGCTGCTGAAGCGCCTGAAGACCCAGGAGGAGGACGCCCAGGTGCTCGTGGAGTGGCTGGCCCACGGGGAGGACGTCCAGAAGGACCTCGGCCCCGCCCTCGACGCGTTCGAAGCCACGATCGAGGGGGCGGAGCTCCAGAACATGCTCGGGGGCGAGCACGACCGGGCCAACGCCATCCTGACCATCAACGCGGGGGCCGGCGGGACCGACAGCCAGGACTGGGCGGAGATGCTGCTCCGCATGTACCTGCGCTGGTGCGACCGGCGCGGCTTCAAGCGCGACATCACCGACATCCAGGCGGGGGAGGAGGCGGGGATCAAGAGCGCCACCGTCATGGTCCAGGGCGAGTACGCCTTCGGCTACCTGTCGTCGGAGGCGGGGGTGCACCGGCTGGTCCGGATCAGCCCCTTCGACTCCAACGCGCGGCGCCAGACCTCGTTCGCCTCCGTGTTCGCCTGGCCCGAGATCGACGAGGAGATCGAGATCGAGATCCAGGAGAAGGACCTCCGGGTGGACACCTACCGCTCGAGCGGGGCGGGCGGGCAGCACGTCAACGTCACCGACTCCGCGGTGCGCATCACCCACCTGCCCACCGGGATCGTGGTCTCCTGCCAGAACGAGCGCAGCCAGATCCGCAACCGCGAGGTGGCCATGAAGGTGCTGAAGGCGCGCCTCTACGATCTCGAGCTGCAGAAGCAGCGGGCGAAGCTGGATGCGGTGGAGAGGGCCAAGAAGGACATCTCCTTCGGCAGCCAGATCCGCTCCTACGTCCTGCACCCCTACCGCATGGTGAAGGACCTCCGCACCCGGCACGAGACGGGCGACGTGGACCGGGTGCTGGACGGCGACCTCGACGACTTCATCCAGGCCACCCTGATCGCCAAGGCCAAGGGGAGCCTCGGCCCGCCGGTGGCCGCGGGGGAGTAGGTCGCACTTGACGGTCGCCCGGGTGCTCGGTGGGTTGGCCGGGGCCGGCCTGGCCCTTTCGCTTCCCGCCTGTCGTCCCCGCCCATCGGAGTCCGCCGGGCCCCTGGCCGCCCCGGCCGGCAGCCCCTCGGCCTGGGAGCTCGTCTACGAGCGCGAGGTAGCCGGCAACCTCGATTTGTACGTCATCCCGGCGGGAGGCGGCCCGGAACGCAGGCTCACGGACCACGCGGCAGGGGACATGCTGGGCCGCTGGAGCCCCGACGGCCGAGCGGTCGTCTTCAGCTCCGAGCGCTCGGGCAACTGGCAGCTCTGGGAGGTCCCGGGAGAAGGCGGTTCTCCTCGGCGGCTGCGCACGAACGCCGCCCGCGAGTTCCAGTCCGACCCCTCGCCGGACGGCCGGCAGATCGCCTTCCTCTCGAACCTCGAAGGCCCGGAGTACCTCTTCGTGATGGACCGCGGGACGGGGGCCACCCGCCGGCTCGTCCGCCACGGGGACCAGTCGATCCTGGGGAACCCTCACTGGAGCCCCGACGGAAGGCTCATCACCTTCTCGTCGAACTGGAGGCTGGGCCACCAGATCTACGTGGTCGACGCGGCCACGGGGGAGGAGCGCCGGATCTCGGGGCTGACCTCGGGAGGGTGTGAGCCACGCTTCAGCCGCGACGGCCGCAAGGTGGTCTACGTGAGCCGGGGCCACCTGCGGCCCACCAGCCGCCTGGTCGAGCACGACCTCGAGCACGGCGACGAGAAGGCCCTCGTGTCCTGGCCCGCGCTGAACTACGACCCCGTGTATTCGCCGGACGGGTCCGAGCTCGCCTTCGCCTCGAACATCACCGGCGACTGGGTGATCTACCGCCAGCGGCTCGCGGACGGCCAGGCCTGGCGGGTGACGTTCGGGCCGGGGGCCGCGCGCGCCCCGGACTACCGGCCTTAACGCTCACCCGGGAGGAATCGTCGCGACGTCAGGTACTCGTCCTTCGGGAAAAGGTCGGTGTTGATGTCGGTCAGGGAGGTCCGGTCGTGGTCGGGCCCGATCACGATCGGCCCCCGGAGGAGCGCTCGCTCCAGGAGCTGCGCGACGTCGACGCCGCCTCCCAGGTAGTGGGCGATCGTCCAGGGATCCTGGAGCCGCGCCTGGAGCGCGATCCTGTCGAAGGCGATCGGCTGGTTGCTCCCGACCAGCGTATCGGCGAACGCGAGCACAAAGGGGAAGGCCCTGACGAACGTGTTCCGCACCCGGGCGGTGGGAGACCAGGTGACGCCGAAGCCCCCCGGCTTGAGGCGCCGCCCCAGGAGCTGGAAGTACTCGAGCGAATACAGGTTGCCCACGTAGGGGGTCCCGGGCCGCAGGGCGTCGGCTTCGATCACGTCGAAGCGCTCCGTGGTCCGCATCAGGAACGCGCGGCCGTCGGTGAACCGGTACTCCACCCGCCCGTCCGTGATGGTCGCCCCGAGGCCGGGATAGCGGCGCTCGCGGGCGAGGATCTCGAGGGTGCGGAGCTGGGGCGCCACGATCTCCAGGCACACGATCCGCCGGGTCTCGGCGCGCCCGGAGATGCCGAAGAGCGTGTCGCCCGAGCCGAGGCCGACCACCGCCACCGACTCCGGGCTCGGGTGGAGCATCGCGGGCAGCGCGCCCAGGAACGTGTGGTACCCGCCGTAGGGGAGCTGGCTCTGGCCGAGGCCGTCCACGTACACGACGGTGTGCCGCTCGCCGGCCGTCTCTTCGTCCTTCAAGACCGAGAGCCCCGAGCCGTCCTCGGCGAACAGGATCCGGTCGGGGGTGGTGCCGTGGAGGCTGGCCCAGAGGCCGGGCGCCGTGGGCGCGGCCAGCAGGGCGAGACCGAGGACGAGGAGCCCGGCCGCGAGCGCGGAACGCCGCGGCGCGGCTTCCCGCCACCGCACGCGGCAGAACGCGAGGAGGAACACGCCCGCGAGGGCGACCAGCAGCCGCAGGGTGCCCGCGGAGCCGAGGGCGCGCAGGAGCAGCAGCCCGGTGAGGCCGGCCCCCAGGGTCGAGCCGACGATGTTCGCGGCCTGGAGCCATCCCACCCGGCGGCCCAGGTGCTCGAGGTCGGTCTGGACCGCCCTCTGGATGAAGGGGAAGCTCATGCCCATGAGCAGGGTGGGGGGCCCGATCAGGTACAGGGGGACGGCCACGTAGACGAGGCCGAACTGGGCGGCCAGGCTCTGCGTGAAAGGCGCCACCTCGCCCGCGCGGGCGAGGAGCCGCAGGGCGGCCCGCACCGCCTCGTCGAGGGCCATCGTCTCGTACTCGCCGAGGTACCGCCAGAGCGGTCCCAGGACCTCCCACCGGCCGAGGGCGAAGGTCAGCAGGCCGAGGGAGAGCCCGGCGTAAAGCCCGATCCCCGCCTGCAGCGCGAAGAACGTCGCGGCGGGACGGCGCGCGCGCCTCGCCCACCGCCGTCCCCCGAGCGCCCCCGCGCCCAGGCCGAGGAGGTAGATCGCGAGCAGGGTCGAGAAGGTGAACGAGCTGGGCTTGTGGATCGTCCCCAGGATCCGGAACCACAGGATCTCGAGAGACAACGCGACGAAGCCCGAGAGGCCATAGATGACGAGCCAGGCCGGGAGGCCGAGGCCGAGACCCTGCTCCACCCCAAACGGCTCCTCGGGATCGGGTGCCGGGGGGGCGGCGCTCGAGCCGGGCGCACCCGAGACGGGATCGGCGGGAGCCGCCGCCGTACGCCCCCCGGACCGGCCGAACACCACCAGCAGCGCCATCCCCGCGCAGCCCAGGTTGAGGAACGCGCCGATGCGGATCGCCTGCTCGAAGCCGACCGTCCGCGCGAGCACCCACACGGCCACGAGCGAGCCCAGGGCCGCGCCCAGGGTATTCCACCCGTAGAGGCCACCGATGCGCTCCGCCGCGCGCCCCGGCCGGTCGGTCAGGACCCGGGCCAGGAGCGGCAGGGACAGGCCCATGAAGAAGGTCGGCCAGAGGAGCACCGCGAAGAGCACGGCCGCCAGGAGGGGACCGGGGAGCGGCCGCGCGCCGAGCCGCAGGAAGAGCAGGTCGTAGAGGAGGGGGACGCTCAGGAAGGCGAAGGCCGCGATCGCCAGCTCGGAAGCCGCGAAGGCGAGGAAGCGTCCTCGCGGGGAGATCCGGTCGGCGAGGTGGCCGCCCGCGAGGCTGCCGAAACCGAGGCCGCCCATGAAGGCGGCGACGATCAACGTGACCGAATCGACGTCCGCCCCGCTGAAGAAGGTCAGGAAGCGCTGCCAGATCATCTGGTAGAGCAGGGCGGCGAAGCCGCTCGTGAAGAAGATCGGGAGGAAGAGGAGGTAGGTGCTATCGGCCGGGGGGCGGGCGGGCGTGCTCAGGGCTCGGTGGCTCCCGCCGCGGTGAGCATCGCGCGCGGCTCGGTGCCCGCCACGAAGGCCTCCATCTGGACGCCGGGGGTGCCGGGGTGCCCGGGCTGGCCCATCTCGTCCACGGGCACGAACACGATGTTGCCCGGGATGGGGAAGTCCTCCACCGGCTTGTTCTTCATGACCGGGGCCCAGAAGTCCAGCCAGACGGGCAGGGCGGCGTGCCCGCCCGTCTCGTCCTTGCCGAGCGAGTCCTTTTTCTCGTCGAAGCCCAGCCACACCCCGGCGGCCAGCGAGGGCTCGAAGCCGATGAACCAGGCGTCGGTGAAGTCGTTGGTGGTCCCCGTCTTGCCCGCGATGGGGCGCTTGAGGCTGGCGGCCCGGGCCGCGGTGCCCCGGGTGGCCACGCCCCGGAGCAGGCTGGTCAGGATGAACGCGGTGTCGGCCCGGATGGCGTCCCGGGCCTGGGGCCGCGCCTCCTCGATGATGTTGCCGTCGCGGTCCGTGATGCGCGCGATCAGGTAGGGCTTCATGCGCAGGCCCTGGTTGGCGAAGGTGGCGAAGGCGGCGACCATCTCGGTGAGGGTGGCCTCTCCCGCACCCAAAGCGATGGGCAGGAAGGGCGGCAGCTCGCCCGCCAGGCCGAGCTTGCGCGCGTACTCGATCCCGGACTCGATCCCCACTGCCTGGAGCGTCTTCACCGCGGGGATGTTCCGGCTCTGTTCCACCGCCTTGCGGACCGGGATGGGCCCCAGGTACCGGAGGTCGTAGTTCTGGGGCGCCCACACGGTCTTGTTCCACGGGTTCGGGAACGAGATGGGCGAGTCCACGACGATGGTGGCCGGGGTCCAGCCGAGCTTCTCCACCGCCGCCGAGTAGACGATCGGCTTGAAGGCCGAGCCGACCTGGCGCATGGCCTGGGTGGCCCGGTTGAACTTGCTCCGCTCGAAATCGTAGCCGCCCACCATCGCCTTCACCGCCCCCGTCTTCACCTCCAGGGCGAGCAGGGCCCCCTCCACCTTCGGCTCCTGCTCGAGCAGGACCCTGGCGTCCTTCCGCCCACCCTGCTCCGAGAGCGACTGGACGAGGAACGGGGCGATGGTCCCTCGGGGGAGCACGTCGGCCACGTTCGTGCGGCGCGTCCAGGCCATCTCGGCCGGCCCCACGCGCGCCCGGTACTCGCCGATCTGGACGAGGGCGAGAGTGCGGTCGGAAGCGAGGACCACCCCCCGCACCACGTCGCCCTCGGCGAACGGCCAGTCCCATTCGTCGAGGTGGATGGGGTCGGGGAAGGCGGCGTCCTTGAGGATGGTGGCCTCGGGTTTCACGAACCCTCGAGCGCGCCGGTCCATGGTGCGGAGCCCCTTGCGCAGCGCCTGCACGGCCGCCCGCTGCATCACGGGGTCGAGGGTCGTGTAGACGCGCAGGCCGCCCTGGTAGATGCGCTGGCTCCCGTACTCCTTCTCGAGGTACTTCCGCACCTCCTCCAGGAAGTGGGGGGCGATCGAGGGCGGTTCGCGGCGGACGTGCAGGCCGAGGGGGAGCTGCCTGGCCGCGGCGGCTTCTTGCGCGGTGACGTACTTCTCCTCCGCCATGCGGTCCAGGACGTGGTTGCGGCGCTGCAGGGCGCGCTCGGGATAGTCCACCGGAGAGAGGCGGGTGGGGTTCTGCGGGAGGCCGGCCAGGAGGGCGGCCTCCGCCAGCGTCAGGTCCTTGATGGACCTGCCGAACAGGAACTGGCTCTCCGCCTCCACCCCGTAGTTTCCGTTGCCGAAATAGACCTGGTTGCAGTAGAGGGTGAAGATCTCCTCCTTGGTGAAGTTCTTCTCGATCTGGAAGGCGAGGATGACCTCCTTGATCTTCCGCTCGGGGGTCTTCTCGGGAGTGAGGAAGAGCAGCCGGGACAGCTGCATGGTGAGGGTGGAGAAGCCCTGGCTGTAGCGGCCGGAACGAAAGTTCGCGAGGGCGGCCCCCGGCACCCGCCACACGTTGACCCCGATGTGCTTCCAGAAGTCCGCGTCCTCCACGGAGACGATGGCGTTGCGCAGCACGGGCGGGATGTCCGGGAACGCCACCACCACGCGCTTCTCGATCGCGAACTCGCCGAGCACCGAGCCGTCGGCCGAGAAGACCTGGGTGATGATGTTCGGCTGGTAGTCCTCCAGGGAGGTGACCTGGGGGAGGTCGCTCTCGAAGGCGAAGAAGACCCCCAGGAGGGCTCCGCCCAGGATGGCCGCCGCGAAGAGGGCGGTGACGGCGGCGCGGCGCAAGGTGAGGATCCGGGGTGGGGGGAGGCTCGGGCGGGCCGCCATCAGGAATGACTATAACCGTTCCGGAGCCCGGACCAAACGAACGTTGGGAAAGAAGGTCCGCTACTCGCGCTCCTTGCGCGGCCGCGCCCCGCTGCCCGAAGCGGGCGGAGGCGACGAGGAGCGCGGCGGAGGCGCGCTGGCCCGCGGCGGGGGAGCCTCGTGTCGCGGCTCGGCTCGCGGCGCGGCCGAGCGCGGCTCGGACCGGGGGGTCTCGTTCCGAGGCTCGCTGCGCGGCGGCGGGCTCGACTCCCGGGGACGTGAGTAGCCGGAATCCCGCGGGCGGTTCTCGTCGCGGGAGCGCGCGCCATCCTCCCGCGGCCGGGCCCGATTCTCGTCCCGGGAGCTGGCCGCGTCGCCGCCGCGGGGAGCGCGTGGCTCGGAGAGGGGCCGGAAGATCCGGCGCACGACGTCGCCCTCGGGGTCTTGGGCGCGCTCCCGGTCGCGATCGGTCGCGCGGTCGCCGCCGGAAGGCCGAGTCTCGGCCGGCCGCGTCGGGGCGCCCGTCGGCTCCGCAACCCGCGGCCGGCTCCGCACCGGCGAGCGTACGTCGGTCGGGTGCCGCCGCTCGGACGGGCCCGCCTCGGGGCGCGCGGTGGCCGAGTCCCGCTCGCGGTTGCGGGAGTCATCCCCGCCCCGCCGGCGCCCGCTCGGCGTGAGCGGCCCCACGCCCACCTGCGTCTGGTTGTCCCGCTGCAGCTCCCGCACGGAGTCGCCCGGGCTGGGCTTGACGCGGACCGCGCGCGGCACCGCAAGATCGGCCTCGCGCAACTCACGCACGTCACGGGTGGGCCGGATCCGGGGCGTCTCCGCGACCCGCAGCTCCCGCACCACGTCGGCCCCCACTTCGACCCGGCGGCGGGCCAGGTCGCGGGCCGCCATCTCGTTGCGCCGCACGAACGTCCAGGCCGCGCCCGGGCCCGCGCTGCCCCGGGAGACCGCGTACCCGTTCGGGCGGGGCTGGATCACGGGCCGGTCATTCCGGCCGAGCGGGCACCAGCCGACGTAGTCGCCTCCCGCGGCCCAGCTCACCCAGGCCGGTCCCCAGGCGCGGCCGGGGATCCAGTACCAGCCCAGGGCCGTCGAATGGCCCCATCGGCCGTAGTGGGACGGGGCCCAGCCCCAGCTCTCGCCCGGGATCCACGTCCAGCCGTAGGCCGTCCACACCCAGCGGCCGTTGCAGTACGGGCGCCAGCCGGCCACCGCGAAAGGCCGCCACACGTAGCCGACCTCGGTCTCGTAGTACCAGGTGCCGTGGCTCTCGAACTCGGGGGCGTAGGCGTCCAGCTCGTCCGGGAGGTAGCGCCGGCTGCCCGCCGCCCAGGCCTCGCGCCGCTCGCGCTCCTGGTCCCAACGGGCGAAGTCGTCTTCCTCGTTCTCGAAGGTGGCGGGCCGCTCCGGGCTCTCGCCCCGCCGGGCGTAGGTCCGCTCTCCGGCCCCGACCGCGATGCGCCGCCGGCCGGAGTCGAGGGTGGCCTCGCCCTCGTAGACGGTGAGCCGGACCTCGCCCGAATCCGCGTCCAGGCGGTACACGCCTTCCTCGCTGGTCTCCACGACGCCGCCCGGCGTCTCGATCTCGTACTCCGCCCGCTCGCTCCCGCCGCGGACGTGCAGGTAGATCCCGCCCGACCAAAGGCGCAGCGTCACCCGCTCCCCACGCCCCTCGTCGTGGGCCGCGTAGTCGACCTTGCTCCGGCTGTCGAGGCGTAGCCGGGTGCCGTCGGGGAACTGGAAATCGACCCGGCCGGAGGCGTCGGTCCAGACCCGGTCACCGGGGAGGAAGGGAAGGTTGACCACCGCTTCCTCGGCTCCCGCCTCGGTTGCGCGCTGGAGGGTCACGCCTGGCTCGAGGTAGAAGACGCGACCGTGGCGGTAGGTGTCCTGGGCCGCGGCCGGAAGGGCGGCGAGGACCAGGGCCAGGAGCGTCAAGGTACGGTGCCGCATCGGAGAGCCCCCCCGGGGATCCTGTACGCCGGAACCCCCACCCCCATGCCAGCAAGCTCCATGCCGACCCATCGATCCAGTAGGCCCAATCCTATCAACGACTTGGCGCCCGAGCCCACCATGGCCTGTCCTCGCCGAGTGCGTCCCTGGTGCTCGCGAGAGGTCAGTCGACGATGATCAACGTGTTGGTGCGCGCATCGTAGTTGACCTCGGCCCGCGGCGACAGCCAACGCTTCAGGAGCGGCGCCACCTGCTCGGCCCGCGCGTACGAGAGTCGGAACGTGGCCAGGGTCCGCGGGGTGTTGGCACGCCGCTCCTCCGCCAGGCGGCGACGGGAGGCCGCCTCCTCGAGCAGCCGGGCCGTGGGGGCGACGCGCAGCACCCCGTCCTCCTCCTCGCGGCCGAGGCCGCACGAGCGCAGGCTCGCGTCGAGCGCGGTCTGCCAGCGCACCTCGGTGAGCTTCATGCTGAAGGTGCAGGACACGCCGGGGTCCACGACGACCTGGAGGCCGGCCACGTCGGCCAGCAGCCGCAGTACGTCCACGATCGGCGCGTCCTTCAGGTCGAGGGAGATCCGGGCCTCGCCCTCGGGCGACGACACCAACAGCGCGGCGGCCAGGGCCAGGGTCGTGACGGGCACGAAACGATCATAGCCTGTCGCCGCCACGCCCGCACGGGGCTCCGGCATCCCGGAGACGCCGCGGGCCCGCCGCGGGGATGTTAAGTCATACTGGACATTCATTCGTCAAAACTGTACGCTACGAGCCGTGGGTGCCGCGCCGACGCCGCGTCCGCGGGGGGGCCTTTCGGGCCTGCTGGCGGTCTGGCTGGGCGGTCTCGGGACCGGCGGCGTCGCGTACCTGATCGTGGAAGGGGCGGGCGAGGAGGCCTCCCTCCTCGAGCAGGGCATGGCGGTGACATTTCTCGCCGCCCCGTTCTTCCTGGTCGTCCACACCCTGCTCACCCTGTGGCCGCTGATCCGCGGGCACGCGAAAGGGCTAGCCGTCGTGTGGGGAGCCGGCGCGACCGGGCTCGGCCTCGTCTCGCTGGCCGGCGACGGTGCCGGGCCCGAGATGAACAGCCTCGTCCTGTCGTGTCACCTCCTCGTCCTTTTCGGTCCGGGATTGCTCTCCCTGGTGACGGTGGCCTGGCTCGTCGACCGGTGGCGCCGCGATCCGGTCTGAGCGAAGGCCCTTCCCCGTCCACCGTCTCGCCCCGCCTGAGCTAGACTGCTGGGCCCATGGCCCTCCTGCAGCAACAGATCGTGGGCAAGCACGTGCGGCGCCTCCGCACCGAGAACGGGACCTCGCTGCGGGGGCTGGCCTCCCAGACCGGCTTCTCCCCGAGCTTCATGTCGCAGGTCGAGAACGGCCAGGTCTCTCCCTCCATCAGCTCCATGGAAAGGATCGCCGAGGCCCTCGGGGTCACGCTCGGCGAGTTCTTCGCCGCCGCCGCGGGAGGGGAAGGGGGGCTGATCATCCACGCCGCCGATCGGCAGGGCCTGAGCAGCGGTTGGTCGAGCGCCGAGATCGAGGCCCTGAGCGTGCTCCGGCCCACCACCCGCTTGGAGCCCGTCCTCATCACGCTCCGCCCGGGCGGCCGCAGCGGCAAACACCCCTACGCGCACCCCCGGGAGGAGTTTGCCTTCGTGTTGGATGGCCGGGTGACCCTGACCCTCGGGCCGGAGCGTCACCGGTTGAAGAAGGGCGACGCGGCCACGATCCTGCCCCAGGAGCTGCGCCTCTGGGTGAACGAGTCCGCTCGGCCGGCCCGGATCCTGATCGTGTCGGCCCGGTTCAGCTCCCTGGCGCGCGCCCGCGGCCGCCGATGAGGGTGGTTGCGGTCTCGAAGGGTCCTTGCTATCATCCAGGTTTGTCCCGCTGCCGGAGTGGCGGAATTGGCAGACGCGCACGGTTCAGGGCCGTGTTGGCTTCGGCTAGTGTGGGTTCAAGTCCCACCTCCGGCACCACGAGACCGCGCGCCGTAACCCACCGGCCTGCACGGCAGCCCTCCGCCCTCGGCGTGGCCCTTCTCCCGTCCCGTCGCTGAACGCTCACTGCCGAAAGCTGAATGCTGTATGACTGACGACTCCCTCCGCGCCCGCGTCCTCGAGCTCCTCGCCCGCGACGGCAAGCCCGTCTCCGTCCGCGAGGTGGCGCGCCGGCTCGACCTCGACGCGGACGCCCGCCGCGAGCTGAAGCCCGTCCTGCGCCGCCTGCTGGAGGACGGAGAGGTGGTGAAGATCCGCGGCACCCGGATCGGCCTCCCGTCGCGGATGAACCTGGTGGTGGGGCGGCTCACCTGCAACCCCGCCGGCTTCGGCTTCGTGGTCCCCGAGAACCGCCGGCCCGGCCAGCCGGACGTCTACGTCTCCGCGGTCAACCTCAAGGAAGCCCTCCATGGCGATCGGGTCGTGGCCCGCGTGGAGCGGATGACGCCCAAGGGCCCGGAAGGCCGGATCATCCGGGTCCTCGAGCGCGGCCTTCAGCGCATGGTGGGGCGCTGCGAGCAGGACGGGCGGTTCGGCGGCCACGTGGTCCCCTTCGACCGGCGTGTGCTCCACGAGCTGTTCATCCCCGCGGGGGACGAGGGCGGGGCCAAGGCGGGGGAGATGGTGCTGGCCGAGATCACCCGGCCCCCCACCGCCACCCGCAACCCGATCGGCCGCGTGCTCCAGGTGCTGGGCGTGATCACCGATCCCGGGGTGGACCTGAAGGTGATCATGGCCAAGTACGGCCTGCCCGATGCGTTTCCCCCGGAGGTCGAGGCCGAGGCGGAGCGGGTGCCCAACGCCGTCCGCCCCGAGGACGTCGGGGCCCGCACCGACTTCCGGCCCTGGGCCACGGTCACGGTCGACCCCGAGACCGCCCGCGATCACGACGACGCGATCAGCCTCGACCGGCTGCCGAACGGCCACTGGCGCCTGGCCGTGCACATCGCCGACGTGGCGCACTACGTGCACGAGGGGACCGCCCTCGACCAGGAGGCCTACCTCCGCGGTACCTCGGTCTACTTCCCCGACCGGGTGGTCCCCATGCTGCCCCACGCCCTCTCCAGCCACATCTGCAGCCTGGTCGAGGGGCAGGACCGCCTCACCCAGAGCGTGGTCCTGGAGGTGGACGCGCGGGGCCAGGTCAGGAAGGCCGACTTCCACGACGGGGTCATCAAGAGCGCGGCCCGCATGACCTACCAGGAGGTCCAGAAGATCGTGGACGGCGAGGGCGAGCTGCGGGCCCGCTATGCGGCCCTCGTCCCTCTCTTCGAGCGCATGGACGAGCTGGCCCGGATCATGCGCAAGCGCCGCTACGAGAGGGGCTCGCTCGACTTCGATCTCCCGGAGCCCAAGCTCGTGCTGGGCCCCCGCGGCGAGATGACGGGCATCGTGGCCCACGAGCGCCTCGACAGCATGCGCGTGATCGAGGAGTTCATGCTGGCCGCCAACGAGGCGGTGGCGGAGCGCCTGCACAAGGCGGGGGTGGGGGCCCTCTACCGGATCCACGAGCGGCCGGATCCGGAGCGGGTCCTTGAGTTCTGCGAGCTGGTGGCCTCCTTCGGCTACCGCGTTCCCGGCAACCTCCAGGAGATCCGCCCCGAGGACTTCCAGCTCATCCTGCGGCAGATCGAGGGCAAGCCCGAGGAGAAGCTCGTCTCCTACCTGCTGCTGCGGACCATGCGGCTGGCCCGGTACCACGAGGAGAACCTGGGGCATTTCGGGCTCGCCACCGACATGTACGCCCACTTCACGAGCCCGATAAGGCGCTACCCCGATCTCGTGGTGCATCGCGCCCTCCGCGCGCTGCGCACGGGCAAGGACGCGGAGCGGGAGGCCTGGCTCAAGGAGGTCCTCCCGGAGATGGGGCGCCACCTCTCCGAGATGGAGCGCCGGGCCTCGGAGGCCGAGCGGGAGCTCGTGGAGTGGAAGAAGGTCCGCTTCATGGCGGACAAGCTGGGCGACGTCTTCGCGGGCTACGTCACGGGCGTCCAGGCCTTCGGCCTCTTCGTGGAGCTGGAGGAGATCTACGTGCAGGGGCTCGTGCACGTCTCTTCGATGACCGACGACTACTACCTCTTCAACGAGAAGGCCCACGTGCTGAAGGGCGAGAACACGAAGAAGACGTACCGGCTGGGGGACAAGGTCGAGGTCCAGGTGGTCCGGGTGGACCTGGAGCGCCGGCAGATCGACTTCGCCCTCGTGGACGTGCTCGAGCGGACCGCGCGCGCGGGAGCCGCCCCGAAGCGTCCCCCGACCGGGCGGAGGGGCGCCGGTGGTGGCGGCCGAGGGCCCACGGGTGGGAAGCGCCGGAGGCGCTAGGCGCGGGCGCGGGGGTCGTCTACAATAGGCGCGGTTTTTGGCCATTGAGGGCCGAGGGAGGCTCGCCACGGCTCAACCGTCGGAACCAGGGAGGAACGCCAAGATGTCGGAGGCCCGTAGCGTGGCGCTCAACCTGAGCGCGAAGGAGCTCGTCTTTCTACAGAAGGTCACTCGCCAGGAGTACCACTTCATCACGGAGGAGGAACAACAGGCCCGCCTCAAGCTTCGCGACAAGCTGGTGGAAAGCTTCTTCGACCAGGAGCAGAGCCGCATCGTCCTGAACCTCAGCCGCGACGAGCTGCTCTTCCTCATCAAGGTGGCCCGCGAGAACTACTCGTTCATCGTGCGCTCCGAGAAGGAGGCCCGCCTGGCCCTGGCCGCGAAGCTCCACAAGACCGCCGAGTCCGTCTTCGGGGTGACCACCAAGGAGGAGTGACCGCGCGCTGCGCTCGTTGATCGTCGGCACGGCCGGCCACATCGACCATGGCAAGAGCGCCCTGGTCCACGCCCTCACCGGCACCGACCCCGACCGCCTCCAGGAGGAGAAGGAGCGGGGGATCACCATCGACCTGGGCTTCGCCCACCTCGACCTCGGGGAGGGCCTCGTGGCCTCCTTCGTGGACGTGCCGGGCCACGAGCGGTTCGTCCGCAACATGCTCGCGGGGGCCCACGGTATCGACGCCGTCCTCCTGGTGGTGGCGGCGGACGAGTCGGTCATGCCCCAGACCCGCGAGCACTTCCAGATCTGCCGGCTCCTCGGCATTCCCCGCGGCGTGGTGGCCCTCACCAAGTGCGACCTGGCCGATCCCGATCGTCAGGCCGTGGCCGAGCTCGAGGCGCTCGAGCTGGTGGCGGGCTCCTTCCTGGAAGGCGGGCCCCTGCTGCGCGTCTCCGTCCGCACCGGCCAGGGCCTCGAGGCCCTGCGGGAGGCGCTTCGATCCCTGGCGAGGAGCTCCCCGCCACGCCCTGGAGGCGGCGTACTGCGGCTGCCCATTGACCGGGCCTTCTCGATGCGCGGCTTCGGCACCGTGGTCACAGGCACTTTGGTGACGGGGACGCTGGACCTGGGCGAGGAGGTCGAGGCGCTGCCCGCGGGGCGGCGCGCCCGGGTGCGCGGGCTGCAGGTCCACGGGGCGTCGGTGGAGCGGGCGGAAGCCGGCACCCGCACCGCGGTGAACCTGGTGGGCCTCGAGGTTGCCGACCTCTTCCGCGGGGACGTGCTCGTCCGGCCGGGCACCCTGAGGCCCACTCCGATGCTCGACGTCGAGCTGACCGTGATCGAGGGCCAGCGGCCTCTGTCGGACGGCGCGCGGGTCCGGGTCCACCTCGCGAGCGCCGAGGTGCTGGCCCGCGTCCGGCTGCTCGGCGATGGCCGCGTCGAGCCCGGGCGGAGTGCCCTCGCTCAGCTCCGGCTGGAGCGCGCCGCCGTGGCCGGCCGGGGCGACCGTCTCGTCCTGCGGGCCTATTCGCCCCCCACGACCATCGGAGGCGCGCGCGTGCTCGATCCCCTGCCGCCCAAGCGGCGCGCGGGGGATCGCCCGCGGCTCGAACGTCTGCGCGACGCGCGGGACCCGGCGGCGGTGGCCGCCGCGCTCGTGGCGGAGGCGGGACCGGCGGGGCTCGAGGCGCCGGCGCTCGCGTCCCGCCTCACCCTGCCCCTTGCCCGCATCGACGAAGCCCTGTCGGCGGAGCCTTCCCTCGTAGCCCTCGGCCAGGACCCCGTGTGGTTCTTGTCCCGGGACACCCTCGACGGCCTGGCCGCGGCGGCCCGCCGGCTGCTCGAGCGGTTCCACCGCGAGCAGCCCCTGAAGCCGGCCATGCCGCGGGAGGAGCTGCGCCGGCGGGCTTTCGGTCGTGCCCCCGCCGCGGCCTTCGACCACGTCCTGGCGTCGCTCGCGGCCTCGGGCGAGGCCCGCCTCTTGCCGGATGCGGTCGCCCTCGCGGGTCACACCATCAGCCTGAGCCCGGGCGAGGAGGAGGCGCGCCGGCGGCTCCTGGAGGCCGCCGCGGGAGCCGGCCTCACCGGGGTCGACCTGCGCGGGCTCTTGGCCCGGGGCGGCCCGGATTCCCGCGTCTTCGAGCGCGTCTCGCGGGTGCTGCTCGCGGAGCGGGTGCTCGACCGCGTGGGGGAGAACCTGCTCGTGCACCGCGACCACCTGGACCGGCTCAAGACCGCGGTGCGGGCGCGCTGGCCTTCCGGATCGCGCCTCGACGTCGGCCACTTGAAGGAGATGACGGGTCTCACCCGCAAGTTCGTGATCCCGCTCCTCGAGTACCTCGATCGGGAGCGGGTGACGCGGCGAGCGGGCGCCGATCGCATCGTTCTCTGAGCGATGGCCGGCCCCTGGTCGTCCCGCGCTTCCCTCGCCGTCAATCTGGCCCTGAGCCTCGCCGTCACGGTTTTGTTCCTGGGCGCCGCGGAGCTTCTCGCCCGGCGGTTCGAGAAGCCCCGCCTTCCCCTCGACCCCGCGGACCGGACCATGGATTGGGAGAAGGACTGGGGCGGCGATTTCTACGTGATCCGCTCGGCCTCCCCCGGCTGGCCCCCCACGGACGACTTCACCCACGACGGCGTCCGCGACTTTCCGCACGCGCCGGAGAAGCCCGCGGGCGTGCACCGCGTGCTCTGCCTCGGGGACAGCGTGACCTTCGGCTACGGCCTGCGGCGGGACCAGTCCTATCCCGCGGTCCTGCAAAAGCACCTCGACGGGCGCGGGCCGGGGATCGAGGTGCTGAACGTCTCCCTGATGGCCTGGTCCACCCGCCAGGAGCGGATCGCCTACGAGAGGATCGCCCGCCGGTATCGTCCCGACCTGGTCCTCCTCGGGGTCTGCCTCAACGATCCCCAGGAGCTGGCCAACAACCTGGCCCGCCCGCCCGCGCTGCTCGCGCGCCTCCACGAGCGCTCGGCCCTCGTGCGGCGGATCGTGGACGCCCAGGGCCGGGAGATCAGGAACGTGCAGGAGCTGTTCACGGCCCCGCAAGCGCCCGAGGTGCGGGCGAGCCTCGAGCGCTTCTTCGACGAGCTCCGGCAGCTCAAGGCGGTGGTACAGGCCGACGGGGTGCCGCTCTCGGTGCTGGTCTTTCCCTTCGCGGGACAGGTGGGGCCGGATCCGCCCTCGCCCGTGGTGCAGGAGAAGATCCGCGCGTTCTGCGCGCGCGAGGCCCTGCCCTTTCTCGACGTGCTGCCCGGCTTGCGTTCGCTCGGCCCCGCGGCCTTCCTCCCCGGGGACCACCTCCACTTGACGGCAGAGGCCTGCGCGCGGGTCGCCGACCAGGTGGTGGAGGCGGCCCTGGTGCCGCCCGCCTGGACCTCCGTGACCGCGCTGGCCCAGGCGCTCGGCACCGACGCCCTGAAGCTCGAGCCGGCGCGGGTGAAGGATCTGGCGCCTCTGCTCGCGCACCGGGACCCCGCGGTGCGCGCGGAAGCGGCCTGGGCCCTGGGCCGCCTGGGCCCCCCGGCCCGGCCCGCGGTGCCGGCTCTCCTGCGCGGACTCGCGGACGCCGAGGAGAGCGTGCGGCTCGACGCCGCGGTTGCCCTGGGCCGGATCGGAAGCTCCGAGGCCCGGGCCCCCCTCTTCGCCGCCCTCGCGGATCCCCGGCAGGGGGTGCGGTGGCGGGCCGCCGAGGCGCTCGACCTCATCGGCCTCGACCCCGGGCACGACCTCGCGTCGCTCGTCATCGCCCTGGGCAACCGCGACCTCTATGTGCGTGCCTTCGCCGCCTGGAGCCTCGGGCAGATGGGCCCCGCGGCCGGCGAGGCCGCGGGGCCGCTGGCCGCCCTCGCGCTCGAAGCCGACCCCGGGGTACGGGGGGTGGTGGCCACCGCGCTCGGTCACATCGGGTCTGCCGAGCCGAAAGCGGTCGCGGCCCTCGGCCACGGTTTGCGGGACGCCGCCTGGGAGGAGCGCTGGCGCGCCGCCCGCGCCCTCGGACTCATCGGCCCCGGCGCGGTGCCGGCGGTGCCGGACCTGATCGCGGGCCTCGCGGACCCGTCCGACCGCGTGCGGCGCGAGGCGGCGCGGGCGCTGGGCCGCATCGGCCCCGGCGCGGAGGCCGCCCTGCCCGCGCTCCAGGCGGCCCGGCGCGATCCCAACGACGCCGTGCGCGAGGCCGCGGCCGGGGCGGCGACCCGCGTCGCCACGAGCGGCCATGGCCATTGAGGGAGAACGACGATAGAATGCCGGGGCATGGCGCCCCCCTCGGCCGAGAGACGAGCCGGCGGGGCGCTACGCGTCCCCTTCGTGCGGCGCTGCCAGGTGGACTTCGAGGAGGGCGCCGCGGTCAGCGCCTTCATCGTCAACATCAACGTGCTCGGCGCCTACGTGGCCCTCGATGAGATGCCGCGCCTTGGCCAGCGCGTGGTGTGCCGCTTCCGCCTCCCCGAAACCGAGCAGGAGCTCACGCTGGAGGGGGTGGTCGCCTGGACCAACCCGCGCCAGCAGCATCCCGTCCACAGCCTCCCGCCCGGCTTCGGGGTGGCCTTCCGCGGCCTCAGCGAGGACAACCGCCTGCGGATCGAGGCCATTGTCCGGGAGTACCTGATGCGGCAGTCCCGCGGGCACTAGAGGCCCTTAGCTCAGACGAACAAGCTGACCGGGTTCTCCAGCAGCCGGCGCACCTCCTGGAGGAACTGCGCGGCCAGGGCTCCATCCACCACCCGGTGGTCCGAGCTCAAGGTCAGCTTCATGCGGTGGCCCACCGCGACCTCGTCGTCGACCACGACCGGCACCTTGCTCACCGAGCCCACCGCCAGGATGGCCGCCTCCGGGGGGTTGATGATCGCGGTGAACTCGGACACTTCGAACATCCCCAGGTTCGAGACGGTGAAGGTGGAGCCCATGAACTCCTCGGGCCGCAGCTTCTTTTCCCGGGCCCGCCCGGCAAGGTCCTTCACCTCCCGGGAGATCTCGAGGACGGACTTGCGGTCGGCGTGGCGCACGACCGGGGTGATGAGGCCTTCCGCGATCGAGACCGCGACCCCGAGATGGACCTCGCCGTGGGTGGTGATTTTGTCGCCGCCCCAGGAGGCGTTGACCATGGGGAACCGAGGGAGGGCCTTGGCGCAGGCCTTCAAGACGAGGTCGTTGAACGAGACCTTGACGTTCTCGCCGTTCAGGAGCTGCTCGCGCAGGGCGACCGCCGCCCCCATGTCGACGTCGACCGTCACGTAGAAGTGCGGGGCGGAGAACTTGCTCTCGGCGAGGCGGCGGGCGATGGTCTTCCGCATGTTCGAGAGCGGGAGCTCCTGGCCGGGCACGACCGCGGGGAAGGGGACGAGGGGCGCGGGCGCTCCCGCGGGAGCGTGGGCGGCGGAAACCGCGCGGGCCCCGGGCGGTGCCGCCGCGTAGCTCTCGATGTCGCGCTTCACGATGCGACCGCCGGGCCCCGTCCCCGGCACCTCCGCGAGCGGGATGTTCTGGCGCTCGGCCATGGTGCGGGCGAGCGGGCTCGCCTTGACACGGCCGTCCCCCGGAGGGACGGCCAGGGGAGCCGCCGCCGGGGCGGGGCGGGGCGCGACCGGAGGGGGGGCCGCGGCGGGGGCGGGACCCCGAGAAGGGGCCGGAGAGGGAACCGGGGCCACCACGGGAGCGCCCACCGCCGGGGCCTGGGCGAGTACCGCGCTGATGTCCTCTTTGGGGTCGGCGACCACGCCGATAAGCGCACCGACGGGGGCCTTGCCCCCGGCGGGCACGAGGATCTTGCGGAGCACTCCCGGCGCGAGGGCCTCCATCTCCATGTTGGCCTTGTCGGTCTCGATCTCGGCCAGGACGTCGCCCACCTTGACCGCGTCCCCTTCCTTCTTGCTCCACTTGACGATGGTCCCCTCCTCCATCGTCGGGGACAGCTTGGCCAGCACCACTCGGGAGATCATCTTTGAGCCGCGGGAATGAATCCCGCGTCGCTCGCCGCCCGTGGCTCACGAGGGTGCTGCATCGTCACCGGTAGAGAACCTTGTGGACCGCTTCCACCACCTTCTCGGGCTGGGGGAGGTAGGCCTTTTCCAGCGTCTTGGCGTAGGGCATGGGGACGTCGGCGGCGGTGACGCGCAGCACGGGCGCGTCGAGATCGTCGAAGCATTCGCGCTGGACGCGGTCGGCGATCTCCGCCCCGAATCCCGCGTAGCGCCAGCCCTCTTCGACCACCACGCAACGGTTGGTCCTTCGCACCGACTCGAAGATCAGGTCCTCGTCCAGTGGGCGCAGGGTTCGGGGGTCCACCACCTCGGCCTCGATGCCGTCCTTGGCCAGGAGGTCCGCCGCCGCCAGCGAGGTGGTGACCGAGCGGCTCCAGGCCACGATCGTCGCGTCCTTGCCCGCGCGCTTCACGTCGGCCAGGCCGAGGGGGATGTGGTACTCCTCGTCCGGCACCTCGCCCTTGAAGTTGTAGAGCACCTCGTTCTCCATGAAGATCACCGGGTTGTCGTCGCGGATCGCGCTCTTCAGGAGCCCCTTGGCGTCCTTCGGGGTGGAGGGCATCACCACCACCAGGCCGGGGATGTGGGCATACCAGCTCTCGAAGGCCTGCGAGTGCTGGGCCGCCACCTGGGCGGCGGCCCCGGACGGGCCCCGCATGACCATGGGGCAGCGGATCTGCCCTCCCGACATGTAGCGGTACTTGGCCGCGTGGTTGACGATCATGTCCAGGGCCAGGATGGAGAAGTTGAAGGTCATCATCTCCGCGATGGGCCGCAGGCCGATGAAGGCCGCCCCCACCGCCACCCCGGCGATCGCTTCCTCGGCGATCGGGGTGTCGCGCACCCGCCACTCCCCGAACTCGGCCAACAGGCCCTGGGTGACCTTGTAGGCGCCCTGGTAGGCCCCCACCTCCTCCCCCAGGATGAACACGTTGGGGTCGCGGCGCATCTCCTCGCGCATCGCCTGGTTGAGCGCCTCGCGCATGGTGAGGAGGGCCACGGCTAGCTGCCCACCTTGGCCGGCGATTGGGCGGGGAGGGTCTCGGGCACCCGGTCGTCCTTGACCGCCGCTCGCCAGGCCGGGTCCTTCTCCGCGGCCTTCATGTTCATGTAGGGCGACCGGACGTAGACGTCCTCGTAGAGGCTCTCCAGGGTGGGGAAGCCGCTCTCTTCCGTGAAGCGGACCGCCTCGTCCACGCGCGTGACCACCTCCTTGTCCGCGGCGTCGAGATCGGCCTGGGTGAAGCGCTCCTGTTCCATGAGCCGCTTGCCGAAGAGGTGGATGGGGTCGAACCGCATCATCTCCTCGACCTCTTCCTTGGTCCGGTACTTGCCCGGGTCGGACATGGAGTGGCCGCGGTAGCGGTAGGTCTCGGCCTCGATGAGGGTCGGCCGCTTGTCGCGACGGGCCAGGGCGATCGCCTCCCCGAGCGCGTTGCGCACCGCGATCAGGTCCATCCCGTTCACGTCGCGTCGGGGGATGCCGTAGGCGCTCCCGCGCTGGTAGAGGTCCTTGACCGAGGAGGCGCGGTCGAGCGAGGTGCCCATCCCGTAGCGGTTGTTCTCGATGATGTAGACCACGGGCAGGTCCCAGAGCGCGCTCACGTTCAAGGCCTCGTGGAAGGCACCCTCGTTCACCGCCCCGTCCCCGAAGAAGCACAGGACCACCTGGTCGGTCCCGCGCAACCGGATGCCATATCCCATCCCCGCCGCCACCGGCAGATGCCCGCCCACGATGCCGTCCCCCCCGAAGTTGCCGCGGGGAACGTCGTAGAAGTGCATGCTGCCCCCCTTGCCGCGGCTGATGCCGGTGATCTTGCCGCACAGCTCCGCCAGCAGGGGGCGTGGATCGGTGCCGCGGGCCAGTGCGTAGCCGTGGTCCCGGTAGGAGGTCACGAAATAGTCGTCCGGCCGGAGGAGGCTCATGGCGGCCACCCCCACCGCCTCCTGGCCGATATAGAGATGGAGGAAGCCGCCGATCTTCCCCTCGACGTAGAGCTGGGCGCAGCGCTCCTCGAAGCGACGGATGAGGAGCATTGAGCGGTAGTAGGACAACGCCTCTTCTCTGTTCATGCTTTTCCCGCAGGTGAAGCGGACAGACCTCTCTTTTTACCCCAGAGACCGAAGGGAGTCAACGAGATGCGCGGTGCAGCCCCAGCCAGGCGAGGACGGCGGTCAGGAGCAGGCCGAGCAGGACCATGCCCAGGATCGACAGGGTGAACGCCATCTCGGCCGAGCCGGTCACCAGCGCTTCGGCTTCCGCCGGAGGGAGGTCCCGGAGGTCCTTCTTGCCGGAGAAGGCCGCCCGCACCTCCGCCCGAAGCATGTAGATGAGCGTGGTGACGGCCGCGGGCAGGAACGGACACGCCAGGATTCCGAGCGCGGCCAGCGCGACCTGGAGCGGCCGCGCCCAGGGACTCTTCGACCAGAGACCGAAGGCCAGGACCACGGCCACCGCGGCCAGGATCAGGCCGCCCAGGACCGCGGCCAGGGCCCCCATGCCGTTCCACCCGAGCGCGCCGGCCGTGACCAGGCCAGAGGCGGCGAAGGCCAGCGCCCCCAGGGCCCAGAGGCCGGCCAGGACACGGATGGTGAGCGGCCCCGGTACGGGCCCTCGGAGCGAGGCGACCCGCGGGGAGGAGTCCAGCGTGAAGGGGTCCGGCTGAGTCTTGACCAGTTGCGGGGGCGATCCCGCGCGAGGCAGCAAACCTTCGGGCAGCTCGTTGATCTGGGTGGAGAGCGCGGCCGAGGGCCGGGGCGCTGCGGGCGGCAGCGGCCCCACCTCCTCGCTCCCCACGACGACGGTCCCTTCCGACTCGCCGGCGAGGACCTTGATGATGACCCCGCCCATACGAAGGAGGTCGCCGTCTTCCAGGGTGGCCCGCTCGACCTTCCGGCCGTTCAGGAAGACCCCGTTCGCGCTGCCCGTGTCGCGCACCGCCAGGCACGTGGGCCCGGCCTCGATCACGGCGTGGCGCCTCGAGCACTTGGCGTCGTTCAGGACCACGTCGCACGTGGGATCGCGACCCACGGAGACGAGGGTCTGGGTGTATTCGACCGTATGGGTGCTGCCGGTCGGGTATCGAATCTCGAATTTCATGACGGAGGTGCCCGACGATTCACGGATCGTCTCGTATGGACCTGCGGAATTCTAGCAGCAACCGGCCGGCTCGCGGCACGGGTGTCCCTTCGGGGCCGCCCGGGCTCGACTTCCGTCGGGAGCGCGGGTAGCATCGCGCGGGGTCACGGGAAGCCACGAGGGAGAGGCCATGCTCACTGCGGACCCGCAGCGGAGAGCGGCGAAGCTGGCGGAGCTGATCGACATCCTGGGCCGCGACGCGGCCCCCGAAGATCGCGACCTGGTCCTCGCCTTCGCCCCGGTGGTCTTCGCGGACATGCCCGACCGCCTCGCCCTCGGCCTGCCCGCGGAGCCCCTGGCCGGCCGCATCCGCTCCCACTTCCGCTTCGTGGCCCGCGAGATCCCTCCTGCCCACCAGCTCTACAAGGGGCTCCCCGGCATCCATGTCGCCGTGCGCAACCCTCGCGAGGCCGAGGCGCGGGCCATCGGGGCCGGCCACGGCCTGCCCCTCGAGTCCACGGTCGTGGAGACCCACACCATCGACACTCCGTTCATCTTCGAGAGCCTGAAGCATTACTTCCAGAAGGCGGGCCTGCGCGTGTTCTCCGCCATCCACCCGATCTTCGCCGCGCGCCGGCAGTGGGAGCGGGTGGTCTGGATCGGCGACCCGCACGACGAGGGCAGCAAGGAGTGCTACTGCCACTTCCAGATCGAGCCCGTGGAGTCGAAGGAGCGGCTGCGTCGGATCGAGCACGAGGTCTGCGCGGTCCTGAAGTGCGTGTTCCTGGCGGTGGCCGACTTCAAGGACATGGGCCGGGTCTGCCAGGAGCTGGGCGCGCGCCTGCGCAGTCGGAGCGGGCAGGAGGACCACCTGGCCTCGGCCCGCGCGTTCCTCGACTGGCTGCGCGACGACAACTACGTCTTCATGGGCACGGTCGGCTACAAAGCCGCCTCGGACGGGCGCCTCGACAAGCTGGACGAGACCGCGACCGGCGTCTTCACCGACGAGACCCTGCTCCCGGTGGTCTTTCCCGGGGTGATGGAGCACGTGGAGAGCCACCTTGCCCCGGCTCCTGGCCACTACCGGATCATCGACCTCGACTTCTGCAACAACGCCTCCTGCATCTACCACCTCGAGCCCATCGAAGACCTCCGGGTGCGCGAGTGGGGACCCGACGGCACCCTGACCGGGGTGACCCTCCTCCTGGGCCGCTTCGCCCGGGGCGCCTTCGCCCAGCGCGCCGACCGCATCCCCCTCCTGAAGGAGAAGCACGACTGGCTGCTCCGGGAGAGCCAGGCCATGCCCAGCTCGCATGCCTGGCGGGAGATCCGGGCCGCCTTCAACAGCTTCCCCAAGACCGAGCTCTTCTACGCCGACGTGCGGGACCTCAAGCAGATCATCGACCGCATCGTCTACATGACGGGGGACGACGAGATCGCGGTCCACGTCCGCAAGGGCGCGGGCTACGAGGCCCTCTACATCGCCTTTTCCCGGCTGCGCTACGCCTACCAGACCGAGGAGGCCCTCCGGCGGGCGCTGGCCGAGGCCTTCGGCCCCGTCTCCTTCGGCAGCTCCGTGGATTGCGGCGCGGTCACCCTCCTCCTCTTCTACTTCGACGCCGCCGGCCTCGAGCGGCCGATCGACCCCGAGGAGGTCCGCCGCCTCACCGTCCCCCTGGTCACCCAGTGGGAGGACCGGGTGGCGGAGGCCCTGGAGCGGGAGTTCGGGGAGCGCGAGGGGCGGCGGCTCTTCCGGCGCTTCGTCACCCCGGAGACGCGGAGCGGCCTCTACCGCGAGTCCACCCCCCCCGAGCAGGTGCCGGACGACGTCCGCCACTTCGACAACCTCGAGGGCCGGCTCGAGGTGCGCGTCATCCCCCGGACCTCCGAGACGGTGGCCCTCAACCTTTACTCGGTGCGCTCGCTCGGCCTCACCGACATCCTGCGCACGCTGCAGAACCTGGGCCTCACGGTGACCGAGGAGCTGCGCATCCCGATCGCGCTTCCCGAGGGCCGCAAGTGCTTCCTCTACCGGTTCGAGCTGGAGGCGCCCCAGTGGCGGATCGCCGCCCTGCACCTGGGGCACGAGCGCTTCACGGAGGCCCTGCGCTCCCTCGACGAGGAACGGGCCACCGATGATCCCTTGAACAGCCTGATCCTCCTGGCGGGACTCGGCGGGCGCGACGTGGAGGTGCTGCGCACCTTGCGGAACCACCTCCTGCAGATCCGCACCCACTACAACGCGGAGACCGTGAACGGGGTGCTCACCCGCAACGGGCCCGTGGCGGCGGCCCTCTACAAGGCCTTCGCGGCCCGCTTCGACCCGACCCTCACGGGCGACCGCGGGGCGGCGGTGGAGGAGGCCGACGCGGGCGTGAAAAAGGCGCTGGAGGCGGTGCGGAGCCTGGCCGAGGACGAGATCCTGCGCGCCCTCGACAACCTCATCAAGGCCGCGCTGCGAACGAACGCGTATCAGCGGCCGGAGCGCCCGGTCTTCTCGATCAAGGTGGACAGCCGCAAGGTCGACGGCATGCCCTCTCCGCGGCCGATGTTCGAGATCTACGTCCATTCGCGGCGCCTGGAGGGGATCCACCTGCGGGGCGGCCGGGTGGCCCGGGGCGGCATCCGCTGGAGCGACCGCCACGACGATTTCCGCACCGAGGTGTTGGGTCTCATGAAGACCCAGATGGTCAAGAACTCGATCATCGTCCCCGTGGGGTCCAAGGGCGGCTTCGTCCTGAAGGGCGACGTGCCGGGGCGCCCCGCCCTGGACGACTACCTGATCGACCGCTACCGCGAGTTCGTCTCCGGGCTCCTCGACGTGACCGACAACCGGGTGGACGGCCGGGTCCTCCACCCGCCGGAGGTCATCCGCCTGGACGGGGACGACCCCTACCTCGTGGTGGCGGCCGACAAGGGAACGGCCCATCTCTCGGACACCGCGAACAGCGTCTCCGCCCAGTACGGGTTCTGGCTGGGCGACGCCTTCGCCTCCGGAGGGAGCGCGGGTTACGACCACAAGAAGATGGCGATCACGGCCCGCGGGGCCTGGGAGTGCGTGAAGCACCACTTTCGGAACCTCGGCAAGGACGTGCAGAGGGAGCCGTTCACCATGGCCGGCATCGGCGACATGTCCGGCGACGTCTTCGGCAACGGCGCCCTGCAGAGCCGGGCCACGAAGCTCGTGGCCGCCTTCAACCACCTCCACATCTTCATCGACCCCGACCCCGATCCGGAGCGGAGCTTCAAGGAACGCGAGCGGCTCTTCCAGCTTCCGCGCTCGACGTGGCGGGACTACGACCCCGCCCTCATCAGCGGGGGTGGGGGCGTCTTCGACCGCTCGGCAAAAGCGGTCCCCCTCTCGCCGGAGATCAAGAAGCTCCTCGAGATCGAGGGGGAGGCCGCCTCGGGCGAGGAGGTGATCCGCAAGATCCTCTCCGCGAAGATCGACCTCCTCTACAACGGCGGCATCGGCACCTACGTGAAGGCGGAGAGCGAGGACGACGCGGAGGTGGGGGACCGCGCCAACGACCGCGTGCGGGTGAACGGCCGGGACGTGCGGGCGCGGGTGGTGGCCGAGGGAGGGAACCTCGGCTTCACCCAGAAGGGCCGGCTCGAGGTCTGGGCCCATGGAGGGCTGCTCAACACCGACGCGGTGGACAACTCGGGGGGGGTGGACACCTCGGACCACGAGGTGAACATCAAGATCCTCCTCGACATGCTCGTCAAGAAGGGGGTCATCAAGGGGCGGGCGGAGAGGAACCGCATCCTGGCCGAGATGACCGACGAAGTGACCCACCTGGTGCTGGCCGACAACGCGAGCCAGGCCCTCGCCCTCTCCCTGGACGGTCTCCGGAGCGCGCGTCGCTACGAGGAGTTCGTGTCCTTCATCGACGACATGGCGGGGGCCGGGATCCTGAGCCGGGCCGACGAGTCGGTCCCCAGCCGGGACGAGCTGCTGGCCAGCCCCCACCGGAAGCGGGGGCTCCCCCGCCCCCTGTTGGCCGTGCTCCTGGGCTACACGAAGATGTTCGCCTTCCAGATGGTCATGGAGACGGACCTCCCCGACCGCGAGGCCGGCCAGCCCTTCCTCCACTCCTATTTCCCGGGACGCCTGCGCGCCCGCTTCGCCGAGCATTTCCCGGCCCACGTCCTCCGGCGCGAGATCGTGGCCACCGCCGCCGTCAATCACCTCGTCAACCAGGCCGGGGTCACGCTCCTCGAGCGGATGATGGTCGCCGGCAAGGCCGGGATCGGCGAGGTGGTGACCGCCTACGTCGACGTGGACCGCGAAGCGGAGGCCCCGGAGCTCCGCGAAGCGCTCCTCGGTGCCGGCCTCGAGGCCGCCGCCGAGCAGGAGGCGCTGCTCGAGATCGAGGAGGCGCTCGAGGCCTCGGTGCGCGATCGCCTCGAGGGGAAGAAGGCGATCACGGCCCGGGACGCGCTGAGGGAGATCCGGGGCCGGCTCAAGCTCGGCCTCGCGGTACCCTAGGTGGCCGACTCGATGATGGACCAGGGGCTGGTGTAGGGCTACCTTTAGGGGGTGCGGCAGAAGCTCCTGATCGACACCGACACCGCTTCCGACGACGCGGTGGCCCTGGTCATGGCCCTGCGGTCGCCCGAGGTGGAGGTGGTGGCGATCACCATCGTGGCCGGGAACGTCGACACCCGCCAGGGCAGCCGCAACGCCCGCTACACGGTCGAGCTTTGCGGGGCATCCGTGCCTGTCTACGAGGGGGCGCTGCGGCCCCTCGTGCGGGCGCCGCAGCGGGCGACCTCCTTCCACGGCGAGGACGGTCTCGGCGGGCAGCGATATCCGGCTCCCCGCACCGCGGCCGCGCCCGGGCATGCGGTCCCCGCCCTCGTGGAGACGATCCGGTCGAACCCGGGCTTGACGCTGGTGACCCTGGGGCCGCTCACGAACCTGGCCCTGGCGGTCGCCCAGGCCCCGGAGATCGTGGGGCTGGTGGGACGCTGCGTCGTGATGGGGGGCGCGGCCTGCACGGTGGGGAACATGACCCCTGCCGCCGAGTACAACGTCTGGTGCGACCCGGAGGCGGCCCGCGTCTGCTTCCGGTCCGGCCTCCCCATCGAGATGGTGGGGTGGGAGCTCTGCCGGGGCACCGCCAACCTGGACGAGGAGGACGTCGCGCTCTGCCGCCGGATGGACACTCCGCTCTCCCGCTTCGCGATCGACTGCAACGCCTTGGCCCTCCGGGCGAACCGGGAGATGTTCGGCGATCCCGGGATCCCGCTGCCCGACCCCGTGGCCATGGCGGTCGCCCTCGACCCGACGATCTGCACCCGACGGAGCCGCCATCGCGTCGACGTGGAGTGCGAGGGCGCGCTGACCCGCGGCATGACGGTGGTGGACCAGCTCGACGTGGTCTCCCGGGGCACGGGCAGCGCCGAGGGCTGGCCGCCGGAGGGGCCGGGGGTGGTTGTATGCTGGGCGATCGACGTGGCTCGCTGGAAGGACCTGCTCTTCCGCTCCCTCCGGTGAAGGCGGCGTCCCCGTGACCTGGGACCAGGTCTCGGGGGCCGCCCGCGGACCCATCCGCCATTCCGGTTGACCGGCCCCGGAGGGTGCACCTATCGTGTCGGGCATGAGACTCCCGCTCGCGGTGCTGACCACGCTGTCGTTGGGCGCTCCGGCGGGGGTCGCGGCGGCGCCCGCTCCGCACAGGGTCATCTTCGACACCGATTTCGTCATGCCGCCCGCGGACGACGGCCTCGCCCTCATCCTGGCCCTGGGCTCGCCCGAGCTCGAGATCCTGGGCGTGACCACGGTGGCCGGCAACGAGAGCATGGAGAAGGCCACGGCCGACGCGCTGCGGCTTCTCGAGATCGCCGGCCGCGCCGAGATCCCGGTCTACAAGGGCGCCAACATGCCCCTCCTGCACGAGAAGAGCGAGTATGCGACCAAGGTGCATGGGCGGTGGTGGTCCGACGATCCGCCCTCGCCCCCGCCGGGGGGCTTCGCCCGGAAGCAGCCCGAGCGCGAGAGCGCCATGGACTTCATCGTCCGGACGGTCATGGCCAGGCCGGGCGAAGTGAGCATCCTCGCCATCGGCCCCTTGACCAACATCGCCATGGCCATCCGCCGGCAGCCGGGATTCGCCGAGAGGGTCAAGCGGATCGTGATCATGGGGGGCGCGGTGGCCGCGCTCCCGGATGGCGCGGGCAACATCACTCCGAACGCCGAGTTCAACTTCTGGGTCGACCCCGAGGCGGCCAAGGTGGTCCTGCGCTCAGGCATCCCCTCCATCATGCTCTCGCCCCTCAACGTCTCGCGAAAGACCGCTCTCACGAAGGAGTGGTACGAGAAGATGGTGGCCGGGGACACCCCCATCACGCGTCTGCTCGAGGAGACGGTGGGGCCGCGCTACGCCCATGACCCGGGCCGGCGGGCGCTGATGTACGACCAAGTCGCGGTCGCGAGCCTCATCGACCCGACGCTGGTCAAGACGGCCGAGCTCTACCTCGACGTCGACGTGAGCCCGGGAATCGACTACGGAGTCTCGGTGGGCGGCACCGATCCCTGGCCGGGCGCCGAGGGCGCCCGGAAGGTGGCGGTGCAGCACGACCTCGACTGGGAGCGCTTCATCACTCTGTTCGTGGAGCGGGTGTCGCGAGGGGGCCGCCCCCGCCCGTAGGCGCCGGTGGCTCGCCCCGGACGTACTCCTCCAGGTCCGTCCGGGCGCGGCTTGCCCGCGGGTCGCGCGTGGCCGCGTAGCAGCGGGCGCGGAACCGGAGCACGTCCGCTCGCCAGGGGACGTGCGGTTCGAAGGGAAGGACCGCCTCGCGGCAAGGGTCGGAGAGGCCGCCGTGAGACGCGACGCTGAGCCGGACGAGCCGGCGCGGCTCCTCCAGCGCGCCTACCGCGAAGGGCTGCCCCAGGGCCGCGAAGAGGACGGGCACCATGTCGGGCCGCGCGAGGGTCAGCTCGTCGGCGAGGGCGAGCGCGTGGGACATGCTGACCTGGCCGGGCCAGGGGTCCGTTCGATAGTGCACGAGCGCCGACACGAGGGCGTCGCGGGCCAGCTCGGGGCGGCCCGACCGCAGGGCGAGGCGGGCCGTGGCTGCCTCGGCCTCCGTGGGCTCGAGGTCGCGCAGGGCCCGGATGTGGGCCACGGCCCGCGGGTCACCGGCGTCGGCCAGGCCTTCCGCGAGAAGGGTCGTCTCGACCGGACCCTCCGGGGGCGCCGGCTGGCCCAGGAAGGTCTGGGCGGCCGCCGCCAGGTCGCCGGCGAGGTACCGCGCGTAGGCCTGGGCACGGACGCGCTCCGGCTCCGGGGCCTCGGGCTCCGGCGGTGCCGCCCTTCCGGCGATCGCGTAGATGGCGCGGCGCTGGCGCACCACCCGCTCCCAGTCGACGGGGCCCACGACCGCCGGCCGATCGGCGCTCACCGCCCGCGCGGCCTCGCGCAGCCGCCGGACATCGAACAGGCCGGACCGGGAAAGGGTACGCGCGAACGCGAACTCCAACGGATTCCGGTCGTCCGTGTTGACCTCCTGGCCGGCCGCCCGCATCTGCTTCGCGAGAGCCGGCCCGGCGACGAACCGCGCCAGCACGCCCTCGAGATCCTCCACGCGCCAGGCCCCGCGCAGGGCGGTCGCGAAGGGCTCCTCGCGGATGCGCGCGCGCAGGGCGGCCGCGTCGTGGCTCAAGGGGTGGCGCGAGGCGACGAGCAGCAGGTCGATGTGGTTCACGTGCCAGACTTCGACCTCGGGGAAGACCGCGGCCAGGGTGGCCGCGACCGTCGAGATCGTCCACTCGTCGACCTCGTAGGCTTGCACCCACTGCAGGAACAGGCCTTCCGGCCGCAGGCGGGAGGCCACCGCGTCGTAGAACTCCCGCGTGAAGAGGCTCGCTATGCCCGCCCGGTAGGGGTTGGAAGGCTCGGAGAAGACGAGGTCGTAGGTGTCGCGACCCACGGTCAGCACCTCGCGGGCGTCGCCCGTGATCACGCGGACCCGGGGGTTGCTCATCACGTCGTGGTTGACCGGGCCGCACATGCGCGCCACCTCGAGGATCGCGGGCTCCAGCTCCACGACGTCGGTTTGCTCCATGCCCGGCACGGCGGCCAGCCAGCCGGCGGTGCTCCCCGTGCCCAGGCCGATCACGAGCGACCGGCGCCCACCGGGCCGCAGGAGCGACCCCAGCAGGCCGCCCAGCACCTGGGTCGGGGCATCGTTGCGGGCGTTGCCGTCGACCTTCCCCTTCACGACGAACGACAGGCCTGCGATGACCTGGACCGCCACGCTGCTCTCCACCCCGTCGCGCTCCCACACCACGGACCGCCGCGCATCGTGGACCCAGGCGCGCTTCGCGTTGGGCGTCCGCGAGGCCAGGGCATTCGCGCGCCCCGCCCCGATGGCGCTGTGCCGCCAGGCGGCGGTGGGGCCCTCGGCCAGGAACAGCGCGCCCGCCACCACGGCGGCGGCCGCTCCCGTCACGGTCACCGTCCTCATCGTCCTCCGCCGATCCACCGTGGCCGCGACGACCGCGAGGGCGGCGAGGAGGAGGGCGGCCGCTCTCCAGCAGCCGGGGGCGCTCAGGATCGGGAGCAGGCCGAATCCCCCGGCCAGGGAACCCGCGATCCCGCCCACGGTGTTCCAGAAGTACGCCCTTCCGAGGTGGCGGGCGACGCCCGCGCGCCCTTCGCCCAGCAGCGCCACCAGGAGCGGAAACTGCGCGCCCGCAACGACCGAGGCGGGAAGGACCACGATCGCGGTCACGATCGTCCAGCCCGTGAGGTAGGCCCCCAGGACGGCGCCCGTGGGCGGGCGCAGGCCGAGGGCGAGGAGGGCTACGCGATCGCCCAGGACGCAGGGCAGCGCGATCGCCGCCGCTTCCAGGGCACAGCTGACCGCGAAGGCGGGCAGGCCGACCGGCCGCCGCGCGAACACGATCGCGTAGAGGATGCCGCCCGCGGCGATGCCGGCGAGGGCGACGGCGAGCACGAGGCCGAACGTGTAGACGGTGCCGCCCAGGATGGGGCTGAGCATGCGGTACCAGACCAGCTCCATGAGAAAGAACGCGAAGCCGACCACCGCCGCCGCCGCCAGGACGAATCGCGGAGGCGCCGCTTCGGGACGCTCCCGGGCCGCCCCCTCCCCCGGCGAGTCCGGCACGGGCGAGGACCGGCGGCTGAGCGCTCCCGCCAGGAGGGCGACCCCAAGGTTCGCCACCGCGGCCAGCCAGAGGGTCCAGCGGGTCCCCAATGCCTCCAGGAGCCAGAACGTCGCGGCCAGGCAGCCGGCCACCGCCCCCAGCGTGTTCACGCCGTACAGCAGCGCCGTGGCCCGTCGCCGAGGGTCACCTTCGTGCTCGATCGCACGAGCGGCGGCGCCGAGCGTCCCGCCGGCGACGAAGGTCGTCGGCAGCAGCACGAGGCCAGCCAGGGCGAGCCGAAGGGCGGTTCCGCCCCAGGGGCCCAACACCACCGTGCCGCCCGCGGCAAGGTAGGCGCGCCTCACCAGCCCGAGGAGCGGCGGCGTCGCCGCCGCGCTGAGGGCCACCAGGGCTTCGAGCGCCGCGTAGAACCGCAGAGCGTTCGGCCGGCGGTCGGCCTTCGGCCCCAGGAACCAGCCGCCCAGGCCGAGGCCGCCCATGAAGACTGCGACCACGGCGGCCGAGGCCGCCGTGGAGGCCCCGAAGACGAGCCGGAGCTCGCGCTGCCACCCGATCTGGTAGACGAGCGCGCAGAAGCCGGATCCGAAGAGCAGGGGCGCGATCGCCCACACCTGGGTGCCGAGATGGCCGTCGTCCTCGGGGCTCCGCGCGCCGAGAGACACTCCCTCGTCGTCTGGGCGACCTTTCGCGCGCCGTCCTCGGCTCATCCGTGCGTACTATAAGCCGGCTCCCCGGGGACTCCCGGCCACCCGGCGCCCCACGTTGCTCACTTCGCGAGCGGATCGGGGCGAAGCTGAAACCTCACGACCTTGCTCGTCGTCCCTTTGCCGCCTTCCATGTGAAAAGGCGCTCGGGTGCTCACGGTCGACCAGAGCCCGCGGCCCTTCCAGCCGCCGTTCGGATCGTCGATCCGGCCATCCAGCCATTTCGTGTAGAAGCCGAGCGGATACGGGACACGGAGAACGATCCACTGGCCGTCCTTCAGGACCAGCAGCCCTTCGGACGCATTGCCGGTGTCGATGGGCACGTTCCGGCCCAGCCCCAGGGTGTCGAACCAATCCACCCACGTGTAGTAGCTGCTCTCCGCGCTCCCCGAATCCGTCACGCCTGCGAGCTGCGGCAAGGGCTCCGGGTAGAGCGTCCAGCCCTCGGGACAGTGCTGACCCGTCGCGGTCGGCCCGTTGAGCGGCCCCTTGCACTTGCGGCGATCGAAGCTGGCGAGATGCCCGCTCGCGAGGGCCGCCCAGACGACGCCATCGCGGTCGACATCCATGCCCCGCGGCGAGAACCCCTGGACGGGCGCTCTCGGATTGTCCAGCGGCGGCTCGTACACTTCCGCCAGCGCGGTCTCGGGCGGGTTCGCTCCCGGACTGAGCCGGACGATGGCGCCCGGGAAACCCAGCACCGATCCCCAGACCGAGCCGTCCGGTGCGGGCGAGACCGAGTAGAAGGCGCCCCCGAACCGCTTGTCCTTGGTCGGGTCGAGCGGCTGGTCCGGTTCCACGTAGGCGTCCCGCTTGCCGTTGCCGTTGGTGTCGAGGACGAGCGCGGTCCAGCCCTGCGACTTCACCTCGTCGCCCGTCTCTTCGAACAGCTTCGTGTTCAGCCAGCCCACCACCTGGCCACCGCCGCTCGTCCAGAGCGTGTGGTTGGCATCCTCGGCGAACATCAGATGGTGAGTGCCGAAGCAGGTGCCGATGTGGGTGAGCTTCCGGGTCGTCGGGTCGTACATCGCGAGGTGCCGGCTGGATCGCGCGATCGGGAACAGCTTCGCCGAGGGATGGCTCGATCCCTCCTTGCAGACGTCGGGGTTGTCGGGCGGGCGCACGGCGGAGGTGATCCACAGCCGGCCCTTGTGGCCGATCATCGGGTTGTGGACGTTGTTCCGGCTGTTCCAGATCACCTCGTCGCTCCAGTAGGGCGACGGTTGCGGCATGTTCGGCGCCGCCGCCGGTTTGGTGTTCGGATCGCGGACGGTCAGCGTGATCTGGCTCGTCGTGTGGTGCACCGGATCCAGCACGGGGAGGTAATCGGCGCTGAGCTCGAGCGCTCCGTAGATCGGTCCGTTCGCATTGACGCGGGGATTCCGCCGGTCGGTCGAGACCTCGTCGTGAAGGTAGGCCTTCGGGTCGGCCCAGTCCCACTCGGTGATGACGACGTTGCGCTCCAGGCCCTGCGGCCGCGGCGGTGCCGGGGGCAGCTCGCCGGCGGCGATGCGATCGGTCCAGTCCGCGAACAGCGCCAGGCCCCGCCCGCCCAGCCGGTTGGCGCCCGCGAACATGTCGCCCCCGGCCTGTCCGGACAGGATGCGCCGCTCCCAGGCCGCGCGCGAGGAATCGAAGGCCCCCAGCGCGCGAGGGACCTCCCGCGTCGCCTTGTTCCCGAGCTGATGACAGGCCCAGCAGCCGCCCGACTTCAGGTTTCTCAGCCACTCGGCCTGGCTCCTGATGGTCGGCGAGATGCCGTTCCCCGCGGGAGCGGTGCCGTGGAACTCGCTCTTGTCCGGAACCCGCAGCAAGGAAAACCAGTACCCGGCCGGGTAGTACTCCGCCGCCGCACGCGGGCTGGGCGCCGCCACCGCGTTCAGGTTGAGGATCTGGCCCGGGGTGGCCCGAGCTTTCGGCGAATCCACGAGCCCGTAGCCACGCACCCACACGCTGTAGTTCGCCCTCGGAAGGTCGGGCAACACATAGCGCCCTCGATCGTCGGTGACGACGATCCGGACGAACCGGGTGGGGAGGTCGGTCGTCTCCGCGATCACCCACACGCCCGGCTCCGGCCCGTGCGGGCCACTCACGACTCCGCCAACGTCGTCGCTGTCGATCGGGATCGCTTCTCCGGCGGGTTGGGGGGCGCTGAACCCACCCAGCGACGCGACCAGGCAGATCGCGAGACCGAGACCTGCGTTTGTCGGGGTCGGCACTCTCATCGTCATGCTTCCATCTCTCCGCTCAAACTGCCGGACGATACATCGCCCACTTCCAGTTCACAACGGCCGTCCCCGACCCATCCCCTTGAGCAGCGCTTCAGCCCGCTCGCTCAGGTCGCTGCGCCCACTGCGTCCAGCCGCGACACTGCGAAGCTTGCGTCTAGCGCCGGCTCGCCCAGCGTATTGGGCGACAGCGTCCCGGAGGAGCTGCGCGGTCGTCCGCTTCTGCTTGCGGGCTATCGCCCTCACCTTACGGTAGTCGGCTTCTGCCAGGTAGATCGTCGTCTTGGTCAGGCGCGCGGGCCGATTCATCTCGTTCGCCCCGCACCGAACGTCTTGACCAGGATCAGCCCGGCGATGAAGCCGCCGACGTGGGCCGCGTAGGCGACGCCGCCCGCCTGCGAGCCGCCTCCCAGCAGCCCCATGCCCGCCACGAGCTGGAAGAGGAACCACATGCCGATCGATACCCAGGCCGGCATCTCCGCGGTGCCCGTCCCCATCAGCATGCGCACGCGCCTGCCCGGGAAGAGGAGCATGTAGCCGCCGAGCACGCCGGAGATCGCCCCCGAGGCCCCGAGGCTCGGCACAAGGGTGTTGCCGTGGGTAGCGACCGTGGTGAACACGTGGGCCAGCGAAGCGAGGACCCCGCAGACGAGGTAGAAGATGAGGTAGCGCCCGTGCCCCAGCGCGTTCTCGATGTTGTCCCCGAAGATCCAGAGATAAAGCATGTTGCCGGCGAGGTGGGCGATGCCGCCGTGCATGAACATCGAGACCAGGAGGGTCAGATAGACCGAGACCGGGGTGGGTTGCAAGCCCGGCTGCACGAACGACTGGCCGCTCACGGGATCCTCGACCCTGTGGGCCGGAGTCACCACGTCCTTCCCGGTGACGATTTCCATGGGGACGGTCGAGAACGCGTAGGTGAACCGGTCGTTCGCCCCCATTCCCTGCAGAAGCACGAACACCGCGATGTTAGCGGCGAGCAGGAGGAAGTTCACGAACGGGATCAGGGTCCGGTCGGAATTGTCGTCCGCAATCGGAATCATGCCCATACCTTAATTGTAGGGCTCGGTTGTGTCCCTGGCGCAGCTTGCGTTAGGCCAGGGCTGAGGTGCTCACCCCGCGCCTTCGGACCGCTGCGCTGACCCGTGCGGCCAGACCGTCCGGCAGCTTTAGAGTGATCGTGCGCATCTGGAAAGTCTGGTGGCCTGGGACGGAATCGAACCGCCGACACGCGGGATTTTCAGTCCGAACCAGCTGCGGCACGACCGGTCTCCATCTGTCGCTGTCGCCGTTGATCCAGCGAGTTACGACGACGCTCGATCCGGCCAGATGGCCGATCTTGTCGGTAGAGACAAATAGTTCTGCCAAGGTTCTGCCAAAGTCAAAGGCCACATGCGGCGACCCGCGTCCCGACGAATAGACCGATAGGACGTTGAATCCGCGGTCCACGGTGCGGGACTCATCGGTGAGAGACTTGGGGCCCCTTGGGGCTCCTGCAACCCTTGCACCAGCCATGCGAGAGTGCCGGCCTGAGCTCGGCGGGCCCATTTGGCCCGCATCGACGCATCGAACTTCCTTGCCTGCCTTGGACGGAGACACTACCCCCCTTCCGGTGTGATTGATGGTCAAGGTTTGAGATCGGCTTCTCAGCCTGGGTTGGCCGGATCTCTCGCCGCTCGTCGTCCGGCGGGACACGGACGACCTCTCGGACGTCAGGAGGTGCCTTCTCCGGTAGGGTGAGACCGAGATGGTCCAGGATCCGGCGGATCGCGACGGTGTCGGTGATGTAGGCAACGACCTTGAAGGGGATGGAGTTCTTCAGCACGTTCGGCGGCAACCCGGTGGCGTGCGCGGCCGGCCTGGCCGTGCTCGACGTGCTCGAGCAGGACGCTCTCCAGGCGCACGCCCGCCGCGTGGGCGAGCACCTGCTCGGCGCGTTGCGCGATCTGCAGGATCGCCGTCCCCTGATCGGCGACGTGCGCGGCTCGGGTCTCTTCCTCGGCGTCGAGCTGGTCCGCGACCGCGTGACGCTCGAGCCCGCCACTGACGAAGCCTCCTACGTCGTCGACCGCCTCCGAGCTCGGCGTGCTCGCCGGCACGGACGGTCCGTTCGCCAACGTCCTGAAGCTGTGCCCGCCGCTGATCTTCTCGGAGATGGACGCGAGTCTCTTCGTGCGGCGGCTCGGCGAGGTCCTCGACGAGGACGCCGTTTCCGGGTAGCTCTGACTCGCTTTCGACTTTCGCTTGCGGAGACTCCGGCCCGGGCGTATGAAAGCGAGGCAGGAGGTTCCGATGGAGTGGCTGAGAAGCATCCTGCCTTTCGTCGTCGCCGTGGGGCTGGTCGTTACCCCGGCCGCCGCGGCGCAAGCACCCGCAAAGCCCAAGCCGCCCTCCAGGCCCGCACCGCCCGCGGCGGAGAAGACGGACAAGACCAAAGCGGTCGTACGCTCGATCCTCGACCAGCACACCGACGCGATGCTCACCTGCGATGCTGTGCAGCACGAGAGCCGCGCCCTCATGGACGAGCTGTCCCGTCAGCTGCAGGAGAAGAAGCCGCTCGGCGAAGGGCTGGACCAGGTCGGGATCGTCCAGCAGCAGAACATGGAGTGCGTCGATTCGGTCAGGAGTTTCGTCCGCGCGAAGCTCGAGCCGACGGGCTCCAGCCCCGAGCTCCAACAGGAAGTCTGGACCACCTGGCTGAGCGACGTGCGCAAGAAGGCGGAATCGGCGACGGAGGGCTCGACGCTCACGCTCCAGGCGTCCCGCGGACCCACCTTGTGCCGGGCGGCGTTCGCCTCGCGGCCGGTCACCATCATCGAAGGCGGCCCGCTGCCCCAGGGCACGGCGGCGGTGTACAAGCGCGTGGCCACGCGCGCCGAGATCTGGGTGCCCGAGCACGTCGCCCAGTTCGCCTCCGCCATGCCCGGCGCGCCCTCCGCCCTGGTCCTCTGCGTCCGCGAGGAGATGCAGCGGACGGGCCAGGAGTACGGCCGCGGCATCCCCGCCTATCGTCGTGCGTGGGAGGTGCGGGCGGTCCGGGCGGCCGACGGTCTCATCCAGGCTCTCGGGGACTTCAGCACGCCGCCCCGCAGTCGAAGCGGCAGGGAGAACTCGGCGCCGGGCCGGCGCCCCACGCAGAGGTCGTCAAGTGGCTGGAAGCACAACAGCAGCCCTCGAAGTCGACGTGGACGGTGTGGCGGCGCCTGCAGCTGGAACAGAAGAGTGGCGGGTCCACCCGGATCTGGGGAGGTGTCTCGCCCGATGGCCGCTGGTTCGCCCACGCCGCCAACAATGGGGTCGCCCACCTGCTCGATGCGGACGGGAAGACCGTTCACGAGATCAAGGGTCCGAAGTACGGCGAGATGCCCGTCGCGTTCTCGCCGGACGGGAAATGGCTGGCTGCGGGCGCCGAAGGCGGCGTGCAGATCGTCGACGTGGCCACCGCTCAGGTCGCGCGGCGGCTCGCCCTCCCGAGGAGTCCCGCGGCCCTCGCCTTCTCTCCAGACGGCGCACGTCTGGTCCTGGGCGAGGCATACGAGTACAAGGACATCAACGTCAGCTTCTGGAGCGCGGCCGACGGACAGATGCTGAAGCGGATCAAGCTGAAGGACCACGCCCGCGGGGTCACCGAGCTCGCGTTCTCCGCCGACGGCCGGCGCGTCGTCATGGCCGCGGACGGCCATCTCTGGATCGGGGACGCGGAGGGGAAGGTCGCCGCGTCTCGCGCGGCGTGCGCGCGCGGCCTCGCTCTCTCACCCGACGGCTCGCTGGTCGCGCTGGCCAATCGCGGAGCCTCGACTCTCTGCCGGTTCGAGCTCGCGGACGGCTCCACGGGACGCACCCTGAAGACACTCGACGGCGATTCGCCTTCCGCCGTGGCAATCGCTCCTGACGGGCGCTCGATGGCGTCGATGAGCGGGTATGGCGACACGACGGTTCGCCTTTACACGCTTCCGGACGGGACGTTGACGGAGACGATCAAGGTGCCTGGCGGTGCCGAGGCCATCACCTTCGCGGCCGACGGCAAGACGCTCGTCCTGACCTCGGGTGGCGGGCTGACCGTTTTGCGTCGTATGCCTTGAGCCCGAGCGGGGCGGCCGTATATCGTTATTCCATCGGTCTCGCGCCGCCGCTATCGCGGCCGCGGCCGCCATCGGACTCATGGCGAGGGGACAGATGACCGGTGTCAGCAGGAGAGCATTCCTCATCCGCCGTGCCACCGCCGCGGTTAGCGCGGTCGGCGGCGCTCATGCCCTGGGTGGCCTCCTCGCCCGCGCCGCGCTGGCCGCGGACGGCACGTGCGGCCTCCAAGCCCTTCCGGGGGAAGAGAGCTACGGCCCGCTCGAGCCGGCCGGCCCCGAGCTGGCCCTGCCCGCCGGCTTCACCTACCGGAAGTTCGGCGAGACGGGGCCCTGATGTCCGACACCTCACGCCCAGCGCTCACGACGGAATGGCGGCCTTCGCCCTCACCAACGCCCACATCCGGCTCATCCGCAACCGATAGGATGTTGAATCCGACCGATAACCGATAGGATGTTGAATCCGCGGCCTCGGTCGCGGAAGTCAGCGGTGAGAGGCTTCGCCTTCCGGTGGACGGCGGTGCGGAATCTCGCTCGGATCGGCGTCGATCGGAAGACGGCGATGGAGATGGTCGGCCACAAGACCGAGAGCATCTACCGCCGGTACACGATCACGGATGAAGCAATGCTGCGCGATGCCTCCGCCCGATTGGCCGTGCTCCATCAGGCGGAGCGCGAGAACAGCCAAAGTACAGCCAAAGTCAGTGAGGACTCGGGCCCTCAGGCCCGGAGGCCCCACCCGCTAACTCATTCTCTTGCGGCGGATAGTTTGGTGGCCTGGGACGGAATCGAACCGCCGACACGCGGATTTTCAGTCCGCTGCTCTACCAACTGAGCTACCAGGCCAGCGCGGCAAACCCCGATTCAATCACAGGGCGTGCAACAGGTCAAAGCGCGAGCGCGCGGCCGCCTCCGCGGCGGGGCGGGCCGCCCCCGGATGCTATACTGCTCTCGTCGGGAAAGGAGACCCCATGTCCGCACCCCCCGCCGGCAAGCTTCCGAAAGACTACGATAAGCTGCCGGTGCCGCAGCCCCAGGCCACGAGCGCGCGCAAGCGCGAGCCCAAGATGCTGGCCGTCATCGATCCCGGCAAGTGCTTCGGGCGCGGTTGCGAGTTCTGCGTGGCGGTGTGCCCGGTCCCCGAGTGCATCACCCTCACCACCAACCCCGAGGCCCCCGACCTGAGCGTGTGCACGGTCAACTTCGACACCTGCATCGGCTGCATGGCGTGCGAGAAGTGGTGCCCCGACGACTACGACGCGATCCGCATGCTTCCCTTCGCGACCGTGATGGGGAAGCGGGAGGCCTACGAGACGGACACCTTCAGCGCGGAGATGCCGGCCAAGAAGTAGCCGGCCTCAGGCCTTCTTCTTCTCCGGCATGGGCAGCACGGCCGCCTTGTCGGGCCTGGCGGCGGGGGGGAGGTCCTCGAGCACGGGCAGGCCCAGCCCCTTCCGCAGCCGGTTGTCGATCTCGGCCCGCACGTCGGGGTTGTCCTTCAGGAACTGGCGGGCGTTCTCGCGGCCCTGGCCCATGCGCTCGCCGTCGATCGCGTACCAGGCTCCGGACTTCTCCACGACCTTGTGGTCGACCCCCAGGTCGAGGAGATCGCCTTCCTTGCTGATCCCCTCCCCGTAGAGGATGTCGAACTCGGCCTCGCGGAAGGGCGGGGCCACCTTGTTCTTCACGACCTTGACCTTGGCCCGGCTCCCGATGACCACCTCGGCCTCCTTCAAGGAGGCGATGCGGCGGATGTCGAGGCGGATCGACGCGTAGAACTTGAGGGCGCGCCCGCCGGTGGTGGTTTCGGGGTTGCCGAACATCACGCCGATCTTCTCGCGGAGCTGGTTGATGAAGATCAGGCAGGTCTTGCTCTTGGCCACGATGGCGGTGAGCTTGCGGAGGGCCTGGCTCATGAGGCGGGCCTGGAGGCCCATCTGGGCGTCGCCCATCTCGCCTTCCAGCTCGGAGCGGGGAACGAGGGCGGCCACCGAGTCGACCACCAGCACGTCCACCGCCCCCGAGCGGATCAGCACCTCGGCGATCTCGAGGGCCTGCTCGCCGCTGTCGGGCTGGGAGACGAGCAGGTTGTCGATGTCGACCCCGAGCTTCTGCGCGTAGACCGCGTCCAGGGCGTGCTCGGCGTCCACGAAGGCCGCCATGCCGCCCCGCCGCTGCGCCTCGGCGATCACGTGAAGGGCGAGGGTGGTCTTGCCCGAGGACTCCGGGCCGAAGATCTCGACCACCCGGCCGCGGGGCAGGCCGCCCACGCCGAGGGCGGCGTCCAGGGAGAGGGAGCCCGTGGGGATGGCGGGGACGTCGACCTTCTCCCGGCTGCCCAGGCGCATGATCGAGCCCTTGCCGAACTGCTTGTCGATCTGGGCCAACGCGGCTTCGATCGCCCGGGCCCGCTCGTTCTTGTCGTCAGCCATCGTCCTCTCCTTTTGCCTCAGTGCGTGAACAGGCCGCATGGTAGCCGCGGGTCGTGTCAGCGGGGGTCCCTTCGGGACGGAAAAGTGGGTGTCACACGCCGAGGACAAATCCCGCCGAGGCTCCAGGAGTGAAGCTGCGGTCGCTCAACGACTTGCGGGGAAGCTCGCCCCGGCACGCGGTTTGATCGACTGGTCGGCGTGCTCAGCATCCTGGCCCTGGCCGCGACGATCGATCTGGCCGTCCCCTTCGTCCCCCAGGACAAGGATACGTGCGGCGCCGCCGCCCTCGCCATGGTCCTCGGCTACTGGGGCCGGCCGGTGCCGCACTCCGAGATCGCCTCGGTGCTGGCCGAGCCCGAGCTGCGCGGGATCCGCGGCACCCGCCTCGCAGACTTCGCCCGCGAGCGCGGGCTCTTCGCCCTGGCCTACGAGGGCGACCTGGCGCAGCTCCGCGACTACGTCGGCAAGGGCCGGCCCCTGATCGTGGCCTGGAAGGTCGGGCGTGGCCGCTTCCACGACGTGGTGGTGGTCGGCTTCGACGAGGGGGCGGTCGTCGTGCACGATCCCGCCGAGGGGGCCGCGCGCCGCGTGGCCGCCCGCGTCTTCGAGGAGCGCTGGGCGGGCGCCTCCCACTGGACGCTCCTCGTGATGCCCGCGCCGTGAGCGGGCTCGTCCTCGCCGCGCTCATCGCGGTGGCGGGCGCCGGTCCGGGCGCCTCGGTCCCCGGCTACGAGGCGCTCGTGGCCGCCGGACTCGCCCACGGCCGCGCCCAGCGCCTCGAGGAGGCGGCCGCCGCCTTCGACCGCGCGATCGCGCTCGACCCCGCGCGGCCGGAGGCCTGGGTGGAGCGCGGGGGCGTGCGCTTCCTCGAGCACCGCTACGGCGACGCGGCGCGGGACCTCGAGCGCGCCCTCGCCCTGCGTGAAGACGCCTACGCGCGCGATCTGCGCGCGTCGGCCCTCTACCTCGACGGGCGGACCGACGCCGCCCTCGCGAGCTGGAACGTCCTCGAGGGACCGACCCTGCGCACGGTCTCGATCAACGGCCTTGTCCACACCAAGGACCGGGTGGCCCGCCGCGAGCTGGCCCTCGCCGAGGGCGACGTGCTGCGCCTCGACGCGTTTCGCGCGAGCCGCCGCCGGCTCGAGGAGACGGGCGTGTTCGACCGCGTGACCCTCCGGCCCGTGCCCCTGGGGGAGGGGCGGGCCGACCTGGAGGTGGCCCTCGGCGAGCAGCACGGTCTCGCCGGCAGCCTGGCCGACGGACTCGTCAGCGCGGGGGTGAACGCGCTCCAGGAGCGCGTGCGGGTGCGCTACGCGAACCTGCTCGGGAGTGGCCTGACCCTCGGCGGGTCGTACCGATGGGCGGAGAACCGGCCCGAGACCGCGCTGTTCTTCCAGGTGCCTCGGCTGTTCGACCTGCCCGTCTACCTGCGCGTCCAGGCTTTCCGCGGGCGCCAGGCCTACGCGCTCTTGGGCGGCTTCGGATCCACGCGCCGCGGCCTGGACCTGAGCCTCCGCCACGTGCTCGACGGGCGCACGGTCGTGCAGGCGGGCTTCCGCCTCCGCGCCCGGACGTTCTCGACGCCGCGCCCGGACGCGCCGTCCGGGGTCATCGCCGGAGTCGAGGCGCGGATCGAGCGCCGGCTCCTCGAGGGCCGTCGCGACCGTCTTGACCTCGCGGCGAGCGCGTTCCAGGCGGCGCGCGCCTTCGGCTCGGACCTCGAGTTCGCCAAGGCCGGGCTGGACCTCGGCTACCAGCACCACCTCGCACCGCCGGAGCAGGCGCGGATGGAGCCCTCGGTGCTCGCCGCGCGCCTGCGCCTCGGCTGGGGCGGGGCGGGGGCGCCGGTGGACGAGATGTTTGCGCCGGGAGGCAGCCCCGACATGGAGCTGCCGCTGCGCGCGCACCGTCAGGCACCGGACGGCATCCTCGGCGGCACGCCGCTCGGCCGCTCGCTGGTCCTCGGCAACGTCGAGTGGCGGCGACGCCTTCTGGGCTCCGGCCCTGTGCCGGTCGGGGCCGTTCTCTTCTACGACGGCGCGTGGGTGGGTCGAACGACCGCAGGTGCGGCGGTGTTGCACGACGTCGGCGTCGGGTTGCGGATTGGCCTTCCCGGCTCCGGCATCCTGCGTCTCGACTTCGGGCACGGGCTCACGGACGGGGAAAACGCTGTCTTCATTGGCTTGAATCAGGTGTTCTGATGGATTGAGGATCAGTAACTAATACCGATCGGATTTGCAAGGGCATCTTGTCTGTAAAGTACAGGTAATAAGGTAGTTAAGTACAGGATTTGACCTGCGCCATTCTTTCCGCGCCCTGAAAAAAAGGTTGGTAGTCCCAGTGTCCGGTCTGCTACAATCTGGTGTCTTGACGTGGGTCCCGAGCCGGATCTGGGGCCATAACCAGAACAAGGGGAAGGACTTGAAAGCAGGAGCATCTCGGAAGAAGGGTTCTCGGTCGGCGCGTTCGTCGGGCCGTCGGTCCCCCGCCAAGCGGCACAGCGCCCGTCCGCACAGGGCGCGCCAGCACAGTCCTCGCCGGCCCAGCCGGGGCAAGAGACCCAGCGCCCCCTCCCGAACGCGCAAGGGCAAGGCTCCCGTGACGCGGGCCCGTGCCGCAAGCCCCGCCCGCAGCACCCACGGAGCCGTCGTCCCGATCAAGCCCCTCAAGCGCCGCATCCCGCTCCCGTCTCCGATGCCGACGAAGCACGTGGCTCCGCCACGGCCGGCCCTGATCACTCCGGCCCGGTCGATGCCGCATGCGAAGGACCTGCGCCGGGGCGCGGCGCCCGCCGCCCCCGCACGGTCCCTCGTCCCAGTCCCCGACTTCAGCGAGGCGGGGGTCCTGCTCGCGATCACCTACTCGATCCGTGAGGGGCGCCGCGGCGAGTTCTTCGATCTCATGCGGGAGCTGAAGCCGCTCCTGGTGGCGATCGGCGGCAACGACGTCACGATCTACGAGGACCGTAGCCGCCCGAACTACCTGATGGAGGTCTTCAGGTTCAAGGACGAGGCGGAGTTCACCGCCTTCGACGACAAGTTCCACAAGGACCGGAAGATCGCCGCCATCTACGCGCTGCTGGACGACATCGTCGAGGCCGAGAAGAGCGATTTCAAGATCTTTGAACGGCGGTTGTAAGAACCGCTCGGACATCAAGCGGGGGGGCGCTGTGGTCGCGTCCCCCCGATCCCCCCCGCTTGCTCCGCCGCAATGAATGCGGCTTCGCTCGTCACCGTTGCCAATTGCTCACGCCCTCGGTTCCTGCTACACCTGGCGTCCTGACGTAACCTCTATCCCATGCCTTCTCCCTTTGCTCACGGCGTGGCGGGGCTCGCCGTGCACGTTCTCGCCTCGCGAGACCGCGAGGAGCTTCGCGACCCGTGGCGGATCGGGGTCACGGTCGGGGCCGCGCTCCTGGCCGATGTCGATCTCGCCTTCCGACTCGTGGACGGCCGCAATCACCACGGCGCGGAATCCCATGGGATCGGCTTCGCGATCCTGGCCGCGGTCGCGGGTGGGCTTGTGTTCCGCCTTCTCGGCTGGAAGCGTCCCTTCGCGTGCGGCCTCGCGGCCGGCCTCGCCTACGCCACCCACCCCCTCCTCGACTACCTGAACGTGGACACGAACCCTCCGATCGGCATCATGGCTTTCTGGCCGTTCTCGTCCGCCTATTACAAGTTCCCGTGGCCCATCTTCATGGACATCGGGCGTACACTCACCTGGACGACCGTCATCCACAACGTGGTCGCCGGGGCCTGGGAGGCGGCCCTGCTCCTCCCGCTGCTCTGGGCCGCCTGGCGTTGGCGGTCGGCGCGGCTCGGGGGGCCAGCATGGCGCGAGGGTTCGAGAGCAAGTCGGTAGCGGACCAGCAGGAGTCGGCGCAGGCGACCCCGGCCGCGCGGAGCCTTGACCCACGCGACCCCGCCGTCCTCCAGAAGAAGCGCCGTCTCGAGCTGTCGCGCATCGACGTGCTGCGCCAGCTCGAGACCGCGCGCGCCGAAGGGCATCGGGCCACGCTGAAGCGAGCCCTGGAGGCGCTCGACCGCGAGCTGGCGCGCCTCGGCTGAGCCGGGACCGCTTCAGATCTCGACGGCCAGGGCCACGCCGTTGCCGCCGCCCAGGCAGAGCGTGGCCACCCCGCGGGTCTTCCCCCGGTCGCGCAGCGCGTAGAGCAGGGTGGTCAGGATACGGGCCCCGCTGGCGCCGATGGCGTGGCCGAGGGCGACCGCGCCCCCGTTCACGTTGACCTTGGCCGGGTCCAGGTCGAGCTCGCGGCAGACCGCCACCGCCTGGACCGCGAACGCCTCGTTCAGCTCGACGAGATCGACGCTGGCTGCGCTCCAGCCGGTCTTCTTCCACAGCTTCCGGACCGCCTCGACCGGGGTCATCATCACCAGGGAGGGCTCGAGGCCGGCCACCGCCTGGGCCACGATGCGGGCGAGCGGCTTGCGCCCGAGCGCGGCCGCCGTCTCGGCCGAGCACACGACGAGCGCCGCCGCGCCGTCGTTCACCCCCGGCGCGTTGCCCGCGGTCACCGTCCCGCCGTCCTTGAAAGCGGGCTTGAGGCGGGCCAGAGCCTCGAGCGACGTGTCTTCCCGCGGGCTCTCGTCCACCGCGAAGGGCACGGGATCGCCCTTCTTCTGGGGGACGGGCACGGGAAGGATCTCGTCCTCGAACCGTCCGGCCTTGATGGCGGCGATGGCTCGGCGGTGGCTCTCCAATGCCCAGGCGTCCTGCTGCGCCCGAGTGACCCCGTACTTCTCGGCCACGATCTCGCCCGTGCAGCCCATGTGGTAGTCCTCGTAGGCGTCCCAGAGGCCGTCCAGGATCATCGAGTCGAGGGCCTCGCCGTGGCCCAGCCGCATTCCCTCGCGCACGCGTGGGAGGAGGTAGGGACAGTTCGACATCGACTCCATGCCGCCCGCCACCACCACCTCCGCGTCGCCGGCCGCGATCCCCTGCGCCGCCAGCATCACCGCCTTGAGCCCCGAGCCGCAGACCTTGTTGATCGTGAGGGCGGCCACCGAAGGCGGCAGGCCGGCGCGGATCGCGGCCTGGCGGGCCGGGGCCTGGCCCAGCCCGGCCGAGACCACGTTGCCCAGGATGACCTCGTCGACCCGCTCGCGGGCCACCGCGGCGCGCGCCACCGCTTCCTTCACGACCATGGCCCCGAGGGCGGGCGCGCTGAAGCCCTTCAGGGAGCCGAGGAACTTGCCGGTGGGGACGCGCACGGCGGAGAGGATCACGGCTTCACGCATCGGTCAGCCCTCCCGCGGCTTGAAGCGGCCGAGGTAGCGGGCGGCGCTCTCGAGGAAGCGGTTGCGCAGCTCCGGGTCGGCGATCCGGGCGGCTTCGGCGACGAGGGCCGGCGCCGATGGGGGCGGTTCCGAGGGCACGGGAGCGGAGGGCTCCGCGGGGACGGGTATCGGGGCCGGCCGGGCCTCGACGAAGCCCAGCGCGCGCGGGGCCAGGCCACCCGCGATCCTGCGCAGCCGCCCCAGGATCTCGTGCCGCATGCGCAGCAACCCTTTCCGCCAGCCCGCGTCGGGGACGCGGATGCGAAGGGCGTTGCCCTCGAGCGCGACCACCTCCGTGCGGCGGGCCAGCTCGGGGCCCACCGCCCGCGGCCAGGCGGCGCGCAGCAGGAGGAGCCGCCTCTCCGGGGTCGCTCCGAAGAGCTGCTCCGCAACATCGCGCTCGGCCGCGCGTTCCATGGTCACCAGACTACTCTAACGCTATACTGCCGGCTCGGGCGCGCAGGGCTCGAGAAGACCCAGGAACGGTTTCATGCTGTGTCCCCGCTGCCGCACCGACATCGACGTCCTGCCCGACCCCGGCGGCTCCATCCTCTGCCCCGGCTGCGGGGCCCGGCTCATGACCCGGCCCAGCGCGCGCGTGAGCGAGGACACGGCGAGGGCGAGCCGGCCCCTGCCCCCGCCCGCGCGACTCGATACACCGGTCTCGGGGACGCCCGCGCTCACCTGGCCCCCGGCCGAGGAACCCCCCGCACAGATCGAGACCCCTCTCGAGCAGGTGCTCGCCGAGCTCAAGGCGATCCGGGAGACCCAAGCGGAGGTCCTGGCCCTCCTGCTGGAGCGGCCGAGCGGCGCCGGGGGGGTCGAGCCCGACGGCGCGGGCGCCATGGAGCCCGGATTTCTTGCCCCCGCCCGCCCCCGCGTTCGTACCCTCCAGCGCAAGTCGCTGCTCCTGATCGACGACGATCCGGCCACGCGGGAAGCCGCGTTGGCGGAGCTGGAGCAGGCCCAGGTGCCGGTGCGGGCGGTGGCGGACGGCAATGCCGGGATCCAGGCCATCGCGGCCGAGAAGCCCGACGTGATCGCGATGGAGCTGGGGATCGGCGGGAGCATGGCGGCCAAGGACGTGATCAACACGATCAAGGCCACGATGGAGTGGGTGGACATCCCGATCATCCTCTACACGCGCCTCCCCGTGGAGAGCCAGAAGGAGGCCCGCACCCTCCACGGCGCCGACGACCTCGTGCTCAAGCGGAGCGGCCCCCCCACCCTCGTGGCCCACGTGATCGCCGCCTTCCGGCGCACCCCCTGACCCCTTGGAGCCGAAGCTGGTCCTCGCCTCGGCCTCGCCGCGCCGCGCCCGCATCCTCCGCGATCTCGGCATCACGTTCCGGGTGGTGGTGTCGGAGGAGGACGAGTCGCTGCGGCCGGGAGAGGACGGGGCGGCCGCGGTAGAGCGCCTGGCCCGCGCGAAGGCGGCGGCGGTGGCTCGGCGGGAGACCCTGCCGGTGCTGGCCGCCGACACCGAGGTCGTCTGCGATGGCCACATCCTGGGCAAGCCGGGCTCCGCCGAGGAGGCCTTCGTCATGCTCGCGCGCCTCGCCGGCCGCGCCCACGAGGTGGTGACCGGCGTCTGCCTCCTGGCGAACGGCGCCTGCCGGTCGGGCATCGAGCGCGCCACGGTGCGGTTCGCCCCCATGACCGACGCCGAGCGCGCCTGGTACGTGGACACCGGCGAGCCCATGGGCAAGGCGGGCGGATATCACGTCGACGGCCGCGGGGCCCTCTTCATCGAGGAGGTCACCGGCTCGCCCTCGAACGTGGCCGGCCTGCCCGTGCGCCTGCTCCTCCGCCTCGCGCGCGAGGCCGGGCTCGACCTGGGGCTGCCCCCGCGGTGAACGACGCCCTCTCCCGCCCGGCCGTGACGGCCACCGCCGCGGGCCGCCTCGCGCTCGTCCTTCACCCGGCGGCCCGCGCCGAAGCGTGGTTGCCCTGCTGATCCTGCTCGGCGCGCCGGGCGGGACGGTGGCCGGACGCTCGGACCTCGAAGACTCGTTGGGCCTGACCCTGGCCGAGCTGGCGTTGGCGTTGGCCGGGTACGAGGCGTGGAGCGGCGTCGGGTCCTACGAGACGCACCGAACGGCCGCGTTCGGCGCCGCCGCGCTCCTGGGCCTGGCCGCGCTTCGCGCTCACGCGCCGGGCCGCGTTCGTAGCCGCCCTCGTCGTGCTGTTTCTCTAGCCCGGGCGGCCTTCAGCGGCCGAGGGCGAGGCGGTCGGCCAGGGGCCGGGGCAGCCCAGCCTGCAGGATCTTGTTCTGCGCCCGCTCCACCCGATAGGGAACGCGGTGGATGGTCACCACCTTCGAGTCGCTGTCGTAGAACGCGAAGGAGGCAAGCGGGTTTCCGTCGCGGGGCTGACCTATGGAGCCGGGGTTGATGAGGTAGCGCGCGCCGGGCCGGAGCCGGAAGCGGAACCTCGTCCCCATGGTCAGCACGGTGTGGATCGCGTCCGGAGAGAGGCCGAAGATCACCGGGAAGTGCGAGTGGCCGAAGAAGCAGACCGGGAAGGTGGTCTGCCGGAACACGTTCAGGGCCTCGATCTCCCCGAAGATATACGCGTCCTCGTCGATGGGCGTGCCGTGGGAGATCGCGAAGTTCCCGTCCACCACCGACGGGCCCTCGGGCAGCCCGCGCAGCCACTTCATGTTCGAGGCGGTGAGCTTCTGCCGGGTCCACAGGGCGGCCTGCAGGGCCACGCGATTGAACAGCTCGCCCTCCTCGATGCCCGAGCAGACCTTGTCGTGGTTGCCGCGGATCGCGACCAGCGGCTTCAGCGTCCGCAGGATGTCCACCGCCTGGTTGGGGTTCGCCCCGTAGCCGACGAGGTCTCCCAGGAAGATTGCCTTGTCCCAACGCTTGCGCCGCACGAAGGAGACGACGGCGGACAGCGCTTCCCGGTTCGCATGGATGTCCGAGAGGATCAGGTATCTCATCGCGCGGTGTCTCGGATGCCTCGGGCGCCCAGCTTCTCCAAGACCTGACGGGCGGCAGCTTCCGGCGTCCCTTCCGAAGTGTCCACCACCACCTCGGACAGCTGGTACGAAGGCTCCCGCTCGGCCAGCAAGGCCCGCATTATGGCACGATTCGCGGCGAGGGGCCGGCGGCCGTCGGCGGGGACCCGGGAGAGGATGGTCGGCAGATCGCAGCGAAGCCAGACCGTCACCGATCCCTTCCGGAGCACCTCCCGGGTCGCGGGCTGGGCGAAAGCGCCGCCCCCGGCGGCCAGGACCAGGTGCCTGTGCCGCATCGCCTCCTGCGCGGCCGCCCGCTCCAGCTCCCGGAAGGCGGGCTCTCCGTCGTCGCGGAAGAGCTCGGCGATCCGGCGTCCCGTCCGCTCCTCGATCCGGGTGTCGAGGTCCAGGAAGGTCCACCCCAGGCGCTCGGCCACGAGGGGGCCGATCGTGCTCTTGCCCGCCCCCATGAAGCCGACGAGGACCACGCGTTCAGGGGCCGCGGGCGAGGCCGGGTCAGCCACCGCCGGCGCCTCGGGCGAGCAGCTCGTAGAACTCGGGGAACGAGACCGACGCGCACTCGGCCTCCTCGATGTCGGTCGGCCCTTCGGCGGCGAGGGCGGCGACCGCGAATGCCATCGCGATCCGGTGGTCGCCCCGCGACCGCACGGCCGCGCCCCGCAGCGGCCGGCCTCCGTGAACGGAAAGGCCGTCGGGGCGCTCCTCGACCGAGCCTCCCATCCGGGCCAAGGCTTCGGCGAGGGCGGCGATCCGGTCGCTCTCCTTGACCCGCAGCTCGCCCGCCCCCGACACCGTGAATGTCCCCTCGGCGAAGGCCGCGGCCACCGCGAGGGCCGGCACCTCGTCGATCAGGGCCGGGACGACCGCCGGGTCCACCGTGACCCCGCGGAGGCGCGACGAGCGGGCCGCGATCCAGCCCACGGGCTCGGGGTCGGTCGAGGTGAGGCCGGTCTCGACCTGGGCGCCCATGGCCTTGAGCACGCCGAGGAACGCGCTGCGGCCGGGGCTCAGCAGCACGCCGTCCAGACGCACCTCGGAACCGGGCAGGATGAGCGCCGCCACCACGGGGAAGGCGGCGGAAGAGGCGTCGCCCGGCACCGTGACCTCGGCCGCCCGCAGCCGGGCCACCCCGCGCACCGAGACCGCGAGGCCGGCGCGCTCGACGGGCACGCCGAACCGCGGCAGCATGCGCTCCGTGTGGTCGCGGCTCGGGGCGGGCTCGCGCACGGTGGTGAGGCCCTCGGCCTGCAGTCCCGCCAGCAGCACTGCGGTCTTGACCTGGGCGCTCGCCACCGGCGAGTCGTAGGCGAGAGGGCGGAGCCCGCCGCCTTCGATGGTGAGCGGCGGGTTGCCGCCGGTGCTCGCCACCCGGGCGCCCATGAGGCGCAGGGGGACCGCCACCCGCTCCACCGGGCGGCGGCGCAGCGAGTCGTCTCCGGTCAGCACCGATGGGAAAGGCCGGCCGGCCAGCGCCCCCGCCAGCATCCGCAGGGTGGAGCCGGAGTTGCCCGCATCGAGGGGCCCGGCGGGGGCCCGCCAGGCTTCGAGCCCATGGCCACGGACCCGCACCTCGCCGCCTTCCCGTTCCACCTCCACCCCGAGGGCCCGCAGGCAGGCCAGGGTGGAGGCGCAGTCGGCCGCGCTCGCGAAGTTATGGATGCGGGTCTCGCCCTCCGCCATGGCTCCCAGGATCGCCGCCCGGTGCGAGATGGACTTGTCACCGGGGAGGTGGAAGCGGCCGCGAAAGCTTCGGGCGGGGTGGATGCGCACGGCGAGAGGCGCGATCGTACCACGAAGAAAGGAGCCACCCACCGCCGCAAGTGGCGGCAGGACCGCACCTTGACGGCGTAGGAGGTGCGTGCTAGCGTGCAGGCACTTGCCGTCCGCCGCTCGACGAGAGAGCCGAAAGCGCCCCTCAAGAGATGACGACGACCCCCGACACCCGGACGGTCAAGCTCGACGTCGCAAGTCGTTTCGAGATGCTGGAGGTCGTTCAGACCGTCCTCGCGCAGGTTTCCGCCCTGGTCGGCTTCGACGAGGACGCCGCCCACTACTTGAGCGTGGCCGTGCGGGAGTCCGTGGTCAACGCCATGAAGCACGGCAACAAGATGGACGAGGCCAAGAGGGTCGAGGTCTCGTTCACGATGCGGGCCCGGGAGCTCGAGGTCATGATCCACGACGACGGGGCGGGCTTCGACCCCGACACCGTACCCGACCCCCTGGCCCCCGAGAACCTGCTCAAGGCCTACGGCCGGGGGATCTTCTTCATGCGACAGTTCATGGACGACGTGTCCTACTCGTTCCCGACGAAGGGGGGGACGGTCGTGACGATGGTGAAGCGCCTTCGTCACCCTTGAAGGAGAGGTCCATGCGTTCACGGAAGGGCGCCCTCGCCGGGCTCGTCTTCGCCGCCGCCTCCGTGGGTGCTTGGGCCCAGGACGACCCCCACGCGGCCTGCACCGCGGTCGGCTGGGTGCCGCGGGAGATCCTGGAGCGTCCGGTCGCGCTCCGCATCGGCATCGGAAACTCTCACGATCCGGTGACCACCGCGTCGAAGGAAGCCCAGGCCTTCTACGACCAGGGCCTCGCCTATCTTCATTCATACGTCTGGGTGGAGGCCGCCCGCTCCTTCCACGAGGCCCTCCGCCGCGACCCGGACCTGGCCCTCGCCTGGGTCGGCCTGTCGCGGGCGTACTCGGGCCTGGAGGATCCGCGGGCCGCCCGGGACGCCGTCGTCCAGGCCCAGGAGCGGGCGGGCAAGGCGAGCGCCCGCGAGCAACGCCGGATCGGGCTGCGCGCGAAGCAGCTCGAGGCCATGGAAGAGCTGCAGAGCGCCTCGAAGCACCTCGCCTACAAGAAGGCGCTCGACGAGGCCTTGGCCGCCGACTTCGACGACGCCGAGCTGTGGTGCCTGCGCGGCAACGCGGAGGAAGCCTCGGCCGCGGGCCGCGGCCAGCGGGGCGGGGCGGCCTCGGTGGCGTTCTACCGCCAGGCCCTCGCCGTGTTCCCCGACCACTTCGCGGCCCACCACTACCTCATCCACTCCTACGAGATGATCAACCAGGTCGACCTCGCCCTGAAGCACGGCGAGGTGTACGCCCGGCTCGCGCCCCGGGTGCCGCACGCCCAGCACATGTGGGGCCACGACCTGCGGCGGGTGGGCCGCGTGGAGGAAGCGATCGCGGCCTTCACCCGGGCCGACGAGCTCGAGAAGGCGTACTACCTGGCCGAGAACATTCCGGCCGGCGTGGACTGGCACCACCCGCACAACCTGGACCTGCTGGCCGGCTGCTACCAGCACCAGGGCCGGATGAAGACGGCCGCGAGCTACCTGCGCGAGGCGGCGGCCGCCCCGGCCGTCACGGAGTACCTGGAGTTCAACCGCAAGGGATGGGTCGGGCTCCTCCTCGCGAGCCGGCGCCACGAGGAGGCGCTCGCGGCGGCCCGGGAGCTGCAGCAGGGAAAGGGGACGTCGACCCGGGCCGTCGGCCACGCGCTGGCCGGGCACGCCCTGCTCGCGACGGGCCGGCTGGCCGACGCCGAGGCCGAGCTGCGGTCCGCGCAAGGGGAGCTCGACGCGATCGGCGAGGACCCGGCGCCGGCACGGGTGAGGCGCTCCGCGGTCTCGCCCTACGTGGACGGCCTCCGAGGCGAGCTGCTCCTGCGGAAGGGCCGGAGGGACGAGGCCCGCGAGGTCCTGAAGGACGTGCAGAAGCGGATCCGGGCGGTGCCGGGGCCGGACGCCTGGACCGAAGCCCTCTTCCGGCTGGAGGCCATCGCGCGCTTGGCCCGGGACGTGGGGGACTGGGAGCTGCTCGACCACACGGCGCGCCAGATGAGCGACCACGACCCGGCCTACGGGGGAACGCGCTACGCGCTCGGGCTGGTGGCCGAGCACGGGGGCGACCGCGAGGCCGCCCGCCGCGAGTTCGACGCCGCGCTCGGCTACTGGCAGAAGGCGGATCCGGATCTGCCCGAGCTGACGGTCGCCCGCGCGTCGCTGAAGAGGCTGGCGGGTACGATGTCGCCGCTACCCCCGCGCGCCGGGTCGGAGTGAATCCGCCCGCGGCTGGGCCCAGGAACGCCCCGCCCCGCCTGCCCCCCATCCTGCGCAGCAAGCTCATCGCCGGCCTCGTCATCCTGATCCCCATCATCGTCACCGCGAAGGCGCTGATCTGGCTCTTCAGCTACCTCGACGAGCTGGCTCAGCCGCTCGCCGTGGCTTTCCTGGGCCGGACCATACCGGGGGTGGGCTTCGTCCTCATGGTGGGGGTCGTCTTCCTGACCGGCGTGCTCTTCTCCTCGGGCCCCATGCGCCGCCTGCTCGACGGCATCGACGACGTCCTGGGCCTCGTCCCCGTGGTGGGCGCGGTCTACGGCACCACCAAGAAGGTGCTCGAGGGCTTCGGCAAGAGCGACTCGGAGGCGGCGTTCAAGCGGTTCGTCCTGGCCCGGCTGCCCGGGCGCACCACCCCGGGCTTCCTCACCGGCAGCTTCACCCTGAAGCGCGCGGACGGCTCGACCCAGGTGCTCTGCACCGTCTACGTGCCCACGAACCACCTCTACGTGGGCGACGTGGTCGTGGTCCCGGAGGCGGACGTCATCGACACCGACCTCTCGGTGGAGGACGGGGTCAGCCTCATCCTGTCCGTGGGAGCCTCGGTGCCGGCGACGGTGGCGGAGACGCGCGGCTGACGGACGCTCGGGGGCGCCCCTCGTCTCTGGCTCTTTCTAAAGCTGCCAGGCGAGACACGAGCCCGCGATGGCCAGAGTGATGAGAGTCACGGGAATGCCCACGCGCGCGTGCGCCCGCCAGCCGATCCGTACGCCCCGCCGCGCGGCGGCGTCGACCACGATGATGTTGGCGATGCTGCCGACGATCAGCATGTTCCCCGACAGGGTGCTGGCGAGGGCGAGAAGCGGTCCGGCCAGGGAATGTTTCGCCAGGGGAAGGAGCAGCATGACGGCCGGGACGTTGGAGACGGCGTTCGATAGGACCAGCGTCGTCATGAACAGAGGCAGCGGCCGTTCGAGGTGAACGCCGGCCGCCTCCAGGTCCCCGACCATTGCCGCCACCAGACCGGTCCGCTGAAAGGCGTGGTTGACGACGAAGAGGCCGGTGAAGAGCACGAGGAGCTCCCAGTCGACCAGGCCCAGCGTCTTGTTCGAGTGCATCCGGCGGCTCATCAACAGGATTCCGGCCCCCACCAGGGCGGCCACCTCTCGCGGCCACGGGGTGAAGAGGAAGACCAGCAGCAGCACCCCGGCGACCGCGAGCCCCTTGGTCGACTGCCATCGGTCGAGTCGAGGAGCGCTCTCCTCGGGCGTCTCCCCGGAGCTCGGAGGCCCTTCCGCCAGGGCCCAGCGGCCGCGCGCTTGCGCCGCGATGACGACCCAGGTGACCACGAGCCCGAGGCCGACCGGGACGGCCGCCTCGGCCAGATAACCACCGAAGGACAGCTGGAGCGCGCTCCCGATCAGCATGTTCTGGGGGTTGCCGATCAGGGTCGCCGCCGAGCCGACGTTGGCGGCACACGCGAGGGCGAGCAGGTGCGGAACCGGGTTGAGGCCGCGGCGTGAGCAGGTCTCGGCGAGCACGGGTGCAACCGAGAGACAGACGATGTCGTTGCTGAAGACGGCCGACAGCGCCCCCGCGACGAGGACGACCGCGCCCAGCAGCGCGGCCGGGGAGAGCGGCAGGCCAGCCAGCGTCGCCGCGATCCAGGGATAGAACCCCCCGAGCTGAAGCTGGGCGGACACGACCATGAACGAGAAGAGGAGCAGGATGGTGGGCAGATGGATCGACCGAGCGGCCTCTCCGGGACTGACCGCCTCCATGCCGATCAGGGCGATGGCGCCCAGCAGCGCGACCCCCGTGCGGTCGAGCTGGAGGAACGGCAGCCCGCCCAGGACCATGCCCAGGTAGACCAGGAAGAACACGAGGACGATGGCCGTGGTCATGTATTCTCGCCCACCCCCGGCACCCGGGCCGTGGGATCGGCCGGGTACTTGCCGAGGTTGTCCATCAGGACGAGGCTCCCGAGTTGGCCCGCGCTCCCGTGCTCCCTCGAGAAGTCGAGCACGTCCGCGCCGATCCCGCGGACGGCGTTCTTGACCGTGGTCTCGAAGCGGAGGGCGTGCCTCCGCCCCCCGATCCGCCACAAGCGGGAACGAGGAGAGCGGGCGCCCGCAGGACGCGACGATGGCGTGCCACGCGCACCCGCTGCAATCAAGGCCGGGCGAGGGGAGCCTTGAGGATCACGACCGGCTCCAGTCTTGCGTTCGGCTTGAGGCGGCCGTCCGGCCCCAGGCGATCCAGGAGGCTGTTGGCGATGTAGTAGAACTCCGAGCCCACGATCACACCGGTGGTGGGAATGGCGAAGGCCGGATTGCGGCTCTCGAGTATGTCGAGGGAGACCACCCGCAGGCCGTCCTTGTCCAGGCGCAAGCGGACGATCCGCTCGGTCCCCGCGCCGTTCTGCACCGCGATGAGACCCGAATCGTGCCGGTACAGCCCATCCACGCCGTGCAGGCTGACGTTCGGCGGGTGGGGGAGAGGGCGGAGGTCGCCGCTCGCGGCGTCGACGATCGAGATCCCATGCTCGAAGTCGGCCACGTAGAGGCGCTTCTCGTCGGCCGAGAGGGCGATCCCGTTCGGGTGCCCGAGGCTCCAGGGCTTGAGCAGGAGCTCCGGAGCGTCCTTGCCCGGATCGATGCGCCACACCGTCCCCGCCTCGCTGTCGGTGAGGAAGGCCCGGCCGTCGGCGGCGAGGGCGACGTCGTTGAAAAGGTGCCTGGCCTTGGCGTTGTCCATGAGGTAGCGCCGGGCCAGCGTCCCGGTGCCCAGGTCGTACACGAGCGCGGCGGAGCAGCCCTCCTGCGCCCCGGCCGCTTTGCCGGCGGCGGTCATTACCCAGAGGAGGCGCCGCTTCGCGTCCACGTTCATGCCCAGGACTTCCCAGAGCCCGTCCTGGCCGCTCGTGGCGAAGTCCCGGATCCGGGGCTGGGCCGACCCCTCGACGTTCCCGGCGATGCGCACGATCTTGCGCTTGAAGAGGCTCCCCAGGAAGAAGTCACCCGTCACCGGATCGTGGGCGAGGCCCTCGGGGATGAGGTCGCGCTCGGGGACGCGAAAGGCCTCGGTGCTCGTGCGCGCGACCACGCGCTGGTCGAGCGCGCGGTCGAGCAGGGCCATGAACTCCGGCTTGTTGCGGAGAGGCAGGAAGGCGTTCTCGGCTTCGACGTCGAGGTCGAGGCCGGTCGCGATCGCCTGCTCGAGGTCGCGGAGGGCTCCCGCGGCGTCCCCCGCCAGCGCCCGCTCCCGCGCCAGGAGGAAGAGCACGCCCCCGTGATCGGGGGCGGCTCGGAGCTCGCCTTCGAGACGGTGGATCTGCTCGGTGTGCTCGTCGGCGGCGGGGGCCGGCGCGGCCGACAAGAGGGCCGCGCTGAAGAGGAGGGGAGCGCGCAGCGTCGGCAGCGGCTTCATCCCGGGACTCCACCGGGCGTCGCCCCCCGACAACCCCCGTGGCTCTAGTCTAGCGCGTCAGCACTTCCTCGAAGAAGGCCAGGGCCCGCGGGTCCTTGGACTGCCCGAGCCAGAAGATCGCCTCGCGCCGCACCACCGGGTTGCGGTTGGTGCGTCCGCGTCGCTCTCCTCCATCCGTTGCATGAGACGGCGGGTCTCGAGAATCGGTTAGGAATACCTACCGGCGCTCGAGCCTCAGCAGGGCGTTTTCCTCGGGTCCCACCGCCAGGGGGTGCACGGCCAGGGTGGGCGTGCCCTCGAGCTGCTGCCGCTCGTCCGGTCCCACCAGCACCAGGGTGGGCCCGTGGTCCAGGGCCTCCTGGATCTCCGGCAGGCCGTCCACCTCCCGCACGTGGCCGTCGTTGTAGAAGTAGCCCGCCATCCAAGCGGTCCGCCAGGCCCCCCAGGCCAGCACCTCGCGGCCCATCGCGGGAACGAAGAGCCGGCGGCCCGACTGGTGGCGGGCCAGCACCGGTGGAGCCGCCAGGGTCAGGAGCAGGATGGCACCCGCCCCGCCGATCCTCAGCAGGCGCAGCGCGCCCACGGGGTCGGCCCCAACCCGCCGCGAGAAGCCCAGGGCCACGATCAAGCACCAGAGGCCGAAGGGGACGGCCAGCGGCCAGTCCGGCTCTCGGAAGCGGAAGCGCAGGAAGGCCGGAGTGGCGGCGAGCAGCGCGCCGAGGACGAGGCCGACGAGCGCCGCCGCGCGCGGGCCGGCCCACCAGGCCGCCGCCGGCTCCGCTGCGATGAGGCGTGCGGCCGCCCGGCCCATGAGCAGGACCAGGGGGGGCACGCAGGGCAGGATGTAGCCGGGCAGCTTCGAGCCGGCTGCGGAGAAAAAGAGGAACGGCACCAGGAACCAGAGGAGCAGGAACAAGTCGGCCCGCGATTGGCGCGGCCGGAGGCCGCCCAGCGCGGGCCCCAGCAAGCCCGACCAGGGAAACAAGCCGAGCAGGATGACGGGGACGTAGTAGTAGGGCGGCCCGGGGTGGCTGTGGATCGTCGAGATGAACCGATCGACATTGTGGTTCAGCAGGAACACCTCGACGAATTGCCAGCCCTGGTCGCGCAGGATCGCCGCGTGCCAGGGGCCGGCCACGAGCAGGAAGAGCAGGAATCCGAGCGGCGAGAGGAGCGCGCGCAAGAATCGCGCATCCCGGCTCACGAGCAGGTAGCCGCCAACAACGAGGCCGGGCAGCAGCAGACCGAGCGGGCCCTTGGCCAGGGTGGCCAGGCCCATGAAGCCGTAGGCCACGGGCACGGCGAGCCGGCCCGCGATCCCGAGCGCGAAGAGGGCGAGCAGGGCGATGGCCGTGGTTACGGTGGCCGCCAGCAGCGCGTCCATCGAGGCCGCGCGGGCATAGGCGACGGGCAGGAAAGAGGCGGCCAGGACGAAGCCGGCGTGAAGGCCCGCGGCGCCGCCGAAGAGCCGCGCCCCCACGAGGGCCGTCACCCCCACGAGGCCGAGGCCGGCCAGGACCGAGGGGAGGCGGGCCGCGGTCTCGGTCTCGCCCAGGAGGCGGAAGGCCGCCCCTGCGAGCCAGTAGTAGAGCGGCGGCTTCTCAAGCCAGGCCTCGCCCTGGAGGGTGGGCCGGACCCACTCGCCCGCCCGCTGCATCTCGATTGCCACCCGGACGTAGCGCGGCTCGTCGGGACCGAGGAGGGGCACGGCGCCCAGTCGGAACGCGAGGAGGGCCGCCGCGAGGGCGAGCAGGAGGGCGGTCCCACGGGGAGACAGGGCTTGGACCATCCGGTGGGGCATCCTACAATCGCAGCTTCGGGAGGGGAAACGTGCTTCGGCGGGGACGGGCGGCTTGACCTGGCGTCTGGGCGCGGTGGCGACCGAGGCCGCGCTCCGGGCGGGCGCGATCCAGAAGGAGCGCTACGGCCAGGAGGTGCGGATCGACTACAAGGGCGAGACCGACCTCGTGACCGAGGTGGACCGCGTGTGCGAGGCGGCCATCCTGGAGACGATCCGGGAGCGCTTCCCCGACCACGACATCGTGACCGAGGAGACCGCAATCGCCCGCACCGGCTCGCGCTACCTCTGGCTCATCGACCCCCTCGACGGCACCGTGAACTTCGCCCACGGCTACCCGTTCTTCTGCGCCTCGGTCGGGGTGGCGGTGGACGGCCAGGTGGTGGCGGGGGCGGTCTACGACCCGATCAAGCACGAGCTCTTCACCGCCGAGCGCGGCGCAGGGGCGCACCTGAACGGCCGGCGGCTCCGGGTCTCCCGCTCGAGCGAGCTCATCAAGAGCCTGCTCGTGACGGGCTTTCCCTACGACATCCGCGAGGACCTGCCGGGGAAGCTGCGCTGGTTCAACCGGCTCATGGGCCGGGCGCGGGCGGTGCGCCGCGACGGCTCCGCCGCCCTCGATCTCTGCTACGTAGGGGCCGGGCGCTTCGACGGCTTCTGGGAGGAGCGCCTCAACGCCTGGGACATGGCCGCCGGCAACCTGGTGGTCGAGGAAGCGGGAGGCCGCGTCTCGCGCTTCGACGGCAAGCCGCTCGGCCTGGAGCCCGACGAGATCCTGGCCACGAACGGTGGGATCCACGAGGCGATGATCGCGGTCTTGCAGGAGGCGGGCAAGCCGTCGCACGCCGCGGGCCGCCGCTGAGCGGCCCGCGGCGCCCCGTGCCGGAGTGGCGGAACTGGCAGACGCACCGGGCTTAAACCCTGGAGCGGCGCAAGCCGCGTGTGGGTTCGACTCCCACCTCCGGCACCACTCGTCAACGACTTAGCGCCGTCGCGTGCGTCTACCACTTCCGCCAATTCAGCCTCTCTGTGCCCGTACTGTGCCCGTTCTCGGAAACGGGACCATCTTGGGGGCCTCGGGCCCCCGGCCCGCCGTCGCCTTCGCCAGCCGGGCGAGCCCCTCGGCCAGGTCGGCCTCGTTCACGATGCGGTAGCGGTCGAAGACCGAGCGCGTCTTCCAGCCGCAGAGCCCCATGATGACCCGCTCGGGGACGCCTGCCCGCGAGAGGTTGCGCGCAGCCGTCCTCCGGAAGTCGTGGGGGATGCGGTGGGGCAGCCCCGCCTCCTCGCACGCCTTGCGCCACGCGCCCCGGAAGTCGCGGATCCGCCGCCCGTCGCGGTGGAAGACGTGCGGGACGATGCTCCCTTTCGCCTGCTCGACGGCCGAGGTCACCTCGCGCTGGTGCTCGATGAGTGCCGCGAGCGCGGGCAGGGCCTTGAACGGAAGCGTCCGGGGCTCGCCGTTCTTGGTCTGCTCGATGCGGAGCACGCCGGCCTCGAAGTCCACGTGGCACCATTCCAGGCCGAGCGCCTCGCCACGCCGCCAGCCGCTCCAGAACAGGAACTCGACGATCGTGGCCACCTCCTCCGGCAGGCGCGCGAGGACCGCCCTGAACTCCGCCTCCTCGAAGAAGCCCGTCCGCCGGTTGTTGACCGAGATGATGGGGAAGGCGGGCCGCTGGGGGAGCTGCTGTTCGAGAAGGGGAACGGCCGTGAATTGGCCGCAGAAAGGCACACAGGACCCAGCGGGGATCCGTCATGACGGTCCCACCCGCGGCTTCCGGAGGGCTTCATGCGGGCACACTTCGGGCACAGGCGTTCGTTGGGACTGCGACTGGCGCGGGCCGGAGAGCCCTCCCCGGATTGAGAATCCGGCGCGTCCCGAGGCCGGTCGCGAACCTGGGGGAGTAGGGGCATGGGTAGGGGAGGGGGGTGTTGACATGGGGTAGACACCTGATAGGCTGTCTTCTGCGCCTGAGTTGAGACGCTAAGCGCCTCGTGCGGGGCTCTAGGCCCTGCCTCAGACGCATTTCCCTTGTCTTCCCCTCCTTTGTTCCCCCGTGTAGAGTGTGGCTCGTGCGGATCGCGTATCTCGACGAATCTGGCACACCGGAGGAGGCGGGCGGGACTTCCCATTTCGGGCTCTTGGCGCTCTCGATCAATGCCCAAACGTGGAAGGAGAAAGACCGGATCGTTAGCGCCATCAAGGCCACGTTCGGACTTGAACAGGCGGAGATTCACGCGGCCTGGATGGCGCGCCGGTACTTGGAGCAGGAGCGGATTGCCGGATTCGCGGCCATGGGTCGTGCCCAACGCCGTGCAGAGGTCAAGGCTGCGCGAGAGCACGCCCTCGTCCGTAAGGCCGCAATTCAAGGGCCGGCCGGTGTCAAGGGAATGCGGAAGAACTTCGAGAAGACGGACGACTACATCCACTTGACGCTCGACGAGCGGCGGGAGTTCTTGAGGAAGATCGCCGATGCAGTCGCGCTGTGGCCCGATGCCCGCATCTTCACCGAATGCACCGAGAAGGCCGCCTACGCGAAGATCCCTGAGCCTACCAGACCGCTCTTCGACGAGGCGTTCGATCAAGTCGTGACCCGGTTCCACCACTTCCTCCGCCAGCTGACCCCCTTGGACTACGGGATGCTGGTCCAAGACCACAACGAAACGGTGGCTGATCGGCTCACTCAACTAATGCGACGATTCCACCGCGAGGGCACGAGATGGACAGCGCGCATCCCGTTCCTCGTGGAGACTCCCCTCTTCGTGGACAGTCGCCTCACGAGCTTGGTCCAAGTTGCCGACCTCTGCGCCTATGCATTCCGCCGCTACGTCGAGAACAACGAGACCGACCTCTTTGACCGCGTCTTCCCGAGTGTGGACGAGGCGGGCGGTAGGCGCGTTGGAGCGCGTCACTACCGAGGCGCCAAGGCGTGTCCCTGCCGAATCTGCCAGGAACATTGACGCCGACGACTTCCGGTGTGCCTGTTCTGTGCCCGTCTTACGTGGGGGTACGGTCCCCAACGTCCCGCATGTCCCGAAAGCCGTCGCGGGAAGTCGCTGAGCCTCCGAGAATGCGGGACGAAGGGGTACGATGGGGAACGTGGGGCGGGAGCCCTGGAGTTGGCTTAAACCCTGGAGCGGCGAAAGCCGCGTGTGGGTTCGACTCCCACCTCCGGCACCACTCGTTCGACGACGTAGGGGAGTGATCACGTGGATCTTCGTCCGGGCCTGACCCGGCGTGCTTTCCTGGGCGTGGCCGCGGGCCTGGCTGCGCTTCCGGCCGTGGCGGTGGCCGGAGTCGAGGAGGTCCTCCGCGGTAGGCGGCGGATGCTCCAGGTGAACGGATACGCCATGTGCGCGGAGACTCCGCTCGAGGCGCTCACGACGTACCTCACGCCGAACGACCTTTTCTTCGTGCGGAACCACTGGATCCCCCGGATGCCCGACCCAAAGACCTGGGCGCTGAGGGTGGACGGGGAGGTGGGAACGCCGCTCGAGCTCTCGCTCGAAGAACTGAAGGCGATGCCGCAGACCACCGTGACCTGTGTCCTCCAGTGCGCGGGCAACGGGCGCGCTTTCATAAACCCGGTCGTCCCCGGGGTGCAATGGAAGCACGGGGCGGTGGGGAACGCGCGCTGGACAGGGGTGCGGGGTCAAGGATCTGCTGGTGAAGGCGGGTCTCAAGGCGGCGGGCAAGCACCTGCACACGTTCGGTACCGACAACCCGCCCGGGAAGGTGCCCCCGTTCTCCCGGAGCCTGGAGATCGAGAAGGTCCTGGAGGATGGCCTGGTCGCCCTGGAGATGAATGGCGAGCCCCTCCCGGCGCCTCATGGGGCCCCCGCGCGTCTCGTGGTACCGGGTTGGGCCGGGGACCACTGGATGAAATGGCTGGAACGCTTGAGCCCGCAGCCCGAGGCGCAGAAGGGCTTCTACATGGACGTCGCCTACCGCTTTCCCGACAAGCCGGGCGGTCCCGGGGTTGCCTTCAAGCCGGAAGAGATGCATCCCGTCACGGAGCTCTTCGTCAAGTCGAACATCTCGGACTGCCCGAAGAAGGCCAAGGTGGGCCGGCCGGTGACGCTGCGCGGATCCGCCTTTTCCGGCGCCCCCGACATCGGCAAGGTGGAGATCAGCGTCGACGGAGGATCGACGTGGAGGGACGCGGTTCTCGATCGCGAGCATGATCCCTACGCGTGGCGCTTCTGGTCCTTTCCGTGGAAGCCCGACGCCCCCGGCAAGGCCAGGCTCCGGGCGCGCGCCACCGACAGCCGGGGGAGCGTGCAGCCGAAGGAGGCGGTCTGGAACCAGAGCGGGTACCTCCACAACGCCTGGCACGGGGTGGAGATCGAGGTGACGGCATGAAACGGATCTGGCTTGCCCCGGTCCTGATTGCACTTGTGAGCGTCGGCGCGGCGCCCAAGGCCTCGTTCGACCCCAAGCTTCCGGTTTTCGGTGCGCGGCTCGCCATGTTGCCCGCCGGCCCGGGCAGGGAGATCGCCGCGAGGGCCTGCCTGAGCTGCCACTCCTCCGACATCCTCCGGCAGCAGCGGCTCACCGAAGCCCAATGGGCGGCCTCGGTCAAGAAGATGATCGGCTGGGGAGCCGACGTGCCGGGGGAGAAGAAGGACGCCCTGGTGAAGTACCTGTCGTCTCATTTCGGGCCCGACAACGACCGCTTCCAGCCCGTGGTGACGCGCCCGATCGGCCGCTAGCTTAGCTAGACAGGGTGAAGCCTAGGAATAGTAGGAGAGCCTCCTACCGGCGTTTCTCGATTGCGAGGAGACCGGTCTCGTAGGCCGCGTCGAACTGGGCTTCCAGGTTCCGGTTCACGCCGCGACATCCCTCGACGACCTTGGCCGCCCACTCAAAGTACTCCCGCTGCCGCCGAAGGTCCCAATCAACGGGTGGACTCGAAGCGATCGATCGAAGGTTGCTGGTCTTGTCCGCGATCTTGATCATCTTCGCTCGTTCCGACTTGTGGGCTGCGTTCTCGATCTGAAGCCGCTTGCGTTCCGCCTTGGGCAGACCCTTGTCATCCGAGACTTCGGCAACCAGGTTCGCGACCGGCCGGCCAAACTCGCGCTCCAGCTCTTGGCGCGTGGTTTCCGTGTCCTCAATCGTGTCGTGGAGGAGAGCAGCGAGAACGGAGAGGGTGTCCTTCCCCTCGGTGGCCTCGGCGACGCGGCGCGCTACGTCGGTAAGGTGGTTGATGTAGGGCTCGGCGGCGCTTCCCTTGCGGCGCTGGTCTCGATGCTTGTGGGCGGCGAAGTCCAGGGCGCGCATCAACTCCACGACGGCTCGACTCATGCGCGGGGGGGGCCGTTTCAAGGTGCCGCCGGCAGGCGCTGGTGGTAGTCGGGATAGGCCGGCCTCTTGGGGGTGGGCATCGGGCTCTTCCTGAGCATTTCCATCACCACCTCGACCGCCTTCTCGAGCTGGGGATCGTGTCCCTCGCGGACGGCCTTCGGATCCATCTCCACCTCGATGTCCGGCCGGATGCCGCGATTCTCCACCTCCCACTCGCCATTCAGACCGTAGATGGCCCAGCGCGGCGCCATGACAAATCCGCCGTCGATCAACTGCGGGTAGCCGCCGATGCCGATCAGGCCGCCCCAGGTCCTCGTGCCCACGATGGGCCCGAGGCCCAGCTTGCGGAAGTACCACGGCAGGGCGTCGCCGCCCGAGCCGGCGAACTGGTTCACGATCATGACCTTGGGACCGAAGATGGCGGCCACGGGCTCCGCTTGGTCGTTTCCTTCCCGCGTCGTCACCATGTTCATGAGGGGACGGCGGAGATAGTCCACCATGTAGTCGGCCAGCAGGCCCCCGTGGTTGAAGCGCTCGTCGATCACCGCGGCTTCCCTGCCGATCTGGGCGAAGTAATAGCGGTTGAAGTTCGTGTAGCCGTCCACGAAGGTATCCGGCAGGTAGACGTAGGCCACCCGCCCCCCGGTCATCTCGTCCACCTTGCGGCGGTTGCCCTCGATCCAGGCCAGGTTGCGCAGGCCGGCCTCGCTCTCCACGGGAACGACGGTCACCTCGCGTGAGCCGGCCCCGTCGGGCTTGGGGCCCACCTTGAGCACGACCTGTCGGCCCGCCGTTCCTTCGAAGAAGCCGTAGATGGGGTCGGTTGCGCTCAAGCTGCGGCCGTTCACCGCCAGCAGGTACTCTCCCGCCACCACGTTGACGCCGGGCTGGGTGAGCGGCGCCTGGAGCTTGGGGTTCCAGTTCTCGCCGTCGTACACGCGCGCGAAGCGGTACCGCCCGTTCTCGATCGTGTAGTCGGCCCCCAGGAGCCCGCCCTTGACCTTCTTCGGCTCGGGCAGGTCGCCCCCCCCGACGAACATGTGACCCACGGTCAGGTTGCCCAGCATCTCCACGAAGAGGTAGTTCAGGTCGTCGCGGCGGTTGATCTGGTCGAGATAGGGCGCATAGAACTTCTCCGCCGCCAGGAGATCGAGACCGTGATGGCCGGGATCGTAGAAGAAGTCGCGCTCGATGCGCCAGACCTCGTGGTACATCTGTTTCCACTCGGCGCGCGGGTCCACGTAGACCTCCATCTCCGCCAGCTTGAGTGGCCCTTCACCGGGCTTGGGGGGCCCTTCACCCGGCTTGGGAGCCGCCGCCGTTCCGCCGATGAACCACTGCTCCCCCTGCTTGTAGAGCATCTTCTCGCCGTTCCCGGACACGACGAACGCGCTCACCCCCTCCAGGAGCTTCTCGGTCTTGCGTGTCTTGAGGACGAACTTCTGGACGACGAAGGCCGGGGGTCCGTCGAAGGTGGAGATCTGGGGGCCTTCTCCGAGGAAGAGCTCGCCCTCCTTGCCCGCAGACAGGCCGAGGTAGTTGCGGGCCGGGATGGGCATGGCCAGGATGCGCTGGTTGATCCTCTCGAAGTCGATCTGGACCTTGACCGGCTCCTTGTCCTTCTTCGCCGCCTTGTCCTTGTCCGCTGCCCCCGATCCTTCTTTCTTGGCCTCTTCGCCCTTCTCGTCGTCGCTCTCCGGGGCGAGGGGAGAGGGCTGGTCCTTCGTCAGCACGACGACGTAGACCGTACGCGTCACGGGGCGGTACAAGCCGGACATGTCGCCGCCGGCGCCGGCGGTGAGGCCGACGTCGGTGCTGGCCGTGAAATAGAGATACTTCCCGTTCGGGTCGAAGGCGGGAAAGAGGGCGTCGCTCATCCCGTCCGTCACCTGGGTGGGCTTGCCGCTGTCGACCGAATACACGAAAAGGGCGTGGAAGTGGCTGCGGAGCTGCCTGGTATAGGCGAGCCACTTGCCGTCCGGCGACCAGACCTGGTTGAAGGACGCACCATCTTCGAAGAGATCGGTGTCTACCCTCACCGGGGTTCCCTTGGCCAGATCAACGTGCCACAGGTTGAGGCGCTTGTCCGAGTAGGCGATCTTCTTCGAGTCGGGCGACCAGGTGGGCGCGTAGAAGAACGACGGCGGGTCCCCCAGGCCGATCTTCTTGATCTCGCCGAGGCCGTTCTGGTCGCGGACGTGCAGCGCATACTCCCCGGATTCGTCCGAGAACCAGGCGATGGACTTCCCGTCCGGCGACCAGGACGGGTCTCGGTCGGCCGCCCCCGGGGTGCGGGTGATGTTGCGGACGTCGCCTTTCTCCGCCGGCACGGTGAGGATCTCGCCGTGGGCCTCGAATAACGCGCGTTGGCCGCTGGGCGAGATGCGGGCGCTGAGGATCTTCTTGGCCTCGAGCTTGGCGAAGTGCGGGCGCGCCTCGGGGAAGTCGCCCGCCACCCGCACTTCGACGCGGGTGCTCCGGCCGCTCGCGAGGTCCAGCAGGTGCAGCGAGCCGAACTGCTCGTAGACGATGGCGCCCGCCCCGGCGGAGGCCGCCTTGAGGTCCAGGCCCTCGTTGTGGACCACTTCCGCCACCTCCCGGCGGCGGGTGTCGTACGCGAAGAGGCTCACGGGGCCGCCACGGTCGGAGAGGAAGTAGACCTTGTCCCCGACCCACATGGGGTTGAAGTCGTTCGAGTTGTCCCGCGGGATCTTCTCGAGTCCCAGGTCCGCGAGGTTGACGATCCAGATGGCCTTGGTCTGTCCGCCCCGGTAGCGCTTCCAGGCTTGCTGCCACTGGAAGGCGGGGACGTAGGCCAGCTTCGCGCCGTCGGGCGAGAACGAGCCGTCGTCCGCCATGGGCAGGGGCAGTTCCGTCGGGAAGCCGCCTTCGACGGGGATGGTGAAGAACTTGTCGGGGTCGTTGCTGCTGGCCCGGTGGGAATGGAAGAGGATTCGCCGGCCGTCCGCAGTCCAACCAACCGCCACATCGGCGTCCGGGTGATACGTCAGCCGCCGCGGATCGCCGCCGGAGGCGGGCACCACGTAGACGTCGGGATTGCCGTCGTACTCCGCCGTGAAGGCGATCATCGAGCCGTCGGGCGAGAAGCGGGGGCGGGTCTCGGCTCCCACGCCGCTCGTGAGGCGCTGCGCCTCTCCCCCTTCGCGCGCCACGACCCAGAGGTCGCCCGCGTAGGAGAACGCGATCCGGGTCTGACTGACCGCCGGCCACCGCAGCACCAGGGGTCTCCCGCTCTGACCCCCGGAGGTGGCGGCCGCCGCCAGAACGAGCAGCGCGCCAAGAGGGGACCCAGACCGCCCTTTGCCCATGTCGACCTCCCCGCAAAGCACCCGTGGAAACTCGCGTCCAGAGAAATGGATTGCCTCGTAGGCACCGCCAAGTAGATCATGACTCGACCACCAGGGGCCCGAACCAGAGGGAGCCATGATCCTTCAAGAAGAGACCGCCGAGCTGGACACACCCAGCGGGCCGATGCGGACCTACGTCTACCAGCCGGTGGCGCCCGGCAGCTATCCCGGCCTCCTCCTCTTCTCCGAGATCTTCCAGCGGACGGGCCCCATCAAGCGGGTGGCGGCGCTCCTGGCCGGGCACGGCTTCGTGGTCGCGGTGCCCGAGATCTTCCACGAGCTCGAGCCGCCGGGGACGGAGCTGGCCTACGACCCGGCGGGCGCCGATCGGGGCAACCAGGACAAGGTGGGCAAGCCGGTGACGGCCTACGACGCGGACGCGCGGGCCGTGATCGCGCACCTCGCGTCGCGGCCGACCTGCACCGGGAAGCTGGGCGCCGTGGGCATCTGCGTGAGCGGCCACCTGGCCTTCCGCGCGGCCATGAACCCGGAGGTCCTGGCCGGGGCATGCTTCTACGCCACCGACATCCACAAGGGCAGCCTGGGCCAGGGCGGGGACGACAGCCTGGCGCGCGCGGGAGAGATCAAGGGAGAGATGTTGATGATCTGGGGGCGGCAGGACCCCCACATCCCGGCGGAGGGGCGAGCCCTCATCCAGCGGCGTCTCACCGAAGTGGGCGTCCACTTCACCTGGCACGAGTTCAACGGCGCGCACGCGTTCATCCGGGACGAAGGCCCCCGCTACGACCCCGCGCTGGCCCTCACCTGCTATCGCCTCGTGATCGATCTGTTCAAGCGGAAGCTGGGCGAGGGGGACCTGCCGGCGGCCGCCGCGGGTACCGGCGAAGCGCGCCACTGAAGGTCGGCTGACGCCCGTGGAGTCGGGGAGCCGCCGGTGGTAGGCTCACGCGATCGGCACCTCGAATGAGCTCCTTCGTCCGCCCGGACCTGACCGGCGTACAACCGCACCGCGAGGTCGTTCCCGGCCCCTCCCGCTCGTGGAGATCGTGGCTCATCGGGCGGCCCCTGCCCACCGCGGACGCGCCCCACCAGGCCATCGGCAAGGCGGTCGGGCTGGCGGTCTTCGCCTCCGACGCCCTCTCCTCCACCGCCTACGCCACCCAGGAGATCCTGATCGTCCTGGCCGCGGCGGGGAGCGCGGCCTTCGTCCACGCCTTCCCGATCGCGGTGGCGATCGTGTTGCTCCTGGCCATCGTCACTGTCTCCTACGAGCAGACCATCCACGCCTACCCCGGCGGAGGCGGGGCCTACATCGTGGCCCGCGACAACCTGGGCGAGATGCCCGCCCAGATCGCGGGGGCCGCCCTGCTCATGGACTACATCCTGACCGTGTCGGTGTCGGTCTCTTCGGGGGTTGCCCAGATCACCTCCGCCTACCCGGCCCTCTACGAGCATCGGGTGGCCATGGCCGTGTCGCTCGTCCTCTTCGTGATGGTCATCAACCTGCGGGGGGTCAAGGAGTCGGGGATCGTGTTCGCCGTCCCCACCTACTTCTTCCTGGCCATGATGTTCCTGACCGTGGGCCTGGCGCTCGTCCGCCAGGCGTTCGGCACCTTGGGCACGGTAGCCGACCCCCCACCCCTGGAGCAGGCCCACGCCGGCCAGGCGGTGACGCTCTTCCTGATCCTCCACGCCTTTTCCAACGGCACCACGGCCCTGACGGGGGTGGAAGCGATTTCGAACGGCATCACCGCCTTCAAGGAGCCGCGCAGCCACAACGCCGGGATCACCCTGCTCTGGATGTCCGCGATCCTGGGCTCCCTGTTCCTGGGGATCACCTGGCTGGCGAGCCCGATCGGGGCCGTCCCCTCCGAGCAGGAGACCGTGATCTCGCAGCTTGCGCGCACCGCCTTCGGGGGGAGGGGGCCGCTCTATCTCGGCGCCATCGCCGCGACCACTCTCATCCTCGTGATGGCCGCCAACACCGCCTTCGCGGACTTCCCGCGCCTCTCCGCCCTGCAGGCGGCGGACGGCTTCCTGCCCCGGCAGCTCACCTACCGGGGCAGCCGGCTCGTCTTCTCCCGGGGGATCGTGGTCCTGGCCCTGGTGGCCTGCCTGCTGATCGCCGTCTTCAAGGCCAGCGTGACCGGCCTCATCCCGCTCTACGCGATCGGGGTGTTCCTGTCCTTCTCCCTGTCCCAGGGCGGCATGGCGCGGCGCTGGTGGAAGTCCGGGCGCCTCGCCCCGGGCCAGGAACGGCGGGAACGCGGGTCCGTGGTCCGGCCCGATCCCCACTGGCGGCCGAAGATGGTCGTCAACGGCTTCGGGGCGGCGCTCACCGCGGTCGTGGCCTTCATCTTCGCGGCTACCAAGTTCCACGACGGGGCCTGGGTGGTCATCATCATCATCCCGTTGCTGGTCGCCTTCTTCTTCGCGATCCACCGGCACTACCGGGACATGGCGCGGCGGCTCTCCCTGGAGGACTTCGGAGTGCCTCCGCGCGTCGCGCGCCACCGCGTGATCCTGCCCATCAGCGGCGTCCACCGGGGGACGGTGAACGCGCTGCGCTACGCGCGCTGCCTCTCCGACGACATCACCGCGGTCTACGTCTGCGCGGACCCCGAAGGTGCCGCGGCGGTGAAGCGCAAGTGGGGCCTCTGGGGGAGCGGCATCCGCCTGGTGATCCTGGACTCGCCCTACCGCCTCCTCCTGGAGCCTCTGCTCGACTACATCCGGGAAGTGGCGGACAAGCGGCAGCCCAACGAGGTCCTCACGATCGTGGTCCCCCAGTTCGTTCCCCGGAAGACCTGGCACAACCTGCTCCACGCCCAGACCGCGGTGCTGCTCCGCCTGGCCCTCCTCTTCCGCCCCGGGGTCGTGATCATGAACGTCCCCTACCACGTCCGGCTCGAGGGGGAGGTCCCATGAGCTCGTTCGTCCGGCCGGACACGAGCGGCGCCCAGCCCTACCGCGACGCCAGCCCCGACCCGCATCGCTCGTGGCGGACGTGGCTGTTCGGGCGACCCCTGGCCACCGCAGACGCGGAGCACGAGGCGATCGGCAAGGCGGTCGGCCTGGCCGTCTTCGCCTCCGACGCCCTCTCCTCCACCGCCTACGCCACCCAGGAGATCCTGGTCATCCTGGCCTTCGCGGGGACGGCCGCCTTCGCCTACGCCTTCCCGATATCGGTGGCGATCGTGCTCCTGCTGATGATCGTCACCGCCTCCTACGAGCAGACCATCTACGCCTATCCGGGCGGAGGCGGGGCGTACATCGTGGCCCGCGACAACCTGGGGGAGCTGCCGGCCCAGGTGGCGGCGGCGGCCCTGCTGATCGACTACGTCCTGACGGTGGCGGTGTCGGTCTCCTCGGGAGTGGCCCAGGTCGCATCCGCCTTCCCCGCGCTCCTGCAGCACCGGGTGGTCCTCGGGGTGGCCTGCGTCGTCTTCATCATGCTCGTGAACCTGCGCGGGGTGCGGGAGTCGGGGGTGGTCTTCGCGGTCCCCTCGTACTTCTTCCTGTTCATGATGTCGCTGACCGTGGCCTTCGCGGTGGCGCGCGAGCTGATGGGCCGCCTGGGGGACGTACCCGATCCGCCGGCCCTCGAGGCCCCGGCCGTCCTCCAGCCCGTCGGCTTGTTCCTGATCCTCCACGCGTTCTCGAGCGGCACCGCGGCCCTGACCGGGGTGGAGGCGATCTCGAACGGCACCACCGCGTTCAAGGAGCCGCGCAGCCGCAACGCCGGGATCACCCTGCTCATCATGTCGGGAATCCTGGCCAGCCTGTTCCTCGGGATCACGTTCCTCGCGGGCGCGATCGGGGCCATCCCTTCCGAGCAGGAGACCGTGATTTCCCAGATCGCGCGCACGGCCTTCGGGGGCCGGGGCGCCCTGTACCTGGCCACCATCGCCGCCACCACCCTGATCCTGATCATGGCCGCCAACACGGCCTACAACGGCTTCCCCCGCCTGGCCGCCCTCCAGGCGGGGGACGGCTTCCTGCCGCGGCAGCTCACCTACCGGGGGAGCCGGCTCGTCTACTCCCGCGGCATCGTGGTCCTGACCGTGATCGCCTCCGCTCTCATCGCCGCCTTCGACGCGAGCGTGACCGCGCTCATCCCGCTCTACGCGATCGGGGTCTTCCTCTCCTTCACGCTCTCCCAGGCGGGGATGGCCCGGCGCTGGTGGAAGACCGGACGGCTCCGGCCCGGCGAGGAGCGGCAGGAGAAGGCGTCGGTCCTCCGCCACCGGAAGGGCTGGCGGGTGCGGATGGCGGTCAACGCCCTGGGGGCGGTCCTGACCGCGATCGTGACCCTCGTCTTCGCGGTCACCAAGTTCCACGACGGGGCCTGGGTGGTGATCATCGTGATCCCCGCCCTGGTCGCGCTCTTCTTCGCGATCCACCGGCACTACCGGGACCTCGCGGCCCGGCTCTCCCTGGAGGACTTCGGGGCCGCCCCGCGCCTGGCCCGCCACCGCGTGATCCTGACCATCAGCGGCGTCCACCGGGGAACGGTGAACGCGCTGCGCTACGCCCGCATCCTGTCCGACGACATCACCGCGGTCTACGTGTCGACGGACCAGGCCGCGGCGGAGGCGGTCCAGCGCAAGTGGGGGCAGTGGGGGAGCGGGGTGCGCCTGGTCATCGTCAACTCGCCCTACCGCTTGCTCCTGGAGCCCCTTCTCGACTACATCAAGCAGGTGGCGGACCGGCGGCAGCCCAACGAGGTGATCACGATCGTGGTCCCCCAGTTCGTTCCCCGGAAGCGCTGGCACGAGGTGCTGCATGCGCAGACCGCGGTGCTGCTTCGGCTGGCCCTGCTCTTCCGTCCGGGGATCGTCATCACCAACGTGCCCTACCGGGTGGGGCTCGAGGGGGAGGTCCAGTAGGTGTTCTTCATCATCGTCGGTTGCGGCCGGGTGGGGTCGGAGCTGGCCTACGACCTCTACAAGCGCGGCCACCAGGTCACGGTCATCGACCACGTGGGCTCGTCGTTCCAGCACCTCGACCCCGACTACCGCGGGCGGACCATCGAGGCCGAGGTGCTGGGCGAGGGGGTGCTGGTCCGGGCCGGGATCGAGCAGGCGCAGGGCCTGGCCGCCGTCACCAACTCCGACTCGGTGAACGCGGTGGTCTGCCACGTGGCCCGCACCGTCTTCCACGTCCCCCACGTGGTGGCGCGGAACTACGACCCGCGCTGGCGGCCCGTGCACGAGGCCCTGGGCCTGACCGTGGTGAGCTCCACCGCCTGGGGGGCCCAGCGCATCGAGGAGCTCCTCGAGAGCCCGGCCCTGCGCGCGATCTTCTCCGCGGGGAACGGCGAGGTGGAGCTCTACGAGGTGGAGGTGTCCGAGGCCTGGGGGGGCCGCGTCCTGGCCGACCTCCTGGCGGGGACCGAGACCGTCGCCGTGGCCCACACCCGCGCCGGACGGGCCTCGCTGCCGGCGGCGGAGATCCGGCTGCAAGCCGGGGACCTGGTCCACGTGAGCGCCACCCTGGCGGGCGTGCAGGCCCTCCGGGAGCGGCTGGAGCCCGGGGGGAAGGAGAGCGAGAGATGTTCGTCCTGATCGCGGGGGGCGGCCGCACGGGCGCCCAGCTCGCGGCCTTCCTGGTCGCCCAGAAGCACGAGGTGCGCCTGCTCGAGCACCGGCGCGAGATCCTGTCCCACATCCACCGCGAGCTGCCCACCGAGATCATCTACGAGGGCAACGCGACCGACCCCCACGTCCTGGAGCGGGCCGAGGTGGACCGGGCCCAGGTGGTGGCGGCCTGCATGTCGGGGGACGCGGAGAACCTCTCCCTGTGCTTCATCGCCCGGGAGCGCTACAAGGTGCCGCGCACGATCGCCTGCATCAACAACCCCCGGAACGCCTGGCTCTTCGACAAGAACTTCCACGTGGACGTGGCCCTGAACCAGGCGGACATCCTGGCCAGCCTCATCGAGCAGGAGATGTCGCTCGGGGACATGATGACCCTGCTCAAGCTGAAGCGAGGGCGCTACTCGCTGGTGGGGGAAAAGCTGCCGGCGGGGGCCCGGGCGGTGGGCCTCGCCATCAAGGACCTGCCCCTGCCCAAGAGCTGCGTCATCACCGCCGTCCTGCGCGGAGGTGACCTCGTCATCCCCCGCGGGGCGGTGCAGCTCGAAGCGGGAGACGAGGTCCTGGCCCTCGTCGACTCCGAGGACGCCGAGGTGCTGGCCGTCCTGTTCGGCCCGCCCGGCGCCAACCCGGGGAGCTGATGCTCCCCCTCGGCGAGCCCGCCCCCATCCGGCTGCGGGCCTTCTACCACAGCGCGGGGGCGCTTCTGCGGGAGCTGTCGCGCACGGTGAACCGCGGCCACACGAGCCTCCGGGCCGACAGCGGGCTCCCGGTGGGGACGGGGCTGGTGCTGGTGCTGATCGCGGAGGCGCTGCGCAAGCCCCTCGAGGTGGCGGGGACCATCACCGGTTGCCGCCGCCGCGGGGCCCGCTACGACATCCGCCTCCGCTACCACTTCGAACCCGGACCCCAGCGGGCGCGCCTCGCGGAGGCGATCGCGGTCCTGAAGCGGGAGACGCGCCGGCCGAGGCGGGAGCACCGCATCCCGCTGGCCCTGCGCGTGGACGCGCGCGGCCTCGAGGCTACCCTCAGCGACGCGAGCCGCCGTGGCTGCCAGCTCGAGCTCGCGGGAGCCCGCCTGCCGCCGCTCGAGCCGGGCAGCCGGCTGGCGGTCACCCTCTCGGGCAGCCAACCCGGCACGCGGGCGGCGGTGCCGGTCCTGTTCGAAGTGCGCTGGACGGGCCCGGTCGCGCGGTCGGGACGCCGGCGCCGCCAGCTCGTCGGGGGGTGCTTCGTCTCCACCTCGCCCGCCGCCTACGCGCGGCTCCGGTCCGTGCTGCGCTTCGAGGACCTTCGACTGCGCCTTCGCATCCGGCGGATCACGCTCGCGAAGCCGCCGGCGAAGCGTGGTACGGTCGGGAGGAAACGCCCGCGCTGAGCGTCCTGCGCGTCCTCGTGGTGGCGGACGACCCGCTGGCCCGCGGCGGGCTGGCCGCCCTCCTCGCTGCCCAGCCCGGCATGGTGGTGGCCGCGCAAGTCGCCTCGGCGGATCGCTGGGCTCGCGTCCTGGAGGCCTACGGTCCCGAGGTCGCGGCCTGGGATCTGGGCGGCGCGGCCTCGGTCGAGCGTCTTCCCGACCTCGAGCGCATCGGCATCCCCGTGCTCGCCCTCGCCCCCGACGAGGAGCGGGCGGGGGAGGCCCTCGCGGCCGGGGCGCGCGGCGCGCTCTTCCGCGAGACGGACGGCCCGCGGCTCGCGGCCGCGCTCGCCGCGGTGGCCCGCGGTCTCGTGGTGGTGGACGAAGCGCTCGCCGAACCTTGGCGCCGTCGCGGAGCGGGGCCGGCGGCCGCGGAGGCGCTCACTCCCCGCGAGCGCGAGGTGCTGGATCTGCTGGCCCAGGGGCTCTCGAACCGGAGGATCGGAGAGCGGCTGGGGATCGGCGAGCGGACCGCCAAGTTCCACGTCAACGCGATCCTGGCCAAGCTCGGGGCGGAGACCCGCACCGAAGCGGTCGTGATCGCGGTCCGGCTGGGGCTGGTCACCCTCTAGCCTGGACTATTCCATCGGGGGGCGGCGAGTGAGGCGCGAGGGCTGAACTCGTTCTGGAAATAGTACGAAAGGTAACAAGGGGAGAGCAGCAGCTTCGCACCACCCTGTCCGTTCAGACGGGTCGCCCTGCCCGGGCGGACGGTGCGCGATCCGACCGCGCCGCCTAGATTCGATGACATGACCGACATCGCCAAGGGACTTTCGAACGACCTCGCGGAGGTCGTGGAGCGGGGCGGGACGAGCGTGGTCCGCGTCGAGTCGAGCCGGACGCCGGGCAGCGGCGTGGTCTGGTCGGCGGACGGCGTGATCGTGGCCGCGAGCCATTCGGTGGAGGGCGACGAGGGGATCGAGGTGGGCCTTCCCGACGGCTCGACCACCCCCGCCACCCTGGTCGGCCGCGACCCCACGACCGACGTGGCGGCGCTGCGCGTTTCCACGACCGGGCTCCTGGTTCCCTCCTGGGCCGATCCGTCGGGGATCAAGGTCGGGCACCTGGTCTTGGCGCTCTCCCGTCCGGGGCGGAGCGTTCGAGCCAGCCTCGGCATCGTGAGCGTGCGCGGCGAAGCGTGGCGCACGCCCTCGGGGGGCCGGCTCGATCACTACGTCCAGACCGACCTCGCGCGCCATCCCGGATTCTCGGGCGGCCTGCTGGTGGGCGCGGGCGGAGAGGCTCTGGGCCTGAACACCGCGGGCCTTCTGCGCGGAGCCACCCTGGCGGTCACCGGTCCGACGCTGCGCCGGGTGGTGGAGGCGCTGGTCGCCCATGGCCAGGTGCGTCGCGGCTTCCTCGGCATCGGGACCTATCCGGTGCGTCTGCCGGCGGCGCTGGAGAAGGAGGCTGGGCAGCCGGTAGCCCTGATGCTCGTCTCGGTGGAGCCCGGGAGCCCAGCGGAGAAAGCCGGCTTGCGCCTGGGCGACGCACTGCTCACCTTTGCCGGGCAGGCCCTCCGCCATCCCTCGGACCTGCTCGGCCTCCTCGACGCCGAGCGCATCGGAGCCGAGGTCACGGTGCGGCTGCTCCGCGCGGGAGAGCTGCGCGAAGTGGCGCTCACGGTGGGGACGAGGAACAGCTAGGGGTCGCTCCGCTACTTTTTGAGGCTCACGAGATAGGCGGTGACGGCTTCCAGGTCCTCGTCCGAGAGCTTCTCCTTCGTGTAGGCCGGCATCGGCGGCTGTGGCGCCGTCGCAGACCTTCTTCCCCTTCGCGACCAGGCCAGCGTCCTGTGCCGAGGGCGACGACGTCACCCTTCGCGTCTCACTGCTGAGACAGAGTTAGGCGGAATGGGACGCCTTCAGCCGGCAAGTCTTGCGCCGGCCGCCCGACGAGGGCGCACGCCTTTCGTGTCGGCCGCAGCAAAAGCGGCCGTAACGCTCTAGGTCATTCAGGGCAAGCGCAGTCGCCCGGTGACCGCGGGTGCGGAACGACTCTTGCTCCCGGAGGGGCCGTGATCGGTGCGCCAAGAGCGGCGTCCTTCCGGCGCGGGATCAAGCCGAGTCAGGCGGCCGCCGTTCTTCCCTCCGCGCACGCCTCCGCGGGTCTCGCCAGACCCCACCGGGTAGCGAGGCGTTTCCTCTTGACGGCGGGGACCGCCTTCCTCTGTCTCGCGGTCTTCCTTGCTGCCCTGGGTCCCTGTGTCTGCCCCCCGCACGCCAAGGGCGACGGCCACGGTTGCTGCCCATCGAAGCCGGGTTTCAACGCCGCTGCCATGAAAGTGGCCTGCTGTGTGGGCCCCGCGACGCCCCAGGCGTTGGTGGAGGTCACCGGCCAGTTCCATCTCTCGTTCGCTTCCATCCCGGCGTCGATGACGTTTGCTGACGATCACGCCTTCTTGGCCAACCCGAGCCGTCCGGCCGGACCCCATCCGCCCGGCGGGGCGTTCCCTCCTCTCTTCAACCTCCGCATCTGATCGCAGGGCGCGCGGCCAGAAGCCCGCGCGTGGTCCCCGAGCCGTACGGGGTCCTCGGCCGCCCTTGGTGGCACGAGGGTCGCAGGATCCCGGCCGTCCCTTTGGATCGCGGAGGTGCTCAGGTGTCTTTCGCTCGCAAGCTGCTCGTCGCCGGTGTCGCCGTACAACTCGTCCTCGCGTCCGCCCTCGCCGGGGCGCAGGTCCCCTGGCCCGTCCCGGTCGAGGATCCCCTCCTCGCGTCGCTGATCGACGAGGCGCTCTCGAAGAACCCGGACGTCGCGGCCGCGCGCCAGGCGGCGGCGGCCGCGGGTCAACGGCCGGTTCAGGCCCGATCCCTGCCGAACCCGATGTTGTCGGTTGGGTACACCAACGACGGCTGGTCGCCGAGCCTGGGCACGCAACAGATGACGACGCTCGGCCTCATGGCCAGCCAGGAGTTGTCCTATCCCGGCAAGCGTGGCCTGCGCGGCGACATCGCGTCCCGCGAGGCCGAACAGGTCGAGCAGCAGGCCGAGCGCGTCGGCCGCGGCATCAGGGCCGCGGTCAAGCGTGCCTACTACGGCCTGCTTCTCAGCCGGAACCTCCTCGACCTCATCCGTGACCAGGAGGAGAACTGGAAGCGGATCGAAGGCGTCGCCCGCGCGCGGTACGCGGTGGGGCAGGGCGCCCAGCAGGACGTCCTGCGTGTGGAGGTCGAAGTGACCCGCATCGAGCAACTCCAGGCCGAACAGGAAGCCGAGGCCGACATCCGTCTCGCGGAGATCAACCGCCTCCTCGCCCGCGCGCCGAATGCGGCTCTCGAAACCTCCGCCCCCTTGGCCCTTCGTCCAGTGCAGGGCGGCCTGGAGCAGCTCTTCGAGTGGGCCACCGGTATAAGCCCCGAGCTCAAGGCCAGCGGCCTCGGCGCCGAGAGAGCCTCCCTCGCCGTCACCCTGGCGAAGAAGGAGTTCAAGCCCGATTTCAGCGTCCAGACCGCCTACATGAACCGCGGGGGCCTGTCCCCCATGTGGCAGGCCGGGATCGGCATCTCGGTGCCGCTCTACCGGAAGAGGCTGTCGGCCGGCCTGGCGGAGGCGGAGGCGCAGCTCCGTTCCACCCAGAGCGTCATCGAGTCGGTCCGGCTGCAGCTCCGCTTTCGCACCCAGGAGCGGCTGACCCAGCTCAAGACGACGGAGAGGGTCGCGACCCTTTACGACGAGGGCATCGTCCCCCAGGACCGCATGTCGGTCGAGGCGGCGCTCGCCAACTACCAGACCGGCAAGGTGCCGTTCATCGCCGTCCTCGAGTCCCTCACGACCCTCTACAACGATCGCGCGACACACCTGCGGCTGCTCGCCAACCACGAGCAGACGCTGGCCAGCCTGGAGGAGGCGAGCCTCGATCCCACCTCGGGGATGGTCTCGGGAGCGGGCGGCATGGGGGTGGGCGGAGGCAGTCTGAGCATGGCCGGTTCTGGCGGAGGCGCATCCACGAGCGGCTCCGGCGGCATGGGAAATCGGTGAGGGAGGGGACGATGACTGAGCAGGATCGCTCGCTGGGACTCGAGGGCGGAGGGACGGGTCCGGACCGGGGTGGTCCGGCGCGGTCCTGGCTCCCGTTCGTGCTGGTGGCCCTCGTCTCAATCGCCGCTGGTGTTGGCGGCACCGCTCTCTTCCTCCGGGCACCGCGGCCGGCTCCGCCGGCACCGCCTTCTCCTTCCGCGAAAGCAGGAGGAGTCCAGGAGCACGCGGGAATGCCGGGGATGGAGGCCACCCCCGAGGGCGGGCACCCGGCCGAGACGGGCGGCCAGACCATCAACATCTCGCCCGCCCGCCAGCAGCTCATCGGCGTCCGCACCGCGGTCATCGAGCAGCGCGAGCTGGGCACCACGGTCCGCACGGTGGGCACGCTCGCCTACGACGAGACGCGGGTGGCCCAGATCCACACCAAGATCTCCGGCTGGGTCGAGCGCGTCTACGTCGACTACATAGGCAAGGACATCCGGCGTGACGAGCCACTGCTCACCGTCTACAGCCCGGAGCTGGTCTCGACCCAGACCGAATACCTCCTGGCCCTCCGGAACAAGGCGCAGTTCGGCCGGAGCTCGATCGCCACGACCCGCGCCGCCGCCGACAGCCTCCTGGCCGCGGCGAGGGACCGGCTCAAGCTCTGGGACGTCCCCGAGGAGCACATCAAGGAGCTGGAGCAGAGCGGCCAGGTCCGCCGCACCCTGATGCTGCACTCCCCGTTTAACGGGATCGTCCTCGAGCGCAACGCCTTCCCCGGCCAGTACATCACGCCGGAGATGACGACCTTCAAGATCGCTGACCTCTCGACCATCTGGGCCTTCGGGGCGATCTTCGAATACGAACTGCCGCTGATCAAACTCGGCCAAGAAGCGGAGATCGAGTTCCCCTACGGACAGGCCAATCGTTCGCGCAAGGGCCGGATCACGTTCATCGCCCCCGGGATCGATCCCCAGACCCGGCGGGTGCGCATCCGCGCCGAGTTCCCGAACCCGGGCCAGACGCTCAAGCCCGAGACCTACGTGACGGTCGTGATCCGCACCGAGGGTGGCCGCCGGCTGGCGATCCCCAAGGAGGCCGTGATCGACAACGGCGAGAAGCGATACGCGCTCGTGGCTCACCCGAACGGCTACTTCGCGCCGAAGGAGATCCAGGTCGGTCCCCCGAGCGACGACTTCTATCCGCTGCTCGGGGGCCTCAAAGAGGGAGACACGGTCGTCTCCTCCGCGCAGTTCCTGATCGACTCCGAGACGAACCTCCAGGCGGCCATGCAATCGATGATCGGCATGCCCGGCATGGACATGAAGGGCGGCGGCGACAGGAAGGACATGCCCAAGCCCTCACCTCCCACCGCTCCCCAGTCGTCTCCGTCGGGCGAGCACAAGTCGCACCCGCGGTAGAGGAGAGGCCAACGTGATCGAGAAGCTCATCGCCTTCAGCGCCAGGAACGCCTTCATCGTCGTCCTGCTCATGCTGGCCATCGTGGGCGGCGGCATCTGGGCCATCCACGCCACCCCGATCGACGCCATCCCGGACCTCTCGGACGTCCAGGTCATCGTCTCCGCCAACTGGGAGGGGCGCAGCCCCACCCTGGTCGAGGACCAGGTCGTCTATCCCATCGTCACCGCCCTGATCTCCGCGCCCAAGGTCAAGGTGGTCCGGGGATTCTCGTACTTCGACGTGGGCTTCGTCTACGTCATCTTCGAGGATGGGACCGACCCCTACTGGGCGCGCAGCCGCGTCCTCGAGTACCTGAACGGCCTCCAGGGCCGCCTCCCGGCCGGCGTCCAGCCAGTCCTGGGGCCGGACGCCACCGGCGTGGGCTGGGGCTTCGAGTACGCCCTCGTCGATCGCACGGGCAAGCACGACCTCTCGCAGCTCCGCACGCTCAACGACTGGTACGTCCAATATTGGCTCCGCTCCATCCGTGGAGTGGCCGAGGTCGCTCCTGTCGGCGGCTACGTCAAACAGTACCAGATCGAGATCGATCCGAACGCGCTCCTCTCCTACAACCTCCCGCTCGACCATGTCGTGGACAACGTCCGGAAGAGCAACAACGACGTGGGCGGCCGCGTCGTCGAGTGGACCGGCCGCGAGTACATGGTCCGGGGGAAGGGCTACGTCGAGAAGGTGGAGGACATCGAGCAGGTCAGCCTCGGCGCCAAGCCGGATGGGACCCCGATCCTCGTCAAGGACGTCGCGCGGGTGCACCTCGGGCCCGAGATGCGCCGGGGAGTGGCCGAGCTGAACGGCGAGGGTGACGTCGCGGGCGGGATCGTGGTCATCCGCTACGGCGTCGACACCTACGGCGTCATCCAGGAGATCAAGAAGGCGGTCAAGGAGAGGATCCAGCCCGCGCTCCCCGAGGGCGTCGAGTTCGTCACCACCTACGACCGCTCCGACCTGATCGAGCGCTCGATCGACAACCTGAAGGAGAAGCTGATCGAGGAGGCGATCATCGTCTCGCTCGTCTGCGTCGTCTTCCTCTGGCACTTCCGCAGCGCCCTGGTCGCGATCCTCACGCTGCCCCTCGCCATCCTGCTGTCCTTCCTGGCCATGCGCTACATCGGCCTGGGCTCCAACATCATGAGCCTGGGCGGGATCGCCATCGCCATCGGGGCCATGATCGACGCCGCGATCATCATGATCGAGAACGCCCACAAGCACCTCGAGCATGAGCCCGACAGGCCGCGCCGCGAAGTCCTGATCGAGGCCGCCCAGGAAGTCGGCCGGCCCCTCTTCTTCTCCCTGCTGATCATCACCGTCTCGTTCCTGCCCATCTTTACGTTGGAAGGGCAGGAGGGCCGGCTCTTCAAGCCGCTCGCGTTCACCAAGACGTTCGCCATGGGGTTCGCGGCCCTCACGTCGGTGCTCATCGTGCCGTTCCTGATGGTGCTCTTCATCCGCGGGAAGATCGCCCCCGAGGGGAAGAACCCCATCAACCGCTTCCTCACCTGGGCCTACCACCCCTTCGTGCGCTTCGTCCTGCGTCACCGGGTTGTGACCCTGGTGGCGGCCGTGCTCCTGATGGCCAGCACCGTGCCCGTCTTCCTGCGCCTCGGTTCTGAGTTCATGCCGCCCCTCTACGAGGGGACGTTCCTCTACATGCCCATTACTCTGCCCGGCGCGTCCGTACAGACGGCTCAGCAGATCCTGGCCGCACAGGACAAGATCATCAAGCAGGTCCCCGAAGTCGCGTCCGTCTTCGGGAAGGCGGGACGCGCACTCTCGGCCACCGATCCGGCCCCGCTCGAGATGATCGAGACGGTCATCAACCTGAAGCCGGAAAAGGAGTGGCGGCGGGGAATGACGCCGGCGAAACTCGAGGCCGAGCTGGACCGCCTAGTCCGCCTCCCGGGTGTGGCGAACGCCTGGACGATGCCGATCAAGGGGCGGGTCGACATGCTCTCGACGGGCATCCGCACGCCGGTGGGCATCAAGATCTTTGGGCCCAAGCTCGACGGCATCAACGACATAGGAGCACAGATCGAGGGCGCCATCGGCGGCGTGCCGGGCACGCGGAACGTCTTCGCCGAGCGCGTGACCGGCGGCTATTACGTCGACTTCAAGATCAAGCGCGACCAGATCGCCCGCTACAACCTCACCATCCAGGACGTCCAGATGGTCATCGAGTCGGCCGTCGGCGGGACCAACATCACGACGACCATCGAAGGGCGCGAGCGCTTCCCGGTCAACGTCCGCTACCAGCGCTCCTACCGCAGCGACGTCAACGCGCTCAAGCGCACGCTGATCGCCACCCCAGGCGGCGCGCAGATCCCCATCGAGCAGGTGGCCGACATCACGCTCACCACCGGCCCCACGGTCATCCGCACCGAGCAGGCCCAACTCCTGGGCTACGTCTACGTGGACGTGGCGGACCGCGACATCGGCGGCTACGTCGAGGATGCGAAACGCGTGGTGGGTCAGATGGTGAAGCTCCCCGAAGGGTACTACCTGGAGTGGAGCGGACAGTACGAGTACATGCTCCGAGCGAAGGAGCGGCTGAAGGTCGTGATCCCGGTGACGCTGCTCCTCGTGATCGTCCTCCTGTACTTCAACACACGAAACGTCACGAAGATCGGCATCGTCCTCCTCGCGGTCCCGTTCTCGCTGATCGGCGCTTTCTGGCTGATCTACCTGCTCGGTTACAACCTCAGTGTCGCCGTGTGGGTGGGGATCATCGCGCTCGCCGGCGTCGACGCCGAGACCGGCGTGGTGATGCTCCTCTACCTCGATCACGCCTTCGACAAGGCCAAGGCGGCGGACCGGATGAACAGCCTCCGCGACCTGCAGGAGGCCATCGAGGAAGGCGCGGTGCAACGCATCCGCCCCAAGATGATGACCGTGATGGCCATCCTGATGGGCCTGCTGCCCATCATGTGGAGCCAGGGGGCCGGCGCCGACACGATGAAGCGGATCGCGGCCCCGATGGTCGGCGGCGTCGTCACGTCCTTCCTGCTCGAGCTTCTCATCTACCCCGTCATCTTCGAGATCTGGAAGTGGCACCGCGAGGTGAAGCCGGCCCTCGCGGCCGGCTTAGCGCCGGGAACCCAGATCCAGGGGGGATCATGAGCCGGCACCTGCTCGATCTCTTGAGCGCCACGCTGTTCCTCGCCGGGCTCGCGCTCCTCGCCTTCGCCTCGCGAGCCTGACGTCGTCGATGCCTTCTTGGCGGAGCCCGTTCGAGGCCGGGGCGGGGGTCGCGGCCGCGCACGGCGTGCACCTGCGCCATCACGCCGCCGAACCGGTGGGGTGCGGCTGCTCCAGCTGCGCGAAGTGCCGCTCACGGTGGGCGCGAGGAACAACTAGAGGGGTCGCGCCGCTACTTCTTGAGGCTCACGAGATAGGCGGTGACGGCTTCCAGGTCCTCGTCCGAGAGCTTCTCCTTCGTGTAGGCCGGCATCGGCGGCTTGCGAACCGCCTTCGCCTTCGCCGCCATCTCCTTCGGGGTCCGCAGCCAGGCCTTGACCTCCTCGGCCTTCACCTTGCTGCCCACTCCGTCCAGGCTGCCCTTGGCGTTGCCCTCGCCCGCGATCGAGTGGCAAATCTTGCACTTGGGCGTGGCGCCATCGTAGACCTTCTTCCCCTTCGCGACCAGGCCGGCGTCCTGGGCCGAGGCGCCAGCGCCCATCCCGAGGGTGAACCCGGCAATGCCTGCCACGACCAACCGGAGAATCATGAAACCTCCTCGTGAAGCGAACGACGTCGACGGCGATTATATCGTCGCGGAGGTCACGGCGACTTGGCCTCGGCGGGGCTCGAGAGGTTGAAGAATACGGTCACGGTGAGGATGAACTCCGTGGGCTCGCCGTTGAGGAGGAGCGGCCTGTAGCGCCACTGCCGGACCGCCGCCACCGCGGCCTCGTCGAAGAGGGGGTGTCCGCGGAGGACGGTGGGGGTGCTGAAGAAGGCTCTCACGGCCGCGCCCGGCTCCGGTATGGCTTCGTACAACAGGGTCGGCACGATTACCACCGCGAGGACGAGGAGGGTATGGAGGGTCATGGAGGTGCCGAGCCCACCGAAGAGCCCCCTGGCTCGCGAGCGGGGCTCGCTCAACACCAGGCTCCGGAACGGGAAATCCGGGGGAGGCAGTCGTGGCGGCTCGGCGAAGGCTGCCCCTCCGGGACGAAGGAAATGATGTGCCTGGGCCATCGTCGCGACCTCCTGCCCCTCCAGGATCAATCGCCGTGCCAGAGTCCGGCGCGCTCTCGTCCTCCGAAAAGGCAGGGCCAGCGCGACACCAATCGAAGGGGAGGCGTCCCCATCGCGGTTTCCTCCCCGAAAGAATTGCCGACGGGCCCGGAATGGGCGCTGTTCTTGCGCCCGAGAGGCGCCTCTTGCGGCCAATTCTCCCTCGCCCGGCTGGGCACCTGGCTTGCAACCGCTCTGGGCGGGGACGAACGCCAAGCGTCCCAGGAGGCCCCCATGGCCACGGCCATTGACGATCGCTACCAGGCCTACATGGACGCGATTCGGCGTCGCGTGTGCGCCGTCTGCCTCGATCAGCGTGACGACGGCACCTGTCACCTGGCGGGCGGGCGCCTCTGCGCCATCGAGGCTCAACTGCCCCGCGTGGTGGAGGCCGTCCTCGCCGTCCGCAGCGACCGGATGGACGCGTACGTCGATGCCGTCAAGGACCAGATCTGCGCGGGTTGCCGAGGCCAGGATCAGGAGGGGCACTGCCCGTTCCGGGAGACGGGGGAGTGCGCCCTCTGGACGTACCTTCCCCTCCTCGTCGACGCGGTCGAGGAAGTGACGCAGGCCCTGGGCCCCTCGTCAACGCCCCCTGACCCCTGAGGCGGGTGAAGACCGGGCGAGGCGCAGAGTCCCGATTCCGGTCCGCGTTACCATTGGCCGAGCGCGAGGAGGAGCGTCGACCCCGTGAAGTGGACTGAGCGCGCGCGGCTCTGGGTGCGGCCCCTCGTCTTCCTGGGCCAGAACGGCCTGACCCTGACCGGGGCGATCCTGACCACCAGCTCCGGCCTGACCATGGTGGGCTTCTGGGCCCTCGAGCTTCTGCAGCTCCGACCCGTGCACCCCTACGCGGGGATCATCCTTTTCCTGGTGCTTCCCGCGTTCTTCGTCGCCGGGCTGCTGCTCATGCCCGTGGGGGTGCAGTGGCGTCGGCGGAAGCTGCGCCGCGCCGGTCAGCTCCCCGAGGCCTACCCACAGGTCGACCTCCATCGCCCGGTGATCCGCAACGCCCTGACCCTCGTTGCCGGGATGACGGTCTTGAACGTGGCGATCTTCAGCACCGCCTCCTACAAGGCGGTCGAGCACATGGACTCGGCCCAGTTCTGCGGCCTGGCCTGCCATAGCGTGATGGCGCCCGAGTACACCGCGTACCTCGACTCGCCCCATTCCCGGGTGGCTTGCGTCCAGTGCCACATCGGGCCCGGGGCGTCGTGGTTCGTCCGCTCGAAGCTCTCGGGGACCCGCCAGCTCTTCGCCGTCGCGCTGGGAACGCATTCACGTCCGATCCCTTCCCCCGTGAAGCATCTGCGCCCCGCTCAGGAGACCTGCGAGCAGTGCCACTGGCCGCAGAAGTTCCACGGGGACAAGTTCCTCGTGCGCACAAAATACGCCGAGGACGAGAAGAACACGGCGTCGACGACGGTCCTCGTGCTGAAGATCGGGGGGCGCCAGGGGCCGGGCGGGACCGGGATCCACGGCCGCCACCTGGACCGTGAGCCGCGGATCAGTTACGTGGCCATCGACGATCGGCGCCAGGTGATCCCGAGGGTCGCGTACCTGGACGACGGCGGCAAGACCGTGGAGTTCGTCTCCACCGAGGTTGGTACGACGCCGGATCAGCTCGCGCGGGGCGAGCACCGGCAGATGGATTGCGTCGACTGCCACAACCGCCCTACCCACGCCTTCGAGCTGCCCGACCGCGCGCTCGACCGGGCACTGTCGGAGGGACGCATCAGCGCGGAGCTCCCCTTCGTCAAGAAGAAGGCGCTGGAACTGCTGAAGGCCGACTACCCGAGCCAGGGTGCCGCCGCGGAGCGCATCACGGCCGGCCTCCTGGAGTACTACAAGAAGGAGCAGCCGCAGGCGTATGCGAACCATCGGGCGCTCGTGGAGGCGGCGGCCCAGCAGGTGTTGGCCATCTACCGGCGCAATGTCTTCCCCGAGATGAAGGTCGCCTGGGGCACGCACCCCAACAACATCGGGCACGAGGACTTCCTGGGCTGCTTCCGCTGCCACGACGAGAACCACAAGAACGCCGACGGCCGCACGATCACCCAGGACTGCAACGCGTGCCACACGGTGCTGGCCATGGACGAGACGAACCCGAAGGTGCTCGAGGACCTGGGGCTCAAGTGACCCCCCGCGGCCTCCCGCTCCTGCTCGCCGCGACCCTGGCCGGCGTCGCCGTGGCGGAGGGAGCGCAGGACGCCGCCTGCCTCGCCTGTCATGCCGACCGCGACCTCAAGTCCACGGCAGGCCAAGGCCTGTTCGTCGACGAGGCGCGCGTCCGGGCCGGGGTTCACGGCGGACTGGCCTGCGCCGACTGCCACGCGGGGATCAAGGAGCTGCCGCATCCGGACAGCCTTCCGAGGGTGGACTGCGGCGCCTGCCACGAGGACGCCGTCAAGGCCTACCGCGCGAGCGTCCACGGCGCGGCCGGGGCTCGGGGGCTGGGCGACGCGGCCGCCTGCGCGTCATGCCATGGGCCCACCCACGAGATCCTGCCCTCCACCGATGCCGCCTCCCGGGTCGCCAAGCAGAACCTGGCCGCGACCTGCGGGTCGTGCCATGCCAACCCCGAATTCCTGGCCCGGCACCAGATTCCTTTCGCTCGGCCCGTGGAGGCCTATCAGCGGAGCGTGCACGGGCGGGCCGTGGCCGCGGGCAGCGCGACCGCCGCCTCCTGCTCGGACTGTCACGGCTCTCACGACATCGTGGTCCCCCGCGACCCTGCGTCGCGGATCAACCACTGGCGCGTCCCGGAGACGTGCGGCCGTTGCCACGGCGAGGTCGCCCGAAGCTACGCCGGCAGCATCCACGGCCAGGCGGTGGCCCGCGGCGTTCCGGACGCCCCGGTCTGCACCGACTGCCACGGCGAGCACGCGATCCTCGCCCCCAAGGAGCCCGGCTCGCTCGTGAACCCGGCTCGGGTCTCGAGCGTCACCTGCGGGCGGTGTCACGGCGACGAGCGCCTCGCGGCCCGCTACAACCTGCCGGTGGACCGGGTGCCGGCCTTCCAGGACAGCTACCACGGCCTTGCTCTGCGGGCGGGCTCCCAGACGGTCGCGAACTGCGCCTCCTGCCACGGCGTCCACAACATCCTCCCTTCGCAAGATTCCCGCTCGATGGTCCATCCCACTAACCTGGCGACGACGTGCGGGAGCTGCCACCCCGGCGCGGGCACGCGCTTCGCCCTGGGGCCGGTCCACGTGCGCCCGGCCACCGCCAGTGAGCACGTGGTCGTGCGCTGGGTCCGCGTCGCGTACCTGCTCCTGATCCCGCTGACCGTGGCCTTCATGCTCCTCCACAACGGCGCGGACTTCTTCGCGAAGCTCGTGCGGGGAGCGCGGGGCCACGACTCCGGGGAAGAGATCGAGCGCATGGGCCTTCACTTCCGCATCGCCCACGCGCTGGTGGTGCTGAGCTTCCCCGTCCTGGTCGTGACCGGCTTCGCGCTGAAGTTCCCCGACGCGTGGTGGGCGGCGCCGCTCCTGGCTTTCGAGGGAAAGCTCGCCTTCCGAGGCCTCGTCCATCGATCCGCGGGGGTCGCGCTCATCGCCGCCATTGGTTACCATGTCGTCCACCTCGCCCTCGTCCCGCGCGACCGCGTCATCCTCCGGCGCATGCGGCCGCGGCTCCGCGACCTCCAGGACTTGTGGGGCGTGCTCCGGCACAGCGTGGGCAGGGGCTCCCGGCCGTTCTTCGGCCCGTTCAGCTACGCGGAGAAGGTCGAATACTGGGCCTTCGTCTGGGGGACGGCGGTCATGGCGATCTCCGGCTTCATCCTGTGGTTCGAGAACTGGACCCTGCGGAACCTGCCGACGTGGGTGAGCGACGCCGCCACGGCCGTCCACTGGTACGAAGCCATCCTGGCCACCCTGTCCATCCTGGTCTGGCACTTCTACATGGTGATCTTCGACCCCGAGGTCTACCCCATGGAGCGAGCCTGGCTGACGGGGCGCGTCTCCGCCGACCATTTGCGGGCGACGCGCCCTGCGTACTACCGAGCCTTGCGGGCGGCCATGGCGAGGAAGGAGCGAAGGCCGCGGGGCGAGCCGGATGATCCCGGAGAGGATTGAAAGACCCGGTCCCCCGCCATGCGGCGTCGCGGCTCGTACGCCCTCACCGCCCTGGTGCTCGCCAGCGGCGCTCCCCTGGGGCTCCTCCTTGTGCGGGGCCTGCGGGCGGGGGCATTCTCCCTCGCCTGGGCTCGCGCCGAGGTCACTGGTGAGGCCACGACGTACGTGTACGTGACAGTGTCGACCGCCCTGGTTTTCGCTGCCTTCAGCTATGTCCTGGGGCAGCAGGCCGACCGGCTCTTTGAGCTCTCGAGCACCGATTCCCTGACGGGCCTCCGGACCCGCCGCGTCCTCCAGGAGCGGCTGGAGGAGGAGTTCGGGCGGGCCGAACGGTACGGCGCGCCGCTATCGCTGCTGCTGATCGACCTCGACGACCTGAAGGCGCTGAACGATCGCCAGGGGCACCGGGCGGGGGACTTGGCCCTGCGCAGGGCGGCCTCGGCCATCCGCGACGGATCGCGCGCCGCCGACCTCGCCGCGCGATGGGGAGGGGACGAGTTCATCCTCCTGGCGCCGAGCACCGGACGGCCCGAGGCCTGGCAACTGGCCGAGCGGATCCGAGCCCTCCTCCACGAGGGAGGAGCGGCCGCCACCCAGCCCGTCACGGTGTCGGTGGGGGTCGCCACCCTCGACCCCGGGCGCGGCGTGCGCAACCCCGAGGCGCTGGTGAGCCTGGCCGACGGTGCTCTTTACGAAGCCAAACGGCTCGGGCGCAACCGGGTGGTGGCCGCCCCTCACGACGGGTAGGCCTGGATCCTCGCCACCAGGGTGTCGCTCTCGGCCTCGGTCAGCAGCCGGTCGGTGCCGGGATACAGGATCAGCTCCTCCTTGCGGTTGTGGTCGCCCAGGACGTCACGGAGCGCCCGGCACAGCTCCTCCACACCCGCCGGCGCCTCGTCCAGGGCCCGCGCGATCTCCCCGAGGAGGGTCTGTATCTGCCGGTGCTCCGCGCGCATCACGGACGTGGGCCCGCCGTGCGGGAGCCCGGTCCGCATCTCGAAGACCGGGAAGAGCAGCTCCTCCTCGAAGCGGATGTGGCGAGTGAGGCTGCGCCGGAAGGTGGCGTAGGCGCTTCGGGCGGCCGGGTCGTCACCGGCCCGCAACGCCCGCACGGCCTGCAGTAGCAGCTCGTCCAGGCGGTCGTGGTCCCATTCCAGGGCCTCGGTCACGCGGCGCCGGGCTCCGGCCGCGGTCTTGCGCCGCGCGATCGCGACCTGCCAGCGACCGGCATCGTGATCGAGGGCAGACCACTCGAAGAGTCCCTTGCGCTGCGTCCGGAGCAGCTCGAGGAGCTCGCGTGGCGGGACGGCGCTCACGAGGAGCAGGGTCTCCGAGGGAGCCAGGTGATCGAAGGCGGTGAGCAGGGCGGCGTCGCGGTCCCTGGGGGCGAGGCAGCGCACGTCGATGAGCTCTGGTGCCGGCTCGGGGGTCGTGCTGGCGGGGCTCATGGCCATCGTTCGGCTCGCTCTCGCAATCGCAGACGATTGCAAGAACCGGACCCGGATGCCCGGCCCCTCACATGCCCACGTCGCGCCGGGGACCCCGCAACCCTTGCGTGGGTGCCGGTGAGACGCGCCGTTCCTGCGCCTTGGCGGACCCGGAATACGGCCCGGTGGCCATGCGGAGAACCGGCACCGGCTTTGCACGTGCTCTCACGACGGAGGAGGGCTCATGAAGTCCAGCGAAAGCCTTTTGGAAAGGGGCGAGATCCCCCGCCTCGTCGACACCGTGACCACCCCGATGCTGCTCAAGCTGGTCCAGGCCGGCCGCCTTCAGCCCCGGAAGCTGGTGACCCACCGATTCGCCCTCTCGGAGGTCATGAAGGCCTACGACACGTTCGCCAACGCGGCGAAGGCCCGCGCGCTCAAGGTGGTCCTCAAGAACGCATAAAGGAGGCGGGCATGACGAGCACCACGGTGACGGCCGAGCCCACGGCCCGATACAAGACGTTTCGTTACCGCACCCGGATGGAGTGGCGCGGAGGCCGGGCGGGCGATCTGGCCTCGGAGGGCAAGCCCGCATTCCGGGTGGCGAGCCCCCCCGAGTTCAAGGGCGAGGCGGGGGTGTGGACGCCCGAGGACCTTCTGGTGGCGGCGGTCAACGCGTGCACGATGACGACCTTCGCCGCGTTCTGGCAGCGACTTGGCCTGCCCGTGCGGTCGTACGAGTGCGACGCGGAAGGGGTCCTGGAGTTCAGCGAGGGCTCCTACCGGTTCACCGGGGTGACCCTCCGGCCGAAGATCGTGGTGTCCGAGCCCTCGGCGATGAAGCAGGTCGAAAAGGCCCTGGCGGACGCCCATCGGAGCTGCATCATCTCCAACTCGATCCGGGGATCCGTCGTGCTCGAGCCCATGTTCGAGGTCGTGGCGCCGGGCCCTCCGTGAATCCAGCGCTCCTGAAGCTCGACCTCTACTGCAAGGGGGCGCGGCTGGACGACTCCTGCTTCGTCGAGCAGGACGGCGGGCGGCGGATCCTCAGGACGCGCGCGGGCCTGGGCAGCGGCCTGGAGGTGATCCTGCCCGGCGGCTTGTGGACGAACATCCCCGTTGCGGAGCCCTTCGCGCAGAAGTCCCCCTATTCCATCCATCGCGAGGCAGGCCGGTACCGGCTGCGCCAGCACGGGCGCGACGTCGCGTCGCTCGCCCTGTCCCCGCGGCCGGAGTGGTACGACCGCGCCACGAGCACGGGCAAGCCCATGACGCGGATCGGAACCCTGCAGGGCACGTACCTGGGGGTCTACCCGGCCAAGGTCTGCGAATACTGGACGCAGAAGCCCCGAAAGGAGAACTGCAAGTTCTGCTCGGTGGGCTTGAACCTCGGGGTCGACGACGCCGACGAGAAGTCGGTAGGCGAGGTCCTGGAGGTCGCGCGGGCGGCCCGCCGCGAGTCAGGGATCACCTACGTCGACTTCAACACCGGCCACTACGACGGCGACACCTATCTCGACATCCTCGAACCCTACGTGGCGCGGATCAAGCGAGAGCTGGGGCTGCTGGTGGGGATCCAGACGCCGCCCCATCGGGACCTGAAGCGCTACGACGCGCTGCGGGAGATGGGCGTCAACCGCGTCTCCTTCTGCTTCGAGATTTTCGACCCCGCTATCTTCAGGGCGGTCTGCCCGGGCAAGCACAGGGAGTACGGCCTCGACCACTACCTGGAGGCGGTCCGCTACTGCGCAGCCCTGGGGAGGAAGGGCCCTCGGCACGAGCCCTGGGTGACGAACGGCGAGATCATCGCCGGGCTGGAGGCGCCGGAGTCCTCGATCAAGGCGATCGACTGGATCACCTCGGTGGGCGCGATCCCCACGGTGTGCGTCTTCCGGCCCCTGGTGGGAACGGACCTCGAGGACGCGTCTCCGCCGAAGACGGAGGAGATGGTCCCGGTCTTCCGTCGCCTCTACGAGGCGTGCATGGAGAAAGGCCTGCCCATCGGCTGCGCGCCGAACGTCCACGTGAGCCTGGTGCTGCTGCCGGAAGAATGCCGATACCTCAGCCCCCGGCGGTTCCCGTGGCGGACCCTCAAGCTGAAGGCCATGGCAAAGGCCCTCCGATTCAGCCTCGGCCGCAGGTTCGCGGCGGCACCGACCGTGGCCGAGGCGGCCCGCTGATTGCATTCGAGTCGATTGGGTCGTTTTCAGACTGGTGAAGGCGAAAAACATGCGGGAGGACGCGTGATCGAGGCCGAGAGGTTCCTCAACCGCGCCAACGTGGCCCGGCTGCTCGGCGTCTCGCCTAACACCGTCACCCGCTGGGCCCGCGAGGGCCGCCTACCCAGCCAGGTCACCCTGGGCGGACACCACCGTTTTGTCCGGTCGGTGATCGAGGAGATCCGGGGCCGGCTGTCTCGTGGCTCCGCGCCTCGATGATGCCCGCCCTCAAAGCCGTCGACTTCGACCTCGCCCCTTTCCTCGTGATCTGGGAGACGACCCAGGCCTGCGCCCTCGCTTGCCGCCACTGCCGGGCCTCGGCCCGTCCCGGGCGCGACCCTCTCGAGCTCACCACCGAGGAAGGGAAGCGCGTCGTGAGGGAGACGGCGGAGATGGGAACGCCCCTCATCGTCTTCACCGGCGGCGACCCGGTCAACCGCCCAGACCTCCTGGAGTTGATTCGCTACGGCAAGGACCAGGGGCTGCGCACGGCCACGATCCCCGCGGCGACGGACGCCCTCACCCTGGACCTCGTCCGCTCCCTCAAGGATGCGGGGCTCGATCAGATGGCCCTGAGCCTCGACTTCCCGCGGGCCGACCTCCACGACGCGTTCCGCGGCGTCCCCGGCGCCTTCGCCCGGACCATGGCGGCGGTCTCGTGGGCCCACGGGGCCGGCCTTCCCCTGCAGATCAACACGACCGTCTGCGGAGACACGGCACCGTATCTCGAGGAGATGGCCGCCTTCGTCCAGGGTCTCGGCATCGTCTTCTGGGAGGTCTTCTTCCTCGTGCCTACCGGCCGGGCCAGCGTTCTCACCGGGCTCAGCGCCAGCGACTGCGAGAGGCTCTTCGACGTGATCTACCGCGTGCAGAAGAAGGGAAAGTTCATCGTCAAGGTCACGGAGGCCCCCCACTACCGCCGCTACGTCGCCCAGCGCGAACAACGAGCGGCCGGCGGGGGGGGGCGCCCGACCCAGGACGTGGCCATGCCCGCGGTCCTCACCCGGTCGGAAGGTCCGGGCCACACCGTGGGCCTCGCGCCCCGGGGGGTGAACGCCGGTAACGGCTTCCTCTTCGTGTCCCACCGGGGCGACATATTCCCGAGCGGCTTCCTGCCCCTCGCCGCCGGCAACGTGCGGCGCATGTCGGTGGCGGAAGCCTACCGGTCCACGGACCTCTTCCGGCGGCTGCGCGCACCCGACCTCCTCGACGGCCGCTGCGGCCGCTGCGAATACCGGCAGATCTGCGGGGGCTCGCGCTCCCGCGCCTTCGCACTCACCGCCGACCCCCTCGCCAGCGACCCGTGGTGTGTCTACGAGCCTCGCGCGGCCGCGGGCCCGGCAACGGTCGAGCGAGGCGTGGTGAGGGCCTGATGCCGACGGTGTCAGCCGTGGCCAGCGAAGGCGCCGGAGGGTCGGCCTCGATGCGGCGCATGACCCTGGACGAGATCCTGGGCCAGTTCGCTCGCGACGGGAACTACCACTTTACGAACGGTCCCGCCACCGCGGTCGAGCTGCGGGAGCTCGAAGGAGCCGTGGGCCGCCCCTTGCCCGACTCGTTCCGGGCGTTCCTCAACCGGCTGGGGGGTGGGCTCTTCTATGCGGGCCACGAGATTTTCGGGCCACACCGGGTGATGGTCCACGACATCGAGCTCGTTCCCAGCCTCGCCACGATCCGCTCGGGGCCTTGCGCCCAGCGTCTCCCCGACGGGCTCGTGCCGTTCCACAGGATCGGCGGCATCCTCCACGCCTTCGACCTGCGTGACCCAGCCGATGCCGAGCGGATCGTCGCGTTCCCTTGCGGGTCGACCTACCCCGACCTGCCTTCGTTTCTCGAGGCCGTGGTCCTGCCTCTTGTGGCCACGAGCTGACCGCTGAACTGAGCGGAAACGCAGAATCTTCGCGCCGTCTCGGCGCGCGCGCAGATGTTTCCCTGAGACCACGCCATTTCCTGTGCGTTTGGGGGGGCGGGGCGGGCATGTGTCTTGAAGCCTCCTCCTCAAGGGAGGTCCGTCATGGAAGCGGTATTCCACCTCGCGGCGGGTCTGGGCTGGGCCGTCGTCCTGGCTGTGCTCACGGTGGGCCTGGGTTTCCTGTACGTCTGGCTGCGGGCGGGCGTGCCCGCGTTCCTCACCTACCGGGGCACGCGGGTCGTGACGTGCCCGGAGAACGGGAGCGTGACCGCCGTGGAGGTCGACGCGCGCCACGCCGCGGCCACCGCCTTCCACCGGCAGCCCGAGCTGCGGCTTGCCGAGTGCTCGCGCTGGCCTGAGAAGGCCGGGTGCGGGCAGGAATGCCTGCGCCAGATCGAGGCCGCGCCCGAGGACTGTCTGGTGAAGACGATGCTGGTTCGATGGTACGCGGGGAAGACCTGCGCCTACTGTGGCAAGCCCTTCGGCATGGTCCACTGGCACGACCACAAGCCGGCCCTGTTGGGCGTGGACGGCCGAACGGCCGAGTGGAGCCAGGTTCCCCCGCAGCAGGTTCCCGAGGCGCTGGACCACGATCGGCCGGTCTGCTGGAACTGCCACATCGCCGAAACCTTCCGGCGCGAGCATCCGGACCTGGTGGTCGACCGTCCCGAGCCGGATCCCGCCCGGCATCAACCCGGAGCGTAAAGGGAACGGCCTTCAGCCCCGGGGAGCGTCTCGCCTTCGGTCTCGAGGGCCTGCTGCCCGAGGCGGTGAGCACTCTCGAGCAGCAGGAGAGGCGGGCCTGCGCGAACATCGCGCGCAAGGAGGACCCGCTCGAGAAGTACATCGGGCTGGCCGCGTTGCAGGACCGCAACGAGCACCTCTTCTACCGCCCTCCTCCTCGACCATCCGCAGGAGCTGCTGCCCAACGTCTACACGCCGACCGTGGGCCGCGCGTGCCAGGAGTTCAGCCACATCTTCCGGAGGGCGCGGGGCCTCTGGATCACCCCCGCGCATCGGGGGCGCATCGACGGCGTGCTCGGGAACGCCCCCTTCGACGACGTGCGGCTCATCGTGGTCACCGACAACGAGCGCATCCTCGGTCTCGGCGACCAGGGCGCAGGAGGCATGGGGATCCCCATCGGCAAGCTCGCGCTCTACACGGCCGCGGCCGGGATCCCGCCCTGGCAGACCCTGCCCATAAGCCTCGACGTCGGGACCGACAACCAGGCGCTCCTCGAGGACGACCTGTACCTCGGCTGGCGCTTCCCCCGCCTGCGGGGCCCGGAGTACGACTCCCTGGTCGAGGAGTTCGTCCACGCCGTCAAGCGCCGCTTCCCGAGAGCGCTCCTGTAGGCCGCAAGGTGGCGCCAGGTGTGCCACAACGAGCTCGATGGGATTCTAGCGAGGCACACGCCGTCGAGGGAGAGCAGCGGCGAGTGACCCAGGGCTCGGACATAGCAACACTTGCCCGTCCTTCGCGGAAGTCAACCGAGACGCGACGGTACCTGACAACCCCGGGGCCGCCAGGCGGTATCATGCGCTGGGCCGCCCTCCGGGCTTACGGCCCGCTGACGAGGTGCGATGACAGAGCCACGAGAGACCGGCACGCTGTCGCCATGGTGGCGTCACGCAACGATCCTGGTGATGATCGGCGGCTTCTCGGTGCTGTCCGTGATCACCGTCTTGACGTATACGAACGCCCCCCCGATCCCGGGGCGAGTGACCGACACGGCCGGCGCGACCCTCTTCGACGGACCGACCATCCTTCGCGGCCAGGAGATCTTCCTGAAGTACGGCCTGATGGAGCACGGGACGCTCTGGGGCCACGGCGCCTATCTCGGCCCGGACTACAGCGCGGAGTATCTCCATCGCCTGGCCGAGATCTGCAACGATTCCTACGCTCACGAGCGCACCGGCCGGCCCCTTGCCGAGGCGCCGGCCGAGGAGGCCGAGGTGGCGATGAGCCGGACGCGGCAGGCCCTCAAGCAGAACCGCTACGATCCTGCCACCGACGTCCTGGTCTTCACCTCCTGCGAGGCAGCCTCCCTCGACGCCCAGCAGCGGGAGTGGAACGAGTACTTCCGCGGGCAAACCCCGGCGCCGGGACTTCCCCGTTCCTACATCAAGGACCCGGCCGAGCTGAGGGACCTCACCGCCTACTTCGCCTGGGCGGCCTGGGCGACGGTCGCCAACCGGCCCGGGAAGGACTACTCGTACACGAACAACTGGCCCTACGAGCCGATGGTGGGCAACCGGCCGAGCAGCTCGGCCTACCTGTGGAGCGCCATGAGCCTGATCACGCTCCTCGGCGGCATCGGCGCGATCCTCTTCTTCTTCGGCAAGTTCGACTACCTGGGCTGGCGAGGCGACGGCACGCCGGCCCACTTCCACGACCGCGCCCTCTCCGGCTGGAAGCTGACCCCCAGCCAGTGGGGCACCGGGAAGTTCTTCGGGGTCGTGGCCGCGCTGTTCCTGCTGCAGGGGCTCGCGGGCGGGGCGCTCGCGCACTATCGGGTCGAGCCGGGAGCCTTCTACGGGATCGACATCGCCTCCCTCCTCCCCTACAACCTGCTGCGCACCTGGCATCTGCAGCTCGCGATCTTCTGGATCGCGACGGCGTGGGTGGGTGGCGGACTGTTCCTCGCCCCGCTCGTGGGGCGCCAGGAGCCGAAAGGCCAGCGGTTCGGGGCGAACGTGCTCTTCGGCGCCCTGCTCGTGGTCGTCCTCGGGAGCCTTCTCGGGGAGTGGCTGGGGATCAACAACCGGCTCGGCGATCTCTGGTTCTGGCTCGGCCACCAGGGCTCCGAGTACCTGGACCTGGGACGGCTCTGGCAGGTCCTGCTCGCGGTCGGGCTCGTGCTGTGGCTCGTCCTCATGTTCCGCGCGCTGCGACCGGCGATGAAGGCGGCCGGGCGCTCGGAGATGGCCTCACTGTTCCTCTACTCGGCGGCCGCCATTCCGCTCTTCTACCTGCCGGCGCTTCTCTACGGTCCCCACACCAACTTCGCCGTGATCGACAACTGGCGGTTCTGGATCATCCACCTCTGGGTGGAGGGGTTCTTCGAGCTCTTCGCGACCGTTCTCGTGGCGACGATGTTCCACCAGATGGGGCTGGTGAGCGTGACCACGGCCACCCGGGTCGTGTATCTCGATGCGATCCTCTACCTGGGGGCCGGCATCATCGGGACCGGCCACCACTGGTACTTCACGGGGCAGGGGACCCTCAACATGGGACTGGCCTCGGCATTCTCGGCCATGGAAGTCGTTCCCCTGACCCTGCTGACCCTCGACGCCTGGGACTTCGTGCGCATCAAGGACCGCCCGTGCGCGGAGTGCGGCGGCAACTTCGCGGGTGGGCAGATCTGGGCGATCTACTTCCTGATGGCGGTGGGCTTCTGGAACTTCGTGGGAGCGGGCGTCTTCGGGTTCCTCATCAACCTTCCGATCGTCTCCTATTTCGAGGTCGGCACCCTCCTGACCAGCAACCACGGCCACGCCGCGATGTTCGGCGTCTTCGGCATGCTCGCCCTCGCGGTCCTCGTCTTCTGCCTGCGCGCCATGCAGACCGACGCGGCCTGGGAAGGCACGGTGAAATACGTCCGGGTCGGGTTCTGGGGGCTCAACGTGGGACTCGCGCTCATGGTCGTCGCCGATTTGTTCCCGGGCGGGGTGCTGCAGCTCTGGGATTCGCTCAGCCACGGCTACTGGCATGCGCGCCGTCTCACCTACCTGATGAGCGGGACGTTCCATACCCTCGAGTGGGTGCGGATATTCGCGGATTCGGTCTTCCTGCTCCTGGGAGTGGTCCCCATCCTGATCGCCGCCCTCCGCTCGCTCGTGAGGCGGGACGCGCCTCGCGAGCCTGACGCGGCCTAGCTGCAGCAGCCGTGGTGGGGCCCACCGCGCTCGCAGCCACCGCTGCGTCAAGGAGGCTGCCGAAGGCGAAGACGGTGGAGGGCGAGTCCGGCAGCCAGGATCGGGACCCCCAGCGTTCAGGCAAAGAAGATGAGGACCCGGGCGTGAAGGCATCGGCGTCCAGGATCAGACGAAGCGGTAGATTGCCGCGGTCGATGAGATCTAGCCGCGGCGCGACCTTCGCGCCGGCCTCGTGAGATCGCGCACCCACGTGAAGGCTGCAACCGCGCTCGGAAAGCGTGGATGCCTCCCTCGGAGTAGAGGACGATCCTCTCGTTGGCCAGGAGGGAAGAATCCGGCAGGGCGGTCATGGTCACGTTTTCGGCGGTCGGGATGTGGTACTCGCCATACTCCTTCTCGCCGCGGAGGTCGATCAACCGGTAGTCGGAGCGGCCGGCCACGATCAACCCGGCGAGCTCGCTCGCCGTGACGTGGTCCCCCTCCTGGTCGATGATGGTGGCCAGCTCCTTGACGTCCAGGGTGACCCCACGACGCGCCGCAGTGCGTGGAGGTCTGCCCCATCGACTGCATCGTCACCGATCCCGCCCACGCCGAGTCGCCAGACGAGCTGGGGGCCAGGTACGCGCGGCTCCACCCGGGCTGAGGGGCGGTCAGGGCTTTCTCGTCGCCAGCCCTCGGCAATAGAGGGTGAGGTACTCGATCTCCTGGGCGCAGAGGGTGCGGCCCCAGGGCGGCGAGAGGGGTGAGCGGCCGACCGCGGCGCTGCCTTCCGCGATCACGCGCCGGACGTCTGCCGAGTCGGCGAGGTTTTTCGAGGCGGTCAGGTCCGGCGGCGGCGGGTCGAGGTTCGACGCGTTCTGTCCGTCGCCCTTCCCGCCGTCGCCATGGCAGGTGGCACAGTAGTGGTCGAACAGGTGCTTGCCCTGGCCCTCGGCGTAGGTCAGGCCCGCCGCCCGCTCCTCGGCCCGTATGGCTTCGAGCATCGGGTCTGCGGGCGGCGCCGGGGGCGGGCGCCAGCAGCTCGCCGCGGTGGTCAGGGCCAGCAGCCCGGCCAGGAGGTGCCGCGTGGTCATCGCCGGGCGCCCCTTGCCGGGCCCCCGTCCCTCACTAGACCCGACAGGTAGGCCGTCAGCGCGCGCGCGTCGGCGGGGGAGAGGCCGTAGTCCGGCTGCAGAGTGCCCGGCTTGTGGCGCTGCGGGGCCATGAGCCAGGCCGCCGTCCAGCCGGGGCGCAGGCGCTTCCCCGTGTTCGAGAGATCCGGCCCCACGTAGCCTCCCTGCATGTTGAGCTGATGGCAGCCGATGCATCCGAGCTGCCGGTAGAGCTGCTCCCCGCGCCGGGCCTCGGCCGCCGTGAAGCTCACGTCGTAGCGATCGAGGTCGTCGTCGAGGAAGGTGGCGGCTGCGTAGTCGGCGATCGCGCTCGCTTCCTCGGGGCGCATGTGGAACACGGGCATGCGCGCCTCGACGCTCACCCGCACCGCGCCCGGGTTCAGGAGGTAGGCGACGAGGTAGTCGCGGCGGAGCTGGCTGCCGATGCGGTCCAGGGGCACCGTGGAGAGGTCTCCGCCGGAGCCCCCGATGCGGTGGCAGCTCAGGCAGCGGTAGCGGTTCACGAGCGCGCCGAACCGACCCTGCGGCCGATAGGGCGAGGGCGGGGCCGGCTTGATGACGCGCGACGCGGGCAGGTCGGCCTTGCGCAGGCTGGCCAGGGCCATCGTGATCGTCCCCGCCTGGGCGGGGGTGAAGCCGAGGGTCGGCATGAGCGAGGGCGTGCCCAGGGCGTCGGGCAGGAGGAGCTTGAGGAACAGGTAGTTGTCCGTGGTATGGCGCACCACGTTGCGCCCGTACGGCAGCTGGTCGGGATCCCGGTCGGCCACTCCGGCCAGGCTCGGCCCGATCTTGCCCGACTCGGCGACCCCGGGGAGGTGGTGGCAGCCGTAGCAGCCGTGGCGCACGAACGCGGCCCGCCCCTCCGCCACCGCGCGGGGATCCTCGTACGAGGCGGGCGCGGTCTCGGCCTCGCCGCCCGTCGTTCGGTATTCCTCGAGCAGGAAGGCGGCGAGGTCGCGGAGCTGGTCGTCGCTCAGCCGGTACTCGAGCATCGTGGTGTCCGGCTGCTCGCGGTGCGGGTCCTTGAGAAAGCTGAAGAGCCAGTCACGCCGCACCTTGTCCCCGATCCTCGTCAGCTCGGGGCCCATGGTCCCGCCCCTTCCGTTCACGGCGTGGCAGCTCACGCAGCGCAGCTCGCCGAAGAGGGCGCGGCCGTTGGCCGCGTCGGCCCTCCGCCAGTCCACCCCGCTGCTGTCCAGGGGCACCCGGGCCTTCTGGGAGAGGAGCAGCGCCTCGAGGCCGGCGATCTCCCCGTCACTCAGACGGAAGTTGCCCATCCGGGAGCTCGGCAGGTAGCTCCTCGGGTCCCGGAGCCATTCCGGCAACCACCCCGGACGTACCTTGTAGCCGAGGCTGTCCAGGGCGGGCCCGCGGAAGCTCATCCCCTCGAAGCCCGGGATCTCGTGGCAGCTCACGCAGCCCGACTCGACGATCAGGCGGCGGCCTTCCGCGAGCCGAGGCGCGCCCGGCGGATCCAGCGAGCGGTGGCAGGTTCCACAGTTCGCCTCGATCGTCTCCAGCGGACGCAGGGCGCGCCCGAAGTGAGGGAGGGGCCTGTGGGCGGCCTGCTCGTAGTCCGTGGCCTCCCCCTGGCCGTCGTGGCAGACCGTGCAACCGAAGCGCTCCACGGGGTGGGTGGCGAGCCAGGTCCCCGGGTGCGCCCGGAAGGGGGCGGGGGCGGAAGCGAAGGCCGGATCGTCGATCCCCAGGTGGCAGGTCGCGCAGCGGTCGACGCGGCCGAGGTCGGGCAGCCAGACTTGGCGCAGGCCGTGGGCCCCCGCCGCCTGGGCGAGCTGGTGCGGGTTCTTCACGGTCGCCTCGAGCCGGCGGAAGCGGGCCTGGAGGGCCCGCCATTCCGCTCCCTGCTCGCGGAAGAACACCCAGGAGAAGATCGCGAGGAAGGCGAGGCCGAGCCCGCCGAACGCCACGTGCAGCCGAGGGGGCGCGAGCTGGGGATCACGCATCGGTGGTCACCGGAGGGTCACCACGGCCAGGTCCAGGCCCAGTTCGGGCCGCGGAAGAAGGTGCCGATGACCGTGAGCGCGCTGGCGACCACGACCAGCGCGGTGAAGACCACGTTCGCGAGCCGGCGCTCGGGGGCGAACCAGCGACCCACGCCGCGAGGGTGCCTGTCCACGTAGGGCAGCGCGACCAGCGCCACCACGACGAGCGCCGGGACGAGTACCCCGCCCAGGAACGCCGAGTAGTGGACGAGCTCCTGCAGGCCCAGGAAGTACCAGGGGGCCTTGGCCGGGTTGGGAGTGCGGGTGGGGTCCGCCATCTCCTCGAGGGGAGCCATGAAGAGGAGGGAGGCCATGTGGAGGAGGATGACCACGCCCAGAGCCACCAGGACCTCCAGATAGAGCAGATGCGGCCAGGCGAAGACCTCGTCGCTAGGGTCGCGTGCCTCGACGGAGGCCGTGGGGCGCCGGGTCAGGGCCATGAGGCCGTAGGTCTTGGTCGAGGCGGGGAACGTGCCTGCCACCTCCTCCACCATCAGGGCCTCCTCCGGGGCACCGCTCAGCCCGTCCTTGCGCACACGCCAGACGTGAAGGGAGATCAGGGCGGCGGCGGCCAGGGGAAGGAAGACGCAGTGCAGCACGTAGAAGCGGAGCAGGGTCGTCGGGCCGATCACGTGGCCGCCGAGGAGGAGGAACTTGAGACGCTCTCCGATCATGGGCGCGTAGGCGGCGATGTTGGTTCCCACCGTGATCGCCCAGAAGGCGAGCTGGTCCCAGGGGAGCAGGTAGCCCGTGAAGGATAGGGCCAGGGTGAGCAGGAGAAGCGCCACCCCCACCACCCAGTTGAACTCGCGCGGGGCCTTGTAAGACCCGGTCCAGAAGACCCGGCACAGGTGCAGGAACACCACGATGACCATGGCGTGGGCCGACCAGCGGTGCAGGTTGCGGAGCACCACCCCGAAGGTGACCACGAACTGCAGGTCCTTCATGCTGCGGTAGGCTTCGGCCGGGTGGGGGAAGTAGTAGAGCATCAGGGCGAGGCCGGTCAGGGTCAGCACGGCGAAGAGGATCGCGGAGATGAGGCCCAGGCCCAGGGTGTAGCTCGCCCGCAGGCTGTGCCGGCTCACTCGCGCCGGGTGGACGTGCAGGAACAGGCTCGAGATCATGACCGCGGCCCGGTCCTTGTCGGTCCGCGGCCAGCCGATCCGGCAGGCCGACCGGCCCGCTGCCTCCAGCCACCGCCTCGCCCGTTGCCTCATGGGGTCGCCCATTCTTCACGCCCTCAGCCGGAAGTCCGGTCCGACCCGGCGGTCGAGGTCCACGATGAGGTCGCCTCGGGGCGACAGGCTGAGCGCGTACCAGGCGAGGGGCGCCGGGGCCGGGCCCTGCGCGACCCGGCCGTTCTCGTCGAACCGGCTGCCATGGCAGGGGCACTCGAAGCCCGAGGCGCCGCGCTTGACGTTGCATCCCAGGTGCGTGCAGACCGACGAGATGGTGAAGAAGCCGTCGGGCCCGTTCAGGACGAAGAGCCGTCGGTCCTCGAGAAACGTGACGGAGCCCGGCGGGAAGTCGCCGGGCTGGCCGATCGTGAAGCGAGCCGGGGGCTCGTAGAGCACCGTGGGAACGAGATACCGGACCGTGCTCACCACGAAGCCCGCGGTGGCCGCGCCGAGGGCGCCGCACCCGGCGAGGAAGAACTCCCGGCGGCTGGGGCCGAGTTCCTCGGCCTTGTCGCTCACGGTCGCGCCTCGCTCATGGCCTCGTGGAAGAGGCCGAGGGCCGTCTGCGGCGACTCGTCCAGCTCCAGGGCCTCCATGGTGATGGCCCCGGTGGGGCAGCGCTCCGCGCAGAGGCCGCAGCGGATGCAGCGTTCTTCGTCCTTGACGATGGCCCCGGCCGCGGCGCCGGTCCCGAGGGCCTCGCGGAGGGCGTCCAGCTCGGGCGTGCCGCGCAAGCGCGAGGCCGGGACCAGGGCCAGGCAGGCCTCGGGACAGATCTCGACGCAGCCGCTGCAGAGGATGCAGCGCTCGGAATCGAAGACGGTCTCCACGTTGCACCAAAGGCAGCGGGAGCCCTCCCTGCGCGCCTCCGCCTCGCCGTAGGCCTCCTCGACCTCGCGGAAGCCGGTGCGCCGGGTCACGGGCAGGCTCGGCACCGGCTGTCGCGGGACGCGGTCGTAGCGGTCCCCCGCGCGGTGGAGGCGGATCGCCCGGAAGCGGCCGCGGGTGCGGGGGACGGCGCCCCCGCCGAGGCGCTCGTGGATGGCCAGGGCGGCCCGCTTGCCGTCCGCCACCGCCTCGATGACGATGCGGGGGCCGAAGGCCAGGTCTCCCCCGCAGTAGACCCCGGGCATGGTCGTGGCGAGGGTGCGGGGCTCGACCGCGACCAGGCCGCGGGGCGTGACCTGGATCTCGGGGTCGCCGGCCAGACAGGCGGTGTCGGGTTGCTGCCCGACCGCCAGGATGATGGTGTCCGCCTCCAGCCGCTTCTCGCTCCCCGGGACGAAGCGGGGATTGAAGCGGCCGCTCTCGTCGAAGACCGACGCCACGTCGAGGGTCTCCAGCCCCGTCACGTGGCCCTTCTCCCCCAGGATCGCCTTGGGCCCCCGCCGCGGGGCGAGGGTGATCCCCTCCTCCTCGGCCTCCCGCACCTCGTCCGGATGGGCGGGCATCTCGCTCCGGGACTCGAGGCTGAGCAGGTGCACGTGGCGCGCCCCCAGCCGCAGCGCGGTGCGGGCGGCGTCGAGGAACGCGCCGTCGTAGCCCCAGGTCTGGAGGAGCTGCTGCGCCCCTTCGGGCAGGCTCTCCGGCGTCTCGGGCGAGGCGTAGCGCAGCACGGTCCGGGCCACGTCGATGGCGACGTTGCCGCCGCCCACCACGATCACGCGCTCGCCCAGGGCGACCCGGTAGCCGAGGTTCGCGTTCAGCAGGAAGTCGACGCCGTTGATGACGCCGTCGAGGTCCTTGCCGGGGATGCTGAGCTCGCGTCCCCGGCTCGCGCCCAGGGCCAGGAAGACGGCGGCGTAGTCGTTGCGGAGCAGGTCGCCCACCGTGAAGTCGCGGCCCAGACGCCAGTTCAGCCGGAGCTGCGCACCCAGGGAGAGGACCTGGTCGACCTCGGCCCGGATGAGGTCCCGCGGAAGGCGGTACTCGGGCACGCCCTGGTAGAGCATCCCCCCCACGACCGGGGCGGCGTCGAAGAGGGTCACCGCGTAGCCGAGGAGGGCGAGGTCGTGTGCGCAGCTCACCCCCGCCGGACCGGTGCCCACCACCGCCACCCGCGCCGGGCCCCCGCCCCTGTGCGCCGCCAGGGCCAGAGGCCGCAAGGGTGGCGTGCCCTTCGGGTTCTCGACCCCGTGCCGCTCGGTCACCACCCGCTTCAAGGCCCGGATCGAGATCGGCTGGTCGACGAGGCCTCGCCGGCATCTCGACTCGCAGGGATGGGCGCAGATGCGACCGCAGATCGAGGCGAGGGGGTTGGGCGCCCTGGCCACCGCGTAGCCGCGGGCGGTGTCCCCCTCCGCGATCGCCCGGACGTACGCCCCCGCGTTCGTGCGGACCGGGCAGCCGGTCCGGCAGGGGACGAGGTCGAGAAAGTATCGGAAGGTCGGGACGACCACGGGGTAGGATCGGGGCACGCCCGTTCTCCGGTTACCGCCCCAGGGTGAGGTCGACCGATGCCGCCTTGCCCGCCTCCACCGTCACCGGCTTCGGGGCCGCCTTCAGCTTGGGGTGCCAGACGGCGACCGTGTAGGGCCCGGGCGGCACGCCCGCGATCTCGAAATGCCCTTCCTTGTTGCTCACCGCGAAGTAGGGGTTCTGCAGCACGACCACGAACCCCTCCATCTCCGGGTGCACGCGGCAGAGCTGGGTGTACGCGCAGGGAAACTTCGCGCAGGTGGCGAAGGCGCGGTCCTTGGACTGTCCCTCGGGCCAGGTGCCGAGGTTGTACTTCTCGAAGTCGGGAGAGAACACGTTGTGGGCGGTGGGATCGCTGTTCAGGAACCTCACGGTCGTGCCCAGGACCACCGGGAGGACGTGGGGGATGAACTGCATCTTGCGCTGATCCATGGGCACGGGCTGGGCAGGGGCTTTCCCGGTGCCGGGCGCCCCTTGTACGTAGACGACGGCGTCCGCGTTCGAGGAGAGGCCGGTGGCCTTCACGGTCCCGGTGATGCTGCCGTCCGCCGCGGGAAGCGGCCGGGGCATCGCACCCGCAATGACGAGGGCGACGGCAGGGACGAGCGCGAGGGGGCGCTGCTTCATGGAATGTCTCCGAGGGCTCGGTCGTGAGCCCGGTTCGTGGCCCTAGAAAGCGAAGCGGAGGACCGCGTCCAGGGAGTAGTTCTCCCCCTCCCGCAGGTCTCGCTGGTATTCGACCATGGCCTTGACGTTGGCGCGGATGAGCGCGCTCAAGTTGACGACGCCCGTGCGGAGGCTGCGGACGCTGCGGTCGCCCGGGGTGACCGTCTCGTAGCGGACGGCGCCGTGCAGCCAGGGGTAGAAGACGTAGTCGGCCTGGGCGAACCACGAGTGGTACGTGGGCTTGACCTGGCCCAGCAGCTCGGAGGACTCGGGGTCGAACTGGCGGAGCGTGTCGCGGCCGCGGACGTAGGCGCCGAACAGGTTGAGGTCGCGCCAGTAGGCGCTGGCGAAGAACCCGGTGCGCAGGAAGCGGTCGTCCTGGACGTTCAGCTTCGCGCCTTGCTCCGAGAGGGACTCGAAGTTGATGCCGCGGCCGTCCCCCCGGTAGACGAACGCTCCAACCCGCAGCGAGTCGTCGCGCCAGTTCTTGTCCGGGGCCTCCTTGCCCCCCATGTCCCCGTCCAGGCCCATCCCCCCGAACTTGTAGTCCACGCGGGCGTAGAGGTCCTTCGCGTCGTTGCCGTCGAAGCGCTCGGTGCCGGAGATCCCGTTCACCACCCCCGCGGCGTAGAACAGCCGATGGCGGACGATCCCGTAGGCCTCGATGCCCTGGGCCATTTCGGGAAAGGCGATGGGCATCGGGGTCATGTCCTCGGCCAGGCCCATGCCCCCGTTGGGCCCGATCGGATCGTAGGCGAACAACGAGTCGATGCCGGCGTTGGTGGTGATGAACATCTCCTGGACGACGTCCGCGATGTTGGGGGTGAACTTGCCGATCTTGAAGTGGAACAGGTTCTCGGGGCCGAAGGGGGAATCGATGGCGATGTGGGCGTGCTCGAGCTCCGTGGCGACCGACCCATCGGGTTCCTGGCCGAAGGTGAGCTCGCTGAAGAAGGAGAAGTGGTCGCCCAGGGTGCCCCCGGCGAAGAGGTTGGCCTCCTGGGGGAACTGGAAGTCGTTCTTCACCTTCGTGGTCGTCCCGTCCTCGTTGAGCGAGGAGGTGTTGACGTCCGCCATCTTGATGTTGACGGCGAGCGGCACCGCGCTCGAGATCTCGCCCGGCCAGATCGCTTGCGGCCAGAGCTTCTTGTAGGCGGGGGCACCGAGGCTGATGGGCTTCTCCTTGATCATCTCCTCCGTCTCCTTAGGCATCCGATAGCCGTTCAGACGGAAGGCGGTGCCGAAGGCGTTGAGCTTCGGAAAGACGGTATGGCAGGTCTGGCAGCTCGTCGCGTATTTGCGGGCGAAGGCCGGGATCGCCTCCACGGACCGGACCCCCCCGAGGGCGCCTCCGGCCAGGGCCAGAAGAGCGACGCGCACGGCCATCCTGCGAGCAGTTGATCGACCGGCCATGGGGCAGCCTCCTTGAGTGAGTCGTCGGACGACAACCCCGGGGAAGCAAGAGCCGGTCCGCTCCACCCGGCCGAGCCAAGTGGCCGCCGAGACGCGAGTTGTGAAGGACAGAGGAAGCCACGTGAGAGGCGCGTGAGTGTCCGAGAGTCCAACACCGGCATCCCAACCGGCGAGGGGTGAGCCAGTTGAAGGCTATGTACGAGAATCGGACAGATCGGCTTCCAGGCCCATCTCGTGGAGCTTGCGATAGAGGGTGTCGCGGGAGATGCCGAGGAGCTCGGCCGCCCGCCGCTTGTTCCCGTGGCTCTGCCGAAGCGCTTCGGTGACGGCCCAGGCCTCCAGCTCGGCGAGCCGGAGCGATGGCCCGCGCACGCTCGCCGCAGGTTCTGCATGGCCTCGATGCCGGAGCCATTCCCGCACGTGTTGCGCCCGGATCGTCTCCCGGCCGGGGGGAAGGGTGAGGCTCAGTCCCTCCAGCATGTTCTCGAGCTCGCGGACGTTCCCCGGAAAGGAATAGCGCGCCAGCAGCTCCAGGGCCGGGGCCTCGATGCCGTCCACCCGGGCGGTGCCCCGCTCCCGGATGCGGGCCAGGAAGAGCGCGACGAGCAGAGGGAGGTCGTCGCCGCGCTCGCGGAGCGGCGGCAGCTCGATGACGAGGACGGAGAGCCGGAAGAAGAGGTCCTGCCTCAGGGCGCCGCTCCCCATGGCCGCCAGCGACCGGTTGCTGGCGGCGATGATCCGCACGTCGACCTTCCGGCTCTCCAGGCCGCCCACCGGCCGGACCTCCCCGTCCTGCAGGACCCGAAGCAGCTTGGCCTGCGCCTCCGCGGGCAGCTCTGCGATCTCGTCCAGGAAGAGGGTGCCCCGGTGGGCGCTCAGGAAGAGCCCGGGGTGGTCGCTCTGCGCGCCCGAGAAGGCGCCCCGGCGATGTCCGAACAGCTCGCTCTCCACCAGGTCGCGGGGCAGGGCCGCGCAGTTGAGGGGCACGAAGGGCCTCTGGGCCCGCCGGCCGTTCGCGTGGATGGCGCGCGCGATCAGCTCCTTCCCGGTGCCGGTCTCCCCGACGATCAGGGTCGGGGTGTCGCTGCGCGAGGCCACGCGCGCCCGCTCGAAGACCGGACGCATCCGGCTGGAGTGGCTCACGATGCGTTCGAAGCCGTAGGCGTCCGCCACCATCCGGTCAAGGCTCTCCACTCGTTCGCGCAGCTCGCCCGCGTCCAGGATCCGCTGCACTTCCTTGAGCAGCAGGTCTTCCGAATAGGGCACGGGCACGAAGTCCTCGGCTCCGCGGCGGATGGCCTCGGTCGCGAGCCGGATCGTGGCCTCTCTGGAGAGCACGAGCACCGGGAGGTCCGGGTGACTGCCCTTCGCCGCGGTCAGGAGCTCGAGGACGCCATTTTGCGAGCCGGCGTCGCCGATGATGAGGAGATGCGGGAGGGGGTGGCGGTCCAGCAGCTCGGGGAGGGTGTGGGCCGGTCCCGCCGTCACCGTGATCGCGTGCTCGCCCAGGAGCCCGGTCAGCCGGGTGGCCAGCTCGTCGTCCTCCGTGGCCACAAGGACCCGCGGTTCCGCCCGATTTGTCTGGCCCAAGGGGCGACGGAGGGAAGAGGGCGCTCCTTTGCGGTCGGTGACCGTAGCGGGAAGCGCCCGACGTCCCTGCCTGAGGAGAGGCTACGCCCCTCTTGCCGACCTGGTCAACCGGGCGTGCGTCCCAGGAGGCGACGTTCAGTTCCCGCTGAGCGCCTCGCCGACCAGGCCCCGGGCCTCCTCCTGCAGCCGCCGGACGTGGTCACGGCCGCGGAAGCTCTCCGCGTGGACCTTGTACCCGAGGGATGGGGCCGTCCGCATGGCTGCATCCGCCCTGTTGCTCCGAGCTGAACCAGTGTCGGCCTGACCGCCACCGTTCACAGCCGCTCGCATGCCTTTGGGGCCGAGTCGCTGCACGGGCTGGACTGGGCGCGAGGGTCATGCGCCGAGCACCGCCCCCGGAGAGCCAACCGCCAGAACGGTGGGTTCTCTCCCTCGGCCGCGAGCCGACGCCCAGGCTTGCTCGAAGACTCGATTCCCATCGCGCCCTTATACAACATCGCTCGAGCCACGAAAAAGCGACGCGCAGATACGCCGAGGGCGCAAGATTTGCCAGTTCGGCCCCCCAGATCCCTCAAGACGCGGCGGTACGCATGTTGCAGAAGGTAAATGCTCAAGTCTCTTCGTGCCTGGCGCCTTTCATTCGAGGTAACGAGCACCCATGTCGGGCGTCCCCAGCGCCTTCGATATCGCCGCCGTGATCATGGACTCGGCGACTGTGACCGGAGGCGCAAGCGCACGAAGGCCATCGATCGAGCCAATGCGGCGTAAGGAGGGGAAGCGATGACACAGGAACCCAGTCCCCCCGTTGGCGGAGGTGGTCCCCGGCCGGCAGCCCCTGGACGAGAGGTGGAATGGGGTCGGCGCTTCGTCGCGCTGACGCTGGCCTGGTTGGCGTTCGAGACCCTGAGCGGCCTCGCCCTCTACCTGCTGCCGTTCTCCGTGCCAAACCAGTGGATGGTGGTAGTCCATACTGGCATCGGCGCCGTCCTCCTCGTGCCGGCGCTCGTCTACCAGTGGCAGCATCTGCGCGTCTACTGGAGCCGACCGGGAGGAGCCGTCAAGTGGATGGGCTACCTCGGCACGGCCGCGACGCTGGTGGCGGTCGTGTCGGGCCTCGTCCTGACCGTTCAGGCCCTCTGGGCCACGCGCATCTCCTACGCTTGGGACCGAGCCCACCTGCTCTCGACCTTCGCGCTGGTGGCGTTCGCCCTGCCCCATGTGGCGGTGGTCCTGCTGCGTGACCGGGCAGCCGCGCTCAAGCAAGGGCTCGTATCACTGCGTGAGGTCCAGGGCCGAACGTTGGCTCGAACCGCCACGAGCCTCCTGCTGATGCTCGCCTCGGTGGGGGTGCTGTGGGCGCTCTACCCCGGTGAGCGTCTCCAGGACGCGTTTCCGGCCGACTACTCCTTCAAGTACGGGCACGGGCGGCCGTTCGCGCCGAGCCTGGCGACGACGACGACCGGCCGAGCCTTCGATCCGCGCATCCTCGCCGGTTCCAACTCCTGTGGCACGGCCGGTTGCCATGAACAGATCGCCAGGGAGTGGAGCGTCAGCGCCCACCGCTGGGCCGCCATGGACGCGGCCTTCCAGCGGGTCCAGCAGGAGATGGCCAAGCAGAACGGGGCCGAGTCGACGCGCTATTGCGGCGGCTGCCACGACCCGATCTCCCTCTTCTCGGGCACGAAGAACGTCTTCACGGCCGAGCTCACGAGCCTCGCCGGGTACCAGGAGGGCGTCTCCTGTCTTTCCTGTCACTCGATCCGTCAGACCGACGTGAAGGGAAACGCGAATTTCGTTGTGGCACCGCCCAAGCGTTATCTCTTCGAGCTGCGCGAAGGGAGGGGCGAGCGCGCCATGCGCGACTTCCTGATCCGTGCCTATCCGCGCCAGCATCTGGCCGACCTCTCGAAGCGCCTCTTCAAGACCCCCGAGTACTGCGCCGCCTGCCACAAGCAGTTCATCGACAAGGAGGTGAACAACGTCGGCTGGGTGCAGCTCCAGAACCAGTACGACAACTGGAAGAACAGCCGCTGGAACCACCCGGGCGACGCGACGAAGACGATCGAGTGCCGCGAGTGCCACATGCCCCTCACGGCCTCGCACGACCCCGCCGCGGGCGACTCCCTCGACTACAACCGCAGCGCCTCCGACGGCAAGCACCGGAGCCATCGTTTCGTGGGCGCGAACCAAGCGATGCCGGTGATGCTCAAGCTGCCGGGCGGCGAGGAGCAGGCGAGGCTGGTCGAGAAGTGGCTCCGGGGCGAGGTCGAGATCCCAGAGATCGCCAGCAAGTGGTCGCGGGGACCCGCCGTCGCCATAGAGTTGGTCTCGCCCAAGGAGGCCACCGCGGGCGAGCCCGTCGCCGTGCGCGCGGTCATCACCTCCAACAAGGTGGGGCACGACTTCCCGACCGGACCCCTGGACATCATCCAGGCCTGGGTCGAGCTGACGGTGACCGACGGCGGGGGCCACGTGGTGTTCGCCTCGGGGCGTCGCGACGAACGCCATCGCATCGAGCCGGGCACCTTCATGTTCAAGGCGGAGCCCGTCGACCAGTACGGCAACCTGATCGACCGGCACAATCTCTGGGAGATGGTCGGCGTGCGCTACCGTCGCTCGCTCTTCCCCGGCTTCTCGGACACCGCGGAGTACTCGTTCCAGTGCTCCGGCAGCACGGATCGCGGTGCGCCGGGGCTCAAGGAGAGGAGCTTCCGCATCGACACCACGCCTCCGGCTCCTTCCGAGCTGACGGTCACGGCCCGCCTGATGTACCGGAAGATCGACCAGTACCTGTTCAATTTCCTGTTCGGCGAGAACACGGCGCTGACGACGCCCGCGACCGAGATGGCACGGGCCGAGGCCCACATCCACGTCCGGTCGGGCCCGCCGAAGCGAGCGGCTTTCGAGGCGCCCGCGCGGGTGGACATCGCACTTCCGTGACGTCGCCCCCGCACCCCACGGGCCACCGCCGCCGCGCCATGCGCTGGCTCGTCCTCGGCGCCGGCCTGTTCGTGGCGATGACGCTGGTCGTTGTCTTCGCCCGTCCCCGTCCAGCCGCCTACGTTCCAGGGCGTGAGGTCGAGACGAGCAAGGAGATCACCCATTCGCTCGAGCGGCGCCTTCCTTCCGACCCTGGCGGCGCGCCAGGACCGGGCGGGGCCCGCTCCGAGCCGGCGCTGGCGGGCACGGCGGCGCCATCCACGGGCGGGGCGCCGAATGGAGAGGCCGGCGGATCGAACCACTTGCCGGGAGGCGTGACGTTCACCGGTCAGGCCGAGGCGGCGGGCCTGCGCTTCGTCCATTTCAGGGGCAAACGTTCGTCGCAGCTCCCCGAGGACATGGGATCGGGGCTCGCGTGGGGAGACTACGACGGCGACGGCTACCCGGACCTCTTCGTGGTCAATGAGTCGGGTCCCCTGACCCTGACTCCGGCGGAAGTCGAGCAGTCACCCGCCCACGCGCACCTCTTCCACAACGACGGCAACGGCACGTTCACTGATGTGACCGACTCGGCAGGCCTCGCCGTGCGCGGCTGGGGGATGGGGGCGGCGTGGGGGGACTACGACGGCGACGGCAAGCTCGACCTCTTCGTCACCCGCTATGGCACGAACCTCCTGTTTCACAACGACGGCAACGGGCACTTCACCGACGTGTCCAAGGAGACGGGTGTCGACCGCTACGAGGGCTTCTGGACGGGGGTGAGCTGGTCCGACTATGACCGGGACGGCGACCTCGACCTCTACGTCTGCGGATACGTGAAGTACACGTGGGACGCCGAGTCTGCTAAACAGAAGTCCCTGCAATTCAAGTCGGTCGTGCCCTTCACTCTCAACCCCTCGAGCTATCTGCCCGAACGCAACCTGCTCCTCCGGAACGACGGGGGCGTCTTCCACGACGTGGCGCGAGAGGCCGGGGTCGACAACCCTACGGGTCGCTCGCTTTCGGCTTCGTGGGCCGACTTCAACGGCGACGGCTGGCCGGACCTCTATGTGGCCAACGACGTCTCCGACAACGCGATGTTCCTGAATCTCGGCAACGGCCGATTCCGCGACGTCAGCCACTCGGCCTGGGTCGCCGACTACAGAGGGGCCATGGGCCTCGGCATCGGCGATTGGGACAACAGCGGTCGCTTCGACATCTTCATCACCCACTGGCTCGCGCAGCAGGACGCGCTATTCGTGAACGAGACCCGCAACATGAAGGTGACGCCGGAGGCGCCGCTGCGCTTCGTCGACCAGGCCGACATCCTCGGCCTCGGACAGATCAGCCTCGATGTCATCGGCTGGGGCGCGGGGTTCCTCGACTACGACAACGACGGGCGCCTCGACCTCTACGCCATCAACGGGAGCACGTTCCAGGAGGACTCCGAGCCGACGCGGCTGATTCCGATGCGAAGTTTCCTGTTCTGGAACGCAGGTGAGCAGGGCTATTACGAGGTGGGGAAGACCGCGGGGGCGCCTTTCGCGACCCCGAGCGTGGGACGCGGTGCGAGCTTCGCGGACTACGACGGGGACGGCGACCTCGACATCGCTTACGTCGTCCATGGTGGAGAGCTTCGGCTGGCGCGGAACGAAGGCGGCAACCGGAACGCCTGGACTCGAATCGTCCTGCGAGCCCCGCACAACACCCATGCGGTGGGCGCCTTGGTGCGCCTCACCACGACCGCCGGGACGCAGATGCGCGCCGTGGGCAACCAGTCCTCCTACCTCGGCCAGGAGCCCCCGGGCGAGGTGTTCTTTGGCGTCGGCAGCGCGACGCAGATCGAGAAGCTCGAAGTGGTGTGGCCCGACGGGCGGACGCAGTGCTTCGCGGGCCTCCCGAGCCGGGCGACGATCCGGCTGCCCGAGGGCGGACCGCCCGATGTCGTGGCGAGGCACAGATGACGGGCGAGCGGCTCGTACTGCTGTTGAGCCTGCCCGCGCTGACTCTCGGCGGTTGCACGCGCGACGCCGCCTCGACGACCGCGGCCGCGCCCAGCGTGGAACGCGAGCGCCTCCTGCGGTTCTGGGACCGGTTCAGCGCCGCGACCACGGCGCGTATCGGCCACGACCTCGCTGAGGCCCGGGATCTCTACCGTGAAGCGCTGACCCTCGACCCGAAGCACGAGGACTGCCTCTACTACCTGGGCCAGTGCGAGCGCGAGCTGAAGCGGCCAGCCGAAGCGCGCCGAGCCTTCGAGCTGCTCGTGGAGGTGAACCCCGCAAGCGGCCGCGGTCACCTCGCCCTCGGGGCGCTGCTCGCTTCGCCCGACCCGTCCGAACCGATGAATCTCGCCGTTGCCGAGAAGCAGTTCCGGCGCGCTCACGAGATCAACGGCGAGGAGACGGGCCCGATGATGCTCTTGGGCGAGGTCCTGATGCTGGAGGGGAAGCTGGGTGAGGCCCGGCGATGGTTCGAGTCGGCGCTGCGGACCAACCCCAGGAGCGTCGAGGCGCCCTTCCTCGTGGGCTATCTGACGTGGGAGAGCGGCGATCCCGGAGGCGCCCTGCGCTTCGCTCAGCGGGCCCGGGAGGCCGCGAAGGTCCAGGCCCCGGTCAAGGGCGTCCTCAGCGAGGGCGATCGCAAGGACCTGAAATTCGTCGCGGCGCCGCCCCTCACGAATCCTATGGGGCGGATGCTCTTTGGCGAGCTGGCCGGCTTCGTGCGTGAGGGGGCGCGGGCGGGCAGGGGAGCGAGCGACAGCGACTTCGTGGTGGCCTGGCGCTCCGTCCAACGGGCGCGCCGTGAGTACGAGCGTCGTGTCGCAGGGGGGCGACCGTCATAGGTGGGGAGCTTCCAGGCGGTTCAGTGGCGCGCCTTCATGTACGCGATGCCCACGGACAGGGTCGCCCGCCAGGCCGCCTCGATCTCGGACGTGAACTGGGGATCGTGCTGGCGCGCGGTGTCGATGAGGCACGCGAGCCAGTGGTCGTAGAGGGGGGGCCGGATGTCGAGGTCCTTCCGGCTGTGCCGCTCGGCGAGGCGCGGCAGGTCTCCCCAGGCGGGGCTGCCCACCTTGCCCTGGACGGCCACCGCCAGGACATAAAGCGAGTCCGAGAGCATGCGCGCCTGGCGCTGGAGGTCGGTGTTGCGGAACTTCTCGCGAACCTCCTCCGAAGAGCTCACGAAGCTCTGGTAGAAGGTCTCCATGAAGCCCGGCACTCCCTGGCAGCGCTTGAGGCTGGCCAGGAACGACTCCACGAGCCGGCGGTCGACGGGCTGTGGTTCGAGGGGCTCGTCACTCATAGGCTCCTCATGGCCGAGATCCTAGCGCGCCGCCGCTCCCGACGCCATCCGCATCGGACGGGGCCGTGGGCGAGCGTGTCTCGCTCTGCTGGCGCGCGGGCCGCGAGGAGATCAGGCGAGAGCGAGGAGGCTCCGCGCATAGACCTCCTCGGGCGAGCACCGCGTCGAGCTTCACGTGCTCGGCGGCCAGGATGCGGTCGAGGGCCTCGGCCTGGGCCAGGGTGCGAGGGAAGCCGTCCAGCAGGAACCCTCCGCGGCAGCGCAGACACCCCCGGCGCTCCCGCACCAGGCCGAGCACGGTCGCGTCCGGAACCAGCTCTCCACGCCGCATGTGCTCGAGGGCAGCCGCGAGGGCGGGCGTATGGTCGCAGGGGTCGAGCGCGGGGGCGGCTCGAAACAGTTCACCCGTCGACAAGTGACACGGACCCAGACGTTCGGCCAGGAGAGCGGCCTGCGTTCCTTTGCCCGCTCCCGGAGCCCCCAGCAGCACCAGGTGGTAGACGCGCTTGGGGGCCGTGTCCGGCTCACATTCGCCTCGGCCTCCGCGGATCCAGGCCGCACCCTGGGGAGGCTTCTTCATGGCTGCCTTCTGGGGCCTGGGTGACCCGCTCGTGAAGGACGGCTCTAGAAGTCGAACCGGGCCACGGTGTCCTTCACTACCCTGAAGACGTAGCCCGGTTCGAGCTCTTCCGGCTGAAAGAAGAGCGGCAGGCAGCCGCGGAGGCCGCTGATGCTGACGAGGACCTGGCCCACGCGCCCCACCGTGTCCACGTCGACCATGTAGACGGAGCGGCGGTCGCCGAGGGCTCGCGTCAGTGGGTCCTTCAGTTGCTCGACGAGGAACTGGTCCTGCCCCGTGATCCGAACGAGCCTGGCCGCCACTTCCGCTGTCGCCATGGTCTCCGCCATTGATCGTTGCGGTCCATCTTCGCCAACCACCGAAGCGCAACTCCCCGGTGTGCCTTTGTCTATCGCTTTGAGCAACAGGCGTGCCAGACGTGCATTCCCGAAACGACTCGGGTCGCGCCCAACGCAGCGAGCCACGCGTCCGTGCCCAAGGGGCGGCTAAAGGCGCGAAGATGTTGAATCGAACGATGCTCGCGGGCGCGTGGCATCTGAATTGCTCAAATCCACCGGGGGAGCATCGCGATGAACCCGAGCCTACAGTTGAAGCGCTTCGGCCGACCCTGTCCGCAGGGATTGCGCGAGCCCGCTGCCGCCGCGACAGAACTGCGCTCGGAGCGTCTGCCCGAGGTCCTCGACCTGCTGGCTTCCGGATACCCGCCGGCTTTCGCCTCGGATAGCCGCGACCGGATCGTCTTCTGGAACGAGGGAGCGACCGAGCTGCTCGGCCGCCGGGCAGACCAGGTGCTGGGCCGTCACTGCTACGAGGCCATTGGCGGCCGTGACGTGTCTGGCAACTGCTTCTGCAATGCGAATTGCCCGGTGGTCACTACCTTGCGAGCCGGCCGCCCGGTGTCGGCATTCGAGCTCGAGGTCTCGGCCAACGGCCATGGTCGTCGCCTCGCCCACGTGACCATCCTGCGCATCCCGAGCGTGCGGCCGGACCTCCATACGATCGTGCACATCCTGGCCCCCATCGATCCCGCCGGCAGGTTGGCGCAGTCCCTGGCCGCCGCCGGTGCCGCTCCCGCGGCGGTGCCCGGGGGCGAGCCGGCGGTCGCCACGCCGGACTCACCGCCGCCCCTCACACGCCGCGAGCAGGAGGTTCTCCAGTGGGTGGCGTCCGGGCTCCAGAACAAGGAGATCGCCCGGAAGCTCGGCCTGAGCCTGGCCACCGTGCGCAACCACGTCCACAACGTGCTCGAGAAGCTCGAGGTGCACTCCAAGCTGGAGGCGGTTTCGCTGGCCTTCCGCAGCGGGTGGGTGCGCCGGGAGCAGGCGGGCTGAGGCCGCGGGATCAAGAGCCCCGCTGGCCGTAGCGGGTCTCGTCATCGAGGGTCTCGACGGTCTTCGCGAAGATGGACTCGGCCTCGATCCGGCTGTCTCCGATGGCCACCACGCCCACCTTCCCGAACTCGGAGACCGCGCCCATCATGTGGAAGAGAACGCCCGTCTGCGTGCCGTGGCTGAAGCCGAGGCGGTTCACGGTGAGGATCTCGACCAGGTCCTCCGGGACCAGGCTTCGGTAGGCCTCCGACTGCAGGCTGTCCGTCGCACGGTAGTACTTGGCGAGGCCGCTCGGGCCGCGGAAGAGTCCCGTCTCGGGGTCGAGGGCTCCCCCGGTGAGGAAGCGCAAGGCCAGCATGGGATGCGTTGTGCCGCCCATCCTCAGGTTGATCTCGAGAGCCTGGAGGCTCCACTCCGCGCCGGGATGGTCCCGGCGTGCGAGAAAATCCACGGAGAGGCGGCTCACGACGCCCTTCCCCGCGAGCACGCGACCGATGCGCAGCCCCGCCTCCTGCAAGCGCGCGCGGTAGGCGTCCTCGGCCGGAAAGCGGCAGCCGAGGTAGACCTGGCCGGTCAGTCCCCCGAGGACCTGCTCGTGGGTCGAGCTGACGGTCGTCTGCCCGAGGGGATTGACCCTCAGCTGCACGCTGGGCGAGGTGCGCTCGGGCGCTTCGAGGTATTCCTCGACCACGCCCCCCATGCGGGCATACTTCTCGAAGTAGGACTCGCCGGTCTCCACGGACACGGAGAACTCGAGCTCCCGCAGGGCGGAGCGCACCGCCGCCCGCGACCCCTCGCTCGGATAGCGGAAGATGGCGTTGCCCTCCCCGGAGAAGCTGTCGTTGAGCTTGAGCACGGCGCGCGGCAGCCCCGGCCGTGAGCCGCGAAGGTCGAGGAGGGCCTCCTCCACGTCCTCGCGGGAATGCAGATCCTCGACCCCGGCCGGGAGCTCCACCCCCGCTTCGCGGAAGACCTTGCGGCCGGCCGACTTCGTCCCGAGGTGGGCGAGGCCGGGGTCGACGCCGTTCGAGGGGATCCCCAGCAGCACGGCCAGCCGTCGCTCGAGGGGCGTCGAGTTGAATACCGTCAGGTAGGCGCGGTCCCGGTCGGGGATGGCCTCGCGGATCCGCTGGATCAGCCGGGGCCGCTCGAGGACCTTCTGGGTCAGGGGGCGCGGCGAGGCGTCGTAGGCACAGAGGAGGGTGAGGCGGGCGCGGGCGTGGCTGCCCGGGATCCCGGCCAGGAGCTGGAGGTAGTACTCGAGCACCATGGGATGGACGGGCTGGGAAGTCACGTAGACCAGCCGGGCGTGGGGGTTGCGCAGCCGGATCAGCAGGAACAGCAGGCGCTCCTCGTAGAAGGCGGCGCCCCTGAGCTTGGTGAGCTCGCTCGGGTCGAGGGTGAGGGAGGGGACGACCACCGACGTATAGGCCTGGTCGTCCCGCGGGAAGACGGTCCGCCAGAGGGACTCGAGCCGGGGCTTGAGGCGCTCGTACTCCGCGATCTCGTCCCCCGGCGAGAGATCGCAGGCGAACGGCGGCTTGGGGATCAGGGCTCGCGGGCGGCCGAGGGCCCCAGCCGCCGTCGCAGAACGTCCCCGAGCCGCGCGATGCCCTCCTCGATCCGCTGGGGTGGGCAATAGGAGAAGTTCAGCCGGAACGTTCCCGCGCCGCCGCCCGCCGGGAAGAACGGCGGGCCGGGAACGAAGGCCACGTTCCGGGCCAGGGCGTCCTGGAGCAGGTCGGAGGAGTCGAGTCCCGGAGGCAGGGTCACCCAGAGGAAGAGTCCACCCTGGGGGCGCGTCCAGCGCACGCCGGGAGGGAAGTGGCGGTTCATGGCCTGGAGCATGGCGTCGCGGCGCTCGCCGTAGGCTCTGCGGATGAAGCGCACGTGGCGATCGAGGAAGCCGCCGCGGGCCGTCTCGTAGGCCACCATCTGGGTGAAGGTGCTGGTGTGCAGGTCGGTCCCCTGCTTGAGCTGGACGAGCTTGCGGACCACTTCCTCCGGGGCCACCACCCAGCCGATGCGGAGTCCGGGAGCGAGGGTCTTGGAGAGCGTCCCCAGATAGAGCACGCCGCCCCGGAACGCCCGCTCGCCCCTGGCGCAGCCGTGGTATTCGGCGTCGACCTCGACGAGCGGCGGCAGGTGCTCCCCCTCGTAGCGGAGCTGGCCGTAGGGGTCGTCCTCCACGATCGGTGCGCCGTGGTGGGAGGCCAGCTCGACGAGGCGGCGGCGGCGATCGAGACTCAGGGTGACGCCGGCGGGGTTCTGGAAATTCGGGAGCACGTAGAGGAACTTCGGCCCCGATCGCAGGGCGCCCTCGAGCCGGTCGACCTGGAGCCCCTCGTCGTCGATGGGAACGGTGACGAACCGGGCCTGGTAGGCGGCGAAGGCCTGGATGGCTCCGAGGAAGGTCGGGGCCTCGGTGAGGACGAGATCGCCGGGATTCAGGAGGAGCCTGCCGATGAGGTCGAGGGCCTGTTGCGAGCCCGAGGTGATGAGGACGTTGTCCGGCGTGACCCGGATGCCGTAACGCGCCATGTGACGCACGAGCAGCTTCCGCAGGGGCAGATACCCTTCGGTGGTGCTGTATTGCAGGGCCGCGGGCCCATGCTCCTCGAGGACGAGGCGCGCGGCCGCCTCGATCTCGGCGACCGGGAAGACCTCGGGGGCAGGGAGCCCTCCCGCGAAAGAGATGACGTCGGGCTGCTCCGTCAGCTTGAGCAGCTCGCGGATCACCGAGCTCGTGATTCCCAGGGTGCGCTGGGCGAAGCGGGCGCTCCAGGGGGTGTCGGTGCGGATCTCGGGCAGGGCAAGGGCGCCGCTCATGGTCTCCTCCTCAAAGCAGGCCGCGCCGGCGCGCCGCCCCTCGCAGCTCCTCGCGGAAGTCGGGGTGGGCCACCGCGATCAGCTCGCGGGCCCGCTCCCGCAGGCTCTGGCCGTGGAGCCGGGCGATGCCGTGCTCGGTGACGACGTAGTGGACGTCGGCCCGGCTCGTGACCACCCCCGAGCCTTCGGCCAGCACGTCCACGATCCGCGAGATCCGCCCGCCCTTGGCCGTCGAGGGCAGGGCGATGATCGGCTTGCCCCCCTTTGCGCGCGCCGAGCCACGGATGAAGTCGAGCTGGCCGCCGAAGCCCGAGTAGATGCTCCGGCCGATGGAGTCGGCGCACACCTGGCCGGTCAGGTCCACCGCGATCGCGGAGTTGATGGCGACCATCTTCGCGTTCTGGGCGATCACGAAGGGGTCGTTCACGTAGTCCGTGGGATGGAACTCCGTCTCGTAGACCGGGTTCGGGAACGCGGTGGGGCGGGAGCTTTCGAAGCAGCCCCCCATGTCGATGGACAGGTCCATCACCACGCTGCGGGGCTTCATCAGGCGGAGCATGTCCCGGGTGACGAGAATCGGCGCGCGCCGGCCGTGGACCGCCACCGCCCCGAGAACGAGGTCGGCGAAGGCGAGCGCCTTCTCGACGTTCGGACGCGTGGCCAGGAGGGTCGTGACCGGGCGGCCCACCTCGAGGGCGGCCGCGCGCAACCGCTCGACGTCGCGGTCGAGGAGCGTCACGTGCGCGCCCGCCCCCACGGCCGCCCGGGCCGCGGAGCGGCCCAGGACCCCCGCCCCGAGGATCACGAGCTGGGCCGGGGGAACCCCCGGGGCGCCCCCGATCAGGATGCCCTTGCCGCCGAACTCGTTGAGGAGCAGCCCCGCACCGACGGTGAGGGCGAGGCTTCCCGCGATCTCGGACATGCTGGTGAGGACCGGGGCTCGGCCCTGGTCGTCCTCGATCGCCTCCAGGCCCACCGCGGTGACCCTTCGCGCGACCAGGGCGCGCAGGTCTTCGGGCCGGGCGGTCGGCAGCCCCCAGAAAGCGAAGACGACCTGGTCCGAACGGAGCAGCTCGTACTCGTGAGGCTCCGGGGGGTGGACCCCCAGGAGCAACTCGGGCCGGGCCAGGGCCTCCATGCGGCTGAAGGCGATCACGGCACCCGCGGACTGGTAGTCGCGGTCGGGGTGTCCCGCGTTCGCGCCCGCGCCGGTCTCGATCCAGAGGCGATGGCCTTCCTGCACCAGGGCCTTGGCGCCCGAGGGCGTGAGCGCCACCCGGTGCTCACGCGCCCGGGTCTCGCGAGGAATGGCGATGTCCATCAACGGCCTCCCGCGGCCTCGACTCCACGGCGGAAGGCCTGCTCGTTCAAGGGCACGAGCGCGCTCTTGTCCCGCAAGGCCTGGCGGATGGCGGTGAGGAAGGTCTCCTCGGGGAGGAGCCGCGTGGCGCCCTGGAGCGCGCCCAGGGCCACGACGTTCTTGACCATGGGCCGTCCCAGCTCCTGGGCGATGTCGGTGGCCGGGACACCGAGGACCCGGACTCCGTCGGGCACATCGGGAGGCTTCGGCACCACCGAGCGGTCGTAGATCACGGTCCCGCCCGGCACGACGGCCGGGCCGAACTTCGCGAGGCTCGGGGCGTTGAAGGCCACGAGCAGATGGGGCGCGGGAGCAGCGGGGGAAAGGACCTCCGCCTCGGCGATCCGCACGTCCGCATAGGACGTGCCCCCGCGCGATTCCGGTCCGTAGCTGGGGATGTGGGTGGCGTCGAAGCCCTCGTTGATCGCGGCGCGCGCGATCAGCATGGCCGCGGTCTGGGCGCCGTCGCCCCCCGCCCCCGCGAGCTTCAGGGCGACGTCGCTGCCATACGGCTCTCGGGGAAAGCCCGCGCAGAAGCGGGGCACCGGCTCCGCCGATCCGCCGACCGCGGCGTACACCCTCCCGGCATCGAAGCTGGGGGCCGGCCACCGGGGCCAGGGCTCGCGGCTCGCCGTCACGTCCTTCTTCGAGCCGAGGGGGAAGACGGGGACCATGCGCTCCTTCACCCACGTCTCGGCCTCTGCCGGCGTCTTGCCCAGGTGGAGGGGGCATTCGGAGAGGACCTCGACGAACGCGAAGCCCCGGTTCTCGGCCTGGAGCTGGAGGGCCCTCTTGATCGCCTTCCTGGCCTTCAGGCGCTGCTTGTTGTCGAAGAGCGCCACGCGCTCGACGTAGACCGGCCCGTCGAGCTGGGCGATCAGCTCGGCCATGCGGAGCGGCTCGCCGGCGAGGCGGCCGCGGCCCTCCGGGGTGGTGGCGGTCTTCTGGCCCATCAGGGTGGTGGGGGCCATCTGGCCCCCCGTCATTCCGTAGGTCGCGTTGTTGACGAACACGACCGTGATCGGGATGCCGATCTGCGCGGCCTGGAGGATCTCGGCGAGGCCGATCGAGGCCAGGTCCCCGTCGCCCTGATAGCTGACCACGATGGAGTCCGGATGGGCGAGCTTCTGGCCGAGGGCCACCGCGGGAGCGCGCCCGTGGGCCGCCTGGACGTTGCCCACGTCGAGGTAGCAGTGGAGGAAGACCGCGCAGCCCACCGGCGAGATGGCCACGGTGCGGTCCTGGATCCCCAGCTCTTCGATCGCGTCGGCCAGGTACTTGTGGACGAGGCCGTGACCACAGCCCGGGCAGTAATGGGTGCTCTGGCCCTTCAGGCCCTCGCCATGGGCGTGCCGGTCGAAGCGCTCGTAGAAGACGCTCATGCGGGCACTCCTTCGACGGCCGGCGGCGACTCGGCGAGGACGTACTCGACGACCTCGGCATGGGAGGGAAGGATGCCGCCGTAGCGCTGGAGGCTCTCGATCGGCACCCTCCCGGTGGTGCCCGCTCGCGAGAGGGCGAGCCGCAGCTCGTCCTCGAGCTGGCCCGCGCTCGCCTCGACCACGACCAGCCGCCGCAAGTGACCGAGGATCGGCTCGAGGAGCCGGATCGGGAAGGGCCACAGGGTCACCGGCCGGAAGAGTCCCGCCTTGATCCCCTTCCGGCGCAGCTCGGCCACCGCTCCTTTGACCATTCGCGCCGGGGTGTTGCAGGCCAGGAGCAGGATCTCGGCATCGTCGGTGCGAAAGAGATCGGCCCGCTGCTCGGCCGCCGCGATGCGGTCGTACTTCTCGAGCAGGCCCCGGTTGTGGGCCTCGAGCTCGGCCTCGCTGAGGTGGATGGACGACGCGAGGTTGCGGCGGTGGGCCGCGTCACCCGCCACTGCCCAGGCCGGCAAGCCCGGGCGATGCATGGTCTGGGGCAGCGAGACCCTGCCCGTCATCTGGCCGAGATAGCCGTCGGCGAGGACGATCACCGGGTTGCGATACTGGAAGGAGAGCCCGAAGGCCAGCATCGTGAGGTCGAGCATCTCCTGGGGAGTCGCGGGGGCGAGGACGATGGCGCGCGTGTTGCCGTGGCCGAGGCCCCGGCACGCCAGCTTGATGTCCGACTGCTCGGGGGCGATGTTGCCGAGGCCGGGGCCGCCGCGCATCACGTCGACCACGACGCCCGGCAGCTCCGCGCCGATCATGTACGACAGGCCCTCGAGCATGAGGCTGAAGCCGGGCGACGAAGTGAAGGTGAGGGAGGGCAGGCCGGCCGCGCCGGCCCCGTACATCATGTTGATCGCCGCCACCTCGCTCACCGCCTGCAGGAAGACCCCGTCGAGCCGAGGCAGCAGCTTCGCCATCAGCTCCGCCCCCTCCGTGGAGGGCGTGATGGGGTAGCCGAAGAAGTGGCGGCACCCCGCGAGAATCGCCCCGATGGCCGCGGCGTAGGTCCCCTTCACGACCCGCGGGCGGCTGTCGGGCAGGGTCGTGCATGAGTCCGGGATCGGCTCCGGGGTCGCGGCCGGGGCGAAGGAATGCGCGAGGAGCCGCGGCGGGTCGAACGACGCGACTTCGAAGAGGGCCCGCCGCAGGCCGTAGGGTTCGGGGCAGGCCTCGAAGCAGAGTCCGCAGCCGGTGCACCTCTCGAGATGGACGACGACCGGCACCAGTCCCGTCCCCGGGTGGATCGTGGTCCCGGCCTCGATGCAGTGGTGGGCGCAGGAGTCGATGCAGCGGCCGCATGCCTTGCAGAATTCCGGCGACAGGATCGGCTTCGGCTTCTCGCGCGGGATTCCCGACCCCGTTCCGGCGGTGGTCGTTTTGCCTCCCACGCCACATGGAAATGCAAGAGGCCGGCCAAGGGGGACCGGAGCCCAGGCTCGTAAACCTCGTGCTTGTCGGGAGCTCTGCACGTCCCGGCGAGGTGGGACCGCAAGGTTTGCGTGAGCCTCGCAAGAATGACGGTGGCGTGGACGCCGATCAAGAGGACATCTCGCAGGGCCGTGGCGGCTGGGCAGTGGCATATACTGCCGGGCAGCAGGCCCCTCGGGCTTCCAGGAGCGCTCATGGCCAGCCGATTCGTGGAGACCTTCCGGGCGAGCCTCGGCCGGTGCCTGGCCGCGCCCAGCTTCCTTCACGACTTCTACAACCTGTTCATCGGCTCGTCCGCCGAGGTGCGCGAAAAGTTCAAGCACACGGAGTTCGCGCGGCAGACGCGCATCCTCTCGGACTCGCTCTACATCATGGCGGTGGCGGCGGAGTCCAGCGCCGAGGGCGTCGCCTGGAAGGAGCTGGACCGACTGGCGGCCCGCCATGCCCACAGTGATCTCGACGTCCGGCCGGCGCTCTACGGCACCTGGCTCGAGTGCCTGCTGGAGGCCGCGCGCCAGCACGATCCCGAGTTCTCGGCCGAGGTCGAGGATGCTTGGCGCAAGACGCTAGCCCCCGGCATCGAGCGCCTGCAATCGCGGTACTGACCGGCTTCCGAATCGCCTCCGCAGCATCACGGGAAGGTGCCCATCCAGGGCGCCCATGCCGCAAGCCGTGAACGCGAGGGCCGCGATCAGCCACAGAACACCCACCACCCGGATTCCCCTTTCCCCGACGTTCACGGAGTTTGCGAGCACGGTGGTCCGATGGGGCAGCTCGCTGAGGGTCGCGAGCCGCCAGGCGACGAGAAAGCCGGGAAGATGTGCGACGCCGTGGCCGAACAGGATCACGGCGACCGCCATGCGCATCTCACGACACCAGGGAGTGCCTGCGGACTAGGCCCCACAGCCACGGCGCCAGGAGGGTGGTCAAGAGGACGAGCGGCCACAAGCGCCCCCGCAAGAGGTTGTAGTCGGCAAGGACACGGGCGACCCCTTCGCTCCCTCCGGTCGTGAAATCGCTCTGCCAGGCCGCGGGTGGTCACCAAATTGCACCCTGGGCTGAGCGGGGTCCCGCGGGGACTGGGAAGGAAGGAAGACCCTGGCCACCGGAGCCGCTCCAGACAGAAAAACGGAAAATCCTGCGTTTCGTCGGGGAGGATCCGAAGCGGACGCCCTGGACGTGGATGGGCTGCGAAACTGGATCCGCGAGCACCGGGTGTGCTGGGAGCTGTCTCCGCGCGTCGAGTTCCACCAGCAGCGGCGCGTTCAGGTGGGCTTCGACCTGACGCTCCGGGCGCGCCATCCCGAGGCGCTGGGAGACGGTCCGGGATGTGAGACCTGCCGCCGGCACTACGAGACGCTGCGGGAGATCGCCCTCGCCGTCGTCCCGAAGGACGCGGGCCCTACCCGCTGCGAGCTGGCCCCCTTCGACGCCTCGGTCCACTTGCGGCCCGAGACGCGCTGGACACCGGAGATCGAGCTGAACATGGCGATCCTGCATCGCGACGGGACCTTCAGCGGTGTGGACGAGGACGAACGCCGCTGCGCGGCGGTGATACAGGAGGAGCTGAGAAGTCTGGGCGCCCGGCCACAAACCTGGTCCGGAGTCGAGAATCTCAGCAAGGGGCGTTGAGACCCTGCATCGACGAGAAGAGTCCCGTGTTCACGGACTCTTGAACTGGTCCCGCGTGCGCGGCCGGCTTCCATCCGAAGGTCGCTCTCCTGGACGGCCGGTGAGGACGGTCGCGGGCCACGCGGGCTTGGAAAGCGTTGCCGGAGGTCGGACCGCCTGGCGTACTTCTTGCGGGCTCGGGGAAGGGATCCGCGGGAGCCACAAGGTGTTAGCGCCGGCACCCCGATTGCACTCAATCCTTTGACACGGACGAAAGCAGCCGCGACGAATCGCTCGCGAGTTGCATTTCGCCCCGGTCCGGCTCCGAAGGCCGGATGACCAGCCGCGCAGGAGGATCTGTCATGTCGCCGGGAGACTGGACCGAGAGGGTGGCCGCTTATTATCGGGCGCCCTCAGTGCGGGCGCGCATTGCGGAGTACTGCGGCGGGGGGCGGGAGGCCGAATCCTTCTCCTGCTGGCGGATCGGGGGCTACGGTGGGCGCCGCCGGCTACAGGAGGACGAGGGCGCGCCCATCGCCCTGGAGAACGCACAGCTCGACGGGCTCCTCGAGGAAGGAGCCGACGTCTGCCGATCTCTCGCCGACCGCCGGGGCACCCTGCTCCTGCTCGACGTCGACTACGTGAGCCCCCTGGAGCCGGGGGAGCCCTACCGGCACCCCGGACGCACCTTTGCCCGCCTGGAGCCCGTGTACGAGATCTTGCGCGAGCTCTTTGCAGCCTACGGCGTGAAGCCGCGCATCCTCCTCAATGGCCGCGGCTATCACTTCACGGCTCGGGTGCCCTTCGACTCGCCCTTCCACGCCCGCCTCGTGGGTGTGGCCTCGGTCGCCGATTCCGTGGTGCTCAAGTCCGTGCAGCACGCCCCCGGTCTGGAATCGGCCGTACTCATGGGTCTCGGGCACGACGGCGCGGGCCGCCTCCTGGAGCACCTCGCCCATCGAGTCCTTCATCGCCTCCGTGGCCGGACCGAGGTGCCGCTCACCCTTGCGGACGTACCGCCGCCGGGGGGTGGCCCTTTCATCTGTCTGGACCTGAGCGCCTACGCCGACCCGGTCTTCGAGCGGCAGGCCCGCTGCGCGTTCTCCACCAACCAGAGGGCCGGGATGCAGCAGGCGGCCCCCGACCTCTCCGCCCGGGCGGCGGCCACCGCGGATGCTTCTCTTTCCGCGGCCACCGACGGCGCGGCCTGGATCGAGGAGTATCTCCGGAGCCCGCTGGGGCGGTTCCACCGGGAGTTCGACCGCGGGCCGCAGGCGCCGGTCCCGGCCTGGCCTTTCACCTATGACAGCCTCGAGACGAGCGACTGGCCGGCCTGCCTCCGGGTGGCCCTCGACCACCCGAACCCCCTGCTCCTGCGTCCGGTTCACCTGCGGACCTTGGCCCTGGGGCTCTGGAGCATGGGCTGGCATCCGCGGTCCATAGCCGGCCTCGTGCGCTCCAAGTACGAGCGGGACCACGGATGGGGGGACCTCTTCCGCCGCTACGACGCCGCCGGCCGGGCCGAGTTCTACGTGCGCCTGTTCTGTGGCGCGGCCGCCGACGGCCTCGACGAGGCCTCGGACTTCACGTGCGAGACGCAGGCCCGGCGGGGCGTGTGCGAGCCCGGCCTGTGCGATGGGGAACGGCGCCGCTCCTTCGCGTGGTTGAGCGAGGGTCTCGCGGAGAAGAGCGCGAGGACGCAGTGATGTGGACCCTCGGGGTCTCGACGGGGATCGCCTATCGGCACGCCATCGAGGAGGTTCTGGCCCCCATCCAGGCCTCGGGAATCACGGCCATCGAGGTCTGCACGGCCCCCCAGCACGTCGATCTCGATCAGCCCGCCCGGCTCCGGGCCCTCGGCCAACGCGTCCGTGACCTGGGCCTCCGCGTGCACTCGCTGCACGCGCCGTTCGGGCACGACGTGAACATCACGAGCCCCGACCCCGGGCTCCGCGAACGGTCCCTCGCCCACCTCACCCGCGCCGCCGATGCCCTGGTGCTCCTGGGGGGCGAGATGTACGTGATCCACCCGGGCGGCGAGGACCAGCGATGGGTGTGGGAGCGCGAGAGCCGGCTGAACCTGAGCGTCGACGGCCTGGTGCGGATCCGGGAGGTGTGTAGGCAGAGGGGCCTGACCCTGGTCGTGGAGACGCCGCTCCCTCATCTCCTGGGCGGTCAGCCGGACGACCTGGCCTGGATACTCGACCGCGTCCCCGCCGAGGGGACAGGCATCTGCATCGACACCTCCCATTGTTCACTTGGCGGCTTCCTCTTCGAGGCTCTCGAACGCTTCGGGCCGCGCCTCGTCCACCTCCAGATCAGCGACAATCGTGGCACGACGGACGATCACCTGCCGCCGGGGGAAGGCATCGTCCAGTGGACGCGGTTCCGGACGGGGCTCCAGGCCGCGGGCTATCGCGGCGTGCTCATGCTCGAGGTGAGCGGAGACGGGGACGTCGCCCGCAACGTGGCGCGAGCCGCGGAGGCCGGGCGCCGCGTGCTCGGGGAGAGGAGGAGAACGGATGGCGGGTCTTGATCTCCCCCCGGGGGGAGAGGCGATAGGGCCCACGCGGCGAGCGCTCCTGGACTGGCTCCTCGGCCTCTCGGCCGCGGGAACCCTCGGCGCTATCGTGTACCCGGTGCTGAAGTTCATCTTCCCACCCCCGCGGGCCAGGGGCCGGGCGAAGGGAGCGGTGCTGGCGGCCCGGGCGGGGGAGCTGCGGGCGGGCAGCGGCAAGGTCTTCCCCCTCGGCACCCGGCCCGCCATCCTCGTCCACACGCCGGACGGAAAATGGCGTGCCTTCTCCGCCCGGTGCACGCACCTGTCCTGCACGGTCCGGTATCGCGAGGACATGAGCATGCTCTTCTGCCCGTGCCACGACGGCCGCTTCGACCTCACGGGGAAGAACGTGGGGGGGCCGCCCCCTCGTCCGCTCCCGGAGCACACGGTGGTCGTGAAGGGAGACGAGGTCTACGTGACGGAGGCGGAGGTTGGATAGGGTCTGGCGGTGGCTCGACGACCGGGCCGGCCTCGGGCCCTTGCGCCACCTGATGGCGGAGAAAGCGGTGCCCCGCCACCGTTTCTCCCTCTTCTACTACCTCGGGGGGATGGCGCTCTTCCTGTTCGCGATCCAGCTCGGCACCGGCCTGCTCCTGCTCCTCTACTACGAGCCCGGGGTCTCGACCGCCTACGAGAGCGTGAAGCGCATCTCGGGGGACATCCCCTTCGGCTGGCTGATCCGCTCCCTCCACCGCTGGTCCGCCGACATCTTCATCGGGGTCCTGGCCCTCCACATGTTCACCGCGTTCCTCGTGAAGGCCTATCGCCCTCCCCGCGAGCTGACCTGGCTCACGGGGATCAGCCTCCTGGGAGTGGCCCTGGGCTTCGGCTTCTCGGGCTACCTGCTGCCCTGGGACGAGGTCGCCTTCTTCGCCACCTCGGTGGGCACCGCCGTGGCCGGGTCCTTCCCCTTCGTGGGCCAGACCCTGCTCCAGCTCCTGCGCGGCGGGGAAGACGTGACCGGCGCCACCCTCGCCCGCTTCTTCGCCCTTCACGTGGTCGTGCTGCCCCTTCTGGCCCTGCTCCTCGTGGGGGGCCATCTGCTCCTGGTCCAGAGGCACGGGATGAGCGTCGCTCCGGGGGTACCGGAGACGGGGCGGCCACGGCCCTTCTTCCCGGATTTCCTGCTGCGGGATGTCGTGGGCTGGACTCTCGCCCTGGCCCTGCTGGCGGCGCTGGCCGCCCTGGTGCCGGCGGAGCTGGGGCCCAAGGCGAACCCGTTCGCCTCCGCTCCCCCGGGCATCAAGCCGGAGTGGTACTTCTACGCGCCTTTCCAGCAGCTCAAGCTGATCCCCTCCCACGTCGGGCCCTTCGAGGGCGAGGCGGTGGGAGCGGTCGGCTTTGCCGTGCTCGGGCTGCTCTTCGCCCTCGTTCCGTTCCTGGACCGCCGGGCCGCTCGCGGTGAGTCGAGCCCGCGCTTCACGGCGGCGGGCTGGATCGTCTTCGCTTATCTGGTGGCTCTCACATGCTACGCCTGGCTTCGCTGATCGCGCTCGCAGGGGCCCTGCTCGGCCCGCCCGGCCCGCCGGCGCCGCCCGCGCCCCCGAACTCCTGCGTCGACTGCCACGGTGACGTGCTCGAGCAGGCGGGGGGCGACGTCCACCGCGCGGCGGGCTTCAGCTGCGTCGACTGCCACCACGGCAATCCCGCGGTGGAGGACGAGGAGCAGGCCATGAGCCGCGCCCGGGGCTTCATCGGCCGCCCCAAGGGGTGGGCGGTGGCTCAGCTCTGCGGTAGCTGCCACTCCGACATCGAGCGCATGCGGGTGGTGAGCCCGCGCCTGGCCACCGACCAGCTCGCGCAGTACCGGACGAGCCGGCACGGCAAGCTGGCCGCTCTGGGCAACCCCAGGGTGGCGACCTGTGTCTCCTGCCACGGCTTCCACGGCATACGGCCCGTCAAGGACCCCGGCTCCGCCGCGAGCAAGGCGCGGATCGTCGAGACCTGCACGGGCTGCCACAACCCGACCTACATGAAGGGCGCCGGCATCCCGACCGACCAGCTCGAGAAATACAAGCTGAGCGTGCACGGGCAGAAGCGTCTCGTGGAGCGAGACCTGGGGGCGCCCGCCTGCAACGACTGCCACGGCAACCATGGAGCCGCTCCCCCCGGCGTCTTCGCGGTCACCCACGTGTGCGGCCGGTGCCACGTGACCCAGGCGGAGCTCTTCGAGGGCTCGAGCCACGCCGGCCATTTTCGGCAGCGCGGCGCCCCGCCCTGCACCACCTGCCACTCCCATCACGACATCCTGGCCCCCCGCGACGAACTGCTGGGCGCGGGCGAGGGCGGGGCCTGCCGGGCCTGCCACCAGCCGGGGGACCGCTGCGATCAGGCTACGGGTCGCATGAAGGACGCCCTGGCTCGGCTGGGCGCGGCCACCGCGCGCGCCCGCGATTCCCTCGTCCTGGCCGAGCGCTTGGGGATGGACGTCGAGCGACCGACCTACGAGCTCGCGGGCGCCGCCGACGCGGGGGTGCGCGCCCGGGCCGAGGTCCATGCCTTCTCGGAGGAGCGCTTCGCGAAAGTCGTCGCGGACGGCGTCGGGATCGCCGCGGAGGTCGAGAAGGCGGCCGCGGGCAGGCTGGAGGAGTACCAGTATCGACGCAAGGGCCTGGCCGTGGCCGCGGCCATGCTCCTGCTCTTCGCGGGTCTGCTCGGGCTCAAGGCCCGTCGCCTCGACCAGAGGCGCCAAGGACGGTGACCTCGGGGCAGGGGTCAGGCCGCCCCGACCTCGAGGGATCCACTCCTACTTGACCTGGAGCCCTTCGAGGAATTCAACCAGCGCCTTGATGCGGGCCTTGACCGCGGCCTCGCTGTAGCCCTCGTGCGAGCCCTTGAAGGCGTCGCCCCAGACCGGCATGTCCGGCCCGCCGTGGCCCTTCACCGGGGCGCGGCCGTCAATGATGCGCTCGACCTTGTCGGTGGCGAACTTCCCGCCGTTCCGCTTCGCGAACAGGGTGAGGTCCGGGGGGCGGAATCGCAGATGGCCGGCCAGGGGTCCGTCGCCCTTCGCCGACGGCCCATGGCAGCTCGCACAGTACGTCTTGAACAGCGAGTCGCCGCTCAGCCCGACCACCGACTCTCCGGTCTGCGAGACGGACTCCACCGAGCGCGCCGGGAGCGCGGACCACGCGAGGATGCCGGTAATAACCAGCCAGGTCAGTCGCGCCATCGTGCACCTCTTTGCTAGGCCGCCCAGGTGGGCTGCCTACACTATGAGCACCGGGCAGGGCGCGTTGCGCACGACGCGCTCCGCGTGGCTCCCGATGAGACGGTCGCTCAGGCTGTCGTGGCCGTGAGTCGACATGACGATGAGGTCGACCCGCTCGGCCCGGGCGGTCTCGACGATGCCGTCCCACGCGGGCCCGAGGCGGACGCGCGGCGTCACCCGGACGTCCCGGAAGTTGTCCTCGAGAAAGCGCGCAACCTCGGCCTCGGAAGGCGAGCCCTCGACCGCGTGGGAAACCCCCACCAGACTTCGGGGCGCCTCGACCTGCGCCACGTGGAGCGCCAGCACCTCGGACTCGAAGCTTCGCGCGAGCAGCGCCGCCAAGGGAAACGCGCGGCGCGAGGCCGCCGAGAGATCGGTGGGCACGAGGATCCGGCGATAGGGCAGAGCGACGCCGTGCTCCGGCTCGCGCACGCAAAGGACCGGGCACCGGCCCTGCCGCAGGACGATCTCCGTCACGCTGCCGGCGAACAGGTGCGCCAGGCCTTGCCGGCCGTGGGTCGCCATCACGGTGAGGTCCGGTCGTGTCTTGAGGGCGTGAGCCACGAGGGCCTGGTGGGCCGACGCCCCCCGCTCCACCACGATGTCGATCTCGGTGGACAGGCGCCCGGCCAGGCAGTCCAGGTGCCCCCGCACCTGCTCGGCGGCCCGCCGCCAGGCCTCGTCCACGGGACCTGCGGGTCCGTGGTCGTGGGAAGGGGGTGCCTCCACGACGTGAAAGAGCGTCAGGCGGGCGCCGAAGCGGACGGCCAGGAAGCGCGCGTGGTCGAGCGCGCGATCGGACGCGAGCGAGAGATCCGAGGGGAAGAGGACGTGGCGGATGGCGCCCGGCATCGACGCGGCGTTCCGGGGAAGACCAGCGGAGCTCGGAAGCAAGGCAGTCCGAGAAGTGGCGGTCGGGGTCATGGCCCCTCCTTGATGGACGGCGGGCAGCCCCATGGCTGTCCCTCGCTTGGAAGAGACCAAGCACCGTGCCAACCGAGCGCACGGCGACCAGAGCGCCAACCGGTTGAGCGGGTTGATCTCCGGCAAGCGACCCGCGCGGCCACGCCGATGCCGCCGAAAGAGTTGCGCCCTCGGGCGGGGATTCGTCTCTATTTGCGTGGGAGCGGGCCCTCGTCGGGCCGGACCCGTGAGAAGAGATCCGGCCGCTCGCGGCGGAACTGCTCTGCCACGTGGCAATACCAACAGACCGGCCGATGGGTGCGGAGCCACTCGGGCAGGCTCTCGGGGGGCACATCCTGCCAGGCGACGGTGGTGCCTTCCGGACCGAGCAGGGCGGGCCCGAAGCCGCCCGGGCCAGGCTCGGCCAAGGAGGACCCGCAGAGGGCGCAGGAGTGGCCCGCGGACCAGCGGGTCGCGATGGTCCGGACGAGGCTTTCCGCGGGAGCGGCCCGGATCCCGGCGAGGCACTCGCGGGCGCAGGGTGCGGGCCAGCGCGTGCAGCGGCGTAGGCGCACCCAGGGCCGGCCCAGGACCGCGGTGACGGCGGCCAGCCTGCCGTCGACTTCCACGGAGGCCGACACGTTCCCGCGAGGACAGGTGACGACGCGAGTGCCCCGATAGGTGCGCCAGGCCTGGTGCCCGGCCCGCAGCCGCTGCAGCAGAAGGGCCGAGGCCGCGGCGAGAGTCAGCGGCGAAGGCACGGCTCAGCCCACGCGCTTCACGTAGATCTCGCTCGCAACCTCGGGCTCCACCGCGAGGGTCGTCTCCCCGACCCGGAGGACGGCCGCCGGGCTTCGCTGCTGGAGGCGGAGGATGGCCCCCGGGACCACGCCCAGGTTCGAGAGACGGACGAGCCGGGCGGGCTCCCGGGGGGCGATGTAGACCACGCGGGCTTCCTCTCCCACCGGGAGCCGATCGAGGGGCTGGACGAGGGGCTCCAGGGTGCGTGTCAACGAGCGGCAGCAGGGCCCCTGGGGGATCGGCTTTCCATGGGGGCAGACCTGGGGGTGGCCGAGGAAGGTGCAGATCGAGTCGGTCATGCCCGCGTCGAGCACGTGCTCGATCACGCAAGCGGTGCGGTTCACCGACGCGTCGTCCTTCATCTCCAGGACGGTCGTGAAGAGGCTCTCGGCCAGGCGGTGGCGGCGTACCTGCCGCGCCGCGAGCTCGCCGCCGGCGGTGGTCAGGCTCACCCGCTCGCCGTGGGTCCAGGCCAGCCCGCGGCGAACGAGCTGGGACAAGGCGGAGTCGACGCAGGCCACCTGGCTCGTCTCACGCAGGTCGAGGAGGCGGTCACGGCCCTGCTCGGCGAGCGTCCACAGCTCTTCGGCCAGCTCCTCCACGTCCTGGTCGGCCAGGTCCTTGTCATGGCTCACAAGCCCCTCCATCGCGCGCCCACCCGGCGCCGGAACCAGTCCACGAGGCGCGAGGAGCGTGGGAACGCATAGCTGCAGTGCGGGCACCGCACCAGCTCGCAGCCCCTGGTCAGCGGACACCCCCCGCACACCTGGCCGCCGTGGGTGAAGCGGCCCCCGCAGAGCGGGCAGGCGAAGACGGTGGCCGCCACCAGCGGATCGTCGACGGGCGTGAAGGGGACCTTCGCCATGTCCGGGTTCGCGCTGCTCATCGCAGCCCCATCGGGAAGGCCGAGAGCAGGACGTTCAAGGCCGCGCCGATGCCGATCGCCAGGGGGAAGACGAAGCCGGCGATGGCGAGCGCCGTGCGCCAGCCGCGCTCCTTCACCATCATGAAGAACTGGGCGATGCAGGGGATGAAGAGCGTGATCGTCACCATGGCCACCACGACCTGGACGCCGTCCAGCCGGCCCTCGTGGGCCAGCCGGTAGAGTCCCGCGGCGCCGAAGTCGCGGCGCAGGAATCCGACCACGAAGGCCTCGGCCGTCTCTCGGGGCAGGCCCAGGAGCCCGGCGAGGAGCGGCTCCGCCGTGCGTTCCAGGGATCCGAGCAGGTGCAGCCGATCGGCGGCGAACAGGATGAGGGTCCCGAGGACGAAGAGGGGAACCGCCTCCTTCAGGTACCACTCGATCCGGGCCAGGGTCTTGACCAGGATGTTGCCTGGGCGCGGCAGGCGCAGGGGCGGCAGCTCGAGCACGAAGTCGCTCCCGCGTCCCGGGAGGACGCGGGCGGCCAGACGTCCCACCGCGAAGATCACGCCGAGCACCACCCCGAGCCAGATGAGGAAGGCCGCGGGCGGGAGGCCCGACAGCATCGCGAGGATCACCGTCAGTTGAGCCGAGCAGGGCACGCCCAGGGCCAGGAGGAGGATCACGAGCAGCCGCTCCTTGGGCGTTTCCAGGATCCGCGTGGTGAGGGTCGCCATGGTGTCGCAGCCGAGGCCCAGGACCATGGGGAGCACCGCCTTGCCGTTGAGGCCGATCTTCTTGAAGAGGCGGTTGAGCATGACCGCGAGCCGCGGCAGGTACCCGGAGTCCTCCAGGACGCCGAAGGCGACGAAGAACGTCCCCACGATGGGCAGCACGAGGGCGAGGGAATAGGCGAGCGCCATGGTGATCAGGCCGTAAGGGCCCACGAGGAGATCGCGGACGACAGCCCAGGGCACGAAGCGGGTCGCCATGGCGGTGGCGGCGGGGCTGATCCAGCGACCGAAGAGGCCCTGCTCCAACAGGTCCACGAGGGTCCGGGCCCCGAGCACCCCGACGAAGAGGTAGGCCAGCAGCAGGACGATCGCGAGGATCGGCAGCCCCCAGACCGGGTGCGTCGTGAGGGGCTCGAGGCGAGCCAGCCACCGACGGGAGGAACCAGTCGGAGGGGAGCGGCGGGTGAGGCCGTAGGCCAGGCGGGCGACGGCCCGCCGGCGCGCCCGGGTCACCGCGAGCGCGAGCGGCTCCGAGATCTCGCGCCGCAGGCGCTCCTCCGCGCCCTCGATGGCGGCGAGAGCCGCGGGGCTCACCTGCGAGCGAAGCCAGGACGTCAGGGTCTCGTCGCCCGCGAGGACCATGAGGGCGAGGCCGCGGGCCGCGATGGGCGCCTCGGGAAGGAGGGGCGTCACCGAAGCCAGGGCACGCTCGATGGGCGCCGGGTACGCGATGCGCGTGCGGCCGCGTCCCGGCGCATCCAGGCTCGCGAGCAGGGCCCGGATGCCCTCGCGGCGGACGGCCACCGTGGGCACCACCGCGACTCCCAGCCGGTCCCCGAGCGCCCCCACGTCGACCCCGATGCCGCGAGTGGCCGCCTCGTCCATCATGTTGAGACACACGAGGTGGGGGACCTCCATCTCCGCGAGCTGGACGGCCAGCAGCAGCCCGCGGTCGAGGTTCTTGGCGTCGCCCACCACCACCACCGCGTGGGGCCGTCCCCGGAGCAGGATGTCGCGCGTCACCCGCTCGTCCTCCGACGAGGGGAGGAACGACGCCGTGCCGGGAGTGTCGACCACGGGGAGCTTCCGCCCCGCCACCACGGCGGCGCCGGTCGTGATCTCCACCGTGGTCCCCGGGTAGTTGGAGACCGTGACGTAGGTGCCCGTCAGCGCGCCGAAGAGCGCGCTCTTGCCCACGTTCGGGTTGCCCACGAGCACGATCCCCAGGCACGGCTCGGGCTCGGCGTCCCCGAGCTGGCCGTCCTCCCGGGCGGGGAGTGAGCAAGCCATGGGCTGCCTTCAGCGCCCGCGCCAGCTCTGGAGCACGAGCATGTAGTTCGCGCGCTCGTACACAGCGGGATCGGGACAGGCCTCGAGGTTCATGCTTCCCCTCATCTGCTCGATCGACTCGTACTCGTGCTCTCGCATCCAGGCCAGGGTCTCCATGCGGAGCCGCTTCAGGTGCTCCGGTCCCGCGCGCAGGAGGGCCGAGACGAGCTGCACCGCGTGGGCGCCCGACATGATCGCCTTGATCGCATCCGGGGTGGCGTGAACACCGCCGCTGACGGCCAGCGACGGGCGGATCCGCCCGGAGAGGATCGCGAGCCAGCGCAGGCGCAGGGGCAGCTCGCGAGGGCTGGAGGGTTGGAGGTGGCGCGTGGCTTCCAGGGTCTCCGGGTCGAGGTCCGGCTGGTAGAAGCGGTTGAAGAGGACGAGGCCGTCGGCCCCCGCCTCCTCGAGACGCCGGGCAAAGTGGGGGAGTGCGGTGTAGAAGGGGGAGAGCTTCATGGCCACGGGAATGCGGATCCGCCGCTTGACCTCGCGCAGCATCTCGACCGTGCGGTCCTCGATGTCCCGGCTGTCCTCTTCGAAGTCGGAGGGGAGGGCGTAGACGTTCAGCTCGAGGGCGTCGGCCCCCGCCTGCTCGATGGCCCGCGCGTACTCGAGCCAACCCCCCAGGGTGGTGCCGTTGAGGGAGGCGATGACCGGGCAACGCACCGTTCCCTTGATGCGGGTGATGTGCTCCAGGTACTCCTCGGGCCCCAGGGCGAAGCGGTCGGGGCTCGGAAAATAGCAGAGGGCCTCGGCGTAGGACTCGCCGTGCGGCTCGGTGTGCAGGAAGCTCGAGATCTGCTCCCGGGTGATCTGCTCCTCGAACAGGGAGTGCATGACGATGGCGGCCGCGCCCGCGTCTTCCAGGCGCTTGACCATGTCCAGGTCGTCCACCAGGGGCGAGGCTCCGGGCATGAACGGATGGGGAAGCTCGAGGCCCAGGTACGTGGTTCTGAGGTCCATGACGCTCACTCCCTATGCTTCGACGGTCTCCGCCTCCACCCGCGGTATGGTCAAGCCCGCGAGCTGCTCGTAGACGGCGTAGCGCTGCCGGGTGTCGCGCTCGGCGGTGGCGAGAAGCCGCTTGAAGCGCTCCGGGTTCACCTTCTCGACCATCCGGAAGCGGGCCTCGTTCCGCATGTAGTCCCGGGCCGAGACCCTGGGCGGCCCCGAGTCGAGCTTGAGGGGGGGCTCGCCGGCCGCGACCCGCCGGGGGTCGAAGCGATAGAGCGGCCAGACACCGGAGGTCACGGCCAGCTTCTGCTGCTCGGCTCCGAACGCCATGTCGTAGCCGTGGGCGATGCAGTGGCTGTAGGCGATGATCAACGAGGGCCCGGGGTACGCCTCGGCCTCCAGGAAGGCGTGGACGGTCTGGGCGTCCTTGGCCCCGAGGGCCACCCGGGCCACGTACACGTTGCCGTAGCCCATGGCCATCATCCCGAGGTCTTTCTTGGCCGTCTCCTTGCCCGCCACCGCGAACTTCGCGGCCGCCCCCCGGGGAGTGGCCTTCGACTGCTGGCCGCCGGTGTTGGAGTAGACCTCGGTGTCGAGGACGAGGACGTTCACGTCGCGGCCCGTGGACAGGACGTGATCGAGGCCGCCGAAGCCGATGTCGTACGCCCAGCCGTCGCCCCCCACGATCCAGACGCTCTTGCGCACCAGGTAGTCGGCCAGCTCCCGCAACAGAGCGGCCTCGGCGCCGGGGATCCCCCGCAGCCGCTCCTTGAGCGCCGCCACCCGCTCGCGCTGGGCGGCGATTCCGGCCTCGGTCGACTGGTCGGCGGCGACCAGGCCCCCGATCAGGTTCGCCTCCAGGCTCGGGGCGAGGCGCTCCAGGAGACGGCGGGCCTGCTCGAGGTGTGAGTCCAAGGCCAGGCGGAAGCCCAGGCCGAACTCGGCGTTGTCCTCGAAGAGGGAGTTGGCCCAGGCGGGACCCCGGCCATCGCGGTTCGTGGTGTAGGGCGTGGTGGGGAGGTTGCCGCCGTAGATGGAGGAGCACCCGGTGGCGTTGGCGATCAGGGCGCGGTCGCCGAAGAGCTGGGTGAGCAGCTTGACGTAGGACGTCTCGCCGCAGCCGGCGCAGGCCCCGGAGTACTCGAAGAGGGGCTCGAGGAGCTGCGTCCCCTTCACGTCCAGCTTCACCTGGGAGCGATCGATCTCGGGCAGGCCCAGGAAGAACGCGTAGCTCTCGCGCTCCCGCTCGCGGATGGGCGGCGCCGGGTGCATGTCGATGGCCTTGTGGCGGGGCGTCGTCTTGTCCTTAGCCGGGCAGACCTGGACGCAGAGGCCGCAGCCGGTGCAGTCCTCGGGCGCCACCTGGATCGTGTACTTGAGGCCCTTCAGGTCGGTGGACTTGAAGTCGTCGGCCAGAAACGTGGCGGGGGCGGTGGCCAGAATGTCCGGGGAATAGACCTTGGCGCGGATGGCCGCGTGCGGGCAGACGAGCGCGCACTTGTTGCACTGGATGCAGATCGCGGGATCCCAGACCGGGATGTCGAGGGCGATCCCGCGCTTCTCCCAGCGGCTGGTCCCGGTCGGCCAGGTCCCGTCGACGGGGAAGGCGCTCACCGGAAGCAGGTCTCCCTTCCCGGCGATCATCATGGCGGTGACGCGCTTCACGAAGTCCGGGGCTTCGTCGGCCACGAGGGGCGGGCGAACGCGGGTCGTGGTGGCGGCCCCCGGCACCGCCACCGGGTGGAGGTTCTTCAGGGTCTCGTCCACGGCCGCGAAGTTGCGCCGCACGACCTCGGCCCCCTTCTTGCCGTAGGTCTTCTCGATCGCTTGCTTGATCTTCGCGATCGCCTCCTCCCGCGGCAGCACGCCCGAAATCGCGAAGAAGCAGGTCTGCATGATGGCGTTGACCCGCCCGCCCATGCCGGTGTCCCTCGCCACCTGGTAGGCGTCGATGGTGTAGAGCCGCAGCCGCTTGGTCACCACCTGCTCCTGCACCTCCCGAGGGAGCCGGGCCCAGACGTCCTCGGGGGCATGGGGGGCGTTCAGGAGGACCACGGCCCCCGGGGCGGCGTACTCCAGCACGTCGTACCGGTCGAGGAAGCCGAACTGGTGGCAGCCCACGAAGCCGGCCTTCTGGATCAGGTAAGCCGAGCGGATGGGGCGCGGGCCGAAGCGCAGGTGCGAGATCGTCACCGCCCCCGATTTCTTGGAGTCGTAGACGAAGTAGCCCTGGGCCTCGTTGTCCGTCTCCTCCCCGATGATCTTGATCGAGTTCTTGTTGGCGCCCACCGTCCCGTCGGCCCCCAGGCCGAAGAAGACGGCCCGCACCACCTCGTCGGGTTCGACGTCGAACTCGGGATCCAGGGGGAGGGAGGCATGGGTCACGTCGTCGACGATCCCCACCGTGAAGTGCTTGCGGGGCGCGGGGCGGCCCAGCTCGTCGAGAACGGCCTTCACCATGGCGGGCGTGAATTCCTTGGAGGAGAGGCCGTAGCGCCCCCCGACGACCGTGGCCGGCCGGGAGGCCTCGCCCAGCGCCGCCACCACGTCCAGGTACAGGGGGTCGCCGATCGCTCCCGGCTCCTTGGTCCGGTCCAGGACGGCCAGGGAGCGCACGCTCGCGGGCAGCGCGGCCACGAAGGCCTCGATGGAGAACGGCCGGTAGAGCCGCACCTTGAGCACGCCCACCTTCTCGCCGCGGGTGGCCAGCCACTCCACGGTCTCGTGGGCGGTCTCGGCCCCCGAGCCCATCAGCACGAGCACGCGCTCGGCCTGGGGATGGCCCACGTAGTCGAAGAGGTGGTACGAGCGGCCGGTGAGGGCCGCGAAGCGGTCCATGGCCTCCTGGACCATGGCCGGGCAGGCCGCGTAGAAGAGGTTGGCCGCCTCCCGGGCCTGGAAGAACGTGTCGGGGTTCTGGGCGGTCCCGCGCAGGACGGGACGGTCGGGAGTCAGGGCCCGGCGGCGGTGTTCCTGGACGCGCTCCGGGTCGAGCATGGCCCGGAGGTCGCCGTCCGTCAGCTCCTCGATCTTCTGAACCTCGTGGGAGGTCCGGAAGCCGTCGAAGAAGTGCAGGAACGGGACGCGGCTCTCGAGGGTGGCGGTGTGGGCGACCAACGCGAGGTCGTGGGCCTCCTGGACCGAGCCGGAAGCCAGCATGGCGAAGCCGATCTGCCGGCAGGCCATCACGTCCGAGTGGTCGCCGAAGATGGAGAGAGCGTGGGTGGCGACGGTCCGCGCCGCCACGTGCATGCAGAACGCGCTCAGCTCTCCCGCGATCTTGTACATGTTGGGGATCATGAGGAGAAGGCCCTGGGAGGCGGTGAAGGTCGTGGTGAGGGCACCGGCCTGCAGTGCGCCGTGGACGGTTCCCGCGGCTCCCGCCTCGGACTGCATCTCCACGACCTCGGGGACCGTCCCCCAGATGTTGGGACGGCCGTGGGCGGACCACTCGTCGGCCAGCTCGCCCATGGTCGAGGACGGCGTGATGGGATAGATCGCGATGACCTCGCTCGCGCGGTGGGCCACCGACGCGGCAGCTTCGTTCCCATCCACGGTGATCTTGCGGCGGGCGACCATGAGTACCTCCCGCCGTCCGTTGTGCACGATTTGCGCCAGGGGGCTGGGGCCCGGAAGCGCGAACGTCGGACTCACCGCCGGCATTTCTTGCGGCGGAAATGGGCCAGCCGGAGTTTCCTGCGCGAGGAGGGGCGTCCTACTTCTTCTTCTCGACGTAGTCCTTCAGCCAGGTGACGTCGACTTCCTTGGCCTTCCGCTTGTCCTTCTCGGCCGTCAGCCAACGGCCCCGGTCATTCAGCGTGGAGGCGCCCTTCCTGGGCAGCTTCTCGCGGTGGCAATAGAGGCAGTTCTGGACCTCGAAGCCCGCCGCCTTGGCCTTCTTCTGCATGTCGACGGTGGCGGAGGCGACCCCGGCCCCGCCGAGCCACAGGCCGAGGACCGCCGCCATCGCCCGACCGACCTTCGCATCTTGCTTCACGCGCTTCACCTCTTTTGACTCTAGAGTCTCCTACCAGCGGTAGGTCAGCCGCACGTGCGCGACCTTGGCCTTGTGGCTCCCGTCATGGTGGGCCAGCGACTCAGGGGCGGAGGGCATTGAAGTTCGGGACGAGAGGTGCCGCGGCCGCCAGGCGACCCCGAGCCGTCGCGCTCCCGGCCTCCTGAGCCCACGTCGCTACCGCCGGGCGCCCAGGGGCAAGGGCGGCAGGGCGGGCTCGACGCGCACCCGCGCGTCAACGATGGTGGCGCCCGCCTCGTGCACCAGGATCGGGTTGCAGTCCATCTCTGCGATCTCGGGCCGGTCCTCGACGAGGGCACTCACCCGGAGCAGCGCGTCCTCGAGCGCGGCCACATCACGCGCGGGCTGACCCCGGAACCCGGTAAGGAGCGGGAAGGTCCTCAGGCGCCTCACCATCTCGGAGGCGTCGATCGAGGTCAGGGGAGCCAGGCCGACCGCCACGTCGCCCAGCAACTCGACGAGCACCCCGCCCGCGCCGCACGCGACGACGGGACCGAAGAGCGGGTCGTGAACGACCCCGAGGATCATCTCGACGCCCTCCCGAGCCATGCGCTGCACCACGAAACCACCCGGCGGGTGACCTTCCGCAGCCAGGCCTGCCCGCATCGTCTCTGCGGCGGCGGCCACCGGGCCGTGGCCTTCGAGGCGCAGGCGGACGAGGCCGGCGTCGGTCTTGTGCACGGCTCCGGGGGCGATGGCCTTGAGGGCCACGAGGCCGCCGAGGGCCGCGGCTGCCGCCCCGGCCTCCTGCGGGTCTCGGGCCACCCGCTCCTCGGCGAGCGGCAGGCCATAGCAGGCCAGCAGGGTGTGCACCTCCTCGGGGTCGAGCCAACCAGGGCCGCGGGCGAGGGCGGAGGCGAGAAGTGCGGCCGCCTCGTCGCGGCGGACGTCGGCGTAGCCCGGGGACGGGGCGGAAGGCCGCGCCCGCCATGCCGCATGGCGCGCGGCCAGGGCCAGGGCGCGGGCCGCGGCCTCCGGGAACGCGTAGGAGGGGAGGCGCACGTCGGGGGCCCGCGGCGCCTCCGGCAGGCCCTCCGCTCCCATGAAGACCGTGAGCACCGGCTTGCGGCCCGCCAGCGGCCGGGCGGCGTCGACGATCCCCCCCGCCACCTCCGCGGCACGATCGGCCAGGGCCGGGATGGAGATGGCGATGACCGCGTCGACGTCAGGGTCGTCCGCGACCACCCCGATGGCACGGCGGTAGTCCTCGCCGGAGGCGGAGGCGATCATGTCGACGGGGTTGGAGAGGCTGGCCTGGCGGGGCAGGAACGCCCGCAGCCTCTCCTGCGACGCCTCGGAGAGGACAGGGATCTCGAGCCCCTCCGCCTCGCAGGCGTCGGCGCAGAGGATCGCCGGGCCCCCCGCGTTGGTGACGATGGCGACCCGCCGGCCGACGGGCAGCGGCTGGTGGGCCAGCAGGGAGGCCACGTCGAACATCTCCTCGAGGGTGTCGGTGCGGATCACCCCCGACTGCCGGAAGAGCGCGTCCACGGTCACGTCGGAGGCGGCGAGTAGGGCGCCGGTGTGGGAAGAGGTGGCGCGGGCCCCGGCGCGGGAGCGCCCGCTCTTGACCGCGACGATGGGCTTGCTGCGGCCGACGCGCCGGGCAATGCGGGAGAACTTGCGGGGGTTCCCGAAGGACTCGAGGTAGAGCAGGATCACGTCGGTGCGGGGGTCCGACTCCCAGTAGCAGAGGAGGTCGTTGCCCGAGATGTCAGCCTTGTTGCCCGCGGACAGGAAGCTCGAGAGACCGAGGCCACGCTGGTTCGCCTGGGCGATGATCGCGACTCCCAGAGCCCCGCTCTGGGACGAGAAGGCGATGCGCCCCTCGCCGGGGAGCCGGGGCGCGAAGGTGGCGGCGAGGCGGACCGCGGGGTCGGTGTTGATGAGGCCCATGCAGTTGGGGCCGAGGAGGCGCATCCCCGCCCCGCGGCAGATGCGCAGCAGCTCGCCCTGAAGCGCCCGCCCCTGGTCGCCCGTTTCCGAGAACCCGGCCGAGATCACGGCCAGCGCCCGGACCTTCTTGCGCGCGCACTGCTCCGCGGCTCCGAGGACGCCCGCGCTGGGCACGGCGATCACCGCCAAGGTGGCCTCCCCCGGGATCGCCTCCACCGACGGATAGGCGGCGACCGACTGGACGACGGGCGCCCCGGCGTTCACCGGGTAGACGGGACCTTCGAAAGAGTAGGAGAGCAGGTTGTGGAGGATCCGGCCGCCGATCGCGCGCCGATCGCGGGAGGCCCCGATGACCGCGACCGCGCGGGGTTCGAAGAACGCCCTGAGGGCGTTCAGGGATGCGATGCGCTCGCGGTTCTCGAAGTGCCCGAGGGCCTCCTCGGTGAGCTGCGAAGGGAACGTCGCGTGGATTTGGCCCGCCTCGATGCGCACGTCGACGGGGAAGCCCGACTCGCGCAGGACCTCGATCATGCGGTAGTTGTGGGGAAGGACCTCGGCCTCGAGGGTGCGGATGCCTCTCGCGGCGGCCGCCTCGGCGAGCTGGCCGAGGAGGATGGTACCGAGGCCGCGGCCCTGGTAGTCGTCCGCCACGGCGTAGGCCGTCTCCGCCCGTTCTCTGTCTCGGACGCAGGCGTACATCGCGTGGGCCACGACCCGCTCCTCGCGTTCGGCGAGAGCCAGGAGGCCGAAGGTCTCGCGATAGTCCACCTCGCTCTCCCGCCGGGCCTCGACGGCGAGGAACGCCTCCTTCACCGGAGAGAAGAAGCGCAGGGCGCGGGACTCCTCGGAAAGCGAGCTCAGGAACTCGAGTAGCCGCGGGGCGTCCTCCGCTCGCACCGGGCGCACCCGAAGGGTGGAGCCGTCGCGCAGGACGACGTCGGCCTCGCGGTCGGCGGGGTAGACGGCCGGCGGCCTGCCGGGGGCGCTCACGCGGGCCTCAGGCCGTTTGGCCGACGACGACGCCTCGCTGGTGGTACTCCTTCAGCTTGTACTGGATCTTCCGCGCGCTGATGTCGAGCAGCGCCGCCGCGCGCGAAGTGCTGCCGCCCACCGCCTCGAGGGTGCGGAGGATCGCCTCGCGCTCGATCACGGCGAGAGTGCTCCCCGGGATGGAGGCGCCGCCGCTCGCCGCCTTGGAAACGGTCGACTCGCCCGGCGCCTGCCGCAGGGTGGGGAAGTGGGCCGGGTTGAGGACCGCCTCGTCGGAGAGGACTACTGCGCGCTCCATGGCGTTCTCGAGCTCGCGGACGTTGCCCTGCCAGGGGTGGCGCAGGAGCAGGGCCAGCACCTCGTCCGAGATCCCCTGCACCTCCTTGCCATTGGCCTGGGCGTACTTCCTCAAGAAGTGATGGGCGAGGAGCGGGATGTCGCCGTCGCGCTCGCGCAAGGGCGGGATGTGGATCTCGATCACGTTCAACCGGTAGTAGAGGTCCTCGCGGAAGGAGCCGTCCTCGATCTTCTTCTTGAGGTCCCGGTGGGTGGCGACCACGATGCGGACGTCGACCTTGAAGGTGCGGTTGCCGCCCACGCGCTCGAACTCCTTCTCCTCCAGGAAGCGGAGCAGCTTCACCTGGACGGTGGGGGAGATGTCCCCGATCTCGTCCAGGAAGAGCGTCCCTCCGTCGGCGGCTTCGAAGCGGCCCGCGCGGGTGTAGAGGGCGCCCGTGAAGGAGCCCTTCTCGTGGCCGAACAGCTCGCTCTCCAGGAGGGTCTCGGGCAGGGAGGCGCAGGCGACGCGGATGAAGGGCTTGCCCTTGCGCAGGCTGTTCTGATGGATCGCCTGGGCGAAGAGCTCCTTGCCGGTGCCGCTCTCGCCGAGGAGGAGCACGGATGCGCTCGAGGGGGCCACCTGGCGGATGGTCTTGAAGACCTGGAGCATCCCGGAGCTCTCGCCCACGAGGTTCTCGAACTTGTACTTCTGTTCCAGCCGCGCCCTGAGGACGCGAGTTTCCTCGAGGAGGCGCTTCTTCTCCAGGGTCTTCTCGACGACGACCTCCAGCTCCTCGACGTCGATGGGCTTTCCCAGGTAGTCCTCGGCCCCGAGCTTCATGGCCTTCACCGCCGTCTTCACCGTCCCGAAGGCGGTCATGAGGAGGACCATGGTGTCCGGCCGCGTCTCCTTGATCTTGGCCAGCAGCTCCAGGCCGTCCATGCCCGGCATGCGGAGGTCCGTGAGCACGAGGTCGGGGTCGGTCCTCTCGACCAGCTGGAGCCCGGAGCGGGCGTCGTTGGCCCGGGCCACCTCGTATCCGTCGTCCCGGAGGAGGGTCTCGAGGGCTGCGGCGGCGTTGACCTCGTCGTCGATCACGACCAGACGACCTTTGCTGTTCACGAGCTTCTTCCTTCCTGACGTGACTCCCGGATCGGGTCGATCGGGAGGGAGATGGCGAAAGTCGCCCCCTGGCCCGGCGGGCTCGTGGCCGAGATCTCGCCGCCGTGCTCGAGGACGATCTGCTGGGCGATGGGGAGCCCGAGCCCGGTTCCCCTGTCCTTGGTGGTGACGAAGAGCTGAAAGACGTCGAGGCCCTCGGGCAGGCCGGGGCCATCGTCCTGGATCACGATCCGGGCCCGTCCGTCCACGAGCCCGGTCTCGATCGATACGTGCCCGCCCCGGCCGTCCAAGGCCTCGATGGCGTTGCGCACGAGGTTGATCACGACCTGCTTCACGCGCTCCGCGTCCATCGGGATGTCCGGCAGGTCGTTACCCAACCGCTGCCGCCGCAGTGTGACCGCGGCCGCCCGCGCCTCGGGGCGCAGCAGGCGGGTCACGTCGTCCACCAGGGCGTCGAGGCTCGAAGGGCGATACTGGATGCGGTTGGTCCGCGAGAACAACAGGAAGTCTCCCACCAGGCTGTCCAGGCGCTTGATCTCCTCGCGGATCACCCCCACCACCTCGCCCAGCTCCTCCGGACGTTCCGACATGCGGGCCAGGCGTCGCTCCAGGATCGACAGCTGGAGCGCGATGGAGTTGAGCGGGTTGCGCACCTCGTGGGCGAGGCCGGAGGCGAAGGTGCCGAGGACCGCCATCTTCTCGGCCTGGAGGATCCGCTCCTGGGCGTCCTTGAGGTCCTGGTAGGCCCGGCGCGCGTTGTCGTAGAGGCGGGCGTTCTCGATCGCCACCGAGGCTTGCGCGGCCAGGGCCTCCGCCAGGTCCGTCTCTTCTTCCGTCCACCGATGGGGCGCCGTTCGCGCGATCAGCAGGACCCCCCGGACGGTGTCGTGGGTCTCCAGGGGCACGGCCAGGGCCGAGGCCGCGCCGACGCGGCGGGCCTCCTCCCGGTCCACGTGCTCGTCGAGCTCGCGGTCGTCCATGCGCACGAGGCGGCGCTCGGCGAGGGCCGCGACCGACAGGTGCCATCCCATGGTCGAGAGGTCGACCACCGCCCGCTCCTTGACGCGCGGGTCGGTCCGGCCCGAGAGGTGGGCCACCCTCAGCGCGCGCGCGTCGGAGCCCAGGAAGATGTAGAGCTGGTCGGCGCCCAGGATCGTGCCGGCGGTGTCCCCCACCGCCTTGAGAACCGCCGGGAGGTCGAGAGACCCGCCGATGGCCTTGTTGATGGCCGCGAGGGCTCGCGCCTCCTGGTTCCGCAGCATCTCCGACCGCAGGTGCGAGGCCCGCTCGACCGCGATGCAGACCTGGTGCCCCACGGTCTCGAGGAAGCGCAGCTCGTCCTCGGTGAACGTCTGGCCGGGTCGGGCCGCGACGTTGAGAACGCCCCGGCGGTGGCCCTCGAACCGAAGAGGGATACAGGCGTGCGCCACGGGCGCCGCGAGGCCCTCAACGATCGTCGGCATCCGGGGGCATTGGGTGGTGTTGCGGACCTGCATGCGGTGACCGGTCCAGAAGACCTCGGGGCAAAGGCACTCGCCCAGGCCTTCGGTCCGGATCTCTTCGAGGTAGGCGGGGTTGACGCCGCGGGAGGCGGCGAGGTGGAGCTTCTTCTCCTTTTCGTCGCCCATGAAGACCCACGCGGTGTTCAGTTGCATCTGCCGCAAGATCTCCTCGAGGGCGATGTCGAGGATGCGCTCGGCGTCTTCTTCCCCGTGGACCCGGGCGGCGACGGCAGAGAGGATGCCGAGCTCCTGGTCCCGCCTCCCGAGGGCCTCCGTCAGGAGCCGGACCTGCTCCTCGTAGGCCGCACGGATCCGTTCGGGGTCATCCACCGGCATGGCTCTCGCAACCATGGTATCAGTGGCCGGCAAGACTTGCGCCAGGCGACCTGGGGCTGGGAGCAACCTGCGATGGATCAACTGGTTATGAGACTAAGTAAGGCCCAGCAGAGTGTCTGTTCGCAGGCATCATCTGCGTGGGCACTGCAACCGGGTGCAGGAATTGCGTCGGGCGACGGCCCCACTGCCTATTGTCTCCGTAGCTGCACCGCAGCGGGTGGTTGACTTGGCGCTTATGATCGCTTTCGTGTCGTTTTGTGGACTGAATCCATGAACCGCGTGGCTAGTCCCTTGAGGCTGGCCACTCCCGAACCAAGGAAGGCGTCATGCCTCAATTTCGGTACCTGTCGATGGGAATCCTGGTGGCCGCCGCCGTGGCGTCGGTTGCCGCGATGCCCCAGGAGACGAAGCCGGGCGGGGCGGCGGCGGGGGTCAACCCCGCGGAGTGCCTGGCCTGCCACGAGTCGGTCTTCTCCAATGCCTTCAAGCACAGCAAGCACGCGGGCCTCGAGCAGAGCTGCGCATCGTGCCACAAGGGGGCCGCGGACCACGCCAAGGCCATGATGGAGGGCAACACCGACGCGCCCAAGCCCTCCCTCAAGGGCCTCAAGTCCGTCGACCTCAACAAGACCTGCCTGGAGTGCCACGAGAAGGGCAACCAGGCGAACTGGTCGGGCGGCGTTCACGAGCGGCGCGGCCTCTCCTGCACGTCCTGCCACGGCGTGCACGACTTCAAGTCCAGCCAGGCCCAGCTCAAGACCGGGCGGGACTCCGAGACCTGCTTCACCTGCCACGCCGCGATCAAGGCCAAGACCTTCCGCACCTCCCACCACCCGGTCCGCGAGGGCCGGCTGGAGTGCGCGAGCTGCCACAACCCGCACGACTCCACGAAGCCCAAGATGATCAAGGCCGACTGGATCACCGACCAGTGCCTGACCTGCCACACCGAGAAGCGCGGCCCCTTCCTCTGGGAGCACGCGCCGGTCCGAGAGAACTGCGCGCTCTGCCACGACCCCCACGGGTCGAACCACGACAAGATGCTGGTGGCGAAGCAGCCGTTCCTCTGCCAGCGCTGCCACCTCAACACCCGCCACCCGGGGACCCTGTACGACGGCGTCAACACCGTCGGCGGGCCCAGCGTCAACAACCGCGCCGTGGAGCACGCGTGCAAGAACTGCCACCAGAACGTCCACGGCGGCAACGCGCCCTCCGGGCCGTACTTCGGGAGGTAGCCATGAAGCGCGCGATGATGGTCACGCTCGGCATTCTCGCCTCGGGCAGCCTCGTGCTCGCCCAGGACGCGCCTCCCCTGCCGGAGAACTTCCTCACCGGGGAGGTGCGCCTGGGCACGGGCCAGAAGGACGTGGACAGCAACTCCTCGAAGTTCCTCGAATACCGCGACATCCCGAACGGGGCGGTCGGCCAGTACTTCCGTGTCTTCGGTCAGAAGAGCGGCCTCCGCTACGATCTTCTGGGCGGCAACATCCAGCAGCGGGACGCGTTCTACAGGACCCGCATCGGGAACAACACGTGGCGTCTCGACGGCAGCTACGTCGCGATCCCCCACAACTTCGGGTTCGACGGCAAGACGCTCCTCCAGAACACGTCGCCCGGAGTCTGGCGGATCTCGGACACCCTGCAGAGCGCGTTCCAGGCCGCCAATCAGGCCCAGTTCGCGCTCCGACCCGCGGGGGTCACCTACGCATTCCTCAACAACCTTGTTTCCCCGTCCCTGACGGCGGTCAACCCGGTGGACCTGGGCCTCGACCGGCAGCGCGGCAACCTGGTGTTCCGCCTCACCCCCAGCAAGCCCGTCGACATCCGGATCTCCTATTTCCACGAGAAGCGGACCGGGGACCGCGCGGCCTCCGGCACCTCCTTCGGCTTCGGCAACGTGGTCGAGCTGCCGGAGGCGCTCCAGTACGTCACCCAGGACGTGGGCGCGGACGCGCAGTACGAAGGAAAGTGGGGGGTGGTGCGGGCCGGCCTGCATTACAACTGGTTCGACAACAAGATCCCCAGCTTCTCCTTCGACAACCCGTTCCGGTTCACGGATGCCACCGACCCTTCGGCCTACACGGCGCCGGGCGCGGGCTCCATCGGGGGGCCAAACTATGGCCGCATTTCCCTGCCCCCGGACAACAAGGCCTTCCGGGGCACCTTCGGGACCACCCTGCGGCTGCCCTCCCGGACCCGCATCAGCGCAGACGTCTCGGTCGGGAGCTGGAAGCAGGACCAGACGCCGTTCATCCCCTACACGACGAACACCGCGGTCCGGATCCCCCGCTCCACCCTGCTCCCCACCGACACCGCGTCGCTCCCCGCCCAGAGGCTCGACGGCAAGGCCGACGTGACCTCGCTCTCCGCGATGCTCTCCTCGCGGCCGGCGGACAAGGTCTCGGTGACCGCCCGCTACCGCCGATACGAGATGGACAACAAGACGGGCCGCATCTCCGTGCCGGGCTACGTCCGCTTCGACGGGGTCTGGGAGGACATCCCGCGCATCAGCGTCCCCTACGGGTACACCACCGATCGCTTCGACGCGACCCTGGGCTACGACTTCGGGATCCTCACCCTCGAGGGCGGTTACAAGCACATGAAGTACGACCGTACCTTCCGGGAAACCGAGAGCACCTCGGAGAACGGGTTCGTCTTCAACGCCGACCTCAAACCCGTGGACTGGGTTCTCTTCCGCGGGGTCTACGAGCACGGGGTACGGGATTTCGACGGGCTGGAGATCGAGCGCAGCGAGGATTCCTCGTTGCAGAACCCCGGAGCGCCGGCGAACCTGCTTGCGGTGCCCTCGGACACCCGCCAGACCACCGGAGCGCCGCTGTGCGACGTGGGCACCGTCTGCAACCTCCGGTTCGACCAGAGCCACCGGAAGTTCGACCGCTTCGGCGGTCAGGTCCAGCTCAGCCCCGGCGGCAAGACCACGATCGCCCTTGGTTACTTCAACACCAAGTACGACTACGACCAGACGACCTACGGCCTCAACCAGACCCAGTACGACACGTTCTCCGCCGACGTCGACTACGCGCCCAACGACAAGTGGAGCGTGTACGCGTTCTACGGCTACGAGAAGAACCGCGACGACCTGCGCGGACGCCAGAGCGCAGCGACGGTCTCGAACAACCCGGCCGACGACTGGACGTCGAACGTGAGGGACAAGACCAACTCGGTGGGGGCAGGCGCCCACGTCACCGTCGTCCCCAAGAAGTGGTTCCTGGACCTCTCCGGACAGTACCAGAAGGTGGACGGCAACAACGACCTCGGCGTCTTCCCGGGCGGCGCTCCGTTCACCTCGCGGGTCGCGCTGGGAGGCGCGCAGGACCTCGGCCGCTACGACGACACGAAGATCACGACCCTGAACGCCACCCTGCGCTACCGGTTCGCCAAGAGCTGGGACGCCGGGGTGGCCGGCTGGTTCGAGGAGTACAAGATCGCCGACTCCAACACCCAGAACGTCCCCTACTACGCGCCCGGCTCGTTCTTCCTCTCCGCGAACGACGCGAACTACCAGGCCAAGTGGGCGTACCTGTTCCTCACTTATCGCTGGTAGGGCGCCGCGAGAAATGCCTTGACGTCGGGGGCCGGCCGGAGGCAAGGTAGGTGCCGAGGGCCGGCCCCTCTTGCTCACATGGCGCGAGCCAAGAAACCAATCCGAGACGGGAAGCCACGACGCCCGCGATGGGCGCGACCGGTGGACGAATCGGCACCCGGGCCCCTTGGGTACGGTGGGGCCACGCTTCCCGAGCGCTCGCCCACCGCGGTGGCCGCGGAAGCGCTGCGGACGGGGGTGCTCCCCCCCGCGGCGCGGCGGCGCCCCAACGAGATCCCCCGCGAGGACGAGACGATCCGGGTCGGCGATCCCGACGACGACTCGCTCGCCAACGAGTACGTAGGCGACGAGACGCCGGGGGGCACCGCTCCCACCCCCGACCAGAGCAACGTGGACGACATCGGCCGCGCCTACGGCCTGCAGGAGGAGGACACGGGCGCGCTGCGCAGCGCGGAGGAGGTTCTCGCCCGCCGCGACCGGCACCGTTCCGAGCTGCGCCCTCCAGGGAAGCCTTCCGCGTAGGCGGCTCCCGGCCTTGCCTCCCGCGGACCCGCAACCCCGGGACCCTCGGCCTTTCCCGGAGAGCCTCTGCCACGCTTGCGCCGCCCCCCCGCGCTACGTGACCAGCGATCGCGGCGCGGTCTTCATCTTCTGCCCGGTCTTCCGAAAGTACCCGCCCCAGCCGGTGCTCGACTGTCCGGGTTTCGTGCGGCGCACGGACTGACCGGATAATGAGACCGCCATGGAGCTCGGTCCGGCCCTCGAGGCGGCGATCAGGGCGGCGCGTGAAGCGGGCGACCTGCTGCGCGGGGACTTCCATCGCCCCGGCGGACCACGGGGCGCGGTCGACAAGGCCGACGCCGACCTCGAAGCCGAGGAGCGGATCCGCGGCCGCCTGCGCGATGCCTTCCCGGGCTGGTCCTACCTGGGGGAAGAGACCGGGCGTGCGAGCGGCCACCCGGGCTCCCCTCTCTGGCTCGTCGACCCGAACGACGGCACCCGCGACTACCTGAAAGGCCGGCGCGGCAGCGCGGTCTCGATCGGCCTGCTCCACGAAGGCCGACCCGTGCTCGGGGTTGTCTTCGCCTTCGGCTACCCGGACGACGCCGGGGATCTCTTCGTCTGGGCCGAAGGCTGCGGGCCGCTCCGGCGCAACGGCCGGCCGGGGGAGCCGCGGCTCCCCCAGCGCCTCCAGCCGGAGGACGTGGTGCTGGTCTCGGCCAAGGGCGACCGCGATCCCGAGGGCAACCTCCGTTGCGCGGACCCCGCCCGCTACCGGGCGGTCCCCAGCATCGCCCACCGCCTCGCCCTGGTCGCCGCGGGCGAAGCGAGCGCGGCGGTCTCGCTCTTCGCCCCCGGCGCGTGGGACTACGCGGCGGGCCAGGCCCTGCTCCGGGCCGCGGGCGGGGTGCTCCTGGACCAGGACGGCCGCGAGGTGTCCTACGCGGCGGACGGAGGGAGCCGGTGCACGCGCGCTTTCGGGGGCTCGCGGGCGGTGGCGGAGTCGCTCGCCCGGCAACCCTGGGACGCGGTGGGGAAGCGCGCGTTGGGGGCGCACGGCGCGTGGCCGTTCGGCGCGGGCGCGCGGCCCCGGCCCGGAGAGACGGTCGGCGATCCTGGCCTCCTCGCACGCGCCCAGGGGTGCCTCCTCGGCCAGATCGCGGGGGACAGCCTCGGCGCGCGCGTGGAGTTCGCGCGGGCCGACGAGGTGGCGCGGGCGCATCCGGACGGCCCGCGCCGGCTGCAGGACGGGGGCGTCTGGGGGCTCCTCGCCGGCCAGCCCACCGACGACTCGGAGATGGCGCTCACCCTCGCCCGTTCCATCCTGGATCACGGAAGCTACGACGCGGAGGCGACGCTTCGGGCCTATCGCGAATGGCAGGCTTCGAAGCCTTTCGACATGGGCCACACGGTGCGGGCCGCCCTCGCGGGTCGTCCCAACCCGGCCAGCCAGGCCAACGGATCGCTCATGCGCGCGAGTCCCCTCGCGGTCTACGCCCACGCGGCGACCCTCGAGGATGCGGTCGGGCTGGCCCGGGCCGACAGCCAGCTCACCCACCCGAACCCGGTCTGCGGCGACGCGGTCGCGGCCTACGTGGTGGCGATCCGCCACGCCCTCCTCCACGGCGACGGGCCGGAGGCGGCGTTCCGCGCCGCCCTCGCGTGGGCCACCGCGACCGGTGCCGTCCCGTCGGTGATCGAGGCCCTGCGTCAGACGGAGGACGGTCCGCCCGTGTGCGACGGCGAATCGCCGGGCTTCGTGCTGGTCGCGCTCCGCAACGCCTTCCACGAGCTGCGGCACGCCGAGAGCCTGGAGGCGGGGGTGGTGGCCACGGTGCGGCGGGGGGGCGACACCGACACGAACGCGGCGGTGGCGGGGGCGCTCCTGGGAGCGGTACATGGCCGCGAGGCCGTGCCGCCCCAGTGGCGGAGCATGGTCCTGAGCTGCCGGCCCCACCCGCCGCGGGCGAAGCGCCCGCGCGCGATGACCTACTGGCCGGTGGACGTGCTCGACCTCGCGGAGCGCCTGCTCGTCCGGGGAGCGCGGGGGCTCGGCCGAGATCGATCGACCCCGTGACGGAGAGCCGCCCACGCTCGGTGACGATCGCGAAGGACCTGGCGGTGACTCTTCAGGAGGACCGCCCGGGCATGCTCGCGAAGGCGGCGGAGGCCATCGCGTCCGGCGGCCTCAACCTGGACGGCTTTGCCGAGCTTGAGGGCATCCTGCACATGGTCACGTCGGACGCCCGGTCCGCTCGTCTGGCCCTCGAGGCGGTGGGCTTGCCGGTGGTCGGGGAGCGCGAGGTGATCGTGGTCCAGGTCGAGAACCGGGCGGGGGCGGCGGCCGCCCTCTTCGGGCGACTGGCCCTGGCGGGCCTGAACGTGGGCTACACCTACGTTGCGTCCCGGAATCGCATCGTCATCGCCCCGGAGGACGTGCCGAAGGCAGTGGCGGCGCTGCGCGGCTAGAGGGCCGGGGCAGGAGGGATACCGCGAGCGCCCCCAGCCCGGCCAGGGCCGCGAGGAGCCCGAAGCCGCGCGTATAGCTGCCCGTCGCGTCGCGCAGGGCCGCCACGCCCATCGGCACCACCGCCTCCGCCACCCCGTCGGCGGTGAGCACCACCCCCATGAGCCGGCCCATGACCCGCAAGCCGAAAAGCTCGGCCGCCATGAGGGGGATGATCATGTAGTCGCCGCCCAGGCCGATGCCGAAGAGGAAGGCCGCCGCGTGGAGGAAGCCGCGGCTGGGGGCGGCGGCGATGAGGGGGATCGAGGCGGCCACGATCGTGTAGATCAGGAGCATCACGCGCTTCTTTGCCCATCGGTCCGCGAGCCATCCCATCAGGAGCCGGCCAAAGATGCTGCCGAAGAGGATGATCGACCCCACGTTGCCGGCCTCCACCTGGCTGAGGCCGCGATCCAGGCTCAGATAGAGCTTCAGGTTCTGGGTGGTGCCGCCCACCGCTCCGATGGAGGCCATGCTGCCCAGGGCGAGCAGATAGAACGCTCGCTGCCCGAGCATTCCCCGGAGGAAGCCCGGGACCTCGCGGAGCGACTCGCGGATCTGCTGAAGGAACGCCCCCTTGGCGCGGTTGGCGCCGTCGAGCCGCGGGGGCTCACGGACGAAGAACGCCGTGGGGAACGCCACGACGATCATGAGGACGCCCAGGGTGCGCAGGGCACCGCGCCACCCGAGGCTCTGGATCAGGTAGGGGGCAAGTTGCAGGACGATCACACCGCCTATGCCGATGCCCAGGTAGGCGATCCCCATGGCTCGGCCGCGTCCCGCGTCGAAGTAGCGGGAGAGCATGACCTGATTCGGGAGGGGTCCCCCGAATATGTAGCCCAGGGCGTTGAAGCCGTAGAAGAGGTAGAAGAGCCAGAAAGCCGACGACGTGACCGTCGAGAGCCCCACGAGGGCACCGCCCGCCATCACGATCCCCAGGAGCATCAAGCGTCGGGGACCGAAGGTGTCCACGACGATGCCCGCGATGAGGCCGAAGACCACGGCCGAGGCGATCTTGCTGTAGGCGTTCCCGGAGGTCACGGCCTGGCGCGTCCAGCCGAGGTCCTTGAAGAAGAAGTCGTAGAAGAAGGGGAGACCGTAGAGGGCAAAGCCGACGATGGAGAAGAGGGCCAGGAACGCGGTGACGACCGCGAGGGCCTGGTGGCGGCGGGTCGCGTCCGGGGACGCCGCCGCCTCGCTCATGCCCGGAGCGCTTCCTTCGCTTCCCGGAGCCGCACCGCGTCCGCGTGCGCGGCGTAGAAGGGATCCAAGGGAAAGCAGCCCGAGACCAGGCCGCTCCGGGGAGCGCTCGTGCAGTCGCTGAACGTGCGGCAGATCGACTTTCGCCTCAGGGGCGCCCCGCGCAGGACGTCCGCCGGCAGCTCGGGGTAGGCCAGGACCATGCGGCCGAGGCCCACGAAGTCGGCCCCGCCCTCGCGTACCACGCGCTGGGCCACGTGGGGGAGCCACTCCTGGAGGTAGCTGTAGGCGGAGCCCACGAACACCAGCCCCGGAAAAGCGGCCTTGAGGCGCGCAGCGGCTTCGATCTGCCGGGCCACGCCGCGCAGCGGGTCCTCCGGGGGGAGGTAACCGTCCGTGGGCGGGAAGAGCGCCGGCCGCTGGACGTGCGGGTTGTAGTAAGGGCTCCCCGCGGTGACGCAGACCCAGCGCACGCGCAGGGTCTCGAGGAGACGCAGGAGGGCGCGGCAGTCGTCGAGGGCGGCGTCGAGCCGCTCGTCTTCCATCAGGCCGAAGGCCCATCGGTAGGAAGCGGTCGAGGCCTCGGGCGCGCCCACCCCGTGTTCGCCCTTCCGGTAGGGGACGGCGTCGAAGACGGACACGCGCACCGCCACCCCCAGGCCGGGGGCCTCGGTCCGGATGCCGCTCACCACCTCGCGCAGGAAGCGCGTCCGGTTCTCGAAGGAGCCGCCGTAGCGCCCCTCGCGGTCCCGGGCCGAGAGCAGCTCGTGGCCGAGGTAGCCGTGGCAGTGCTTCACGTCCACGAAGGCGAACCCGGCCTTCTGGGCCAGGCGCGCGGCGGCCACGAAGTCCCCGACCAGGCGGTCCAGCTCCTCGTCGGCGAGGCGGTGAATACCGCCCGGGAAGCGGCGATCCAGGACCGGGTGCGCGTAGGCGACCAGGGGCTCCGGCCGGTCCGTGGCGTGGGGCCGCGCGAACCGGCCCGAATGGGTGAGCTGCAGGCCGACGTAGAGGTCGGATTCCGCCCGCGGGCCGAAGCTCTCGGTGTGGGCGGCGAGAAGCGTGCGGCGGAGGCCCGCGAGGCCGGCCAGGGTCGACTCCGCCATCAGGAGCTGGTTCGGGTTGGCGCGGCCGTCCGGACGCACCGCCACCGCCTCTCCGCCCCAGATGAGCTTGGCTCCGCTCCGGCCGAAGTTGCGCCAGCGGCGCTGGGTGAGCTCGCTGGGCGCGCCCTCGCGGGTGCCGTCCCAGCCCTCCATGGGCAGGATGCAGAATCGATTGCCCACGCGCACGCCGTCGACCTCGAGGGGCCGCGCGAGGGGGGAGGAAGCGGGCGACACGAGGGTGTCGTCGAAGGCGATCGCGATCCCGCTCTTCGCCAGGTGGGTCCGGAAGGCCTCGGCGGTCTTGAACGAGGCGACGCGCGGCCAGCCCGGATCACTCGTCACGAAGTCCCCTCGGGGGTGCTCAGAACTGCAGCCGGACCCCGAGCTGCACGTTGCGCGGCGGCGCGACCGCGTTCAGTTGTCCGAAGCCGCCCGCGCTCAGGTTCAGGCTCTGGCTGCTGAACCTGAGGTTGGTGTGGTTGAAGACATTGAACAGGTCGGCCTGGAGCTGCAACTTCACGTCGCCGCCCAGTACGAAGCCCTTTCGGATCGAGACGTCCCAAACCTGCAGGCTGGGCCCCCGGATCTGGCCGCGAGAGACGTTGCCGCGCCGGCCTTCCGGGGCGGCGGCGAAGGCCGCGGGGTCGAGCCAACGGACGATGCCGAGATTGGCCGGATCGAACCTCTGCGACTCGGGCAGGTAGGGGTCGCCGCCCAGGGAATCCGCGCGGCGCGTCCCGATCGAGGTGGTGGCGGTGACGGTGATGGGCGCCCCCGACTGGTATCGCCCGATGCCGCTGATCTCCCAGCCCCCCAGCACGCGACCCACGCCCTTCTGCGCCTTGAAGAACGGGAGCTGCCAGGTCCAGGTTCCCACCAGGACGTGGGTGCGGTCGAAATCGCTGGGCCCCCAATTGTAGTCCTTGTTCGTGTAGTCCTCGGGGTTGTCGCCGTTGCCGCTCGCGTTGTCGTAGGCGCGGCTCAAGGTGTAGCTCACCGTCCAGCGCAGGTCTCCCCGGCGCCGCGAGAGGAAGACCTGGAGCGCGTGGTAGGTCGAGTCCGCGTCCGAGAGTCGCATCTGGATCACGGAGTAGCCCTTGTAGGGCCGGAGGAAGTTCGTGTTGGCCCGCTGGGCCGCCGGCAGGGCGGCGTTCTGGGCCAGGGCTTCGAACGAAGGCTGGTTGATGTCGGGCTGGCGGAGCAGGTTCTGCCCCTTGCTCCCCACGTAGCCGACCTCGCCGAAGATCCCCCAGGGCAGGGCGCGCTGCACGCTCACGCTCCAGTTCCAGGAGCGCGGGACCTTCAGGTTCGGGTCGAGGGCGGCGATCGTGCCCTGGGCGGTGGGAGCGGGAACCGCTCCCCCTCCCGGCGCCGACAGGTTGCCGTTCTCGTACTGGGCGCTCAGGTTGTAGGGCGGGTTGTTGAGGGGGCCGTTGTTCGCGCCGCCGAAGAGCAGGTTGCCTTCCGGCCGGTCGTAGAACAGCCCCACCCCTCCGCGCACCGCCATCTCGGCGTTGCCCGTGGGCGTCCACGCGAAGCTGAACCGCGGCGCGAGCAGGTGGCGGTCGTCATAGAAGCCGCGCGGCGCGTCCGCCGGTACGGCGAGGGCGAGGGGGCTGTTGCCGGTGGCCACCCGGAACAGCTCGTCCTGGGGAACGCCCCCGCCCGCGCGGACCATCCCGTTGTACGGATCCCCGGAGCCCGGCACGAGGGTCCCGTTGCGGTTCACGGTGACGGCCCGGCTGGGATCGTAGAGGGCGGGATCGAAGCTCGCCATGTTGTTGGCCTGGGTGTACATGGGCTGGTGCCACGTGTAGCGCACGCCCATCTCCAGGCTCAGGTTGCGGGACACGCGCCAGTCGTCGGAGAGGAAGCCCTCCACCTGCCAGAAGCGGAAGAACCCCATGGGGTCCGACTGGGCCTCGGTATAGGACCGGAAGTTGCCGAGCAGGGCGTCCGCGAAGGCGTTGCCCGTGGAGCGCGGGTTGCCGCTGGTGTCGAACCTCAGGTCCCCCGCGTAGACGGAGCGCCCGTTCTGGTCCTTGCGGTTGCGGATCAGGAGGCCGCCCGCCTTGAGGCTGTGCGCGCCCTTGAGCCAGGTCAGGTGGTCGCTGAACTGGATGTCCGTGGTGGGCGAGAGCAGCGACCTCTCCGCGCCGTACATGGTCGCGTAGCCGCTCACCCTGGTGTCCGGGATGCTGTCCTCGAATCTGCCCCCGCCCGCGAAGAGCTGGGGGAACGCGAACCCGTAGGTGTCGCGCTTCCAGGCGTCGCCCGTGGGGGGGACCCTCTGGCCGTTCCAGGAGGCGTTGGCCTTGAACTCGTTCATGAGGTTCGAGGCGACCGTCCAGTTGTGGGAGATCTGGTAGTTGCGCCCGGGGCGGCGGCGGATGGTCGGGATCGTGGGAAGGGAGCTGGAGTCGGAGATGAAGGTCCCGAAGGGGTCGATCAGGTTGTAGCTGTCGTAGATGACGCGCAGGCTCAGCCGATGTTCCGGGGACGCCTGGTAGTCCAGGCGCACCAGGTCCTGCCTCCAGTCGAACGGGTTGTCGGCCTGGAAGAGCGCGTTGTTCGAGGTCGCGCGGTCGGTGTAGGAGCTGGCGACCTCCTCCATCGCGGAGTAGACGTTCGCGATCGCGCGTCCGTCGGGGGTGATCCGGCTGGCGGGAATGACGTTGCCGGGGAACGGTTGGCCGGTCGTGGGATCGCGGAGAGGGGTGGCGAGCGCGCTGAAGTTGCCCTGGCGCATGGCCTGCGTGGGCAGCGTCCTCAGGGCGGGGGTGGTGGAGCGGCGGATCTTCTTCCACTCCTCGCCCGCGAAGAAGAACAGCTTGTCCTTCTGGATCGGCCCCCCCAGGCTCCATCCGAAGTCGTTGTAGCGCAGCCGGGCCTTGTCGACGCTCCGCGAATTGTTGAAGAAGTCGTTGGCGTCGAGCCCGTCGTTGCGATGGTACTCGTACGCGCTGCCGTGGAAATCGTTGCTCCCGCTGCGCGTGACCACGTTGATGGCGGCTCCGGAGTTGCGCCCGTACTCGGCCGAGAAGTTGGCGGTCTTGATGGAGACCTCCTCGATGAAGTCGATCCCCACGTTGCTGATCTGGCTGTTGTTGCTCCCCGAGTCCATGTTGAAGCCGCCGTCCACCATGAGCAGGCTGGCGTTGGTGCGGCTGCCGTTGACCGAGGTGTTGATCCCGAGGCCGGTCATGATGTCGAGGGCGTTCAAGTTGTTGTCGAGGAGGGGCGATCCCGGGATGAGGCTGGCGAGCTGGAGGTATTGGCGGCCGTTCAGGGCCAGGTTCTGGACCTGCTCGCGGTCCACCACCCGGGCGACCTCTCCCGAGACGGTGTTCACGGTCTCTCCGGCCACCGTGACCTCGATGACCTCGTTGATGTCGCCCACCCCGAGGGTGAAGTCGGCGGTCACCCGGCCGTCGGCCACGAGCGTGAAGCCGGTCTTGACCGCTTTCTTGAATCCGCTCAGCTCCGCGCTCACGGCGTAGCTTCCGACGGGCAGGCTGACCATGACATAGCCCCCGGTCTGGTCCGTGAGGGCGGTGCGGGTGAGGCCCGTGCGGTCCTGGGTGAGGGTGACGGTCACGCCGGGCAGGACGCCCCCCTGCGTGTCGGATACGGTCCCGGAGATCCGCCCGGTCGTGCTTTGGGCCACGACCTGCGTCGCCCAGAAGGCCAGGAGCACGATGGCCGCCCCGAGCCCACGGCGGAGGCTTTGCGTTCCCTCCATGATTCTCTCCTTCATTTGGATCATGCGATGGTCATCCGGCTTTTCTTCTCCATCGCCTGGTTCGCGGCGATGCAGGCCAGAGCCGATCCCATGGCCTTGTCGGGGCCGCACCGGAGCGGCTTCGCCACCCGGACGGCTGCGCAGAACTCCGATACCTCGTTCCGGTAGGCGAGCAGGCGGTCGATGCCCTGCTTCGAGCCGCTGGCCCGCCGGCCCGCCGCGTCGGCGACCCGGCTCTCCGAGGCCTCGGTCACCGGGCCCGCCCCCTTCGCGCTGACCTCCACGCTCGTGGCCTTCTTCGCGTCTCCCTCGTCGAAGAGGTAGGCCTCGGCCTCGCCGCGCAGGATCAGCGACCCCTTGGTCCCGTAGTAGGCCTCGTAGTACTGGTCGTAGGCGTTGGACTCGATCGAGGTGAAGACCGCGGTCCGGCCGTGCGGGTACTCGAAGGTCACGTACACGTGGTCCTGGACCTCGCGCGCCTCGTTCGTCCATCGGTAGACGCCCCCGGATCCCAGCACGGCCTCCGGGGTGGCCCCGAAGAACCAGTTCGCGATGTTCACCTGGTGGCTGCCCAGCTCGGCCAGCAGGCCCTGGGAGTACTTCCAGTAGAGCCGCCAGTTGATCAGGTGGTCGAAAGTGGGGTAGCCCCAGCGCGAGGGGTCGAAGTCGGGGGAGGGCGGGTCTTCCTTGCGCCGCCAGGGCCCGTTCCGGTGCCACACGAGGCGCGCGTGGAAGACGTCGCCCAGGACCCCGGGCTTGACGATCCCGTCGTAGGCGGCCTGGTAGATCGGGTTGTAGAAGCGCTGGTACCCGATCTCGAGGAGGCGGCCGGTCTTCTGCGCCGCCTGCTGCATGCGCCGGCAGCCCTCGGGGTCCCAGGCCATCATCTTCTCGCAGAGGACGTGCTTGCCCGCCTCCATGCACCCCGCCGCGACCTCGGCGTGCATCCAGAGCGGGACCGCGAGGACCACCGCCTCCAGGTCCTCCTTCTGGAGCATCGTTTTCCAATCCTCGTAGTGCTTGGCCGGGGGCACCCCCGCCTTGGCCAGCACCTCGTCGGCCTTCTGCAGCCGGGTCGGGTTGATGTCCGACAGCGCTCGCACCTGCGCGTAGGCGGGGTCGGTCTCTCCGAGGAGGACCCGCCCCTGGCCGCCCAACCCCACGAAGCCCACGCGCACCGGCCCGCCCCGCACGGGGCCCCGGACGGCCGCGGCCGCGCCCAGCGCGGCCAGGGCGGGGGTGGTGGCCACCGCCTTCAGGAAGTTCCGCCGGCCCAGCTCCTCTTCTTCGGGTGTGAGGTTCATGACGCCACGGCCTCCGTGCGGGCCGCCACGCTCCGGGCACGGAGCAGGTCGAGGCCCGCGATGCGGCCGGTCCGGAACGCGAAGAGCACCAGGACCGCCGCCGCTTCGATCAGGTTCTTGTTCACGATGAGGTAGGCCCCTTCGGCCCCCGTCTGGGCCGTCCCGCTGATCGGGATGGCCGAGAGGTAGAAGAGCGCGAGCAGGAGCAGCGCGCCCAAGCAACCGGCCTGAGTGAACAGGCCTAGGACGAGCGAGAGACCGACGAGGAGGAGGCCGACCATGACCAGCAGGTCGATCTTGTCGAGCCACGGCGAGTCCGCGAGCCGATGGAACAGGCCGGCGAAGGGTCCGGCCGCGGCGCCTTTCAAGTAGCCGGCCGAGGTCCAACGGCCGAGCGGCACGCCTTCTCGGCTCCAGGCCGGCGCGATCACCTTGTAGAAGCCCTCGTAGAGAAAGTGCCAACCCACGAGCGTGCGCAGGACGATCAGGGAGACCTGTTGCAGTCTTGACTCCTTATTGTTCATCGACCCCCCCTCCTATCCTCCCCCACGTAGGGGGGAGGGAACGCTGCTACTCGTTCGGCTCCGCGCTCAATCGTCACTCCCTCGTGGGCGCCGAAGACACGCAACTGATCGGGGGCCGCTTCCTCCGTGACCAGGGCCATCGTTCGGGGGTGGGCCGCGCAATAGCGCTCGGCGAGGGCGGCCCCGCCCACCAGGAAGGCGGTGGCGAGGGCATCGGCGATGGCCGCGTCGTCGGCCACCACGGAGACGCTGAGCACGCCCTCGGCCGGCCAGCCGGTGCGGGGATCGAGGACGTGGCCGTAGCGCCGCCCACCCGCCTCGAAGAACTGCTCGCCCGCCCCGCTCGTGCCGAGCGCGGCCTCGCGCAGGCGGAGCCGCGCGAGCGGCCGATTCGTCACCCGAGCCGACTGCACGTCGACCGCGAAGTCCTCGCGGCCGCCTCCGATCGCCCGCAGGCTGCTGCCTCCGGCCGAGAGCAGGGCCCGCTCCACTCCGCGGCGCCGCAGCAGGTCGGTGATGTGGTCGAGCGCGTAGCCCTTGCCGATGGCGTTGAAGTTCACCTCCACCCCCGGCCGGGTGAACCGCACGCCGCGGTCGTCGAGCGAGACGCGCGTCATGCCTACGCTTCCACGAGCGGCCTCGATCTCGCCCGCCGTGGGAAGGCGGCCCTGGCGGCGGAGGAAGCCCCAGCAGCGGCTGAGCGGAGTCGAGGTCACGTCGAACGCTCCCTCGGTCTCGCGGTGGAGGGTCTGACACCGCTCGAGCAGGGCGCGCAGATGCCGTCCCACCGCGACCGGCCGTTCGCCCGCCGCGCGGTTGACCTCCGCCACTTCGCTGGTGTCGCGAAAAACCGTGAGGGCGTCTTCCAGCCGGTCGATCTCGTCGAGGGCCTCGCGCGCGGCCTGGATGTGCCGGCTGTCCTCGCCCGGGAGGGTGATCTCGAAGCGACAGGCCATGGCGGGCCGGTGGATCCGCACCCAGTAGCCCGCGTCTTCGGCCCGGTGGCCCGAGGGCACCGAGAACATCTCGCGGCGGGTCAGCGGCCCGAGGCCAGGACCGGTGTAGGACGGGAAGGGCTCCTGGCTCATCGTCCAGCGTCCGCAGGGTCGCGCATCGCTCGGCGTCTCATCCGGCGGGGCAGGCTACACTAATTGATCGCGCCTCGTCAACGGCCTATATAGGATATATGATGGACGCCCGCCGCTTCTAAGGACTGTCAGCAAGCGAGATAGGTCGGCAACCGCATGGTCGAGGCCGGCAGGCAGAGACTGGGCTTGGTCGAACTCGTGAAACCCAACAATCGATACTCGATCCCGCGCCTGTGCCGGGTCCGAAGGCCGTCCTGGCTGAACGGCTTGGTCCCCGGAGATCCTCACCGAGATCGAGCGCGCGGAGGTGGGGAGGAAACGGTGGAGGTCCCGCGACCTTCGAGTTTTCCGGGGGCAAGCCGGTCGCCCCCAACGTCCTCGTGCGCGCCACTCTGGACGGAGAATAAGCGCAGAGGCCCTAAATCCGACCTCGAAGAATCGGCAGGTGCCTTTGCGCACAATCGGCGTCGATGCCTAGCTGCCTGATCATGTGCTTGATGACGCCGATCTCTATCTCGGGCGTCTTTGTGCCATGCTCGCCGAGACCCATCTGTCTGAAGGTCTGACCGTTCCATGAGACCCAGTAGTGATGCTTCTTTGGCGTTACTTGTGCGCCGGGAGCGCACTCCTTCAGCATGCCCAAAATATCCTTGAGCTTGGCCCTCCCGTAGGAGCCCAATTCGGGCCTTTTTTACGCCGCGATGGCCGGACGAACGTCTAGGGTGTTGTCGTTCACGGAGAAATGGATCCTCTCCGTGACCTCAACGAAGCGGGGTGATTCTGCGGGCAGGCGCGGTATGCCTTTAGCGGAAATACGGCCGGCACGAACAGCCTCTACGGCGCGCTTCCATTCCTGCTCGGTGGGGACGTTCGTTTCCGAGAAGAAACGATCGACCTCCGCCTTGAATTCGGCGAACGTCTTCACATCCTCCGCGATCTCATGGAGGACCAAGGTGTACTCCTTGCGGAATTCCAGATAGGCGTTGCTCTCGTCCGTACCGACAGCAGCCAAGCCGCCTGGATTGACGCCGTAGAACCAGTGTTCGGCTTCGCCTTCCTGTACGGCCAGAGCGCGCCCATGAGCCACGATGTCAGCAAGGAAGCCGTTGCCGGACACGCGGTCCGTGAAAGTAAAGAGTAGCGGGCAGTGCTTCATTATGGTGTCCCCCGTGTCCATGTGCTGCTGGAGGAAACCTCCCTAGTATGGTGTGACGTGACGATACGTTGTTTCGTTCAGTGCTGTCAACAAATTCCTCCAGCCAAACGCATTGACCCACAAGCACTTAAGCAATCGGGATGCCACCATGATGGCGGTAGGAAGCCAATCCTTGCAAGCGGCTGAGTAAAGAACACTTTAAGCCGCGTAGAGTTCTCTGAGGGGGCCCCGCGCCCGCCCGGGACGAGGGCTCCCCGGGGCGCAAGATTGTGGTGTTTCGCCCCACATTTCCCCCCGGGGATCCCTTGGGGATCTCCCGCGAGGGGGGGCCGAGAGGGGCGGACCGGCGGCCCCTCCCTTTTGCGGGTGTAGACTCGCGGCCTCCGGGGGAGGAAGGGTCTATGCGAAGACTTCATGAGAAGTTGTCCGAACTGATGGAGGAGGAGCACCGCAACCGCGTGCTGGTCGAGCAGGCAATGTACGAGAGTCGCAGGGCAGAGGAGGAGAACCTCGACCGCATCTATGGCCATGTTCGCCATGACGAATCCGGCTGGGGGAGTCAGGAAGTCAGGGTCTATGAAGTGGACTACGGGGATGTAGCGTCTCGAAGACTCCCAAGAATCTATGTTTCCCCACACCCCACCGATGATGACTTCGTTGCTCTTGAGATTCACGGCACAATACTCGGCAGCAAGACCGTAACAGTTTCGGCAAGGGATCTGACGGAGGCGGTCAACCACTGTAGCATCCCGCCGTTTCTGAGATGCCTGATGCCGTGGCGGTGGAGAAGACCGACGTGGGTCAGACCCCTGCCGCCGCCATCTCTCCCCTGAAGCCCCGCTGCGGACCATCCGCGGGGCCACGCCCGGGGGCTGGTATCTTCGCCCCGGCTCGGGGCTGACCGCGCGCGGCCCATCTCCGACAGGGCGGAACGGGGGCGGCGCGCCCCGCGCTCCATCTCCGACAGTGCGCGAGCCAACTTTGCCCGGAGAGGCCCAACCTAAGCAAAATTTAGAGCTGTAGGCCCGCTCGCCGCGCCCGCACCGGGGCGCTTCTTTCCTAGTCGCCGCCGCTCGACTCGTCGCGGTTACCAGGCCGGGGGCCGAGCGAAGCCGCCGTCCCCGCGGTCGCGCTCGCGCAAGCGGTCGCGGAGCGGCCACGGACGGGGCAGGATGCCCAGGGCCGCGAGACCGCTGCGGTACTCGTAGCGGAGCGAGATGCGATCGGCGGGAGTGGGCTCGGGGTCGTAGCTGACGACGACCGCGGGATCCTCGGCCATGGCCCCCCAGCCGGTGCCCGGGAACGAGCCGCCGCCCGGGTAGGCGCGCGAGCGATCGCGGGGCGCTTCGAGCTTCGCCGAGGGCGCGTCGGCCGCGGCCGGCGGCGGCCCTTCGGGAAGAGGGGCGGCTTCGCCGGCCCGATCGCGCTCCTCGGAGCGCGAGGATTCCTCGCGCCAAGGCTCTGCACCCAGGGGCTCCGGGCGCCGGTGGACGTACCGCCGGCGCTCACGGTAGATCGCGGCCTGGATCCAGCCCATCTTGCTGTTGGCCTTGCCCGAGCGAGCCGCGTAGGAGGCCCGCTCGTCCACGAACGTGAAGCGCCGCACGTCCGCCAGGGAGGTACGCCAGCCCCGGATCGTGCTCTGCTCCCACGGTCCGAGCACGTACATGCGATTGGAGTCGCGCTCGCCGCTGATCGCATTCAGGCCATCGACCGTGAGGACGACGCCCAGACGCTCCGCGGTGCGGTTCGAAAGCACCACCGCATACGTCGAACCCTCCCGCGCCTCGAGATACCAGCGGGGGGAGCCGTCGGGGGCCGCATAGAGCGGAACGCGACGGCCGTCCACCTCGATCGAGACCCCGGCCAGGGCGCCGGGGGTTTCGCCGGCGTCCCACCACTGCGCCTCGGCCGCGCCGGCGCCCATCAACAGGGTCAGGAAGGCGGGAAGAACGTGCCTCATACTCCACCTCTCGGTCTTGATACAGGGACGCCAGCGGGCTTATTCCCACGCGTTGCGGAAGCGGCGGCGGCCCGTGTAAGCTTCGGCCCGCTCCCGCCTTACGAGGAAACCCATGAAGGTGCGCCGCTTCCTCTGGCTGATCGTGGCGGTGATGGTGGTGGCCCTGGGGGGGCTCGTCGGCCTCGGCTGGCCGGCCTTCCCGCCCGACGCCCCCGCCCGGCCCGCCGCGTCACGCGCCCCCGGCGACGGCGGTCTCCGCCGGCCGTTCCCCGCCCTGAGCCCGCGCCCCGACTCGGTGACGCCGAAGCGGGTGGCCCTCGGCCGTCTGCTCTTCTTCGACCCGGTCCTGTCCGGCGCGAACGACATGTCGTGCGCGACCTGCCACCACCCGGACCTCGGCCTCTCCGACGGCCGCGGGCAGTCGATGGGGAAGGGCGGCACCGGCCTGGGGCCCGCGCGCACGGGGGGAGCGGTCGTGAAGCGCGGGGCGCCCACGCTCTGGAACGCGGCCTTCAATCAACGGCAGTTCTGGGACGGCCGCGCGTCCGACCTCGAGCACCAGGCGCGCTTTCCCATCACCTCGCCCATCGAGATGGACCAGAAGCCGGAGGAGCTCGTCCAGGAGCTGAGAGCGATCCCGGAATACGTGCGGCTCTTCGACGAAGCCTTCGCGGGCAAGCAGGGCTCCGCGGTCACCTTCGAGAACACGACCCGGGCCATCGCCGCCTTCGAGCAAACCCTGGTCTCCGACGCCTCGCCTTTCGACCGCTACCGGATGGGCGATCCCTCCGCGCTCACCCCGGCCGAGCGGCGGGGCCTGACCCTGTTCCGGTCGCTGAAGACCCGCTGCTTCGAATGCCACGGCTTCCCGAACTTCGCCAACCCGGACTTCAAGGTCATCGGCGTTCCCGACCTGGCGGGACAGGAGAAGGACCTCGGCCGGGCGGAGACGGGAGCCGGCCCCGCCTACGAGCGCGCCTTCAAGGTCCCCACCCTGCGCAACGTGGCCTTGACCGCCCCCTACATGCACAACGGACGATACAAGACGCTCGAGGAGGTGCTCGCCTTCTACGCGAAGGGCGGGGGCCGCGGCGAGGGGCTCGAGCTCAAGAACCTGGACGACAAGATCCGGGTCTTCTCCCTGAGCACCGGGGAGCAGCAGGACCTGATCGCGTTCCTGAAGTCGCTCACCGACGAAAAGCGAGTTCCCGAGATCCCCGACCGCGTTCCCTCGGGCCGGCCCGTGGTGCCGCGCCTGCGGGGCCCCGCGGAGCGCGCGGCCCATCTCGCGCGCGGGGAGCGCGCGGCGACGCCGGCCCCGGAGCGCGCGCCCCGGACGATCACGGTCCGGGCGGGCGGGTCGATCCAGGCGGCGGTCGACGAGGCGCGGCCCGGCGACACGATCGAGGTCGAGCCGGGAACGTACCGGCAGAGCGTGCTCGTCGACGTCGACCGGATCACCTTGCGCGGCCTGGCGCAGGACGGCCGGCGGGCGATCCTGGACGGGGAGGGCGAATTGACCGACGCCATAATCGCCTCCGGCCACCGTTTCACGATCGAGGGCCTCACGCTCCGCAACTACACGAGCAACGGGATCACGGTCCAGGGCGCCACCGGCGTGGCCTTCCGCGACCTCGTGGTCGACAACACCGGCCTCTACGGCGTGTACCCCGTCGAGTGCAGGGACGTGCGGGTCGAACGCGTGGTGGTGACGGGAGCGCGGGACGCCGCGATCTACGTGGGCCAATCCGCCGACATCGTGGTCCTGGGCAACGAGGTCCACGACAACGTGACCGGCATCGAGATCGAGAACTCCGTGAACGCCCTCGTCGAGGGCAACCATGCCCACGAGAACACGGGCGGGATCCTGGTCTTCCTGCTGCCCAACAACCCGTCGAAGGTGGGGAGCGACACGCGGGTCGTGGGCAACCGGGTGATCGCGAACAACCACCCGAACTTCGGCGACCCGAGCGCGATCGTGAGCCGGGTGCCGGCCGGGACCGGGATCTTCATCATGGCCGCCGACCGCACGGAGGTGGCGGGCAACGAGGTCCGGGGGAACGACTCGTTGGGGATCGCAGTGGTCAGCTTGACCGGCGTCCTCCCTCCGGGGACGTCCTTCGACGTGGGCGTCATCCCCGAAGGCAACTGGATCCACGGCAACACGCTCGCCGGTAACGGCCGGAACCCGGCCCCCGCCATCAAGGCCATGGCCGGCCGGGGCGTGGACCTGCTCTGGGACGGCAGCGGATGGGACAACGCCTGGCGTCAGCCGGGGGCCACGACCTTTCCGCCCCTCCTGCCCGACCGCACCTGGCCCGACGTCCTGCGGCGGGCCTGGTCCCGGATCGTCTCCTACCTCGCGGAGAAAGCGGGGTAGGGAGATGTCGCAGGATTGGAAAGGCGCGTTCGAAGCCGACCTGCCGCGGATGCTCGAGGACCTCGAGGCCATGGTGCGCCTGGAGAGCCCGTCGGACGACGCCGGGCGCGTATCCCTCCTCGCCGCCTGGGTCCGGGACCGGCTCCGGGAGCGCGGAGTGTCGGCCGAGCTGCGGCCCTGCCCACCGCGGGGGGAGGCGGTGCTGGCCTCGATGGGAGCCCGGGACCGGGGGACGCTCCTCCTCGGACACCTCGACACGGTGTGGCCGGCGGGCACCCTCGCTACCTTCCCGTTCCGCATCGAGGGGGACCGCGCGTCCGGGCCGGGCGTCTTCGACATGAAGGCCGGGATCGCGGTGGCCCTGGCCGCGCTGGCGGGCCTGGTGAAGGAGCCCCGTCCCCCCGCGGTCACGCTCCTGCTGGTCCCCGACGAGGAGGTAGGGACCGCCGCCTCCCGCGAGCTGCTGATGAGCGTGGCCAAGCGGCACCGCCGGGTGCTGGTGCTGGAGCCGTCCCTCGACGGCGCCGCCAAGATCGCGCGCAAGGGGACGGGTGTCTTCCACGTGTCCTTCACCGGCAAGGCTGCCCACGCGGGCCTCGAGCCCGAGAAGGGGGCCTCGGCTCTCATGGAGCTGGCCCTGTTCGTCATCTTCGTGGAGACGCTCCTGGATCCGGAGAAGCAGACGAGCGTGGTGGCCACCATGGCCCAGGCGGGCTCGGCCGCGAACGTGGTGCCCGAGAAGGCGACCCTGACCGTCGACGCGCGCGTCTGGTCGAGCGAGGAGGCCGCGCGCATCGAGGAGGCGATCCGCAGCTACCGCTCGGTGGACCCGCGGGTCTTCGTCTCCACCGAAGGCGGCTTCGACCGGCCGCCCATGGAGCCGACCCCCGCGTCGGAGGCCCTCTATGAGAAAGCGCGGGCGGTCGCGGCTCGGCTGGGCTTCGAGCTGGAGGCGGCCCGAGTGGGCGGCGCTTCCGACGGCAACCTGACCGCAGCCGCCGGCGTCACCACCCTGGACGGGCTGGGGCCTACCGGGGGCGGAGCCCACGCCCGGCGGGAGTACGTGGCCGTCTCCGACCTGCCTCGCCGCGCGGCGCTGCTGGCGGCGCTGTTGGCGGAGGGCTAGCACCCTCCGCCTGTTACCTTTCGTACTCCTTCCAGAACGTGTTCGAACGTGGCGTGGTCAAGGCTCGGCGTCGCGGGCCGCGGCGTGGGCGAAGCCGCGCGTGCTCGCGCGCACGAAGGCCGTCATCTCGTCCACCAGCGGGTCCTGGAGCGCGGCCATGCGTTCGAGGGCCTCGGGCAGGCGCAGGTTTGCCCGCAGCAGGAGGCGGTAGCCCTCCTTGAGCGCGCGGAGATGGGGGGCGGGGACGCCCGCCCGGCGCAGGCCGACCAGGTTGAGGCCGCAAGCCCGGGAGGGCACGCCGTCGGAGGTCACGAAGGGCAGCGCGTCCTGGATCACCTTGGAGTTGCCCCCGATCATGGCCAGGCGCCCGATCCGGCAGAACTGGTGAACCACCACCCCGCCGGAGAGGAACGCCTCGTTGCCGATCTCCACGTAGCCCGCCAGGGCGGTGTTGTTGGCGATGATCACGTGGTCGCCGATGAGGTTGTCGTGGGCGATGTGGGCATGGGCCATGAGGAAGCACCCCGACCCCACCTTCGTGACCGCCCCCGGCTTGGTGGCCCGGTGGATGGTGACCCCTTCGCGGATGCGGTTCTCGTCGCCGATCTCCAGTCTCGTCGCTCCGCCCGTGAAGCCGAGGTCCTGGGGCTCGCTGCCGAGGACCGCGCCCTCGTGCACCGTGTTGCCCGCGCCGAGGGTCGTGTAGCGCTTCACCACCGCGTGGGCGCGCAGCTCGGTGCGGGCTCCGATCGTGACCTCGTCTTCCACGACCGCGCAGGGGCCGATCACCACGCCTTCTCCCAGGCGCGCGCCCCCGTCCACGATCGCGGTGGGGTGGATGCTCATGGCCGTCGATCTTACACTCACGGTCATGGCACCCGCAGGCAGCGTCTCATCCGGAGCGGACCGCCTGCTCGGGCTGCTGCTCTTCCTGCCCGTCCCCTCTACTTGGCCGCGGCCGCTTCCTTCTTCTTGATCGCCTCGAGGGCGATCGTCACCTTCACGTCGTCCCCGAGGAGGTAGCCGCCCGAGTCCAGGGTCTTGTTCCACAGGATGTTGTAGTCCTTGCGGTTCAGCGTGGTCTCGACCTCGAAGCCGATCCTCTCGTTCCCCCACGGATCCTTCATCTCGCCCAGCACGGTGACGGGGAGGGTGACCTCCTTGGCCACCCCCCGCATGGTGAGGGTGCCGGTCACCTGGTAGCTGTCCTTGGCCGTGGCCTTCATCTTCGTGCTCTTGAAGGTGATCTCCGGATAGTTGGCCACGTCGAAGAAGTTGGGTGAGCGCAGGTCGTCATCACGCTGCCTGTTGGCGGTGTCGACGCTGGCGGTCTTGATCTTGAACTCGACAGAAGAGGCCTCGGGCTTGGCCCGGTCGGCCTGGATCGCCCCCTCCACGTCGGTGAACTTCCCGGTCACCTTGCTCATCAGGTGCCGGATCGTGAACTGGGCGTTGGAGTGCACCTTGTCGACCGTGTAGGTTTCGGCGGCGAAGAGAGGGGCGGCCGCGAGCATGAGGGCGGCAAGCACGCTGAGCCGGATGCGCAGCCGTGTTCCCGATGGCTTGGCTTTCATGGTCCTTGTTCTCCTTATGGCTGATGCTTGGTCTACTGGTCCGTGGTTGCGGCCCGGGCGCCGGCCCGGACTTCGTCGAGCAGGTGGATGAGCTGGGAGGTGCGCGCGCCACCCAGGCGGCCCAGGACCGCCCCCGAGGCGCGGGCCAGGGGCGCTTCCAGGTCGGCGAGCGCGTCGAGGCCGGCGGGGGTGATCCAGCAGAGCACCTGCCGGCGGTCCTGCCGGCAGCGCTTGCGGCGCACCAGCCGCTTGGCCTCCAGGCGGTCGAGGAGGCGGGTCACCCCCGGGCTCCTCTCGATCATCCGCTGGCCGATCTCCAGGGTGGGCAGGCCCGAAGGGCCCGCGCCCCGGAGGATCCGGAGCACGTTGTACTGCTGCAAGGTGATCCCCCGGGCCTCCACGACCCCGGAGAGGACGCGCCTCAGGAGGTCGGTCGTGCGCAGGAGGGCGACCACGCCCTCCGCGGCCTTGGAGTCGAACGGCCGCGCCTGCTGGATCTCCTTCTGGATGGCGCTCACCCTGGACAGTTGACGCCACAATGCATGACTAGTCAAGTAAAAAGAGGTGAAAGCATCCCTCGTTGCTGGAGGCGGCCGGTTCGTGGTCTCCTTGCCGGGTGACGGACCAGGTCCAGGCCGTGGTCATGCCCGCCCCTGGCCGCCCCCTGGAGATGAGGAGCTTCCCCGCGCCGCGCTCCGAGCCGGGGGGGGCCGTGATCGAAACCGTGGCCAGCGAGGTCTGCGGGACGGACGTGCACCTCCACCACGGCCGGCTGGCCGGCGTGCCCTACCCGATCATCCCCGGCCACGTGAGCGTCGGCCGGGTGCTGGAGACCGGCGGCCCCCTGCGGGACGTGGAGGGGGGGGCGATCGAGCCGGGACGGCTCGTTACGTTCTACGACGTCTACGGGACCTGCGGCTCCTGCTGGCACTGCCTGGTGGCCAAGGCGGCGACGCGCTGCCCGCACCGGCGGGTCTACGGCATCACGACCAGCGCGAAAGACGGCCTGCTCGGCGGCTGGGCCCAGCGGATCGAACTGAAGCAGGGCGTGCGGGTGTTGCCGCTGCCCGACGGCCTCGCGGCCGAGGACTTCATGGGGGCGGGCTGCGGCGGGCCCACCGGCTTCCACGCGATCGAGCGGGCGGGGATCGCCCTCGGCGACACGGTCGTGGTGCAGGGCAGCGGGCCGGTGGGCCTCTCGGCCCTGGCCTTCGCCTCCCTGGCGGGGGCCCTCCGCATCCTCGTGATCGGCGCCCCTGCGGCCCGCCTGGAGGCGGCGCGCCGGCTCGGGGCGGAGGAGACCCTGGACGTGGGCGCGACCCGGCCCGAAGACCGCGCGGCCTGGGTGCGCGACCGCACGAGCGGCCGGGGCGCGGACGTGGTGATCGAAGCCTCGGGGAACCCCGCGGCGGTGGCGGAAGGGCTGGAGATGATCCGGGACGGGGGGCGCTACGTGGTGGTCGGCCAGTACACGGACGCGGGGGACGTCGCGATCAACCCGCACCGGCAGCTCAACCGGCGCCACGCCACGGTCCTCGGCTGCTGGGGCTACGAGTACACGCACCTGCACCGGGCCACCCTCCTCATGGCCCGGCACCGCGACCGCTTCCAGTGGTCACGTCTCGTGACGCGGGAGTACCCGCTCGAGGAGGCCGGCCGCGCCCTCGCCGACATGGAGGCTCTGGCCGTGGTCAAGGCGCTGATTCGTCCGAAAGGCCGTTAGCGGCGCTTCTGCGCCGCCGCCTTCTTGATCAGCGTCACCGCCCCCGTGGCGTCGGCCTCGGTCGCGAAGCCGAAGACCGCCGAGAATTTGCGGCCGGCGGTCTGGGCCACGAGGAAGCTCACGTTGAGCCCGGCCTCCCCCAGGGCCCGCGCCATCGCGTGGCCGAGCCCCGGCCGATTGTCGCCCGTCACCAGCAGGGAGGGAATGCCGGCCGGGCGCAGTCCCTTTCCCATCAAGGCGGAGGCGACCCTCTTGGTCGCGACCGGGTAGAGCTCCACGACCGCCTGCGTGCCCCCGGGTTCGCGGTATCCCATCAACACCTGCAAGTCGGCCCGGGAGGCGGCGAAGGGCGCGAGCACGTCCGCCAGCGTTCCGGGACGGTCCTCGATCTTGCCGCGCCAGAGCGCGATCTTCTTGACGGAGACTGCCATGTGGTGCCCCTTTCGCGACCGAGGCTAAGACGGAGCCCGGCCGCCGGTCAATGGTTTTCTGCGCCCTCCTCAGCCCGTGTTGCGCAGGCCGGCCGCGATGCCGTTCACGCTCAGGAGCACGGCCTCCCGCAGGGCCTCGGCCTCCGGCCCCTCGGGCAGCGCCCGCAGACGGCGCAGGAGGGCCGCCTGGGCGTAGTTCATGGGATCGATGTACGGGTTGCGGACGCGGATGGAGCGCTTCAGCCAGGGCTGGAGGTCGAGCAGGTCCCGCTGGCCCGTGAGCCGGCAGAGGCCGGCCTGCGTCCGCTCGTGCTCGGACCGGAGCAGCGGGAAGACGGCGGCCCGAGTCTCGGGATCGGCGAGGCCGGAATACACCTCGGCGATCAGCATGTCCGCCTTGCGCAGCGAGACCTGGCTGTTGTCCACCACGGTCCGGAAGAACGGCCACTCGCGGTACATGGTCGCGAGGGTCTCCCAGCGCGCGGAGTCCTCGCCGGCCCAGGTGAGGAGCGCGCTGCCGAATCCGTACCAGCCGGGGACGGCGACGCGGCTCTGCGTCCAGGCGAAGACCCAGGGGATGGCGCGCAGGGTGGCGAAGCTCGGCACCTCGCCCCGGAAGGCGGGCCGGCTCCCCAGGTTCAAGCGGCCGATCTCCTCGACCGGAGTCGCGGCCCGGAAGTAGGGCATGAGCGCCGTCTGGCCCTGCACGAGGTCGCGGTAGGCCTTCTCGGCCAGGGGCGATAGCGCGTTCATGGCCTCTTCCCAGGCCCCCCCGCGCGAGGGACTCTTGATGGGCCGCTTGCCGCTCGCGAGCAGCACCGCGTGGAGGAGCTGCTCGAGGTGGCGGCCCGCGAGGTCCCGGCTCGTGTAGCGGTTCGTGATCGCCTCGCCCTGCTCGGTGAGGCGGAGCCGGCCGCCCACCGACTCCGAGGGTTGGGCCAGGATGGCGCGGTTCGTGGGCCCACCCCCGCGCCCCACGGAGCCGCCGCGGCCGTGGAAGAGGGTCAGGGTCGCGCCGTGGGCGCGGCAGGTGGCGGCCAGGGCGCGCTGGGCGAGGTGCAGCTCCCAGTTCGCGGTCAGGTAGCCGGCGTCCTTGTTGGAGTCGCTGTAGCCGATCATGATCGGCTGGCCGCGGCCTCGCGCCGCGAGATGCCGCGCGTAGGCGGGGTTGGCGAAGAGGCGCTCCATGGTCCGGGGGGCCGCGTGGAGGTCGGCCACGGTCTCGAAGAGGGGCACCACGTCGAGGCGGTCCGCCACCCCCGCGTCCTTGGCCATCAGCAGCACCGCCAGCACGTCGCTCGGCCCGCGGGTCATGCTGACGATGTAGGTGTCGGTCGCGCGCGCGCCCAGGCGCTCGTGGGCGCGGCGGGCGAGGCGGAACACCTCCAGGGTCTCGTTCGTGGCCTCGGAGAAGTCCAGCCGGCCGGTGAGCGGCCGGGGGTTGAGGAGCTCGCCAGTCAGCACCTCCTCCCGCCGCTCCTCGGGCCATTGAGGGTAGTCCTCGCCCAGTCCGAAGCGGGCGAAGACCTCGGCGAGGGCGCTCGTGTGCCGCTCGGCGTGCTGGCGCAGGTCGAGGGTCGCGAGGTGGAAGCCGAAGATCTCGGCCTGGTCCAGGAGCGTGCCCAGCCGGCCCTCGGCCAGGCGGGGCCCGCCGTGGGCGCGCAGGCTCGACTCCACGAGGCGCAGGTCGGTCAGGAAGTCCTCGGCGTCGCGGTAGGTGCCCGGCCGCGGCCGGTAGTCGGCCCGCCAGGGCCGGCCCGCCGCCTCGAGGGTCGCCGAGAGCTTCCGGTAGATGAACGCCATCTTCTGGCGGTGGGCCTGGCGGCGGTAGCGCTCCCGGGCCCGGCGCTCCTCGTCGGGGAAGAGGGCGGCGTCGGCCGCGAGGCTCGCGAGGAGCTCGGGGCTCACCCCGCGCCCGTCGCTCATGCTGAGGTGGGCGCGCATCCGGTCGAGGGCGCGCTGGTAGAGGCGCAGGGCCACCGTCTTGTGCTCGCGCAGGGTCTCCTCGGTCACCGCGGGGGTCACGAAGGGGTTGCCGTCCCGGTCGCCCCCGATCCAGCTCCCGAAGCGGAGGAAATGGGGGACCCGGAAGTCGTGCTCCGGGTAGACCGCGCGAAGCCCCTCCCGGAGGCGACGCTCGATCCTCGGAGCGAGGTCGAAGAGCGTGGTCTCGAAGTAGAAGAGGCCGTTGCGCACCTCGTCGATGACCCGGGGCCGATAGCTCCGCGTCTGGTCCGTCTCCCAGAGCGAGACCACCTCCTCGCGGAGGGTCTCCAGGGTCTCTTCGGTCTCCTCGGGGGTCAGGGCGCGGAAGTCGAGGACGTCCAGGGCCTCCGCGATCCGGCCGAGCTTGGTGAGGACGGTACGGCGCTTGGCCTCGGTGGGATGGGCCGTGAAGACGGGCATCACCAGGAGCCCGTCGACCAGGGTCTGGACCTCCGCGGCGGTGACGCCCTGCTCGCGCAAGGCCAGCAGGGCGGCGGAGACGGTCTCGTCCATGGGCCGGCCCCGCGTGCGTGCCTCCCCGGCCCTCCGCCGCACCACGCGGATGCGCTCCTCCTCCTCGGCCAGGTTCACGAGCTGGAAATACGAAGAGAACGCCTTGACCACGCCCCGGGCCTCAGGCAGGGGCAGGGCCTCGATCCGCGCGAGCAGGCGGATCCCTGCGGCGGCGTCCCCCGCCCGGTGCGCCTTGGCGAGGGCCCGCACCTCCTCCACCAGGTCGAAGAGGCCCCGGCCCTCCTGCTCGACGATGGTCTGCCCGAGAAGGTCCCCCAGGAGGTGGATCTGCTCGCTGAGGAGGTCGCGCTCCGGGGACATGCGAGCGGATGTTACCGCGATCAGCGGCCCGGGCCTTCTCCGGGGCGGTACTCGCGCTCGAGGTGGGCGCGGATCTCGGTCTCGTCGAGCCACACCGGCTTCAGCTCGCAGCGCGCGAAGAGCGGGGCCTGGTCGGCGTAGTGGGGGGAGGCGGGGTCGAGGGTCGCGCTCCCGTACGGGTGGACGCTGCGCGAGTGGACCCGCCCCTCCCGGTCCCATTCCACGAGCAGGATGTAGCTGTCCCCGCCCGCCCCCACCCTGCGGCCGTCCGCGGCCCGGAACGGGTAGACCGCGTGCAACACGTCCGGGGCCCCGCCGAGCGGCAGGTCGACCATCCCTCGCCGCAGCCGGTTCACCTCGCCCCACGGGACGTCGAGGCGGCCGAAGGTCCTCTGCAGGTCGTGGGCGGCCTGCTCGAGCCGGCGCACCAGCTCGTCCGCGGCCACCACGGGGGGCCGATTGTCGTGGATCGGCCGGAGGGTGAGGACGGCGAGGGCCGCGGCCCGATTCTCGGGATCCGTCTTCAGGTCCCAGCGCCGGAGCAGCTCCTGGCCCTGCCGCGCGAGCGGGTCCTGGGGCGGGGCCGCGTTCAGGAGCGTCTGGAGGCGCAGCGCGGTGGCGGAGCCCGTCGAGTAGGCGGTGTCGAACTTGAAGCGCTCGAAGTCCTCGCCCGTGATCCGGTCGTCGCCGCCGAAAAGCTCCAGGGCGCGGAGCTCGCGGTTCGTGAGATGGCTCTCGATCCCGAAGGTCTTCGACCAGCGGGCGGGATCGGGGTTCCCCTCGCCGGCCGTGACCTGGAAGGGCGAGCTGTTCGCGCTCACCAGGAAGCCGGCCGGCGGGTCCTGGACCTGCGGCATCTCGTCGAAGCCGAGGGTCTCGTTCCAGAGGGTTTCCCGGGTGTCGCCCGGCAGGTACTGCCTCCAGTCGTAGCCCTCGGCGCGGCGGGGCAGGCGGGCGTTGTAGACGTAGCCGATGTGCCCTTGCCGGTCCGCGTACACCACGTTGAAGTTCGGGATGCCGCTCGTGCGCATCGCGGCGCGCCATTCGTCGAGGCTCTTCGCCTTGTTCATCCGATACCATTGCTCGACCGCCCGCAGGTCCCCCATCCCGGGGTAGCGGATGGCGTAGGTGCCGTGGGGGAGGCGCAGGGTCGGCCCGTAGACGGACCAGAGCACCTCGCGGGCGAACGTCCAATGGAACCTGCCCCACAGCTTCACCTCGATCGGCACCGTGCGCACCTCGAGGTCGCGCCACTCGCCGTCGAAGCGGTACTGGGTCGGGTTCTCGGGGTTCGTCTCCAGGACGTAGACGTCGGTGAAGTCGGGGCGGTTGACCGTGAAGGCCCAGCCGAGGTCGCGGTTGTGGCCGTGGAGGATGACGGGGGTGCCGGGGAAGAGGCCGCCCACCATGTCCCACCCCTGCTCGCTGTGCAGGTGGGCCTCGTACCAGGCGAGAGGCCCCTGCCAGGGCTGATGCGAGTTCACGGCCAACCGCGTGAAGCCGTCCGCCGAGCGGCTGGGCGCCACCGCGAGGGCGTTCGAGCCGCGGGTCGTCTCCTCGCCGAACGGCTCGCTCGCCGCCGCCGTCTCCCCCTTGCGGGAGACCGGCCGCACCCGCGTCGGCCCCATCAGCTCGCGCAGGATCTTGTCGAAATCGAAGAACAGGGGGATGCCGGCCACGAAGCCGCCCACCACATCCTTGCCCTCCACGGGATAGAGGCCCGGCAGCGCCTCCCGGGGATGCGTGGCCGCGTAGTGGTTGATCCCGTCGGCGTAGGCTTCGACCACGGCCCGCGTTTCCCGGGAGAGGTCGGCCGCGTATCGGGCGTCGACCGTCTCCCGGACCCGCAGCAGGGCCACGACGTAATCGGAGGCCGCTGCCTCGCGGCCCAGCACCGAGGCCAGCCTGCCGCGAGCGCCGAGGAGCTGCCGCTGGATGGTGGCGAAATCGTCCTCCGCGTGGGCCCAGGCGAGGCCGTAAGCCGTGTCGGCGTCGCTCTGACCGAAGACGTGCGGCACGCCCCAGGTGTCGCGCAGCACCTTCACGTGGTAGCGGGAGCCCACCGCGGCGAGGTCCCGGCGAGGACCGGGCGGCGGGCCGGGAGCGAGCACGACGGTGAGGACGAGCAGGGTGGCGACGGCCGCCACGAAAGCGGCCAGGCGGTGGCGGCGGGTGGGACGAGGCATTCGGCGGGGGAGTTTACTCCAGCCGATCCGCTCGGCGATACTCGACGGGCCGCGCCGACTCGTGGGAGGAGCCCCCGTGGACTTCGCGATCCGCCCGGAGATCCAGGAGCTCAGGGAGAAGGTCCTGCGCTTCGTCGAAAGGAGCCTCTACCCGAAGGAGGCCGCGTGGCTGCGCTGGGAGGAGGAGCACTTCCCGGCCTGCATCGAGGACCACGAGGAGATCCGCGCCCTCCAGCGCGAGGCGCGGGCCATGGGCGTCTGGGCGGGCCACCTCCCGAAGGAGGCCGGGGGGATGGGCCTGTCGGTGGCGGATTACGGGCTGCTCAACGAGATCATCGGCCGCGCCTACCACGCGCCGCGCGTCTTCGGCTCGAACGCCCCCGACAGCGGGAACGCCGAGATCCTGTGGCACTTCGGCACCCCGGCCCAGAAGGAGCGCTTCTTCTGGCCGCTCCAGCGGGCCGAGGTGCGGTCGTTCTTCGGGATGACCGAGCCCGAGGTGAGCGGAGCCGACCCCACGTCGCTGCAGACCACCGCCGTGCGGGACGGCGGGCACTGGGTGGTCAACGGCCACAAGTGGTACAGCTCGAACGCCAACGGCGCGGCCTTCGGAATCGTCATGGCCGCCACCGAGCCCGGCGCGCCCGCGCATCGCCGCTACAGCCAGATCATCGTCCCCGCCGACACTCCCGGCCTCGAGCTCGTGCGGCCGATCTCGGTGATGGGCCACCGCACCGGCCCCGGCCACTGGGAGGTGCGCTTGCGGGACGCCCGGGTGCCGGTCGAGAACGTGCTCGGCGAGCCCGGGCAGGGCTTCGCGATCGCCCAGGCCCGCCTCGGTCCCGGCCGCATCCACCACTGCATGCGCTGGCTCGGCCAGGCCCAGCGCGGCTTCGAGCTGATGTGCACCTACGCGCGGCGGCGCCAGGCCTTCGGGGGCCCGCTCAGCGACAAGCAGACCGTGCAGAACTGGATCGCGGACAGCGCGGCCGAGATCCAGGCCGCCCGGCTCATGACCCTGCACGCGGCGTGGACCATCGACCGGGAGGGCGCCAAGGCGGCCCGGGTCGACATCTCGCTGATCAAGTTCTTCGGGGCGAAGGTGCTCCTGGACGTGCTCGACCGGGCCATCCAGGTCCACGGCGGGCTCGGGGTCTCCGACGACACCCCGCTCGCCTTCATGTGGCGCCAGGCCCGGAGCGCCCGCATCTACGACGGCCCCGACGAGGTCCACAAGATGCTGGTCGCGCGGGAGGTGCTGAAGGCCTTCCCGGAGAAGGCCTGAAATGCCGCCGGACCTGCCGGGCGACACCATCGAGGTGCGCGCCGACGAGCGTCTCGACGAGGCACGCCTCGCCGACTACCTGCGCGGCCGGCTCCCGGGGGCCGAGGGCCCGCTCACGGTCCGCCAGTTCGGGGGCGGGGCGGCCAACCTGACCTATCTTCTTCAATACGGCCCGAGCGAGTACGTGCTGCGCCGGCCGCCCCTGGGGCCGGTCGCACCCTCCTCCCACGACATGGGCCGCGAGTACCGCGTGCTGTCCGTCCTCCACCGGGCCTTCCCGCCCGCTCCGCGCGCCTTCCATCTCTGCGAGGACGCGAGCGTGATCGGGGCGCCGTTCTTCGTGATGGAGCGGCGTCTCGGCGTCGTGGTCCGGCGGGAGGTTCCGGCCGCGTTCGCCGCCATCCCGGCCGCGCCGCGGCGGATGGGCCTCGCTCTCGTGGACGCCCTGGCCGACCTGCACGCGGTCGACTATGCGGGCCTCGGCCTGGAGACGCTCGGCAAGCCGGCCGGCTTCCTGGAGCGGCAGATCGAGGGCTGGCTCGGCCGTTGGGAGAAGGCGACGCTCGTGGACGTCCCCGATATGACGTGGGTTCACGACTGGCTGCGCGAGCGCTGTCCCCCGCCCGCGTCCGCGTCGCTCGTCCACAACGACTACAAGCTCGACAACGTGATGCTGGCGGCGGACGATCCGGGCCGGCTGGTGGCCGTCCTCGACTGGGACATGTGCACGCTGGGAGACCCCCTGGCGGACCTCGGCTCGCTGCTGTGCTACTGGAGCGAGCCCGGCGATCCGCCGCCCTTCCGGGCCATGTCGATGATGCCGACCGCTCCCGGCTTCCCGAGCCGAGCCGAGCTGGTGGCCCGCTACGCCGAGCGCTCGGGCCGCGACGTGCGCCACATCGAGTTCTACCACGTCCTCGGCCTCTACCGGCTGGCCGTGATCGCCGCCCAGATCTTCGTCCGCTTCCACCGCGGCCAGACCCGGGACCAGCGCTTCGCCGCCTTCGGCCCGCTGGTGGGAGTGGTGGCGGCGGCGGCCCGGGAGCGGGCGGGGCGCGGCTAGGCTAGTTCGGGGTTCGCGGGCCACTCTGGTACCATCGACTGGACATCCCCGAAAGCTGAAGGTCATGACCCGCCACCCGCGAAGGTCCGGCGCGCCTACGGAATTCGAGGTCTGGGGCTGTCGCGGGTCACGGAGCTTCGTTCCCTTCCGCTCCGCCATCGGGAACAACACGTCCTGCTACTCGCTGCTCCACGGGGCGGACCTCGTGGTGCTCGACGCGGGGCGCGGCCTGGCCGCCCTGGGCTGGGCGATGGCGCGGCGGGCGGCCTTCCGCAAGGTCGAGCGCGTCCACGTCCTGGTCACCCACGCGCACCTCGACCACTGGGAGGGGCTCAAGGACGCGGAGTGGTTCTGGCGGAAGGCGAGCCTCGACGTGAGCATCCACGGGTCGGCCCAGGCCGTGCGGGCCATCCAGACCGCCTATGGCTATCCCCTCTACGTGAACCTCGAGCTGCTGGCGGCGGGACGGCTGCGCTCGGTTCGCTTCCAGACCCTGGAGCCCGGCGACCCCGCGGCGGTCGAGGGCTGGAGGGTCGAGACCGCACCCCTCAACCACTACAGCGGCGACGATCACGAGCGCCAGTGGCTCGACACCCTGGGCTTCCGGGTCTCCGCCCCCGACGGGGCGACGCTCGCCTACCTCTGCGATCACGAGCCGCACCCGGGCACGCGCGACGTGGAGGAGCGGCTTCTCGGAGACAGCCACCTCGCGGTCTACGATGCCCACTTCCCGGACATCCGGCAGCACGCCCACGGCCACGGCTCACAAGAGCACGCGGCGAGCGTGGCCCGTGCCCATCCGGGACTGATGGTGCTCGCCGGCCACCACGGCCCGACCCTCTCCGACGCGGAGATCCGCTCCGCCCACCGCCGCCACCGCAAGGGCCTCCCGAACTTCCGCCTGGCCGTGGAGGGCGCCGCCTGGCGCTGGGACGCTCGTCGGGGCGCGTTTGTGGAGCGCGTACGCCGTTGATTGGCCTGCAGACTTGACATGACCGAAACCCACACGAGAGCCCCGTGCCGGCGCTGTCACACCGAGACCAAGCACTTGGTGCTGAACTCCCGCGTCACCCAGGGCTCCGACGAAGCTGGAGGTCATCCTCTTAGCTGGGCGGACAAGTACGAGATGCTCGAATGCTGCGGCTGCGAACTCGTGTCGCTAAGGCACCTGCACTGGTCCTCGGACACCGGCGAAGACGACGTGACCTATTACCCCCCGCCTGTCTCTCGGCAGGCCCCGGTGTGGCGTCGTAAGCTTCCCGCGAGACTCCGCTCCCTGCTGGACGAGATCTACACTGCCCTTCACGCCGACAGCCGGCGACTCGCCCTCATGGGAGCCAGGACCGCCGTCGACATGGTTCTTGTGGAGAAAGTCGGTGACCACGGGTCATTCCCCCGAGGGCTCGAGTCGTTGGAACAGCAAGGCTTTGTTGGCAAGCGTCATCGTGAGTTCCTTGCGGCCGCCCTGGATGCAGGCCATGCGGCAGCACACCGCGGGTTCGTACCCAAGAAGGATGAACTTGCACACGTGATGGACATCGTCGAGAACGTGCTGCAGGCCGTCTATGTCCTGGAGGGTGCGGCCGCTGAACTGCGGAGGGCGACGCCTCAGCGAGCCAGGAAGCGGTGACCAGGGGAGCGGGCGAAGCCGACGCAAGCGATGTAGCCTCGCCACTCAATCTAGTGTTGGGCGGGACACGGGGGAGGGAGTAGTCCCTTGGAGAATCACATGATTACTAAGCGCAGCGCTGCCCTCTTGGCCCTCGCTCTCGTGTTCGCCACATTGGAAGCGGAAGGAGCAGTCCGTCGACTTGTCGATGTTCGCTACCAGCGGTCCGATGGTAGCAAGTCGCGCCCGGAGGAAGCCGAGGTTACCTTCATCACGGGAGAGGAGCTGAACGAGAAGACTACAAGCTTTCGTTATCGCATCTTCAGCGTGTACGGGCTCATCTGGTTCGACAACGATGAGGTCGCAATCATCGAACTCAAGAGCGTTCTCCCGGCGAGCAGCCCGTTGACCAACGATGACTTCAAGAACTTCTTCTCACTGGGGCAGGAGGTCAGAGGCCGGCAGGTGAATGACAAGTACGAGCGAACCTGGTACTTCCAGGCAAAGCGCTTGTTTCAGTGGATTGATCCGCGAGTGGAGAGGTGACAGGTCGAAGAGAACACCGGGCGGATAGGCCAAGAACGGGGAGGAAAGTGCGACACCATGTCCACAGCTGTAGGCATCGTCAGAATTCCGTATCGCTTTGAAGCCCTCCGCGACCTCGTCGGCCGGCTCGGCTTTCGCAGGTCCTTATTGAGGCGACAGAGGACGTCCTTGCGGTCAAGAGGGTTCTGGCCGAGGTGCGCTCTGCGGGCCAAGGCAAGCTCCTGTTCCTCTTGGGCCAGGCGGGTAGCGGAAAGACCAGCCTCGCCGAGTCGCTGCCCATCTACCTCTCGGACATGGTCGCGACCGTGCTCACACCGCCGCCCGACTACGAGCTGCCGCTGACGAAACTGCCGGGCTGGCTGAATGCCGAGCTTCGCAAAGTGCGGAGCGCTGCCAAGAACCGCATCATCGTAGCGAACCTCGACGGGCGCGAGATCCCGCCGTCAGATGAGACCGCAACTCAAGCCGCGATGGTGAACCTGAACGCTCTTCTCCGGCGCCAGGCCAACGTCTTGGCAGCGTGGCCAGTCAACAGCGAGTCTTTCGCCCAGTCCACGATCGACCGCCTCACAGAAGCTGGCGGCCAGAGTGCTCTCGCCACTGACCGAATCCTCCGGGTCACCGGTCTCCCCCAGGAGCGGTTCTTCGACGCTCTGCAGCTCATTCTCGCCACCCTCTCGCTTCGTCTGGACGATGCTGCGGTGTCGGTCGACGAGGCCCAGGATCTCGTTGATCGGTGTACCACGGTCGGCGAATACCTTGAGGAAGTGCACCGCCTTGTCACTTCGCGCTATGACGTCAGCGGCCTCGGTACGAAGCTGCCGCGTCTCTACGTCTCGATCACGTCGAGTGCGGACACCACACCAAGCTGCCGCTTGCTCCGCCGTGCAACCAGTTCCTTGTCGATCCCGACCGGCTTCTCCAAGTGAGCCGTGCCAACATTGCCGAAGACTGGCGGAAGCGCGGTATCCAGGACTCGCGGAAGTCTCTGGCCTTCGTGGCGAGCCTCCTTGAGGTCAGGCTGACGAATCTCTCGGCGAGTGCTGTTGTGAATGCCTGTGCCTTTGCCGAGGACGAGGAACTGCGGCAGATAGTCCGTGCCAGCTATCCCAAGCCTTTCAAGAGCAACGCGGCCAATTCGATGCGCACCATGTCGCTCTATCGGGCACTCGCTGGAGCCGATGACGTGGCCCCTGCCAGGCCGGCAGCCTCTAAGGAAATCCAGGCGGCCTACAAGGCCCTTCAGGCGCTCACCAACAAAAAGCACAAGCAGATCAACCAGGCGATAGTTCGTGTTCTCAGCGACCAGCTAGATCTGGCCATGCCAGGCCTCGAGTACGAGTACTGTCCCTTCACCAACAAGGATCTCCGCGTAGATGCTTGGTTCGAGCGCGCGGAGCGACCCGAGGCCCTCGAGTTCACGCACCAGCGACCAACCGAAGCAGGAGAGGCGTCGATTGCGTCCTACGTCCTGACAAAGGTCCAGGACTATGCCCGCGACTACCAGCTGATCTGAAAGGGAGGTTTCGAGCTTGCGCGAGCCGTCCAACTGACAGCAGAACTAATGCCAATGAGATGCAGCGGCCGAGGCCGGTGCAAGTACTGGAGCCTCGCCGCCGATCTCACTGTAAGACCGCATCTCGAGTCCGAGGGGCGGAAAGGAGGAGAACGTGCCGGAGGCCACTCGTCACGTGCCGGAAATCACACGTCGCCGGATGGGCGAACTAGTGCGTGGCGTGTTCAAGTTGCTCTCTTCCCACTCCGAGGGCCTCCCTGCCAAGTCGGTGCTTGAGAAACTCCAGGATCTGGTCCCGCCGACAGAGTTCGAGAGGACGACGTATCCGCGTCGGCCCGGTGTGCGTCGGTACGAGAAGATCGTCCGTTTCTCCACAATCAGCTCTGTCAAGGCGGGCTGGCTTGTCAAGAACAGGGGACTCTGGACGCTTACGGATACAGGGCGGAAGGCGTACGATGAGTTCCCGGATCCTGAGCTTTTCATTAGGGAGGCGTCGCGGCTCTATCGGAAGTGGGCCGCCGAGCAGCCCCACGAAGACGAAGCACCTACCGAGGATAACTCCCCGGACGCTGCCACCACCCTCGAGGAGGCCGAGGAGGGCGCGTGGACGGAGATCGAGGAGCATCTCGAACGGATGAACCCATACGACTTCCAGGAGCTGGTCGCCGGCATGCTCCGTGGCATGGGGTATCACGTCGCGTGGGTCTCGCCCCCGGGACCGGACAAGGGAATCGATGTAATCGCTCACACGGATCCCCTGGGCATTCAGGGCCCACGCATCAAGGTTCAGGTCAAGCGAAGAGGCGACAAGACGACGATTGACGGCGTGCGCTCGCTCTTGGCGCTGCTCGGCGAGGGCGATGTCGGCCTCTTCGTCTCAATGGGCGGCTTCACCCGCGACGCCGAGGATGAGGCTCGGCGGCAGGAAAAGCGGCGGATCATGTTGGTGGACCTCAAACGGCTGTTCGACCTCTGGGTTGAGCACTATGACAAGATCCCAGAAGTCCAGCGGCGGCTTTTGCCAATCCGACCGGTCTACTTCCTGATCCCCGAGGAGTGATGCTTGCATTTCCGTTGTCGAGCCAGTCCTTGTCTGTTTGGCGTTGGAGTCGTCAAATGAAGACGCTCAGTGTCCGTCTTCCGAACTCCCTTCATCGTCACCTGAGAGAGCTCGCCGCCCGGGAGGGGGTGTCCATGAACCAGCTCATCAGCGCCGCCGTGGGGGAAAAGCTGGCTGCGCTTATGACCGAGGAGTACCTGGCTCGGGCAAGCCGCGGCAGCCGGAAGGTGTACGAGCGTGTTCTTGGCCGCGTCCCGCATGTCCCGCCAGAGGAAAGAGACAGGCTCTCGGATAATCGGATGCGACGGACAAGGCCGGCGCGAGCGACAAAGCCTCGCCGCTGATCTGTGTGTTGGACGAGAAGGAGAGCGACGTGAGTCGCCATGGTCTTCGGATCAAGTGGAATGGGCAGCTCGTCGGCGGTGTTGCCGCTCGCTGCGCAGCGCCAGTGTTCACCCGCTTCTCGTAGGGCGGGCGCTTGCGGATGTGTACGATTGTACATATCCTTGAGGCGTGGAGTTCGAATGAGACGAAGGGAAACGACGACCTCGCGCTCACCACTCGGGATCCCGGGGACTACCACGAGCAGCGTTTCGCGACCGTGGGCATGGACGCTCTCGGCCGCACCCTCGTCGTCGTGTACACCTGGCGGGGTGAGCGGGTCAGGCTGATTTCCGCCCGCCCAGCCACTCCAGCCGAGCGGAAGCGGTACGAGAGCAAGAGATGAAGAAGGAGTATGACTTTTCGGGAGGGGTCCGCGGACCGGTGCTGCGCGTCCCGCCGGGCAAGACTCGGATCACGATTCGGATCGACGACGATGTTCTTCGGTGGTTCCGAACACAGGTTCACGCGGCAGGGGGTGGCAACTATCAGACTCTGCTGAACGCTGCTCTCCGAGAGCACATCGAGCGCCGGGACAACGGTCTCGAGGACACTATCCGCGTTGTCATCCGTGAGGAGCTCGGCCGGTACAGAGTGAAGACCCCTCGAGCCACCGCCGTGCGGTCGAGCAAGCGGCGGACGAGGCATGGTCAGACGGAGCCTGGCCGCTGATCCGCCGCGGCCGGCCGCCAAGGAGAGGGCGCGAGAGCCGACCTTGCCACGCGCGCACCGGGTAATGTGGCGTCATGGGTTATCGCTCGGTCGAGGCTCACGGCGAAGGGCAAGATCTCGGTTCCCGCCGCGGTTCGTCGGCGGCTCGGCATCGGGCCTGGATCCGTCCTCGAGTGGCTGGATGAGGGCGAGCGGGTCGTGGTTCGACGCGTCGGTCGCCACAGTTCCGAGGACATTCACCATGCTCTGTTCGGGACGCGGCCGCGGAGGCGGACGCTTCTTCAGCTGAAGGCCGGCGTGAAGGCATACATCAGGCGGCGGCGTACCCGCCGTTGAGGCGGTCGACCGCGCTTCACCGCGGCGACGCGCACCTCCGGAGGCGGTCCATGATCGCGCAGCCTAGGCCGTCTTCCGGGCAGGGCTCGGCCAGGACGAGGTCCAGGCCGGCGCCGTCGAGGCGGCGCAGGGCCGCGAACAGGTTGGCGGCGGCGCTGGCCAGCGTCCCATCCGGGGAGAGGATCTCGACCGCGGCGTAGCCGGAGGCGCGCGGGGAGCCGATGATGGCGAGGAGGCCCACGCGGCCGACGCCTTTGGGCGCCGGACCCGCGGGGCGGTCGAGGATGCGCAGCGGGGTGCGCGTCGCGTAGTGCCGGGGGAGCTGTCCCGGCGCGCGCGGCCGCTCGGTCGGCCCCGCCACCTCGAGAGACGTTCCCAGCGCCGCTTCGAGCTGCTCGCGGGTGACCGCGCCCGGCCGCAGGATCAGTGGGGGATCGGCCGCCAGGGAGAGGATCGTGGACTCGAGGCCCACCGTGCAGGGTCCGCCGTCGAGGACGAGGTCGATCTTTTCGCCGAGCTGGGCGACCACGTGGTCGGCGCTCGTAGGGCTCACGTAGCCGAACGGGTTGGCACTCGGGGCGGCGACGGGCGTGCCCGTAGCGCGGATCAGATCGCGGGCCGCGGGATGAGCGGGGACCCGCACGCCGACCGTGTCGAGGCCGGCCGTCACCAGGTCGGGCAGAGCCCGCTGCCGTGCCAGGATGAGGGTGAGGGGCCCCGGCCAGAAGCGCTCGGCGAGCAGGGCCACGCGCGGATCCACGTCCCCGGTGCCCTTCCCGCGGGCGACGCGGCCAACCTCCTCCGCACGCGCGACGTGGACGATGAGGGGATCGAAGGACGGGCGGGCCTTGACCTCGAACACGCGGGCGATCGCCGCCGGGTTGAACGCATCGGCGCCCAGGCCGTAGACGGTCTCGGTGGGGAAGGCTACGACGCCGCCCGCTTTCAGCAGGCGCGCGGCTTCGGCAACGGCGGCCGGATCGTCGGCCGGGAGGACCCGAGCCGTCAGACCGCCTCCGGGGCCCCGGAGCCGATCGTCCGGCCACCCTGCTGCCGCGAAGCGAGCATGCCACAGGCGGCGTGGATGTCGGGGCCGCCGGAGTAGCGCCGCACGAAGCCCAGGCCGTTCTCCGCCAGGGCCGAGAAGAAGCGCGAACGCTCTTCGTCGGATGCGCGCAGGAATCGGCCCGTCGGATCGTTCACGTCGATCACCGACACCCGGACCGGCACTCCCGCGAACAGGCGGGCGAGCTCGCCGGCCTCGTCGGCGCCGGTGTTGACGCCCGCCATGAGGACCCAGGCCAGGTGGACGGGTCCCCCGCGCCGCGCGGCGTGGCGGCGCATGGCCGCGGCCAGCTCCGGAACGTCATGGCGGGCCGTGATCGGCATGAGGGCGGCGCGTTTCTCGGAGAAGGCCGAGGTGAGGGACAGGATCAGCCGGTAGGGGTGGCCCTCGTTGGTGTAGCGCTCGATCTGCGGGACGAGGCCCACGGTCGAGATCGTGATCCGGTCGCCGCGAATGCGGGCGCCGCACGGGTCGCGCAGGATCGCGGCGGCGCGGAGGACGTTCTCGTAGTTCTGGAAGGGCTCGCCCTGTCCCTGGAAGACGACCCCCGTGACCGGCCGCTCGGGGGACTCGCGGCGTACGGTCAGGACCTGCTCGACGATCTCCCACGGCTCCAGGTTCCGGGTGAAGCCCACCCGGCCGGTCTCGCAGAACACGCAGCCGAGGGCGCAGCCCACCTGCGACGACACGCAGACGCTCCAGCGGGGACGCTCCAGGGGGATGCGCACGGCCTCGAAGACCACGCCGTCGCCGGCGCGGAACAGGTACTTCACGAATGGGTCGACCTCGCTGCGGCGGCGGTCGACCACCGCGAGCCGATCGGTCCTCCCCCGCGCCAGGATCTCCCGTGCCGTTCCCTTCGAGAGGCCTCGGACTCCCTCCAAGTCATCGCGGTCGTCGCCCACGAGCCGCTGGACCACTCGGCGAGCCCGGGCCAGGTCGAGGCCGAGATCGGGCCACTGGGTGACCAGGCTCTCGGGGGTGTGGCTTCGAAGGTGCATGGCTAGAAGCGCAGCGTCCGGCGCTGGCCGGCCACTTCCACCTCGACCTCGGCGTCGCCGATCTTCAGGATCCGGATACCGTCGAAGCTGTCGCCTTCGCGGACGAGGCGATCGTTCACAATGGCCACCGGGTGGCCGTCGCGAACGCTGATCGCGTTGAGGCGGAGCTCCGGCGGTGCGCCCGCGGGTTGATCAGGCCCGCCGGCCTCGGCCTTCGGCGGTGCGAGGAGGGAGACGGGAGACGCCGGGGGTGGGGCGGCGACCGGGCGCGTGTCGACCTGCTCGGGGGGAACCACCATGGCGGAGGGCATCGCTGGCCCCGGGTCCGGCAGCGAGGGAGCCGCCGTCGGCGAAGGGCCCGGAGGGGTCGCGCTCACGGCGGGTGCCGCGCTTCGCCAGCGCCAGACCGCCGTCCCTCCCGCCGCGATGGCCACGACCGCGACCACGGCCGCCATCAAGGCAGTCCGTCCTGAGCGCGCTCCCGTCCAGGGAAGGTGCGAGAGCACGACGAAGCCGCGCGTGCCCACCTGCTTCTCGCGCTCGAGCTTCTTGAGCGCCTCGAGGATCAGGCTCACGAGGGGCCTCGTCCCCCGTTGAGGCGGGGCCGGAGGTCCGGGCCGAGGCTGTAGAGCGTCATCAGGGTCCGGCTGCCGACCACCCCGTCGGCCAGGAGCTGGGCGTCGCGCTGGAAGCGGCCGACCGCGCCCGGGAGGTCGCCGTCGTAGCCGAGGCGGGCCAGCGCGTCGCGGGCCCACTGCTCCGCGCGTACCCGGTCCTGCTGCAATCCCGCCGGGTCCCGCCAGAGGAAGACCGCGTCGCGCGTCCAGAAGCGGTCGAGATCGGGCAAGGGGACGCGGACGGGCGGCTCCGCGCCCACGGCCACCAGGGCGTGGTCCCGGTCGAGACCGAGCAGGGCCAGGAAGCAGGTGTCGCGCCGGCCGGGGTGGAACATCTCGAGCACGCTGGGCAGGTCCAGGCGCCGGACCTGCTCGAGGTGGGTCCGGAGCGAGGTGCGCTCGAGGCGCGGTTCGCCCCACAGCGCGGCCACCCGGGAGACCGCGGAGTCGAACGAGCTCGCGCGCGGGGTGGTGAGCAGGAGCGACTCGAGGTGCGCGGCCTCCGGCCCGGGGGAAGGCGGGGGCGGGACGGGGGCCGGGCTGCCCATGGCCGGGGTCGGCGCCGCGACCGTATCCGTCTCGCTTGGCGCGCGGAGGGTCCGGGGCAGGGCCAGGGCGGTCACGAAAGCCACCGCGAGCACGAGGCCGGTGACCAGCAGGGCCAGGTGGCGCGGGGACACGCGGGCCTCCCTCCGGTCCCGCACCTCGGTGCCCGCCTGGCGCACCATCGCCGCCTCGATCGTCCGCTGGCCCTGGACGTAGCCCGCCAAGAGGGCCCGGTCGCAGATCAGGTTGATGAGGCGGGGGATCCCGGAGGAGAGGCGGTGCAGCGTGCGGAGGGCCCCCGGGGTGAGCGTCACCTTGCCCGCGCCCCCGGCGACGGTCAGGCGATGGCGGACGTATTCCTCGGTCTCGGCCCGCGAGAGCGGGTCGAGGTGATAGCGGGCGGTCACGCGCTGGGCGAGCTGCCGCAGCTCGCGCCGCGCGAGGATGTCGCGCAGCTCCGACTGCCCCATGAGCACGATCTGGATGAGCTTCTCGGTGTCGGTCTCCAGGTTCGAGATGAGCCGGATCTGCTCGATCACCTCGGGCGAGAGGTCCTGGGCCTCGTCGATGAGGAGCACCACGTCGCGGCCCTGCCGCCGGGCCTCCAGCAGGAAGCGATGGAGGGCGTCCACCAGCTCCTTGAGCGATTGGCCGTTGCCCGGCACGTGGAGGTCGTGGAGGGTCGACCGGAGCAGCTCGGCCGCGGTGAGGACCGGGTAGAGCACCACCGCGGTTGCGGTGTTCTCGGGCAGACGTGCCAGGAAGTAGCGGGCCAGGGTGGTCTTGCCCGTGCCCACCTCGCCCGTGATCAGGATGAAGCCGCCGCGCTCGCGACGTCCGAACTCGAGGTGGGCGAACGCCTCGGCGTGCCGCTGCGAGAGGTAGAGAAATTTCGGGTCGGGGGTGAGGTTGAAGGGTTTCTCGGTGAACCCGTACCACTCTTCGTACAAGGGGCGGCTCCAACCCGCGAGTTTAGCACCGGCCAGGCCCGGTCGCGCCGAGCCGCCTCCGGGCGCGCTATCCTTCGGCGGTGGGCGAGGTGCGGATCCCGGCCGGAGGGGGCGAGGTGCCGGGGTCCGTTTACGGATCCGGCCCCACGGTGATCGTCCTCGGCCCCGGGGCCGGGGGCAGCCGTCGGACGCCTCAGCTCGTGCGGTTCGCGGAATCGCTGGCCGCCTCGGGCCGCCGGGTGCTGCTCTACGACTTCCGCTACCGAGATCAGGGGCGCCGCACCCCGGATCCGAAGGACGTGCTCGAGGCCACCACCCGCGCGGTGGGGGACTACGCCCGGACCGACCTCGGGGCCGCCCGCCTGGTGCACGGTGGGAAGTCGATGGGGGGCCGGATCGCGTCGCAGGTCGTGGCGGCGGGTGCGCCGGGCGACGCCTTGCTCCTCCTCGGCTACCCGCTGCATCCTCCCGGCAAGCCGGGCCAGCTCCGGGACCGCCACCTGCCACGGATCGCCGTGCCCATGCTCTTCGTCCAGGGGACGCGCGACCCGTTCGCCCGCCCCGACCTCCTCGATGCCGTGCTCGCGCGTCTGGGGGAGAAGGCGACCCTCCATCGGATCGAGGGAGGCGACCACTCGTTCGGCGTGCCCAAGCGCTCGGGGCGGACAGCCACCGAGGTCGAGGCCGAGGTGGAGAGGGTCCTGCTGGCCTGGCTCGACCGTCACGGGCTCTAATTCGGGAGGGATAGGGGTGGGGGGTCGATGAAGAGATCGGAGAGCTGGTGGCCGGTCGCGCGCGGGGGCGAGCTGGTCGGCTACCTGACCGACGAGGAGCACGAGCGGCTGCTCGCGGTAGCCGAGCCGTGCACGGCCGAGGCCGGCGATCTCGTGTTCCAGAAGGGGAGCCCGTCGCGCAGCCTGCTGCTGGTCGAGGAGGGGCAGCTCGAGGTCTTCGATGAGTCGATGGGCCAGCCGGTGGTGCTGGCCCGGGTCGGCCCGGGCGGCGTGGTCGGCGAGGTGGGGTTCGTGGACGGGCAACCACGCACCCACCACGTGCGGGCCCGCGCCCGCTGCCGCCTGCGGCGCCTGAGCCGCGAGGCGCTGCTGGGGTTCCTCGAGCGCGACCCGCTCCTCTTCGCCAAGCTCGCGGTCGGGCTCGCCCAGCTCCTCACGTTCCGCTTCCGTTCGGCGGTCGAGGAGCTGGAGCCGGTGCGGTCGTTCGCGGCCGCGCTTCGGGAGCCCCTGGACTTCGAGGAGGTGGCGCCACAGTTCCACGAGCTCGACGCCCCCCTGCCGGAGGAGGATCCCGACGCGGGACCGGCCCAGCCGACTGGTCCGGCCGAGGCGATGAAGGTGATGCGCAAGGTGGCCCGTAAGAGCCGCAAGAAGGGCGGCTCGGCCGGCGTCTGAACCCTCAGGCCTGAGGCTGCTCGTCCACCTCGGTCTGCAGGGATTCCCACTGGGCCATGAGGTCCCCGACCTCCCACATGAGCTTCTTGTGCTCCTCGGCGGCCTGCTCGGCCCGCGCCCGGTCGTCGTAGAAGCCGGCCGCGGCCATCTGCGCCTCGAGGGCCTTCACCGCCTGCTCCTTCTCAACGATCCGCTTCTCCAACTCCACGAGGCGCGCTTTCAGGCGCTTGAGGTCGCGCTCCCTGGCTTGGCGGTCGGGCAGGACGTCGGGCTTGCGGAGGCGGGGGGCGAGGGGATCGTAGCCCGGGCCGGTCGGCCTGCCGTTCCGGCGCGGATCGACGGCGGGCTTCGAGGCGGCGACCTTTGCCGGCGGAACGGCCACCTTGGCCGCCGGCTTCGAGGGAGCCTCACCTTCGTCCCGGCGCGGCTTCGGAGCCTGGGGCACGGGCGCCGCGAGCCCCGCTTCCTGCTGCTTCTTCCAGTAGAGGAAGTCCTCGTACCCGCCCGGATAGAGCGGGGCTTCGCCGCCCCCGACCTCGATGACCTTGCTCGCCAGCTTGTCCACGAAGTAGCGGTCGTGGGAGACGAAGACCAGCGTCCCGACGTAGTCCGAGAGGGCCTCGAGCAGCACTTCCTTGGAGTCCAGGTCGAGGTGGTTGGTGGGCTCGTCGAGGAGGAGCAGGTTGCTCGGGTTGAGGAGCATCTTGGCGAGGGCCAGGCGGTTGCGCTCGCCCCCCGAGAGCACCGCCACCCGCTTGTTGACGTCGTCGCCCGAGAACAGGAAGCCCCCCAGGATGTTGCGGATGAGGGGAACCATGGTGGTGGGACTGGCGGACGACATCTCCTCGTAGACCGTGCGCGCGGGGTTCAGGACCGCGGCCTGGTCCTGGGCGAAGTAGTCGAGGACGACCCGGTGCCCGAGGACCCTCTGGCCCTCGTCGGGAACGTCCACCCCGGCCAGGATGCGCATGAGGGTCGACTTGCCCGCCCCGTTCGGCCCCACGAGGGCGATGCGGTCCCCGCGCTCGACCATCAGTTCCAGGTGGCGCAGGACCACGTTCTCACCGAAGGCCTTGCGCACGCCCTTGGCCTCGAGCACCACCCGCCCCGGCTTGGGGGCGTCGGGGAACTTGAAGCGGATCTTCTTCCGCTCGGGCGGGATCTCGATGCGCTCCACCTTGTCGAGCAGCTTGATCCGGCTCTGCACCTGGCGCGCCTTGGTGGCCTGGTAGCGGAACCGGTTGATGAACGCCTCGGCCTTCTCGATCTCCTCGCTCTGGCGCTGGTGGGATTCCCGGAGGCGAGCCATGCGGGCCTCGTGCTCGACCAGGTACTTGGAGTAGTTGCCGTGGTAGTCGGTGAGGGTCTTGAGGCCGACCTCGGTGATGCGCTTGACGGTCGCGTCCAGGAAGTAGCGGTCGTGGGAGACGAGCACCACCGAGCCCGGGTAGTCGGCCAGGTAGTCCTCGAGCCAATTGCGGGCGGGGAGGTCCAGGTGGTTCGTGGGCTCGTCCATGAGCAGGAGGTTCGGCCGGGCCAGGAGCAGCTTGGCCAGGGCGACCCGCATCTGCCAGCCTCCCGAGAACTCCTCCGTCTTCCGCGCCTGGTCGGGGAGGGAGAAGCCGAGGCCCTTGAGCACGTCCGCCACCCGGGCGTCGATCTCGTAGCCGCCCAGGTGCTTGAAGCGCTCCGTCACCTCCGCGTAGCGCTCGAGGAGCTTCTCGTGCCCGCCCGCGTCCTCGGTGGCGTGGGCGAGCTGGTCCTCGATCCGGTGCTGCTCCTCCCTGAGGGCGAGCAGCTCCTGGAAGGCGAGCACGACCTCCTGGTAGACCGTGCGTCCCTTGTGGACGATCCCGTCCTGGGGGAGGTAGCCGATGGTCGTGTCGGAGGCCATGCGGATCTGGCCCGCGTCCGGCTCCTCGAGGCCGGCCAGCATGCGCAGCAGCGTGGTCTTGCCGGCCCCGTTCGGCCCCGAGAGGCCGATCCGGTCCCGCTTCTTCACGTGCCAGGAGACGTCCGCGAGGAGGACCCGGTCCCCGTATCGCTTCGACAGGCCTTCGACGTGGATCATGGGCTCAGGCGCCGACCTTCAGGAAGTCCAGGCAGGCCTTCTGGAGCATCGCGCGGTGCTCCGGGTCGAGGAAGCTCAGGCGATACTCGTTGATGACCTTGACCTCCATCCCTTCCCATTCCTTCCAGCACCCGGCGCAGATCGAGGCGAGCACCTTCTCCTTGACCGCGGGGCCGAAGGGGACGCGGTGGGCGGGCGGGGCCTCGCCGACCTGTCCGCAGCGCGCGCACGTGAGGGCCATTTCCTTCTCCGTCAAACTCATCATTCTACCTTGACGGGCCGTGACTTGCGAGGAGGGTCAAGAGGCCGCGATAATGGGGGTTCATGGAAATCGCGATCACGGACAGAACCTTCGCCGCCCTCGACCTCTCGGCCCAGACCCTGGCCAGCCTCGACGCCATGGGCTACAAGGCGCCCACCGACGTCCAGCTCGAGACCATCCCGCGGGCCCTCGGGGGCAAGGACCTGGTGGTGCAGTCGCGCACGGGCACGGGCAAGACGGCGGCCTTCGGGATTCCGATCGTCGAGCGGGTGGACCCGGCCAGGGAGGCGGTCCAGGCGGTGGTCCTCGCGCCCACCCGGGAGCTGGCCCTGCAGGTGGCCCGGGAGCTGGCCGAGATCGGCCGGAGCAAGGGGGTCAAGATCGAGTCGGTCTACGGGGGCGACTCCATGGAGCGGCAGCTCGAGGGGATCCGGGCGGGGGCGCACGTGATCGCGGGAACCCCCGGGAGGGTCCTCGACCATCTCCGGCGCAAGACCCTGCGCTTCGACCAGGTGAAGACCTTCGTCCTCGACGAGGCGGACCGCATGCTGGACATGGGCTTCGCGGTCGAGATGGGCCAGATCATGGAGTACGTGCCCGCGGAGCGGCAGACCCTTCTCTTCTCCGCCACCATCCCCCTGGGGATCCGCGGCCTCATCTACCACTACCTGTCCGATCCCGAGTGGGTGCTGCTCTCCGAGGACCAGATCTACGTCAAGGAGGTCGAGCACCTCTACTGCCTGACCCCGAAGCTGCACAAGGAGGCTACCCTCTACAAGCTCCTCGAGTACGAGAACCCCGCCTCCTCGATGATCTTCTGCAACACCAAGGAGGAGACCCGCCTCGTCTACACCTTCCTGCTCGGCAAGGGCCTGCCCGCGGCCATGCTCTCCTCGGACCTGCCCCAGCGGAAGCGCGAGAAGGTCATGGCCGGCTTCCGGGGCGGCGAGATCCGCCACCTCGTCACCACCGACGTGGCCTCGCGGGGGATCGACATCGAGGACCTCTCGCACGTCTTCATCTTCTCCACCCCCGACTCGCCCGAGCAGTACATCCACCGGGCGGGGCGCACCGGCCGGGTGGGGAAGAGCGGGCGTGCGATCAGCCTCGTCTCCGCCATGGATCTCATGAACTTCAACCGGCTGGTGAAGCGGTACCACGTCGAGGTGAAGGACCTGGCGGTGCCTTCCGACGAGGAGGTCCAGGCCCGGACGGTCGAGCGGATCGTGACCCGCCTGGCCGCGGAGGGCCAGACCCTGCCCCTCGACGACTACGCGGAGTTCTCCCCGATCGCCCGGCGGGTGGCCGAGCACGAGCACCGCGACCGCATCCTGGCCCTGCTGCTCCGCAAGTTCTTCCAGGCCCCGCCGCCGGAGCCGGAGGAGGACGACGCGGCCCCCCCGCCACCGCGACGAGACGGCGGCGGCGGCTTCCGCCGTCGCCACCGGCGGCGTTAGGTCAGGGAGCCAGGGTCAGGGGCCGCTCGAGGCGGATGCGGACGACGGTTCCGGCGGGCAGCTCGACTTCTTCGCCCTTCGTGCCCGCCACCGCTCCCGTGCCCCCGACCAGGATGCCGATGAGGGCTCCCTTGCTGCCCCCGAGCACGCCGCCGAGGATCGCCCCGAGGGTTGCGCCGATCCCCGCCTTGCCGGCGGTGCTGGGGCCTTCCTTCCGGTCGTCCTCGCTGATCGAGACCACGCGGGCGCGCAGGTCCAGCCTCTCCCGGTCGAGGTAGAGGCTGTCGAAGTCGAGGTCGAGTCGGCCGGCCTTTGAAGGACGCTGCGCGCGCTCCACGTCCCGCACGATCCCGCGGACCCGGCTTCCCGCCGGGATCGCCACCCTGTCCCCGGACCGGACGGCGCGAAGGACCGAGGCCTCGAACCGGTCCTCACGACGGGCGGTGCGGGAGGACAAGGCGTCCTCCAGGCGAAGGACGATCTCGGCGCCCTCGGGGAGTCGCCCCTCCCGGCCGCCTCCGGCGAAGGCCCGCTCGACGTCGGCCTGCAGGTCGTGGACCGCGCGCCGGACGTCCTGGACTTCCTCATAGGGGATCCCGGTCCCCTGCGCGCCACCGCGCTGGTGCCGGCGCATCTTCACCTTCAGGTAGACCGTGTCCTCGCGGATCTCCTCGGCGCGGCGCCGGAACTCCTCGGCCCGGCTGTCTCCCCCCTCGAGCCCCCGCAGGGCGTCGTCCAGGTTCTCGAGATCGTCCTGCAGCCGCTGCAGGTCTCGAGGGCGCGCCTCGTCGCGGCTCTGGGCGACCGCGGAGCTGGCGAAGAACACGAGGGTGACGGCGGCAAGTACCTTCATGCTTCCCGCTCCAAGTCTAGAAGACGACGCGGAGGCCGAACCGGAACTGTCGCTCATCGATCCCCTCGCGGGCGAGGTTCGTCACGCCGGTGATGGTCATGAAGTCCTCGCCGTCTCCAACGTTACCGTCCGGCACGTCGAGGTGGGGCGTGTTCGTGAAGTTGAAGGCCTCGAAGCGGAACTGCAGCTTCACCTCTTTGGTCAGCGAGAACTCGCGCGTCAACCCGAAGTCCCAGTTGAACAGCCGCGGCCCGCGGAGCATGTTGTAGCCGGTGTTGCCGAACCGCGCGGCGGTGACTTCGGCGAACGCCGTCGGATCGTAGTAGGGCGCTCCCTGCCCCACTCCGCCCAGCCGTTGCACCGGCTTCACCTGGTCCGCCGTCTGGTTGCTTCCCGGCAGGTTCAGCGAGGTGCCGTCGGCCGAGACGGTGAACGGGACGCCGCTCATCACGCTGATCATGTTGTTGATCTGCCAGCCGCCGAGGATGCTCGAGAGCACCCCGCCCCCGTTCAGCCAGCGCCGGCCCTTCCCGAACGGGAGCTCCCACACGTTGGTGATCCCCAGGTTGTGGGTCCGATCGGTGCTGGTGAGGGCGCGATTGCGGCTCAGGTAGACCAGGGCCTGGACGTTGGGGGTGAAGGAGCTGTTCTCGTTGGGGCTGATGGCCTTCCCCCAGGTGTAGCTCACGTTGAGGCTGAGGCCGCTGGTGAAGCGCCGCTGCAACTGCACCTGCATCGAGTCGTAGCGGCCGTTCCCGACCGGTTGCACCAGCACCGTGGAAGCGGTGCGGCCGAAGCGCGCCTGCAGGGGCTTGCCCTCTTCGCCGGCGCCGATGACCTGGCCGGCGTTGATGTCGACGAACCCGAGCTGGCGGATCGAGCGGGTGGCCACGTAGCCGATCTGGCCGGTGAAGCTCCAGGGGAGCTCCCGCTGGACGGTGAGGTTCCAGGATTGGATGTATCCGCGGTCCAGCTTCTTCGGGTACCCTCCCCACGCGTAGTCACTCGGGATGTCCAGGACGCCGTTGCCCTCGGCGGGCACCTGCAGCGCCGGTACCCCTCCGGACAGCGTTGCCGCAGGGGTCAAGCCGTCGGGTGATTCGCGCTTCACCTGGATCAGGATCGGGTAGTTGGCTCGAATCAGCTCCATTGCTTCGTAAGGATCTCTCGTCAGGCCGTACCCGGCGCGGAGAACGGACTTGTCGCCCAGGCGATAGGCGAGCCCGACCCGGGGGGCGAAGCCGTTCTTGCTCGTCTCGAAACCGCAGTCCTTCGGGACCGATCCGACCCCGCAGAGCAGCACCTTGCCCGTGTCCACGTCGAAGCGCTCGATCCCGCGGTCGGGACGAGTGGGGATCGGGAAGTACTCATAGCGAAGGCCGTAATCGATGGTGAGCTTGTCGGTCGCGGCCCAGCGGTCGCGGGCATAGGCGCTGAACAGCCGGGCTCGGACGTGATACTCATCGGGGACTTGGAGGGTTCTTCCTGCGCGGCTGGCCTGGCCGATCACGAAAGCCGCCACGCTGTTGTACCGGGAGCTGCTGGAGGTCTTCTCGCAGTTCCCCGTCGCGGGATCGACGGCTTCGCAGCGCAGGGTGATGCCCCGGTCGAACCCGAATCCTCCCTGGGCGCCGAAGCCGCCGGTGATGAACTCGGCCTGGGCCTGGTTGAGCGCCATGTCGTAGACGTCGCCCCCGAACCGGATGTTGTGCCTCCTCCTTATCAGGTTGAAGTTCACCACGTACTGCGACTGCGGGTCGTGCCGGTAGTACGGCATGAAGTTCTCGTTGAGCCCCACCCTAGCGAAGTCCCCGGAATCTGGCCCGAATTCGAACGTCGGCCAGCCGCTCTCGAACCGGCGCGGGCCGTTCGTCCCCGGGATTCCCAGCACGTCCAAGCCGATGTTCTTGCCCAGGTCTGGTTGCTCCGAGGCCGTTCCCTGCTTCGCCCATCCGTAGTGGGCGTCCATGAGGAAGCCGGGGTTGAAGATGTAGGTCCCCATGACCGTGAGCCGGTAGGTATTGCCGTGGCCCTGCCCCGGGTTGCTGCTCCCGCCGATGGGCCGGCCCACCGCCGCTTCGCCGAACACGGTCGGCACGTTCGTCCGATAGTGCAGCACTCCAAAAGTCCCCGCCAGGGTGAGCTTGGAGCTCACGTTGTAGTCGAACCTCGAATCGACCTGATGGCGGTCGAAGGAGAACGGCGCGGAGACGAAGTAGTTGTTGCGCTCCCGGTTGATGTTGTTGGCCGGGATGTAGCTCGCGATCCTCTTGGCGATCGGGTCCATGCGCGCCGCCGGAATGATGTTGAGGCAGCTCGGGTTGGTGGCGGTGTTGCAGAGCGCGTAGTTCGGGTCGCCCGGCAGCACCTGGAACTGGGTGCGGCCCGTGCCGTCGGGGTTCCCGGAGAGCGGGTCGTAGATCGGCGTGGGGGACAACGAGAGGTCGCCCCTCAGCATGGCCGGCAACGGCACCGACACCGTCCGGTCGACCGTCCGGTGGTCCCGGGTGGACTCGTAGCTGACGAAGAAGAAGAGCTTGTTCTTCTGGATCGGGCCCCCGATGGTGCCGCCGAACTGGTCGTAGCTCGCCTGCGGCTTGTCGCCGGTGTTCAGGGCGACGTCGCCAAATCTCATCGGCCACGCCTTCAGGTGCTGGTCGGTGTGATGCTCGAAAGCCGATCCGTGGATGGCGTTGGATCCGCTCCGCGTCTGCACGTTGACGGCAGCCCCTCCGGCGAGGCCCTGTTCCGCGTCCATGCTGTTGGTGACGACGTTGACCTCCTGGATCGACTCCAGGGTCGGGATGTAGGAGACCACGTGCGGGAGCTGGATGTGGGCGGTGCTGACGCCATCGATGCGCGTGTTGTTCTGGTCGTCGCTCGTCCCGTTGACGGTGAACTCGAGCGACCGCGCGGGGTTCGTGGGGATCGAGTGCGAGTTGGCGGGGGGCGCAAACCCTGGCAGCATCCGGTACACCTGCTGATAGTTCCGGCCCAGGGGCACCGGCAGGTTCGTCAGCTCCGCGGCCGTCAGGTTCACGTGGACCTCGGCGGTCTCCGTCTGTAGCTTCGGGGGCTCGCCGCTGACGGTGACGGTGTCGCCCATGGAGCCGATCTCGAGGGTGACGTCGACGCGGGTAACGCCGTTGATGTTGACCGTGACCTCGGTCCGCTCGAAGGTCTTGAAGCCCTGCCGGCTGGCCCTGAAACCGTAGACACCCGCGGGCAGGTCGGCGAAGTTGAAACGACCCGCCGCGTCGGTGATTCCCTGGCGGGCCAGCCCGGTGTTCTTGTTGGTGGCGATGACGGCGGCGCCCGGGATGGAAGCGCCTGAGGCGTCTTTGACATCGCCCAGGATCGATCCATAGAGAACCTGTGCCAGGCCTTTCTGCGGTACGGCACACATCACGAGCAAGGCGGCCAGCCACCAACACGGCAGCGAGAGGGTCCATCTGCGTGCCCCTGCGGACATTGAAACCTCCAGTCGTAGTCTTGAACCAGGAACGGAGGATCCTTGTGCGTCGGCCAGGAAAAATCCACCTCCGGGGCGTGGACATGGGAGGCGCGCGAGACGGTGAGCCAATGAGGAGCGCTCCTGTCCTCAACATCCTCGTCAGCGATGTGCCTGAGCGGCGAGGCGCACCGCGAAGCGTCCTCGCAGCTCTGGTCGCGGTTGGGGAGGCAGACTACTCCCCTCCGGGGGGCTGGTCAAGGCAAACATGCACGGCTGGCGCAGGCTTGGGCTTCTTCGGCGAGCTGAGGCCCAGGTGCGCGAAGAATGCTTATGCCTAGCTGGCGATGAGCCTTCTCTAGGGCAGCTTGCCCTTGGCGATGGCCGCCTGCACGGTGTTCAGGGCCTTCTCCATGACCGCCCGCAGCTCCTCGTCCTGCTCCAGGCGCGGAAGCGCCCGGGCCATGATGTCGTCGTAGGCGATCCTCTTCTGGAAGAGGACGGTCCCATGGTCGTAGACCCGCACCTCGAAGGCGGCCTGGGCGTCCCCCAGGTCCTCCACCTGGATATGGTAGTCCTTCCCTCCGTGGGGGAAGACACGGTTGAGGCCAACGATCACAGGGGCCTCGCGGCGCTGGCCCGCGCGGCGGTGACCCGCCGCAGCCATCGCTCGAAGAACCAGTTGCCGAGCCGGTAGTCGCCCCCCTCCCGGGCCAGGTAGCCGAGCATCATGAGGCCGTAGATCAGCGGCTCCAGGGCTTCCTCGCTGCGGCCGGCGGCTTGGGCGAGGGCACGCGGGGACAACCGGCCCTCCCGGGCCACTTCCTCGAGGATCGCGCGTTCGCCTTCCTCCAGGGTCTGGAAGTCCACCGAGAAGAAGTTGGCCACCATCTCGTCGGCCGCCACCTGATCGAGGGTGGCGCCCAGGTCCCGGCTCTCGAAGAGCCGGCTGGCGATGAGCTGGACCAGGAACGGGTGGTTGGCCGTGCGGTCCATGATCGTCTCCACCTGCTCCGGCGGGAACGAGCCCCGGGTGAGCAGGGCCTGGCACTCGTCCGGGGCGAGGGGAGTGAGGTAGAGCGGGGGGATGAAGCCCTGCAGGAAGGGCGAGGTGGCGATCTCGGGGTAGTCCTGGAGGCGGGAGAGCAGCCGGGTCGAGGTGAGGACCGTGCGCATGTCGGGGCCCTTGTGGAAGACACGGCGCAAGCGGGGCAGCACCGACGCATCGGCGCGGGCCACGGTCAGGAACTCCTCGGCCTCGTCCACGAGGAGCAGCAGCCGCCAGCCGCTGCGCACCGTGCGCCGCACGAGGGTGGCCAGCATCTCCCCCACGGGCAGGCTCTCCAGGTCCTCCACCGAGATGTCGGTGGCCCGCCGGAAGGTCTCGCTGTCCTCGACGCTCCCCACCAGGGATTCCGCGAGCCCACGGGCGTCCCCGCTGCCTTGCAGGTCCCAGTAGAGGGGTACGAAGGGGGTGTCGCGGCTCCGCTGGATCCGGTACTCGAGCTCCTTGAGCAGGCTGGTCTTGCCCAGGCGGCGCGCCCCCACCACCCAGAGCGAGTGGCGCTCGCCCTCCAGGATGTCCCGCAGGATCGCGGAACGGCCGAAGAAGTTGTCACCCCGTACCCAGCTTCCGGCGATGAAGGGATTGCGCATGAGATCGACCGCGGCCCGCCCGGACCGGGCCCCTAGTCTGCCACAGGTTTCACGCCGGGACGTGGGTGGGGGCTTCCGCCGACTCCGCGGTGCCCAGGCTTCCCTCGAACATCACCGCCTGCCGCGCCGCCTCCACGTCCGTGGAGCGCACCGTGGTGCGCCCGTCCTCCAGCATCCGGTTCACCGCGTGGATGCAGAACTTCTGGAGCAGGTAGGGCTTCCTCTGGCTGAGCTCCAGGATCCGCTCGACCGCCTCCGCCTCGTAGCGGAAGAAGCCGGCCACCGGCGTCTTGATGAGGGCCTCCGCCTCGTCGCGGGAGAAGCCGGCGATCTCGATCTCGTCGAAGAAGTTGTACCAGGGGCTGACCTCGCTGTTCCAGGTGCGCTTCACTCCCACCCCGCTCATCACCGCCACCAGGTTCTCGGAGAACGTCTTCATGAAGATGCTGCGCAGGCGCTGGTTGATCCGCTCCGAGTACTCGTTGAGCACGTCCACCTCGTCGATCAGGAGGGCCAGCTTGACCTTCTTGTCGGTGCGGCTCTTCAGCTCCTCGATCACCCGCTGCAGGTCGTGGCTGAAGTCGCGCCCGTCGTAGGAGTCGGGCTGGGGGAGGAAGCGGAGCGACTGGCGGGTGGCGGGGGAGAGGCCCAGGGCCTCCACCACGTCCGACATCAGGGCGTGGAAGAACCCCTGCTCGGGGACGCCCTGGAGGTCGACGAAGACGGGGAAGAAGCGGTAGTCGCTCCCTTCGTCCGCGGTCAGCACCTTCTTCAGGTGGTAGAGGAAGGTCGTCTTCCCGATGCGCCGCTCCCCGGTGATCATGAGGCTGTTGTGGTGGAGGACGTTCAGCAGGCGCTGGGTCAGCTTCTGGCGCCCGAAGAACATCTCGTCCTCGAGGACGGGGGCGCCCGCGATGTAGGGGTTGAAGCGGCGGCGGAGGGCGCGCCGGCGCCGCAGGCGCTGGGCGGCGAGGCCGGTTCCCAGGAGGCCCACCGCGGTCGCGGCCGCCGAGGGGACGAAGAGCGCGGTCTCGTAGAAGCGCAAGCGCCGGGTCACCTGATGGATCTCGGTCCGCTGGAGGCCGCTGCCGTCGATGGCGGTGACCACCACCTCGTTCGGCCCCGGCTCGAGGGGCAGCTCGCGGTCGATGTCGACCATGCGCTGGGGCTCGCCCGTGTCGAGGCGCGGAGGAGGAGCGAGCTCGGCTACGACCTTGCCGCCGACCCGCAGCTCCACCTTGGCGATCCCCCAGTCGTCGAAGGCCCTCCCTCTCACGGTCAGGGTGGGGCTCTCGATCTCGGGGTGGTCCGGCCACGAGAGGTAGAGGTCCGGCTCCCGGTTGGGGAGGTAGCGGAGAAGGAGCGCCTCCCCGGTCCGCTGTTCGGCCATGGTCAGTCGCTCCTTGACCCGGGCGATGCCCCTGTCGAGCCGCAGCACACCCTGGAAGGCGACGGTCGCCTCGGCGAATTGCCCAGAGGCAAAGAGCCGCTCGCCCTTGGCGAGGAGCTTGTCGATCTCGGCCTGCTGCTCCTTCGCCTTGCGCATGCCCTCCAGCACCGCCCGGGCCTTCTTGAGAAGGTCCTGGGCCTGCAGGTTCTGGGGGTCGGCGCTGGCGTCGGTCAGGGGAACGAGCGCGGCCTCGTACTGCCCCTGCTCGTAGAGCGCTTTGCCCGTCTCGTAGGCCTTGGCCTGATCATGGCGCGTCTGGGAGGCGCGGATTCTGTCCTGGGCCGTCCGCCTCCCTTCGGCGGCGCGGAGATTCTGGGGGTCGAGAACGAGCACATCGTCGAAGGCCACCTGGGCCTTGCTGGCCTCGCCCTCCTCGAGCAGACGCGAGCCCTCGCCCAGGAGCTGGTCAATGCGCTGCGCCTTCTTGGTCGCGGCCTGGATCTGCTCCTCCGTGGCGCGGATGCGGTTCTGGAGGTCCGTCACCCGGCGAGCGGTCTCGGGCTCGAGGCTCTTGGCCAGCTCCGCGGCCTGCGCGAGCTTGGCTAGCGCCTCCTGAAGGCTTCCCTTTCGGGAAAGCTCCTCACTCTCCTTCACCAGCCGCTCGAAATCCCGGCGGACCTCGCGAATCATGCGCGCGTTTCCGGCATCCGTGGCTTCGTCACGCGCACGGGCCATGTCCTTGTACCACTGCGAGGACTTCTTGATGACGCCTTTCCCCTCCTCCTTCTTGAACATCTCGAGGGCTTTGACGTCGTCTCCGAGCTTCAGGTAGCACAGGCCCATGAAGTAATAGGGCACGTAGTAGTCGACGAACTGGAGGCCGTAGGTCTGCTCGTTCAGGGCGGAGCCCGGCTTGAGCTTCACCGCCTCCTGGAGGTTCTCGAGCGCGTCGGCGTATCGTCCCGCGTTGATCTGGCTCCGCGCCTCGCTGTAGTACTCGTACCACTCGCGGATGGCCCAGGCGGGAGAGGCCGCGAAGACGAGGAGGAGGGCGAGGAATGCGCCAGGCCGGCGGTGGGTTTGGGACGTCGTGGCCAGGGTCCTACTTCTCGTACATCGCCGCGATCAAGGCCCCGCGCGCGGTGGCGGTCAAGGGGTCGGAGGCCACGCGAACCTCGGCGATCTCGATGGGCAGCGAACGCGAGCGCAGCGTGCGCTCGAAGAGCTCCCGGAAGCCCTTGGGCTTGGCGGCTCCCCCCGAGAGGACGATGGGCAGCGGCCGGTCGGTGCGCGGCAGCTTATCCGCGGTGGAGAGGGCCTTGCGGAGGCCGTCCACCAGGGACTCCACGAGGTCCTCGTAGTAGATGTGCAGCGCCTTCTCGAACTTGTCGTGGGGGGGCCGGCCGAGGTCGAGGCCCTCTTCCTTCATGACCCTCACCCGGGTGGCGTGCTCGTCCACCACCGCGCCCACCGAGCGATCGATGAAGTCCCCGCCCTTGGCGATCGAGAACATGATCGAGGGGATCGAGAGGTAGGCCAGGGTGGCGTTGCACATCCCGCCCCCGCAGGAGATCCCGATCCCCGTGAAGTTCTGGTCCTCCAGCTCCGAGAAGATCACCGCCAGTCCCTCGTTCACCGCGATCGCGCGGTAGCCGAGGGACTGGAAGTACTTCCGCAGGGTGGCCTCGTGGTAGACGAGCTCCGCCTCCTTGCCCGCGATCGCGGCGGGAACCGAGAAGGCCAGGGTCTCGCCGGCCGTGCGGGCCTTCGGTACCAGGGTCTGGACGATCGCCTCCAGCACGGGCCAGGCCTGCTTCTCGCGCGGGTTCAGCAAGCCGTCCGCCATGGGCCGGCGGGCCTCCGCGTTGAACATGTTCGCGAAGCGCTCGGTGGCCGTCCCGTAGACGATGATCTCGTCGCCGTCGCGGTAATAGGCGATGTCGCTCTGGGCCTGAATGGTCTTTTCCGTGAAGGGCGACCACGCCACGGGTATGAAAGCGTTGAGCTGGACCGCGGATTGGAGACCCTTGCCGCTCTTGCGCGACGCGACCAGCTTGGAGGTGCCCACGTCGAGGCCCAGCGGGTTCGCCGCCGCCTTTACCAGGTCCTCGATGCGGTCCGGGGACTCGTCCGCGACCTTCCAGAGGTGGTCCTTGCTCTCGGCCATCTTGTCTATCCTCGGATTCGGTTGGGCACCGGAGCCCGCATCTTCGCTCCGGCGCTTCGTGCCGGGCCGCTGCGCAGCGCCTCGGCTTCCTCCTGGTCTTTCGTCTGCCTGGCCAGCCAGGCGTCGAACCGCTCCTGCCGCTCCTTGCGGACTTCGGCCACGGTCTTGCCCGTCCCGGACGCCTCCTCGGCCAGCATCCGTTCCGCTTCGCGCACCCCCGGCCAGGGCTCTCCCATGACGCTCACGAAGCGGTCATCGTAGCCGAAGCCGAAGAGCGCCACCGGCGGGGCGGCCTTCCCGTACTGGTTGGGGAGCCCGAAGGCCTCGAAGGGGAACCCGCGCGCCCAGTCGAGGTGGTGCCCGATGAGGTGCTTCTGCACGTTCACGCTCGTGAGGCCGTGGGTCACGCACATGTCGGCCGGAATATCCCAGTGCTGGCGCAGGTAGTCGGTGAGGCTCCTTCCCGCCGCGAGCTGGGCCTGGGTGATGGGCAGGGCGCGGCCGCCCTCCCAGCGTGTCTCGAAGCTCACCCCGAGGAACGCGTTGTTAAGGCTCAGGAAGACCTTGTCGCCCTGGGTCCAGACCGCGTGGCCCGCGTGGTTCGCCTTGTCGGCTTCCTCGACCACCCGGAAGACCTGGCCAAAGCGGTCGATCACGTAGTTGTAGACCCGGTTGCGCCGGAGGTAGCGGAGCAGGCCCTGGCTGCTGTCGCGAAGCTTCTCGTTGAAGCTCTCCTCGAGCGGCCAGATGTCGCTTTCCGAGGTGTGGAAGAGGATCCCCACCGGCCGGTCGTAGGTGGCTTCCTGCATCCCACGGCGGGCGTCGAAGATCCGGAAGCGTCGGGGATCCCCGGAGGTCGCATAAGTGGAGTCGACTCGCAGGCCGTTGCTGTAGAGCTCCCAGCCCTCGCCCTTCTCCACCAGCCAGATGCGGCTGGGGGCCACGCCGACGGGCAGGGCGGGCAGGCTCTCGGCCACGGTTGGGACGGCCGCCCTGGCCCCGTGGGACGGTGGCTCGGCGGCCACCGGCCGCGTGGCCTGGTAGGCCGTGGCCAGGAGCGCGCCCACCGCGAGCAGGCCCGCCGCGGGCAGTCCCAGGCGGGCGGGAGGCGGAGGCGCGGCCTTCGTGGGCGTCACGGAGCCGCCGTTGGGATTCGTGGTCAGGAGCGGCTGAACGCGGTCGAAACGCGTCGCTTTGTAGATCAGCGCGCGCAGGGGCGAGGGTACGGCCTGCAACTTCCGATCCGCCTCCTGGTAACGGGCCAGGGCGCTGCGGATGTACCGCAGCTTGGCGACCGGATCCTGGATCGTCCGGCTCTTCTCCTCGAGGGCGCCGACGAAGTCGCTCCTGTGACGCCGCTGCACAGCAGGGCCGCCCGCCTCCGATCGCGCCCCAAGCTGGACCCCCGTACGGGCCAAGAGACCTCCCAAAGGATTCTAGCGCCTTGGATTATAGGCCATGGCCTCCCCGGGCCACAAGTGCGGGGGTACAGAGGGTCGAGGTGCGGAGCCGCTCGCGGAGCAGCGTTCCCCTCCCCCTACGTGGGGAGGGATAGGGAGGGGGATCGATGAAAGATCAGGAGGGGGGGTCGATGAACGATGGGCCTCTCGGTCAGGGCCGGAACAGGGCCCGCGGGAAGAGGAGGGTGGCTTCCCCGGACCGCAGGTAGGGGAAGAGCAGGGAACAGGACGGGACCTGGAAGAGGCTCGAGATCACCACCGAGTCGGGGAACTGGAGCGGGGCGTGCCCGAGAGCGAGGCCCAGGACCACCGCATAGGTGACGAGGGCGGCCAGACAGTAGACGATGGCGACGTGCCGGCAGAGGGCGAACCGGTGCCAGAGCCCCACCGCCAGCAGCCAGTAGAGGATGGCGCGCCCCAGGGCCTCCCAGACCGGCCAGAACTGAAGGGGACGCGGGGCTTCGAGCACGCCGAGGCCCAGCTCGAGCAGGCCGCAGATCGCGAAGAACAGCGCGCTCACGACGATGCCGGGGGGCGTAGGGCGAGTCTGCATCGGGAGTACTGTAACGCCCAAAGGGCACTCTAGTGGCGGCGGTTGCCCGTCCCTTGAGGGCGCCCGGCGGCCGGCCTAGAATGGTCCGTGTTCCGCACCACATGACCCCCAACAAGCCGACGGCCGCCGCCAGGGGGCGAAGCGGGAGACGCTCGCCCCGGGTCGACATCCAGCTCAAAGCGTCGCTGCTCGGCCGTGGTGTCGTCACCCTCGTCGACCTGAGCCTCCTCGGCTGCCTGGCCCGCGGCGAGCGGCACCTCGACCCCGGGTCGATCCTGGACCTCCGGCTCGACCTCGACGGCCGGCCCTTCACGGCCAAGGTGAAGGTGGTGGAGTCGAGCATGGACGGGACTTCCCTCTCCGAGCCCCGTCCGCGCTACCTGGTCGGGCTCGAGTTCCTGAGCCTTCCCGCGGACGAGGAGCTGCGCCTGCGCTCCTTCCTGGAGGAGGAGAGGCGGCGGAGGCAGCGTGCGCGCCCGTCCCCTCCGTGACGTCTCCCTGAAGGAGCTGCGCGCCCTTCTCGACGAGGAGAAGGACCATTGGGGGGGCGAGCTGCTCTGGGACTACTCGGAGGTCTCCTCGGCCGTGGCCAACGGCGTGGAGCGCCGTGCCCTCACCGGCCGGGTGATGCACGACGGGCCCCGCGCGGTCGCCTACTGCTACTACATGCTCGACTCGGGACGGGCCATCGTGGGCTCGCTCTTCGCCACCAAGGGCTTCCGCGGCCAGGGGCTCGAGGAGGACCTCGTGGACTCCGTGCTCGCGGAGGCGCAGGCCCAGCCCGGCAACGACCGGGTGGAGTGCCAGACCCTCTTCTCCACCGCGCCCGGGGCCAACGGCCGTTTCGCGCGCGCTGGTTTCGAGAGCCGTCGGCGCCACTACATGGTGCGCGACCTGCGCCAGCCGCTGCGGCCGGTCCCCGCCCACGCCTTCCGGCTGCGCACGGTGCGCCGCGACGACCTCCCGGCCGCGGCGGAGATCATCTACCGCAGCCACCGGGGGAGCGTCGACGCCGCCCTGAACCTCACCTACGCCACTCCCGCCCACTGCCGCGGCTTCGTGGACACCCTGGTGCTTCGCGCGGGCTGCGGCCGCTTCGATGCCGAGGCCTCCCTCCTCGCCGAGGGGCCGCGCGGCCCCATCGGCGTCCTGCTCGCGAGCCACCTCTCGCACACGAACGGTCACGTCTGCCAGGTGTCGGTCGTTCCCGAGGCCCAGGGCCAGGGCCTCGGCACCGTGCTCGTGACCCTCGGCCTCCAGGCGTTTCGCGGGCAGGGGCTCTCGACCGCGAGCCTTTCGGTGACCGTCGACAACGCGCGGGCCCACCGGCTCTACGAAACGCTCGGTTTCCAGCTCCGGAAGGAGTTCGCGGCCCACGCCTGGGTCCGGCCTCCCGCCCGGATCGAGCTGCCGGCTTGAGCCGGCTGCTCGCCCTCTTCCTCGCGTCCGCCTCGGCGGCGAACGGGCCGGTGGTGGTGGTGCCTCCGGAGGGCCCGGCCGGGGACTCCGCGTGGATCACGCAGGCGGTGGCCGACGGCCTTCCGCGGGCGCTCGGCCGCCTCGGCCTGGCGGCGGTGGACCGCACGGACCGGCTGCGAGCGCAGGAGGCCCTCGGCATCCCGCCCGCCGCGACCACGACCCGGGCCAGCAGCATCCGGGTGGGGGAGGCGCTCGACGCGGCCCGTCTGGTCGTCGGGAGCTACGAGCTGCGCGGGCCCGACCTCGTGCTGTCCCTGCGCCTGCTCGACCTGGAGCGCGGGACGCTGTCGGCGCCGCTCATCGCCTCCGGTCCGGTCGAGACCCTGCCTTCGCTGATCCACGCCCTGGCCTGGGATATCGCCCTCACCGCGCCGCGTCCCCCCGCCGGCTCGCGCGAGGCGTTCGTGGCTTCCGCGGGGACCCTGTCCTTCCCCGCCTTCAAGGCCTACGCCGAGGGCCTGGCCGCCCCCGACCCCGCGAGCCGCCTCAAGCTGGTGAAGCGTGCGCTGTCCCTCGCTCCGGACTACGACGAGGCGCGCCTCGACCTCGGCCGCCAGCTTCTCGAGACGCGCGACTTCAAGGCGGCCGAGGAGGCGTTCGGCCGGATCCGCCCCGACTCGTCCCTAGCGCGGGAAGGCCGCTTCCTGCGCGGGGTCGCCCTCCTGCACCTCGGCCGCTATCGCGAGGCGGACGAGCTCTACGCGGCCCTCGCCTCGGAAGAGCCGAGCCCGGCCGTCCTCAACAACCGCGCGATCGCCCTGCTTCGCCTGGGCAGCACGTCGCCGCGGGCTTCCGCCCTCCTGCGGGAGGCGGCCGAGAAGGAGCCCGACTCGCCCGACCTGCCCTTCGACCTGGGCTGGGCCCTGCTCCTCGAGGGCGACCCCGAGGCATCCGCGTTCTGGCTCCGCGGAGTGGTGCGCCGCGAGGGGCGCGACAACCGGGCGCGGCTGGTCCTGTCCTGGGCTCTCGCCAGGGCCGGCCGGGAGGCCGAGGCGCAGGAGGAGTGGAAGGCGCTCTCGGCGGTCAGCTCGTCCTACCAGTCGCTCTCCTCCCCGGACTTCTCGCGCCGGTTCGAGCGCATCCAGGGCTCCGAGCGTCTGATCACCCTCGAGGGCGAGGGACGCAGCGAGGCCGAGATGGCCGCCACCCACGCCGCCCGGGCGGACAAGCTGGCGGAGGCGGGCGACCTCGAAGGCGCCCTCGCCGAGCTGACGCGCGCCGCCTACCTCGACCCCTACGGCGCGCGCGCGCACCGACTGCTCGCCCGCGTCCACCGCCGGCGCGGCGAGACGGACAAGGCGCTGGCCGAGCTGCGCATGTCGCTCTGGTGCCGCGACGACCCCGGGGTCCGGCTCGAGCTGGCCGGCCTTCTCAAGGACGGGGGACGCGCGGCGGAGGCCAGGTCCGAGGCGCGCCGCGTCCTCGAGGGCGATCCGGGCAACGAGGAGGCGCGTCGCCTGGCGGAGGAGCCTTGAAGAGCCGTGCGCTTATACTGAAGCCGTGAGCCCCGCCCCGCTCGTTCTCGCCATCCTTCTCGCCGGACCCGTGCAGCCGGCCGTGGCCGACCGCCCCGCGCCGCCGCGCTCCGGCCTCTCCTGGGCCGAGGCCGACGTGCTCGCCCAGGCGCTCGAGGAGGTGGAGGCAGCGTTCAAGACCGGCCAGCCGGCGAAGAAGCAGAGCCTCGTGGTCACCGAGAGCCAGCTCAACTCGTACCTCAACCTGACCCTTGGGCCGAAGATGCCGACCGGGCTCTCGGAGGTGGCGGTTCAGCTCGCCGATAACGGGCTCGTCGCCCGGGCCAGGGTGGACCTCGACCGCGTCCCCTTGAAACGCCCGACCGACGGAGCCTGGAGCCTCTACAGCCTCCTCTCCGGTGTGGTGCCCGTCGAGATCTCGGGCCGGCTGGAAGCCCGGGACGGAATGGGCACCATCGACCTCAAGGAGGCTCGCCTCGGGGGCTGGCCGGTGCCCGCTTCGCTCGTCGGCCAGCTCGTCGGCAGCTCGACCAAGAGCGCCGCCAACCCCCAGGGGTTCGACATCCGGGCCCCGTTCCGCCTGCCGTACGCGATGAGGCGAATCCGGTTCGAGCTCGGGCGAGCGGTGGTGGATTTCTAGGACCCGCGGCTTCCGCCCCTCGTGGGATGATCGGCGGGCAGCCATGGACCTCCACGCGCCGGTCCAGTACGTGAAGGGCGTCGGCCCGCAGCGGGCGGGCGCCCTGGAGAAGCTGGGCATCCGTACGGCCGAGGACCTGCTGTTCCGCCTCCCGATGCGCTACGAGGACCGGCGAAGCTTCGCCCGGGTGGCCGACCTGCGACCGGGCATGAGGGTGTCGGTGGCGGGGGAGATCGCGGTGGCGGGCCTGCGCCGGGCGCGCCGCATGACGCTCTACGAGGTCCGGCTCGACGACGGCAGCGGCCGCCTGAAGGCCCTCTGGTTCAACCAGCCGTTCCTGGCCGAGGTCCTGCCCCGAGGGAAGCGGGTGGTGCTCTACGGGGCGGTGGAGCGCGATGCCTACGGCTCGCGCCAGCTCGTGATGACCTCGCCGCAGTACGAGGTGGTCGAGGCGGGGGACGCCGCGGGGATCCACACCGGCCGCATCGTCCCGATCTACGAGAAGCTCGGCCCCCTCACCGGCAAGTCCCTGCGGCGCGTCCTCCTCCACCTCGCGGAGCAGGTGGCGGAGACGATCGAGGACCCGCTGCCGCCGCCGGTCCGCGAGCGGCTGGGGGTGATGGGCCGCGGGGCCGCCCTCCGCAGCGTTCACCTCACGGGGGACTCCGACCTCGATCTCCTGAACCGCTTCCGCAGCCCCGCCCACCTCCGCCTGATCCTCGAGGAGTTCTTCCTCTTTCAGCTCGGCCTGGCGCGCCGGCAGCGGGGGGTGCGCGGCGAGCGCAAGGGCGTCGCCTTCGAAATCACGGACCGGACCCGGGAAGTGGTCAAGCGCATCCTGCCCTTCCCCCTCACGGGAGCGCAGAAGCGCGTTCTGCGGGAGATCGCCGACGACATGCGCTCGGCCCACCCCATGAACCGCCTGGTCCAGGGGGACGTCGGCTCGGGCAAGACCATGGTGGCGCTGCTCTCGATGATCGTCGCCCTCGAGAACGGGGCCCAGGCCGCGTTCATGGCCCCCACCGAGATCCTGGCCGAGCAGCACTACCTGACCTTCCGCCGCCTGCTCGCCCGCTGCCCGTACCGGGTCGAGCTGCTGACCTCGACCCTGAAGGGCAAAGAGCGCGCGGCCGCCCTCGCGCGGCTCGCCGCGGGGGAGGCGCAGATCGCGGTGGGAACGCACGCGCTCATCCAGGAAGGTGTCGTCTTCCGTCGTCTCGGCCTGGCGGTGGTGGACGAGCAGCACCGCTTCGGGGTGCTGCAGCGCGAGGACCTGCGGCGCAAGGGCTACGACGTGGACGTGCTCGTGATGACCGCCACCCCCATCCCGCGCACCCTCGCCCTCACCGCCTACGGGGACCTGGACGTGTCCGTGGTGGACGAGAAGCCGCCGGGGCGGACTCCCGTGCGCACCCTGGTCCGGCCGGCCTCCGACCGGCGCGAGATCCGCGACCTCGTGCGGCGAGAGGTGACGGCGGGCCGGCAGGCCTACGTGGTCTACCCGCTGGTCGAGGAGTCGGAAAAGCTCGAGGACGTGAAGGCGGCCACCGAGGCGGCCTCGGAGTGGCAGGCGGCCCTGCCGGGGATGACGGTCGGCCTCCTGCACGGACGCCTGAAGGGCGCGGAGAAGGAAGCGGTCATGGGCGCGTTCACGAAGGGGGAGGTGCAGGTGCTGGTGGCCACCACCGTGGTCGAGGTGGGGGTGGACGTCCCGAATGCGACCGCGATGGTGATCGAGCACGCGGAGCGCTACGGCCTGGCCCAGCTCCATCAGCTCCGGGGCCGGGTGGGCCGCGGGAGCGGCGCCTCGACCTGCGTGCTCCTCACCTACGGGCGGCTCTCCGACGTGGCGCGGGCGCGCCTCGACGTTATGTCCGCCACCGAGGACGGCTTCGTGATCGCGGAGAGGGACCTGGAGATCCGCGGCCCCGGCGACTTCTTCGGCACCCGGCAATGGGGGATGCCCGCCTTCCGCGTCGGCCACCTGATCCGTGACCGCGATCTGCTCGAGCGGGCACGGACCGAGGCCTTCCGCTGGGTCGAGGAGCCCCCGGCCGAGGGCGCGGAGGCGCTGCGGGCCTTCCTCGAGAAGGGCGGCTGGGAGCGGCGGTTCGGCCTGGCGCGCGTGGGCTGAAGGCGCGCGATGTCCCGCATCATCGCCGGACGCGGCAAGGGGCGGCGGCTCGCCACCCCGAAGGGCCTCGACACCCGTCCCACCGGCGGCCGGGTCAAGCAGACGCTCTTCGACATCCTGGCCCCCGAGCTTCCCGGTTGCCGCTTCCTGGACGCCTTCGCGGGCGCGGGCGGGATCGGGCTCGAGGCTCTCTCGCGCGGGGCGTCCGTGGTCGTGCTCGTGGACACGAGCGCGGCCGCGGTGGCCGCGATCAAGGAAAACCTCCGCGCGCTCGGGGACCTCGGGGGCTCGGCCCAGGTCTTCCGCCAGGATGCGCGAGTGGCTCTCCCCGCCCTCGCCGAGGCCGGTCGCCGCTTCGACGTGGTGTACCTCGACCCGCCCTATGCGAGCGACCTCTACGAGCCGCTCCTGGCCGAGGCGGGACACCTCCTCGCCGAGGGTGGAGTGGTGGTGGCCGAGCATTTCCACAAGCGCGCCCTCCCGGAGACAATAGGGCCCTTCGTCCGGACCCGCTCGGTCCGGGTGGGAGACCACCGACTCACGTTCTACCGGGGCCACGATCCGGGGACGCCTCTAGGCTCCGCGAGGAGGCAGGAGTGAACCGACGGCGTGACGCGGTCGCCATCTTCCCGGGCTCCTTCGATCCCATCACCAACGGCCACCTCGACATCGTGACCCGGGGACTCTCGATCTTCCGGGAGGTCCTGATCGCGATCCTGGTGAACCCGGACAAGCGCCCGCTCTTCACGGTGGAGGAGCGGGTCGAGATCATCCGCAAGGTCGTCCGCAGCCGCCGGGTCCGGGTGACCACGTTCTCGGGGCTGCTCGTGGACTACGCCGAGGAGGTGGGGGCCTCGGTGATCATCCGCGGCCTCCGGGCCATATCGGACTTCGAGTACGAGTTCCAGATGGCGCTCATGAACCGGCGCCTGGACCCGCGCATCGAGACCGTCTTCATGATGCCGGCCGAGAGCTACTCCTACGTCTCGTCGCGGCTGGTCAAGGAGGTGTTCCAGCTCGGGGGCCGGGTGACCGACCTCGTCCCTCCGGTCGTGGAGCGGCGGCTGCGCGAGAAGTACGGGACGCGGGCCGGGCGCGCCGCCGGGGAGGCGGTGTGACGACGGCACGGAGGAAGGCCCACCCTGCAGCCCCCCTGGCCCGGCGCGTTCTGCGTCTCGAGGTCTCGCCCACCGTGGCCATGGCCGCCCGGGCCACGGCGCTCAGGAGCCGGGGCGTCTTCGTCTACGACTTCAGCGTGGGCGAGCCCGATCAGGGCACGCCCCGGCACGTGGCCGCGGCGGGAGTGGCGGCCATCGAGGCGGGCCGGACGCGCTACGCGCCCGCACCCGGCCTCCCCGAGCTGCGGGCCGCGGTGGCCGCCCGCTACCGCCAGGACTTCCAGGTGGCCTTCGCCCCGGAGGAAGTCGCGATCACCGTCGGCGGCAAGCAGGCGCTCTACCTCGCCGGCCAGGCTCTCCTCGACGCGGGCGACGAGGTGATCGTGCCGTCGCCGTGCTGGCCGACCTTCACGGAGGCGGTGCGCCTGGCCGGGGGTCGGCCGGTGCTCGTGCCGGCGCGCGAGGCGGACGGCTTCGCGGTGACCGCCCGCCTTCTCGGCAAGGCGGTGGATCCGCGAACGCGGGCGGTGATCCTGAACAGCCCCTGCAATCCCACGGGCGCGGTGGTCGAGCCCGAGGAGCTGCTCGCGATCGGAGGGCTCGCCCGGCGGCGCGGGTTCACCCTCGTCTACGACGACACCTACGCCCAGCTCGCCTTCTCGCGCCCGCGTGACGGGGGGCTGCAGGCGCTGCGCGACCTCCTGGGCGACCGGCTGGTGATCCTGGGGACGGCCTCGAAGAGCTACTGCATGACGGGCTGGCGCATCGGCTGGGTGCTGGGGCCGCGCGCGCTCGTCGACGCCTGCGCCGCCCTGGCTTCGCACAGCACCCAGAGCCCGGCCACGTTCGCGCAGCTCGGGGCGGTGACCGCCCTCAACGGGCCGCAGGAGTTCGTGGGCGAGTTGCTGGCGGAGTACCGCCGGCGCCGCGACTTTGTCCATCCCGCGCTCCTCGCCATCCCGGGCGTGAGCTGCGTGGAGCCGCAGGGCGGCTTCTACGCCTTCCCCAACCTGAGCCGATACCTGGGCCGTGAGATCCCGACCACCCTCGAGCTGGGCCGCCGTCTGCTCGAGGAAAAGCACGTCGCGGTGGTGCCGGGCGAGGGCTTCGGGGCGCCGGGCTACGTGAGGATCTCGTTCGCGCGCCCGCTCGAAGAGCTGCGCGAAGGCATGCGGAGGATCGCGGAGTTCCTGACCGGACAGGGGACACCGGGGAAGGCATGAGCTCCTTCGATCTGGCCCCCGGGGTGGCAGTGGTCCTCTACCTCCACACCCCGCGGGAGAAGCTCTGGGGCGTCCTGCTCTCGCTGGAGCCCGCGGGGATCGTGATCCGCGGAGTGGACCTGGCGGTCTTCGACGACTGGGTGCGCCAGGAACAGCGTGGCGAGGAAGGGATCGGCCTCTCGACCCTCTTCTACCCGATGACGCGGGTGGAGCGCATGGAGCGGGACGAGACGGCCGGCCCCCTCGAGAGCCTGACCGACCGTTTCGAGCGGCAGGTCGGCCGGAGCGTATTCGAGGTGATGGGGCTGAAGTAGGAAGGTGCGCTCTAGGAGCAACGGGCGGCGCGCGAAGCGGGATTCACTCCCCCGAAGCGCGCGGGGGATCTGGGGGGTGCGACTACAGCACCCCCCAGCTCAATTCAGTTCCCGAAAAACGCGCCGTTGAGGGGGCCGATGGGAGCCAGGAACGTCGGCGCGAACAGGAACAGGTCGCCGTTCTCCCCGATCCGCCTGCGGTAGCCAACCGTCACCCCGCCCCGCCGGTATCCGTAGCCGTGGTTCCAGAAGGGCGCGTAGCCATAAGGCGTGGTCTGCCGCGAGCGGTAGAAGCCCGCGATCGGGTAGCGGGCGTCCGAGGCGAGCCCGAAGTACTCGCCCTGGCGCGAGCGGTAGAAGGAGGCGATGTCGTAGGGGTTCTCGAGGACCTTGATCTTGCGGACCGGCTGGGGCCGGACCTCCTCGTCCTCCGCCTCCTGCGCCCGGGCGACGCCTCCGGCCAGGCTCAGGACCAGAACCGCGAACGCCAGCTTCTTCAGCATGTTTCTCCCTTCCCTCGCAAGGCTATACGGACCGCGGCCGGCGGGGGCTGTGACCATTGTTACAGGCCCCGGTTTCCCCGGCAAGGTGTTTTTCCGCTAACCTGAAGCACGTGGGACGGATATACCTCGACCACCACGCGACCACGCCGGTCGACCCGGCGGTGGTGGCGGCCATGCTGCCGTACTTCACGGAGCACTTCGGCAATCCCTCCGGCCGGTCGCACGCCTTCGCGGCAGAGGCGCACCGGGCGGTTGAGGAGGCCCGCGCGCGCCTGGCCGCCCTGATCGGGGCCCAACCCGAGGACCTCGTCTTCACCTCCGGGGCGACCGAGGCCGACAACCTCGCGCTGCGCGGCACGGCCCGGTCCCTCGCCTCCCGCGGGAAGCACATCGTGACCAGCGTCCTCGAGCACCCGGCCGTCCTCGAGCCCGGCCGCACCCTGGAGCGGGAGGGGTTTGCAGTCTCGCGGGTCGAAGTCGGCGCGGAAGGTATCATCGATCCCGACGACGTGCGCAAGGCGCTCCGCCCCGACACCGTCCTCGTCTCCCTCATGGCCGCGAACAACGAGATCGGCACCCTGCAGCCGGTGGCCGAAGTGGGGGCGCTCTGCCGCCAGCGCGGGATCGTGTTCCACACAGACGCGGTTCAAGCCGTGGGTCGCGTTCCGGTTTCCACGGACGGGTGGTGCGCGGACCTGATGAGTCTCTCGGCCCACAAGATGTACGGTCCGAAGGGCATCGGGGCCCTGTACGTACGCCGCGGCCGGCGTCCGCCACTCCGATTGACGCCACAGATGGAGGGCGGCGGCCAGGAGCGGGGCCTGCGGTCGGGAACACCGAACGTCCCCGGGATCGTCGGCTTCGGGGAGGCAGCCCGGCGGGCCGCCGAGGCCCTCGCGGCCGGGGAAGCGGAGCGCATCCGTGGCCTGCGCGACCGGTTGCTGGCGGCGCTGCGCGCGCAGATCGACGGCGTCCTCGTGAACGGCGCCCTGGAACGGCGCCTCCCCGGCAACCTGAACGTCTCGATCGACGGGATTTCCGCCGAGACCCTCCTTCTTTCTCTGGGCGACGACATCGCACTCTCCTCCGGCGCGGCATGCGCGGAGGCCGGAGGCAAGGGCTCGCACGTCCTGCGCGCGCTCGGGCTGTCCGACGCGCGCGTCTACTCCGCGATCCGGGTCGGAATCGGACGCTACAATACCGAGGGGGAGATCGACGAAGCCGCGCGACGGCTTGCGCACGCGGTCGTCGCCGCTCGAAGCAGCTCCGCTCACCTGCGCACGTGACGCGACGCCCGGCCCGTGCGTGAAAGTCGACGCGTCGCAACTCGCAGTTCCAATCACGCAAATCGCGTGCCTCCGTCACGCTGCTGTCACAGAGTGCACATTGCTCCAAGATTCCATGAGTCAAAGACTTAACGAGTGGGTCGACCGAGCTTTCCACAGGGTTTTCCACAGAATCTGTGGAAGCCCGCGGACTCCACTCGCGTGCTGAAAAAAGAACGGCTCTTCACGCCCGGGCCCACGCCGCTGCACCCGCGCGTGCAGGAAGCGCTGTCACGCCCCATCCCGCACCACCGCAGCGAGGAGTTCCGCCGGACGTTCCGCGAATGCCGTGCCGGACTGCAGAAGTTCCTGAAGACCCCGTACGACGTCCTGATCCTCTCGTGCTCCGGCTCGGGCGCGATGGAGGCGGCGGTGGTGAACACGGTCGCACTCGGGGAGCCCATGCTCGCCCTCGTGGCCGGCCACTTCGGCCAGCGGTGGGCCGAGATCGGGAAGGCGCACGGACGGGACGTGCGGGTGCTGGAAGCGGCCTGGGGCGCAGCGGTCTCGCCTGAGGAGGTGGCGCGGGCCCTCGACGGCGATCCGGCCATCCGCGCCGTCTTCGTTCAGCTCTCCGAGTCCTCGACCGGGGCCCGGCACGACATCGAGGCCCTCGCGGGGGTCACCCGCGATCGGCCGGGGACGCTGCTGGTGGTGGACGCGATCTCGGGAGCGGGGGCGATGCCCCTTCGGACCGAGGCCTGGGCTGTCGACCTCGTGGTGGTGGGCAGCCAGAAGGCGCTCTCCCTCCCGCCGGGCCTCGCCTTCCTGGGGGTCAGTCCGAAAGCGTGGGGCCAGATCGAACGCTGCGCCTCGCCACGCTTCTACTTCGACCTCCTGCGCGAGCGGAAGGGCCAGGCCGACGGCAGCTCGGCCTTCACCCCCGGCATCGCCCACGTGGTGGCGCTGCGGGCCGCCCTCCAGGTCGTGGACGACCTCGGCGGGGTGGACGAGCTCGTGGCCAACGCGGCCCTGCTCGCCGCCATGACCCGAGCCGCCGCCCGGGCCCTCGGCCTCCCCCTCCTCTCACCCCGCCACGCGGGCGATGCCCTCACCGCCCTTCGGCCGCCCGATGGGATCGAAGCGGGCGCGATCGTCAAGGCCCTCAAGGCCGACTTCGCCGCGACCGTGGCGGGAGGCCAGGGTCCTCTCACCGGGAAGATCTTCCGCATTGCCCACCTCGGCTACTACGACGCGATCGACATCCTGGGCCTGCTCGGCGGGCTCGAAGTCGTCCTCGCGCGGCTCGGGCATCGCTTCGCCCCCGGCGCGGGACTGGCCGCGGCCCAGGAGGTGGTTCGGAGCCGAATCGAGGGATAATCGCCGTTCTCGCCGAGCGGCCTGGGAGCCGCCGAGGTTTTGAGTTGAGCTACAAGGTGCTGGTCCTCGAAGGAATCACCGACCGCGGCCTCCAGGTCCTGCGCTCCGAGGGATGGTCCATCGACATCCAGAAGGCGGTTCCCCCGGCCGAGCTGTGCAAGATCGTCGCCCCCTACCACGCGATCACGATCCGCAGCGGCAGCCAGATCACCGCGGAGGTGCTCGAGGCGGCGAAGAGCCTCAAGGTCATCGGCCGCCCGGGGGTGGGGGTCGACAACGTGGACCTGGCCGCGGCCACCCGCCGCGGGGTGATCGTGATGAACTCGCCGGGGGGCAACCTCGTGTCCACGGCCGAGCTGGCCCTGGCCCTGCTCCTGTCCCTCGCCCGCAACATCCCCGCCGCCGACGCCTCGATCAAGTCCGAGAAGTGGGACCGCAAGTCGTTCGCGGGGGTCGAGCTGCAGGGCAAGCGCCTCGGCGTGATCGGCCTCGGGCGCATCGGGCGTGAGGTGGCGGTGCGATGCCGGGCCTTCGGCATGGAGGTCGAGGCCTTCGACCCGTTCGTCGCCCCCGCGGTGGCCGAGGCCCTCCACGTCAAGCTCCGCACCTTCGACGAGATCCTTCAGGGCTGCGACTTCCTGACCCTCCACACCACCCTTACCCAGGAGAGCCGTCACCTCCTGGGCAAGGAGGCGTTCGCGAAGGTCAAGCCCGGGGTGCGCATCGTGAACGCGGCCCGCGGCGAGCTGATCGACGAGCAGGCGCTCCTCCTCGCCCTGGAGAGCGGCCGGGTGGCGGGGGCCGCCCTCGACGTCCACGCGAGCGAGCCCCCCAAGGACTGGCGCCTGGCCCGGCACCCGCGGGTGGTGGCCACTCCCCACATCGGAGCCGCCACCGCCGAGGCCCAGGAGCGCGTGGGGACGGACATCGCGATCCAGGTGCGGGACTACCTGAAGGGAGGGGTGATCCAGCAGGCGGTGAACTTCTTCTCCCTCTCGGGCGACCTCTACGACCAGGTGCGGCCGGCCATGGACCTCGCGGAGCGGCTGGGCCTCTTCCTGGGCCAGGTCTGCCGCGGCTCCCTGGAGCGCATCGAGCTCGGCGTCTACGGCGACCTGCGCGAGGTGGACCTGAAGCCGATCCTCTCCGCGGCCGTGAACGGCATCCTGCGTCCGGTGATGGCGGAGGGGGTGACGATCGTCAACGCCCTCTCCATCGCCAAGGACCGCGGGATCGAGATCCTGGAGTCCACCTCCTCGGCCAGCGTGGCCTTCGCGAACCTGGTGGCCCTGCGCCTCAAGACCGCACAGGACGACCTGTCGGTGGCGGGGACGCTGTTTGGCCGGAACCACATGCGCCTGGTCGACGTGGACGGGGTGGAGGTGGACACCATCCCCCAGGGCAACATCCTGCTCGTGAAGAACGAGGACACCCCGGGCATCGTGGGGAAGGTGGGCACGCTCCTCGGCAAGCACGGGATCAACATCGCCCGCATGGGCCTCGGCCGGAAGCCGGGGAGCGGGCGGGCGGTCATGCTGATCGAGATCGACAACGAGGCTCCTCCCGCCGTCCTCGAGGAGCTGCCCCGGATCCCGGGCGTGCGCGAGGCGCGCTTCCTGAAGCTGGGGTAGGGCCTGGCTCAGGGAACCGATTCACTTCGAGGACCTCGCGATCGAACCCGACCCCGGGCTTGCAGGAAAAGAACTCGTCCGGCTGGTTGGCGAGCACCGAGAGGACCCGCAGGGAGCCCCGCCTCTCGATCTCGTCGAGGTCCAGGGCAGACGAAGGACGCCCCCTTTTTGTGACAGCGTGACGTGATTTCCTGGGAGGCCGTGCCTTTTCTGGTTACACCGGCCGACTGGACGGAGTCCAACCACTCGAACGGCCTCGGACCCGGGCAGACCGCCCCGCCGGCCAGGAGGCAAGTGATGCGGGACTTCGACGTCCAGACGATCGAAATCGAGGCGCCCTTCGACGTGGTCTTCCACTACCTCGCCGATCCGGGTACGCTGCCGGAGTGGACTCATGCCTTCCGCTCGGTGTCGGCCGGCCGGGCAACCCTTGCCACCCCAAGCGGCTCGGTCGAGGTCGGGCTGGAGGTGAGGGCAGTGCGGGCTGCAGGGACGATCGACTGGTTCATGACCTTCCCGGACGGCACTCTCGGCACGGCGTTCTCACGCGTCATGCCGATCAGGGCGGATCGCACGCTCTACAGCTTCGTGCTTCTCGCCCCCCCGGTGCCTCTCGAGCAGCTCGAAGGCGCGCTCGCCGAGCAGGTGAAGACCCTCCAGGGGGAGCTGGCGACCCTGAAGAGGAGATTGACCCACGCTGAAGCGGGGCGTCGTGGCCGGCCGGAGTGAGATGGACCCGCTCGAGGAGGTGGTCCGCAAGGCGCGGGGGGGAGACCGTGAGTCGCTGGAGCGCCTCGTCTCCGCGATCCAGGGGCGCATCTACGGCCTGGCCTTGCGGATGCTCTGGCACCCCGAGGACGCCCGGGATGCCACCCAGGAGATCCTGATTCGCATCATCACCCGGCTGGGCACGTTTCGCGGAGCGAGCGCGTTCATGACCTGGGCCCATCGGGTGGCGGCGAACTACCTGCTGACCGCGCGGAAGAGCCGCCTCGAAGAGCAGGGGTATACCTTCCGGCGCTTCGGCGAGGAGCTCGAGCAGGACCTGACCGACGAGCCCGGCCCCCAGGTCACGGCGGAGCCGGCGCTCCTGCTCGAAGAGGTGAAGGTCGGCTGCACGCTTGGCATGCTGACGTGCCTCGACCGGCCGCACCGCCTGGCGTACATCCTGGGGGAGATCCTCGAGATGGAAGGAGACGAAGCGGCCCGGGTCCTGGGCATCCGACCGGCCGCCTTCCGCAAACGGCTTTCGCGGGCCCGCGGAGCGATCGTGGCGTTTACCCGGGCGAAGTGCGGACTCGTGAGTCCTGAGCGCCGGTGCCGGTGCCGCCGCCGCGTCGCCCATGCCGTTCGTCTCGGACGCGTGAACCCGCGGCACCTCCTCTTTGCTTCGGACGCCGAGGGTGCCCGGCGCTTTCCCGCGGTCCTGGCCGAGATCCGCAGGCTCGAGGATGTCCGGAGGGCCGCGGCCCTCTACCGGTCCCATCCGCAGTTCGCCGCGCCGGCCGACTTCGCGAAGGAGGTTCGCAAACTCCTGGACGCGCGGACTGCCGTCTGAGGCTTGGGCGGCGGGCGCCGGCGGTCGTTCACCCTCCCCCCTTCTCCCGCGGACGAAGGGGAGAGGCCTGTCGCGAGCGGCTCAGGGTACGGCGGCGATGCTCGTGTTGCCTTCGAACACGTTCTGGCCGGGTGACACCTCGTTGATGGCCTCCTGGAAGAAGGCGATGGCATTCTCCCGGAAGATGTTCCCCACCGTGCCCGAGCTGGTCTGGATGCCGAGGTTGAAGCGGGAGGCGAGGTTGTTGTAGACGAGATCGCCGCTCGGGCCGTCCGGAGTGCCCAGGCCGTCGGGGTTGTAGCAGATCGCGAGCTGACCGTTGCTGCCGCCCGTGAGCGTGTTGTTGGCGATGCGGTTCCCGCCGCTGCCGCCGCCTCGGACGAAGATGCCGAGGAACGTACGCGAAACGACGTTGTGCTCGACGATGACCGCCCGGGAGTTGAAGATCAGGATGCCCACCTCGCCGGGTGGCGGCCCGCCCAGGTCTTCACCGTCGATCTGCAGGTTCTCCACCCGGACGTTGCTGGAGGCCGAGACCTGGACGCCGGTCCCGAAAGCGCCGAGGGTTCCCCCATGAATGCGGACGCTCGAGGCGCCCTCCACCTGTACGCCGACCCCCTGCTTGCCGCCGGGTCCGGTCAGGGTGTTGCCCGCCAGGTTGAGGGTGACGTCGCTGGCGGTGATCAGGATCGCCGTGCCCGGTTCGGTCAGGGTGAACCCGCGCACCAGGACGTACGAACCCGGCTGGGTGATGACCGTCTTGGCTTGTATCGGTCGGGGCCGCGATGGCGCATCGGCGAAGACGGGTCCGGCGGCGAGGGCCGCGGTGACGACCAGGGTGAGCGTCAGAGCCCGTCGATGCCGGTGACCGAGCAGAGATTTCACTTGATCCTCCATGGCGTAGTGAGCGTGTGCGAAGACGAGGCGAGACAGGTCCTGGACCTGGCGCCGCCAGTCCTGTGTGCCTCTCTGGCTGTAACAATCGCAAGCGCACCAAAGTTCCCGGGCGAGGCCGGAATAGAAGGAGGAGGTCCTTCGTTGTGAACGGCCAGGAGCCGTGTGGCTCCGAGGATTCGGGTGGTGCGGCCGGAGCCAGGCCGGTGGGGGATGCAGGAGACTAGGAGTCGGGCGGAGTTCGAGGCCGTCTGCGTCCCGCTCATGCGGATGCTGTACGGCACGGCCGTGCGCCTCACCCGCCACCCCGAGGACGCCCGCGACCTCGTGCAGGAAACCTACCTTCGGGCCTATCGCACGTTCGGAACGTTCCGGCCGGGAACCAACGCGAAGGCCTGGCTGTTCACCATCTTGTATTCCGTGTTCGTGAACCGCTACCGCAAGGAGCGCCGCGTTCCCGAAAGCGTGCCCCTCGACGAAGTCGACGAGAGATTCCTGGCCGCGCCCGGCTCCGAGGCACCGGAGGGGGATTCCGTCGCCTCGGAGCGATTGGAGGCCGCGCTCCGGGCCTTGCCGGAAGCGTTCCGAGCCGCGATCCTCCTGGTCGACGTCGAAGGCCTGACCTACGAAGAGGCCTCGTCGGCGCTGTCGTGTCCCATCGGGACCCTGCGATCGCGCCTCGCCCGCGGCCGGAGGGCGCTGATCGATCGGCTCAGGCCCGGCCCTGGCTCCGCGGCCGGTGCCGCCCGTACCGGGGAGGTCGACGGTGGGGAGTGAGAAGAGGCACCTGCGCGAGGACGAGATCCAGGAAGCGCTCGACCGCCGTCTGTCTCCGGAGCCAATGGCGGCGTTCGAGGAGCACATCCGCGAATGCCCGGAGTGCCGTGCCTCCTGCGAGGCCTTCGCCTGGGCGAAGGATCGGGCCGCGCGCGCGCCCCGCTTGAGCCTGCCGGAAGGTCTCGCGGACCGCATCGCGCGGACCCTGGACGAGGAAGACGCCCGGCGGCCGGCTCCGGTTCGACGGCCTCGTCGCCGCGCATTGGCGGTTGCCCTCGCGGCCGGGCTCGCCGCGGTGCTCGTCCTGGTGGTTCTCCTCGCTGGCCGCCGTGATCCGGTGGCGGCGGTGGCCCGGGACCACGCGGACCTTCGCAGCGGGCGGCTCCCCCTGGCTCTCCGCACGGCGGACGTGAAGCAATTGGAGGCGCACTTCGCTCGGGCTGGGCTCGGCTTTCCCGTCCGCGTATTCGATCTGGGGATGATGAGATACGAGCTCGGGGGGGGAACGGTCCGCTCGGTCGTGGGGCGGCCCGGCGCTCTCTTCGTCTACCGCGGCCCCGACCGGGCCGACTTGATCTGTGAGATGTATCCAGGTTCCCTGGCCGACCTACCGGCGGAGGGAGAAGCCCACGACCACGAGGGCATCCGCTTCGTCGTCTACCAGCGTGACGGACTGACGCTGGTCTTCTGGCCGGAGGGAAGCGTCCTCTGCGTGCTGGCCGGGGAGGGCGGGACCGACGTCGTCCTGCCGCTGGCCTTCGCCAAGGCCGCTCGGGCCGCCGCGGGTGCGTCGGTCACCACGAGCGGGAGTTCCTCGGGGTAGCTCAGGGGCTGACCTTGCCGCCCTCCGCGCTCGTCTTGCGCTGCAGTCCCTCGGGCACGCGCTCCCGGTCCAGCGGGATGAGCTTGCAGACCTGGTATTCGAGGGATCCGGTGATCTCGATCTTCGGGTCCGGCGCCTCGAGGGTCTTTCCCAGGTCGCGCCCGCCGGCGAGCGTCACGTCCTGCAGCACGCGGAAGCGACCCTCGAACACCGGCACCGCTTCCTTGAGCGGGACGAAGGCGAACGGCTTCGACGGGGGGAACACCGGGTCGTGGGGCCGTCATCAGAGGGTGGGCATCCAGCTTCAGGCCCAGCGGCCGATAGCCGGAGGGTGAACGTGCTGGTCTGCGCCTCGGTGCCTTGGGCCGGGTTCTTGCCGTCGAGGGCCAGGAGGCTGGCCGCCGTCCGCCTCTCGATGTACGTCTTCTCGAAGGACTTCGAGCGCACGACCCCGTTCGCGTCCGCCACGAACGTCCCCGGATAGGGTACCCCCCGGGCCCGCGGGTCTCAGGCCATGTGGGCGACGACCGCGTCGCCGAAGGCGCTGCACGACACCTCCTTCGCGCCCTCCATGAGCCGGGCGAAGTCGTAGGTGACGGTCTTGCCGGCGATCGCGCCGTCCATGCCCTTCAGGATCAGGTCGGCGGCTTCCGCCCAGCCCAGGTAGCGCAGCATCATCTCGCCGGAGAGGACCACCGAGCCCGGGTTCACCTTGTCCTGGTTCGCGTACTTGGGGGCCGTACCGTGGGTGGCCTCGAAGACCGCGTGGCCGGTGTCGTAGTTGATGTTGCCGCCGGGGGCGATGCCGATGCCGCCCACCTGGGCGGCCAGGGCGTCCGAGAGGTAGTCGCCGTTCAGGTTCAGGGTGGCGATCACGTCGAAGTCGCGCGGGCGGGTCAGGACCTGCTGCAGCGTGATGTCGGCGATCGCGTCCTTGACCAGCAGCTTGCCCACGTTCTCCTTGTCGGCGGTGGCGGCGGCTTCCGGGCCCTTGTCGGCCTTCACCCGGTCCGAGCGCTCCCAGCTCCAGGTCTCCTTCGCGAACTCGCCGTCCGCCAGGGCGTAGCCCCACTTGCGGAAGGCTCCCTCGGTGAACTTCATGATGTTGCCCTTGTGCACGAGGGTCACGCTCTTGCGCCGGTTGGCGAGGGCGTAGCGGATGGCGGCCCGCACCAGCCGCTCCGTTCCCTCTTTCGAGACCGGCTTCAATCCGATCCCCGAGGTCTCGGGGAAGCGGACCTTCTTGTAGGCCTGCGGGAAGGCCTCCTTGAGGAAGGCCAGCATCTTCCTGGCCTCCGCGGAGCCGCTCTCGAACTCGATTCCCGCGTAGATGTCCTCGGTGTTCTCCCGGAAGATCACCATGTTGACCTGCTCCGGGTGGCGCACCGGCGAGGGGACGCCCTTGAACCACCGCACCGGCCGCAGGCAGACGTAGAGGTCGAGGAGCTGGCGCAGGGCCACGTTCAGCGAGCGGATGCCGCCCCCCACGGGCGTGGTCAGGGGCCCCTTGATCCCGACCCGGAACTCGCGAAAGGCCTCCACGGTCTCGTCGGGGAGCCAGGAGCCGAGCTTGTCGTGCGATTTCTGGCCCGCGTAGACCTCCATCCACTGGATCTTCCGGCGTCCGCCATAGGCCCTCTGCACGGCGGCGTCGAGCACGCGGACGCTGGCCCGCCAGATGTCGGGGCCGGTCCCGTCGCCCTCGATGAACGGGAGGATCGGCTGGTCGGGGACGTGGAGCTTCCCGTCCGTGATCTCGATCTTGCCGCCCGCCGCCGGGACCTTCGCGTGCTCGTACGCCATGGTGCCAACCTCCGTCGCCGCCCCATTCTAGTTGAACTGGCGTGGGCCCCTCGTGCCGCAAGGTAGAATCCCTTGACGCGGAGCCTGACGTGCAGCAGCCCTCCCTCCCCCTTACGTGGGGGAGGATAGGAGGGGGGGTCGATGAACAACGGAGGGTCGATGAAAGGATTGCCATCATGAACAGAAAAGTCACGGTCGTGGGAGCGGGCAACGTGGGCGCCACCCTGGCCCAGCGCCTCGTGGACCGGGAGCTGGCGGACGTGGTCCTCATCGACATCGTGGAGGGGATGCCCCAGGGCAAGGGCCTCGACATCATGGAGGCGACGCCCGTTGAGGGCTCCGACTCCCGGGTGATCGGGACCAACGACTATCGGGATACCGCGGGCTCCGACGTCGTGGTCATCACCGCCGGCATCGCCCGGAAACCCGGGATGAGCCGCGACGACCTCCTGAACACCAACTACAAGATCGTCAAGGAGTGCACGGAGAGCGCGATCAAGCACTCGCCGGACTGCATCCTGATCGTGGTCTCGAACCCCCTGGACGCGATGTGCCAGGTCGCCTACAAGGTGTCGGGCTTCCCGAAGCACCGGGTCTTCGGGATGGCGGGCATCCTCGACAGCGCCCGCATGCGCACCTTCATCGCCCTGGAGCTGGGGGTGTCCGTGGAGAACACCCACGCCTTCGTTCTGGGGGGCCACGGCGACACCATGGTGCCGTTGCCCCGCTATTCGACGGTGTCGGGGATCCCCATCACCGAGCTGCTGCCCCCGGAGAAGGTGGACGCGATCGTGAAGCGCACCGCGAACGGCGGGGCGGAGATCGTCTCGTTCCTCAAGACGGGCTCCGCCTACTACGCGCCGTCCTCCTCGACCGCCGAGATGGTGGACGCGGTGCTGAAGGACAAGCACAAGGTGCTGCCCTGCTGCTGCTACCTGGAGGGCGAGTTCGGCATCAAGGGGCTCTACGTAGGCGTCCCCGCCCAGCTCGGGGCGAAGGGAGTGGAGAAGATCTGGGAGATCAAGCTGACGGGGAGCGAGCAGGCGGCCCTCCACAAGTCGTCGGCCGCGGTCAAGGAGCTGGTGGACGTCCTGAAGCTGTGAGGCCGGCTTCCTGACCGACCTCCCGCCCTCCCGCTTCGCCCTGTCCGCCTGGCTCTTCCAGCGCCTGCTCGGCCTGACGTACCTCGTCGCCTTCGCGTCCCTGGCCCCTCAGGTCGTGGGGCTGGTCGGGTCCGAGGGCATCGCCCCCGCGGCCCCCGCCCTCGAGCGGATCGCCGGAGCTATTGGCCTCGAGCGCTTCCACCTCGTGCCGACGCTGCTCTGGCTCGACGCCTCCGACGGCGCGATGCGCGTGCTCTGCTGGTCGGGGGTGGCGCTCGCGCTGCTCGTGATCCTCGACGTGGCGCCCGCTCTCTGCCTCGGCCTGCTCTGGGCCGCCTATCTGTCCCTGGTGACGGTCGGCCAGGACTTCCTCGCCTTCCAGTGGGACAGCCTGCTGCTCGAGACCGGCTTGCTGGCCGTGTTCCTCGCCCCCTGGCGGCTCCGGCCGCGGCTCCGGCAGCCGAGCGAGCCGCCGGCCCTCTTCCGCTGGCTGCTGTGGTTCCTGCTCTTCCGCCTCATGCTCTCGTCGGGCCTCGTCAAGCTGCTTTCCGGGGACCCGACCTGGCGCGACCTCACCGCCCTGACCTTCCACTACGAGACCCAGCCGCTGCCCCCCTGGACCGCCTGGTACGCGCATCAGCTCCCCGCCTGGTTCCACAGGCTCTCGGTGGCGATCATGTTTGCCATCGAGCTGCTCGTCCCGTTCCTGATCGCGGCTCCCCGGCGTTTGCGCCACGCGGGGAGCGTCCTCCTGATCGCCTTCCAGGTCCTGATCGTCGCCACCGGGAACTACGCGTTCTTCAACCTGCTTGCCATCGCCCTCTGCCTTTTCCTGTTCGACGATGCGGTGCTCGCGCCAAGGCTGAGGTGGCTTGCCCCGGAGCCGGGGGAGCGTGCCCACCCGCCGCGCTGGCTGGCCTGGCCGGTGGCGGGGCTCGTAGCGATCCTCGGCCTGACGCTCCTGGCCGGGCTCGCCGACCGGCGCGTCTGGCGCGCGGGACCGGTCCGATGGGCCTTCGCAGGGACCGGTCCCTTCCACCTCGTGAACTCCTATGGGCTGTTCGCGGTGATGACCACCACCCGGCCCGAGATCGTCGTGCAGGGGAGCGCGGACGGCGAGACCTGGCGCGACTACGCGTTCCCCTGGAAGCCGGGCGATCCCGCGCGGCGTCCCGGCTTCGTGGCCCCGCACCAACCGCGCCTCGACTGGCAGATGTGGTTCGCGGCCCTCGGGGACTGCCAAAGCAGCCCGTGGCTCCTGGGCCTTTTCCGGCGCCTGCTCGAAGGCTCGCCGCCGGTCCGCGGCCTCCTGGCCGGAGACCCGTTCCCGGAAGGGCCTCCGCGCTACGTGCGGGCGCTCGTGACCGACTACAGGTTCACCGACCTCGCGGAGCGCGCCAAGAGCGGCCGCTGGTGGAGGCGGGGCGAGGCCCGGCTCTTCTGTCCGGCCGTGTCGCGGGAGTAAGATGAGCGCTTAATGCGCCACCGCACCGACGACCTGCGCATCCAGAGCCTGCGGCCCCTGCTGCCGCCGGCCATCCTCATGGAGGAGATCCCCCTCGACGAGCCGGGGACCGCCTTCGTGGCGGAGGCGCGGAACGCGGTGGCGGGTGTCCTGCACGGCCAGGACGACCGGCTGCTGGTGGTCGTGGGGCCGTGCTCGATCCACGACCCGCACGCGGCCCTCGACTACGCTCGCCGCCTTCGCACGCAGGCGGACGCCCTTCGTGAGGACCTGCTGGTCGTGATGCGCGTCTACTTCGAGAAGCCGCGCAGCACGGTGGGCTGGAAGGGGCTCATCAACGACCCGCACCTGGACGGGAGCTTCGCGATCAACGAGGGCCTGCGCCTGGCCCGCCGGCTGCTGGTGGACCTGACTGCGCTGGGCGTCCCCGCGGGGACCGAGTTCCTGGACCCGATCACTCCGCAGTTCCTGGCCGACCTCGTCTCCTGGGGAGCCATCGGGGCCCGGACCTCGGAGAGCCAGGTCCATCGCGAGCTGGCCTCGGGCCTCTCCATGCCGGTGGGCTTCAAGAACGCCACCGACGGCAACCTGCAGGTGGCGATCGACGCCGTGCGCTCCAGCATGCACCCCCACCATTTCCTGAGCGTGACCAAGCAGGGCCTGGCCGCGATCGTGGCCACCATGGGCAACCGCGACTGCCACGTGATCCTGCGCGGGGGCGCCCGGGGCCCGAACTACGGCGCGGCCGAGGTGGAGTCGGCCACCGCCTCCCTCACGGGCGTGGGCCTCGCCCCGCGGCTCATGATCGACTGCAGCCACGCGAACAGCGGCAAGGACCACGTGCGGCAGGCCGAGGTGGCGCGCGACGTGGCCCGCCAGGTGCGCGAAGGCTCGGCCGGGGTCTTCGGGGTGATGATGGAGAGCTTCCTGGTCGACGGCCGGCAAGACCACGAGGGCCGGCGCGAGCTGGTCTACGGCCAGAGCATCACCGACGCCTGCATGGCCTGGGATCGGACGGAGCCGCTGCTCCAGGAGCTGGCCGAGGCCTCGCGCCGCCGGCGCCAGCGCCTGGCCGACACGGCCTAGGGATCTTGGGACCGCACGCGCCCGCGACCGCGGGGGCGGCCAGTAACTGCCGCGGGCGTGCGATCTTGAGCCTGCCCTGGGTCCGGGATGTGATCCGACTACCCCGGGGTCACTACGATCGAGTAGGCGTCGCCGGACCGCACGGTCGGAAAGCGGACGACGAAACGCCTCCCTTGCACAGGCAGTTGTGTCGTCACGGCGGGGTCGGGGTTCTGCGCCGTTCTGCTGATGGTCGACCCGCCGATACCCGGTATTCGCTCGACCGTCAGGCTCACTTGACCGTCGGAGCGATGAGGGTAACCGGTCAAGACGACATCCAGCGGCGTCGCGTCGACGAATCCAAAGTTCCCCACCAGGATTCGGATTTCGTTCGTCGCACTTCCCATGGCCGCCGCGACGGCGGCGACGCCTGACAAATGCCTGTTGGCGAGGTCAAGGTCGACGAATGGAGACACTACGAGCCAATTCCCACTCTGAGCCATCCGTGCATAGCGCTCGTGCACCCAATAGATGGGTTGGGTTGCCTGGTAGGTGTCGTCGAGGAGGCCGTCGAAGCCGGCCCAACAGGTACTGAACTTCGGGCCCCCCACCACCTGGACGTCCCAGCAGGCGCGGTTGGCCTGCTGGATGTCGGCGACCTGGAAGTAGTGCAGCCACGCGACCTGCCGCCCCGGAAGCTGCGTGAACTGCCCCGACTCGTATTCATTGATGTGGAGCTCGGGGCAGGACGTGCCGCACGCCGCCGTACGCGCCGCGGCGGCGTGGTCTACCACCTGCCCTGGATGGGCGCCGAACTCATGCCATGAGATCGCGTCGGCGCTTCCGCCGCGTTGCCGAAGCTTGTTGACGAACTCGACCAGGCGATTGTCGTCCTTTTCGCTGAAGAGGGCGTACGACGGCGCGACGATCTTTGCTTGAGGGTAGCGCGCGCGGATCGCGCTCTCCGCATCGAGATAAAGCGTTACGAGATCGTCCGGGTAGGCGATGCCGATGACCTGGAGATCCGGCTCGCCGAAGACGTCATACCAGTCAAACCGAGGCGCCATGGCGAGGAATCGTGGGAGGAATGCTCGCCAGGCGGCTTGAAAGTCGGCGAAGTTGGCGAAATGCACCGCGTCCGAAGTTGGGCATGCCGCCGACCCTACGCAGATCCGCGACGAAGAATTGCGGCCCTGGAACATCAGAAACGAGTCCTGGACGTTCCACACGATCCTCGTGCCAACGACGAGCGGAAACTGCCCGTCGGTCACGACGTAGCCAAGCACGTCGTTCGGTTGGTTGCTCATCCGCCAGACCTTCGGCTGAAGCGCTCGAAGGAGCGGGGTCGGGTTCGTGCTCCCGATCTGATTGCGGGTAAGCCCGTGAACCAATCCCCAGGAGAGAGTCGTTGGCTGCGTTTCACCGGCGTGGATCGTGACCTCCGCGGGCGCGGCTGGCCCCGCGTTCGTCGCGCCGGTTGAGATGATCTCCCTTGGGGCCCCGCATGCTGCGGCCAACAACAGCATCCAACTGCAGTGACGGCTCATGGCTGGCTCCTTGCACCATCCTCAGGGGCAGCTCTCGCCGGCCAGGAACCAGCAGCGGGTCATGGGAGACTCTTTGAAGAAGCGCAGGAGCAGCGTCCCCACCTTGGTCTCTCCCGAGCGGGAAGGGTGCGTGCCGTCGCCATCGAAGTCGCCGCGCTCCCAGAGGAGCCCGTCGGAGCGGGCCGTGAGGCCATCGGCCCACAAGTAGGGACCCCAGCCGATCCAGGGCGCGACAGCGTCGCCCAAGTCTCCGGCCCGGCCGTCCACCCGGCCGGTCCGCCGCTGCTGGACCTGCGCCTCGACCAGCCACTTCACCGCCAGGCCCGACTCGTAGGCGTAGGGCTCGGGGTTGAGGCTGGTGCTGGCCCAGCCTGCGTAGATGCGGCTCGAGACGAGGGCCTGCTGCAGGTTCGGATAGCGGATCTTGAGCGCCCGGACGATGTTGCCCATTTGGGCGAGGAGCGCGTATGCGTCGGCTCGGTCTGCGGGGAGCGGGACGGTCGGTCCGGGGTTCGCGACCTTCACCCAGGCGATCTGGACCTGCTGCTCGGACAGCCCGGTGGGAGCCAGCCGCGTGTCGCGGATGCGGTCGTAATCGGCTCTCCCGGGCGAGTCCCAGAAGCCGGCGGACTTGCCGCCCATGGCGCCGTTGACGATCGCCAGCGTGGTCTTGTTGACGACGGTGTCGGCGGCCGCCTGGCCCATGAACGTCCACGGGTCGCAGGGGAGCGCGGAGCCTTGGGAGCAGAACTCCTGGGTCGTGTTGGACATGCCGATGGAGAGGAGGACGTACTGGCCGCGGCGGCTGGGTCGCCCCTGCACGTCCAGGGGCTCGATGGCCACGGCCCGCCGCTGCCCCGCGCTGAAGTGATCGAACGGGACCTCGTTGCTCCCCCCGGGATAGAGGCCTCCGGCGAAGCCCACGTAGGTCTGCGCGCCCATGTCGCTGAGGGCGATCCGCTGCGCCGCGGACGGGCGGGGGCTCCCGAGGGGCGCTTCCTGGGGGCCCGCGCCCCCCCCACAGCCGACTCCGAGGACCGGGAGCGTGGCGAGAAGCACCACGCCTCGAGGACGGAGGCCCATCATCGCCGCACTCCTCTCGAGCCGTTGGACACGCGGGCCGCCTTCGGGGTTGAAAACGCGTCTTGCCTGGTCTCAGGGACTCGACGACGACGTGCCGCCGCCGTTTCTCTCCCCGTCGGCCGCCGAGCTTCCGCTTGACTCGTTTAGCGTCCGTCAGCTCTTCCTTCTCGACAGCTCCAGGCCCTGCGGGCCGGCCGCCGTCCGGCCCTCGAGGAACGCCCGGTAGTCCTCTTCCGTGTCGAGATCGGTGGGGCTCGGTGCCTCGATCTGCGCGGCCTCCTCCCAGTGGCGGCGCAGCACCTCGCGCGCGCCCACGTCGCCCGTGAGGGCCAGCAGCTCGTCGCGGAGCGATCGGTCGAAGAGAACGGGGTGACCGGCGCGGGAGGCCGCCGGGTCGCCCGGCTCTCCGCGCACCGGCACCGCGAGCCGCGCCCCGCCGCGCCAGGCCTCGACCAGACGACGCACCACGTCCGCGTCGACCGCGGGTTGGTCGCCCAGGGCCACCACCAGTGCGTCGGCCTCGGGGCAGGCGAGGAGGCCCCGCTTCAGCGAGGAGGACAGGCCCTCGTTCCAGTCCGGGTTGTCCAGGATCATCAGGCGCGCATCGTCCGGCAGTCCCGCGCGCGCGCGCACCTCGGCCGCCTCGTGGCCGAGGACGACCACGATCCGGTCGGCCGGCGTGGCCAGGAACCGCGAGACGACCGTGGCGAGCACGGTGCCGCCCGAGAGAGGCAGCAGCATCTTGGGGCGGCCCATGCGCCGCGAGCCGCCCGCGGCGAGGACCAGGACCGCGATCACCGGGCCGGGCCCGCCGGGTCCCGTACGGCCCCACCGCGCCCGTTGCGCACCGCCACCACCTGCGCCATCACCGAGAGCGCGATCTCCTCCGGGCTGCGCCCCCCGAGGTCGAGGCCGATCGGGGCATGCAGGCGGTCGACCTGGGGCTCGCTGAGCCCGGCCTCGAGCAGCCGCTGGCGGCGCTTCGCCTGCGTAGTCTTGCTCCCGAGCGCGCCCACGTAGAAGGCGGGGCTGACCAGGGCCGCGCGCAGCGCGGGGTCGTCCAGCTTGGGGTCGTGGGTGAGGACGGCCACCGCGGTCTCGCGGGTGAGGCCGATCCGGCCGAGGGCCTCGTCGGGCCACTCCGACAGCACGCGGTCGGCGTGGGGGAAGCGGGCCTCGTTGCCGAAGGCCGGGCGCGGGTCCACCACGATCGTGCAGTAGCCCAGGGCCTGGGCGATGCGGGTGAGCGCGATCGCGATGTGGACGCCACCGACGATCACGAGGGTGGGGGCCGGACGGAGCACGTCCAGGAAGACCGCAACCTCGCCGACCCGCGTCCGCACGCTCTTGCCTTCCCCGAGCACGCCGAGGGCCGCCGCGCGTACGGGCTCGGTGAGCTTCCCGAGCGTGCCTTCCGCCAGTCCCTCGGGGCGGGCCGCCAGCCAACGGCCCGCGAGGGGGCCCTCGACCACGGTGGCCAGCACCGCGGCCTGGTCCTCCTGGACGAGCCTTCGTGCGCGATCGAGGAACAACGGGTCGGGCTTCTCCACGAACACCTCGATGGTGCCGCCACAGGCCAGGCCGACCGCCCAGGCGGTCTCGTCCGCCACTCCGAAGTGCAGCAGCTTCGGGGTGGCGGTGCGCAGGACCTCGTGGGCGGCCTCGACCACCGCGGCCTCGACGCAGCCGCCGCTGACGGAGCCGGCGATCCGGCCGTCGGCCCCGACCACCATGCGGGATCCCGCCGCGCGCGGGGCCGATCCCCAGGTCTGCACGACCGTGGCCAGGGCGAAGGGCTGGCCTTCCCGAGTCCAGGCCTCGATCTCCGGCAGCAGGTCTTTCATGGACCCCCCACCCTATCCCTCCGATGCATCGGAATGCGTCGGAGTTGGCCTTGGCTCGACCGGCACTGCTGCATTCCGATGCATCGCCCCACGTAGGGGGAGGGTAACGCTGCTGCAAGACCGGCTCCGCGTCTTCATCTCGGCAGCCTAGCACGGACCATTGACGCGAGACCGAGCACGGCGTAGGCTGAGGGCAAATCCCAGAAGGTCTGACCGCTGGACGGTTGGCAACGGGGCGCGGGTGTCCGTGTCTCGGGTGCCGTCACCGTTTTCGATGCGAAGGAGAGCACCATGCGTGGCACGATCCTGCCCCTGCTGGGCCTGCTGGCCGCCGCCCCCGTGGCCGCGGTCGCCCAGACGGCCGATTCCGGCCCGCCCCCCGTCCTCGTCATCGGCCGCGAGGAGGTCAAGCCCGGAAAGATGACCGCGCACGAGAAGGTATCGACGGCCTACGCGGCCCTCTTTGCCAAGGCGAACCCCGACGAGAGCTGGCTCGGTCTCACCCCGATCGCGGGCGAGGACGGCGTCGTCCTCTTCCTTGAGGGCTTCCCGTCGTTCGCCGCCGCGGAGACGAATCACATCAAGCTCGAGGCGACCCTGGCCCAGAACGCCGCCCTGAAGACGGAGATGGACCGTCTCGATGGCCAGAGCGGGGACATGAAAAGCAGCTCGCGGACGGCCTGGTTCGTCTACCGCCCCGCCCTCAGCTACCACCCGCCCAAGATGGGCGACGTGGCCAAGTCCCGTCTCGCGAGCGTGACCACCTACCGGGTCAAGCCGGGCCGGATCCCCGACTGGAACGACTACGTGAAGGTCCTCAACGCGGCTCGGGACAAGGCGAGCGCGAGCTGGATCAGCTCGGCCGGCTACCAGACCCAGGTCGGGATGGCCGCGGGGACCTTCGTCAGCTTCCAGTTCCACCGCACGATGGCGGAGATGGACGAGAACATCGCGAAGGCCGACGAGCGCCAGAAGGCCATCGACGCGGCCCTCGGAGGCGACCAGGTGGTGAGGATGCGGCGGGAGCTGATCTCCGAGATCCTCGTGGAGGCCCCCACCACCAACCTCTATGTCATCAGCCGCGGAGAGAGCCATCCCAGCGCGACGTTCGCGGCCGCGGACCCCGATTTCTGGACACCCAAGCCGGCGGCGGTGGCGGGCAAGGCGCTCGCCACGAAGAAGGAGGCGCCGCCACCCAAGCCGTAGCCGGATCCAGCTCGTGCGGCCTGGCCCGGGCACCAAGCGCGGGTCAGGTCGCTCGTCAGCGGCCTGCGGACCCCCGTCGGACCGATCCCTCAGGGGCTCGGTGGGCGGGGCTTCCGCTTCTCCTGGAAGGTCACCCAACCCTCGCCACCCTCCACGTGGATCGCTCCGTCGAATAAGCAGCCGTCGGCGATGGCGATCCCCCGGGCCCGGATCTCCGCCTTCACGCGGGACCGCGCTCCCAGCTCGACCTTGCCCCGCGCCTCGATCTGCCCCTCGAGCTCCCCTTCGATGCGCACGTCCCCGGCGGAGAGCCGGCCCTGCAGCCGGCCGCCGTCCCGGACGTGGCAGAAGCCCTCCGTGACGAGCGGACCCTCGAGGATACCAGCCAGCTCCACGGAATCGCCGCCGACGATCTCGCCCCGGACGTGCACGCCGGCGGGGATGGAGGTGGCCGGCGCGTGCGTGTCGCCGAAGCGCCGCGTCTCCGGCACGGGGGGGGCGGGGGGCTCCGCGGGGGGCGGCGGCGGGGGCGGGGCCGGCGGCGACTTGCCAAAGATTGCCATCAGCTCACCTGGTGCCTGGGCATCGGCCGCTCCGGGACGTCCTCGAGCAGGCCGCCATGGCCGAGAGCGGCGAGGTCGGTTCGGCCCAGCCGATCGCCGGCCAGGAGCCGCGGCAGGACCGCGTCCACCACGTTGTCCTTCGAGCTGCGGGCGCAGCCGGGGGCGCCGAGCACGGGCACCGCGCCCAGATAGGCGAGCAGCAGCAGGTTCCCGGGATCGACGGGGGCACCGAAGGCGGTCACCTCGCCGCCCGCGCGCTCGATGGCCCGCGGCGCGATGTCGTGGCGGTCCACGATCGCGGTCTCGCCGGCCAGGACGATCAGGCCCGCCCCCTCGTCGACCTCGCGGCGCAGCGCGGCCGCGAGCGCTCTCTCCCCGGCCTCGTCCTCGAGGGGGACGTAGCCGGCCGTCCGGACCTTTGCCCCCAGCGCCTCGAGGCGCGCCCGCAGCGGGGGCTCGAAATCGCGCACGACGCGCTCGCGGGCCGAAGTCGAGCCGCACAGGACGAGGCTGGCCGCCCGGGGGAGGATCGGATCGACGCGCAGCAGGGGTCCGCCCTCGGCGGCGGCCGCCTCCGCGGCGAGCACCACCGTCTCGGGCAGCGCAAAGGGGATGACCTTGACCGTGGCCACCACCTGGCCCCGGCGCACGGGGGTGTGGCCGAGGAGCGTGGCCACGGTGATGCCCTCGAGCTCGTTCAGGCGCAGGAGGCGCGAGGCATCGACGCGGAGCACGCCGCGGCCCGTGGCCACGAGGTTGGCCCGGCCCGCGCCGGGCCCGACGAGGTGCAGGCCGAGGCCCTGCGCGGCCTGGGCCACGCGGCGGGCCGCCGCGTTCTCGTCGAGGTCGCTCGTTCCCGGCTCCGCCACGTACACGACCGGGCGCCCCAGGCGGCGCAGGAGGGCCACATCCTCGGGGGAGAGCGGCCGGCCCTTGCGCAGGGCGGGCCGCCCATCGGCCCCGGCCACGTTGTGCCCGAGGAGCTTCCCCACCGCCTCTTCGAGGGGCACCGGCCCGAACCGGAACTCCCGCTGCTTCTCCTCGCGCGGCGCCCGGATGTTGACCGTCCCCTGGAAGCGCATGCTACTCGCCGCTGGAGACGGAGCGCACGCTCGGGTGGTGGACGCACGCGATCAGCGCCTGGTCGTGCAGCCGCCGCGGGCCTCGCAGCTCGAGCTCCACCACCAGGTCCACGTTCTCGCGGTGGAAGGACGTCCGGTCGACCTCGAGGCCGGAGGCGCGGACCAGTGACTCGAGGTCCTCGACCGTGGTGGCTTCGGGCCGGGCGTGGATGATCAGGTGGCTGCGCGAGGACTTGAGCGCGACCAGACGCTCCACGGGACGCAGGCCGCCGAGCACCACGAGCACGAGGGCGGTGGCGCCGATCGCCTCGATGTAGGCGCCCGAGCCGAGGCCCATCCCGATCGCGGCCACCACCCAGAGGGTGGCGGCGCTGGTCAGGCCGGTCACCGCCCCCCGCATGTGCAGGATGGTCCCCGCGCCGATGAAGCCGATGCCGGGGAGGATCTGGGCGGCCACCCGTCCGGGGTCTCCCCGGGTGGCGGCGATGTGGAGCGAGAGCACGGTGAAGAACGTGGCCCCGGTGCAGATGAGGATGTTGGTGCGGAGGCCGGCGGGCTTGCCGGAGAGCTCGCGCTCGAGGCCGATCGCCCCCCCCAACACCACGGCCAGCAGGAGCTGGAGGAGCAGCTCCAACCGCAGGTCGCGAACGAGGCCGGGGACCATGTCTTGCACCCGGGGAGTCTACGCCGCCGCGTCCCCGCTGTCCTGCTTCTCCCCGGCCGCGGTCAGGGTGGCCCGGATGAAGTCCCGGTTCATCCGGGCGATGAAGGCCACGCTGATCCCCTTCGGGCAGACCGCCTCGCACTCTCCGTGGTTCGTGCAGGCCCCGAAGCCGGCCTCGTCCATGGCCGCCACCATCCTGCGCACGCGCTCCAGGCGCTCGGGCTGGCCCTGGGGAAGGAGCCCCAGGTGGGCGACCTTGGCCGCGGTGAAGAGCGTCGCGGAGGCGTTGGGGCAGGCGGCCACGCAGGCCCCACAGCCGATGCAGGCCGCGGCGTCCATGGCCCGCTCGGCGCTCGGCTTGGGCACCAGGATCGCGTTGCCATCGGGGGCGCTGCCCGTGGGGACGGACACGAACCCGCCGGCGGCGATGATCCGGTCGAAGGCGCTCCGGTCGACCACCAGGTCCTTGAGGATGGGGAAGGCGGCGGCCCGCCAGGGCTCGATGGTCAGGCGGTCCCCGTCCTTGAAGCTCCGCATGTGGAGCTGGCAGGCGGTGGTGCGCTCCCGGGGCCCGTGGGCGGTGCCGTTGACCACCACGCCGCAGGTGCCGCAGATCCCCTCGCGGCAGTCGTGGTCGAAGGCGATCGGGTCCTCTCCCTTCTGGATGAGGCGCTCGTTGACGACGTCGAGCATCTCCAGGAAGGACATGTCGGGGCTGATGTCGCGCGCGTCGTAGCCGACGAAGCGGCCCTCGGACCGCGCGTCCTTCTGTCGCCAGACCTGAAGCGTGAGGTTCATTACTTGTAGCTCCGCTGCTGCAGGGGGACGTACTCGAAGGTCAGGGGCTCCACGTGGCGAATCGGCCTCCCGCCGTTCCCGGCGTACTCCCAGGCCGCCACGTGGCAGAAGCGCTCGTCGTCGCGCAGGGCCTCGCCGTCGGGGGTCTGATGCTCCTCGCGGAAGTGGCCCCCGCAGGACTCCTCCCGCTCCAGGGCGTCCAGGCAGATCAGCTCGCCCAGCTCCAGGAAATCCGCCACCCGGCCGGCGTTCTCGAGGGACTGGTTCAGCTCCGGGCCCTGGCCGGGGACGGTCACGTTCTCCCAGAACTCCTCGCGCAGGGCGGGGATCTTCTGGAGCGCGGTCAGGAGGCCCCGCTTGTTGCGGGCCATGCCGCAGTACTCCCACATGAGGCGGCCCAGCTCGCGGTGGAACGAGGTGACCGTGCGCGTGCCCCGGATGGAGAGCAGCTTCTGGATCCGGTCCGCGACCGCCCTTTCCGCGGCCTTCACCTCGGGGTGCTCGGGTCCGATCTTCTCCGCCTTCCCCGAGGCCAGGTAGTGGCCGATCGTGTACGGGATCACGAAGTAGCCGTCGGCGAGGCCCTGCATGAGGGCCGAGGCCCCGAGCCGGTTCGCCCCGTGGTCGGAGAAGTTCGCTTCTCCGATCACGTGCAGGCCGGGGATCGTGGTCATCAGGTTGTAGTCCACCCAGAGCCCGCCCATCGTGTAGTGGGTGGCGGGGTAGATCCGCATCGGCACCTGGTAGGGGTTCTCGGCGGTGATCCGCTCGTACATCTCGAAGAGGTTTCCGTACTTCTCGCGGATGGCGCCCTCGCCCAGACGCCTCAGGGCCTCCCCGAAGTCGAGGTACACCCCAAAGCCGCTCGCGCCCACGCCCCGCCCCTCGTCGCAGACCTGCTTGGCCGCGCGGGACGAGATGTCGCGGGGGGCGAGGTTGCCGTAGGTGGGGTACTTGCGCTCGAGGTAGTAGTCGCGCTCGTCCTCGGGGATCTGGCTGGGCGGCCTCTTGTCGTCCTTCTGCCTCGGCACCCAGATGCGCCCGTCGTTGCGGAGCGACTCGCTCATCAGGGTGAGCTTGCTCTGGTGGTCGCCCGTGACCGGGATGCAGGTGGGGTGGATCTGGGTGTAGCAGGGGTTGGCGAAGGCGGCGCCCTTCTTGTAGGCGCGCCAGATCGCGGTGCCGTTGCAGCCCTTGGCGTAGGTGGCCAGGAAGAAGACGTTGCCATAGCCGCCGGTGGCGAGCACCACCGCGTCCCCGAGGTGCGTCTCGATCTGGCCGCTCACCATGTCGCGGGTGACGATGCCCCGGGCCTTCCCGCCGGCCACGATCAGCTCGAGCATCTCGTGGCGGGAGAACATCGTCACCTTTCCGAGGCCGATCTGGCGCTCCAGGGCCTGGTAGGCACCGAGCAGGAGCTGCTGCCCGGTCTGGCCGCGGGCGTAGAAGGTGCGGGAGACGAGGGCGCCGCCGAAGGAGCGGTTGGCCAGGGTGCCGCCGTACTCGCGGGCGAAGGGCACGCCCTGGGCCACGCACTGGTCGATGATGTTCACGGAGAGCTCGGCCAGCCGGTGGACGTTGGCCTCCCGGGCCCGGAAATCGCCGCCCTTGACGGTGTCGTAGAAGAGGCGATGGACGGAGTCGCCGTCGTTCTGGTAGTTCTTGGCGGCGTTGATCCCGCCCTGGGCGGCGATCGAGTGGGCGCGGCGCGGGCTGTCCTGGTAGCAGAAGGCCTTCACGTTGTAGCCCAGCTCGGCCAGGGAGGCGGCGGCGGAGGCCCCGGCCAGTCCCGTGCCCACGATGATCACGTCGTACTTGCGCTTGTTGGCGGGGTTCACCAGCTTCATCTCGAAGCGGTGCTTGTCCCACTTCTTCTCGATTGGCCCCGAGGGGATGTTGGCCTTGAGCTCCATCGGCTACTTCCCCTCCCGGAGCAGTCCCAGGATCACGGCGGCCGGGATGGCGAGGAAGCCGGTGACGATCAGCACCGTGGCCACCTTGGCCGCGCGGTTCCGCAGCAGGTTCCAGTGCGGGTGGCTGGCCCCCAGGGTCTGCAGCATGCTCCACGCCCCGTGGTACAGGTGCAGCCCCAGGGCCAGCATGGCCAGGGCGTAGAAGGCGGCGGCCCCCCGGGACCGGAAGCCCACCACGAGGTTGTGGTACACGTCGCCGGCGACGAAGCTCGGGTGGACGCTCCCCGTGGTGAAGTGAGCCAGGTGGTAGACGATGAAGCCGGCCAGGATCGGCCCGCTCAGGATCATGGTGCGGGAGGCGAAGGTGGACTCAAGGCTCCTTCGCCTCCGATAGCCCACCGGGCGCGCCGCGCGGTTCTCCGCGGTCAAGGACGCGGCCGCCCACACGTGGAGCCCGAGGGCCGCGAGGAGCCCGGCCCGGGCGATCCAGATGCCCGTCCCGTGGAGGAACGTGTGCAGGAAGTGTCCGTAGTCGTTGATGGCTTCGCGGCCGAGGAAGACGAGCAGGTTGCCCGTGACGTGGCCGGCCACGTAGCCGAAGAGGATGATGCCCGTGACCCCCATGACCACTTTCTTGCCGACGGACGAATCGAGGAGGGTGGCTAGCTTCCGCATCCGGTCTCCTGGGGGGCGATGCAAGAGCGTGCATCGCGGGAAAGCCTACACCAGAAGTCGCCTCGCTACCTCATCCGCCCGGGAGTTGGGAGGCGACGGGCTCGCTGGGGAGCTCGGCGGCGAGGCCGGTGCGCGGGAGCGGTCGTGGACCGGGGCGCAACAGCAGCCGCAGGAGCACGCTCTGGAACGTGGGCTCGCTGTAGATGCCGTGGTGGTCGGCGCTGCCGAAGAAGGCCTGGGCGACCTCGGGGAGGCCGCTCCCCGTGTCGGCGTCGTCGGCCCCGGGAAGGTGGGCGGCCAGCACGCTCGCCCGCGTGACCCGGCCGTCGCCCGCCTCGTGCATCGCCTCGCTCTCGCGCTCGTCCTGGGGCTCGAAGCGCGGGCTGACTCCCCGGCGCGGCGCTACGACCGCCCGCGCCAATGTGGGCAGGCAGTCGCCGCCCAGGACCAGCACGCGGGTGGGGCAGGGCGTGTCGGGGCGCCGGGCCAGCGCGCGGTGGAACGCGCGGGCGCGGGCGAGCACGGCCCCGAGGAAGGCCCGGCCGGCCTCGGGGTCGTCCATGGCATCGCTGGTATCTCCGGCCTGCCGCGCGAGGGATCGGGGCCGGAAGGGTCCCCAGCCGAAGCGCTCCCAGGTCGAGAGCTCGTGGAGGTCGGCGTCGAGGGGCTCTCCGCGGTGGAGGAGCGCGCTCGCCCCCGGCGGGGGCAGGAGCTGGTAGATCGAGGGCATGCGCGAGATCACCGGCGCGGCCAGCGTCGTGTAGGAGAGCCCCACCCGCTCGCCGTTCAGGATCGCGTCCAGGGCGGGGATGCTGCCCCCGTTGGGCGCGGACACCAGCACGAGGTGGCGTATCCGGCGCGCACCCGCCCAGGTGACGGGCGCGTTCTCGTCCGGCTCCGCCATCCCGAAGCGCAGATAGTAGCGGGCCACCAGGCCGCCCATGCTGTGGCCGATCAGGTTGAAGCGGGCCTGCGGATCGCCCCGGGCCTCGGCCAGCGCCTCCAGATGCTCGTGCAGGGCCCGGGCCGACTCCACGAGGTCGCGCCGCCAGTCGTAGGAGAAGACGTGGTAATCGGGCCGGCCCGGTCGCAGCCGCCCGGCGCTGAAGCCTGCGTCCTCGAGCAGGTCGATCACGTCCGCGTACTCGGTGAAGCCGAACACGCGGGGAAGGACCGTGTCGGTGCCGAGGAGCGGTCCCGGCACGAGCTCGTCCCGGGCGGCCGAGATGGGGAGGGTGAGCGGCAGCTTCAGGTCGTGGTAGCCGAAGGCGTTGCCCAGGTTGAGCCAGGCCTGGGTCCCGTCGGGACGGAGGAGCTGGCTGCCCAGGATGCCGGGGATCAGGACGACGCCGGGCAGGTCGGGGTTGCGCCGGGAGGCCTTGATGAGCCGCGGGTCCAATCGCTTCCGAGGAGTGAGGGATGCGGCCAGGACGGCACCCGCCGCCCCCGCCAGCACGCCGGCCAGGAAGTGCCAGAAGCGTGATGCGGGCTCCGCAGGCCGGTCCGGGTCTGCCACACGTCCATTCTAGACGAGAGGGGAGGGGCCGGAGCCCCTCCCCTCCGGGAGCTACCCGGCAGGCGGTCTATTTTGCGTGGGCCTGCTGGTTGCCCCGGTTGATGTTGCCGGAGACGCTAAGGACCACGCTGCTGTCGGGCGCCGTGATGGTGATCTGGGCGGTGTCGTTGATCCCGGGCTCGCCCGCGTCGGTGAACTTGAATTCGATGGTGTAGCCCGAGACCCCGTTGTAGCGCCCCCTCCCCTTTCCGAGGTACGTGTCGAACCCGGCTTCGGGTGGGTTCGGCGTGATGGTCGGGTCGTCGGAGCACGTTGCCGACTCCAGGGTCTCCAGGTGGAATTTGTTGCCCTTGCCCCAGCTCACCTGGAGGTTGTTGGGGCTGACCCCGACGTCACAGTGCAGCTCGAAGCCGTGCCGCACCGCGCTCGTGCCCACCGTCCCGCCGCCCGTCATGCGGCCCTTGGTCGTGCCGCCGCCGCCGTGCACGCAGCTCCCCGCCGGGATCTCATAGGCACCCGCGAGCCGGTGAGCGCCTCCAACGCCGTCGAAGTCCGTGTCGTAGGTCTCGATCGACCACATGACTTCCGTGGGAGCGAACGTCAGCTCGTCGCACTCCAGGTCCTCGTCCCGGATCTGCCCGATGCTCGTGACGAAGTCGAATGACGGCGCCTTGGTGACCTTGTCCACCACCCAGACGTGGTTGCCCCCGTCGGCGCCCTCGTAGAGGAGGGAGCCGCCGATGGCGAGGCCGCTGTTGTAGTTAGTGGTACCTCCCCAAGGAAAGGCGTCCAGGTGCGCGCCCACCGCGGGGACTGCGCCCGGAACGACGTCGTAGTGGTGGATCGTCGTGGCGCCGTCGTCGCTGAAGTAGAGGTCGTCGGTCAGGCCGTCGTAGGCCAGGCCGTCGTCCAGCCGAAAGACGAGGAGGCCGGGCTCTGCGGCTATATTGCCAACCACGGCCGAGGTTACGACGTTCTTCCCCGCATCCAGGGAAACGAACCAGACGTTCCCCAAGCTGGCCCCGCCCCCCGCATTGCCCCAACCGACCCAGATGCCGTTTCGGCCTGCATCGTAGGCCAATGCGCCGATGCCCGTGTCATCGACGGTGTTGATCTTGTACTGCGCGGTCACTGCTCCTGCCGTGGTGGCCCGGTAGAGATCGTTGGCGCCTTCCAGGATCTGGTCGCTGAAGACGGTGCAGCTGAACCACAGGTTGACTCCATCGAAGGCGATGCCTACGCCGATGCCGCTCGGGCAGGCGGTGTCGAATTCAACCGCAGCTACGGGATCTCCGACCGCCGCCTGGGCGGCCTCGGGACCGGAGAGCACCGCCGCGAACGCCATCATCACACTCAGAGCTGCGCACCGTAACGCCGATAGGCGCAATCTGCTTTCCATGACCTTGCCTCCCTCAATTCATTTTCAGCTGGCCGGTTCGTGGAGGGGTTTGGGGTCGCACTATCTCATCAATGAGGCACCAATATCAACCATTTTCCGAGGCTCGGCAGTGCGACACGACCCGGGGCTCCGGGCGCGGGGATGGCCTACAATCGGGCGTCCCGATCCGTCAGGAGGTGCCCATGCAAGCCTATCGCGTGTCCCTGGGGGCCGCTCTTGTGGCCTGCGCGCTCGCCGCCGTGCCCGCGGCCGCCCACGACCAGGAACCGCACCATCACCCGCGGCCCGAGAAGCTCGGCACGGTCGCCTTTCCCACCTCGTGCGCGCCGGCCGTCCAGGCGCGGTTCGGGCGCGCGGTCGCGCTCCTGCACTCGTTCTGGTACGACGAGGCGGAGAAGGCCTTCGGCGAGGTCGCGGCGGCCGACTCCTCGTGCGCGATGGCCCAGTGGGGGATGGCGATGAGCCTGTACCACCCGATCTGGGCGCCCCCCACGCCGGCGGAGGTGAAGCGCGGGCAGGAGGCGGTGGCGAAGGCGCGCGCCGCGGCCGCGCCGACCGAGCGCGAGCGCGACTACGTGGCCGCGGTCGAGACGTTCTTCCGCGACGCGGACACCCTCGACCACCGCGCCCGGGCGGTGGGCTACGAGAAGGCGATGGAGCGCGTCTCCGAGCGCTACCCGGACGACCGCGAGGCGGCCATCTTCTATGCCCTCGCGCTGCTGGGGACGGCGCCTCCCGCCGACAAGACCTACGCGAACCAGAAGAAGGCGGGGGCGATCCTGAACCGGGTCCTGCCCGCGCAGCCGGAGCATCCCGGCGTCGCGCACTACCTGATCCACAGCTTCGACTACCCGGAGCTGGCCGAGCTGGCGCTTCCCGCGGCGCGCAGCTATTCGAAGATCGCCGAGTCCTCGCCCCACGCGCTGCACATGCCCTCGCACATCTTCGTGCGGCTCGGGCTGTGGGACGACTCCATCCGCGCCAACGAAGACTCCGCAGCCGCGGCTCGCGCGCACGTGGAGAAGGCGCAGCCCGGCGCGACCTCTTTCGACGAGCTGCATGCCATCGACTACCTGGCCTACTCCTTCCTGCAGGAGGGCCGCGACGCCGAAGCGCTCCGGATGGTCGAGCGCGTCCGTAAGGTGGAGAAGCTCGACAACCCGAACTTCGCCGCCGCCTACGCCCTGGCCGCCGTACCCGCGCGCTACGCGTTGGAGCGCGGCCGGTGGGCGGAAGCCGCAGCGCTCGAGGTCGCGCCCACCTCCTTCCCGTGGGCGAAGTTCCCGTACGCGGAAGCGATCACGTACTTCGCGCGCGGAGTCGGCGCGGCGCGGAGCGGCGACGTGGCCCGGGCCCGCGAGGCGGTCGCGCGGCTGGAGGCGCTGCGCCAGGCGGCCATCGACGCCAGGATCGCCTACTGGCCGGACCAGATCGACATCCAGAGGCGGGCGGCGGCGGGCTGGCTCGCGCGTGCCGAAGGGCGCAACGACGACGCGCAGCGCGTCCTGAGAGAGGCCGTCGAGCTTGAGGCCGCGACCGACAAGCATCCCGTGACCCCGGGCGCCGTGCTCCCCGCCCGCGAGCTGCGCGGCGACCTGCTGCTCGAGCTAGGCCGGCCGGCCGAGGCTCTGTCCGAGTACGAGGCCTCGCTCAAGGTCGCCCCCAAGCGCCGGTACGCGCTGGCCGGAGCCGCGCGGGCTAGAACGGGACTCGCGTCGGGATCGTAGCCTCCGGGCGCAGTCTTTCACCGGACTCGGCGTCGCGGACGAAGGCCCGAGCAGGGATTGCTCATTGGGGAAGCGGCCGGCCGCGCGTCTCCTCGCCGAAGGGCAGAAGGAGCAGGCCCACGAGGAAGGCCGCTGAGGTCAGGGCGACCGGGATGCCGATGGTGTGGAAGTGGGCCACCCCGGCCCCCACGAGGAACGTGACCCCCGCGCCCACGAAGCGTCCGACCGAGGTCGTGAACGCGAAGGCGCTGGCGCGGCACTCGGTGGGGTACTGCTCCGGCAGCCACAGCGTGTACATCGCGAAGTTGGCCCCGCCGACGCCCAGGAAGAACAGGCACACGAGGAAGGCTTGGAGCGCGCGGTCCTCGAGGTAGAAGGAGTACCCGAAGCCGAGCAGGATGAAGGCGAACATCAGGAGGAAGTAGAAGCCGAGGGTCACGCGCCGTCCGAGGCGCTCCGCCAGGACGGGCAGCGCCAGGCAGCCCAGGATCGTTCCCGTGGAAAGGAGCATGGTGGCGAAGGACGCCAGGCGTGCGGCCTGGGGCGCGGCGTAGGCGGCCCGTGTCGCGAGGAACGTCACCGCCGCGGGGACGTACACCGATCCCGCCCAGAGACCGATGATCGACACCAGGATGAAGAGGCTGTTCAGCGCCGTCCGGCGGCGTAACCGCGGGTCGAAGAGCATGAGGAAGGCGCGGCCCATCGAGAAGCCGCCCGTCTGCGCGCGCCGGGTCTGCCACCGCTCCGGCTCGACGACGCCTTTGCGGATGAAGGCCACGAGCAGGGCTGGCGTGCCTCCTACGACGAACATCGCCCGCCAGCCCCATTCCGCGCCGATCGTGTAGTTCGCGATCGCGGCCAGGAAGATGCCGAAGTAGTACCCGGTGTGCATCACGCCGGCCGCCACCTTTCGCCTGTCCTCCGGCCACTCCTCGGCGACGAACGTGCCGCCCATCGACCACTCGCCCCCGATGCCGACCCCGGCGAGGAGCCGGAAGGCGGCCAGCGGCCAGACGCCGGTGGCCACGGCCCCAAGGAACGTGAAGAGCGAGTAGCAGACGATCGTGAGCATGAGCGTCTTCACCCTTCCGAACCGGTCGGCCACGGGGCCCCAGAGAAGCGAGAGGCCCCAGCCGACGAGGAAGAGCGCGAAGAGCAGGCCCCCGTAGTAGCCGAGGTTCTCGGGGGTGGCGGGGATGCCGGAGCGCGGGAGAAGCTCCCGCAGCGCGGGGACCATCACCAGCGCGTAGATGAACGAGTCCATCCCGTCGAGGGCCCAGCCGCCCCAGGCGGCCAGGAGCCCCCGCACCTGGTTCTTCGTGAGAGGGGACGTCGCTCTAGCTCCGGAAGCTCTTGAGCCGCGCGTCGGCCCCCTGCCGGAGCACCACCGTATCGCTGCCCACCGCCGCGAAGGTCACTCCGAGGTCGAGGTAGCGGCGGGCGTCGGCCTCGGCGGGCGCGAAGATGCCGAGCGGCTTGCCGGTGCCTTTGCAGCGAGACACCGCGTCCGCGATGGTGGCCTGGACGACGGAGTGGCCCGGCTCCCCGAGGTGGCCGAGGTCGGCCGCGAGGTCGGAGGGCCCGATGAAGAGCGCGTCCACGCCGGGGACGGCCGCGATCGCCTCCAGCTCGGCGAGGGACGCCCGGGTCTCGAGCTGGAGGATCACGCACAGCTCCTCCTGAGCCCGGCGGGCATAGTCGTTCACCCGCCCGTAGCCGCTGGCCCGCGTGATGGTGGCGACGCCGCGGATCCCGTGGGGCGGGTAGCGCGTGGCCGCCACCGCCCGGGCCGCCTCCTCGGCGTTGCGGACGAAGGGCACGAGCAGCGACTGTGCCCCCGCGTCGAGCAGACGCTTGATCAGGACCGGGTCGTTCCAGGCCGGACGCACGACCGGGGTCGCGGTGCCCCCCTCGAGGGCGCGGAGCTGTTCGATGACGTCCGGCAGCTCGTTCGGCGAGTGCTCGGTGTCGATCAGGACCCAGTCGTAGCCCGCCCCCGCGAGCAGCTCGGCCACCACGGGGCTGCCGAGGGACAGCCAGAACCCGATCTGCCGCCGGCCGGAGGCGATCGCGCGCTTGAACGCGTTCCGCGGGACCTCCATCAGTGGATCTCGGGCTCGGGGATGGGGGCCGTCCCCTCGAGGAAATCGAAGTCGCAGCCCTTGTCGGCCTGGGTCACGTGCCGGGCGTAGATGCGCCCGTACCCGCGCGGGTAGTTGACCTCGCGCGGCTTCCAGCCCGCGCGCCGGTGGGCCAGCTCCTCGTCGGACACGCGCAGGGTGAGCCGCCGGGCCGGGACGTCCAGCTCGATCAGGTCGCCGTCGCGCACGAAGGCGAGCGGTCCGCCCACGAACGACTCCGGGGCCACGTGCAGCACGCAGGCCCCGTAGGCCGTCCCGCTCATGCGCGCATCCGAGATGCGCAGCATGTCGCGCACGCCCTGGGCCAGGATCTTCTTCGGGATCGGCAGCATGCCCCACTCGGGCATCCCGGGGGCGCCCAGCGGTCCCGCGTCCTGGAGGACCAGGACGGAGTCGGCCGTCACGGGCAGGGCCGGGTCGTCGATGCGCGCCTCCAGGTCGTTGTAGTTGCGGAAGACCACGGCCGGGCCCGTGTGCTGCCGGAGGCGCGGCTCCACCGCGGTGTGCTTGATGACCGCCCCGTTGGGGGCCAGGTTGCCGCGCAGGACCGCGAGCCCGCCCTCCGGCCCCAGCGGCAGGTCGCGTGGGGCGATCACCTCGTCGTTGAAGACGAAGGCCCCGTCGATGTTCTCCCCGAGGGTCCGGCCGTTCACGGTCCGACACTCGGGGTGGAGGAGATCGCGGAGCCGGGACAGGGTGCCGCGCAGACCGCCCGCGTAGTGGAAGTCCTCCATCAGGTACTGCCCGGAAGGCCGGATGTTGGCCAGGAAGGGGGTGCGGCGGGAGAGGGCGTCGAAGCGGTCGAGGTCGAGGCGGGCCCCGGCGCGCCCCGCCATGGCGATGAGGTGGATGATCGCGTTCGTGGAGCCGCCCAGCGCCATGGTGGCGGTCACCGCGTTCTCGAAGGCCTCGCTGGTGAGGATGTCGCGCGGCTTCAGGTCCTCCCACACCATCTCGACGATCCGGTGCCCGGCGGCGGCCGCCATCCGCGCGTGCCCCGAGTCGACGGCGGGGATCGAGGAGGCGCCGGGCAGGGTCATGCCCAGCGCGTCCACGGCCGCGGCCATGGTCGAGGCCGTGCCCATGGTCATGCAGGTCCCGGAGGAGCGCGCGATCCCGTCCTCCATCTCCCGCCACGCGCACTCGTCCAACGTGCCCGCCCGGCGCTCCGCCCAATACTTCCAGACGTCGCTCCCGCTTCCCAGGATCTGCCCACGCCAGTTCCCGCGCAGCATGGGCCCCGCCGGCACGAAGATGGCGGGCAGGTTCATGGTGGTGGCGCCCATGATCAGGCCGGGGACGGTCTTGTCGCACCCTCCCATCAGCACCGCTCCGTCCACCGGGTACGACCGAAGCAGCTCCTCCGCCTCCAGGGCGAGCAGGTTCCGGTAAAGCATCGTGGTCGGCTTCATGTACTGCTCGCCGAGGGAGAGGGCGGGGATCTCCATGGGGAAGCCGCCCGCCTGCCAGATCCCCCGCTTCACGTCCTCGGCGCGCTGGCGGAAGTGGCCGTGGCAGGGGTTGGCGTCGCTCCAGGTGTTGAGGACGGCGATCACCGGCTTGCCCTGAAGCTCTTCGCCCCCGAACCCGGATTGCTTCACGCGTGAGCGATGGCCGAAGGAGCGCACGTCGTCCTTGCCGAACCAGCGATGGCTGCGGAGGTCGATCGGGCTCTTGCGGGTCACGCGTCCTTCTCCTTGAGGGCCTGCGCGACCGGCGCGAGCCGCTCCAGTTGGGGGCCCTCGAGGGGTGAGACGTAGGGGGGGATGGGGCCGGTGCGGGCGATGCCGGCCAGCTCGGTCGCGTGATGGAGGACGCGGGCGGGGCCCCAGTCGTCGCGCAGGTCCTCGAGGGGCTTGAACGCCGTCCAGAGGGACTCCGCCTTTGCCCAGTCCTTCGCGAGGCCGGCGGCCAGCAGGGCGTTGCTGAGGCGGGGGGCGATGCACCCCGAGCCGGTGGTCATCCCCGCGAGCTGGAAGTCGCGGAGGTGGACCACCGCCGGGCGCTCCCCGATGCCGCTGACCACCCGGCTGCGGTCGACCCGCCGCAGCAGGCCCTCGAGGTAGGAGTCTCGGGCGGGATCGGGCCGGACCACGGCGTACTTCACGGCCACGCAGACGCCGTCGGCCACGAGCCGGCCCACCGCGTCGAGGCCGCGGTCCTTGTCCGACCCGAAGCCGTCCTCCGACTTGAGGTACAGGATGAGGGGCAGCCCCGCCGCCTCCGCGATCTCGCGCAGGCCGGCCTCCAGGCCAAGGGCGTCGCGCGGGTCTCCGCAGGGGAGCATCATCGCGGAGCGGAAGGAATGGCGGCGGAGGAGACGCGCCTGGTCGATCGCGCGGCCGAAGGAAGGGCCGAGGCTCGGGATGGCCCAGCGCTCGCGCGGGAAGCCGGCCAGCCAGCCGACCAGCTGCTCGTACTCGGGCAGGGAGACGTGATAGAGAAAGGCGTTGCCGCCGTAGAGGAACCGGCTCACCCCGCCCGCCGCGATGTGGCGGGCCACCCGCTCGGCCTCGTCCAGGTCGAGGGGCCGGCCCGGCGCGTTCCGGCGGGGGAGGGGAGGGACGGAGAAGACGCCCCTCAGGTCCTGGGGAGCGACCGCAGCCTGCGTCATGGGTGGCAGGATAACGCAAACACGCGGAGCCAGACGAGCAGTAGCGTTTCCCTCCCCCTACGTGGGGAGGGATAGGGTGGGGGGTCGATGACAGATGGGGGGTCGATGAAAGAACTCTTGTTGATGTTCAAGCGCCGGTACTTCGGGCTCGTGCTCGTGTTGATGCTGATTTCCGCCGGCCCTGCAGCCGCCGGAGCCGCCGACAAGCGTCTCGACGTGTACTGGATCGACGTGGAAGGCGGGGCAGCTACCCTCATCGTGACCCCGGCCGGCGAGTCGGTGCTGGTGGACGCGGGCAACCCCGGCGGCCGCGACGCGGGGCGCCTCCACCGCGTGGCGACCGAGGTGGCCGGCTTTTCACGCATCGACCACCTGGTGGTGACGCACTACCACGTCGACCACTTCGGCGGGGTGGCGGAGCTGACGGCGCTCATGCCCGTGCTGGCCCTCTACGAGAACGGTGTCGACTCCGCACCGGACGAGGAGCGCAACGACCCGCGGCTCGAGGCTTATCGCAAGGCTCCGGTCGGTCGCCGGCTGATCGTCCAGCCGGGGATGGAGATCCCGCTGCGGGGCGCGAAGGGGTCCGAACGCCCACGCCTGCGGTTCCTGGGGGGACGGCAGCGCTTCGTGACCTCGAAAGGCGCGAAGCAAAACGAGGGCGTCTGCCAGGACCTCACGGAGAAGGACGCCGACACGAGCGACAACGCCAACAGCGTGGTGATGGTCCTCGAGCACGGACGGTTCCGCTTCTTCGACGCGGGCGACCTCACCTGGAACATGGAGGGACGGCTCGTCTGCCCGGTAGACCGGGTGGGGACGGTGGACGTCTACCAGTCCACCCACCACGGCCTCGACCGCAGCAACAACCCGGTGATCGTCCGGACGCTCCAGCCGACGGTCGTGGTCTTCAACAACGGCCCCCGCAAGGGAGCCGATCCGGACACCATGGCCGCGGTGAGGTCCGCCTCCTCCGTCAAGGCGGTCTACCAGGTCCACCGAAACGTGCGCGAGGGCGCCCCGAACACGATCGACTCCCGGATCGCCAACCGCGAGGAGGCCTGCGCGGGCGAATTCGTCAAGATGTCGGTGGCCCCCGATGGCGAGAGCTACGTGGTCACCGTGCCGTCCACCGGGTACACCGAGGCCTACAAGACGCGGCGGCGCTGACCCGGATGGCGTTTGCCTCTCGGCCCGCGCCCGGCTAGCATCAGCGTTTTGCCTCGCCCGGGCCGGCACCTCCCGAGCGGAAAGGACAGGATGACTCGCAAGCTCGCCATGGGAGCGCTGCTCGTCGCGGCGGTGGCCGCGGCCGCCGCCTGCCAGAGCCAGGAACAGAAGAAGGAAGAGACCAAGACGGCCGGGGGGACGGCCGCGATGACGGAAGACGAGAAGACGGTGTACGTGATCGGCCTCCGGATTGGCGGCCAGGCGACGATCCTCCACCTGAGCGCGGCCGAGGTCGAGGCCCTGAAGCGAGGGGTGGCCGACGCGGCCACCGGCAAGAAGCCCGAGGTCGATCCCGAGGTCTACGGCCCGAAGGTCCAGCCTTTCGCCCAGGCGCGGATGCAGAAGGCGGCCGAGGCCAGCGCTTCGGCGGCGCCCGCGCAGAAGCAGAAGGGGGCGGAGTTCGCCGACGCGGCGGCGAAGGAGCCCGGCGCGGTGAAGACCACGAGCGGCGTCGTCTTCAAGTCGCTCTCGGCGGGCAGCGGGAAGAGCCCGGTGCCCACGGATACGGTCAAGGTCCACTACCGCGGCACCCTCACCGACGGGACCGAGTTCGACAGCTCGATCAAGCGCGGCCAGCCCGTGGATTTCGCGCTGAACGGCGTGATCTCCTGCTGGACCGAGGGCGTCCAGAAGATGAAGGTGGGGGAGAAGGCCCGGCTGGTGTGCCCCTCGAGCACCGCCTACGGCGACCAGGGCCGGCCCCCGACTATCCCCGGTGGCGCCACCCTCGTGTTCGAAGTGGAGCTGCTGGCAATCAAGGGAAAGTAGGAGAGCCTTCGCGTGAAGGCGAGGAGCCGCGCGTGGATCAGCGTTTCCTCCCCCCTACGTGGGGGAGGATAGGAGGGGGGGTCATTAGTGAAGATCCACGAGTACCAGGGGAAGGCGGTCCTCGCCCGGTACGGGGTCCCCGTGCCGAAGGGGAGCGTCGCCTATACCGCCGACGAGGCGGTGGAGGCGGCCAAGGGGCTCGGCTTCCCGGTCGTGGTCAAGGCCCAGATCCACGCCGGCGGGCGCGGGAAGGGCGGGGGAGTCAAGCTCGCGCGCTCGGCCGACGAGTGCGAGTCGCTCGCCAAGGGCATGCTGGGCATGACCCTGCGAACCCACCAGACGGGGCCGGAAGGTCGGGTGGTGCGCCGGCTCCTGATCGAGCAGGGGATGGACCTGGCGGGCGCCAAAGAGATGTACCTGGCGATCCTGGTCGACCGCGCCACCGGGCGGCCGGTCTTCATGGCCTCGGCCCAGGGCGGGATGGACATCGAGGAGGTCGCGGCCAGGGACCCGTCGGCCATCCTCAAGGAGTCCGCCGATCCCGCGGCGGGATTCCAGCCTTTCCAGGCGCGGAAGCTCGCCTTCGGGCTCGGCATCCCCGAGAGCCTCGTCGGCAAGGCCGTCCCCTTCATGCTGTCGCTCTACCACGCCTTCGAGGCGGTGGACGGCTCGCTGATGGAGATCAACCCGTTCCTGATGATGAGAACGGGCGACCTCTTCGCCCTCGACGCCAAGGTCAACTTCGACGACAACGCCCTCTACCGGCACCCGGAGCTGAAGGAGCTGCGCGACTTCGACGAGGAGGACCCCCTCGAGGTCGACGCCTCGAAGCACGGCCTGAACTACATCAAGCTCGAGGGCGGGAGCGTGGGCTGCATGGTGAACGGGGCCGGCCTCGCCATGGCCACCATGGACATCATCAAGCTGGCCGGGGGGAGCCCCGCGAACTTCCTGGACGTGGGCGGGGGGGCGAACGCGGAGCAGATCCGGAACGCCTTCCGCATCCTGCTCGGGGACCGCGACGTGAAGGCGGTGCTCATCAACATCTTCGGGGGCATCCTGCGCTGCGACGTGCTGGCCGAGGGTGTGATCGCCGCGGTGAAGCAGCTCGACGTCAAGGTCCCGGTGGTGGTGCGGATGAAGGGCAACAACGAGGAGAAGGGCAAGGAGATGCTCCGGACCTCCGGCCTGAACTTTGCGACCGCCGACCAGATGACGGAGGCCGCGAAGAAGGTCGTGGCCGCGGCGGGGGGTGCTCGGTGAGCGTCCTCGTCGGCAAGGACACGCGCCTCCTCGTCCAGGGGATGGGGAAGCACGGGACCTTCCACGCGATCGGCTGCCGGGACTACGGCACGAACGTGGTGGGCGGGGTCACCCCGGGCAAGGGTGGGACCTCGGTGGAGGGCTTCCCGCTCTTCAACACCGTCGAAGAAGCCGTGCGCAAGACGGGGGCCAACGTCTCGGTGGTCTTCGTCCCCCCGCCGGGCGCGGCCGACGCGATCATGGAGGCGACCGACGCGGGGATCCCGCTGGTCGTCTGCATCACCGAGGGCATCCCTACCCTCGACATGGTGAAGGCGGCCGCGTTCCTGAAGGACCGGAAGACCCGGCTCGTCGGCCCGAACTGCCCCGGGGTCATCTCGCCGGGGGAGACGTGCAAGGTCGGGATCATGCCCGGCCACATCCACAAGGGCGGGTCGGTGGGCGTGGTCAGCCGGTCCGGGACCCTCACCTACGAGGCGGTGGCCCAGCTCACGGCCCTCGGCATCGGCCAGTCCACCTGCATCGGCATCGGCGGCGATCCGATCATCGGCAGCAACCACACGGACGCCCTGCGCCTGTTCAACGACGACCCCGGGACCTCCGCCATCGTCATGATCGGCGAGATCGGGGGCGACGCCGAGGAGAAGGCCGCCGCCTTCGTGAAGGAGCGCGTGAGGAAGCCGGTGGTGGGCTTCATCGCCGGCCAGACCGCCCCCCCCGGCCGGCGCATGGGCCACGCGGGGGCCATCATCTCCGGCGGCAAGGGCACCGCGGCCGAGAAGATGAAGGCGATGGAAGAGGCCGGCATCCGGGTGGTGAAGTCCCCGGCGGACATCGGGGCCGCGGTGGCGGAATCGCTCGAGAAGTAAGGCAGAGGTGAGTCCGTTGACCGAGCGAACGTTTTCAATCATCAAGCCGGACGCGGTGAAGGCGCGGCAGGCCGGAGAGATCCTGGCCCGCATCGAGAAGGCCGGCTTCGAGGTCGTGGCCCTCAAGCTGCGGCGCCTCTCCCGAGCGGAAGCCGAGGGCTTCTACCACGTCCACCGGGAGCGGCCGTTCTTCCCGAGCCTCTGCGCTTTCATGTCGTCCGGCCCCTGCATCACGATGGTGCTGGAGCGGGAGGGGGCCGTCGCGCGCCTGCGGGAGATCATGGGGGCCACCGACCCGGCCAAGGCCGCGCCGGGGACGATCCGCAAGGACTTCGCGGCCTCGATCGAGGCCAACTGCATCCACGGCTCCGACGGAGCCGACACCGCGCGGTTCGAGATCGCGTATTTCTTCCCGGGGATCGAACTGCTTCATTGAGCAAAGGGGACCCGTCTAGCGGACGGGAAGTCCCTGCTCTTGCCATTGATTCAGCCGCAACGCCCAGAACCCGCGGCGCCCGCCCAGGTGGGGTTCGACGTCTCCCCAGCGCCTGACGACCTCCTCCGGGGTGGTGAACTTCCAGACGTCGCGGTCCTTGGCCTCCCGGAGCACGAGCGCCAGCAGGCGATCCCGCTCAGGGTCGGAAGCGTCCGTCAGCCGCTGACGCACCTCAGCGACGGTCATGGGGCTGTGCCAGGTGAAATACGGGACGGCAACCGGGTCGTCGAGATCGTCCGAGAACTGCACGAGCTCGTGAGCGCGGAAGCCGAGGGCCACCAGGCGTTGGAACGCCACCACGGCTTCGCGGCGGGCGGCCCTGTCCTCGCTCCGCAGGGCGGCAGCCAGAATGGGCTTGACGTCCTCGATCCAGCCGAAGGCCGACGCCCTTTCGCGCCTGAGGCCGGCGAGCAGAGCCAGGCATCGGGCCGTAGGCAAGGGGTGGCGCGGGGCCACCTCCGCCAGCCGGCGCACGACGAGGTCTTCCAGGTCGATGCTTCCGCCCGCCCGCAGCACGAGATCCAGTTGCTCCAGCGCCCAAGCCTCGTCGAACGGACCCGCTACGAACCAGGAACCGAAGGCGCTCATCTCGGGCCGCGAGGCGGCGTTGCCATCCGCGCCGGCGTGGCGCCGTTCCCATAGAGCCTGGAAGCGTTTCAGCACGGCTTGGTCGACACGTTCTTCTTCCAGGCTGTGGCCGACGAACCAGAAGAAATGCCGGCGCAACTTCAACCCCGCGGTGTCGAGAAAGCGCTCGAGAAGGACCTCCTGGCCCTGTGCTTCCAGCGTCCCCCGACCGCAGAAGAACGCCAGGTGCTCGGCCAGGGCCTGCTGGTCGATGCCCAGGCCGGCGTCTCCCTCCGGGTCGGCACCCAGGATCTCGATGGCGCGGCGATACGTCCCGCGCAGCACGGAGAGGACGCGGTCCTCGGGAGGCGCCCCCGACTGGACGTAGCCGTGCCAGGCCGCTCGCCACAGCTCCATGGCGCCGTCACCCTCAGGGAAGAGCCGGGCCAGGTTCGAGCGGACCCAGCTCTCTTCGAGGAGCACCAACGAGGGTAGCTTGCGGCCCAGCTCCTCGCGGTCCGCCGCGACACTCGAAGCCAGCGCAGCATCCAGGATCGGCCGCACCTCGGGAAGGTCGTCGGGCGGCCCGCCGGGAGGAGTGGGCTCACCTGTCCCCCGGCGAACCCAGGAGGCGTACTGGATTGCGGCTTCGAGGGCTTCGGCACGGCTCTCGGGCCTTGGGTCCCGGTTCAGGGCCTCGACGAGCCCCCACACGACCTGTCGCGCGGTTGGCGGCGGCCCGCCGGCTTCCCGCAGCCCCAGGGTCAAGAGCCGCGTGAGAGTGCCGCGCGCCCAGCCCCAGCCGGGATCCTTCCACCCGTCCCATCGGGGCTCCGGGCGCTCGATCGGCCGCTGGGCGACCCATTGCCCCAACTCGAGCACAGGCCCCCACTCGAAGGCCCGCTTCTCACGGAGCGCCGAGTCGAGGCCGGCGAGAACGGCTCGGACGCAGGTCGGCTCGAGGTCGCGGAACCGCAGGGCCCGCTCGGCGAAGCGCCCAGGGTCCTCGGCCACGACTCGCGTGACGCGCTCGGCGAGCCCCTGAGGCTGCACCCACGGGTCCAGCGTCGTGGGCCTCCACGACTCGAGGAAGCCGACCAGCTCCTCGACCGACATCGACCGGAGCTTCTCCTCGGACAAAGGGCTCGGCCATCCCACGGAGAAGGTCGCGCCCTGCTCTGCCCCTTCAACGAGAGGAGGCGCGCCGAACTCCCGCACCAACCGGGCCGCACGCTCGTTCCAGACGTCGGGCAACGTGCCGGCCAGCGGGGCGAGGCGCCGCCACTGCCAGCGCCGGCGCTCGACGTCGGCCAGCGTCTTGTCAGGATCGGGCCCCGCGTCGATCCAGCCCAGCCATTCCGACTGCTGGGCCGCCGTCAAGGAGCCAAAGCCTCGCCGCACCAGGAGCCGGTATTCCCGACCGAAGCCGTCGAACAGCCCGCGGTCGAGAAGGCGGCCGACGACCAGGTCAGGGGCGGCCCAGGCGGATCGGCCAAGGACGTGCAGAGCCAACCGATGAAAGACCCACCAACGCCGGCGTTCGAGGAGCTCGACCACGGATTGGATCGCGGCCGGATTCTCCTCGACCAGCCGCTCGGCGACCCCACGAAGGGTCGCGATCAGCCGCCCCTTGGCGCCTTCCCGGGCATCGCCCTGCAACCCAGGGCTCCAGACGTCGGAGTGGTCCTGCAGGTAGCGCTGCCCGGCTTTGCGCTTCTCGGGTCTGCCGGGCCGGGAAAGCCGGATCGTGCGGTCGAGAGCCTGGCCGATGACGAGGAGCGCGTCCGCTCCCAGGCCCGCCACGATGCCCTCGAGGTGGCGGTCGAGGACTCTCGAGACCCTCAAGGGGTGGACTCGCGCGTGGACCAGCAGCGCCCCGAGGAGCCGTCGCGCGGCCGCAACCTGGCCGGACCGAGCCAAGCCCTCGGCGAGAGCGCCGAGCTTCGAGGGCAGCAGGGAGGTGGAAGCGGGGCCCAGGCCACGGACGAGCCCCGGCACCAGACCCGCCGAAAGCGCGGGGGAGAGCCGCAGGGCGGCGTCCGCCAGATCTTCATGAACGAGGACGTTGCTCGTCTCGATCTTCCCCGCGATCCGCGCGACCTCCTCTCGTGCCTCCGGGCGACCAGCCATCCGAGCAAGGAAGCGCGATGCGGGCCAACGCGGGTAGGTCCCCATGCGCGGGTCGTCGGCGGGGACAGGCTCCGGTGGGTCGGCGAAGAAGCCATGCTGCTCGAGGGGTAAGGTCCAGGCCGGGTCGTCGATCCTCGTGAAGAAGTAGCGCAACTCGTCAGCGCCCTTCAGCAGGGGCAGGAGCCGGTCGAGCGTGGCACCGTCGGGGGGCCCGGACTCGAGGATCCGGTCGATCTCCTTGACCGCGGTGAGAAAGCCGTCCGCGATGGCACGAAGGCCGTCCTCGAACCGGGCGAACTGGCTTCTCAGCTCATCTTCGTCCGGCCGGCCATGGTCTTCGAACCAACCTGTGACCTCGACCCACTCCCGGATGACCGTGTGGAGTGCTCGTTGCGCGCGCCGGTGACCCCGGAACAGCTTCTGGACATGGGCCAGCAGGGCTCTCCAGAACGGCACGTCACGGACGGGAAGAGAATCCGGCGCCCAGCGTTCGGTGATCCCTCCCGGCAGGCCCTTCGCGATCTCTCGCACGGCGAGGGCGATCAGGGGGAGGCGTCCCGGGAAGGAGGTATCGTGGAGGAGGCGGACCGCCGAGGCATGCAGGTCGGCCAGGGGCCCGGCGTTCCGCTCGAGCCATTCGTGGAGCCGTTGACGCTCGAGCGTCCACGGATCGGGTTGAGGCGTCGGATCGGTCATTGCCGAAGCGGGTTCGCGGACATTAACACCCACCGAGCGCTCAAGAGATGAACAGGCCTGGATGATCGTGGGTATCATAGCTGAACGGACCTGTTCACCTACTTGTTGGGCGCACGACCGAGTTCATGCAGGCGAGCCTGGTTCTAGCCGATTGCCGGGTCGCCCTGGAGCGCGCGGGAGCCCCATGACCGGACTATCTGAGCTGGGACGGGTCATTCTGGTCATGGGCCTGGTCCTGGTCGTGGTGGGATTGCTTGTCATGTTCGGCGGCAAGGTCCCCTGGCTGGGCCGGCTGCCCGGCGACATCACGATCCAGCGGGGGAACTTCAGGTTCTACTTTCCGCTCGTGACCTGCCTGCTCCTGGGCCTGCTGATGACGCTCCTCCTCCGGCTCTTCCGGCACTAGAGAACCGGGTCCTTGGATCGGGGGTTTTCCGTCGCGTCGGTCTCCAACGCCACCACGCTCGCGACCGTGTCGGGGGCCTTGCCGGGCAGGGTCAGTCGCAGGGCTCCCTTCTCGACCTTGGCGGGGAGCGGGCTCTGCGCGGCGTCGGCCAACAGGTACGCGCGCTTTGGCACGCTCGTGACCGGTACTTCGAGCACGCCCCCGGCCGGCCAGTCGAACACGTGCAGGTACAGCCGGCCCGGCTTGGTGGTGATGCGTCCCCACGGGGGCGCCGCGACCGGGCTCGGCCCCGAGCCGTAGATCGCCTCCCCGTTCACGCGGAGCCACCGGCCCATCGCCGCCAGCCGCTCCAGGCTCGCCCCGGGGATCAGCCCCTCGCCGGTGGGACCCACGTTCAGGAGGAAGTTGCCTCCCTTGCTCGTGATGTCGATCAGGGTCCGCAGGAGGGTCTCGGCGGACTTCCAGTGCTGGTCGAAGTGCTTGTAGCCCCAGGTGTCGTTCATGGTCATGCAGCTCTCCCAGTCGACCCCCGGGAGGCCGGTGGCCGGCACTTCCTGTTCGGGGGTGCCGAAGTCGCCGGCGAAACGTCCTTCCTTCGTCATGCCGCTCATGCCCTGGCGGCCCGCTCCCACCCGGTTGTTGACCACGAGGTCCGGCTGCACGCCGCGCACGAAGGCGTAGAGATCGCGGCCCTGGTCGTCGCTCCATTCCTTGATCCAGTCCCCGTCGAACCAGAGCACGCCCACCTTCCCGTAGCCCGTGAGCAGCTCCCTGAGCTGGGGCTTCATGTAGCCCTCAACGTAGCGCGCCCAGTTGGGGTTTGCCACCTTCTCGTAGTCGGGGAAGGCGGGGCCCTGGGCGTCGGGATGGTGCCAGTCCATGATCGAGTGATAGAAGCAGAAGCGGATGCCGGCCTCCCGCGCCGCCTCGGACAGCTCCTTGAGGATGTCCCGCTTGAAGGGGGTGGCCATCACGTCGTAGTCGGAGACCTTGGAGTCGAAGAGGGCGAAGCCGTCGTGGTGCTTGCTCGTGATCACGATGTACTTCATCCCCGCGTCCTGCGCGATCCGCACCCACTCCCGGGCGTCGAAGCGCGTGGGGTTGAACTGGGCCGCGAACCGCTCGTACTCGGGGATCGGGATCCGCAGGTGCTTCATGATCCACTCGCCGATGTCCTTGTCCCGCTGTCCCTCGTACTCGCCGGCGGGGACCGCGTAGAGGCCCCAGTGGATGAACATCCCGAACCGGGCCTGCCGCCACCAGGCCATGCGGGAGTCGCGCTGCTCCCTCGTCTCGGCGAGGGGCGCGCCTTCGGCGCGGACCGGCGAAGCGACCCCGGCCAGCGCCAGGCCTGCCAGGACGAGGGTTTGGGTTCGGAACATGACGGCCTCCTCTCTTGTCCTGCGGCGGGGGATTCTAGCCGAGTTCCGGTCGGGATTTTTCTCCAGCGGGCGGGCAACTTGCCCGACCCGATGGGCGGGCTCTGCCCGCCCGGTGCTGCATCTCCAGGCTTTACGGGTCGGCACGTGGATTGCCTGTACAGCCGGTGGAGGATGTCCATGGTCTGCACCACCCTGGCCCCGTCGGGTCGCGCGACGAGGTCGGGACGATTGAAGGAAGGGGCGCTGCTGGAAGTGCTCGGCAACCTGGTCGCAGAGCGCCTCACGGGCGTTCTGCACCTGACCCAGGGCAGCGAGCATCTGCGCCTCCGGCTCGTCAACGGCCACATCGTCAGCGGCTCGTCGGGTGTCCACAACCGGATCGGCGACATCCTGGGGCGCTGCGGCATCCTGGGACACTCGGACCTCGAGCAGGCCCTCACCAAGGCGCAGGCCGAGGGACGGCGCCTCGGCCCCGTCCTCGTCGAGCTCGGCTTGGTGAGCCGCGAGGGCCTGGAGGATGCGTTGCGCCTGCAGGTCCGCGACGCGCTCTTCAGCGGCCTCTTCTGGGACGACGGGGCCTGGGAGCTGACGCCCGACGACGCGCCCACCCCGCTCCCCGAGGACGCGACCCTGTGGCTGTCCACGCCGCAGCTCCTCCTGGAGGCGGTGAACCAGATCAGCGATCCGGAGGTCGTGCGACGGGCGCTCGGAGACCTGGACGCCCCCCTCGCCGCCGTGGCCAACCCGCTCCTGCCCCTGGAGGGGACGATCCTGGGCCCGGCCGACGGCTACGTGCTCTCTCGCGTCGACGGCTCGATGACGGCCCGGCAGATCCTCGAGATCGCGCCCCTGCCCGCCGACGCGGTGGCGCGGAGCCTCTTCGCGCTTCTCTCCGCCGGCGTCATCGAGCGGCGGCCCCGCGGTCCGGGCGGGTCACCGGACCAGCGCCGGAAGATCGAGCAGGCCTTCGAGGGCCTCGCGCTCAAGAACCACTTCGAGGTCCTGGGGGTCCCGCGGGCGTCCGGACCCGATCAGGTCAAGGCCGCCTACCTCGCCCTGGTCCGGCGGTTCCATCCCGACGCCCTGGGCCACACGGCCTGCGCGGAGCTGGAGGAGAAGGCGCGGGCGATCTTCGTGCGGGTCACCGAAGCCTACCGGATCCTGCGCGGCACCTCCTCGCGGGCCCGATACGAGGAGACGCTGGGCCGCGCGCGGAAGCCCAACCCTGCTCCCGGCCCCTCGAGCCCCTCGGCCTCGGAGCCCGCGGCAGCACCTCCCGCCGAGGTCGCGGCGTCGGCGGCCCCCGAGCCTCTGCCCTTCGTCCCCCTGTCCGACCTTCTGCAGAAGGCCGAAGAGCACCTCGCGGGCGGACGCCTGTGGGAGGCGAGCCTGGCCCTCGAGGAAGTACTGCAGCGATCGCGGGGCCCCGTGCGCCAGCGAGCCCACCTGCTGCTGGCCCGGGTCTTCGCCAAGAGCCCTTCCGGGTCGAAACGCGCCGAGGCGCAGCTCAAGGCCCTGCTCGACGAGGAACCCGGCTGCGTGGATGGGTACCTGGCCCTGGGCCAGCTCTACCGGGACAAGGGGCTCGGTGGCCGCGCGGAGGCGATGTTCCGCCACGTCCTCTCTCTCGAGCCACGCCACGCCCGGGCCGCCCAGGAGCTGAACGCCCTCGCCCCGCCCGCGGCCGGGCGGGGCCTCCGCGACCCGCGAGGGCTCCTGGAGCGCCTGGTCGCCCGCCCGCGGTAGCCGAGTTGCCGCACCGGCGCCTCCCGTGAAATCCTAGGCATCTTGCAACGGACTGCGAACGGAGCGGGATCCACTCCCGCGAAGTGAGCGAGGGGTCCGGGGGGCGCGATTCCAGCGCCCCCCGGCTTGATGACGAGGTGCGGGCGATGGCGGTCAAGGCCGACCGGTGGATCAGGCGGATGGCGCTCGAGCATCGGATGATCGAGCCCTTCTCCGAGAAGCAGGTCCGGGAGGGCGTGATCTCCTACGGGCTCTCCTCCTACGGCTACGACGTGCGCATCGCCGACGAGTTCAAGATCTTCACGAACATCAACTCCACGATCGTGGATCCCAAGCACTTCGACCCCCGCTCCTTCGTGGACTTCAAGGGCGAAGTCTGCGTCATCCCCCCCAACTCCTTCGCCCTCGCCCGCACGGTCGAGTACTTCCGCATCCCGAGGAACGTGATCACGGTTTGCGTGGGAAAATGCGTATCCGGGGACAGCCGCGTGTTGGACGCGAGCAGCGGCCGGCTGCTGCCCATCACGGACCTCCTGGACCGGGAGGGGGCAGCGGCGTCTCTTCGCGGACACGGCATCGAGGCAGCCCACGTCGCGAGCGGCCTGAGGCAGGGGATCTTACCCGTTTACGAGCTGGTGACGCGATCGGGCCGGACGATTCGCGCGACGCCCAACCACCCGTTCCTGACCTTCACCGGCTGGCGGGCCCTTCGCGACCTGCGCGCGGGCGCTCGCATCGGGGTTCCGCGGCGCATGGCAGTCTTCGGGAGCCGGCGCATGCGCGAGTGCGAGATCGACCTGCTGGGGCTCCTCCTCTCGGATGGGCAGTGCCACACCCCCGGCCACTCGCCACGCTATACCAGCGGGGATCCTGTCCTCCGCGAGCGCTTCTCTCGCGCCGTGTCGGCGTTCGGTGGCGTGCCGCGCCCGGTGGCCCGTGTATCGGTGAACGCGACGAACAACGGCCACCGCGGCGGGGTGATGGAGAAGAATCGGGTCTACGCGTGGCTCGAGTCCCTGAGACTGAACGTGAAGTCCCCCGAGAAGTTCATCCCGGCGCCGGTCTTCGAGTTGGAGCGGGGACTCCTTGCACGATTCCTGAGAGCGCTGTTCTCCGGCGACGGGGGCATCTCGACGAGCGGAGGGGGGATCTATCTGGAGTTCTGCTCGACATCAGAGCGGCTCGCTCGTGATGTCCAGCACCTGCTTCTGCGCTTTGGGGTCCCCGCGGCCTGCCGGGCGCGCGATACGGCCTCCGGCCGGGGCGCGTACGTGCTGTCGGTCACGAGCAAGGATTCGGTTCGTGCCTTCGCCGAGTCGATCGGCTTCGTGCCGGGCTGTGTCAAGCAGAAGAAGCTTGAGCTCGCTCTCGACATGATCACATGCTCGCCGCAACGGAAGTCGAACTTCGACACCCTACCGCCGGAGGCCTGGCACACTCTCCGCGAGGCCTGCCGCGCCCAGGGCCGCTCGCTCCGTCAGGTGGGGATCGAGCGCACGCAACCGAGCCAGAGCGTCCCCCGCGCCCTCGCCCGCGAGGTGGCGTCGCGCCTGGGAGACGAGGCCCTGGGCGGCATCGCCGACTCGGACCTTCTCTGGGACGCGGTGGTGGCAAAGCGCTTCGTTGGAATGGAGCCAGTCTACGACCTGACCCTGCCCGAAACGGCCAACTTCGTGGCCAACGACATCGTCGTCCACAACTCGACCTATGCGCGCTGCGGCATCATCGTGAACGTGACCCCTTTCGAGCCGGAGTGGGAGGGGATCGTGACCCTCGAGGTCTCGAACACGACCCCCCTGCCCGCCAGGATCTACGCCGGGGAAGGGATCGCGCAGGTGCTCTTCTTCGAGAGCGACGAGGTCTGCGAGACGTCCTACGCGGACAAGAAGGGCAAGTACCAGGCGCAGCAGGGCCTGACCCTTCCGAAGCTCTGATGACGCGGAGCCGAACGTGTTGGAGCATTTCCCTCCCCCTACGTGGGGAGGGTTAGGGTGGGGGGTCGATGAACGATAGGAGGGCTCGATAATGGTCCAGGAGACGGTCCTTCTCGAAGGGCACCTGATCGACTCCGACATCCTCAAGAAGGTCTTCGACCGGGTGGTGGAGGAGGGCGGCCAGTTCGAGGTGCTCGAGTTCCGGGTGGGGCGGACCAACGCCGAACCCTCCTCCGCCCGCGTGGCCGTCAAGGCCCCGGATCCCCACGCCCTCGACCGCATCCTGGAGGGGCTCGCCTACCTCGGCGCCTCCACGACGGAAGTGGGCGACGCGCGCTTCGCCCCCGCCGAAGCCGACGGGATCCTGCCCGACGAGTTCTACTCCACCACCAACTTCGACACCCTCGTGCGCGTCCTCGGCAAGTGGATCGCCGCGGCCGACCAGAAGATGGACTGCGCGCTCGTCCTGCGCGGAGGAGGCCCCGCCTGCGTCAAGCAGGGGCAAGTGCAGAAGGGCGAGCCGGTGGCGCTGCGCGGCCCGGGCATCCGCGTCCGTCCTCCCGAGCGCAGCCGCGACTACTCGGTCTTCGGCTTCATGTCCAACGACATCTCGGCCGAGATCAACAAGGGGATCGCGATCGCGGGCACCGCCCGCGAGATGCGGCGGGTCCGGGAGGCGGGGGAGAAGATCGTGGTGGTGGCGGGACCGGCGGTGGTGCACTCCGGGGGCGAGGTCCACCTGGCCCAGCTCGTGCGCGAGGGCTGGGTGGACGTGCTCCTCACCGGTAACGCCTTCGCCGTGCACGACCTCGAGAAGTCCATCCTCAAGACCAGCCTCGGAGTCTGCCAGATGAGCGGACGCGCGGTGGAGGGGGGGAGCCGCCACCACCTGTTCGCGATCAACGCGGTCAACCGCGCGGGGGGGATCCGGAAGGCGGTGGAGACCGGCCTCGTGACCTCGGGCGTGATGCACGAGGTGGTCCGCAAGGGGATCCCGTTCGTGCTCGCGGGGTCCATCCGCGACGACGGCCCGCTCAAGGACACGATCACGGACATGATCGCGGCCCAGAAAGCCTACGTGGAGGCGCTGAAGGGATCCGGGATCTGCCTGATGCTGGCCACCGCCCTCCACTCGATCGCGGTGGGCAACCTGCTCCCCGCGCGGGTCCGCACGGTCTGCGTGGACATGACCGAGTCCGTCCCCGTCAAGCTCTCGAACCGGGGGAGCCTGCAGGCCATCGGCCTCGTGACCGACGTCGGCTTCTTCCTGGAGCGGCTGGCGGCGGAGGTGCGAGCGACGGGCTAGAGCCCTTACTTGCAGCCCCAGGCCGGGGGCGTGCAAGGCACGATCTCGAACGTCAGGTCGTTCGAGCCGACCCCGTCGAACCCCACGTAGACGATGAGGGTTCCCGGTTTCGTGAGCAGGTACTTGTGCTGGAAGGGCCCGGCCGGGTCGCCCGCGAACTCGACGAGGCTCGGGTCGTTGAAGATCCACTCGATGCCGGAGCCGTCGCCCTTGATGCCGTTCGTCTCCCGGTTGTCCGCGTCCCGCCCCGTGACGTCGAGGACCAGCTTGAAGCCCACGGGGAACTTCTCCTTGAACTTGCCCTTCGTGGGGTCGGGGGTGGGCAGCACCCAGAGGCCCAGGTTGTCGAACAGCCGGTAGAGCCGAAGCACGACGCGCACCACCGGGGTCGTGTTGCCGGGGCAGTCGCCTCCCGGCGCGCAGTCGGGGCTCGGGCTGGGCGACGGGGTCGCCTGGGCAACCGGGGTCGGGGTGGGAGTAGGCACGATGGTCGGACTTCCGCTACCGCCAGCGCAAGAGACCGTGAACGTCAGAATCAAACCTGTCAGCGTCAGGCTGGAGGCACGACGGACCATGTGTCCTCCCGTAAAGCAACGATGAACAGTAGATTTGTGATCGGCAAGCCACGACGAACACGACACTTTAGGCCAGGAGCCGGTCTGCCGTCAATCTGTTTTGGCACTCCGCCGGCGGTAGAGCTGGGCCAGCCCCCGGGGCGCCGAGGTGTGGACCAACTCGTAACGCGCCTCCAGGTGCTCGAATATGGCGGCCGTGCAGGGGTCTCGCCGGTCGGCCCGGACCGCGGCCCAGACGAGGATGAAGTCCAGGGGCCGGGGGCCGCGCCGGTCGTAGCGCGAGAAGTCGATGCAGGGGGTCTGGAGCTCCTGGCCGCCCCGCAGCCAGCGGTATGGGTTGGCGTCGCGGCGGAAGAGGGTCGGGAAGTACCCGAGATCGGCCTCGTAGTTCGTGAAGTCCACGAGGTCCCGCTCCGCCGCGAGGTAGGCCCCGCCGTGGAGGAAGGCCTCGACCCGCCAGGAGACGGGGCTCCCGTCCAGGCGATGGCCCTGGTGGGCGAAGCTCACGGGCAGCAGGGTCGCGTGCCGCACCAGCCGGCCGGCGGGGGAGAGGTACTCGGCCAGATGCTCGTTCATCTCCGCATATCGCGGCAGGCGCACGGCGAGCAGGCCCACCACGACCGTGGCGCTGGCCACGATCAGCCCCCGCCGAGCGGCGGGTTGCAGGTCCTGGACCGCGATCCACAACAGAAGGGCGAAGAAGACGTAGAGGCTCACGCGGTCATGGGTGGTGCCGCCCCCCGGCGTGCTCCCCGGCGTGTTCAGGACCGTGACCGGGGCGAGGAAGTAGACGGCGGCGAAGGCGGCGGCCACCAGGAGCAGGCCGTCCCCGTCGCTGACCGCTCGGGCGCGGAGCTTCGAGGCGAGGAGGGCGGCTGCCGCGAGCAGCAGGAGGAACCCGAGGGCACCGGTCAGCCACAGCTCCTTCTCGTCGTGAGACGCGAGCTCCCGCACGCGCCAGAGGTCGCCCCAACGCTCGAGGAAGGTCGGCCCCTCTTCGGAGCGCTGGGGGCGCTGCCCGGCGAGGAACCGCATGACCAGCAGCACCACCGGTAGGGCGGCCGTCGCCAAGGCCAGGAGGCGGACGCGCGCGATCCTCCAGCGATGCGCTTGGCCTTCCCGGACGTCCCGAAGGGACAGCCAGGACGCCAGCAGGCCGAGGCCTCCGAGGGCGAGGAACAGCGTGACCAGGTGACAGAAGTATAGAAAGAGGAGGAGCAGGGCAAGGACTGCCGTCTCACCGCTTCCGAGCCGGCCTCGACGCCGGAGCCAATAGCCGAGGACGAGGAAGAACGGGACCCCCGCGAAGGCCAGGTTGTAGAAGCCCAGGTGGAGGAAGTGGTTGTAGACAAAGGGCAGGACGAGCGGCCAGAGGGCGCTCGCCTCGGCGCGGAGGGCCCCGAGGGCGTAGCGAAAGGCCAGGGGCAGGAGCAGGACGTAGGCGCTCAGGAAGAGCTTCTCGGCCACGGCCGGGCTCGCGATCGTCATGAGGGCCGCCAGCGCCAGGTGGGAGAGCCAGTTGGGGAACGGGTCGAGGTTCAGGACGTAGAAGACCCGCAGCTCCTCGAAGTCCGGCTTGCCGTACTCGAGGAGGATCTTCGCGTTCTCGACGTGGGTGGGCCCGTCCTGGGTGAGGAAATACGGGAAGGCCCAGATCGGGACGAGCAGCAGGAGCGCCGCCCCCGCCAGCAGGACCCGGCGGGCCAGGGCCGCCCTACTCCTCGGCCATGAACGGGTAGCGGTGGTCGCGGGGCGGGTTGAACGTCTCCTTGATCGAGCGCGCGCTGACCCAGCGCACGAGGTTCAGCTTCGAGCCCGCCTTGTCGTTGGTGCCGGAGCCGCGGGAGCCCCCGAAGGGCTGCTGCCCCACCACCGCCCCCGTGGGCTTGTCGTTCACGTAGAAGTTGCCCGCGGCGTGGCGCAGGGCGGAGGCGGCCTGGCGCACCGCCGCCCGATCGTTCGCGAAAACGGCCCCCGTGAGCGCGTAGGGCGAGGTCTGGTCGACCACGGCCAGCGTCTCCTCCCATTTCTCGTCGGGGTAGACGTAGACCGTGACCACCGGCCCGAAGATCTCCTCGCAGAGGAGGCGATAGCCCGGGTCGCGGGCCTCGACCAGGGTGGGCTCGATGAAGTACCCGGTCTCGCCGTTCGTGCCGCCCCCCGCCAGGATGGTCGCGTTCCTGCGCGCGTCAGCGATGTACTCCGAGATCCTGTCGAAGGCCTTCTTGTCGATGACCGCGCCCATGAAGCTCCGGAAGTCCGTCACGTCCCCCACCCGGATGTCCCTGATGATGCCGACCGTGCGGTCGCGCACGTCGCTCCAGAGCGAGCGCGGGACGTAGACCCGGCTGGCCGCCGAGCACTTCTGGCCCTGATACTCGAAGCCGCCGCGGGCGATGGCCACCGCGAGGGCCTGGGGATCCGCCGAGGCGTGGGCCACGATGAAGTCCTTCCCGCCGGTCTCGCCCACGATCCGGGGGTAGGAGCGATAGCGGCCCATGTTGCCGCCGATGGTCTTCCACATGGAGTTGAAGACCTCGGTGGAGCCGGTGAAGTGGACGCCGGCCAGGTCGCGGTGGGTGAGGACGGTATCGGAGACGGTGACCGCGTCACCGGGGACGAAGTTCACGACGCCGGGGGGAAGGCCCGCCGCCTCCAGCAGCTTCATGATCCAGTAGCCGCTGGGAATGGCCGAGGAGGCGGGCTTCCAGACCACGGTATTGCCCATGAGGGCGGGGGAGGTGGGCAGGTTGCCGCCGATGGCGGTGAAGTTGAAGGGGGTGATCGCGTAGACGAAGCCCTCGAGCGGCCGATACTCGGACTGGTTCCACATGCCGGCGCTCGACACCGGCTGCTCGCCGTAGAGCTCCTGCGCGTAGGCCGGGTTGAAGCGCCAGAAGTCGACCAGCTCGCAAGCGGAGTCGATCTCGGCCTGGAAGACGGTCTTGGACTGCCCGAGCATGGTGGCCGCGTTCAGGGTGGCCCGCCACGAGGTGGCCAGCAGGTCCGCCGCCTTGAGGAACACCGCGGCCCGGTCCTCCCAGGGCCAGCGCGACCACTCGCGATGGGCCTTCGCGGCGGCGTCGATGGCCTGCACGACGTGCTCTCGTGAAGCCTTGTGCCAGTCGCCCAGGACGTGGCGGTGGTCGTGCGGCATCACCGCCTTCGCCTTGTCCCCGCTGCGGACCTCCTTGCCGCCGATGACGAGCGGGATGTCGAGGCGCTCGCCCGCCATCGCCTTGAGCCGCGCCTTCAGCTCCGCCTTCTCGGGGGAGCCGGGGCCGTAGGCTTTGACGGGCTCGTTGAACGGCGGGGGCACCCGCCGGATGCCGTTGAAACCGGAGTCGCTCACGATTGACCTCCCGACAATCTTAATCGCCCATCTCGGTTCTCGTCGAGTCGCATGGCGAGGCGCGGAAAACCCAGGGAACTCACAGGGAATGCCCGAGGACTGACCGATGCTAGCGGCCCATCTTCAGTAACGCAAGGTACGGGTCGCGCCTGGCCAGGCGGCTCCCGACAAGGAGTCGCCAATGCGTCCTCGTTCGACGTTCGCCCTGGGCCGGGTTGTGCTCGGCGCTTCCGTCCTTCTCACCACCACGGGACCGACCGCCGCCGGCGACGCGAAGCACGTTTCGCTCTCCGCCTGGGACGAGGGCGCGGTCGAGCGCGCCCGGGCGGGCGCCGCCCGCAAGCTCGAGAAGCCCGGGTGCCAGAGGGTCCTCGACGATTTCAGGGACGGCGAGGGCCGCCCGCTCCGGCAGAACCTCGAGAGGTGGGGAGTGAGTCCGGCGGGGTACCTGCAGATGATCCCTTTCCTCGACGGCTCGTCGCACCGCCTCTGCCTCTGGAGCAGGGTCGAGCTGGTGAGCTCCCCGGGCACCCCGCGCGTCTACGTGTGCGGGCGGTTCGCCACCACCCAGATGCGGGAGCCCTGGCTGGCCGAAGCCCTGGTGATCCACGAGATGCTCCACACCCTGGGCCTCGGCGAGAACCCGCCCTCCAGCGTCGAGATCACACAGCGGGTGAAGGGACGGTGCCAGTGAGCGCCACGCCGGGCTCAGGCGAGCGCGAGCTCGGACGCGGAGTTCGGCTCCAGTCGGCGTGGCCCTCGGGGGAGGTCGTGACTGCGCAAGCCGCGTACCAGCTCCGCGAGGGCGCGGAGACGATAGTCGCCCCGGGCGGGGTTGGCGTAGCCCAGGGCCCGCTCGGCGGGCGTCAGGTCGGCGGCGTCCTTCATCGGCTCGAAGGCGTGCCCCTCGTGCCACTCGTTGAATGAGTTGATGTAGACGAGGAAGAAGCCCCGGCGGGCGTTCTCCAGCGCGGGGTCGCCCTGGACGGCGAGGGTGGCTCCGAAGGACTCGCGGACGCGTTCTTCGGAGGCCCGCGCCGCGAGCTCGCGCCCTTCCGGCCGCGAGAGGTCCAGGCCTGCGGTCTCCGGGGCGAACGTCCGCGGCTGATAGCAGGGGTCGGAGACCTGGCGCGGCTCGATCTGGAGGTAGCCGGGGTTCACGTTGAACGAGAACAGCAGGTGTGCCCGGGAGGCGCTCTCCGCGTAGCCGGAGTAGCGCTCGGGGCCGATGTAGTTGTCGTAGATCCCGATGCCGTCGAAGCCCGAGGCCGGAGTGCGGTGGAACTCGAGGGAGTCCGCGAGGAGCGTCACGTGATCGAAGTCGGTGCGCAGGGTCTGGCGCAGAGCGTCCGTCTGCCGGCGCCAGACCGCGTCGGGGGTGTAGTCGGACACGGGACGGGTCTGGCCCAGACAGTCGGTCGCGGTCTCCGGCAGGATGCAGCGGAAGCCCTTGAAGGCCGGGCCTTCCGCGCCGTCGGCGTTGCGCAGGATCAGGAACGCGTCCCACCCACGCTTCTCCCCGTACTCCCGGAGGAGATAGAGGATGTCGTCGGCGTACCGCGAGGCCCGGTTGTCCGCGTAGGGCTCCATGGCGAACGTGACCTTGATCCCGTGGTCGTGCATCACGTCCATGATCAGGCTGACCCGCTGGTCCTGCCAGCTCCCGCGTCCCCACCAGGAGAGGGCGATGGCCCCGACCCCGGCCTCGGTGATCCAGCGGGCGTGCTGCTCGAGGACGTCCCGCGACCGCACGTCGTAGGGGCCGAGGCGCGGCATGTAGGGGGAGGCGATGTCGAGGGGCGGGTGGCGGCCCAGGTAGTCCCAGTGGTCGTAATCGGGAGGGCCGCCGTACCACGGGTAGTACTCGAAGACGAAGTGGTGGGGGAGGTCGGGGAACCGGCGGGCCAGGCCCGAAGGCTCTTCGAGGTCCCGGGACGCGCCTTCGACGGAGCGCGAGAACAGGCCAGCCGCGGGCAGCGCGAGACCCGCCCGGAGGCCGCTGGCCAGGAACTGCCGCCGCGTGGCCATGTGGCGATGTTACTGCGGGGCGCCTTCAGAAGACCACGCGGATGCCGCCGTTGACCACACGTCCATCGAGGGGCGCCCAGGAGTCCACCGTCCAGCGGCCGTCGGAGCGCCGCGCGGGCAGCAGGAGGGGCTCGTCGCGGGTCTGGCGCACGTCGAAGACGTTCTCTGCGTTCACGAACACGCGAACCTTGCCGAAGCGGCGCGAGCCGAGCGCGCCGAGCAGCAGGTAGGGCCGGCCCGATCCGCGGTACGGGTCGTCCTCGAGCTGCTGGCGCCCGGTGTAATAGGCCTCGATCCCGACCCGCCCCCAGCGCTCGCCCTCCCAGATCACGTTGAACGAGGCGGCGTGCCGCGGCGTCAGCGCCACCTCGCGCCTCGCGCCCGCGCCCAGGTCCAGCTCCGTCGAGCGCGTCCAGGCGTGGGTGAGCATGAGGGTGAAGCCGTTCTTCAGGTATCGGGCGATGAGCTCGGTCCCCCAGGTGCGGGTCGGCTCCGGCGCGTTCACGAGGGCGACCGCCTCGGGGCCCACCGTCTGGAGCTGGGTCGGGTGCCGGACGAGCGATCCGAAGAGCGTGCCCGACAGGTCGAAGCCGCCTCCGCGAAAGGCCACGTCGAAGGACGCGCCGCGGGCGCGCTCGGCCCGAAGCCCGGCGAGCGGCCGCAGGCGGGCCAGGCCCGTCTCGTCGGTCCGCTCGTTGAAGGGCGTGGGCGCGAAGGCGCCGGTGCCCGCGGACAGACGGAGCGTCCAGCCGGGATGCGGGCGCGCGAGGAGCGAGACGCGCGGGCTCGCCAGGGCGCCGTACTCCGAGTGGAGGTCGGCCCGTGCGCTGGCGGCGAGCAGGAGCCGCGGACCGAAAGCGATCTCGTCCTGGGCGAAGAAGCCGGGCGCGGAGAACGAGTAGTCGAAGGGAGGCCTCTCCCGGAGGTCGTAGCCATCCTGCGGGAACGCGGCGCCCGCGACCCAGGTGTGGGGGCCGCTCGTCCCGGTGATCGACGCTTCGCCGAACCAGGTGAGGTGCGCGCCGCGCTCGCGGTCCAGACCGAAGCGCCGGTCCTGGGCGGTCCGCACGAAGGAGCCGCGAAAGGAGACGAGCCTCCCCGACATCAGCCACTTCCCGACGAATCCGGCGTCGATGTGCCGGCTCCGGAGCGATTCGACGAAGGGCTGGCCGTCCGGCGCCCGTCCGCCGTCGATCGAGCCGCCTTCGCGATTCTCCGCGATCACGCCCGTCGTGGCCAGGACGGTGGTGCCCCGGCCGTCGTCGAACGAGAGCCGCGGGCGCAGGAGGCCGCGATCGTATCCCGCCACGTCCGTCCAGCCGTCCCCGTCGACGTCCCGGCGCGCCTGGCCGTGGTAGCCGCCGATCGCCGACCAGGACCATTCGCCGGCCCGGGCCAGCCAACCCGTCGCGTCCACGCCCCCCAGGGTGGTGGCGTTCAGGAGCAGCTCCTCCTCGTGGCCTCGAGGCCGGCGCGAGACGAGGTTGACCACGCCCCCGAGAGCCGACGCCCCGTACAGCGCGGAGGCGACGCCCTTGATCACCTCGACCTGTCTCAGGTCGAGGGGCGGCACTTGCATCAGGCTGAACGAGTCTCCCTGGGCGCCGTAGAGCGGCAAGCCGTCGGCGAGGAGCTGGGAATAGTGGCCGCGCAGGCCTTGAATCCTCACGTTGGCGGCGCCCAGCGAAGGGGCCGTGGTCTGCACGCGCAGGCCGGTCGTCTCCCCGAGCAGCATGGCGACGTTGCCCGGCGTCATCAGGGCCTTCTCCTCGATGTCGTCCCGGTCGATCACCTCCACGCGCAGCGGCTGGTCCTGAAGCCGCGTCGTGCTGCGGGTCGTGGTGACGGTGACCTCTTCCGCGAGCGGCCGGAGCTCGACCGATACGGGCGGCGTGGGCCCTGCGGCGACGGACACGCGCACGGAAGCGGGCAGATGGCCGGCCGCCTCGACTCGGATCTCGTAAGGGCCGGGGGCCAGGAACAGCGTGGCGTGGCCGGCGACATCGGTCGTCCCCTGCAGGGCGCCCGCGCTCACGGTGGCCCCCGCGAGCGGCCGCCCCTCGCTGCGCACCTCGACCGTCAGGGTGCCGGCGTCGGGCAATTGCGCATGCACCGGCGAGACGAGCAAGGCGGGAAGGCAAACGGCGGCGACCCTCATCACCGGACGGGCATCGTGAAACAGCCTTGCCGCCGAATCAAGCGCGACTATCATTGGGGGCCGTGCGGAACAGGAGGGAAGCTCCATGAGGCGCTTGCAGAGGGCAGTGTGGGCGGCGGCGTTCTTGGGATGCGCGACCGCGGCCGGGGCGCAGGTGGGAGAGGTCAGGAAGCTCGCTCCCGACGTGTACTTCCACGAGGGCGACATCAAGGGCAAGGGCCACTGCAACAACGGCTGGGTCGTCTTCGAGGACTACGTCCTCGTCATCGACGCGAACTTCCCCTCGGGGGCCCGGGAGATCATCCCCAAGATCCGCGCGATCACCGACAAGCCGGTCCGTTTCGCCTTCGACACCCATCACCACGGGGACCACGCCTACGGCAACCAGGTGTGGGTCGAGCAAGGCGCCACGCCGGTGGCGCACACGGGCGTGGTCGAGGAGATGAAGAAGTACGAGACGGGATTGTTCGGCGGCAAGCCCGGCCGGTGGGAAGACACCGCGAAGGAGCGCGAGGACGTGCGGACCTCGAAGCTCAAGCCCCCGAGCGTGCTCTTCCCGGACACTCTGATCTTCGACGACGGAGTCCACCGGGTGGAGCTGCGCCACCTCGGCACCGCCCACACCCACGGCGACGGCTTCGCCTGGCTGCCGAAGGAGAAGGTCCTGTTCACGGGAGACGCCTGCGTGAACGGTCCCTACAACTACGTTGGGGATGGGCAGGTCGGCGACTGGATCCACACCCTGGACCGCGCGCGCGAGCTGGGGGCGCAGGCGGTGGGTCCGGGCCACGGCCCGCTCGGCCCCGCCTCGATCCTCGAGGATCAGCAGACTTTCTTCAAGGAGATGTACCGGACCGTGAAAGCGGCCAGCGAGGGGAAGAGCCCGGCCGAGGTGCAGGCGGCGGTGGAGAAGCTGCGCGCCGAGCTTGCCGCAAACGCGCGCATCGCGCGGTACGTCGGGGACCCTTTTGCTGCCCAGGTGGCGAAGGTCTACAACGAGCTCACCGGGCAGTCCTTCCCCGACCGGCGCGCCGAGGCCGAGGCCCAGCGCATCCATGTGGCCTGGCATCACGACGCGGGCGAGGACGGGGAGTAGGTGCGTCTCCGGGGCATCTCGGCCGGCTTATTCCTGCTCGCGGCGGTCCCCGCCCCGGCCGAGGTCGTCCGCATCGAGGTGAGCTCGCGCGAGCCCTTCGCGGGCGGGCAGGCCTTCGGGGCGGTGGGCGCGTACGAGAAGGTGCGCGGCCGGCTCCACTACGCCGTCGACCCCGCGAGCCCCCCGAACGCCCGCATCGTGGACCTGGGGCGCGCCCCGCGCGACGCGAGCGGCCGCGTGGCCTTCGCGGGCGACTTCGTCCTGCTGAAGCCCGTCGACCCGGCGAAGGGGAACCACCGGCTGCTGTACGAGGTGAACAATCGGGGCAACCTCGGCATGCTGTCTCGCTTCAACCGCGCCGCGGGCAGCAACGACCCCGCCGCCGTCGAGCACGGGGGCAACGGCTTCCTCCTCCGCCAGGGCTACACCCTCGTCTGGAGCGCCTGGAACTGGGACGTGCTCCCGGGCGACGGCCGCCTCCAGATCGACCTGCCGATCGCCACCGACGGCGGCAAGCCCATCACGGGTCGGGTCGCGGCCGAGATCGTGGTCAACCAGCGGAGCGTCACCGAGCCCTTGGCCTGGGGGAACAGCCGGTGCTACGAGGTCGTGGACGCTTCGACCAACGCGGACGCGATCCTGACCGTGCGCGACGACCAGCGGGCTGCGCGGATCGAGATCCCGCGCGACCGCTGGCGTTTCGCCGACTCGACCCACGTCCACCTTCCGGGAGGATTTGAGCCGGGTCGGATCTACGAGCTTCTCTACACGGCCCGGGATCCGCGCGTGGTCGGCCTGGGCCTGGCCGCGATCCGCGACACCCTGTCGTTCTTCCGCTTCGCGACGGGAGACCCTGCCGGGAACCCCAACCCGCTGGCCCGCGCGATGGTCGGCGGGCCCGCGCGGCCCGACGCGGAGAAGGCTTACATCTTCGGCATCTCCCAGTCGGGCCGCGTCATCCAGCACATGCTCTTCGAGGGCTTCCACGTCGACGAGGCCGGCCGCATGGTCTTCGACGCGGCCTTTGTACACGTGGCGGGCGGAGGCAAGGGCTCGTTCAACCACCGCTTCGCCCAGACCACGCGCCACCCGAGCCCGCTCGAGGACCACCAGTACCCGGCCGACTTCTTCCCGTTCGTCCCGGGCCCGCAGACGGACCCCGTGACGGGCGAGACGGGTGACGTGCTGGCGGTGGCGAAGGCGATGGGGAAGCTCCCGCGCCTCTTCTACACCGGCACCTCCACTGAGTACTGGACGCGCGCGGCCTCCCTCCTCCACACCGACGCCGCAGGGACGCGCGACGCGTCCCTGGATGAGCGCGTGCGCGTCTACTTCATCGCCGGAGCCCAGCACACGATCGCCGGGGCGGGCGCGCGCCGGCAGTACCAGAACCCGGTGAACGACCTGGACCACTCGCCGCCCCTGCGGGCCCTGCTCGTGGCCCTGGACCGCTGGGTGACGAGCGGCGCGATGCCGCCGGCGAGCGTCTACCCTCGCATCGACCGGGACGAGCTGGTGACCGTGGACGCGTGGCGCCGGCACTTTCCCGCGATTCCCGGGGTTGGGCTTCCGAGCGCGAACCTCGCCCCGCCGAGGCTCGACCTCGGGCGGCGGTTCCGGACCGAGGGGATCGTCGACCAGGTGCCGCCGGGCTTCGGCCCCGCCTACGTGACCCTCGTGCCCGACGTGGACGCGGACGGCAACGAGCGGGCCGGCATCCGCCTGCCGGAGGTCGCGGCGCCGCTCGGAACGTTCGCGGGCTGGAACCTGCGCCGGGCCGAGATGGGGGCGCCCGACGCTCTCGGCCGCTGGGACGGGTCGTTCCTGCCCTTTGCCCCCACCGAGGCCGAGCGCCGCCGCCGGGGAGACCCGCGGCCGTCCCTCGAGGCGCGCTATCCGTCGCGGGCGGCCTATGTCGAGAAGGTGACGGCCGCGGCAGAGGCACTGCGCCGTTCCGGCTTCCTGCTCGAGGAGGACGCGGCTGGCTTCGGGGAACGCGCCCAGGCGATGCCCTGGCCGTAGGGGATCACTCCCAGTCCAGCACGACCCTCCCGGAGCTCCCCGTCATCATGACCTCGAACCCGCGCTGGAATTCGCGCTGGTGGAAGTGGTGGGTGATGACGGGCTTGATGTCGAGGCCGCTCTCCAGCATGACGTTCATCTTGTACCAGGTCTCGTACATCTCGCGGCCGTAGATGCCCTTGACCGTCAGCATGTGGAAGATGACCGTGTTCCAATCGATGGCCATCTCCTCCCCGGGGATGCCGAGGAGGGCGATCTTCCCGCCGTGGGCCATGTTGCCGAGCATGTCGCGGAAGGCCTGGGGGTTGCCCGACATCTCCATCCCCACGTCGAACCCCTCCAGCATCCCGAGCTCCTTCTGGACTTCCTTCAGGCCCTTCTCCTGCGGGTTCACCGCGCGCGTGACCCCCATCCTGCGGGCCAGCTCCAGCCGGTAGGGGTTCACGTCCGTGATCACGACGTAGCGGGCGGCGGCGTGAAGGGCGACCGCCGCGGCCATGATGCCGATCGGGCCCGCTCCCGTCACCAGCACGTCCTCCCCCAGCACCGGGAACGAGAGCGCGGTGTGGACCGCGTTGCCGAAGGGGTCGAAGATGGCCGCCACGTCCTCGTCGATCCCCTTGGGATGGACCCAGACGTTGGTCATGGGCAGGGTCAGGTACTCCGCGAATGCGCCCGCGCGGTCGACCCCCACGCCCTTGGTGTCCGCGCAGAGGTGGCGCCGCCCGGCCAGGCAGTTGCGGCAGCGGCCGCACACGACGTGGCCCTCTCCGCTCACGATCTGCCCGGTCCGGAAGTCGGTGACGTTCGACCCCACCTCCACGATCTCGCCCACGAACTCGTGCCCGATGACCAGGGGGACCCGGATGGTCCTGGCCGCCCAGGCGTCCCACTTGTAGATGTGCACGTCGGTGCCGCAGATCCCCGTCCGGTGGACGCGGATCAGCACGTCGTTGATGCCGATCTTCGGCTCCGGGACGTCCTCCAGCCAGAGACCAGCCTCGGCGCGGCTCTTGACCAAAGCCTTCATGGTTGCGCGGACACATGTACCCCGCGGCGCCGGTCGCGTCAAGCTGCAGGCTATGCCCGAGAGGTCAGTGCGAACCCCCGAAACGGAACACGATGCCGACCTCGGGCGTCCAGTCGATCGCCTTGGAGGTCAGGCCGAGGCCGTTGTTCAGCCGGAGAAACGCTCGCCGGCTCAGATGCCATTGCGCCTCGGTGATGAGCGACACCTAGTCCTGGGTCCCCTCGAGGCCCGGGCATCCGAGGGGAGATTCGCTCGGCGGGATGAACGCACGATGAACGCGGACCCTCGGGCGGCCGCTTGGTCGGGAGAGGGAGCCTCGTCAGCTGGGGTTGGCTTCGGTGAGCAGGGCCGCATAGCGCGGGTTGCGCACCTTGAGGGTCAGTCGGTGGTCGTCGAACCGCGTCAGCTCGACCGCCGGCCGGCCTTTCGGGTCGTGCCCGGCCGATCCGTTCCGCGGCCGGCTCCGCACACGCCAGCGGAAGTAGAGGCCCGCGGCCACCCAGGGCATCGCGCAGGAAAGGAGCGGAAAGATCAGCAGGCTCGCGCTCGATGCCCCACCGCCGCTGCCCGCCGGCCTGGAAACGGCGCCGCCAACGAGTACAGGCACGACCTCGACGATCAGGATGCTCAGCAGCGCGCCGGCAAAGGCCGACCCCACGAGCACCGCCGCGCTCCAGACCACTGCGCTGGCCATCCTGCCGGATTGACTCCACACCGTGTGCTGGGCGCAGCTCGCGCAGTAGGGGACGTCGATAGAGAGGGAGCGGCGGATGGTCGCAACGCCGAGGAAGAGGCTCCGGGTCTTCTCCTGCGCGACGCGGTGCGTCCCCGGGGCGAGACAGCAGGCGCACACGGGCGGCCAGGAGAGCGACATCCGTCCGACCTGGACTTCAGCCACCGCTCAGCGCCCAGCGGGCAGGGACGAGGCCCGGATGATCAGGATGACGATGAGCGCGACCGTCGCGATTGCGGTCGCCCCCACCAGGAGGCCACGGCGATGCTTCCAAGGGACCGGGTCCTTGGACAGCGATCCCACCGCTGCCTTCGCGTCGACCGCCGTCCCCTTGCCGCAGCCCTCGCAGGTGCCGAAGTACTCCCGGTCGGAGACCCAGCAGAGGGCCGGGTCGAAGACGTAGCGACACCGATACCGGAGGAGAAGGGTGAACGCACGGCGGCCTTTGCAGCTCGGGCAATCGGCGGCCTCCCACGGTCCGACCGGCACCGTTTCCGTCCGGTATCCCCATTCAATCCGCATCGGTAGCCCTCGCCAGGCCCCGAGCCGATCCAGGGCCGGCTCGACAACAACCCGGAATCCACGTGTCACTTGGTCGACGGGGCCCCGGCCTGGCGCAAAAGACGAGGCGGCCACCACACCACCCCGCGCCCAAGCATCGGAAAGCGTCGCTACCGCGGCCCAGGAGCCCCAGAAGACTCCCCGGGACCTCCTCGACGCTGCCTTGCCTCGGTTGACGGAGACACTACGCCCCTTGCGGGCAAGGGTCAAGATCGAAGGCAGATCGAAGGCGGGCGAAGGGACCCCTTGCGAGGTATATCGATCGTCCGCTCAGGTCGCCCTGGTGATCTGTGACCTCCGGCCGCTATTGGCTGCTGGAGCAGGCGCCCGCCTGGACGACTGCGGGCGTCCGCGCATCGCCCGTCGTGCCGCCGAACTCCCCGGTCACGTTCAGCGCGGCGTCGAACGTCGACTTGAAGTTAGCAAACAGGAACTCTGCGTTCGCCGGCGGACCAGGCGCGTCAGGTATGACCTTCGCGAGGGCGAACCCGTGCGTGTTGCTTCCCTCCGTCACGACGGCATGGAACTCGCCTTGCACCTTCTTCCTGGAGGTCAGCGGATCGCTGATGCTGAAGTGCCCGGTAAAGGTGCCCAGGCCGGTCGTCTGGCTGATCAGGGCCGGCTCGGACGTGAACTCGAAGTCCCCACTCAGACGAGAATCGGCGGAGACCACCGTGCCCGCCAATTTCCCTCGGAGTTCGAGATAGGGACCGTCTTGTCCTTCGCAGATCCGCTGGCTAACGCGCACTGGCGAAGCCGTGAAGGTGCCCATCACCGTGTCCGTTCGCGGACGGTTACCGCTCTCTGCAATCGCGATCTCGACCGCGGCCAGAGCGGCCAGCGCGGCCACGACGGGGATCGCGAGGGTCAATTTCCTATGAGACATGGCTGCTTCCTCCATCTCCCGGACGAACGAAACGTCACTACGCGGCCCCGCCTGGCACGATCGCCGACGGCCGGCAGTCCGCCTCTACGAGGAGCACCCAGGGCGTGCGCGACTCCGCGTCCTCGTCGGCGCGAGCCGGATACAACCATCGCGGAACTGACGGTTCGGAGAAGACCGGCGGACATGCCCAAACGATCGGCGATGTCACGGGTCAAGGGGCGAACATGAGGCTGGCCGATGGGCCGAAAGGCCATTTCATCTGCGGCGACGCTGCGAGACGCTGCTGGATTTCGCGCCGGCTCCGTTGATGGAGACGCTACACCCCTTGCGGGACGACGGTCAACATCGAACTGTCGAGCATGCGCGAGATCCCGTATCTTCGCCATGGTGCCCGTTTGCCGCTCCCTCCGGCCCTTGCTAGACTCGCGGTTTTCGGAGGACCGTGGATGATCCGCGCCTACAAGGGCCGGTGGCCGAGGCTGGGCGAGCGCGTCTTCGTCGACGCGTCCGCCCAGGTCATCGGCGACGTGGAGCTGGCCGACCACGCGAGCGTCTGGATGAACGCGGTGGTGCGGGGGGACGTGAACGGCATCCGCATCGGCCGCGGCACCAACGTGCAGGACAACTGCGTGCTGCACGTGACCGCGGAGCACCGGACGGTGCTGGCCGAGGAGGTCACGGTGGGCCACTCGGTCAGCCTCCACGGCTGCCGGATCGGCCCCCGCTGCCTCATCGGGATCGGCGCCATCGTCCTGACCGGGGCCGAGGTGGGGGAGGAGTCGGTGGTGGCCGCGGGGTCCCTGGTTCCGGAAGGGATGAAGGTCCCACCCCGGAGCCTGGTGATGGGCGTGCCCGCCAAGGTACGCCGCCCGGTCACGGACGAGGAGCGCCAGGGCCTGCGGCGCCTGGCCGAGAGCTACCTCGGCTACAAGGAGACCTACCTCGAGGAATCGGCCGCGTCCTCACCTAGGGAGTGAACGGGCATCCCGGGTCGTTCGGCAGGGGCGATGGTGCCTCCGGCACCTCCGCGGTCAGGGACGGCGCCTCGGTGAAGTCGAACATGTCCTCGACGGTCGCCGCCTCGAGGTCGCGGGCGGTCAGATGCGGTCGCTCGACGTCGATCTCGTCGTCGCGGCTCAGGAAGCGCTTCTCGATGAGGGCGAGCAGAGAGGCGTGGTCGGCGACCCTGTGCGAGACGTAGTGCGGCCTCGAGAACGGGGAGACCGCGATGAAGGGCACGCGGAAGCCGAGCTGATCGAAGTTCGCGCACGACGCCGGGTACGGATCCGCGGGCGTGAAGCCCGGGCAGATGGCGGCCGCGTCGATCTGGCTCACGAAGCACTGCGCACCGCCGCCGGGCTCCTGGCTCGCCGGGGGGTTCGAGAGGTCGGCGCACTGCCCGGGGCTGATCCCGTCGGGGCTGGGCGCGCCGCCCTGTTTCGCCCGGGGGGGCCGGACGTGATCGTAGAAGCCACCGTGCTCGTCGTAGGTGATGAAGACGATCGAATCCTTCCAGCAGGGGCCGAGCCTCACGGCCCTCACGACCTGGGAGACGAAGAATTGCCCCTTCCGGATGTCCGACGGCGGATGCTCGTCGAACTCGTCCAGGGTGGGGTTGGTCCCCAACGCGTTGCTGCCGAAGGCGGGATCGACGAAGGACACCGCGGGCAGCGCGCAGGTCGAGGCATCGGCCATCGCGAAGAAGGCGGTGACGGGAAGCGCGCGGCTGAAGTCGAGGCCGCGGAAGATTGCCGTAGTCGGGACGTCCCCGAAGTAGTTCTTCCAGGAGACGCCGTTCTGATCGAGGAGATCCATGATGGTCCCGGTGATCGGCTTGTAGCCGCCGGGAGGCGCGACGGCGGGGGGGAGGGGCGGGAAGATCTCCGCGGTCGTCAGGTGACCGAACGACGTGGCGGCCAGCGCGTACGAGCGGTTGGGAAATGTCGGACCGATGACGGAGGAGAAGTAGCGATCGCTGATCGCGAAGGTCTGGGCCACCGCGTAGTAGAAGGGTAGATCGGTCTGGTCGTAGTACCCCATGGTGTCGTCGTCGGTGGCGGTCTCCGCGCCGGAGTCGGGGGAGTGCTGGCCGATGCCATCGGGGACGAGCGGCGGAACGAGGGGCGTCGCCCCGTCGTTGACGAGCACGAACCCGTCGTTCGGGCTGGCGAGGGCCGCCTGCGCGGGGTTCGAGAAGTTCGCTTCCTGGTGACTGCCCGGCCAGTCGTGCCGGAGGTCCGGACCGGGGCAGTAGTTCCGGGAGTGGAAGGAGACGACCGTGCTCCCGTCGTCGTCCTGGTTCGAGTTGCTGCAGGCGAGACCGACGCCGCTTCTGGAGCAGGTCAGGCCGTCGACGCAGGCATGGTCCTTCGGCTCGCAGGGGCCCGGGTGGTAGGGGCCGCCCGGCACATGGGGCAAGGCGCCGAAGTAGTTGTCGAAGGAGTGGTTCTCCTGCATCACGATGATCACGTGGTTCACGCGCCGCAGGTTGCCGTTCGCAACCGCGGCAACCGGATAGCCCCCCAGCAGCGCGAGGCAGAAGGTCAGGATCGCTTTCTGGACGGTGGACATTTCAGGTCACCCTCATCTCGTCCCGTTTTGTGGGCACAATTAACACGCTGCGACTGGTGGCGTCAACGTGCTTCAGTCGACCGGTGCCCCCTCCCTGCGGGCGGCCCGTTTGCCGCTCCCTCCGGCCCTTTGCTAGACTGCCGGTTTTCGGAGGGCCGTGGATGATCCGCCCCTGCAAGGACCGATGGTCGAGGCTGGGCGAGCGCGTCTCCCAGGCGACCTGCCTCGCGGCACCGGCCGCGGCGGAAACCCGGCCGCAAGGCCGGCCTTGATCCGCGCCGTCACCGGAACCCGGGACATCCTTCCCGGGGAAGTGTCGGCCTGGCACCGGGTGGAGGCGGCCGCGCGCTCCCTCCTCTCCCGCTACGGCTACCGGGAGATCCGCACCCCGATCTTCGAGGAGACCGCGCTCTTCGCCCGCGGCATCGGGGCCGAGACCGACATCGTGGCCAAGGAGATGTACACCTTCGAGGACCGCGACGGGTCGTCGCTCACCCTGCGGCCCGAGGCCACCGCGGGGATCGTCCGCTCCGTGATCGAGAACAACCTCATGAGCACGGACCCCGCGCTCAAGGTCTACGCCCTGGGGCCCATGTTCCGCCGCGAGCGCCCCCAGAAGGGCCGCTACCGGCAGTTCCACCAGGTGGACGTGGAGGCCTTCGGCTTCGCGAGCCCCACCATCGACGTGGAGATCGTCGAGGTCGCGCTCGGCTACCTCGAGGCCTGCGGCCTGACGGGGTACGAGCTGGCCTTGAACTCGGTCGGGGATCCGAAGTGCCGCCCCGCCTACGTGGAGACCCTGCGGGCCGCCCTGCGGGCGAGCCTGGGGAAGCTCGGCCCGGACAGCCAGCGCCGGACGGAGACGAACCCGCTGCGCGTCCTCGACTCGAAGGCACCCGAGGAGCAGGAGCTGATCGCGGCCCTGCCGCGCATCGCGGACCACCTCTGCGCCCCTTGCCGCGAGCACTTCGACGAGGTGCGCCGGCAGCTCGACCTGCTGGGGATCCGCTACCGGGTCGACCACCGGCTGGTCCGCGGCCTCGACTACTACACGCGCACCACCTTCGAGGTGACGAGCGGGTCGCTGGGGGCGCAGAACAGCGTCCTCGGAGGCGGCCGCTACGACGGCCTCGTCAAGGAGCTGGGCGGTCCCGACCTCTGCGGCATCGGCTTCGCGGTGGGCATGGAGCGGCTGATCATGGCCCTGCCCGCGGCGCAGGACGAGCGGCGGTGCGACGTTTTCCTGATGCCGCTCGCGCCCGCCGCGCAGGACAAGGCCCTGCTGCTCCAGCAGGCGCTGCGGCGCGCCGGAGTGAGCGCGCTCCTGGACCCGGAGGGCCGCAGCTTCAAGTCGCGGATGAAGCTGGCGGACAAGCTCGGGGCCCGCTACGTGGCGATCCTGGGCGAGGACGAGATCAAGAAGGGCGTGTGGACCGTCCGGGACATGGCGGGCTCCGCGCAGGAGGACGTGGCGGAATCGCGCGTCCTCGACCACCTCAAGGAGAAGATCCATGGCTGAGACCCTGGGCGACCTCACCCGGACGCACTACTGCGGGTCGCTCACCCAGGCGCACGTGGGCCGGACCGTCACCCTCATGGGCTGGACGGCCACCCGCCGCGACCTCGGAGGCGTGATCTTCATCGACCTGCGGGACCGCGAGGGGATCTGCCAGGTGGTGGCCCGGCCCGAGGTCTCGAAAGAGGCCCACGTGGCGGCGGACCGCGTGCGGAACGAGTACGTGATCGCGGTGGTGGGGGAAGTGGCGAAGCGATCCGCGGAGACCGTGAACGCGAAGATCGCGACCGGCACCGTCGAGGTCCTGGCGCGGGAGATCCGGGTCCTCTCGGAGGCGAAGACCCCGCCCTTCCCCATCGAGGACGAGGTCACGGCCTCGGAGGACATCCGCCTCAAGTACCGCTACCTGGACCTGCGACGCCCGAAGATGCACGCGAACCTCCGGCTCCGGCACCGGGTGACCATGGAGGTACGCCGGTACATGGACGAGCAGGGGTTCTACGAGATCGAGACCCCCATGCTCACGAAGTCCACCCCCGAAGGGGCGCGCGACTACCTCGTACCCTCCCGCGTCCACCACGGGCACTTCTACGCGCTCCCCCAGTCCCCCCAGATCTTCAAGCAGATCCTGATGATCTCGGGCATGGACCGCTACTTCCAGATCGTGCGCTGCTTCCGCGACGAGGACCTGCGGGCCGACCGCCAGCCCGAGTTCACCCAGGTGGACGTCGAGGTGTCGTTCCCGCGCATGGAGACGATCTTCGAGCTGATCGAGCCGCTCTTCCAGCGGGTGATGAAGCTCATCGGGGTTGAGGTCGCGCGCCCGTTCCCGCGCATGAGCTACGCGGAGGCGCGGGAGCGCTACGGCTCGGACAAGCCCGACCTGCGCTTCGGCCTGCCCATCACGGACGTGACCGTGCAGATGGCCACCCTCGGCCTCGACACCTTTCCCGGGCTGATCGAGCAGGGGGCCCGGGCGCGGGCCCTCGCCCTGCCCGCGTCCGGCGGGGTCTCGGGGACCCGCCTGCGCAAGATCAACGAGGAGGTGTGGCTGGGGCGGATCGTGGGCGACGCCCGCGCCTCCAAGAGAAACCTGTTCACCCTCAAGGCCACCGACGAAGCCATCTCGAGCCTCGGCAAGAAGGGGGCCAGCGAGGGCATCGCCCGGCAGATGCTGGAGAGGGCGGGGGCGCAGAAGGACGACACCCTCCTCGTGGGGGTCGACCAGGAGGGCCCCCTCGCCATGGCCATGGGCATCCTGCGCCTGGACATGGGCCGGGAGCTGAAGCTCGTGGACCCCTCGGCCTACCGCTTCCTCTGGGTCACCGGCTTTCCCCTCATGGAGTACGACCAGGGGGCCCGGCGCTTCGTCAGCCTGCATCACCCGTTCACGGCGCCCGTCGACGAAGACGTCCCCCTCCTCGAGAAGGACCCGGGGGCGGTCCGGGCCAAGGCCTACGACCTGGTGTTGAACGGCTATGAGGTGGGGGGCGGCAGCATCCGGATCCACGACTCGGGGCTGCAGGCGAAGATCTTCAAGACCCTCTCCCTCACGGACGATGAGGCGAAGGAGCGGTTCGGCTTCTTCCTGGAGGCGCTCCAGTACGGCACCCCGCCCCACGGCGGCATCGCCCTCGGCCTCGACCGCATGGCCATGATCCTGTGCGGCGAGCGCTCGCTCCGGGAGGTGATCGCGTTCCCCAAGACCGCGAGCGCGACCGACCTGATGAGCGGATCTCCCTCGCCGGTGCGGGACGACCAGATCGGGGACCTGGGCATCCTCCTGGTGCGCAAATAGCGGGGGCGGCTCGGTTTGCGCGGACGAGCGGGGAGCCGCCGCTTTTCGTGCTAAGCTCTCCGGGCATGAGGACGGACCCTCCCCGACGTCCCTCTTCGCTCTCTTTCTCGCCCTGCCGCTGATCCATCCATGACCCGCGTCTCCGTCCCGGAAAGGGGCGTGGAAACCCTCTTCGGCATCCACGACGAGAACCTCCGCTTCCTGGAGAGCACCTTCAAGGTCCGCATCAAGACCCAGGGGAACGACCTGATGGTCGAGGGCGACGAGCAGGGCGCGGAGTGCGTGAGCCGGATCTTCGACCAGCTCGCCGCCCTCATGAAGGACGGCTACTCCGTTTCCGCGGGGGACGTGCGGCTGGCGGCCGAGCTCTTCGCCCGGGACGGCGGCACCCACCTCCGCGACTACCTGATGAAGTCCGCGGTGCGCGGGGCCAAGAAGGTCGTGGTCCCCCGCAGCCTGAACCAGCGCACCTACCTCGAGGAGATCGAGAAGCACGACATGGTGTTCGGGATAGGCCCGGCGGGGACCGGGAAGACGCATCTCGCGGTGGCCCAGGCCGTCTCCTTCCTGCTGAACAAGCAGGTCACCCGCATCGTGCTGGCCCGGCCCGCGGTGGAGGCGGGGGAGAAGCTGGGCTTCCTGCCCGGCGACCTGCAGGAGAAGGTGGACCCCTACCTGCGGCCGCTCTACGACGCGCTCTACGACCTTCTCGACTACGAGAAGGTCTCGCGCCTCTTCGAGCGCAACGCGATCGAGGTGGCCCCCATCGCGTTCATGCGCGGCCGCACCCTGAACGACGCCTTCGTGATCATCGACGAGGCCCAGAACACGACCAGCGAGCAGATGAAGATGGTCCTCACCCGGATCGGCTTCGGCTCCAAGGTGGTGGTGACGGGCGACATCACCCAGATCGACCTCCCCCAGGGGAAGACCTCGGGGCTCATCGAGGCCATCTCGGTGCTCTCGAACGTGAAGGGGATCGCCTTCTGCTACTTCGACGAGAAGGACGTGGTCCGCCACAAGCTGGTGCAGGCGATCGTCAAGGCCTACGAAGCCTACGGGGCCTCCCAGCCCCCCACCCGCTGAGCCGGCCATGCGCGCCGCGGCCCTGGAGGTCGTGCTCCTCAACAAGCAGCGGCGCCGCCGCGTCGACGGGGCGCGGCTGCGCCGCGTGCTGCGCGGGGCGGCGCGGGCGCTCCGGGTCTCGGGGGAGGTGGCCCTCGTCTTCGCGGGCGACCGGACCCTGAATCGCCTGAACCGGACCTACCGGGGCAAGGACAAGCCCACCGACGTGCTGTCGTTCCCGGGCCCGGGTGGCCCCGAAGGCCTGGGCGACATCGTGATCAGCGTGGAGACCGCGCACCGCAACGCGCGCGCGGGAGGACGGCCCCTCCCCCGGGAGCTGGACGTGCTGGCCCTCCACGGCTTCCTGCACGTGCTCGGCTACGACCACGAGACCGACGACGGGACCATGGACCGCCTGGAGCGGCGACTGCGCAAGGAGCTGCTCGGATGCGCCTGATCGGCCTGCATCTCGCGATCCTGCTCCTCCTGGCCGCCCTCAGCATCTTCATGGCCTCGGTGGAGGCGGCCTTCTACCTGATCAAGCGCCGGCGCTTGAGCCACCTCGCCCTCCAGAACCCGCGGGCGGAGCTGGCGAACCGCTACCTGGAGGACCCTCCGACCCTCCTCATGCCCGTGCACATCGGCACCTACACCGCGCACATGGGGATGACCATCGTCATCACCGCCCTTTTCCTCGAGTACCTCGACAACTGGGCGATGCTGGTGGCCTTCCTGGCCATGATGGCGTACCTGCTGCTCCTGCGGCTGACCCTCCCCTACACGCTCGTGCGCCGGAACCCGGAGCGGTCGCTGCTCCTGCTCCTGCCGATCTTCGACGCCTACGCGCGGGCGCTCCGGGGGCTGGTGGCCTGGCTCCGGCAGCGCGCGGCCGGGGGGCCGCCCCCCGTCAGCGACGAGAGCAACCCCGCCAACCGGGCGACCCTCGAGGTGCCCCCTCCGCCCGCCCTGGACACGGACGAGAACCGGCTGGTGGACAACCTGGCCAAGTTCTCGGAGACCCTGGTCCGGCAGGTCATGACTCCGCGCCCCGACATCGTGGCCATCGCCGCCGACCAGACGGTGGCGGAGCTGCGCCGCATCATGCGGGAGACCAAGTACAGCCGGATCCCGGTCTACGGCGAGAACATCGACGACATCCTGGGAGTGGCGGAGGTGCGCGACCTCATGGACTTCGACGGCGATCCCGGGGAGCCCCTGCGCACCCTCGTGCGGCCCGTCCACCTGGTCCCCGCCACCAAGCCGATCGCCGAGCTGCTGCGGGAGATGCAGGCCCGGCGCACCACCTTCGCGGTGGTGATCGACGAGTACGGGGGCACCGCGGGCATCGTCTCCATGGAGGACATCGTCGAGGAGCTGGTGGGGGAGATCAAGGACGAGTTCGACGTGGAGAGCGACCCGATCTCCCTGGACCCCGACGGCTCGGTGCTGGTGGCGGGCCGGGTGAACGTCGACCGGCTCGAGCAGGCCCTGGAGGCGCCCCTCGCCGAGGACGAGGACATCGGGACCGTGGGTGGCCTCGTGACCTCGATCTTCGGGCGCATCCCGCGCCCCGGCGAGCGGACCGAGTACAAGGGCTTCGAGGTCGAGGTGCTGGACGCCGAGCGCAAGCGGGTCAACCGCGTGCGCTTCCGCCGCATCCCGGTCGCGGACCCGGCATGAGGGCGGGCTTCGTGACCGTGCTGGGCCGCCCCAACGTGGGCAAGTCCACCCTGGTGAACCGGCTGGTGGGCCAGAAGGTCGCGATCGTGTCCGACAAGCCCCAGACCACCCGCAACCGGATCCTGGCCGTGGTGAACCGGCCGGGGGCCCAGATGGTGCTCTTCGACACCCCCGGCATCCACAAGCCCATTCACGCCATGAACCGCCGCATGGTGGAGACCGCCATCCAGAGCATCGGCCAGGGGGACGTGGTGCTGTGGATGGTCGACGTGGGGGAACGCTACGGCCCCGGCGAACGCTACGTGCGGGACCTGCTCAAGAAGTCCGGCCTTCCCGTCATCCTCGGGATCAACAAGATCGACACCGTGGTCAAGCCACGCATCCTGCCCGTGATCGACGCCTGGCGCGGCCAGCTCGACTTCGCCGAGGTCGTCCCCCTGTCGGCCAAGACCGGCGACAACGTGGACCGGCTGGAGGCGCTGCTCGTGGAGCGGCTGCCGGAGGGCCCGGCCCTCTATCCCGAGGACTTCCTCACCGACCAGCCCGAGCGCTTTTTCGTGGCGGAGATGGTCCGCGAGCGGATCCTCCACCACACCCGCGAGGAGATCCCCTACTCGAGCGGGGTGGTGATCGAATCGTTCAAGGAGGAAGAGGGCCTGGTGCGCATCCAGGCGGTGATCTTCGTCGAGCGCGACGGGCAGAAGGGGATCCTGATCGGCAAGGGCGGGGCCATGCTGAAGACGATCGGCACCGAGGCCCGCCATCAGATCGAGGCGTTCCTGGGGGCCAGGGTGTTCCTCGGCCTCTTCGTGAAGGTGCGCGAGAGCTGGCGGGAGAACGAGGCGATCTTGTCCGAGATGGGGCTGGGGGGAGGAAAGGACCCATCGTGACCACCGGTCGTCGAGAATCCGAGCGAGAGGCTCGGTGGTACGATGGCAGTGAGGCTCCAACGATGGCGACGACCCGGCAGACCTATACCGACGAGGAGCTCATGCGGCTGCCCCGCGACGGGCGGAAGTACGAGCTGGTGGATGGGGAGATCCAGGTGAGCCCCGCGGGGGCGCGGCATGGTGGGATCTCGGTCGCGCTCACGGGGCGGCTGCACGCGTTCGTGAAAGAGCATCGGCTGGGCCACGTCTTCGAATCCAGCACTGGTTTCCGCCTGCCGAGTGGCAACCTGCGCTGCCCTGACGTGAGCTTCGTGGCGGCCGGCCGATTCCCGAAGGAACAGCTCCCCGAGGGCTTCGTGGAGTTTGCGCCCGACCTCGTGGTGGAGGTGCTCTCGCCGGACGACCGGCCGCGACAGGTGATGGACAAGGTGGGGGAGTACCTGGAGGCCGGGACCCGGCTCGTCTGGGTAATCGCGCCGAGGCCGGGTCGCGCAACCGTCTACCGGTCGCTGACCGACGTTTCGGATCTGCGGCTCCCGGAGGGTGTGCTGGACGGAGAGGATGTGGTCCCGGGCTTCCGCTGCCCGTTGAGCGCAATACTCGGTTAGGGCCGGGTCCTCCTCACTGGCCGTCCTCGGCTTTGCAGACGGTCGCCTCGTAGCTGCCCACCGTCGCCCCCGTGGCGAGAGTCAGCACGCCCGGCGCGACGAACTGTCCGGTTGCGCCCTCGTATTGGCGGGTGCCGCCCACGAGATGGACGGTGGTGACGAACGGCGCGGTACCGTCGGCCCTGATCGTCAGATGACCGGAGTCGGAGCCGAGCAGCCGGGCACCCTGACGCGTGGTGATCACGCTGTGACCCGTGTAGGCGAACTCCCCGGGGCTCCCGGTGGGGACGAGCGTGTCCGCAACGAAGTCGTAGGTACTGGGGAAACCCCCCACCAGGGTCCCATGGGTGCAGATGCCGACGGGGGAAGAGCACTCCGCGGGCCGGACGGCGGTAAAGGTTCCGCCATATGACATGCACGGCCCGGCGACCGCGGAGGCCGCGAGCCCAAGCTCGGCGAGGGCGAAAACGAGCGCGCGGCGGGGACTGGACATGACTCTCCTCCTCATCGGGAAAACGGGCTCCCGCGACTGCCTCACCGGCCGAAGATCACCACCACCTTGCCGAGGATGCTGAAGCCCCCGAGGTCCTTCTCGCCGTACACCTTGGAGACCCCGCCCACGCCGATGCTGTCGGGGACGGAGGTGAACATGCCTTCCGCGCCCACGCGGAACATCCCGGCGCCGTACTCGAGGCCGAAGAGGGCGTGGTACGAGGCCTTGCTGCGGCTGTCCTCGCGCACGTCGCCGGTGACGTCGCTCTTCTCCCGGAACTTCGTCACCCCGGCGCCCACGCCCAGGTAGGGGACGAAGGCTCGGCCTTCGAAGAACCGGTAGCCCACGGTCCCGAAGATCGGGGTGATCCGTACGTCCAGGGGAAAGCCCAGCTTGGCCACGGGCCCCGCCGGGCTCGGCACGAACACGCGCTGGCCGCTCTTGGAGAAGGTGCGGGCCCCCGCCGCGATGTAGAAGCCCTTCGGGATGACGTACCGCAGGGCTCCCCCGAAAGTCCCCCCGCCGGTCGAGCCGTCGAAGACGGCCTGGGCAGACTTGGTGGCGCTCATCGAGAAATAGCCGCCCTGCGCTTCCACCCCGAAGCTGCCCGCGGAGGCGCAGGGCGGAACGAGGACGAGGGCGAGGGACACGAACCACACGGCGGCGCGGAGGGTCATCAGAGCTCCCAGCTCAGTCGTTCGGGCCCTGGTTGAAGCCGAGGCCGGCGAGGGCGCGGGCGGGCGCGATCAAGCCGTGGCCGAAGGTGTCGTTGCGGCCGCCCGCGGCAGCGCCGCCCAGTCGGTCGGCGGTCTGCTCGATGGCGGCTCGCACCGCCGCCGGGTCGGTGATGCCCTGGGAGATGAGCAGGGCGGCCACCGCGGCCACGTGCGGGGTGGCGGAGCTGGTCCCGTCCTGCCCCAGGCTCACGAACGTGTCGTAGCGACCCTGCGCCACCAGGTCGGGGTTCATTCCCTGCTGCCACACGCAATCGAACCCGAAGGCGTTCAGGGAATCGTTGCGGCCGCAGTCCCCCCCCGGGGCCACCACGCTGAGCTCGGGGCCGAAGTTCGAGTAGTAGGCCTTCTCCTTGCGGGCGTCCACCGCCCCCACCGCCATCACGTGGGGGAGCGCGGCCGGGAACTCGATCGTCCCCTTGCCGTCGTTCCCCGCGGCGGCCACGACCACCACCCCGTTCGTGAAGGCCCGGTCCACCGCGCGCCGCACGTCCTCGCTGGAGCCGTCGCCGCCCAGGCTCAGGTTGATGACCTTGACCGGCCGTTGCCCGCCCTGGGTGAAGTTGGCCGCGTAGTCGATTCCCTCGGCCACGTCGAAGAAGGTCCCGAACCCGTCCTGGTCGAGGACCTTCACCGGCATGAGCGCGCAATTGAAGGCGAGCCCGGCGAAGCTCTTGTTGTTGTTCGTGGCCTGGGCCACCGTGGAAGCCACGTGCGTGCCGTGGCCCTCGTCGTCGTTGGGATGGTCGTCGCCGTTGATGAAGTCGTGCCCGGGGAGGAACACGGTCCCGTCCCAGTCGGGAGCCTTGCGGAACTGCTGCCCCGTCCGGGGGTCGGCGTAGTCCTCGTAGGCGATGCCCGTGTCCAGGACCGCCACCGCCACCGAGGTGCTCCCCTTCTGGATCCCCCACATCCGCTCCGCACCCACCATCCGGAAGTTCCACTGGATGTTGAAGCGGGGGTCGTTGGGGGTGAAAGTCGCGGCGGCGTCCTTGTGGACGAGGCCGTTCACCTCCGCGTAGTCGACCTCGTCCATCGCGCGGAGCCGGCCGAGGGCCCGCGCCAGGCCCACCGCGTCGTCCACCGTGACCGCGTAGCGCGAACCGAACGTGCCGCGGCGGGCACTCACCGTCCCCGCGTCGCGGAGCGCCCGCTCGATGGCCCGCTCCTCCGCGGGCGGCCGGAAGGCGACGATCAGCTCGCCCGCCCGCAGGCGTTCTCGCGGGGGGACGGCCAGGGCCGCGTACGTTCCGTGGTCCGTGGCCACGAACACCGGGCGCGGGGGACCCGTCCCCGGGTCGCTCGCCCGGAGGGTCCAGACGGTTGAAACGGCGAGGGGAGTGACGATGAAGAACAAGAAACGGGAAACGCGGAACATGCGAGGCAGTCTACTGTAGACTCGAGCATGATTCCATCCCGCGCCGCAGTCTGCTGCACGTCGTTGTGCCTCGCCGGAGCCGCGCTCGCCGTAGCCGAGGCGGCGCGGCCGGGCGTCGATTGGCCGTCCTTCCGCGGAATCTCCGCCCGCGGAGTGGCCGAGGGCTACCCGGCGCCCCTGCGCTGGAACGCGGATGCCGGCGAGAACGTCCGCTGGACGACGCCGATCCCCGGCCTCGGCCACTCGAGCCCCGTGGTCTGGCGCAACCTCGTCTGCGTGACCACTGCGATCGGGGCCAGGCCGAACCCGGAGCTGAAGGTCGGCCTCTACGGCGACATCGAGCCGGTCCAGGACGACACGGTGCACTCCTGGAGGGTCTACTGCCTCGACAAGGGGACGGGTGCCTTGCGCTGGCAGCGCACGGCAGCGACCGGCGTCCCGCGGGTGATGCGCCACCCCAAGTCCACCCAGGCCAATCCTACCCTCGCCACGGACGGCCAGCGCATGGTCGCCCTCTTCGGCTCCGAGGGCCTCCACGTCTACGACCTCGAGGGACGCCTCCTCTGGAAGAAGGACCTGGGCCTCCTCGACTCCGGCTTCTTCCGCGTTCCCGAGGCGCAGTGGGGCTTCGCGAGCTCGCCGGTGCTCCACGAAGGGAAGGTCATCGTGCAGGCCGACGTCCAGAAGGACTCCTTCCTGGCCGCCTTCGACGCGGCCACCGGGCGGGAGCGGTGGCGCACGGCGCGGGCCGACGTGCCGACCTTCAGCACCCCGACCGTCCATGCCGAGGCCGGGCGTACGCAGGTGATCGTGAACGGGTGGAGGCACATCGGCGGGTACGACGCGGCTACCGGAAAGGAGCTCTGGCGCCTCACGGGGGGCGGGGACATCCCGGTGCCGACTCCGGTGGCGGCGGACGGCCTCGTCTTCATCACGAACGCGCACGGCGACTCGGCCCCGATCTACGCGATCCGCACCGGGGCCACCGGCGACGTCTCCCTGACCCAGGGCCAGACGGAGAACGCCCACGTCGCGTGGAGCCAGGAGCGCGACGGCGCCTACATGCAGACCCCGCTCGTCTACGGCGGCCTGCTCTACAACTGCCGGGACAACGGGGTGCTGAGCGTCTACGACGCGAAGTCCGGCCGCCGGCTCTACCAGCAGCGCCTGGGGGAGGGCGGGTCGGGCTTCACCGCGTCGCCGGTGGCGGCCGACGGCAAGGTCTACTTCACCAGCGAAGAAGGCGAGGTCTTCGTGCTCAAGGCGGGGACGGCCTTCGAGCTTCTCGCCCGGAACCGGCTCGGGGAAGTGGCCCTGGCCACCCCCGCCGTCTCCGAGGGCGTCCTCTTCTTCCGCACCCGCGGCCACCTGATCGCGGTGGGGGCGAGGGCCAAGAGATAGGCTCGAAGCAGTAGGAGTATTCGCTTCCCAAAGGATCTCGCCGAGCCCGGCCCGTCTCCCAGCCGGTCAGGCCAGGTGGCCGTCGTGGTGGCTGGTGAAGAAGCTCTCGAGGGCGACCTTCTGGCCGGCCAGCCGCTCCCGCAGACGGTCCATCTCGGCCGGGGGCATCGGAGCGAAGGCGCGCGCCGAGGCCACGTTCGCTTCCACGAACTCGGGCCTCGGCATGCCGCACACGACGGTGGAGACGGGCAGGCTCCAGGCGTAACGCAGGAGCGCCGCCGCCTCGGCCTTGTCCGCGCCGAGCAGCTTCTCCTGCGCCGTCACCTTCATCAGGATCACCCCGAGGTTCTTCCGGTTGGCCGCGGGCAGGGCCAGCTCCTCGAATCGGTTCGCCCGCGCCGGGTTCATGGCCATCTGCACGCAGTCGAGGTCGTGCCGCTCGATGGCCTTCGCCATCACCGCGCCGTCGGTGTGGCTGGTCATGCCGACGAACCGCGCCGCCTTCTGCTCGCGCAGCTCGTAGAGGGCCTTCAAGACCCCGTCCGGGGCCTCGATCCTCGCGAGGTCGGCCTCGTTGCCCAGGCTGTGGATGTGGAGCAGGTCCACGCGGTCGGTCTGCAGCCGCTTCAGGCTCGCCTCGTACTCCTTGAGGGCGGCGTCGCGCGTGCGGGCGCGGTCCGGGATCTTGGTGGCGAGGAAGACCTCCTTGCGGCGCGTCTTCATGACCAGGCCCACGCGCGTCTCGCTCTTCCCCTCTCCGTAGGCGACCGCGGTATCGAGGTAGCTGATGCCGAGGTCGATCGCGCGGTTGAGGATCGCGAGCGCGGCGTCCTCCGCCTCGTACATGAGAAAGCGGCTGCCGCAGCCGAAGGTCAGGATCGACACCTGGGCACCCGTGCGGCCGAGCGTGCGCTGGGGCAGCTTCGCGGCGGCGGCCCGGCCTTCGGCCGTGAGACCGGGCAGGGCGGCCACCGCGCCCAGGGCAATGCCGCTCTTCCCGAGGAAGTCGCGGCGGGAGACGGTGTTCTTCTTCGGCATGTGGCCTCCTTAGACCTTGACCCCGGCCTCGGCCAGGTATCCGGTCATGACTTTCGCGTAGTGGGGGAACGCCACCTCGGGCTCCTCGATCTCCGGGTGCCACTTCTTCTCCCACTCGAAGCAGTAGAAGCCCTTGTACCCGCCGGCCGCGAGAACCTTGACCTGCTCCTTCACGGGGACTGCGCCCGTGCCGGTGAGCACGTAGTGGTGGTCGTCCCCTTCCGGCTTCGAGTCCTTCAGGTGGGTGTGCCGAATGTAGCGGCCCAGGCGCTTGAAGGTGTCCGCGGGCGCCTCCTTGCCGGCCACGAACGTGTGGTGGGCGTCCCAGAGCAGCGCGAAGCTCGAGGACCCCACGCCGGTGAGGATGGCCTCGAGGTCGGACGAGTGCGTGAAGTCGCCGTGCGACTCGATCAGCACCACCACCCCCGCCGACTTGGCGTGGGCGGCCATCTGCTGGAAGCCCTCCACCACGCGCTTGATGACGTCCTCGCGGGTCTCGCCGGGGGGCAGCTTGTCCCCGAACATGCGGACGTAGGGCACGCCCAGCGCGTGGGCGAGGTCGATGAAGCGGCGGCCTTCGTCGAGCTGGGCTGCGCGCACCGGCGGGTCCTTCTCGTGCATCCGGGCCGAGGCGCCGAGGTCGCTGATCACGATCCCCAGGGCCTCGAGGTCGCGGCGGGTCTGCTTGAGGCCGTCTCCGACCAGCTCGGGCCGCTTCGTGAGGTCCATCTCGCCCTCGATGCCGCGCAGCTCGATGGCCGCGTAGCCCAGGCGGTCGGCCTGGTCGAGGACCGTCTTCCAGTTCCAGGCGGGGCAGCCGAGGGTGGAGAAGGCGATGGGCAGGCGCTTGCCCCCCTTAGCCCGGAGCAGAGCGGGCGCGGCGAGGCTCGCACCCAGGGTGCCGAGGACGCGGCGGCGGGAGACTGGCGGCATGGGCCTCCTTATCGACCGACCCCCGGCTCCGTGACTCCGGTCGGTCACGCGGATTATAAGCCGTGTGATCGCCGTCATAAGCGCGATGGTGTATTCTTATGACTCGTCCAGCGTGTAGAGCCGGGTGTCCGGCTTCCATCCAGGGGCGGCGGTTGTCATAGCTGACGGGCCCTTCCCTCGAGGGTTCCGAGCGGCGGAGAAGAGAGATCGATGCCTTGCGCTGAGAGGGAGACCCATCACAAAGGACCGTCGCGAACCGGCCGGGAGAGGGGATTTCCGCGGCAGGGAGGCCAAGCTATCTTTCGCAGGCTCTCATCGCGAAATGGGCCGCCGCATTTCCGCCGGCCCGGTTTGCTGCAGGCGGGCCTTCTCGCCTCCCTCGCTTTCTTCGCCGCGGCTTCGGCCGCCCCGGCGACGCAGAGCCGCCGGGACGGCCGGGCGGGCGCCCGCACGCGCCTGCTGAAGCTCCCCCTGGTCTTCGAGCCGAACGTCGGCCAGGCGGATCCCCGCGTCCAGTTCCTCGCGCCCAGCCGCGGGGTTATGCTGACCTCCACGGGCATCGTTCTCGCGCTCACGGAGCCTGGCGAGTCCGGGGCAGGGGGCCAGGGGCGGGATGGACGCAGGGGGATGCACCTGAAAGACCAGCAGGTGCGCCGCACTCTCGTATACATGAAGTTCAAGGGGGGAAACCCCGGGGCCCAGGCGGTAGCTCGCGAGGAGCTTCCGAGCAAGAGCCATTACTTCCTGGGGAACGACCCGCAGAAGTGGCGACCAAACGTGCCTCACTACGGCCGGGTGGACCTGGTGGACGTCTTCCCGGGTGTCAACCTGGCCCTCCACGGGAACGGGCAGGAGGTCGAGTACGACTTCGTGGTGGCGCCGGGAGCAGACCCCGGGGCGGTGAAGGTCGAGTTCGAAGGCGCGGAAGACCTCCGGATCGACGAAGCAGGTGACCTCGTGCTGAGGACGAAGGCGGGTGAGATCCGCCAGCGCAAGCCGCAGCTCTACCAGGAGGGGGAAGGGGGAAAGCCAGAGCCGGTCTCGGGCGGGTATGTCTTGAGTGGGGAACATGAAGTCAGCTTCAAGGTCGGGGCCCGCTCCCGCGCCCGGCGCCTGGTCATCGATCCCGTCCTGACGCTCGTGGGTATCTCGGACTTTGCTTCGGGCGTCGCCGTGGACGGGGCCGGGAACGCTTACATCACGGGAGAGGTGTTCACGGGAACGATTCCGGGAACGGTGCTGGGGGGCGTATTTGACCGCAGCCAACCGTTCGTGGAACCGGCGTTTCTGGCCAAGATCGACCCCAGGGGGGCCCTCGTGTACTTCGCATACCTGGGCGGCAACTGCGGCGAGGTTGGGTACGGGATTGCTGCGGATGCCGTCGGGAATGCGTACATGACGGGCACCACCTGCTCCATCGATTTCCCGCTCGTGCGCGCCTTTCAGAGCAACTATGGCGACGGGGTTCCCTCGGGGCGCCACTCGGGAGACGCCTTGGAGACGGCCTTCGTGGCGAAGGTCAACCCCGCGGGCGATAGCCTCCTCTACTCCACGTACCTCGGCGGGACCATGGCGACTTTCGGCAACCCCTTCAGCGTCTTCTTCGTGGACGACATCGGCTTTGGCATCGCCGTGGATGCGGCCGGGAAGGTGTACGTGACGGGGCAGACGGACTCGGCTGACTTCCCCACAAAGGGTGGCACCGCCTTCGTGCCCAAGGACTGGTTCTACGCCGCCTTCGTGACGAAGTTCGACATGTCCCTCTCGGGCGCGGACTCCCTCGTCTACTCCACCCTTTACGGCGGCGGCGACACGATCGGCTCTGGCATCGCGGTGGACAGCACGGAGAATGTGTACATCACGGGCGCCACCCCATCACCCAGCCTCCCTCCGCCGGTTGTGTCCCCCAAGGCGAATCCGGGCGGAGGGGACGCCGACTGTTTCCTGGCCAAGCTCAGCTCCTCGGCCTCGACCGTGGTTTACTCCACCTACCTCGGGGGGACATCCAACGAGTATTGCGGGGGCGTCGCCCTCGACCCCGCGGGCAACGTCTACGTGGCGGGAATCACGAACTCGTCGGACTTCCCGATCTCGACCCTGGCTTTCCTCCCACCCCCCACGTCAAACACCCCGGCCTTGTTTGCGGCGAAGTTCGATCCCGGGGGGCGTTTCTTCACTCCACCGTCTTCGGCGGCTTCGGCGGCTCCGCCCTGGGGGGCCCCGGGCCCGCTGTAGCCGTGGACGCGGCGGGCGACAGCTTCATCACCGGGTCGAACAGAATCCAAAACTTCACCGAGAACGGCACGGAAAGCCTCGTAGCCAAGCTGGCCTCCACGGGGACCCCCGTCTGGTCGCAGAGGCTGTCCGGCCTCATCAGCAAAGCGATCACCCTCGACGCGAGTGGCGGCGTGTATGTGGCGGGCTTCACCCCGTCCACGGTCCGTCCCTCGTGCCCCTGTGGCCGCAGCGCGTTCGTCGCCAGGTTCCAGGATGACACCACCGTCCCCCTCGCGATCCTCACCTCCACCACACGATGGAAGCCGCAGCGGGACACGGCGAGGGATGCCGATGGGAACGCGCTGAACCCCATCAAGATCGAGTTCGCCAGCCCGAGCCCGCTGAAGAGCGCGATCGTGACGATCACGGGGCCGAGCAGCGTCGCCCCGATCACGGCGCCCTTCGATCCCGCGAACCCGCCGAACCCCTACCTCATCACCTGGGCCGGCTTCGCCACGGACGCCTCGGGCAAGGTGAGCTACCTCAACCCTGGCAACTACGAGATCGCGATCGAGGGCGTCAAGGAAGACGACACCACGATCAAGACCGTCACCGACGACCCGAACGCGACCGTCAGCCTGGTCGAGGTCACGAAGGTCGAGCTGTGCCAAGCCGACGACAGCGACGGCTGTTTCCCGCTCACGACGCCGTATCCCAACGTTTCAGCGGACAACCCTCCAGTGGGGACGCTGTCGGGCCAGGATCCGCCGCAGGAGCGTCCCGGTGGTGGCAAGCGGATCTTTGCCGAGGCGGCGACACCGGCTGCCTCAATCAACAATCACGTCAAGGTTCGGGCGATCACGGATCCTGTGATTCCAGCCAACCCCTCGCGGCCCGCCGAGGCTCTCACGGTACCGGTTTACTTCAAGTCCTTAGACGCGGACGATCCGGCGCCCTACGCACCGGACCTGGATAGCGACACTCCGGAGAAGGCACCGAGCGACAACCGCGGCTCTCCGAAGGAGGGCATGATCGAGCAGCCCATCGTAAACGTGACGGCCGGAAAGACGACGGCCAAAAGCTTCTTCCAGACCTCGCTCCAGCCCGGCGACAACTACCGCGTCGCCGCCTCGACGAGCCAGGAGTGGCTCAGCGGGCTGCAAGCGGTCCCGTCGAGTCCGACCGGTGAGCTGGCGGTGACGGCGGAGGAGAAGGAGACGAATGTCTCGGAGATGCTCACCGTGTGGCGCACGCTGCACCTGGAACTCGACTCGATGGCGGCAGCTCCGACCGACGATGTTCCGGAGAGGAACTTCCTCAAGGGAAGAGCCCTCGCAATCGAGGGCGACGGCACGAAGGCCACGAAGCTGCGCCTGGCTGAGACGACCTTCGTTCCGCTGGGGCTGGCCGACCGCTCCCCCGACCTTGACCGGACCTCGGGGGTCGAAGGAGCCGGACGCTTCGAGAAGGGGACGATTCGGCTCGGCTTCGACGCCGCGGCTGTCGTCATCACGAGTCTCGAAGGGAACGGGCTGAACTATGTGCGCAAGGGGGCCGGCATGGAGATCCCGTTCGAGCTGCGAGACGCCCAGGGCTCGAATCCTGTGACGGGGAAAGTCGTGGGCTGGGACACGACCAAGCTCCTCTTCACCGTCTCTGCGACGATTCCGCCCAATACCTATACGAGCGGCAAGTTGCGGATCGGCGGTGTCGAGTGGACCGTGTTCTCGGCGAGCGGTGCCGACGTGTTAGTCGAGGACAAGGACCTTCCATTCTTCCTCGTGGATGACGATGTCGTCACCGTGCCGTTCGCCCCGAATCCTGGCCTCCTTCAGGCGTCTGACGCGCCGACGCAGAACCTCCTCGCCCAGGCCTACATTCGACCCGCTTACGACCTCGCGAACCTCAGGGCAGAGGCGCCCTTCAACCGCAACATCTCCACGCCACGCAATCCCGACGGTACCGAGGACCTGCGCGACTTCTACAGGCAGGTTGAAATGGGCCGTGATGCTGCTCCTTCGGGCTCGAATGCGTACTGGTTGGGATACGCTCAGTCGGCCTATCAAGCGGATGAAGTCGTGGACCGCGATCCCGGAATGGAAGTAGATGCGGCCCTGGGATGGACGATCGGTGACACTAGTTTTGTCTTTGCCGAGGTCATTGCGGAAGAGGCTCGCGCTTGGGCGCGGGCGTTTGGCGGCGGCGACCCGGTCGTCCAGGAAACGCTCTTTCATGAGGCGCTAGAGCGCTGCCCTGCACAGGTGCTGGCACATGAGATAGGTCACCACCTTGGACTGCCCGACATCGAGCCGGCACGAAAGGCGGAACGCACCGGAGTAATGGTGATGCCCTGTGCGGCCACCACCCTCCATTTCATGGCGGACGAGCTAGCCACGATCCGGTCGAAGGGAGTTGCCAAATGATTGGCCTGACTACGGCCGTGATTGTGACGGTTGCCTCACAGGCGATCCCGCCATTCGACAGTCACCAGGAACCGCTGAGCGACAAGGTCACCCTCGCACTGACAACTGACCGGAGTGTCTACTACGCGGGCGAGGCGCTACATCTGCGACTGACTCTGCACAATTTCAGCGAGAGGCCCGTCGTGGGCGCCTTCACTCTCGAGCCGACCGTGGGCAAGACGAGCATTTCCTATCGGCTAGGCGGCGCGTCCTTCAAGCCGTTGAGCCATTTGTACGCGGGTCGCAACTCTGGTCACCACTGGGCCAGGCTTGAGCCGGATGCCAAGCTAACGCATGAGTTCGTCGTGGCGGCCGACCCGACGACGCAGCTGCCGCTTTTGAACGAGACGGGCGAGTACGACTTCCTGGTCAAGTACAGCGACCTACCTGGTCCAAGCGGCCTTCTAGTGTCGAATGTCCTGCACGTTTCCGTCGTGGATGTGCCGGCGGATCAGCGCGAGGCCCTGGCGGCGTACCGCCAGGGCCTCGCCTTCTTCGCGGAGTTCGACCCGCGCCGTCGCCATACTGTGACGCCTGCACAGATTCAGGCCGGCGCGGATTTCCTGCAGAAGTTTCGCGGCAGCTTGTACTGGAGGGATGTGCTGGATGGGGTTTGGAAGGCCGTGGCGGAGCGCAGTCTCTCCAAGGTTGCGAGCGAGTCCGAGGAGGCTCTCCTCAAGAAGATCCGCGAGGAGTGGGCAGACGCCACGCCCCCGACCTTGAGCCTGTCGGCCACTCCGTCAAGTCTGTGGCCGCCGAATCACAAGCTCGTGCCGGTCACGGTCACGGTCAACGTCACTGACGACCAGGACGCGAACCCGGATGTGAAGCTCGTCTCCATCACCTGCGACGACGGCTGCAACCCGGCGCTGGACATCGCGGGGGTAACGCTGAACACCGACGACCGGGACTTCGAGCTGCGCGCGGAACGTCTCGGCACGGGCAGCGGCAGGACGTACACCATCACCTATTCGGCCTCCGACGCGGGCGGGAACACTGGCACCGCTACGGTGACGGTCATGGTGCCTCACGACCAAGGCGTCGCGAAGAAAGAGTAACCGGCTTAGCCTGTGGCACCGGCGCGAACTATCGGGTAGCTGCTTCGACCAGCAACGAGTGGCTCGGCGGCCTGGACACCATCCACGGTACCGGCGCGGGCGAACTTCGGCACGCCAGCGGCGAGAGTCTTCTCGATCCCGGTACTGGCCAATTCCGGCATCCACAAGTGTCCGAGATGCTCACGGTGTGGCGGACTCTCCACCTCGAGCTTGACCGTATGGATCCTGTGGGCGACGGTGTCACACAAGAGAAGCTTCAATACAACGGCTCCTGGACGCGCATCGGCCGAACCTGGAGAAGCTTCCCGCCGTTTGCGGCCGGTCGAGTGCTTGAGGATCAGAACGCGACATTCGTCACGCCGACTCTGCCGGGCCAGGAGGTCGACCACACCAAGCCGAATGACTGGGTAGGCGCAACGGTCGACCCCTTCGCGTTCGGGGGCCGCGAGTGCGTCGATAGCGAGGTGCCGCCCTGCTATCGAGTCGCGCGGAACAGCAACATCAAGCTGACGGTCGCCTCGGGCAATCTGAACGACGAAGCGAATCCAAACGACCGGAGATACTACCTTCGCGACGACGAACTGAAGAGCCTCACCGAGAGGCAGCACGATACGTCGCTGCTGAAGGACATCTTGCGCGACGTGTACATCGAGGTCGCCGAGGACTCGCCCAACCCGAACCCGCTGATTCCGTTTACGCAGAACCTCCCGAGCAAGGAACTGGAACTCATCAAGGGCGATACGCCCAGCTCGCCAGCCTACTGGAGCGTGCCCGTGCTGCTGGCGTTCGAATCGGCCCTGAACCGCGACTACGACCCGACGGACGAACGGGCGTACCCAACGGACAATGTCGAGCGCGGTCCGGTTGCGGGAGAGACGAGCCAAGGCGATCAGCCGGTGTCGGCGATCTTCGTGGAGAGCATCCGTGATTTTCTCCAGACGGGTACGGGCTGCAAGAAGCCCACGATCTCACTCACGGAGTACTATCGAAGCAACACGGCACACGAGGTGCTCCACGCGCTCACCCTGGACGACGAGGGGACGGAGCAGGGCGGCCTCATGTGCGCCTCCGTGAAGAACTACGTGAACCAGCCCGGTCGGAACCAGATCACGAACAGCCAGAAACTCCAGCTTCGTAAGACGACGCGGCCTTTTGTGGACGACGAGAACAGCGGAACTTGCCCGTCGCTCAAGTGTCAGTAGGAGGCTTGTTTATGAGCGCGCTTTCGTCTCTCGCATTCCTTCTGGCCGGCCTCACGGGTCTTTCGCTCGAAATGACGACGTCGCAATCGGCTGTGCTGGTCGGCGAGCCGATTCGGGTCGTGGTCAGATGGAAAGCCACCGCGGACCTGGCTTCGGTCGAGGTCGAGGATCCGACGTTCGTGAGCCAGACGCTGCAATTCGTGGTCGATGACGGCACGGGTCCCCGCCGGTACAAAGAGCACTCGCGCTCGCGGGTGGAGATGATCAGCGTGGGCGGACCGCTCGCCAAGGGCAAGGAGGTCATCGGTAACTACGTCCTCCTCAACGGCGGCTATTTGAGCCCGGGCGTCGCACGAGCCGCTGCAAGCTTCCTCTTTCCGGTCGCTGGGCAGTACTCGATGAAGGCGGTGTACGTGGAACGAGGGACGCAGAATGTGCTCGCCGAGTCGAACGCGGTGACCTTCACGGTGACCGCACCCGCAGCCGACGAGACTGCGGTGCTCGATATCCTGAGGAGTGAACCGCGGCTCTTCGATGGTGGTGGTGATCTTGCGCGCTTGAAGGCGCTCATGGAGGCGCATCCACAAAGTCGTTACCTGCGACGGGCCAAGGTCTCGCTTTTCGAACGGCGAGCGGCGGCTCTTCAGAATCGAAGGGATCCAGACACCGGCCAGTCGTTGTGGAGGCTAGATGACGCGGCCTTGTTTGCTTTCCGAGCAACGCAGTATCGAGCCATGGCCGACGATCTCTTAGGAGATGGAGATTGGGGTCCATTCGAAGAGGAGCGGCTCAACATGGCGATGCTGTACGCGCAGGCGGCGGGGGCACAATCGTTGGTCGAGCAGGCGCGGAACGAGCTGCTACAACGTTTTCCCACATCGCAGGCTGTCGCAGGGATACGCGAGAGGGACGCTTTACTCGCGGAGGCGGCGATCGAGGACCGTGAGACGGACGACACGCAACCGCCTTCGACGGACAAGACGCCGCCGACGCTCGTGGTGTCGGCGTCGCCGGCGCAGCTCTGGCCGCCGAACCACAAGCTCGTCCCGGTGACGATCGCGGTGACCGTGAGCGACAACGTAGATCCAAACCCCTCCGTGAAACTGGTCTCGATCACCTGTGACGACGGGTGCGACCTCGGGAACGATGCGATCGGAGCAGCTCTGAACACGGACGACCGCCAGTTCCAGCTTCGAGCCGAGCGGAGCGGTGTAGGGGCAGGACGCACCTACACGATCACGTACATCGCGAGAGACGCGTCCGGCAACACGGCCACGAAGACGACTACGGTGACCGTGCCGCACGACCAAGGCAAGAAGTAATCGCCGTCCACAAAGACGCCGAGAACGACGGCAGCGGTGGCCGCCGGGCGTCCTGAGTCGCGCGCGTGTTGGCTCAGGGCCGCGCCGCCTCGATGGTCCGGTGTAAGCCGACGTCACGTCCCTGAGCAAGCGCCTCGCGCGCGGAGGGGTGCGGCTCGTGGCCTTCTCTCCAGCCCCGCGCGCCCCTTGTCATGAGGCGCGCGGTGCCGGCCGGTAGGTGATTCCTTTGATGTGGGGAGCGCCCGCGCCCTGGCTCATCCCGAGCCTGCGTGGAGTAGCGCCGCCTTCTTCCCGGGGAACCCCGATCCGGTTACACGCGCGTGTAGCCCGAGGGCCCACGCGGAAGCCCGACCGAGGGACCGTCCCGAAACAGCCGTAGGGGTCGCTCGGGCTTACTGCCCTCGCTCCCACACGACACAGATCCCCCGCTGACGAGGGGATCTTGGGCCCGTCTTGGCCGGCCTGGGGCGCACGCTGGAAGGGTCATGCTGCGCGCGTCTCCTCCGCTCACGTACACCTTCCGCAGCTGTCACGACCGCCGTAGTCTCGGTGAGCTGGTGGCGGGGGCCGCCATACCAGGCGGCGCATGCGCCGATCACGGCCTGCGACCACGACGGGTTCCTCGTGCGGGTGAGCGCCGATAGAACGGCTGCTACTACACCTATACGCGAAGCCGCCTGCCGCGATCAAACCCACAGCCTCGCAGCCGCTGGTGCCACTACTTCTCCGGAAGTAACGAAGAGGGTCACTGCGCACGAAATCCTCCACACGCTCCAACTCATCCACGACGATACGATCATGTGCGGTGGGACCAACGTGCAGAACATTGCGATCGGTGGGACGATCCAGCGGCCAATCTCTACGCCCAGGGCTACGTTCGGCCAAGGTACGACGTGACCGACATCAAGCAGGCTCCCTTCAACTGGAACACTTTGAGCCCGATCATCGACGTCAGGCCTGACAGAACGCCGATCCACGACGCGCGCGAGTTCAGGGAGCAGCTCGCGCTCGGACGGGACTCCGTGAGCACCTCTACCTTCTGGAGTGTCTATGTCCAGGGTGGCTTCCAGGGCGACAAGGGGGGTGATCGTGACCCGGATGCCGAGTCTGGCGGTGCCGCTGGTGAGACCCTGGGTGACGACGACAGTTACGGACGCTTCCTCTACATGGAGACCATAAGGTCAGCGGTCCCGAGGGAGCCGGCGGAGCAGCAGGGCCGTCGCCGCCATGCCCAGAGCGAGCAATGCAGCCCCGAGCAGCGGACGCGGGTCGGGCAGGGGCTCGCTGGGGTCGTCCACGAGGGGCGCGACGAGGAAGGTGAGCGTGTTCAGCGTGCCGTGTACCAGCATACAGGGCAGCAGCGCTCCCGCCCGAAGGCGCACCACTCCGAGGACGCTCCCCACTGCGAGAGTGAAGAGCAGCCGGTAGAGGTCGAAGTGCATCACGGCGAAGAGGATGGTCGAAGCGTAGAGCGCGCCCAGCGCCCCGAACGCGCGCTGCCAGGATGGCAAGACGACGCCGCGCACCAGGATCTCCTCGAAGATGGCGGGGGCGGCGGCGATGGTCAGGACCGACACTGCGGCATCGAAGGCGTTTGCGGGGCGTAAGGCTTCGTGGATCCTCCGAAAGATCTCCAGGTACCCCGGCGGCGGCGGCCAAACCGTGTATTGCAGCTCGAGCAACCCCAGGCTCGCCAACCAGAGCGCGAGACCCAGGCCGGCTGCGAGGAGCGCGGTAGGGCGGTCGATGGGCCGCAAGGCCAGGGTTCTTGAGAGGGGCCGGCTCGTCCAGACCAGCGCCAGGACCGCCGGCAGAGCAAGCGTCATCTCGGAAATCACGAACAGCAGTCGCAGGGGCAGATCGCGGGCGAAGATGGGAACGACGAGCCTCATTGCGGCGATGCCCAGGACGGCAACGAGCAACCCGAGAGCGGGGTGGAGTGAAAGGTCGCGAGGAGCATCGGACCTGCCCTGGCTCATTAGGGTGCCATTATGGCGGGAATCCGCGCCGCGGCGGCTTGAACGCGGGGCGGCGGGCGCTTACCATCGCTAGTTTCCGGATCGCGTGGGAGCAGGCACGGATGGGGGGGCGGTGACCAAGACGGCTTCGAGCAATCCGGCGGCCGTGAGGGAAGGCGGCCTCGCTCCGTCCGCCTCGCGGCGTGTCTTGGACCTGCCCCCCGAGGAGAGGCCCCGCGAGCGCCTCGCCCGCCACGGAGCGTCCGCGCTTTCCAGCCGGGAGCTGCTGGCCCTGCTGGTGGGCACGGGGTCGCGGCGCGCTTCGGCCCTCGACGTGGCGGACGGTCTCCTGGCCGGCGGCCTGCGCGGCCTTGCCGCGCGCTCGTTGAGAGAGCTCGAAGGGACGCACGGCCTGGGGCGGGCCAAGGCCACGCGCGTGCTGGCCGCGCTCGAGCTGTCGGCCCGCCTGGCCAGCGAGGGACGGACTTCGGCCCCGTTCTTCCGGACGCCGGCCGAGTCGGCCGCCTACCTCCTCCCGCGCTACGCGGCCCGTCCCGTCGAGACCTTCGGGCTGCTCGCCCTCGACGTGCGCCGGCGGCTCCGGCACGAGGCCGTGGTCTCCGTGGGCTGCCTGACCGCCAGCCTAGTCCACCCGCGCGAGGTCTTCCAGCAGGCGGTGGTGGCGCGGGCCGCCGCCATCCTCATCTTCCACAACCACCCGTCGGGGGATCCCGAGCCTTCCGCGGAGGACGTGGCGCTGACCCGCCGACTCGGCCAGGCGGGTGCCCTCATGGGCATCGAAGTGCTCGACCACCTGGTGCTCGGGGCCGGCCGCTTCGTGAGCCTCAAGGAACGGGGAGTGCTGTGAGCCGGCTCGTCTACTTCGACTGTGCGAGCGGCGCGTCGGGAGACATGCTGCTGGGGGCGCTCGTGGACCTCGGCCTGCCCCTCGAGGAGCTGCGGGCGGAGCTCGGCAAGCTGCCCTTGCGCGGCTACCGGCTCGACTCCCACCGCGTCCATCGCTCGGGCCTGCACGCGACCAAGGTGGACGTGATCGTCGAGTCGCACGACCACGGCCAGGCGCAGGATCACGGCCACGGTCACGACCACGCGCACGATCACGCGCACGATCACGCGCCGTTCGGCCTCCGCGAGATCCTGGCCCTGCTGGACGCCAGCGGCCTCGACCCCGCGGTCCGGGAGCTCTCGGCCCGGCTCTTCCACCGCCTGGCCGCGGTCGAGGGCCAGGTCCACGGGGTGTCGCCCGAGCAGGTGCATTTCCACGAGGTGGGGGCGGTCGACTCGATCGTGGACGTGGTGGGAGGCGTGATCGGCCTCCGGTGGCTGCGGGCCGACCGCTTCGTATCCTCTCCCCTGAACGTCGGGACCGGAACCGTCACTATGTCGCATGGGACGTTCCCCGTGCCGCCGCCCGCGACCGCGCGGCTCGTGGAGGGCGTGCCGGTCTACGGCGCCGGCGAGGGCGAGCTGCTGACCCCAACGGGGGCACTCCTCGTCACCGGGTACGCCACCGCCTACGGGCCGCTGCCCCTTGTCCGTCCCCGGACCATCGGCCACGGCGCCGGCTCGCGCGACACGCCCGGGCGCCCGAACGTCCTCCGCCTCATCGTGGGCGACGCCGACGGGCCCGCCGAAGGCGAGCGGGTGCTGGTGCTCGAGACCGAGGTCGACGACACCCCGCCCCAGATCCTGGGCGCGCTCGTGGACCGCCTGCTGGCGGCGGGCGCCCTCGACGTCTACTACACGTCCGTACAGATGAAGAAGGGCCGGCCGGGCGTCCTGGTGACGGTCCTCGCTCAGCCGCCCCTGCGCGAGGCCCTCGAGGAGGTGCTGTTCACCGAGACCACCACCCTGGGGGTGCGGCGGCAGGAGTGGGAGCGGACCGTGCTCGATCGCGAGACCGTGACCGTGGCTACCGCCTACGGAGCGGTCCGTGTCAAGGTGGGGAAGCGGGGCGGGCGGGTCTACAACGTCCAGCCCGAGTTCGAAGATTGCCAGCGCGCGGCCGAGCGCAGCGGGGCTGCGGTGAAGGAGGTGTGGGCGGCGGCCCTTTCCGCGTACCGCCAGACCGGCCCCCGAGTGCCATGACCGACCGCCGGAGCCTCTACCTCACCACGCCGATCTACTACGTGAACGACGTGCCGCACGTGGGCCACGCCTACACCACGATCGCGGCCGACGTCCTCACCCGCGCCCGTCGCCTCCGGGGACGGGACGCCTTCATGCTGACCGGCACCGACGAGCACGGCCAGAACATCGAGCGCATCGCCCGGGAGCGCGGCATTCCCGCGCAGCAGCACTGCGACGAGATCGCGGCCCGCTTCCGCTCGCTCTGGGAGCACTTCGACATCCGCTACGACGGCTTCATTCGAACCACCGACGCCCTCCACAAGCGGGGCTTTCTCGCCTTGTGGGAGCGCCTGCGGAACGCGATGGCCCCGAACGGCGAGAAGGCGGTCTACCGGGGCAAGTACGCAGGCTGGTACTGCCCGCGCTGCGAGGACTTCAAGACCGAGGAGGAGCTCAAGCAGCCCGGCAACCTCTGCCCCGACCACGAGCGGCCCTGCGAGTGGACGGAGGAGGAGAACCTCTTCTTCCGCCTCTCGGCCTACCAGGGCTGGCTGGCGGAGGAGATCGGGTCCGGCCGCATCCGGATCGACCCGGCGGGCCGCCGCAACGAGGTGCTGGCCGTCATCAGGCAGGGTCTTCAGGACGTCAGCATCAGCCGGGCCCGGGTGAAGTGGGGAATCGCGGTCCCCGAAGATCCCGGCCATGTCTTCTACGTCTGGATGGACGCGCTCGCGAACTACATCACCGCCCTCGGCTTCGGAGAGACCGATTCCGCAGGCCGCGAGCGCTATCGGCGGTACTGGGAGGACGCCGAGGAGCGCTTCCACCTCGTGGGCAAGGAGATCATCCGCTTCCACTGCCTCTACTGGCCGGCCATGCTGAAGGCGGCGGGGGTGCCGGTGCCCACGCGGCTCTTCGCCCACGGCCACCTCACGAAGAACGGCAAGAGGCTCAGCAAGAGCACGGGCAACGTCATCGACCCCGAGGCGCTCCTGAAGCAGTGGGGGCCCGACCCCGTACGCTACTTCCTGCTGCGCGAGGGCTCGTTCGGCCAGGACTGGGACTTCACCGACACCGCCTTCGTGAATCGCTACAACGCCGACCTCGCGAACGACCTCGGCAACCTGGTCTCGCGGGCGCTGACCATGGTCGAGAGGTATTGTGGCGGACGGGTACCCGCAAAGCCGGAAAGCCGAACACCCTCACCTGGCGAGCCGATGGTGGCCGCTGCGGTTGGCTTCGAGCAAGTACTCGAACTGGATGTTTCGCCTCACGGACCGGCTCCCGGCCTGCGTCGGCGCGTCTTCGACCGTTACGAGGAACTGGATTTCGTGGGCGCGCTGGGAGAGGTGTGGAGCTGGGTCGCGCAGCTCAACCAGCGAATCGTGGGCGTGTCGCCCTGGCAGCTTGCCAAGGACCCGGCGCGCAAGGTCGAGCTGGACGCATTCCTCTACCGGCTGCTCGAGGGGCTGCGGATGGTGGCCATCGCCGCATCACCGGTCATTCCGCGCGCCGCTTCACGGGTCTTCCGCATGCTGGGGCTTCCTGGCGATCCGGGGCCGAATGACCTCGAGTGGGGCCGCCTCGAGCCGGGGACGCTTCTCGGGACCGTCGAGCCCCTCTTCCCCCGCGTCGAGACGGACCGCGACAATGGGAAGAAGAACGAGAACATCAAGAAGGAGAAGACCGTGACCGAGACGACCCCGCCCGCGCCCACCGGACCCTCGGCGGCCGCTCCCGCGCCCGACCGCATCGACATCGCGGAGTTCGCCAAGGTCGAGCTGCGGGCGGCCGTGATCAAGGAAGCCGAGAAGATCGCGGGCTCGAAGAGGCTGGTCAAGCTCCAGGTCGACCTCGGCACGGAGACCCGGCAGGTGGTGGCGGGAATCGCCGAGTCCTACGCGCCGGAGGCCCTCGTGGGGAAGCGCATCGTCCTCGTCGCCAACCTGAAGCCCGCGAAGCTCATGGGCGTGGAGTCGAACGGCATGGTCCTGGCGGGCTCGGTGGACGGACAGGCCGTGCTCTGCACGTTCGACCGCGACGTGGCCCCCGGGACCAAGGTGAAGTGACGCGGAGCCTCCTGCGGGCGGCCGCAGGGGCGACCTTTGTCCTGCCCCTCCTCGGCTGTCCCTCCGCCCCGAAGGAGGTGGCCTACGACCTGGCCCGCCGGGCGGGGGTAGCCGAGCGCTGGTCGACCGGCGAGGTGCTGCTGTTCGGGACACAAGCGGCCGAGCCGCAGCTGGCCGAGGGCTTCTACCGCGAGGCCAGCGGCGGCACGGGCGACCCGTTCCTGTGGACGAAGGGCGAGGCGGAGGTCGTTCTCCTCTGGTCGACGGTGGTCCCGCGCGTCGGCATCGTCGACATGGCCCCTTACCGCGGTGTGCGCGACCAGTCGGTGGAGGTGCGCCTCAACGGCCACCACGTCGGTCGGTTTCGGCTGAACGACGTGCGCCACCGGTACCGCATCGCGCTGCCCGCCGAGTGGCAGCGGCCGGGGGAGAACCGCCTGCGGCTCGTCTTCTCGGGCACCGCCGCGCCGGCCGATGCCGACCCGAAGGATGCCGACCGGCGCCAGCTGGCCGCCCAGCTCTGGAGCCTGGTCAGCGGCCCCGCCAGTGACGCGTCGTTCGAGGACCTGCTCGGGAGGGACGCGCCCCGGCCCTTCGGAGTGACCGAGGCCGAGGGTGGCGCGCCCTCGTTGAGCCTCGTCGGGCCGAGCCTGGTCCGCTACGGGGTCCGGCTTCCTCCGGGGGCCCAGCTGCGGTTTACCCCCGACCTGCACCCGGCGGCGCGTGCCGCCGCGGGCGCGGCCTCCTTCCGAGTCACCCTCGAAGGGCCCGACTCGGAGGGCCACCCGCAGGAGCTGTGGAAGCGGGTGATCGGCAGCCGCGACCCGAAGGGTCCGGAGGTCGCGGTCACGCTGCCCGGGGCGGCGGGCGACATCGTCCGGATCAGCCTCGAGGTGTTGCCCACCGCTGGCTCGCGCTTCGCCTGGGGTGTCTGGATGGCCCCGCGGATCCTGGGGCGCGGCGCCGCCGATCCTCTCGATCCCGGCCCCCGCCCCGCGAAAGAGGACGCCCGCGCCGAAGGCCTCAGGAAGTCCCTCGCCCGCGCCAACGTCCTCCTCGTGATCCTCGACGCCGCGCGCGCCCGGGAGTTCGGGGCCTACGGCTGCGCGCGGGCCACGACCCCGGAGATCGACCGGATCGCCGGCGAGGGTGTCCTTTTCGAGAAGGCGTTCACCCCCGCGGTCTACACCCTCGGCGCCATGTCCTCGGTCTGGACCTCGCAATATCCGGACCGACACCACGGCGACGTGTCGTTCTCGTCCCCCCTCCCCAAGGACCGCCTGACCCTGGCCGACGTCCTCTCGGGACAGGGCATCCTCACCGCGGGCTTCGTGGCGAACCCCATCGCGGGCGGCTTCAACCGCTTCGACCGCGGCTTCCTGGAGTTCCACGAGCTGTGGCGCGAGCTCGGGAGCGGGGGCGGCGTCTTCCGCCAGGCGGTGCCGGCCTGGCTCGCGAAGAACAAGGATCGACGGTTCTTCGCCTACCTGCACTTCCGCGAGCCGCACTTCCCGTACGACCCCGAGCCTCCCTTCGACACGAAGTTCGGCCGTGACGGTCCGATCCCGAAGGCCACGCGCCGGGACATGGGATGGATCACCGAGGTGAACCAGGGCCGGCGCGCGCTCCGCCCCGAGGAGCGCGACCACCTGGTGCGCCTCTACGACGGCAACCTGGCCTTCGCGGACCAGGAGGTGGGGGCGCTGCGCCGGGCCCTCGAGGCCGAGGGCCTCTGGGAGAAGACGGTCGTGATCGTGGCGGCGGACCACGGCGAGGAGCTGTTCGAGCACGGCTGGATCGGCCACAACGTCCAGCTCTACGAGCCGAGCGTGCGCGTCCCCCTCGTGGTCCGCTTCCCGTCCGGCACCGGGCCGAAGGGCGAGCGCGTGGCTGAGCTCGTGGACCTGCTCGATCTCGCGCCCACGATCGCCGACGTGTTCGGAGTGCTCGGCAAGGGGGGCTCGGACAAGGCGTTCCAGGGCCGAAGCCTGCTCCCCGTCGCCCTGGGCGCGCCGGGCAAGCCGATGGCGCTTTCCCGGACGGTGTGGGATCGCCCGCGCTACGGCCTGCGCGACCGCCGCTACGCGCTGACCGTGGACACGCGCACCGGCGAGGGACGCCTCTTCGACACGGTGGCGGATCCCGACGAAGCCCACGACCTGTCCGGGAAGCTGCTCCTGCGCACCGCCTACTACCGCCAGACCCTCGATCACTGGACGCGCAACCTCGCGCGACCCGTCCGCTCCGGCGCGGAGGAAGCGGCGGTGATGACGAAGGAGCAGTGCGAGAGCTTGAAGGGCCTGGGCTACCTGCCCGCGGGGTTCCCCTGCCCGGAGAAGTGAGCCCGGGACGCGTGTAATACCAATGGGCGGCTCATCCCGAGAGACATCTGACCAGTTCTCGAGCGGTCGCCCTCAGGCCGGGCGGGAGCCGACGGCCCGGGAGGGCGGCACGTCGGGCTCTTCCGAGGCCTGGGCCTGTCGCGCCAGATCGAGGTGCTGGCTCATCTCGCGGCGCGCCCGCTCGGAATCCTTGTCGCGGATCGCGAGGTAGATGCGGCGGTGCATCTCGGCGGACTCCTTCAGGCCTTGGCGCGCTCCACGGTCCGCCGCCGCTGCTCGTACACGAGGGACGACACCATCTCCACGAGGGTCGCGATCACCGGGTTTCCCGAGGCCGCGGCCACCGCGCGATGGAACCGCAGGTCGTGCACGAGGAAGGCCTGGGGCTGGTCCAGGGTGGCGAACATCCCGGCGACCTCTTCGACCATGGGCGCGAGCTGGTGACCGGCGGCCCGGTCGGCCGCGAGGCCGGCCGCCCCGGTCTCGAGCACGCGCCGCGCCTCGAACATCTCGTCGCGGGTGAACCCGTGGAGCGCGGCCAGGAGGCTGAGCGGCTCGGCCAGGAGGCGGGGGGGGCCGTCGGTGACGAAGGTGCCGGCGCCATGGCGGGCTTCCACCACCCCCATGGTCACCAGGGCCTGCAGGCCGGCCCGGACCGTGGGGCGGCTCACCCCGATCTTCTCCGCCAGTTGCCTCTCCGGCGGGAGCTGGTCGCCGGGCTTGAGGCCGCCGGACTGCATGAGCAGGGCGATGTGACGGACCACCTGCTCGACCGCCATTCCTTCATGAGGCTTCACGTCTCGTGCCGCGCGCTGCCGAGTGGTCACGTACTCTCCCCTCTCCGGGGTGGGCCATGGTACTCCGCGCGGGACCCCCGGACAAGGCGTGGATTGACAAAGGGCCCCGTAGCCCAGGCATTGGACAGGCCACTCCGCTACCCGGTTCCGCCGCACGGGAGGGACGGCGGGGTGGGAGATTAACGATTGCTAACGCCACTAGTCATCGATAGAATTGAGCAGTGGTGCGGTGCGGTGCCGGACGTGCGCCGCGTTCCCCTCCCCCCACGTGGGGCGATACATCGGAATGAAGCAGTACCGGTCGAGCCAAAGCCAACTCCGACGCATTCCGATGTATCGGAGGGATAGGGCGGGGGTCGATGACAAAGCCACGGGGTCACGGCGGCCGGGGAGCCACCGCTCGCCCGGCCGCGCATCCGCGCCGGGTTCGACGGCCTTCGCAGGTGGCGTCGGTGGAACGGCAGGTCGAGATCCCCCTGCCCTCCGTCCTGAAGAAGGATCGGGTTCCCCGGGGAGGCTCCGTGGCCCTCGTCGAGGTGGAGGGGGGGCGCCTGAAGCTGCGTTTCCTGCGGCCGTCGCTGGTCGGCGAGGAGGCGTCGACGCTGACGGAGCCGGAGGGGGCCGCCCTCGCGAAGGGGGGCGTGGAGCCCGTTTCCGACAAAGAGGCGCTGCTGGTCGAGGCCCAGGCGGCGGCCGCGTACCAGCGCTTGCGCGCGACCAGCCTGGGGGTGGAGGAAGCGGCCCGCCGGCTCGGCGTCAACTCGAGCCGGGTGCGGCAGCGCCTGGCGGAGCGCTCTCTCTACGGCCTCAAGGACGGGAGCACGTGGCTCTTGCCGGCTTTCCAGTTCCTCGCGGAGGGGCTGGTGCCGGGAGTGGATGTGGTCGTCAGGAGGCTGCCGTCCGACATCGGTCCTCTCGCCGTGGCCCGATGGTTCGGCAGCCCCAACTCCGACTTGTGCACCCGGGACGACGAGGAGCGCCCGCTGACGCCCCTGCGGTGGCTCCTCGGCGGGCATCCCCCCGAGAGGGCCGCCGAGCTCGCCGCGGCGTTGTAGTGCCGAAGTTCCCCGGACCGCCGTCTCGGGGGCGGCTCGCGGCCCGCCTCTCCCCGGAGATCAAGGCCCTGGGTCGAGGGACGATCGTCTGGCGGATGTACCACCGGGGCGGAGCAAACCCCGGCGCGTGGAACCGCTTCCGGCACTGGGGCCCTGTGCCGAACATGCGCTTCGACCCGCATTCGCCCCCGCCCCGGGAGCAATCCCGCGGGGTCCTCTACGGCGCCCTGCGCGTATACACCTGCTTCGCCGAGGTCTTCCAGGACACCCGGACCATCGAGCGCTCGCGGAGCCGCCCGTGGCTGGTGGCCTTCGAGCTGGCCCGCGCGGTCCCCCTTCTCGACCTCTCCGGCACGTGGCCCACCCGGGCCGGAGCCTCCATGGCGATGAGCTCGGGCCGGCGCGATCGGGCGCGTGCGTGGTCCCTGCGCATCTACGAGGATTATCCGAAGATCGAGGGCCTCTACTATCCGTCGTCCATGGACAGCAACCAGCCGGCGGTGGCCCTCTACGAGCGCGCGCAGGGCGCTCTTTCCCATCGGCCGCTCTTCCACCGGGCCCTTGCGGATCCCGCGTTGAACGGGGCCGTGGTGAAGGCAGCGGCCCTGTTCAACTACCTGGTCGAACCGGGCTGAGTCTCCCGGACTACGGGCGACGCCTCAGCAGGAGGGCCCAGTCGTTCCACCCCGGGGCCTTGGGCGAGGTCCACGAGGAGCCGCTGACGCTCACCTCGCCGAGGGGTGCGGTGTCGCCGGTAAAGGCGTCGAACCACGTGGCCTCGTAGCGTCCGGGCTCCGCCTTCAGGGTCACCTGGCCCGCCCTGGGCAGGTAGACGGCGTAGATCTGGCCCGGCTTCGCGAGACAGTACGCGTCCTGGTCGACGAGCTCGTCGTGGGGCTCGGTCTTCCACCAGTCGAAGCTGGTGAAGAAGTCGACCATGTGCGCATAGCCCCTGAGCATGACCATGGTGTCGTCGCCGCGGCCGTTGATCCAGCCGCCGCCCGTATCCGGCCATACGTTCGTGCCGCGGCGCGCGCTCTCGCCGGCGGTGCCGTAGGCCCCGGCCATCGCGATGTCCCAGGCGACCCGCCGCAGCGTCTCCGCCGAGTCGCCCGGAGGCGCGGGCGCCCAGGCCGGGTAGTGGTCCTCGTACCCGTACTCCTCGTTGGCCTGCGGAATGATGCGACCCGTCCTGAGCTGGATCTGGCGCTCCCCGAGCATGAGGGCGTGCTGGGCGCGCGACCAGTCCTGGATCGACGTGAACCCGAACCAGGCCGACGCCCGGTCCTGGTGCTCGCGGTGCGCGGGGTGGCTGGTGGCCAGGTGCTTGTAGGGGTCGCGATCGTGGAGGAGGGTGCCCGTCTCGTGCGTCCACTTCTCGTCCCGGAAGCTGTCCAGATCGTCGCCGAGGTCCCAGGTGACGTTGGAGAACGCGGCGAGCCGGGCAATGGCATATCGCAGGTACCGGCGCTCGTCCTCGCTGCCCGCGGCCGGCTGGGCCGGATGGGTCGAGATGTCGAAGATGACCGAGATGACCACGTCGCGATCGCGGGCGAACCGCAACATCCGTTCGTACTTCTGCCAGTAGGGGACGTTGAAGCGGGTGAAGTCCAGCCGGGGGTTGTCCAGGCTCTCGGGCGCCTCCGCCGGCCAGGGCCGGAGCGCCATGGTGAAGCCGGAGCCGGTCATGACGGCGTCCCCCCAGAAGAGGTTGGCGTGCCCCGCCAGCAGCGTGCGGATGCGGTTCACCTTGAGCTGGTGCAGCCGCTCGATGCTGTAGCGGATGTGCCGCTCGTCGCGCCAGCCCATCAGCCAGAAGGCGGTGGTCCCGTTGAAGTAGTAGTGCTCGCCCGTGCCCTCCCAGATGAAGTGCCAGGGGTAGGCCGGGTCCACGCGCACCGGCCCGCGGCGTCGGCCGTCCGTGGCCCGGAACGTGCCGCGGTAGCTCTTCTCGAAGGTGCCCTGGCGGTAAGCGATTTCGTAGGCGTAGCTGCCGGGGGAGGAGGGCGTGAACCGGATGCGGAACAGGTTTCCCTCGGCGGAGTCGCAGAAACCCTCGACCGCGACGCGGTCTCTGGCGTCGGCCCTGGCGAACCATCCGGTCACCGCCGCGTCGGTGAACGGGTTCCCGGCGTCGGGCGCGCTCGGGCTCACCGTGACCTCGACGAAGTCGTGGGCCTCGACGGTGGGCGCGGACTGGGCGAACGAGACGCCGGCGGGCGCCGCGAGCGCAGCCGGGGGCAGCGCGAGCACCGCGGCCCCGATCCAACCCGGGTGACGAGACATTCCCCCCCCGGGGCCCTACTGGATGTTGCCCAGCGCACGGAGGCGCTCCAGCTCCTCCTTCCCCAGCCCTTCGCGCGACTGAGCCTCGGGCGGGAGGTGGGCGGCTTCCGCCATGCGCCGCCACTGCTCCAGCTCGTTGGCCAGGCGCTTGACGACCTCGGGGTGCTCGGCGGTCCGATCCGCCTTGTCCAGGGTCCGGCGATCCAGCCTCAGGTTGCGCAGGCCCTCCAGAAGACGTGTGATCTCCACGTCCATTCCCCGGATGGCCCCGTCGTACCAGTCGCGCTCGTAGTCGACGTAGGCCTCGGGGTCGAGGCCGGCCTTCAACAAGTCGTTCCGGCTGGGCATCAGGAAGCCCTTCATGAGGGGGTCGGTGATGACTTTCCGGACCGCGCTCGCCTGCCGTTCGTGCTCGGCCTCGCCGGCGCGATCCGCCCACATCGTGTCGTAGGGCGGATACGGCCGGTAGGGGTCGTGGGGATCCTGGATGTGGAGGAAGACGAAGAAGGGCACGTCGCGGTGCGCTTCGAGCCAGGGCAGCAGGCGATCCACGAAGACGCGGGTGGTCTTGCTCGTCCGCAGCTCACCCTTGATCGATCCGTTCTCCTGCACCTCTTCGAAGCCCTGGTGCAGGTTCGTGAAGCGGCCGGTGAAGAGGCCGGAGGACATCGAGAGGGTGGCGTAGCCGGCCTCCCGGTAGACCTCGGCCAGGGTGACCGCGGAGCTGGGAAGGCGGTCGCTGAAGTCGCGGACGCCGTGGGTCGCGGGGTAGAGCGAGGTGAGGACCGAGGGCGTCGAGACCTTCGTCCACGTCGCCTGCACGACCGCGTCGCGGAAGAGGTCCCCTCCGAAGCCATGCGGCGGACCGCAGGCCCGGTCAGCCGGCCGTAACCGTAGGCGTCGAGATGGTCGCGCCGCAGGGTGTCCACCCAGATCAGCACGATCCCCTGCGGGACATCGCCGGCGACCGTGGTGGGCGCGGCGGGCCGGGGCATCACGCCGAGGCTGCGAATGATGGGCGTGCCCCAGAGGCCCAGGAGGCCGGGCCGGCCGCCCGCGAGGGACAGGGTGAGCGACACCCTGCGCCCGGCGTAGGGGCGCAGGTCCACGGGTGCCAAATCCCAGCGGTGGGGCATCGTGACCGTGCGCTCAAGGAGCACGGCTTCGGCTCCCGGCTTGCCGACCGCCACCCGGAAGGTCACGGGCTCTTCCTCGAGAGTGCCGACCGCGAGGTCGAGCCACGGGTTTTCGGGAAGGGTCAGGGAGACGCGGACCGTCTCCGGCGTCCGCGCCACGATCGTCTCGCGATAGAACTCCGAGAGTCCCTGCCATGCGATCCCCGAGGGGACCGCGGCCAGGTGCTCCTTTCCGGGAGACGATGCGGAGCGACTCGATCTCGAAGCGGGCCCCCGCCGCGTCGGTCGGCCGGATGAAGATGTGGCGGCATCGCGAGAGAGGGGTCCCGCGGGCGTTGCGCAGGACATAAGTCCGCGTCTCCTCGCCGGAGATGATCGGGGTGGTGAACGACCAGAAGACGGGGTTGGGCTGCGCGACCTCGGTGAGGTCTGCGCGCTCCTGGCCCGAGAGGGCGAGGTCGAGGTTGGCGCCGGCGGAGACCCGAAGGCGGATCTCCACTTCCTCGACGGCGGCCGCGAGCAAAACCGGCCACCGGGCCCCCCCTGGGGGACGGCGTTCAAAACCCATGCCTTTCCTCTGCGGCTTGAACGATCGGCAGAGACTACGGCCGCGCCCCGAGGGAATCAAGTCCGGAGGAGACAATGGAGCTTGAGGCGAGTCATCATGCCTCTCGTCAGAGGAGGTTCCCATGCCGCGGACGTCGATGAGGCGCGCTTTGTCCATGGTTGGGGTCTTGATCGTGCCCGCCCTCTCCCTTCAGCCCGGTCCCGTGCGGGAGCCGCCCCGGGCGTTCATCGATGCCGCAGGACCCGGGTGGCGGACGCTCGGCGAGAACGACTTCGCGCGGGTGAACGGGAACCCGGATACCTGGACGTGGAAGAACGGCCTGCTGCTCTGTTCCGGTAGACCCATCGGCGTGATGCGGACTCGGCAGAAGTTCACGAACTTCGAGATGGTGGTCGAGTGGCGCATGATGCGGGCGGCCGGCAACTCGGGGGTATTCGTGTGGGTTCCCGACGAGGCCCTCGAGCGGTTGAAGCCGGACGTGTTGCCGGGATACGGCATCGAAGTGCAGATGCTCGACCACGGCTACCGGGAGCAATACGAAAGGGAGTCCGGCAAGAAGGGCGACTGGTTCACCACGCATGGGGACATCTTCGCGATCGGCAAATCGAGGCTGACGCCATTCCCGCCCCTCTCTCCAGACGGCTCGCGCAGCTTCCCGCGCAAGGAGCTCAGCCGGGGCGTCGGCGAGTGGAACCATTACTACGTGCGCGCGATCAATGGCGAGCTGCGGCTGTGGGTCAACGGCGAAGAGGTCTCGGGGGGCAGCGGCGCGGAGCCCCGGACGGGCTACCTGTGCATGGAGTCGGAGGGATCGCCGGTCGAATTCAGGAACATCCGCATTCGCGAGCTACCCTAGCTCGCCCCGCCCTCCTCGATCCGCGTCGTTCACGGCGTCAGGCGACGAGGGTCCGTGTAGCACATGGGAATCGACGGAAGACGCTACTCCGTTGGCGTGGTGAGCGTCAAGATCCGTGGTAACGCGGCGTGGAGAAGAGACCCCGTGCTAGGATCCGCGGGTTGAGGCGACCCACCCTCCAGCAGGTCTTCGCCCTCACCATCGTGGGCCTGGCCGCCCTCCTGGGGTTGCTCTTCGTCAGGATCAACGAGAGCACCCGGGACGCCCTCATGGAGAGCTCCTCGCGCATCCGCGCCGAGAAGACGAAGGCGATCGGCGACCGGGTCCTCTCCGACCTCGCGATCGGACGGCGGGCCACCGGCCATGTGGAGGAGCTCCTCCGCGAGGGCGCGGTGCGGATCGAGAACGTGCAGGGCGTGGAAGCCGTGCTCTTCGCCCAGGTGGTGGAAGAGCGGGCGCTGTCCGAAGCGACGCTGACTCACGCCGTCCTCCTCGGGGAGGAAGGGGAGGAGCCGAGGCTCGCCCCCGGGGACCGGTGGCAGATGAGCGTGTTCCGAGCCCGCGACGGCGGACGCATCGTCACGCGCTACGACCACCTGGAGAACGGTCGCTTCGTGCGCGACGCCCGGGAGCGGCCGGCGGCCGGCCACTTCGCGGGCGTTCCCCTGGCCAGGACCTCCGCCGCCGAGGTCGGCGATCCCACGCGGCACCTCACGTTCCGGGCCGCCGTGCTGACCTTCCTCGACGCGGTCCGGACGGGGAGCCGAAACGAGATGGTGGCGAGCGACCTCCACTGGTCGCCCCTGGACGACGACCTGCCCGAGCAGGAGCGGCGGGCGGTGGTGACCGGCCAGAAGGCGATCGCGGCGGAGAACGGCCGATTCCTGGGGGTGCTTCGGGTGGGCATGTTCACCGCGAACCTCGACCGCCTGGTGCCCCAGCCCACTCCCGCCGACCCCCACCGCGTCTTCTTCTGCGACGCCGAGGGTCGCCTCCTCACGGGCATCGGTCCTCGGGACGCTGCGCGCGAGCTCGACGACGGCTCGCTGCGCGTGGTGCCGGCGGACCCGCCGGGGGAGGTGGTGGCGGCCCTCGCCGATCCCGTGCTCCGCGCGATCTCCCCGCAGCGGCCCGAGGGGGCCGCGGGCTTCACGGTGGGCGGCGCGCGCTACCTCGCCACCTACCGCTACATCCGGGGCTCCCAGGACTGGATCGTGGGCATCGTCGCTCCGGAGTCGTACTACCTCGGGGGCCTCGCGGAGCAGCGGCGTCATCTCCTCCTCCTGAGCCTCGGCATCATGGCGGTCATCCTGTCGGCGGGCTGGCTCACCCTCCGGGCGGTCCGCCGGGGCCTCGCCGTCATCGAGGGCACGACCGCGCGGATGCGCGACTTCGACTTCGCCCCCTCGGAGGTGCGCCTGCCCTTCCGGGACTTCCAGGACGTCGGCGAGCGGCTGGAGGTCGCGAAGACCGCGATGCGGGCCATGGGGCGGTACGTCCCGGTGGATCTCGTTCGCCTCCTCTACCGCACCGGCCGGGAGCCGCGCCTGGGCGGGGAGATCCTCGAGGTGTCGATGGTGTTCACCGATATCGAGGGGTTCACCACCCTCTCCGAGCGCCTCGAGCCCAACGAGCTGGCTTGGGCCCTCGGCCGCTACTTCGAGGCGATGACCGCGGCCATCCACGCCCACGAGGGCATCATCGACAAATACATCGGCGACGGGATCATGGCCCTGTGGAACGCCCCTCGCCCTTGCGCCGATCATGCCCGGCGGGCGTGCGAAGCCGCCCTCGCGTGCTTGCGGGCCGCGGACGAGCTGTTCACTTCCCCCGAGTGGAAAGGTCTGCCGCGGCTGCGCACCCGCGTGGGCATCCACCGCGATCGGGTCATGGTCGGCCATTTCGGTGCCCCCGACCGGATGAGCTACACCGCGCTCGGCGACGGGGTGAACCTGGCGGCTCGCCTCGAGGGGCTCAACAAGCAGTATGGGACCACGATCCTCGCGAGCGAAGAGGCGTGGCGCGAAGCGGGCCCCCACTTCGCGGGGCGCCTCCTGGACCGGGTGGCGGTGAAGGGGAAGACCCGCGGCATCGAGGTGCACGAGCTCCTCGGGCCGGCCGGCCATCCCGTCCCCGGCTCCGTGAACGAGTACGAGCGTGCCCTGAGGGCGTACTGGGCGCAAGACTTCGCGGGCGCGGCCGCCATCCTCGACCCGCCCGGCGAAGACCCGCCCTCCCGCGTGCTCCTCGAGCGGTGCCGGCGGTTCGCCGCCGCGCCGCCTCCCGCGGACTGGGACGGGATCTGGATCGCCACGTCGAAGTGACGGGCCGACGTGAGAATCCACGAAGCGCTCTGCGCTTCCGAGCGCGAATCGATGTACGCTGAGCGGGCGATTCAAGAACAACAATTTCCGTCCTCGCTTGTCCCGTCGGCCCGTTACAATACCGTCGGGCCCCCCGCCCCGGCCCCCCCTCTGCCATGAGAATCGCGGCCATCGACATCGGCAGCAACTCCGTCCACATGGTCATCGTCGAGGTGGCCACATCGGGCGGCTTCCAGGTGATCGAGAAGGAGAGGGAGATGGTCCGGCTGGGTGCCGTCACCCTCTCCCGGGGCCACCTTCCCGCCGCGGCCATGAAGCGTGGACTCGAGGTTCTCACGAAATACAAGCGCCTCGCCGCCACCCACAAGGTCGACAAGATCCTGGCGGTGGCGACGTCGGCGGTCCGGGAGGCGGGCAACGGCGAAGAGTTCCTGAGGCGGGTGGGGCGTGTCACCGGGATCTGGCCGCGAGCGGTCTCCGGGGAAGGGGAGGCGCGTCTGATCCACCTCGCGGCCCTCCACAGCATCCATCTCGAAGGCAAGCGCGCGCTCGTGGTGGATGTGGGAGGGGGGAGCGTCGAGCTAGCCCTCGGCGCGGGCAGCCGCCCGGAATGGGCGGTCTCGGAGAAGCTGGGCGTCCTCCGTATGGCCGAACGGTTCACCACCGGCGGTACGCTCTTGCGCAAGGACGAGGGCCGGCTGGAGGCCTTGGTCAAGCGATCTCTCGAGCCCCACACCGCGCACGTACGCCACGTCGGCTTCGAAACCGCCATCGGGACCTCGGGCACCATCCTCACCCTCGGCCGCATGGCTCACCACCTGGAGACGGGCACCGTCCCGGACACCCTCCACCACCTCACGGTACGGCGCAGCGCGCTCCGCGAGGTGCGGAAGCGGGTCGTGGACGCCAGCCTCCGGGAGCGGCTGCGGATGCCCGGGATGGACGAACCCCGCGCCGACATCCTCCCCGCGGGGGCCGTCATCCTCGACACGATCCTGGGCGTCCTGGAGATCGAGGAGCTCGTGCTCTGTGAGTGGGCCCTCCGTGAAGGCATCCTTCTCGATTACATCCACCGACACCCCGGTACCCTGGCCAGGGCCGAGGCGTACCCCGACGTGCGGCGGCGCAGCGTGATGGCCCTCGCGGAGCGCTGTCTCTACGACGAGGCGCACGCCCGGCACACCGCCAGCCTGGCGCTCGCGCTCTTCGACCAGACCCGGGCTCGCCACGGGCTCGGCGCGGGGCCGCGGGCCCTCCTCGAATACGCGGCTCTTCTCCACGACGTCGGCCATCACATCTCCTACCCGGGCCACCACAAGCACACCTACTACTTGATCAAGAACGGCGATCTGCGCGGCTTCACTCCCGGGGAGATCGAGGTCCTGGCCAACGTCGCCCGCTATCACCGCCGCGGCCACCCGCGGAAGAAGCACGCACCCTTCCGCGGACTATCCCGCGACGCGCGGCGCACGGTGCGCGTCCTGGCCGGGCTCCTCCGGATAGCCGACGCTCTCGACCGCAGCCACCGCCAGGCCGTCCGCGCGCTCAGGGTCTCGGAGCGGAGCCGCGTCCTCCGGATCCGGGGGGAGGCCCGGGGCGACTGCGAGCTCGAGCTCTGGGGCGTTCAGCGGCGTACCCAGCTTCTCGAGGAGGAGCTGGGGGTGGAGGTCCGGGTCGAGGCGGTAGCCACGGGCGCGATGGCGGCTCTGCGGCGGGCCCTGCGGAGGGTCCGCGCCTGATCTGGGCGGGGAACCGTCTCAATGACCCTGGTCGCCGCGGATCCTGCGCCGCGGGCGGCTGACGCGGCCGCAGTGCATTTCTTCGAGTTCCGGAGGGATGGACTGCACCCAGTACCGTCTCGTCCGGGTAGATCTGGCCATAGACCTCGACGGCGTCGAGACCAAGGATAATTGAGTCCATGGCGGGAAATCGTGTCTGAGCCCAAGGTCAGGCTCGTCGACAGCCACTGCCACATCGGAGTTCGTGAGGGTTCGGGAAGTCTCCGGCGTTGAGTCGGTTGCGGCGACACCATCTATGCAGGTGACGCCGAGGTGACAGGGGTCAGTCGAATCCGCTCGTGATTACCTCTGACGGGGCTGTCGCCTGCCGTCACCTGAGAGGGTTTGTCTGTCCACGCTTGACAGCTGTCCACGCTGCATGGACAATCACCATTGATGGACAAAGGTGAGCACCCTGAGCAGCGTCTTCTTGCCCACGCGGTCAAGGCAATGGAGCCGCTCGGCCTGCAGTTCAGGATTCTGAGGCCGGAAGCGCGGGACGGTGACCATCGCGCAGACGCGATGATCGGTCTCCGGTTCGGCGGGCGTCGACTCCGCTACCTCGCCGAGGTGAAGCGCGGCCTGCGCCCGGCGACGCTTGGGGCCGTCATCCATCAGCTGCGAGCTTACGGCGGCATCCCTCTTCTTGTGACAGACCACGTGACGCCCCCTCTCGCCGACGCTCTACGGGCCCAGGGAGTCGAGTTCATCGATGCGGCGGGCAACGCTTTCCTGAATCAGCCGCCCCTCCTGATCTTCGTCAAGGGCCAGCGCCCTGCCGACGAGGGAGTGGCCCTCGAACGCGGCCGCGCCTTTCAGCCCACCGGCCTCCAGGTTCTGTTTGCCCTGGTGGCGCGACCCGAGTTTGTGGCTCGCCCGTACAGGGAGATCGCCGCGGCCGCCGGAGTGGCGCACGGCACCGTAGGTTGGGTCATGGCAGAGCTGCCTGGCCTTGGCTACCTCGCGAAGGTTGGCGGACGTCGTCGTCTCATCAACGGCGAGCGCCTACTGGATCGCTGGACCGAAGCGTACGCGCGCACCCTTCGACCAAGGCTTCTCCTGGGCCGATTCCGAGGCGACATGGCCGCGCTCCACGCGCGAACGGCCCAATGGCCGGGAGGCTTGCTGATCGGCGGGGAACTGGCGGCCGCTCGTCTCACCCGCCACCTGCGCCCCGGTACTGCTACCTTCTACACCCAGGCCATCGATCCCAGGATGATCCTCAAGCTGCGCCTCAAGGCTGATGCCGAGGGCAACGTGGACTTCAGGCGTCGTTTCTGGAACTTCCGGGGTGAACAACTCCACTTGACGCCCACCCTTCTGGTCTACGCCGATCTTCTTGCGATCGGCGACGCTCGCTGCCTCGAGACCGCGCAACTCCTCCGTGGCCAACTCCTCGCTCGACTTGTCTGATCGCGCCGTACTCGCGCCTCTGGCCCGGCTGCTCTCGGGAGTTCGCCAGGAAGCGGGCGACACGCCCCTGCTGCTGGTGGGCGCGGCGGCTCGTGATCTCCTCCTTGTTCATGTGCATGGCGTCGAGGTGCAGCGAGCGACGGAAGACACGGACCTGGCGCTGGCTGTTCGTAGCTGGGAGGCGTTTCTACGCTTACATGAGGCCCTCATCGCATCGGGAGGCTTCACGGCCGATGATCCGCCGCATCGCCTTTGGTTTGGCGATCAGCGCCTGGACATCATTCCCTTCGGTGGCGTGGAGCGTCCGGACCGAAGCATCGCTTGGCCCACGGAGGGCGCTGAGGTCATGAGCGTCGCGGGTCTCACCGAGGCCCTGGCAACGGCGGTCGCGGTCAGACTGCCGGGCGGGTTTCCATCGACGTCGCCCCGTTGCCAGCCCTGGCCCTTCTCAAGATCTGGGCTTGGACAGACAGGTGGTACACCGCGCCGGGCAAGGATGCCTCCGACATCTGGATGTTCCTTCGGCACTACGCCGACGCCGGCAACGGCGACTGCCGTCATGTCAACAGCGCGCCCATGCCTGGCCGCGGAGTCAAGGATGGCCTGTGGGGCCTCGGAGAAATGCTTGAGGTCGGCCGGTACCGCGTCAACCGCAATGCCCTGGGCCATGCCGAGGACGAGTTCGATGATGGGCATGAAGCGTAGGCTGCGGGGCGCGGCTCCCATTGACGTACGGACTCGGGCGAACCGATACTCCAGTTGTCCGCCGGAAGGAAGCAGGAGATGCGACGGAAGCTGCCGTGACGGAATCGGGCCGGTCCTGGATCTGCCCCAACTGCCGGCGTGACGTCCTGACCCACACCGAAGCGTGCCCTTGCGGGTTCAAGCAGACCGCTGAGTCCACGCTGCCATCCTTCGGCAACCCTCCGGGCGACAACCGGCGCAAGCCCGAGAAACGGTACCCGGCCGACGCCGACAAGGGCCGTAACGTGTTGGAAGGTTATAGGGCTCTCGACGATAGGTCGGGCGGACGGTATGGGGAGTTCTTGCGGCAGGCGGCTCGCTGCACGCGCTGCGCCTCCGATATTGAGATTCCACCCTGGAAGCAGCCCATCCCGCTGATGTGTGGAACCGCAGGCCTGGACGGAGCGAATGCGGGAGCGTTTGAACGCGGGCATGACGCTCTAGCTGCATACCGGCGAGAGGATGGCTCCCTGCGCTTCGAACCCGGGGACGATGGCAAGGCACGGCTCACCGCATTTCTCGACAAGCAGGAGCTCAAGGGCCTTGCCATGGGTCACTGCGGATGGGGCGATCTGACTGCGCGGATCCGAGGTAGTCACCTTCGCGATGGGGTCGACCTCATGATCCTCGGCGCCGACTGGTATCCGCTCACTCAGTGCAGCAACTTCCTGTTCGATCGGTACACGGAGTGGGATCATACCGTCAAAGGCTTCATGACCCGGCTGGGTGTCAAAAGAGAGGGGATAGCCGACTTCTTTACGCGCCATCGCGTCTACCTGGGGAACGCTCTGCTTTGTTATCGAACCGGCTGGGACAAGACCGGCGACAAGAACCTCTCCCCGCGCTCCTTTGACCACTGCCGTGATGAACATCTCCGACGGCACATCGAAGCGGTTGCCCCACGGATTCTGGTGACCTTTGGCGCAAACGCTTGCCGGTCCGTAGCCGCGATCCTGGCGGGAAAGGCGGATGACGACGAAGCCCTCCGGAAGCTAAGTCGCATGGAGCCGAGGCTGAAAGAGGTGATGAGGGTGTTCTACGAGAATCGGCCGCGACGCGGAATTGCCGCTCATCTTGGTGATCTGGCCATCACCTTCGTGCCGCTATGCCATCCGGCCTGGGGTCATGTGAACCGCTATGAGGGGGACTACGAGGCCCTCAGGGAACTGCTGAATCCTAGCGAGTCCGGCGGAATAGCTCGAGAGCCTCGGCCATGACCTTGCAGTCCACCTCGTTGTAGCGCTCGATCTCCCGCATCAGGCCGAGCGTGGGCATGGCGGCCCCGGTCCGAGCCGCCTCATGCTCGCACCACCAAGCTCCCACCATAGCGCCCAGACCATCGGTGGGACCGTCGGCCCATTCGGTCTCGATCAGGCCGTGGCGGCGCAGGGCCTTTGCGACGGCCTTGAGGCCAAATCCAAATGCTCCACGAACGGTGATGGGCTGCTCCTTGACGACCCTGTTCAGGAGATCAACCCAGGGGAGGTCGTCCCACGGCGGGAACCCGTGCCTAACGGCCGCCGAATTGTACGCCTCCGTGAAGCTGCTCTCTTCGGCCGGAGACCAGTGGAACAGCCTCGCCTTGTCCAGGGAAGTCCCGCGCGCGGCGCAGACCTGGTGCATGTGGGCCAACCACGCTCCGATGATGCGTGCTTCTTCTGGCTCTGTTAGCCGGTTGACGGTGAAGACGTGGAACTGCCAGCCAGTGTCCGCGAGGTGCCCACACCCGATCATGAAGATGAGCGTCTGCCCTCCCGCCTCGGGGAAGCGTGAGAAGTCGTCGTCGAGGTCGTTCACGGTCTCGAAGTCCACGTAGAACTCCGCCGGTGCCGGTACCCTCCAGAGCGCCTCGTTCGCCGTGACCTTGTCGGGCGAAACGGGATCTCCCTCCGACCGGTTGGCTCGGAGCACTGCGTCCACGACGGCGGGGTTCTTGGCCCCGCCAATACCCAAGGCCGCAGCGGTGCAGGCTGGATCCGTCCAACGGCGGAGCCCGCGCGCCAACGCCTCGGCCCGTAGCCTGCGCGACACGCGCGGGACGATCATCAGGTCCTCGAGAGCCGTGCCGATGCGCTCCTTGGCCTGGTCCCAGGGGTGATCGTCACCGTGTCCCCGCCGCAGGCTAGGCCGGAGTTCCTCACGGGACGGCTCCGGAAGAACCTGCCACGTGCTCCCCTCCGAACGCACACGACGCACCCAATCGCAGGCGCTCCGAGCAAGATCGGCAAGCCCTTCCTCATCCTGATCGACCCGCGCCAGTCGCTCAAACGCGGAGCGCCCGCGCGCCTTGCCGTTGTTCCAATCCCATCTACGGCCAAGCAGGTAGCTGCTTGGTGGCGTCAGGCCCTGCAGCCGTCCGAGCGCTTGGTTGTAGATCCACAACTGCACCTTCTGTTCGTGGTGATGGCCGCCCGCGCGACCGTCCTTGAGAAGGCGGAGGGTCGTGCACTTGACGTCGACGACTCGGTAGTGCCAACGGGCTCCCGGCAGGTCTGGGGCGACTACTGCCGCGTCCTCGGGCGAGATGGCGCCGGGCACCAGACGGTTCAGCACGTCGCTTCGCACCAGCAGGTCGGGCACGCCGTAGGTCTGGCTCTCCGCGTCCCAAAGAACTGCTTGGGCGATGAGCTCTGCACCTTCGCTCATGGCCCGCCAGGTTCGCCGAGCAGCCTCACGGTCTCGGGCGTCACGTGGCCCGCCGGCGATCCGTACGAGGTCGAAATTCCGGGGCAGGTACGTCATGAGCACATCTTCGAACTCTCGTGCCTTTTGGAGCCGAAAGGCGGCAAAGTCCGTGCGTACGTCGTACCGCGGGTCTTCGTCATCGCGCGTGAATCCGGCCGCGGCACCGTGGAGATCCAGCCAATCGAGCAACGGGTCGTCCGCGCAGAAGTTGAGGGTCTCGGTGGCGCTGACCCAGGCTGGCCAGGCGGAGTGCTCACCGGGGACGTTAGGGGAGCCGTCGTCTCGCTCGACCGCGGCGCGCTCGGCCATGCCGGGAGCAGGATAGCCAAGAATCAGGCGTCATGTAACCCCCGAGGGATCGGCCGGACCTCGTAGGGCACTCAGGCTGTGGGACAATCCAGGCGTACGGCTAAACAAGTCCTTGAGGGGGTCGCGACAGCCGATGCCGACGGCAAGCACTCGACGGGATCACGGCGGGGGTCAACTGCTCCTGTCCGAAAGCCTCGGCCTTTCCGACGACACGGTCGTCTTGGCCCGGAGCAGTGGGGTACGAGCAATAGAGGATCCCGCCTTTCCCTTCGAGCAGTTCGCTGACGTAGCCGAGCTCGAGAGCTGGCGGAAAGAGGTCCATCGACCCGTCTACCACATCCACAAATGGTGGGCCCAGCGACTCGGCTCGGTGTTTCGGGCGATCCTGCTCGGAGCTTTCGCGCCGAAGGGGACGGACGTTCAACGCCTCTTCTACCAGCCCGCCCGGATTCCCGACGTCGTGGTCTTCGACCCATTCATGGGCAGCGGGACAACGATCGGAGAAGCGCTCAAGCTCGGCGCCCGCGCTGTCGGCCGGGACATCAATCCCGTTTCCCACTTCATCGTGCGGAACGCGCTTGGCGTTCATCCGAGGGCTAAGGTCCTAGGCGCGTATCGGGCTATCGAGAAAGACGTGGCGCGCCAGATCAAGCGTTTCTACCGAGCCCGGCTAGCCGATGGCACGATGGCGGACGTTCTCTACTTCTTCTGGGTGAAGTTCGTCCCGTGTCCCGAGTGCCTTGCCTCCGTGGATCTCTTCTCGTCCTACGTGTTTGCCCAGCACGCCTACCCGGCGCGGTTCCCCGAGGCGAGGGTCTTGTGCCCGACCTGTGGTGCGGTCAATCTTGCACGGCACGACGCTGAGTCCGTGGATTGTGGGAGCTGCGGAGAGTCCTTCGATCCACAAGCCGGGCCGGCGAAGGGACCCAAGGCAACCTGCCCCAAGTGCAGGCACACCTTTCCCATCGCGAAGACTGTCAGGGCAGGGGGACGCCCGCCGGAGCACCGCCTTTACGCGAAGATGGTTCTGCTGCCGAACGGAGAGAAAGAGTACGCAGCCACCGACGGCTTCGACCGGGACCTCCATGAGGAGGCCGCAGCGCTTCTCTCGAAGCGCTTGGCGTCCTATCCGGTCGTCGGGATCGAGCCCGGGTACAACACGAATCAGGCCCTGAACTACGGCTACACGCACTGGCACCAGATGTTCAACGCGAGGCAGCTCCTCTGCCTGAGCATGCTCGCCGAGCGAATCAGGGCAATTCCTGACTCGAGTCTGCGCGACCTCTTCGCTTGCTTGTTCTCCGGCGTCCTCGAGTTCAACAACATGTTTGCTTCATTCAAGGGGGAGGGGACTGGGGCGGTCCGGCACATGTTCTCGCATCACATCCTCAAGCCAGAGCGCACGCCCCTGGAGGCGAATGTCTGGGGCACGCCGAAGAGCTCAGGCTCCTTCACCACGCTGTTCGAGAGCCGGATCCTGCGCGCACTGGACTACTGCGAGGACCCCTCCGAGATCCGGGTCAGCCGCAGGAACGGCAAGCTGAGCAGCGAGAAGGTGTACGGCCTCTCGGTCCCGATCGCGCACCGATCAGCCAAGGACTTCGCTGACTTCCGCGACGGCAAGACGGTGTACCTGTCCTGCGGCGATTCTTCGACGACGGACTTGGACGACGGGAGTGTGGATGCTGTCGTCACCGATCCACCTTTCTTCGACAACGTCCACTACTCGCAGCTCGCGGACTTCTTCTACGTGTGGCAACGCCATCTCCTGGGGCAGAACGGCGACCATACGCGCGCCAGCACGCGGTCGCAGGCGGAGGTCCAGCAGACGTCCGCGGAGGTCTTCACCGAACGCCTGCAAGGCGTATGGCAGGAGTGCCACCGTGTCCTCACCCGTGACGGGCTTCTGATCTTCAGCTACCACCATTCCCGAGCCGAGGGCTGGCAATCGGTCTTGGAGGCGGTGACCCGTGGCGGGTTCACGATCGTAGCGGCGCACCCAATGAAGGCAGAGATGTCGGTGGCCATGCCGAAGCACCAGGCCGCTGAGCCCATCGATCTCGACGTGATTCTTGTATGCCGGAAAAGGGTTGCCTCGGGGCACAGCACGATCGATGTTCGTCCTACGATCGAAGACGCGGCCGGCGACGCGGAATGCCAGGTTGAACGGCTCAAGGCGGCCGGTCGTCGTCTCAGCCGCAACGACGTTCGCGTTGTGCTGATGGCTCAGGTGATTCGCCGGCTTTCCACGCAGCCGTGGAAGCCCGAGCTGGCCATGCAGCTCGCGGCGGCCGATGAGGCAGTTGAGTCGGTCATCGACCGACTACATCGCCACACCGGCGGCGCCTGAGCCCGCGCTCTATTCTCCGGGCGCGATTTCGATTCGGAACCTTCCACGCGCCTGCGTCTTGTCTGTCCGTGCCGGCGTCGGGAACGGGTCCTCGGCCTCGAAGGGCTGATGGTCCTTGGCGATATCGGCGGGGACTCGATAGCAGTGGAAGACTGCGGCCGCGGCATCGCGGACTGTTCGCCTGATCATGCCGACGTGCCGGAGGTCCGGAAAGTCCCCTTCGAGGTCTGGCCGCGAATGAATCAGGGTGACCTGGTTATCGAGCAGCGTGGTTCCGAGGGGATTGACGAAGATCAGCATGGGCCGATTCCGATCGGCACCGTCGCGGTATGTGCCCAGTCCGGTTCGTTTGGTGCGTTCCCCCACGATCGAGAGGTAGAGGCCGAAGTCCGCGTTGAGGAGATTGCCATCGCAGAGGACCAGCGCGGTAACCTGGTACTCCCCGGGGCGGCCTTCTACCGCTTCCTGGCACACGAAGAGGTAGAAGCCTTTGATGTCGAGCGGGCGAGAGAATCGATCATAGACCCGGATAGTGCCGCAGGGAGGCGTCGTGTTGTAGTCCATGCCCGAGGCCCTGGCCACGCTCCCGCCTCTTTGCCTCTCCAGCTTCTTGACCTCGATCCCCACGATCCGGCTGGGATCTCCCTGCAGCGTGGCGCGAGGGGCCCCATCGCACAGCTTCGGGCGGAGCACGACGAGATCGGGCGTGATCAAGGGGCCGGGTGCCTTGAAGATGTAGATATCGCGCGCAGCCCGCTCGGAGAGGAACTGTTGAATGTGCTCGTCCAAGGGATCGTCCTGGGTGTTGCGCTTGTCTCGCAAACGAAAGGGTCTTGGTTTCGGGCCGGGCTCGAAGAAGGCATCTCGCAAGAGCAGGAAGGTCGCGGCCGGAAGGTCGGTCATAGGCTCCTGGTCTCTCTCAAGCCCGGGCGGCTGCCACGCCGTGGCCCGCCTTCGGTCATGAGCCTGACGACGGCAGCGAGTTTACCCTAGCGAGACGCAGAGGATCTCCGGAAGGGCTCGCGGATCTCATCGCTGAGATGGGGAGCAAGTTGGGTGAGCGCCTACGCGCTCACAACCGACTACGCGGCTCACTTCTCGTTCGCCGCGACAGCATGTTTCAGGACGTTCCAGGGCGCTCCATTTTCGGTGGACACCGCGGAACGGTCCTCGCCTGCACGGCGGTCGAAGTATCACTGGATCATGGCGCGCACGCTGCTCGACGATTCGGCCGCCACGAAGAGCGATGAACGGATCGCTGCTCGACCTCGTCGGGTCGCCATCGTTCCGGTGCGCCTGACCGAGGGCGAGAGGGACCAGCTCGTAGTCTTCGTGAAGGGTCAGCGCCCCGCTGGTCAGCGACCGCCCGCCGAACGCGGTCGCGCGTTTCAGGCCACCGGCCTTCAGATTCTCTTTGCTCTGCTCGCACGGCCCGAGCTTGTGGCTCGTCCCTACCGCGAGATCGCCGTCGACGCTGGAGTCGCGCACGGCACCGTGGGCGAAGTCATGGCAGAACTGCCTGGCCTCGGTTACCTCGCCGACGTCGGCGGGCGTCGCCGCCTTATCAACGGTGAGCGCCTACTCGACCAGTGGACGGAAGCGTATGCCCGCACGCTGAGGCCGCGGCTCCTGCTGGGCCGATTCCGCGGGAACGTCGAAGCTCTTTATAGCCGCACAGCGGATTGGCCGAAAGACCTGCTTGTAGGCGGTGAGCTGGCCGCAGCACGTCTCAGCCGTCATCTGCGTACCGGTACCGCCACCTTCTACGCTCAGGCCATCGATCCCAAGGCGGGTCTGAAGCTACACCTCAAGGCCGACGCCGAGGGCAACGTCGACTTCAGGCGTCGCTTCTGGGGCTTCCCAGGGGAAAAGCCGCACCTCACGCCGACCCTTCTCGTCTACGCCGATCTCCTCGCCATCGGGGACGCTCGGTGCCTCGAAACTGCGCAGCTTCTCCGTGGCCAACTCATCGCTCGATTTGTCTGACCGCGCCGTCCTGGGGTCACTCGCCCGGCTGCTCTCATCCGTCCGCAGGGCAGCGGACGACACACCCCTTCTCCTGGTGGGTGCGGCCGCTCGCGACATCCTCCTCGTTCATGCGCACGGCATCGTGATGCAGCGGGCGACCGAGGACACGGATCTGGCGCTCGCCGTCCGCGACTGGAAGGCATTTCTCCGCGTGCGCAAGAAGCTGCTCGCGTCGGGCATGTTCACGGCCGAAGGTCCAGCTCATCGCCTCTGGTTCGGGGACCAACGTTTCGACATCATGCCCTTTGGCAGAGTGGAGCGTCCGGACCGAAGCATCGCTTGGCCACCGGAGGGCGTAGACGTCATGAACGTACGGGGCCTGACCGAGGCTCTCGCAACAGCCGTCGTGGTTCGATTGCCGGGTGGAGTCTTAATTGACGTCGCTTGTCTGCCGGCACTGGCCCTTCTCAAGATCTGGGCTTGGGAGGACAGGAAGTACACGACACCAGGCAAGGACGCGTCAGCTCTTTAAGTTCGGCAGTGCCGTCCGGTTGTTTGGCTCAAACGACGGCGTCAGGACGATAGCGTTCATTTAAGAGCGCTCACGCTCGACGCATGGCCGGGTCCAGCCGAGTGCGCGAGGCGCCGCACCAAGGCCCATTTCGATACGTAGACCATTCACCGTCAGGCGATCGCTCAAGCGTAATTCACGCTCCCCACAGCTACTCCTCTCGGCGCGCCTTTTCGCCTTGACAGCACTTCGAGCCTGATCGTACCCTAACGGCACGAAGCGGCCGTAGCGCCTGCGAGAGCATGACTCCCACTGTTCGGGCGGTTGTGGGCTCCGCTCCAAGGCTGGCGCTGCTACCGCTGGCAGCCGCTTGGCGGCTCTGACCGGCGGCTTGCTAAGAGTATGACATCGAGAGCCAGGTCCAGCTGCTATTGCGCGGTCTGTAGGCGCAGGCTCGAGCGAAGGTCTGATGTACGATCCTTTTCGGGAAGCGAACGAACTACGCGATCAACTGTCGTCCGACAAGCGGCGAATCGCCTTTCTCTTCGGTGCGGGAACGTCCCAAGCCGTGGGTTTACCCGGCATCGCGGCGCTCACCAGTGAGGTGCGCACCCAGCTCTCCGCCAGCGACAAAACGCATTACGATCGTCTTCTAAGTGAAGCCGGCAGCGGCGCGAGCGTTGAGCACGTCTTAGACAAAGTCCGCCTCTGTCGCGAATTGATTGGAGAGTCGGCAGACTACATAGCAGGTGGACTCAAGGGCAAGGCGGCCACCGAGCTCGATAGGGCGATCTGCCGAGCCATTTTCACACTCGTCAGCGGCGACCCACCGCACGGCATTGGGCCGCAGACTAAGTTCGCGAACTGGGTGCGATTTGTTCGCCGCGAATGGCCAATCGAGATCTTCACTACAAACTACGATGTGCTCGTGGAGCTCGGGCTAGAGGCGACTGAAACGGCACATTTCGATGGGTTCGTGGGATCAATAGCGCCTTACTTCTCCAGCGTGACTGTAGAAGCTGACGCCAGCAGGCCATACGAAATGGCCTATCCGCCGAGGTCCTGGGTGCGAGTATGGAAACTCCATGGATCTATTGGATGGCGGGTAAGGAAGGACCCGATGACGAATACAAGGCGAATCATTCGCACCTACGGAACGGCGCCGGCAAACGACGACGAACTATTGATCTTCCCCTCACGCCAGAAATACTCCGACTCCAGAAAACTGCCGTTCGTTGCGTATCACGATCGGCTAAGAAAGCTGCTCTCGACGGGAGAGACGTTCCTGGTCGTCTCTGGCTATTCGTTCAGTGACGAGCACATCAATGAGATCCTCTACGAGGCGCTCCGAAATAATCCTCGTCTCGCGGTCGCTGCACTCATACACAGCAAGCTATCAGCATCTCCGGCAGTGGTTCGAGCGGTCGAGCTCGCGAGAAGTCTGCGAAACCTGTCGGTATACGGACCCGACCAAGCCTGCATCGCGGGTGTTCTGGAACCGTGGACGCCGCCGGCGAAACCACACGCGCCACCTCTCACGACGTGGCCCTTCTGGGACGACGCTGGTAAAGTATTCACGCTGGGCAACTTCTCGGCGCTCACGGAGTTTCTCAGCGTATTCTTTACGGGCTTGGGCCTCAGCACCACGCCACGGGCGACGGCGGCGTCTTCCACCACAACGCCTTCAGTGTGAAGACGGATCCCACGTTTCTCGGCGAGGTGAAGCGGGTAATCGGCTCGAAGGTCTACGTTGAGCTGGCGCGTGATTTGCCCTCTAGCAACCCAATTGTCGATGGACGCGTGTATCGCGTGGGACAAATTGGCTCGTTTGTGCGCATCCCTCTGGGATTCTTGAACGTGTATGGCATCGTTTCGATGGTCGGCTCCGTTGAACTTCAGGTCGAGGAAGGCGAGGAATTCCTAGGGCCACGAGCGCAGCGGACTCTAGAGATTCAGTTACTCGGCGAGGCGTACGGCAACGAGCAGTTCGAGCGTGGGCTCAGTGCTTATCCGACACTCGATGACGAGGTACATATCGTTACCCAACGGGACCTCGAGCACATATACCGAGCCACAGGATCATCGCAAATACGCATCGGTGCCCATTCAGCGTCCGAAAGTCTGGCGGCTACGATCGATCTCGACAAGCTAGTAACACGACACGCTGCCGTCTTAGGGTCAACCGGTTCGGGTAAATCCAACACGGTCGCCGCGGTACTTCGCGCCATAGCCGCGGGTACGTTTCCGAGTGCTCGTGTGGTTGTTATCGACCCACACGGGGAGTATGGCGGGGCGCTGCAAGGCCAAAGCCGCGTGTTCCGAATCAGCGATCCAACAAACCCTCTTCTTGTGCCGTACTGGGCGCTATCTTTCGACGAACTGGGCTGGTTTTTGGTCGATCGAAGGTCAGGGACCGAAACGCAGCAGGATGCCCTTCTGCGCGACCGCGTCTTCGAGATGCGTAAGGCGGCCGCGGCCACGGTGAAGGCAACTCCGCCGGGTCAGACGCTGGATCAGAACGAAGTCACCGTTGACTCACCGCTGCCGTTTGCGGTCCGGGCTCTATGGTACCACTTTGATCGGAAGGAGCGAGCGACCTATCAGGACATGGGCCGAACCAGTGAAGCGCTAGTGTCAGAGGGTAACCCGCAACTCTTGATCTCGGCCCAGTTTCAACCCCCCGGCGCCGGATCCGCCCCGCCGTTCAAAGCGCAGCCGCCTCCGATCATGGGCGTCTACGTTAACAAGATGCTGGGGCGTCTAAAAGACCGCCGCTTTGACTTTCTTTTGACGCCTGCACCATATGATGGTGCTATTCAGGATCTTCACGAGTTAGTCGCCTCGTGGATTGATCACGAGCACGCAATCACCATTCTGGATCTCGCGGGCATTCCCTCCGAAACCATCGATCTCGTCGTAGGGCTCTTAGCGCGAGTCCTTTTCGAGACGATGTTTTGGGGTCGGAACCTTCCGGGGGTGGGTAAAACGCGTCCGCTGCTCTTAATCTTCGAGGAGGCGCACACGTACCTTCCTAGTGGCGAGGTTCGTTTCATTCAGGGCTACGCTCGGCGCTCCGTGCAACGCATCCTCAAGGAGGGGCGCAAGTATGGCGTGGGCGCCGTCGTTGTCAGTCAGCGTCCGTCGGAGCTAGACGAGACCATCCTATCCCAATGCGGAACGTTTGTTTCCCTGCGTCTTACAAACAGCGCGGATCAAGGGCGCGTCAAGAGTACCGTCCCTGACGAACTGTCGGGACTGATTAACCTACTTCCGGTCCTCCGAACTGGCGAGGCACTGATTCTAGGTGAGGCCATTCAAATGCCGAGCCGAATTCGCATCGACCTGATTGAGCCGCGGCCGAATAGCGGCGACCCGAACGTCTCAGGGCTTTGGTCCCAGGCGAGGGGTGCCGTTGTGGACTATGCGAGCGCGATAACCGCATGGCGACGGCAAAGCACCTTATAATATTGGGGTTGCGCGGGGGACCAATGGACTACCTTCCAGTCTCGTCCTCGACGATCGCCGCTGTGGGTTACGAATCAGAAAACGCAACCTTAGGCGTTAGGCTCCAGTCCGGTATCGAGTATCATTACTTTCAAGTGCCAAAGGAGGTGTTTGACGGCTTCTTTACGGCGGCCTCTTGCGGTCAGTATTTCAATCAATACGTAAAGAAGGCCGGTTATGCCTACGCGCGCGTGGGGTAGCGCTGCGACTGAGAGATACTGAGGGCGAGCGGCGTACATTGAACGTATGCCTGGTCGAAGGAACGCGCTCGCTAGCCTAAGAACGCCTCCGCATGTCCGGACAGAAGCACAGCCACTCAATGACCAGGTTCCGACAGACTCTCGCCAGCTCGGAGTTTGAGCCGAGTAAAGTCCCGTAGTGAGTTGGCGGTTCTTGCGGGTCGGGGGGCCACGCGGGGGGACCGAGTCCCGACCTGACTCTGAAGCTTGAGTTCCTGTGACGGGCTGTTCAGCCTCGCGCTAGAGGGACGACGGCAGCTCTCCGTGAGCCGCTGACCAACGCGTCGACGTGATTGCCCCAGGCGGTGAGCGCCGCGGCCTTCTCGGGTAGCCGGTCGTAGCGGTCGTAGATCGCCGTAACGCTCGGGACTCCAGGCAACGCGGTGTGGCGGAGGATCTTGGACGCGACGATGGGATTGGACAGCCGAGAGACGCCCGTGGCGCAGGTCGTGGGGCTTGAAGTACCCGGCGCCGGCGGCCAGCGCCCGTTGGCGGATCGGGCCGAACCAGAACTCGCGGGTGCTGTACGAGACCTTGTGGAAAACGCGCTCCTTGTCGCCCGTGACCGGACGCAGCTCGGCGAGGATGCGGAGGACGGTGGGGGAGAGCGGGACGACGTGCGTCCGGCCGTTCTTGCGGACCTCGCCCGGGATGGTCCAGACGGGTGGGTTGGCCTTCAGGTCGAGGTCCTTCCAGCGCATCGCCATCGTTTCGCCCAGCCGCTGGCCCAGAAGCAGGAGGATCTTGACGAGGGCGACGACGGCCGGCTTGGCCGGCTCCGTGGCCTTCCACAGGAGCGCGATTTCCGGGTCCGAGAGAACGTGGTCGCGCTTCTGTTCCTTTCGCGGTCGCTTCAGCCCTTCGATCGGGTTCGCGGGGATAAGCTCCTCGTCCAGGCCCCACCGAAAGACAGCCTTGAGGAACTGCGCGAAGCGGTTGGCCATGACCGGCGCGCGGCGAGCCGCCTTTTCGAGATGAACGCGTAGGTCGGCGCGGCGAAGCTCGGCGGCCTTGGTGTGGGCAATCGAAGGGGGGAGCCGTTTGGCCATCTGTTGGTAGCCGGCGAGCGTCCGCGGCCGGAAGTCCGGGCCACGGCTCTCGATGTACGATTCAGCGAGCGCGCGCACGTCCGGAGCAGTTCTCTTGCCGGCGGGATCGCGGCCGAGGTCGATCTCGCGGAGCTTTTCCTTGGCGAGCTGGCGGGCGTCGGCGAGGGACAGGTGAGACACGTCACCGAGCTTCAACCGGCGCGTTCGCGGCGAGTCCCTGAGCCGATAGAGAAGGGTATAGGCGCGCTTGCCTCCGGCGCTCACGCGGACGGAGAAGCCGGGCACGGCGCCGCCCGAGTCGTTGAAGTAGTCCCACTGGCCGACGGGTGGCGCCGGGAGGGTGCTGATGATCCGGCCCGTCAAGTGCGCTCTCACTACCGACTCCGCAGTGGGAGCATAGCATGGCTAGGTAGCAGATAGGTAGCAGAAAGACAGGAATCACCTGGAACCAAACGAAACCTGCTGAGACTTCTAGAAACCGCTAGAATACAGGTCAGAATTGAAGTTAGGCCCGGAAATGACTGACCCGGCAAACTTCGCCACCGTCGACTCACACTGCCACATCGACATGCCGCAGTTCGATGCCGACCGGGACGCCGTCCTGGCCCGCGCCCGTGATGCCGGTGTCGAGACCATGCTGATCGTCGGGGGGGTGGACGAGGAAGCCGGCCACCGGCGGGCCCTGCGGGTGGCGACCGGACTCGGCCTGCCGGTTTCAGCGGGCCTCCATCCCCACGAGGCGAAGCTCGCGAGCGAGGCCGTCTACGACGAGCTGCGGGGCCTGGGCAAGGACCGCCGCATCGTGGCGATCGGCGAGATCGGCCTGGACTTCCACTACGACCACTCGCCCCGGCCCGTCCAGGGTGAGGCCTTCCGGCGTCAGGTGCGTCTGGCCCGCGAGGTCGGCCTGCCCGTGATCGTCCACACTCGCGAGGCCGACGAGGAGACGGCGACGCTCCTGGAGGAAGAAGGCGCGGGGGAGGTCGGGGGGGTGATCCACTGCTTCACCGGCGGCCAAGAGCTGGCCCGCCGGGCCCTGGCCCTCGGCTTCTACATCTCGTTCTCCGGGATCGTGGCCTTCCCGCGGGCCGAGGGCATCCAGGCGGTGGCGAAGGAAGTCCCGCTCGATCGCCTCCTGGTGGAGACGGATGCCCCGTTTCTCGCCCCGCCCCCGCACCGCGGAAAGCGCAACGAGCCGTCCTTCGTGGTGGAGGTCGCCCGGAAGGTCGCAGCGTTACGAGGGATCAGCCTGGAGGACGTGGCGACGGCCGCGGGGGCGAACTACGCGCGGCTGTTCGGGCGGCCGCCCCACGTTTGACAAAACCCAACGAATCCGTCACCTTACCGGCTGACGTCCGGTCCGGACGCCTCTACCTCAAGACCTACCGGAGCATGGCCGAGAGCTCTTTCGACGTCGTGAGCAGTGTGGACCTGCAGGAAGTGAAGAACGCGATCGCGCAGGCCATGAAGGAGATCGTGACCCGCTTCGACCTCAAGGGGACGGGCTCCGACGTCACGCTGCAGGGGGAGGAGATCGTCCTCTCCTCCTCCGACGAGTTCAAGCTGAAGGCGGTGCGCGACGTGCTCGAGGGGCGGCTGGTCAAGCGCAACGTCCCCCTGAAGGCGCTGACCTTCGGGACGGTGGAGAAGGCGCTCGGGGGGACCGCGCGCCAGAAAGTCTCGCTCCAGAAGGGGATCCCCTCCGAGAAGGCCCGGGAGGTCGTGAAGCTGATCAAGGGGACCAAGCTCAAGGTGCAGGCCGCCATCCAGGGCGACCAGGTGCGCGTGTCCGGCAAGAACCGGGACGATCTGCAGGCGGTCATCCGGTTGCTCAAGGAGACCGACCTGGGCATCGACATGCAGTTCACCAACTACAGGTAGGATTTCGTGGCAGCGGCGGATCCCGTGGGACGGGGCAGCGTGGCGGGCCTCAAGGAGATCGTGGCCCTCGTGGAGGACGACCTGGCCAGGGTCGAGGAGCTCTTCGAGGTGCAGGTCCGCTCGGACGTGGGGCTCCTGGCCGAGATGGGCCGCTACATCCAGAAGGGCGGGGGGAAGCGCATCCGGCCCGCCCTCCTGCTCCTGGGCAGCCGGCTGTGCGGCTACCGGGGGGAGCGCGCCATCCTCCTGGCCTCGGTGGTGGAGTTCATCCACACCGCGACCCTCCTCCACGACGACATCATCGACGAGGCCACGGTGCGACGCGGGCGGCGCAGCGTGAACAGCCGCTGGGGGAACGACATCACGGTCCTGCTCGGGGACTTCCTCTACACGAAGTCCATGGCCATGGCCCTCTCCCAGGACAACCTGCCCATCCTGCGCCTGCTCTCCGAGGTGACCCTCCGCATGATCGAGGGGGAGATCCTGGAGATCGAGCGCAACGGCAACCTGGACGTCACCGAGGCGGACCACATCGACATCATCCGGAGGAAGACCGCCGACCTGTTCGCGGCCTGCCTGCGCATCGGGGCCATCCTGGGGGCGGTGGGCGAGGAGAAGGAGAGGGCGGTCGCGAGCTACGGCTCGAACCTCGGCATCTGCTTCCAGATGGTGGACGACCTGCTCGACTTCACGGCCGAGGAGAAGACCCTGGGCAAGCCGGTGGCCAACGACCTGCGCGAAGGGAAGGTCACCCTGCCCATGATCTTCCTGCTGCGCAAGGCGGGGCGGCCGGGGATCGAGAAGGTGGGGACGGTCCTGGCGGACCGCGGCTTCGGGCGCGTCTCCCGCGAGGAGATCGTGCGCCTGGCCCGCGAGCACGGCGCCCTCGACGAGGCGCGGGCCCTGGCCGAGACCTACGCCGAGGCCGCCCGGCGCGACCTGTCGGCCTTCGAGCGCTCGCCCTACCGGGAGGCGCTCGAGGTCCTGCCCGACTTCATCCTGGCCCGCGACCACTAGCTTCCGGTCCATGGCGGCCTCGGAGTACGTCCGCCCGGCTTCGGCCCGCGGGGGCTCTCTCGTGCGAAGCCTCCTGGTCGAGGCGTTCCTTCTCCTATTGCTCCTCGTAGTCGTTCTCGGCCCGCGGTTCCTCGAAGGGCGGACGGCCCTGGCCTGGACGCGCTACCACGCGGCCCAGGGCGCCGCGGCGAAGCGGCCGGGCGTGCACGTCCGGCAGGCCGCCCACTGGGCGGCGCAGGCCCTCGATTCGCTGGCCCCGCTGCCCGACGCGGCCGAGGCCGCTAGGGTGGCCCTCGGCCTCGGCCAGGCGGTGGAGGCCCGCGACCGGGCCGCCGCCCTGACCCTGTACACGGAGGTGCGGGCCGCGCTCGAGCGGCTCCGCGGCTCGCGCTGGCGCGGGTGGGGCCTCGCCGGCCTGGCCGCGGAAGCGGGGCGCCTGGCCGAAGCCGCCCGGGAACCGGAGAAGGAAGATGAGGATAGAGAAGGGGGTCGATGAAGACGCGGAGCGAATCGTGTTGCAGCGTTCCCCTCCCCCTACGCGGGGCGATACATCGGAATGCGTCGGAGTTGGCGCAGCCCAGACCGGCGGTACTGCATTCCGATGTATCGGAGGGATAGGGTGGGGGGTCGATGAAATCGCGGAGCGAACCGTGGTGCAGCGTTTCCCTCCCCCTACGGGGGGAGGGATAGGGTGGGGGGTCGATGAACAAAGAGGTGGAGCATCGCCTTGCTCGCCTCCGCCAGGAGGTGCGCCGGCACGAGCACCGCTATTACGTCCAGAACGCCCCCACGATCTCCGACCAGGAGTACGACCGGCTGGAGCGCGAGCTGCGGGACCTGGAGGCGCAGTACCCCGAGCTCGTCACTCCCGACAGCCCCACCCAGCGGGTGGGGGAGAAGCCCTCGGAGGAGTTCCCGACCTTCGCCCACCGCGTGCCCATGCTCAGCCTCGACAACACCTACAGCGAGGACGAGCTGCGCGAGTTCGAGGAGCGGATCTTCCGCATCGTGGGGACGCGGGAGATGGCCTACACCGCGGAGCTCAAGATCGACGGCCTGTCGATGGCCCTCCACTACGAGAAAGGACGGCTCGTGCGCGGGGTGACCCGGGGCGACGGGGTGCGGGGGGACGACGTCACTCCGAACGTACGGGCCATCCGCGCCGTCCCCCTCGTGCTCCAGGGCGAAGACGTCCCGGAGGAGCTGGAGGTCCGCGGCGAGGTCTACCTGCCGCGCTCGCGCTTCGAGGCGATCAACCGCGAGCGGGAAGAGGCGGAAGAGGAGCCCTTCGCCAACCCGCGCAACGCCGCCGCGGGGACCATGAAGAGCCTGGACGCCAAGGTAGTGGCGAGCCGCGGCCTGGACATCTTCCTCTACGCGATCGCCCACGTGAAAGGGGCCGAAATCAAGAGCCAGGGTCAGGCCCTGGAACGGATGCGGGGATGGGGGCTCAAGACCAATCCGACCTCGCGCCTCTGCCGCGGCCTCGAGGAGGTGCTGGCCTACTGCCGGGAGTGGCGGGAGAAGCGCGACCGCCTGGAGTACCAGATCGACGGGGTGGTGGTGAAGGTGGACGACTTCGCGCTCCAACAAGAGCTGGGCTTCACCTCGAAGTTCCCGCGCTGGGCCATCGCCTACAAGTACCCGGCCCGGCAGGCCGCCACGGTCGTGCGCGCGATCGAGGTGTTGGTGGGGCGCACGGGCAAGCTCACGCCGGTGGCGATCCTCGATGCCGTCTTCCTGGCCGGCTCGACGGTGAGCCGTGCCACCCTCCACAACGAGGAAGAAGTGGCGCGCAAGGACGTGCGGGTGGGCGATACCGTGCTCATCGAAAAGGGGGGCGACGTCATCCCCAAGGTCGTGCGGGTGGTCGAGGAGAAGCGGCCGGCCGGCACGAGTCCCTGGACACCCCCGGACGTCTGTCCCGTTTGCGGAACCAAGGCCGTCAAGCCGGAAGGGGAAGTGGACCGACGATGCCCGAACGCGTCGTGCCCGGCCCAGATCGAGCAGCGCCTCCGGCACTTCGCGGGGCGCCAGGCCATGGACATCGAAGGGCTCGGGGACGCTCTCGTTCACCAGCTCGTGGAGATCGGACGGGTCCGGGATTTCGCGGATCTCTATCACCTGCGGGAGCGGCGCGCGGAGCTGATCGCCCTCCCGCGAATGGCCGAGAAGTCGGCCGACAATCTTCTCGAGCAGATCGAGAGGAGCAAGGCGCGGGATCTGCGGCGGCTGCTCTTCGGCCTCGGCATCCGGTTCGTGGGCGAGCGCGCGGCCATGCTCCTGGCCCGCCACTTCCGGAGCCTGGAGAAGCTGGCCAAGGCCTCGGTCGAGGAGATCGACGCCCTATACGAGATCGGGCCGACGGTGGCCGCCTCGGTCCACGCCTGGTTCCGGGAGCCCGCGAACCGGAAGCTCGTCGAGCACCTGCGGGAGGCGGGCGTGCGGACCGAAGAGGGGGGGTCCTCGGGCTCGTTGGCCTTCCAGGGGATGCAGTTCGTCCTCACAGGAACCCTGGAGAGCATGAGCCGCGACGAGGCCAAGGCCGCCATCGAGGCGCGGGGCGGGCGCGTCACGTCGTCGGTCTCGAAGAAGACCTCGGTGGTGGTGGTGGGCCTCGACGCCGGCGGGAAGCGCGACAAGGCTCGTGAGTTGGGGGTCAAGATCGTCGACGAAAAGGGGTTCCGCGAGCTGCTCGGGCCCTGACCGGCTTATACTCGATTCGATGCCACGAGCCGTCCTGGCCATTGCCCTCGCGTTCTTTGCCTCCCTGGGCGCGTTCGTGGGCTATGTGGCGGGGAGCGGCGGCCGGCTGGTCGGACCCCACGCCCCCCTGGGCTTCGGAGCGCCCTCGACGTTCGCCGACATCGTCCAGCGGGTGAACCCGGCGGTGGTGCACGTCGACGTGATCGAGACTACGCGCCAGAGCCCGCACGAGGGGGTCGAGGACGCGCCCGAGCTGGACATCCCGGGGCGGGGCGAGGGCTCCGGCTTCATCGTCGATCCCTCCGGCTACATCCTCACGAACCACCACATGGTGCCGGGCCCGGCCAAGATCCGGGTGCGCCTCTCGGACAAGCGCGAGTTCGCGGCGACCCTGGTGGGGGCCGATCCGAGCACGGACCTCGCCCTGCTGAAGATCACGGCCGAGGGGCTGCCGGTGGTCCCCCTCGGCGACTCCGACCGCTTGCGGGTGGGCGACTGGGTCTGTGCCATCGGCAACCCGCTGCACTTCGACCACACGGTGACGGTCGGGGTGGTCTCGTCGAAGGGCCGCAAGATCTTCAACCTGTCCTTCGACGCGTACATCCAGACCGACGCCGCCATCAACCCCGGCAACTCGGGGGGGCCGCTCATCAACCTCGCGGGGGAGGCGGTGGGGATCAACGCGGCGGTGAGCAGCGAAGGACAGGGGATCGGCTTCGCGGTCCCGATCAATCTGGCCCGCAGCATCCTCGACCAGCTCCGCACCACCGGCCGGGTCTCCCGGGGCTACCTGGGAATCCAGCTCCAGGAGCTCGAGCCCGACCTGCAGAAGCTGGTGGGCCTGCGCGAGGCGAAGGGCGCCCTCGTCCTCGACGTGTTCCGGGGAGGCGCGGGGGACGCGGCCGGCCTGCGGCGGTACGACGTGATCACCGGGGTCTCGGGCCAGGAAGTCCAGGACGGCGACCAGCTCGTGCGGACGATCGCCGGGATCCGGCCCGGCAACACCGTCACCCTCTCGGTGTTCCGGGACGGCCGGACCCTCAGCCTGCCCGCCCGTTTGAGCGAGCGCGCTCCGGACGAGGAAGTCTCCACCGAGAAACCGCCGGCCGTGAAGCCGGCGGCGGGCGATGTCCTTGGCCTGGTGGTGGGGGAGACCGGACCGAAGGTGAAGGCGGCCCTTCCTACCGACCGGGTGGGGGTAGCGGTCAAGGAAATCGTGGGGCTCGACCCGGGGACCGACCTCCTGGAGGAGGGGGACGTGATCGTGGAAGTGAACCGGCGCCCCACCCCGAACCTGGGCACCTACAAGAAGGTGCTGGCCTCGCTCGCCCCCGGCCAGCCGGCCTGGCTGTTCGTCTACCGCCCGCGCCCCCCGGGCGGCTCGTTCCTCACCAAGGTGGAGGTCGAGAAGGGCCCGTGAAGCCCCGGGTCCTGATCGTCGACGACGAGGAGGCCATCCGCTCGTCGCTCAAGATGATCTTCGAGTACGAGGACTACGAGGTCCTCCTGGCCGCGAACGGACCCGCCGGCCTCAAGATCGCGGAGAAGGAGGCCCCGGACCTCGTCTTCCTCGACATCAAGATGCCGCAGATGGACGGCCTGGAGGTCCTCAAGCGGCTGAAGGCCGCGGAGGGCTCCCCCCCGGTGGTCATCCTCTCCGGCCACGGCAACGTGAAGACCGCGGTGGAGGCCACCAAGCTCGGGGCCTTCGACTTCATCGAGAAGCCGCCGGAGAGCGAGCGGATCCTGCTCGTGACCAGGAACGCCCTGGGCCAGAAGCGCCTGGTCGACGAGAACCGGCGGCTCAAGCTCACCTTCGACGAGCGGTACCGCATGGTGGGGCAGAGCGGGGCCCTGGAGAAGGTCTGGGAGGCGGTGCGGCGCGCCGCTCCCACGAACGCCACCGTGCTGATCAGCGGGGAGAGCGGGGTGGGGAAGGAGCTGGTGGCCCGGGCCATCCACCGCAACAGCCTGCGGAAGGACGAGGCCTTCGTGCAGGTGAACTGCGCGGCCATCCCCGAGGAGCTGATCGAGAGCGAGCTCTTCGGCCACGAGAAGGGCTCGTTCACGGGGGCCACCGAGAAGCAGATCGGCAAGTTCGAACTGGCCCACAAGGGCACCATCTTCCTGGACGAGGTCGGCGACATGTCCCTGCGCACCCAGGCCAAGGTCCTGCGGGTGCTCCAGGAGGGGGAGGTGGAGCGGATCGGCTCCCAGAAGACGATCGAGGTGGACGTGCGGGTGATCGCCGCCACCAACAAGGAGCTCGAGGAGGCGATCGGCCGCGGCGACTTCCGGGAGGACCTGTACTTCCGCCTCTCCGTCATCCCGGTGCGCGTCCCGCCGCTGCGCGAGCGGGGAGAGGACGTGCCGGTGCTCGTCCAGCATTTCGTGAGGCAGTTCTGCGCGGAGAACAACTTCCGCCCGCGCGCCTTCGCGCCCGCGGCCATCGAGGCCCTGAAGCGCCATCCCTGGCGGGGCAACGTGCGCGAGCTGAAGAACGCGGTGGAGCGCCTGCTCATCATGGCCGAGGGGGACGAGATCGGTCCCGAGCAGCTCGGCGAAGTGCTCCGGCGGCCCGCGGAGTCCGCGGGGGGGCCGCCCGGCGCCGAGACCCTCCGAGACTTCAAGGAGTCCGCCGAGCGGGCCTTCCTGGTGGGGAAGCTGCGCGAGAGCAGCTGGAACATCTCCGCCACCGCCGCCGCCATCGGCACCCCCCGCTCCAACCTCTACAAAAAGCTGGAGCAGTACGGGATCACCCAGGAAAAGGACGGGTAGCGGAAGCAACCCGGGAGGTGCTGATGGGCGGCTGCCGATTGTCCCTGGCTTGCGTGCTCCTTGCGAGCGCGTCGCTCGCGGCGGGTGCGCGCGCCGCCCAACCGCCCACGCCGTGCGATTTGCTCTTCGCGGGCGGGCGGGTCGTGGACGGGACGGGTGCGCCCTGGTTCCGCGCCGACGTTTGCGTGCGCGGGGGGCGCGTGGCGGCGGTGGGGGACCTGGGGGCGGCACCCGCAAAGCGCCGGATCGACGCCACCCGTCTCGTCGTTGCCCCCGGCTTCATCGACATGATGGGGCAGTCCGAGTACAACGTGCTGGTCGACAGCCGCGCGGCCAGCAAGATCACCCAGGGCATCACCACCGAGGTCACGGGCGAGGGGACGTCGATCGCCCCCCTCAACGCCCGCATGATGGCGGACTCCAAGGAGTCCTACGACCACTATGGCGTGACGCCCAACTGGACCACCCTCGAGGGGTATTTCAAGGAGTTCGAGCGGCGGGGCTCGGCCATCAACCTCGCCACTTTCGTGGGCGCCGGGGGAGTCAGAAACCTGGTGATCGGCAAGGACAACCGCCCCCCCACCGCCGGGGAGCTTCGGGCCATGGAAGCGGCGGTGGCCGAGGCCATGGAGCAGGGCGCCTTGGGCCTCTCGACCTCGCTCATCTACGTCCCCGACAACTTCGCCTCCACGGAGGAGATCATCGCCCTGGCCAAGGTGGCCGCGCGGTACGGGGGAACCTACATCACCCACCAACGCGACGAGGGAGACGGGATCGACCGGAGCCTCGACGAGGTGTTCCGCATCGCCCGCGAAGCGCGGATTCCCGCGCAGATCTATCACCTCAAGACCTCGGGCAAGCCCAACTGGGGCCGCATGCCGGCGGTCCTCAAGCGCATCGAGGAGGCCCGGGCCGAAGGCCTCGACGTCTCGGCCGACCAGTACCCGTGGACGGCCAGCTCCAACAACCTCGACGAGAGCCTGCCGATCTGGGTGCGGGAGGGCGGGGCCGATCGGCTGGTGGCCCGCCTGGGCGATCCGGCCACGCGGGCGCGGGCCCGCCAGGACTTCCTCAAGGAGAATCCCAATTGGCCCGACGGCGCGGCCCGCATCCTGATCACGAGCGTGCTGAACCCCGCCCTCAAGAAGTACGAAGGCAAGACCATCGGGGACATCGCGCGCGTCGAGGCGAAAGACCCCCTGGACGCTCTCATGGACGTCGTGGTGGCCGACCGGGGCAACACCGGCCGGGTCTCCTTCGGCATGAGCGAGGAGGACGTGAAGGCGGCCTTGAAGCACCCGCTGGTCTCCTTCGCCACGGATTCCCCGGCCATGGCCGAGGACGGGATCCTCTCGCAGGAGAAGTCCCATCCGCGGGCCTGGGGCTCGGCCCCCCGGATCCTCGGCAAGTACGTGCGCGAGGAGAAGCTGCTCACTCTCGAGGAGGCCATTCGCAAGATGACGTCCCTTCCCGCCTCGCGCATGCGCCTGCGCGACCGCGGGATCCTGCGCCCGGGCATGGCGGCCGACCTGGTGGCCTTCGACCCCGACACGGTGCGCGAGCGATCCACCTACGCCGACCCCCTGCACTACAGCGAGGGGATCGCCTACGTCGCGGTGAACGGCGAGCTGGTCGTGGACGGGGGGAAGATCACGGCGGCGCGGCCGGGGCAGGCTCTGCGGGGCCCGGGCGGGAAGCCGAGACCATGAGGGGCGCGGAGGCTCTGGGCACGGAGACCGACATGAAGATGACCGAGCTGTTCAAGGCCCAACTGGAGCGAGAAGCGCCGCTCACGCGGCGCGCGCTGGAAAACGTCCCCGAGGGGAAGCCGGACTGGAAGCCGCACGCGAAATCGATGCCGCTCGGCTATCTCTCGTCCCTCGTGGCCTCGATGCCGGGATGGGTGGCCATGGCGATCCGGCAGGACGAGCTGGACCTCTATCCCAAGGGCGGCAAGCCCAACGCCCCGGCTGTCTTGAGCACGCGGCGCGAGCTGCTGAAGTCGCTCGACGAGTCGCTGACCAGGTCACGCGAGGCCCTCGCGAGCACCGATGATCAGCACCTGATGACTTCCTGGCGGCTGCTCGTCGGCGGACAGGTCGTCCTGGAGCAGCCGCGGCACGTCGTGATCGCCGATGCGTTCACCCACCTGGCGCACCATCGCGGGCAGTTGACCGTCTATTTGAGGCTCAACGAGATGAAGGTGCCGTCGATCTACGGGCCGACGGCGGACGAGAAGACGTTCTAGGCGGCGGGCGGGCGGGCGCCGTGAGCTTGACCGGGCCAGCGAGGCCCCGTAGTCTAGTCTTGTTCGCGGAGCGGGTCGGGCGATCGCCGCGGTCCGACGTCGGGGCCGGGGAGGAAAGTCCGGACTCCATGGGCAGTGTGCTGGTTAACGGCCAGCGAGGGTGACCTCAGGGAGAGTGCCACAGAAAACACACCGCCGAACTCCCGGGCAACCGGGGGTGGCAAGGGTGAAAAGGTGCGGTAAGAGCGCACCGCCGGCGTGGTGACACGACGGGCAGGGAAAACCCCACACGGAGCAAGACCAAATAGGGGGGCGTTCGAGGCTGGCCCGGCTGAAGCCCCCGGGTAGGTCGCTTGACCCCGCGGGTAACCGCGGGGCTAGAGGAATGATCGCCCCCCGTCGCCCGTCCGAAAGGGCGGACGGCGGGGACAGGATCCGGCTTACAGACCCGCTTCGCGAACACTTTCCGTCTGGAATACAGGATGCGAACACGTGGTGCCGGACGCGCACGCAAGGTCCTGGTCACCGGCGGAGCTGGCTTCATCGGCAGCCATCTCGTGGAGGCGCTCGTCCGGGATGGACACCGCGTACGGGTTTTCGACGACTTCTCCTCGGGCGTGCGCCCCAACCTGAAAGCCGTGGCGCGGGAGGTCGAGGTGATGCGCGGGGACTGCGCCGACCCCGGGGCGGCGGCGCGCGCGGTCCAGGGGATGGAGGCCGTCTTCCACGAGGCGGCCGTGCCGAGCGTCGCGGTCTCGGTGAAGGACCCCGCGCGCTCCCACCGCGCGGGCGCCACCGCGACCCTGACCATGCTGCTGGCGGCAAGGGATGCGGGGGTTTGCCGCTTCATCTACGCGGGCTCGTCCTCGGTCTACGGCGATACCCCCAAGCTGCCGAAGACCGAGTCCATGGCGCCCCGCCCCCTCTCGCCCTACGCGGCGAGCAAGCTCACCGGCGAGACCTACGTCCGGCTCTTCTCCTCCCTCTACGGGATGGAGACCCTGACCCTGCGCTACTTCAACGTCTTCGGACCCCGCCAGAACGCGGGCTCGCCCTACAGCGGCGTGATCAGCCTGTTCACGACCGCCCTCCTGGACGGGCGCACGCCGCTCATCAACGGCGACGGCAGGCAGAGCCGGGACTTCACCTACGTCGACAACGTGGTGGAGGCGAACCGGCTGGCCCTCACCGCCAAGGGCCTCGCCGGCCAGACGGTGAACGTGGCCACCGGGAAGCGGGTCACCCTGCTCGGCCTGCTTCGGGCGCTGGCCGCGATCACCGGACGCCCGGCGCGGGCCCGGCACCGGCCGGTGCGGGCAGGCGACGTGCGCCACAGCCTGGCCGACATCCGCCTCGCCCGGCGGTTGCTCGGCTACCGGCCGGTCGTCGACTTCAAGACCGGCCTCGCCCGCACGGTGGATTGGTATCGCAGCGTCGCCCGGTAGCGCCCTCGTCGGCCGCCGGGCCTGGAGGCACGGCATGCACGACCACACCCCGGCCCCCGAAAAGCCCAGAGCAGCCTACCAGCTGTTCATGCTCGCCCTCTGCATCTACGCGCTCGTCGCGCTTGCCGCGGAGAGGTTCATCCCCCTTCCCCCGGACCTCCAGGGCCTGATCCAGGACGTGGACCTCGGGGTCTGCCTAATCTTCTTCGTGGATTTCGTGGTGAGCCTGGTCACGGCCCCGAACCGCTGGCGCTATTTCGTGACGTGGGGGTGGATCGATCTCCTGTCGAGCATCCCGACGGTCGAGGCTCTTCGGATCGGGCGGGCGGCCAGGGTGATGCGCATCTTCCGCGTCCTTCGGGGAGTGCGGGCGACGAAGCTGATCGCGACCTTCGTCCTCGAGCGGAGGGCGGAAGGAGCCTTCCTGGCCGCCGCCCTCGTCACCCTCCTGCTGCTCCTCTTCGCGAGCGCCTCCGTCCTCCACTTCGAGAATCTCCCCGACAGCAACATCAAGGGCCCCGAGGACGCGCTCTGGTGGGCCTTCGTCACCATCACGACCGTGGGCTACGGCGACCGCTTCCCGGTCTCGTCCGAGGGCCGCCTCGTGGGTGCCCTCTTGATGACGGCCGGCGTGGGTCTCTTCGGCACCTTCTCGGGCTTCGTCGCGTCCTGGTTCCTCGCCCCGACCGCCCGCCAGCAGGAGGGCGAGATGGCCGCCCTCCGCCGCGAGGTCGCGGCGATACGCGCGACGCTGGAGCGGCTCGGGGAAGGACGGTCGCCGGCCCCTCCGGCTTATCCGTCGCGGGACGGATAAAATCCGCAGACCATTTTCGGCACCCTCTACGGCGCGACCACGGCCCGCGCGGCCGCGGCCTTGCCGTCGGCGGCCCGCAGATGGTCCTCCAGGGCTTTTTGCAGCTCGGAGTAGCTGAGGGCCAACGAAACCGGCAGCGCTTCCTCCGACGGCAAGCGGTCGCTCAAGGCGGCGATCAGGCGCAGGAGGCCGGCCTCGCCGCGTGTGCGCAGGATGTGGGCCACCGCGGCGAGGCTCGTGGCGTAGGCATTCGTGGCCTCGGCCTCCGACAAGTTGCGGAACGGTCCCTCCAGGGTGAGGAGGTTCGGCAGCCGCCCCGCGCGCGCGAGCGGGGAGAGGGTCGCGTCGTCCCGCCCCGGGTCGCCGCCCTCCAGCCATTGCGCGATCCCCTCCTGGAGCCAGGTCGGGCAGTTGTTGCCGGTGCGGGAAGCCACGAAGGAATGGGCGAGCTCGTGGCGCAGCACGCGCAGGAGGCGCGGGTTGAGGGCGTCGAGGCCCAGGACCGGCACCTGGATCGTCCCGTCGTTCCACCCCTCGGCCCATTCGGGGGTGCGGGTCGTGTCCCGGAAGGAGGCTCCGGTCTGCAGCACCACCGTGATCGGCTGGTCGGGGCGGAAGCCGAACCGGCCCCTGTATTCGAGATGGGTCTCCGTCAGGATCTTGAGGACCGCCATCCCGACCGGCTCGTTGAGGGTGCCCTCGTACCGGATGCGGAACGGCACGTCGGGGACCCCCGCGGCGGGAAGGGCGAGGGCCTTCTTCTTCCGGTCGACCTCGGGGTCGGGCTTGAGCGCGAGGCTGCGGTCGTACTCCTGCTCGGCCCGCCGGCGCTCGCCGACCGCCGCCAGGGCGTCTCCGAGGAGGGCCCGGGTGCCGGGGTTGGCGGCGTCCTGTCGCAGGGCCTGCTCCAGGCTCTCGCGGGCGCGTCGCGGATCGCCGAGGGCGAGCTGCGCCGCGGCGAGGGCCTGGAGCGCGGGGACCGAGCGGGCGTCGCGGAAGAGCGCGAGGCGCGCGTAGCGGAGCGCCTCGCCCGGGTCCTGGGCGGCCAGGCACTCCCGGCTCCGCGTGACGTCGGGGTCGACGGCCGCCTCGCCACCCGGGGACTCGAGCCGCTCCACGAGGTCGCGCGGGAGGCCGTAGATCCCGCCGTCCTTGTGGTAGCGCACTTCGTTCCCCTCGTACCAGGCGCGCTCGGCCTTGATGACCCGGCCGTTCTTGAGGACGATCGCGTCCGTCGCCGCCGCCGCCCCGCCCAAGCCCAGCAGCGCTCCGAGCGCGAGGCTGGCGGCGCGGACACGGGACGAGAGCGCGCGTTCCACGGGGCCGCCCGGAACAGCTAGGGGAGGAGAGAAGCGATCGGCGAGACCTTGGGGGTGGCCCCGCCGCGCCGGAAGTATTCGGGCAGCGAGCGGCCGGCCGTGGCCGCCTGCTCCTCGCTGGCGTAGAGGCCCCAGCAGACCCGGTAGCAGCTCCGTCCCTTGTAGTTGACGGGCAGGATGAACAGCTCGTCCGCGGGGACGGCGGCCACCGCCTTCTGGATCGTCTCCTCGGAGCAGGCCACGAGGAGCTGCACGCTGTATCGGCCCCGGGCCTTCCCGCGGAGGTCGGCGGCAAAGCCGCTGGCTGCGTCGGCAAAGGCCCCGGACCGCAAGAGCCCGAGCGCGTCACCGCCCCCGGGAGGCGTCACCTTCGCTCGTGGCGGGGTCGTGGGCGGCGGGACCGGCGGGGCCGTGGACGGTGGCGCGGCCGCGGTCGCGGGGGGCAGGGTCGCCTCGGGCGACGGGTTGGGAGCCGCCGGCATCGTGGTCGGGGTCGCGACGGATGCCGGCGTGGCCCGGGGGCCCACGACCACCGGGGCGGCCTGCGCGGGGCGGAGGACGAGGAAGTAGTAACCGGCGCCCGCGGCCACGGCCAGGCCGACGAGGCCCAGCGCCAGGGGGATGACCGGGAAGCTGCGCGGGCGCGCGGCAGGACGTCGCAGCGGCATCGCGGGACGGAACTGCGGCTCCCAGCGCTCCGCCCGCGGCCGCTCGGGCGGCCGGGCGGCGCCGATCGACGAAGCCGACGGGTTGAGGAGCGCGTCGAGGGCCGCCAGGTCCTCCTTGCTCGGGCGCGAGGCAGGCACCGTCAGGTGTTCGTCGGCGTGCCCGTGGAGCGACGGCACGGAGGGGATGTCGTCCAATGACCGAGCCGGGCCCGGCGATTCCGCGGGTGCGGCGGGCGCCGGGGTGAAGGACACGGTCGCCGCGCTCGGATCCGTCAACGACGGGATGGCCGGCGGGGGCTCGAACACGTGGGACGGCGGAGCCGGCTCGGGATCGACGGTCGGCTCGGGCTCGTTGATCGCGTGGCCGGGATCGGCGGCGGGGGAAGGGGCCGCCGACTCCGAGACCACGAACGAGGGGGCGCCCCCGGAACTCTCGAACATGGCCAGGTCGGCTCCCTCGGGCTCCGGCTCGCTCGTCGAGAACGCGGGCGGCTCCAGCTCGGGGGTCGGGAACGCGACCTCGGCCTCATCCACGACCGACGTCGGCTCCTCCGGAGGCCGGGCCCCCGGGGGAACGAAGAACGGCTCGTCGGCTGCGGGGTCCGGGGCGGCCGGCGCGGCGGCCGCCCTGAAGGGGAACGCCTCGACCGCCTCGCCGAAGGCGCTGCGCGCCGTCGCCGCGAGGTCGAGCTCGCCGCTGGCCGGGGCCGCGGCCTGACCCGGCTCGGCCCGGGCGACGATTCCCAGGAACAGCAGGCTGCACGCCAGCTTCGCCGCTTCGAACTCGTCGAGTCGCGTCTGCGCCACCGCCTCCTTGAGCGAGCGCTGGCCGTCCAGGCGTTCGAGGAGGGGGGTCGCCTCCGACCGGATCTCGCCGATGCGCGCCTCGGCGTCAGGGGCGGGGGCGAGCACCACCCCCAGGCTCTCGATGTAGCGCAGCACGAATGCGCGGTCGCTCATGCGGGCCACCGCGGCCAGGAGCAGCTTCTCCGTGGAGAGCTTGAGGTCCACCGCGCCCTTCGGGAGCACTCCGTCCTCGAACTCGAAGCTGCCCGAGGTGTAGGCGATCACGTCGGAGAGGATGCGCTCGACCTTGATGCGCGCGGCGTCGCCCAGCTCGCGCTGGTTCACGAAGCCGCTTTCCGCGAGGACCTTGGCCAGGGGGTTTCCCGGCCCCACCTTGGCGTTGACGTCGACGAGCTGCTCCTGGCTGATCTTGCCCTGCTCGATCAGGATCGAGCCCAGCTGGTCCCGGGGGTCGTTGGACGACCCGAAGAGGATCCGTCCGCCGCGGAAATAGAGGGCCTTGGGATGGCTCGGCCCATCCACCTTCAGGGAGCCCGTGGCTCCGCGCCGATGGAGGCCCATGAGGAGGAACGGAAAGGTTGTAGGATCGATGTTCCCGCTGGTCGGGAACGCCTCCACCATCGAACCTCCGGAGCGCCCCCGCCACCCGGCCGCGGGCGGGCGCATCACGCACAGATTCAGTATATTACCATGATATGCCGTACCTGATCGACGGGAACAACCTGCTGGGCTCCTGGGGGGGGCCGACGAAGGGCGACGACCGGCGCGGCGACGTCGTGCGGCGGGTGGCCGCCTTCTGTCGCGGCCGCGGCGCCCGCGCCACCCTGGTCTTCGACGGCCACCCGCTGCGCGCGGACATGGCGACCCAGGACCTCGGGCAAGTTTCGATCCGCGTCCCGCCTCCCGGTTCCGACGCGGACACGGTCATCCGCGAGCTGATCGACCGCGCGCCGCGTCCCGCCGATCTGATCGTCGTGACCTCTGACAAGGCGCTCTACTCCTACGCCCGGACCATGGGAGCCGCGGTCCTACGGGCCCACGAATGGAACGCGCTGGAGCGCAAGATCGGCCAGGCTCGGGAGAGTACCCCGGGGGCCGAAAAGCCCGAGCGCGAGGACGACGTCGAAGGCTGGCTCCGGAAGTTCGGGTCCTCTTGAAGCCGTTCCGGACGCTGCTCCACCAGATCCGAGTGCGCCCGCGGCTTGCCCTTTCGGCGGGGGTAGTCCCGGCGGCGCTCGTCTTCCTGCCCCCGAGCCTCTCCGGACCCACCCGGGCCCTCGTGGCCTGGGACATGGGGACCGGGCTTTATCTCGCGCTCGCGTGGCACCTCATGCTGCGCGGCAGCGTGGAAAAGATGCGCTGGCGGGCCAGGCTGCAGGACGACGGGGCGGCGGTCGTGCTGGGGCTCACGGTGGCGGCCGCGGTGGCGAGCCTCGCGGCCATCGTCCTGGAGCTGGTCGGGGTCAAGAACTACTCGCCGCGCGCACAGACCCTGCATCTTGCCCTGGCGGGAGTCACGATCCTTTGCTCGTGGTGCTTCGTGCACACGGCCTTTGCCCTGCACTACGCGCACGAGTTCTATGCCGATCGTGGCCATGAAGGCCACCCCGGCCTCGAGTTTCCTGGTGCTCGCCAGCCGGACTACCTCGACTTCCTGTACTTCTCCTTCGTCATCGGCACTACGTCGCAGACCGCCGACGTCTCCATCTCGTCGCGCGACCTGCGCCGGCTCGCCCTCCTGCACGGCGTGATCTCGTTTTTCTTCAATACCACGCTGCTGGCCCTGACCATCAACATCGCGGCGGGCCTGATCTGACCGCCTCCGCGGGGAATCGCTCTCGTCAAGGGACGTGGCTGCTGTACATCCGGCTTGACACGACTCGAAGTCCGGTCGCTTCCGTGGCTTCGACCACGTCTGGTCGTTCCGGCGACAAGCCCGCGTGACGTCCCGAGCCTTCTCCCCCCTCGCGCCCAGAGAGCACCTCCTCACCTAAGCCGCGGCTGATCAGCGGGTTGCCGACGGGCCCGCACGTCGGCATCCGGCTTGCCTTGGGATGCGTGCGTGTGCGGCGGACCGGCGTCCGGGCTCTCGGAAGGGAGAGCCGGGGGCCCGGGCGCCGGGTTTCCGCAAAGAAGGACGGTGAACCGGGGACGCGGTCCGCGAGGCCAATCGCGGGCCGCGCGCTCCCGGAGAGCGCCGCGCCGCACGCGCTGCCCGAGCTACGGGTTTGATTAAGAAGAGGAGTGAACCATGAAGCTTCGCCGCATTGTCGCCGCCGCGCTGGCCCTTGCCGTGGCCAGCCTCCTGTCCACCGGAGTCGCGTTTGCCGCCGCCAAGCCGGCCCCGGCCGGTAAGGTCAACATCAACAGCGCCACCGTCGAGCAGCTCACCACCCTGCCCGGCGTCGGTCCCAAGCTGGCCGCCCGCATCGTGGAGCACCGCCAGAAGGCCGGCGCGTTCAAGTCCGCGCAGGAGTTGATGAACGTCAAGGGCATCGGCGAGAAGAATTTCGAGAAGATCCAGGGCTACCTGACTCTCGGCGAGCCCGGCCGGAGCGCGTCCAGCAAGTGAGGGCGGAGCGGGGACGGCTCCTGGATGCGGCCGTCCCCGCACCTTCTCCACGACTCCGCCATGAAGCAGCACGGGTTCACCCTCCTGGAAGCCGCGGTCGTGGCCTTCCTCATCCTCGCCTTCGCGATCGGGGCCGCTCCGGCGCTCAAGGCCTACTCGGTGGAGGCGAGCCTGCTCGGCGCGGGGCGAGTCTTCAAGGCCGAGTTCCGGAAGGCTCATTCGATGGCCGTCAAACAGGGCGTCTACACGGCCATCCGCTTCGAGCGCGCAGGCGACCAAGCGTTCTACAGCATCTACGCCGACGGCAACGGGAACGGCGTGCGGACCCGGGAGATCCACTCCGGGGTCGACCGCCGCGTGGCCGGCCCCCTTCCCCTTCACGGAGGCGCGGCCAGCGTGCGGGTGGCGATCAATCCCGGAGTACCGGCCATACCTCCCGACCGGGGCTTCCTCACCGGCGACCCCATCCAGTTCGGCTCCTCGGGCCTGCTCTCTTTCTCGCCTTTTGGCACCGCCACCCCGGGGACCTTCTACTTGGCAGGGGAAGGCGTCCAGGCGGCCGTCCGCGTCACCCCGGGCAGCGCCCGGGTCCGCCTCATGACCTGCCGGGGCAAGACCTGGATGGAGCGATGAAGAGAGGGGGTCGATGATGAGGCCGGCCCGCCTCGGCGGCGAGGCCTTCGTGGCCCACGTGGAGCCCGAGGACGGCAGCGCAGGCGTCTTCCGGGACGCGGTGGTCCTGGCGCGCCTGTCGCATCCCCTCGATCCTCGGAGCCTCTGCGGCCAGACGTTCCAGGTCCGCGATACCAGGGGCTCGGTGCCGTCGCACCTCGAGCTGAGCCCCGACGCCTGCGTGCTGATCTGGCGGCCCGACCGCCTGCTCGATCCCTGGGTGGAGCACGAAGTCAGGGCGGACGGCCTGCGGGACCACAAAGGTCGACCCGTGGCCCCTCACCGGAGCCGGTTTATCCCCGGGACCCTCGCGTTCCGCGATCTCATCGACTGAGATGCCGCCGCCGGCGCTACTCCTTCCAGCCCAGCCGGTTGCGCAGGAAGTCGAAGCAAAGGGACCTGACCGACAACGACGAGGGGGCCAGAACGCCGTCGAAGTCGTTGAAGGAGGACGCGGCGACATCGACGAGGAGGGCGCCGACGTGCAGCCACTCCGTAGGACCCAGGCGGACGGCCGCCAACTCGACCTCGCGGAGCTGGGACCTCCCGCCGGTGCCTTGCCCGGTGCGCACGCCCTTGAGAAGAAACCCGGGCAGGCGCGACTGCATCCGGTTCGGAAACAGGGTCAACCGCGGGGCACCGGTGTCCACCATGAGGCGAGCGACTCGGCTGCCGATCGCGAGATCGACGGTCAGCAGGGGTGAGACCGACTGGAAGGGAACGGCCGACCCCGAGTCTTCGACAGGGCCGAAAGTGATGCACCGTGAAACGTAATCGACACGGAAGCTGCTCAGCCTCAGCACGTCGAGCCCGATAATGGCGTCGACGCTCGTCCCGGACCATGAAAGAAAGGAAAGGTCCGTCGCCAACACCCGTGCAGACCGGACACCAAGTGGACCGAATCGCAGCTCCGGCACCACTAGCTCCTGGGCCTGCCCATTCTTGAAACTCGCGAGCTGGACGTCTCCATTCAAGACCTCAAGCCGCAGCTTCTTGGCCGTCTTCCGGTCAACCAGGGTGCGCGTGGCCCCGGTATCCACCAGGAAGTTGAGCCCTTCCGATGCTCCGATGGAGCCCTTCACGACGATCAGGTGCTCCTGATACATCCGGAACGGCAGCTCGGAAGTGCGGTGCTCCCCAGCGAGAGACGACGCAGAGAGCATGAGCGCCACGACAACGCCCGACCAGGCCCTTGGCCCGACGGCGTCGAGCAGACCCCAGCCCAGGGGGAACGTCGAACGAGGACGCATCGGCGACTCCTTCTCGGGAGCCGCCTGGCCAGGCGCGACCCGTACCTTGCGTTACAGAAGATGGGTCGCTAGCATCGGCCAGTCCTCGGGTGTTCCCTGGGAGTTCCCTGGGGTTTCAGCACCTCGCCATGCGCGTCTCGTTCGGGGAATTCGCTCTTGATCGCGCAGCCCACCAGCTCTTCCGGGCCGGCGAAGCGCGGCACCTCGAGCCGAAGGCGTTCGCCCTCCTGGATCTCCTGCTCACCCGCCGGCCGGAGGCCGTGTCCAAGGCCGAGATCCGGGACCACCTCTGGCCGGACACGTTCGTCTCGGAGTCAAGCCTCACGAGTCTGGTGGCGCAATTGCGTTCCACCCTGGGCGACGAGCGGAAGCGACCTCGGTTCATCCGGACCGTACACGGCTTCGGATACGCGTTCGCCGGGGAAGCGCGGGACGAGCCCGGACGCTCCGAGCGCGACCCCGCTATTCCTGCCTACCCGCGCGGGAGCCCCGCCCGCGTCTTCTGGGAGGGCCGGGAGTTCGCCCTGGTCGAGGGCGAGAATGTCCTCGGCCGCGACTCCCAGGCCGCCATCTGCATCCAGCACCCGGGGGTCTCCCGCCGTCACGCGCGGATCGTGCTGACGGGTCGGCGGGCCACCCTCGAGGATCTGGGCAGCAAGAACGGGACGTTCATTCGCGAGCGACGAATCGAAGGCCCCCTGCCCCTCGCGGACGGCGATCGCTTCCGCCTGGGTCGGCTATTGCTCTTCTTCCGCCTCGCCTCGGGCCCGGACTCGACGAAGACCGAGGTGGGCGACTCGGGCGTGCGTGGTCAGTAGCCGCCCGGGCGCCGAGGGAGTACGGCTCCGAGGTCATCGCCCGTTCGCCACCATTCCGGCGTCGCGGGCGGCAACATGACGGTGGGGGCAGACCGTGTTGACACCGTGGAGACGGGAGACATACGCTTGCCGGGAAAAATCGTGTAGAGACCAACCATCTGCAACCCGTCGCGCGTCAGCGCAGCGACGGCGGGGTGGTCCGCAGTCGAGAGAGGAGGAAGCGATGGGAGTCATGCGGGTATTCACGGGGACCGTCAATCCCGGGGACACGGTCTCCTGGTGGGGCTGGGTCGGATATCCCAACGCCAACCCCGACGTTTTCTTGGTCTGGTCCGTTCGTCCCGTCTACCCCCCGGGGCACGCGGGACATCCCAGTCATCAGGTGCAAATGCTGAGCGTGCGGGTCGAGAAGGACCCGGGAAATCAGAGCGGCTTCAAGTACACCGGGGAGTTCAAGAGCACGGGCACCCACTTCACCGAGTACGAGATGCTGGCTCAGTACACGGAGATGTAGGAAAGAAGCCATGAAGCTGATCGTGGTGCACGATTCCAAGGGCAATATCGTCTCCCTGGCACGCGTCGAAACGGAGGCCAAGGGCAGGGTTCAGGCGGCGGCAGGCCTCAGGCCGGGCCGGGGCCACTCGCTGCTCGAGGTCGACCTGACCAGCGAGCTGGCCGGAAGGTCCCTCGGCGAAATCCACGAAGGCTACCGCCTGGACGCCAAGGCCAAGCAGCTCGTGGCGCGGCCGAGCAAGGGGTCTGCCAAGCGACCGAGGTAAGGCTCAGACCCGGATCAGGGTCGAAGAAGTCACGGTGCAGGCCGGCCAGGAGGCGAGCTGATCTCCGGCCCCCTGCCCTTGTGCTAGATTGGCCCTGAAGGGCGATACGGCGGTGGGGCGATACATCCGAATGCAGCGATGCCGGTTGAGCCACAGGAGCTCCCACGCATTCCGCGGCATCGGGAGAGATAGGGTGGGGAGTCGACAATGACGTCCCGTGCCTACCTCCTGCTCACGCTCGTCTTCTACGCGGTGGGCGCGCTTCAGGCCCTGGTTCAGGTCGTGACGGGCCGCAAGCTGCGCGCCTCCCTGACCGTGACCGCCACCCTCTTTGGTTTCGCCTTCCACACCGCGGGCCTCTCCCAGCGCTGGACGGAGGCCGGGCATTTCCCGGCCGTGGGCCAGCACGACGGCTTGTGCTTCCTGGCCTGGGCCACCGTGTTGGTGTACCTGCTCGTCTACCTGCGGACGCGGGTGGATGCCCTGGGCCTCATCGTCTACCCGGTGGCCTTCGGCCTCATGCTGATCGCGGACCTGACCCCCGCCTCGGAGCGTGCGGACCCGATCCTGAAGAGCCTTTTCCTGCCCATCCACACGACCCTGGCTTTCTTCGGCTACGCGGCCCTCTTCGTGGCCTGCGCGATGGGCGTGCTTTACCTCTTCCAGGAGCGGGAGCTGAAGCACCGCTCGCCGCGGCGCTTCTACTACCTGATCCCCAGCCTGGAGCGCTGCGACACGATCGGCGGGCGCGCCGTGATCGCCGGCTTCGGCTTCCTGACCCTGGCCATCGTCACGGGGCTCCTCTGGAACCACAGCGCCCGCGGGCAGTACTTCACCTGGGACGCCAAGGAGTGGAGCGCGGTCACCGCCTGGGCCATCTACGTCATGCTGATCGGGGCCCGGCAGCGCGCGGGCTGGGGAGGGCGCCGCGCGGCCCTCCTGGGCATCGCGGGATTCAGCGCCGTGGTCTTCATCTTCGTCTGGATGTCCCTCGCGCCGGGGGTGTCGGCTGCGGCCCGCTGAGGCCGGCCCGGGCCGGGCAGGGGAGGGGCGGCCGTGATCGTGGTCGTGGGCCTGAGCCACAAGACCGCTCCCCTCGAGGTTCGGGAGGCCCTGGCCTTCGCGAAGGAGGGGCTGGTCGAGGCCCTCGGCCGGCTGCGATCCGAGGTCGGCCTGGCCGAGGCGATGGTCCTCTCCACCTGTAACCGGGTCGAGATCTACGGCCGCGCGAACGAAGCGGTGGCGCCCGCCCTCGTTTCGTTCCTGGCCGACTACCATCGTCGCCCGGCCGGTGAGCTCGACCCGTTCCTCTATCGCCTGGAGGGCGAGCAGGCGGTGCGGCACGCCTTCCGAGTGGCGGCCAGCCTCGACTCGATGGTCCTGGGGGAGCCGCAGATCCTGGGCCAGGTGAAGGAGGCCTATCAGGCCGCGGAGAAGGCGGGCGCCCTGGGGTCGGTCCTGAACGCGCTGCGCAACCGGTCGATCGCCGCCGCCAAGCGGGCCCGCACCGAGACGGGGATCGGGGAAAACGCGGTCTCCGTCTCGTACGTGGCCGTGGAGTTGGCCCGCAAGATCTTCGGCGAGCTGCAGGACCGGAGCGTGCTCCTGGTCGGGGCGGGAAAGATGAGCGAGCTGGCCGCCCGCCACCTCGTGCGCAGCGGGGCACGGGCCACCGTCCTCGGCGGGCGCACCTTCGAGAAGGCGGAGCAGCTCGCGGCCGCCCTCGGCGGGACCGCCGCCCCCTTCGAGTCGCTGCGGGCCGAGCTCATGAAAGCCGACATCGTGATCAGCGGGACGGGTGCTCCCGGGATCGTCATCCGGGCCGAGGACATCCAGGCGGCGTCCGTGGGGCGGCGGGGGCGCCCGCTGTTCCTGATCGACATCGCGGTCCCGCGCGACATCGACCCCGAGGCCGCCAAGCTCTCCGGGGTGTTCCTCTACGACCTCGATGACCTCAAGTCCGTAGCGGAAGCCAACCTCCGCGAGCGGCAGAAGGAAGCGGCCGCGGCCGAGGCCCTGGTCGAGCACGAGGTGAACGAGTTCCTCGAGTGGCGCCGCTCCCTTGAGGTGGTTCCCGTGCTCGTGGAGCTGCGCCGGCGGGCCGACGAGATCCGGCGCGCCGAGGTCGAAAAGGCACGGAAGCGGCTGGGGCCCATGACTCCCGAGCAGGAGGAGGCCCTCGAGGCCATGACCTCGGCCATCGTCAACAAGCTCCTCCACGCGCCGACCGTCCACCTCAAGGAGATCGCCAGCAACGGCCACGCCAGCGAGCACATGGGCCTCATCCGCAAGCTGCTCGGACTGTGATCCGCGTCGGGTCCCGCGGCAGCGCGCTCGCCCTCTGGCAGGCCGAGCACGTCAAGTCCCGCCTCGAGGACCTCGGCCACGAGGTCACGATCCAGGTCATCACCACCACCGGCGACCGGCTGCTGGACCGGCGCCTCGAGGCGGTCGGAGGAAAGGGGGCGTTCCTCAAGGAGATCGAGGAGGCGCTGCAGGGCGGAGCCGTGGACCTCGCTGTCCACTCCCTCAAGGACGTCCCGGTCGCCCTCCCCGACGGTCTGGGGCTCTACGCGATCCTGGAGCGGGCCGATCCGCGCGACGCGCTGCTCTCGGCGGGCCCCCGCCTCGACGAACTGCCGCCCGGCGCCCGGGTGGGCACCACCAGCCTGCGGCGCCAGTCGCAAGCGCGGGCCCTCCGGCCGGACGTCACGCTCACGGACCTGCGGGGCAACGTCGAGACGCGGATCCGCAAGCTGCGCGAGGGCCAGTACGACGCGATCCTGCTCGCCCTCGCCGGCCTCCTGCGTCTGGGCCGGCAGGACGAGGCGACCGAGGTGCTGGATCCGGAACGGTTCCTGCCCGCGCCCGGACAGGGCGCGATCGCGCTCGAATGCCGGGCGGACGACGCGCAGGTCCGGGCGGCGGTGGCCCCGCTCGACCACGCCCCCACGACGGGGGCGGTGACCGCGGAGCGGGCCTTCCTGGCCGCGCTGGGGGGCGGCTGCAACGTCCCGCTCGGGGCCTACGCCCGGTCGGTGCCCGAGGGCCTGCGGCTCGGCGCCTTCGTGGCCAGGGCCGACGGGAGCGTGCTCGTTCGGGGCGAGAGGACCGGGGCGGAGCCGGAGGCGGTGGGCCGCGCTCTGGCCGAAGAGCTGCTCTCCCGCGGAGCGCGGGAGCTCTTGCGCATGTGAGCGGAGCACACGTGTATCAGCGTTCCCTCCCCCCTACGTGGGGGAGGTTAGGAGGGGGGGTCGATGAATGATCGGGTGGGGGGTCGATGAAGAAATGACCACCTTGGCTGGCCGGCGCATCGTGGTCACGCGCCGGCCTGGGCAGTCGTCGGCGCTCGTCCGGGCCCTCCTTGACCGCGGCGCGGACGTGATCGAGGTCCCGGCCATCGAGACGGTGCCCTCCGAGGACCCGGGCCCCTTCGACGAGGCGCTGAGTCGGCTCGAGGGCTACGACTGGGTCGCCTTCACGAGCGCGAACGCCGTGCGCGCGGTCCGCGATCGCTTGAGCGCCCTCGGCCTGGCTCCGGCCATTGGCCCGCGCGGGCCGCGAATCGCCGTTGTCGGCGCGTCCACGAGCGAGGCCCTGCGGGTGGCTTTCCCCGACGACGTGGTGGCCCTCGAGCCGGCCGGCGAGCCGGGGGCGGCCGGGCTGCTGCGGGCCTTCGCGCGCACCGGCTCCGCCGAGGGACGCGTGCTGCTGCCCGCGTCCAGCCGGGCCCGGGACGATCTTCCCCGCGGTCTGCGCGAGCTCGGGGTCACTGTCGACGTGGTCGAGGCCTACCGCACGGTGGAGCCGGCCGGTCTGGCCGAGGCCGTAACCCATTGCTTCGACAAGGGATTCGGCGTTGTGACTTTCGCCTCGCCCTCGGCGGTCGAAGGGTTCGTGGCCGCCGCGGGGGCGCGGGCCGCGGGACTGCCGGCCGTTGTCATCGGCCCCACGACCGAAGCGGCAGCCCGCGCGGCCGGCCTGGACGTGCGGGCCGTGGCCCGTCCCTCGACCGCCGAGGGCCTGGTCGCGGCCCTGGAACGTTTGTTTGCAGCCGGCCCTTCGCCCTGACCGCCGGCACCCGCAAGCAGGCAAGCAGGCCCCGGTCCTTGACAAGAAACCCCTTTGGGGCTTAGACTTTGCTGTTTTTCTGCGCGACGCACGGAGCCTCCCGACGGGGCGTCCGTCGCCCCGGAAAAGAATCCAAGCCTGGAGGTTTCGCCCCACTCATGCCGGAGACCGAGAAGACCGAGAAGACCGCCGCGCCCAAGGCCGCCGCCGTGGAGGCGGCGCCTCCCGACGAACCCGCCCCCGACGCCCCCTTCGACCCCGAAGAATACGAGCGCCTGCTGGACATGTACGACGTGTCCTTCAAGAACTTCGCCGAAGGCGAGGTGGTGAAGGGCATCGTGCTGCAGGTGTCGGAGGCGGAAGTCATCGTCGACGTCGGCTACAAATCGGAGGGGATCATCCCCATCGAGGAGTTCCGCGACGAGAACGGCCAGATCACGGTGAAGCGAGGGGACGTGGTGGACGTGCTTCTCGAGAAGACCGAGGACAAGGAAGGCTACGTCGTCCTGTCCAAGGAAAAGGCCGAGAAGATGAAGGTCTGGGACGACGTGGAGCGCGCCTACCAGGAGCGCCGCGTCGTCATCGGCCGGGTCATCGAGCGGGTGAAGGGCGGCCTCGCGGTGGACATCGGGGTCCGCGCCTTCCTGCCCGGGAGCCAGGTCGACATCCGGCCCGTGCGGAACCTGGACGCGCTCAAGGGGCAGGAGCTCCGCATGCGCGTCATCAAGGTCAACAAGAAGCGGGGCAACATCGTCCTCAGCCGGAAGGCCGTCCTCGAGGAGGAGAACGCCGAGCGCAAGCTCCAGACCCTGGAGACCCTCGAAGAGGGCAAGGTCCTCATGGGGACGGTCAAGAACATCACGGAGTACGGGGCCTTCGTGGACCTGGGCGGCATCGACGGCCTGCTCCACATCACGGACATGTCCTGGGGCCGCATCAACCACCCGACGGAGGTCCTGAACGTCGGGGACGAGATCAAGGTCATCGTCCTCAAGTTCGACCGCGAGAGCGAGCGCGTCTCCCTGGGCTACAAGCAGCTCCAGGCCGACCCCTGGACCACCGCCACCATCAAGTACCCCGTGGGCGCGCGCGTCAAGGGCAAGGTGGTGAGCCTCACCGACTACGGGGCCTTCGTGGAGCTGGAGCAGGGCGTCGAGGGGCTCATCCACGTCTCGGAGATGTCCTGGTCCAAGAAGGTCAAGCACCCGTCCAAGGTCCTCGCGGTGGCCCAGGAAGTCGAGTGCCAGGTGCTCGGCATCGACCAGGAGGCCCACCGCATCAGCCTGGGCCTGAAGCAGGTCGAGCAGAACCCCTGGGAGCAGCTGGTCGAGAAGTATCCGGTGGGCTCGCGCATCAAGGGCAAGGTGCGGAACCTCACCGAGTTCGGCGCCTTCGTGGAGGTGGAGGAGGGGATCGACGGCCTCATCCACATCTCGGACCTCTCCTGGACGAAGCGGGTGAAGCACCCCTCCGAGATCCTGAAGAAGGGCGACGTGGTGGAGGCGGTGGTGCTCAACATCGACGCGGAGAACCAGCGGCTCTCCCTGGGCCTGAAGCAGCTCGCCACCGACATCTGGGACGAGTTCTTCTCCCACCACAAGGTGGGCGACATCGTGGAGGGCAAGATCGTCCGCCTCACGAACTTCGGCGCCTTCGTGGAGCTGGCGGAAGGCATCGAGGGCCTGGTGCACGTGTCGGAGCTGGACGAGAAGCGCATCGAGAAGCCGGAGGAGGCCTTCAAGCCCGGCGACGTCTTCCCCATGAAGATCATCAAGATCCAGGAGGGGGAGAAGAAGATCGGGCTCTCCATCAAGGCCGTGAAGCAGGACGAGTACCAGAAGGACCTGGAGGTCTACCGCGAGGCCTCGGGCTCCGACCGTTCGACCCTGGGCGACGCCTTCCGGGCCGCCGAGGCTGCGGCCACGAGGGAGAAGGCGGGAGAGTAGCGCGGTGACCAAGGCCGAGCTGGTGGACGAGGTGGCGAAGATCTCCGACCTCACCCGCAAGCACTCCGAGGTCATCGTCGAAGCCGTCTTCACCTCGATCATCGATGCCCTGCAGAAGGGCGACAAGATCGAGCTCCGAGGTTTCGGGAGCTTCCGCATCCGCCGCCGGGACAGCCGGACGGGGCGGAACCCCAAGACGGGCGCAGGCGTGCTCGTCCCCGCCAAGAAGGTTCCGCACTTCAAGCCCGGCAAGGAGCTGCGGGAGCTGATCAACCGGCGCTGAGCGGCGTCTCCGCGATGGGATCGCCCTCGCCGTTCCTCAAGGATCCGACCAGCTGTCGCTTCGTGGGCGGCGGCCTGCTCGAGGCGGAGGCCCTCCTCGGCTCTCCGTTCCCCCGCCTGCCCGTTCCCGAGCGCGACCAGGACGCCGACGTCTACTTCGTCAACATCCACCCCCGGCTCCGGACCCTGCTGCGCCGGTTCGTCCAGGGCCTGCTGGTCCAGATCGGGGTTCCCTCCTCCGGCCGCACCGACGCCGCCAAGGACCAGGCGGAGTACGAGACGGCCCTCGGCCGGCTGCTGCGCGCGGTGTGGGCCGCCGACCGCCGCCAGGGACTCTTGAACCTGTTCTGGCTGGCCATGAGCCGCGACGTCGCCGAGTTCCTTCGGGAGCTGGAGACCAAGAACCCGCCGGTGAAGAAGGCCAAGTACTCGCTCCACCCCCTGCTCTCGTCCTTCTACCGGCGCATCGACCAGGAATTCCGCAAGGCCGTGCTCTCCCAGGAGAACCCCGCCCTGGTGGAGTCGCTCATCGAGGACGGCTTCGCCATGACCGAGCTCCGCGCCTCCGATCTCGACTTCAACCAGTTCCTGGCCGCGAACAAGCGGTACCGGCTTTCCCCCGAGTGCTTCTTCGAGATCCAGCAGATCCTGGTTCAAGAGACGGAGCGGCGGCTGCGGGAGGGCGACCGGGGCCTGCTCAATCGGGTGGCCCGCTACCTCCCCGCGCTGCCCCGGGACCAGTACTTGAAGCCGGGGAGCCTGCTCAAGGTGATGATGAGCGGCCCCATCCTGACCTACCTCCTGGGCGACCCCTGGACCACGGGCAGCCGGCTCATGACCTCCACGGTGCTTCGGGCCGAAACGGAGCGCCGCAAGTCCTCCGAGATCATCGACGCCTTCCTGGACCTGGTCACCAACGTCAAGCGCTTCGAAGTCCTGTGCGGGGCGCGCGACCGCATCCAGCTCATCGGCTCCTTCGGCCGGGAGCGCGACCTGGACGACAAGGCGAGCAAGGGCCAGCGGGTCTACGAGTTCGGCGAGCTGGCCCAGGTGCTCAACAACGCGGTCAACGCCACCGTGCTCTTCCTGGACCTGCGGGGCTTCACCAAGACCTCGGAGGGCCAGATCTCCGAGCGCGACCTCACCCGGGAGCTCTACGAGGTCTTCGACGACTTCGTCCCCGCGATCCGCCGCTTCGGGGGGACGGTGGACAAGTATCTTGGCGACGGCATGATGGTCACCTGGGGGACGGACCGGGCCGACCCCCTCGACTCCCTGAACGCGGTGCGCGCCGCCATCCTCTGCCAGGAGAGCCTGCGCAGGAAGCGTGAGGAGGGTCGGACGTACTTCAAGATGGGAGTGGCCATCCACCATGGGCGGGTGTACCTGGCGCGCTTCATCGAGGACGAGAGCTCGGTCCAGAGCACGGTGATCGGGCGCAACGTGAACCTGGCGGGCCGGCTCTCCTCCGCGGCCAAGAAGCCGCTGGAGGAGGACGAAGGCGAGGCGGCGCCCCTGCCGGGCCCGACCCACGCCTCCGGCCTCGGGGTGGTGGTGGACCCTTCGGGCGTCCTCGTCAACGAGGGAATCGCGATCAGCCGCGACACCCTGGTCCAGCTCGAGACCCACCTCGCCCTGATCCACGGCGAAGGGGTGATGGAGTACGAGGACGAGGTCATCGACCGCCGCTTCCGGATCCGCTACGCGGGAGACGCCAAGTTCAAGGGATTGCGCTCGAGCCTGCCCGTCTACGAAGTCGACTTCGAGGCGAGGTGATGGACCGCCTCTTCGCGCCCTGGAGGGAGGCCTACGTGACCAAGGGAGCCCAGGAGCCGGGCTGCGTCCTCTGCCGGGCCCAGGAGCCGGGCGGCGATTCCCTGGTGGTCCACACCTCCGCCCTGAACTTCCTGGTCATGAACCTCTACCCCTACAGCTCGGGCCACGTGATGATCGCGACCCGGCGGCACGTGGCGACCCTCGGGGAGGCCACCGCGGAGGAGCTGGCGGAGATGATGGCGCTGGCCCGCCGCCTGGAAGCGGTCTTCCACGAGGTCTACAAGCCCGAAGGCATCAACGTGGGGATGAACCTGGGGCAGGCGGCGGGGGCGGGGGTGGCGGACCACATACACCTCCACATGGTCCCGCGCTGGGCAGGGGACGCCAACTTCATGACCGTGATCGGCGGCACGCGGGTGATCCCCGAGGACCCGGTGAAGGCCCGCGACCGGCTGCGGGCCCACTTCGCGTGAGGGGGCGTAGCGCGTTCTTCCTCCTCGGGCCCCTGGCCGCGCTCGCCGTCGCCCAGGAACCGTCCCGGGACGCCCCACCTCCCGGAGTCGTCACGAGCCTCACCCTGTTCGCGGGAGCGCCCTCCGGCCTCTGGCGCACGCGGGACTGGGGCGGACGCTGGGAGCGGATCGAGGGACCGACCTCCGCCCGACGCCTCGACGGCCTCGGGGCGGCGCGAGCCATCGTTCCCCTCGGCCCGCAGGTCTGGGTGGGGGGCGACGGTGGTCTCTTCGTCTCGGCCGACTTCGGCGAGACCTGGGAGCCGCGGTCGACGACCCTGGGGATCCGCAGCCTCCTCTTCTCGCACTGGCCGCAGTCCGATCCCACCGCCTTCGCGGGGACCTCCTCCGGCATGCTCAGGTCGGCGGACCTCGGTCGGACCTTCAAGCCCACGCCCTTGACCGGTACCCTCGTGAACCGCATGGAATGGCCGGGTCCCGCCCTCGTCCTGGCCACCGGCCAGGGAGTGCTGGTGTCCGCGGACAGCGGGCAGACCTTCACCGGTGCCGGCGAGGGAATGCCCTCGGGTGAGGTGCGCGCGCTCGTCTTGTCATCGTTTTTCCCGGTGGATCCCGTGATGTTCGCCGCGCCGGCGGGGGGCGGGGTTTTCCGCTCCGGGGACGGAGGCAAGACGTGGACGCGCGCGGGGCTCGAGGGGGAGACGGTGGGCGACCTCGTGTGGCTGGGCCCATTCCTTTACGCGGCGGCCGAGGGCGGCCTCTTCCGCAGCGAGGACGCCGGCCGCAACTGGACGCGCCTCGGCTCCTACGAGGGGCGGCCGGCGCGCCTGCTCTTCCCGCTGGCCCCGGCCGCGGGTCTCGAGGCCTTCGTAGCCACGGACCGCGGCATCTTCCGGACGACCGACGGCGGCCAGCGGTTCCATCCCGCCGGCCTTCCGGGCCAGGACGTGCTCACCATCGCGACCTTCCCGCCCCCGGAGCCCCTGCTGGGCCGGAAGATACGCCGATAGGGACGGGAGGGACAGGGTGGGGGGTCGAGAGGGCGCGGGGCCATGCACGCAGGAGCGATCCCTCCCCCCTACGTGGGGGAGGATAGGAGGGGGGGTCGATGAATAGTGGGGTCGCTGAATGAGATTCGCCAAGGCGCACGGGCTGGGCAACGACTTCATCCTGGTGGCCGAGCGGCTGGCCCCGGCCGAGATCGGCCCGTGGGCGCGTCGTCTCTGCGATCGTCACCGCGGGATCGGCGGCGACGGCGTCCTGCTCCACGCACCGGCCCCCGACGGGGTGCGCATGCGGCTCATCAACGCCGACGGAGGCGAGGCCGAGATCTCGGGCAATGGCCTGCGCTGCCTGGCCGCGCTCGCGGTCCGGGAGGGCTGGGCGCCCCCGCGCCACGTGGTCCACACCGCGCCCGGTCCGCGCCCGGTGGAGGTGACGTCGGTAGGAGGGCAGCGCTTCCGCATCGCCACCGACCTGGGGGCGCCGATCCTCGGGAGCTCCGACATCCCGGTGGCCCTCGATCCGCCACGCGCGCCCGTGCTCGAACATCCGCTCGAGGTCGCGGGACGTACCCTGCGGGTGACGGCCACGTCGCTGGGGAACCCGCACTGCGCGGTCTTCCTGCCCGAGCCCCCGGACGACCGCCTTCTCGCCGAGCTCGGCCCACCCCTGGAGAAGCATCCCTTCTTTCCGCGGCGCACCAACGTCGAGCTGGTCACGGTCATGAGCCGCTCGGAGATCCGCGTCCGCTTCTGGGAGCGGGGAGTGGGGCCGACCCAGGCCTCGGGCACGGGCTCGGCCAGCGCCGCGGTGGCCTCGATCCTCAACGGCCTCGCCGACCGCCGGCTGAGGGTCGTCTGCGACGGCGGGGTGCTCGAGGTGGAGTGGCCCGAAGGCGGGCACGTCCACCAGACGGGCGAGGTCGAGGTCCTTTTCGAAGGGCGCTGGGTCGCTAGTTAGTTCGTTAGTCTACCCGTGGAGAGCCGGGCAAGGGGGGAAGCAGAGCGGCGGTTGAGCTGTCAGGGCTCACCGTGTCCGTCGAAGGCCCTCGCAAGCAGAGGGGAACCTGCATTTCCGGCTCAGCCGGAACGCCTTCGAAGCCTCGACAACTGAACGCTCCCGGCTTTACCCTCTGAACGTCAGCGGCGCCCTGGACGCTCCCTCCTCCTCGCTCCTCGAGCCCCGCCCGACCACGGTTTCAAAAATGAAACGCGCAGCCCCTTGACGCGTTCGAAATTTGAGACCGAGGAGAGCGGCCCGAATCCGCCGAAGGCCGGAGGCGAGAACTCCGCGCCGACCAGGTGTGGCTCGTTCATCTCCTGGAGCATCCGGGGCTTTCGCGGCTTGAGGCCGCTCCGCGACAGGGTGCGATGGAGCCGCCGGAGCAGCCGTCGCGCTGATGGCGCGCTTGTTGCTTTGTCTCCGACCACGAAAGAGTCCGGTGGACGCGGTAGAGCGTCGAGGAGAGGCCCCACCCCTCCGACGTGGTCCGGGCCCTCCTCCGTCGCGGTGGCGTTGTGACAGTTGAAAAGCTGTCACAAAGGCACGCCCGCAACCCTTGTGGCCGTGGTAAGAGACCGGTGGCACGGTAGACGCTCCCCAAAGCGAGGTGCGCGATGCAGAAGCATCGGGAATCCCGCGTAACCGTTGTTCTCGCCGCTCTCGGCCTGGGCTGCGGACGGACGTCGTGACCCCCTCGATCGGCCAGGCCACGAGTCTCGGGCAGACGCGCTACCGCGCGCGCAGCATCCTCGTCGCCCGCGCCGGCCGGCCGATCCGTGCCTACCGCCTCACCTACGCCGAGAGCCCCGTCACGGGGCGCTCCCTCTTCACCTCGGCCCAGCTCTACGGCCGGGATGTCGCCATCGATGCCGAGGGAGCGATCAGCGGCGGCACGTCGCTTCCTTCTCGTCGCTTCACCTGCCAGGGCGACTCCGCGCCCGGGAGCCTCTAGGTGAGCGGGGTGGTGGGCGAGATCGAAGGCCAGAGCCGGGTCCCGCGGCCAGCGGCCGCCGACGGCGAACGCGATATGCGTCCCAACCCATCCCTGGCCTTGGCCATCTTCAATGGCCGCCGGATGTACTCAGAATGTTTGGCGCTGGCATTCGAAGGATCGGCCGTGATCGCGCGGGTCGGCCGCTGTTGGGAATGGTCCAGCCTGCCGGATCAACTGAAACAGAGCCCACCCGACGTCCTGCTCATCGAGCTCGACGGCGCGGGCGCAGACGTGCTGAGCCGCGTCAAGGGCCTCGCCGCTGCGTTCCCGAGGCTCAACATCCTGGTGGTGGGCGCAGATGCCCCGGACGACATCGCTGCCGCCTACGTCGCCGCCGGGGCGACAGCCTGTGTGCCCTCCGACACGTCACTGCGGGAGCTGGTGGACATGGTGGAGTCGGTGGCACGCGGCGAGACGCCTCGCTCACCTCGTCTGGCTTTCCAGGTCTTCTCGATGGTGGCCGCCCTCTCACGAAGTCGCGCTGAGCTGTCCATACTGGAGTACACGAGTTTGACGATGCGCCAGATCCGGGTGCTGAGGCTGCTGGGACAGAGGCTGAGCGACCGCCAGATCGCGGAGCACCTCGGGGTCTCGTTCCACACCGTCAAGAACCACGTCCACCGTATCCTCGAGAAGCTGCATGTCCGATCGCGCGCCGAAGCCCTGCGGGTCGCTCTGGCCGGTGATCGCGCCGGCCCGGACCGATTCAGGCTACTTGCGGCCGCCTGCTGCTTCGGGCCGCCGCCGCAGCCGCCTCGGTCAAGCTTGTCGGGCACGGGACCGATCGAGGGGTGCTTGCGCGTGGAAGAGACGGCTCCGCTCCGGTTGTTCATGATTACCGGGGACAGCCTGCTTGGGGAGACCCTCCTGCTAGCCCTGCGGCAGCAGGAGAGCATTGAGGTCGTCGGCGTGTCAACCGCTTGCCCGGACTCCTTGACCCTTTCGACCCTCGCCGCGCATATCGTGCTGCTCGACGCGATCGGCCGCTGCAGCGCCGCCAGCTCCATAGCGAGGGCGGTGAGCTCGCTGCGGCCGGACCTGAAGCTCGTAGCTGTGGGCGTAGCCGCCACTGACGACGCGGTCTTGGAGCTGATCGAGGCAGGGGTGAGCGCCTGGGTGCGGGAGACCGACGGGTTGGCCGAGCTCTTAGCGACGCTGCGTAAGGTCGCGCGACAGGAGACGGCGTGCTCGCCCGCTACGGCCACCCGGGCTTTCGCCCGGCTGGCGGAGTTCGTTCGCGGCACCGAGCTGGTCTCGACCCGGAGTGCGCCCCTGACGCCGCGCCAGCTCGAAGTCCTGCGCGCCCTAGCCGGGGGCCTCAGCAACAAAGAGATCTCCGGGCGTTGTGGGATCACCGTCTCAACGGTCAAGAACCACATCCACAGCATCATGCAGAAGCTCGAGGTGAAACGGCGGCGGGACGCCGTTCGGTGGGCCCATCGCACGGGCATCCTCCTGGCCGGCTAGCCCGGGCCGCGCGCCGCTTGGCCGGATGCCCCGTCCGCGCCTGGCCACGCCGGAATGGGGTTCGGCCGCGGCCGCGTGCCCAGGTTCGCGCACGATCCGGCAGAACTAGAGGGCCATCCGCGTGGGGTGGGCCAGGGGCGGACCACTGAGAGGGTAGCCGACTAGATCCTTTTTAGTGTGCCAGGATCTATTGACCGAAGCGATTCCTGAAGTTAGATTAGAGTGTAACGTACACGGAGTGCGGCTGCGATGGCCTCAGGTCTCGGCAGCCTGCAACTGCGAGTTAGCGGCAGCTTTGGGGTCGCACAGAGTGCGTGGGCAGGCGGCAGCCCTGTTCCCTCGGCTCGTCGAACGGGCGGCCATCCCCTGAAAGCTCAAGGGCGACTGACATGCGAAGTGTTCGTCCGGCTTGGTACGTCCTCGAGGGCGTGATCGTGACCACGCGAACGGAAAGGCGCTTGGTGCTGTCGATCTCGCTACTCCAGCGGTCCCTCGCGGTGGAGGTCAACGGCGACTCAGTCACGTGCGTCTGACCCAAGTGCACGGGCTTACGGTCCAGTGGGATGGACCGGCGCCTCGGCTCCGGACGCTCAGCGCTGGAACAGGCTCTTTTGGCCCGTGATCTCTTGTGGGGTCGCGATGCTGAAACGCTCTGAGAGAGAGACACATGGCCGGATGGGACACCATGCGCCGCAAGGGGCATTCGATTCGGGGTGGGGGTTGGGCTTTGGCGGCGGGCACGCGCGGCCCCGGAAGGAGCGCTCCCTCACGGAAGGCCACGATCTCAGTCAGTTGGGGCATGTACACCTGTATGCCGCGGGTGTCGAGCTGTTTCAGCAGGAGGACTATCTCCTGGAGCTGTATTACATCGAGAGCGGACTGCTGAAGCTGGTGCGCCTCGAGCCGGACGGGCGTGAGTTGATCCTCGGTCTCCGATTGAGCGGTTGTCTGGTGGGATCCTCCGCCGCCATTACGCGCCGGCCGAGCCCTGTCTCAGCCGTTACCGTGTGTCCCTGCCGGGTCCGGTGTATCTCCGCCCAGGAACTCCGAAGCGTCCTCCAGGGCGACCCCTTGTTTGCGTGGCAGCTCCAGGAGGTCCACTGCCGCGAGATTCTGGAGCAGATGGGCCAACTCACGCGGCTCCATATCCCGTCCCCCCGCGTTCGCCTCGAGTCTCTACTCCTGGACCTGATCCGGGCGCTGGGGCGCGCGGAGGCCGCGAGCAACATCCGTCTGCAATTGCCCTTGAAACACTGGGAGCTGGCCCGGCTGATCGCCATCACACCTGAGCACTTGAGCCGCCTTCTCGGCCAGATGGAGAAGGAGGGGATCGTCGGGCGGGATAAGGGTTGGTTGATCGTGCGGGAGCTCTCCGCACTGCGCGCGCTCTAGGACACCAAATAAGTGAAGATGCGGCGCGCCTCGCGGTGAAGCGGCCGTGGGCGGGCACTTGCAGACTCGTTGACGCAGATCAGGCACACGGTTGATAACAAGCTCGGGCGCCAGCCGTGGGACGCTTGGGTCACAGATTCTGCTGAGGAGGCCTCTTAACGTCAATCAAGATCGCTGCTGACGGATATCAATGACGCCGGCGCCGAACATGCAGATGATTCGCGTCGGTTCCACGACGTACTCCGGCAACACCTCGAACGGACCATCGTGGATGAGGCCGCCTTCCAGCCGGAGCTCGGGGAGATCATCGACGCGGCAAGTCAAGGGCGGTAGCCCGCGAGGGGCTGCAGGCGTTGTTCCCTCGTGTTCTTCCGCCCTGCTGAAACTCCCGTCGGCACCTTTCATGCTTTCGTCATGCCAAGCACGTGTTTCAGGACGCCTGAAGTGAGGACGGCCATGGGGCGCGACGATCAGGAGGACACGACGACCTACCGCGTCGTCGTCAATCACGAAGAGCAGTATTCGATCTGGCCGGCCGATCGGCAGCTGCCGAACGGCTGGACGGACGAGGGGCGGACAGGCACGAAAGCGGAGTGCCTCGCGCACATCCGCGAGGTATGGACCGACATGCGCCCGCTGAGCCTCCGCCGCGCCATGCGGCAGGCGACGGCGTCGCATTGACGGATGCAGGGCCATGGGTGCGGAGACGGAGCGGCGCGGCGTTGCGCTGGTGACCGGCGGCTCGCGCGGGATCGGCCGGGCTATCGCCGTTCAGCTCGCCCGCGACGGCCACGATGTCGCCTTCTGCTATCAGAGCAAGGGCGAAGCGGCCGCGCGCGTCGCGGACGAAATCCGTCAACTGGGCTGTGGCGCGTTTCATCGTCCTTGCGATGTGGCGAACAGCGACTGCGTCCATGCCTTCATTCAGGCCTGCGAGAAGGAATGCGGGGAGATCACGACGCTCGTGAACAACGCCGGGATCGTCCGCGACAATCCGCTCGTGCTCATGGATCCGCAGAGCTGGTCCGCCGTCATCGACACGAATCTGACCGGTACGTTCAACTTCTGCCGCCAGGTCGTGTTCGGGTTTCTCAAACACAAACGCGGAACAATCGTCAACATTTCGTCGGTCGCCGGCGTCTACGGCAACGCCCGGCAGACCAACTACTCCGCCTCCAAGGCGGGCATCATCGGCTTCTCGAAGGCGCTCGCCAAGGAGGTCGCACCGTACAACATCCGCGTCAACGTCGTCGCTCCCGGCTTCATCGTGACCGATATGACGTCGAAGCTCGATGCCAAGCTGCAGGAACAATCGCTCAACGCGATTCCGCTGCGGAGATTCGGCGCGGCGCAGGACGTTGCGGAGCTCGTCTCCTTCCTGGCCTCCGAGCGCGCCAGCTACATCACCGGGCAGGTTCTCCAGGTCGACGGCGGCATCTCGCTATGAGCGACGCGGGGACGTACGCGGCGCCGCTGGTCGCCGTCGATCAGGTCGTCGAGATCTCCGATCGAACCATTCGCACTATCAAAGCGATCGCCGCCAACGAGCCGTTCTTTCTCGGCCACTACCCGCACTTCGCGATCTTTCCGGGCGTCTTTGTTGTGGAAGCGGTGCACCAGGCCGCATGTCTGTTCGTCTCCGACGGATTGAAGCTGCCGCTGCATCCAAAGCTCGCCCGCATCGATTCAGTGCGGTTCATGTCTCCGCTGCGGCCCGGCGACGTGCTGCAGATCGATGCGACGTGCATGCACGATGTCGCGGCGGGCAGGCTGCAGGTCGCGGCGCAGTGCTGGCGGCGGGAGACGGCGCCGGTTGCCATCGCGCAGATCAAGCTGTGGTACGTCCTGGAGCACTGATTTGTCGCTGTTCAGCTACGCAGAGATCCAGCGCATGCTGCCGCATCGGTATCCAATGCTGATGGTCGACGCGGTGCTCGCGCTCGAGCCGGAGGCCTCGATCGTGGCGGTGAAATGCGTGACGGGCAACGAGCCCTGCTACGCGCGGCTGCCGGAAGCTCCGACGGAGCGGCAGCTGGCGTACCCGCGCTGCCTGATCGTCGAGTCGTTCAGCCAGGCGGGCGCGATTCTCTGGAAGCAGAGTGCGGGGCGGGGCGGGTCAGACGACGTGTTGATGTTCGGCGTCGCGCGGGATTGCGAGTTCGAGCACGACGTGTTTCCCGGCGACAGCATGCAGCATCGCGTGAGGCTGGAACGCGCACTGGGCGACAGCCTGTTTCTGAGCGGCGAGACGTGGGTCGGCGATCGTCGGATCGCCCGTTTCGGCTGGCTGGTGGCCGTCACCAGGCCTGCGTCGGCGATGGCCCGATAACGGATGGCAAAGCGAGTCGTCATCACGGGACTCGGCGTAGTGTCGCCGATCGGCACGACGCTCGAAGATTTCTGGCAGGCGCTGCTGTACGAGGACAGTTGGCCACGCGAGTATCCATATGCCCGCCCCAGCTACATGCCACACCGCCTCGCCTACTTGGTACGCGGTGAACCAGGCGCGGAGGCGATGCCGCAGAGCCGCGCCGTGCGTTTTGCCGTGCAGGCAGCTCGGGCGGCGCTGCAGGACGCCGGATTGCCGGGGAGTGAGGAGGCGGGCGCGATCGGTATCTGTCTCGGCACCGCGACCGGCAATCACGACCTCCTCGAAGCGCAGCGTGAACGCGGCGACCGCGTCGTTCCGCTCGACGCCTACCCGTTCAGCGTGACGGCGGCAGTGGCTCCGCGCCTGGGGCTCGGCGGCCCGGCGTTCACGATCAGCACGGTCTGCGCGGCCGGCTGCCATAGCGTGAGCATGGCTGCCGAGGCGATTCTCAGCGGACAGGCGGACGTGATGCTCGCCGGCGGCGCCGACACCGTCTCGCGAGTGACGCAGGCGTGCTTCAACCGCATGAACGCCGTGGACCCGCAGGTCTGCCGTCCCTTCGACGCCCATCGCGCAGGAGCGGTGTACGGTGAAGGGGCCGCGATGCTGATCCTCGAATCCGAGGAGCACGCACGCCGCCGCGGCCGGACACACAGCTATGCGCAGGTCAAAGGCGCCGGCTGGAGCTGTGACGCGCATCATCCCACCGCCCCGAACCCGGCGGGCGGCCAGATCGCGCTGGCCCTTCGCCGCGCGCTGGCGGCGGCCGAGCTGACGCCGCAGGACATCGACTGCATTGTGGCTCATGGTACCGGGACCGAACTCAATGACCTCGCGGAAAGCAGCGGCATGGAACAGGTCTTCGGCGCGGCCCTGGCGCGCGTGGCCGTCTGCGCCCCGAAGTCGAAGCTGGGGCACACGGCAGGCGCCGCCGGTGCCTTCTCGTGTCTCATCGCCGCGCTGATTCTCGATCGCGGTCTCGTGCCGCCCACCGCGAATCTCACGTCGATCGATCCGCGCTGCAAGCTGAACCTGCACACCGACTGGCCCGTCCCCGCGTCTGCCCGTCACGTCCTCGTGAACGCGTACGCATTTGGCGGGACGAACATCTCGGTGATCCTGGCCGCCGCCTGATTGGTGAAGAGCTCACCTGTGACAGTCCCGATCGCGATCACCGGCATCGGGCCAATCTGCTCGGAGGCATTCGGCATCGCGGAGCTGGTCGCCGTCGGCGCGACACCGGGATCGCAGGACGTGCGGCCGATGACGCACTTCAAACCCGAGCGCTTCCTCGGCAAGCGCGGATTCAAATTCCTGTCGTCCGGGACGCGCTATGCGCTCGCCGCCTCCCGCCTCGCGCTCGAGGACGCGGGTCTGTGGGAAAGCCCACACTACCCCGCCGAATCCCGAGGCGTCTTCATGGGCACCAACTTCGGCGTTCACGACGTCGTCGAAGCGATGGACGCCGTCGTGCTCTCGCAGGGTTCGGGAGCGCTCCTTGCGATTGAAACGCCGAACTTCTCCGTCAACATCCCGGCGAGCTATATCTCGCTCAAGTGCGGGTTCGAGGCCTTCAATGTCACGTTGACCGACATGCTCGTCGCCGGGTTGGAAGCGGTCATCTTCGGTGTGCAGAGCATTCACAGCGGCCGGGCACGGCTCGTGCTCGCCGGCGCGGCGGAAGGTCCGATTCCGGCGGACGCGGCGGCGCTTCTGGGCGGGGCGCCGTCGGAAGGCGCCGCCTGCATGCTGACGCTGGAAACCGTGGCTGCGGCGCAGGCGCGTGCAGCGCGGATTTACGCTCAGGTTGGCGCACACGCGCTCCGCTTCATTCCTCCTGATGCCGCCGGCACGGACCGCTCCTGGCGGCCGCACGAAGACCGTCTGCGACGGCAGCTCGACGCGCTGCTGATCGATCGCCCCGTATCGACGATCACGCTGGCGGCGCTCGACTCGACGCTCAGCCGCCGGGTCAACGAGAGCCTGCTCCGCTACGTCCAGGAGCGGCGCGCTGACGTGCATCCGCATCCATCGGCGGGGAGGCCTGCTGATGCGTGCGCGTCCCCATTGCTGTGGCTCGCGATCTCCATCGCGCAACGCGGCGACGGGTTGCTGCTCATTGCGAGTCCTCAGGGCCACGTTGCGCTCCTCTCGCTGGAGCCCGTCGGCAGTCCGAGGGGCGCAACGCACGTCGCACACCCGGAGCGTGCTTCCACCGCGCGCGCCGCGCTCGTTTGATCTGCGCTCGTGCCGGTCCTCGACGACGGGCCTGCGTCAGGCCTTGGCGCTCGCCATTGGCGTGCTCGGAAGGAGGATAGGACCATGGAACAGTTGAACGTCGCGTACGACATGGCGCGGATGGAGGAGATCCGCAACATCGTCGCCGAGGTGCTGGAGCTTGAGCCCGAGGAACTGACGGAAACGAGCCTGTTCAAGGAAGATCACGACGCCGACTCGCTGCGCGCGATCGAGATCCTCGCGCGCATCGAGAAGCTCTACAAGGTGGAAATTCCCCAGGCGGAGCTCGCGAGGATGACCCACCTGATCGCGGTGTACGACGTGGTCAGGACGTATGCGGGGTGGGACGCCGCCGATGCCTAAGCGCCGCGTCGTCATTACCGGAATCGGGGTCGTGTCGAGCATCGGCTGCGGCGTCGATGCGTTCGCCGACGCGCTGCGGGCCGGCCGCAGCGCGATCTCGCCGATTCGCAGCTTCGATACGACTGGGTTTCCCAACTTCATGGCGGGCGAAATCCACGATTTCGAGCCGACGCGCTGGCTCAAGCGGCTCGATCCGTCCACGTGCGGCCGGACGAGCCAGCTCGCCGCCGCAGCCGCGCGGATGGCGGTGGACGATGCGCGCCTCGATCCTGAGCTGTGGTCGGAATCCGTCGCGGGATCCTGCGTGGGCACGACGGCGGGCGAGTCGCAGGTGCTCGAGCGCCTGACCGCCGAGTGGCTGGAGCGGGGCCCCGCGGAGATGACGCCGGCGCTGGCGCGGCAGATCTCGGCGAGCCGGCTGCCGATTTCCGTCAACCGCGAGCTGGGGATCACCGGCGAAGCGATCACCGTCTCGACCGCGTGCTCGGCGGGGAATTACGCCATCGGGTTCGGATACGACCTGGTCCAGACCGGCGAGGCCGACTACATGGTATGCGGCGGCGCGGACGCCATCTCGCGGTGGGTGCACGCCGGGTTCTTCCGGCTCGGCGCCATCGCGCCGGCCATGTGCCAGCCGTTCGACAAGAACCGTCAAGGCATTCTCGCCGGCGAGGGCTCTGGCATGCTGGTGCTGGAGCCGCTCGAGGGCGCGCTCTCACGCAACGCGCGGATTTACGCGGAAGTCCTTGGCTACGGCCTCAATTGCGACGCGAACCACATGGTAGCGCCCGACGCGAACAGCATCGCGACGTGCATACGGCGCGCGCACGCGAACTCAGGGATTCGCCCCGAGCATGTCGAATACATCTGCGCGCACGGCACCGGTACGAAGACGAACGACGTGGTGGAGACGAACGCGATCCGCGAGGTCTTTGGCAGTCGCATGCCGGTGATGAGCTCGATCAAGTCGATGCTCGGCCACACGATGGGCGCGGCGAGCGCCCTGGGCGCGATCGCCTGCGCTCTGGCGATTTCGCGCGGGTTCATCCCGCCGACCATCAACTTCACGGAACCGGATCCCGAGTGTCCGGTCGATTGCGTGCCGAACGACGCTCGCGAAGCCGAACTGAACGTCATCCAGAACAACGGCTTCGCCTTTGGCGGCAACAACGCCATCACGATCCTGGGCAGGGACACATGGGTCAGCGAGAACCTGACGGGACGCGTCCACTAGCGATCACCGGATGCGGAGTCCTGTCGCCGATCGGCGTCGGCTTCGACGAGTTCACGTCGGGGTTCAGCGCCCGGCGCGAAGGCCGGACGTCGATCAGCGGGCTCTTCGACGAACCGATGCCTGGCGATACGGCGTGCATGATCCCGTCATTCAAGGCCAGCGCGTTCCTCGGCCGGAAGGGCACCGGCTCGTTCGATCGGATCACGTCGCTCGTCGTGGTGGCCTGCGGCCTCGCACTGAAGGACAGTCGGCTGGACGTGAGCGACGCCAACCGCGACCGCGTCGGCATCGCGATCGGCACGAGCACGGGGAGCGCGAAGAGCGCGAGCGACTACACGCGCGAGACGCTGGTGCAGGAGCGCCCGTACCTCGTCAACCCCCTGTTGTTTCCGAACACGATTCTCAACTGTCCCGCCGCGCAGGCGGCGATCTGGTACTCGCTGAAAGGGGTGAACGCGACGATTTCCGGCGGGCAACTGACCAGCCTGATGGCGCTGCGCTACGGCACGACCGTCATCCGCCAGGGCTACGCCGACGTGCTGCTGGTCGGCGCCGTCGAGGAGTTCACGCCGCACACAGCGTGGGGATTCCATCACGCCGGCCTGCTGCGGAACACCGACACGCTCGTCGGCGAAGGGTGCGTGGTGTTCGTCGTCGAGGAACCGGCGAACGCGATCGCGGCGGGCAGGCGGCCGCTCGCGCAGATTCTCGCCTGCGAGATGGCCGTCTACGGAGAGCTGGGGCACGACGCGGAAGTGCCGCGGGGGCTGGCCCGATGCATCCAGCGGGCGTTGCGGCGCGCGGGCGTAGCGCCCGGCGAGGTGTGGGCGGTCGCCGGCTGTTCCACGGGCGACCCAGTGCTCGACGAAGTGGAACAGGAAGGCCTCGCGCTGGCGCTCCACCACATGCCGCCCGAGCGCATCAACGTCAAGCAGCAGGTCGGCGAGTGCTACAGCGCTGCCGGCGCGTTTCAGTTGGCCGCGTTGCTGTCTGCGTTCCGCACGACGGCGAATGGCGCGGAGCGCTGCGGTCTGGTGACCTCGATCGGCCATACCGGCGCCGTCGGCTGTGCGCTCGTGAAGGAATGCGCGTGACGGACGTCGCCATCACCGGTGCGGATCTGATTTGCAGCGTCGGCGAAGGGGTGGACGCCTGTTTCGCCGCCCTCTGCCGTGGAACCAGCGGAAACAAAAGGCTGCAGAGTTTTCGAGCCAGTCGCTTTCGCCTGGCGCACGGCTACGAGATTGCCGATCGGCAGCCGCCCGGCTGCGACGTGCCGGGCCGGGCGACGGCGTGGCTCACCCGAAGTGTTGCCGGAGCGGCGCGGCACGCGCAGCTCGATCCTGCTGGTCAGCGCGTGCCGGTGCTGGTCGGTACGGGGTTGCGCGAGCTGCGTGGGGCGGAGCTCTGGTGGGGAAGGCAGTCCCGCTTCCACATCGCCGATCTGCACTTCGCGGGTGCGGTGCACCGCGCGATCGGCCAGATGGGACCGGTGATGACGGTGTCGAATGCCTGCTCCGCGTCGAGCTTCGCGCTCGGCCTCGGCGCGGATCTGCTCGAGCTCGGCGATGCCGACGCCGTCATCGTCGCCGGATGCGACTCGATCACGGAGAGCATGCTCGGCATGCTGGACCGCGTAAGCGTAGTGCCACCCGAGCGCGTGCAGCCGTTCGATCGCCATCGCAAAGGCGTGCTGCTCGGCGAGGGAGCGGCTGCGCTCGTCCTGGAGCGTGCGGATCGGTGCCGGGCACGCGGTGCCGTCCCCCTGGCGTATCTGCGCGGTGTTGGGATGAGCTGCGACGCGTTCCACGAGACTGCCCCGTCGCGGGAAGGCATCACCGAATCGATGGTCGACGCGCATCGCCGCGCACACGTGGCGCCGGCGGAGATCGATCTGCTGATGGCGCACGGCACAGGTACGGCGCTCAGCGATCCCGTGGAGGCGACGGTCATCAAGGACGTGTTCGGCGACGCCGCACGACGGGTGCTCATCACCGCGCTGAAATCGATGCTCGGCCACACGTCAGGAGCATCCGGGCTGATGAGCGTGATCGTGGCGATCGAGGCGATGCGACGCGGCATGGTGCCGCCGACGCTGGGCCTCACCGACTTCATAGACGAGGCTGCGGATCTCGACATCGTTACCGGCGAGGCGCGCCGCGCGGAGCTGCGGCTCGCGCAGATCAACGCGTTCGGGTTCGGCGGCGTGAATGCCGTCGCAGTGATCCAGAGAGCCGAGTCGTGACTCCGGACAACGCCGTCGCGATTACCGGGATTGGCGCGGAGCTTCCAGGCCTAGAACACCTGAGCGATCTGCTCTCCGGCGGCCCGCTGGCAGACGGCCGCGCCTTCGAGCCGGCGAAGAAATTGGGGCGCAGGGGGCTGCTCTATAAAGATGATGCGACCAAGCTGGCGCTCTGCGCCGTCCTGGACGCGCTGGGGCGCGCGGGGCTCCCGGCGCACGATCTTTACGCGGTCGCGCCGACCGGCGTCGCCGTCAGCTCCAACCTCGGAAACGTCGACACCATCTGCCGGATTATCGAGACGCTCTACGCCGGATCCACCGCGGATCTGAGCCCGATGGACGTGCCGAACGCGTCGAGCAACGTCATCGCGAGCAACATCGCGATCCGCTTCGGCTGCCGTTCGGTGACCCTGACGTTGTGCAACGGGGCGACCTCGGGAGTGGACGCGTTGTTCGTGGCCGCTAACGCGCTGAAGGCTCGCCGTGCGGAGCGCATGATCGTCGTCGGCGTCGAGCCGCAGAACGCCTTCGTGCAGCAGCTCGCCGCCGCGTCGCTGAGATTCAGCGACGGAAGAGGTCCTGAGGATCTTCCGCTCGGCCGTGGCGCCGCATGCGTCATTCTCGAGCCGCTCGCCGCGGCGCACCGGCGCAGCGCGACGATTTACGGCGTCATCGACGGCTATGCCTACGCGCCGGCGGCGAATGGAAGCGGCGTGCTCCCGCCCATACCTTCCACGCAGGCGTCGGCGCGTCCCAACCTGTGGTTCGCCCCCAATCAAAAGTGGCCCCGCATGCGCGCGCTGAGCGATTGCCTGCACAGGCTCTGGGCGGACGAGCCGACGACGTGCGATCTGAGTCACGCCTTCGGCGAGCTCTATGGCGCGCTCGGCGTGTTCCAGTGCGTGGCCGCCTGCGTGTGGCTACAGCAGCAGACGGACGGCAGGACCGATCGGTTGAACGTGCTCGCAACGGCAGGAGGGAGCTGGGGAGATGGAGTGGCGAGCCTCAGGATCGGGACCGCGGTGTAACCCATGGCCAGCGGCTCTGTTGCCTACGTGCAGCGGGTCGTCGACGGCCAGCGCCTGCGCGCGTATCGCCTGCACCAGGCCGCGCCGGACGCGCCGATCGTCGCGATGGTCCACGGCCTCGAGAGCAGTTGGGAAACCTGGTGCGCACTGCGCAGGGGCTGTCTGGAGCATTTCCGTCTCTTCGCGCTCGATCTCCCCTGGGCCGGCCAGGACGGCTACTACTGGTGTTATGCGCGTCCGGCACATGAGTGGCTGCAACTGACACTCGATCTGTTGCCCGCGCCGCCTGCGTTTGTCGTCGCACATTCATATGGCGTCAACGTGGTGCTGGAGTACTTGCAGCGCCACAGCATGCCGAACCTCGCCGGGCTCGTCCTGATGTCGACGTTCTACCGCCCGGACTTCGCCGAGAACGATTGGATGCTCTTCGAACGCTGCCTCAAGGGGTTCCGCGCGATCTTCGAGGAAGGCATCAGGCTGCGCCGCGGCAAGGAGCTCGACCCGGCGCTGGTGTCGTCGATGGTCGACAAGGTTCTGGATCACGTCGGACCTGCGGGCTTCACCGAGTGCTTCTCACACTTCCTCCGGTCGCCGACGCTCCGGCTGGATCGGATCCGTGTGCCGGCGCTCGTGATCGCCGGCGCGTGCGACCCCGGCGCGACGCCGGTCGGCAACGCCGCGCTCGCGGCGGCGCTGCCCACCGCGTCGTTCGTCCTCTTTCCCCGGAGCGGCCATTTTGCGATGCTCCAGCAGCCGGATCTGGTGGAACGAGCATTCCGCGACTTTCTGACGCAGCACCGGCCGGAACTGCTTCCGCCGGCGGTCGTTTCCGTCGACCGGTGGCGCTGATTTCGACACGCTTGCGAGAGAGAAGGGAGAGGACGTGGACACGCAATCAGAGACCGCGACGATGTATCGGGGCCGTCCGGGATTCGAGGGAGCGAACATCCACACGTGGATCGGCTTCAAGCACTTCATGTATCAGCTCGAGGAGGCGTCGCTGGATTACTGCCGCCAGCACGGGCTCAGCCCGCAGCATCTTTTTCAGCAATTCGGGCTCTGTCTCGAGACGGTCGAGGCCCGCGTGCGCCTGCTCGAGACGCTGCACATGGACGATCGCATTCAGGTTGAGGTGCGGCGCGCACCGTACGAACGATCGCGAGAACTCGGCCTCGCGGTAGAGATGTTCGTCGACCGGAACGGCGAACGCCGGAAGGCGCTCACCGGCCGCTTGCAACTGCTGCTGCGAACCGACGGCGCGGACCCGGGACGGCACACCGTGCCCGCGGAGCCGGCGACGCTGGTGCATCCCACCATCGACCGCCGCTCGAAACAGAGCGCACCGGAGATCGACCTGCTCTCATGCGTGAACGCCGCCGCCGCCGCACGGATGCTCCCGGACCTGCTGCGCACCGCGCATGGCAACTCGTTCGTGTGGCCGTGGCGCATCCCCTACTTCTATTGCCATTACACCGAGCGGCTGCATTACTCCGGATACGTGCGGCTGCTCGAGGAGGTCGTCGATCGGTTTCTCGCGGAGCGCGGCATCTCCATCGGGACGATGCTCAAACGCCACAACTGGATTCCGGTCGTGTCCGAGGCCCGGATCGAGATTCTGCGCGAGGCGCTGCTGGAAGAGACGATCTACACGGTCTTCACGCTCGAAGACATCATGAAGTCGATCGCCTACACCGCGCGCGTCGACTGGTACGTGTTCCGCGAGGGCGCGCTGATCCGCACGGCCACCGGCCGCATCACTCACGGCTACGTCGGGATCGAAGGTCGGTCCGGCGGGCAACTCGTCACCTTCGATGAAGCCACCATGGCCGCTCTTCGCCAGGTGCCGGCATGAGGACGCCGCAGCCCCGCTTCTATTTCGCGTTCCGCAGCCCGTACGCGTGGATGACCGCGCGCCTGCTCGAGGCACGCTTTCCCGCCGCGCACGAGCAGCTCGAATACGTCCCGTTCTGGGAGCCGGACGCCAGAACCCTCGAACTGCTGCGGGCCAGAGACGGCGACGTGATCTACACGGCGATGAGCAAAGCCAAGCATCTCTACATCCTTCAGGACGTGAAGCGGCTGGCCGCGAAGCTCGGATATGCGATGCGGTGGCCTGTCGACATCAATCCCTGGTGGGATCTCCCGCACCTCGCGTACCTCAGAGCACGCCGCCTGGGAAAAGGGCCCGCGTTCTTCTGGGCGACATACCGCGCGAGGTGGGAGCGCGGTGAGGAGATCTACAAACAGGAAACGGTCGAGCGCATTGCGCTCGAAGTCGGTCTGCGGCCGCCCGCCGTGCTGGCCGCGCCTGAAGATCCGGAGATCCGCGCGGAAGGGGCTGAAGCGCTGCTGCACGCACACCAGGACGGCGTCTTCGGTGTTCCCTTCTTCAGTATGGGCTTCGAGAAGTTCTGGGGCCTCGATCGCTTCGAGGATTTCGCCGCCCGGTTCGCGCCGCTCTACGGGGTGCCCGCACCCGTGCTCTCCGCAGTAGGGGCCTACGACACGGATTGCGCAGGAGGGTGCGGCTAACGCCGTCACATGACGATGCATCTTCTGGCTCTGTCGGCGCTCACCGCCGAGGCATTGATCGCAACCGCCCGGCGTCTGCATGACTACGTCCTCGAGCATCCGCAAGTCACGTTGGACGATCTCTGCGCCGCGATCGACGCGAGGCCGGAGCCAGGCCCATATCGCCTCGCGTTCGTGGCCGGCTCACGGGACGAGCTTCTCGATCGGCTGAGCGCCTTTGCTAAGAGCGACAAGCGGCGCCGTCAGTTGACGGGACACGTGTCCGACGCCGACCGGCCGCGTGTCGCCTTCCTGTGTACTGGGCAGGGCTCGCAGTACCCGGGGATGGCGCAGCAGCTGTATGCGACGCTTCCAGCCTTCAAAGATGCGCTGGATCGGTGCGCCGAGCTGCTGCGGCCGTACCTGCCGGAGTCGCTGCTTTCAGTGTTGTATACGCAGGCGGCGGAGCCGACGCGGCTGCACGAGACCGCATATACGCAGCCGGCGCTCTTTGCGATCGAATACGCGCTGGCAGCCGTGTGGCGTTCGTGGGGCGTGCAGCCGGACGCGGTGCTCGGGCACAGCGTCGGCGAGTACACGGCGGCGTGCCTCGCGCAGGTCTTCAGTCTGAAGGACGCACTCCATCTGATCGCCCTGCGAGGACGCCTCATGCAGGAGCGGCCGCCGAACGGCAGCATGGCTGTGGTGTTCGCGGATGGACCGCAGGTGAGACGGGCGATCGAGCCGTATCAGGACACCGTCTCGATCGCGGCGATCAACGGCCCGGGCAACACGGTCATTTCCGGTCTGCGCGATACCGTCACTACTCTGCTGGCGTTCTTTGCGTCGCAGAACATCAACACCTACCCGCTGCCGGTGTCCCATGCGTTTCATTCGCCCTTGATGGAGCCGATGCTCCAACCGTTCGAGCAGGTCGCCCGCCGCGTTCGCTTTCAGAGTCCGCGCATCCCACTCGTGTCGAACCTCACCGGAACGATCTTGCCGTCCGGACAAGTACCGGATGCGCAGTACTGGCGCCGGCACGTGCGCGCCCCCGTTCGGTTTGCCGACGGAATCCGGGCGCTGGGCGAAGAGGGTTACCACGTCTTCCTGGAGCTTGGACCCGATCCCGTTCTGATCGCGATGGGCAAGCGATGCCTGGCGGGCAAAGCGGCCGTGTGGCTGCCGTCGCTGGAGAAGGCGCAGGACAACTGGCGAACGATGCTGACGGCTCTGGCCACTCTATATGTAGAGGGCGCGCCAATTGAGTGGACCGGCGTCATTACCGGCAATCCGCGCGCCGTCATTCCGCCTCCCGATCTGATCGAACCTGTCTTCGCCTGATCCGGCCGCTCGGTCGTTCCACCGCACGCGCACGCCATTGGAGAACACGATGATTGAAGCACCAGTGCTTCCACTCACCGCTTCCGCGCGGCGCCAGCAGATCCTCGCCAGACTGCGAACGATCGCGGCCGCATTGCTCGACATAGACGCAGCGGATGTCGATGTCGACCGGAACTTTCTCGAGCTGGGCGCCGATTCGCTCACGCTGCTGGATGCCTCGCGCGCCATTCAAGACACCTTCGGCGTCACGCTGTCCATGCGTCTGCTGCTGGAAGAGATCTCAAACTTCTCGAACCTCGCGGCCTATATCGAACAGGCGCTTCCCGCGAGCGCCGAACCTGGCGGAGGCGTTCGTACAGCCGCGCCGGCCGAACAGCCCGCCGACGCTCCGAGCCCGGCACGCGAGCCCGAACCGCCGACCAATGCGTGTGTGGCGCCTGCCGCCGAGCAGCCGCAGGTACGAATCGAACAGTTGCCCGTGCCACCACCAGGGCCGCCGCTAGCGCTGCCACAGCAGCCCGCGCCCGTCATCGCAGCGCCTGCCCTCGTGAGCGTTGAATCGCCGCGGGTCGTCTACGCGTCGGCGCCGGGTGCAGCCGACGCGGCCGGCAGCACGGTGGTGGAACGCGTCATTGCCCAGCAGGTCCAGTTTCTGTCGCAGCAACTCGAGCAGCAGCGGCAGATTCTCGGGCATCAGTTGTCTCTCGTGACCGGCATTGCCGTCGGGGCCCCGAATCCGGTCGGTTCGGTACCGGCGCCGTGTGCTTCCGTCGCGCCGCAGCAGACGGAGCCGCCTCCGCGCCCGGCGGCGGCTGTCGCGGATGTTCCTGCACCCGTGCCGGCGACGCCTCCGGCGGCGGCGCCGCGCGCGCCGGTGCCGGTCGAAAACACAGGCGCCGAGCCCTTCATTCCCTACCGCCCGATCACGCCCGGCTCGATGGCTGGCATGAGCCCGCGCCAGCAGGCGCATCTTGAGGCGCTGACGGTGCGCTACGTCACGCGGACGGCGCGGTCGAAAGAGTACGCCGAGCGCTACCGCGTCGTCTTTGCCGAGAACAGAGCGTCGACCGGTTTTCAGATGGCGACCAAGGAGATGCTCTATCCGATCGTGGCCGAACGGTCGAAGGGTTCCCGCTTCTGGGATCTCGACGGCAACGAATACATTGATCTCGCGATGGGATTTGGCGTGTTTCTCTTCGGCCACTCACCGGAGTTCATCCAGCAGGCGCTGGCCCGCCAGCTCGAGAAAGGCTTTCAGATAGGACCGCAATCGCAGCTCGCCGGGAGCGTGGCCGAGCGTATCTGCGCGCTGACCCGCATGGAGCGCGTCGCGTTCTGCAACACCGGCACCGAGGCCGTGATGGTCGCGCTGCGCCTGGCGCGCACGGCGACCGGCCGGTCGAAGATCGCGATGTTCAGCGGCGCATTCCACGGAAGCAACGATGTGACGCTGATGCGATCGCGCAAGGCCAACGGCGATGACCGCGCGGTCCCGATCGCACCCGGAATTCCACGCAGCGTGGCAGACGACGTGCTGGTGGTCGATTACGACAAGTCCCAGTCGCTGGACGTCATCCGCGCGCACGGCCCCGAGCTCGCCGCGGTCCTCGTCGAGCCGGTGCAGAGCCGGCGGCCCGAGCTGCAGCCGGCGGAGTTCCTCCGCAATCTAAGGCGGATCGCCACCGACACCGGGACGGCGCTGATCTTCGACGAGATCATCACCGGCTTCCGTGCGCACCCTCGCGGCGTCCAGGGTCTGTTCGGCGTGCAGGCGGATCTCGCGCTGTACGGCAAGGTCCTTGCCGGCGGGCTCCCGCTTGGCATCGTCGCCGGTTCGGCGCGGTTCATGAACTGCTACGACGGTGGCCCATGGCACTACGGCGACACGTCGTATCCGCGCGCGCTGACGAGCTTTTTTGCCGGGACGTTCAGCAAGCACCCGCTCACGATGGCGACCGTTTCGGCCGTACTCGACGAATTGGAGCACGAGGGGCCGGCGCTGCAGGAGCGATTGACGCGGAAAACTGCGTACCTCGCCGAGACGCTCAATCAGTTCTTCGTCGCGGAGGAGCTGCCGATTCGGGTGAACCACTTCAGCTCGTTGTTTCGCTTCTCGTTCAACGGGAACCTCGACCTGTTCTTCTCCCACCTCGTGGAGAAAGGCATCTATACCTGGGAAGGGCGGAACTGCTTCCTCTCGACGGCCCACACGGACGACGACCTCGAGCGCATCATCTGCGCGGTGAAAGAATCGGCGCTGGAGCTGAGAGCGGCGGGTTTCTTGCCTGCCGCGACGCCGCGGGCGGCGCCGGTGACGGTCAGCCGCGTCGCGGCGGCATCTGAGCAAATGTCGGCGACGGCGTCGGCGCCGGCGGCGACGGTGTCGCGGCGGCCGGACACGAAGAGCGTGGCGTTCAGCCTCTACTACTTCGGTGAGTACCCTGCGGAGTTCTACGACGGCAAGTACGACCTGTTATTCGAAGGCGCGCGGTTCGCCGACGCGCACGGGTTCGACGCGGTGTGGTTCCCGGAGCGCCACTTCCACGAATTCGGCGGCCTGTCCCCAAACCCGTCCATCCTCGCTGCGGCGCTCGCGCGCGAAACCTCGCGCATTCACCTGCGCGCCGGCAGCGTCGTGCTGCCGTTCCACAACCCGATCCGGATGGCGGAAGAATGGTCGATGGTCGACAACCTGTCGAAAGGTCGCGTGGGGGTGTCGATGGCGTCCGGGTGGCACTGGCAGGATTTCGTGTTTGCGCCGGATGCGTACGGCAAGCACCGCGAGCTCATGTTCCAGCAGATCGAGACGGTGCAGCGGCTGTGGCGGGGTGAAGTGCTCGAAGCTCCCGGCGGGGGCGGCCGTCCTGCGAAAGTGAAGCTCGTTCCGATGCCGATGCAGAGGGAGCTGCCCCTCTGGATCACGATCGTCAGCAACCCTGACACGTATGCACGCGCAGGGGCGATCGGCGCAGGAATCCTGACGAACCTGATGGAGCAGACGAGCGACGACCTGGCCCGCAATCTCGAGATCTACCGCGGGGCCCGGCAGCAGCACGGGTTCGATCCGGAAACCGGCACCGTGACGCTGTTGATGCACACCTACATGGGCGACGACCTCGAAGCGGTCAGGCGGAAGGCGGAAGCGCCGTTCTGCGCATACCTCAAGTGCTTCCTCGGGATCGCGCGAAGCTGGATCAAGGGCCAGGGTCTCGCAGTCAATCTGGAGGGCCTGTCCGAAGCCGACCTTGATTACCTGCTGTCGACCTCCTACAAGCAGTACGTGCACTCAACGGCTCTCATCGGGACGCCGAGCACGTGCGCGCCAATCGTCGATCGGCTCGCGTCCATCGGTGTGACGGAGATTGCGTGTTTCGTCGATTTCGGCGTCGACCACGAGTCGTCGGTGCAAAGCTTCAAGCACGTGTACGCGCTCAAACAGATGTTCGATCAGCGTGCCCGGCTCGAGGCGGCGGTCCCGTCCGCGTTGCGCGCCCCCGCTGCGATCACCGTTCGCGACGATCCGGCGCCGGCCGCGAATTCGAATCCCGCGCCACCCGCGCCCGCCGCTGAGCGCGACGCCGCGGAGGTGAAGCCGATTCGCACGTTTCCGCTGACCGAAGGCCAGCAGGGATTCTGGCTTTTTTCGCAGTTGAGCACCGAGGCGAACAGCGCGTCGACCGAGTCGATGGTGCTCCGCCTGAAGGGGCCGTTCCAGTTCGAGGCGATGCGGTCCGCGATGCAGCAGGTCGTCGATCGCCACGAGGCGCTGCGGACGACGATCGACGCCGGAGGGGAGCGCCAGTACGTCTGGCCAACTCGTCCGATCGACGTCGCCGTGCTCGACTTTTCGGATCGCCCCGCAGCCGACTGCGAAGCCGCCGTCTTTCAGTGGCTGACCGAGCAGAAGGAACCGGCATTCGACCTCGTGCGGGGGCCGCTCTGGCGCTGCTACGTTCTGAACATCGACGACGAAGACCACGTGCTGGTGCTGACGATTCATCACCTTGTGGTAGACGGCTGGTCGTTCACCGTGATCGGTCAGGAGCTGGCGGTGCTCTATCCCGCCGCCTGCCGCGGCGAGCGCGTCGACCTGCCCGCGGCGATGCAATACCACGAGTACGTGGAGTGGGAGGAACGTGAGCGCACGACGCCCGCGAGAGCGGCAAGCGAAGCGTACTGGAAGCACCAATACGCCGACGGCGTTCCGGTCGTCGATCTCCCGTCCGACCGCCCGCGCCCCGGCGTGGCGACCTATCGCGGCGCGCGCGAGCATCGACGAGTGGACGACGATCTGTACGCGGCATTGAAGACGGTCGGCAATCGGTACGGCAGCACGCTGTTCATGACGATGTTCGCCGCCTTCACGGTCTTTCTGAAGCGCGTCACCGGCCAGGCCGATCTGGTCGTCGGCTCCCCTTCGGTCCGGCGATCGCTCCCGGGCAGCGAGGGGATCGTCGGCTTCACGCTCAACAACCTCGCCATCCGGATCAAGCTCCAGGACGATCTGACGTTTCCGGAGCACCTCGCCCGCGTGAAGAAGGTGCTGTTCGACAGCTACGAGCACGGGGACTGCCCGATCACCGTCACGAGCAGAAACCTGAATCTCGGACGTGATCCCAGCCGTCCCGTGTTCTCCACCGTCCAGTTCAACCTGAACCCCCGCATCTCGATCCGGAAGATGGGGGACCTCAGCGTGGACCTGGTGCCGCGCCCCCTCAGCTTCACGCCGTTCGATCTGTTTCTCGACGCCATGGAGATCAACGGCGAGTTGCGACTGGACTTCCTCTACAACACGGGCCTGCTCGATCCGGCGACCATGCAGCGTTGGATGGACAACCTGATCGTGCTGCTGCGGTCGATCGCGCAAGCTCCTGAACGGCCCGTCTCGTCGCTCGAACTGCTCAGCGCGCGCGAGCGCCAGCTCCTCGACGAGTGGAGCCGGACCGAGTCCGCGTCCCCGCGCCACTGCTGCGTACACGAGCTCGTCGAAGAGCAGGCGGAACGCACGCCGGACGACGTCGCCGTGACGGTTGGATCGCACCGCCTGACCTACCGAGAGCTGAATCGGCGCGCGAACCAGGTGGCCCATCGTGTTCGAGAGCTGGGCGCGGGTCCGGATGCGCTCGTAGGCATCTGCCTCGATCGTTCACCGGATCTGATCGCAGCGGTTCTCGGCGTGCTGAAGGCCGGCGCCGCATACCTGCCGCTCGATCCGGAGTATCCGGCCGAGCGTCTCGCGTTCATGGTGCAGGACGCCGGCGCTCGCGTGCTGTTGACCGGCAGCCTCCTGCAGGAACGGCTGCCTGTTCATGGTGCGACCGTGGTCTGCCTCGATGACGATCTCGCCCTCGACGCGACGAGCGCCGAGACTCCGCCGCGAGCTAATGCTCCGCAGGACCTCGCTTACGTTCTCTACACCTCCGGATCGACGGGCAAGCCGAAAGGCGTGGAGATCTGCCACCAGGCGGTCGTCAACGTCCTGATGTCGATGCTGCGGCGGCCGGGCCTCACTCGCGAGGATCGCCTGCTTGCCGTGACCTCCCTCTCGTTCGACATCAGCGTCGTCGAGATGCTCCTGCCGCTGATTACGGGCGCCGAAGTGGTGATGGTCGGCCGTGAGGTGGCGGCCGATGGGATCGCGCTGCTGAACGCCCTCGTGGAATCACGCGCGACGGTGATGCAGGCGACGCCCGCGACCTGGCGCCTGCTCCTGGAAGCCGGATGGAAACCCGATTGGCGCGGACGCGACCGATTCACCGTGATCACGGGCGGCGAAGCGCTCTCGCGCGAGCTGGCGGACCGACTGCTCGAACGCGCATCCACCGTTTGGAACGGCTACGGACCGACGGAGACCACGATCTATTCAACGGGCGAGGCGATCGACGCGGTCGCGGGGCGGGTCGCGATCGGACGGCCGATCGACAACACGCGCGTGTACGTTGTAGATCACCTGCTGCAGCCGGTGCCGATCGGCGTACCGGGCGAGCTGCTCATCGGCGGCACGGGGCTGGCGCGCGGCTACCTGGCGCGGCCCGAGCTCACGGCCGAGCGGTTCATCCCGGATCCTTTCGGCGGCGAAACGGGCGCACGTTTGTACAGGACCGGCGACCTCGTCCGGTTCCGCGCTGACGGCCGGACCGAATTCCTGAACCGCATCGATCAGCAGGTGAAGATTCGCGGCCTCCGCGTGGAGCTCGGCGAAATAGAGGCCGTGCTCACCGGTCATCCCGCGGTGCGCGAAGCGGTGGTCGTGCCACGGGACTACGGGCCGAATGACAAGCAACTGGACGCCTACCTGGTCGCGCAGCCCGGCCGCGCCGCTCCGAGCGAGGAGCTGCGCGCCTTTGCGAAGCGCTCGCTCCCCGATTACATGGTCCCGTCGACGTACGTGTTTCTCGATCGACTGCCGCTGACGCCAAACGGCAAGGTCGATCGCCGCGCGCTGCCGGACGTGCGCGGCGATCGGGGAGAGCAGCCGCGGCCGTTCGTGGCGCCCGCGACGCCGATGGAACAGGTCATCGCGACGATGTTCTCCGACGTGCTCGGCATCAAGAGCATCGGAATCCACGAGAACTTCTTCGATCTTGGCGGGCACTCCTTGCAGGGCACGCAGGTGATCGCGCGCGTGCGGGAGCTGTTTGCCGTCGATGTCTCGCTGACGAGCCTGTTCGAGGCTCCGACGATTGCGACGCTGGCCGCCCTTGTCGGCGAACGGCAGCGGGAGACGCGTCAGGCGGGCGAGGTGCAGCCGGGGCCTCAGCCGTCCATTCCGGCGCGCGTACCAGGCGAACCGCCGCCCCTGTCGTACGCGCAGCAGCGGCTATGGTTTCTGAATCAACTCGAGCCGACGAGCCCGGCCTACCACCTGGCGAACGCGTTACGGCTCGAAGGGCCGCTGAACGTCGACGCGCTGGAACGAAGCCTCCGCGAGATCGTCGGGCGTCATGAGAGCCTGCGCACACGGTTCGTATCGCACGAAGGGCAGCCGGCTCAGATCGTCAGCCGCGATTCACCGATCGCGCTCGCGCGACGTGACTTGCGGCACCTCCGCGACGCGGAACAGAACGCCGCGGTGCAAGAGCTCGCTGCAGAGGAAACACGACGTCCATTTGACCTGGTACAGGGACCGTTGCTCAGGACGGCGCTGCTGCAGCTTGACGAGCAGGTGCACGTGCTGACGCTTACCGTCCACCACATCGTCTCCGACGGGTGGAGCGTCAGCGTGTTCGCGCGCGAGCTCGCGGCACTCTATGACTCGTTCTCGACGGGTGCGCCCTCACGGCTGCCGCCACTGCCCATCCAGTACGCGGACTACGCGCGCTGGCAGCGGGAATGGCTGCAGGGAGAAGTCCTGACGACGCAGTTGGACTATTGGAAGCGGCAACTGGCGGGAAGCCCTGCCGTGCTCGAACTTCCGACGGATCGGCCGCGCCCCGGGGTGAAGCAGTACCGCGGCGCGTATCATCCGTTTGCCGTGCCGCGGGATCTCGCGGACCGGCTGCACGCCATAGGCCGGCAGGCAGACGCGACGCCGTTCATGGTGCTGCTCGCCGCGTTTCAGACGCTGCTCTACCGCCATACCGGCCAGGACGACATCGCGGTGGGCTCTCCTATCGCCAACCGTGGCCGCACCGAAACCGAGAACCTCATCGGGTTGTTCATCAACACGCTCGTGCTGAGGACGCACTTGGACGGCAACCCGACGTTCCGGGAGCTGCTCGGGCGCGTTCGGCAGACGGCGCTCGACGCGTACTTGCGCCAGGACGTGCCGTTCGAGCTGGTCGTGGATGCCATCCAGCCGGAGCGCTCACTCAGCCACTCGCCCCTGTTCCAGGTGATGTTCGTCCTTCAGAACAACCCGCCGGCGGCGATGAAGCTGAGCGGCCTCACGATCAGCCAGGTCGACATCGAGCGGGTGACCTCCAAGTTCGATTTGACGCTGTCGATGGAAGAGGGACCTGGAGGCTTCACTGCCGGTTTTCAGTACGACACGGATCTCTTCGACGCCGCCACGATCGGCCGGATGGCGGATCGGTTCGTCACGCTTCTGAGGTCGCTCGCTGCAAATCCCGATCAGCGCATTGCGACCCTCCCCATCGTCAACGATCGCGAGCTGGACCTGATATCGGAGTGGAACGACACCGGTGTCAAATACCCGCCGGCGCTCGTACACGAGCTGTTCGAGGCCCAGGTCGAGCGCTCGCCCCACGCGATTGCCATCGTGCACGGTGACGGGCAGCTCGAATACGAGGAGCTGAACCGGCGCGCGAATCAGCTCGCCCACCATCTGCGATCGCTGGGCGTCGGACCCGAGACCGCGGTCGGCCTCTATGTGGAACGCTCGCTCGAGACGATCGTGGGCATTCTCGGCACGCTCAAGGCGGGCGGCGCGTACGTGCCGATCGATCCAACGTCCCCGCCGGCCCGCGTGGCGTTCATGCTGGAAGATGCGCGCATTGGAGTGCTGCTGGCGCACCGGAAACTTGCCGCCGATCTGCCCGCGCGTTCGGTCAAGATCCTGTTCCTCGACGGCGAACCGGATTTCTACACCGGCGGCCAGGACACAAACCCGGCGGTCGCGATCGATCCCTCGAACCTTGCGTACCTGATCTACACGTCAGGCTCCACGGGGCGGCCGAAAGCGGTCGCCGTCGAACATCGGCAACTGACGAACTACGTTCGCGGCGTGACGGAGCGCCTGGGCCTTCCCGCCGACGGCAGCTACGCGACCGTGTCGACCTTCGCGGCCGACCTCGGGCACACCATGGTGTTTCCGGGGCTCGCGAACGGAGCAACGCTCCATGTGATCCCGGCGGACACGGCCGGGGATCCCGCCGCTTTTGCCGCGCACGTCCGCAGCCATCACATCGACTGCCTGAAGATCGTCCCGACGCATATGGCGATGCTGTTGAGCGGCGCGCCATCCGCAGGGATCCTGCCGCTGCGGAAACTCGTGCTCGGCGGCGAAGAGTCGCAGACGGCCTGGGTCGAAGAGCTGCTGCCGTGCGCGGATGCATGCGAGATCTTCAACCATTACGGTCCGACCGAGACGACCGTCGGCGTGCTCACGTATGCGGTTGAGCGTGGACGCATGCCGCGCACCGAGACGCTGCCGCTCGGACGGCCGCTGCCCAACACACAGGTCTACATCCTCGATCCACGGCTCGAGCCGGCGCCCCTTGGCGTTCCTGGCGAGATCTACATCGGCGGCGCCGGCGTCGCACGCGGATACCTGGACCGGCCGGATCTCACCGCCGAACGGTTCCTCCCCAATCCATTCTCCGGCGCGGCGGGTGACCGGCTGTATCGCACCGGCGATCGAGGCCGCTTTCTCGCCGACGGTTCGGTGGAGTTCCTGGGCCGCACCGATCAGCAGGTCAAGCTCCGTGGCTACCGTGTAGAGCTGGCAGAAATCGAGGCTATCCTCTTGGCTCATCCGTCGGTTGAACAGGCCGTCGTCCAGGCGTGGTATGCGCAGGATTCCGGCCGCGCGACACGACTCGCGGCGTATATCGTCCCCGCCGCGGGCGCGCCGCCGTCCGTCGACCTCCTGCGGCAGTTCCTCAAGGACAAGCTTCCGGACTACATGGTGCCCGGCTCCTTCGTGTTCCTTGACGCGCTGCCGTTGACGCCGAACGGCAAGCTCGATCGCCGCGCGCTCCCCGAACCCGATCGCGATCGCCCGCGGGTCGAAGAGACGTTCGTGCCGCCGGGCAGCCCGCTCGAGCACGTGCTGGCTGGAATCTGGGCGGAGGTGCTGGAAGTCGACGCCGTCGGCATCCACGACAATTTCTTCGAGCTTGGCGGCCATTCGCTCATGGCCACGCAGGTGATGGCGCGCGTGTTCAAGGTATTTGAGGTCGAGGTACCGCTCCGGCGGCTGTTCGAGACGCCCACGATCGCCGGCCTGCGCGATGCGCTCCTGCAGCTCCCTGGCGAGACCGAGCAGATCCTCGAGACCGCGCAGTTGCTCCTGAAGCTCGGGGACGTGCCGGACGACGAGCTCGAGTCGCAGCTCGCCGAGAAGCTCGCCGGAGCGTAAGCGACGGAGACGAAGATGAGCGCTGGCGCGAAGACCCATCTGCTGACACCCAAGCGGCTGGCGCTGCTCGATGCGCTCAGGAAGGACGATGCCGCGCGGAAGCGGCCGCAGCATCCGCCATCCATCGTGCCCGGGCCGCGCGCCCGGGACCTGCCGCTGTCCTTCGCAGAGCTCCGCTTGTGGTTCCTCTATCAACTGGAACCGCAGAGTCCGGTCTACAACGTCTCGGGCAACATCTGGTTCTCCGGGCAGCTCGACATCGAGGCGCTGAAGCGCAGCGCGAACGAGATGGCGCGGCGGCACGAAACCCTGCGGACGACGTTCGTTGAAATCGACGGGGTCGCGAAGAAGGTGATCGCGCCCGAATGGAAGGTCGACCTGCCCGTTCTCGATCTCCGTCATCTGCACGACGACACCGTCGCGGCCGAAGTCCATCGTCTCGCGACCGAGGAGGTGCTCAAGCCGTTCGACCTCGCGCGCGGTCCCCTGCTCCGCATCACCTGGGTGCGGGTGCGCGACGAAGAGAACCTGATTCTATTTACGAAGCACCACATCATCTCGGATGGATGGTCCGTGGGTGGGTTCCTTCACGAGATGGCGACGCTCTACGAGGCGTTCTCGACGGGCAAGCCGTCACCCCTCCCGGAGCTCACCATCCAACATTCCGACTTCGCCGATTGGCAGCGGAACTGGCTGCAGGGGGCAGTGCTCGAGGAGCATCTCGCGTTCTGGCGTAAACAGCTCGAAGGCGCGCCCGCCTTGCTCGACCTGCCGGGTGATCGTCCGCGGCCGGCCGTCCGGTCGTACCGCGGCGGCTGGAAGAGGTATTGCCTGCCGCTGGAACTGAGCAATGCAATCAAGGCATTCAGCCGTCAGGAAGAGGTCACCCTGTTCATGACGCTGCTGGCCGGCTTTTACGCGCTGCTCCATCGCTACAGCGGCCAGACCGACATCGTCGTGGGAACACCGATGTCGAACCGCAGGAGGGTTGAAACCGAGCCGCTGCTCGGCCTGATCTTCAACACGCTGGCGCTGCGCGTAAGCCTCGCAGGCGATCCGTCGTTCCGCGACCTGGTTCACCGCGTGCGTGAAGTTGCCGTAAACGACTACGCGCACCAGGATTTGCCATTCGAGCAGCTCGTCGAGGCACTGAAACCAGAGCGGTCGCTCAGCCACTCGCCGATCTTTCAGGTGATGTTCGTGCTGCAGAACAGCCCGATGCCGGAGTTCAAGCTGCCGAACGTCACCATGAGAAAGTACGACTTCCATCCGCAGACCGCGAAGTTCGAGCTGACGTGGACGGTCGACGAGAAGGACCCGTTCGTCTACCAGAAAGAGCAGCAGTTGACGGGCTCCGTCGAGTACAGCACGGACCTGTTCGACCCGAGCACCATCGATCGGATGGTGGACCAGTATGAGACGCTCATGGCCGCGGCGGTCGCAGGCCCGGACGTGCGGATCTCGCATCTGGCGCTGCTCCCGTCGGAGGAGCGCGAACTGCTCCTGCATGCGTGGAACGCCACCGATCGGGCGTATCCGGGCGGCGCTTGTCTGAGCGATCTCTTTCGGACCCAGCTTGAACGAGATCCGCAGGCCGTCGCGCTGTGGTACGACGACGAGACGCTCACGTTCCGCGACCTTCATACGCGCGCCAATCAGCTCGCCCATTACCTTCAGCGGCGCGGAATCGGGCCCGATTCCGTCGTCGCTGTCTGTCTCGATCGCACTCCTGAGTTGATTGCGGCGATGCTGGCGGTCTTGCAGGCTGGTGGCGCCTACCTGCCGCTCGATCCTGCGTATCCCCCCGAGCGGCTCGCGTTCATGCTCGCGGATTCGGAGGCGGCGCTGCTCATCACCAGAACCTCGCTGCTCGATCGAATTCCACAGCACGCCGCACAGACGGTCTGCCTCGACGCCGAATCAGGTCACGTCGCAGACCTTCCTGCCGGGCCGCCGCCGAGCGCCGCGAGACCGGACAATCTCGCGTATTTGATCTACACGTCCGGTTCAACCGGCCGGCCGAAGGGCGTGGCCATCACGCACCGCAACGCGGCAAACATGCTGGCCTGGGCGCGCGACGCGTTCCCGCAGGAAGATCGTATGGGCGTGCTCGCCGCCACATCCGTGTGCTTCGATCTGTCGATCTTCGAACTGTTCCTGCCCCTCGCGTACGGCGGCACGGTCGTCCTCGCGCGCAACGTCCTCGATCTCCCGCGTCTGCCCGCGGCGCGCGCGGTCACCCTCGTCAATACGGTGCCGTCCGCGATGACGGAGCTCCTCCGGCAAGAGGCGCTGCCGCCGAACGTGCGCTGCGTCAACCTCGCCGGCGAGGGTCTCCCCGCCGAGCTCGTTCAACAGCTTCGGGCGCGTCACCCAGGTGTGACGATCGTCAATCTATACGGCCCGAGCGAGACGACGACGTACTCGACGGCAGCCGCGGTCGACCCCGCTTCCACGGCCGCGCCTCCGATCGGCCGGCCGGTCGCAAACACGCAGATTTATGTCCTCGATCGCCGGGGGCAGCCGGCGCCGATCGGTGTTCCGGGCGAGTTGTACATCGGCGGCGCGGGCGTGGCGCGCGGCTATCTCGCCCGCCCGGAGCTCACGGCGGAGCGGTTCGTGCCCGATCCATTCGGCAGCGAACCCGGCGCGCGGCTGTACCGGACCGGTGACCGCGCACGGTGGCGCGCGGACGGCCAGCTCGACTACCTCGGCCGCAACGATCACCAGGTGAAGCTGCGCGGCTTTCGGATCGAGCTTGGCGAGATCGAGCACGTTCTCGGCCAGCATCCGGGCGTGCGTGAAGCGGTGGCGACGACGCGAGTGGAAGCGGTGGATGACGTGCGGCTGGTGGCGTATGTGGTACCGGGGGACGGCGCGGGCGCGGAGGTCGAGGATCTTCGCACGTTCCTGAAAGATCGCCTGCCGGACTACATGGTGCCGAACATCATCGTGCCGCTCGAGGCGGTGCCGCGGACGCCGAACGGCAAGGTGGATCGCAGCGCGCTGCCCGACCCGCTCGGGAGGAGCGGTGCTACTCCCGCCAGTGCGCCGCCACGCACGGCTTCGGAGCGCCTGCTTGCCGGGATCTGGCAGTCAGTGCTGCGCGTCGAGCAGGTCAGCGTGGACGACAGTTTCTTCGCGCTCGGCGGGCACTCGCTGCTCGCGATGCGTGTCGTTGCGCGGGTTCGTCAGGAGGCGCGCGTGGAGCTTCCGGTGCGCGCGATATTCGAGGCGCCGAGGCTGGCGGAGCTGGCGCAGGTGCTGGATTCGTTGCAGGCGCGCGCGTCGGCACCACACCGTCCACCCATTCGCGCAGGCCAACGCCGCGCGGCGGCGCCGCTGTCGTTCACCCAGCAGCGGTTGTGGTTCCTGAACCAGCTCGAGCACTCGAGTACCGCCTACACAATACCCACCGCGTTGCGGTTGACTGGTCCGTTGAACACGCACGCGTTGCGCGGCGCCGTCCAGTCAGTCATGGACCGGCACGAAGCCTTACGGACGACCTTCAGCCTCGAAGGTCGCGAGCCGATGCAGCAGATCCACGCGCCAATGCCGCTGGCCATCCCGATCATGAATCTTCGCGGCCTCGCCAAAGACGAGCAGGAGGCGGAGGTCCTCCGCCATGCGCAGGCGGCGCTGCGTAAGCCGTTCGACCTCGCACACGGACCGCTCCTGCGCGCCACGCTGCTCGCACTCGACGATCGCGATCACGTGCTGCTGGTCATGATGCATCACGCGATCTCCGACGGCTGGTCGATCGGCATCTTCCTGCGTGACCTGATCGCGTCGTACGAAGCGCTGGCGACGGGTCAGGCTGCGGGGCTTCCGCCCTTGCCGATCCAGTACGCGGACTTTGCGATCTGGCAGCGGCAGTGGATACAGGGACCCGCGCTCGAGATGCAGCTCGAATACTGGCGGCGGCAGCTTGCCGGAGCGCCGACCGTCCTGAACCTCCCGACCGACCGCCCACGCCCCGCAGTCGAGCGGCATCGGGGCGCGCGTTGTAGCTTCCCGGTCTCGCGTGAGCTCCGCGACGCGGTCGCTGATCTCAGCCGCCGGCACGGTGTGACGTTGTTCATGACGTTGTTGTCTGCGTGGCAGGCGCTGTTGTCGCGCTACAGCGGCGACACGGATGTCAGCGTCGGATCGCCGATCGCAGGCCGCACCGCGGGGAAGACCGAAGAGCTCATCGGCTGTTTCGTCAACACCCTGGTGCTGCGAACAGATCTCTCGGGTAATCCGTCGTTCGTCGAGCTGCTCCAACGCGTGCGCCAGCTAACGCTCGACGCATACAGTCACCAGGATGTGCCGTTCGGGCATCTCGTCGAGGTGCTGCAGCCCGAACGGTCCTTGAGCCATTCGCCGCTCTTCCAGGTGATGTTTATCCTGCAGAACCTGCCCGTGGCGGATCTGAAAGCGTCAGCGCTGCGCATCGATCCCATCGACCTTCCGGCCGAAACCAGCAAGTTCGACCTGACGCTGGCGCTGATGGAAGCCGCTGAGGGCCTTCGCGGCACACTGGAGTACAATGTCGACCTCTTCGACCGGACCACCGTCGAGCGCATGACGGAGGACTATCGACAAGTCCTCGAAGCGATCGTGTCGACCCCCGAGGTGTCGCTCAACGCATTACCGATCGATGTCCCCGTCCACCCGATCGCAGGGGTGATGCAAGAGGCCGCAGCGCCGTCGCGCGAGCGGACACGGCAGCAACCGAGGACCTCCACGGAGCGACGGCTGGCGGAGCTATGGACTGACTTGCTGCGCGTCGACGAACTTGGGGTCTATGACGACTTCTTCGCGCTTGGCGGACACTCACTGCTCGCGGTGCAGCTGCTCGTGCGGATCCGTGAAACGTTCAACGCCACGCTGGATCTACGGCAGGTGTTCGAGGCGCCCACGGTTGCGGAACTGAGCGCGCTCATCGAGAACGCCGGCCTGCGCGTCGCCACGTCACCTGCGGTGACGCACCGGGCCGCGTGGTCGCCGTTGATCGCGCTGAACGCCGGCGCGCCGGATGCCGCGTGCTTCTGCATCCATCCTGGCGGCGGGCAGGTGTTCTGGTATACAGCGCTCGCGCGGGAGTTGGCGGCGGATGCCACCGTGTACGGTGTAGAAGCGCGCGGCCTCGATGGCGCGCAGCCGCCTCACGTCCGCATCGAGTCGATGGCGTCGAGCTATATCGACGCCATTCGGACGGTCCAGCCCGACGGCCCCTACAGGCTCGTGGGCTGGTCGTTAGGCGGCCTCGTCGCGTACGAGATGTGCCAGCAATTCCTGCTGCAGGGCAAAGAGGTCGGGCTCCTCGCGATGCTGGACACGGTGCTCCTCGAATCGACGCCGGACACCATCGATGAGTCCGTATTCGCGGTCAGGTTCATTCAGGACCTGGCGAAGCCCTATGGCCGCGAGCTGCCGGCGTTGCCGGAGACGGCGAGGCTGACTGGTGAGGCGCAGCTGGAGGCGCTGATCCGCCACGCCCAGGCCGCGCAGGTCCTGCCGGCCGAGATCGGGCTCGATGAGCTGCGGAATCCGTTCACGGTTTTTCGTGCAAACGTCCGCGCCATGCTGGTCTATCATGTCGCCGCATATCCGGGGTGCATCCGGTACTTCCAGGCGGAGGCGTCCCCCGGCAGGAGCGCGGCATGGATCCCGCTGGCGAGTGGCGGGTTGGAGACGCGGATCGTGCCCGGCAATCACTACACGATGCTCCGGCCGCCGCATGTCGACGTGCTCGCCGCGGAGCTGCGCGCCCTGCTGCGGGCATCCCGTCGTACGGCAACAGGGGCAACGTGAGCGTCATCGACGGGCTCATGAGCCCCGAATGCGTCCAGGCACATCAGCGGCTGTCCCACGCCGCTCAATCGCGAAAGCCACAAGAAGCGGATCGTGCGGATTCACCAGGCGCTGCCTGATGTAAACCCGCCCATCGAAGACATAGCAGCCCGGCGCCCTGCCCCAGTACAGCCTCGCGACGACCCGATCAGCCCGGCGGTGACTCGGCCGCGCCGTGACTTGGCACGCACATGCGTGCGGAAGGAGGTCCGCGGCCGCCAATCGTGACCCCACCCGGTTTCCGGAGCCCGAGAGGTTCGACGTTGCGCGCAGCCCGAACGAGCATCTCGCGTTCGGGAGCGGAATCCACGTCTGCCTGGCCTCGACGCTGGCCAGGCTTCAGGCGACGATCGCCGTCGCGGCAGTCCTGGAGAAACTCCCGCGCCTGCGCATGGTTGACCCGCAGCAGCCGCTGCGCTACAAAAGGCTCGGTGTTCCTGCGCGGACTCGACTCCTTGCCGCTGGCGACCGATTGAGCTGGGCATCCGCCGCTTGCCGGGCTACGTGGTGCGCGGGAGCACGTCGTGAGGGGGGGGCGCCGCTGCATGATTCCGGTGGTCTTGACGGACATCGGCCTGCTGACCGCATTCACGGGGCTTGTGTCGCTGGTGAGACCGCTCGCGTTTATCGGCATTCACGGTCGTCGCCAGGCGGCTGCGGTCCTGCTTGCTGGAGTCGTGGTGACCGTCGTCGCGCTCCGGCTGCCCGCCCCGGAGACCTCCGTCGCGTCAGCAGCGACCGCGCTCGATCGCACGACGCCGTCATACCAGTTTCACGAAGTCCATTCGACGACCATCCGTGCAACGCCCGAGCGCGTTTACCGGGCGATCAAAGAAATTGCCCAGGACGAGATCCTGTTCTTTCGGACGCTGGTCTGGATACGCATGCTCGGCCGGCCGCTTCCTGAACCGATCAGGACGGCGCCCCGTGACAGGCCGCTGCTGGACGTCGCGACACAAACGACTTTCGTGACACTCGCGGACGGCCCGCAGGAGATCCTGATCGGCAGCATCCTGTACGCCCCGCCAGGCGCGAAGCGGCGCCCCGAAACGCCGGATGAATTCGTCAGCCTGAGAGGCCGCAAGGGGTACGCGCTCGCGACCATGAACTTCCTGATCAGGGGTGCCGAAGATGGCACGTGTGTCGTCTCCACCGAGACGCGGGTCTATGCGACGGATGCTCCGGCACGCGGGAGATTTGCCGCGTACTGGCGTATCATCTATCCGGGGAGCGCGCTCATCCGCCGCATGTGGCTGCGGGCGATTCGACTGAGAGCGGAAAAGGAGCGGCCATGAGCCTCCTGCAGGACATCCGCTTCGCCGTCCGTCTCCTCGTGAAAGACAAATGGTTCACGCTCATCGCCGCCGTCGCTCTGGCCCTCGGGATTGGCGTCAACAACACGGTCTTCACGGCCTTCAACGCGATCCTGATTCGCGGGCTGCCGGCCGACGACCCGGATCGCATCATGGCGCTCAACTCGTACGACGCCGTGCGCGGCCGCGACATGCCCGTGTCGTATCTGGACTTCAAGGACTGGCGCGACGCGACGCGGTCGTTCGCCGGCCTCGCGGCGTTCAACAGCGCCACGATGAACGTCAGCGACGAGGGGCGGCCGCCCGAGCGCTTCATCGGGTCGTTCACCTCCGCCAACGCCTTCGATCTCCTCGGTCAGCGGCCGCTCCTCGGCCGCGGCTTCCACAGCACGGATGATCGTCCCGGAGCCGAAGCGGTCGTCCTGCTCGGCAGCGGTGTCTGGAAAAACCGGTACGGCAGCGACCCCTCAATCGTCGGGCGTGCAGTCAGGGTGAACGAGATGCCGTCGGTCGTGATCGGCGTCATGCCTGAAGGTTTCAAGTTCCCGCAGAACACGGATCTCTGGCAGCCGCTGGCGCTCGTGCCGGATCTCGAGAAGCAGAAACGCAACGCGCGCGTGTTCGAGGTGCTCGGACGGCTGGGGGACGGGGTATCGCTATCGCAGGCCCGCGAGGAGCTGATCACCATCGGACGGCGTGTCGCCCAGGATCATCCCGAAACGAACAGGGACATTCAGCCGAAGGTTCAGCGATTCAACGACCGGATCGTCTCGGCGCCGGGACGCCGGCTCTTTCTCTCGCTGATGGGCGCAGTGGGGTTCGTGCTGCTCATTGCCTGCACCAACGTGGCGAACCTGCTCTTGGCACGCTCGGCGCACCGCGCGCGCGAGATCTCGGTGCGCCTGTCGCTCGGCGCCACACGCTGGCGCATCGTGCGGCAACTGCTCGTCGAAAGCGTTCTGCTTGCGTTGATGAGCGGCGTGCTCGGATTTGCGCTGTCGCTCGTCGGGATCCGGCTGCTCGACGCGGCGACGCAGGACCTCGGCAAGCCGTACTGGATGCAGTTCACGATTGATGGCCGCGTGTTCGCGTTCCTGGCCGCCATCTGCGTGGCCACCGGCGTTATCTTCGGCCTCGTGCCGGCCCTCCACGTCTCGAAAAGCGACGTCAACGAGGTCCTAAAAGAGGGCGGACGGTCTGCAGCCGCCGGCATGCGCGCGCGCCGGTGGACGGGCGCCATTATCATCGCCGAGCTCGCGCTGACGCTCGTGCTGCTTGCGGGCGCCGGCTTCATGATGCGCAGCTTTCTGGCGTTGTACCACCTGGATCTCGGCATCGATACTTCGCGTCTCCTGACCATGCGCCTGGCGCTGCCGGAACGGAAATACCCGACGGCGGAGCAGCGCGCGGCGTTCTACGAGCGGCTCCAAGACCGACTCGCGGCCAACGGGCGGATCCAATCGGCCGCCGTCTCGAGCAACCTGCCCCTGCAGGCAGCAACGGTCAGGCAGCTCGCGATCGAGGGACGGCCCGTTGCGGCAGGCGAGCACCCTCCGGTCGTCACCGCGGTCGCCATCGCTCGGCAGTACTTCGACACTATCGGGGTCGGCATCGTGCGGGGGCGCGGTTTCATCGAGACGGACGGGGAGCCGGGACGCGAGAACGTCATCATCAACCTGCGACTCGTGCAGATGCATTTCGCGCAGGAAGATCCGATTGGGCGGAGGATTCAACTGACTGTCGATCTGGCCGCCGGCTCGTCCCCAGCCGACATGCGGCCGCCGGCCTGGTTCACCATCGTTGGCATCGCCCCGACGGTGCGGCAGCGCAACATGCAGGAACGCGATCCGGATCCGGTCGCGTACTTCCCGCTGAAAACCGACCCGAGAGTCGCGGTGGCGCTCCTCGTCCGCGGCGAGGGGGACCCGAGCGCGCTGACTCCGGTCGTCCGCGAAGCGGTCCGCGCGATCGATCCGGACCTGCCGTTGTTCGGCATCCAGACGATGAATGAGCGGCTGGCGACGCAGCGCTGGCCGTACCAGGTCTTCGGTTCGATGTTCGCAATCTTCGCGATTATCGCGCTCGTCTTGTCGGCAGTCGGCCTTTACGCGATGACCGCCTACACGGTGACACAGCGCACGCAGGAAATCGGCGTGCGAATGGCGCTCGGGGCGCAGTCCACGCAGGTGATCTGGCTGTTCCTTCGGCGCTCCCTGTTCCACCTGGGAGTCGGCCTGACGCTCGGCATCGCCGGCGCGTTCGCGGTCGGCAAGGTTCTCGAGAGCCTGCTGGTGCAGACGAGTACGGCAGATCCAGTCACGCTCGTGTCGATCGTCGCCCTGCTGGCGATGGCGGCGGTCGCCGCGTGCCTGTGGCCGGCCCATCGTGCAACGCGGCTGGATCCGCTGAACGCTTTGCGCTACGAGTAGCGGACGTTCCAGTTTCGCTGGACGATGCGGCGCACGCCTTCCTCCACCGCGAGCGCGGCGAAGTATCCGTCAAGGACCTCGACGTTCAAGAGCGTCCAGCGCGCTCGTCGGCTGAGAGCAGGTCCCAATGCACAGCCGGCAGGGACGCAGACAGATCCACGGTGCTGCGCCACACGGGCACGTCGCCATCCTCCACCACGAACGGCGGCGGCACATCGCATCGAGCCGGAGGCAGATATGACATACGCAATCGCGGATGACGCGGGGTCGCCGAGGCTCTGGATCTTCACGACGATCTGGCTGGGACAGCTCATATCGTATACCGGCTCGGGCCTCACGAATTTCGCGCTGGCCGTATGGGCGTACCAGAGGACAGGCTCCACGACGCAGATGGCGCTGATCTCGGCCTTTATCGTGTTACCAACCGTTCTATTGTCGCCGATAGCCGGAGCGTACGTCGATCGGTGGGACCGCCGGCGCGCGCTGATCTTCAGCGATGCGGGGGCCGGCCTGAGCACGTTCGCGATCGTCCTGCTGCTCCTGAACGAGCACGTGCAGATCTGGCACGTCTACGTTGCCGTGTGCGCCAGCTCGATCTTCGGCGCGTTCAGGTGGCCTGCGCTCAGCGCGTCGACAACGCAGCTCGTCCCGGAGAAGCAGTTCGGCCGCGCCAGCGGACTGCTGCAGGTCGTCCAAGCGGGGCAGGTCGTGATCTCTCCGGTCCTCGCCGGCGTGCTGATGGACCGTATCCAGCTCTCCGGCGTCATCCTGCTCGACGTCGTGAGTTTTCTCTTTGCACTCGCGACGCTCTCCATCGTGCACATTCCCAGGCCGCAACAGACGGCCGCCGGGACGGCGGGCAAGGGCTCGATCCTCCACGAGATGGTGTACGGGTTGACCTACATCAGCGAGCGGGCCGGCCTGCTCGCGCTGCTGATGTTCGCATTCAGCGTGAGCCTGTTCATAGACATGGCTTCGCTGCTCGTCGTGCCGCTCGTGCTCGTGATGTCCTCGTCGACAGTTCTGGGCACGGCCCTGTCGCTCGGGGGCATCGGATTCCTGACGGGCGGCGCGATCATGAGCGCGTGGGGTGGACCCAGGCGGCCCATCCAGGGCGTCGTCGGCTTCGCGATGTTCGCCGGGATGTGCATTACGCTGATTGGCTTTCAATCGACGACCACGGCGGTTACGCTCTGCCTCTTCGGCGTGCTCACATCGCTGCCGCTGTTCTACGCATGCAACCAGACGATCTGGCAGCGCAAGGTCGCGCCCGACGTGCAGGGGCGGGTCTTCGCCATCCGGCGCGTCATCATCCTGAGCTCGCGGCTCCTGGCGTCCGTTGCCGTGGGACCGCTCGCGGACCGCGTGTTCGAGCCACTGCTGCGCGTCAGCGGCCCGCTCGCTTCGAACGTCGGCGTCCTCGTCGGCGTCGGTCCCGGACGCGGCATCGGGCTGCTCTTCATCGTCCTCGGCCTGCTGGTGGGGGGCATCAGCGCGGCCGCAGCGGTGTCGCCTCGGTTACGGCGGATAGAGGACGAGCTCTCGGATGCTGTCGGGGAGGCGGCGGCGACGGCACAGCCGATACCGGCCCGGTGATGGCCGCTCTCATCGACGAGTTCCTGCCGGTCTACACGGTCAACGAGTGCCACTCGATCGACGTCGAGGCGCCTGCGCCTGTGGTGTACGCGGCGCTGCGGACGACGAACTTCTTCTCGGCGCGGACGGTGCGGCTGCTGTTCTGGCTGCGCAACCTTCCGGCCAGGGTCATGGGGCTGAGCGTGCCGCGCCATCGGGAAATCACGATCGACACGTGTCTTCGCAGCGGCACCGTGCTGCTGGGCGAACTACCCGCAGAAGAACTGCTCATCGGCCTCGTCGGCCAGTTCTGGAAGCCGTACGGCCGAAACGAGCGGCTCGATCGGACCGGCTTCGAACAATTCAACCGTCCGGGCTACGCTAAAGCAGTCATCAACTTCTCGCTCACGCAGAAAACCGACGCCTTCGTGAACCTCGCAACCGAGACACGCGTGCTGTGCCTGGACCAGAGGAGCTGGTGGTGGTTCCGGCTTTACTGGCTCGTGATCGCGCCCTTCAGCGGGTACACCCGGCGGCAGATGCTCCACGCGATCAAGCAGGAATCTGAGCGCCGCTGCCCGTGCGATCGACGAGTTCCTCTGAAGCCGACACGTTACGATGCCACTCCGCGAAAGTTCCGATAGAATCGCGCCGTGGCGCTGATGACCGAAGCCGCGCCACCGGCCCGGATGCCGGCCACGGCGAGCACCTCGGCCCACCAGCTCCTGGAACAGGAAGCTCTGGTCCGGGGTTTCGACCGCCTCGATCAGATCGAGGGGGATCCGACGATCATGGAGTTCGGCCGCCAGATGGCGGTCGGGGACGGCTTGCTCAACTCAAGCCAGAAGGCCGCTCGACCGTGAGAGCGCGACGCCCGGAATGCTATCGGGGCTCGGAGGGTCCATGTCGGCCACCTTGCAGACTTGGTCCCGTCCCACGGCTAGACGGGCATGGAAGCTCAGGGTTGACAGCAAGACAGTGACCCGGTCCTGAGCACTCATCTCTCGCTCGAAGGTGCCCACTAGGTCCTTCAATGGGCCGTCCTTGATGACGACGCGGTCGCCTGGACGGAGGGCCACCGTCGTCTTGACCCTCGCCTCTGAGCCCGATCGTGAGAGCACCAGCTCTATCACGGATTCTTCCACAGGCGTGGGCTCTCGCCCAAAGCTCACCACGCGCTGGACGCCCCGTGTGAAAATGACCTGGTGCAACCGCTCGAGTGCGAAGCGCGCGAAAGCGTAGCGCGGGAAGAGAGGCTCGGTCGAGGAAACCCGTGCCCCGGTGCGCCCGAGCCGAGTTGCCTTGAGCTTGGGTGTGAACGCCTCCACACCGCAAGCCTTGAGATTCTCGCAGGCGCGGTCCTCCTGCCTGGGCTTGGTCACCAGCGCGTACCAACGGCTTTCGGTGAGGTCACTTCGATCCGTCGCTCCTCCTTCTCAGTGTCAGGCCCTCTCTTGGGTCTTGGGCCTGTACTTCGCCACAGCGGATCAGGGCGCGCAATGAGCGGAGTCAAGACGCGCCTTGACGTCGATTAATGGCGGCGCGGGCACACGATTACAGAATGGTTCCGGCTCCGAGAGGTCGGATGTCCGGGATGTAGTGGTGGTGCGGATGGCGAGGCGGTGATCTATCTGCAGGGAGTGACGAAGGTATGGTGACCCATGATCCGCGCTCTGCCCGGCTGGCCCATCGCACGGTCTACCTCTTCGATGGACGGGTCCTGGACGAGCAGGCGCTCACGATGCCCCGTGGCTGGGCGGCTGAACGGGCGGGCCAACCACAGAGAGCGTCCTGATGCCCGCGTGGCTGCCGGACGCTGCGCCCGATCTTGCAAAGGTCGCCCGGTTGGCCACCGGAGTGTTGGGCCGAACGGAGCCGACTGGCAACGACCACACGCAGTTGCGGCGGGTGCTCGGTCAGGTTGCCGCCGGAGTGACTGTGGTAACGACCTTCGACGGCCTGGGCTCTCCTCTCGGGCTGACCGTAAGCGCCTTCTGCTCGGTGAGCCTGGACCCGCCTCTTGTCCTGATCTGCATCCATCAGCGATCGACGGCTCACGCGGGCTTGTGCGCGTCCGGCCTCTTCGGCGTGAGCGTCCTGGCCGAGGACCAGGAGGCCATCTCGCGTCGGTTCGCTACTTCCGGGCTGGCCCGGTTCGAGTCGCTGCCACTTCAGCGGGGCCGCTCCGGTGTTCTTCTCATTCCCGGCGCGCTGGCGCACCTAGAGTGCCGCGTGGTCTCAACGGTCCTCGCCGGCGATCACGTGATATACATCGGCAAGGTGCTGGACTTTGCCAACTATCCCGGTTGGCCGCTCGTGCACCAGGGCAGCCGATACTGCAAACTTCACCGGGAGCAGGAAGGGGCGCCTGTCCCTTTTCCCACAGCACCCGACGGATAGGGTCCAGGTCGTGCCCTGTCCGCTTACGGAGGCTCAGAGCCCCATATCGGTCCAAGCCTCCCTGCAGCCAGGCACTTGCTCTTCGGCCCGCTCTTCCTCTCATCGCGCCAGCCGAAAGGCGTTCTCGCTTTCAGCCGGCCACGCTGCTCCTGGTGGTTCACGACAACCTTGTTAATCGTCTTCTCGTCTCTCGTCTCGCTCCATCCCGTGCCTGGGTGCCGTCCCACGTCCAGCGCTCAACCCTCCGCGGTCGCCGTTCAACCGCGAGCGCGGCGGCGAAGCCCGGTGCGGGCTCAAGGCCCAGCAGGTAGAAGCGCTGCGCCGCCTCCAGATCCCCCTCGACGCGTAGCAACCGGGCGGGCTCGCCGGCCCGGAACTCGACGTCGAAGGCGTCCAGCGGGCGCGAGAGCCCGTCGCCCGTGGCCTTGATGAAGGCCTCCTTCCGCGTCCAGCAACGGAAAAACGCCGCCTGCCTCTCGGGCTCGGGAAGGCGCATCAGCTCCGAGGCCTCTCGGCGGGAGAAGAAGCGGGCGGCGATTGTCTCGGCGTCGGCCAGCGGACGTTCAACCTCGATGTCGACGCCCACTTCGCGGCCGAGGGCGAACGCGAGGATCGCCAAGCCGCCGGAGTGGGACACGTTGAAGCGCAGGGCGTCAGGCGTGGCGCTGGCAAGCGCCGGCTTTCCCCTCGGCCCGTAGGCGAAACGGACCGCTTCTGGCTCGAGGTCCAGATAGAGCGCGAGCATCTCGCGCAGCAGGCCGCGCGCCGCGGCGTAGCGGTGCCGGTCGCGGGCGAAGCAGAAGCCGTCTGCCCGCGCGCTCTCGTCGGGCGAGAGATAGACCCGAGCGCGCTCCGAATCCCGCACGTCGAGATCGCCGAGCCAAACGTGGACGTCGCCCGCGCGAAGCGTGGGGCGGACGGGCCCCGGAGCCCAGGCGGGTGTCACGGCCACCCCCCGTCGTGGACTCGGGCGCGGTCGTCCACGAGCGCACGCAGCACGGTGATGGAAAAGCCACGCTTGGGCTCGGTCTCCCCAAGGCCGACGGTCGGCCGTAACACCGACACCCCCTCCAAGGTCTAGCCCGGGCTATTCACAGAAAGTGCGAAGGGCGGGAGCTGCCGTGAGGTAGGAAGGGCTTGGACAAAGGTCGCTCTTGGCACGAGGAGGCTCCCGCCTTGCGCAACAATAACACCGGACCTTTCGATGGCCTCGACCATACGAAGGGCCTTCGCGTCCCACCAGGGGATCTGGTCCAGATCGTCGTCGTCAGTGGCCACGGGATCGGAGTGTACCGCGGCGCCGGTGGAGGAGCTACGGTCCCGAGGCGAGCGACGGCAGTGAGGCGAGGCGGGGCAGAGGGAGCGGAGGAGCTCAGTGATGATCGGCTCGGTGTTGACTCCCAACTGCTCGTCGTCGAACGCCACCACGAGGAACTCCGGCGCCTGGTCCTTGTCCCAGAGCGCCTGGAGCGCGGCGACGAGGCCGCGCCGCTCCCAGAAGGCGTGGCTCTCGGAGAGCCCGTGAGCGCGTAGAGAACTGGGTAGCGACGGTCGCCGCTCGCGTAGGAGGGCAGGCCTTCGGCCTCTTGGGCTCGACAAGTCGGAACGGCACTAGTTGACGGCGCTGGGAACGGCGAGGGGGAACGGGGCGATGGTGGCGTCGAAGCGGTCGCCGCGGGCCGAGACCATCTGATAGGACCCGTGCATCGAGCCGATGGAGGTCCGCAGCGGGCAGAAGCTCGTGTACTCGAACGACTCGCCCGGGCCCAGGACCGGCTGCTCGCCCACGACGCCCGGGCCCTTCACGTGCTCCACGTTGCCGTCCGCGTCGGTGATGATCCACTCGCGGCTCACGAGCTGGACCGTCTCCTCTCCCTCGTTCGAGATGCGCACCCGGTAGGCGAAGAAGTACCGGCTCTCGCCGGGGGAGCTGCGCTCCGGCACGTAGGCGCTCTTCACCTGCACCCTGATCCCGCGGGTCGTGGCGTCGCTCACGGCCTCATGCACCTGATCCGACCGGACGGTCCATCGTGACGTCGAGGCTCCGAAGGTGCAGCGCCGGGATGCTACGCGTCCCGGCGCGCGCTTGTCAACGAGCCGGGCGCGACGGCAGGGGTTCCGCATCCATCCAGAGAGGTATGGGCCGACTGGGCTTTCAGGGGGTGCAGATTCGCGGCGCCTGGGTCCGCGACCAGGGCCGGGGAGGCCTCAGAGGGCGCGGTAGCGGCGGG